>Ga0315280_10000001_pt1 | contig 783396 bp, 815 predicted proteins | sample YL17G06_40_MG_FD_203697 | JGI IMG/M metagenome (GOLD analysis project Ga0315280, IMG submission 203697) | Sediment microbial communities from Yellowstone Lake, YNP, Wyoming, USA - YL17G06_40 | ecosystem: Environmental > Aquatic > Freshwater > Lake > Sediment | place: USA: Wyoming | collected... | reverse complement strand
GGAGGGAATTGCGATAATTCTAGCACAGTGACACTAGCGGCAGGCGGGGGCGCGCTGAAATGCGGAAATACCGGCACTGGAGGCAGGGGTACTAATACGATAATAATATCAGGTCCGTCGAACACAGCGAGAGGAACAGTATACTGCTCAGGGTAAAACAAGTAAGTAGAACATGATATCAATTTTCGCTTTTTTTTATTTTTATCGTTTCTTAATTATTTTTATTGGCTAGAATTTACTAAGTCGGTTCTTCAGCTTCAAAACAACTTTAAAAGACGATGCCATATCCTATCAAACGCCAACGGCCGGAGACTTGCCTTGAAATAACCAAACGTTCGCCCTTCTCTACGCAAATTGGTATCTTAAGTTTCAATCTTACAGTTCTCTTTTTTTGCTCTACTGTTCCGACTGATCTAGCTGTACCAACGTTTATCATAAGGTTTTCCCCTGTTCTCAGCGGCTCGACCTTTCCCATTTGCTTGGATCCAACAACTCTTTCAAGAAGCTTTGCTTCTACCTCCACTTCGTCCACGGGATTCGGCAAACTCCCAGGCAAGCCTACGAGATTGCCAACAAGCAAGTCTGATTTTGTCAGAGCCGGATCAAGCTCAGTCATAATGCCGAGCAGACCGCCCGGTCCTGCCTCCTGAAGGTTGAGGCCGGCTTTCTGCAAACCAACGATTTTAGTTTTCAACGGCTTGTACGAACTCTCGCTCTTTTTTGCACCAGGCCGTATCTCGATCTCATCCCCGACTTTCAGCACACCACTCACCACGCTTCCGCCCAGAACTCCGCCAACCAGTTTTTTCAAAGGCGTGCCGGGTTTGTTGATATCGAAACTTCTGGCCACAAGCATTTTCGGGTTTTCTGTTTTGTTTTCTTCTTCTCTGTTTTCTTCAATGTTCCCTTCAATCTTGTGATCTGGTATAATCTTTTCTATGGCCTCGAAAATCAAGTCTACGTTTATTTTCTTTTGTGCGGACACTGGTATTATCCGCGCTTTTTCGAGTATCGTGCCTTTTATGAAATTTTTTATCTCGTTGTAATTTTTCAAAGCCCCCTTTTCATCAACAAGGTCTATCTTTGTCTGCACAATTATAACGTTTTTTATGCCAGCCACCTCGAGCGCTGTCATATGCTCTCTTGTCTGCGGCTGCGGGCAGCGTTCGTTTGCGGCGATGACGAGTATAGCACCATCCATCAGGCTTGTTCCTGTCAGCACTGTAGCCATAAGCGTCTCATGCCCAGGTGCGTCTATGAAGCTGATCGTGCGTTGCAGCTCTGCTTCTGCGTCGTTGTCACTCGAGCAATACGGACACTTCTCAGAAATAGTATACCTATTGCATCTTTTGCATTTGTATATGCGCGCGTCTGCGTAGCCCAGTCTTATGGTTATGCCTCGTTTCAGTTCTTCAGAATGAGTTAGCGTCAGCTTGCCTGTTAAAGCTTCGGTAAGCGTTGTTTTTCCGTGGGCAACGTGGCCGACCATCCCGACATTTGCAGAAGGAATAAGTCTTTTGTCTATTTTGTCTATGATGTTTTCGTCGGTTTTAGTCTTTACTTCCATCACCTTTAGTTTAGTAAATTTATTTCTTTATTTCTCTTCTTTCTTCTCTGGTTTTGACGCTTCCTTTGGCTTTTCTTTTTGCTTTTCCTCGGCCTTTTCTTCCTTCTTCTCTTCTGGTTTTTTCTCAGCGATTTCCTTTTTCTCAACGGCCTTCTCTACAGCCTTTTTTGGAGTCTTTTCTTTCTTTGGAATAAGTGTTTCGAACGGCTTGTCACCGTACTTGATAACTTTCGCATTTATCTGCACTATCGAGTCTGATATAGTGTTGCCGCAGACCATTTTTCGTCTGCGTTGGCCTTTCATTCGAGGATGAAGACCTGGCGCACCAGATAACAGCAGCTTCTTACGTACACTCCCCTTCAAGCCAGGGTACATCGGGAATCCATCTTTGTCTGTGCCGCCGGTTATTTGGAACGCATACCCGTTCAGCCCAATCAAGTCGCCGCTGAACTCCTCCCCGATTTTTTTGCCTACTATGCCGGCTGCCTTTGATTGGTCAGCTTCTGTCTGAAAGCTCTTCCTACTTTTCGGATCGCTTACAACAAATTTGAATACAGCCATTCTAACACCTTCTGTTTGAGTTTAAATTCTTTGATTTTAAATTAAATCTTAAATTGTACTTATGTTTTTAAATACTTCTTATAAATGGATAACGAAAATAAAAATATGGTGTTTCGGTGGTAGCGGTCAAGACGAAGGACAAAAAATTCGTTGTTACGCCTTGGGAAGTCAAAGGTGAAGTGGACTACGACAAGCTGGTAAAGCAGTTTGGCACGCAGAAGATAACTCCGTCGCTGCTCAAACGAATCGAAAAGCACACGGGCGAGCTGCATTTCATGCTACGCCGCGGCATCTTCTTCTCACATCGCGATTTTGACTGGATTTTGGATAGATACGAAGCTGGGGAAAAATTCTTCTTGTACACCGGTAGGGGACCTTCTGGGCATGTGCACTTGGGTCATTTAATTCCATGGATATTCACAAAATGGCTTCAAGACAAATTTGACGTTGAGCTCTATTTTCAGATGACTGATGACGAAAAACATTTAGTAAAGAATTTGACATTGGAGCAAACTTTAGGGTTCACATATGATAATATATTAGACTTAATCGCTTTAGGCTTTGATCACAAAAAGACCTTCATATTTTCTGATATAGAATACGCGAAAACCTTGTATAAAATGGCGATTAGGATTGCTAAGCATGTGAATTTTTCAACAGCAAAGGCCGTATTCGGATTTACCAGTCAAAGCAACATAGGTATAATATTTTTCCCAGCTATGCAGGCCGCACCTTGTTTTTTCCCTTCGGAATTAAAGAAGAAAAACATGCCATGTTTGATTCCTGCCGCCATAGATCAAGATTTGTATTGGAGGATTAGTAGAGACATTGCACCTAAATTGGGATTCTATAAACCTGCACAAATACACTCTAAGTTTATTCCGGGTTTAGGCCCTGGAGCTAAGATGAGCGCAAGCGACCCGAGTACTGCTATTTTCACAACAGATTCGCCGGAAGTAGTAAGGGAAAAGATTATGAAGGCTTTTACTGGGCAGCAGGCCACAAAAGAATTGCAAAGAAAATTAGGAGGAAATCCAGATATATGTTCTATATGCCAATATTACTTTTACCTTTTTGAAGAAGACGACAAAAAAGTTCAAAAAATATTCGAACAAGAGAGAAATGGAGAATTGTTGGCAGGTGAGCATAAAGCTGATTTAGCTGATAAGGCTGTTAAGTTCATTATGGAACATCAAAAAAAGAGAGAGAAAGCAAAAGACCAGATTGAGAAATTTATGCTAAGGGATTAGATTTTTTGTTACCTCTAACTTACCATTTTCGCACATTTATGCTTCATAAAACTGTCTATAAATAATCTATTTTTCCTTGCATGTAGTTCAAATGCACGCATATGAAATAGTTTTAGAAAATTATTCCAGCCGCCTATACCGAATTCATTTTTGTTTTTATGGGTTGGCAATGTTGTGATTTTTAATTTATGCAATATAGTCCTAAATAATATTTCTTCGTCTGAATGAGGGTTAAAAGAAATAGTGACACTCCTAACTACGCCATTGAACGATGTTATGCTTCCTTCTGCTGCCAAAATTCCTCTTAACAATGATTTTAAAATTTCTGAATTTAACTCTTCATCCTTAACTTTCTTTTTAATCCATCTTACTAAACTTTCTACAAAAATTTCTTCTAAAATAGCGTTATCAATAAAAATTCTTGCTGAACCATTATATTTAGAATTCGATTTTCCTTTGCTCCATAATACCGATTTTATATTTTCCTTTGGGAGATTAAGATGTTTGTACCAAAAATTTCTACATTCATCTTTAATTTCTTCTGAAGGTTCTCCTTGCCCACTCCAAATTATTTGAGCCTTCCAAAATCTTGAACCTAGCCCTAAAGTTTGAAAGAAACTTATACAATGACTTAATACACTCGGCTCAGAATTTGTAAACCTGATGGATCTTACGTTTTTAATAGAGCCATCCCCTATAAGGAAACCAATTATCTCAAATAACATTTCTGGTTCTACAAACCTCTTTATACGAATATATTGTACACCGCCACCAACCGGGTACCACACAATCATGTTGTTACTATCGTCTATAACAAATATGTCAAAACCATGAATTGTTTTTCGAGGAATGAAGTATTTTAAATCTAGTATACCTCCAATAATATCTCCAATATGCCAATCTTTAGGTCTTTCTAATCCCTGTTTTAACGTGATATGTTTTACTATTTCTAATTCAACTTTTGTGCCATCGATTAAATTCAGTTTCTTAGGCAACGTAATGGCATAATCTTCTTTGACTTTTCTAATAAGGATAATGTTATTTAATTTGAATACAAGTACATCTCCTTTTGATAGTCCTCCCATTCTTTTTCTTTCGTTTTTAAAGATTGTAGCAACGAAATATTCCTTCCTCTCTCTTGGTACTACTTTTATTCTCATTTTAATTACCTCTTATCCAGTATTCATTTATAGAATACTAACCACTTTCGAGGGTAAACTTCCGCTGAGACGGAAAAGATAAATAAATTTAGAAGATTTTAAATTATCAAAAAACTAAGAAGTTCATAGCCGAACACCAGCGCAGAAGAGAGAAAGCGAAAAAAGTCTTGGACAAAGTTATGGTGAAGGATTAATAAATAAAGGAATAAACTATAAAAGAATAAATCTCTTAATTCCTAAACTGCAAATTAAGAAGCTACAATGATTGCTGAGAATATGAAATGAACAGCGTTTGGTGTTTTAGTGTTCGATACATCGGTAATAATACCTGCACGTGGAGAAGAAAAACGGATAGGGCCATACGCACTCGACTCTTTGCTAAAGCAAACTTATCGGAATTTTGAAGTTATCGTGGTCAACGACCCGACGGTTATCGACAGCACCCCAGACGTCATCGAAAGTTACAAAAGTAAGTTTGAAGACATCGGCGCGAAATTAAGACTCATCAGCCAACCAAAAGACAGACTTGGTCCTGGGGGGGCTAGAAATGTTGGAGTAGAAAATTCCAAGGCATCCAAAGACTCTATGCTCGGTTTTATGGACGCTGATGTAAAAGCAAGCCAAAATGCGGTAGGCGCGTTTGTCGAATTGTCCAAATATTATAACGATATAGTTGGAGTTGGTTTCCCTATATATTTAGAAAGCAATTTTCCTCCTTACACTCTTGCATACGATATTGGCAATAAGATGTCAGCTTTCTCGACAAGAATAGGTAGAGCTGAATTACGGAACCTGTTTGGTTACACAAATGAAGAGATTTTTGAAGAAAAGTTTAACGAAGGCAGGTTAACAAACGAAGATCACTCTACATCAAAACGAATGGCGAAAAGAGGCAGAATCGCTTGGATCCCAGATGTTTATGGCATCGCGTCAAGCAGAAGATTGGACAAGTTGGGTTTACTTAAGTCATCGTTCACATTTATGGACATGTTTTTAAGAGCCAAAGTTCTGGGCAGAGGCACTAGCATGGACACCAAATACACCGATGTGAGATAATGTTCTCTTATTTCTGGCAACTCCCAACTTTTTAATTCCTAATAATACAATTTTAATTAAGCGTTGATTGAGCAATTCGACCGAGTGTTTTAAATGAGCGATTGGTATGGATAAGCAAATATATCTAACAGAAGAAGGAAAACACTACTTAAATCATGGTCTGCCGGAAAAGAACTTGGTCGAAGCTCTGAAAACTGGGTCGATGAATTTCGAAGACGCAAAAAAAAGAATTGATAATTTTAACATAGCTTTTCAATGGGCGAAGAAGAATGGCTGGGTCGAAATAAAAGGAAACAAGCTTGTTTTAATAAGGCAGCCGGAAGCAATAGTTGAGCAGGATGCGTTGCGAAAAATCGCAGAAGGGAAAGAAAAGGAAGTCGACCTTGTAATCTTGGATAAGTTGATTTGGAGGAAACTTGTAAATGTTGAGAGCAAAACCATTCTCGAGGCGAAAAACCTTGTTGGGAAAGAAGTTGCAGACCTTACGCCTGAGCTGATAAAAACTGGCTTGTGGAAACAGGTGACGTTCAAGCCGTACAACATAAAAGCCACAGGCGAAAAAATCTATCCGGGCAAGTTGCACATTCTCACCGTGTTCGAACAGAAAGTCCGCCGCATCTACTTAGACCTTGGATTCACAGAAACAGAAGGACCGCTCGTCGAATCGAGCTTTTGGAACTTCGATGCTCTTTATCAGCCGCAAGACCACCCAGCGCGAGACCTCGCAGACACCTTTTACATGAAAACTCCGGCAGAAGCTAAACTTCCGCTAAAGTACGTGCCAGCAGTAAAAGCTACGCATGAGAACGGCGGCAGCACCGGCTCTCTGGGCTGGCGCTACAAATGGTCTGAATCAATAGCAAGGCAGAACGTGATGCGCACGCACAACACCGCTGTGAGCGCGCGCAACCTGACAAGATTCAAGCCGCCTTTCAAAACTTTCTGCCTCGGTCGTGTTTTCCGCAACGAAACGATAGATTACAAACATCTGCCAGAGTTCGTGCAGGTCGATGGTATTGTTGTCGATGAGCGTGTGTGCTTCAAAGATTTGCTCGGCTATCTGAAAGAATTCTATGCGCGGCTCGGGCTGAAAAAAATCCGCTTCACTCCAAGTTATTTTCCGTACACAGAAATGAGCACGCAGATAGAAGTTTATTTCGAGGATCGCAAGGAATGGCTCGAGCTTGGCGGTTCAGGTATCTTCCGCCCCGAGGTGACGGTGCCGCTTGGTATTAAAGAACCGGTGCTTGCATGGGGTCTCGGCTTCGAACGGCCGATAATGCTCCAGCTCGCGCTGAACGACATACGGAATTTCTATTATAGGAATGATTTGAAAATGCTGAGAGAGGTTAAGGTTTGGCAGTAGGGTGTTGCATTTGGCAGTAGTACAATTCGAAAAAAAACATTTGGAGCGCATGATTGGACGAAAGCTCACGGACAGCGACTACAAAGAACGCATACCTCTTTTCGGATGCCCGCTTGAAAAGCTTGATGCCGCAAATGTGCACTTCGAGGTATCGCCGAACCGACCGGACATGTTCAGCATAGAAGGCTTTGCTCGCGCAATTCGCAGCTTCTTGTCTGGAAAACCAAAGTTGACAAAATACAAAGTTTCAAAAGGTAAAATTCAGTTGAAAATTGATTCAAGTGTGCAGCAAGTGAGACCTTACGTGACATGCGCAGTTGTCCGAAGAGTTAAAATAACAGACGACCTCATCTCTTCGCTTATGCAAGTGCAAGAAAAGCTGCACGACACGCTTGGGAGAAAACGCAAGAAAGTAGCGATAGGGATACACGACTTGAAGCGCGTCACACCGCCTTTCACTTACAAAGCCGTTGGTCCAGACAGCATACGCTTTCTCCCGCTCGATATGAAAAAAGAAATGACACTGCGTGAGATTTTGAAAAAACATCCGAAAGGAATAGAATATGCGAATGTAATCGAAAGCGCAAGGAAATGGCCGATTATAGTCGACCGAAAAAATCGTGTGCTCAGCTTCCCGCCGATAATAAACGGCGAACTTACGCGTGTGACAGAAAAAACCAAAGATTTGTTTATCGACGTCACAGGAACGGACGAGCGTGCGATAAACCAGGCGCTAAACATTCTCGCGACATCATTTGCAGACCGCGGATGCAAGATAGAATCCGTACGGCTTGCGCTCACTGCCAGCAAAAAAACCTATACGCCGAACTTAGATTCTTGGAAAATGAAAGTTGACGCAAATTATGTAAATAAAATTCTGGGATTGGATCTGGACAAAATCAAAATCAAAAAACTTTTGGAGAAGATGGACGTAGGCTTTGACGGCCGAAGTGCGATTATACCGGCATACAGAGCAGACGTTATGCATCCGATTGACATAGCAGAAGACGTTGCGATTGCGTACGGCTACGACCGCTTCACGCCAACAGTCCCGCCTGTTGCGACGAACGCGCTGCCGCTCGAGAAGAACGATTATTATTACACAGTCAAACAGCTAATGACCGGACTCGGGCTCCAAGAAGTTGTATGTCTGACGCTTTCGAACGTGGAAGACGAGTTTGACAAGATGAACGCGCCGAGACAGCCTGTAGCTGAAACACTAAACGCAGTGACGCCCGAGTGCAACATCTGCCGTCGTGACATCCTTCCATCGCTCATGGACGTGCTAGCGCATAACCAGCACCAGGAATATCCGCAGAAAATATTCGAAGTTGGAGATGTTATAGTTTTAGATATAAAAGAGGAAACCGGAGCAAAGAACGTGAAGAAACTCGCATGTGCAATCGCAGACACGAAAGTAAGCTACGCGCAAATCTCATCCGTACTCAGCAGTTTCATGGAGAACCTCGGCGTCAGGTACGAACTGCAACCGGTCGAGCATCCAAGCTTTATCGAAGGCCGTGTGGCGAATGTGATTGTGAAAAGCAAAGTTGTGGGTATTATCGGCGAAATACAACCAAAAGCCTTGAACAATTGGAAATTGGAAATGCCTGTAGCAACGCTTGAAATAGATTTGGATGCGTTACGAGTTTAGGTAGCGTTTATGATTAAAGATGTAATTGTTGAAGACGCTGGGAAAAAAGGGAAAGGCGTTTTTGCTTTAAGAAATTTTAAAAAAGGAGAGTTTATTTTTCATTATAAGAAAGGTAGAATTGTCCATAGGAAAGACTTTGCCAAGTTATCTCACGATAATCTTGATCATCTAAACGAAGTTGATTATGACACATTTGAAATAATGCGAACTCCTGAAAAGTTTATTAACCACTCTTGTGAACCAAATTCTATAGTAAAAGGTAGATATCTGTTTGCATTGAAAGCAATCAAAAAAGGAGAGGAGATAACTGGCGATTATCGCATTAATGCTTTTGCAAAAGATAGATGGAGGTGCTACTGCGGGAGCAAGAGTTGTACAGGATGGATTGTTGGTGATTTCTTTTCACTTCCTGAAAAATTACAGAAAAAGTATCTTCCTTACACTATAAAAGTTATACGAGAAGAATATAAGAGACGACATAGAAAAAAAGTACCACACTGCGCTTTTTATTAAGTGCGGAAGGTGGGATTTGAACCCACTGAAAAGAGAAACGTAGTTTCTCTTTTCAATCTCTTCCTTAGAAGACATAATTATATAATATCTACCGAAAAGTATTTATATATAATGAATACATATTCAATATATATTATGAATACAAATTCATAAAGATTACGTTGGTGATAATATGCCATGTCCAGGAAGTAAAATAAGAAGCAAAGGAAAAGGTCGTGGCCTCGGTAGAGGCAAGGGCAAAGGACCTATTGGGATTCCATATAAGCAAAAAGAGAGGTGAAATAGATGCCGTGGGGAGATGGAACTGGCCCTTGGTGGGGTCAAGGAAAGGATTGGAGATGTTTAGGACGAAGAAGAGGATTCTACTGGAGAAGATTTTATTCAGATGGACCAGTATTCGAACCGATAACACTGACTAAAGAAGAACAAAAGAAGATTTTAGAGCAGGAAAAAATAGATTTAGAATTAGAGCTTAAAAGAATTGAAGAAAAGATGAAAGAGTTGAAATAATGCCAAGACCAAGGCGTTTTAGGAGAGTTTGGCTTGAGCCAAATGTGACTTACTTCAAGCCGGCCGGAGTAAGGATGATTAATTTAGAGGAATCTATACTCACAGTTGATGAATTTGAAGCTGTTAGGCTGAAAGACTTGGAGGGACTGGATGAAGAAACTGCAGCCAAGAAAATGAACATATCCCAACCTACTTTTAATAGACTTGTTTCTTCAGCAAGGAAGAAGATTGCAGATGCAATAGTTAATGGAAAGGCTATAAAAATCTTCGGTGGGCCATACAAAGTATTAAGAAAATAATTTTATTCTCAAATTAGCAAGGTGGGATTTGAACCCGCGCACATTTTTTACCTGTTCGTCCAATCCATAAATCGTTCGATAATTCTCGCGCCAAGCGGCTTCTGGTATTCGAACCTTCGTCCGGACAGTTTGTGTGCGAGGCGTGCTATCTCGATCGCAGCTGGTGAATAAGGCGCGTAATCTATTATCGGTCTCTTGGCAGCTATGCTCTCTGCAACTGCTTTGTCTTCAGGTATCTGCGATACGACAGGCAGTTCAAGAATCTCCCTGATTTCATTCAGGCTCAGTTCATATTTTCCAGGCTTCCTTCTCCTCTTCCTCCGATTGACAACGACTCCGATTATATTTTTGTTCATCTGCTTTGCAACGTTCGCTGTCTTCAGCGCATCCGCAACGCTCGGCAAGTCTGGATTAGTCACAAGCAGTATCTCGTCCGCGGCATAGATTGCGCTTATCGACTCCCGCCCCAGTCCAGCAGCACAGTCGAGCAGCACGTAGTCTGCCCTTCCTGTAAGCCTGAACGTAACGTTGGCCAACTTTGCTACGTCAGCGCCTATCAGCGCGTTCACGGACATGCTTGCCGGTATGAACTTGAAGCCGAAAGGGTGCGGATATATCGCTTTCTCCAGTTTGACTTTTCCCTTCAGCACATCGTGCAATGTGTTCGGCGCAAGCGGCATGCCGAAGTGCAACCCGAGATTCGGCGTTGTCAGGTTCGCATCGACTGCAATAACGCTTTCTCCAAGTGCGGTGAGCGCGTATGCAAGGTTGGATGTTAGTGTTGTCTTTCCCACGCCGCCCTTGCCCGAAGTTATCAGAATTGTTCTTGTCATTTTCCCACAAATATTATTTGGGTTTCAAGATAAAAATGTTCTTCCACGAGAAAATGCCCCGTGAGGGATTCGAACCCTCGACCCACAGATTTCCTCATCCTCAATTACATAGAAGTCTGTCGCTCTATCCAAGCTGAGCTAACGAGGCATGGTTAGATCTAACTACTGCAATACAATAATATTTGCTATTTAAATTTATAACAGGGTCGACAAAAACCCTAATATCGTTGGCAGGAGCACGATCAAAATCAGCATCGCGACAAAAATCAGCAAGTTTTTAACTCTTTCTTCGCTCCAGACAAATCCGAAGGCTGCGCCAGCTAAAAACCCGAAAAGATGCGCCGAGTAAGCTACAACGCCTGGTGCAAAAATTCCGGAAATAGTTGCAACCAAGTAAATAGCGCCGGCTATTGCGAACGGTAGCGGCAGAACAGCCGGGAACATCACAAGCTTGCCTGGCGATATCAGAATTCCAAGTCCGACTAATCCGGAGATTGCAGCCGATGCTCCGACAGCCAGAGTTTCAGGCGAATAACCGAAAATCGGTACGAACAGCGAAAGACAGCCTGCGATGCCTGCGACGAAATATACGAGAAGGTACTGCCACGGCCTCGTCTTTTTCTCGACCGCCCACCCCAAGAGCAGAAGGGAGACCATGTTGCCTGCTAAATGCATCAGATTTGCATGCAAAAACATCGAAGTTATTATTGTGTAGTATTTTCCTGAGAGAAAGTTGATTGGGCTGAATCCGAAGTTAGAAATGTAGAAGTTGATACTGGGAAAAGTTACAAAGAAGACTGCAACGTTCAAAGCAATCAGCAGTAATGTGAGCTTCATAAATAAAATTATTGTACTACTGTTACTAAAGAATTGCAAGTTTAACTTGAAAAATGGAAAAGTGCAATCTTTTATTTTACTCAAATCCCAAATTAATATATTATGAGCATCAAGAAAACAGGGTTAACATTTGTTTTGGTCTTTTCGCTGATTGCTACCTCTGCTCTTGCATATTCCTTTGATGATTTTATATCTTCTTTTGATTTTATGGGCTTTTATTCGTATTTTTCGGGCTCTTTAAACAGAGTCACTGGCTACGCTGTTGCGACTGCGTCTTCTTGTCCAGTAGGAAAAAACAATTTTGTTTTAAACGGCGACTTCTCGAATGCTGGAGATAACTGGACGTATGAAGGCTGTAGCGGATATGCAGCCGATTATAGCAACTCAACCGCATATATCAGAGGCGACGGCTTTAACTGTGGTGCTTACATATACCAGGTTTTGGACATATCTGACTGGGATGGCGCTAACCTGACTTTAAGTATGGATTGGAGAGCTGCTTCTGGTTATGCAAGTTCAAGCGTTACGAACGCTAATATCAAAATAGTTCCGACATCAGATGCTTGCAATAGCAGTTCGCCCTATTACACATATGCGTTGGTAGCTGGCGGTACTACGGATACGGGTTGGAAGTCGTATTCTGGTAATGTGGCTGACAATCTTTCGGGTAAGATACAGGCAAAACTCTGCTTAGGCCTATGGGACGCTTGGATTTCCACTTGGAATCAAAAGAATTGGTACGACAATATCATGCTCTGCGGGGCTACAGCTACAACTACGTCTAGTACAAGGCCTACGACAATAGCACCAACAACCACTAGCTTACCAACAACTACGCCTACTACAAAGCCTACAACAACGATTACTACGACTACAAGTCCAAATACAACAACTACAACTGTACCAAACATTACCACAACGACAATAACAAACATCACTACAACAACAATAATAACTACGGACAAAACGCCGCCAACAATATCAAATGTACAAAACACACCAACAAACCCAACCACCGCTGATAAAATAACGATAAAAGCTACTGCTACAGATAATCAGTCAAGCATCCAATTATGCCAGATAGTTGTTCCCGTTGTCGTGAAAGTAAACGGAACTGTAGGGTTTACGTATGCAAATAGCTATAAAATATATTCCGATATTGGAAGCAATGATTCTTGGGCGAGAGTGCTGGTAAAAAGCCTTTCTGGCAACAATCTTGATACAGTAGTAATAAACCAAGGTGACAGCAAAACAACAGATTCTACTTCCTTAATAATCGGTGTCATCAGTGTTTCAGCCTACGAGAACGGAGAAATCAAAGAAGTTATATTATCTGTAATCAAATGGGGTGGATTTTCTTTCTTATACCAGAACATGACAGCTTCGGATGGCGCATACGACGAAAAGACAGAAGACGTGGAGAAAAATATTGGAAAGTTTGGATACGAAAGCTACTATACAGTATTTCTGAAATGCAAAGATACAGTAGGCAATTGGAATACGCCTGTATCCTATACAGTCCATGTCACAACACCTATAATCAAACCTAAAATCACGTCTTTCAGCTGCTCGTCGATAGGTTCTTTAAAAGCTCAGTGCACAGTCGGTACGAGCAACCTGAACAGCTCTAAGAAATACTATGCTTACGTTGCCGGTAGCGGTAAAGGGAATAGCAATCCTGCTGTAGGTGCTACTGTGTTTCCTGGAACTAGCAAATCGGTAACGATTGTTGTTTTGACTCTGAAAGCAGACACGTATCAGCTCGGCGCTTGGTTGTTTGAAGGCACCAATCCGGATGTAATCAAACCAGCGTTGGCATTCTGGGCAGGAACACCTGTAGAAGTAACGACGTCATTATTATAACTTTATAACTCTGCACAAATTTTGATTCGAAGAAAAAATGGGTGGTAAAATATTGAAACCAAAATGTATTCTGATTCTAATTCTTATATCAGTTTTGATAATTTTACCGCAAGCTGTTTTATCTGCGCCGCCTAGTAGTTCTTTTAAAAGTTACTTAGATGCTTCTACAAATCAGGTCTTAACTTATGCCGAAAATGAAGCAGGAAATATTTTGGTTGACGTTAGCAGTTATAATCCGAACATGATTCTGACTCGAACTGAATATACCAAAGAGGGAATTGGGTTAAATACAACTACGCAAGAAATATCGTCAATCATCAACGGCTATATCGTTCAATTCAAAGAAACTCCGCTTTTCGTTTACAAAACAGAATTGGAAAAAAACATTAAGGAGAGGGAGACGAGATTAGCAAACTCTCACCCAGTCTACAAATATACGCTAGGTTTGATCGAATCCGCGGCAATATCGTACGACAAATCTACAGTATCGAGCAAAGTGAACGACCAAAGAAATAAAATTAGAAACTTGGGTGAAAGAATAAAAGAACAGATAAAAACGGAAAAAGGAGTAGTTTCTCCTCTGACTGGACGTGCTGCTGAGGTTAGCGATGAACAGAAAGAGGGTGCTGTTCTTGGAGAATACGAAGAAGTGTTTAGTGGGATCGCTGTAAACATATCCGAAGAAGAAGCCCAATTATTGAAAAAATTAGATTACGTTAAAGAAGTGTATCCGAACAACGAAGTTCGATCTTTACTGATGGATTCTGTTCCTTTGATAAACGCCGACGATGTTTGGAGTCTAGGCTATACTGGCAAAGATACTACGATTGCAATTATCGATACTGGAATAGATTATACTCATCCTGATTTAGGAGGGTGTTTTGGCTCTGGCTGCAAGGTTGTAGGTGGGTACGATTTTGTTAATGGCGATAACGACCCTATGGATGATCATGGACATGGCACTCACTGCGCAGGCATAGCTGCAGGCAACGGAACATTGAAAGGTGTTGCGCCTGATGCGAAATTATACGCCTATAAAGTTTTGAATTCGGGCGGCTCTGGATCTATGAGCACGGTTATCGCAGGTATAGAAAGAGCGACAGATCCTAACCAAGACGGAGACTATTCAGACCATGCGGGCGTGATTAGTATGAGCCTAGGAGGGTGGGGAGACCCAGACGATCCACTGAGCCAAGCTGTTGATAACGCTGTTGAAGTTGGAACCGTTGTTGTAGTCGCAGCAGGAAATTCCGGCCCATACGAAGAAACAATTTCTTCTCCAGGCACTGCTAGAAAAGCAATAACTGTAGGCGCGACGGATAAGACTGATACAATAGCATATTTTAGTTCGAGAGGACCTGTTAAATGGAAAGGCGGTTCTATAATAAAGCCTGACGTAGTTGCTCCGGGCGTTAACATATGCTCAGCGCAGTGGGATGATGCTTGGTCGGCCTATCGTTGTTTTGACGACAGGCATGTCGCTATATCCGGTACTTCGATGGCCACTCCGCACGTAGCTGGAGCTGTTGCTTTACTGAAACAAAAAAACCCAAGCTGGACTCCGACTGAAATAAAAATGGCTTTAAGAAACACTGCGATCGATCTTGGTTACGATACTATAACTCAAGGTTATGGTAGGATCGACGCATTGAAAGCAATCGAGTTGACAAACGCTCCTCCAATAGCAATGTTAAACACATCTGGTACTTTCAACGGTGTGGTCGATATCCTCGGTGCAGCAACCAGCAATAATTTTGAGAGTTATACAGTATACTATGGCGAAGGCTACAGACCTGCAAGCTGGGTTGAAGTATGTAGTTCAAACAATCAAGTTGTGTACGGTGTTCTTTGCACTTTTGACGCATCGACAATAAAAGATGGGACATATATACTGAGGCTGTCTGTTAAAGATACAACAGGTCAAATAAGCGACGATAAAACTGTAATGACCATAAACAACTATCAGCTGACTAATCCGCTGAATAACGATATCCTCAGAGCAGGCGACCTTATTGAAATAAATGGCACTATAAAGGACCCCAGACTTGAAAATTATATAGTCGAATACGGTCTGGGCGAAAATCCTACAGTATGGCTAACGACTGGGATAACTTTGACTGGTGCCACGTATCCCATAGAGAACGGTATCTTAGCGAACTGGGATACGTCTTCAATAAAAGAGGCGAATTTCTATACAGTTAGAGTTAGCTTCGTCGTAGGCGGGGTAAAAAATGAAGAATTTGCAAAAAATATTTACTTAGATCCTAGCTTAAAAGAAGGGTGGCCAAAGAAAATAGAATATGAAAAAGTGGCGTGTTGGGACGACCCAACGAAAACTTGTTATGATTGGGCTGGCCTCTTAGAACCAGTCGTAAGCGACATTGATAATGACGGTTATAACGAGACGATTGTCTATATAGGCGGCGATCCTCCGAAATTGTCAGTATTCAAGTCAGACGGTTCCCTATATTGGTCGAGGGGGGTTGGTACAACCGAAGCACCTGGCGGTAATTTGCACATACCGCTTGTGGGAGACGTTAACAAAGACGGATTTGATGAAATAATTGCTTATAATTTTAAAGAGCCATCGGACACATCAGAACTATATTGTTTTAATCATTTTGGCGAAGTAGTGTTTGGTCCTGTTTCTGTTCCTAAAGATTATCACCCAACGATGCTTTTGGCAGATTTGAATTTGGATGGAAATAAAGAAGTTGTAATTAAAGGAAACGAGGCTGAGATTAGAGAAAAAATGGTTATAGTGGATAGTGCTGGAAAAATACTTTCAAAATGGTACTTGCCTAACAGAAAAGTGGGTATTCTTGGCGGCCCTGATTCTTATCCTGCAATTGGAAATTTCGATGACGATCCAGAGTTAGAGATTGTTTCGGCTAGCCCTTCTGAAAATGCCGACTATGATTGGAATACTGGAACCTGGATTAATGAAGGTGTTATTTATGTTTACAATATGGATGGCTCTGTAGTCACTGGCTGGCCGGTTTATGTTCCTGGGATGATTTTCTCGTCTCCAGCTGTCGGCGACATTAACAGCGATGATAATTTGGAGATTGTCGTCGGGCTAATATTTGCTGGCAATGCACCAGACACACGATATGGCGGAGTTTACGCTTTCGACAAAAGAGGTAATGTTTTGTCTGGCTGGCCATTTGAAAAAGGTTGGAATTTTGAATCGTCACCGTCTTTGGCTGATTTTGACAAAGATGGAGATTTAGAGATTGTTGCTAGCAGGCTCGGATTTGTGACCTATGTAGTACATCACAATGGCACTAAAGCAACTGGTTGGCCTCAGTCCACCAATTGGAATGATTATTATTCGACTATAGCCGGTGATGTTGATGGTAATGGTGCTCCTGATGTTATAACAACTGCTGGTAATGGATTTTATCCAAGTATCTATTACTATGGTGGTGTATATGGTTGGAATTCTGGCGGAACTGCATTAGAAGGATTTCCAAAGGTCACAGAAGAGGACGCTCAAGCCCCTGCCGTGGTCGCAGATATAGACAAGGATGGGAAAACCGAATTGCTTGCAAGTTCCGACTGGGATAAGGACTGGCAAAATAAAATTTATAAATATCGAGGTTCTGTCTATGCGTGGGAAATGGACAAAACATACAATTCGGCAACGATGGAGTGGCCGACGTTTCATCACGATAAAATGCGCACAGGATTGTACGGGTACGAAGAAGAAATAATTGAACCCAATATAACTTGCAGCATACCTTCTTCGCCAAACTGCAATGTCAGCACAAACTGCCAGTGCAATGTAACAATCTGCCAGAACGGCTGGCTGCGCGCAAGGATGCCTGACAAGACAGAAGTTGTAAAATATTTCAGTTCTGGCACGGTTTCATTTAACACCGGTTCTGTCACAGGCGCTGCTACCGGCTACATCAGCTGTATAGACGACAAAAAAGAATATGTTGCTTCTATAAACGTCAAAGCCTAAAATTTTCTAAATAGCCAATTTAGTCAAGTTCGGCTTAAGCCTAACAAAATCGAAACTGCTTTATAAACTACTTTTCAATTAAAAACTAACAATAAATTAAGAATAGACTAAGAACAAATTAAGAACAAACCAAAAGCAGTTGACAAATATGACAGAAGAACCGGTCACAATCGTCGATCGCGAAGTGTTGAAAGTCCTCTCGGTAGACACGAGGATGGACATCCTAAAGCTACTGTCAGGTGCAGAAGGCGGACGTACTCCGTCGTTTGTCGCGAAGAAGCTGGGCAAAAGCGACGCAACGATTGTCGAACATCTTCAAACGCTGAGCGAAGCCGGGCTCGTCAAAAAGACCATGTCGCCTGGAAAGAAATGGGTTTTCTACAGCCTGACCGAGCGTGGCGTCGGAATAGTCTCAAGCAAATCAAGGCGTTTGGTGATTATACTCGCGACTTCCTTGGTCGCTTTGATTTTCGGTCTTGGCGGTTTTGCAAATTACTTTTATGCTTCAGGTATATTTACTGCAATATTTACTTCAATACTTACTTTGCCATCTATGCTTACTTCACCAGCTATGCAAGCTTCAGAAAGAACCTTGGGCGGTGCTGAAGCTCCGCTGTCTACGCCATTAGTGCCCTCGGCCGGTGAAATGCAAATGCAAGTAATAATCCTCTACGCATCTATAGTCCTAATTGTATCTGCTGTAGCTGGGCTCGGATTTTACTTTTACAAAAAATCGAAGTTTGAAAAATTCGAGAGAACAAAATGGCTGGAAGGAGCTGTATGATGGAATGATGGAGTGATGGGGTGAGCTGTATGAAAAACATATTAGTCGTTTTTGCAACGTTGTCGATAGTAGGAATTATTCTAGCCAGCGCTTTTATACAAGGTCCGGTTACGATTACAACCGACCAGACAAAACTGAAAAAATTCTCCTCTTACAGCGAACTGGAAAATTTTGTAAAGTCTAACACAGAATCTTATGCCGGCTACGGTTACGGTTATCTGGGCGGGACATTCGCAAGCAGAGCTACATCAGGATTGACAACAGGTGTGCAAGAATCGGTCGAAGCCCCTGCAGCTTATGGCGAGACGTCCGGGCAAAAAAGTTCAGAGGATTATTCCGTAACAAACATACAGGTGGCAGGAGTTGACGAGTCTGATTTTGTAAAGAACGACGGAAAATACATTTATGCAATCTCTGGCACTAAGGTTGTTATCGTAGACGCCTATCCTGCTGAAGCTGCGAAGATCGTATCCGAGATAGAGCTGAATGAAACCGGCACGCCGAATGAAATATTCGTGAACGGAGACAAGCTTGTCGTTTTCGGGCAGGTGTATGAAAATTATTATGTTAAAGGAGTGGATGTTGGAACAGGAGTCGTTACCGAGAGAAATGTCGAGAGCTCAAGCATAGGCATAGCTCTTCCAGGATACCCGAGCTACTACACACCAAAAACTTTCATCGAAGTTTTTGACATATCTGACAGACAGAATCCCGTGCTGAAAAGAAACGTTACAGTCGATGGCAACTATTTCGACTCGAGAATGATTGGTGACTATGTATATGCAATAGTAAACGAACCTGTATATTATTCTTACTCAGAGCCAGGTCCTATACCAATGCCAGTAACGTATTCCGGCGGCATAGCAAAGGCAACACCGGCTTCGGAAATCTATTATTTCGACTTCCCGGACAGCTCGTACATATTCACGAACATAATTGCAATCAACACGCAGAACGACGCAGAAGAGCCGGCGAGCAAGACTTTTCTAATGGGTTACAGCGAGAAGATGTACGTCTCAGCTGGCAACATATACATCACTTACACGAAAAGGCTTAGCTATCCTGACATGTACGAGAAGATAATCGACGAAGCCATATTGCCATCTGTGTCGCTTGAAACACAAAGCAAAATAAACGAAATAAAGAACTCGAACGCAGACAAGTACGAGAAGCTGCAGGAGATTGGAAAAGTTCTGCAGGAGTATTTGGAATCACTCGGTCCGGAGCAGGCTGCGGATGTCATGAAGCTCGTGCAAGACAAGACCGAAGCGGTTTATATCGAAATTGCAAAAGAGCTTGAGAAGACTGTTGTTCACAAGATATCTGTCAGTGGAAACCAGATTGAATACAAAACCAAAGGCGAGGTGCCCGGCTACGTTCTCAATCAGTTTTCGATGGATGAGCATGACAGCTATTTCAGAGTCGCAACAACAACGAACAGCTGGGACTGGAGGGGAAACCCTGTAAACAACGTCTACGTGCTCGACGAAAATATGAAAATAGTAGGCAGGCTTGAAGACCTTGCGAAGGGCGAGCGCATTTACTCGGTCCGCTTTATCGGCGACCGAGCCTACATGGTGACTTTCAGACAAGTCGATCCGTTGTTTGTCATAGACCTCAGCAACCCAACCAACCCGCAAGTGCTAGGCTACCTGAAGATAAAAGGCGTTTCCGATTATCTGCATCCGTACGATGAGACTCATCTAATCGGTGTAGGTAGAGATGCGAACGAGGAAGGCCGCATCACAGGCATGAAGCTGTCTCTCTTCGACGTTTCAGACGTATCAAATCCAAAAGAAGTGTCAAAGTATGTCATCGGTGGCGACGGTGCGTACGTTTACTCAGAGGCTTTGTACGACCACAAAGCGTTCTTGTTCAGCAAGTCGAAGAATCTGCTTGTGCTCCCGATTCAGATATCAGGCGGTGTGATGCTCGAAAGCGGGAAGTGGGAAAGCTGGCAGGGTGCATATGTTTTCAACCTCGACTTGGAAAACGGCTTTGTGCTCAAAGGAAAAATCACGCACGTAAACGAAACTGCAGAATCCGAGTACTACTACGACTACCAGTCTCAAGTCAGAAGATCTTTGTACATGGACAACGTGCTTTACACAATCTCAAGCAGAATGATAAAGATGAACGACCTCGGCAACATTGGAAATGAAATCAACAAGATAGAACTGCCGCAACAAGGAATTTATTACCCGTATCCACTGCGGGGAATTTAGGCTGTTTTTATTCGGCTAAACTCAAATTATTATTTAGTGAGTAAAAATGAACTGGCTAAAATACAAGTGGAGTTTGTTAGCATTGCCTATTATTCTTGTGTTGCTAGCTTGGTCACCTTGGATTACGAAAGACTACGCAGAAGAGATAGCCCTAAACTATTTCATCGAAAGATGGAGGGATGTTTTAGACGGCTGTGGATTCAATTGCGCTGGTTGCGGTGTTTCAAAATCGGAAAAAACGTTGTTCGGTTACAATGTCGTACTTTTGTCCAGTTGTGGTTTTAAAGACTACTCGCCGACAGACAAGCCAGATTGGCGGGAAAATATATTCGTATCGTTTTTAGGGACCGTACATACAATTAGCCAAGAGAAAAACTTGGACTACAGTGAAAAAAAATGAAACCGGACAAATTTTTAAGAGAGTATTGGTTTGTTGTTGTAGCAATTGCGGCTCTAGTTGTATTTTTCTATCCTAAAGAATGCGGAAGTGTAGCATACTCACCAGGTTACACATACCAGGATTGTACATGTATTGGAATTAAGATAGGTTCTTGGCAGGGCTCTTGGTCTGGAGCCGTTCCTGCGGGCGGTGGTCGCATGAATTGTTGGGGTATTGTTACTTCCAGAAATTGTTATGAAAATCGTTTTGAAGAGGGGAAAAACTTTACGTCTAGATATTATAAATCATGCGAAGGAACAGAAGTGCTCTGCACGCAAGATTCCGATTGCGTTCCTGAGCAGTGCTGCCATCCGACTTCTTGCATAAACAAAAATTTCAAGCCAGTTTGTGAAGAGTTTTGCTCAATGGTGTGCGCACCGGGCACTATGGACTGCGGTGCCGGACATTGCGCTTGCATGGATAACACATGCCATGTAGTTGTTAAATTCACTGTAAGTTGATAGAATGAATTGGAAAGATGTTAAAGAATTTTTGAAACTGGACTGGAGAAAAATCGTTATTGCAGTAATTTTAGGATTAATTTCTTATTTTTATGGGGTTGATTATTGCTATATGGCTCCTTGTCCTGAAGGTAATCTCTGTCCACAGATTTGTAGAACTCTGGCGAATCCTCTCCTTTGGGGCCCTGGGTGTATATTTTTTGGAGATAATGCTTTTTCAAAAATAACATCCACTTTTTTTGGAATAATTTATTGGTATCTTCTTTCCTGCCTAATAGTCTGGATTTACGGCAAGCTAAGAAAAAGATAAAACTTCTAACAATCCTATTATTTTAAATCCGCTGTTCATATTCAATTAAGACGAAGTGATGTGGGTATGAAGAAAGTCGGGACTAAGGAATCGAAAAAAATCGATTACCGCAAGATTGACAAAAAATGGCAAAATGCGTGGGCGAAAGCGAAAGCTTTCGAAGCGAACGTAGACCCGAAGCGCAAGAAGTTTTTCGTCAACATACCTTACCCATACGTTAACGGTGCACCGCACATCGGAGCTGGCTTCACCTTTATCCGAGGCGATGTCTATGCGCGCTTCAAACGTATGCAGGGGTTCAACGTTCTGTTCCCGCAAGGTTTTCATGCAACAGGCGAGCCGATAGTAGGCGCTGTGAAGAGGCTGAGAGAAGGCGATAAATCGCAGATAGAAACTTTCAAAATTTATGGCATCAGCGACAAAGACATAAAAGATTTCGCTGAGAAGGGACCGGAGTACGTTGCAAAATTCTGGAAAAAGAGATGGATAGAAGATTTGCAAGCAACCGGTTTCTCGATTGACTGGAGACGCACGTTCATCACAACTACGATGACACCCACATACTCACGCTTCGTCGAATGGCAGTACAACACGCTCAAGAAGAAAGACTACGTTGTACAAGGCACACACCCAGTCGTTTGGTGCCCGAATTGCCAGAGTCCGACAGGCGATCACGACCGTTTGGAAGGCGTAGGCGAGTCGCCGATAGAATACATAGTTATAAAGTTCAGACTTAATTCTGGTGAAATTCTGCCGTGTGCAACGCTGCGGCCGGAGACAGTGTATGGCGTGACGAACATTTGGATAAACCCGGTTGCGGAATATGTGCATGCAGACGTCAACGGCGAAAAATGGATTGTGAGCAAAAGTGCTGTGAAGAAGTTGGAAGACCAGTTGAAAAAAGTGAAGACGTTGGGAACAGTGAGAGGCTCCGAACTTATCGGAAAATTATGCGAAAATCCTGTGACAAAAACGAAAATACCTCTGCTGCCTGCCGAGTTGTGCGACGTGAATATCGCCACAGGCATTGTGATGTCCGTACCCTCGCATGCACCGTACGATTGGATCGGGCTTGTGGATTTGAAAGCGGACAAAGAGCAACTGAAAAAATACAATATTGAAACCGTCGTGCAAGCAGTCGAGCCCATTTCGATTATAGCAGTAGAAGGATTCGGAGATTATCCAGCAGGCGAACTTTGCGAAAAAATGGGCGCGAGAAACCAGGAAGACATAGAAAAGTTGGATAAAGCAACTGAGGTTTTGTACAAAAAGGAATTCCACACAGGCGTTTGCAAGCAGAACTGCGGGCCTTATGCGGGCATAAAAGTTTCTGACGCGAAGCAGGTTTTGATAAAAAACTTAACGCAGCAGAAGATACTCGACTGGATGTGGGAGACTACTGCGCCTGTGATTTGCCGCTGCAAAACGCGCTGCCACATAAAGATTTTGGAGAACCAGTGGTTCTTGAAATTCTCCGACCCGCAATGGAAAGAGCGCGCGCACGAATGCATAAAACAGATGAAGTTCTATCCGGAAGAAGTGCGGCAGCAGTTCGACAACACCGTTGACTGGCTTGAGGACAAAGCATGCACACGACGTTCAGGCTTGGGAACGCCGCTGCCTTGGGACAAAAGCTGGATTGTGGAAACGCTTTCGGACAGCGTAATATATATGGCATACTACACGATTGCTCGCGTGATAAACGAGAGGAAAATCGAAGCCGTGCAGCTGACAGACGAAGTGTTCGATTATATTTTCTTGAACAAAGGCGATGCAAACAAAATAGCAAAATCCAGCGGATTGAAAAAAGAAACCGTGAAAGATATAGAAGAGATGAAAAAGGAGTTCGAATACTTTTATCCGTTCGATTTGCGCAACTCAGGCAAAGACCTCGTGCAGAACCATTTGACGTACGCAATATTTCATCACGTCGCGCTGTGGGACAAAGAGCGTGGCTGGCCGCATGCGTACGGAATAAACGGCTACGTGAATGTCGGCGGCGAGAAGATGAGCAAGAGCAAGGGCAACTTCATACCGCTGCGCGACTTGGTCAACAAGCACGGCGCAGACCTCGTGCGCATAAACATCGTTGCGTCGAACGAGAACATGGACGATGCGGACTGGCGGGAGGAATCTGTGCAGACGTACGATTCGAGGTTGAACTATTTGTTCGAACTTGCGTCGAAATTGAAAGCGGTGAAGGGAACTTCCGTAAAAACGATGGACAAATATCTGCAAAGCAAGCTGCACGAATCCATTCAGCTGGCGACCGATCACTACGAGCATATGCGATTCAGGAGCGCTGTGCAATATTCATTGTTCGCGCTGACGAATGAAATCAAATGGTACATCGAACGCGTGGGCGGGATAAAGAACTGCAACAGAAAGCTGCTCGCAGAAACATTCGAAGCGCTTGTGAAAATGATCGCTCCGTTGACGCCGCACTTTGCAGAAGAACTTTGGTCGAAGCTAGGTAAAAAATCTTTGCTGGTCGTGGAAAAATGGCCCGAGCCGGAAGACGCAAAAATCGACAAACACGCGCTGGAGATGGAAGAGATATACAAGAAAACAATCGAAGACATAAAGCAGGTTGTCAAACTGGCGACCGAGAAGTCTGGCAAAGAGCCGAAGAAGCTGTATCTCTACTTCGCGACCGAAAAGGAGTACGAATACTTTAAGGAGTCTGCCGAACAGCTTGGGAAGCTAGGCTTCAAGCAAGTTGGAATGTTCAAATCAAACGAACCGAAGATTTACGACCCGCAAGGGAAGGCGAAGCGTGCGAAATATGGAAAGCCGGGGATATTTTTGGAGTAAATCACAGTTAAAGAAAGTTTATAAATTTTAAGAGCAGATGATTAAAATATGGTTGAATTTTTTGCGTATTTGTTAGAAAATCCCACGGTTTTATTGATATTACCGGTTTTAGTTGGAGTAAAACAGGAATTGGTTAGAGGATTTACTGGAAGACCATCATTAGTTACAAATACTACAACTATTTTTATTACTTCAGCTGTAAAATGGACAGTACTGCCATTTTATGTTCAGGTTTATGCAATTATTGGTTTAGCTGTTGGAATAATTGGATTTGTGTGTTATATGATGAATATACCACTTATAACACTATATTACAAATATAGTTGGTTTCTCTACAATTCTGTCATAGCTTTATTATTTCCTTTTATTTTTTGAAGGTGTGAATTATGAATCTAAGTTGGGTAAAATCTGAAAAACCTTATGAAGTTGGTACATATATAACAGGAATAGCTTTTTTAATTTCGGTTTATGTTTCAAAAAATTCAATAATATTTCTTTCTTTAGGGTTTTTTTGTTTATTCTTAGGATTTTGGTTTATGGTTTCTAAAAAAATTCACATAAAAGAAATGCCTCATAAAAGAATTGAAGATACGATAGAAGCAGCATTCAGACCAATACCTGTTGCTTCAAAAATAATGTTTTTATCCTCGTCTATACTTTTTATCTTAGCCACAATATTTATAGTTCTTGAAATTTAATTTTCTTCTAAAAATACGTTAATTGTCAAGTGATATTACATTTAATATAAAATATTTAAGTTTGAATATTACTCATAATTGTTTTCAAACCCCAATGGAACTAATAGAATTACTATACTCAAAATTGTCAAACATTAATTGAGTAATGTTTATATACACAATAATACAATAATATTTCATGGAATTTGACCCCAGTGTAAAGGCTTTTGAGAATTTCTTAAAGACTCGCGGTTATTCAGAATCTTATACTAAGAATCTTTGTTATTATGTCCAACAATTAATTAAATTTGGGTTTAATCCTGATAGTCGCGACTACATAAACCAGATTGACACGGTTAACAAATTCATAGACTCCAAAGTTAGTAAAAAAATAGTTATTTACCCAGCAGTCGAGGGGTTCAAAACTTATTTAAGATTTCTAAAAATACCAAATGATAAAATCAATGACCTTCGTGTAGTACCCAAAAAAGTTAAAAATCCGAGGAGATCGAACACTCTCACTAAAGAAGAAATTGATAAGTTGCTTACTACAGAAGATCAGACAATTAAAATGATTATTAAACTGTTCTTCTATGGTCCATTAAAAAAATACCAAATACTAAAAATTAGAGCCGAAGATATAGATTTTGATAAAGGAGAAATTTCTGTAGAAGACAACAGAGAAAAAGTAAAGAAATTTATTTCAGGAAAATTAAAACAAGATTTAAAAGATTATATTATTTCTAAAAATATTAAGAAAGGCCCAATTTTTCTAGAATTGTCCCCTTATGTAACTTGGTACAGAATAAATAAGTTAGGAAGACAAATTCTAAAAAAACCTATATCTCCTACCACAATGACGTATTCCAAAATAAATATTTTGAGAAATAAACTTTTACCCGATGAAATTTTAACAACCCTAACTGGTAGAAGTAGAAATAGTCTAAGCAAATATCCGTCTCTTCCTGAAAAAATTCAAAAAAAATTATTTGAAAAATATTCGGATTAAAATTCAATCTAGTATTCTTGTATATTTCATCTAATTATACGTTAAAACACACCATTATGAACCCAATTAATAATTAAAAATTTAACTGACTTTCTCCATCAACCTATTTCAGTCTTATCGCTTCCAGATTTCTCGGAGCTGCGGTTTCGATGCGGAAGATCTTGTATATGCTTTTCGCCAGGTCTACGGAACGGCTCGCCTCGCCGTGCGTCACGATGATGCGGTTGGGTTTTGTCGGAAGATTGTTCACATAGCTTAGCAGCTGATTGCGGTCGCTATGTCCCGACAGGCCTTCTACGCTCTGCACTTCCATCTTCAGCGCTATTGTCGCGGTTTTGCCGTTGTCCGTTCTCATCGGAATCTCCTTCCATCCTTTCTGTATGCGCCTTCCCATCGTGCCTTCTGCCTGGTATCCGACGAAGACGAGCGTGCTTTTTTCATCCTCGGCCAGAGCTTTCAAATGCTCCATCACAGGCCCGCCTACGAGCATGCCCGATGTTGACAGAATGACGTTCGGCTTTTCCTCCCACGCTTTCTCGCGCTCCGCTTTCGATGAAATGCGCCTGAATATGCTGCTTATGAACGGATCCTGGTTGTTGAATATCTTGCGCTGTATTATGTGTGACATGTATTCTGGATAAGCTGTGAATATTCCTGTCGCATCCCATATCATGCCGTCTATGAAAACCGGATACTGGAAATCATTTTGCACTAAAATGGCCATGACATCCTGCGCTCGCTCTACGGAGAAGGTGGGTATGACAACGCTTCCGCCGCGTTCCATTGTTTTGTTTATCACGCTCAGCAGTTGCACCTCCGCTTCCTGCCTGTGGGGCATTATGTTGTCCACGCCACCGTATGTCGATTCCAGTATCAGCGTCTCGACGCGCTGGAAGTCTGTGAAAGCCGGCTCGAAAAGAGTTGTACGCGCATACTTCATGTCGCAAGCCCATACTATGTTGTGCAGCCCTTCGCCTATGTGCAAATGCACGAGAGCCGATCCGAGTATGTGGCCGGCATTCTGGAAGGTAAGGCGTACGTCCGGCGCAACATCCGACACTTCGCCGTATTCGAGCGGTATGCTGTGCTTGACAGCTTCTTTGACGCTCTTCGCAGTGTAAATAGGATTGACGCCGTTTCTTTGCATTACGTCGATATAATCGAGGCACAAGAGAGCAAAAAGATCCACAGTAGGCGTAGTGCAGTAAAGCGGTCCTTCGTAGCCGTGCTCGTACAGATATGGAACGACGCCACAGTTGTGGACAACTATACCATTGGCGATATAGTTATGATGTCCAGGAACTTTTAGATCGTAGACATATTCCGTATCACTGGGGGCTTTTTCTATTTTTTCAACAGGTTCCCAGAAAAGTTTTGAATTGAGAATCGTTTCGATGGAATTCAGTTCAGGAATTGACAAGTTCTTCTCTTTTGCCAATCTTTTAAACTTGCTGATTATTTCTGAAGCTTTTTTTCTGGTAAGCTTATGGCCTCTTAGATAATGTATGTAATTTATTTTCAATTTTCTTAAATCGCTTTTAGATAGATTTAACAATTTAGCAAATTCTAGAATTTTTTCTCCGGACAACGGAATAAGATCCATTCTTTCAGCAAACGCACCCCCGACCTTTTCAACAAGACTATTTAATTTCTCCTGTTTTGTTTTGGAACCAAAACCAATTTCTTTTTTAAATCTTTTTATAGAGTCTGGATTGTATATCATAAGCTGATATACTCGCCTCTTCGATTTTGTATTTTTAAAATCGTATAGATGGGATAGTATTCCAAATCTCAATAAAAGAATTTGTGAAACTTGAATTATATCATAGCTCGTGGAAGTTAACACAACCGAGTGATCCCCGACCGAGCCCTCTGCGTCAAAAAGGCCTGTGAAGAAAGCGCTGAGTTCGGGCTTTGATGTTTTGTGAATCACTTCCGGTATTTTCCTGAAAGGACTCCTAGTGATGATTCCCGGGTCTATGGAATTAATGAAATCCAGAATTAACGGAGAAAAAACCTGGAGTCTGTTTCTTTCCTTTTGTTTTATAACGCCTTTTATTTTGAAAACTTTGTTTAATAATGACTGATACAAGTTTAAATTTTCAACGTCTTTGTCGGTTAGATTAATCCTAGTATATCTTTTACCCCTCCTTATTGCGTCCATTTTGTCGCCGTCTCCAAGTAAATAGCCCAAAAACTGACAGAAAGCCCTAGTTGTGCGATTTGGAAGTTTTACTTTTGTTGATTTATTGAATTCGGCCCGAGTAAATCGCTGTATGAAATTCTCTAGACCGTAAAATGCGCTAATTTTTTCAACCAAATTTAAGCAAAACCTTATATTTTCATTTTCAATTGAAGAAATCGTCACTTGCGAGCAGCCTACCTTGACTGCTGTGTCTTCCTGCCTCAGGCCAAGTTTCAAGCGACACTCCTTCAATATTTTTCTTCCTTTTTTGCTGACTTTCACGGTACGTACGAGTTCCGGTAATTTTTGCACCTCTCCTTCGAATGGCATATCTTTGATGGTAGCAATGTAGTCGCCACGTTTCAAATCTTCCGCATTTCTCGGGACTATTTTGGAATCTTCTAAGACGAAGAACGGATGGTTATTGGTGACTTTGATCCTTTTTGTTTTTGTCCTTATTTCGAACAATTCACTTGGGGATTTAATTTTGACTTTTTCTGTGCATCCGACTGGTTCTACTCTTAATGAGTTATCAATATCAAAAGACGTTATTCCATTATATTTCGACGAGTAGTAGTTTTCTATTCTTGTAACAACGCCGTTCGGTAGCTGGATGTACGAATCTGGGTGAAGACAGTGATCCAGGTGAGCGTGCGAAACGATGACTGCATCTATCTCGCTCGGGTCAAACTCTTTCGTATTGAGTATCGGATAAGCAGCGCTGTTTGTCGCGCCAAGATTCAGTCCGCAATCCACCAGAACTTTTGATTTCGGCGTTTCGAGTAGCGTGCACGATCGTCCGACTTCGCGGTAGCCGCCTAGCGCTATCATTCTTATCCAATCCCTGTTCGTGGTCCGCTCGGAAAAGATGCTTCTGCCTATGTTGTTCAAAAATCTTTTGCGGAACTTGACTTCCCTGTGCAGCACTTTTCTTATTCCCTCTATAATCTCAGATTTTATGGACGGCACGCGCTCTATTCTCGGCACCCAGAAAGTCTCTGTGCGTATTTGTCGGAACGTGTCGCCCCCGCGTCCGATGACGAGACCAGGCTTCTCGGCAGCGATTACGACAAGGCTGCGCTCAGGCTCAAAATAAATGTCCCTTATCTTCGCATCCTCCGGCACGATCTCCATTATCCTCTTCTTCGTCGCTTCTTGTTCCATTGTCAGAGAATCATCCGGCCTGACTTCTATTCTCTTCTTCATGCTGCTTACTACTTCCCTTACAGCAGTTTCGTGGTCCTGAAAGAATTCCCTGCTCTTCGTGTAGACTATTATCTCCGACCCTTCGAGTTCTGCGCGGCTTATCGCTTCCTTGGGCAGGCTTCTTTTGACGCGTTCAAGTATCTCAATCGGTTCTGCCATCGTTATCACAATTTGCTATCGTTATCACAAATTTCAAATTCACAAATTCTTGCGACTAAATTTTACAACTGTCTCAAAATTTTTACAACTAAATTCACAACTTAAACAACTAAACAATTGGAAAATTCTTCAAATGCTTCAATCTTACAAAACTCGCTTACTTTGTATCTTTCGGCTTGAACGGATGCATTTCTCTGATTATACCGTCTTTTGTTATTTTCACAATGTCTATCGCTTTACCGCCCGATCCTATGTCCCTTTCAACAGCAGCTGAGATTGCGTCAACTGCGAGGTCTGTAGCGTCTGCAGCAGACAGTCCATCCTTGTACCTATCCTCCAGCACACCCAACGCAAACGGCGATCCTGAGCCGGTTGAGAAGAACTTCCTCTCTTCTTCTATGGCCCCGATTGCATCAAGGCTGAACACGTGCGGTCCTTCCTTGTCAAAGCCGGCAATGATAAGCTGCACCATGTACGGCAAAAACGTCCACCTTCCGCCCTGCAGGATATTCGCCATCAGGGAAGCCGCACCCTTTACGGAAATCTTCCTTTGGTTCTGTATCGAGAATAATTTCAATTCAGCTTTCATGAGCCTTACCAAGCTTTGCGCATCGCCGCTTGCGCCTGCGATTGTCATGGATATGTGAGAATCAAGATCATATATTTTTTCAGTTTCCTTGCTCGCCACGAGATAGCCCATAGTCGACTTTTTCTCGGCAGCAAGCACTACGCCGTCTTTGGCAATAATTCCGATAGTAGTCGTTCCGGCCTTCTTCACTTCAGGTTTTTCCATCTTCATTTGAATCATCCTCTGTTTTTATCGTCCTCTGTTTTTAAATTCGTTTCCAGATTTTAATTTTAGTTGTATTTCCTATTTAATAAGTTTTTAATAAGCTATTTTATAAGTTTTTAAAAGTCATTTCATCCAGGACCAGACAGAACTTTGGATGATGAATCGATGATAAATTAATTATGTGATTGCTTTTAAATATGTTTGCTTGGTCATTCTACACATTTCAAATGATAAATTAAATATGGCCTAGCTTACGCCATTCTCGAGAAAATAATAGTTCGCAGCGACCATCTGCATGTCCGCGTCAATCACCATTATGTCGGCGCCGACAATCTCGATGGCCCTTTCCTGCGCCGTCGTCCTGACGATGTATCGCAACGGCTTTACACGATGCAAACGTTCCAGCAGTTTGTCAAAGTACACGGATATCTTCCCTCTCGCGAGGTTTGACGGCTCGGACAGACGGTCTCTCGCGGACAAAATGTCTTCCTTTGCGTTCATGATGTCTTTCCTCGCAAGTTCTACGGATGTGAATCCAGTCTCGTCCTCGGCCTTTTTGAAGTACTCTTCAAAAAAGTTCAGCCTCCCAAGAGCGTAATTGGAGAATTCGATTGCCATATCGAAACGCGATGCCATGCTCTCAAAGTAAAGTTGTTTTGGAAAATATAAATACGTTACGTCTCAGTACTGCTTTGCCACATACACGACATTATCGGTCTCTTTTTTGCAATGCACGCATCTTCCTTTTTCGTGTTTCGTCGTGTCGCCGAACAGCGTGCCACGGATAACGCCGCCGTCTGTCTCTGCTTTGATGTAGTCTGCGCATTCGACGTTCCCGCACCAGTGCACGCGCACAAACCCGCCGCGCTCGCGCAAAATCTTCTTCAATCCGTGCATCGTGTTCGCCTTAAAAATGCTTTTCTTAAAATCATTGTCCGCCTTTTTCAGCAGGCTTCTTTGCACATCGCGCAGCGTCGCTTTTGCCGCAACTGCAAGCTTGCTCTCCGGCACATCTTTCTTTTCGCCCGTATCCCTACGCACAAACACGACTTGCCTTTTCTCCACATCCTGCGGCCCGATTTCCACGCGCAGCGGCACGCCTTTCAACTCCCAGTAGTTGTACTTCCATCCCGGTGTGTATTCGTCTCGCGCATCCAGCTCAACGCGGAACTGGTTTTGTTTTTGCTTTTCAAGCTTCGCTTTCACGCTCTCGGCTTCTTTCAATACTTTTTCTTTGCTGCTGTCGTCGAATATTGGAACTATTATTATCTGTACAGGTGCAATCTCAGGCGGCATGACAAGTCCGCGGTCGTCTCCATGCAGACTGACAACAGCAGCCAGGATTCTCGAAACAGCCGGGCCGAAACATGTCTGCCACGCATACTGATCGTTCTTGTCCTTGTCCACGAACTTTATGTCGAAGACCTTTGAAAAATTCTGCCCAAGCGCGTGCGTCGAAGGCAACTGCAGAGCGCGTCCGTCAGGCATCATAGTGTCGGCTGCATAAGTGTTCACAGCACCAGGGAACTTGTCGTGCTGCGGACGCTGGAAAAAGAGGAACGGAACCGCATATCGCTTGTGCACAACCGCTTCCGTAATCTCCATATCCTCTCGCACCTGTGCCATCATCTCATCCTCGGTAGCAAAAACATTGTGCGATTCGATCCAATAAAATTCACGGCTGCGTATGAACGGCCTCGTAGCCTTCCCTTCGTAGCGCCACACCTGGCAGCGCTGGTAAAGTTTCATCGGAAGATCTCTCCAGCTTCGTATCCACGTCGCGTACATGTTGTACATAGCCGTTTCACTAGTCGGCCTGAGTGCAAGCCTCTCTTCAAGCTTTTCGGCAGGCGTCCCAGCTTCGGTTATCCAGAATACTTGCGCGGAAAATCCTTTAACATGCTCCGCTTCTTTTGTAAAGTTCGACTCAGGTATCACAGCAGGGAACCAGACAGGCACATGGCCTTTCGCACGCAACTCTGCTTCAAGCAAATCGTACATAAGCTCCATCGACATTACGCTCCACGGGCGGAAAACTATGAAGCCTTTTACGTTGTAACGTATGTCAGACAGTTCCGCTTTCTCAACGACCTGCGTATACCACTCTGAGAAGTTCTCGGATTTTTTTACTGTCAAGCCTTCTTCTTCTGCCATATACCACAACCTTACATATACAATTTATATCAATTATAAAATCTAAAATGTTTAATAAACATGATTTCTGTGTTCAAACCTCAACAAAATCAATTTGTTACCTTCGACTGCATAAATTAATCTATAAGGTTTTACATAAATCGTTCTCTCACCTTTTAAATTGTATCTGAGCGGCTTTCCAAAATTCGGATTTTTAATTATTTTGATTATCTGCTTTTTTAATTTTTCCTTAAGAGCGCTGTCTTTTATTTTCTTAAATTCTCTCTCAAATTCATCGGTAGGAATTACTGAGTCAATCTCTACCATTTCTTCAGCTCTTTAAAAAATTCTTTAGTGGAATATACTTTGTACCTACCTTTCTCTATATCTCTCCACGCATCTTCAATCAATTTCAACGTTCTCAAATCTTCAGCCTTGAGCTTAGTATCAAGCTTTTTTAAAACCACCATATCTTTCTTTGCAGTAATAGCAAAAACACTGCCTTCCTTTACGCCAAGCTTTTTTCTGATATTCGTGGGTATGACTATCTGGCCTTTAGAACTAGCTCTCGTTAATTCTGGTACTTCAATCTCTTTTTTCATACGAGTAAGATAATCTTACTTATATATAAATTTATCGCTTGGGTTGATATCTGCTATCTTATACAAGAAGTTTGTACAAGAGGCTGTAGATCGAACCAACTTATTCCACCTTCGTTCCCAATTCCACTTCCCTCGTCGGCCTTATCACGACCCAGCTGCCTTCGCCGTTCGATACGCCCAGCGTCAGCACCTCTGAATCGAAGTCAGCGACTTTTTTTGGCGGAAAGTTCACAACAGCAATAATCATCTTGCCCAGCAGCTCTTCTTTCTTGTGCGTTGTGATCTGCGCTACGGATGTCTTTACACCGATGGCTTTGCCAAAGTCGATTTTCAGTTTGTACGATGGATGCTTTGCAGCCGGGAAATCTTCCACTTCCAAAACTTTCCCAACCCTCATCTCGACCTTTCTAAAGTCGTCGTAGCTTATTTGCATATAGAAAATTATAAAGATTATAGTAATAAATTGGTTTGTTTTTTCTTTTGTTTGTAAAAAGGAAAATTAAGTTGTGCGGGAGGTGGGGTTTGAACCTATGAAGCTGTTTCTAGCAAGTTTCTAGCTGGGATTGACGACTCTACCTAAGAACAGGATATTTCCTGTTTCCCTTTCCTGTATTAGGAATATGAATGGATGGTCTGCGCGGAACTCTTTGAACTGTTGTACAGCAGCGCCGAGTGTCATACTTATGCCAGTTGCAGCAGCTGCTTCTGTGCCTTCCTCGTTGACTTCGACAAAGGCCTGATGGACTACAATAGCGATGTATAGGTCTTTTGTGCCGTCCATGCCAGAGAAATCTGCGCCTGGCCATTTGAATGCTGTGATCATTCCCATATCCTTAAGATTTTCATTAAGCGTGTATTTCGTATCGAATGTGAACTTTGGCAGATAGACGTGTACTTTTTCTTCATTCAAGTTTTTTCTCAGATTAGAAAGTTTTTGTGCGTTGAGCGAATTTTCAAGGCTGCTAAGATCGTCGCCTTTTGGAAGCAATACAAGCATCGAGAGCGTCCCACCCTCATACGGCAGTTCGAGGACTTGCAGGTCGTCAGTCTCGGTATAATTGAATTTCGCTTCATCTTCGGTAAGTCTCATCATCTGAACTTTTACTGTGTTGCCAGAGATTGTACGGAAATCTTCCTCCCTAGTATTCGCTTTGTCAAACTGCTTGGCCCACTTGCCCTTGAAATATATAGCATTCGTGATTACAAGACGCGTAGTATCGTCTAATGTTCCAGGCTGGAATAAGTCCTTAATTTTGTTGTTTGTCTGCCTTTCCACCCACTCGTTGATTATTTGACGAGACGCTTCCACATCGTTTATAAAATCAAGGTTGGCAGTCTTTCCTGCATAATATTTTTCTATAGTGCCAGTGTACTCGTCCAAGAATTTGTAACTCTGCTCTGCCCAAAGGGCGTTCGCAGTGTACAGCGTGTACTGCTTGCCTCTTTTGTTGATAATATTGTGAATCCTTGCAAACGAGGATCTGCGGACGGCAGCGTCATCAGGAAAATGAAAAACCGATTGCATCTCTTCTGCTGTCTGGCCTCTGGCACCTTCGTAGGCTATAGCATCTGCAATAGAGATGCTGTAAGGCGAGAAGAAGATGTTGCCTCTACTGTCTCCTTCGTCTTTCAACTCAGAATAAAGATTGAATGCAAACTGGTTGTCTGCTTCTACGACACTTGCAACGCCTTCCTGCGTCGCTCCGCTGTCATCTGCAACTGGTGTTGTCTCGGCTATCGTATTGAAAAATATGAATGCTAACATACCAGAGAAAACCAACAGTGTTATTATAAAAACTACAATTTTCGTCTCCATACATTAAGTTTAGTTTTGTATAAGCTTATAAAAAATGCCCTTTTGTAAGGCGTCTGCCTAATTATTCCTACCTCTAGAAATCGTACAAATCATAAAAATCATAATATACTTGAAATTCACTTTCTCAACCCAATCTGCTTTGAGTAGTTGAAACAGTTTATGCACAAGTAGAATCGGTTGTTGATTTTTTTCGCATGTAAGCTGCATATAGGTATCCGGCAATTGTTGCAAAAACCTACGGCTTTGTTGTTACAGCCCAGCAAGACGCATTTAGCTTCTGCCATGCACTTCTCCTCCCTACTCTCCCCTAATTAGGAGTTATTCTTTTAGCTACTTATTTAAGCTTGTAGGGAGGAGATTCAACCTCTTCATGTAGATTTTTCACCGGAAGCCTGCCTTAGAAAAAGCGTTTATTTTTAAGCAAAGATTAGATAATAGGGCTTGGCATGAAAATAGCAGTTCTTTCAGACTTCCATTTCGGGTGCGGCTACAACACGGAGCTAGAAGAGGACAGCTTCGACAATACAGAGGAAGCGATGGAACGGGCGCTGAATTCGGACAAAGTAGACTTGATCATAATAGCAGGCGACATATTCGATTCGCAGTTCCCTAGAACCCCTGTCTGGTCCCGCGCCATGCGCATACTTGTGAAGCCGCTGCTGGAAGAAAGCCACGGCGTAGCATTCGTAAGCTGCACAAAAGAACTGAAGAAGATATCCGCCCGTACGCTTGATCACGTACCTGTGGTAGCGCTGCACGGGAACCACGAACATCGAGGCAGGACTGCGAACACACTCGAAGCGTTGGAGAACGCTGGCTTGCTATTGCATCTGCAGCACGATACGATTATTTTTGAAAAACCGAACGACGGAGTGCGCGTCGCAGTGCACGGCATGTCGTGGGTGCCTGACAGGTATGCGAAGCGCGAGCTTGACGAATGGAACCCAAAGCCGCTGCCTGACTGCGTTAATGTGCTCGTTTTGCATCAAAGCATTTCTCCTTTCCTTTACTCGCCCCTTGATGTGCCCAGCTTGACTGCCGAAAATCTTCCGAAAGGGTTTGACATAGTCATAGACGGCCACTTGCATGGCGCAGGCAGGGAAAATCTGGGCGGAACACCTTTTCTGCTGCCAGGAAGCACGGTGATAACGCAGTTCGACAAAAACGAGGCGCTGACTGAGAAGGGATTTTACGAAATTGAAATCGAAAATGGCAAAAAAATCGGCATTTCATTTCATCCGATTGAAAACGGAAGAAGGTTCTTTTTCGAGGATGTGCAGACGAGCGGAGGGCTGCGCGCGAACATAGAGAAAAAACTCGGCGAGCTGCTGGCGCAAGATTTCAAAAAGAAACCGCTGATTAAATTAAAAATAATCGGAAATGAAAACGAGTACGTAGAACAAGATGTGAAGGAAATAGAGCGCATTTACGGAGATCGAGCGACATTGAGGTTTGTGAAAGAGCTCCAATCGCCGGAGATTGCTGAGAAGGTTGAGTTTCTGCGGAACTTGCGCGAGCAGAAGATGTCGGCCGATGAGATTGGGCTGAACCTGATGCACAAAAATCTGGAAGAGCTTAAGTTTAATTCCATGTTTGACAGCGAACGGGTTTTCGGCATGCTTGTAGACGGCGAAGTGGACAACGCGTTCAACATTTTGACAGGCGAACAGAAGACATTGAATATGAATATTAAAAACGGTGATTAATACGGATTTGACCAATGCAAACTTGATCAATACAAATTTGGATGAGCAAACTGAAAAGTTGGAAAAGTTCAAACTTTTAGATATTATATCTAGGACGAGGCATTACAGAGTTCACGTTCGCGACCTTAGTACGCTCGAAAAAATGAGGTCTGTGTTTTTTGACCGCATCGATACTAGAAACTTATACGAAAGATTTTACTATGGCACTTCTATAGCAATCGGTTCATGGAGATATAGAACTAATGCTCTGACAACTCTAAACAAAAAAATCAGATATAAGGATTTGGATATATCTGCTGCTTTTGTTCTTGCATTTTTGATTAGCGACTCACGCAACTATGCACTTGAAGATTTTGGTAATGGGCAAATATTAAATCTCGATCGCTATAAACCAACTTTAAGAAATTTAGATAGATATGTAGAGTTTGCAATTAAAAACGGAATGTACAACAAAAGGGGAAAGATAAGCTATGATATATAAACTGCGTTTGAAGAACTGGAAGTCGCATGAAGACTCGGAACTGGAGTTCGCACCGGGGACGAACGGGCTCGTCGGAATAGTGGGCAGCGGCAAGACTAGCGTGCTCGACGCCATATGCTTCGCGTTCTTCGGAACTTTCCCAAAGTTGCAGATGCGCAAGCTGAAAATCGAAGACGTGATAATGAAGAAGCCGTCCGTGAAAGATTCTGCCGAAGTGGAAGTTTCGTTTATGGTAGATGGGACAAGCGGGACAAATGGAAACAAATATTCGGTCAAGCGCATAATCGACCGCATGCGCGGAACAGCTTACTCAGAGCTTACAGAGAACGGAAAAATGATAGAATCGCCAAGCACAAAGAACGTGACGGCTGCAGTCGAGAAAATACTGAAAGTGAATTACGAACTTTTCAGCAAGGCAATCTACTCTGAGCAGAACTCGCTCGATTACTTCTTGACGCTGGGCAAAGGACAAAGAATGGGGAAGATTGACGAACTTTTGATGATTGACAGATTCGAAGAAGCGCGCGCAAACGCAGTCAAGCTCACGAACAAGATAATCGAGAGGAAGATTGGTATGCAGTCTGCGGTGGAGCAGTTCAACATAGCCGAAGCGGAAAATGCGATAGAAGAGATTGAAAAATCTGTAAGCGATTTGGAGAGCGAAAATATGAAACTTGCGGCTGCGCTTGAAGAAGTCTCGAAAAAGAAAGCTGACGCTGAAAGCGAATTTGCCGAATTGAGAAAGATAAAAGAAAATCTTGAGAGTTTGAAACGCACAGACAGCGGGGTGGAGAGCGCGATAAACACAACCATCGAAACAATAGGAAACATGGAAAAGAGCTTGAAGGAATTCTATGATAAGATTGGAGAAAAGGTCGTAGAGGAAGAGGGAGTGAAAGTTGTGCCGGCTGAGATAGCAAAAGCAGTTGGAGAAATGATTGAAAATTATTCGAAAAAGATAAACGAGATGAACGATTTCCTGAAAACGAAGCAGGCGGAATATGAAGAAGTGCAGAGAGAGCTGGCGAAATCGAGGGCGAACGTAGAATTTTTGAAGAAGGAGAAGATAGAGAGGTTGGGCAAAGAGCTTGAGGAGAAGATGAAAATAAAGGGCGAGTTTGAGAAGCTGAGAGACAGGACTGGCGAGAACGTTGACGAGCAGATACGGGAAAAGCAGGCTGCGCTGCAGAGGCTTGTCGGCGAGATAGAGGCGGCACGCGCGAGAATGTCAGATTTGCAAGAACAGCTGGACAATCTTTCTTCTGTGGAAGGCGTATGCCCGCTTTGCGGCACTAACATCTCAAGCGAGCGCAAGAACATGATCATAATCGAGAAGCAGCGTGATTTGGATGCGCTGGGAGAAAAGATTGAGAGAGCTTTGTCGGAGAAAAATGTAACAGACGGAAAGATGAGACAGCTAGAGCTCGCTGCCAAGACGCTTGAAGAGATGTTGAACGCGATTGTGGATTTTGACAAAGTCAGGGACGAGTTCGAGAAATCGAAGCTGCTTTTTGCGCAATACACGACAGCGGCTGAAAACCTCGGGGAGCAGGTTGAATCGTTCAAACAAGAAATAGACATTGTGAAAAAGGAATTCGAAAACACGACAAACGAAAAGCAGAGGCTGGAAATCATAAACGCGCAGACGAGCGACTACGAAAGGCAGAAGCAAAGAATGGAAGAATTGAGAACAGAACGAGAGAAATTGAAAGCTGGAATAGCAGAGCTGGAAAAGCACATGGAGACGCACAGATTGGAAGACGCGGAACAGATGCTGAGAGCTTTGATGATAAGCGAAAAAGAGCATGAAATTAAAATGACGCACATAGAAGAGATTGCGGCAGAAAGAAAGATGCGGCTGGAAGAATTCAGGAAAGCTTTGGAAAGCGCGTGGAAAGAGAAGGCTGAAATAGAGAAGCTGGATGCGCTTGTATCTGATTTGAAAATATTTGCAGAAGCGCTCAAGCAGACGCAGGCCGAGCTGAGAAAGGAATTCGTGGAAGCTGTGAATTATACGATGAACAAGCTCTGGCAGACGCTTTATCCGTACCAAGACTTCGTCGGCATCCGGCTTGCAATCGAGGAGGGTGATTATGTGCTGCAGTTGCAAGAGCGTGCGCTGAGCTGGATAAACGCTGAAGGTGTTGCATCGGGCGGCGAGCGGAGCATTGCTTGTTTGGCGTTGCGCATAGCGTTCGCACTTGTTCTGGCGCCTCAGATGCGTCTTCTTATTTTGGATGAGCCTACAGCAAATCTCGATTCGAACTCGATAGGAGTCTTAGCAACAACACTTAGAGAAAACATAAACGAATTCATAGATCAATGCTTTATCATCACGCACGACGAAGCCCTCGAAGAGGCCGTTACAGGAAACGCTTACAGATTTGAACGCGACAAAGCAAAGGACGAAGCTACAAGAGTCATCGCTTTATAATTCTTAACATTTTATAATTCTAAATATGTCCATACGCTTTTTGAGAGACAAGCCAGCGCTTATCATTTCCGATAAAAAATTTGGGAAGATTTTGGTGCTTGCTGATTTACATCTCGGAATAGAGCACGAACTTTTCAACGCAGGCATAGTCATCGCTCCGCAGGCTGAGAAATTCTACAAAGAGATAACCAAGCTGATAAAACTCACACACGCAGACAAACTTGTAATCGTCGGCGACTTGAAGCACAAGGTGCCGGGCATAAGCTTCCGCGAGTTGCGCGAAGTGCCAAAGCTGCTCGAGCCGCTTGCTGAAAAAATCAAAATAATAATTGTGAAGGGAAATCATGACACAGAGTTTGGGGAAGATATAATCCCAGAAAACGTCGAAGTCCATGACAGCAAGGGTTTTTCAATCGGTCCGTACGGATTTTTCCATGGACATGCGTGGCCTGCAAAAGAACTGCTGAAGTGCGAATGTCTTTTCACAGCGCACATACATCCGGTAGTTGAATTCGTTGACGATTTCGGTTTTCGCATCGTGGAGAAAGTGTGGGTGAAAGGAAAGCTTGATGAAAAAATTGTCCGGAAAAAATATAAAGTAAAGCCAGCTCAAAAACTAGGGGAAATGGAGACGATTATTTTCCCTTCTTTCAATCCAATAATAAGCGGTGTGCCGTTAAACTCGAAATCAAAAAAGAAGCGAGATTACATAGGACCTATTTTGTCGAGCGGTGCGTTTGATGTTAAAAAAGCAGAAGCGTATATGCTTGATGGAACTGCATTAGGAAAAATAAGTAAAATTAAATCTCGTTAATCAACTCTTTCTCATCTTCGCTCAGCTTTTCATAAATTTCTTTCAATAGATGCTTGTCGTTTGTCGTCAAGTCCGAGGTTAACACATCGTTCTCGAATATAGTCCTCCCAACTACGGGCTCTTCCATGCTGATTGCAATCTTGTCACCCTTCTTTGCGTTCGCGATATTTTTGCCTTCCTGCTGCAGCTCTTTTACAATCCCAACGATTTTGCCCTTCTCATTTTTCAGCTGCACGCCTTTCTTCAAATAGCCGGCCAGCACTTCCACGCCACCTATGAACGGCTTGCTTGCACGGAAAACGTATCCTTTCAATAAACGCAACTTCACAGGCCGCACCGCGCGGTCGAGCTTCTCCTGCATTTCGCGCTCCGTCCGCTCGTAACGCCACTTCTTGTATTCTTCGAGTATGTGGTAGATTATGTTGCTGCTGAAGATTTTGATGTTCAGGTCTTTTGCCAGCTCTTCAGCCTCTGCGAGCGGCTTCACGTTGAAGGCGAATATCACTTTCTTCAGCTCGTCTTTGACGTTCTGCGCCTCTGTGACATCCTGCTTGTTCACACTGCCGACTTCTGCTTTGCGTATCGGTATGCCTTCTTCGCTGAACATCTTTATCATCGCTTCGAGCGCTCCAAGCGTGTCCGCTTTTACGATTATGCCGTCTATGCCTTTCACAAACTCGACCTGTTCGACATCCTTCTGCACTTCACGCTTCGCAGCTTCTATTTCACCCTCGCTGCGCACAGCTATTATCGGCGAGCCTGCGATAACGTTGTCGAGGTCGGGGGCGGCGATTTTTATTCCGGCTGCGGCGTGCACTTCGCGAACGGAATCGAATTCTTTTTCTACTCTCAAATCTCTCATAGGTTTTGGCAGTAGCAACGCCTTTATTTTGGTAACAACAGGCTCTTTGCCACCGATAATGATATAATCCTCTTTCCTTACGATGCCGTCATATATTATTGCGTCGATGGTCGCTCCGAAACCTTTCACTTCTTTCAATTCCAGAACAGTGCCTTTGCCGATTTTTGACAATGCCAACTTGTCTTTCAAAAACTGCTGAGCCAAGCCAGCTAATACCATAAGCAGTTCGGATATACCCTCTTTAGTTTTACCAGAAGTTGGGATTATAGCAACATGCTTCGTAAATTCTTCTATTCGGTCGAACCTTTCGGCATCGAATCCTCTTTCAGACAGCTGGGAAACCAACTGATAAACCTTTTTATCCAGTTCGTCCTTAACATCATCTCTCTGTTTTTGAAAACTTTCTAGAAAACTTGTCGTATTGTAAGGGAACCACCCAGAGATTTTATCTATTTTTGTTGCAGCCACAATGAAAGGCGTTTTGAATTGTTTTAAGAAATTCAGCGACTCGTCGGTTTGCTGTTGGAACCCCTCGTTTATGTCTATAACAAGTATAGCGAGGTCTGATACAGAGCCGCCTCTTTTTCGAAGCGTGATGAAATTTTCGTGCCCCGGCGTATCTACGAACAGCAAGCCTGGAATGGTTATCTGAATCTTGAATTGGTCCAGCAGTTTTCCGCAGATCTTTTTAATTGCTTCCTTTGGTACGAACGATGCTGAAATATACTGCGTAATCTGCCCAGGCTCTTTCAGATTTACAGACGTGCCTCTAACAGCGTCCAAAAGTGAAGTTTTACCGTGATCTACGTGCCCGAGCACAGTAACGATCGGCTGGCGTATTTTTTCTATTTTTCCTTCCATATCAGACACCATCCAACATCAATCTACGATAAAGTAATCAATTTAAAATATAATAAATTAAGTAGTTGTAAATAGTTATCAATGGTTATCGATAGCTATCAACGGTGGTATTATGATAACGATGCAGGAAATCGAGCCTTTGGGGCTTTGCTTGGCAACGCAGCAGCTAATGGACAAGCGTTTTCGCTCGAATTTTGGAGACACGCTGATTCTGCGGGACAGGGATCTGAACCTCGAGCCGAACCTTCTGAAGATAAAACGCGAGCTGAACTCCAGCTTTACGGAAAGGAAGTACCTCGAGGGACTGAAGCTGGCCATAGTCAGCAACATAGACAAAATATTATCGCTCGTAGGAAGATACGTAAGAACAGACATAACAAGCACAGAGAACATAGTCATCGGCGGCAAGGAAATGATTAAGAAAGTTCTTTCTGTGGAGAACTTCGATCAGCTCGGCGCTTTGGAGGCCGAATTCAAGACAAGAGTAACGCTTCCTGTATACGGGCTTTTTATGAAATACAACAAATAACAAAGGTGTGAAGATGCTGCGAGAAGATGTTGAAGACGAAGTGGAGAAGCTTAAGGTAAGGAAGCTAGAGCTGACGAACAAAATAAACATGACAACCAGCTTCGACGAAAAAGAAGGAATGAAGGATGAAGTTGACAGAATAAGAAAACAGATAGAGCTGCTCGAGAAGCTGAAAGCGTGAAAAGTTAAAGGGACTACTTAGGACTGGCTTGATACAGAAATACTGCGGGAATGATTTTTGTGGGCGAGAAAAAAAAGAGACGTGACAAAAAGTACGAATTCTGGACAGATCAGATAGCTAGGAAAGTTTTCGAACGCAAGAAGTTCCTTTACGTAGACAAACCAATCCCGTCGAGCATGTTCAAGAAATTCACAGTCAAGACTTCCGCTTCCATATCCGGCGTTCTGCACATAGGCAGACTCAGCGACACGATACGCGGCGAAGCTGTGACGCGATCGCTGTTGGATGTGGGGAAGAAAGCTGATACAGAAAAGAAAACAGAAATAATCTGGGTTGCGGAGGACATGGACCCGCTGCGTAAGGTGCCCGAAGGCATACCGGCAAGCGCGAACTTCATCGAATACATAGGAATGCCTGTGACAGACATACCCGATCCGTGGGGCTGCCACAAATCGTATGCAGAGCATCATACAACGAAATATTTTGAAGTGCTGGACAAGTTCGTTATGCTCAAAATGAAGAAATTCTCGATGCGCGAGGAATACAAGAAAGGCAATTTCAATCCGTACATAAAAAAACTGATGCAGAGGCAGAGCGTCGAGCAGCTCGTAGAGATACAAAACAAGTACAGGGAGACTAAACTGTCCGCAGAGGCGTGGAACCCTTGGACGCCGATATGCAAGAACTGCGGAAAGATAATAACGCCGCGTGTCATCGGCTTCGACGCAAAGACGGGAAAAGTGCGATACAAATGCGAGGATTATGCTTTTGAGAAGAATATTGCGAAAGGTTGCGGCTACGAGGACGAGAACGACCCGCTGAAAGGGGAAGGAAAGCTGATGTGGAAAAGCGAGTGGGCTGCGCAGTGGGCGCGATGGGCTGTGTGCGCCGAGGGTGCGGGCAAGGAATATCAAGTTCCGGGCAGCGCGTTCTGGATCAACGCAGAGATATGCGAGCGCTTGTTGGACTTTCCTGCACCTGTTCCAATATTCTACGAGCATTTGATAATCAACGGGCAGAAGATGTCCGCCTCGCTTGGAAACGTCGTTTATCCGAACGAGTGGCTGAAATATGCGCCTGCCGAGCTGCTGAGGCTGCTGTTTCTGAAAGACCCTATGCGCACGCGCGACTTCAGGTGGAACGTACTGCCGAACATGTTCGACGAACTAGACGAGCTGGAGAAGGCGTACTACGGCGTGAAAACGATAGCAAGCGAGCGCGACGAATACAACGCTAAGCGACTTTTTGAAATTATCAACATCAAAAAAATTGAAAAAAATTATGCGCCAAAAATTTCTTTCAGCACCATGGTAGAACTTGCGAAGACTTTGCCTGAGACAGATGAAAAGAAACAGGTGGAATTCGTCGAAAAGAAAATAAAAGAACTCAAGCTTTTGGGAAAAGCTACGTCAAAGGTTAAGCCAAAAATTACGCCAAAAATTGTGGAGAGCGTCAAGGAGAGGCTTACGTTTGCGAAAGCTTACGTCGGTGCATTCAGCAAGCCAACAGAAGAAAAACCGAAACAAATCGGGCTTTCGGCTGCAGAAAAAGAATTGATAAAGCAACTGATAAAAGCGATAGAGGAAGAAAGCGCTGCGGACAAATTGCAAAGCAGGATATTCGAAATATCGAAGTCAGGTACGATGCCACCAGCAGAATTCTTCAAGCTTGTGTACAGGATTTTGTTTTCTTCGGACAGAGGGCCGAGACTTGGAGTCTATATAATAGATGCTGGCAAATCAGAAATAATCAAAAAACTGAAAGAAGTTGTTTAAACGATGGCAAATGCTACAAGAAAACTTTACTGGGAATATCCATATCAGAAAGAATTTGATGCAATGGTATTGAGCGTTAACGGCAACACGGTTATTCTTGACCAAACTTGTTTTTATGCTCAATCGGGCGGACAAATCGGAGACACGGGCGAGATAAACGGCGTACGCGTTGTGGACACGATAAAAAACGATTCAGAAGAAATCATGCACATGCTCGAAAAGCCTGCTGCAGAGGCTGGATTCAAATCCGGAGACAAAGTGCACGGCAAAATCGACTGGGAACGCAGATACAAGATTATGCGGCTACACTCTTCGGCGCATGTTATCTATTTCGCACTTGTAAAAATTTATCCTGGGTCAAACTATGCGTCATCAGGCATAGTCGACGATATCAGAGACAAACAGGATTACATTATGCCAGAAGGCTGGGACAAAACGAAGCTTGCGGAAGTGGAGAAGCTGGCGAACGCGATAATCGATTCTGCGAAAGAAATCAAAACTTGGACTGACGAAGCGGGCGTAAGGCACTGGTTGGTCGAAGGAACGTTAGAGCTGGCAGGCGTGCCTGAGATGCATATGCATTGCGGTGGAACGCATGTGAGAAATACGAAAGAAATCGGGCATGTGACTGTGAAGCGAGGCAAGAAGCCTGGCGCTGGGAAGGAGAGAATAGAAGTGACGCTTATTGAGTAGTTTTTCTAATTTTTAACAACTTCTTTATTTTTTCGTCTGACTTATGAAATTTGATACGGAGTCAGTTATATCTGCCGTTGTCATATCACTGTTTTCCCAAACATAAAATGCTGGTGTTATGTTTCTCATGTAAGTATAATTTTCTGATCCAGTCTTGTAGTTGAATGCCCATCTTTGCGAACCATATGACGCTACTTTATCAAATCTACCTAAATTCTGGCCGTTAGTTAGATTTCTAGTATAGATTTGTTGGTCTGTTAAAACTGTTGCACCCGAAAGTGCGTTTGAAATCCCTTGTTCTATTGCAGTTCTTCCTTCACTTTCATTGCTATACACGAACTCTTCTGTTCCTAGTGATGTAAGGTTGCCGTAACCGTTATAGAATTGGTCTCTTACATAGTTGTTGCCAGATACGTAAATTCTGTTCGCTTGTGAAAATCTGAATTCGTCTATCAAACCGTTCCAATCTGAACTAGAACCATCATAACTGCCGATGTATCTTTGTGTATTAGCCCCAAAAGGCAATGTAGCATCAGTAGTAGCAGTTCCACATGAAGTTCCATTCACAAACAATTCTATATTGGTACCATCCCTAATCGCTACTACATGGTACCAATTATTTGCGCATATAATGTTCGCACAGTCTATCTGCCCAGTCCCAGCGAAGAAGTGTATTGTGTTAGTATTATCAACATATATGGACGATCCTTTGCAACCGCCAGAACAAACATATCTAACATTCCATATGTAATGTTGACCCGTAAAAGTATCTGTCTTTACCCAGGCTTCAATAGTGTAATCTTCTGTATCTATTAGGCTGTCCCAAGTGGAATTCAATGGTATCCTGCCAGTGCTGCTGCTGAATATCAGACAACCGCCGAACTTGCAGGTTGTGTTCCAAGTAGAACCACTAATTGCAACACCGTTGTATCCGTTATAAGTAGAATCATTTATACCTGTCCCTGAGCCTTCTCCAAAATGGAATACTTGCAAGTAATACGAGTCCCACATCGATTTAGGCTGGTAACCAGTTCTGTTAGTTTCGTTCTCCCAGTATTTCTCGTTTGTTTCATTAGCTATTGCTAATTTTCCACCAAAATCAGAAGTTTTTGAATAGACGTAGCTATCGTTCCTCAGCAATCCCCAGAGTACACTTCCTTTGACTTTACCGGTTCCATTTACTGAAACCGGATATTCTGCGGTGGTATTTTCCAGTATTTTATAGCGATACGGGTAAGTCGTATTCCACCAAGCAAATTCCGCCAACCTGTATAGGACCTCTTGCTATTTGCAATGTTCCAGAAGCAGATAATCCTCCCACATCCTTTACGGTTTTAGCAGAAGGTGTTATCGTAATTTCCAAACCCACAGAAGCTCCACTTTTACCTACGTATAAGCCACCACCATATTGTGTATAAGAACCAACTTGCCACCCTACACTTTGATCATGGCTAATTACAAGACCACCTCCGACGCCACCTCCTATACCAATAATATCATACAATATGCCAGCTCCGCCGCTTACACCACCGCCAACTTGAACCGCCAATAATCCAGTTGTATCAACATACTTGTACGGATTATTCAACGCATATGCATATCTATTAAGATACTGTGGATTATACGGGTTTGGGGTAGTTGGGTCAAACTGTATGAAAATTCCCCAACAAGGTGAGAAGTATCTTTTACCATAGTAATACTGACAAAGAATATTATCTTTGAACTGCCCTGTATACAGCTTAACTTCTTTTGTTCCCCCGCCTATAATCTCCCCATACGGGCTGTAAAACGTCTGTTCCACAACGTTACCGTTCTGGTCAGTTACCAGCGTCGTGCTTCCCAACTGGTCGGAATGATAATACCACTTCGAGCCGTCTGGATTGACACGTGCGACCAATATGCCGTCTTGGTAGATATAAGTGTAATCGTAAGTGCCTGTAGAGTTCTTGATGCGCATGAATTCTTTGAACGGCGTGTAGATTACAGTTTTAGCAGAGTCATTTCTCATTATTTTTACTCTCTGCCCAAACGGATCGTACGTGTAGTTTTCAATCTGGGGCGCCGAGGACGTGGAACCGTTCCTTATCTTTACCAACTGGTTCAACCCATTGTATTCACGATAATATCCATCTCCAGTAACGAGATTGCCGCCGCCGTTTTGAGTTTGCTTAATGAGATTGCCAGATTCGTCATAGGAGTAAGACCAGGTGCCAATATCGGGGTCTGTTAGTGATATACGTCTGCCGAGCGTATCGTAAGTAAAAGTGTACGTATTTCCAAGAGCGTCTGTTATTTTAATCAAATTATCTGTAGTATCGTAAGTGTAAGTTGTGTTGTATGTGTAGAATTCTTTGTTTATTCTCAAAACTGGGTCGTTGTTATACTCAAGAACGCTGACAATTCTTCCATATGCATCCAACACATACGCCTTCCTATGCATATTCTCGTCATATGCAGTAATCGTCCAGTGATCGAATGAAACAGTTTTATTCGTGCCGTCTGGATTGTTTAATTTTAAATTTATGGATTCTATTATTTGCAACATTAAAAATTTCCTCCTCTTGATTTAATTTTAAAATGCTTAAATAACACATCAGAAATTTCTTTTTGTTTTTCTTCTTTAGAAAAGATAATCATGAATATTTTTTTATAGCTGAATATAAGGTGAACATCATAATTTTCATTTTTAATTTGCTTCCTTACATCAACAAGTCCAATTGGGTTTGGAAATGTCAGCTTGTCATTAATATACTCTCCCAAACTACTCTCAGCATCTTTTAAACCAAGTTCTATTAGAACTCTCAAAATTTTTGAGAAAAAGTTTTTTCCTTTTGAAAATATATAAACACTAGAGTTTGGTGTTTTTTGAACCCCGAATACTTTGCTTATATTTTTAATTTTTCTTTTATTCATATTATCACCTCTCATTTAGTTTGATCAATAATTATTTGATGTACTTCCCCTAACCATTTATTAAGATTAGTTAGTGCACTAAATTTCTCGCCAGATGATGTTTGAACGACTCTAACTAATTCATAGTTAATGTGAGGTGGTAAATCGCCATGTCCACTAAAGTCAACTCTCTGTTGAATACCAGCTCCCCCTTCAAAAACATAACCGGTCCTTAAAATAGAACTTGATTTTTCAATTGCTTTTGGAGCTTCTATAATTTTTGAAGAACTAGAGCCCGATGACGATGTAGTAGATCCACCCAAACTACTCATTACAGTCTGCACACCGGCTGTGCCAATAGGAGCTATTATACTACTCGGACTAAACAACCCTTGTGTTACAGGTTCCCCTCTAGCTACATTAGTACCAGCTATTCCAAATTGAGTAAGAGCAACATTGGCTGTAGCACGCACGCCAAACGCTGCTACAGTGCGTAATGTAGTACTGCCTATGTTTGAAGTCAAGCTTGTAGCGAGACTTCCAACACCAGAAGTGGCAGCACCAACTGCAGCATTCACGCCAACCTCCCACCAATTAACATTAGCCCACGCCTCTTGTAACGATGCACCTTGGGCCATTTGCAAACCGATTTGCGTTGCCAGATTTATGCCAGCACCGATTCCGGCACCAATCACGAAGTTAACAATATTCCCTTCTCTGTCAACTCTGTTGTAAGGATTGTTCCATGTGTAGCTGTAGTGATTTAGCGACTGTGGATTATAGATGTCCTGAAAGAGTGTGTCTGGTTGTGTAAATATTCCCAAGCATGGATTATAGTACCTCGCGCCCGCATAGTATTTGCATGACAAATCTTTGAAGTAACCAGTATACAGCTTATACTCTGCCATACCGCCAGAAGTAACTTCCCCATACGGATTATAGAACGTCTGCTCCACAACATTTCCATTTTGATCAGTAATCAACGTAGTCGAACCTAGCTCATCTGCATGATAGTACCAGTTCGAACTGTCTGGGTTAACGCGTGCTACTAAAACGCCGTCTTGGTAGATGTAGGTGTAATTGTATGTCCCCGTAGAGTTCTTAATCATCATGAATTCCTTGAACGGCGTATAGATTACAGTTTTAGCGGAATCGTTTCTCATTATCTTTATGCGTTGCCCAAACGGATCGTATGTATAGTTTTCTAAAACTGGAGAAGTAGAACTGCTACCGTTTCTTATTCTAACTAACTGATTCAATCCATTGTATTCGCGATAATAACCGTCACCTGTAACGAGGTTGCCACCGCCGATTTGTGTTTGTTTAATCAGATTACCAACTTCATCGTAACTGTACGTCCATGTTCCTATGTCTGGATCTGTAAGTGCTATTCTACGACCGAGAGAATCATATGTAAACGAGTATGTGTTTCCCAACGTATCAACAATTTGAACAAGATTATCCGATGTATCGTAAGCGTAAGACGTGTTGTAAACATAAAATTCAGAATTTATCCTCAAAAGAGGATCATTATTGTATTCAAGAACGTTAATTATTCTGCCATATGCGTCTAGAACATATCCTTTCCTATGCCAGTTCTCGTCATAAGCGTTAATTGTATAATGATTAAAACTGACAGTTTTATTTGTCCCGTCGGGATTCCTGACAACTGTCACGCGCGACAGCGTATCGTACGTCAGATTGCTGATATTTGCCGTACTAGAAGGCGTGCTCAGGCTCGCGGAAAAATTATCGAAGTATGGATTCTGTTCAGCTTTTACTCTTCCTGAACCATCGTAGAAAATATTCTTAACAACTTGCTGATTACTCTCAGCCGGGGTTTTCATTTGGACAAAATTCGCAAAACCATCGTAGAAATAATACGTGTCAAAAGTTTTGTTTGCAGATGTTCTACTAGAAACTTTAATCGTCTCAGGCGCAACCCCATCAAAAGAATAATTATAACTCTTTGTCGGCAGTTCGTAGCTGTCGTAGGGCTGAACTTCCTTGACTATTCGTCCAAAAGCATCGTAATAGTACGAGCTGTTAATACCGTTCTGCACCTGCCACTGCAAGTTGCCTGTTCCTAAGTCGTATTTATAGTCTGTAACATGGTCCAAAGCATTCGTTACTTTGTCTACATAAGTGTATGTAGTATCTCTCAAGCCGTATCTGTAAGTTGTAACATATCCTCTAGGATCGGTCTGCGCCAAAACATTGCCGTATTGGTCGTACGTAAAACGCTCAATCGGGTTTGTACCGCCATTGAGCCAGTTTTCAATCTGCGTGACGTCGCCTTTTGTAGGACTTTCTCCGAAAAGACGGTTGTCGTAAGAATATTTTGTTTCTTTTACTTTGGTTGCATTGTCTGAAGAGAACAATTGGTATCGCCGCAGCTTGCCAACAATCCACGCCGACATATTGTATAAGTATGCATATCGTTCGTACTTTTCATCGCCTGATGCAGGTGCGTCACCGAGAAACGCCCTTTCTACAACATTTCCGTAATCGTCGTAAGAATATGTAACGTTTGTCACTTTTGGACTAGATGTAGAACCGTCGTAAAGATAAGATGTCTGGGATGAGAGCGAGACGTTGAAATAGCCGCTTTGGTTTGTGTACGTCCACGAGTAATCGTCTCTGGAATACGGGTTGTTTGAAGAGTCGAAGACTTCGGTTCTGTACTCTGTTCCTTTCAAGGCAGCATTTTGGTGAAAATAATGCTTAATTATAGAACTGTCTGGCCTGAGTTCGTCGACGCGATTGAAGCCGCGAAATTCGAAATCCGTGTAATCGTATTTGCCGCCCGAAAAATTGTACGAATAATTGGAGAAAACGCTGAACGAGCCTGCTAAGGAATTGTTTTGAGAAACGTTCTTTACAACCCAGACGTTGAAGCCGAGATCCGACAAGCTGTCGCCGTCGGTGTTGTTGAAAGCGGTTGAGTTTTGGTAAGCGAGCGATGTGACGCCGCCGACCTCGTTCGTGATTGTTTTTAACATGTACGGGGTGGTTGCATTTTTTGTCCAAGTCCAATAGAAGTTGCCTGACGAGTTCGTGTGTGCGACTACGATGTCTGCAGAGCTGTCACCGTTAGCATCTGCAATCCTGCGGCCTATGTTTCTTCCGTTTTGCGTGAAAGCTTCAGGCGATTGCCAGGAATTGTTCTGCGTCCACCCAGAGCCGTTGTTTATCCAAGCGTTGTCTGCAGTGTCAGATTTCTGGACTATGTCAACCAAGCCATCTCCGTTAAGATCAGTCAGCCTGACCCCTTCGTCATGCTCATTTGCTGTAATGAAATAAACTGGAATCTGCCACATCGAACTGGAGCTGTAATCAGTCCACCCAGTGCCGTTGTTGATGAATATCTTTTTCACTGCGCCGTATGCGTTTGACGATTGAATTATATCTACAAGCCCGTCCCCGTTTATGTCTTCTAACCTCGCGCCGTTGTCCTTGTTTTCTTCAACGAAAAATATCGGAGCCGCCCACGCGGAGCTTGCATTTACCCAACCAGTACCGTTGTTTAAATACGCCCCCTTAACTTCGTTGCCGTTGTTGCTTGATTGCAATATGTCCACTCTGCCGTCTCCGTTGAAATCGACAAGTCTGGCTCCAGTATCCACATCGTCGCTGATAAAAGAAACAGGCGGCTGCCACGCCGATGTGGATGTCACGTTCGTCCAGCCAGCGCCGTTGTTTGCCCAGACCTGCTTGGTGCTGTCCACGCCTTGAAGTATGTCCACGAATCCGTCGCTGTTGAAATCCGCGAACCTAACGCCATTGTCGACGTCAATAGTTCTTGCGTCGTAACCGTCATAGTTATCTCTATAACACATATTTTCTCCTCTGGTATACCATACGCCATTTCCGCACTGGCACCCCCATACAAAGCATTTATCATAGTTACAATTCCCATCACAGCCACTACACCAGCTTCCTCTGCATTCGTATACCAAATCGTATACGGTTTTAGATTTTGAAATGTAGATTGGCGGAGCCCACGTAGCAGAACTATCAGTCCAGTTGTTTACTTTGTTGTTCAACCAAGTTTTTTTTTCTGAAGTCGAGTCTTTTCCTTGGATCAAATCAACAAATCCGTCGTTGTTTAAATCGACGTCTCTAACACCGTAATCGTTGTCATCGCTTGCGAATGATACCGGGGAAATCCATTTTGCAGTCTGCTTAGTAAAACCGGCAGCAGAATCGTAATAATCAAAAGACACTTGGTGGAGTAAATAAGTGCTGTCAGAACCATAAAATTTGATTTTTGAAAGCGACGAGAGAGAATGTTCAGAATTCAAGTTGACGTACTCGAAAACGTATTTTCTTACGAGATTGCCGTTTGCTGAAATGTTGATTGTGCTGAGTCTTCTGCTTTCGCGCAAAACGTTTCCTTGGTCGTAGACTAATCTTAAATCCAGTCTGGCCGCTGATTCGTATGTAAATTCGATTTTTCTCTGCTGGTCATTATTGTAAAAAATCTGCGAGAGATAAACAGTACCATTATCTTCTGCAAACGGGTTTTCCAGATACGAATAGTATATGCTGTTACCATGAGTGTCAGTAACTTTATCAAGACTCCAGCGAAGAGCATAGCTGCGGCCAGTATTTGATGTAAGTTCAGAGTTATTGTTATAGCCGAATCTAAATTGTGTTCCATCTTTTGATGTAACCAACCAATATATTCCATAAGTGTTATTTCCTCCGGTCAAGTTTTGTATTCTCGTGTACGATTCGATCTTAGTATGATAGAAACCATCATTCGCGTTGTAAACTAGTTTGTAAGATGCACCACTAAGCACAAGGTTGAACCAATCGTCAGACGTATTGTCCAAAGTAGAATTAACATCCCTAGAAACATAGTTTTGTGTTAAAGACCACCCAGCACCTAAGATGCCTGACCTTTGTTTAACAAACTGGTTGTTGTAAGTTATAGAAAGAGAGGGTTGCAAGCTGTTTGTCCCGCTAGGGACTTCGATAGGATACGTGTATGTTGCCGAACCGGGAAACAAACTCGTGCTGTACGATCCGTAGAGTTTAACCTTCGGATGTTCTGGAACTTGGGCCTCGTGGAGGTAAGGTTTGTAGAAATCGTCGCCCGCAAAAACAGCAGGTAGTATTAAAAAGAATAAAGACAAGCATATTATAAACGATAAAACAGAACTCTGCTTAACTAAATGTTTCATTTAATCTAATAACAATAACAAAAGGGTTGCATATAAAATTTTGCAATTTTAAAACTTCTGACTGATAATTAATAAATATCAATAGACAGCCAGTGATTTCATGAACCCATTCTCGGATTTTGGAGAGTCGAACATTTTCAAGAACGAGGAGGCTTTGTCTGCAGAGTATGCGCCCGAGCTGCTGCCGCACAGGGAGAACGAAATAAAGCAAATTGCAGACAACATAAAGCCTGCCGCTCGCGGACAGAAACCGCAGAACACATTCCTTTACGGCCCTCCCGGCATTGGGAAAACGGCAGTCGCGAAATGCATTTTCCGGGAATTCGAGGAGTACAGCGACCGCGTGAAATGCATATACGTCAACTGCTGGGACTTCAGGACTCCGGCAGCGCTGCTTACGCAGCTTGTGCTCGAGCTTGGAGTTTTTATCCAGCGTCGCGGATTGAGCAGGGATGAAATAATGGGAAGATTGGTAGAAGCTATAGACAAACGAACGAAAAGCGTGATTGTGTGCTTGGATGAAGTAGACCAGCTTGATATGGAAGCTTTGTACGACCTGCTGAGGATAAACCAGTACGTTAAAGCACCGTTAGGCATTATTTTTATTTCAAACAATCCGCACGTTTTTGCGAAGGCAGAGCCGCGCATAAGGAGCAGTCTTGATTTGGATGAAGTAGAATTCAAGTCATATACACTGGAAGAGATGAAAGATATTTTGAGCGAACGAGCAGAGCTTGCTTTTCATTCTTTCGACCCGGTCGTTGTAACGCTGTGCGCTAGCAGCGCTGTGAGCAGAGGTGGAGACGTACGCATCGGGCTTCAGTACTTGATGAAAGCCGGCCGTGCAGCTGAACAGAAGAATGCGAGGAAGGTGAGCGTGTTGCATGCAAAAGATGCGCTCAAAGCTGCGGAAGAAACGGCTGCAAAAGAAACAGCTGAGAAAGAAAAGAAAGAGATGCCGAAAGAAACGCCGAAAGAGAAGATACTCAAGGGACGCATAACGGTGCATGAAAGGTTGTTGCTGGAAGCGCTGAAAAACGGCAAGAAGGTGACTTCTGGAAAACTGTATGCAAAATATCGAGAACTTGCAAAAAGAGATGCAAGCGTGAGCGAAACTGTGAGCGATCGTTCGCTAAGAGGTTTTGTAAACCACTTAAAAGAACTTGGATTGATCGAGATAAGCAAGAAGAAAATCGGGAAAAGCAGGCTGATATGGAGAGTTTTTTCTGGCTGATTTTTATTACTGATAAATTGAAATTAAGAAAAATTAGGATTACCGTTTATTCTCCATCTTCTTCCTGCAGTTTTTGCAGAGCGTCAAGAATCCGCATTTGAAGAGTTTTCCAACTTCCTTGACAGGTTTTTTGCAGCCATCGCAGACTTTCTTCATTGATTATGACTTGGTTTTTTACTTATTTAGAGTTTTCGAAAACCTGCTCGGTTTGCTGCTCGGCCACCCTGATAATCTCTTGATTATTTTTTCTTCCTTACCATAGGAAGCCCCGTTCTCGGATTTTCGAATACTTCGTAAATATCAAGCAAGTCGACTGCACCTTCAGCACTCTTGCTGAAGAAGAATAGCTTAGCGCCGCCTTTTCCCTCGCGGCTATGCAACCAATATGTTTGTCCGCGGCTGTTTATTTTTGAGTAAGCCATCATCCATAACCTCCATTTTATTTTCAATTTTAACGAAATCCTATGAAATTCTATGAAATTGTTTATATTGTCCTAAGTATAAGAATTAAATATGGCTTGGAAGTACAAATACAAACCTAAAGGCATCCGCTTCAGCAGAATGCTTCTACTTCTTGCGCTCGCGGCAATTGTGATTTTTTCTGGTTTTTATGTGTTTTACATCTCTCCGACTGCAAGCTGTGTCTGCCCGGATGCTTACATCAAGGAAGGAGACACGTGCACGCCGAAATGCTATTACAGCGTTCCAAAATGTTTAATCCCGTCATTCAGCTGCAGCTCGCAACAATTGACCACGTCTACAACTGCTACAACCACAACAGCAGCTGAACAAACGACAACTGCGCAAACAACAACACCGATTGCGAATACAGGCACGCTCATCGTAGCGCTGAAAGACGAAGACCACAAAATACCTGGCGGGACGGTTGTGAAAAGTTTGAACTTTACGATAACCGCGATAGACATCCATGCGAACAGAACTGCAGAAAACGAAACTTCTGAACAGTGGGTCCAACTGCTTGACGGACAGAAGACGCTGGATTTGTTGAAATATACAACTACTTTTGCGAAAGTTGCCGAGAAAGAGATTGACACCGGGCAGTATGACAAGATAAGATTGAAGCTCTCAAACGGCAGCATAGCCATAACTAATGCTCTGCTATACATCTACAACCCCAGAGTATACAATCTTATTCTGCCTAACGAGACAGCCTCTGTGAATACGCTGAACATGCTAAGCGGCGAGACGCTTACCCTGATCCTGGATTTCGACATAGAGAACTCTGTAACTCACACAGCAGACGGCTACGTAATGAATCCGATAATCAAGTTTTCCGAGCAGGCCGGTATAGCTACGGATTTGGAAGAGATTTAAATTTTTTGTGCAAATTATAATGTATGACCTTAGGCGATTTAGAAGAAGGAGTGGATATGCTCTATTTTAACACAATAGAGTCTTTTGATATCTTGCTCTGGCATATTAAGCAACTAATAGAAGGGGCTGAGAACGAACCAACGATTAAACCAGTTAGATTATATCGTAACATATACTTGATGAAGACCGATGAAGGAGAAAAGGATGTGTCCGCTGAGTTCGCGGATAGTGTTGCAAAAATGATTGCAGTCTTAGAGGCTTATTGTACCTCTCTTAAGGGCAAGGGAACAGACGTAGCTTTTACTAATAAAAACGTAAATTTGCTAAAGTCAAAATTCAGGCAAGACTACGAAGATAAAAAATTTAGGGAAGATTTTATATACAACCCTGAAGTTTTAGAAAATTTCCAAAAATTCTTGGGTAAATATAGAAAAATTTTTGGTTTGACAGATTTCTTGAAAGACCCAGAAGGTGAGTTTTAAAAATTTTTAACATTTATTAAATTATCATCGTATCTTCGGCCTGCGCAACTTTGCCGCCCGACTCCTCTTTCAATATCGGATACTCGCGAATAGCGCCAACGTCTATCAGTTCTTTAAGCGCCATTTCTATCTTTAGCTGCGAGAATGTAGAACCTTTCGAATCTCTGAGTTGCGTGAGCCAACGTTTTGCAAACGGAAGGTTGTTGAACCCGCCTTCCGCCTCGCCTTTCGCCGCTTCGAGTATACTTCTCGCTTCACGCATCCTTACCGGTTTGTCCTGAGCATAGCAGAATATTAGAACAGGCTGCGATTCTTTTATCCAGCCGACGCCGTCTGTTGCAAAAACTTCCATAGCTATCGCTTGGTCAGGTTCGAGCGCATCTTGTATGTTGTTTCTTCCGTTCGGTATCGAAAGTCTTGCGTGCTGCACGAACCTGTCGAGTCCGTGGCCGCACAGATTCCGTACAGGATTGAAGCCGAGCTTCGTTATCGTTGTGTCGACTACATCTGATATTTCAAAAATTTTTTCACCAGGTTTGATAAGCTTCAAAGCTTCTTCCAGTGCTTGCTCTGCCGCAGTTATCAACGGGTGCGTTTTCTGGCCGACGCATACCGTAAACGCGCTGTCCCAAATGTAGCCGTCCACGTGTACGCCTATGTCAATCTTCACAAGGTCGCTTTGCTTCAGCTTCAGCGGGTCGTTTATGTCAGGCGTATAGTGAGCTGCGTTTTCGTTGACGGAAATGTTGACAGGGAACGCGCAGGCGCCGCCTAGAGATTTGATTTTGCTTTCTATCTTTTCAGCGATTTCGAGTGCGCTTGCATCTTCCTTTAGCAACGGCTTTGCATAAAGAGAAACGCTTTCGGATATTTGTTTTGCTTTTTCGTATTTGCCCAGAATTTCTTTGTCCATATATGTAAATATGTAGAAAGTAACTTTTAGCTTTGGGTTTCAGCGATTCTCCATATCAGTGAAAAGCCTTGAGTAGATTCCGATTATTGTAAATGCGACAATAATAACAGCGATTATTAGCCATATCTTCGGATCAGCCCACATAGGAGGCTGGAACACATCGCTGGCCAGCTCAGAAGATGCAGCATATGCTATTGATTTGTATGCTAAAGATTTTGAGAACATCGACAATGCCGCGAACATTTTAAACACTTTTCTTTATCAGTTTTAACTTTATTTTTGTTAAGCATAAGTTTTGCTGAGGGTTGGGTTTACGGGTTTGCGCAGAAATTGCTAAAAATTTATAACGATGTTATATTTTTAAAGTATGATGCAGATAATAAAAACTATGAAACCGTTTTGCGAAGTGATTGTGTCAGATGTGCTGCCTGCGCTCAGGGCGATAATAGCAAATGAGATGGCAAAGAGTTATGGATTGAGTCAAGTGCAGATATCGAAAAAACTCGGCGTTTCGCAACCTGCAATATCGCAATACGCAAGAGAACTGCGCGGCAGAAAGGTGAAAGCGATACTTTCGAATGAGGAGACGATGAAGCTGATAAGGAAGCTCTCGCACGACATAGCGCTCAGCGACATCGATTCAAAATACATCCATAAAAGCTTGTGCGCGATATGCAAAAAAATCCGGGAAGAAGGACTGGTGTGCCAGATGCATACAGACATGTATCCGTCGATCGGCCCTTGCAAAATATGCTTTGATTAATTGACGACTGGCTAAAAAAATTTAAAAAAGAATTTTTAAATCTGCTTATTTTTTTTGAACACGTTCTTTAGCTTTGACAGATTGCCGGATACCTTTTCTTTCAATCCTGCGGCCTCTGGCTGCGTTGCGAACCTACCGTAGGGTCTGACCTGCTGAGGTTTGATTTGCTGTAAAGGTTTCACTTGCTGTACTTGCTGTGTTTGTTGTTTTTCTGAAGTTTTGGAAAAATATTTTCTTGCTTTCTCATCGTAGCCCCGCGTAGGCCACAACAAGTATATCAACAATCCGCCGCCCCCAATGCCTGCTGCGACAAGCGCCCATATCAGCCAATTCGGCCAGTGTGTTTGATCGTAGTTAACCTTGGCTGCTTCCAGTTCAGTCTCAGCGCCTGCCACAAGGGATTTTATGCTGTCGAACAGCTGGTATGCATTGAAGTAGTCGCCATTGCTTATGTACTGCTCAGCAAGATCTACCTGCGCACTGGCGTCTGCAATCTTCTGCTCTGCTGCTGTCAAGTTTATGCCGCTTTTCTCAGACTTTGTCTTGTTTATCTCAGTCCAAAGTTTTGTAATATTGGCTTGGAGGAGAGACAAAGTATTGTTTATCTCAACTTTCTTTTCGGGCAAAGGCAGCACGCGCAAAATGAACCCGGACGTTTCAGAAGTCTCTGAGCTGTACGCTTTATATTTTCCTACATAATCTTTCACGTCGATCACGCCGACTTTGAAAGTTACAAGGAAGCCAGCGCTCTGGCCTACGAGAAGAGTGGCGCTCGTAGCATTTATCGTGTACAGGGAGCTGTTCACGTCAACGATTGAAAAGTTTATGCTCTGGTTTTTAGTGCCAATGTTTTTTACTATCACAACCGTAGCATTCGAGGAATTCTGCAGGAGGGATATTAAGCTTTCCGCTTGCGTAAAGCTCAGATTTGCGGTTTTCGCAGGAACGGTTGTAGTAGTAACATTTGAGCTGCTAGGGATTGCTGGGGCAGTAGTGGTAGTGACAGAAGCTTTTGTAACTGTTATTGACAGATTTTGAGCATTGTAATAATGGCCAGATATGCCTCCTGTTACTTGCGCCGAGCACGCGTCGTAAGCAGCATTCGAAGCTGTAATAGTCCAGTAAGCAAGGCAGCTTGTGTTATAGCCTGGGACTGCAAAGCTTGTGCTCGGGCAATTGGCGTACGTCACCGAAGGTGATGCGGAGAACCCAGAACAGTTTTCGCTGAGTACGGGAGCGTCGCTTGCATTCGCATCTCTAGGGCCGTAGTTGGATATGTTTATGTAATACGTATAAGTCGAAGTGTTTGTCATGCTGATAGAGGCATTGCAGTCCGTGGTGCCGAAGCTGCATCCAGAGGCGTTTGTGCTCATGAAAATGCCGACATTGTCTATAACAATCGTCTCGTTTGTCAGCGATACTCCGGTGCCGTTGTACGTGTGCGGGTCTGTATCTTTTGCATAGCTGACATCCGTATAAACGTAGTACCTTCCGCCAATCTTGTCTGAAGGAACAGTTGCGTTGACGTAGTAATGATTGTTACCGCCAAAGCTCGGGCAATCCACGGGCGATCCGAAACAGAAAGGCGCGTTCTGGTCGCCTGTACCGTTGTACTTTGTCAAGCTTCCTGTTGCAGGTATTCTTCCAAGCGCACCGCTCACATTACCTTCAACCAACCAAACAGACGTGAAGTTGCCCAGCCCACCCAAGTTTGTTATGTTTGTAGTTTCGTTGACGTAGAAGACATCGGCCTTTACCGTTATATTCTCGGCCCTGCTCGAATTTACAACAAATGAATTGTTTGAAGACCTCGCACTGATCCTCACTTCCAGAACACTTGTCAGATTAAGCTGCAGGTTTATCGTGTAATACGTATACGGCCGGGAAGTAAGATTTGCCGTGGCGTTTGTAGCGTTAACAAGTATAGAGCCTGTATACGTAGCCGCCGGCATGCTGCTGTTGAAACTTATGGTCGCTTGTATCATTTTCGACGCGCCCGCATTCACTTGCCCGGTGGTGTTGAACGTTAGCGACGCGTTGTATCCGCCGCTTGTGAGATTGGCAGCTCCTGTAAAATTGAGATACATGGGTATGTCACCAAAGTTGCTTATGTTGAGATACATGTACCTTGTCAGATTCGCCCCGTAGTTCTCATCAAGCCTGTATGTGCCGGAGCTCATCGTGCCGTTAACAACAAGCATCGGAGCAGTCACTTCGACTTTTATAGGTATTTCCACGCCCGCCCTTCTGGAATCCAAATATTTCAGCTTCCCCTGGTACGTTCCGTTCAAAGCCGATGTCGGAGTGGTGAGGTTTATAAGTATCGGATAAGTCGAATTGTTCTGGCCGGATGTGTTGAAGTTGGATGTAGCGCCGGCGTAGCTTGTAAAGTTCGTAGCAAGCCACGAAGACGCGTCTACGTACACGTTAACAGTCACTTCGTACGAGCCCGTTTTGTCGGTGTTGTTATATACTTCTATCTTCCACGTGCTCGGCGTTGAGCTGAAGCTGGAAGTTTCGTTGTACTCCTCCTGTTCAACTCTGCTAACGTTTGCATACGCGTGCTTGCCTGTTGATTCGCCCACCATTGTGCCGGCTGCGTTGTACACTCGAAGCGAATAGTTCGCAGCTCCAGTCCAGTTCAGGCTCGCTTTCAACCTGCTTGCTATTGAAGAATCCGGAACAAGCATTGTGAAATTCGCGGCTGTGCTGCCTGAGAATTTCCTGATCAGGTACATCTCTTTGCTTTCGTTCACGGCGCTCAGAGAGATGTTTCCCACGTTAGACAAAGTTATGTTAGCAGTAGTGTTGCTCGTAGCGTTAAGCAAGCCGAAGTTTAGAGGAGATAGAGACGTCACACTCTCGCTGCTACTGCTGTTTGTCGCATTCAGGCTTGTAAGAATTATCGTGCCGCTGTAGAATATCGTAGAGTTTGAGCTGTTGCCGTAGATTCTGATTTCCCACATGTTGTCGCTTGCAGTTAGATAATTGTATCTTATTATTTCGTCTCCGATAGTTTTGTTCGCGGCTTTTGCACGCAGGTTGCCTGAGTTGTCGAGCAGGAAGACATCGATATCCGAAGTCGATGAGACGTTTATGAAAACGCTCGTAGCGTTAACTATCCAAGAAGAGATTAAATTGCTTGCGTTGAAAAAGAATGCGTGGTACGCAGTGGCGTTTGCAGGCAAAACGCCGTTGAACGTGCCCAAACCTGTGCTGTTGCTCGGAAGGACGGGTATGTCAAGGTAGACTGTGACGTTAGCGCTTTCCGAAGAGCTCTGATTTCTTACTGTGAACCTGCTCGTGGCGTATCTTCCTGGATAGCAGTACTTCCACGTGTTATAAGTGTAGACAAGCGTAAAGTTCGTTGCAGTGGCAGAGCTGCTGCCGTTTAAAGCTGCGATGTACGTTGCATTGTAGTCGCCTGTGGAGTTTCTTACAGATACATAGACGTCGCATGAAGTTGTGCCGCCTGTTGTCTGCGTGTAGTTCACCTGCATCTTCTGCGTGGAGTTGAGAGCTTCGATTGTGATGTTGTCTGATCTGCTTCTGTTGGTTATGACGGATAGGTTTGCGACGTAGACTCCGTTTGATTCCGCGTTCGTCCAGTTTATCCACGTGTCGAAAGGTTTTACGTAGAAAGTCTCGTTCGGCGAGCTCCAAGCTGTTCTTTCAACCAGAATCGAAACAAGAGTCGAATTTGTTGAATTTGCAGCGCCTGTTATGTTGTTCACAGAAATGTTGAAAGTCACGTTGCCGTAAGTTGTCTTCGAAATGGTAGCATTGAACCAAAAATATTCGGTTGTATTAACAACTGCAGCTGTGGCCGTAGTATTGTCCCAAATCAATGTCGATGACGAACTGGAAAAAAGCGAAGTCGCGGAAGACGTGCCATTGGTGCCGGATATGTATGTAAACCCGGAGGGCAGCGTTATGTTTACTTGAGTGATGTTAACAGAGCCTGAGTTCGTTATTGTGAAGTTGAATGTCTGATTGACAGTACCGCTGTCGACGATTTGCGGAGTCGTGGTTGCAGTAAAGCTGACTGCAAAAACTAAAACTATAGAAATCCCTACGAAAAGAAGGAAGGCTGCAAAAGCCGAAAAAAGAAACTTAGTTGTAACCAGCTTCACCAGTTTCATCGATTTCTCCTAAAGAACTATTGGATTTTTTGTTAAATATAATTTATTTTAAGCAGGCGGATAGGCCGCAGACGTCTTCGCGGTTCTCACCATGACAGTACCAATGTTGCTCTTCCACGCCAACTCTATCATCGTCGATTCGCCTGATTTTAGAGGATCTTTGGGCTTGTTTACTATCTGCGCAGGCTGACTATCGACGTAGACGCTAAAGTTTGACAACTCCATCTGGCCGGCATTCGCAACCGAAACCAGCAGATTTCCATTGGATGCGCGTGCGAGGCTTAGTATTTTCAGGTTGTAGAGCAGGTTCCGCACAACAGCTATTGCGCTTCCTGTCTGGCTGGTAAGCCCGGAGAAATCTGGCAAATCGGGTATGTATCCACCGATAAATGGGACTTCTTTCAAGCTTGGAAAAGAACCGACAATAAGATAGCTTGCCAAGAATATCAGCGCAATCATAACTACGCCATAGAGCACATTCCCAAGTACCTTTAACGATACGTATACTGTGACTGCCAGAATCAACAGACCGAATATCGCTGCAAAGACCATAATTTATGTTGGTTCTAGGATTTAATAAATTTTAACAATTTTAAATAATTTACGTTTAATACTTATTTTATGATTACATCTGGTTTACAAATATTACAAAAAGCTGCGGAATATGTTAGAGAACGCTTAGATACAAATCCATACACATACATCAACTTCCGTCCTTCACGCTTTGACCCAGACGCACAGTATGGTTTGTACTTCGAACCAGGCATAGACATTGTTTTCAACTTCTCGACACAAAAAGAGCCGACATTCGAAGAATTGTGGGAAAATGGAGAGGAGGTCGTTGCCGTAAAAAGCAGCCTTGCTCAAACGGTGGCTAAAGCCATACTTGCCATGGAAGGTATAAAACAACCTATTAGCAGACAGGAGTGGCTTGACATGACTCCCAATCAAATAGCCTTTGACGTTTATAGGATGGTCTTGGGAAAGGTGCCAGAAGATAAGATATTGGGGATTAAAAAAATTCAAGAGTCTGGAGAGGAAGAAGACCTCTTGTCTGCGAGACTCTTGGACAAAGATTCGGTGATTAAAAAGGTCAACGAGGCCGACTTGTTGGTGTCACAGGGCATAAACTTGTGCGGCAACCCATACAACATATACGGAGGCTTAGTGAAACTGGCCTTTCCTCTAGGTTTTTGTGAACCACAGGACAGCGAATATATACATATTCTATTAGATTCCACGCCAGTTTTTGGTTGCATGAATGTCTGGAGTCACGATTTAGATGAGGTGAACAACCTTCTACCAGCGACCATATTAGCAAGCGAAGCAATAACTCACGTCAGCGAAGACTTGGAGAAGCTTATGGAGCACTATAGTGCCGTATGCAAAAAAAAGATATGAAGAATATTACAATAGGTTGCCTCCAAATTCGTTGGGAAGATACTTTGAAAATAGAAAGAGAAGTGGAATCGGGTAAATGGGTTCTTGCCATAATTTGTTAACGTTTGTCAGAATGTAAGCGGGCCCGGCGAGATTCGAACTCGCGACCTTCAACTTTCCTCCTTTGGATAGGGGGTTCAGCTACTGCAGATGAGTGTTCAATTGCTGCTCTATCCAAACTGAGCTACGGGCCCTTTCGATGATTGCAGGTTATAATCGGATTCTAATGGATAAATTATTTCAATAGCGCAAAGCCTAATAAATATATGGTTTCTCAAAAGAAAATGCAGCGCGTAGCGAAGAACATAGTGCACACGAATTTCTCGATAAAACCGAAGGATGTTGTAATCATCTCAGCCGGCCCGAATTCGCTTAAGTTCGCAGAAGCGTTGGCGTACGAATGCGCTGTAATCGGTGCACAACCAATGATAAATTACGGCAGCGACTCGCTTGACTTAAAAGTCTACAAAAAAATAAACCCGCGCTTTCTGACTTACAAGCCGAAACTGGGCTATGCGCACTTGAAAGTTGTGAATGCTGAGATGGTACTGGACGACTCGAATCCTTTTTTGGCCAGACAGCTACCGCAGTGGAAGATTGAGATTAGGCGTAAGGCGACCAAGCCTTTGAGAAATCTGAAGGAGAAGAAGCTGGCGAAGAAGACACTGAAATCTGCTCTTATCGGATTTCCGACAAAAGAAGATGCGAGAGCGATGCGCATACCGTTTGCGCGACTAGACAAAATCTTCTGGGACACTCTGGATGTGAATTTCGAAGAATTGTACAAGTTCAACGAAAAGCTGCTGAAAAAACTCAGAAACGCGAAGAAGATAAAAATTATTGGCGAAAAGACAAACCTGCAGTTTTCCGTGCGCGGCCGCAACTTCATAAGCGACTGCGGCATTGTCGACAAAGAAATCATGGGTTACATGAATCTTCCGGCAGGCGAAATATTCACTGCGCCTGTTGAGAATTCTGCGAACGGCGAAATATACTTCGATCTTCCTTGCATGTACCACTACGGAAAGCAGGTGGAAGGCGTTTGGTTCAGATTTAGGAAAGGAAAAGTTATAGAATACAAAATCAAAAAAGGCCAGAAAGATTTTGAGGACATAATAAAGCACGCTTCGGGCGCGAAGACAACGATTGCAGAACTTGGAATCGGCACGAATGAAAAAGCCAAGCCGACGGGAGGAATGATAATTGTGGACGAGAAATGTAAAAAAAGTATTCATTGCGCTATCGGCCAAAACAAGCTCTATGGAGGCACCAATGAATCTACGATTCATTGGGACTTCTTCAAAACCATGGGAAAAGGTAGCCGATTATACGTAGATAATAAAATATTTATGAAAGACGGCAAATTTGTTTAAATCATAATTTTGCAAAGCATCGCGGCTTTACACTCTCGTAGAACCAACATTTTAAAACCCTGATAGAGATATCTAACATGAGAGATATTTCTATAAGTTTAAACCCTTCAATTTTAAGGGCAAATGCATTGACGTATTCTTCAAATGTATGAATTTTAATAAATCTTTTATAAGAGGACAATAATTTTTCAACATCATTTTTCTTTCTTTGAGATACAAAATTAACTTTTTCACTGAATGCTTTAATATTATCTCTTCCAGATACTCTTATCGTATATAACCCATTAGAACTTGCTGCATAGTTAGGGCCAGTTATTGATGTTTTAATTTGTAAAATATTCATAGTTTTTTGGATTTGTAGAAGCCCGCTACGATTAACTGATGTTGCTACGATTGTCTTGTTTCTAATTATTGGGCACCCTTCTGCCTCCCAAAAGTAAGATATGGCTCTTCCAATTTTCAAATGATCCATTTTTTTAATATAACTAAAATAATCGTCCAAAAGTCTCCATCTATTGGCACCAAATTGAGCATACTTATTTATGTCAGCGAAGATTTTTACATTCTTTAACGAAACTCTGAATGCTTTATGATTTTTTACTTTTTTAATAGATGGTCTTAGTCTATATTCTCTTTCAAAACTTTCAGCAAAGGCTTCTGTAAATTCTAAACTTCCAATTATACCAACGCCGTAGCCCTTTGATTTTATATTTCCAATATTATCTCCCAACATTGCGAATATTACCTTTAGTTTACCTTCGGATAAACCTTCTTTGATTCTGGGCAAACGACCATGATATCTCATTGTTTGTTGATCTGAAGGCGATCGTATACCTATTCCATTTTTCTTTAGAGCCCTTCGAATCATTTCTCCGCTAAATGGATAATTCGATTCTAATTTAGGGATACTTTCGCCTTTTTCATATTGTTTAACTATTTTATTGACGATGTCTTCGTATTTTGCAACTTTAAGAATTTTAAATTTTGTCGCAGAAGAACTCTTAATTTCATATTCTTCAGCTTTTTTCTCCGCTATGGTAAACACAAAGCTAGTTTCATGTTCAGATAACCTAACAATTAAAATACAATAATCATTTATTTGTAAAAGTAATCTGTCTTCAGGCCCTAATTTCATGCTAATGGATTTTTCTATTTCTCTTCTAACTTCAGCCGGTATATAAAATGTCCAATTCTTACTCTCAGCATTTAATACATTTGAGTAGCAATAATGGTACCAAGGCTCTTTCTCGAAAGTTACAAAACAATTAGGGACTATACCGCAAATATCAAATTTTTTAAATAACCTTTTAGTTTTTTCTTTATCTTCCAATCTAGCGAACAGTCTATTTCCGTGGCATTTCCCAGTCAATTTACTCTTCATTTTCTTCACGAATTTTAATTTCTGGCAAATGTGCCCAAAAACCCTACGAAGAGGAGAGTCGATGCAAGAAGTGGGTGTCGCCGCGCAACCGCAGCCAGCACGCTCTGGAAAAATCCAAAATATAATCTAGTTTTGGAATTTTATTTTTATATTATTTTCGAAGGGTCACTTCCGCTGACGTCCGATGAGAAATGACGATAAGTTGAAGCAATTTAACATAGATAAATAAAAATATTATTATGAAACTAAAATTTGATAACTTCAGATATCTATTACTGTCGTCTTCGATAGGCGCATTCATGAGCGGCATTTTTGGCCCGTTCTATGTTCTTTACGTACAAAATCTAGCTGGCGGAGTAGAGAATTTTGGTATTGCATTCGGTCTGATTACGCTGTCTTCGTCACTCACATCTTATTTCGTCGGAAAATATTCTGACAAGATAGGAAGAAAGCCATTCCTAATATACAGCAGTTTCATAGGAGCAGCACTCTTGCTTTCTTATGTATTCATAAAGACAGTTCTTCAGTTGTTTGTGGTCCAGACAGTTTCAGGCATAACCGATGCTATATGGTATATGTCGGAAAAGACATTCCTAGGCGATATAACAAAAAAGAAATCCAGAGGACGCATGATGGGAAAATACGAAGCGGTACTTGGTATACTTAAGGGTGCTACAATGTTATTCGGCGGATTCCTTGTAGGAGTAATGGGATTTGAAATAATATTTTATCTAATGTCTTTGGCTTCAGCAAGTTCAGCGATACCTCTGTTTTTCATAAAAGAAAAACGATGAAAGCTAAGTGAAGAATGAGTGAAGATATGAAAGCAAAAAGACTCGATTTTGACAAACAGCTCAAACGAATAATCAAAACTCCGAAAGGAATTACACTTCTGAAAAAGTCTGCGAGGATAACTGACAGCTGCATCAAAATAATCGAGCGCGAGTTGAAGAAAGAAAACATAACAGAAAAGCAACTTTCAGCAGCGATAGATAGGAACATCAGAAAGCATCATGCAACGCTAGCATTCCCAACAATCGTGTTGTGCGGTAAACGCAGCGTGCACATACACGGAAAGCCGACAATAAGAAAGATACGCGGTCTCGGCTACGCAGACTTCGGCGCGAAATGCAAAGGCTACCGTACAGACATTACTGTGCCGTTTGTAAAAGGCAAAATTGGAGAAAAAGAAAAACGAATCTTGGACACGACGTTGCAAGCTTACGCTACGATGATGAAATCTGTAAAACGCGGCGAACTCTGTTGGAAGCTGCAGGATAAGTTTGAAAAGTTTCTGCGCGCACGCGGATACAAAGTGAAACATTCTCTGGGACATGGTTTGGGTCTGGACATACACGAAATGCCATCGATAACAAAACCGAGGCGAGGCAAAAAATGGACACGCAGAAGAAGAGAGAGATGGAAGCGCATCAAGCAGTTACGTTTCGAACCCGGAATGGTTTTCACGATCGAGCCAGGCGTTTACGTCGACGGAGTGGGCGGGTGCAGATTTGAAAATGATGTATTGATGACGAAGAGCGGGCCGAAAGTTCTGACGCATTCAAAACTTATAAAAACACAAAAGTAATCATTTTTAATGTGATTTAATGAACGATCAGACGATAATTCCAAACCACGTAGCATTCATCCTGGATGGAAATCGCAGGTGGGCTCGTGCTCATGGATTAAACTTGTTTGGGCATAGGCAGGGCGGAAAGAAGTTTGAAGAAGTGTTGAACTGGTGCCTTGAACTTGGAGTGCCTCAAGTATCAGCATATGTTCTGTCAACTGAGAATCTGGACAGACCAAAAAAGGAATTGGACGAAATTTTTAAAACGGCATACGATTTCTTGAAAAGATGGGAGAAAAAGAAGACGGTTTTTGATAAATACGAAGTTAAAATACGTTTTGTTGGTGATTTGAGTAAGCTGCCCCCGAAACTTGTGAAGGCTATGGGAAAGATTATGCAAAGGACCGCAAAGTATCAGAAAAGAATTCTCAACATCCTTGTAGGTTATGGAAGCAAATTTGAGCTTACGACTGTTATGAGGAAAATTGCTGAGAAGGCTTTGAAAACTGGCTATATAGAAATCAGCGAAAAAGACATTAACGCCAATCTGCTTGTGCCCGTTCCTGTTGACCTTGTGATACGCACAGGTGGTATGAAAAGGCTTTCAAACTTTTTACTGTGGCAAGCATCTTACGCAGAATTGATATTCCTCGAAACCCTCTGGCCAGATTTTTCTAAAAAGGAATTCATATGGTGCATTGAAGAGTATAACAGAAGGCAACGCAAATTTGGAGAATGACGTGACAAATAATATTTTTGAATATATACTTGTTTAAAACGTACTTTAACTTTATCTCAGGTGTTAGAGTGAGTTTGAAGGATTATTTTGAGGAATTTACTCTCCTCATAGACGAAAAAATAAGCAAGCTAGTCCCTTCTGGTTTTCCGAATCTTTACGACGGTATGGAATATGCAATCTCATCGGGTGGAAAAAGGCTACGGCCTGTATTATGTTTGCTAACATGCAAAGCACTTGGCGGCAGCGTAAATGAAGTGCTTCCTGTCGCAGTTGCAATAGAGATAGTCCACAACGCAACGCTTGTGCACGATGATATCGAAGACGGTGACGAGATTAGGCGTGGTAAGCCGAGCGTCTGGAAGAGATACGGAACACCACACGCGACGAACATTGGCGATGCGATGATTTTCAAATCCTATGAAATCCTCGTAGGTTCGGATTTACCGGTCGATAAAAAAGCTGATATAATTTCAAAGTTCACTCAGGTTCTCATAGAGCTTACAGAAGGCCAGAACATGGAATTCAACTTTAGAGAAAGGGACGATGTGAAAATAGACGAATACTTGGAGATGGCTAGGAAGAAAGCGGGTATTTTGATTGGGTTTTCGTTCGCAGCTGGTGCAAGCGTCGCAAATGCATCAGAACAAATGCAGTTTGTGCTGTACGAGTTGGGATCGGATATAGGGCTTGCGTTTATGATAAGAGACGATGTGCTCAACCTAGTGGGCGAGCAGGATAAGTACGGAAAGGAAATAGGCGGAGACGTAAAAGAAGGCAAACGTACGCTTATGGTGATAGACTGTCTGTCTAAATGTGATGATGAAGAAATGAAGGAGATTTTGGGAATACTGAAAAAGGATCGCGGTTCTGTTTCTGGTGATGAAGTTAAGTTTGTTATAGAGACAATGAAGAAATACGGTTCGATATCTTTTGCTCAGAAGTATTCCGAACAATTGGTAAAGAATGTCCGGGAGAAGATAGACAAAATAGGAAACGATAAATTAAGGGAGATGCTGGAAGAGTTCTCAGATTTTATGGTAAAAAGGGAGAAGTGAATGTCTGGTATGTACGATGTCGTCGTCATCGGTGCTGGACCAGTAGGCAGCCGCGTTGCTGAGATCGTTGCTAAGAAAGGCTACAAAGTCGCGCTGATTGAAAAGAACAGAGAAGTAGGACTGCCGGTGCATTGCACAGGTCTTGTGAGTCACAGACTGAAAGCGCTCGTGCCGGACTTGCCTGAGAATGTTATACTAAACAAAATAAATCGTGCGAAGTTCTTCTCCGCTTCGAGCAGCTTCGAACTTAAATCAAAACCAAATCAGCCTTTCTACGTCGTCGACCGCGAGAAGCTGGACAAGTTCCTATTCTTGCGCGCACGCCAAGCTGGTGCAACTGCGGAAACTTCAGTTCTGTTCAGAGGCATCGAAACGTACGAAGAAGATTTTTTAATTGTTTCTACGAGCAAAGGCAAGGTTCAAACAAAAATACTCGTTGGTGCGGACGGTGCGGCTTCCACGGTGGCTTCGGCAGCGGGACTTGAAAGACCGGCAAACATGCTCGTAGGTGTGCAGACGACTGTGCTAGGAGAGTTCGATGCGGATGTTGCAGAGCTGATTTTCAGTTCAGAGCTAACGCCGGATTTTTTCGGCTGGGTTGTGCCGTTGAGCGCCGGAGAAGCGAGAATAGGAGTTGCTGCGAAAAAGGACATGCTGAAAAGTTTGAAACTGCTGGTGGAGAAAAGAACTGACGGAAAGATTAAAGCTTCGAGCGTGAAGCCCGATAGCGGCGGCAGTATAAATTTCGGTCTGATGGAACGTACGTCTGCGGAGCATGTCATGGTTGTGGGCGATGCTGCCTGTCATGTGAAACCGTTTTCGGGCGGCGGCGTTGTTTACGGGCTGATGGGCGCTGGTTTTTGCGCGAACGCCTGCATAAAGGCTTTGCGTGAGAACGACTTCTCTGCAGATTTTTTCAAGCGCGAGTACGACGAGAAGTGGAAATCTCACCTGGGCGGCCCGATAAAGCGCGGCTTGTTGTACAGACGCATCTTGCTTGGCTCGGACAGGAGAATGAATTTCTTATTTAATCTCGGAAAATTTGGAAAAATCTTCTTGGAGAAGTTTGACGTGGATTTGCTTTAGATGATACGATGACAAAAAATTTAGCGAAACCGCTATCTGAGATGGAACTAAATCAGCTGAACAAGAAACCGATAAAGGAAATCGACGGCCTAAAGATATTTCTCGTGAACGGCGAATTCATGCGAAACAGCCTGGACATAGAATTCACAATGTTCAGCGACCATCTCGACAACAGCTTCATCCCAACAAACGAAGTGTGGATAGATGACCGTTTGTCGAAGAACGACATAGAAGCGACGATACACCACGAGCTGGTTGAGTGCGACTGATGCGGACGGGCATGCCATACGAGGAAGCTCACAAACGCGCGAACGGGGCGGAGATGAAATTCAGGAAAAGAAATTTCATTTTATAGTCGCTTAAATTAGTATTTTAATTCTCTTATTTCCCACGAGAGCCTTTACAAGTTCTCTTCCTATATCCGAACTTTTCGTCACGCTTATTTTTCCTTTCTTGCCTACGATTGCCGAAAAGAGGAAGCGGTCGTCGACGTATACGCTTGCGTTTTTGCCGATGTAATGGCGCCTGAAAATGAAATCAATCTTGTTCCCAGACTCATGGAAATCGTACTCAACTTCTTTGCCGGCTATCGCTGCTATTTTGGGTTCGATATCCAGATGCACGCCCAAACGGTCTTGCAGCATATTGACTGTCTTGCCTTCCTTGCCAATTATTGCTGCTATTGCACGATTGTCAGCTCGAACAGTCGCGCTGTTGTCGCTCTTCATCTCCACTTCTATGTCTGGGTCGAACCTGCGCATTTCTTCTTTGATTCTGTCCGCTGCAAGTTTTCTCGCCCCGGATTGGACTTGTGTAGCCTCCACAGGCACGACTATGTTCTCCTCGCCGAAAGTGTATATTTCATATTCAAGCTTGCCTGTCTCAAAGTCCTTTACTTCAATAACCGGTCTCGACAAGTCGGATTCGGTCATGCCGCTCGGCACTTTCACGTGCATTGCAAGTTCGTACACCTTTTCCACTTTCCCGGCGCGCACAAATATTATCGTGTCGATTACGTGCGGGATGACGCCCAGTTCAATCTTTCCCATGAAACGCTGTATCGCATCGATGGCTTTGCTTGCATGAATCACGCCAATCATTCCGACTCCGGCTAGGCGCAAGTCAGCGAAAACACCGAAGTCCTTAGGCTTCCTTACTTCGTCGAAAATGGAATAGTCTGGTCGCACGAGAAGCAGTATGTCAGCCGTTTTTTCATAGTCGCCTTCCAACGGGGCGTACTGCGTAATCTCCGGTCCGACTTGCAGGCCGCGCGGGGACTCGAGCGTCTTGACGATTTGACCTTTTTTCATGTAGAACTCTGCAAGTCCGGCTGCAAGCGTTGTCTTCCCACTTCCAGGCGGGCCGGCAATAATTACCCCTTCTGCATGGTCACTGAGTCTGGCCATCAAACGGTCGGACAGCTTGTAGTCCTCGAGTTGCAATTTGATAATAGGCCGTACAAGTGTAACTTCCAAACCGTCCGAAAACGGCGGACGTGCGATTGCAATCCTGTATTCGCCAAGCTGTATTACAAGCGCGCCGCGCCGATTGATTGCCACAGATCCTTCTTCGCTTATGCGCGTTGCATCGCTTATCTCCGTTACGATTTTTTCTATATCCTCTTTTGTCAGCTTCTTGTCGTCGGCTTCAACCAGTTTGAACTCTCCGGGCTTGCCGCGCTTTGCCAGCGGCTTTACGTCTTCCTTCAGATGCACGCTTATCGTGTCCTCTGTGAAAAACTTCTCGAATGCAAGTCCTTTTGTTTTAATCTCAGCCGGTATGTGCCGTATCTTCACTCCTTCTGCCTGGCCGACCAAAGCTTGCACATAGTCAGCTGTAAGAAGATCTGCATCTTCTTGCTTTGCCACGTCCCGTATTATTGCATCCAACCTGCCGCCTTTCGCAAGCTGTATGTCCTCCAAGCTCGGCCTCTTGCCTGTGAAGCGCAGCTTTATGCCTTTCTTCTCTGCAACCTCGCGCAGATTCTTCAGCTCTTCGAGCCCGATGAAACCCGGCTCTCGGCCGTGCGAAGCCTGAGACTGCAATTCGTCCAAAACAGCGATAGGTATTATTATCTCCACGTCTTTCAACTTGTCGTGCTCTATAAGTTCGGACAGTTTCCGATCGATAATTATACTCGTATCTGGAACTACTTTTTCCAATTTCTTATTCGTACTTTTATTCACATCTTTGTTCATATCTTAAATCACCTTTTCTTTTTTCTTAAATCACTTTTTAGTTTTTTGAAAATCCTAAGGATTTTCTTTCCAATTGAGAATTTGGCAACAAACAATTGCACAAATCCTTAAACATCAAAAGTAGCTCTTGCTTTTTTTGATTTTTGTTAAATCTAATAGGAACTGCGTGTTTAAAAACGTATCGGTTTAGTCAGTGTTGTTAAAGATGCTGTGCCATAATATCTATGTAGTGATACAAGAGACGTTCGAGTTAGGTATAAATCCAGAATTCAAATCATAACTTCCTTCGGAGCAAGTATCAGAAGGTATGTTGTAGCAACAACACCTAACGAAAACTTTAAAATTAAGAAATAAATGCCAGAATATTTTCCACCCCACAGTTTGTCCAATATAAAATATTTACGACTTAAAACGTATGATGTTGTTTGAAGTAGAGAAAAGAATAAAACTGAAACAAGCACAACCCAGATTGCTCTGAAATTATATGGAATCCACAGGTAATAGCCATTAAATAAATATTCATTATGTTTCTGGATTGACAATAAGGCGACAATCAAAGTATAAACTAAACTGATTAGAAAAGCATATTTAGTTTTCTTATTAGTTATGAAAAATGGTCTTTTGTCTCTACTTATTGTAATTTTAATACTCATAATTAAAAATCAGATTTTGTGTTTAAAAAGTCGCTCGATTTTACTACTTTTTAAACAAAGCCGGTTTAGTCCTTACTGATTAGTGGTTTTCACTGATACTCCGTTGCATACTGAAAAATAGATTTCGCAAAATGAATTTTGTGGCGTAGAAAAGGTTTTTAAATTTAAAGTATGTCTGTTTAATCAGGTATTTGATTTCAAAATTAGGTGAAACAAATGAAAGGGACGGGACGAATGCAAGAACGGGCGCAAAAATGCGAAGAGCAGTGCCCGGACTGCGGAAGCAGCAAGATTTTGCAAAAATCCGCGGAAAAATATTGCGGCAAATGCGGCTTGGTGTTATCTTAAAAGACGAATGACGAAAAAATAAAAGTTGGTTAAATCTTTCTACAATCCTCTGTGCATTTCTTTCTCAGCTTCTTGATTGACTTGACTATTTCACTCAGCGGAATGCGGCTTTCTGTCTTGCTTTTCATGTCCTTCAGCGTGAGCTTTCCCTCCTTCAGCTCCTTCTCGCCAATAATGATTACATAATCGATCCCTGCGCTGTCCGCGTATTCGAGCTGTTTGCTAAGACTGTTGCCGCTAGAATCAGTTTCGCATCTTATTCCTTTCTTTCTAAGCTTGGCCGCAATCTTAACAGCCGAGCCAAAGCTTTCTTCATCGACACTTGCAACGAACACGTCGGTGCTGCCTTCAAGCAGAGGTTTGAACATATCACGCTCTTTCATCACTTCGACGATCCTGCTTATGCCAAGCGATATTCCAGTTGCAGGCAAAGCAGAGCCTCCGACTGTTTCTACCAGCTTGTCATACCTGCCGCCACCTCCGCAGCCGAATCTTTCGCCAAGGTAGATTTCAAAAAGCAGACCAGTGTAATAGTCGAGTCCGCGCACAAGTGAAACGTCAAATACGAGCCTCTTTTCTACACCAAACTTTTTTGCAAGCGCCAGAAGCTTTTCTGTTTCAGCGACGCCTTCGTTTTCGCCGTACATTTTTCGGAGCTTGCTTAACACAGACTTGTTCGAGCCTTTTATTTTTAGAAATTTCAAAATATCCTTTGCCGGTATGCCTTTCTGCTCGAGTTCTGCCTTCACGCCATCCAAGCCGATCTTGTCGAGTTTGTCGATTGAACGAAAGGCGTCTTTCACCTTATCCGACCCGATAAGCTTTTCGAATATTTTCTGCAAAATTTTTCTATTATTGAGACGCACATAATAGTCTTTGAATCCCAATTTATCCAAGCACTCACACACAATCGCAACGCATTCTGCATCAGCTTGCATAGAACTGCTTCCAATTATGTCTACATCGGCCTGCCAGAATTCTCTGAATCTGGCCGCCTGAGGATTCTCATATCGCCACACAGTTCCGATTGCGTAGCGTTTGAATGGTTTTTTCAGTTGCGGGTTCGAAGCAACAACGCGTACCATAGGCATCGTTAAGTCGAATCTCAGCCCGAGTTCGCGGTCCGATTTGTCTTTGAAGTAATAAATTTCGTCCTTGACTGCTTCACCCAGTCCGCCTTTTACAGAAAGCAGCCCGAAGTCCTCGAACGCAGGTGTGAAAAGCGGCGTGAACCCGAAGCGCTCAAAGACCGAGCGCACTACGTCTAGCACTTTCTGAAGCTTTACCGCGTCTTCACCGATGTAATCTCTCGTACCTTTCGGCGGTTGAAATTCCATACTTTTTATTATTTCAATCGGCTATTTAAACGACTTTAACGGCTTTCAAACAGCGGCTATTTTAATTTTAACTGATTCACTTTCATGCCAGTCTCTATGCAACCTGCTTTACAGACGTCGACTTGGTAAAGCCCCAGGGCACTTAATACTTCCTTCATCTCATAAGGTTCAAGTCCGTAGTCCATTGAATGGGCGATTACGTTTTTGGCTCCGTTATTGTTGACATCTTTTCTTATCTCCTCTTCGTCCAGGTCGTTTATACTAATACCGCCACTAATGTATCTTTTCATTTTCCTTTTCTCCAGAGGAGTGTTCAGAAATAGAACCCAACCTAAGTTCGTATCTGGCATTAAAAAACATTTCTGCAGAGAAACATATGCTTTGGAACCAAAAAATAGTTAAGGCACAAAAACTATAATTTATTTCTGAAGCTCGTTTTCTCTGGTTTATATAAAGCTAATCTTCTTGCGGCTTTGACTCTCGCAGTTTTATTTTTAGAGAGCTTTCGATCTTTTTTGTTAGCGCTTCGTCCGGCTCCATGCTCTGGCTTTCTAAGCGCCGTATCACGCTTTCCCTCTCGTTTATTCTTTTTGCAAAATCGTCGCGCGTAAGCCCCAGCGATTCGCGTGCTTTTTTTATGCGCGTGCCGTAATCCGACGCAAAAACAAACTCTTCGTCTGCCATGCCGGCGCTCAATTCATCCAAAACAATAGCGTTTTTGAAAGCCCGTTGGCCTGCTCGTGCTTCGATCCTCTTCCCGAATTTCACGCAGTTCTCGCACACGTCAAGTACAGCATCCTCTATCTCTATCCTGCTGAGATTTTCAGTCCTTTTTCCGCAGATCGGGCACTCGGACATTTTGGACACCATCTATCCGTAATAGCCTGAGATAAAGGCCGACTTATTAACCAACTGGCTGATTAACTTATTATAATCTTTCCAATAATAAATTTTTTGAAGTTATTTTTAACTTCTATTTTTCGTCAAAAGGATTCTCTTCTGTCATGCACATTGTGCACAATTTCCCTCTCAAGCCTGTCGCATCTATAACATCGTCTGGGTGATTATACATGACTCTTTTTATAGATGGCAAATGGGATGCCACACCCATGCCGATTTCCTCGATTGGGAGACCTTTGTAGTCGCTCGCAGGTAGATGGGTTGTAGACGGCTCTGAGTGACAATGTTTAACTATGGGTCCATAACTGACAAGGAAGTCTACTTCTTCAGCTCCTGCGTTACGTAGGTTCTTCGCGATAGACTCGCTTACTGTACCTCTAACTATACTGTCATCGCCAATCGACACTTTCTTCCCCTGTACAGTCTCTACAATTATGGCATGCTTGAGGTCTGATGATTTATGTCTGAATTCTAGGTTCTTCCTTAGGAAGGTTCTTCCGAGATATTCATTCTTGTATATAACTTCATCACTTGGCACTCCCATAGCTTCAGATAAACCATCTGTAACCGATCTTCCGGAATATGGCACGGCGCCTAATACCCTGTTTTGGTTTTCCCAGTCGTCTACTTTATATAGTTCTCTCAGGTTGTATCTTTTAACTAGAGCATGTCCAAGCCTCTTTCTGAACATATGCACGCATTGTTTTTCAATCACAGAGTCGGGTCTCGCGAAGTACACCCACTCGAATATGCAGTGCTCAGGTCGTGGCTCGAAAAGCTGCATCTCCTCTAGGCCGTCTTTTGATACTTTGATTACAGATCCTGGAGTAATGTTCTTCTCTTCTGCTATCTCTACACCATGGAACTTCATAAGCCCTATTGGTGCGGATTCCGATGCTATAAACACTTCTGAGTCACCAACCGCCATGTATAAAGGTCTAATTCCTCTGCAGTCTCTTGCTGCATACAACCTGCTGACTTTGTCTTTCTTGTCATATACGCTCATCACAAGAGAATAGTATCCTTTGTCGAATTCCCTCATGGTAGCTTCTAGTGCTGCGTCAAATGAATCTGGATTCTTTGATAATTCTCCTTCTAACACGAACGCAAAAAGACTTTCCTGTACAACAGCATCGTGAGATAGGAAACCGTCCAACGCAAATGAAACTTCATATTTTTCGGTCTTTAGGCCTTCATACGGAGTAGGTTCGATATTCTTTTCAGGATCATCGTCAGAAACAACACCTATTGCAACATAATCTGCTGGATGTGGAAATGCTCCCCAGAATTGGTTGTCGTATACACTTGAAACCAAACCTATACTTTTCCATGTTCTTAGGCCAGCATCTCCACCCGATGTTAAGCCAGTCGTATCCTGTCCTCTATGCTGGACACCGTAAAGTAGATAAAAAATCGTTTTGTCAATCAGCTCATTGTGGGTGTACGCCCCTACCACGCCTTTCATCCAAAAACCATCCTGAAATGAATAAAACAATATTATATAGAAAAACTTAAATCGGACATACGTGCCGGTAGAAAATTTAAATAGTTGCTGCCGAAAATAGTTTAAAGTGATTCGTATGAACTTTGTGAAAGGCGATGCACGGATCGTTGTGCAAATGCGCGCGTAAGCTTCTTTTTGTTACTGCTGATTCTTGGTTTTTAATTCTACAGAATTCAAAATTTTATTTAACCCGTGAAAGGTGAAAAGAGAATGGACGGAAAACCAAAGGAAATGGAAGACAAGATAGCAGAATTTTGGAAGCGCGAACGCGTGTACGAAAAATCCAAAGCAAATCGCAGCAAAGCGAAGAAGTTCTACTTCTTGGATGGACCACCATATGCGACAGGCAGTATACACGTAGGTACAGCTATGAATAAAGTGCTTAAGGACTTTTATATACGATTTTTTCGCATGCAAGGTTTCAATGTTTGGGACCAACCTGGATATGATACACATGGCGTGCCGATTGAGAATAAAGTAGAGAAACTTCTGGGCTTCAAAGTCAAAAGCGACATCGAGAGATTCGGCGTGGAAAATTTCATCAAGAAATGCAGGGCGTTCGCAACGGAATTCATAGGCGTTATGGGACAGCAGTTCGCGAATCTCGGCGTGTGGATGGATTGGCGTAGACCGTATACGACTTTGGACAACGAGTACATAGAAGGTACGTGGTTCACTTTTAAGCGGGCGTTTGAGAAAGGGCTTCTGTATCGTGGAACGTATTCAGTGCACGTGTGCCCATTTTGCGAAACGGCCGTTTCTTACAACGAGATAGAATACAAAGAAGTCGAAGACAATTCCATTTATGTAAAGTTCAAAGTGCGCGACAAAAAGAACGAATATTTTGTGGTTTGGACAACGACGCCGTGGACGCTCCCCTCGAACACAGGCGTTATGGCAAACCCGAAAGCTGAGTATGTGCGTGTTGATACAGGCAAAGAAATATTGATTGTAGTCAAACCTCTGCTTGAAATGCTTATGAAAAAATTCGGCTTTGAAAGTGGGAAATACAAAGTGCTTGAGATGTTCCCGGGCAAGAAGCTTGAAGGCCTGACGTACGAGCATCCGTTGGCGGACATATTCGAATTCCAGCGCGGACTGAAGAATGCGCATCGCGTTGTTATGTCCGAGCAGTTCGTGAGCTTGGAAGAGGGAACAGGATTGGTGCACACAGCTCCCGGCCACGGCCAGGAAGATTACAAAGTTGGAATTGAGACTGGACTGCCTGTCGTTAATCCGCTGCGAATGGACGGGACATTTGGCGAAGGCTCTGGAAAATACACAGGCGTTTTTGCAAAAGATGCGGACAAGATGCTGGTCGACGAACTTAAACACCGCGGTCTAATTTTGGCTGAAGAAAAAATAAGACACGATTATCCGATGTGCTGGCGATGCGATTCGCCGTTGCTGATGATGGCTGTGCCGCAATGGTTCTTCCGAGTGACGCAGATACGCGACAAGCTGCTCGAAGAGAATGCGAAGATCAACTGGGTGCCGGAGTGGGCAGGGCAGCGATTCAAGAACTGGCTCGAGAGTTTGGGAGACTGGCCGATATCGAGGCAGCGCTACTGGGGCATACCGCTGCCGATATGGATATGCGAGAATGAGAAAGGAGGGAAAAAATGTGGCGAGATAAAAGTTGTGGGCTCGCGCAAGGAGTTGCCGAAAATTCCGAAAGATTTCCACAAACCTTACATAGATCAAATCACGTTCAAGTGCAGCAAATGCGGCGGCGTTATGCGGCGCGTGCCTGACGTGCTTGACGTGTGGTTCGACTCTGGTGCTGCTCCGTGGGCTTCGCTCGGTTATCCGGAAAAGAAAGAACTGTTCAAAAAGTTGTGGCCCGTTGATTTCATACTCGAAGGCCCGGACCAGATACGCGGCTGGTGGAATTCGCTGATGATAAACAGCGTGATGACTTTTGGACGCAGGCCGTTCGACAACGTGCTCTTCCACGGATTCGTGCTTGATGCGCACGGAAACAAGATGAGCAAAAGCAAAGGCAACATCGTGACTACAGAGGAGACGATTGACAAATACGGACGCGACGTGCTCCGTTTCTACTATCTGTCGAGGCAGGTATGGGACGACACGTATTTCAAGTTGGAGGAGCTGGACGACTTGGCGAAATCTTTCATCGTCGTACGCAACACTTTCAATTTTGTAAAGACTTACGTGCAGCGCGTGCCGAAAACAAGGCAGAAGCCGAAAAACCTCAAAAAGGAGGACAAGTGGATTTTGTCAAGGCTGAACACAGTCACGCTTAACGCCACGGAGAACTGCCGAAAGTTCGTCAGTCAAAAGGCTGCAAACGAGATTTTGGATTTCATAACGAACGACTTCTCGCGATGGTACGTCAAGCTTATCCGCGACAGAGTTTGGCCTGAATACAAAGGAAAGGATAAAGAAGCAGCGCTTTACACACTTTTCACAACAACGGAAACGCTTGCCAAGTTACTTGCACCGTTTTGTCCGTACATCGCAGAGAATGTTTATCAGGAAATAATAAAACCGTTAAGTAAGTCGAAAAAAGTAAAAGTCAAAGAATCAGTGCATATGGAAGACTGGCCAGTCGCAGACAAAAAAGCGATAGATAAGAAGCTCGAAGAGCAGATGAGCGTTGCGAGGCAGATAGCAGAAGCTGCTGCAGCTGCGAGACAGAAGGCGGACTTGAAGCTGAAGTGGCCTGTGAGCTCGGTAGTCGTCGTGACGAAGGAAAAAGCGTTGGCGGACGCGGTGAAGAATCTGGAAGACGTGTTGAAGAGCGCATGCAACACGAAGAAAATATTCGTCTCTCCGACAGAGAAGTTGGAAGGCGAATTTGCGGCGGTTGAGTCTGATGTGGGAAAAGTTTTGGTAAAGACTTCGATGGACGAAGCTCTGCTGCGCGAGGCGTTGATGCGCGAGCTTGTGCGGAAGATTCAAGACATGCGAAAGAAGAGCAAGCTGAAGATACAGGACAAAATAAGGCTTTCGATAAAATCCGATGATAAAACAAACGTATTCCTGCGCAAGAAGTCTGAAGATCTGAAAAAGGAAGTCGGCGCAACGCAGCTGAAAGTTGGAGAGACGAAGAAAGGAGAGCTTGCGGGCGAGCACAAAGACAAATTAAAATTCAAAAATATAGAGATACTAATAGCATTCTGAAACGTAGTCTTTAACTCAGCGCAAACAAACTAAAGCGCAAACAAACTAAGCGTTCCTTCTATGAAGCCGCTGAAGACAATGAGCATGAATATTATTGCCAGGATGTAAAAAGTGGCTTTCGTCTTAAGAAGCTGCCCGCCGACTTTTATAGCTTCGTTCATGCGCCCCTTCATAACCATAGGAGAAATTATTTTCAAGTACGAAAGCCCGAGCGAAGAGGCGAGGACGAGCGCCGCGATTTCATTTATGCCGTGTGGGAGCAGAAGCAGAATAGCACGAGAGAAGTTCTCGGCAGAATAGTTGAGAAAGACGTACATCGCGAACAAAGCAATAAGGAAGCCGTTGACTATCAGCGCCCCGACAGGTATCATGTAAAGGCTGTTCACGGTCATCCTCGGCCTGCGCTTTTCTATGTCTCTGAATTTTTTTAAATTCTTGAACCTGCTGCCAAACCTCTTTTCCAACCTTTTTTCCAATAATCGGTTGCGAGAAGAGATGCGAGTAAGAATGAAAACTGATGCAGCTATCACAACCAGCATAACCGCTAGGTTGTTTACCACGAACCACAAAGTGTAATTTTTACCGCCTGTAAGCTTGGTGATAAAATCCAACCCGAAAAGCAGCCTTCTGCTCCACAGTTCGATGATGAATGCGAACAGCGCATTGTTAAACGCAAAAAGAATTTCGCCAGCGACAGCTCCAGAGACAGCACCGATTAAGAAGTATGCAAAAGCTCTCGGCACTTCTTTTAGGACAGCATTTACCCCGAATTCCAAATCCTTCATAAGAATAGAATTTCTTTTTGTAGCTTATGTATTTTATTCGTCAAATTTATGCGCCAAAATCCGCGTCAAAGATTCTTTCGAAGCTCCCTGCTGTTTCTGTGGAGTAGATTATCACAGACGCTTCACGATTGTACAGCATCGCGTTCTTGCTCCAATTGGTCGAGCCGACTAAGACGACACGGTCGTCGAACACAGCGAATTTCGAGTGCGTGTTGTGGAATTTTTTAGATGCCCAGCTTACATCGATGCCGCCGTTTAGCAAATATTCGGAAATTGCGCTGTTCTGGTAGACCGAGGGCTCGAGTATGACTTTCACTGATACGCCGCGGTTGCGCGCATCGATTAGAATGTCTGCCAAATCCTTGTAAGAAAATTCGTAAACCTCCAGCTTTATTTCGCTTTTCGCGCTTGAGATCAACTTGAAGATTTCTTCAGAATCCTGCGGAGAGAAGACTGGCATTACGTCTCCTTCATGGCAAGCTTCACGAGAAAGATACACGTTTTGCGATAGCAGCGCAAACGTACCGGCAAATACGAATACAAGTGCAACTGTGATGGCAACTGCGGCAATCGTTTTGGTTTTCATGAAATCAACTAATTAAACTTAATTCAACTTAATTTTCATTTTCTCATTTCAACCTCATAAAATCATCGCGACTATCGACGGCAGCAGAAGGACGGCCATAAGATGCGTCGAACGAGTGCCAAGGCGGGACGACAGAACGCCTATGCATGTTGCAACTGCTGCGAGCAGTACACCATAAACGCCTGTGAAGTTTATTATTAGCATTGCGCCTATACAGAAGCCGAGGATTTTAAGATATTTCCCGCTCACTTTTGAGAGAAACTTTCCAATCGGTTTTGCGAGAAGCATTAGAATGCAGGCGGACATGCATGCTGCGACTGCCACGCACCCGACGAAAAGAACAGTCTGTGAGAAATGAAGGTTTCCCATGATATCATATATGTCGTATGTCAAGTTGCTTCTGATTTTTCCAGTCGAGCCTAACACAAGGACAGATAGTGTCATAAATGCTAACGATATCATCGGCAGAACGAATAGAACTTCATCACGCCTCGATATTCCTCCCACCTGTAAAGCCAAAGCAGACGTCTGGCTGCTCTTCATTCCAGACATCATGCTTCCAAAAACGCTTGTTATGAAAGCAATGGCAGCGGCTCTTGCTTTCTCTGGCCATGTCAGGTCTTGAACGAGTTCTACTTCTTTTCGGCCGCGGTTTTTTGAAATCAGCGAACTGAATCCGTACAGCCCGATAAATATAGGCAACAGCAGATAGTCCGGTGAAATGAGGCCGCTATTTTTGACCAGCAGACCGAGCATGCCTGAGAGGATGAATACGACGACCGCAGAAATTTTTTTGCGCCAATTCCTTTCAATCCAAACCATGTAGATGCACACAAAAAGCAGCAACCAACCGGCGAGTGGACTCAGGCTGCTATAGACAACAGGATAAATCTTCTCCGCTAAAAACAGAAGAGGCAACGAGACAAGCACGCCTGTCAGGCCGCCGCTCACCACAGTTCTCATACCACGTTTAAAAGATTCCATGGTGACAGGATCGATAGTAGGACGAGCGAGGGAATCAATTGCAAGAGATGTATCTTCGTTCCCAAGCCCGAATATCATCGGCGACAAATACTGGAAGAACGAGGAAGATATATTAATCGCGACAACAGCAACTGCAAGATAATAATCCGATGATATAAGTCCGTATGTGATGAACAGCATCGCGAGGTTGTTTGAGCTGAAACCCGGTATGAAGCCTGCCGCGATTCCAAGCGCCACGCCAAGCACTATGAAAAGCAGTATGTCTAAAATAAAATCGCCTCCTCAACGTTATTCAACCTCAAGTGTTTTCGGTTGCATCAAAATCGTTCATTTCATTCAAAATTAGAATCTCTTTCGGCATCAGCTCCAATTCGCCGTTGTATTCCGACACAAGCCCGACGATTTCAACGACATCGCCGCGTTTTGCACCCGCAGCCGCCTTTTTCATTTCACCATTCAGTATAGGTACGGTAATGTTTCTGCCTTGTCCAACACCGTCGCCAAATTCTTCGTCAACACCGTCGCCAAAACCATCGCCAAAATCGTCGCTAACAGTCCAGTAAAGGTTTCCGCTTTTGCTTTTTCTTATGTTGCTTATTGCCCCGCTGATTTTTACTAGCCTTCCTATCATGGATTCTTCGATTGATTCCACTTTTGTCTCGAGTGGTTTGATGTTTTCTACGGCAAAATATATTCCTGCCAGACCGATTATCGAGAGTATGAAGAGTAACAATATTATCTGCTTAGGCTTGTCGATGTTCGTGCCGATGTTTGATGCGCCAAGATTCGTACCAAGGTTCATATTGGATTTTTGCAGAAAGAGCTGTAATAACGAATTAGCACGACTGTGGGTGGTTAAAAAAGAATGGTTTTATGGGATTAAGATAAGTGGTATGGTGATAAGATGAATACCCTTATCCGTCATCTCTATCCACACTAATATAATTTTCTTTACTAAATATTTAGTATTTAAGGGTGTACTGGCTATGCCTCTCGAGAAGAAAGAGCTGCGAGCGAAGTTTGCTGAGCAGTGGCAGAAATATTACAAGCTGGACTTCTTGGTAGAGGCAGGATTCAAGCGACACGTGTGCAAAAAGTGCGGTAAGGGTTTCTGGACGCTTGACGAGGACCGTGAAATATGCCCGGATCAACCGTGCCAGTACTACGAGTTCCTGGGCAACCCGCCGACAAAACGCAAGTTCGAGTACCTCGAGGCGTGGAAGCACATAGAGAAGTTTTTTGTAAAGAACGGACATACAAGCATACGCCGCTACCCTGTCGTATGCAGATGGTTTCCTACGCTGTATTTCAACAACGCTTCGATTGTCGATTTCTACAGAACGGAGAACGGCAACGTAGTCTTTGATTTTCCTGCTAATCCTCTTGTAGTGCCGCAATTCTGTTTGCGATTCAACGACATACCTAACATAGGCGTCACAGGCAGACATTACAGCTGCTTTGTTATGGTTGGACAGCATAGTTTGTACGATCCGAAAAAGAAGATTGGTTATTGGAAGGACAGATGCACGGAGCTTGATTTCGAACTTATGAAAAGTTTTGGAGTTAAGCCCGAGGAGATAATATTTGTAGAAGATGTTTGGCTTGGTCCGGGTGCGTTCGGTTCGACGCTTGAATACTTTGTTCGCGGACTTGAAGTCGGGAATGAAGTGTTTACAGAATTTTTAATAACGGACACTGGTTTTAAAGAGATGGACGAGAAGGTCGTGGATATGGGTGCTGGACTCGAGCGGTTCGCTTGGTTGAGCCAAGGTACACCAACAAGCTATGATATTACATTCAAACCTGTTCTTGATGCGCTGAAAAAGAAAGCTGCGATTGGCTTCGACAAAAAAGATGAAAAACTTTTCTTAGAATACTCGAAGCTAGCGGGAGCTTTGAATTTCGAAGAAGCCGAGGATTTGAAAAAAGTGGAACAGACTATTGTGAAGAAGCTGGGTGTTTCTTCCGAGGATCTTGGAAAAAAGATCGGACCATTGCAGGCGTTGTATGCGATATGCGACCATACGCGCGCTCTTGCATTTGCGATTGCGGATGGAGCAATGCCCTCAAATGTCAGCGGAGGCTACAATCTACGCGTGATATTGAGGCGTGCATTAGGATTTATCGATAAATTTAGTTGGAACATTGACTTACCAACACTATGCGAGCTGCATGCGAAGCAGTTGAAAGAGATGGCACCTGAATTAACAGAGCATGTGGATGAAATGAGAAAAATTTTGGAAGTTGAAGAGCGGAGATACAGAGAGACAAAAGAGAGGACTAAAAAAATCGTGGAAAAGATAACAACCTCTGGCAAAAAAGTGGACGAAGAAGAGATGACAAAGTTATACGATTCAGATGGCGTGACGCCGGAGATGCTTGTCGAGGCTGGGCTTGACGTGAAAATACCCGCAGACTTCTACGTAAAAATCACAGAGCGGCACATGTCGCAAAAGAAAGAGGAAGAGACGAAACCGTTCGATGTTAGCGACATACCACCTACTAAAATTTTGTATTATGATACACCAGAGGTACTAGAATTTAAGGCAAAAGTATTGAAAGTGTTTGATGGAAGATTTGTTGCCCTAGACCAGACTGCATTTTACCCCGAACAAGGTGGGCAAAAATATGATACAGGATACATAAATGATAAAAGAATTATAAGAGTTTTTAAAATAGGTAGTGTAATTATCCACGAATTGGAGAATACAATTCCTAACCTTGAAAATGTTACTGCCAAACTAAAGCCTAAATAATCAAAGTTCTTTTTCTTCCAGTGGTTATCGAGAACAAAACACCTTCCTTAACTTTCTTTATTGGTTTTGTAAATCCTTTTTCAATCAAACCCGGGTAAAACCTACCTTTGTCTTTAAAACCGTTTAAATATTTGTTTACAGTTCTTTGTGTAATTTGAACTTCTTTTGCAATATCGTAAGATGTTTTAGGCGATTTAATTATAGAATTTAAAATTAAAGATCTTGTCTCGCCCCAACGTCTCTGAGACCAATTTCTAGTTTGAATATCTATTGCCAATTTTAATTTTGATAATTTTTTTGGGTGTGAAAGACCAATTAATTTATTGTAATTTTTTAAATCTGATGCCAAGAATGCAAAATAATAACATTTTGATCCTCTTTCGCTTGAAACTCTAATTGGTGTTATTTTATTAATTTTTTTTGGAAATTTCAATCTTATGAGCTTTACTAAATCTTTTAGTAATTTTCTGTTTGCAGAATATACACGTAATTCGCTTACTTTCATGCTGCCTTCGTCATCGACAAATGCCCTAATACCCTGTGAAACCAAGTTTTTTGGTAGTTGAAAAATTGAAGGTGAGAGCCTTGTCTTCGGAAAGACGATCTCGACATTATATAAATATCTTATCAAATGTCCTATGACTTTTGGAAATTCTATTATAGTTAACACTGCATTATTTTTCCGTATTCTTTTGTATTCTCTAACATTAACTTTACCAAAAAATTGGAGATCCTTTTTAAACTCGTTGATAAGAACATCACTTGTATTAAAATAAGCTGGTACCCTCCCTTTAGATACAACACCTCCACCATGGCCATCTCCCATTAAATGGAAAACCGTTCGAATTAGCCCTTCGTCTTCCTTCCAAGGGAAATTAGGTTTATATATATAGAAGTCCCTCTTGGACCTCTAAAAGCGATTACTTCCTTCTCTAACTCGTAGAGATTTACACTTACCTTATTTTCCTTAAGTATGTTGATAATTTCTAACAAAAACCACAAAGGAATGAAATAATTTCTGTTCAGATAATTTCTAATAGTGCTAGCCTGAATTGTTTTGTCGATTCTTTTTTTCAATAGCAATGTTATCGATTTTCGATTACTGGCTATTTTAGCAGTTTCATTAATTAAAAATCTAGTTAAATTTTTGGGTAACAATACACGTACTATGTCTTTAGGTAAATCGTATAAATGAAATATTCTAATCATAACTATCACTTATAGACTTTTATACTCTATATTTATAGAGTTCTAAAGTATATAAATATATGTAACCATCTATAGTAGTATATGCCAAAAAAGAAAGGATTCGATTCAGAAAAATACCAAAAAACTATATTCGATTTATTATCTAAACATCCTTTTATGTCGACATCGGAAATTTGTGATAAACTGAATATGGGATACGAAACTGGCATTAAGTACATTGAAAAGTTATTCGAGAAAGGAAAAATTAATTTAAGAAAAATAGGAAATAGAAAATTTTGGTATAGATGATTACAATGATTGAAGAAATGGAACCCGTTTCTGGTAAAATTGACAAAGGAAGGAGAACTATACTCCGACAACACCATACAGGCAACCATATAATCAACCTTTCGTCTAGACGAATACTCGGGCCGCACGTTTGGCAGCACAGCGCGCTCAAGGACGTGGACAAAGCAAAAATCGAGATAACGCATTACGACGCGCTGACAGACGAAGAGGCGAAGAAGATAGAAGATTATGCAAACGAAATTGTGGGCAAAAACTTTCCTGTGAAAATTGAAATACTGCAGCGTGGCGAAGCTGAGCAGAAATACGGCTTCCGCATCTACCAAGGCAGTCAGGGCGTGCCGAGCCGCGAGGTGCGCATCGTATCGATCGACGATTTGGACCATGCTGCGTGCGGCGGTTTGCATTGTAGGAGCACAGGCGAGGTTGGATTCATAACTATACTTCATACGAAGAGAGTACAAGACGGCGTAGTGAGAATCGAGTACGTGTGCGGCGATGTAGCGTTGAAGCGGCTTGAGGAAAAAGAGAAGCTTCTGAAAGAGACAGCTGAAGAGCTGAGCGTGAAAGATGCAGATGTGCCGAAAGCTGTGAAAGATTTGTTTGAGAAATGGAAAGAGAAAAGAAAAGCGTTGGAGAAAACTGAAAAAGAAAAGGCGAGAAAGAAATGAAAGGTGCGAATGAAAAAACGAAAAGATGGAACGAGCTAAAAGAAAAAGAGAAAATATTAAGAGATGCAGCCGATTCGATACGAGTTCAGGAAAAAGACCTGCCGCGCGTAGTGGCGAGATTCAAGCGCGAGATAAAAGAAATGGAAGAGAAGATGAAATAAATTTTCTATTTTTCTATAATTCAATTTTTATTCAAACGTTTTTCGTCGCGCATTGGATAGGAGGCTGTACCATGATTTCGCATAGCGCTCCGAAAATGGCTTGCCCCGACGGATCTTTTACTGTTCTTGTTCCATAATAGCTCGTCACGTAAAGCACTGAGCTTGTCTGGCTGCTGTCTACTATTTCCTGCAACAGCAGCTGATCGGAGAGCTGGTTTGTGAAAGACTCCAAGTAGCCTTTCTGCGTGGAGCAGTTCGTGCAACCCAAAGTGTACCTGTATTCCAGCAACGTTTTCCCAAGCCTGAGCGCGTAATCTTCCTGCTCCGGCGTGAGTTTGTAGTTTATTATGTTGCTGCTCGGCATGTCAGGCGCGGTGCTGTTCTGCCCACTGCTACTACGGCCGCCGAAGGCCTGAAGTATGCTGTAAGCCAGGCTCGAGCCGATAGTAAGAATAATTAATACAAAAGACACCCACTTTTTCTTGTCGAATTTGCGACTTGCAAAACTAAGCTTCATAACCTCATAAATTTATTCCTAGCTTTATAAATTTACTTTAGGGTGCTGAAAGATGGTGCTCGAAAAACTGATAAGCAGGAAGACGGCAATTGAAAACCCGTGGACTATGTTCTTGGTCGGAGGCATAGTATCGATTGCATGCTTGGTGATATCGTTCATAGTTTTCAGCGACTCTGTGGGAATGTTCACTACGATATTGATAACGATGGCCATGACTCCTTTCATGGTGAAGATGCTGTATCATGAAGAACTGGAAACAGAAGAAGAGATAATGCGAGAGGAAACAAGGCACAAGGAGAGCAGCTTCCTTACAAGGCATGCGGACGTGCTGAAAGTCTACATAGCGTTTTTCGTCGGTATGGTCGTCGCGCTGTCTTTGGCATTCATACTTCTTCCCGAGGCAAACGTGCAAAAGCTTTTCCAGGACCAGATAAACGAGATGAACATAATCCGTGGAGGATTTCTGTCCATGGACATTTTTCAGAGGATACTTCTTAACAACATAAGCGTGCTGCTGATAGCGTTTCTCTTCTCCTTCCTATTCGGCTCTGGTGCGATTTTCATTCTTGCGTGGAACGCCTCCGTTCTCTCCACGGCAATCGGGCTTGCTGCAAAATCAATCGGCGGCATAGGCGCCTATCCGCTCGCTGTGATGATGTTCTTCCCGCATGGAAGCCTGGAAATTCTTGCATACTTTGTCGGCGCAATAGCCGGCGGCCTCGTTTCCGCAGCTGTGACGAGAAAGCATTCAAAATGTTTTTGGGTGATCATCCAAGACAGCTTGAAGCTGCTTGTCGTTGCTGTTGTGCTCCTCATTGTGGCAGGGCTTATAGAATCGGCGCAGCTGTAGAGATTCTTACTCAATTAAATCTTAAATTATTAATATTACTCATAATGGTTAATAGAAATATTTGCTTCTATAATAAAAATTATGCCTAAACTGGGTATAACAGTATACCTCAGTTCGGCTGAGGTAAAAAGCAGATGGGAAGAGCGGGCAAAGAACCTGCACCTTTCTCTTTCTGTGTTCATAGAAAATACAATTGAAAAAATGTTGAAGGGAGAAAGCGACGAACTGAAAATTCTAAAGAACGTGCTTTTGAGGAAAAATGAGGAAAATTCAAAACTTAAGGATATAATCATAAGAGAGAAATTCCAACAAAATGAGAAACCTCCTCTTGACTACTATTCTAAACTCCAAGAATCTACAATGAACACGAACGAGTTTGAGAGAAATGTCGAACTTATGGAGCAGGAAGCTACAGAAAACAGTCTGATAAACAGCGAATGGGAGGAGATGACTTCTTGGGAAATAAATCGGGTCAGGAAAATAATTGACATTAAAAATGTTTCATTGGTGAAGGCGATTAAGGCTGTGAGGAGTGACAGATGTTCTGTTGATTTTGATAGGTTTTTCAGGGAGGATTTGAGAGGATGGGAGAAGATAAAATCCGAGTGAGAAGCGACAATGGAAGAAGAGAGTATTACTTCAAAAGAAAGCCAGTCAAGAGTTGGGAAGACCTGCAGAATACCAAGCCCCTTGTAGAGAGATTCTTCAGGCACGGAAGAAAAAGAGGGAGGAAATATTCCGACAAGACAGTCTACCAGTATGGGAGCATCTTTGAAGATTTCTTCAAAATAGTGCATAAGGAATACGACAAAATCACCTTTGAAGATGTGGAGAGATATGCAGACGGACTTGAAGAAAGGGGGATAACAGAAATAACAATAGGAAACAGATTGGCGACAATACAGAGATTTTTCAACTGGCTGATAAAACCAATGGGACTGCTGAAGGAAAATCCTGTCAAGATTGAGATTGGAGGCGATGTGGAAAACAATATTTTCCTCAAGAAAATGAGAGAGATACCAACAAGGAAGGAATTCAGGAAAATGCTTGAAACCACACAGCATCCGAGGGACTACTGCATCTTTAATCTGCTCTACAACTTTGGTATGAGAGTAGGAGAAATGTGCAACCTCAAGTTGACTGACTTGGATACGGAAAAATGGAACCTGACAATAGGCGGAAAAGGAGACACAGTAAGAGTAGTTTCAATTCCTGCAAAGGTTGTTACGGCATTGCAGAATTGGCTGAGATACAGAGAAGGAGTGATAGCAAGAGAAGATTACCTGATATTGTCAAGACACGGGCTGAAACTAAGACAGGATTTTGTGCGACAGCTCATACAAAGAGCTTGTGAGAGAGCTAACATCAACAAACATATAACTCCGCATTCACTGAGAAGAATGTTCTTCACTAACGGCATAGAAGACGGAATACCTCCAAAGGTTCTGCAGTTCATAGCTGGACAGAAGACAAGCATTATGATAGACAGGTATACGCAGTTCACTCAGATGAACTTTGACTTCAGCACGGCTTGGAAAGGTCTAGATAAAATAGAATAAAGCAGTAAAATCAGAGAGACATCAGTTCCTTACCCGAATTACTGAATCTACATCTCATTTTTTGGAATTCAAAATATGCTCATTTTCGCAGTTTCTGGAAATGCGACCTTCATTTGTTTGATGGATGCGAATAACAATGAGTGCAGGACCGTTTTTCCAGAAATCTCAAATTATATAGCCCACTGGGATGAGATATGCGAAAAGAATCAACCTTTTGCATACTTTGTTCTAAACCTCAAGATTATTCAAGAAAATCTAAAACTAAACTCTAGACGAAAACTATTATTATTATTGTTGCGGTGGGCAATATAAAAATGGAAATAAGTAATAATACCCAAATTCTAGATTCTATAAACCTGCGTCTACCTGCCTGACCTAACGAGGAGGTGATTTTGGAATTATTCTATAAACCCGTTTCTAGAACGTGCTATACGAGGGCAGGAAATCATATACATACATCTCTAAACGGAACAACAATAATAATAGTAGTTCATTCTTGCAACAGTTCTTCCCAAGTCCATCTCTTAATCTTGCCCTCGGCAATCAATCTATCTATCTCCAACTCCTTCTGCATCTCTTCAAAATTCTTCTTCTGAATCCATCTGCACAAACTTCCAAGAGGTTGCCACCACCAGCCACGATTTTCATCTTCAATCCTTCTGCCACCTGTCCAGATTCTAATGTCTTCAATGTCCCTCATCAAAATTATTTTGCTAGGTTCGTGCTCGTATTTCTCCCCATTGCACAATTCCAAAAAATCATTGTTTATTTGGTGAAGGAAGCCATCAAAATCGCTGTGGCATTCGTAATCACTATCATCTGTATCTTCAAGATAGAACCTGATAGGGCAATGAATATATGTTTTAGCGACTTCCAATTCCCATTCCGTCAGTTTCATCTCATCCAACCTCCCAGTTCTAGAAGCGAAAACTCAAATTTTTATTAGAAAGAAATAAAATATTTTTTGAGTTTTCACCTCATCCGCCTCTTCAACCTCCCAGTTTTTGAGGCGCCTTTTTATTTTTTATCTCATCTCCTATTCGTCTTCTAACTCAACCAAATCAACGCCGACAAAGCTTCCTTTTCTGAGTTCCATCTGTTCGGCAACTTCCTGTGGAATGTCAATACGATGATGAACGCTCCCACGCACAATACTCTTGAACTTCATTTTTTCACCTCCAGACTTGCTTTTTTAAAAATTATTTAAATTATTATATTCGCGGGTTATTTCTACTTTTCCCAAATTATTTAGTATCACTTAATTATCTCACTCGTATTTTTCCAAAAAATGAGGGTTTTTATCTGTTTTAATCTTTTATTTCTGTTGAATCACTGCTCTATTCCTCTTTTATTTAAACGACACTTCTGCCATATTCGTGAGCAACTTTTGAATTCCCAAGGTTGCCATCGCGGATAAAACGCAAAAACTACCACAAATTTCCAACCCACATTTTTCTGAACCCTCTTTGAAACGAATAACTTGCCAGAACGATATGTTTCTTAAATGGAATCAGCTCAACCTCTTCATCAATAAATTTCTTGGCTAGGAAATCTCTCCAACCGCTTTCGTCTCCAGCTTCGGGAAGTTCGCCATCATCAGTTTCAATTACCGCTATGTTTTTGTAAACAGGGAACCTGACTCCGCCTCTCAACGTCTTTTCCTCGTCCATTTCCATCTCACGACTTACAATCAGTTTCATTGTTTTCCTCCTTATCATAGAATCTTAGTATCAGGGTTCTCGGGTGGCAAATCAATCTGAACTGTATCAAAGTGTCATCCAACATTGTAAATTTGGTGGGACATTTTGCGTTTCTTTCTTTTAATTGTTCACCGAATCTTCTTCCGTTCGGCAATTCCTTCAACCTCTTGCTTACAGCAGTTTCAAAAACAGTCATCTTCCTCACTCTCGCTCCAGTCATTTAATCACCACTTCGGTTCTTCCCTCTCCATCAATTCTTTGCTTGTTATACCGCTCATTCTGAGATAATCATACGTGCTTTCCAGACTGCGATGACCTAGAAGCTCTTTTATTGTTATGATGTCGTGTCCCTTCTGAAACAGGTGGACGGCACGAGACGCTCTGAACCAATGCGAAGAAATACTAAACTTCTTGTCTGAAAATACTTTGCCGAATAATCTTCTTTGCTTTTCCCATACCGTTCTGTAAGAATAACCCCTTCTGAAGACTCTGCCCTCTGCAATGCCATTTTTCCTAACAAACTCGTCTAACAGTTCTCTTGTCTTTTTGGACAGGGCAACAGTCCTGCTCTGTTCCGTTTTCTTTTCCGTTAATGTGACCAAATTGTTCTGTTCGTCAATACTATCGTATCTCAAGTTCAAAATTGCAGATATTCTGCAGGCAGTATCATACTGAAGCATTATGATTAGCTTGTCGCCTGTGTTATCTGCACTGTCAACCAATTGTTTAATCTCATCAAAACTGAGCCACTTCTTTTCTATCTCTCTGGCAGGTTGTTCGGTCTCTTTTATTCTGCACTTCAAATAATCCCTGTTCAGCATATTCAACAGATGCAGTGAGGCGTATCTCCTTGCGAGTTTCTCATTTCTCAAAATAAATTTGTTAAGGGTATTGACCAAATCGCTGTCTGACATATTTTTTAACTGCTCAAGAGAACAACGCAAATGACCTATTGCTGAAACGTAGTTGTCAACCGTTCCGGCATCAAGTTGAGTTGAGATATGGGACTTGAACTCTTCTATCAATTCCTTATCTAATACTTTTTCGGACATCTCAAACTCCAAATAATTTTGGTTATTATTTATTTTTGGAGTTCGGCTATTTCTATTTGGCAAGTTGAAAACACAAAAATGTTTCATATAATATTTAATGAAACGCAGACAATTGGATAGAAATATTCAGTTTCATAAATTATTAAATGAAGAAGTTTTCAGTTGAACGGCAAAATCGCAGGGAAAGAATCTGCAAACTCATTCTAAGCATTGTAAGACAGAGTAATGGAATTTGGGTTTCTGAACTCGGGAGAGAGCTTGAGAGGAGTGGAGTTAGGCTTAGTTGGTTCGGTGTGAAGTATTATATTTTCGGTCAGAACGTGAGTGAGAAAGTGTATGGAGGTTGGTTGAAAGATAAGATTGAAATTGCGAATAAAGAGGGCAGAAATGTTATGTTGAAAATAAAATGAGGTGATTGAGTGAAAATGGAGTTGAATAAAAAGGAAGTAAAGTTTTTGACAACTTTACTTGAAGAAGAAAAAATTGGAATTGAAACGGCTAAAGAACCAGAATTACTAGAGCATTTGCCTCTAGTAAAGAACCTGTTGGAAAAATTAAATAAAAAGCTGTATTAACCTTAGATGCTATTATTTTAGAAGTTCTTTTTCAACTTCTTCTTGAGTTTTTCCACAAGAAGAACAGCCGGATTGAACAATAATAGTTTCCTTACTTACCTTCATCCAAGCTCTTGAACCACCCCAGCTCGTTTTTTCGGGTCTGGCAGACTTGGGAAAATACATAACCTGAATTGTACTCTTACCGCAAAAAGGACAGTCCCAAATTTGAGTTTCCTTCAACATTTTTATTCACCAACATTAATATCTTATTTAATGGCAACGTTTAATAAACTTAATTTCGTTAGTGAATTTAAATCTCAAATAGACCAGTTGGAGAATTCTAAAGAATACTATACTAGTAACATACATAGATATCCAGCAAAAATGGTAAAATTCATTCCTCAACTGTTAATACCGAAATTTGCTCATAAAAATGACCTAATAATGGACGCGTTTTGTGGTTCAGGAACAGTGCTTATGAATGCTCGATTATTGGGAATGAATTCAATTGGTATTGATATAAACCCTCTTGCTACTTTAATAACCAAAGTTAAAACTGAGAAGTATAATTTAAGAAAACTCAAAAATTATTCAAACCATCTAATAAACACAATTCATGATTTTAAAGGAAGCCCAAATATTCCTAAATTTCAAAATAGAGATTTTTGGTTTGAAAAGAAATATCAGTTCCAATTAGCAAAGATTTTAACATCTATAAAGAGTATTCCCAGAGGTAAATATAGAGATTTCTTCTTATTATGTTTTTCAAATATCATTAGACGCTCGTCTAATGCTGACCCAGAAATATTACCTCCTGTAAAAACAAGAAGAATGAAAAAAATCATTCCAAAAAGAAGACTAAATATACTTAAAATGTATGAAGAGGCCATTCGAAAAAATATCGTTAGAGTTGAAAAATTTTCAAATATGTGTCCTGATAATACTTCTGTAAAAGTCCTTACAACTGACTCAAGAAACATACCCATAAAAGATAACACCGTTGATTTGGTCCTTTCATCGCCCCCCTATGTTTCGGCTCAAAAATATCCAAGGTCGCTGAAACTTGAAATGTATTGGCTTGGATTAACAAATGAAGAAGAATTTAGGTTTATAGATTCGTCTACAATCGGAACTGAGAGTTACAAAACCAACCAGTATGACGATTTTCACACTGGAATTAAATCTGCAGACAATCTAATCGAATTAATTAAATTGATAAGCAGAGAGCGAGCTGTGATTTTTGAGAATTATGTTAAAGATATGATGAAAGTCTTTTCTGAAATAAAAAGAGTTTTGAAGTCTAAACATCATTTTATACTTGTCATAGGCGATAATACAATTTGTAAAACAAAAATTACATCAAACCTAATTATGAAGGAAATTGCTCAAAAATATGGATTCAGATTAATAGCTCAATATTACGACAAGATTAGATATAGAGGATTCACGCGCAAAAGAAATAAGACAGCTGGTTCCATTGACTATGAATGGATTTTGATATTCAGGAAACCCTAAATTTTATATAGGATTGTCAACAAATCTCTTTTTTTCAAGCACTCTTCTTTTACTTTTAATAATTTTTCAAAAAATATATCTACGTTTTGAATTTTTCCTAATCTGTGTAAAATTTCTTGGGCTCTGCTAAAGCTAAATATGCCTGCTGCAAGAACATACAAAGTAGGTTTTCTATTATAAAGAAACAGCAAAGCTATTTTTTCATATCTATCTTTTTTCTTACCATATTTTTCGTCAAAGAGCTTCACACTGAATAATTTCTCATCACTCAGACTAGTAAGTTCAGTTAACGTTCCCGCTCCGCAATTAGGGCATTCATTAGGACAATCTTTTATTTCTAATTCTGCTTTATATTTCTTACAATTTGTACAAAAAATTATCACACGTTTGTGTAAACAATAAAATTTTAACCTCTCTAATGGTGATTCTTTCAAAATATTCTTATGCAAACCGGTTGGATTATGTTTAGAAAGAATGATTGGAATTAGAAAAGATGTTGATTTATCTTGCTCAACAAATCTTATTTCCGGATGAAACTTAAAATATCTTTGAAATTTCTTTAATGTCGTTGGATAAACAAGTTTTTTTGAAAAATAATCTGGAAGCGACTCCATATCATCCGCTTGAAATCCATTGGGTTTATAAATAAAAGTATCATTTTTTGTAAAAATTCTATCTGGGATTTGTGCAGGCATATGGGGGATTTCACTTCTAATTACTCTTTTTCTAAAATTGATGAATGCAACAAATGAGTCTTCAATGAATTCTTCTTCTGATATTTTTTCTAAATTAATTACACTTCTAAATGATTCACAAAATTCCTGAAAAACTAAGGCACGGATATAAAATGGTGTTTGAAACTCATCGGGATAGGCTTTAAACGTATCTTTGAACAATTTTACCGTTATATGAAATGGATAACTTTTACCATTCCAATCAGTACAATTTAAAATTACTTGATGTAAATTATCTTCATCTCGTAATATTTTTTCAACTTTTATTGGCATCACAAAATAATTACTCAAACTTCCTATAGATACACCAACCGCGGGGTCGGGAACCAAATTATCGAGATAATATCTTCCTCCAACTTCCTTAATGGTCTTATTCACCATTTCTGCATCAGAAGGTAGAAAAAACAGGAATTGTAATGATTTCAAATTTACCTTATCTGAACTTTCTATAAAATTTCTTGACAATATTTTTATTCGTGACAATTGCGGGTGGTAAAAAAATCTTTTTAAGATACCCTTGTGTAATTCTATATTTTCATTACATACAGCTTTGAAATGAAAAACCCTTTCTATTAGAGGACAAGCCACGACGATTAATGACTTCTCTTTCTCTTCCTCAGGAATGTATTTAGAGGGTCTTATTGATTCTAGAACAACACATTCTAATTCACCATCGAAAATTCTTATATCATCCTTTGGTGGGAGGTTTAGGAACAATTGAACGTTATGTTTTTTAAAGGTTTCCAGTACTTTCTTGAGATATAATGGGACTCCCTTATATTCTCTATCAACAGAATTGGAAATGTCTTCATAATCTTTCATCCATTTGTTGTCGACAAATAAAACGCGTTCAATGCAATTGACATATTTCAATAAAATTAGTGATGAGTTTAGATGAATTTCCATTTTCATCACGCCACTTCATAAAAGTAATCAAAAATCTCCTCGTATTTTTTGATAACATCTTCATTCTGAACTAACAAACCAGTTTCTAAATTGTAAAATATGCTTGTTTCTTTTATGTTAGCTGAACCTATGTACATCTTTTTACTGTCAATAATGAAGACCTTTGCGTGTAATTGAAAAATTTGAGTTCCGTTTTCTTCTTCGTTTAAATACTTAACAGAAATCTTTTTTTGAGTTTTTAATCTTTCAATTAATGGATTTTGTCCGTGAGCATATTTTACTGGCACCGTAACAATTTTAATTGAAACGTTTGGTTTTACTTTTTCAAGTACCGAAATAAGTGTGGCGTCTATATATGGAGAAAATATTTTTATTTCTTTTGTTGAATCACCAACTATTTCTTTGAAAACCTTTTCTGTCTGTTTTACAAAATTGAATCTTTTTTGTATTTCATTTGAGAATTTAGGAGGAATGGTCATTACGACTGAAAATTCTTCTCCAACAAGAGAATCAAAAACCTGAAGGAAGAAATTCCCTTTATCAGTTACCTTCCAGAAAGCTTGACTGAGATGTTTCTGAGGTTTAGAATCGTCTCTTGCTATAAATCCCAATTTTTCAAGTTCAACAATACAATTCATTACTTCGTAATCCTGAAATTTTTTTTGTAATTCTTTTGTACTCGTATCCCCCTTCAAAATGGAATTCAAAACTTTTCTAAGAATTGATAGTTCATTAGTCATAAAAGGTATCAACTCCTATGAATAGTGGCACTAAAAGATGACGATTCAGTGCTTGATTTACTTCACCACAAGTTTCAAGAACTAAACATTTAGGGCACTTACTTTTGCAATCACATTCAGATATTCTTGATGTAATTAAGTCAAATAAATCAATGATATCATTATAATTGCTAAATAACTTTTCACATCCCCCGATTCCACCATCTTGATTGTCGTAAATAAGAACTTTATTCTCATCGAGGTCGTAAGAACCACCGAATTCTTGATGAGGTAAACCAGTTATTACTGGTAAGAACATCAGTATTGCGTGCTTTAGTGTATGTAATACCCAACGTTTTACCTGTAACACAGGGTCTGATGATATGTCCTCTTCGAATTCCTTTATATAATCTGGGTCTTCTGAATACAGATTCTTTAGATAAGCTACTGCGTTTTCAAATGCTTTGGGGTTCAACTTAATTGATATGCCTTGTGTGGTCATTTGACGACAATAATATTCGTTATTTGGAAATGTTTTATATTGAGTATTTTCATATTGACCAATCTTATACCCCCAAGTAACTTGCCAGACTTTGACTTTATCCGAAAATGAAATTTCCTGAATCATTTCTTTATTCAATAATGGTATTTCTTTAAGTTTCTTAGAATCATAATCCTTTGCTAACGAAACTGTAATTCCCTTAGTTAAGTTTTCTGTTGGTTCTTGTGGCCTATAACCAAACTTGAATGACTCAAAGGGCACCACACTTTTACCACAAGCGATACATACCCACATAAGAGAAGCCATTGGTTGCTCTGGGTCAAGACTTTCCAACCCCAACCATTCTTCTTTGTTGTAATTGTTACAATTTTCATTCTTGCAAATTCCTTTTCTCGCTTTGATTCTTCTTATAAGTTGCTGCTGCTCTCTATCTTCTTCCGAACTTCTACTTTTTACTAAAATTGGAGCCTGATTCAAAATAGAATGGCAATTGCTACATATGAACATAAACCTATTTTGCCCTTCAATAAACTTTGTTCCTATGAAAAGTTTGTGGCAGGTCGGACAAACAAATGCTTGAAGCTCTTCGCTTAACTTACATTGAACTCTAGAGAATTCCCGTAGCCTAATCTTCTCCATAAATTCCGTTATATATTCTCCCATTTCTGAAGGGTCAGATGGTTTCTTTAGTGTGGGCAGCATAAAAGTGGCTTGAGGGTCCAATAGATGTAGTCTCTGTTTCATCTTTTCATAAGTATCCCACTCTAAAAATCTCGATTGACCAGGAAAAATACCTTCAACTTTATAAATATTATCACGATAGGTAGCAAAAGCATTCATATACAATTTTGTAATTGCATATCCCATTTTTCGACTATCTTTTGCTATCGTCATATCAAAAACTCCACCTCTACTATTCTATCTGAAGTTCTTAATTGTCCTATCTGGTCTTGCAAATCAAAAAAATTGAAGATGTCCCAAATATTTTTCATTTCTGAAGGTTTTAATATCTCTGTTTTAATTTTATCTAAGGTTTCGCCGACAATTCCTTTTTGATAATCCTCAAGATTAAAGCATCCTTCAATATAATTCTCTATGTCTTGTAAAACTGATTGCTTATATTCCGTACCTACGAAAAGAAATTTCTTCATATCCGAAATTTTATCAATTTTATCAGAATTCTTTAATGAACTCAAATAATCAAAAAATGAAGCCATTATGTGATTTCGAAGAAGAACATCATTATCTTTGTTAAATGGAGGGTCAACAATGAATTTATCAGCGTTTTGTAACATAGCTTTTGACCTTTCAAAATAAAAATAGTCAAGAGCGCTCCATTTTCTTAATGTAGTTATAACTGCAGCATCCTTTTTTCTGCCCGAACGTCCAACCCTTTGTAGAAAATCGTTAAAAGAGTAAGGAACTCCATGAAGGAACAAAATATTAACATCGTCAAAATCTACTCCTACTTCCAAAGTAGATGTTGCGAACAGAACATCAATTTCTTTTCGTGTAAATTTCTTTTCAATTTCAGCTCTACTATCTTTCTCAAATTGTGACGTGTGCCCACTTATTTGATAATGTTTTCCTTTTGGAGCTCTAATTCTTGTTAATTTAATCAACATTCTATTATCTTTTATACTCTCACAAAAACCCAGTATTCTCGGTTTATCATCAACTTTTTCACTTTCAAAATATCCTAAAATGAAACTTGCACCATAAGCCAATGTATCTGCACTGTCAAAAGCTTTTGGTAAAATAAATAAATGAACTCTTTTATGTTCACCTTCTTTAACTTTTTCCATATCGTAAGCTTCTCTCGTATTCGTTGGAATAATTTTCACGTTATCATTGTTAAACAATTGAGAGGCAAACTCTTTCGGAGTTCTTATTGTCGCAGTTGCAGAGATGTAAATTGGAGAATACGTACTTTTCCCATTAATGTAAGTCTTTATAAGATTGGTTAGTCTTTTCAAAAATAATGCAGTATTTATACCGAAGGCTCCACCTAACATATGAATTTCATCCATAATTATAATATCTGGAGAAGTTTCAGGAATTATGGATTCAAGTTTTTTTTGGCAGTAATTACATTCTTTCTTATTTATGTATGACCTTCCGCAATTGTTACAATATTCTATTCTTCTTCCAAAAATAGAATGTATTTCAGGTCGATTCATCATCGTCAAATGTAATGTATCCTGATTAGTGATTAGGATGTCTGGCATCTCTTTATGGATTTCATATCTTGTTAAAATCAAGAAGTCAAATTTTTCATTACAGTTGGAGCAATATGCTGTGCTTTTTATACCATTTTGGCTGAATGAGAGTGGTATGTCTTTTCCTTCTCCCTCACACTTTGGACATTTGAACGGAACCCAAACTTCTTTCTCTTCTTCAAAAGTCTTCTTGATATCACCATGATAGAGACCCATTGTGATTTTCTTGTCTTCGAGACTTTTGTTCAAATAGTATAAAGCTCTGAAAATCCTTGAACCTTGGTCATTCGCCAAAGCTTTTGTTGGATAGAAAATTAAACTCTTAACTCCTTTTTTGTTTTTATTTTGAAGACAATACTCTAACAGTGGGACAGTAAATGTCTCTGTTTTACCACCAGCAGTCCTCACTTGGATTACATTTATTTGACCTCTCCTTTCTTTCATCTCCCTCAATATGCTCGAAATTCCTTCTTCTTGATATTTATAAAAACTGGGAAATTTGAAAGCGTCAGCAACTTCCTTATGCAAAGTTAATCCTTCTTTACTTAGAGATGAAATGAAATCACTTTTTTTCTGACCCTCTTTGAATTTTGGAATTGTTTCGTATCCAATATAATATTCAGAGAAAATTATTTTTTCTTCTGATTCTTCCTGTGGAACTATATTAAAAACTCGCTTAACAGATGTTTCAGCACCCCATCTATTCTCTTCCTTTAGAAAAACTGCATCTTCGCACATTTCGAAAATATTAAAATCAAGTAAAATTCCCAAAGATGCCTGATTTACTCTCTCTATCTCTCCAGTAATAAAGCCAAGACCTTTGATTGCTTCATTATAGTTTTCATTAGAAACCCTTACCTGCGTTCTGAAATAATTCTTTTCTTTTTTAAAATTCTTTCTTAGTTGAATCTTAATTTTATTTTTTGATTTCTCTATTTTTTCCTTCCCAATTCTTTTATATTCAATTTCGAATTCCTTTTCCCATAATTCTTCAAAGAAATATTTTTCATTTTGCTTATGTACTTCCATTTCCTTTTCAAGAAAAATTTCACCCGTTCTTGTGTCAGTAATTTTTAAATTTGTCTTTTCATTAAAAAATTCGGTAATCATTTCAATTCTTATCGGGGTAAAATCATCATCTGAAGCTTCCTTTGAACTTTTTATTATTCCACTTCGCACCCAGAACTCAAATACTGTAGTTGATGTGGCATCTTTATTCAAATCTTTGGTAGATATGTCAAAACCAATTAAATTATGGGAAGCTGGTCTATCAGAAATTGTAAAAATGCCCTTTCTATCTGTTTCAGGATATTTTGTGTTAAGTAAACACAAGTGCGGTTTAGGAAGTAAATACTTATTTTTCAAATTGTCTACAAAGTGGTTAACTATCCTATCTTTATCAAATTTCATTTATTCACCGCTGCTTTATCTATTGATACTAAGCTTCTTATTTTTGATTACTATCACATCTTTCTTTATACTCACAAAACTTACACATCCAGCTCATATCTTCTGATTTTTTTGCTTCGTCGACTGGAAGCTCGTTCTGTTTTAGTGAATTGTGTAAGAGTTTGAATTTATCGCTTATTTTCTTCGCTTTTTTCTTATCAAATACAATATCAAACGCCTTGCTCTGAAGGTTGCTCTTGTCAACATACAAAACAATCCCATCATGAACCCCAGTAGCGAACATATAGAACATTAACTGTGCTTTGTGACTTGATTGTGGAGACTTGACAAAATCGATGTTCTTCGTTGATTTAACTTCCACCAGCACATTTTTGCCACTTTCTTTGACTAAAATTAAATCATCGACTCGACCACTTATTACATAATCTTTTTCCTCAATTTTGAACGGAAACTCAGACTTCAATAGTTCTACTTCCCTGTTCCTTTCAGATTTCAATACTTCGACCACAAATCCGTGCATTATGTTTCCAACTTCAAACACTTTCATTAGGTCGCGGTCAACCTGTTGTGGGTATTTGTAAGAATACCAAACCTTTCTCAAACAATTACCTATCTCAGATGGATAATATCTCCCAATCTGCTTAGGTTTGTGCTCTCTTGCTATGTGGTTGTCAACCATTTTGTTGAAATCTATCATTAATTGAGAATTGTTAGTAGGATGATTTAAAACTAAGTAGTAGTAATTATTTTGTCTTTTTTAGACAGTGTAGAATTTTATCCACATTTCGTTTGAGTTCAGCTAGTTCAGAGTAAAATTCCTTGCTCTCTTTCTTTGAAAATTTGAATATAGTTTGCTTCCCCAAAATCTTTCTTGACTCTCTGAAACAACTGATTCCTCTGCGAAAATCGGGATACCATTCGTCAATGTTTCCAATCTCATCAATATCTTCACCATCTTTATACTTTTCAACAAGTTGTGCCACCTGCTCCGTTGTTAGTTTTCTGTTTTTAATGAGTTTGTAGATTTTTCTCTGAACATCCTTGGGCACACTGGATAGTTGACCTGCCACTTCTTCGGTTATTATGCCCCCCAACTTTTGATTTTCTAAATTTGCTCTTTTTACAATCTTCTTCTTCAGTTCCTCATCCAAATTTCTGAATATTCTTAGGCATTGGTATATTTTCCACGCAGGTATGCCATTATTTTTGGAGAAAAATTCTACGAAGCTCGGTTCTGTTTGCTCCTTCTTGTTGCCACCGTGCCTACCGGCTTTTGGATGCGATTTCAGATATTCTTTTTCCATTGCGTCATAAATTCTTCCCATATCTTGTGGACTGCAACTTTCTCTCTGCTCATTTTCTTGAACAGATAAACTAAGGGCTTCATAGTCAGAACATTCCACTATCTCGCACTTGACTTCTGTCCATCCGAGCGCTTTGGCACACTCAATTCTTCTGTGACCATCAATAATTTCGTATTTGTTCCCCCTTCTCATTACCTTTGGTGGATTGTTCATACCGTTTTCTTCTATGTTTTGTTTCAGGCTATTTCCATCCTCAATTCTATCTCTCCTCTCTATCACTGGATGCGGAACTAACTTCTCAATTGGTATCATCTTGATTTCTATAATTTTCATTCTCTCAACCTCTGCTCAAACCAACGGAAGCTTCTGACGTTCAACCTGCTTTTCTCCTTGTCATCCGATAATTTTTTGTAATCTATTCCCAACGCTTCTATAACAGGTCTGCGAAGAGCCAAAGCACCTTTGTCAGAAAATCTGATTCTCTTCAGCGTATTGTTGTCAGGAATGAATATCTGTCCGTTCTTGCACAGCCAGTCCAATGTATCGCAGGAAAACCAGTCAAACTTTCTCAGTATGGTAGGCGAACCGATACCACAGGCGTGGGCTTTTGTTTTGTCTTTTTTAAGAATTCTGAAGCATTTTTCAAACCAGTCCAAACTAACATTGCTCTGTAAATTAGCGATTCCACCAAGGCAGACCAAATCATAGCGTTTTGAATAATACCTTAGATAATTGAAGTCGCTATAGCAGTGGAACACGGGTAATGGATAGAATCCTTCTTCCTCCATTCTTTTCTGATTTTTCAATGTTTCTTCGGCATTGTAGATGACGTCAAGATTTATGTAATGTTCAGCCAACCTGCAATTTCTTTTTAGAAATTCGCAATATTCGTAGCGACTGATAAACGCTCCAGAAGTTTTTGCAGAGTAAGCTCCAGAATCTATGATTCTTGGTTTAATTCCACAAACTTTTACAACATCTTTAACCCCAAGATTGTTCTTTTTCAGCGTATGAAAACTTACAAGAATATTCTCAACGTTTTCTTCTGCCAGAATTTTAGCATTAATCTTGTTTTCGGCACCCGCAAGGCAAATTATCATCTTCCCACCCCTTTCTTTTTGTGGTGGGAAAGCCTCAGGCACCGATTTTTTACTTGATTCTAGTAGGCTCTGATTGCATTAATTATGTTCGTAAAAGCATTTATTTCTGACGTGATTTTTAAAATTATTTTTTAATGAAAAATAAAAAATTTTATTTTCAATTTTAAAAATATTCTTTAGAAATTTTACAATGAAGATAGATAATCGTGAATTTCGCTGTAATACTCATTGACCTTATTTTCAAAATTCTTTGTATCAAACTTTTCAGCCTTTGAAGTTATAGTTACTATGTCTCCTCTTTCAGTCATAATTTTTATCTCATCTCCATAAACTATTTTGTCTTGATGATGTTTGAAAGTAACCCAAATATCGTTCAAAAAATTGAATTTATGTAATATTTCTTCGTGTTTTTTCTTGTCCGAAGCTTTTATTTTGGCTAGGCGTCCTAACTTGAGACCGAGAATCCCACCAGTATCTTCTCCCTTCTCAATTAGAACACTGGTCAGAACGTGCTCCAGACTAGACATTTTTTGGTCCAACAACCCGCCGATTTTACCAGTTGCGTCATATTTTTCTAAAACTAAAATGTCGTGATACGGATGCTTGCTTAATGCGTCATCTGTTTCATAGTCCATTGGTTGAATATATCTCTCAAGTGATGCAATGTCATTGAGACCGAGAAATTCCATAATCTTCGTCAAAGGAACGCCATTTTTACCTAAATGATTAGCAAACGCTTTCCTTAGCAATTCTGGAGTCATATTGTCAAGGTTAATTTTCACCAAATAGCTTACCACATAAGGAGTAAGAGGTTTGCCGTTCTTATTAACAAAAACATATTTGGGGTGATTATATCTGCTAACATACACCTCTCTTAAGAATTTTTGAACATCTAGAGGAAAAATTGTCACTCTAGAACCGATAACTACTCGGTTGACTGGAGAAAATTTTAAGTTTTCCCATTGCAATTTTATTAGTTCATCACGCTTTATACCGGTTCCGTATATAGTCATACAAACTGCTTTAGCTAGAGTATCACTGATTTTATCTATTTTTTCTACCATAGAATTTTGCGAAGGAATAGAGCGTTGTTCAGGAATTACTTTTTTCAATTTAATAGATAATACGATGTCTGTTCGCTTATGAAATTTAAAAAACATTTTAAGATACCTTTGATGTAGATTTATTGTGCCCGGTCTGCGTTTTTTATCCCAAAGGCTAGCTATGTAATTTTCAATATCTCCAGTTGTAATTTCATTGACGTTTTTATTGCCGATAAAGTCAAAGAAATTTTTTAGAAAAAGTTCCATATTTCCGAAAGTAGTGCGTTCAACGCTCCTTGATTTTAGGTGTTTTAAATAATTTTCAGCATCTGGATGCATAATTTCTACTTCTTTCTGAATCATAAAAGTTTACGCTTTTCATACTTCTTTTTATAATTTCTAGATTTTATATAAAAAGTGATATTTAACTTAACTGATTAACTGGAAAATACAGTTATGAGTAATATTAAATCTTAAATTTTTAATTAGCCGTTCTCAGAACGGATATCCTACTCCAAAATTGAACTTGTACATCTCGAACATGTCTATGTTTTTCACGTTGACCCACGATGCCATGTAGCCTACGCGGAGATCTGGCGAGGGGACTGGAACGGATTCCTTGTTCGAGGACCAGAGCAGAAGCGATATTAGCAGCAATTTCTCATCGTCCCCGTAGCCGCCTTGGCTTAGGTCCGCAACCCACGCGACGCTGCCTGCGCCGAACTTGTTTATAATGACTGCCGGATACTCTGCTGCCGGGCTTGTTGAAACAGCTTTTATCAGAATCCTGTTAGGATCTCCTACAGGTTCTAAGTGTATAACATCGTTGTGCCCAAGTGCTTCGCCATTCGGATCTGAATGCCCGGGGTCGTAAACGACTGCTAAGAAATCGTCAAAAACAAAGCTTGGCTTAAACGAGATGCTTATGCTTGAATCGCTGTTTATGTAGCTCAAGGAAAAGTTGTAGCCTCCGATTGTCACGTTGTCTCTTTCTTTGACAATTGTATCGTTAAACCCATCTCCATTCGTATCGAACCAGACATAGCTGCTGTTGCATATCCAAAAGGCATATGAAGCCTTCTTAAAATTCACAAAACCTTTTTTTGAAGGATTGTAATTGCAGCCAGTCATATAGATGCCTGGGTCTGTTGTTTCCAGAGCAATAGGCACGTGGTAAAAATATTTGTAAGGATCGAAAGTTATGTCTGCAATGCCCCTTGGTTTTCTTGAAAATTTGTCATAATCTAGTGTAACCGAATTATCTATTTTGACCCAACTTAGCCCGAATATATTTTTTTGTGTAGGATCACCGTCCACTTGCGCCTTATTTTTGAAAGTCATTAATTCGATTATACCATTCCCCTTCGAAGCATAGTCAGAAAGTGTAGCCTCGAAATCTTGAAGTGGTTTATAATACCATATGAGTAGAGCATCTGAATTTACAAGGCAGGAATCGCTTGGAGTCATATCTGTATAACAAAAACTCATCGTTACATTTCGTTCGTTCAGAACAAACCTATCAGCCCAGCTGTTCAGCTCCGAAATCACATCGTTCGTACAGTTGCACGCAATTTTTACCTCGCCTCTGATTCCTCCTGTCACACTGCTCCAGAGAATCATGTTCGAGCTAGGGAAAAGCTTGCCCAGGAAATCTTGCATCTTGGTCTGGTCGAACGCATATTCGTGCAGCTTGCCAGTTCTCTCAAGCACAAGAACCGTGTCCCTCGCCCGCATCACAGCGTACGCATCCTCCCATCTGTTTTTGTACGTAGTTCCGGGGAAAAATATGTTGAAAGATATGAAAAGCGTGATGAGCACGACAACTAACTCTATTATGCTCACTATTCCCTTTTTGCCTAGCACATCTGAGTTTTTCATTCATTCACCACATTTGCACAACCATCTCGCCGAAGTTTCCGGAGCCGAAAGCTACCAGTCTTTTTATCGAAGCTACCACTTCTCCGGTCGCTGACGGCTTGCAGTCTATCAATACTTTCGGCGCTTCGGTAGAGTTGATTACTAGTATCGAAAAGTCGTGCGCAGCACCTACGAGCCTTTTGACATTTTCATAGCCGTTCGCTCGCAGGCACAAAGTGTTCAAGCCGCTTATTTTGCTTGTGGACAGAAGATTGGTTTCGTTCTCAGATTGGTCGAGCAATGCTATTCGTTTTATGTTAGCCTCGCTTGCGCCGCCAACTAGAGTGTTCCAATCATTAGGATAGCCTGGATCGTTTATCAGCATCTCGCTCAGCCTGTAGCTTTCCGATCTTAGCATCTCCTTGTTGACCTCGCGCAAATATGTCGGTCTCTGCTCTACCAGTTTGTACGTGAAATAAGTTGAAAACATTATGAAGAGCACTAGAACTGTAATGTATTCGGCATTAAACAACCCTTTCGAACTCTTGCGCGTCCGCATGCATAAACACCAAAATTTTAATTTTATACTAATTTTTTAATTCAACTTCAAACTCCCAAAAACCCTAAGAATACCAAAAAGTAAAAAGTGCCCACAGTGGCAGAAAGCATGATGAGGCTGTGCTTTATGCCTGCTCTTATTGAATTCTCGCCTATCTGGCCTGCTACGAGACCTGAAAATACCGACTGTATCACGCTCATGTAAAAGAAAAGCGATACGTAGTATGCGCCTATGCCAGATGGATCGATGGAGAATACTGCCGAAGCCGTGGTTTCGTAAATGCTGCAAACCATGCATGTCGTGCCCATGCAAGTGCTGCACGGATTGCTTATGCCTAGCACCTCGCCGCCACCTGTCCCGGCCATTGAAGATACTTTGAATATCGGTATCATCAGGTTGTTTATTGCTACGACTATGCCTATGAACATGAAGGCTATGGCATACATAAGTATTACATACTGATTCAGCAAACTCATCTTCTCCCTCTCGGAGTCTTCCAAGATGTTCGAATTGTCTGCTACAGTACTCAGAGTCGATACTACATCTCCGCCGGAAAGGTAAGACTCCTGTATGATTTTTATGCTCGTGAAAAGCCTTTTCCTGGATTTTACTCTCTGGGCAAACTGGTTCAAAACATTTTCCAGTGTAAGCCCCCATGTCAGCTGGTTCGACATCTTTCTGATTTCTGGCGAAAGCTTGCCGTAATCAAAATTTTTTGTAGTTATTATTGCAGCGTGCAGCGGCGTGCCCGAACGCAGAGACTCTATGACATCTCTTAGGAAAACAGGGAACTTTTCTTCAACCTCTTTCAGGTTTTTATAATTTTCATACAGCATGATGAACTGCGGAGCGGCGACTATGAACGTAGACAGAATTATCACATTAGCAATCACGCCAAGATTTTTAGTAAGAACTGCAAGCGAAAGCATAATAACCGATACCAATAGCGTTAATATCAAAACTTTTTTCTCCCTTGGCAAACCACCAAGTATGGTAATTAATGTTTCAAGTACAGTCCCCTTCTCCGGCGCGCTGCTCGCAGTAGTCGAAACGCCAACGTGAACGTCTGCAGTTCTTGTTATCATTTCTTCCGGTCTCTTATTTTTCGCTTCTCTCATGTTTTCTCACTCTTCACCAGGCGTCATAGCTTTTATCAATATTATGAACATAATGGAAATCAAAGGCATGAAAAAGAATATCAGCAGGAACTGCAGGACTATCATGCCAGAAGTATCGGAAGATCCGCTTATTCCGCTGAGTATCGAAGTCAGTATTGTGAAGAATATCGCGCCAAGAACTATCGTAGTCAGGTAAACTTCTATGTATATGGAAAGCTGATGCGAAAACTCGAACAGCTTCCTTCTGTATTCGTCCATAAGATTTGCAGACGTCGCTCTCAAGTACATCGCCAGATCTCCGCCGGACCTTATCGTCGACAGCATACCCCATATCATTTCTTTGAACGCCTTGGATGGAGATCGGTCTATGGCCCGCTCGAGCGCAGTGTTCACGTCAAGGCCGAAGAATTCGACGTCGTTTGTTATGTACCGCACTTCTGTTGTCAGCTCCCCATATTCGCTGAACTTTGAAAATATCTCGAAAATCTTGTGAAGCGGTAGTTTCGAACTTGCAATGGTGGAAAGGTAAAGAACTGCGAAAGGCAGAGCGTTGTCTATCTTTTTCGCCTTTTCCTTTATAACGAACTTCGGATAATTAGTCGCGAGTATGAACGCCACCGCAGTCAAAGCAATTGACGATGTAAACGAGCTTATGAAGCTGAAGAGGAAATTCCCGAACACTAAACCGAACACGACAGAAAGCGCTGGAAAACTCGCTATAAAAATTATGAAGCATGTCATCACCGCTATGCTCATGTACTCCTGGAGGGAAAGCTTTATCCTCGCTTTTTTTAGGTTGGACTTCACGTCTCCGAAATATTGCGATATGCTTTCGCTGAACTGGCTGAAAAGTCTAAAAGATAATTTAGTATAAAGCCCCATCTTAAAACACCAACAATTTTTTCCATAATCACGTCCTACATCCGTTCCATGATCATGGATATCGTGCGCTGCGGATAATTGTAATACATGTTCAAAATCTTGTTGACGTCGCGATAGTCGAGCACGTTGTTGTTGCTCATCCAGTTTAGCACCATCATGCGCCTCTCAAGCTCGTCCTTTACTTCCTGTTCTTTTAGCCCGTTCCTGTCCGCGATCTTCTTCAGCATAACGCTTTTGGAGGAGGCTTCGAACTTGTCGTTTTGCGAATTCCATTTGAATACTCGGTTTATGACAGGAGCTTTTTTGTCGAGATCGTACTCAACCATTTCTATCGCCTCGGTGACACGCCTTAAAAACTTTTCTTTGTATTTCATGCGCGCTAGGAACACCACCAAATCAAGGCTGCCTATAAGTCCAGGCGGCAGTGATATTGGCGGCGTAGTAAGCCTGTCCATGAGCTTCGGCATGTTCTCTGCGTGTATTGTTGCAAGGGATGGATGACCAGTAGCCATCTGCTGGAAAAGTATGTATGCTTCCGGTCCGCGTACTTCCCCTACTATTATATAGTCCGGTCTTTGCCTCATGCTCTCTTTGAGCAGGTCGAACAAGTCCACCTCACCTTTCGCCTTTTCGCCCAGCTCGGATATCGACGTCCTTGCAACAGTCGGTATCCAGTGCGGGTGTGGAAGCTGGAGCTCGGCTGTATCTTCTATAGATACAATCTTCTTGTCTGGTCTTATGAAAAGCGAAAGCACGTTTAACAGCGTCGTCTTTCCAGAAGCAGTTCCCCCGCAGACGAGTATGCTGCATCCGTTATCCACTACGAACCAGAGATAAGCCAGAGTCTTGACATCGATCGTGCCGTAGTTCAGAAGGTGTATGGGCGTCAGCGGCGTCTCGGTGAATTTTCTTATTGTGAAGTTGCTGCCTCGTCTTGCTATATCCGTGGCCAGCGTAGCCTGCAACCTGCTTCCGTCCGGGAGCGTTCCATCTACCAAGGGATCGGTGACAGATATGCTTTTGCCGCAGAGCTGGGACAGCCTGGTGACGAACGAGTCCAGTTCTTCCGGATTATTATAAAATACGTTCGATATCGTCGAGCCGAGCTTTGCGTTTCTGTGAAAAATGAATATAGGTATGCCTACTCCATCACAGCTTATGTCTTCGATGTTGTCATCGCGTATAAGCGGCTCTATCTTGCCCAATCCCATGAAGTCGCGCTCTACGTAGTATCTCAGAATCTTCTTTTCCGATTCGTCAACACGGAAATCAAAGTATTGCAAAAGCTCGTCCACCTGGTTTGACAAATATTCGGAGGCTTCGAACCTCTTCAGTTTTGAAAAGTCCACATCCAAACGCTGCTCAAGCAGGTCTTTCACCTTGCCCAATATTTCTGTCAACTTGGGCGAAAGGTCCGGCTCTACGACCTGATAATTGTACTTGTGCAGCTTGTCGTCCCAGAAAATTTTTGCATACGCGAAAACAGGTTCGTCTTTTTTCGGTTTTGACGGTATCAGCGGATACACCATTGGCATAATCTTTGCTTCTTCCGGTCTCATCTCTCCCAGCTTCACAGTTTTCTGCTTGAAGTCCGGTATCTCAAATCCCTCTACCTTCCTTTCTATTACCCCGCCTTTCCTTTCTTCGCCGACGGCTTTCACCTCTACAGACGGTTGGAGCGCTGTTTGTGCTGGCTGCTGGGGGCTTGCAGGATTGTTTATTATTGTGATTACTGGTGCTGGGGCTGACAGAGCAGGAGAGGTAGAAGAAACGTTCGACGCGGCTTGCATGGATTCTGCCATGCGCTCTGCGAGCTTTTCCCTATTCTCTCTTTCAACGATTCTGTAGCCTCGGACTAGGCTTTTGAAAATTTTTTTGCAGTTCATTTGTTCACCGAACCTTTCTCTTTTTAATTCCACTTCTCCAATTTTCCCCTAATTTATCTCTAATTTATTTTGGTTTCTGTTATATGTTAAATTTATTGGTTCTATCGAAGGTGCTGAGCCTACTGCCATGTTTACGCTTGCGTTAAGGTTGTTGACAGAAGACGTATAGTTGCGATCCGGCGGGGGAGTTGAAATAGTCAGTCCGTTGCTCGCAAGCGAAACCTTGAGGAAATAACCGAAGACCGTGTCGCTTATTCTCAGCTTGTTTTCGACAGTGCCGCATTCTTTGCAGCTGTCTATCGACGCGACTGCGGCAGAAGAAATGTAGTTGTTTATCACTTCGACAGAAAGTCCGGAAGCGTCTTTCCGCAGTATGTCAGACTGAGCGCGGAAGAAATTACCGATGCCTATGAAAAGGGCTAAACCTACCAAGAAGAACAGTATGAATTGGAATATGAGCGATTGGCCTTTTATCTTCATGATAATAGAATTTTAATTTCTGTCGTAATTAACGTTTTCCCGCACTGCTGTGCCGGGCATGTGGAGACTGTGCCTTGCGATATCCTGACATTCTTGCCGGTCGAGGAAAGCGGGCCGCCTGCGTATCTTGTCACATCGATTCTGTAGCCTTTCGTTGCCGTGGATTCGTAAAGATCCCTGAACCAGATTCTGTATGTGATGTTGAACCCGTCCGCAATGCTGCCTGCTTTTGCGCAAACAACATATGACGGATCAAGACCGACTATGCCGCTTTGTGGCGGACAGCTGCCTCCTGGCGTAAGCGCGACCCAGCCTATATCGTTCGTGGGAGTTGATATTGCTATATTTGAGACTTTGCTGTAAGTCGTGAACTCGATCGAGTTCGCATTCGGGCTTGCTTCCGAGGATTCATGAAGCATCCATATGCCATCTATGTCCGAGGCAAAAGTTTCCTGCCCGCCGTTCTTTGCAACAAATTCTATTTTGCGCACTATAGAATTGGAATTTTCCCTGTCGAAATATTTGTAAAGCCGCTCCACCTGAGTCGTATCCTGGCGTTTGCTTATAAGTGGCATGCCCCACATGTACGCAGTGCCGGCAAGTGCGATTCCAATAAGCGTGATTGTTACTAGTGCTATTATTTCCGATACGGCTTTTCCATCCCCACTCATATGTTTAATTTGGTCTTCTAGAATTAAAAATAATAAAAATTATTAAAAATGATAAAAATTTAGAAATTGAAGAATTTTTAAAATTAAAAAGTTCTCTTGAGTGGCGGAAGCCTGCGCATGCCTGGCATAATTGCCGGAGCCGGCCTTTTTAGTTTTGTGGAAATCTGGTCTATCGCACCTGACAACGCTTCGTTGCTCTCGACTATCTTCTTGTTCCCTTCCACGATCTCGTCCATCTTTTTCAGCAGCGGATCTAATCCAGCTCCGCCTGTGGCAGACGGTTCCCCGTTTGCACCTGCAGCTTTGATGAACGATATCAACTCGTCAAGGTTGCTTATGAGTTCGTCCAGTTTTCCCGGCAGCCTTGACAGCTCGACGCGCAACGCATCGTTCGCTTTCGCCAGCTCGTCCACGACTCCCTGATTCATTCTTACAATCTCGACCAGTTCGCTGAAGAATTTCTGGCTGTCCACGCCTTTCGTCTCCTCCATCTTCTCAAGCCTTTTCTCAAGCCTGCGCAAGGGCGACATAGGAATAAGTTCAAACTCCTCTTCTTCTGGCATATTATTAATTTCGAGAACGAGGTAAATAAAGTTTTTTGAAACTGTGTTGTGTTGGGATTAAATTCTAAATATATTCTCTAATATATGCTATACGAAATATATATTCTACACTACATTTAGAATTTTCTCTAAACCTAAACTTAAACTTCAAAATCTCCGCTTACCCGCTTAGTACTCGGGCATTTCTCCTGGCGGCATCTGTGGCATTCCGCTGCCTTTGCTCAGCTTGCTCGCCGAGATGACGTCGTCAATTCTCAGTATCATCTCCGCTGCTTCTGCCGCGGATTTTATTGCTTGCGTTTTCACTTTCAACGGCTCGATAACGCCAATCTTCGCTGCATCCACAACTTTTCCTTCGTATATGCCTATGCCGTACGTTACCTTTCCCTGCTCATGCGCTACTCTCAGCTCTACCATCATATCTATCGGATCAAGCCCTGCATTCTCCGCAAGCGCTCTTGGAATCACTTCCATCGCTTCTGCGAATGATTGGATGGCAAGCTGCTCGCGGCCTGAGAATCCTTCTGCGAATTTCTTGAGTCTTTTAGCAACTTCAGCCTCGGGCGAACCAGCACCGTATACAATCTTTCCAACTTCCACCGCAGATGCAACAGCACCAATCGCATCCTCAACGCTTCTGTCCACTTCATCAACAACATGCTCTGTGCTTCCGCGTACGAGTATTGTTACAGACTTTGGATTCTTGCAGTCGCGCACGAAAATCATTTCATCCCCGCCAATCTTCTGTTCTTCAACAAGCTTTGCATAGCCCAAGTCCGTTGGTCCAAGATCGTCCAAGTTCGTCACAATCCTTCCGCCAGTTGCTTTTGCAAGCTTCTCCATGTCCGACTGCTTCACCCTTCTGGCCGTGAGTATGCCTTTCTTCGCCAAATAATGCTGCGCTATGTCATCCACTCCTTTCTGCGAAAACAAAACGTTCGCACCGCTTGCCACGACCTTGTCAACCATGTCTTTCAACATGTGCTGCTCCTGTTCAATAAACGCTTTCATCTGCTCCGGAGATGTGATGCGTATCTGTGCGTCTGTCTCTGTCTCTTTTATCTCGAGCGCTGCATCAACAAGCGCGACCTTCGCCTCTTTTACTTTTTTCGGCATTGACGGGTGCACAATGTCCTTGTCAAGCACAATGCCTCGTACGAGCTCTGTCTCTTCAGCATAGCTTCCATGCTTCTTCTCGCGCTTTATGTCGTCCGTATCAACCTCGACCTTGCCGTCCGATTCTGTTGCTACGCTCTTCACAGCCTCGACAACTATGTCAGCCAGAACAGGCGAAGCCTTTTCCATGCTTTTTCCGCTCATAGAAGTAAGCGCTATCTTTTTCAGCACCTCCACATCAGTCAGCTTCACAGGTTCTGATATGTCGTTCAATATCTTCAGAGCTTCGTCGCTTGCTATCTTAAAACCTCGAGTTATAACAGTAGGATGTATTTCCTGGTCAAGCAGTTCGCTTGCTTTTTTCAGAAGTTCGCCTGCAATGACAACCGCCGTAGTCGTTCCATCCCCAACTTCCTCGGCCTGCGTCTTCGCGACCTCCACCATCATCTTCGCAGCCGGGTGATCTATCTCCATCTCCTCGAGAATCGTCACACCGTCGTTTGTAATAACAATATCCCCTACGCTGTCAACAAGCATCTTGTCCATTCCTTTCGGTCCGAGTGTGCTTCGCACCGCATCAGCCACAGCTTTTGCCGCTGCTATATTTGAGCCCTGCGCCCCTCTTCCCTGCTGCCTGAATGTTCCTTCTGGCAGAATCAATACAGGCTGTCCGCCAATTTGTCCAATTTGTGCTTGTGCCATCTAAAATCTACCTCCGATTAAAATTTTTTAAAATTTGTTTGAGTCTGTTTGAGTTTGCTTGAATTCTTTCGTAAAACTAAATGTGTACGTGGGTATATAAGAATATAAGGTTTTCTGTAGGGAGTTCTGTGTAATTATCGGTGGATAGCTATGTTGTGTAAAACGGTTGTTTTCTAAAGGTATTAGAATTTATCAGATAGAACTTTTTTGACTATTTTTTGGCACTCTTCAACTTTTTGTTTTGGAGCGATAACAAATTTTTCTTTTCTTTTCCCTTCTATGGAAAGACTCCAGTTTCCAAGTCCCATTACGCCTTTAAAGGGGTTTTTTATTTCAATTTTGGATGTGTCTTTATAAAATATTTCAAAGTTGTTTTTATCTAGTTTAATTATTTCATCAGCCGGCATTTCACTAAAACTTTTTATTTTTTCATCTCTTTTGTCTGAAGGCGATTTGCGTAATTTCTTTTCAATAAGACTACCAACTCCTGCACCAACTGCTCCACCTACAACACCACCAACTGTACCACCTATGTTAAAATCTGCAAATTGACCACCAACTTTGGCAAAAACCATTCTATCTTTAAGAAATAAAATTGCATATTGGATGTCAGCACCTGTCCATCTTATTTTGTTAACTCTGAAAGAACCTATAATATCTGCCATATTTAGTAAATACTTTGGTTATTATTTAAATCATTATTTTCTATACTCTCCTTAATCAAACTTAGCCACTTGTTCTCTCCAAGTTCTAAATCTATTCCACCCGCCTCTGCTGGTGTAAAACCATTCAAAGTCTGGTGTGGTCATTCAAAAATTAATTAAATCAAAATCAGATTAATTATTATGGAACTAGAAAGAAATGTCAAGCTTGAAAAGCATGGAGAAATTATTTTAGCTCTTACAGACGATGCACATTGCCCATATACGATAAACGAAGATTGGGATGGAAAGTGCTACGATGGGAAAGTTTGTGGGCATCCATATCTAGACCTTGTTTTTTTAGATAATTATTGCAAACAAAGGCAAATGCCGTTTTGGGCAATCGAACTACTCCGGAAAAATGAAGATGTATTATGAAGTTTTTCATTACCCAAACTTCAAATTCTCCACGAACGGCTTCTGCAGCTCGCGCTTGACTTTCTTCACCCAACCTTCCAGAATGATGACTGCTTCAGCCAGCGGTATTCCTTCGCTCTTCGTTCTCAATTCGACCTGCATCTTCTTGTTTTTAGGGTCGATCCGTTTCACAACAAACAATCCAAACTTCTGCTCAATCATTCCCGGCTCTTGCGTCTTCTTTTCTTCTGCCATTTTTATCAGTCCAAATTAAATCTAATCATCTGAATTTAAATAGAACTTTTTCAAAGTTCACAATTTTATTGTTACGTATTTGCACACCCTCGATCTCGAGCATCGCAATTTTCTTTTTAATGTTTGCTCCAGACGTTTTACCGCCAAAACCGCCTATTTTTCCACCCGAAGCAATCACGCGATGACACGGCACCACAGGCGCATACGGATTGTTTCGGCATGCAGCGCCGACAGCACGGTATGCTTTTGTGTTCAGTGCACGCGCAAGCTCGCCGTATGTTGTTACGCGGCCGCGCGGTATGCGTCTCATCATTTTCCAAACGCGCTCGTAAAAATTTTGCATAAGAATCACCTATCTCTTCAAATCCATAACGAACTCGTCTATCAGCTTGTTTTTATAAAAACATCTGTTTTTCAACGTAGCCACTTTTTTGAAACCGAACTTCCTGTACATGCTGATTGCTATCTTGTTTGTTGAGAACACACACAGCATTATAACTTTTATTGCCTTGTCCCGTCTGCCTATTTCGAGTATACGTTTCGTCAGGGCACTGGCCACACCAAACCTTCTGAACTTCTTCGCAGTTGAAATTCCATACTCCGCGACATGCGAACGCCTACCCTTATCTTTGGACAAATTGGTAAAACCTGCTATTTTTCCGTCGACTATACCTACGAGTGCATGTGCTTCTCCTTTTTTAATCTTTTTGAGCGCGTCTTTTAGCCAAACGCGTTCTTCCTTCAAAGTCTTCTTTTCGTTTTGCAATATGAGCGCATCTTCGTCTACTAAAGAGTTTATGTAATCTTTCAATTGTTTTGCATCGGACATCTTCGGCCTGCGAATCAAAATCGTCCGGCCGTCCTTTATTTTAACGCGTTTTGTAGTGCAAAGTTTCAAACACATAGCAAACAAACCTAAGAATTATTCTGAACTTTCTTCTATAAGTTTTCTCAATTCTTTAACCGATTCTATTTCTGGCAGTTCGTCTTCCAGCAAAATCGGCACTCCGTCAATAGATTTTTCTTTTATCTGCTTCGCAACAAAAAATGCATCTGCTTCGAAAATGCTTGACAATTTTTTCACAGAACCCGCGCTTCGTTTGATTTCTTTCACATTCGACGAAAGGCCGGTAATGAGCGAGAAGCTCTCCTTGCCGACGATTTCGAATGGCGCGTGCTGCACCGGGGAATTATCAACACCTATTCTCAACAGCTCGTCGCTTACCTTTTTCTGCAGCTGGTTTGCTGGGTTCATACGAGCCTGCTCAGCCGGCTCAGGGCTGTAAATGCGTCGCAGCTTCGTTCTTAACGCGGCTTCAATCTTTCTGGCAGTCTTCTCGGTCGGGTTCGTGCGCTTGCTTTCGATTTCGTACAAAGCTTTTTTCGATACGCCTACGACAGTAGCAAGCCCTTCCAGTGTAAATTTCATCTCGTAACGCCTTGCGCGCAACTCGTCAGCGTTTATCTCAACCGTATGCCTTCCCTTTGCTGACTTGGAACTGTAAGCATCATCTTCGATTATGCTTTCGAACATTTTCGGCGTCACAACAGGCACGTCAAAGCGTGAGTATATCGTATCGTTTGTAAGGAAGTTGCGGTTTGTTCTCAGCGAGACTATAAACGGATAAGCTGAAATGAAATATGAAATCGTTCTCAAGCTCTTCGCCTGACCAGGATGCAAACTGTCAACGTTCGTCAAAGCTTTTATGAGCATAGTCATTTTTGCTGTTCTCTGTTCCTTTCTCTGTTCTTTTTTTTGGCTTGCAACTATGTCAAAGCACCCGTGAGTAACTAAAACTTCAAATTCCTTTTTCAACAAAGTATTTACAATGCTGTCTGTGAGAAAAGACCTGTTAAACATATTCAACTGCCTCAACAACTATATCGAACTATCTAATAACTATGCTGACACATAAAAATATAAAGAATGTGTTTGTGGGTATACAGCTTTGTGCATATGCTGGTGATCTGGGTGCCTAAGGAAAAAAGTGCTGGTGCCGTTGTATTTCGCCGCGAAAAAGCAAACGACAAAGAAAAAATATTCTACCTCGTGCTGCACTATCACTTCAAAGGCGATTATTGGGATTTTCCGCGCGGCAAAATTGAGAAGGGCGAGACAGAAGATCAGACAGCGAAACGTGAGATAAAGGAAGAGACCGGGATTGAGAACTCAGAATTAGAGTTTGTCGAAAGTTTCAGAGAAACGACAAGCTGGTTCTACAAGTGGAAAGGCGAAACGATAGCAAAGGAAGCGGTCTACTTTCTTGCAGAAACAAAACAGGAAAAAGTCGAAGTGTCTTTCGAACATCTAGGATACAAGTGGCTTGAGTTCGACGAAGCGATGAAGACGCTAACGTACGAGAACACAAAAGAGATACTGAAAGCTGCGCGCGAGTTTTTGCAGAAACACAACAAGAGCGACATTGAAAAGTTTTTAAAGGACAAATAATTAATAAGAAGATTAATTGAATTGCATTGAAAAGTACGGGCCATTAGCTTAGCTTGGAAGCCCCAAAGGCTGGGCAATTAGAGCAACCGTGTGGTACTTTCTGTGCCGAACGGTGCTAAAAATCGACTTATATGTCAGCTAAGCGCTTAGAAATCGATAGGTCGGGAGTTCGAATCTCCCATGGCCCATTTGAAATTCTTTTAATAAATGAAAGTTAGAGTTAAATTATGGACGTACGAAATCTGGATGATATAAAACCATTTGTGACTAAAGATGGGTCGATAATAAAAGAGATCTTTAGGCCAGACAACTCTGATTTTGTTGGCGGAGGAGTGGCACACGCTACAATCCCAGTTGGTGAGAAAAGCGTAACTCACATTCACAAAAAATCTCAAGAAATTTATTATATTCTTCGTGGTTCAGGAATTATTTCGATAGAGGACGAGAGCAGAGCTGTAAATCCCGGCGACTCAATTTTCATCCAGCCACAAAGTGCGCACAATATAAGAAATGCAGGAAAAGAAGATTTGGAGCTTTTGTGCTTTTCCATTCCAGAGTATACGCATGAGGATACGGTTCTGAAAGAGTAACTTTAGTTTAGTTGTGCGTACGAAGTTTTGCCAAGATTCAAAGTGTATACTGGAAAATATATTTTTAAGTATATATTTAGAATTCTTACAACACCACGCCAAAAAAGTCCGACCGCACAAAACTCAGGAATCAACAAAAAATTTATTTCTTCCTTCTTCGCATTCTCCTTTGTCTTCTCTTCTTTGTCTTTTTCCTTCGATGTCTTTTTTCTCCATGAGCCATAGAATAATTTTATTTTTTCTTGATAATAAACGAAACAAAATAAACGAAACAAAAATCGAAAAAGATTCAATCCTTCAATTGTATGCTCATGTGCACGCCCTGTGGCACGTCAACGCGCATTATCTGCCTGAGCGCACGATCGTCTGCCTGCACGTCAAGGATGCGCTTGTGTATGTGCATTTCCCATCTGTCAAAGGTCGCGTTCCCGTGCCCAGTTCCGTCGCCGCAAGGAGTCTTCATGGTGACTATCTTCAAGATTTTCGTTGGCAGTGGTATTGGTCCGCGATAATCGACTCCGAATTTCTTAGCAATTTCTCTGATCTCATCGCAAATTTCATTCAATTCTTTCGGATTTTTTCCAGACAGTTTTATCCTCGCGATCTGCACTTGTTTCACCGAATATTTTTTATCAATCGGACAATTCTTATCGTCAAAACAATTTTAATTCTATTGAAATATCTGTATTTAAATGCTTTTTCTTTTGTCTAAAATTCTAAAAATCCTAAAATATCGGAAAGAGGAGAACATAGTAAACAAAAACATTAAATTAAAATTAAAAATGAAAAATAAAAAAACAAAAGAAGAGGATTACGCAGACCTCACGCAGATCTCACGCGGCCTTCTCAGCTTTCACAACATCCAAGCATACGCCTGCCGCCACTGTCGTGCCCATGTCACGGACTGCGAATCTCGAGAGCTGCGGGAAGTCGGACTGCTTCTCTATCACGAAAGGCTTTGTCGGCACAACGCGTATTCTTGCTGCGTCGCCTGTTTTTATGAAATCCGGTTTCTCCTGCATTACTTGCCCAGTCTTCGGATCGAGCTTTGCAATTATCTCTGCTATCGTGCAAGCCATAGAAGCGGTGTGGCAGTGGAATACCGGCGTGTAACCAGCGGTGATAACAGTCGGGTGCTGCAACACTACGATCTGCGCTGTGAATTCCTTTGCAATCGTCGGAGGAGTGTTTGGATGACTTGCCACGTCTCCGCGATGAACGTCGGTCTTGCTTATTCCTCGCACGTTGATTCCAACATTGTCGCCCGGCAATGCTTGCGGAATTTGTTGATGGTGAATCTCTATCGACTTAACTTCGCCTTGTACGCCTGAAGGCATGAAAATCAATTTGTCGTTTGTCTTCAAAACGCCTGTCTCAACTCTTCCTACAGGCACTGTTCCTATTCCGGTTATCGTGAATACGTCCTGTATCGGTAGCCTCAATGCTTTGTCGGTTGGCTTTGGAGGTTCTTTTATGTACTGGTCCAAAGCTTCTATCAAAGTCGGGCCTTTGTACCAAGTCATCTTGTCAGACTTCTTAACAACATTGTCTCCATAGTAGCCAGATATAGGTATGAACGGTATCTCCTCTACCTTGTATCCTATCCCTCTGAAAAGTTTTATCACTTCTTCCTTCAGTTCGTTGAATCTTTTCTCTTCGTAGTTCGCCGTGTCCATCTTGTTCAGAACAACAATCAGCTGTCCCACGCCAAGAACTTTCAAAAGCCATGCGTGTTCTTTTGTCTGCTCTTGTATTCCTTCACCTGGTTTTGCAGAGACCACGAATATCGACGCATCTGCTTGAGAAGCACCCGTAATCATGTTTTTGATGAAGTCTCTGTGGCCAGGAGCGTCTATAACAGTAAAGAACCATTTCTTAGTTTCAAAAGGCCTGTGCATTAGGTCGATTGTAAGGCCTCGCATTCTTTCTTCTTTTGTCGTATCGAGCGCGTAAGCGTACTCGAACGTTTCTTTCTTGTACTCTGTTGCTATTTCTTTCAACTTTCTCATTTCTTCTTCTCTAATCGCTCCAGAATCGAACAGCAGTCTACCAAGTAGAGTAGACTTTCCAGCATCTACGTGTCCTGAAGTCATCAGATTTATGTGCGGTTTTGCTGGCATCTTTACACCTCCAGTTTGTATTTGTATACAAAATGTATACCTATACTATTTATTAAAAGCATTTAAATATTACTTTTACTCTTCAGAGCTTGCTGTCGGTATCTCTTCGCTCAAACCTTTGCGTTTTCTTGCCTGCAGTATTGTTTTATCTCTTAGTTCTTTTGGCAGTTTTTCAAAGACGATTTCAATCATGCTGTGGAAGCCGCGGCCGCTTGTTAGGGATTTCAGCATCGCGTCAAATCCAAACATGTCCGACACCGGAATTTTTGCAGTTATTATAGCCGCACCTCTCTCTGTTTTAATGTCAAGAACCTGGCCGCGCCTATTTTCCACTTCCCTCGTAGCGGTGCCTATGAGTTCTTCCGGTATGTCTATCCTGATGTTCTGCTTGGGTTCGAGAAGCGTTATGTCAGCCAGCAGCAAAGCTTCGCGTATAGTGTTTCTAAAGGCTGGAATTATCTGGCCCGGTCCGCGGTGCACCGGATCTTCATGCAGCTCAGCGTCCAGTAGCTTGACCTTAACTCTGGTGCAAGGTTCTCTGCAAAGCGGCCCTTCGTCCACAATGTTTATGAAAGCCTCTTTTATTAGTTCCATGACCTCGTTCAAATACTGAACTCCTTTTGTTCTGTCCACCAAAATGCATTTGTTGTGGATAAGAATTATGCCCTTGGCTTCATCATAGTCCATCCCGAACTCTGAAATCTTTTTTGCAATGTCTGTTTTTTTCTGCTTTACCTCGAGTTCCTCGGGCAGAATTCCCTCTTTCATGGCATTGTAAACTCCTTCTTCCACGGGCTCTACGATTATTGAGAATTTATTATGCTTGTTTGGAGACCTTCCTTCCACTTCAGGCGATTTCCCGAAAATAGCCTCTCTATAAACGACAATTGGCTTTGACATTTCCACATCCAAACCTAGAGCTTTGAGTTTTCTTTCCACTTTTGCTTCCAAGTGCAACTCGCCAAGCCCGGATATCAAATACTCTCCTGTCTCTTGGTTTATTTTTACCTTTAATGTCGTGTCTTCCCTGCTCAGCTGCTTCAACGTGTTAATCAACTTAGGCAAGTCCATTGTGTTTTTAGGTTCGATGGATTTTGTCACTACCGGTTCGAATATGTGTTTAATTTCCTCGAAAGGCACAATTTCAGCATCAACATCGCAAACAGTCTCGCCTGTAAAAGCATCGGATATGCCTACTATGGCTGCTATGTTCCCAGCAACGATTTCATCTACAGGTATTCTCTGTATGCCTTTGTAGATTGCAACCTGCTGCGCCTTCTCGATTTTGTGTTGCCCTATCAGCCTCACGTCCTTGCCTTTGAAAACTTTTCCGGAGAATAATCTGCCCGTAGCTACAAAACCAACGTGCGAATCGGGCACCATCTTTGTTATTATCATTGCAAGCTTTCCTTCCGGGTTGCAAGCAAGCATGTCCTTGCCAATCTGGCTTTCAACGTCACCGTGCCAAACCTTTTCCAGTCTGTATTTCTGTGCCTCTTTTGGATTTGGCAGATGTTTTATTATCATGTCCAGCACGACCTGGTGCATCGGCGCTCTTTTCGCCAGCTCCTCTCCTCCAGCTTCACCGCTGTTTGCCAGATCTATTATATCTTTGAAAGTTATTCCTGTCTTTTTCATGTAAGGAATAGATATCGCCCATTTCTTCACAGCCGAGCCGAATGCCACTGTCCCGTCTGCAACGTTGACCAGCCATTTTTTCTTGTACGCATCCTCTGCGTATTTCATAATGAGCATGTTTACGTCGTCTATAATCTTTGCAAAACGCTCTTGCATCGATTCAGGTGTCAACTTCAGCTCGCGTATCAGCCTGTCAACTTTATTGATGAAAAGTATAGGCTTGACTCGCTCCCTCAGGGCTTGCCTGAATACAGTCTCGGTCTGAGGCATTATTCCTTCCACACCGCATACGAGGACTATAGTTCCATCAACTGCACGCATCGCCCTCGTCACGTCTCCTCCGAAATCCACGTGGCCCGGCGTATCGACAAGATTAATCAGAAAATCCTTTCCTTCGTACTCGTGCACCATGCTCACGTTTGCACCATAAATTGTAAGCTGCCTTTCTCTCTCCTGTTCATCAAACCATGTGAACATCCCAGTATCAACATCAGCAGCTACTTTTTCTGAGAGCATGCCTGCACCAGCCATAAGGTTGTCTGTGAGCGAAGTTTTGCCATGGTGCACAAACTCGTAGAATTAATACCGATTAATTGGTACTAAACTCTATTGCGATGATGTGGCAACGTTTCTGATGCGCGTTGGATCGTTCATTACTTCTCTGATTCTTTCGGCTATTTCCTTCTTTTCTGCTATTTTTGTCACCTCCTTTTAATTTTATTTTAAATTAGGATTTATATGCCAAACTTTATAAAGACCGATTCTATGTGATTCCAGTATTTTCCAATTTTCCAAACATTCTAAATATTCGTAGATAACAGTCTTTTTTCTATCTAATTTTTGTGTTAAGTCAGATACTTTTACTAATTTGAATTTTTCAATAGTTTTAATCACATCCTCAAAAGTTATACTGTCTCTTATTCGAGGGTATAACGCATTAAGTTTCATTATAATCTCAAATAAATTATCGAAGTTATTTAACCCATTAACGTGAGTGTTTAATTGTTCCCATTTTGTTGTGTTTGGTTCTATAAATAATTGTAATAGCCTTCCTAATTTTTTCTTTCTTCTTATTCTTAATTCAAATACTTTAGAATATTTATCAATTTCTTTACTAATATAATCTGGTTTTATATTAAATTTCCGTAAAATATGTTCTATGTTTTTAACTAAGAACTCGCTTTTCGTAGACAAATCAAAATAGCCATTTCTATAATTAATTCCGCCATCAAACATCAGAACCCCAACCACAAAAGCTTTTCTATATTCATCATAACTATTTTCTATCAATTTAGGTATTTTTACGATGTTTGATTTCTTACCAAAAGGAATCTCAAAAATTGAATTTAGATATCTAAAAATGATTTTATTACTAAAGTCTATATACCAGAGACGTTGATTTTTGTCGTAGGCAGGCCTAACAATTGTTCCGAATTCTTCTTTTAACCATTTAGTGAATAAAAGTAGATTGTCCTCATATTGGTCTCTAACTATTATAGAATAATCACAACCATTTTTTGTTTTTCTATACTTCAAGTGACCATCGGCAATAATTGCTCCGCATATTTTACATAAATTTTCTGTTAATATTCTTGGTACAGTAACAACTTTATATGTATTTCCCGCACCATGTGATAACAATGTTATGTTTCTTGTTACGTCTTCCATTTTATTTTTAACATTGCCATCAGTTATTTCCAACCATAAAAGAACAAGTTTATTTAAAGTTATTAGTGGTATGTGACATTGATTCAAACATCTCCAAAATTCGTAATATCGAAGATTGACAGATTTTGCAATATCTTTTACTTTTAATTTCTTAGTTTTACGAATATCAATTACCATTTGTTTTAGTAAATTTTTTAATTCCTCATTAAGTACAGCTTTTATTCTTCCTTGTCCTTTGTCATTTTCATCGTGCAATTTAAACAAATCCAATCTAATGTTTCCCATTCTCTTCGTTAAGACTCTATCCGATTGCACAGTCTGCATAGTTATCATTCTCCTTTGTTTCAAATGGACGAGAAAGCGTCGCGATAGCCACGAAGGGCGAAGTCAAAATGAGAGGCAGGGATTAAGAACTGCCGATAAAATATTGTACGTATGGCATTAATACCGCTTTCGGAGGAGATCACTTCCGATGAATTCCGATGAACATAGTAAACAATTATTGAGCATTAATTGAGCCCTAAGAATAAGGCGAGGATGAGGATTGATTTTAATTGGTTAAATGTTTATCCGTACATCGGAAAGACGATAAGTTCCATTTCTCTACCTCGCTAGTATAAGTCGAAACTGGCCTCGTCACTTTAAACCTAAGCTGGCTTCCTTCGTGATTGAAAAAATAGACTTCGCACTCTGGAGTTCCCATGAGTGAACGTTCTTCGTATCTTGATTGAGTCTCATCGAATCCGACCAAGCAAAGGCCCATAGCCTCTAGCTCTCCGACTGTGTAACATTCCTCAATCTTGATATCGACCTTTTTTGTTTCCATTAAAACGCCTAAAGATATAATTAAAAGTAAAAGTTTAAAAAACCATCACCCCCTATTCTTACCTTGCGCCTTCCGATTCTCTCTCTATTCTTTCTTTTTCTTTCACTGCTTCTGACTTCGAAGAGTCGTTCTCGCTCGCGGCTATCAATTCGTTTGCAAGAACCTCGGCTATGCTAATGCCTTTCCCAAAGCTTTTCCTATAAGAAGCCTGAACTATACTGCGCAGCGCAAGATCCACCCTGCGTTGCGGGCTAGTCACAACTGCTCGACGCACTATTATGCCGCCTACTTGATAAGCTGCAGTCTCTTCTCTCAGCGCCGCGTTCTCAACTGCACGCACGAGGACTTCGACAGGGTTTTTTTTAGTTTTGTCTTCAATCAATTCAAATGCTTTTTTAATATTTTTGTATTGAACATCGTATTTTCCAGTCGCAACATCAGAAGATATGACGTGCTTTTTGCCGCGATGCCCAGGTACCATAAGTTTTGTAATCAGTCTCTCTACAATGTTAATCTTGGATTTCCCGTGCTGCGAGCTGGAGAATTTACCGCCGGTTTTTGGCACTATCACGGGCTTCAACGAAATGTATTTTTCCAATCCGGAATCGCTGACTTTTATAGAACCTGTCTCCCACTTGTCAAAAAGTTTCATCATAAGCTTTTACCTCGTCGGTTTTTGTTTCCTGCCTGCAAGTATTTCGCTGAGCGCGACTCCGTTCACTTTGACAACCTTGTACTTCACGCCTACCATCGAACCTTTTGGTCCGCCCTGCGCGCCTCCTATCTTCTCAATTATTACTTCATCGTGTTCGTTGATTTGATCGATAGCATGGTTTCCAGGCACATGAGCCGTGACCTGAATGTTGTTTTTTATCAGCTGCACGCGAACGCATTTTACAAGTCCGGATGCGGGCTTCTTCTGCTCCACGACTCTTTTGTCTATGACTATTCCTCGTACCTGCGGAGCGCCTTCAAACGGGTCTTTTTTCCAGAGCTGCAGCTTTCGCCTTTTATAATCGACGTCTTTCCACCTGAATTTCTGGCGAAGCCTGCGCAGCTTCCTTCCAGCATATTCGCCTCTTGCCATTAAGTATCAACCTTCAACGCATTTCAACGCGCTTCAGTGCATCTCAACGAACCACCAAATCGTCTACCATGTGGTTTCTCTTAAGCAATTCTTTGTATAGCTTTAAATTTCTTCCTTCCCTCCCTATAACTATAGGCCTGTTTTTCTTTTCCACTCTAATTTCTACTGTGACTTTGTTGTCTTCGTTTCTCACTCTTATTGCGGTCGTTTGGGGTATTATCTTTTTTACGAACTCCACAAGATTGCTTGAAAACTCGAAAAGTTTTATGGTTTTCCCGATCATGCGTTCAGCATATTTCACGCTGTTGCCGTTCTTGCCTATGGCCATTCCCAGCATGCCCTCTTCTATTATTAGGTATACTGTGTTGTTCGTGCTGTCCAGCACGCAATCTTTCACGCGTACGTGCATCATGTTCTCGAACAACGTCATCAACCTTATTGTATCCGTGTCAAAATTAAGTTTCATGCGTATACCCTATTTTATTTATTTTATTATTTTTTGATAACAAGAACTAGTATAGGAAACGGCTTGCCGCATACCACGCCAAGCTCTTTGCTGTCTCCGTCAAAAACTTCCATCTTTATTGACGCAACTTTTGCATTGTGAGCCAATTCTTTCATCCTATCGTCTGGTGCGTTGTTTGCAACGACTGCAAGTTTTGGAGAGCCGTTCTTCATGAACTCTAAAGATTTATTATAGCCGAGTATCGCATCTCCGGATTTCAGCGCTTTGTGTATCATTTCTTTGAGTTCTTCTTTGGATGCCGTCGCTTCCGTCGTTCCCGTCGTTGCCATCTTTATCACGTGTCGTTAATTTATCCCTTGTAGTTAATTTATGTAGATTAATCCCTCATGCTTTTAACTCTGACGATTCTTTGAAATCAATTGATTAGTTAATTCAGTTAATTCAGTCACCGCCCTCCTCGGGTTTCGCATCTTCAAACTTGGCAATGAGTTCGAACATGCCTGTACCAGACGGAACAAGCTGTCCTATCATCACGTTTTCAAAGATACCGTCAAAATTGTCCACTTCGCCGCGTATCGATGCACGCACGAGATGCTTTATCGTCTCTTCGAACGCGGCACGCGCAAGTATGGAAGTTTTCGCTCCGGCAACACCGTATCTGCCTATGGATCTTATGTCGCCAGACATGGTCATTATGTCGCTTACTAGCATCAGATGCCTGATATCGACATCCAGTCCCTGCTCTTGGAGCGTTGTGAAGGCTTCATTGATTATGAGATTCCTTGCAGCTTCAATTCCAAGTATTCTTTTCGTCTCGTGCAAATCGTTCGAATAAGTTCTAGTCTCGTCGACCTCTTTCACTTTCAAAATATCTTCAAGATTCGAGCCTATCGTACTTATGATCCAGTCATCTCCATCCCTGCGTATGACTGCATTGCTCACACCCTTTATTCCGCCCACATGGATATCTGTTATTCTTTCTCTTATCTTCTGCAGCTCTTTTACATCCGTATCTGGGATTGCCACAATCGATATCTTGCTAGAGGATTTTCTAATTTTTTCTATGGCTTTATTTCCCTTGAGCAATTCCTTCACTCCGTTTTCTATGTTTTCCACAATGCTCGCTCTAATTGGCTCGTCCAGCTCTATTTCCACGGCATTCTCAGCCAAGTTCAGCAGTATGCTCTTCGACACGTCGGCAACGGTTTTTTCCATTATGTTCTCCGCGACTTTCTTCGAACTTTCTATGTTGTTGAAAGGTCTTTTCAAGAAAACTGTCATTATAGGCGTCTCCACCTGACGCTTAGCGTCGAAAATTTCGATTAGTCTGGGCAATCCGTATGTTACCTTGATTCCAGCTGACCCTGCAAAGTGATAAGTACGCATTGTCATCTGCGTGGCTGGCTCAGATATGCTTTGGGCTGTTATTATGCCGATGACTTCACCCGGTTCAAAGCTGCTTTTGAGATATTCTGTCCTAACCTTTTCAACGAACTTTTCCTTTTGCGACTTGTTGAATCTCTTCTCTTTTGCGATTGTATCTATCTTCTCAAGTAGGAATTCGGGCAACGACTCACTCTCCGGATTCATAGTCATGTCGCTTTCCGGCTGCGGATCCGCATAATTTTTATCAATTTTATCGATTTTAACAGCCGCCTCTTCTTTCGCTGTCTCCGGTGCATCATCTTTTTGTTCGGCCATGTCACATCACGCTTTTATTCTATTTTATAGTTTCTGCTATGGATTTCAGATTTATGCCTTGTCGGGTGATCTTCGAAGGATCTAGACTATCTTCGCCCGGCAAGAACTCAACTATGTGTTTTGCGCTGTCTCGCACTGTCCCATCGTACTCAACTTTCAAGTCTTGCAGCGCCCCGACAAGCCTGCGTTCCATGTAGCCTGAGTGTCTCGTCTTCAGAGATTTGTCCATCAGAGACTCGCGGCTGTTTATTGCGTCAAAGAAAAACTCGAAGGGCGTCAGCCCATCCTTGAACCCGCGCCCAACAAAGCCTCGAGACTCCAAGCTTATGTCCCCCGGTTTGAAGTGCGGGAATGTTCTGCCGTAATAACCGCGTTCTATCCTTTCGCCCATCACCATCTCCTGTCCGACCATAGCAGCTGTCTGGACCAGATTTACCAAGCTTCCCCTCGAACCGCTCTTTGCCATCATAACAGTGAAATTGTTTCTAATATGTTTTTCAATAATATATTCCACTTCGTCTATTGCTTTGTTGAGCCTTCTCTTTATATGCGCCTCCAAACTTTCCTTTGCACTCCTCCCGGGAAGTATTTTGACTTTGCCTTTTTCGTAAGCCTCGATCAATTCGTCTACATCCTTTCTCACATTTCCTATAGTGATCTTTATCTCGTTCTTGGCTTCGTCCGACAAGTCTTGATCCGATATGCTTATGGAGAATGCGGATAACATCAAGGCTTCTATGGACAGTTTTGTAATATCGTATATGAATTTTTTGACAATAGTCGACCCGAATTCATTTTCGACTTTGTCTATGATTTTTCCCGAAAACGCGCCAACAGCTGCGCTGTCTATCGTTCCTGTAATGAGCTTTCCATTTTCTATAACTACGTATGCATCGTTTTTGCAGTTCGCTTTTGTGCAGCTTTCGCAGCCGCTGCAGGATTTTGATTTGTGTTCTATGTTTAAACCTTTTGGCAGAAACAGGCTGAATATTTCCTTGCCCGTCATGGTTTTTTTGTCAGGTATCTCGATGCTGCTGTCTACGGCACGTATCATCTGCACGAATTGTTCCCTTGTGAACTTTTTGTCTCCATTGGTCAGGAAGAAAAGTCCTGATATGTAATCGCGATGCGCTCCGATTATCGGACCTGAGAAGCGCGGACTTCGAATATTTTTTTGCACAGCCATCAATAGAGCCGCCTCAGCCTGCGCCTCATCTGTCTGAGGCACATGCAAGTTCATTTCATCCCCGTCGAAATCAGCATTGTACGGTGGGCACACTGTAACGTTAAGCCTGAAAGTTTTGTATGGCATTACTCTTACGCGGTGCGCCATTATGCTCATCCTGTGCAGACTTGGTTGCCTGTTGAAGAGCACCGTGTCTCCATCTCTTATATGCCTTTCAACTATGTAGCCTACCTCCAACTCTTTTGATATGTCTTCCTTGTTCAGCTCTGTTATCTTCTTTCGATGACCGTCCGGCCTTATCACATAATTAGCCCCCGATATTTGCTCAGAGCCGGTCATCACTGTTTTCACCAAATCCTCTTTGTTACCCGCGTTTACCCTGATAGGAATAGTCAGTTCCTTCGCAATCGAATCAGGCACCCCTACTTCATCTATATCTATCATAGGATCAGGGCTCACAACTGTACGAGCTGAGAAGTTAACGCGCTTTCCTGCTAGATTGCCGCGGAAACGGCCTTCTTTTGTTTTTAGTCTCTGTGAAAGGGTTTTCAGTATTCTTCCTGATCTGTGCCTAGCAGGCGGCACGCCGGAAATTTCGTTGTCAAAATAAGTTGATACGTGATATTGCAACAGCTCCCAGAGATCTTCGATTATAAAGTCTGGCGCGCCAAGGTCTATGTTCTCCCGTAACCGCTCGTTTATTCTTACTATGTCCACCAATTTGTGCGTAAGGTCATCTTCCGAACGTTCGCCAGTTTCCAATGTTATCGAAGGCCTGACAGTAACAGGGGATATTGGAAGCAGTGTCAGTACAAGCCATTCCGGCCTGGCTCTTATTCCGATCAATTTCAGATCTTCATCCTGCATTTTTTCCAAACGTTCTCTTATCGTAGACGCAGTAAGCATGTCCTTGTCTTCTATAAAAGTGTAAGGTTTTATGAATTTCAGCTTTCTCTGTTCAGCCCCGCAGTAGGGGCATTTTTTCTTTATGAATTTTATTATGTCTTTGATCGTGTACCTTTTTTCTTTTATGGCCTCTATATCTTTTTCGTCTACAAGAATCCTGCTGCATTTGTTGCAGAAGAGTTTCAGCAAACTAAATATGAATTTCGTATAATGGACGTGTATGATAGGTCTGGTCAAATCCAGAATTCCAAAATGGCCTTGGCACTCCCCGACGCTTCCACCGCATACGCGGCACCTTACGCCGGGATCAACAACACCCATTCTCGGATCCATCAATCCTCCTTCTATCGGATAACCTTCTTGATCATAAAGCTCGGTCTTCGTTATCTTTGCGACGCTCATCCTTTTTATAATATCAGGACTCAGCACACCAAACTCGATTTTGCCGACTGTCGAACCTCCGCTCTTTATTATTATGCGGGGATATATCAGCATGCTCTTGAGCTCGTCCAGCATCAGTTTGAACGCATAGCTCATTTCAACGTCAACAATCTTCGACGTTGTGCAGACCGGACAGTACATTTTGTTTTTGATCTTGTCATGTATTGCGACCATTCCGCAGTCCAAGCATATCGGCACTACTGTTTTGTCAGAATCGAATCTTTCTTTCAGTACGAGCGCTGCTCCGTGAGCTATTAAGCAATCCTTTTCCATCTCGCCCAACCTCAATCCTCCTTCCTTGCTTCTTCCTTCTGTGGGTTGCTTTGTCAGAAGAGCAACTGGGCCGCGTGAACGGGCGTGGATTTTGTTTGAGACTAGATGATCAAGTTTCTGATAAAAGCAACATCCCATGAATATCTGCGCTTCGTATCTCCTGCCTGTCTTGCCGTCATACATAGTCTCCTTTCCATCGTTTCTGAATCCGCGGGATTCTAGTTCAGATCGCATGTCCATCTCATTCGGCGCGTTGAAAGGTGGTGCGCTTATGATTTTCCCAGAAGAACTCCCAAGCTTTCCGCTGAGCAGCTCAAGCAACTGTCCCATTGTCATTCTAGACGGTATGCCGTGCGGGTTGAATATTATGTCTGGTATTATTCCATCCTCTGTAAACGGCATGTCCTCTTGCGGAACTATCAGTCCGATCACGCCTTTTTGCCCGTGGCGGCTCGCAAGTTTGTCCCCAACCTCCGGTATTTTCATATCCCTGATAACCGCTTTAATCAGCTGCGTGCCGTCAGTTGTCTCTGACAAGAAAACCCTATCAACCACGCCTGTATCCTCATGCCTAAGCTTTACAGAAGTCTCGCGTATGTTTTCCACGCCAGTTATGAATTGATCCATAGTGCCGAGGAATCTAAGCGGTGAAACGCGGCCTATGAGTACGTCATCCGATCCCACGACAGTCTCCGGGTTTATTATTCCGTCCTCTGGAAGATGTTTGTACATGTCTTCGCCTGCATATCCACGAACGCCGGGTTCTGGTACGCCGATAACATCTTCCTGCCCGCCCATATAACGCTTTTGTTCAGCCTCGTAAGTTCGCATCATGGTAGACCAGAACAGGCCTCGCTGAATCGAGCTTCCATTAATAACTATGGCATCTTCCATATTGTAGCCATCAAAGCACGCAACAGCCACCACTACATTGCAACCGTTCGGGTGCTTGTCGTAATTAATTATTTTATGTCCGTGCGTAGCTACAACCGGCTTTTGAGGGTATACCATTGTGTTCGATTTTGTGTCTGTTCGATTTAGATAGTTTGTAGAGAATACGCCTATGCTCTGCCCGACCATTTTCGCTCCATAATTCACTCTGTCTCCGCGATTGAATTCTGTGAAAGGGATGAACGACGCTGAGAGCCCTAGTATAATTGAAGGGTCGAGCTCCAGATGCGTGTGTTCGGGTGTCAGATCTTCCGGAGTCAGGGCTACATAAGTTCCTTCCTCCTCGTCTGCATCCAAGTACTCAACAACGCCCATTTTGATTAGGTCGCCCCAGCTTACCTCTCCTTTCTTTATTTTGTCTATGATTTCTTCTGTAAGCTTGGACCTGCCGTTTTCTACAACTATGGCCGGTCTTCTGACACGGCCTGATTCGGAAAGTATTTTTACTTCTTTCAAGTGTGGATAATAACAGACATTAACTTGGCCCGAAAGAAGGCCCAGTCTTCTCTTTTCTTTTATTTCATTCACCAGGCCGAGTGGGTTGTTCGTTGCACCTACGTAAGCTCCGTCCCAAAAAACGTCTGCAACTTCTTGCCCCTGCCCTGCTTCGGCTCCCTCTTTTCCTTCACGGTTTTTTTTCATCTAATGCAACCTCTTTGCGACCTCTTCCTAATGCGATTTTTCTAATGCGACCTTTTGATGATTTTTTCAATAGGCTCTACGTGCTTTTCCAAAAGCTTTTCCAAAGATCTCTTTTCCTTTTCTTCCACGCCTTTTGTAACTTCAGCCATTATGGCAAGATATTTTCTCAATCCAATCGTCGCTCCTTCCGGAGTTTCGCTCGTGCAAAGTTTTCCCCAATGCGTCGGGTGGAGCTCGCGCGCCTCGAAGTGCTCCTGGGTGGATGTCAGCGGCGATAGCACGTTACGCATGTGGGACATGGTTTTGATATAGCTTCCTCTCTCTAGTCTTTGGCTGACTCCAGTTCTGCCACCTACCCAGCTACCTATAGCTAAAGCGGATACAAGTTGATTTGTGAGTACGTTCGATTCTACAATCGCCTGAAGAGGCGGCACGCGGCCACGCTTGGTAAGCTTCTGATAGTTGTATGTAATCCTAGTTATAAGCCCCCATTTTCCAAGCAGTATCGATCTGAGTAATATTTCAAGCAGGTCTCCAGACATGCGAAGACGCTTGTTTGAATAATGGTCCAAATCATCTTCCTCTATTTTATCCAAATGCAATTGTATGAGCTTGCCAACTGCTTTTGCAAGGAACACCGCTTTTTCTAACCTGTTTGAAGGGTCTTGGCCGAGATGAGGAAGTAAATATCGGTCTACCAGTTTGACAGAACGTTCCATTCGATACTCTTTCTGAGGTATTTTTATGTGCAAACCGATCTTATCAAGCGCGTCTTCTTTCTTGGACACGTCTGCTTCGTACAGGTTAACGTAAAACTCTTCATGCACGTCTGGGTCGTTTGAAAGAACTGTTATTACATCCTTGTCGCTTTCCAACCCCAGCGCCTTAAGCAGGATTGCAATTGGAAGGCTGTTGACGTTTGCAAAACTTATTGTTATTATCCCGTTTCTTTTTCTCTCAATAAGATGTCTCTGCACATAACCGTCTTTTTCAGAATGTATACGAGCTATCTCAGTTACGTTGCCCGTGTTAACTTTTGCCAGTATCGCTTTGTTCTGCGCAATTTCCTCTACAAGTACTAATATTCTTTCTGTGCCGTTGACAACAAAATATCCTCCAGGGTCATCCGGATCCTCGCCCGCGCCAACGAGCTCTTTTTCAGTCATATTGCAAAGAGGGCATATGTTTGATTTTAGCATAATGGGCATGTCTCCAAAGTTGACCCACAATTTTTCGCCTTCCACGCCATTCATCACTGGCGACATCTCAACGAACATCGGGGCGGAATAAGTAAGGTTTCTTATTCGAGCTTCAGTCGGCATTATCTTCCTTTCCGAGCCATCAGCTTCTTTCAGCCAAGGCCCCCAGTTTTCTTTTCCTATCCTGAAGTCTCCAAGCTTTATTTTGAATTCTCCGAGTTCCGGTACTTCCGGTTTTATCTCTTTTATCTCTTTGATGATTTTTTGTATTCTGTTAGAGACGAAATCGTTATAAGAATCTATTTGGAATCTTACAAGACCTCTCTCTTTCACGAAAGAATTTAGCAAGCCCAAAAACCATTCTTTATTGCTGCCGACATTCTTACCACTGGCATCCGCTGAAAACGATTTTATGGGTTGATTATCAGTTTTGTCCACGTTATCGACCAATTTTTATTTGAACGAACCTTTCACTACTACTCTAAAATATGTTGCACTTCCAGCCGTCTGGCTTTCCCTAACAATTTTTATCACATCGCCCATTTTCGCATCAAGCTCTTTAACCATAGCATCGGTGGCCAGTATCCTAGGCAGCTGGTTGACATTTATTTTGTACTTTTTCAAAAGCTCTGCTTTCTCATTTTCGTTCAGAATAGTATGTTTTGGTACAAGCTTGTGTTTGGATATATCAACGTCCTTCAATGTATCACCAGTCGCCAACGGCTCTCCGCTCCTCTACGCCCCAGGCGGGATTTGAACCCGCGTCACAAGCGGTCTGCAAAGCTTTTGACAGGCTTGTATGCTAGGCCACTACACCACCGGGGCATACTTTTGTTAACGTCGACTGATACTATCGATCAACGATTATCGATTAATGCCGATTAACGCCAATCCACACAGTCAGCACATAGCCATACATAGCCAGATATGTATATATTTTCGAACCCCAAAAACCTCCTCGCTCACCCATCATGCTTGAGCGTTTTTTCGAGCTCCAAGTATTTCGAGTGATAGTATGATTCCAAAAAACCAAAGAAATTGTTGCTTTTTAGTATTTTCAAGATTTCACCCGGCGCCGCTTGGATACCTTGGATATAAATGTAGTTGGCAGCGTCCTGGAGTTCCCGAGCGTATACTCAGTACAGTCCAAATCGCTAAGCATCTTAATTACTGTGTTCGGGATGGGAACAGATGTTTCATGCTTGTCTTGGCCGCCAACTAAAGTATATTTTAGTTATTATGATGCTTAAATCTTTTAAATCTACCGGTCTGGTGCTTTGCAACCCAGAATATCTCAGAATATCCCAGAATAGTCCCGACTGCCGGACTTGAACCGGCAACCTGTACCGGACAAACTAACGAATTTAACAAATTAGTCTCCCGGTGGCTATCGAGCAAGAGCTACTAGCAAGCGCAGCTGCGCTCGCCTACAGCCGGATGCTCTACCATTGAGCTAAGTCGGGTTTGGTTGAGACTAAAAAGATAATTCTATTGACAATATAAAAGCGTTTTGGTTCTTAAAAAAGAGTTTACTTTACCTCAAGCGGTTTAGATACAGTAACTTTTATTTTTTTCTTTTCATCCAAGTATTCCATTGTAGCACTTGGCAGAAGCATGCTTCCAGTTATGTCTATGTTCGGCTTTATCCTGTACGTAAGAACCCGCTCTTCCAAAGGCCTAAGCGATTTGATTTTCCATATGAGCTCTGTTCCGGCTTCGGCTTTCCTTGGAATCGGTCGCATAGTGTCGAATTTTTCAACTAGTGAAGCTATCGTTGGTATGGTGTCGCTAACGCTAATGTTCTTTAGTTCATGTAGGGTTGAGTTCTTCAGTTCAAGTGTTATTATAAGCTCGTTTCCCCGCTTAAGCGGACCTGAAACGCTAAAGCGTTTGTTTATTTTCGGCTTGTAGACGTAAGAAAACGCAAATACGACTATTATCGCAATCGCAAGACCGCTGAACCATATGCTGACAAATCTTATTTCGTATTTTATCGTCGCTTCTTTTCCCGGCTCTAGGCTGCCAATTTTCCAGCTGTATATCATTTTATTGTCTATTCTTTCCACGCTAGTTGGTTTGTCTATTGGATAGAACAGCTTATCGACAAAATCCGAGACAGTTTCAGTCACAAAGAAGTCTTTCTCGATGATATTGCCCTCGTTTCTAATTGTGATGGTTTTAATCTGCGCGAACAGCGTGTATACCAGAGATTGCGTGGAGACTAAATTCCTGTTCTCCTCGATTCTCAATTCGACCGAACGCGTATCTATCAACCTGTTCAGCGGAGTCCTTAGAGTCGACGATATTGTATATGTCCCTGCAAGCGAATACCTATCAAAACAGTGCTCATTTGACACATATGTTATGGCTTCACCAGCAAGGCTGACCATGTTGTCGTCAAATTTCTTCAAAACGTCCGTGCCCTTTAGCACAACAGTCTGCAACTTATAAAAGTCCGCCGAAGGTCCGAGGTTTGTTATGCTCGCAGTTACGTTCACACACTGTGCAGGTTCCAAAACATACTTGTCCAAGGATACGTCCGATACGTAGATGGAGGTTTTCCTAGTTGTCAGCACGTTCAGCTGCGAAGAGGCGCTTATGTTATCAAAATTAATTGATTTTACTGTTACAACGAAGTTATAAGATGTTTCTTCTGCATCAGAAGATACGGTTAGAAAGAGTTTTGCGGTTGAATTTGAATTAGCATCGACTTTTATTTTGTCGCTCTCGAACGTTGGCGTGACATAGGCAGAAGTCGGCGGCCATATGCGCAGCGAAAACATGTCCGCTACAGCTTCGTTGTTCGTCACGACTATGTCCACCGACTTTGTTTCGGTTGTATTTATTGTTATTTCAGGCGGCGAAATTGTAACTTGGACATCATCCACAGCTGCAGCAATCGAAGTTAGGAATGTGAGCCCGAATAAGGTGGTTATGCTAGATAAAAATATCGAGCCTAAGATAAAACCGGTCGTCGTTTTTTTAGAAATCATATATAACATTTGGTTTTTTCTATATTTTAAATTTAAGGCGTTTGTGCTTGTTCCAAAGTCTCTTCAAAGTCGTCTCAAAGTCGTCTCAAGAAGTCTGCGAACGATATTTTCGACTTAGTTTTCTCTTTCTTTTCTGTATCTTTTGATTCTTTGGCTACGTCTTTGGCGATTTTCCTTTCCCTCTCTTTCAATTTTTCTTTCACTATATCCTCCAAGTAGTTGCCCAGCTGTTTGAATTTAAGTTCCTTGCCACCTTCCACCTGGACTGCATATGCTATGTCGTATTTTTTCCCGTATGTGTCCACGTGAGTTACATTCTCGAAAGGCATGCGCCTTGGTTTTAGCGGCGATTCATCTGAGTAGCCTACAGGAATTATTGCTACAGGTCTTACTTCGTTCGGCAGTTCTAGTATGTGCCCTACAATATCCTCGTCAAAAGCTCCAATCCAGCATGTGCTCAAGCCCAAGGCTTCGGCTGCTAACATCATATTCATAGTCGCCGCGGCCGTGTCTTGCAGCGCATACATAGATTCGCCGCGCTTGCCGTAGTGCATGGCTATCTTCTCTTTATCCACGCAAACGACGATGACAACGGGCGCGCCTGCTACGAAGTCCTGCTTCAAGGCTGCGTTTGCCAGTTTCTCCCTTATGCTTTTGTCCTTTACTACCACAAAATTCCATTCTTGCGTATTGCCTGCAGAAGGAGCGTGAATAGCAGAGTACAGCATAACGCCAATCAGCTTGTCGTCAACCGGATCTTTCTTGAAGCTGCGAGTGCTACGGCGGTTAAATATGCAATCAAAAACGTTCACTGTACACACCCTATCGAATAATCTCTAAATGTAATTTGAGAAGTAAATGTAAATTCTTTTCTATTTGCAATAATTTACAATCTTTACAATCATTTACAATTTTCTGGAGTAGCCGCAACGTGGGCATACCCATACTTCTTTTCTGGATTTATGTTTTCTGCCTGGATCTCCAGAAACCAAGAACTCTTTTGTCATCTGTAGTTTCTCTGGATTTTGATGGCAATTCTCGCAAATGCCGAATGTCCAAGAATCTTTTATTATTCTGTGCTTGTCTATGACTGCCATTTGTTATCTCCTGAACGTCATTTTTCATCGTCCTTGCATTTTTGCATCTTCGTGCGCGCATCGGACATTCGTTGGTTCTCACAAGTTCTATTGGCGTAATTTCCAATTATAGTCGCCATTAGTCTAATAGAAAATTATAAACATATCCGAATTTAAATCTTGAAATGACGAGACTGAATAATTATGTATTTATTAATATGCCTATATGACGAATTGAGATAACTATGGTGTTCCTATGGAGTATTACAAGCTTGCGGACGTTTATGAAAAACTTGAAAACACACCGTCAAAGCATGGAAAAAGAGATATACTGGCTGATTTGTTAAAAGATACGCCTGTAGACGAATTGGAAAAAATAGTTTTGCTGGCAACCGGGCAAGTTTTTCCAAGTTACTCTCAAGAGGAGTTGGGCATAGCCGAAAGCATGATGAAGCGCGCGATAGAAAAGGCCACCGGTCATTCCGAGAAAACTATAACAGAAGAATTTAAAAAAACAGGCGACTTGGGGCTTGTGGCTGAAAAGTTCATACAATCCAAGAGCCAAACAGCGCTCATGAAAAAGAAACTCACCATTGACAAAATCTTTGAGAGCTTGGAGAAACTTCCGAAGATAACCGGTACAGGTTCTCAAGAACGCAAATTGAACATTATCGCCGAACTCATATCCATGTCAGCGCCAAAAGAAGCGCGGTACATTGTCCGAACAATCCTCGGCACTCTTAGGATTGGAGTTGCAGAAGGTATAGTGAGGGATGCAATAGCAAAGGCTTTCGAAGTTGATGCAGATAATGTTGAACATGCTTGGAATGTGCAACCTGATTACGGCGAGATTGCGAAGATTGCAAAATCCAAAGGCAACGCTGGTCTTAAAAATGTTAAAATAAAATTAGGGACATCTATCCAAGTACTCCTCGCTGAAAAAGCCCCTGATTTGAAAGCTGCCATGGATATCTTCGAGCATCCGGCTGTAGAAGTGAAATACGACGGCGCTCGAGTACAGATACATAAAGACGGGGAAAAAATAATCGTATTCACAAGAAGGCTTGAAGAAATAACAAGGCAGTTTCCAGATTTGGTAAGGCTGACGAAAGAAGCTGTGAAAGTTAAATCTTGCATACTTGACGGCGAAATGTTAGGGGTAGACAAGAAAACCAGCAAACCAGTGCCGTTCCAAGAATTGTCGCAAAGAATACAAAGAAAATACGATATCGAAAAGATGGTAAAAGAAATTCCAATCCAAGTTAACGTTTTTGACGTTATCTACGTTGACGGCCGTATGGTGATTGACAAAACTTTCAAAGAGCGCAGAGAACTTCTTGAAAAAATCATCAAGCCCATACCGGGCAAGTTCCAGCTAGCAAAGCAGCTTGTGACAAAAGATCTGACAGAAGCGCAAAAGTTTTACGACGCTGCGTTGAAAGACAGCCAAGAAGGCGTAATGGTAAAAAATCTCAGTTCCAAATATCAACCCGGAAGGCGTGTCGGCTACTGGCTCAAGGTAAAGCCGATCATGGAACCGCTTGATCTTGTAATAATCGGCGCTGACTGGGGAACTGGAAAGCGTGCAAACTGGTTGAGCAGCTTCATACTCGCGGCACGCGATCCAAGCACGGGCAAGTTTTTGGCGTGCGGCATGATGGGTACGGGCTTGACAGACGAACAGTTCAAAGGAATGACAAAAAAGCTGAAGCCTCTTATATTCGAAGAAGCTGGCAAAAGCGTTAAAATAAAACCTCAGGTTGTTTTTGAAACTGGTTATCAAGAAATACAACGTTCGCCAAAATACGAATCTGGTTTTGCGCTAAGATTCCCGCGCTTGATTCGAGACAGAAGCGCTGACAAAGGTCCGGAAGAGGCAGACACAATACAACGTATGATGGAACTTTACGAGGCGCAAAGAAAAACAATTAGGAAAAAATAATTCAGGAAAAACAATTCAAGGTAGAATGTATCCGAAAGTTGTTCAAAAGTCGTCCGAAAATCATCCGAAGTTCGTGGCTCGTGTTTGGCCTTAGCGTGGCTTGGACTACTTCTAAGATATAAAAACTTATATACTAAATCACTAATTAGTTAAAACATAGGAATAATTGCTAACAGTGTTGGGCTTGCAGGGATTTTCATGATAGCCTCTTCGAAAGTGATGGATTCGTTGAAAGGAATTGGATTGAATCTTTATGAGAGACGACTTTGGGTTGCGCTGCTCGCTAGAGGGACTTCTACTGCCGGCGAACTTTCGGAAATAGCGAACGTGCCTAGGTCGAGGTCGTACGACATTCTCCAAAGCTTGGCTGAAAAGGGGTTTGTTGTCGTGCAAACCGGTAAACCTATAAGATATGTGGCGGTTTCGCCGGAAGAGGCTCTTGAGCGTGCGAAGAAAAAGTTCGAAGAAGATATCAGAGAGATACAAAACAGGATAGATGAATTGAAGTCTTCTCCTTCTATGCGCGAGTTGAATGACGTATTCCAAAAAGGCATGAAAATAATAACGCCCGAGGAGATGACTGGATCGATTAAAGGGAATTATTCTGTATCGCAACAGGTCGGCTCGATGATGAAAGAAGCCAACAAGAACATAAACATTGTTGTAAATGAGGATGGGCTGGAAGATTTGTTTTCAAACCATTTCGACTCATTAAGAGCTGCAAAGGAGCGCGGCGTGAACATAAAAATAGCCACAAACATTTCGGGAAAAATTTCTGAAGTTCTGAAGTCTCTTGGCAATGTTGCTGAGGTGAGGGCGATAAACAAAAGAGATTTGCCAATTGGCGGTAAGTTCTTCATAGTAGACGGCAAAGAAGTTCTGCTCCCGCTTACAGACCCTAAGTCTGTGCACGACACCCAAAATCTTGCAATATGGAGCAAAAGCAGCTATGTTGCAGGCATTCTCCTAGACCCCCTATTCGATCATGTATGGTCGCACGGAAAGACTGTTAAATAAAAAAATTTCTATTCTATAATTGTTCTATAATATCACACCAAAAATCGTACTTATGCCCTTAGTATTCTTTTCGGTTATAGTATAGATGTTGCCTTCTCTAGTCAACAAATTTGCTCCATACAATTTTTTCACGTATTCCCTTTCTTTTCTTAGTGGTCTCCCAGTAATTTGGCTGATTTGTCTTAGAGTCAAAGACCCATGCAACCTTAGTGCGTCAACTATCGGTTTGTAAATCCCGTAAGCATGCTCAACGTTTTCTCCTAATTGTCTTGATAATTCTTCTTCTGTAATTACTAATTCTGGAGAAAGTTTGCACGCTGTAGCTTCTGCCCAAGTGATTGGTTCTGGGTGACCTTCTGGATCAAGATCAATACGAGTTATCTCACCTGTCTTCAACCTTACATATAGTGGAGCTATTTCCATTTTTCCCATAAAATTGTTTTAAGAGGTTAAAGTTAAATTCTTATTTATTTTATTGCTTTTTTCTCGATTTCGTTTTGTAATCGCTTTAAGAAATCCTTTAACGCGACTTTGTACTCGACCTTGCCGTCTCTTGTTCTGACCGAGATGTTTTTCTCTTTCTCTTCTTTGTCTCCGACTACGACCATGAATGGTATTTTCTTCAGCTGCGCTTCTCGGATTTTGTACTCCAGCGTATTCTCGTTTACGTCTGATTCCACCCTAAGTCCGGCTTCTCCAAATTCGTCCGCAACTTCTTTTGCATACTTGTTGTTCTTTTCGCTGACCGGCATAACCGCCGCCTGCACCGGAGCTAGCCATACCGGGAATTTTCCGCTGAAATGTTCTACCAATATTCCCAGAAATCTTTCTATGGAACCCATTATGGTCCTGTGTATCATTACAACTCTGTGCATCTTGCCGTCTTTGCCTATGTAATTCAAATCGAACTTCTCCGGCATTGTCATATCCAGTTGTATTGTACCGCACTGCCAATTTCTTCCCATCGCGTCCTTTATGTGGAAGTCTATCTTCGGCCCGTAGAAAGCTCCGTCGCCTGGGTTGAGTTTGTATTTGATTTTTTCAGATTCAAGCGCATTCTTCAAACCCACTTCAGCTGCTTCCCATTGCTCGTCAGTACCTATGGACTTCTCCGGACGCGTTGAAAGTTCGATATGATAGTCAAACCCAAATGTTTTATAGAACTTGTTCGTCAATTTGATAACATTTATTATCTCGTCTTTTATCTGGTCTTCGCGCATGAATATGTGAGCATCGTCCTGCGTAAACACTCTAACACGGAAAAGCCCCGACAGCACACCCGAAAGCTCGTGCCTGTGTACCAAACCCAACTCAGCCATCTTTATAGGCAAATCTCTGTACGAGTGAACTTTTGATTTAAAGATTAGTATTCCTCCAGGACAGTTCATCGGCTTAACAGCGTAATCTTCGTTGTCTATTTTTGTGAAATACATGTTCTCTCTGTATTTGTCCCAATGCCCGCTTATCTCCCACAATTGCTTGTTCAAAATCATTGGCGTTTTAACTTCCAAATATCCAGCTTTTCTATGCTCCTCTTTCCAGAACTTCAGAAGTTCGCTTATTATAATCATCCCATTGTTGTGGAAGAAAGGCATTCCTGGCGCAGCGTCGTGGAAGCTGTACAAATCTAAATTCTGGCCAATTATTCTATGGTCGTTTTCAGGCAATTCTTCCGAGAGCATCTTAGACTGTCTAAACATCACAGCTTTCTTCTCCTCCAAAGTCTTTTCCTCTTTCGGTTTCTCTTCCTTTCTTTCTGATTTTTCTGCTTTCGTTATTCCTGATAACGATTCTTTAGAAATCCTTCTCGATTGTTCAGCCAACGGATGGCCTTTCACTGAGATGGAGAATTTCTTCGCCCATCCGAACGGTGCGCGGAAAGTTTCCAAGCCCAAGCTTTTCGAGTACTCTTCCATTTTTTTCAGAACATTCAGCGCGTCTTCCGTACCTGCCAGATCGCTGCTCAAGTGGGCATACGGATAAATCAAAATCCTGTTAACTTTCAGGTTCTTCATGAACTCCTTCGCTTGATTGACAGCCTCTTTTCCGATGGACTCGTCGTCTCCTTTTTCGATGCATGTCAAAAGTACCAAAATATCCTCCAATCTTTTCGGTTTAGTCTCAACTGCTTCTGCGTTTGGTGCCTCTTTTTTCACCGGCTCGTATTCTATGTAGTCTGAATGAAGTTGTAAAATTCTCATTTCAAATACCTCCTGTTGATAATATTAGTTTAGTTTTGATTTTATTAGTCTTGATATCAAATTGGATTAATATTCGAATTAATTCTGGGCTGAAGGAATTGATATTGAAATTTGGAAGTAAAGAATTAGCTAAAGAAAGGTTTGATTCTAAGTTGAAATCATGCGACTGTTTGACGTCCACCGTGCATATCTAGCACCTGAGTTAATCCGATTAATCTTACAGTTTAATAAGTAAAACAAAACTTATATACTTTTGTGAAGTCATTTGAAATCAACTGGTTTCATAAGTTTAACAATACAGCCCTGTAGTCTAGCGGTCAATAGTAAATAGTATCCGCAAAAGGATATCAGGCTCTGGTCGCATGGGAGAGACCTGAGGACAGCGGTTCGAATCCGCTCAGGGCTATAAAATCAAAATATATGTAGAAATATGGAGATGAAATTAGTTTTTTTTGTTAAATGCTTTATCTGCCTATTTCCTTTACCTTTCTTTCAAGGTATTTTATCTTGTTCTGAAGGAATCTTACTTGCTTTACGCTGCTTGCTGAAAACAACGCTGTCTTCGCTTCGAAAAGCTGCTCTTCGAAAAAATCTCTGTCAATTTTACCGTTCATGTGTTCACCTTTTGTGTTTCTGCTTCTTGTTGGTTTGTCCTTTCTTCTTTTGAGTTAATTTTATTCATTTTTCTATTCACTATTGGTTAGTAGTTACTATATAAGTTTTACTATTCTGTAGTAGCGAAATCTTTATTTAAACCTCGCTCTCCAAAGAGAAAATATGACATTTGACAGAAACCACAGAAAGCTGGACATAAGGCTGGACATAAACCTGGACGAAAAAATAAAAAAGGCAGCGGAAACCATAGGGGCGGGCGGACTGGTCGTTTATCCCACGGAAACTGTATACGGGCTCGGCGCAGATGCATTAAATCGTGATGCTGTGCTGAAAGTATTTGCAGCTAAAAGTCGCGCACTGGACAATCCTCTGTCAGTAGCTGTAAAAGACCTGAAACAAGCTGACACGATAGCATATGTGAACGATGCTGCCAGAAAACTGGCTGAAGCGTTTTTGCCAGGCCCTCTTACAATAGTTTTGAAAAAGCGGTCAATTTTGCCAAAAGAGCTGACATCCGGCTTAGACAACGTGGGTATAAGGATTCCGGACAATCCTGTCGCACTCAGACTAATCGAACTCGCCGGGCCGATAACAGCCACTTCAGCAAACATATCAGGCCAGCCGTCGCCGACAACTGCAGAAGAAGCTAAAAGACAGATTGGAGAGCATGTCGACCTAATTCTAGATGGTGGTGAATGCAAAATTGGCGAAGAGTCTACAGTCGTAGATGTTTCTGAGGAAGGTGAAGAATTCAAAATATTGCGAGAAGGCACGATAGTCTCGCAGGCAATCGAAGCTGTTTTAAAGTTAAAGCCGAATTGAAAATTAGTGAAAACAATGAATGAAGCCGAGATAGGGATTATAGGCGGGACAGGCATATACGACCCTGAACTTCTAGAAAATGTCAAAAAAATTAGAGTGTCAACGCCATTCGGCGATCCGTCGGATGAAATAACCGTAGGCGAGTTTGCTGGCAGGAAAGTTGCATTTATAAACCGCCACGGGCCTGGCCACGCTATTCCACCGCACATGGTCAATGGCCAGGCGAACATTTGGGCTTTGAAAGAGCTTGGCGTGACGCGAATACTCGCGCCTGGCGCAGTTGGTTCCTTGAAAGAAAACTACAAACCAGGCGATATTGTCATAGCAGACCAGTTTGTTGATTTTACGAAGAATAGAAAAAGCACGTTCTTCGAGTCTGGCAGAGTCTTCCACGTCTCTCTTGCAGACCCATTCTGCGAAGAGTTGCGTGGCATGCTGATAAAATCTGGGTATGACTTAGCACTGCCAATAAAATACCAAGGTACATACGTCTGTATAGAAGGCCCGAGATTCTCAACACGTGCTGAAAGCAAGATGTTTCGAACGTTCGGCGACATAATAGGTATGACTCTTGTACCCGAATGCCAGCTCGCACGCGAGGCGGAGATATGCTACGCTGCCATCAACACAGTAACCGACTATGATTCTTTTTCTGAAATTCCAGTATCTATGGAAGAGATTACAAAAACAATGAAAGAAAACATAGAGAAAGTTAAAATTTTATTGCAAAGTGTTATACCAAAAATTCCAACTCAAAGAGAGTGTAAATGCAAAAATGCTCTTAAAGACGCTGCAGCCTAAACCTTTCAACGTCCTTTGGAAGAAATTTAAAGTGGTCTCTAAGAATTTTATAGTCTTTAGGTACTTTACCGAATTCTATATCTTTTTTAATTTGCCTAGGTATTCTTCTACTACTTATCCATGATTTGAAGGTTCCGAATTTTAACCCAAGTTCTTTAGCCAATCTTTCTGAACTTTTATCGCTCTTAATTCGTCGACGTAAAGCTTCCCAATATAAATTAGACAAATTAATTTCCCCAAGAAACTCTACTGCAGTTCTTAGTTTTTGTTTTTTATAATTTATTGAAAATCCTATGATGTTTTCAAATTTTTTGAGGTTCTCAAAAAGAGATATTACCAAATGATTTGAATCACTTTTCTTCTTATATATTTTAGATTGTATCGACAAATTCGAAAGTAATTTTCTAACAGACTCTAATCGTTCGGTACCTTTTTGTGTGATTACTATTTGGTGTCTATTATTTGTATCGTCTACAGAACCTTCGGAATCAGCAAATCCTCTTATAAAAGCTCCTCTAACGCCTTTATTTCCACGACATACGAAACTTGGAATTTTTGACATATTATCAGTAAGTTTATTTAGCCTTTTAGAAAGTAGTACGCTATTGGCAGTACAGACAAAAATAGTTTTATTATTTTCTATATATTCTTTCTTACGTGGCGCTATTCCATACGCATTTTTGACAACTCGAGTAAAATATAATTAGGTACCTAAAATATAAATACTTTTTGGTACCTAAACTTTATAAGTTATATTAAGTATTTTCATAAATATGAAACTTCAAAAACAACTCTCAAGAAAAATTGGTGATATTTCGTATTCTAAGTGGATAGTCACAATTCCGCCTAAAAAAATTAAAGAAGTAGGGTGGAAAGAGGGTCAAGAAATTAATGTAGAAGTTAAAAATGGATATCTTATCCTAAGATCCAAAAAAAGTAAATAAAAAAGCAATTCTTTATACAAAGCTTTACAAAATTTAATTATGCCTAAATCGTCTACAGAGAAAGTTTTGAAAAAGGTTCTGAAAAAGATAGTGCCGAGGCCGAAGGAAAAAAGAAAGCTTGAGAAGCTTGCTGAGACTGCTTTGAAAGTCGCAAACAAAGAAGCGGCGAAGCACGACGCTTATGCAATCATAGCCGGCAGCCTTACTAGAGATACGTGGTTGCCTGAAAAGATGGAATTCGACATTTTCATTTTGTTCAAACCTGAAACCACTAGAGAAAGCATGGAAAAAATTGGACTGCAAATAGGAAAACATGTAATCAAAAAATTGGGCGGAAAATATGCAATAGAATACGCAGAGCATCCGTACGTCTGCGGCAAAGTCAAGAAGATGGACATAGATGTTGTGCCGTGCTATGAAATAGACTCGACCGAGAATCTCAAGTCATCTGTCGACCGCACTCCGTTCCATGTGCGCTATATCGAAAAGCACTTGCCGCTTGAACTTTCGAATGAAGTCCGGTTGCTAAAACAGTTCTGCACAGCTAACGACGTGTACGGCGCTGACGCGAAGACAGAAGGATTCTCAGGTTACGTATGCGAACTGCTTATTATCAAATATGGAAGCTTTGAGAACGCAATGAAAGCGCTTGCAGAATGGAATGCCGGACAAATAATCGACGTAGAGAATTTCTACAGAAAAGAGGAGTATAACGAACTCAGAAGAGCATTCAAAAACCAGCCGCTTATTTTAATCGATCCGACAGACAAGAAGAGGAATACTGCCGCAGCCGTATCGCACTACAGTTTCCAAAAATTGAAAAGTTCTGCAAGAAAATTTTTAAAATCTCCCTCAGAAAAAATGTTTTTCCCAGCAAAGAAAAAACCGCTAAGTTTGAACGAGCTGAAAACCCTGCAAAAGAAAAGAGAGACAGAGTTGATACTTCTGACTTTCAAACCGCCCGCTGTCGTGCCTGACATTCTTTGGCCGCAGTTGCGTAGATTTGCACAAAGGTTGGAATCGATACTGAAGGAGAACGAGTTTGCTGTTCTGCGCAAAGACGTTTATACGGATGAAGAAAAGCTTGCTGTTGTTCTGATCGAGACGGAAGTTTGTAAGCTGCCAGCAATCAGGAAACGTGTCGGACCGAGCGTGTTTGACAGAGACGGTGCAAACAGCTTCATAAACAAGTACAAAGCTTCTGCAATAAACGGACCTTTTGTAGAAGGCGAGTTTTGGATCGTAGAGACGAAGCGCAAATTCCGCGCAGCCGAAGAAAAGCTGAAAGACAGCCTAAGCGACCCGCTGAAAATACTCGAGGCAAAGGGCATTCCAAACTACATAGCACAACAGATTTCAAAAAGAAAAGGGTTCCAAATAACCTTGGATGTTAAAAAAATCGCAGTTCTTGCCAAAAGAGATAAAGGATTTGGCGTTTTCCTGCGAGATTATTTTGAAAAGGAGAGTTTGGCGTGAATTGTATGAATTGGCAAAATATAAAAGAATTTTTGAAACCGGACTTGAGAAAAATATTATTAGCTATTTTAATAATTTTTATGTTAATTTTATTCCGATATAACAGTGTATGCTTTTGTAGCAGACTTCCTTTTACATGTCCAGAAAATGTTTATTATACGCTCCCTTGGGACTTTTGTTGCCCACCTCCTGTATGCGGGACTCCAGATTTATTAACTTCGATTATGATTTTATTTTTTAATATAATAGTTACACCGAACGATTTTGCAATTTTACTTCATAGTACTGTTTGGTATCTTATCTCGTGCATAACAATATGGCTATATGATAAGGTGAAAAAGAAATGATTGAAGTCACGTTTCTCGGCACAGTGTCAGGCATACCAAGCCTCGAGCGCAACCACCCGGCCATCGTTCTCGAATACTCGTCGGACGAACGTGACGTGCTGCTGTTCGACTGCGGCGAAGGAACGCAAAAGCAGCTCATGCGCTCGGGGATAAGCTTTATGAAAATCAAAAAAATATTCATATCCCACTGGCACGCCGACCACTTCTCAGGTCTTATTCCGCTTATACAGACAATGAACCTGGAAAAGCGTAGAGAGGAGCTGAAAATTTTCGGCCCGGAAGCAGAGAAGTTCGTATCTGACATCGTCGATCTCGGCTACTTCGGCCTGCGCTTTCCGATAGAAGCGATAAACGTGCCGTTCGAAGGCGACGAACCTACGAAAATCGATGAGACTGAAGAATACGAAATATGGTCTACTCCTGTATTCCATACAGTCCCGTCCGTCGGATATCTGTTCAAGGAAAAGGACAGATATTCAATCGATTTGGAGAAGATGAAAAAACTCGGCCTGCGGAGAGGCGCATGGCTTAAAAAATTGAAGAAAGACAGTATTGCGACATACAAAGAAAAGAAAATAAAAATTGAAGAAATAGCAGACGTGAAGCCTGGTTTGAAAGTTGTCTACTCGGGCGACACAAAACCATGCAAAACTTTAGTGGATCTTGCAACGAAGGCAGACCTACTAATCCACGATGCAACATTTCTCGAAGAAGACGAAGGCAAAGCCCATGCGGACGTGAAACAGGCTGCGAGGGCTGCGAAGGACGCTGGGGTTAAACAGCTTATACTTACGCATTTGAGCAGACGTTATGCGACAAAAGAAGACATAGAAGAAATGGAATCTACTGCAAAAAAAATATTTTCGAACACGAAAGTTGCGTACGATTTTATGAAAATCAAGCTAAAGGTGTAAGATGCCCTCGCCGGGATTTGAACCCAGATTAACGGCTCTTCGCCGAATAGCGCCCGCAAGCCGACGTTCTTTTTGTTTCTTAATATCCAAGTTAAACTACGAGGGCGTAATACCAAGTTTAAGATAAATACCGTTAGTTTTAAAGCTTATTAATATTATTTTAATAAATCTGTTAAAGTAAATGTAGGTTCAAAGGGTGAAAAAAATGAATTGCACAAGTTGTAATACTCATATAAGCGCAAGCAGTAACTTCGTAAAGATGAAATGCCCTTCTTGCGGAGAAGGGACGATAGTAAGATGTAAAAACTGCAGGAACAATAGCGTTAATTATATATGCCCAAAGTGCAAATTTACTGGGCCCTAGGTTGGAACTACTGGACCTTTTGAAATAAGTGATTGTATGGCAGAAGTTATGGCAACTTTCAAAGTACTCCCGAAAGGCGTGGACGTTAATCTCGACAATTTAGAAGCTAAGATAAAAAGTGTTGTAAAAGCTGACCAGATAAAACGCGAGCCGATTGCATTCGGGCTTGTTGCACTTATTGTTACGAAACTGATTCCAGATGCGGGCGGTGAAGTGGACGCCTTAGAAAAGAAGTTGAAGAGCCTGGAAGAAGTGAGCGAGGTCGAGGTTGTTGACCTGACGAGGACGCTGTAGAACGAGGGTTTATCTGATTGTGTTTTTATTCTATTCTTCGTATATCCTATAAAATATAGTTTTAAAAATATATTTTTAAGTATAGGTTTTTGAAAATAAACCGACAACTCCAAAAACCCAGACGAAACACAAACTATCAAACCAGTTCTTTCTCCAGTTTTTCCTGCGTATTCAACTCTTCTTTTAGAACTTCTTTGAGTTTGTCTATGTTATCCGTCTTTTCCGGCAGTTTCCCTCCTTCAATCGCCAAGTAATAGCTCAGCAAATCGCCGAGAAATATAAGAGACATCTCTTTCGCAAGCTTAGATTTTCCGGAAGACCATATTTCGGTTATGCCTTTCACTTTGCTTTGAATTATTTCCTTCGAAGCCTCTATCCTAGCTCTCATTTCCGGCTGTTCTTTTTCGCTTTCTTCGTCACGCAAAATCACAACATAGTCGCCCCTATTCAAATCGTTGTCCTCATAGCCGACAATCTCATTGTGGTCCAGTTCTGGAAATAGGTCCCAGCTTGCGGGAAGCTTGCTGCTTTCGTTTATCTGGGTTTTCAGTCGCTTAACCGCAGCCTCGAATTCTTCCGAGCCATATACATTTATTCTGCTGTCCTTGATCAGACCTGCCATGGATTTTATTTCGTTCTCCTTTTCATCACTTTCTCGCAACTCTTCAAGAACTTCCACGGCTTCTTTTATGTCTTTTGAGAAATCGAGGTCCTTCGACGATTCTTGCAAGTATTCTAGAACAGTGAAGAGCGTGTACGGAAGCGCTGCCCTTGGTTTGAACCCTGCGGGCAATTCGACAAATGGCACACCGAAGGTTTCGCACCATTTTTTGAGCTTGCCTCCGGAAGCCGTACATATCATTCTCAAACCATTCTTCCTCGCTTCCACGAACTGGCTCAAGGTCTCCTCTGTGTCACCGGAATAGCTCACAAAAACAACCAGCGCATCCCTTCCAGCATCCGGTGGGAGTTTGTACCTTCGGGAAACTTCGACTGACAGCGAATTTTTTCTGTCTCTTAGCAGATCTGCAAGTACATCGCCGCATATTGCAGAGCCGCCCATGCCGCAGACAAGTATTTTTTTGAATTTATATTTCGGAAGCCGCGCTTTTTTAGTAAGTTCTACAGCATCCACAATCATCTCAGGATATTTTTTTATGTAATCCAGCATTTTCTCCATTTTACGGACTCACCCACCTAACATCAATTCAACCGAAGCTGCTTGATACAAACAAGCGGTGCCTGTCTTTGCCTTCCATTTCGTCCAAAATCCTTCTTGCTATCATTTTCTTCGGGTCAGGCAGCATAGTAACGCGCCTCCTCAAATCCTCTAAACTTTCAAACGGTTTTTCTCTTCTTATTTTTATTATTTCCCACATATGGCGTTTGCCTATGCCTGGCAGGAGTTCTAAGCTGTGCAGCCGCGTTGTCACTGGCCCGGCCTTGTTGAAAAATTCTACAAATCGTTTTTCATCTTTCGATATCAGGTTCTTTATCGATTCCTCCAACTCTGTCTTTGAAAAACTGGTCAAGTCGTTGAAGTCTATTCTAGAGCGTATGTATTGGACCTGGTCTCTTTTTTCGTTACCTATGTATATTCTATCCCCCGGTTTCAAAGAAACGCCTTCTTTTATTACCAACTCTAAAAGGTTGAGAAATTTCTCTCCGACAGCTTGCGCTAGGGGCTCGGCTTTCCTGTCGCCAGGCCTGCCTGAAGGTAAAAAATCTAATACTATTACGTAGTCATCTTTTGCAACCATGTGAACACCTGGTTTGACTTAATTTATTTTATCCGGTTTTACCGCCTTCCGGATAGTTTCAAGAATTAGATTTACCTCGTCTGTAGTTAGATCCGAGTATTCTTTATGTAGTATTGCCCTCAAATCATCTTCGTCTTCAGGCAGGATGTTTGCTATGGATACTATCTGCCTTTCACGCAATTTTTTATTCTTATTGAGCTCTTCCACTATTTCTCTTGTATTTTTCTGGTCTATTTTCACAAATTTTTTCAAGTTGTCGTATGCGTTCTTTTGTTCGTATTTCATCTCTTCCAGTTTTCCCACGCTCTCCAAATTTTTCTCTGCTTCTGCGTTCGTTATCAACTCTTCTTTGAGCAAGTTCATCTTTGTTCACCTATAAAGTTTTATTGGAATTTGCCGAAAACACTTATTTTATCTATTGATTCCAACGATTTAAAAGCTTTAAATTTTCGACGGTCGTTTGGAGTTGTTTTAGTTTGTTTGATGTCATTTGAGTTGGGTCTTTTTCAAATGCTCCGGCTTAGAAATAATCATTTTCTTCTTTTTGCCATCCATGATTTCTATCAAATAGCTTCGGCCGCGACTGCCTATGACTACGCCAGTCCTGCCTATGAATCTTGGAAAAGGCATACCCTTTTGGCTGGAAGGCTCAGGAGAAATCACAACATCTTCCCCGACTTCGAATATCTGCAAAAACTTGTTTATACTCGGCCTTTGCGATGGTTTCTGCCTGAGCTTTTTGCGAGTGCCGCTTCTCATTCCACGCGATTTCTTAACCATTCAAATCACTTTTTAATTGTTTAGCTAATCTAGCTAGTATGTATTCTAATAACATCAAGTTTTATGTTTTTAACTTTATTGTCCAGTATGCCCGCGATATTAGGCTCTGTCCTGCCTGAATCGCCCGATATCAGTTCCTTTATGTAAAGCCCCGCTTCGCCCTTTATTTTTAGCACGAGCTTCTTTTTGCCAATAACTTTCACGCTTATTTCCTTAACTTTTCTTCTTCTCAAAAGGTTCGCCCTTCTGTGCACAACTCGGGACGGCGTCTTTTGTTGTATCGTCTCGCCTTTCAACGTCTTTAGCAGCCTCAATTTTTTCTTGTCGATTTTTTTCTCAAATGTAACTTCAGCAAAATAAGTTTTGTCGTATTTGGAGGATTTGATCTCATACATGTCTTTTTTGGTTGCAGCATTTAGTCCAGTAACATTAACTTTTTTGGACCTGTTAATCTGAGCTTGCATTTTTTTCAAGTCTAACGTTCTTTTCATCGGTCTCAGCAGTTCCATGACAAAAGGTCTGCACGCCAAGCAGCGGGCGTCTATGTCCTCCCGTCCGGCGCCGTGAAATTTGGATTTCTTCGCCTGTGCAGCTTTCAGTAACGGCTTCTCTATTACCTCCTGTACAGAAGTCTTGTACATCTTGCCTTCGCCTTTGCATCTAACGCAGCCCTTTCCGCCGCATTCCCTGCAAACCCACTTAGTCTGCGGTATGCCACGAACAAATTTTTTGTATTTACCGTATATGTAAAGGCTTCTTACTTGCAGTGCAACTTTGTTTTTTCCCAGATCTATTATCGCTGTTATGTCAGGTTCTTTCAAGCTGAATCTTTTTTCATTTTTGGTCAGTTTTTCTATACTTTTGCCTACTTCGCGGTTTATTTCGTTCTTTATCGGCTCGACGAATTCTACGCCTATTTTCTGCCACGTCTCCTCCTCCATCTTAGCCAAATCATCTGAGACTATCGTGCCTATGAGAAAAGTATCAAAATCATAATCGTTTGTCTTCTTTACTATCGTTTTCGCAAGCTCGTCGGCTTTTCCAAGAAAAAAATTTTTACATATGCCGCATTTCTCTGGCTTCTCAGGCTTTATTTTCGAATTGCGGAATTTAATCCCGTAGAAGTTTGAGCTGCGCACGTCGAATTTTTCTCCGGAATCTACAAGCATGGCTATAAAATTGCGAATTATTTTTCCGCGCTCTTTGTTCGTCAAACCACTGAGTAGCTCAGCCGACGATCGACCAAGGCAATTATCGCACACGAAGTTCTCCTTCATGAGCGCTACCGCCCTATCTGTCAGTTTCAAGCCTTTCCCCAATTTTTCTTCTGCCAAGTTTCATCACTTCCCAATACCTCCTATTCTTCCTACTATTTCTATAAATTAAATATATTCTCCAAAATCTATTTGCCGCCACAGACAAACTTATTACAACTTAAGAACACGATATTAAATTGATAGGCTATGCAAGGAAAAGATAAAAACGACCGCCAACTTCGAAATCTGAATCTGATTCTTAATGAGAATTGCATAGTCTATGCAACATTCAGCACAGTGCTAACCGCAATGTGTTTTAAATCCAAGATTGTCAATAACGGGTAACTTGGGATGATTCCTTTCTTTTGCTTCTTCCGGATGACCTAAAAAATATATCAAAAATTTCTTTCAAAAATGACTTAAAATTGAGAAAGGGTCGACACAATAACCGCGAGGAGTAGTCCTAATATCTTAAAACTCGTTGTTCCTCGATCCCTCAAGAATTTTTAATAGTTTCACGAATGGTTACAAACGAATTTAAATTGATTTATGCTTATTCTTAAATACGATAATTAAATTACAGCGCGATGGAGCAGCCTGGAGTGCTCGTCGAGGTTAAATACCACGAAAGGCTCATAGGTTGTTCTGGGACACCCGATCAAGCAACTTTTAATTGCTTGGGGGAAAGGTCGGTGGTTCAAAAGAGTTTTGCTCTGAAATTCCACCTCGCGCTATAAAATAATTATTGATTTTTTGTAAGTATTCTGGATTTTTAATCCTTACATCGTTAACCCATTTTATAAGCTGTTCTTTTCCATTGATTTGTATTCTAGTTCTATTGTTGTCAATATTGTAAATGCCAAACCTAAAATTTAATCTCCTAAGTATATCAATAAAAGACTTTCTCATAGGGGAAGGACATATTTTCATCTCTAATCTGGGATAGATTGTACCATTATTATTTGTTATTACTACACTTCCATCCGTATCAAAATATCCTCTCAAAACATATTTTTCTAAATCTTTTGTTAGAAATAATTCTGGTATTACAGCTCTATTCCATTTGGGTGATAACTTAAGACCTACTTTGCTTATTAGGAAATCAATAATACTCTTTCTAAAAATTAGAATATCGCACGCATTTTCATTTTTTCTAAATTTTACTATTGGTTTAATATCAAACAAATGTTCGATTAGAACAGAAATGTATTGAATATATTTTTTATTTTTTGAATTTAATGTAATTTGAACTCTATGTTGGAGTTTTATTTTATTCCCATTCCTACATTTGTAAATACTAACAGAACCATCGCCTAGTAGAATTCCAATAAATTCCGCTAGTTTTGAGTCGTTAAGATTTGGAAATTTCATAATAACTATTCAATTTAGTCTTATATACTAACTTTCGGAGGTACACTTCCGCTGAGACGACACACGTTTTGGAAATACCAAATCAAGGACAATGTCTGAGAATATTTTCTACGAAACAAAAGAACATTAAAAAAATAAAAAGTGGGCCTAAGCGGAATCGGACCGCTCTCTCCACCTTTCTTCGTTCTTATCGGCATGTAAGGGTTACGCGGATTTTGAAGTCCTTGGCGTCCTGCCGATAGACTATAGGCCCGTTGATTTTTATTTCATTTTTTCGAACTACGTCGTGCTGTAAAATTTAAAAGTTTAAGATAAATATCTTACGAGTTGCGGCTACTTACAAGAAACGCTGCAATAATCATTATTTGGAGTACGCCGAAAAGGCCGATGTCTGGGAGGCTTTTATCACTCCCTCTCACAGTTATCTGCTGGCTGAAACGTATGGCAGGCACAGCCGAGGATGTTATTGTTGAAGTTGCGGTTGTTGCTTGCCCTGAAGACAGAAGAGTGATGCCAAAGAATATTTGCTGTATGTCGTACGAATCAAGAACTTGCGTAGTTTGCACGCCATTTTCTATTTTCAACAGGTTCGGATTTGAAGCGATGAAACTGAAACTATAAGTGTCGTTCAATGTGCCGTTGTTTTTAATTGTTGCAACCGCGTCTTGTTTTTCGCCGACGACCAAATTAACGTTTTGAGGTATCGATACTTCTATAGCTACAGGATAAAATATCTTAGTAATCTCAGAGTAGTCGTTCGGGTTGCTGTGGTCGGAAGCGTTGCAATATATAGTGTTCGGTACTGTTCTCACTCCGCTTGCGTCGGGTGCCATGTTGTACTGTAAGGGAGAAGATATAAAGCATCCTCCGCCGCCTGAAGGCCCAGTATAAGTGGGAGGATTGCAATTCTGCACGCCGTTCAGCTTGCACTTTACGTCTACTGTTACATCATCCCCAAAATCAGTAACCCAATTTATATTGATTTGATCGAGAGTTGCTGAAAAGGAGAAAGATGGTATTCTTGTGGGCGGGATAATTGTTGTCGTAGTTGACGATACTACCGTAGTTGATGATACGGCTATAGTCGTGGTGCTCGATACGACAGTTGTCGATGCGGCTATAGTTGATGTAGTAGACGCTGCCGGCAATATGGTTGTTGTGGTACTTGCTGCAATAGTTGTAGTCGACATAGAAATCGTCGTAGTGGTTGTAGAGGATGGTACAGATTCGCTTCCCCAACTTCCATGAGAAGGCTCTGGATCAACGTACTTCCGGACAAAAAGCCAGTCGACTTTAAACCCATCTGGACCATAATATTCATGCTCTAGGCGGACATATGACGCTTCGTTAGGAACGTACGTGGCTGTGCTTTCTGCCCACCTCAGAGTATCATCTGTGAAAAACTTGACAGTTGACGTATTCCAAGCTATTTTTAACTTATGGAAATTTGTGTCCGAAAAAGTATCGTCATAAGGGGGGTCTCTTCTAACACTATCGTTCCAACTGTAATATCTCCAAGGAATTGTAGCAGTTGCCATGTAAAGGTATGCAGCATCATCAGATTGGAATGTAGAAGAAAAATCCGGTGTGTTCGAAAACCCCGCTCTAACACCATATGCTGCCGTACTCTGCTTAGCAAGCCTCATTTCCAGCGAATAGTTCTGATTAAAAGTAAGCCCGCTTCTTATCCCCTCCTTCGAGCTTGCAGATTGTATAGTTACGACTCCGCCAGACTCGGTTGGGGACTCGGCTGTTGTTGTCCAAATGCTCGTATTGATAGAGCCGTCGTCAAAATCATCGCCTAATGGAAAAGTTTTACTTATATTCGAGCGTGTCGTTGCACCCGAGTTTCCATAATAAATGTAAATAGTCACGCTGCTTGGATTGGCAGGTATGTTCGGAATTTCGACCCAGAATTTCGCGTAATTAGAGCCTACCTCTTCAATCCAGTAATCTAACAAGCTGTCTGAGCTGCTTGTGAATCTTATATCTCCAAAGTTCGACTTTGCTTTATTACCTATGTATACGTAGGCGCCGCTGCTCGTGCCTGTGATGTTATAAACTGTGATGTTAACTTGGTAATTCGTTTGTGCGCCTGCAATGCTGCCGACGATCGTGTGCGATTTTCTATAAGACCATCCGCTTAGCCAAGCGTTAGCGTGCACAGAAAGCAAAGAAAAGGACGTTAAGAAAACTAAAATGAAAATTGAGACCCTCACTTTTGAATCCATATTTATATATTTGAGCGAATGAGATAATATTTGTTTATCTTTTGCAAAGGCTTACAAAGAGTTTTTGTTGATCTTAATAAAAATCAATGTGTTTTTATCAACTTTGGTGTTTTCTATTCTTCCCTTCTCAATCTCCTCTTTTCTAAACCATTCGGCATCCACATGCTTTATCGCATCCCTTGTACCACTCTCAAAATCTGGATTTTCTACGAGAAAACTGTAACCGATTAATATCTTGTCATTCTTCTTTTTTAGAAAACTACCGAGGTATTCGATTTTTTCATAAATTTTATTTATGTCGCCTAGTATTTCGTAAGGAGCTTTAGCAGTTATGCTTTTGCCGAGGAAGTTTTTCAATGTACGCTTGACAGTATTGTCCAAGTCGCCATTAAGAGCGTCATCGAATTCCTCGGAAGGAAGCTTCCAAAAGCCGCTCTTTTCGTCCTTGAACAGTAGAATCTTGTCATCCTCCTTTATCGCTATCATAACAACTGATGCTATTTCAGTTGGGCTTTTAGTGAGGCTTTCAGCAGGGTTTTCGGCTGAGTTTTCAGCAGGTTTTGAAGGCTTTGAATTTTTCATGAACCATAGACTCTTTTCTGACATATTTAACAGAAGGCAACCACTCTGAGTGGTGAATTCCCGGTGTTTATCAACTATCGAAGGTTGTAAATTGTTATCACTGCTCTTTTTTCAACATTGATTTATGAAGTCGAGAGATGCTAAAGAACTTGAATCAGAACTGTACGATGAGCCGCATGGCAAGTCAATCTTACGAAGAGGCGCAACTTTTTTTAAAAACATTGCAATAGGTGATCTTTCTAAGCCCTCTACTCACGGAGGTTATTATTTTGCTGGTGCAGGTTGGCGGTTGGGACTTTCTATCGGCCTTTTGTGGGAAATTCCAAGCATGATATACTCGAATGGCCCAGAGATAATCAGCGGTTTTTCTAGAGGCGCATACGGCGAAGCTTTTTATCACGTCTGGGAGTCAATTGTAAAAGTTGGATTAAATGCTGCATACGTATCTTTTGCCTTCTCAACTGTCGGGTACGAAAGCGGTTCTATTATAACAGGAAAATTTGCTAATTTTGCCGGATATTTGGTTAAGCGCGTTTTCGGTTTGAAAGGACGCGAAAGATAAAAGGGAAAACAAAAAGGGCAAAATCAGAACAAAAAAATCGAAAAACAGATGGAGGTGGATTGATTGTCAGAAAATTTAGTTGGAAATGGAAGTGGAAAATTTAACGGAAAATTTGTAAGTGCTGGGAAAATTTACGATAAAACTTACGATGTTGAGAAGACTCAAGATGCGGAAGTCCGCGAAGTTGCAGACGCTAAATCTAGCGAAGGGCACGAAGGCCCGGTCTCCCACGGCTGGTTCTCGTTAGGGCAGGGCCGAGGGATTAAGTGGACGCTTTGGAAAACTAGCGTGACTTTCCAAAGATCAGAAAAGCAGGGCGACAAATGGATCACGCTGGAAGAGCTTCATGTCGCACCGAAAATCCTGAAGGAGTTCGTTTGGAGAATACCAGGCTGGCTAGAAATCATAGACAAAAACAACGGTAAAAATCTTGCGTGAAGGGACAAAAATGAGTAAATATATAAGACTTGCTCAGCAAGAATTATTTCAGAGTAGTGCCCGAAAAAGCGTCGAGATTTTAAATGAAAATCTCGAAGGCGCGGATGAAGGCGAATATTTGGAAGGCGTAAAAAACAGAGCAGGGGAAGACACGATGGAGAAAGAAGAGATTCTGCGCACTTTGGTAAGCTGCGGCCTGAGCGAATACGAGTCAAAGGTTTACTCTTCTTTGGTATTTTCCGGGCCTTCAAAAGCTGGCGCAATAAGCAAGGATTCGAAAGTCCCGCAGTCGAAAATATACGAAATTCTAGACCAGCTTATGAACAAACAGCTGGTTGAGATGTTCGACGGTAGGCCGAAAGAGTTCAAGGCTGCCGAGCCTGAGACTGCGTTGAAAAACATTTTGGAAGATAAGGCGAGAGAAATCACTGCATTAAAATCGAGAATAGACTCTATGAGCAGCTTCCTGAGGCCTGCAAAAAAGGACGAAATCGTTGGCGGCGTGTGGACAATAAAAGGCGAAAAGTTCAAGGAGTTCTTCAACAAGACGTCCGAAATGATTGGAAGGAGCAAGGATTATGTTTATGCAATCACACGAGACTTCTCGCGTACTGCTTCTATGGCCGAGACTGTTAAAAAATGCGTGAGGCGTGGAGTAAAAATCAGAGTCATAGGCATGGAAAAGATAAATGAGATGAATTACTACAAGGCTAAGTGGTACCATGACAAGGGCATAGAAGTAAGGATTTTTGAGACTAAAGTCCATCCTAGGATAATCGTTTCAGATGGTCGTGAGATTCTTATGAGGCTAGACTACAGCCCACAGAAGCGCAACGGCTTCTTTTTCAGCTCCCTCTGGTCCGAGGACGAATCGCTTGTCACGGTAATAGACAGCTATGTGAAGAACATGTGGAAGAACGCAGAACCGATAGATTTCAGAAAGACTTTACTTCCACCACTTTAATGCTTCCACTTCTTTTTCTTCAAGTATTCTATATCTGAGCCTTTTTTCCAGATCAAAAACATTAACTATTGGATTTAAAATTCCGGATAACCAGATAGAAGACCCCAAAGCCCCATCTTTTTCTAAGTCTAAATACGTCTCAAGACTAATAGGAACTGGCTTGTCTCTGGTGTCGTGTTTTTCAACATACAATTTAATCTCTATTTTGGCGTCTAAAACGGGTGGCGTCTTGACTACACCTTCCTCTGCTCTTTTTTCTTTAACTTCGTTAATATAGCCTAAGTAAAATTTCTGAAACCAAGGGAGATAAATTTCGACTAATTTCTGCACAGGCAAGTGTATGTATTTTCCATCAGAACCTTTTAGCCCTTTTTTGCATGCCAAACTTTTCAATTCATCAAGTAACTTTTCCATCAGTGCCTCTCTGTAAAGACCTTTTTCTAGGTTTTTCCCCAGAGATGTAAAACCTTCAAAACTAAAACCGGTTTCGCTTGCCATACAAGAATTAGAGACACGCTTAAAGATTTAAGATTTACGAAAAGCCGCTTAATCTTGATTTCTTCATTTCTTCTAGACTCCAGTTACTTCTATTAAACTCCCGTTACTTCTATAATCGGTTTGTTGAGCGTTGTGTTAGTGCCCATATGTTTTATCTGCACCTGGTGGTCTCCTTTTGGCAGCCGTAGTGTGCCGTTGATTTCTATGTTTGTATAAGGAACTATGAAATCCAGTTTTTTCGTCTCGCGCGTGACTTTGATGTCGTCGAACTTGCTCTGCCCGGCCGGATTTGAAAGTACTATGCTTACGTTCGTCTTTGTCGTAACAGTCTGCGAGCCGCTCACCTCATGAATTTTTTTAACGCTGGTCTCGTAAAGCGATGTTATTTCGCCGGCTGACAACGCTCGGTTGAAAACCAGTACTTCGTCGATTGTGCCGTTGAAATATCCAATTGTACCTGAGGAGCCAGCACCAATGCTGACATTTAACGAAGTGTCGTTTATCCCGACATAAGAAACTCCGCTACTTAGTGCACCATCTTTGGAAAATGTCGCGTAGGTTCCATTTAGAATTACGCCCACGAAGTGCCACGTGTCTATCAACAAGGACATGTCCGGATCTGGGTCTATGCAAGAGCTCGTCCCATCTGTGGTTTTATTGTAACAGAATTGTAAAGTGTCGGTATCGCTGGCCCCAAAATCGTACTGCAATGTGCTGACTCCAGGAATACCTTTCCCGAAAACAGTGCCGCCATGTCCGCTTTCTGCATATTTTACCCAAGCCAGGATTGTAAAAGATTGAGTCTCGGAAAAGTCTAGGTTGCTGCTTTCGGCGATAGTAGCATAATCATTAATACCATCGAACTTCAAGCAGCTCCCGTATTTGCAGCCCGTGCTGCCCCAGCCGCTCGTTGAATTTCCAGTAGTGTTCATATTTGTCAGTGTCAGATTATTGCGGTTGCCAGAGTAGTCGAGCGCCTCGGAACCGGTCGCGTTGTCAAAAGTCCAGAAGCCCACCAAGCTCTCGGGGTTTGTCGGTAGTACGAATATCTCTCCGCCTGACGTTCCGCTGACGTTTGTAATTTTTCCGCTGAATTGATAATTTTCCAAAGTGCCGGAAATGTTGTGGTAGGCAAGTCCATTCTGCCCTACGTATTTGTAGTCTGAGACCGTCCACTGCCCGGACGTGTTTTTCCATATCGGTAGCCCAAGTCCTCCGTTCACGTAGTAGTTGAAATAATCCATAAACTCAAGCCCGTGTTCTATCTGTATGTCGCCTTTTGTTCCGCCCAAAGCCATATCACTCTCCGGTGTGTATTCAAAATAAAGCCAGTCGTATGTCGAGTTTGTCCTGTATTCGCCGTTTGATACAGAAATCGCAACAGTGCGCTTTGAGCCTTCTGCTTCCGACGACACTTCTTTTATTCCGCCGTTTATCAGCTCGAGGTTTTGAAAAGAGTCTGTTATAACAGAGGAATCTTGGGCACGTTTAAAAGTCGGGTTTACCACATTCAAAACGATAACTAGCATTGTGACTCCAAGCATTATCGTGAATACTGTTGCAATAAGAGGGCTTATGCCCTTTGGGTATTTCAAGCCTTTCATGCTTTTCATATAATTAATTTTCTTTTCAGGGTAAAAATCTGTTCTTGGGGTTTGAATTGTTGGATTTCTGCATCAGGTCTTGCGGGATTTATTTGAAGTATTGAAGTTTTGCGAGGTTTTGTGAAGATTCTAAATGTTTACTATAAAATATATTTTAGAAAGTATGTTTTCAAGTATAGATTTTTAGAAAAATCGAAATTGCTTCAAGCCGCCGACGCAGACCTACAAGCCGGAATGAATCTACAAATTACAAGTTCACCGATTTCTGATACCTGCCAACATGCGTAGCATCCGGCCCTTCCAGCACAACATAGAAAAAGCCCACGTATACGTCTTTCCCTTTCTTTGTTTTCACGCTTATGCTTTCAGTAGTATTGCCCGAAGCCAAAAAATTATAAGTCACGTTTAACGTATACGTTGTTCCGGGGGTTATCGTAAAGCTCGTGTTCCATTTTTCGTAGTCCGCAACGCCGCTTCTAAAGTCCGACTGTCCGTCCAGAACCAGCGTAGCGTTTATTGAAGAGTCAAGCATGTTTATCAGGCTGACGTTGAGTGCGTTTGTGGTTCTGTTTGCTACAGCTCCGACGAAAAGCAGCTTGAAAGTCATAGACTGCCCAGACATCTTCGATTCTGTAAAATTTGCAAAGTTGAAAATGTTATTTGTTATGTTCACCGGGATGTCCTGAGAAATCACAAGCGTTTCGTTAAGCTCGTTTACTACATTTTCAAATATGGAGTTCTCAAATCTGGCTCTCACAGCTTCCTCTGTTCTCGAGGAACTCGGATAGGACGTGTTGAATTTTATGATGACCAACGACGCGACAATTACAATCGCCGCGATTAGAAACATCTGGCCTTTTGAGCCTGGCATGATTTTTAAGTTCTTAACTTTCATCTTTAGCATCCTTAACACCCATTCAACTCTCAACTCAATCCTAGTCAAATCCCCATGCAAAAACGCGCACTTCTCTTGGCGTATAGTTTCCATGACTGCCAGACACTAAGTAACTCACCGTTATTATATCTTCTGAGTTCTCGCTGGGAGTCGGCACGGTTGTCAAGTTTGACGTCTGGTTATAAATTGCAACATCAAAACTGAGGCTTGCAGGTATGTTCGACTGCAGCTCGCTTTTTATAGAATCGGCATTGTTGTTTATCGCGTTCTTTCTCAAATCGCCTATGGAATTCGCTATATCCAAAGCATTGTATATTTGCAGTTTGTAGTTCACTTTGCTCAGGTTTTGTGATTGTGGCGGCGTGCTAAGCAGGAATGCCAGCGCTGTTATCATCATGACTATCGCTATTGCAGATTCGACAGCATAAAGCGTGCCATTGATAGAAATTTTCACAGGTGCCTCACCTATCCTCCAGTAATTTCTATTCTAAACCTATAGTCTTCGCCAAGAATGTCTCTTAGCTGGTCGTAAGTCAGGTTGTTCATCGCATTCACTTTCTTTTTGGAAACAACCACTTCCCTCTCTTCCGGGAATGACTTTATCTCCAAAGGTCTCTGCTCGAAATGCACTTCATCCACTTTAAGGCTACGCGCGATTCCCGCCGTTGAATTTGTCATGTAGAATGTGACATAATCTATACCGTTCGAAGCGTTGAACGTATTCCAGCCATCCCAATCCGACGAAGACAAGTTCTGCTCGAAATGGTACCATTGTCCGTTAGCCATAGAACCGCTGCTTATGCTTGAGATTATCTCGTCGCTCCCGTCGCTGGCAGAAACATTTACACCAGACAATCCGCTCAAATCATCGACATATATCCAAGCATCCAAATACCAGCCATTGGAAACACCGTTTATTGCGCTTGCTGGATTGTATATTAGCCCGAGTTTGTTGTTGTCGAACGTCCCATTAATCTGTATACTAGTAGACCCTCTCATTTTTACAGTCGAGTTTGTTTCTGCACTTCCGATGCTACCACCATATCTGCTCCACACAGAATCTGTCGTTTCAGTCCAGTCGTCTCCGCTGTTCGGTACCCAGCTAGAGGTGCTATAGCTGATGGTATAGTTTGGTGCCGGTATGCCGCTGTCGTTGACAAAATAAAGGTAAAAAGTCTTTTTTTCGCTTTGAGATATGTTGACTTTGAATCTAATGTAAGATTCGTTCAGAAATTGGTCTTGGCTCGAACAAAGCACTGGGTTCACAAGTTCGTATCGCGTTTCATTCAGGCTTGCGTTGTAAAGACGCAAAGAATTGTTCCAGGTCTTGTTCGAGCATTCGTCGTCAAAGGTCAGCTTCAGTGTAACAGGCTCGTTCAGCCTTGCCGCCACGCCCTTCTCTTCAACCGTAATTGGAATTTTATACAATACTGCCCTTAGCCCGAGTTCGGACGGAGCTTGCCCTGTGTCTTCCCAGTTTTTCGGAGAGCCTTCAGTCCCGAAGAACTTGTTGAAGAAGTTCACAGCCGCGTCCCTGTACTCCTCCACCTTTGTCGCAGCGGGCGTTTGCACAAAATGCTGTATCGATATCATCAGAACTATAGCAAGAAAGAAAAGGAAAAATCCCAAACCTACAGCCAAGTCGACGTAGCTCATATCTTACCACCCTCTTCAATCTCTTCTAATTTTTCTAATTTTTTGTGCGTTGCTCTGTACACAGCGATTATCGCCATCAGTATCGCCATCAGTATTATGCCCAATGCAAGCACCTTCAAAGGCCACGGCTCCAATATGTTTGAAATAGTTTTCTGCAAATTTCCAAACACAACAAGTATCCCACCCCCGCCAGCGCCAATAGTGCTGGTAGTCTCGCCTGCTGCTGCAGTCGTTGCGGTGCCTCCGGTTGTCGTAGGCGTTCCTCCGGTCGCGTTGCTTGTTGTCGTGGTCGTGGTGCTCGCTATGCTTGTGGTGCTTGTTGCGTTTGCTGATGGCCCGACAGAGGGAATGTTGTCCACTAGGATGAGCATGCTTGTTGAATTCCAGTTTTCTGCCAAGTCTTTTGCGTAAAAAACAAGGTTGTAGTAATTGTCGTCTAGAAGCGATGTGTTCAACACTCCGCCACATACATACTGCTTTCCCTGCACGTGTCTTGCACAGCTCACGCCCTGCGCTGTGCGGTTGGATATGTTGAATTTTATCGAATTTTCGTCAACCCCGTAGCCGTCCGTGACAATGACCTTCGGATAAATGACTCCATTGAGTGTTGTGTTAGATGGCGAATCTATGACCAGCGTCGGCTTTGTGTTGTCTGCTGTCACGGATATCGAGCTGTTGATAAGCTTGCCTAGGTTGTTTGTCACATTCACTAGTATCGTATAAGCGCCATCCGATACAGCCGATGTGTTCCATGCGTAATAGCATTTGTAGTCTGCCGAACATGACATGTCTGACAAAACGCTGTAACTGGCTCCGCTTATTTTCACTTTGACGCCAGTCGCCTTGCCAAGAGCGTTTGTAACAGTAGCATTCACGTAAGTTAGCAGTGCTATGTATGAATTGCCTGCTGGATTTGTTATCGAAGCCGCGACCTCCTTGTTGTCTACGTTTATCTGAACAGTCGAATAATTCGTATTGCCTGCATTGTCTGTAGCTGAGAAGTTAATCGTACGCAGCCCGTCCGATACAAGCCTTGTATCAAAGTACTCGTCGCACGTATAGCTGCTTGCGTTGCCTACGCAATTCATGCTCCTCTGGTATCCTTCCACGTTGTACTTTATGCTGGATGAGTCCAAGCCCGAATACGCATCTTTTACGCTTATCTGCAAACTTATTATGCCGCTTACATTTTGCACAGGTCCGGACTGAGATGGATTTGTGATATTTATCTGCGGCTGTTCGTTGTCTATAAAGACGTTTATCGTTTTGTAGCCTGTGTTGTTTATCTTGTCCGAGGCCTTGGCGTAAATTACGACGCTCTGGTTGTTTGCAAGACTGCTCACATTCCAAGTCGCAGTGTAAGTAGAAGCTGAGCCGAGTGTAGTGTTCAACCATGTGGCATTGTCAAAGGAGTATTCGACTGTCGATTCGTTCACACCTGAAGACACATCCGTGACTGTCAGCCTTATCTCTTCAGTATCGCCTATGTAGCTGTTGTTTGTCGGAGACGCGAAATTTATAACCGGGGGATTTATATCAACTATGAAAAACAGCGGGTCCGTTGCCGTTCCCAACGATCCTTTGTTGCCTAAAGTGTCGTTTGCATCGAAATAATAAACTTCCTTTGTATCCGATCCTACTATATCGAGTGATATTGTTACGCCGTAGATCTGGCATTTCCAAGTCGTTTCATTCATCAGAATGCATGACATCGAATATGCGTCCCACGATGTTGCGTCTGAAGATTTTATATGCAACGCAACCGTAGACTCATCGAGGTTCTCGTCAGACACGCTTACAGAGAGGTTTTTGTCCCCGCCTCCAAGATACGTCGCGTTTTGCGGGGATGGGTTGTATAGCGTAGGCGTAGCTAGGCTTGGAACAGAAAATGTAATAAAGAGCGCAACAAAAAATGCTGCAGAGCATACTACAGAAATTAAAATAAAATTTTTCAAGCTTCTTAGGTTATTTATTTCATTTATTTCCATACACATATCCTCACTGTTGATTTTGTTATGGATCCGTCCTGGTTCTGAACAAGCATCGGCACTTCGTAGCAGCCTACATTTGCAACAACTTCCTCAGCCTTCTTCTCTTCGCCGTATGTGACAGACACTGTCAGGCTTGTGCTGTTCGTTATAATTTTTCCAGTGTCTTTGTCTGTAACCTCAACTGAGACTCTAAATACACCGACTTTGTTTGGTGCGACGAATTGGCAATCGTACGCGCCCGCTGTGTCGGTTGTATCTGCGCACGCAGCCTCACCGTCGACGTAGACAGCGGCGCTTGATGAAGTAATGTAGCCTGTATCAAGGTATCTTGCTTGACCTGACACGTTTATGCCTACGGCATATCCGACAGAGCTTGCATTAAGGTTGACGGAAACTGTACCGTTCTGCCATACGAGGAACAGAGATGAGTTTTCAGTATATCCGCCGTTTGTATCGGCCACCGAGCAGACAGCTGTATAGTTTCCAAGCAGGCTGCTTTGCGTTGTCTGATAATTCCTGTAGAAAGTGTTGCCTATGCGTGTCGTCGTAGTCACGTTGCTCCACGTACCCAGTGCCGTGTCTTTAACAGATATGTTGACAGTCAGCGTGTCTACATCAGTATCTTCTGCGTCGCTGACATTGCAGCTTATTTCTATGCCGTTTCCTCTTTCAATCTCGGCAGGCGTCACGTTGTATACAGGCACGGTAGCAGTCGGCTGTGAATTTATTGTTAAGCTTATTGAACTCACGTCCTTCAGCGAGTCTGCAAAGTAATAGATTGTTGCATTATTCGTTATGTTAACCTGTACTGTGCGCAGGCCTCCAGTTACACCGCTTGTGTCCCACTTATATATGCAATCTCCAGTAGAGTTTGTTACATTCGTATACAGTAGAGTCGTGTTGTCATAGAATCTGCACGGGTATCCACCAATAGCACTGCCGTTTATGGAATCTTTAACAATTGCTTCTAGTATTTTGCTCTGACCCTTTTGAACAGTCTGCCCGCTGGCAGTGTTGAAGCTTACGTTCGCAGTCGAATATACGTTCACACTTACAGTATCGTTATTGCTCGTATACGTGTACATTGTGCTGTTCGTTGAGTATGTCACATTTATTTTATGCGGACCTAACGCAGCTGTTGACGGGAAAGCGTAGCTGATTTCTGCATAGCCGTTCGAGTTTGTAATTGCTGAGTTCATGAGTGTAGAGGTGTTCGTGTCTGTGAAGTTAAGTGTCTGTTCTGGTATAGCGCTGTTGTTTGCGAACAAAAGTCTGGCCGTAACATTCAATCCACCGCCGCTTCCGCTGCCTCTTATCGGTGTTGTCGTGTTCACGAGCACGGGCGTTATCTTTGTCCCAGAATATATGACTATCCCAATAGATATGTTGTTGTTCGTGTAGTTCCATTCGTCTTTACCCGGCGGGGGATTTAACATAGAAGTTATGTTTATCGTGTGCAAGCCAGCGCCAGGTGCTGTGAAATTTACCCAAACCCAGGACTCATTTCTTGGCGGGTGCGCCGGAAGTTCATGGGTGTAGTTGGTGCTTTGTAGTACATCATCAAGATATAGGTCGACTTGTATGGCATCATTTCCACCGCCTGTTGAGGCGTTACCAATGTTTCCGACTGTAACATTTACTAATATGAAATCGTTGTACTGTATTGCAGTAGTATTGTTGAGAGTGTACTCTACAACGTACAGATCAGGCAAAGCCTGTCCGCTACCCGCGTCTATGCGCCAGCCTGCTGAGGTCATCATGTTGAACATTATGTCGTGCCTTACATCCTGGTATGGACAGTTCTCCGGTCTGTTGCTTGCAATAACAAAGTCGTCTATGTAGAATATCGCATTCGTCTCAGCTGACTGATTGCCTATAGATATCGAATTTACCTGTGCGCCCCAATTTCTAAGATCTATTGTTACAGTATGCCAGATGTTGTCTGCAGTGAAGTTTGCTATTTTGTACCATGTGGCATTGTTTATTCTGTATTGTATTGTGCCGAGCGCTGCTTTGTAAGCAAAAGACATATACGGATAAACGCTTGTCGAAACAGACGGTGCCGAGTAACTCGGTGTGAAGTTTGCCACAAGGGTGGTGCAGTTTGTAATCATCAACGAACTCGAGCCCGAATATGATGTTTCGTTTGTAAGCTTTACAGTCATAACTGTACAACCAGCGGCTACCCACCCTCCTGTGCCATATTCGAAGTCCGAGAAGTACTTCGTGTTGAATTGCGTGCTGCCCACGGTGATGTTGCAGTTTGTACATTCGCCTGGTGCATCATTTGATACGACAAAATTATCTACCCAAACTTCTCCCGGCGTGCTATAGAATTCAATTTTCTCCACTTTCGTATCTGAGAGTCCGTAATCTGCCAAGTTTATATGATTCGTTGTCCATCCAGTATTGCTCGAGCTTACATTTATTTCAGTCATATTCCAGTTGGTGTAATATCCGCCTTGTGATTTGTAAGACATTACTCTCATACTGAAAACGCTCTGTCCTCCAAATCCTGTCTTGTATGCGAAATCTACGTACTTATAATCTTGAGTGAAATAACTGACATATTTCATAACATACACGCTCATAGGTATTTTCAACGAATATGTACTGGCTTGGCCCATAGTGCCCTGCTGTCCGTTGTACCACTCGGATATCTGGCAGTATTTTTCAAAGTCTGACTGGTATAAGGTCTTTGATGCAGCGCCCATTTCATTTATGACTGCGAAGTCGTCTATAAAGAACCTCTGACCAGCCTGCCCAGAATCACTACCGAACTTTATCTGCGTAACCTGATGAGTGCACGCACCTGTGCACTGCGTTATGTTGTCAAGGTCTCTGTCCAAGCTTATTGTTGCAGTATGCCACATATCATCTGCCTGGAATCCCGATATACTAAAGTTGCCTTGAGTGGCTGTGCCGTTGTACGTGAACCATGTGCCATTGCTTAGAACTTTCATATCAAGCTTGGACGTGCTTGAAGCTTTATACGAGAATGTAATGAATTTGTATTGCTTGGTATTGTAGTCCACGGTTTTGGCAACGTAACCGCCAGCCGTACCAGCCGTGCATATGCATTCACCGTATGCATGATATCTGTACGGTGTCTCTGTCGTATTCCACGGATCTCTATAAGGCGAGCTGCTATACGGCACGAACGTGCCGCTACCTCCACAGCACAGGCTGCAATTGCCTACGAATGAACTGTTGGCCGCTGCCCTCGCAACATCGTCCTGTTCATTGTCAGCATACCAGTCGCTCGTGCAGCCAGATGTATTCGAACCTGTTTGCGAGCATAGGCTTTGGACTTCCCAGTTCTCGCAGCTGGTCTTCGTTGTACTGCCAGCACCGCCCAAATATTCTACTTTCAGCGAGTATCCTGTAGCCGTAGAACCGCTGTAACTTTCACTCGGATACGGGTAAGCTGTGACGTTGTTTTGTGCCTGCCAATCTCCGTAACCAAACTCAAAATCGTCGAAATAGAGTTTGCTGAAGTTGCTTGACATGCCTCCGTACATTTCGTAGTATGATGCGCCATGCATAGCCGTGTCAGCCAGCGCAGGCGAGCACTTCAGGGAAGCCTTCTTCGCCTCGAATGTATAGTTGCTTTCTGCCCCTGCCATAGATGAGGTGTCGGTCACGTTCCAGCGCGTGCATATGTTCGAAGTCCAGTTGAACTCGAGGCAGCGCAGGAATTTGTTCGGACTGGACATGCGAGTGCGGTTGAACGGTACTTTTATATTGTAGCTGCTGTAGTTCAGCAGCGTATCGTTTATGAAGAATATGTACGACAGCTCTCCTGTTATCGGGTTTGGTCCTGTGTAATTTTTGCCATCTATAAGTCTTATAGAAACAATCCCGCCTTTCGTGCTGTTCGGCGTAACATTGTAAATTTCAACTGTCATCATCCCCATGTCTGTAGGCAGCTCGAGCCTTACATCCCTTCCTTCTCTTGAGTCTGTCTGCGTGAACACGTATGAAATTTGCGGCTGTGACGAAGACGTAATTCCATATTTCTTCTGATAGCTGAAGTTCGTGTAAGCCTTTCCAGTGTCCATGACATAGAACTTTGTATTATACAACTGCTGCACAGGAGATGATGCTGATGTCAGGTTGAACGTTAGCCTTACGCCCAAGTCTATGTAGTGCGTCTCGCTGCTCGACGAATAGTTCTGATTTCCTCCGAAATATGTTGTGACATTATACAGGCCTGGATTGTAGTCGAGACCAGTCAGGTTTTCCAGCGGTGTAGTCCCGGATTTCCACAGAGCATTCGTTCCAGTGAAGTTCGTGTCTATATTTACCGTCTTCTCGCTGATGCTCAAACTTGCGCTCATGTTTACTACATCGTCTCTGGCATAAATTTTATTGACATCAGTGCCGTTCAGCAGCAGGTTTATAGTTGTTGCGACTTTGTTTATGGTGTACGTGTACGTGCTAGAGTTGTTCCAGTTGCCGGCGCTGTCACTTGCATACCATTTGTACGAATAGCCGGCCGTGTTCGCAGCAAGATCTACGAACGTTTTGTTGTACACAGAGCCGATGCTGTCAGCTGTATAGTTCACACCGTTAAACTCAATCAGCACAGTCGACAGGCTCGAATATGTATCTGCTACGGTTATATTGAACTGATACACTGCGCCAGACGAATACGTGGCTGGGTCAGTCGGGCTCTCAATCGGATTCGAGAATGTCGGCGCGCTGTTGTCTACGACAACATTTCGTACAGCCGAACCGATGTTGTCTGCTGGGTCCGCAACAGATATGTTGAAAACCTTTGTCCCCTCGCTTACGCTTGGCACAGTGCATGTTCCATAGCATTCTCCTGTCGCAGAGCTGTATGTAACGCTGCCTGAGCAGTCGCTGCCACCGATTGTTACGTTGCATGTCGCACCGTTCTGCACGTATGGCTCTACTGTATCTGCCACGCTTGCATTCACAGTCAGCGTACTTCCTGTGCGCATAGCCTGATTAAGCGAGGGCAAGTTTATAGTCACGCCAATCACGCCCGTATCTACAGTTATCGTATCGCTTGTCATGTTCCAGTTGCCAGCACCGTCGCTACAGTTGTAGTACACAGTCTTCGCGCCATCGCTCGTGTATGTGTGCGATATGCTCGTCAAGCTCGTGGCTATGCTTTCCCAAGTTCCGTCCCAGTTTATCTTGCATGTATGACCGCTGCTGGGTGATGGGTCGTTGTTGCTCAATGTAGCCCACACCTGCCTATCGTTGTCGTATTCACTGCTCTGTCCTTCATTGTCGCCAAGATAAATGCTAACAAAAGGATGCACTGTATCAACAATCGCGACGACTGTATCTTGCTGCGTGTTATTCGCCTGGTCCCAGCAGCGAACTGTGAAAGTATAGTGATTGTCTGTCAAGCTGTTAAATGTATACGTTGCAGTCCCGCTGACTGCGTTGTCGCCTGACATTTCGTACCAAGTTGTTGTCGCGTTGTGCGTCGCATTGCAATTCACGAGATAAGTGTTCATGTAGTCTGCGCTGATTGCTATGCTGGTCGAGTTCGTCATATAGTTCTCTGCAGGCGCTGTTATAGTCACGCCGGGCTTGTCTGTATCGATTCTTATGCTGATGTTCGTTGTTGTGTTTGTATGATCCACCACATCAACAGCCGAAACGTTGTAGCTGTACGTTGTGTTGCTGAATCTTCCTGTATCCGTATAATTCAACTGCGTTGTGTTGAATATGTTCGTATAGTTGCTCAGCCCGCCCGGACACGTCTCAACGTTTCGCGGGGTCTCGTTGACGCAGCTGCGCCACACCGCATATTTCGCCACGCTTGTTGTCACGTCGCTTGCAGCAGTCCAAGTAAGGTTCACACTCCCGCTCGTCGACCACCCTGTCGGATCGCTTGTGTTTGTGCTTTTGACGTTGAAGCTACCAGGCTTTGTCGGCGCTTGCGTGTCAAGCGTTATCGTGTCGCTTGTGCTGTTCATATTGCCTGCAAAATCCGTACAGTTGTATCTTACTGTTTTCAGCCCATCATTCGAGCCGTCTGTTGCATAAGCGTGCGTAGTGCTTGTCGTCGACGGGCTGATGTAGCTCCACGTTGCGCTGTTGTCCCAGCTGATGTTGCAGTATGCTATGTCCGACTCCATGTCCGCGTTGCCCAAGCTCGCTGCGACTGTGCCATCATTATCGTACTCACTGTCGCCTCCAGTTTCATCGCCAAGAATAATTGAAACATAGCTTGGTATTGTGATGTCTATTCTTATCGTTCTTACTGCGCTTTTACCTTTATTTCCGCTGTCATCCGTACAGTTGATATACCAGTTATACAATCCGTTTGAAAGCGATGAAGATGTTATTGTCACGCTCTGCCCTGTTGGTGTTGCTGCGTTGTCGCCTTTGTTCGTATCGTTCAAGTAAAGCACGCAATTCAAACTGCTGTCTGCGGCATCTGTCACGCTGAACGTGAAGTCCGGAGTGCCGTCGGAGCTGTTGTAATAGTCGACAGGCGACACCAAGCTTACAGCAGGTGCACGAGTGTCGACGATCGTTATCAGTCTCTCCGCGCTCGAGCCAGTGTAGTTCTGCGCCTCTGTATAATATGCAGTGTAATTCCACACACCTAGCGGAAGCAGCGTCACGTTCGGGTTGTTCGTGTTCGAGCCGTTCAGCTGCAGCACTACCGAGCTCTGCAGGCTGCTCACGTTTATCGTGGCGTTGACGTTCGTAGCGTTCGGGTATTCTTTCGTTGTGTCAGACGCCCACGCAGAGCCGTTCAGGTAAAGTGTCATCGATGTTGGAGCTTTGTTAATTTTGATATAAAATGTCTTGCTTGCCGCGCTGTAGTTTTGTGTGCCTGAAGTGTTGTATACATACCAATGAGTGCCGTTTGGAAGCGTCTGCACGTCGGACTGCGGATTGCTTGTACCGATTGATGTGTTGTCGTATCTGTATAGAGTGAACGTTGGCAGACCGCCTGTGAACGAAGAAGAACTAAACCAACCGGTTGCGTTTGTGACGGCAGGATACGTGTAAGTTTTGTTCGATTCTGTTCCGTTGATTGTAAGATTCATGTAGTTTGCTGTAGAAGTGTTTTGTGTTATATTTACAGGTAAGAGTATTGCAGATTGCGTATAGTTCTGCCCGCCTGATGTGTTTGCTAAGTAGTAGTGATAACCAGCTGGTAATTGCACAGATGTGTCGTTGTGCGTAGTTGTTACGTTGGTTGTATTCCAGAACAGATTGTATCCAACGTCTGCGTCTCCAGAGTTTTGTTCCGTTAAAGTGAAAGTCGTTGCTTGCCCATAAGGTTTTGTCGATGCGTATAATTCCTTTACTTCGTCTGCTGTCAGCGAGCGGTTCCAGATTTGGACTTCATCGATTGTGCCATTAAGATTTTCATTACCTAGTTGTATGCTATCAATAGCTGTAGCTAAAGGTCCTAATATACAAGTCGTGCATGCAGTCTGCAAAACCCCATTCACATAAATTTTTAACGTATGCGTAGAACTATCATAAGTTCCTACGATATGTAACCATGTGTTTAGCGGAATTACATCAGCACCTGTAACACTTGCCCACATTTGGCTGCCAGTGGAATTTTTCAAGTAAAATGTAATCCTATTGTCAGCATCCCAGTCTTGATACAATGAATATGAACCCTGGGATGCTGAACTTACAACAAAAGGCGTACTCTCAGAGGGTCGCGATGCATTAAGTTTAACCCATACTTCAACTGTTAAAGCACTAGTTGGATAAAGCACTGGGTTATTGCCTACATCAACATATAGATTAGAAGTTATATTGTCGAATCTCAAAGCATTTCCAAACTTTCCATTTGTAGTCCAATAAACTCCATTGTTAAGTTTGTTTATTGTTCCAGTATTCCCATTCCCACTAGAATCACTTGCAGTTGCTCCACTTCCTTCCTCAAATCTCCAGTATCCAACTAATCCGCTTGTGTTCACAGTTGCCGTTGCATTGTTCATTATCAACGTCGGCTTTGCTTTGTTAATCAGCATCCATGATGTCGTGCTCGTAGAAGTGTAGTTTTCTGATGCATCGTATGTACAAGTATAGTTCCAATAGCCAGCCGGAAGAACGGTTTGCTCTTGTATAGGTGTAGTACCTGAAGCTACGTTACTTCCGTTGCGATAGAGAGTAAGCGTAGCTGAACTGTCACCTGTTGTAATTGAGCACTGTGCCGTATCTGTCAATCCATAATCGGTATTGTTGTTCGTAAGCGATATGGATATAGCTGGTGTGCCTTTGTCGATAACGATGTAAAATGATTTTGATGTTGCGCTGTAGTTTTGTGTGCCAGAAGTGTTGTATACATACCAATGAGTGCCGTTTGGTAGAGTCTGCACGTCAGACTGCGGATTGCTTGTGCCGATTGAAGTATTGTCGTAGCGATACAGAGTGAAAGTAGGTAAGCCTCCTGAGAACGACGAGCTACTAAAGTATCCTGTTGTATTTGACACAGCCGGATATGTATATGTCTTGTTGCTTTCTGTGCCATTGATTGTCAAGTTCATGTAATTTGCAGTTGAAGTGTTTTGTGTAATGTTTACTGGCAGCAGCAGCGAGCTCTGCGTATAGTTCTGTCCGCCTGATGTGTTGGCAAGATAATAGTGGTACCCAGCTGGTAATTGAATAGCAGCCCCGTTGTGCGTTGTTGTTACATTGGTTGTGTTCCAGAAGAGGTTGTAACCGACATCAGCATCGCCTGTGTTCTGCTCGGTTAGAGTGAATGTTGTTGTCTGACCGTATGGTTTTGTGGATGCATACAGTTCTTTAATCTCGTCAGCTGTCAATGAACGGTTCCAGATGCGGACTTCATCAATGGTGCCGTTGAAATACAAAGAGCTTGATCCTCCATTACCAATTCTCAGGTCATCTGAAGTTGTGGATATACTACCAGAAACGGATAATGTACCACCAGGAACTCCATTGAAATATGTTCTAATAATTGAACCATCGTAAGTAAATGCTATATAAGTCCAAGTTCCAATGCTTAAAGGCTGATTGAAATTCTGTTGTTGTGATGTACCACTTACGTTGAGTTTGGCAAAAGGATTACCACCATCTCGCGTTACAAATATATCATAACCTCCTGGACCGTTACTGGTTCCTTTAATAATGGGATGTTGATATTGGTTCGTGTTATTATTCCATTTAATCCATAATGATACTGTAATTGCTTGAGTGGGATTCAAACTTGGTGAATTAGATATATTCACATAATCATTCCCCCCGTCAAATCCTAATGCATTACCAAACCTTCCTGTAGTCCAGCCAGAAGGAATACTTCCATTCATATTGTTTCCACTTTGATTCATATTATTCAGATAAGCAGTGTTATTCCAACCAGAATAATCGATTGTAAAATTAGAGTTGCCACCTTCCTCAAATCTCCAATATCCCACCAACCCGCTCGTGTTCACGCTAGCCGTAGCGTTGTTCATTATCAGCACAGGCTTAGCTTTTTGCACCATGTAGTATGCTGAACTCGAAGCTGACGAATAGTTTGCCGTGGCAGATACGTTGCACACGTAGCTCCAATTGCCTGCCGACAGTGTTACAGCAACGCTTTTTTCCGAATTGACCAAAGTGTCGTTCCTGTAAAGATTAGCAGTACCGTATGTTGCTGAGCATGTTACAGTAGTTTGTGTGCCGTATGTTGTTGGACTGGATGGAGATAGTGTCAGTGTAGCCGCGTTTGTCGCTGGAGTGATGTTTAACGGCAATAGCAGAGCTGAAGTCGTATAGTTTGCTCCCTCCGATGCTCTTCCAACGTAATAATGATAGCCGGCTGGCAGCGTGGCAGTCTCGTTGTTGAAGCCAGCAGCAGAGCAGTTGTTGCCGTAGTGGCAGAGGATTTCGGCCGCGGAGAGGGCGCGAGGATAGATGCGGACTTCGTCGATGGTGCCGTTGAAATAGTATTCGTCTGTAACTTCAGATCCGATTCTTAGATTAACACCACTTGAATAAGTTAATCCAATAAATTCGGTGGCATCGATTTGTGTTCCATTTAAGTAAAACCTCATCATCGTTCCATCCCATGTTAACACCAGAGTGTACCAGTTGCCCTCTGTTATAGAATATGATGAGTTGGTACAATAATAGAAATTAGTACCATTTCCTAACCTAAGCCCGACACCATAGGATATGTACATGTAGTACCCTTTCTTACCTGCCCAATCCTCTATCGAAATCAATGTTTGTTCATTCACCAACTTGTTAGGTTTGAACGAGACTTCGAGGGTAAGTGCATCAGTCGGTTTAATGATCGAACTTGCTGGGACTAAAACATAGTCATTCACCCCATCAAACTTCAAACAGCTTCCGAACTTGCAATCCGTCGTCCAACCGCTTGTCGCGTTGCCAGTGACATTCATATTCGTCAGCGTGCCAGTGTTGTTGTTCCCAGTATCATCAAATGCATAAGCTGAGCCAGACCCTTCATCTAAGTGCCACACTCCAGCCACAGAGCTGTTGCGGAAGAAGTCGTAGTACACGTCCGAGTCGCCGCTGTTGCTTTCGCTGAGCGTGAAGTTCGTCTGCGTGCCGTACGTGACGCGGGACTCGTACAGTTCTTTTATCTCGTCCGCCGCCAGCGAGCGGTTCCAGATTTGGATCTCATCTAAACTTCCATTTAATCTAGCACTACTACTTCCAAGAGTAAGTATTTTTGATGCATTTGAAATGCTGCCTACCAAGTTTGAAACAGAGTTGTTGCCTTTCATAACCCCGTCGTAGAATAAGTACATTCTATTTGCAGCTCCCAGTTTGCCAGTTTTGTCGAACACGCCAACGATGAGGTGCCATCTGCTGTCGTTCAATAGTGAAGTGCCAGATGTTGCGCTCCACCTGTCAGTGCCATTGCAAATGAAGAAATAAATGTTTTGACTGGTTTTGTCTAGTTCAAACCTGTAGCCAGTTCTTGTAGACTGGCCAGCCCCTTTGTCAAAGATTGCTGGCCAATCTGTTATAGTTGAAGAATTCACCCATGCAGCGATTGCAAAATCACTACTCCCATCAAAATTATGTTCTGAATGATTTCCAATGGTGACATATCTGCCGCCACTATTAAAGTCAAGCGCCGACCCATACTTTCCTGAAACCCAGGGTGTCCCGCTGGTTATACTTCCAGTATTATTCCATCCAGACGAGTCATAAGCCGCAGTCCCAGTACCCTCATCGAACCTCCAATACCCGACCAACCCGCTCGTGTTCACGCTAGCCGTAGCGTTGTTCATTATCAGCACAGGCTTAGCTTTTTGCACCATGTAGTATGCTGAACTCGAAGCTGACGAATAGTTTGCCGTGGCAGATACGTTGCACACGTAGCTCCAATTGCCTGCCGACAGTGTTACAGCAACGCTTTTTTCCGAATTGACCAAAGTGTCGTTCCTGTAAAGATTAGCAGTACCGTATGTTGCTGAGCATGTTACAGTAGTTTGTGTGCCGTATGTTGTTGGACTGGATGGAGATAGTGTCAGTGTAGCCGCGTTTGTCGCTGGAGTGATGTTTAACGGCAATAGCAGAGCTGAAGTCGTATAGTTTGCTCCCTCCGATGCTCTTCCAACGTAATAATGATAGCCGGCTGGCAGCGTGGCAGTCTCGTTGTTGAAGCCAGCAGCAGAGCAGTTGTTGCCGTAGTGGCAGAGGATTTCGGCCGCGGAGAGGGCGCGAGGATAGATGCGGACTTCGTCGATGGTGCCGTTGAAATAGTATTCGTCTGTAACTTCAGATCCGATTCTTAGATTAACACCACTTGAATAAGTTAATCCAATAAATTCGGTGGCATCGATTTGTGTTCCATTTAAGTAAAACCTCATCATCGTTCCATCCCATGTTAACACCAGAGTGTACCAGTTGCCCTCTGTTATAGAATATGATGAGTTGGTACAATAATAGAAATTAGTACCATTTCCTAACCTAAGCCCGACACCATAGGATATGTACATGTAGTACCCTTTCTTACCTGCCCAATCCTCTATCGAAATCAATGTTTGTTCATTCACCAACTTGTTAGGTTTGAACGAGACTTCGAGGGTAAGTGCATCAGTCGGTTTAATGATCGAACTTGCTGGGACTAAAACATAGTCATTCACCCCATCAAACTTCAAACAGCTTCCGAACTTGCAATCCGTCGTCCAACCGCTTGTCGCGTTGCCAGTGACATTCATATTCGTCAGCGTGCCAGTGTTGTTGTTCCCAGTATCATCAAATGCATAAGCTGAGCCAGACCCTTCATCTAAGTGCCACACTCCAGCCACAGAGCTGTTGCGGAAGAAGTCGTAGTACACGTCCGAGTCGCCGCTGTTGCTTTCGCTGAGCGTGAAGTTCGTCTGCGTGCCGTACGTGACGCGGGACTCGTACAGTTCTTTTATCTCGTCCGCCGCCAGCGAGCGGTTCCAGATTTGGATCTCATCTAAACTTCCATTTAATCTAGCACTACTACTTCCAAGAGTAAGTATTTTTGATGCATTTGAAATGCTGCCTACCAAGTTTGAAACAGAGTTGTTGCCTTTCATAACCCCGTCGTAGAATAAGTACATTCTATTTGCAGCTCCCAGTTTGCCAGTTTTGTCGAACACGCCAACGATGAGGTGCCATCTGCTGTCGTTCAATAGTGAAGTGCCAGATGTTGCGCTCCACCTGTCAGTGCCATTGCAAATGAAGAAATAAATGTTTTGACTGGTTTTGTCTAGTTCAAACCTGTAGCCAGTTCTTGTAGACTGGCCAGCCCCTTTGTCAAAGATTGCTGGCCAATCTGTTATAGTTGAAGAATTCACCCATGCAGCGATTGCAAAATCACTACTCCCATCAAAATTATGTTCTGAATGATTTCCAATGGTGACATATCTGCCGCCACTATTAAAGTCAAGCGCCGACCCATACTTTCCTGAAACCCAGGGTGTCCCGCTGGTTATACTTCCAGTATTATTCCATCCAGACGAGTCATAAGCCGCAGTCCCAGTACCCTCATCGAACCTCCAATACCCGACCAACCCGCTCGTGTTCACGCTAGCCGTAGCGTTGTTCATAATCAAAACTGGTTTAGCTTTGTTTATCAGCATCCATGATGTTGTTGTCGTCGAACTATAGTTCTGCGACTGGTCGTACGTACACGTGTAATTCCAATAGCCAGCTGGTAGAACTGTCGACTCTTGTATCGGTGTAGTGCCTGATGCAACATTGGTGCCATTACGATAAAGTGTAAGTGCTGCTGAACCATCTCCTGTTGTTATAGAACATTGAGCTGTGCCTGTTAATCCATAATCTGTGTTGTTGTTTGTAAGTGTTATTGCTATAGATGGTGTACCTTTGTTGATGAATACATAATAGCTTTTACTGGCTGACGAGTAATTCTGATTGCCTGAAGTATTATAGATATACCAATGTGTGCCATTCGGTAGTGTCTGCACATCTTCCTGCGGGTTACTTGTGCCTATTGAAGTATTGTCGTATCTGTACAGAGTAAATGTTGGAGCTGAGCTGACAAAAGACGAGCTGCTGAACCAGCCTGTGGCATTTGATACGGCTGGATATGTGTATGTTTTGTTTGATTCTGTTCCGTTGATTGTAAGATTCATGTAGTTTGCTGTAGATGTGTTTTGAGTTATATTAACGGGTAGCAATATTGCAGATTGCGTATAGTTCTGTCCGCCGGATGTGTTGGCAAGATAGTAGTGGTAACCGGCTGGGAGCTGTACAGGCGTTCCATTATGCGTTGTAGTTACGTTTGTTGTGTTCCAGAAGAGGTTGTATCCGACGTCTATATCGCCTGAGTTCTGCTCTGTTAATGTGAATGTTGTTTGCGTGCCGTACGTGACGCGCGATTCGTACAATTCTTTAATTTCATTCGCGCTTAGAGAACGATTCCATACACGGGGTTCGTCTATTGTCCCGTTGAAAAATCCGTAAGCTCCGTTACCGATGCCTATGTATGTTGTTCTGAAATCGCTTATATTGGAAAACGTGCTACTAGACGCAACCTGCGTGCCGTCGACATATAAACTCTCACCACTAGAATTTATGGAGACTGCGGCAAAATGCCATAAACTATCGTTGTACGCATTGGAGGAACATATTGTTACATTATTGTTCCCTACTGTCGGATTGTACGATAGATAAGTTGTATAGCAGACTTTCCCTGTATTTAATTGTACGGTCAAGCTCGCACTATTTATGCCAGAACCTCCCCTATCAAGCGCAACTATGACTCCAAAGTCGTATCCTGTATTAAACCAAGCCATAAGAGTCATATTGGTAGAAGAATTCTGTATCGTAGAAGTTACGTAACCACCTTTGGACCCAGAGCTTCTACTGGGAGTAAAGAAGTTTAAGCAAGTACCGAATACGCAGTTATTCTGCCATACAACGTAACCAGTTGACAGATTAGCCAATGTCCCTGTACTGCTCCACCCAGAAGAATCGTAAGCCTTCGTTCCGCTTCCTTCCTCGAGGCGCCAGTATCCAACTAATCTGCTTGTATTCACACTCGCAGTCGCATTGCTCATAACAAGCACTGGTTTTGCTTTGTTAATCAGCATCCATGATGCCGTGTTTGTGGCAGTGTAATTTTCTGACTGATCGTATGTACATGTATAATTCCAGTATCCGGCTGGAAGAACAGTTGATTCTGAGATTGGTGTCGTGCCTGATGCCACGTTGCTGCCATTTCTGTACAGTGTAAGTGTAGCTGAGCTGTCGCCTGTAGTTATCGAACATTGAGCCGTGTCTGTCGAGCCGTAATCGGTGTTGTTATTCGTCAGGGTTATCGCTATTGTCGGACTTATCTGAGTGACAGTCAGCGTTATCTCAGTCTGCGCAGCAGTGTAGTTCGTGCAGATGTCTGTGTATCCGGTGATGTTGTAGCTTCGGGCTGCCAACTGCTTCGTATAATCTGTCGAACCTTGCGATGTCCCATCCTCTTTTATGTCATACGAACAACCGCCATCTCCAGAGTTGCTTTCACTTAGCAAAAAGCGTGTGGTGTTTGGATAATTTCTTGTCTGCGATTCAGTCGAACTTCCATCCAAAGCCAAGATCATGCTCGCTGCCGGATCGGCTTTAGCAATTGTGAAGTATCGCCATTCTGTTGCATTTTGGTTGTTCGAACTGTCGTTCGCAACGAAGCGGAACTGGTATGTTGATGCGGCGAGTGATGAAGAGTTGTACGTATATGTGGGATAGCTACCTGACATCGTTGTATTCTGTAATGTTCCTGTGAAGTTGTGCTCTATGTAAGAATTGTTAAAGCCGCATGAATCGCTCCATGTCACTGAAAAGTTTGAATAACCTGTCGGGTTGTACGTTGTCGCGAGCTGCGAAGCGTTGTTCGAGTATTTTGGCGGCGTTGTATCTCGTATAGTGAAGTTCATCCGGTCAGTCACATTTTGATTTCCCTTGGTGTCGTTGTAGTATATCTTCCAGCCGACAACTGTGCATTGCGCGACGCTGCTGTTGCTCCATGTGAAATTGCTCCAAGTCCATGTCGCAGCTGCGTTGCCCATGTCCATCGGTGAGCCGTAAGTGAACGTTTCCTCGCTTCCCCAGCCTCCGTGAGAGGGTTCAGGTGAGGCATAGTTCCTAATTCTAATCCAATCGAAATTTGCAGAACTAGTTCTCGCAGACCCACCGGTCCCACAAGCACCATCGTTTTGTCCTAATTTAACTGAAAGATTAGGATCCAAAGAACAATTCATATAGGCTTGCAGTAATAGGCTATCGTTATAATAAATATAAGCATTACTGGCAGTCGAACTTCCATTAACCCTAATTTCAACTAGATTATAATTTAAAGTACTATCAACATCTGCACTTATTACGTTAGAAGAAGTATTACACACCCCCTGCGTACTATTCGCTGGGGCAAATTGAATACTGTTAGTAGCTACGCCGTTGTTTGTTACACGAACAAACATTTGCTCTGTGCTGCCGCCACCCGATACGTTATAGAGATGGACGCCATAGTCCGTCGTATAATAATCTTCTTTGTTGAGCCTTATTTTAAATGTAAGGGAGAAGTTAGAAGGTATAACTAAGGAAGTTTGGTTTGTGCACGCCTTAGCTATATTTGCACAACTACCAAATCCTGGGTTGTCTACCATAAGTGTATTGTCAGTTATGTTGACAGTTGCTACGCTATAATCCCAATCAACCCACCAGTTTCCAACACTTGCGCTATTTAATCTATCGAACGAATCAGATGGCAAATAGAAAGTATTAGATATATTACTAACATTCGTCGCACTCGGATTACCATAATAAATGTAAATAGTCGCGTTGTTCGGGCTGGCTGATATGCTTGGAATCTCGACCCAGAATGTAGCATTGTTCGTTCCCAATCGCTCAACCCAGTAGTCCAGCAAATCTCCGGTGCTGTTCGTGAATCTTACGTCGCCGAAATCTGTTCTGGCTTTGGTGCCAACGTATACTTCGCTTCCGCTGTCTGTTCCTGTGGTGTTGTATATAGTGATGTTAATCGTATAGTTCGTCTGCGCGCCTGCTGTGCTGCCTGTTATGTTGTGTGCCTTCCTATATCTCCAGGAAGAATTTGTATAATTCCTCCACACCCCGCTTTCGTTCGTTTCCAGCCACGCCCAGTCAAGAGCAGTCTCGTCGTATCCTTGCGCAGTCAGATTTATCCATTCCCCTTGGTTTATTGTGTTGTCCGTGTCGTTTGTTGTCTGGTTGCCCCACAACGGAGGCGTTGTGTCTGTCGTTAATGTCAAAACCAGCAGCGTGCTCGATGTCAGGTTGACTTGTGCGTTGGCATTGTTGTATCCGGCCTTGCTTGCATTCACAGTATAATTTGTAAAGTACATGTAGCCGTTCGTCATGTTGTACGTCCAGTTGCCCACAAACTCGTTCAGAATCTGCTGTGTGGTGTAACCTGATGAATTTGTCGTGTCCGTGAAGTTTGATGTTGGATTCTCTATATTCGCTACACTGTCCGTGTCGTTGCCAAAAACGGTTGCAGACTCTATCGCACTCCCAGAACTGTCGTTCACATACACATCCAAATAGTATTGGTTATATAGCTTTGTGTTGCTCGACGCATTGAACCTGATGTCGGATTTGTTGAGACTCGAGTTTATGATATAGTTGACTTCATTGCCAGTACCTGTTAAGAAGACATCGTAGTAGTTGGTCGCATTCAATATACAGTCTGAAATCCGGTTGTTGTTTCCGCCAGAAATATGTATAGGCGAGGGTATCTGGTCATCGATGTCGCTTGTGTCTATAGTATTCGTGCTTGTCCCAGTTGTTGTTATATTGCATGAACTTATATTGGTATTGTCCCCTACAATATAGATTCCACGGGCAGCATTCCCGGAAGTTGTTATATTCGTGTTTGTTATTTTGTGGTTGTCGCTACCGCTGATGATTCGTATTCCTACGCTAGAACTTCCAAGAGTTGTTATCCTGTTCGAAGATATGGTCTCGTTGTCCGCAGTACTAGCAGACATAAATATTCCGTAATTTAAGGTGCTAGAAGAAGTGGTTGTTATGTTGTTGCCGGTTATATTGTTATAGTACCCGTCTGCCAACCTTATGCCAGGGCTATAAGAACTCCCAGTTGTTGTTATGTTATTGTTGAGTATTGTAGTGTAGTTGCTTGCGTCGTTAAACAGTATGCCTTCTGTTTTTGTGGTTATGTTGCTGTTGCTTACGGTCGAGTTCGTAGTTTTTGTGAACAGTATCCCCGCTTCTGTAAATTGCGAATTGTTTACTGTGACATTGGAGCAGTTTGCAAGTATTAACTCGCCGTAATCCGTGGCGGTTATCGTTGTGTTTTGCAGGCTTTTGTTGTACACAATCGGCTTGCCGTTTACATAGTTGTTCTCTATTACGATTGTGTTGCCGTAAGGTGTAATAATTATAGGCATATATCCACCCACACTTGTAATGTTATTGTTCCTTGCCGTGTTGTTGTTTGTACTAAATATGAATATGCCAGCGCTGGATAGTGCAGGATAAGAAATGAGATTGCTATCTATTGTGTTGTTCGTTGAGACAGAACCAGTAATGTAAATGGCATGTGAGGTGGTTGACTGAGATGTTACATTGTTACCATAAATAGTGTTGTTGGCTGAGTTTTGAATATATACAGGATAATTAGAATATTGACTTCTCTTTCCAATCGTGTTATTCGCCACTGTAGTACCGTTGCCTTTTATCCAAACTGTATGTTGGCTACTGGTACTGCCGTTGAAGTATATGTTCAGATTAGTAACCGCGGCACTGTTCGCATTAATCAGCAGCGATGTGCCGGTCGAGTTTATGGACGGCTTGGTGGTTGAGTTGGAAGTCAGCGTTATGCTTTTGTTCAGCGTGACGTTCTCGTTGTAAATAGAACTGTCGGTTATCATAACAGTATAGCCATTCGGGGCGCTATTTATTCCACCTTGAATATTAGTATAATCACAGCCGCCAGACTGACAGACTGTTATCAATCCTGTTACATTTATGTAGTACGTTGCTCCAGTAGCGTTTGTAGTATAGTTCTCATTTCCGCTCGTATTACCCTTGTAAGAATGCAAACCCGCGCTTAGCGTAATAGCAGTCCTCGGGTTGCTTACAGATGCACCGTCCTCGTACAACGACGCCGTGCCAGCGCCCGAGTACACTATGGTCGCATTCGCTGTCGACTGACCGCCGTAGGTTACTGTGATGTTCTGGTTGGCATAAGTTCCAGTTGAATTGATCAAATAAATATTAACTGGATTGGTGCTGTTTTGATTCACAGTTAGCATTATCTCTGTCTGCGTAGCAGTATAGTTCTCACAGCCGGCTGTATAAGCAGTTATATTGTAACTTCTTGCTGCCAGCTGCTTTGTGTAGCTTGTCGAACTCTGCGAAGTCCCGTTCTCTTTTATGTCATACGTGCAGCCGCCGTCGCCTGAATTGCTTTCGCTAAGCGCAAAGCTTGTGGTGTTTGGATATGTCCTGCTCTGCGACGCAGAAGAACTTCCGTCCAGCGTAAGCGTAATCGTCGGCGTAGCTTTATTGATAACTATGTAAAATGATTTTGATGAAGAACTGTAGTTTGCATTGCCGCTTGTATTGTATATGTACCAATGTGTGCCGTTTGGTAATGTTTGCACATCTTCTTGTGGATTGCTTGCGCCGATTGATGTGTTGTCATAACGATAGAGCGTGAAAGTAGGTAAGCCCCCAGTGAACGAAGCACTGCTGAACCAGCCTGTTGCGTTCGATACGGATGGATACGTATATGTTTTATTTGATTCAGTTCCGTTGATTGTAAGGTTCATGTAGTTTGCTGTAGATGTGTTTTGTGCTATATTCACAGGTAAGAGTAGCGTGCTCTGCGTATAGTTCTGCCCGCCCGATGTGTTTGCAAGGTAGTAGTGGTAACCGGCTGGTAATTGCACAGCTGTTCCATTGTGCGCAGTCGTCACATTAGTCGTGTTCCAGAAAAGGCTATATCCAACGTCTGTGTCGCCTGAATTCTGCTCGGTTAGTGTGAGTGTGGTTGTCTGACCGTATGGCTTTGTTGATGCGTACAATTCGTTTATCTCGTCTAACGATAATGACCTGTTCCATATGTGATATTCGTCAAGTGTGCCATTGAAATACCAGTCGCTTCCTGTTTCGCCTATTACCACATTTGCCGCAAGGTCAGGTATAGCATCGCTATCAGTTGTTGTTAGCCCGACCTGAACTCCATTTTGGAAAATACGAAAAGAAGTCCCGTTTCTATTAAGTACAATATGATACCATGTGTTGGTTGAAATTGTTGTAGCTTTAGATAATGAAATTACGAGGCTGCCACCCGAGCTAACATCATACTGCCAGTTATATACACCATTGTCGTTATAGAAGTACAGTCGTTGCCTATTATCCATGTCTACTCTTTGGGAAAACACAGCATACCCTGCTCCATTTGCTGGTAAGGAATTAAGTTTAACCCAAAAATCTATTGCAAAGTCTCTACTGCTAAAGTTCCAGTTGTCACTATCGGATATGGTAATAATATCGTTTGTTCCATCAAACTGCATCGCACTACCAAATCTACCAGCTGCAGTCGGTCCGCTTGTCGCGTTGCCAGAATTGTTCATTTTAGTAAGATTGCCTGTGTTGTTGTAGCCGGAATAATCCGTAGCGTAACCAAGAGATTCGTTCTCGAATCTCCAATATCCAACCAAGCCTGATGTGTTTACAGTAGCGGTAGCATTGTTCATTATCAAAACTGGCTTCGCCTTAGCAATTGTAAAGTACTGCAACTCTGTTGCATTTTGGTTGTTCGAGCTGTCGTTCGCGACGAAGCGGAACTGGTATGTTGCTGCGGCGAGTGATGAAGAATTGTATGTGTATGTCGGATAGCTGCCGCTCATGCTCGTGTTCTGCAATGTGCCTGTGAAGTTGTTCTCCAAATAACTTCCGTTAATCATACCGCTGTCGTCTGTCCACGTTGTGCTGAAGTTGCTGTAGCCGGCCGAATCGTATGTTGCAACGAGCTGCGAGGCGTTGTTCGAATAAAGTGGGGCTATTGTATCTGCAAGAGCATTCAGATATGCGAACATTACATTGTATGGGCTGGCTGTACCAGCAGCATAAGCAACACCTGTTTTATTGTTCTGTACAATCTCGAAGCTGCTTAGTCGTGCGTTGGTTGATGGAGTGTCATTGATCCATGCTACGGCATTAGTCCACGTGCCGTTCTTAATTCGGTAATACATACTTCCTCCGTTAAACCAGAAGCAGTACAGTTTTCCAGTTATTGTATCTCGGGTTAATACAGGTGCCGAGGTGCTTGATTCTGCTGCGTCGATTGTGGATTCGTCGCTCCAATCATTCCCCGAATAACTGAAGTTAGTGTAAACTATGTTATAGGGGCTCGGACTAAGAAAAACGTAATGGATAGTGTCGCTTCCATCACTGACACCGCTCCCGTAGCTTCCAGCTTGTATCCGGTTACTCGTTTTCACCTCAGTGCCCCATGTAGCGCCGTTCCATGTTTTTAAACATGTAATATCGAAGGCGTAAATTGCGACCATGTGTCCATTACCAACGCTGAATATGCGCACATTCCAAGAGTTACCGTTTGTGGTGTTCAGTTGGACGGCGGTCTCTGAGCCTGACCAAGTGCCGTCGTTGTTGTCGCTCTTGATAACGAACGGCCAATAGCTGCCTGTGTTGTTGCCATAGCGATAAATGATGAAGGGATATCCGTTGGAGTCTGGATACACGTCAGGATATCCATATGAATTGCTCGCAGAACTGGCTTGAACTGTCTGTTCTGCGGCACTCCACGTTATCGTGCCGTCGCTGTTTGGGGTTCCTCTTCTGTAGAATAGAGCTTGGTTGATTGAGCTATAGCCAAAAGCATAGTGCAAATAGGTTCCATCATATCTAACAGCGAAAGGCGAGTCTGAGGTGCCTGCCCTTACGTCAGTGATAGCACTCCAATTCAGCCCGTCAGAACTAGTTTTATAAACAATCCTCGTCCCATTGCTGTAGAACACCCAGAAGAGTCCTGCTGCGTAGAATGTGTTGCGCTGGTTCGAATAGGCAATAGCATCAGCTGTGGTGCTTGTTCCCACAACTGGATTTGTACTGTTGCTTATCCAGAACTCGTAAGTCTGCGAGTCGTTGTAAAGCGTGTAGTTCGGCATGAATAGAATGTAGTCGTAGCCGAAATATGTGGAGTTTCCGCCTTGAATCAAGAAGTTTGTCCAGTTCGTCAACTGCTGCCATGCACTGTTGGCTGTGTAGTTCCTCCACCATACATGGTTTATCGTGGCGCTCGCATTATACAAGTCCTTTATGAAGAACACGGGTTGAGTGCGGTTGTACAGACCTGTGGTGAAGTTGAACCTTACTGTGTTTCCAGACTGGGTAAGATTATAAGTTCCTGTGATGTTGCTGAATCCTTCATAGCTGCCTGTAAATGCTGTGACTGTCGCTGGATTCTTGAAACTGAGGAAGGCGTTCTTAAAGTCCAGATTATAGATAGTATCGTTGCTTGTGACTGCAGTGTTCCCATTCTGGCCGAAGAGAGAAGCATAAGAAAAAGTGACGTTCTTCTGCGTTTTAAGTCCACCCATACCCACGAATACAATTCTCGTATAGTTGGATGCTCGCCTATATGTGGTGTTTATGCCAGCTTTGCCAGCCGTACCCGCCCATGTCTGAATTGGAATAAAACTTGCAAATGTCCTGTTCGTTCCAGAAGTATTGAAAACAAATACAAGTGCATCGGTGTTATTGCTTATATTGTAATTAGCATCTGCGTCTGTTGAGGCTGCCGAGATATAGCCATCCAGATTGTATGCGCCATAGCTGTCGAGCTTAGGCGATGTCGTGGCTGCCCTAGTGAAGACGTATTGTAGGGCTGTGCCACTGACAGCAGCGGGAAAGTCTATCTTACTGAAATTCCCTGCAACAAAGTAAATTGTTTGATAATATGTCGGATATGCATAGTAATCTGTCGTATAATTGAAGCATATGACCTCCCCAACTCCAACACTTAAATCTCCGTATGGATTCGTGCAGTTCGCATAGTTGCCGTAGCTTGAGCTTGCGTTCTCGAAATGCACCATCGCTCTTATCGGACCGCTTTCGACGACCCAATTGCTCATGGCGAAGTCAGCAAGGACTTGATTACTTGTAGTACTGGAAGTAGAATTAGATATGCGTATATTCATGTTTTGCGCATTGCTTGGGAAGTTTTGATTGTATATGTCCATGTTGTTTTCTCTTGCCATCGAACCTGCAGTTTTCGATACGTTTATTGCATATATCGGCAACCCGTTGGAATTAGTCCCGCCGACTATCCTGTAGAGGGAGTTTGTAGTCACAGAGACAACAGTAGAAGCAGTGCCGAAATACATTATGAAAGTTTTTGGACTCTCTGCAAAGTAGAACTTCAGCCTAAATTCCTTGTCCGTGCCCGAAGGAATGTTTGCAAAGGTCGTGTAGTAGACACGATTGTATCCTTTGTATGACGATAGATATTTGAAATCTGTTTTTCCCAAGTGGACTGGAACATCGTTGCTACCATAGTTCCTATACCATAAATCACCGTCATTGAGCAAAGCGCCGAAAGAGAACCCAAGATATTTTGTGGCTGATGGTATGGAAACATTTTCCTCGTCAGTCCAGAACCTTCCGTCGATTGTCAGGCTTTTCTCCGTCTTGTTTATCTCAACCGTAGAGGGGTAAAGCTCTATGTTGAACGGCTCTTCGTACGCTATTCTAGCGAAATCCCAGACCAAAGACTCTGAAACGCCGATTTCATTATTTACTCCTTGGGCATTAGTTGCAACGGCGAAAAAAGAAATATACAGAATCATTAGTAAAGTTGCCACTAAAGTAAACAACAAAAACTTTGTTGTTTTTATTTTTATTGACGCCTTTGCAACTTTTGTATTCTTATCTTTTGTCACTCTTTCTCCCCCACCTTTTCAAATAACAAAGCTTCGCCGGCCCAACCTTGCGGATTTTCACAATTCCTTCAGAAATTAGCCCATACATGTATTTTGCAGTTGTCTGCCTAGTTACGCCAAGATGCTTAGAAATGATTAATACGTTCAAACCTTCTGGATGCTCCCTGAGAAGTTCGATAATGCGTTCTTTTATGTTATCTCCGTTTTGAGTAGGCGGTTTTTCTCCGTTCTCCTGAGTTTTATTTAATTCGTCTAATTTTTTTATCAACGACAGGTTGTTTTTAGAGATACTCTTGGGCTCTGTCGAAATTTTAACTGTCGGAGAACTCGACACTAAATCGACCGACATCAAACCTATGCCGTACGACTTAAGCATATCTCTGGTTTCAGCTGGCACGAACCCTATTTCCTCGTAAGGAAGGACGATGTAAGCTACATTAGCCTGTTGCAGATAATGCAGGCAGTTGCCTATCGCGGCTGTTACATCAACTGCACGATTTTTTATTTCGAAAGCTGTTATGATTTTATCTTTCAAAGAAACGATATTAGGAAACTTCCCACTGATAGAAATATTCGTAAAACAAATATGGCCTTTCTCCTCTAGCCAATTCAAAAGAGCTTTCTCAAACGATACAGATCTCACTTAAAGCCCACACTCAGCGAAAGATGTATTAGGCGAAAGACGTATCCGGCGAAACATTCATTTAACATAAGCTTTGGTTAACATAGCCTATGTTTAACATATCTTATGTTAATTACATGTCGATTGAGATAAGCCGTAGCATTTTTTGAAAGGTTTTACAACTTAACGAAGGCGTTTCAAAAATTTCATAGCAAGGAGAAAGTGGGATGAAACTTTAAAATGAAAAGGGAGTCTTAATAAGACTTATTTTGCTGAGTATTGTGCTTAGATGTTTTTAAGCAATCTAAAAATGCAACATGTGTGTCGATGGGCTTCGAATTGCCATTTTGCATTTTTTCAATCATATGTTTTCGCCAGATTGAATCTCAAAAAAATGTGCGCACAGGTATACGTATACAAATACGTGTTTTACTGGTTTGAGAAGGCTCTTTTAGGCAGCATGGTTTTCTATGCAGCGTAGCCGTCGACACATTCGACAACAGTATACTCGACAACCAACAGAATGCAAAATCATTTTAAAGCCAAAGAAAAATAATTAAAATATGGCATTTTTGTTTTCTTCGGACGAAAAACTAGAAAAACATGCTGTTTACGAAAGACTGAAAGAAACTTTGGATATGCTGAGAGATGTAAATGCCCGCATGGCTGACATACAAGAACGAATTGATGCAATAGAAAAAGTGCTCTCTGAGCGACTTCCGCCTGACATACTGACAGAGCATAAATTCAGGGAAGAAGTTCAATCGGGCGATGAAATAGTGGGAAAAATCATATCAAAAGTCGAGGATTTCTCCAAAGCAAAATCCATAAGAGACTTGCTGGAAGAAAGAATAGAGCAGGAGCAGAGACCCAGCATAGTAGAAACTAGAAGGATAGAAGCGATAACCGGGTTTCTGCAACAGCACGGCAAACTCAACAGCGAAGACTTAGCAAAGCATACAGGGCTTTCACGCACGAGATGCAACGAGTATTTTAAGCAAATGGAAGAGATGGGCATAGTAGAGCCTGTTCTCGTGGGAAGGGAAAAGTTTTATAGGTTGAGCTAATGCGTTTGAACTAATGGCTGAACTACTCTTAATCGGCTGAACTAATCTCTTAATCTTTCTTCCAAAATTTTCTTAAGCCTTAAAGCAATATCTTTCATTCTCAACTCATTTCTTTCTATAAAATTCGGGTTGATAAAGAACCCTTTGTATGCAATATTGTTCCTCAACTTCCTAAGTTCGTCTATAAACAGTATTTCCGATTCAGAAAACTGAGGGAAGAACTCTTTCAGATATCCTATTAGAACTTCGTGACTCAATGTCTTGTAGCCGTCTATAGCCATAAGTCCTGTTGCTATCTCCTTTATAATTTCGTAATAATCTTCTACAACAAGTGACGCGAACTCTTTTTTATCCTTTTTCTCCACTTCCTTTATCCTGACTTCAATCATTTTTAGTATAGATTTGGCCAATTCTTTATCTTGCTTTACTTTTCTAATTTCTTCTTGAGAAACTCTCCATAACTTCAACTAGACCACCTTCAAATATCCATAAACAACTATCCCGTTAATTACATTATTTAACAACTCTTTTGGGATGTCTGAAATTTTCGGCTCAAAATGTAATGCTATCTTTCTTTTAAGTTTTTCCTCAAATTGTCTAAGACTGATTTCTTCTTCTTTCGCAATAACAAGCAAGTCGATATCGCTAGTCTCTATATCTTCTCCTCTTGAAGCTGAGCCGAACAACACTATAGCATCTGGCACAAATTTATCTACAATAAAATCTATCAAACCAGCACTGTGAATTCTCAGCAGTATATCGTTTCTTTTATAGATTTTAAACAAATCATTTCCAGATGAAACATAGCTTTCATAGACGCCTCTCTTCTCTTTTTTGATAAAATTAAGCTTTTCGAGTTTTTTAACATGATTGCTAACAGACGGCATTCCGAGTTTTAACATTCTACAAATTTCCCTCAACTGAAATTGCCGTGTTGGGAAGTCGAAGAACAACTGTAAGATACGATAGGTATTATAGTCCTGTAACATATGATATATTTTTGTATCAAGTGATATATAAATATGTCTCTTCGAATCACCTATATGCACTAATTCGCATAATAAGGAAAGAATACTTCAGATAAGGGAAAAGTTTTATATGTTGAGCTGAAATAATGAAATACTGTAAACACAACATTTAAATACCCAAATACACATATTACACATAATACAAATAATACACTTATTGGCATACCCATGCGAGGCGACGTAATATGGCAAACATAACATTATCCGTATCTGAAGATTTAAAGAAAAAAATGGAACAACTTCCAGAAATAAATTGGTCTGAAATAGCTCGGCAGGCGATTGAGCAAAAAACTGCGCAGATGATAGTGCTGAAATCCATTACTTCGAAGAGCAAACTTACTGAAAAGGACGCTTTGGAACTTGGAAGAAAGATAAATAAAAAATTGGCAAAAAAATATAGAGAATCGATGTAAATGTTGTTGGTCACAGATGCGAATGTTTTTATGTCAGCCTTAATTGCAAGGGAGCGTACTTTGGATTTGTTCTTCTCAGAAAAACTGCAGTTGATCGCGCCTGATTTTATTTTTACTGAAATAAACGAGCATAAAGAAGAGATATTGAAGAAATCAGGCTTATCGAAAGAAGATTTCGAATTGTTCATAAGCTTGCTTGCCACGAGGATAGAAATCGTTCTAGCAGAAGAATTTAGGTCACATTTGGAAGAAGCTAGTAAAATTTCACCAGACTCAGACGATGTTGTTTACTTTGCATTGGCGTTGAAGTTTGACTGCTCTATCTGGTCAAACGATAAAAGACTAAAAGAACAAACCACGGTCAAAATACTCACCACAGAAGAACTACTTGAAATGCTTTAAGAGCTATGCGAACAGATAAATTAATCAAAATATCCTAATATTAGAAGTGGTCCAATGAACGAACAAAAAGTGAACGAACAGAACATAGAAAGAGAGTTGCAAGAGAAATTAGCAGCTTACAGGCTCTTGGAGAGCAGATTTGATGATCTTGCCAGACAACAAAACATGTTTGCCACTAAGATATTGGAAGTACAGAACACGATAGCAAGCATAGATGAGATTGAAAATGGTAAAAGGGGGAGAGAAGAAGACGCAGGTAAAATTGCAGATAAAATGGCAGATAAAAAAGATATTTTATTCAATGTTGGATCCTCTACTTACATCAATGGCACGATTGACGATAAAAACAAGTTCGTGGTTGAAGTTGGCGCTGACGTTGCACTAGAAAAAACTGCCGAAGAGGCAAAAGCTGTTTTGGAAGAGCGTAAAAAGGAACTGCAGAAAGCCATAGAATTTTTACAGAAAGATATGCAGAGCATCTCTGAAGCACTGCAGAGCATAGAAACTGATGCGCAAAAAATGATTAACAGGATTCAACAAGAAAAGGAAAAAGAAAGAGTTAGAATAGTCCCGCCGGAGTAATCAAAAATGTTCGGATTTCTAAAAGAGAAGCTTTCGAAAGCTGTAAAATCTATTTCTGAAAAGTTCAAGGAAAAGGAAGAGGTGAAGAAAGAAGTTGAGGAAAAAATTGAAGAGGTCGTAGATGAAAAAATAGAAAGCATAAGCAAGGTTATTGAAGAGCCACAAAAACCGCAGATTGTCCTAGAAAAAGAAGAGAAGATTGAGGAAAAAATTGAAGAGATTTTAAAAGAAGTGGGAGAAGGAGAGGAAATAAAAAAGCCTGAGCTAAAGCCGGAGTTAGAAACAAAAAAAGAAATTAAAAAAGTGGCCGATGAGGTACTGAAGGAAATCAAAAAAATAGAAGAAGAACCGAAACAGAAACAAGCTGAGAAAAAATCTTTTATTAAAAAGCTGTTTGAACGCGCTGCTAAAAGTATACTTGAGAAGAAGCTGAATGAAAGCGACTTATTGCCGATTTTGAACGAACTTGAAACAGGTCTAATTGAAGCAGATGTGGCTGTGGAGGTTGCGGAGAAGATAAAAAGCGATTTGCTGAAAGATTTGGTTGGAAAAGATATAAAACGAGGCAAAGAGGAGGAAGCGATTTTAGATGCGTTTAAAAGAAGTTTAATGGATATTTTGTCTGTGCCAATTGTAGATTTGGAAAAGCTTGCGTCGGAAAAGAGGCCTGTTGTTCTGTTGTTCCTCGGGTTCAACGGCAGTGGTAAGACGACATCAATAGCAAAAACTGCCAACTGGTTGAAATCGAGAGGATTAACATGCGTGTTGGCTGCCGCTGACTCGTGGCGTGCCGCCGCAATCGAGCAGCTTGAAGAACATGCGAATAAAATTGGACTAAAAGTGATAAAGCACGACTATGGAGCAGACCCAGCTGCCGTGGTTTACGATGCAATCGAGCATGCGAAAGCAAAAAGAATTAACTTCGTGCTCGCCGACTCTGCAGGCCGTGCGCATACAAACCAAAATCTTATGCAAGAACTGAATAAAATAGTTCGCGTTAACAAACCTGACTTGAAAATACTAGTCATAGATTCGATGACAGGCAACGATGCTGTGATTCAGGCCCGGGAGTTTGGTAGCATAGGTGTGGATGCTGTGGTTTTTACAAAAATCGACGTTAACGAGAAGGGCGGTGCGATACTTTCTGTGACAAATGAACTGAAGAAACCAATTTTGTTTTTGGGCATAGGGCAAGAATACAAAGATTTTGAGAAGTTCGACGCTGAAAAGTTCGTAAGTAGGATACTAGAATAGTCTAAAGCAGGATTATAGAAAATACAGGACAATCGAATAAACTTCTAAACCTTTAAATTTAAAATCATAATTCTAACTATTTGATATGAATTAGATGTGAATTAGTGGTGTTATGTTGGACGACCTTGGAAAAAATTTGAGCGGATTAATTAAGCGCATAATCGGCGCGAGCAGCGTAGATGAAAAAACTGTAGAGGAGATTCTCCAAGAGTTGAAAAAAATACTTCTTCAATCCGATGTAGACATGGATTTGGCAAATAAGCTGGTTGAAGACATAAGGAAAAAATGCCTGAAGGAAAGCGTACCAGCTGGCCTTACGTTGCGTGAGCATGTTCTAAAAACGATTTACGACGAGCTTGTGAAACTGCTTGGCGAAGCACCCGCATACATATCGGATAAAAAGAGGATAATGTTTGTAGGCCTTTTCGGAAGCGGAAAAACCACAACAATAGCAAAGCTTGCTCGATACTACAAAAAGAAAGGAAAGCGGCCTGCGCTTGTTGCGCTCGACTACCATAGACCTGCAGCACCGCAACAGCTGAAGCAGCTCGGCGATCAGTTGGATGTGCCTGCATACATAAACGAGAAAAAAGACCCTTACGCATGTGCGAAAGAAGGCATTGAAAAGTTTAGTAGCGGAAAATACGACGTTATAATTTTTGATACTGCTGGCAGAAACGCATTGGACAAAGAACTTGCTGAAGAACTCAAGAAGCTGGGCGAAATAATAAAACCGGATGAAGTTCTGCTGGTCATACCAGCCGATTTAGGAAAAGTTGCTAGAAAGCAGAGTGAGGAATTCAACAAGCTTGTTGGAATAACAGGCGTTGTGGTAACAAAGATGGACGGCACGGCAAAGGCGGGCGGCGCACTCGCAGCCACGGCAGCAACTGGTGCGAAAATAAAGTTTATCGGAACTGGCGAAAAAATAGAGGAATTTGAGCTTTACGACCCCACGCGCTTTGTATCGCGTCTGCTCGGGCTCGGAGACCTGCAGACACTACTCGAGAAGGCGAAGGAAGCGAATCTGAAAGAAGAAACTGTTGAAAAAATAGTCGAGGGAAAATTCACACTTACAGATTTCTACGAACAAATTCAGGCAATGCAAAACATCGGCCCATTAGATAAGATTGTAGGAATGATACCTGGTGCTGGGATGATTAAGCTGCCGAAAGATGCGCTTGAAAAACAGGAGCAGAAGATGAAAAGCTACAAACATATAATAAACAGCATGACTCAAGAAGAGCGCGATAATCCGGACATAATCAACTCTAGCCGCATCAAAAGGATATCGAGGGGCAGCGGCAGAGCAGAAGCGGACATACGCGATTTGCTAAATCAGTACAAACAGATGAAAAAGATGATGCACGCATTCGGCGGACAGGCTGGGTTGAAACGTGGGGCGTTGAAAAACCTTGCAAAACAATTTGGTTTGGGTTAGATTTGGGCAGGTAAAGTAATTAGTGTATTGTCTTTTTATTTTACTGATCCTAAAATATACTAAGTGCACCAGCTGGATCCTATGGTTTTTGGATGTGGTAGAAGTGAGAAAAGATGCTGCTGAAAATGTAATCAAAATCGTCAGATGCCTAAAGGAAGCAGAAGAAGGTTGGCTTTGGATAAGAGAGATATCTAGACGTTGCAAAATGCACCATAAAACCGTCTCTAGGCTTATTGATAATCATTTATCTATGTTTATCGAAACGCAGACTATGGAACCGTTTAATATCCAGATGATACGGCTCAAGTCTGGCGCAGACTTAAACGGAATTTTCAGATTTTTGACAGTAAAAGAAAAGCTTGAAAACAAAACTAAAGTTAAGAAATTGGAGATTTGACGACATTCTAACGTATTATTATCGTTTTATGGAGAATTTAAAGCGCTTGAAGTCTGATTTAAATCATTTGAATCAGCTGAATCAGTTAGTGAACCGTCCGACGTACCTATAAATCTGACCCATCCTTTTCCAGCTTTAGTAAAACGCTCGATCTTATCAGTTCGTTTCATCGTATTAGAAAGAAGGCCACGAAGTGCGGATTCCGATATGTCGAGTCCAAACGCAAGATCTGTGTAATTAATTTCTCCTTTTTCCTGAACAATTGAAATCAACTTCTGCATTTTTTTAGTAGCCGGTAACTGCGCTTCCATGGTCTTGACTTGCGCTAAAATCTCAGTTCTAATCGGCTCTGGAGCCTTTTCTACTGTTTTTTTGAGCGATTCAAGCAAAACTGCGATCGATTCGAACTTTTTACTTGTATTTTCATCATGATTTCTAATAAGTTCGATTAATTCTGGTGTTCTGTCTTTGAACTGTAAAGTAAACCAGTCTTTTGTAATTACATTGGATTCTATTCTGTTTAACGACGATTCTATCTCTTTGAGAGCCCTTCCAGCATAACCGGCAGCAACGCCTAGCTGCAAAGAATCTTTTTCAATTTCTATTGCTTGTGAGGGTCTTGAGACTTCTTTTAATGTTTGCATCCCTGTAAAATCTGGTGTTACTGATCTGATTGACTGATTTAAATCATGATTTAAATCAGCTTTAGGTGATTCAAATCGTGATTCAAGTGATTGAATCGGTGATTGAAATGATTGAAGTGATTGAATTTCTGATTTAAATCGGAAGAGCTGCTTCAATTTTTGTATTATTCCCATAAAATCCTATTTAATTTTAGTCTTTCTTAGTATAAATTTGTATCAGTTAATCAAAGCCTCACATAATAATAAATATGCGTCAACGAAGCTATATCTCACAAGACCTTCTATGCCCCCTTTGCGTTTAAAGTCTCACTTTTCGATAATGTGTTAAAATTGTCACCAAAGTCGTAACTGCGCCAGACCGTACTGCTCGGCCTCACTGTCGTTTTTGTTCACAACAAAATATATATTATTTCTCACTTGTTATAAAACATATCTTATATCAGATATTTTTAACAACAATATTTATAAAATATATTTTATATTATATATTATATAAAATAATTAAATTACTAAAAATCTATATTTTTATGGCATTTTTGAAAAATTTAATCGAGATTTTAGATGCCAAAATTCCAGAAAATGACATTAAATTTCATGAAATCTAGAAAAATATTAAAAAATTTTAATTAAGTGCTTATTAATAATTAAAATAGCTAATATATAGTATTTATTATATATTATTTAGAAGATGTTTTAGAATTCGTACTAAAACCCTCACAAACGCTCAGTCTATACTTAGCATTGGCGCACTTATGCTAAAATCGAAAGAAAATGAAGAAATTTGGCAAAATTTGGCAAATTTAGACCATTTCTATCTCTTTTTTGACAAGTTCCAGAAGAGTTTTTTCTATATAATGGTAGAAAAGTCCAGGTGTAAGTTCGTAAGTTGTTCTAAACTTCTTTTTTCCGGCTTCATCTATTTCCACTCTGCGGTGTGATTGCACAAGATCCCACTTTCGTAGCGATGCCAAGGGTTTGTAAAACAGGCTAGGGTCTTTTGTTCGCGAGATTTCGAGCTTCTTTTCAAGCTCCTCGGCTTCCATTTTGCCCCCATTTTCCTTCAAAACCTTGACTATTTGTATGATTCTTTGCTTAAGTTTAGCTGTTTTTGGATGGTTTCCGACCAAAAGATATGGTACTATCTTCATATTTGCTCAGTCCTCCTTTATATGTGGCGCAGTTATTTTTTCAAATAAACTAGTACGGCACCAATCAAAAAAACAATAGTAAACATAATACAAACAGGCCATGGAATATTAAAAACAGGGGAACAAGATCCGACAGGTAAGTTCATACATTGTTATTAATTTCCTCAAATTTATAACTTTCTATATATGGAAAATGGTACTATCACTTGACTAAACAAGGCCTAAATTATACTTTTTATACATAAGAGAGAGAACGTTTGAGCTTGATCATAGACCAGCTTTATGGCCGAAAACAAAAACTATTGATTTATAGAAAAGAGTTAAAATCGGCTACCGTCGAAGTATCCTTTTTCTCTTAGATCCGCATTCACTTTTTCACGCAACTCTTCATGGTGATCGCAAGCCCCGTTAGGATGTCTTTAGTATCGGTTCTGTCCGAAGGTCCAATGAGTTATAGCCAATTGCTCTACGCTTGGTTTGTAAAATTTCTCTCTTATTGATTGAATAAAATTTGGCAAGTATTTCATAATTAAACAGTAGTCAAGAAAGAATTTATTCTTTATTTTATATACTTTAATATATATTTTTTACATCATATTTATGGGATTTACACAAATGCGCCAGATTATATACTGGAGCATATAGATTTACATAAAGAAGCTGGCATCAAAACCTGCCGTAAGAATAAGGTAGAGTAATTCTGACCGACGAGAACTTGCAATTTTCGTTAACAAGATTTTTGACTTCTTCGTACGCTTCTTCGATTGTTATACCACTAAGCTCTATTACTATAAGAGGAATACGAGTGTCGTCACTGCCTTCCTGGTAAATTAAATAAGAAGGATAATGGTTTTTCGTGCTCACTAACCCCATAATTGTTTTAAGCGTATCAGTATAGTCGTCCCTTCTTGGTCTAATTTGGAGATACGTCTTCATGACGCCTTGAAGGTCAATCTTGATGTTGCCTGAGACCATTGCCATAGTTTTTAAGTCTCTTTAAATTTTAAATCGTTAATTGTTTACAACTCGCGAAGGAGCCTAAGCCGAAATCTGTCGAATAAACTAACACAGGGTAGTCGGTGCAGGTATTGCTGGGGCTACAATCATCTTCTCGCCGAACTGTATATCTAGCGTATTCATCAAATCTACTGTAGCCAGTACAAAAGAGTCGCCAATATCTTCTGAAAGTTTTTCTATATCCCTCATCGATACATATCTTTCCATCTTGCCGGCAACGGTCTTGTACCATTTTTTCCTAAGCTTCGGTCTTTCATTTTCAGGGAGATTTATCCAAACATCCATAACACTCCGTTCTTTACGAGTTACTTTAAGGTCTATGTAAATCTTGTCTAACCTATAAAAGAATCCTTTTGGTGAAAAAAGCTGCTCGCGGTGAGAACTTACGTTCGTTGGGTAAACTTGTGTTGTGTACTGATAGTTGCCTATTACATCGCCCGATTCACCTGACATTTTACGTAATATCTCCCATAAATCCCTTCTTTGCATAGCAAATCATCCGTTCATCTTCGAAAGTCGATTAAAAATAGAATATTTTTTAGAGATTTATCCTTTACGTGGTTTTTTAGAAAACGCAACGCTCACTTTAGCTTATTCAGTTGCATCATCACGCCTTCGAACGCGTGCGCAAGCGTCTCTCCGGTTGATGTAAGCTTGACTATCTTGATTCTTCCTTTCTTTTCGAATTCGACAAGGCCAAACCTTTTGAATTGATCCAGAAGTTTGACAGTATGAGAATAAGTACAATCTATTTCTTTCGACAAAATGGTTGCATACTTAGGTCCGCTGTTCAAATCCACTAAAAGTCTCACTGGTTTTGTGTGCAAAAACAAAATAACTGGTGGTTCTGCTTTTTTGACTGCCATAATATCTAATAAAATATACGTCTTAAGGTATATTTATTCTTACAATATATCGATTGTAAACTATATCTTGTATAATATATTTCAAACATATATAGTTTTTCGAGTAAAATTTCGTTAAAATGCAAAAAATACTAGAAAAATGTTTTTAGAAATTTATTTTAAGGACAGACTACTAAATTTAGTTGGAGATAAAGTATGAATGTTCTGTCTGTTAGGCCACCTATTGCAGCTGGAAGATTTTACGACATTGATCCGGAATTGTTGAAAAAGCAAATTGATGCGTCTTTCAAGAAAGCTGAAAGTTCTGCGAAAAAAAAGAAATTAAAAATATCTAAATTCAACGCTGCAGTCGTGCCACACGCAGGTTACGATTATTCTGGCTGGGTGGCAGCTAAGTTTTATTCATTATTGAATGAAAACTCTCCAAGAAATTACATAATTCTAGGCCCAAATCACTATATGTTCGGCTCTAAATTCGCTACTGTTAAAAGTGGTTTGTGGAAGACTCCACTTGGAAGTGTTGCTGTTCATAACAGAATGGCTGACGTGTTGATTGAAAAATTCAAACTATTGGAGATGGATGTCATACCACACGAGAACGAACATTCGATCGAAGTGCAGCTGCCTTTACTGCAATCGCGCTTTGGAGACGAGTTCAAATTTGTACCGATCGCGATTGCAAATGATGTTGCTGATGAAACTCTTTTAAAAAGTTGTCAACTCCTAGGCGATGTCATATCAGGGGCAATCAAAAGAAGTAAAGAAAAATGGATTGTTCTCGCAAGCTCAGATTTTTCGCATTATGTACCTCAATCTTTTGCTGAAGAAACTGATACCTACTTGATAAACGCCATAGTCAAACTTAACGAAAAAACATTTTTCAATCGGATAATCGAGCGGAATGCAAGCATGTGCGGATTTGGGGCAATTGCCACGGCAATGGTTGTTGCTAAAAAACTTGGTTCTAAGCAGGGAAAACTTCTGAAATACGCTACGTCCGGAGATGTCACAGGTGACATGAATTCTGTTGTCGGATATGCAAGTATAGTATTATGAAGTTTATGCCAATACGTTAATTTTTGAATTCAGCTTTTCGAACAATCAGTAAAGGACTTAATACTTTGGTGCAACAATTCTAATTATGCCCGGTAAAAAATCGAGTCTAAAAAAGATCGAAGGAAAAGAAAGAGACATAAACAAGCTTGTTTTAAAACATGTCTTGCTAAATGCAGTTCAACACAATGGTAAGGCGGATGAAAAAGTTGTAATCGGTAAAGTGGTTTCTGGAAATCCAGAATTAAAAGATAAAATAAGCCAAGTAATCAAATCAATAAAAACTAACGTTGAAACTGTTAACTTGTGGCCTAGCGAAAAACAAAAGATTGAACTGGAAAAAATGAAAATAAAGATCGAGAGAAAGGTCGAGAAAGAAAAAAAATTAGAGTTGCCGCCTTTGCCGAATGCTAAAAAAGGTAAAGTTGTAATGCGTTTAGCGCCTTATCCTTCTGGTCCTTTGCATATCGGCAACGCTCGCATGGTAATGCTCAACGACGAATATGCCAGAAGGTATGATGGGAAATTGTTTCTCGTATACGACGATACGATAGGCAGTGAGGAGAAGAGGCTGATTCCAGAAGGATACAAGCTTGTAAAAGAGGGGCTTGATTGGCTTGGTGTGAAAGTTCACAAAATTTTTTACAAATCTGACAGATTGCCGATTTTTTACAAATACGCAGAAGAGATGTTAAGAAAAGGTTTAGCCTATGTCTGCCTTTGCACTGCGGAAGAATTAAGGGCCAACAGGAAGGCTGGCTTCGAATGTGTGCACAGAAAACAAACTCCAGAAGAGAACTTAGAGTTATGGATGAGTATGCTTGATGGCACTTACAAAGAAGGGGGAGCAACTGTCAGGCTCAAAACGGATATGGAACATCCAAATCCGGCGTTCAGGGACAGAGTCCTGCTGCGGGTGTCTAATCGAAAGCATCCGCGTGTTGGAAATAAATACCACGTTTGGCCATTACTTGAATTCTCCTGGGCTATTGATGATCATGAACTTGGAGTAACACATATACTTCGCGGTAAAGACCTTGTAATAGAGGATTTGATGGAAATTTTTATATGGGAAAAGTTTGGGTGGAAGAAATCTGAGTTTCTACACTATGGCATGCTAAAAATGGAAGAGGCGAAACTGAGCAAAAGTAAGTCCCGTGCTGCAATCGAATCTGGAACTCTTACAGGTTGGGACGACCCACGAACGTGGTCGTTACAATCTCTGGCTAGGCGTGGGATTAAACCGGAGGCCGTTAGAAGGTTCATACTTCGAATGGGAATGAGTCTGGCTGACGTAACAGTGCCTGCAGAAATCCTTTATTCGGAGAACAGGAAAATAGTCGACGCCAAAGCGAAAAGATATTTTGCCGTGTTCGAACCTATGAAAATCTCTATCGGTTCTGTGCCAAAAATTTTGAAGAACAATGTTGTAACTGCTCCCGTGCACCCAGATTTCCCAGCTCAGGGAAAAAGGACAATCCCGTTTGATCCGAACAGTGTATACATAGAAAAACAAGATTATGAAAAATATAATGGAGAAAAACTAGGTTTGATGAATCTTTTTTCTGTTGTGCTAGGCAAAAACACTAAATTCTCATCGGAAAAAATAGAGATGAACTCGCAAAAAATACATTGGGTTAGCGAACCGAATGCTAAAATAAAAATAGTAATGCCTAATGGGGAAGTAAAAACAGCAATAGCCGAGCCTGACATAAGGAAAGCTGGAGTCGGTGACATTGTTCAGCTTGTGAGAAACGGTTTCTGCAGAGTAGACAAAAGAGGAAATGATATAGTTTTATACTTTGCCCATAAATAAGATTATGAAGAATTGGAGCGATGATGCTGGGCTAAAAAGCATCAAAGATAGTTAAAGATAAAAGTCCCGAAATTAGCTATATTTAATAATCAAGATAAAACGATTGAAGAAAAGATGTGATCGAAATGGCTGAAAAGAACGAATTACCGAAGGAAGTTATCGACAAAATACTGCAATTAGTAGAAATAGCAAAAAACACTGGAAAAATAAGAAAAGGCACAAACGAGGCGACAAAAGCAGTCGAACGCGGCATAGCTAAGTTGGTTGTCATAGCAGAAGACGTTGAACCAAAAGAAATCGTAATGCATCTACCTGCACTGTGTAGCGAGAAGAAAATATTTTGTGTTTATGTACCAAACAAGGTAGAGCTTGGGAGGTCGGCTGGTCTGGATGTTCCTTCTGCTTCGATTGCTATTGTCGAAGTTGGGGATGGGAAGGATTTGCTCAAAGAAGTGATTTCTAAGCTGGAGAAATCTAAAAGTTAGTAAGTGCGGCGAGACTTGCTTTTATGCCTTTAGTTTTGAAACGTGGTTGTGATTTAAATGGTAGATGCTTATCCAGCAGAAGTTTTGCAAGTGCTTGGTAGGACTGGGGTACGTGGGGTTGTACAAGTTAGATGCAAAGTTTTGGACGGCCCAGACAGAGGAAAAGTGTTGATCAGAAATGTTATAGGTGCTGTCAGAGTCAACGACGTCCTAATGCTTCGCGAAACTGAAATGGAGAACGTAGATAAGATGAGCAGCCGCTGAACTGATAACCAAAAGTGATGAAAATGAAATGCTCCTTTTGCGGCAATACGATAAAAGCCGGGACTGGAAAAATGTTTGTCAAGAACGATGGCACTATATACTATTGGTGTTCTAGTAAATGCGAGAAAAATTTTACAATGGGCAGGAACCCAAAGAAGCTTAGGTGGATTGTAAGCAAGAAAAAAACCAAAAAACAAAAATAATTGTTTTTATAAAAAAGTGAAAACGTGGGCCAGTAGATCAATGGTAGAATGTAAAACTGCCAAAATCGCCACCTCAGAGTCGGAGGTTTTTGTTTTTAATCCAAGTGTTCAGCAGGTGCAAATGCTGCAAACAGATGTAAACCTCGGCTTGGTGAGGGCATGGTGGAGAAGTAAAATCCACAAGCTTCGGGTTCGAGCCCCGACTGGTCCACTACTTTTAAATTATTATTTAAATTGCACGAGACTGTGCAGAAAACCTTTTAAAATCTTTAAATAGATTAATATAGTTATCAAAATGAATTTAGTGTTAATCCGATGGGTTTGCGTTGTGTGATTAAAAATGAGTGATAAAGAAGCAGAAAAAGTTAGAAAAGGAAGAATTGAGAAAGTAGGTAAAGCCGAAGAAACAAAGAAAACTGAAGCAGCAGAACCTACAAAAAAAGAAAAACCGAAAGAAAAGCATGATATGCGAGTTTTAGTCAGAGTTCTCGGCACGGATTTAAATGGGGAGAAGGCGGTTGGTCACGCTATACTAAGAATAAAGGGCGTCAGTCATACTTTTGCAAAAGCAGTATGCAAGGCAGCGAAAATCGATCCGAAGAAAAAGCTTGGGTCTTTTACAGAGAGCGAAATAGCATCACTTGAGAATGCTATAAAAGATCCGCTCAAACTTAACATACCTGTATGGATTCTAAACAGAAGAAAGGATATAGAGAGTGGGAAAGATATGCACATGTCAAGTTCGGATGTGGATGTTGCCATGAAATTTGATATTCAAAGAATGGTCGACAAAAAATCCTACAAAGGCATAAGGCACATGCTTGGCTTGCCTGTCCGCGGTCAAAGGACAAGAAGTTCATTTAGGCGCGGTAGAACCGTTGGTGTAGTAAGAAAATCTGTAAGATTGGCTGCTGGCGCTGGAGCTGCCAAAACGGCAGGCGAAGAGAAGGGGAAGGAGGAGAAAGGGACGGATAAAGAAAAGAAATAACACTGAATAGCACTGAGTTGAGCAATATATGAGAAAACTTAAGAAAAAATACAAACGCCCGCAAATGTTATGGGACGTGGCGAGGATTGAAAAAGACAAAGAACTGAAGAAAAACTACGGGCTTTTGAGGAAGCATGAAATCTGGAAGGCAGAAACTTTTCTAAGAAAGTATAGGCGCTTGGCAAGGCGTTTGGCTGCCATAAAGGATAAAAAAAGCGAGAAGACACTTATAACAAAACTAGTGGACCTTGGACTTTTAGAAAAAGGGTCTGGATTGGATGATGTGTTGGGATTGAATGTTGAAAATATATTCGAACGCAGGTTGCAGACTATTGTTTTTAAGCGAGGCTTTGCAAACACACCAATGCAATCGAGGCAGCTGATAGTTCACGGCCATGTTAAAGTTGGTGGTAGGAAGGCGGCGAGCCCCGGCAGGCTTTTGTTGAAAGACGAAGAGAGCAAAATAGAAGTTTTGGGTGGTTCCGTTAAAAAAGAATCAAAAGATTCTCTTCAACCACCGCAATAAAAAATAATAGAAAAGTATTGTTATAGAGAAAGGTTAAATAAAATGGTGCTAGAATGAGAGGCCAAACAGAAAAAAAGGATAAATGGGGCGTGGCTAACATATTTAGCACTGCAAATAACACAATCATACACATTACTGACATAACCGGTTCAGAGACTATTGCAAGATATTCTGGAGGTATGATGACAGACAAAGACAGAGAGCAAGGGGGGCCGTTCCCCGCAATGCAAGCAGCTAAAAAGGCCGCAGAAGAGGCGATAACTAAGGGTTTGATAGGAGTTAATATACGAGTACGTGCTCGCGGAGGGCATCACACCAAATCCCCTGGCGCAGGCGCCCAACCCGCTATTCGTGCGTTGGCTAGGACTGGGCTGAAAATCGGTATGATTGAAGATGTGACACCTGTGCCGCATGATGTAACGCGTAGAAAAGGCGGAAGACGTGGCCGTAGGGTTTAACTAATAATTTATAGTTAGAGCAAAACAAATCATAATAATCATTTAATCAGTGACGCAGCAATGTGGTTTTATGGAAATTAAAATATTAGAAAAATCCGACATGGAAATAAGATTTTCTATAGAAGGGGTGAAATCGTCTTTTGTTGGAGCGTTAAGAAGGATAATGCTTTCAGAAATTCCAGCCATGGCAATAGAATGGGTTGATTTTAAGAAAAACGATTCGGCAATGCCAGACGAAGTTTTAGCAAATAGGCTTGGACAAGTTCCGTTGACGTACGACACAAAAGCATACAATGCGCCAAGCGAATGCAAGTGCGAAGGTAAAGGTTGTAGTCGATGCCAAGTCAAACTAAGCTTAGAAAAGAAAGGCCCGGCAGTGGTTTATTCAGACGATCTGAAATCCACGGATAAAAGCGTAAAACCTGCAATAGAAAAAATACCATTGGTTGAACTTTTTGAAGATCAAGATGTGCTGCACTTTTTAGCTACGGCGCAGTTGGGGTTTGGGAAGGAACATGCAAAATGGCAAGGCGCGATTGTAGGCTACAAAAACATGCCTAGCATTAAGATAAGCTCTATAGAAAAAGGCGATTTGGAGAAATTCATCAACTCTTGCCCGAGAGATGTTTTCAAAGTAAAAGACGACAAGCTAATCGTAATAGATCCAGCAAAATGTATCTTGTGCATGAATTGCGTGGAAATCAGTAAAAAGGGTGAGATAGAGGTTGCACCATTAGAAGATTCTTTTGTTTTTAACGTCGAGACTGTTAGTGGCTTCAAGCCAGAAGAAGTCGTACTCCTTGCAGCAGAAACGCTCGGGAACAAGATGAAAGAATTCCAGAAAGCATTGAAAAAACTAAAATAAATTAAACGAATGAATTCTAATTCTTATTCTTCTTAAAATAGTAAAAGAAATTATCTGTTAGATAGAGTTAGAGAGAGTCAAATAGATAAGATTGGCAGAGAAGTCAAGACCAGCGAGGGTCGCCTAGTCCGGCCAAAGCGCAGTGGTTAGTGGCGCAGGGCTTAAGTTTTTGTAACTTAAGCGCGGATTTCAAGATGAAGAATAATGCAAAAGCGAAATGAGAAACCCTGTGGCTTAGTGCCTTCGTGGGTTCAAATCCCACCCCTCGCATGAAAAACTAATAGTAGAAATAGTAGAATATGTAGTCAAAAGTGATTTTGTGGTAGTTGGCGGTACTTGTATGCGTTGCGGCAAATATTCTATTGCCCTTTACACATGTAAATCATGCGGCAGTCGTTGTTGCCCAGATTGCGTCGATTCTAGGACAGGATTCTGCTTGTTGTGCGGCGGCATAAAACGTGCTGACGTGAAAAAATAAAGAGGAAATAAAGTTTTTAAGTGTTGTCTGAGATGTAGTAATAATGAAAACTGGGGATTTCGTAGAAGTTGACTATGTAGGTAGAATGAAGGATACAGGAGAGATTTTCGACCTGACAAAAGAGGATGTCGCTAAAAAAGAAAACGTCTACAATCCGAAAGTTTCTTACAAATCTGTTGTGCTTATTGTAGGCGCTGGTTTTATAATAAAAGGTTTAGATGAAGCTCTGCAGGAAATGAAAGTTGGGGAAAAGAAAAAAATCGAAATACCGCCAGAAAAAGCGTTCGGGGGCAGGCAAGAGGAGCTTGTAAAGTTAGTGCCTTTATCGAAATTCAAAGAACAGGAGCAAAAACCGTCCCCTGGTGCAGTCATCAGCGTTGGAAACATGAGGGGAAAAATTGCCAGCGTGGATGGCGGCCGAGTTAAAATAGATTTCAATCATCCTCTGGCTGGTAAAACGCTTGAATATGACATAGAACTGAAATCGCTTGTGGAAAAGCAGGAAGACAGAATAAAAGCGATTGTGGCATATTTCACAGGTTTGGAAACAGTGGGAGTATCATTTAACGGTAAAGAAGCTGAGATAGAAATAAAGAAAGATGTTGATATTGTAAGAGCTGTAAAGAGCATGATTGCCGAAACTGCAATAAAATGGTGCGGCGTTGATAAGGTCAAGTTCGTAGAAATTTTTGAAAAACAGAAATATGAAAACCAGGGCGAGAAATAAATATTTACTTTTTTGAATTATTATTAACTAAATGACTGAATTGGTGGAATTATGGGAATTAAACAGCTCGATAAAAAAAGTTTGAAGGGAAAAATCGTTGAGGATGGTAAGGAAGACGAATATTTAAGGTCTTTGCTCGAGACGAGAAAAACAAAAATAAAAGTTGTTGGTTGCGGAGGAGCCGGAAATAACACGATAAGTAGACTTATGCAAGTCGGTATAACAGGTGCCGAAACGATCGCAGTCAACACAGATGCGCAGGATTTACTGTATACGGATGCGGATAAAAAAGTTCTGATTGGGAAAGAACTCACTGGAGGCCTTGGCGCAGGAGCCAATCCTGCGTTGGGCATGGAGGCTGCGAAAGAGACCAAGGAAGAAATAAAAAACGTTCTAAGAGGAGCTGATATGGTTTTTGTCACCTGTGGTTTGGGTGGAGGAACTGGTACTGGAAGCTCACCTGTCATTGCTGACATAGCTAAGAAGATGGGCGCACTAACTGTAGGGATAGTAACACTGCCATTCAAAATGGAAGGGAAACAGAGACTGAACAATGCAGTAGAGGGGTTGAAAAATCTAGAGGGAGTTGTAGATACGCTGATTGTTATTCCAAATGACAGGTTGTTGGAAATAGTTCCTGATGTCAGCATAGAGACCGCGTTCAAAATAGCTGATGAAATACTTGTTAATGCAGTGAAAGGAGTAACAGAACTAGTAACTAAGCCTGGATTGGTAAATCTAGATTTTGCTGATGTCCGTGCTGTCATGTGCGACAGCGGTTTGGCAATGATAGGAATGGGGGAGAGTGATAGCGAAAACAGGGCTTTTGAAGCCGTAGAACGTGCATTGAACAACCCGCTGTTGGCTGTGGATATAGAGGGGGCTAACGCTGCACTTATAAATGTGACCGGTGGACCCGGCGTAACAGTGCGCGAGGCTCATCAGATAGTCGAAGCTGTGGCATCGAAATTATCGCCTGATGCAAAGATAATATGGGGTGCGCAAATATCTGACGACTTGGGAGAACGCATTCGAACGCTTTTGATAGTTACTGGTGTGAAATCTCCGCAAATATTCGGCCCGGAAAAATCATGGACCCATAAGAATAAAAAAGATATAGAACAAGTTTTAGGTATCGAATTTTTGGAATAATTTTTTCAAGGATGGTTTAGGCGGTTTGAAATGAATCTAAATATCAAAGAGGCGCTTCAGAATTATTTGCGCGTGCTGAAAATCGCGAAGAAACCAGATTTCGCGGAATTTTCAGAAACTGCGAGAGTTTGCTTTGTAGGTATAGTCATCGTGGGCGTTATAGGCCTCATCGTTTACTTGGTTTCGATAGCATCACCACTACCCTTATGAATGACGTGAATAGCAAGAAAACAAAGTGAAGTGATCGGATGATATATGGAGTGAAAACGGTTGTAGGAAGAGAAAATATAGTGATAGATGCCATTGCTTCAAAAGCTCAGGTGGAAAAACTTAGCATAAGTGCGCTCGTGCACCCGGAAGAAATAAAAGGTTACATATTTGTTGAAGGGGAACTGAAAGACGTGGAGAAAGTCTTGCAGATGGTTCCACATATACGCGGTGTTATAAAAAAGCCTGTAGACATAAAAGAGATACAGCGTTTTCTACAGCCAAAAAAGGTCGAGATCGATCTTGGTATAAAAGATATAGTAGAAGTCATAGGTGGACCTTTCAAAGGCGAGAGGGGGAAGGTTACAAAATACGACAAGACTAAGCGTGAGGTCACAATCGAACTAATAGACGTGGCTGTGCCGATCCCAATAACAGTCAGCGTAGAATTTGTAAAACTTCTAGAACGTGCAAAAATATAAATATAAAGTTGAGATACTAAAAGAGCTGAGATAGAGTCGAGATGTGTTTATGCCAGAAAATAAAATCAAGATAGACCTGATGGTCGAAGGCGGAAAAGCAAGCCCGGATGCATCATCTTCTCAAAAACTTTCCATATACAAGCTTAACATAGGCGACGTGTTCAAGAAAATTAATGAGAAGACAGCAGATTACAAAGGTATGCAAGTTCCGGTCAAAATATTCGTAAACAGAGACACAAAAGAGTTCGAGATTGAGGTCGGCATGCCTCCTGTAACTAGTCTTATCAAAAAGGAACTGGGCATTGAAAAGGCGAAAATAACAGAGGAGGATAAGACAGCAGGAAAATTGGTTTTGGGCAGCGTAAGCATGGAAAAATGCGTTAAAATCGCGAAAATAAAGATGGGCGCTATGTTCGTCAAAGACTTGAAAGATGCCGTGAAACAGGTTGTAAGCACCGCAGGATCTATGGCTGGCGTACAGATCGAAAACAAAAGCCCGAAAGAAATCGTAAAAGAAATAGAAGAAGGTAAATGGGACAGCCTGCTCAAGTAGAGCAAAATCAGATTAAAATAATTTAACCGCGTTTTACGTCTTTTGCCTTTTACATAACATTTTTAAGTGTATGTTATCAATTATCTCTTACAAAAATTGTAACTTTGTGACCATGTAACCCGTATACTGCTTAGGCAGGAGGGATGCATATGAACGAGAATATACTAAAATCAGTCAAGGAAGTGCGCGAAAACTCTAAAAAGCGCAATTTCCCGCAAAGTTTTGATTTGATAGTCAACTTAAAACTCTTTGATCCCAAAAAACCAGAAAGCAAGATAAACGAAATAATCATCCTACCCAAGGATAGGGGCAAAGAATCCGAAGTTGTTGTTTTTTCTGATACGCTAAAGGATGCCGGATCGAAAGTTTACGGTTCTGATAACATAGAAAGTTTGGCGAAAGATAAAAGAGATTTCAAAAAACTCGCTGCATCAACCGACTTCTTTTTGGCAGAGCCCAAACTGATGGTCTCTATAGGCAAAAATCTCGGTTCTGTGTTGGCTCCGAAAGGCAAAATGCCTACCCCGTTGGTCGGGGATTTGAAACAAATGATAGGCAATTATAAAAAAAGCGTGAGGTTGAAAGCGAAAGATTCTCCGGTAATTCAGTCTTCGGTTGGGTCTGACAGCATGAAGGACGAAGATGTTGCTGAGAATATAGAATTTGTTTTGAACTTTTTAGAAAAGAAGTTACCTAAAGGGAAGAACAACATAGGCACAGTCAGGTTGAAACTTACAATGGGTAAGCCGGTTAAGCTTGCGGTTTGAATTGCATAGGGTGACCAAATTGTCCAAAGAGAAAAAAATTGAACGTGTCGAAGAAATGAAAAAAGTGATAAGCGGTTTTCCAGTAATCGGTATTATCGACATCTATAAAACCCAAACAAAGCTGTTGCAAAAAATAAGGAAAGAATTAGGAGACAAGGCTGTTATAAAAGTGGTTACGAAGAGCATATTAAAGCATGCGCTAGAGGAATTGGATGACGGAAAAATGAAACAGATAGAAAATTACATACAAAACCAGCCAGCAATAGTCCTTACAAACATAGACCCCTTCAAATTTTACATACTTGTAAAGAACCTCAAATTCAGAACATTTGCAAAGAAGGGCGATGTTGCTAAGGAAGACATATGGGCTTATGCTGGTCCGACCAGTCTGTTAGCTGGCCCGGCGATAAGCGAATTTCAGCAGGCCGGGCTTCCGGCGAGCGTAGAGGCCGGAAAAATTGCAATAAGGAAAGATACTCTTTTTGTAAAAACCGGGGAAGAGATAGACAGCAAAAAGGCGAATATACTCAGGAAACTTAACATAGAACCGATAGAAGTAACGTTAAATGTTGTAACCATTTACGGCGCTGGTTCCATTTATGGGAAAGACACTTTGGACTTGGCGCTTGCGTATCCGTCTATGCTGCCTGTGGCATTCAGTCATGCATTAAACCTTTCCGTGAGCGTCTGCCTCCCGACAAAAGAAAACATTAAGCATTTGTTGATGAAAGCTGTTAGGGTTGCCAAAGGTTTGAGCGGCGTTACTAGCAAACCCGCGTCGAGTGTGCCAAGCGCGGCTGCTGTGAAAACCGTAACACAACCCGAAGCGGATAAAAGTGGAGGTGTAAGCTGATGGAATACGTATATTCAGCATTGTTGCTTCATTCGGCAAAACAACCTATAAATGAGAATAGCGTAAAGAAAGTAATAGAAAGCGCTGGTATAAAACCCGATGAAGGTAAAATCAAGGCGCTCGTATCAAGTTTGGATGGTGTTAACATAGACGAAGCTATTCAACAGGCTGCAATAACTGTCGCAGCACCTGCGGTGACTGAAAAGAAAGAAGAGGCGCCGAAGGAAGACGAAGGTAAAAAGGCCGAAGAAGCAGCTGCTGGTTTATCTGCATTGTTCGGATAAAAGTAAGAATGAGAAAAAGAAGTTAAGAATAGGAGTGGGGCTATGGACAAGCTCATCAAGTTGGCTCAAAAAATAAAAGATGAAAAATTGAGAAAAATGGTAGTGGATTTTCTAAAGAACCCCAGCCTTTCAAACAAACATTTCAAAAAATATCCAAGGATGAAAATAGAAGAAGCGGCGACTTTTTTCAGTATCGGTGGATCATCGGGAACGACAGTTGAGCGCGATGTGTTAAACCACACAATAGCGGTCACAGAACTTTGCGAAAGGGCTGCGGATGTTTTGGAAAAGAGCTATGGACTACCATTGAATCGAGATTACTTGATTGCTGCGGCTATACTCCACGACATACTGAAGATTTTCGAATGGAAACGCCCGCCAGGCGCGGGCGGCGGGCAGGGGCAGAACTTAGAGCATACTGGAATAATGTTGGATCACACGATGCTAGGTGTGGCTGAACTTTACAGCAGAGGATTCCCAGAGGATTTAATCCATATAATAGCTGCGCACTTCGGCGAGTCCGGCCCAACGCCTCCAAGGAATTTTGAAGCATTAGTTTTGCATCATATCGATAACATGTTGTCTATCATAGAGTTCAGAATGCTTGCCCCCGCTGCACAAGCGCAACAGGCTGTACAGATGATATTTTTGGACGAAGAATCGCTTAAAAAACTAGGTGAGCAACCTGAGAAAACTGGAATTGAAAAAACTGAAATTGAAAAGCCCGGCGTCGATCACCCGCCAACAGAAAAGAAATCTGGGTAAATTATTTGCAGAAGGAAATAACTTTCTCAAAAATATCGAACCCTCGGATAATATTCTTTTAATCCACCACACAGACGTAGACGGCTACTGCTCTGGAGCGATTTTCCTTGGGGTTCTTAAGAGACTTAACAAAAATCTAAAGATAGATACGTACGCTGCGGCAAACGAGGAGCTAGAAAATTTATTCAAAGATAAAACCAAGGTCAAAACCAAAAACAAAAAAATCAAGTCTTACGATAAAATAATCATTTTAGACATAGATGCCCCCTATCTCAAAAAAGAATTTGAAATTTTCAGAGGCAAAATCTTCATAATAGATCACCATACGCTGAGATCAGACTTGAATGCCAACAATATAATTTACATAAACCCGAGATTTGAGAACGAAGAAGCATATCAACCTGTAAGCTACATCATATACAAGTTTTTATCTTCAATAAAATCTATGGTCGATTTAAAAGAATTCGAATGGCTTGCAGTTCTGGGGACTGTGTCTGATCTTGGGTTTGAAGATTGCAAGGACTTGCTAGGCAAATGGGTTAAAGCGAACGCTGTTAAAGACTTAACTAAAACAGGCTTCTGGAAAGCTGGGGAAGAGCTTTATGGTGCAATTATAGCTGGCGTGGAAAAAGAGTCTGATGTGCTCGGTCTTCTTTTAGAATCGAAGAACTTATCGGAACTTAAATCAAACCCAAAAATTTTATCTGCCTATAATAGATTTCATAGAGAATACGAAAAAAGGAAGAAAGAGTTCTGGGATAATGCCGAATATCTCGGTGGCATAGGTAACATAGTCATCTCTAAAATAAATTCTAAATTTAAAAGAGTTGGCTCTGTTCTTGCAACAAACATAGGTTTAGAAAACGAAGACAAGATTATAATTCTTCTTGAAAGGCGTGGGAAATTTTTTAAAGTTCACTCTAGAGCCCAGAGTGGACGTGCTCATTTAGGATTGATAATGGAAAAATGTTGTTTTGAAGGGGGCGGCGGTCACAGACGTGCTGCTGGCGGAACTATCAAAACCAAAGATTTTAAAAAATTCAAAGACTGCGTGGTCAAAGAAATCGGTAAAAGTACGTAAAATTCTATAAAAATTCTCTTAAAATTCTCTAAAACTCTCAGCGGAAGTTAAATTCTCAGCGGAAGTGACCCCCTCCGGAAGACAGGTATACGTTAAAAATAAACTTCTTTTCAGACAGGTGAATTGAATGAGATGCATAAGATGCAAATCGCACAGAATTATGAAATTTGTTGACGGTTTTGGACAGAGAAGATTATTCTGCAGAAGTTGCGGGAGGAGCTTCTTGGAACATATGCCAAGCAACCATGTTTTACCTAGTGGGCAGAGAAATGTGTTGGGTTTTGAGGTGGGCATCTACTACAGGCCTGGTGTTGTATCGTTTAAATAGGCACTTGTTTAGAGTCGAGGTGTTACGATGTTGGAAATATCCGACATAGCTTTCGATGAGAAGACTGGAATGGTAACAGGCATGAAAGGCAGGTTTGTTAAATCTGCGACATAATTTTTTTGTTTTTTTACTTTTTCTTTCTTTTTTAGTTTTCTTACTCTCCTATTTTTTACTCTTTATAACAACGAACATGTGCATTTTTTCGTACGGGTCTAATTCGACTTTGTCTAATATTTCAAAACGCTTCTTAAGTTCTTCTAGGCATTCTTTATAGATTTGATGCGGAGGCTTTGTAACGTCTATGCTTTGGGATTTTATTGCAATCATCGCGCAGCCTTGCGGTTTCAAAAATTTCTCGGCGTTCCGAATAAGAATCGGTATCTGATCCCTGCTTGCAACATCCTCATACACCAAATCAGCTTTGCCAAAAATTGTGCTCTCGTAGTTCTCCGGCAGCCTAGCGTCCGCCAAAATCGGTACTATGTTGCCTCGTTTTTCAGCATGCGGTATCAATTCGCGCAGCACACGCTCGGCTATGTCCACGCCGTAAATTATTCCATCTTTGCCGACTATGTCGCTGAAGTGCGAAACTGTTGTACCAGAAGCCGCACCGAGGTAGAGGACTGACATGCCTCTTTTCAACGGAAACTCCTTCAAACCTTTTTTCAATGCTGCAGCCGGCTTGCTTCTGTAGAAATCCCAAACTCTGTATTCTTTACCGTCGGTTTTGATCAGTTCTTCACCGTAAACTTGCATGCCCGGCAACAGGTTCAACGTTGCAATCTTGCTGTCTAACGAGAAAACGCCATCAAAATTTTTATATTGCTTTACTTTCAATCCGGCCATATACCTATTACCCGTTGCTTATTACTTATTTTTCCTTTAGGGTTTCTCTAACTTTTTCTTCTAGTTCCTTTTTAAATTCCTTGCCTTTGTACGTTTTAGAATAGAAATCTATCTTCGCTGCTATTGACAGCTTCGAGGCAATAAGTCTTGCCAGTTTTCCTCTGTGTTTTAGCGGTGCGTTTTGAATTAGTGGGTGTATAATTATTATGCCGTGTTTTGGGCTTTTGCCGCGACCGTGCAGATGCCTAAATAGCGCTTTCTCTGCGCCGAGCAGTTGGATTGTGCTCGAAGGCATACGAGCCAGTTTTTCCAAGCCCCCGGAAAGAGATATTAGTCTCGCTGCCAGAGCCGGTCCGGCAATATCCTTTAGGTTCGGAGCTGTCTCTGCCAGTAATACGTCCAAATAATCAGAAAGTTCTTTACGCAGCTTGTAGAACTCTTCAATCTGCTCAGCTAAAGACTGCAACGCCCGTATATCGGCATCACTCAGTTCCATACCCATACTTTTGTTTCTAAAATGTGAAAGTTCTGAATGCTCGATCTTATCTCTTGAACCGAATTTTTTGACTATTTCAGCGTACCTTTCGTTATCGCTTATGATTCTTGACATCTCAGGGAAATGGAGGCCATACCACTCGCGCAACCTTTCAACAAGAATATTGTTTGCCTTATCAATCTCTTCTATAGTGCCGCTAACTTGCAACACAAGATTGTCTCTGCCGACGGCTTTCTTGATTTTTACTTTTGTAAGTTCGATGTTTATCTTGCTTATCAGTTGATTGAACTCCGCCTGATTTTTGACAAAACCTTTTTCTACTGCTAGCTTTAGCAAATTGTTTTTTATGAAATCGCTATCCCGTTTTTCGATTTCCGTAAAGCCTTTTTCTTTAAGAGTTTCTTCTACCCTTTTCTCCTCTTCGATTTTTTCAGACTTTGACGCCGTAATTTTTTCTGCTATTTTTTGGGGGTCTTTAGGGAATTCTACGTAGGCTACAATTTTGCCGTCTTCGCTTATTCCGAAGCATCCGATAAACGTTGTTACGATAGAAGCTTTCATAGTTTTTTATTTATGTTAGTGTATCTTTAAATGTTAACCAAGAAGTTAAAAATTGGCTGGTGAAACTGTTACATGTTTGGAAAGAACTTAAAACGTGGCCCGCAGATAATCACGCCTAAAGATGCCTCACTGATACTTGCATATACGGGCGTACACCCTGGAAGCAAAGTCGTAGACGCCGGGGCTGGAAGTGGCTTCCTAGCAATTTTTTTGGCTACATACCTAAAACCTGGAAAAGTGTATACATACGAAAATGATGAGCGGTTTGTAAAACTTGCAAAAGAAAACATTGAGGAGTCTGGGCTGTCAGACTTCATCACGTTGAGAAAATCCGATGTAACGAAAGGCATTAAAGAAAAAAACGCTGATATGGTTACGCTTGACTTGAAAAGCGCGAGAAAAGTTGTAAAGCCTGCGTATAAAGCGCTGAAATCTGGCGGGTGGTTGGTTGTATACTCGCCGACAATCGAGCATCTGCTAAGTGTGATTAAAGAAATAAAGAAAAACAAGTTCGGCGAAATAAAAACAGTAGAGAACATAGTACGTGAGTGGAAGGTTGATTTGACAACGCGGCCGGAAACCATGGGAATTATGCACACTGGATTTTTAACTTTTGCAAAGAAAATGTAAATGTTTGTGGGTTTGGGGTTGTCGTCTAGCTTGGTCTAGTCTCGAAAACACCAAAAGGATCTGACCCTCGGGCGGTCAAGACTTGGGTTCAAATCCCAACAACCCCATACGTGTTAAAAGACGAAAAATTATTTTTAATTATTTTTTGAAAACGCCAAGACTAGACTGAACGGATTTTTTGCTCTCCGGTTTTTTCAAACCTTTAATATCTTCTCCCAGCTGTTCCTTTACTCCATAGGCTATGTTCGGCCCTAATATTTTCGACAAGGATTGAATTGAAATTTTTCTTAAATCGTTTAGTGTTTTAAGATTGGCATTGAAAAGCTTTCTCGCTCTCACGCGGCCTATGAATTTCAGCCTGACTAGTGGCAAAAGCTCTTCCCTGACGCCATATTTCAGTCTTATCCTTGTTTTACGTATGTATTTCAATTGATCCTTCAGCCCCAGTAGAAGAGCAAGTTCTTGTATCGAGTAAACCAGCCAGTCCGCTATCTGCAGCCTTCCGTTCAGCTCGCCCGGTGCGACCTTAAAGGCGCTAAGTATCTCATCCTCTGTCTTTTCGTTTGTCCAAGCCTCAAAAAACATAGCCGTCTTCACACTGTCCATGAATTGATCGAACTCCAAGTCCCACTGGTTTGGCGGGTTTTGCAAAAACGTGTGTTCTCTTTCAGCTATCAACGAATTTATTTCTGCAAACTCGTTCGAACGTACGGAAAGCCGTGGCGACATCTCAACAGTGTTTGAGATTATCTGCAGCAATCCGAAGTCGTGTATTTTTTTCTTTGCATATTTTAGGCCGTCTATAAATTTGTGCGCTGTGAGCGGATCTAAATAAAGCTCGACGACGCGCTTGCCTATTTTTGTAGGGTGTAATTTTCCGTCTTTTTTCGAAATGAATCCCCACGATTCCAAACTCTCTAGAATTTCAGTAATTTTCTCTTCTATCGCCGAGATGTCGCCATATTGATACGCATAAAAAGTTTTTGAAAAGAAGTCTAATAGAGATTCCTCTGTGCTTGAGAAAGCGTTGGCTATAAGAACCAATACATACATTCTAAGCACTGGTTCCATCGCAAGCTTCGACACGATTTTTTCTGGTTCACCTAATATAAAACGTTCCACCAGGTTATCCGCTTCTTCTTCTGTTCTCGCCACCAGAACAGATTCACCGAATGTATCGTATTGTGGCCTGCCTGCGCGCCCGATGAACTGTTTGTATTCAAGCACAGGTATGTACGTAGAGCCTAGCCCTCTGTAGTATCTTTTTGCATCTCTTATTATGACTCTAAAAGCCGGAAGGTTGACGCCCATCGCAAGTGTCGGCGTGGCCGCGATAGATTTTATCAACCCCTTGCGAAAGTTTTCCTCTATCAGTTGTTTTTGTTTTCTCAGCAGTCCTGCGTGGTGAAAAGCCGAACCAAATTTTAAACATTCTGCCAACTTTTTGCACTGCCTTGTAGGATTCTCAAGCACATTCAGCACATCTTCCGAAAGCTTGGCAAGTTCGATTTTCTCTACTTTTGTAAGTTTCGGTTTTATAGTAGAAACAAGGTTTTGTGCCAACCCCTCTGCGTTACGCCTAGTTGCTACAAAGAACAGTGCCTGTTTTTTTAGGTCAATTGTATTCTCTATTATAGATTTCTCCTGCTCAGTTTCGCTTATCTTGTAGCCCTCTTTGTCCAAGAATTTTATTTTCCCGTCAAATGCAACTCCTTCGTGCAGTTTCACAGGTCGGAAATCGCTTACAACCAGCTTGCTGCTCGACCATTCAGCAAGTTCGTCTGCGTTTTTTATGGTCGCCGAAAGCCCTAGAAACTGGGCGCTTCTAGCAAGCTCCTTTAACTGTGTTATCAAAATTTCAAGCGTTGGCCCGCGAGACGGGTCGTTCAGCATGTGTATCTCATCAATTATAATCAAACCTATCTCTTTCACCCACGCTGCTCCATGTCTTATGAGTGAGTCTAGCTTCTCGGTCGTGCAAACTATGAAATCGTACTCGGCCAGCCACAGGTCTGACGAGTCCAGGTCTCCTACAGAAAGCGCGACTTTCCATTTACTTTCAAACAATTTTTTGTAATAATAATATTTTTCGTTAGCTAATGCTACCAATGGCACGATGTATACAACTTTGCTGTTGTGTTTTGACATCGTGTTTATAGCTGCAAGAGTTGCAACAAGTGTCTTACCTGCAGCTGTAGGAACTGAGAGTATTAAGTTCTTCCTATCAAACAATCCGTTTTTTATCGCACCTGTCTGAGGAGGGTACAATTTCTCAATTTTTTCTTCTTTGAATTTTTCGATGAATTCTGGCTGTACACCGTATTCTGCAAGTTCGTCTATCTGCATATATACACCTTATTACCATGCCGTTGACCACGCTTGTGATATTGTACTCTATCTACATACTCACGAAGAGTTATTTATAATTTTGCAACTAAAACAAGTTATTTATGGGCAGCCACGCTGACGTGCATAACAGGTCTCTATGCCTTGGGATAGAATCAACCGCTCACACGTTTGGAGTTGGTATAGTAGACTCGGATGGCAAAATCCTCGCGGATGTAAGAGATATGTACACGCCTGAAGTGGGAAAAGGTATGGTCCCGCGTGAGGCAAGTGAGTATCACTTAAAAAACGCTGTAGGTTTAGTGAAGAAGGCTATAGACGAGGCTGGTGTCAGAATTAAAGACGTCGATGTTGTAGCCTTTTCCCAAGGCCCGGGCCTGCCGCCTTGCTTGAACGTTGGCGCATCGCTAGCGAGATACTTGTCTTCCTCTTGCAGCGCTGATTTGATTGGCGTAAACCACCCTGTGGCACACATAGAAATCGGAAAGTTGACATCCGGCACTAAAAATCCAGTGGTGCTTTATTTGTCTGGAGGGAATACGCAAGTAATCGCTTTTGCAGAGGACTTCTATAGAATCTTTGGAGAGACCGAAGACGTGCCTGTCGGCAATGCGTTTGACGTTGTTGCGCGCGAGCTAAACTTGAAATCTCCAGGCGGCCCAGAAATAGAAAGGCTGGCTTTGGGTGGAAAATACGTAGAACTCCCTTACGTAGTCAAAGGCATGGACTTAAGTTTTTCTGGAATTATAACAGACATAAAAAGAAAGATAAAATCTGGTTTAAGCGCATCTGACATATGCTACAGCATGCAAGAGGTTTGCTTTGCGATGCTGACAGAAGTAACAGAACGTGCTCTTGCGCACACCGGGAAAAACGAAGTCCTGCTTGTGGGTGGCGTTGCTGCTAACAAGAGGTTGCAAACTATGCTAAATGGCATGTGTAAGGATCGAGGCGCAAAGTGCTATGTTGTCGACTTCAAATACAGCGGTGATTGTGGAACTATGATTGCTTGGACTGGCATTCTCGCTCACAATTCAGGCCAGAAGACTGCACTAGCTGAAAGTGGTATTAGACAAAAATGGAGAACGGACGAAGTCGAAATTACGTGGCTGAAGTAAACCTAGAACTGTATAAAGGTAAAGGCCCAAAAACAACTGGTACGGTTTGTTTAATTGATTTAAATCAGTTCATTCTCGCTGACTATCACGAAGTCGCCGACGCTTTTTACCGAGCTGAAAGGTATCATTACTTTTCCTCTGTCGTCCGTCTTAAGGTTCAAGTCGCTCAGGTGCTTGGTTGGTTGGTCTACCACCAAATTCAGGAGTTCTCCGCTTTCTGTTATGAAATCTATGTTGCTAACAACGCCGAACTTTCTTCCGGTCTCTTCGCTAATAATTGTTTTACCGAGGACGTCAGCTGCCCTTATCCTACTTTCTGCCATTAACTATCACCTACTGTTATTAATTATTACACATTTAGTATTTTTATCTCTTTCCGGAAACAAATAAAACATTATAGGCATATAAAGGTGGAATACAAGTCTGCACCGCTGCTTTGGTGGAGTTTTATGAGATGCTTTATAGGTTTTTTTGTCCCCGATGAAATTAAACCGCAAATCGTTGCCGCTCAAAACAGGCTCAAGCACCTGCCTGTTGTGTGCAAATTCGTTGAAGATGAGAATCTTCACGCATGTATATCTTTTCTCGGAGAAGTAAGCGACGAAGATGTTGCCAAAATAGCCGTTAAGTTGGAGAACATATGTAAAAATCATCCGAAATTCAGAATAAACGTCGACGGCATCAAACTCATACCAAACGAAAAATATTTGCGGGTTGTTGGTCTGGATGTGTCTGAGGAGTCTGGCATTCTAAAAACCTTATCGTCTGACATAAAAAATTCTATAGGCGGTGACTGCAAGCCTGCGCATATAACATTGTGCAGAGTGAAAAACATTGTTGACAAGGATAAGACTGTTGAAAAAATTAAAAGAATCGAAACGGAAGTTGACGGGTTTGGCGTAAATTCAATCGACCTAATAAAAAGCGTTGTCAGCCGCAGCGGCCCTATTTACACCGTTGTTAAAAGTTGTAAATTGGCCTAATGCTCTAAAAAGTCTCCTAGCGCTCTAAAAATCTAACAGAAATAAACTAATCTATTTGTTCTAAGATGTCACGTTCTGTTATGATTCCCTCTAAATCCCCTATGCTGTTGACAACAGGAAGACCGCCCATCTTTTTGGAAACCATCGTCTTTGCAGCCGACGCCAAATCGTCTTCCGGCCCAGCTGTGCAAACGTTTTTTATCATGATTTTATCCAACTCTTCGTCCAAAGTCTCAAAATCATAATCGTGTTCATGGATGTATTTCAACAAGTCCGTTGCCGTAACAATCCCTATCAGTTTTCCTTTTCCTTCAACAGATTCCACAATTGGCAGCCTGCGATAATGTGTGTTTACCAGCATCTTCAAACAATCGTATATAGAAATGTTCGGCTGGGTGACGAATGGTTTTTTTGTCATCGCATTCTTAACTTTTATGCCTATGTTTTCATTTGGCAGTAAATTAACAAAATCCCGTTCGCTAATCATGCCTACAATCTTTTCTTTTTCAACAACAGGAAATCCACCTCTTCTTGATATCTTGAATTTTTGGAGAACATGTTCTAAGCTATCATGCGCCTCGCATAGTATCAAATCCCTGTTCATTATGTTAGATATCTTTTCGTCGAAATCTTCGCGCCTAAGAAAAGCATCGAGCAAGTCTGACTTAGTTATTATACCGACCACAATGCCGCGTTTCGAAACTATAGGTATCCTTCTGTGGTCTGTTGTGACTATTTTGTCGATGACTTCTTCTATTGTGTCGTTCTCACTGCAAAAAACTACGTTTTTACTAGAAAAATTAATTATACTCTCGAACCTGTTCAAATTCAATTGTTCTAGATTAATAGCCATTTCAGTCCGTTTTTTTAGTTTTTAATTTTCAAATCTTAATATTCGCTTTCCAGTTCATCGCAGCATGTTTCGCAAAGCCATCTGTTGTCCGGTGTTTGCCTTAACTGATCTGAGTAGTTGCCGCATGAGTCGCAGACGCCTGATGTACTTTTTTCTCTTATGACGAATGGGTGCTTCTTCATTTCTTGCCTATATTCGAGCAGATAGTACATTTCTGGGGAGCTTCTAGCTATGTCCGTAAGCGAAAGCACGCCCACAACCTTATTTTTGTCGACAACTGGCAGTCTGTGAACATTGTTCTTCTTCATTTTTTTAACAGCTTCCATTACGTCTCCATATGAAGGAACTGTGATTAATGGTTTGCTCATAAGCTTATCGACGGCCAGCTTCGAAGAGTCTTTCCCTTTCGCAACAATTTTATTTATCAAATCGCTGTCCGACAGAACTCCGACTGGCTTTCCTCTTTTTACCACAACCAGAAAGCCTTTTCTGTTTTTTCGCATTAGTTCTCCTGCGGCTTTTGCTGTTTTTTTATAATTTATCGTAACGGCTGGTTTTGACATGACTTCTTTCACTGATATAGGCATCTTGAAACACCTCGATTTACTTAAATTTATTTTAGGCTTTCAATATTTTAAACGTTCTTAGTCGGCTCCTCGCGCGTTTTTAAATCTCTTTCAAAAAATCTTTCAGGTCCTTCCCGTCGCAGGGTAGAACTGTTTTGCTGGGTTTTAAAATTCTTATTTTTCCGTATCCAAAATCGACAATCAAGTAAAACTGGAACCCTTCTAATTTAGGATTCATGTATTCATAATAATAGAATTTCTTCCGTTTGGTAGATTTTATCTGCAGCAGTACGCATTTTCCGTCTTTTATGCAGATTAAATCCGATTCGCCAAGGCTTGCGCCAGACCTGACGGTCTTCCAGCCGTGTTTTTCGAACATCAGTCGCACTTTTCTCTCTACGCGATATCCGCGGGCTTTCGTAGAAGGCATAATTAAATCTGTACTATTTCAAAATTAAATGTAAGGGCTGAGTTTGCGGGAGAAACGACGTTGAAGCGGGCGCGGAGAGGGGGTGCTATATGAGGATATTGGTTGTAGAGGACATACACAATGATATTGAAAATCTTATGCAGTTCATAGACAAGGTTTCTGAATTTAATTTCGACTTGGTCGTATGCCCTGGTGACTTCACTGACATAGCGCCGATGGGTTTCTCGCAAGAAGATATAGGAAGAATTGTAATAGAAGAACTGAAAAGCTTGGGCAAACCTCTTCTAGCTGTTCCTGGGAATCAAGACGCAGCACTCATAAAGGTTTTCGACGAAGAGCACATTAACGTGCACGGTAAGGGGAAAACAATCGGTGGTGTTGGATTTTACGGTTTTGGTGGGGCTAAGACGCCTTTCAAATCAGCTTACGAACCTGACGAAAGCGAGATAGAATTCGGGTTGCGTTCTGCGTACGAGGAAATAAAAAACGCGAAGATTAAAGTGCAAATAACACACAACCCGCCGTTTAACACAAAGCTGGATATGATTCCTTCTGGGAATCATGTTGGCTCAAAAGTTGTTAGAGCTTTGATTGAAGAGTTTAAACCTGATGCTGCGGTATGCGCGCACATACACGAAGCACGTGGCGTGGACGAAATAGGTAGGACTAAAATAATTAACTCGGGGCGATTTCCTGAAGGTTATTGTGGGTTGATAGACATAACAGATTCGGGTGTAGAAGCGAAGGTAGTAAATTTGATATGAGATATGTATAAATTGATAAATTGATATACAGTTTCCATCACCAAAAACGTTTTTTATACCTATTCCCGTAATTGTTAATTACCGACTACCCCGATTTGGATAAATCGGTTAAAATGGTTCAATGGTTTGTTCATTTTGGTCAAAACCACGCCAGAAGAAATGACTATAGATTTGCGCGCACAGGTGCCTCCATGACAGCCGAAAATTTACTGGAACTGAAAAAAGCGGAACAGCCTGAACAGGTTCTTATGCCAGAGGACGTGCTAAGGTCTGACTTTGAAAAAACAGCTCTCATGCTGGCTGAAAAACTGGACTTTTTAGACGCCCAGATCCTCAGAAAATTCTACATAACTGGAAGAGAGTTCCCATTTGACACGCAGCCTTTCTGCTTTCCTATACTTTACAAGGAGATGAAGGACAGCCACAGGTTGAAGATGTGTAGGGAGGCTTTGAGAAAACGCTTAGATAATCTGGTAAAAACCGGCTTCTTAGAAAAGGTAAGGGGGTCTAATCCAATTAATTATGAGCCGTCTAGAGGCAAGGAAAACCTGGTGAGAGCAGTTATCACTAAATTCTTCTTGATACACGGTCTCACAAAGTTCATGTAAAACATCTTAAAAAATTTAAATTTTTCTTTTGTATGGAATATTGCATGATTTTCTATGAACTTCCCAAAGATATTTTATGAACATTCCGTATCTATTCTATGGAGTTTCCAAAGGTATTTTATGAGTGTTCTAAATAAATGCGACGTAACCAGCTATAAAAAATCTGAATTAAAAAACACTGATTCAAATTCCAATAAAAAAATATTTTATATAACAATGTTATAGTCTATTAGTTAATTGCAACTTTTGTCTGTTTTTTGGCGTTTTGGCAACGCCTTTAGTCACATCTGCTCTGAACAATATGAGAAAGTTCATAAAAACTTATTTCTATAACTATTCATAAAAAACATATGAAAAGAGGCAGACCGAACAAAAGGTATGAAATACAGAATTTGTCGTTGGACATATTGAAGTCTTCCAACACACCCATGACTATTTCTGCGATGGCGGGATTAATCTCGAAAAAACTCAATGAACGTGTCAGCTGGAACACTGTTCATAAATATGTATACGAGTTGGTACAAACCGACAAAATCCAACCTACGATCCTGCTGCATTCTAAATCAAACGAGAAACCCGGGCTAACCGTATACTCGATTAAGAAATGATTTTAAATTAAGAAACCAAATAAACAACCGTTAGCGTAACCACTCACGCTGATAAACCGCATAATATCTGGTGATAAGGTTGGAAAAAAAAGAAATACTCTCAGAATTCCTTAAAAAAGGTTACAACCTAGACTCTGATTCGCTAGACTTTTTTATGAAACATCATGAAAAAATAGAGAATTTTTTAAAAATCTCTCGCGACTTGGAAAAAGACGGAATTAGAAAAAAGCCGGCAATAACAACCTTGGAGTATGTTAAAACAACGCTAAACAAAGAGGATGGAGAGAAACATCTCGCCACAAGCGCAGAACAGGAGCGGGGTATCGAGGTGAAAATTATAAAAAAATTTTTCATTAAGCCAAAAAAAGATAGATTTTCGGTCGAGGATGTATTAGCATCGCACCTTTCGCTGTATGAAGACACAAAAAAGTTAATTTCAAGTAAGCTGTCTAACGATATTGTTTCTATAAACAAAATCCAAAAACAAGATGCATTTTCTTTGATAGTGATAATCAGGGAGAAAACAGACGAGAAGACGGCCGTGGTAGAAGATCCCGCGGGGGAAGTGAAGGTATACTTCGAAGATGCGAAAGAGTTCGATAGCTTGCTAGAAAGTGATATAGTTGGACTTGTTTGTAAAAACGATCAGAATGGAGTAGTAGCTACGCGCGTGGTGTGGCCAGACATACCGCTTAAAAGAAGCGTAGAAACATCGCAAGAAGACGTTTATTGTGTTTTTATTTCTGGGTTGAACAAAAAGTCCGACCACTTCGACAAAAAGGTCTATGATGAATTTCTCAAACGGCTTGAAGAAAAACGATACAAAATTTTATTTGTTTTTATTTTGGGCGGCTCTGAATCTGAACTTGGCTCTGGTATTGCGCCGAAAGAACCCGATCTTTTGAAAGAGCACGGATTGGATGTAAAAGACGTAATACAAGCTACAAAACCGTTACTCGCAGATGTGGGAGGTGTAAAGATACTGCTTTGCCCGGGGGAATATACGCGGGAATATGAAAGTGTTTGGGGCGCTGCAGAAAACATTGCATTAAACATTTTGAAAAGGAGAAATTTGGCGCCCGGGGTAGGAGTAAGCGAAGAAAGATTTTTGCAAGAGCATATGTTTTTGGATGAAACACCTGACATATTTGTGATAGAAAGCTTAGGCGAGCCTATGGCAGCAAACTATAAGGGTGTAATAATAGCTTCAACGGGTAGTTTTGCGGGCAAGCCGGTTTTTTGGGCCGTTAACCTGAAGACCAGAGAAATTAATAAACTTGATTTGTCATAGAATTAAACGTATGGAACTTAAATTTCAACTTCTGGATTGCGACTACTTTATGAACGGCAATAAGCCGATAATAAGGCTTTTCGGGAAAACGGCCGACAGTAAGACTGCCTGCGCTTTCGTCGAGGGGTTCGATCCGTATTTTTATATTCTTCCTAAAGATTTTGAAGATGGAGCAATCAAAAAAATAGAAAATTTCCTGAACGAAAACTTCAAGCAAAACATCAAAAAAATTGAAATCGTCAAGAAGTTTTTGCCGATAGGATATCAAAACGATAAAACCGATTTACTCAAAATAATTCTCGTGGACCCTTCTAAAGTCCCAATGATTCGAGAAGCTTTGATTGAAAAAAATTCTGAGATCAGAAAATCAGTAAAAGATGTCTTCGAAGCAGACATACTTTTCAAATACAGATTCATGGCAGACAACAACATGTCTGGTTTGGGTACGATTAAGGCGACCGGCACGCCAGCAAGCACAACAACAATCAAGTCAAACTGCAAAATATCAGCTTCTAAAATCGATCCTGTGGCAGACGAGATGGAAACTCAATTTAAATATATGTCCGTAGATATAGAAGTCGTGCCTGGGCATGAAGGCCTGCCTGATGCAAGAAGGGACGAGATAGCTATGATAAGCATGGCTTTTCATCCAAAGCACAGTGATTGCGAGTCTATAGTTCTTATAACAAAACCAATTAAGGCCTTGGACAACACTGTTCGGACGTTTCCAAATGAAAAAGAAATGCTTAAGGAATTCGCTAGAATAGTTGACTTATTCGACCCGGATGTTTTTATAGGATATAATATAAACGGGTTCGACATGCCCTTTATAATTGAAAGATTCAGACAACGCGGCATACCATGCATGCTGGGCAGATGCAATATGAAACCAGCTACTTATAGAAAATTTGGTATAAGGTACAGGAACGCCGTGGTCGGTAGAGTCATAGCGGATGCATACGAACTTATAAAAGAATCCGTTAGCAAAGGCCTGATACGACTGAAAAGATACGGGCTGGGAGATGTTTCCAAAGTCCTGCTGAACGAAGATAAAATCGACATAGCTCACAGCGAAATAGGTAAATACTGGAATGGCGACAGTGAAAAACTAACGAAACTGATTTCATATTCAAGAAAGGATTCTATGCTCGCGCTCAAGCTGGTACTTGAAAAGAACATGCTGGACAAGTTTATAGAGCTGTCTAAAGTTTCAGGTATTCTTTTGCAAGACGTGCTATCCGGAGGGGAGTCAACTAGAGTCGAGCATCTGTTGCTAAGAAAATTCAATGAAGCGGGTTTTGTCATTCCATGTAAACCGTCCGCAGAAGAAACAACAAAAAGGAACATCGAACGCGAAAAAAGTGGGCTTACAGGCGCGCTGGTGCTTGAACCGGAGAGAGGGTTGCAAACAGGAAGTGTCGTTTATTTAGATTTCAAGAGCATGTACCCATCCATATACATTTCGTATAACATATGCCCCACAACAATTCTTTCTAACAAAACTGAAAAAGAAATCGAAAAAGAATTTAAGAGTTCGTACACAGACACGCCGTACGGCACCAAGTTTGTATCGAAAGAAATAAGAAAAGGAATAATTCCACAAATAGTTGAAAGTCTCATAGTGGAAAGAGACAGAGTAAAGAAAGAAATGCATTCAGAAAAGAGTAAGAGCAGAATACGTGAGCTGGATGCTAAGCAGCTTGCGCTTAAAATAATGGCGAATGCATTTTACGGATATACAGGCTATATACAAGCGAAACTTTACCTTTTAGACATTGCTAATGCCATAACTAGCTGCGGCAGATACTTGATACAAAAGACAAAAGAAACTGTAGAGGAAGACAAGAGGTTTAAAGTAATTTACGGTGATACTGACTCGATAATGGTTAAAACCAACGCAAACGAGCTTGACGACGCTTTCAAGCTCGGGCTGGAAATTGAAAAAGTAATAAACGAAAGGCTAAGCGGGATTGTAAAAATTAAAATAGAAGGGATCTTCAAGTCTTTGTTGATACTGACCAAGAAAAGATATGCTGGATGGCTTTTTGAAAAAGGCGACGAAGGATGGGACGGCAAGATACTAACAAAAGGCATAGAAACGATAAGGCGCGACTGGTGCGACTTGGCAGGCGAAACGCTTTACAAAATACTGGAAATAATACTGAAAAAGCAAAACCCAAAAGAAGCGTTCGAATACGTGAGGGAGGTTTTGAAAAAACTTCAGAAGAATGAAATACCAATCGAAAGCTTGGTGCTGACAAAGAGCATAACAAAACCGATAAAATCCTACAAGGGCGTGCAGCCGCACGTTGAAGTCGTTAAGAAGATGAGAAAAAGAAATCCGAGCGAAGCCCCGGGTGTAGGAGATAGAATAGGGTTCATTATAGTTCAAGGCACACAACTGCTTTCAAATCGAGCTGAGGACCCAGATTACGCTAAACAACACGGGCTTAAGGTAGATTCCAAATATTACATAGAAAGTCAGCTGATACCTCCGCTGGAAAGAGTTTTTGAAGCAATGGGTGTGAACAAGTCTGAGTTGCTGGGAACTGGCAAACAAACGCTTCTGTCAGCAATATTTAAAAAAGAGAGGCAGCAAAATCAAGATCAAGACCAAAATCATCGCGACCGAGGTAACAAGGAAAATTCAGAAGACGAACCTCTTAGCGGCGTAGAAGGTTTAGTCTGCGAAAAATGCGGGAAAACTTACGATCAGCCGCCGCTGGTTGGCAAATGTGTCTCATGCGGCGGTCCTATATTATTTTTTAAAGGGCATGAAAAATCTAAGTACTTACTAATTGCATAACTTTAAGCACGACCAACGCAACTAGCGCAATTAGGCGTTGGCTGACAGGATTTTTTTGTATAGTGGTTTTGTAATTAGTATGCCAAACAAAAGCCCCGAGACAAGTGCTATACCGGCGCCACTTAATTGCGTAAACATAAGAACAAATCCTGCTAAAACCAAGGCAAGAACTAGGTAGTTATAAATCTTCCCTGTCTTATTTTTTTGAGAACTTTTCCTTGTTAAATACAACATTTGTGCTGAACTAATTGAAAGCATCAATAGTATACCAGTTATCGATGGTATGTCTAAAATCCAACCCGGCGAGAAAACAGTTTGGCTCAGAGCCGCACCCCCGAACAGGCAAACAACTTCGACTAACAAAAACAATACACCATAAATACCCACCTTCAGGCGGGTCACAATTTTTACATTTTTCAGTACAACAATCGCAATGGCAAAAAACACGCCAACTAAAGCTAAAATTGAAAGCATCGCATAGAAAACAAGCCATTCGAATTCCCCTTCAAATTTTTCGATTTTAAAAATCGATATCGCATCTTCTATACGCCCGCCGTCAAGGGCCATTTCTACAAGTGCTTTGTCGCTGTTAACACTATCGATCTTTTCTCCACGCCCGACTATGGAGAGGGATGTTATATTTTCTCCAACAAGATTAATTGGTATGGTCAACCGTGACAGTTCTTTGTTGTCTATGCTAAAAACAAGCATGCCGTCTAGAACGCGGTTTTGACCTATGAAAACAGTTGGCAGGCCGCTTGCTATTTTGTTAAACCTTTCGCCGGCTGCGCTCGAAATTTCCACAGGTAAGTAAAAATAATAGGACCTGCTTGTGCTGTCATATTTTGTATAACTCATGTCCTTGAAGATTTTTAATATGTCATGATTTTCGAATATTACGCTTGAAATTTCTAGAGAACTATTCGTAACGTTTGCAATGCTAAAAGTTATATTTTCGATACTCAGACTGTCGCCGATAGAGTAGCTTTTATTAATCAATGTTAGCTTGTTTCCGTCCGAAAAAACTTCATACGAAATTTTCCCAACTCTCAATTCACCTGTGCTGTTTGAGAGCTTTATTGACCATTCTATTTTCCCTTTAACATACCCGGGAATTATCAAATCGTTTATATGATCCAAATTTGAAGCTTCTACAACTATGTTCTCCCCAATAACATCTATGCTAATTTTAGAGCCTTTTATGTTTCCAGCTCTTTTAACTAACATGTCTTTTACGCGTGTGAGTTCAGAATCGCTAGCATTTACCACGTTAAGCCAAACCTCATCACCTCCACTTATGTCAGTTCCAAATTTGATGATGCCGGCACTCAGAGCATCTTTGACTTTTACTCCAACATCTCCGTCCGCTAGAGCCGTACAACCCCCGGGCCCGTTGTTGACTACCATTGTTACGCGGTCGCCTTTTTTAACATGCGCTGTCAGCCGTTCAAAATCTGCGCTGTTTTTGATAATTGCGCCTTCGATGTATGTGATAGAGTCACCAGATTTGGGCGTACATTTTGAACTGTCTTCTACTGAGACAACAATAACACCAGAAGGTTGAAAGATTAAAGGCGATAAGATGTACCAAAAAGACAGCGCTATAAAAACGAATAATACGATCGTTCTTATGCTTATTTTCATTGTTGCATCAACTCCTGCCGCATGGTCATGGCGCATCGACAAACCCAAATCGATAAATTACTAAATGAACTAAACAACAATTTAAACAATAGGCTTTAAATCGATAACTATTCCGCAAGCAACTGCTAATCCGTCCTTTTGTATAACAAACCTACCAAGCTGAGGAATTACAGACTGCTTTTCTACTGGTATAGACCTGTCAGAAACAAGTTCTAATGTGGCGGCATCCCCATAAGAGACAGCATCAGGTTTTTCCTTCTCGATGGATCCAAGTCTCGGATTTATCTTATTCACGATTTTTTTAACTTCGCAGTTTACAGCAGCTGTGCCACATCTAAAATCCAAAATACTCCCAACTCTTATTTCCATGGGCTGCATTATGTAAATTTGCACAGTAAACTCCTTGGAAACACAGGCCGGACTGTCGGTGTGTGAAGCAACGTCACCCCTATTTATCAACTCTATGTAACTGTCGCTGTTGCCATTTGAATCATCATTCGCATCTAAATTCTCATCTAAAGTAAATCCTATGCTGTCACCTGCTTTAGCGTTGCTCGTGAGGTTTATTATTTTTATTGTTTTTATTTTTCCTAAAACGCCAGAAGGTTTGAAGATTAGTTTTTCGCCGACTTTCACAACGCCTGTTTCTACTCTGCCAACAATAATTTTTTCCTTGCCGGCGCCATAGTCACCACCCGATTTATAAATGTCCTGTACTACTATCCTTAGAGGAGATCCGATTGGCGGCGCTACATTCGATATAGTCTTGTCTAACGAATCTATCAATATGTCGCCATTGTACCAGGGCATGCGTTCAGACTTTCTGTATACATTTTCGCCTTCAATCGCAGATATTGGTACGAAAGGTATTTTATCGGTATCATAGCCCATAGAACCTAGAAGCGCTCTAACATCTTTTACTATATTTTTGTAAACATCTTCTTTATAACCGGCCGTATCCATTTTGTTTACTACGACGACCATCTGGTTGATTCCAAGTGTTTTTACAAGCCACGCGTGCTCTTTTGTCTGATCCTGCACGCCCTCCCCCTCCTTTGCAGAAACAATCAGCAGCGCAGCGTCAGCGTGCGAAGTGCCTGTAATCATGTTTTTGATGAACTCGTGATGACCCGGGCAGTCTATGAACATATAAGACCTTTTCTTGCTCTCGAACGGCGTGTGCATTATATCGATTGTCATGCCGCCTTCGCGTTCTTCCTGAAAGGCATCCATGATGAAAGCGAATTCAATCTTATCCTTGCCAAGCTTAAGCGAAGTCTCTTCCGCGTCTTTAATCCGATCTTTTTTTATCGCGCCGGAGTCGTAGAGGATTCTGCCTATCAATGTGCTTTTTCCGTGGTCCATATGGCCTATTGTAACTATGTTTATCGTTTTTGCCGTTTCTGATGTGGCTGTAGTTGTGTCAGATTTTTCCATTTTATTACCTCGCAAATTTTTTTACGATTTCAAAGAAATCTGTTATCTTGGGCATACCGATTTCCAGTTTTTTGTTGAACGAATAGAATCCATTTTTTGTATGGTCTCCGAACCTCCCAACAGTTTTCATACCATGATCTGAAACTATCAAAACCGTGTCGCCATTTTTCTTAGCATGATTTTTCGTCTTCAAAGCCAACTCGTCAAGTTCTTTGTAAACCCTTTTCATCTTGCTTTCATCACCAAAACTTAAATGTCCTATTGCATCACCGAGATCGAAATACCCCATAATTATTTTACTTTTGTCTGTCACGTCCGCGTGCGGAAAGTCATCGAGAACCGTGAAAAAATCTTTTTTATTTTTTTCATGGTTCTTCCATACGAAGTCGTCGAACTCTTCAATCTTATTCTCATTTTTGAAAAAACCAGCAAGGAGCGCGCGCTCTTTTTCATGATTAACAAGCTTAAGCGAAAACGCTGGCACATCTACAGTTTTCACAAAATCGAAAAAATTGAAGAATGTATTTTCTTTTTGCAGCTTGAATTCCCATTGCCCTTTTATCGGAATTTCGTTTTCCATATCTTTACCAGTCAAAAAAGATGCCCACAAAACGACCGTCCTCTCGAGCGCAAACCCGCCTATGTCCGTTTTCCCGTATTCAATTTGCATTAAATTCTTGCAATTGAACTTTTCAACAACATTTGCGTCAAGCGCATCTAAGCCTAGAATAATCATAAATACACCTACTTCAAAATCCTACATGTATCCTAGGCTTCTAAGTTTCTGCATCATGTACGCTTTCTCCTTGTCTTGGGCGCGTCCCGAACGCTCGGCGACATCTGTGACTTTCAGTTCTTCCACGATCTTATCTATTGTGTCGGCGTTTGAGTCGACTGTGGTTGTACAAGGCATGCATCCCAGGCTTCTGTATCTTTTTCCGTTCTTCGCAAAATATAGAGGATTCACAGGCAGATTTTCCCTCTGCACGTATCTCCACACATCCAACTCCGTCCAATGTAAAATCGGGTGTACTCTAACATGCGACGCTTCCTTGGAGACGCTCGAAAAGAAGTCCCACATCTCGGCTGGTTGGTTTTTGAAATCCCATCTGAATTCTTTATCACGCGGCGATACGACTCGTTCTTTTGCGCGTATGCCATGTTCGTCTCTCCGTATCGAGACAATTATTGCATCGAACTTGTTATCTTCTATTACTTTTTTTAAAACTTCTGTCTTGAGTTTCGTGCAACACTCGAACCTGTCCTTTTGTGGACTTACACCTGCAGCTATAGCAGCTTCGTTCTTCGCAATGACGAGATTGAGGTCCCAGTCCTTCGCCAACTTGTCTCTGAATTTGTAGATTTCTGGGAACTTACATCCGGTGTCGAGATGAATAACAGGAAACGGCACTTTGCCAAAAAACGCCTTTCTGCATAAATCCAAGCATGCAGTAGAATCCTTGCCAGTCGACCAAAGCATGGCCGGGTTTTTGTACTGTGCCTTAGCTTCACGGATTATGAAAAGGCTTCTTTCGATAAGTTTGTCCAAGTCTTCCATGGAAACCACGTATTCTGCCACATTGACTCATATGTAACCTAGAGCTCTCAAACGCTTTCTCACGCGTTCTTCGTCTTCTTTTGTGAAAGGGCCACTTTCAGATGATTTGTTGACGAGGAGTTCACGCAAAACGAAAGTTATGTAACTTGAGACAGATGAAAATCCGGTATTCTTTATCTCCTGTTCCAGTACATCATAAAGTTTTTTCGGGATAGTTACAGTAGTATGCTTTCTTTCTACTGCGTGCCCTTTAGCTTCGTTTTTGTGGAGAATTTTCGTCATATCTTTTAATGTTACAACATTATAGGTATTTAAATCTTTGCGGCCTTGGGGCGCTCTGGCACGAATATTTAAATTTTTAAATACGTCTGTGGATTAGATTTGTATAGAAATGGAGCTAAAATGAAGATGATGATAAGATGAAGATGATAATACTTTCAGCGGGCAAGGGTTCGAGAATGATGCCTCTTACGCAGAACCTGCCAAAACCACTACTGTATTTTAAAAACGGCAAGACCGTTCTTGAGACGCAGTTGGATAGAATTAAGCAATCGGGCGTGATAGACGAAGTCGTTATAGTTATCGGTTTCTGCGGAGAACAGATAGAGGCCAAATTAAAGACATACGATAAAGGCAACTTGAAGATAAAGACTATATACAATCCATTTTACGATGTATCGAACAACCTTTGTTCTTTATGGTTGGCTAGACATGAGATGAACGAAGATTTTATAATAACGAACGGAGACAACATTCTCGACGCTAGCGTTTACGAGGACATTGCCCAAAATGCCCCAAAAGGTATAGTGCTCACTATAAACAAAAAAGACAAGTACACAGATGACGACATGAAAGTGCTTTTGGAAGACGGAGTTGTGAGTAAAGTGAGCAAACTTATAAACGGAAACGAAGCGAGTGCAGAATCCGTAGGGCTGGTGAAAGTATCGGGAAAGAACAGCATAGAGGTTTTTAAAAACACTATGGACGAGCTTGTTAGAGACCAAAGCTATGTGGACAAGTTCTGGCTTGAAATATTCAACAGACTCAGCCAAAAATGCATACCTGTCACATCTTTTGAGATAGATGGCACGAATAAGTGGCAAGAAATAGACTTCCACCCCGATTTGGAAATGGCTAAAAAACTGCTTGGCCTGTAATTTTTTTTTACAAATTTTAATATTTTTATACACTAGAGCCTATACCCTATACTATAATTTAACTGAAAAAATTGGAGAACTGTTTTAAATGAAAGCCACAATAGAGCAAATTAAGAAATCCCAGAATCCGCCAGAAAAAGATGCGTATTATGCAGTTATATTCGGCAGAAAAATTTCACCTTATTTTACTTGGGTCCTGCTAAGAATGAGCGTGGGACCTAACTTGACAACATTCATATCTTTGCTCTTTATTTTGGCAGGCGCATATTTTTTCACTTTCCCAGGCCCGCAATATTGGCTGTTAGGCTGGATATTGTTGCAGGGGTATCACATACTCGATTCTTCAGATGGCGAGATTGCAAGAATCAATAAAACAACATCAAAATTCGGAGGCGCGTTCGACTCGGTTTTGCACCCGCTCGGAAACTCCATTATCTTCGCAGCTGCTTCCATAGGAATATATGAGCTCACTAACAACATCTTTTCCTTGTATATAGGGTTTATTGCTGTGATTTTGCTTTTGATGTTGTCTGTTGTTAGACTTCATGGAGATATCATGTTCAGCTCGCTTGGAAAGAAAAAGCCGGACTCTTCTGAACATTACAAGAACAGGCAGACGCTTAAGGGTAAAGTTTTTGAGCTGTTCACAGATGTGGGTGGACCTTTCCATATGCTTGCGCTTGCGGCCGCTTTCGATTTTATAACCGGCCTAGATTTTAGAATTTATTTTTACGCGCTGTTTACAGCGGGCGTCTTTGTGCTGCTTGCCAGGAAATTTGTATCTATAAAAAGAAATTCTTGAAAGTACGATACTAGTATGATACTGAGCATGTTCTGAGAGTGAAAAGATGTATAGCTCAAACTTCGGGGATAAAATAGACTACTACAAAGAAGACAACATGCAAACAAGATCCAGCAACATAGCGGAGCTCGTGGCTAAAAATGGATTTGAAGAATTTGATCCGAAAGGGATAACTAGTTATTTGACATTCAGGTACCCGATAGGTGCCCTGACTATGTTTAAAGATTACAAAAAAGTGCCTTTCGGATGCGAAACCTTGAACGGAGGTAAAGAGGTCACGCGATGGTTCCCGAAGTTCCAAAGCAAAGGCATCAAAATAGAAGACGCGATGAAGACAATAGAAGAAATGCTTGTTGAGTCGATAAAGAAACTGGTGGAAGGAAAACGAAAAATTGCAGTGACGATTAGCGGTGGCGTGGACAGCTCGATGATTTTGGCACTGCTTAGAAAAGTAATACCAGACAGGGAAATTTTCACTTATTCGGCAGGTTTCTACGGCGAGGACGAGTTCGAGTATGCTAGACTGGTCGCAGAAAAATTCAAATCAGTGCACAAGGAAAAAATACTGAAGCCTGAAGATTATATCGGCGATGATTCTCTACTGCGCCCATTAATAAGGCACAAAGGCGAGCCCCTACATCCGAACGAAATCGCTCTTGCGGCGGTTGAAAGGATTGCTAAGGAGGATGGGTGTGATATAGTCCTCTGTGGCGAAGGCGGTGACGACATATTCGGCGGCTACGGCCAAAATCTCAGGATGTACATGAATTACAAGAATGATAAACCATTCTTTGAATTCTTTTTGGGCAACTACCGATATTTCTCTCTTGAGGATCATAGACAACTAATAAAAGACGAATATTTGGTTAGCGATATAGAAATCCTTAATTCTGTACTCAAACAAGAAGAAATGCCGGAAGACATAAAAGACAAAGTTTTCTATTTTATACAAAAAGTCCACACGCCGGGCCTGATAACAAGAGGCAACAATGCTATGAGCTTCAACGGTTTCCCTTCCGGATTCCCCTACATAGATATGAGGCTGGTCGATTTTGTCAACTCGCTGCCTTTTGATTACAAAGTCCATTGGAAGTCCGAGCAGCACCAAAAAGAGTCCGAGGGCATGTTCTTCCGTGACATAAGCGAGAAGATGGATGTACCGAAATACATACTTAAAAAGTTGGCCGAGAAACATTTGCCGTACAAAATAATTTACAGGCCGAAATACGGTTTCCCAGTACCGTTTGAAAAATGGTTCAAAGGCATAAACAGCTGGCAGCTTGATCAGGACGTATTTAAAACAGAAGACATAAGCAGCTTAAACGGCTGGAAGAAATTCATGGTCATAAACCTCGACACATTTATTAGAGAGTTCGAGAAATATAAACTTTAAAAAAATATAACCTTAAAAACAATTAAAAACAACAATTAAAAACAATTGGAGTGTTTGTGAAATACTTGAGGACGGTGTTAAATTGACTATAGTTCTGGGCATAAACAAAACAGTGCCGTTGCCTAATCACGACAGCGCTGCAACAATAGTCAAGGACGGCAAAGTTTTAGCTTCTGTGCAGGAGGAGAGGATTACAAGAATAAAGCACGATGGCAACATACCTTACAATGCTATAAAGGAGTGCCTGAGAATATCAGGTGTAGCGCCCGAGGAGGTCGACGCAATCGCAACGAGCACCCAACTTACGCCGTTGCCAGGCCCATCTGCTTTTTTCAAGTACGGCGTTTCTGTAAAAGGCTTAGTGCAAGCTCTGCCAACAGCATTCCTTAGAACGTTGATACTCAGAAAGATACGAGATTACTTCGGTTTCAAATGCAAAATATATTTTGTCAACCATCATCTTTCTCACGCGGCCTCTGCCTATTACACTTCTGGGTTTAAAGACTGTCTGACGCTCGCGATGGACGGCGGAGGGGATTACAGGGCTGGTGGACTGTTTCATTGCGAAAACGGCTCATTGAAAGAAATGCCTGAAAAGTTTCCGATGAACAAAAGCATGGGATATTTTTACTCGGCTGTTGCAGATGTACTGGGATTCCATCCGACAGACGGAGAAGGGAAAGTAATGGGCTTGGCCTGTTATGGTAAGCCGTTATTTGTAAACGAACTAGAAGACATAATAAAAAACAACGATTCTAGTCTAACAGGGATAAAAATAGATTATAAAGACAAGAAAAAATTCACTAGGTACAGATACGATCACATACTTCTCGGCGATAAATTCAAACCGTTTATTAAGGACGACGGCAGGGATCTTGCAGCCTCAGCGCAGAAAGTCCTGGAAAAAAATGTGGTGAATCTGCTGAAAAAGGCGTTTGAAAAGGATGGCACAAAAAATCTTGCTCTCAGCGGTGGAACTTTCTTCAATTGCAAGCTTAACAAGATTATCAGGGAAGAACTTGGGTTGGGCGAGATTTTCATACATCCTGCAGCAGGCGACTCCGGCGTTCAGACAGGAGCTGCTTTCGAAGTTTGCAAACGACTCGACCCAGAAAACTTCAAATCGGAAAAAATGGAGCACGTGTACTACGGTACTGAGTATTCAGACGAAGAAATAATGTCGGCTATTAAAAATTCTGGCCTGAAAACAGAAGAACTGAAAGACCCGAGCGGGGCAGCAGCAGATATGATTAACAAAGGCATGGTAGTGGGGTGGTTCCAAGGTAAGATGGAATACGGGCCGCGTGCACTCGGCAATAGGTCGGTACTGGCAGACCCGACAAACATTGAAGTTAAGGAAAAGCTCAACAACGCCTTAAAGCAGAGAGATTGGTTTATGCCTTTTGCGCCGTCGATGCTGGACGAGGCAAAAGAAGAATATCTAATAAATGCAACAGAATCACCTTTCATGATTATGACATTCGACGTTCCGAAAGAGAAGATAAAAGAAATTCCGGCTGTTGTTCACGTCGATGGTACGGCCAGGCCGCAGACGGTCAAGAAGGAAATAAACCCGAAGTACTGGCGCGTTATAAAAGAATTTGAAAAGTATAAAGTCCCGGTAATCCTGAACACGAGTTTTAACAAACATGGCCTGCCGATTGTCATGTCCCCAGAAGACGCTTTGGAGCATCTAATATGGAAGTGTATTGACGTTTTGATTATAGGCAATTTCCTTGTTGAAAGAAAACTTAATTGATTTTTTCATACCTTTTTTTTTCAAAATCTTTTTTTTCAAAATTTTTCTTCAAATACTTATCAACTTAAAGCACTTTAAGAGTTTAAGGCATATTTTAAAATATCTAAACGTACTCAATTTCATACGCAATGTCGATAAGCAGTAGGCGATGGGACGAATGAAGATAACTTTATTGGACGTGCAAGGCAAGCAAAACAGATGCACATACAAAGATTGGGCAGGAGGATTTGGTACAAGCTTTTCCGCAGGCGACTCTGTTTTTGCAAAAATGATAGAACTCCTAAAGAGGTCAGGTGTACATTTACCGCTTACATCTTATGGCTACATAGCTGCGATAGCAAAAAAGTCAGGCCACGAAGTCGAATATTTGAAGAACGATTTGCCGGAAGACTCGGACATAACGATAATACAATCATCGATAGTCGATTATAAAACCGAACTCGCGTTTGCTAGCGAGATCAAAAGGTCAACCGATTCGAAAGTTTGCTTCATAGGGCCATTTTCCGCTCAAATGCCAAAGCTTTACAGCAAACACGCGGACTTTATAATAAAAGGTGAACCTGAGAGCGCTATATCCGATATACTCAGCATGCGTGTAGACCGTGTACGTACAGATGCGCATTCAAATACACGTGCAGAAGTGGTTGAAAGCACACCAATCAAAAATCTTGACGGATTGCCATTCCCCAACTGGGATGAGTTTCCTGTTAAAAAATATTCTTATTTTCCGACTTTGAGGAAGTCTCCAGTCCTGCCGATTTTGTCTTCGAGAGGATGCTTTTATGTGTGTAATTATTGCCCATACAAAGTCCAGTGGAATTACAGGACAAGAAGTGTAAAAAATGTCATAGATGAGATAAAGCATCTTGTAGACAGCTACAAAATCAAAGGCATAATTTTCAGAGACCCGCTGTTCACATGCGACATTAAACGCGCTGAAGCTATTGCAAAAAGCTTGATTGAAAATGATATTGAAGTGGAGTGGGGGTGCGAGACAAGACTAGATCATCTAACTGTTCCTCTTCTGGAGACTATGCATGAATCCGGACTTAGATCTATAGAAATCGGGGTTGAATCATTTTACGATGAAATAGTCGGCGCAGAGAAAAGAAAACCCATAGCAAAAAAGCATCAAGAGGAAATTGTAAAATTTTGTGACAAGGTTGGGATAAGATTAGCTGCTTTTTACATTATAGGTCTGCCCAACGATACCTTGGAGACTGTTCAAAAAACAATTGAATATGCTAAAAAACTGAACACAGATGTCGCCTCCTTCGCTATAGGCACGCCATTTCCTGGCACCAAATTTTACGAACACATGAAAGATAAAATATACGAAAAAAACTGGGAAAACTTCACGACATATACACCTGTGTACAAACATCCAAACTTGTCGAGAAAGCAATTGCTTGAATTAAAAGAGCTTGCGTTTATTACATACTTCTATAGGCCGAAGTATCTTTTGAAATTTTTTACGAGGTTGTTCAAATGAGAAAAATTCTTGTAACTGGCGCAACCGGATTTTTGGGAAGTTATGTTGTGGCAGAACTTAAAAAAATGAAATACGATTTCAAATGTCTGGTACGTAAAGAAGGCGATGCATATTTGTTAGAAAAGGAAGGCATACAAATTGTATACGGGGACGTTACAAACAAGCCTTCTTTAATTTCTGCGCTGAAAGGCGTCGATACAGTTTTGCATATGGCAGGAGTAATTAAAAGCTCTTCTAAAGAGCTGTACTACGATGTCAACGAACGCGGAACCAAAAATTTAGTCGAGGCGTGCGAAGAAAACAAAGTGAAAAAAATGGTGCACATCAGCACACAAGACGTTGTTTTTCAGCAAGGCGATTACAGTATTTCTAAACTTAAAGGGGAAGAAGTTGTTAAAAATTCTGCTTTGGCTTTTACTGTGTTCAGACCCACAGTCATTTATGGAGCAGGCGAATGCGGTTTGAAAGATTTGGTTAGCTTGATAAGGAACTTTCCAATCGTGCCTGTTTTGGGTAATGGACAAAACAAATTTCAGCCTGTGTACGCTGGCGATGTTGCAAAAGCCATAGTAAAAGCCGTGGTCGAGCCTAAAGACATAACTAAAGACAAAACAAGAGGCCGGACATATTCGATTGGAGGGCCGGACCGGATAACGTTCGATGAACTGGTGGATTTGATCATGAAAGAGTTGAAAATCAAAAAAGCAAAAATCCACGTACCGGCATTGCTTCTAAAACCATTTGTACAAGTTTATGAGAAGGTTGCGCCAAACCCATTTATGACAGTTGATAGCTTGAAGCTTTTGACCTGTGACAAGACTTGCGACAACTCAGCAGCAATCACAGATTTAGGCTACAAACCGATACATTTTAAAGACGGCATAAAATACATGCTTAAGCACCCTAAGCACGATGATGATGACAAAACTAAAAAGTAATTTGCTTCAGTCCTTTTTCTATAGTCGTAGGCCTTAGTTTGCTTTTTTGGCACCATTTTATGTAATCGAATACCATTTTCACCATCTTCTCTCCAGTATTCCTTCGAATAATCAAAGGCAGCTTCGAACAGTCCTTATGCTTCGACAAATCTACAAACTCCCAAGGATGCAGATAAATGTTTACGTATGGCTGGTCGATAACACAAAGCCTTGTACAGAATTTCGCATAGGTCGAACCGAAGTTGCGGAACCAAATCCAAGAGAAAGGCAATCTTATCAACGGTGTAACGGATATCGGAAGTATTTTTAATCCTTCACTGTACGAGGCGCTTCGCGGCTTGAAGAAATTGAAATAGTGCCCCGGTACCCATGTAGGATGTATAGAACTATCGTATTCAAATCCTAAGTTCTTGAGAATTGCTGGAGCAGGCGAAAAAAGCCAAGGAGAACGAAAACCCAATACGTATTTGCCGGTAATGTTTTCAAGTACTTTTTTGCCCTTTTCAATTAACTTGTGCGCTTCTGCCTGTTTCATTTTGCTGTATTTCTGGTTATGTTTGTATCCGTGGAATGCGATTTCATGCCCGTCTTTCAAAAGAGTCCTGACCAGGTTCGGGTATCTTTTCCCAAACGATGCAGTGGTAAAAAACGTGGATTTGATATCCCCATCGTTCAGTATTTCTATAACTTTTTCCATGCCACTATAAGTTATCTCGTACATGTCCCTTTCTTCTATTGGTATCCCGCAAAGGTCCAAAGGTAGGTCGAACTCTTCAAGGTCGAACGTCAAGAATATCAATTTAGCTGCTTTTGTTGACGGCAATACAGATGATGACATAGTTATAAGATATTCAATCTCAACTTTAAAATGTTAATTAGCATATTTACGCTCTGCCTCATTTTGAACGTGCTGCCTTCCACATGAGTTGTGGGGATGTACAGCTCCTTTATTGTAAATCCTTTTTGTGATATGTGCCAAAGCAATTCGGCATCGAACTCGAACCCACTGCAACGTATAGGAGGAAGGCTTTTCACAACCTCTCGTTTAAAAAACTTCGCGCCGGCCTGAGCGTCTTTTACTTTTAGCCCAAAAAGAATTTTCAGTATGAAATTCCAACCGCGGCTAGCTATTTTTCTGGAAAAAGGTTCGGTGACTTGTAGAAAACTCCTGCCAATCCATTTCGAAGCTATGGCGCAGTCGTAGCCAGATTCCACCAACTCCACCAGCCTTCCTACACCATTTATGTCAAACGCATCGTCCGCGTCCACAAATCCTATTATTTCACCTCTTGCAAGTTCAAAGCCCTTCAATACTCCACCGCCTTTTCCTAATTTATTTTGTGGTTCACTATGTCGTACAAATCCATGTTCTTTCGAAAAGTTTTTTACTATATCAGCCGTCTTGTCCTTACAACCATCACACACAACAACAATCTCGTACTGGTTACCAAGTTTCGGGCCAAAATAATTCACATATGTGGTCAGGGTTTTCTCTATTCTTCTTTCCTCGTTGTAAGCCGGAATGATTATTGAGAGCTTCATAAAAATACCTTACAAATTGCATTTTTACAGTCTTACAGACCCACACCTAAACAGCATATTTGCCAGGTTCGTAAGAGCCCAAGTTGGAACGCAGCCACTGAATGGTTCTTTTGAGCCCATCGTCTATGGATGTAGCTGGTTCCCAACCAATCAGTTTTTTTGCCTTCGAATTGTTGCATACTAACCTGTCGACTTCGCTCTTCTCAGGCCTAATTCTCTTTTCGTCAGAAACGATTTTAACGTCTTTAACATCTTTGCCAGATATCTTTATAATTTTTTCAGCAAGTTCGCCTATTGATATGTCACAACCGCTGCCGATGTTTATAACCTCTCCAACGGTTTTTTCAGACTCGGCGATTTTTATGAAAGCATCCACAGTGTCTTCCACGAACGTGAAATCTCGCCTAGGATGCAAAGATCCCAGACGCACAGTTCCTTGCGTCAAGCACTGAGTTATTATTGTCGGAATCACAGCTCGCGCGGACTGCCTTGGACCGTATTGGTTGAACGGCCTTATTGTCGCGATTGGTGTGCCAAAAGAACAGAAGAAACTTTCAGCCAGTTTGTCTGCTCCTATCTTGCTCGCCGAGTAAGGCGACTGTCCCTGTAAAGGATGGTTTTCATCTATAGGCACGTATTTGGCAGTGCCGTATACCTCGCTTGTTGAAGTGTGTACGATCTTCTCAACGCATTTCTCCTTCCCGGCCATGAGCACGTTCAGCGTTCCAATCAAATTCGTGTCAACCACACTTCTCGGATGATTGTAGGAATAAGGTATCCCGACTAATGCGGCGAGGTGGAACACAACTTTCACGCCATTCATGGCTATTCGCACATCTTCAGCATCTTTGACGTCACCTACAACTATTTCAACCTTCTCCCTCGCACTCTCAGGAACGAATTTGATGCAGCCAGTGTCGGGGCCGATGTCGTAAGGTACGAAAGCCCTCACTTCACAGCCTTTTTTTATCAAGGTCTCTACCAAATGTGAACCTATGAAACCGCTAGCCCCGGTGACTAAAACTTTGCTGCCCTTGAGATTGACCATGCAAACACCTTATTATCGTTATTATAATCTAACAAACACGCTGTTTTATAAGATGCATTGTTTTATTAAAACGCCAATAAACTATATTAATCTATATATTTCTTTTTGCACTTCATCTATTCAAAGGAGCGTAGCAAGAGAGTGTTAAGGATGTCTAAAGTTTTGCTGATTAACCCTCCAGTATCTTTTGATGAGCAGTACGTCAGAGGTTCCAAAACTGTGGGTGAGATACTACCACCACTTGGTTTGGCATACATAGCTGCCTATTTAGAAAATAACGGGCATAAAGTTAGGATTATAGATGGTATGGCTGAGAACAAAACCATAAGCGAGATATCCAATAAATCCAAATCCTTTGATATCGTTGGAATAACTTCGATAACACACTTCGTTCCAAGGGCGCATGAAACTGCTATGGCCATTAAACAAGTTGATAAGGATGTGCCTGTTGTTATGGGAGGACCACACCCAACAGTAGTGCCATTTGAAGTGTTGGAAGATAAAAATGTTGATTATGTCGTCAAAGGAGAAGGAGAAATTACAACCCTAGATCTAGTCGATGCTGTCGAAGGTAAAAAGAATCCTGAAAAAGTTCTAGGTTTAGCGTTCAGAAAAAACGGAAAGATTAGATTCAATGGCGATAGACCTTTGGTTAAGAACATAGACGAACTACCTATGCCGGCCAGGCATTTGTTGCCTATGCATCTGTATTTTTCGAGCGAGGCAAGATCAAAAGACAAGAGAGCATTTTCAATGATGGGCAGTAGAGGTTGCCCAAATAATTGTAGTTTTTGTAGCAATAATGAAATGTTTAGAAAGATTTTCAGAGCGAATAGTCCAGAAAGAGTTGTCGATGAGATGGAAATTTTAATTGACAAGTATCATGCTAAAGATATAGAATTTTGGGATGATAACTTCATGCTCATTAAAAAAAGAGTCATGGAAATATGCGACTTAATTAAAGAGAGGGGAATCGAAGTTGACTGGCACGCTCAAGGCAGAGTTGATTCAGCTGATTTTGAAGTCTTAATTAAAATGAAGGAAAGTGGCTGCTACTATGTAGGATATGGTGTTGAGTCTGGAAGTGAGCGGATACTAAAAGACGTAGGTAAGAATGAAACTAAGGATCAGATAAGGACTACCTTTAAACTGACTAAGAAAGCCGGCATGTTGGTCAGAGGATATTTTATGATCGGTTTTATAGGCGAAACAATAGAAGAGATGAATCAGACTATCGAGTTTGCAAAGGAACTTGACCCAGATATCGCGACATTCTCCTTCCTTACCCCATTCCCTGGGACAAAAGATTTTATCAGAGCCCAGCAGGAGGGCAAATTCGATAAGGATTATTATAAAAAAAGTATTATACCAGAATTCAATTTTTTGGATAAACCTGTTTATGTCCCAAAAGGGATCACAGAAGAACAAATATTGCAAATGCATAGGAATGCGTATAGAAGCTTTTACTTGAGACCTGGTTACATACTGAAACAGATCAAAAATATAAGATCTTTATCCGATATAAAAAGACTGGTAAACGGAGCTAGGGCCGTTTTAATTTCCTAATTTATCTTAAGAGTTCCGAGGCGGATAACAAGATGAGCAATATCAAGTTTATCAAGTCAATCTTAGAAAACAACGATATTAGAATAATAATTATACTACTATTACTATCGTGCATATTTTTCTGGAAAGTCCTACTCAATCCCGGAAAAATTGTTTTTTCTGAATATTTTTCTGACCTTATAAGTCACAAATCGCCGTTCGAGTTCTTTGTCCACAACAATTGGCAGCAATACGGCCGCATACCTCTTTGGAATCCTTACATATATTCCGGGCACCCCTTTGTCGGTAACCCACTCCCCGCGATGTTCTTTCCTCTTGAATGGCTTTATTTGGTATTCCAACCAGACATGATTTTCGGATACGTCTTCTTGCTGTATGTCTTCCTTTCAGGCCTTTTCACTTATGGCTTTATGAGGGTTTTAAATGTGGGAAAGTGGGGTTCTCTGCTTTCTGCGATAACTTTTATGTTTAGCGGGCCTATGGTTATCCGAACCTATAGCGGGAATTTGGATAATTTGGGCATATATGCCCTGCTGCCACTAACAATGCTATTGCTTGAACTCGCGTTTAAGAGAAAGGACAAGTTTTACTCGGCTTTGGCCGGCGTTTCCATGGGGCTTCAACTAATGGTTGGCAACACACAGGTCTCCATCTACGCTTTTTTCGTTATGGTAACATATTTTTTCCTGAGGTCTATTTTTATTATTTTTGGAACAGGAACTGCTATGAAAAATTTCAACATTAGGAAAAATGTTGAGGAATCGTTTTGGATACTCCCACTATTGGTAATATTTTTGATAATTCCTTTTTTGGTGGCAGCAGTACAGATACTTCCGACGTTTGAATTTGCAACCCAGACATTGAGGTCTGAAGGAATGAGCTACGAAATCTCTACCGGATACTCGTTCACGCCCAAACAGGCGATTACACTTTTTATGCCTGAGTTCTTCGGCACCTTCTTGGATTATTCCTACTGGGGTGATAGGAACTTTTGGGAGCTTGTAGTATATGTCGGACTGGTTCCACTGATTCTGTCAATAGTGGCTTTGATAAGCCTTTTCGACAGAGGTTCTCAAAAAGAATACAAAATAATTTTTATCCTACTCGCGACCTTTTCTTTTCTATTCGCCATCGGAAAATATTTCCCACTTTACGAGTTCTTTTACAAATTCGTGCCAACGTTTAATATGTTCAGGAAGCCGAGTGCTATGCTGTTCGTCGCATCATTTTCTCTTTCAGTCCTCTCAGGTTTGGGGTTGAATTCTATCACAGGCGCTATCACAGGTGATACGGACGATAGGAAGATGAGTGACAGAGTAACGAACAATAGAACAAAAAAGAGGCTGAACTTGCTTGTATACGTCTTATCAATCGCTCTCGCGCTCTCGCTCGCGATACTCGCTTTTACTTACCTCGAAAGAGATAAAATACTATCATTCGGTAAAGAACTGCTAATCGAAAAATATCAGGAATTCACAACATCTGTCCATCCGCTTAAATATGGAATAGATTTTTACATGCAGAAGATTTCAACCTCATACGGGCACATAACTAGCAGCATTGTGATATTTTCCGGTATTTTAGCGTCAACCATAATGACATTAGTTTTGATGTTGAAACGCAAAATTAGCATAAAGCACTTTAAAATCGCTATAATCGTCATAAGCCTGATAGACCTGTGGATATTTGGGATGAAATACATCGATGTTAAAGACCCGTCCGAGATATTTGTTGAAAGAGTGCCGTCAAGCCTGTTCGACCGCTCCGAACAGTTCAGGGTGATGGATGCCTCCTCCAACCTGCCGCAGTTCGTCGCTATGAAATACAATATAGAAATAGTCCGCGGATACGATCCCGTCCAGATTAAAACATACCAAGATTTTATAAACACATTGTTTGGTGAAAGGCCAAACTCACTTTTGGACGTAGAACCTTACACATTCAGTTTCAATTCCTCATCCCCTTACATAGACAGGCTTAGCCTCTTGAACGTGAGATACATCTTGGCGGATGACACAATCGAGAGCAAAGATTTTGTTTTAAAGTATAACTTGACAACGCCCGCATACGATCAATACACAAAAATGAATATGACAAAGCAGGTGTACGTGTACGAAAATACGAACTTCCTACCCAGAGCTTATGTAGTGCCTAATGCGAAAGTGATAAAAAACACATCGCTTATGCTTGAAGAGATAAAAAATGAAAGTTTCGATCCAAGGTCGGTAGTTGTACTGGAAGAGGATATAGACGCGCCAAAAACAAATCCCGGAAGCTTCAAGAAAGCGGAGATTACTTATTATTCTCCAGACGAACTACATATAGAAGTAAACACAACTGCAGACGGCTTTCTTGTCCTTAGCCAGAACTGGTATCCAGGTTGGTACGCATATGACAACGGTGTCGAAAAGAAAATTTATAGGGCGGACTACACGCTAACAGCTGTGCAGCTTTCTCCAGGTGAGCATGAGATAAGATTCGAATATGACCCAGCGTCCTTTAGAATAGGGCTAGCGATGACTTCGATAACTTTAGTTGTTCTGGCAGGTTTGCTGGTATATCTTATTGTGCGTTGGTTTACGCAATATTAGATATTTAGATATCAGATTAAACTCGGGGCCTAACATCCCATTTCTCAGGGTTGTTTTTAATCCAATCTAGTTCCATTTTTATACCATGCTCGAGACTGACCAAAGGACTGTATCCGAGAATTTCTTTCGCTTGCTTTATGTCCATAACAAAACGTCTCAGTTCACCAAGCAACCTCTGCCTGCCTGGTTGGTGCTTACTTTCTTGTCCTTCCTTAGGATCATCGTGTAGTATTTTTACGTTCGGGTTGACTATGCTCACAACCGTTTTAGCTAGCTCGTCTATGGTTGTCTCAACACCTGAACCTATGTTGAAAACCTTTCCATTAGCGTCATCATTTTCTATGGCCATGTTGTGGGCATTTACGACATCAGAAACAAAAACGAAGTCACGCGTCTGTTTTCCATCACCAAAAACAACAGGTGGCAGGTTTTCTAGACATCTTTTAATAAACAAAGTGAGCACGCGTCCGTACCATTCCCTTGGGCCGTAGACTATGGCGTACCTTAAAGAAACAGTTGGGAATCCGTGCAAGTTCCAAACCATAGAACAGTACTTCTCACCTGCAAGTTTGCTCACACCGTACGGCCAATGTGGATTCAAAGGGTGACGTTCGTCTTCCGGGATGTCGACAGCCTGCCCGTATAGTGCTCCTGATGAGGCGAAGATAAATTTTTTGACCTGTGATTCCATAGCACATTTTAGTACGTTCAAAGTGCCTTCTATGTTTATCTCCATATCATGGTGCATATTCTGGATTCCTGTTGAAACTTCGAGCTCGGCTGCCTGATGAGAAACAATGTCCGCACCTTCCATACGCTCTTTGAGGAGTTTTATATCAAGTATATCCCCTCTTACAACTTCTACTCTGTCGTCGTTGGAAACATTTTTTATATTATCCATGTGCCCAGAAGAGAAATTATCGTAAATTATTATCGATTCGGCTCCATTTTTTAGAAGGCTTTCAACTATATGCGAACCTATGAAACCAGCACCACCAGTTACAAACACTCTTTTATTTTTGATTCTCATATAAAATTTTCTCCAACTACGTCGTTTTTATTATAATGGTTTTAATATTGTGCTTTTTACCAGCTTCAACATCATGGAAACTATCGCCGATTATAATGCAATCCTCGTTTGAGAGTCTAAGCTTCTTTAACACATAATTTATATGTTCCTTGTCGGGTTTTAACATTTTTACTTTGTCTCTGGAGGCTATGAGGTCTGGCTTTGGAAAGTTATATTTTTTGAAAACAGCATTTACACACCTTGAGCAGTTGCGAGTGAAAACAACTATTTTTATACCTCTTTTCTTAGCAAAGTTCAGTACCTCTTTCGAACCAAGCATTAAGCGTGATGACTTGATTGCAAACAATTCTTCACCGTCCATTATATCGTACGCTGCTTTTCTGACCTTTTCTATTCCGCCATTAGGAATTCCTTTTCTTTTTAGTACCGATAGGCACCTTTCAACGCTCGGTATTAGCGGTTTGAATTCAGAGGACACGTTGTATTTATTGAAAAGTACCCTCAGCTTTTTGCGCATTCTCGAATAGTTCACTGGTAATTCCACCAATGTTCCATCGAAGTCAAACAAGATCGCTCTAAGCGTTTTTATACATGTTTTCACAGGTCTAACACCTTCACTTTTTGGCTTGTCCATTTTCCCTCCTCTACCAATTTGTGGCCGCAATCCATGAGGCGGATCCAATACAAGCCTTCAGGAAGTGGGTTGTATTTTGGAACATCAGGTATGCTTTCTCCGTATGCAAGCTTGACATACATGGAAGGCATATTTACGCCTGCCTCTGAAAAGAAGTTGCTCGTGGTGAAAAACCTGCCAGCGTTTATTTCTGTGACGCATGGAACGCCGGACTTGTTTTCTTTTATGTCAACACAAAATACGCCGGTCGCATTTCTATCGACTGCCAATACAGCCTTTGTGCCAATTTCATTTACGTCATTACGGTGGACTGTCTTTGCAATCGAAGGCGTCGATGTCTGGCCGCTGGGCGTAATATTGCCGAACAAATATTCCAGACGTACTCGTGCTTGTGATGTTACCAGCTCTCCATTCTTCCAGATGCTCTGAAATGCAAACTCCTCTCCTGGAAGAAACTCGCTTACCATAAAATCTTCTTCGCCAAGACCTTTCATCTTTACCCAGTAATCCATCCACATTTTTGCATGTTCAGGCTCCCTTATAGGCAAGCTTGCCTTGGAGCCTGCCCCTTTGATTGCACGAAACCACAACTTATCATTTTTGTCGCTATTTTTACTATTTTTCGGCAAGAGCTGTTCGAACGCGGATTTTAGGTCATCATCATTTTTGATACGGTGCGACTCTGGAACTGGAACTCCAGCCTTGAGCAGCGCTTCGTTGCATTCGATTTTGTTTTGACACAACTTTATGGTCTTCTTGTCAGGCAAAAATGTAATTGCATTTATCTTTTCCCTGTTCTCTGATATGAAAATTACCTCCACGTCCGGCTGGGGGTGGACGAATTCCACTTTCTCAAGCTCTATAAGCCTGTTCAATTTTTCTAGGTATGATTGATCGGATACTGGGACAAACTGGTATTTTTTGTCTGCATTAGACAATTCTAAATGTTCTTTGCTTATATCAGTTCCTACAACGAATATTTTTTCTTTGGCCATTCTCAAGCTCTTTATAAAATTCACTGCAGCGCTTCCTCCGGCGCCTGTCACAATTATTCTTTTCATATCAGCATCATCTTCGTATGGAATTCTCCCCGCAGCATACGTCACATAACTATTGCATAATTCTCCTTATTTCATTTGATATGTTTTCCAAATCACCTATGCTAAGGGACGGATGTACAGGCAGAGAAAGTACTTCATCTGAAGCCGCTTCTGCTTCTGGGAATATGTTAAATTTGTTATTATAACCGAGTTTCAAATACAACTCCTGTTTGTGTATAGGTATGGGATAATAGACTTTTGTCTGTACGCCTCTTTCGCTTAATTTTTGCTGCAACTTATCTCTCAAGACCCTGTTTTTATCGGACCCACCGTCAACATTTACTCTGATTGTATATTGATGAAAAACATGCCTTACAGTAGGAGAAACGAAAGGAGTTACGATTTCTTTTGTCCCAGACAAGCGTTCTGTCAAAATTTTTGCATTTTCGATTCTTCTTTCGTTGAACTTTTCTAACTTTTTGAGCTGTTCGATTCCTATAGCAGCAGTTATGTCTGTCATCCTAAAATTAAAGCCCAGGGTTGAATGATAATATTGAACCTTTTGGCCGTGATTTCTCAGCAGTCTTATTTTTTCGGCAAACTCTTCGTCATTCGTTGTGACAGCACCACCCTCCCCAGTTGTCATATTCTTGGTCGGGTAAAAACTGAAGCAGCCTATGTTTCCAATCGAGCCGGCCTTTTTCTTTTTATATTCAGCCCCGTGCGCCTGTGCTGCGTCTTCTATAACAAAAAACCCGCGTGCATCAGCAATATCTTTTATCTGGTCCATTTCCGCAGGCTGGCCATAAAGATGGACAGGAATTATGCATTTTGTCTTGCTTGTTATCACGTCTTTAATTTTTTCCGGGTTCATGTTGAATGTTCTCGGGTCTATGTCAGAAAACACAGGCTTGGCCCCGCAGTACAGCACGCAGTTTGCGGAAGCAGCAAAGCTGAACGGCGTTGTTATGGCTTCGTCACCTGGTTTGAGTCCTGCTGCCAAAGCTGCGAGATGAAGTGCCGCAGTGCCAGAATTTACAGCTATGCAGTGCTTTACTCCTATGTATTTGGCAAAATCTTTCTCAAACTTTTCAACCTTTTCCCCCTGGATAAGGTGCCCAGAAGATAGAACTTCCAAAACAGCCTTTTTTTCCTCATCTGCCATCAACGGCTTTGCTATAGGTATCTTATAGTTTTCCACTTGCACCATCTGCCGATTATTACAGATATTCCGGATTTGATTATTTCAGGTTCTGTTTATTTCTGTTTATAATCCAAAGCCTGCAACGCTATTCTCAACGCAGCTACCGCGTCTTCAGGCCTCACAAGAGTGGCGGTGTCATTTGCTATGCAGCTTACGAAATGCTTGAGTTCAAGCCTAAGCGGTTCTTCTCTTTTTACCTCTATTTCTTTCTTTGGAAAAGATGTGGTCTTTGAAATAAATTCCGCAAAATCTTTGTATTCGGATAAACCTGCGTTGCTCCAGTAAGTTATGCTTTGCAAAATGTAATCCAGTTCAGCATGGCCTCTCGTGCCAGTTATGCTAAGTTTTCTTATTTTCGTAGGTGTGACCCAGTTCGCCTGTATGAAACCGCTTATAGGCCCCCTTTTCCCCTCGTATTCAAGAAGTATGTTAGACGAATCTTCTACTTCGCTGTTCAAGGTTTTTTGCATTATCGATGTAACCTTTTTCGGTTGCAGTCCCGTTAGAAAAGAAAACACATCTATGTCATGAACGGCCAAATCGATAACAACATTCGTATCTTTGATTATTGGGGGGAAGATGCCAATCCTTCTGGCAACCAAAGATATTATGTTCCCAAAATAATTCTGCTCAACCATCTCTTTAAGCTTTTGCACAGCCGGATTGAATCTTTCGATGTGGCCAACGGTCAGTTTTACATTGTTTTTCTTAGCGGCTTCGATTATTTTTTCCGCACTTTCTAGCGTGTTTGAGATCGGCTTCTCTACCAGAGTATTAACCCCGGCATTAATTGCATCAATCGCAACTTTTGCATGCAGCGAGGTTGGGACAACTACGCTAACAGCGTCGAGCTTCTCTGCGTCCAGCATTTTTTTGTAGTCGTCATATATAGCGCATTCTATGTTTTTCGTCGCCTCTTCTGCAGCTTTTAGGTCTATGTCCGAGACAGCCGCAAGTTTGACACCCTCGAGCTGAGAATAAACTCGTACATGGTTCTTACCCATGCCTCCTGTTCCTATCACACCAACTTTCATCATTAATCTCGCCACTTGTTTACTCAAGCATAGCTATGATGTTACTATGTTAAAACTACAATAGAAATATAACCAATTTAAATATTTAATATGAATTAGACTTTTGATAAGTGATGTACATTAGAAGCAGACATACCAAAGGTGGCAGCAAGGCTAAAAAAGTCAAAATATGCCTAGTTTGTTCGGCTGGCGGGCATCTTGTGGAAATGGCGAGGTTGAAGAATTGCTATTCGAGGTATCCGCACTTTTTCCTAACGTTCAAAAGAATCGATACAGCCGGGTTGACAAAGACAGAAAAAGTGTTTTTTGTCGACGACCCTGCTCGTAACCCAATAAATTTTTTGAGGTGCCTGTTTCAAAGTGCAAGAGTAATTCTGAAAGAGAGACCCGAAGTTGTTATATCAACAGGCGGCGGCATAGCTGTACCTCCGGCTTATATTGCTAAACTTTTCCTAGGATCAAAAATCATTTACATAGAGAGTTTCTGCAGGATTGAAGAGCCGTCTTTATCTGGCAAATTTGTGTACCCGATATCGGATTTGTTTCTTGTCCAGTGGCCGGGCCTGATAAAAAGATACGGGGAAAATGCAAAATACTGGGGTGCTGTAATTTGAGTAATTCGAAAAAAATATCAGAATTGAAAATATCAAAATTGAAAAAAAGGCCGGCGTCGTCCAGATCTTTCTTGCCCGGACCATTTATTTTTGCTACTGCCGGGACAGGCCCTTACCAATTTAACAGGCTGTTTGAGTATCTGGACGAGATTGTTTCAAAAGAACCGAGATACCGGGTACTAGCTCAAATAGGCAGCTCCACATATACACCAAAAAACTATGAGTATTTAAAATTTGTGACAAAGGAAAAATTCGAACAACTTATGAAAAAAGCGCAAATAATCGTCGGTACAGGCAGCGCCGGAACTACAATTGAATGCGTCATTCACAGAAAACCGTATATAATCCTTCCGCGACGAGTGAGGTTTGGCGAAGGGGTGAACGACAGTTCTGTATCAATTGCAAAAATGTTTGAAAAAAGAGGTTTGGCGATAGCCGCGCACGACAGAAAAAGCTTGGAAGATGCCATAAAAAAGGCGGAAAATCTAAAAATAAAATACAATAAAGATATAAAACTTGCAAAGAAAATTGATGAGTACTTGAAAAACATTTGAAAAAAGAGGTTTGGCGATGATGAACAGATAGTACACAGGCTATCTGTGACTAATTTTGGAAAATAGATTTATATTATAAAAGTTTAACACAAATAATGATTAACAAGAATATTAGTACTGCAGGCTCCAAGATTGATGAAAATCAAAGGCAGGTAATAATTGGGAGTATTCTCGGAGATTGTAGTCTGAGACGTAATAGGATAAATTGCTATTTTGAGGAGATTCATAGTATAAAACAAAGAGACTATCTAATCTGGAAAAGTAAGTACTTGAAATGTTTCAATACAAAAACAAAAATAAAGACATGTAAAAACAGAAAATTAAACAAGGCATACAAAGAATTTTTGTTAAGGACATCAAATTCTAGAATACTAACAGACTACTACAATTTATTTTATCCAAACGAAAAAAAGATTATTAATATAAATCTGTTAAATAGCGTAAACAAGTTTGGTCTAACTGTTTGGTATTTGGACGACGGACATACAACTATATTAGAGAATATTGCAAACATAGCAACAAGTGGTTATTCTTATAACGAACATCTAAAAATCAGAAAATGGTTTAATAAAAGATTTCGCCTAAATCCTACGATAAGAAAGTCAAATAAAAACTATTTCATCAGTTTTAATAGAAAAGATTCTGATAGACTACTCTTAATTCTTAGAGAAAATTTTAGGAGATATAATGTTCCAAAATGTATGTGGTATAAACTTGGTAGGTTTTACAAAGGCAACTTAAAAAAGATAGAAGACGAACGCAATAAGAAAAATGAATATAGAAGATTGTGGAGAAGTAGAAGAAGCGATGTTAAAAGAAAAGAGAAATTGATAAAGGCGAAAAAAAATTGACGGATAAAATTAGTAAACTGTATTGGGAGTCTAACTTATCACTTTCTCAGATCGCCAGAATATTGAACTACAGGAGTCATGTTTCCATTCTTAAAATAATGAGGAAATCCAATATTCCAAGGAGAACACTGAGCGAATCGTGCTCTCGGAAATGGAAAGGGTTTACGGTAAACATCACTCAAAATCTCTATTATAAGAATGCTTAACTTGAAAAATTAAAAGGAGATTAAAATGAGAATATTAATGCTAAACCCCCCATTTTTACCTAAATTTTCTAGAAATTCAAGATCTCCTGCAACAACAAAAGGAGGAACATTATATTATCCAATCTGGCTTTCATACGCTACAGGCGTGCTGGAAAAAGAAGGGTTTGATGTTAAACTTGTTGATGCCCCTGCCAGAAAGCTAGAGCTTGAAGATATTATTAAAATTGCGAAAGAATTCGATCCGCAAATGGTAGTTGTCGACACGTCAACGCCCAGCATATACAACGATGTAAAAGTTGCTTCTAAGCTAAAGGATTTGACAAAAGCCTTTATAGTCCTCGTCGGTACGCATGTTTCTGCTCTGCCAAAAGAGACTCTGGAATTGGACAAAAAAATAGATGCTGTGACTATACATGAATACGATTATATACTGCCAGAACTCGCAAAGTGCGTCGAAAGTAAAAAAGATCTAAAAGACGTCAAGGGCGTAGCCTTTCGCGATGAAAATGGAAAAATAACTATAAATGATCCAAGACCGATGATTGAGAACTTAGATGATTTGCCTCTTGTTGCTCCTGTCTATAAAAAATACCTTAATGCACGGAACTATTTTTACTCTTCTGCTAGATACCCGCTAGTCATGATAATCACAGGTCGCGGCTGCCCGTTCAGATGCTTCTGGTGCAATTGGCCGCAGGTCTTTCACGGTCATAAGTACAGACTTAGAAGCGCGGAGAACGTGGTCGAAGAGTTTGAATATATTGCGAAAAACATGCCGGAGATCAGGGAGGTGGGGATAGAAGATGACACGCTGACAGCAGATATAGAACGTGTCCGCAAAATATGCAGAATGCTATCAGAGAAAGGAATAAACAAAAAATTGACATGGTACGCAAACGTGAGGGTGAATCTTGATTTTGAGACAATGAAACTGATGAAAGAGGCAGGATGCAGCTTGCTAATACCTGGGTATGAAAGCGGCGTTCAAGAGCTTTTGGACAATTCTCATAAAGGCATAACGCTTGAACAGTCTAGACAATTCGCGAATAACGCAAAGAAAGCCGGGCTGCTTGTTCATGGATGTTTTATAATAGGCTTGCCGGGAGAAACGAAAGAGACAGCGAGACGTACGATCGATTTTGCAAAGGAGCTTGACCCTGATGACGTACAATTCTTCCCGCTCATAGTCTACCCTAACACAGAGGCGTACGACTGGGCTCAAAAAAACAAATACTTAATTACAACGGATTTTTCAAAATGGAACATTCCGAAAGGATGGCATAACTGCCTAGTCTCCCGACCGGGTCTGACGAATGAAGAAGTCTTGGAGTTGTGCGATCAGGCAAAAATAGAGTTTTACCTCCGTCCGAAATTTATACTTAAGACGCTGAAGCTTTCGCTTACGAACAAAGACGAAGCAAAAAGAGTGTTCAAAGCATCCAAAGTATTTTTAAAGTATATTACTGGAGCTCTGCTAAGAAAATTAAAAAGAAGATCTAAAAAATAGGATAAAAACCAGGTAAAAAAACAAGAAAAGAAAATGCAGTGATTCTCAAATGTCCATAAAAGACAAATTAATATCAAACTCCATGTATCTTGCGCTTAGCTGGGCGTTTGACACTTTGTCCTACATGGCGTTCTGGATACTGCTTGCCAAATTCCTTTTACCTTCGTCTTACGGAATCGTAGCTCTTTCTTTGCAGATAGTAGTTTTCCTGTCTACTCTTAGTGTATTCGGCTTGGACATAACCACAAACAAGCTCGTCCCAGAGCTGATGAAAAAAGAGGAAAAGGAGAAACTGCAAGGCCTGATATCATCGTCTTTGAAGATCGCCTTAGCTGCATCAGTAGCATTTTCATTGGGGTTCGCAGTGTTCTCACTTACATTTCCGCATGTGTTGAATTCGCCAGCAGATGCGCTGTGGATCATAGTCGCTTCTACGATAGCAATGACAGTTGCATCTTTGCTAGAAAGCATTTACATGGGCTTCCAAAACATGAAAAAGGTTTTTTTGACAAGAACCGGCGGGAACTTTCTGATGGTTATGTTTGTCGTGGTCTTCGCAGGTTTGAATTACGGCTACGTAGGATCAGTACTGGCTTACCTCATAGGCTTTGCTTTCATGATTTTGACTAGGCTCGGAAAGAAACTTTTCACAATAGCAAAAAAATCCGTGACTGACATGAAACTTTTGCTGAGCTACTCAATACCAGCGTTTACAGTCACTCTGTTCTCAGTAGTTTATAGCAGTACGCAATTCATGATACTGTCCGCTATTACGACAGCCGAGATCACAGGTTTGTTTGCTGTACCAATGAAGATTGCTGCTGTGCTTTCTGTTGTGCCGAACGTCCTAGCGCGCGGGCTATTTCCCATAGTTTCGGAACTGTCCATTGACAAGAATTCGAAGCACAAGCAATCTTATCTGGTTTCATTGGTCTTCAGGTATGGAGCTTTGTTAATCGTCCCCATGTCAGTATCAATGATAGTTTTCTCGAAACAGCTCATATTGTTTTTCTCCACTTCTGAATATTTGCCAACGATCGGAATTTTACCTATTCTTGTTTTAGGTGCGGCTTTACTCGGTTTGGCCAACCAGTTCCTCATAAGCCTGTACGCAACAGGAGAGCCAAAAAAATACAGGAACAGTTACATAATATCCACGATAGTATACATTGCTTTGTCCGTGACTCTTACATATTATTTTTCAGCCACAGGTATGGCATATGCGTACCTTCTTTCCTCCCTTACCCTACTGCTGACTACGTTCACCTTTATAAGAAAAGGCCTAGACTTAAAACTGCCTTTCAAAGATGTGGGCAAGATGGTAGTCGCGATGCTCCTGCCGGCTGTTTTCATGTTTTTCACTTTGCCTTACGCTCCGAACATATTGTTCGCCGCGCCTTTCGTTCTGGCAGCCGGGCTTATTTATTTGGTAACGCTGCTAAAAATGAATTTCTATGTAAAGGAAGATCTGAAGCTTCTGGATACAGTGGCAGCTAAGATGCCGGTCGAGATGCTCAGAAAAACAGTGCTAGCATTCAGAGGACTCGTATCGAAATTTGTATGCGACGATTATGCCAAGCACTGCGAATAAAAGCATGTAGAATAATCGAACGAGGGCGAGCGTAAGCGAGAGTTCCATGTCAAAACTGAAAAACGGTTTCTGAGAGGATAAAAATTGACCAATTACAGTTTTACTTTTTCCATAAGTATAAAACGAATATTGTCATGAAAGCTAATGCGTATAGCACAACAACTATGTTAATATCAAATAGTAATACAGGTGAAATTAAGATACCGCCTAATCCTCTCAAAATTTCTAAAGTGTTTTGAGTTTCGAGGGCACGAAGATAGTTTGTATAAATTTGAAAAATAACAGTAGCAACCAACAAGAGACCTATTAAAATTTTTAATTTTAGGTTAATTAACAAGAATTTTGTGAAATATGCATACAGAAAGCCTAAACCACCACCAATGAGTATAGTTAAAATAGATATAAGGAATATTCTGGAACTTTCAGCCATAAAAAGCGAAAGATACCCTAATACAAATAAAAAAGCTAATGCAGCAAACCACTTAGAAACACCCATTCCTATAACAATTAAAATGTTTTTGAGTATGTTATTCATAAATTAACTTTGTTTTATAATATTTAAAAACCAAATCCGAGCGGAAATCGAAATAAAATAAATCATGGAAAAAATTTGACAACATAATCTACGACGCAATTCACGTATTCACACGATATGCAAGAATGGAATTATTGCAAAAACAGATTCTATTAATATCAAGATTATTGTAACTTGTTTTTCTGTTAGCGGCTTGATGTTCAACAAAATGTGGGTCAAAGAGTACACACGCCGGCCGTACGGAGGATCGAGCTTTCCATCCTCGCGCAATTTGCCAAGGCTGCTGGCTTTGAGCCTGGACGATATCTTTAGCACAAATTCGATTATAAACGGTATCATTACAATCGCGCCTATCTTTTCCATGTTTCCTACGATTACGCCGGATGCAACAATAGCACCAAGCAAGTACGTAAGACTATCGCCAGGCAAGAATTTCGCTGGATACCAGTTGTATCTGATGAAACCAACCAGAGCTGCCAACGCAACTAGGAATATCACAGAACTTATGTTGCCCGCGAGCAAAGCAAACGCACCTAAGCTCAACAAGTAGACAAAACCCATACCCGATTCCAAGCCGTTAAAACCACCAAGGAGGTTTACGGCATTGCTCGCACCAACCACGCCTATCGGTATCAAAATCAGAGGATAAAGAATACCGAAATCGACAACACCAAAGAAGGGCAGATCCATCATAGTCTCACCAGCATTCACGACCATCAGAGGTATCGCGGCCGGAAGGGTCATCAGCGGTTTCGCCCACTGCGGGAACCCGATTCTTATGTCAAGCCCTTCCTTAGTCAGAACTGCACGGGCTTTTACATTAAGGTCGTCCAAGAAACCCACGAACATTACTATCAAAATACTGGAAAGCACGGCCAAAAGGTTCGTTGCTTCAACTAGCGTGCCTATGACAAAAGTCGTAAGCCCTATATATGAAAGCAGTCCGGCTATTATACCAAATGCGACGCATACCCCGCCGCTTGTCGGAAGCTTTGGCCTCGTTTTCTTGTGCAAATCAAGTCCAACTATTCCGCCAGCCTGCAGGAATTGCATGAAATAAGGCGCAATAAAAAAAGTTACCAATGACGAAACGGCCATTGAAAATAACAATATTACTAACATGCTTCATTTCCTTTGGTTTCCTTTTAATCTAAATTAATATTTTATTTCATAAATTATATTTCCGTCACAGGAGCCCTGTTGCACGCAAACATCCAAGGAGGGCCCGTTCTCGAAAACATTGACAAAATGCTCCGGATGAGCCTCCAAAAACTTAACGAAATTCCAATCGTATTTTTCAGAGAAATGTTGGTTCTGGAAATCGATGCTGAACTTCTGGATGAATATGTGCGTCACTCCTTGCTGCTTTGCAACCAAAAGAGTGTGATTCAGGTCTTCGCTAAGAGACAAATCAGCAAATGTGCCCATGGCATTAGTCTGGCAATTGTAAGCAGCCCTATGCGCCCACACTGTATACAGGGAGCTGTTTTTAGGCAGATTTATTTTCACCCAGTTGCACGCCTCAAAGAACGCTGGAGAGAACTGCTTAACTTGCGCCATTGTTGTCAGCTTGTCAGCCATTGCTTGATATCCAAAGAACAACACAACAGCAAAAATAACCAGTGCGACAATTCCGAGTTTTTTCAGGTTGACTTTAATAAAATCGTACAACTGCTCGAAATAGACTGCTGCAAAAAGAGCAATAACAGGAACCCACGCAAGGACGTGCCTGGCTGTATCTTCCGCTCTCGATATGCTTTGGCTTAGTATGAAAAACATTGTGACGAACGTCAGAAACAGCAAGATGTCTGCCTCTTTCCTTCTCATCAAAATCAACGAAATCCCAGCCAACCCGCCTAAGACAACAAACCATATATTTCCGTAAGCAAAATTTAGGAACTGCGTTATGCCCATTCCCAGAAGACTAGCTTCGCTGCTGACACTTTCCGTTCTCCCGGCAAACTGATACGTCTCGTTGAAGGTGTAAATTCTCCAAACAGGCTTGAAGAAAGGCAGTGGCAGGTCTGCGTCTGGGGATTTGTAATAATAGAAACTTCTCACAAAAAACCCGGTGCATACGAGCAACACAATGGCAACCAATACAAAATATTTTTTAAACAGCGAAAACAGAGAAACGAGTTTTCTCTCTTTAAACAACTGATACAAAAAGACGAGTATGATGAAAAAGAACACGGCAATACCAGGCGTCTTGGTCAGCACTGTTAGCCCGCCGAAAATACCGGACAGGAGCCAGTATTTTTTGCTACTGTTCTGCACAGCGATAATGAACGTAAGCAGAAACAGAGTGAAGAAGAAAGCCAGCATCACATCCATGTAAAACAGCACAGAGTATGTCACGAGCGAAGGCGTTGTTGCAAATATCACAGCAGCTACGAACGCGACTTTTTCATTGTATATTTTCCTACCTAACAAAAACAGCGAGACTCCACCTAAAAACGCGATGAACGGAGTCAAGACTTTTATGAACACATCATGAAAACCGAACAGGAACGTGAAGCTGCCTTCAAGCAAAGTCCACATAGGCGGGCTTTCGAATGCTGTTCTGTCAATGTCGCTGCCTTCAAACGGTCTGAACACAGGAAGTTCGGCATTTTCCCCGATCCACTGAGACATCCTTGTGTGAAAGCCCTCGTCGCCGAAAGAAATGGGCGTGTTTAGCGTGACTTGCAATTCCATGAAAAAGGCTAAAGCTAAAAACACCAGCAACACAAGTATCGCAGGACTTTTGATTTCTAGCGTAAATTCTTTCGATTCTTTTTCTTTTTTTTCTGTTTCTCTCCCAGCTATGTTTTCAGCCAAATAGATTACCTCAGTATTTAAATAAAATATAAAATCGTAGGCATAAGATTTAACTTTTGTTTTAACTTTTCGTCAGTTCTTTGACTACGCCGACAAACCAAGCTATGTTTCTCAACAAAGCGAAAACCGGCAGAGTAAGCGCCTGCCACCTGTCGCTTTTCTCATACATACGCAGAGCCACAGGCACACAAAACAGCAGACTTGTCTCTACGAACATTCTTAGGCTGAAATACTGTTCGAAGACTTCTCCATACTTCCTTCGATGAGTGACACGGTAGCCTGAATGTTCTATGCGGCGTTTGAACCATTTTTTGATCGAGTCGGATGTATGATTGTGATAGACTTGCACTTTGTTAGTGTGGAATATTTTATAGCCAGCTTTAGTAAGCTTCCTTGAAAAATCCCAGTCTTCGCCCGTAGCTTCTCCGATACTGTAGTCCTTGAAGCCGCCAACAGCTTCGAAAGCTTCTTTACGTACAGCTAGGCATGTAGTAGCAGCGATATCTACGAAGCCCTCGCCCATCAGGTTGAAACGGTCCTCATATTCTAGGCCGGTTGCTATACCCAGTAAGTTGCCCTGCCTCGGAGTCAACGGCTTGCCTGAGATTGCATCTGTGTCAATTTCATCGAACACTTTCGCAAGCTTTACCAGAGCATCGGGTTTTACAGTGCAGTCCGAATCGAGGAAGAACAGTACGTCGCCTTTCGCTTGCTTTGCTCCAGCGTTTCTTTTTTCCCCCGCACCCCTGAACTTCGGATTGTATACAGCTTTCACTTTTCCATCTTTGTCTTCCAACTTAACACGATCGCTGACAAGAATAATTTCTATTTTTTTGTAAGATTGTCTTTTCAGAGAATCCACGCATGCCTGTACCTGTTCTACGTTGTCTCTGAACGGAGTGATTACTGAAATGTACGACTTCATTTTACAAACCTCTTTGATTTTGACTATGGTTTGAATTTTATGGCGATATACTTAAACTGTGCAATACTTTAACAAAAGTTATAACGAACTTAAAAGAATTAAAGTTTAAAAAGCTTAAAAGGATTTAAATCTTTCTGCAAAAGAGATAATAAGGAAAACAAGGTAATCGTATGCAAGTTGTCATATTGTGCGGTGGAAAGGGGTCGCGAATGTACCCTTCGACAGAAGAGCTGCCAAAGCCTTTGATACACATAGGCAACAAGCCGATACTTTGGCACATAATGAAAATTTATTCGAAGCATGGGCACAAAGATTTCATACTTCTTATCGGTTACAAAGGCGACATGATAAAAGATTATTTCGGCAAGAAGGAGAACATAGAGCCAGACTGGAACATAACATTTTTAGATACAGGCATAGACACGAAAAAAGGGGATAGAATAAGAATGGCCAAGGACGTGATAAAAGGCGATAAATTCCTACTTGCGTACGGAGATGATCTGTGCAGCGTGAACATAAATGACGTTATAGGATTCCACGAGAAAAACGGAAAGATGGTAACGCTCACTTCTGTCAGGCCCGTCTCAAACTTCGGAATAGTCGACATGGATGAGAGCGGCGTAGTGAAGCAGTTCAAGGAAAAGCCGATTCTCGACTACTGGATAAGCGGCGGATTTCTGGTGATTGACAAAACTGTCATAGACCACATAAAGCCGGGAATGGACGAGACAGATGCGTTCGAGGAGCTCGCGAAGGAAGGCAAGGTGCAGGCTTTCAGGCACGACGGATTTTGGAAGACGATGAACACGATTAGGGACATGGAAGAGCTTAACGAACTTTGGAAGAAAGGAGAATTACAGAAACATCTCGGGATATAAGATTGATTTACTTTCCTTTCGAAAAGAATTCTTTGTACCAACTAATAGTTTCCTTGAGGCCTTGCTCGAGCGTGTACTTAGGCTTCCAACCAAGCACGCGTTGGGCTTTTTCGCTTGTCAAGTATTCGCGGTCTATCTCGGCCTTAAGTTTTCCTTTGCCCAAGATCTCTGGTTCGAGGCCGGCTCCATCTTTTCCAGAAACTTCTAGTATCTTTTTGACGAGATCGAGCATCGATATTGGAGCGTTGCTGCCGAAGTTGAAAGCTTCGCCGTCTACGCCCGGCTTGCCAATGTTCATATTTTCGGCCAGAACAATGTATGCATTCACAGCATCTTTGACGTAGATGAAATCCCGAACAGGCGTCCCATCGCTTCTTATTATCGGATTTTTGTGCAGCAGTATCGAGCGTATCGTGTCTGGTATTATCCTCGAAAAATTTAGATCTCCGCCTCCGAATATGTTGCAGCATCTTGTTATTGCTACGGGCAGGTTGAAAGTTTTGAAGTAAGTTCTTGCTAGTATCTCAACGCATGCCTTTGAAGCGTCGTACGGATAGGAAGCAAGCAGAGGATGCGTCTCTTTTATCGGCAGCTCTATCGGTTCGCCGTATACTTTGTCCGTTGATGCGATAATGAGACGTTTCAGTTTGGGCGAAGTGCGCGCTGCTTCAAGTATGTTCCAGCTCCCTCTTATGTTCGTATCGAACGTTCCCATAGGCGAGACGTTTGCTATTCCTACTATGGTCTGCGCTGCCAAATGGAAACACGTATCAATCTCATATTCGTCAAAAACGCGCTTCACGTTGTCGAATTTAGTAATGTCGCCCTCTGCCGCTGCCGTAAGTCTGTCGTAAACACCCATCGTTTTCAATGGCGCAATAGGCACGTCATCTCTGACAAATGCAACGACTTTTGCTCCCTTATCTACAAGCTCCTTACACAGCCACGAGCCGAGAAAACCCGTAGCACCTGTTACCATCACATTTACGCCTTTCCACTCCATGTACATCACACTATCAAACTATTAATTTGAAAGTTATTTAAATCTAAAGTTTTTAATTCCAGCTACCCTCTTTTTTCAGACAAACCAGTTTTGAATCTCAATCCAGATAACCAAGTGCACGCAGTCTTTCTTTTACCTTCTTTTCGTCTTTCTTTGAAATCGCATTCTTGTTTACATTTTTCTTGTCCATTACGATCACTTCTAAATTGCTTTTAACAGTTTTTATAGGCACGATATAGCATTTGATATTTTGGTAGTGAAAAATACATTTTAAATACATCTAAATTTAAATAACTACTTCTAAGAAATATTAAGATAAAGTGATGCAATGAAGGTTTTAATTACTGGAGGTTCTGGTTTTATAGGATCTCACCTAGTTGAAAAAATGATCTCAGAAGGATTTGATGTTAGAATTCTTGACCAACAAAAGAAGTTAGATAATATTAAGAATTTACTTCCAAACCCTCGTATAGAATTTGTCGAAGGCGATATCCGTAATTATGATGCATGTAAAAAAGCAGTAAATGGCTGCGATTTCGTCAGTCACTTGGCTGCATTGATTTCAGTCGACCATAGCATCCAAGAGCCAAGACCATTTTGGGATGTAAACGTTGGCGGAACATTTAATTTAATCGATGCATCTCTAAATGCAAAAATTAAAAGATTTCAATATATGAGTTCATGCGAGATGTTAGGGCATATAGAATATCCAAACAAAGCAACAGAGAACTGGCCTACTTATATCCCTAGGTCTCCATACGCAGCAAGCAAATTGGCAGCCGAAACTTATTGCAATAGCTACCATATCACATACGATTTCCCAGTCGTAATAACACGTGCCTTTAATGTATTTGGCCCAAAACAGAATCCAGGGTCAAGAGGAGCCGTGATAGCAAAATTCATTACCACGATTCTTCAAAACCAAGTCCCAACAATTTATGGCGATGGGGAACAAAGCAGAGATTGGACTTTTGTAAAAGATATAGTTGATGGAATTTTCAAGGCGATAAATTCTGATAGAACCGAAGGTGAAACTATTCATCTATGCAGTGGAATCGATAGAAAGGTAAAAGACATCGCTGAAAAAGTAATAGAAATTTGTGGAAAAAACGGCAAAATAAAACCTGTATTTATCAAAGAACGGTCGGGAGAACTCAGAAGATCCTGCGGTGATTATACCAAAGCAAAAAAGCTCATAAATTGGGAGCCAAAAGTGAAATTTGAAGATGGTTTAAAGTTGACGTTGGAATATTTTAAATCTTGATTTTACTGGTTGGATACACTAGTGGGTAAACCGCTTTTCTTATGACAAATAAATTAAGGAACTTATCAAGATTATCAAGAATCCTTTTATAATTTATAGCTTAGATTGCCAAATAAAATAAGGGGGTTTTCATAGATGAAAATTTGCGTAATTCATCCTCAAAACTTTAAATTCGGAGGCATAGAAGTCTTAGTTAAAGAGCTTACAAGAAGACTAGAGAAAAAAGGATACGAAATAGTTTTTCCAGAACAAAAAAATTTTACATCTCTTAAACTAAAAAGACTTTGGCTTTGGTTCAAATGTAAACCAACAGAGTCGGACTTGGTACATCTGTTTGATTTTAACTTGCCTTCTCTGTTAGGCAAACCTCCAGTTATTTCAACATTCGCTGGATCGGTGCAAGGGGTTTTTTGGAAGACTAAAAATATTTCGGCATTTTTTGGGGGATGCATGGAAAGATTGAGAGCAGAACAGTCCGATGTAAATATTACAGTTTCACGGGGAATTCAAAAATATATCAAAAATAGCATCTACATACCAAATGGGGTTGATATTAAAAAATTTAAGCCCAAATCTCACGACATTAAGATAGAAACTGATAAAATAAAAGTTCTTTGGGTTGGAAGGAAGGAGTGGTTAAAGGGTTACTATGATTTGCCTAAGCTAACTAAGGATTTTTATTTACTACAATGTCTTGATAAACCACATGATGAAATGCCAAAATATTATAACTCTTGTGACGTTTTTATACTTCCAAGTCATTTTGAAGGAATGGCTTTAACAGTATTAGAGGCCATGGCATGCGGAAAACCAGTTGTAGCTTACAATGTTGGCGGGTTGGCTGATTGTATTTTTAATGGTGTTAATGGTTATTTGGTAAAAGAAAATGACTATAAAAGTTTTGTGAATAAAATTAAACTCGCTTACGAAAATAGAAAAAAACTTGGAAGAAACGGCAGAAAACTTTGCGAATTAATATTTAATTGGGATAATGTCGTGAATCAGTACGAAGATGTTTATCGATATCTACTAGGCGACTCATCATAGAATTTGGTATATATTCGTTGAAACCATTTTTCAATGATTACCATCTGACCAAGTTCTTGATAAAATCGTAATCGTGGAAAAAATAATAGTCGTAGAAACCGACAACTTCCAAACCAAGTTTTTTGGCCATGAGTTCCATAACATCGTCATGAATCCACCAACCAAAAACTATTTTCGTCGGATTGAAACCGTTTGATTTCAGCCACGCATAGCCATCTTTAATCATCTCCTCTTTCTCTTTTTTAGAAACAGTCTCAGGGAGATGCCTCACATGAACGTGCAACTGTATGGTCTGCCCACGCTCTTGTAGCCATCGGTATCTCTCGAGTATAATTTTTTCATATTCTTTTTTATTCCCTTCAAAACCGATTGAGTATTTTGCGTATTCGAAATTCACAGGCGTGAGAACAAACCACTCGGCCTTGTTTTTACTAGCAAATTCCTTTATCTTTTCCCACACGGAATCGACTTGTATCGCTTCTGTGTGTATAGTGATAGGCTTTGTTATCTTGTTTACCTTCATCCTTACGAATCTGCTTACTGCTCCCATGAAATCTTCCCTGAAATCAATTCTTCAACTCTAACACTTTTCCGTCCATGCCTTTTTCAGGCTCTAGTCCAAGCAGAGACATAACGGTAGGTGCAATGTCGATAAGCTCTGCGTCCTTTATCTCAACCCCTTCTTTAATATTTGGTCCTTTAACAATTATTATGCCATCCATCGTGTGGTAGCCGGCATCAGTTCTTTTTCCCATGAATTCGTTGTCCGGTGTTTTGGGTGAGCTTGTGCAACATTTATTGAAATCGACATAAAGGTCGGGTATGGTTTTGACCTCAGGCCCTGTGTACAATTCTTCTCGTTTGTATACACCAGCCACGTATTTTCCGATGTCTTCGTCGTTTTTTATTTTTTCAATTATTTCGTCCCTCAGCTTTTCGTACTCTTCTGCCGTCACTATTCCTTCAGGCTCCCGCCCAACAAGATTTATCCTTATGTCGCCAAGTATGCCTGTGCAGTAAGCCTTAGTATTCGTCCAATCAGCATCTACCGAACCTGCTCTCCCAATTTCAATCTTTTTCTTTACGAAATCCGGCATCATGTCGAAGAAGCCGACCTTCAATAAATTTCTCAACCTGTTCGCGATCCCGCTGCTTTCCAAGAATTCGAAAATTCGGCCTGTTGCGCTGAAACGCTTCTTCTCTTTGAACCAGCCGTATTTTTTCAAAACATTGTTAAGGTAAATCTTCCCATAGCTCGGTCCGAACCCGTGGTCTGAAATTATGAAAACGTGAACGCTGTCTCCCTTACGTTCATATCTGGTTTGCAGGAACTCGATTATTTCACCTATTTTTCCGCCGACGAACGAATAATATTTTTTAACTACATCTTCCTGCCCGTCCCTGTAGTCCGGATGTTCTTTGTCCAAGAAGGAAGCGTAATTGTGGTGCATGTGCTCTGTTCCTGTGTCGAGAACGGCTGCAAGGCTCCAGTCGTACTTTTCCAGTATCATTTTCAAAGCCTCGAACCGTTTTTCCGTTGCATCGTAAACGTCCTTCTCAAAATCTTTTTCAGTTTTGTGCAAAGCGCTCGGCTGTATTTTATATCCTATTCTGTCGAGCTCTTTTTGCAGCTCAGGCGGGTAGGTGTATTTTGCACCTGGGGGCGTAAGCCAGCAAGAGACCACAGCGCCGTTGACTTTCTGCGGCGGATATGTCATTGGTATGTTTATCGACGCGACGGTAAAGCCGTGCTCGGAGAGAGCTCTGAAAATTGTCTTGCTCTTCACCATTGTCGCGTTCGGCACGCGCAGCTCGTACGTTCCAGGCGTTTGGAGCTGTATGTTGTATATGCCATGTTTTCCAGGGTTTGTTCCAGTCATGAAAGACGTCCAAGCAAGCATAGAGTGCGGCGGGAAAACTGTTCGCAAGTTCCCAGAAATTCCGTGTTCGATAATCTTTTTCAAGTGCGGCAGCGCACCTTCATCGATCCATTTTTTGATAATGTCTAGCCTAGCTCCGTCCAATCCAATGATTAAAACTCTTTCTTTAGTTTTTCTTTTTGCACTTTTATTTTTCTTCGTCCTCACAGTTTCGACCTCAATCGACATCACCCTCATCAAATGAGTTCTTCGTAAACTTCTAAGATTTTTTTCATGAAATTATCCCAAGTGTATTTTTGCGCACGCTTCACATTATCCTGCCCCATCTTTTCAGTAAGGGCTCTGTCATCGACAAGCTTCCTAAGCGCGTTCTTGATTTGTTCTATGTTCCCCGGCTCGACGACAACCCCTTCGTAGTCGAGAGGAACAGTCGAAACAATAGCGCAGCCTGATGCCATAGCTTCCACGAGCACGAGACCAAAAGTCTCTGAATACGAAGGAAGGCACAGTATCGGAGCGTGTGCATACATATCGAAAAACGGTTGTCCGTCCTTGAAAGTTATGTTCAATATTTCGACATTGGGCGGGGCTATTCTTCTCAACTCAGCTTCCTCTTCACCCTTCCCGACAAATTTGAACTTTACATCAGGCATTAACTTTGCAACTTCTATCAAATCGTATACGCCCTTCTGCTTTGCCAGCCTGCCCATGAAAAGCACGTAATCCATTTTCTTTTTAGGTTTGAATTTTTCGTGTTCTATGCCCGGGCTTGCGACAACACACTTGCTCTCAGGTATGCCAATTTTAATTCCCAAGTTTTTTGAAAAATCGCTAAGAAATATGAACTTGTCGTAGCCTCTTTTCAACTGCATCTTTTCTATAAGCTCTGAGATACGTCCCAAAAACCGGCCACGCATGTCTATCCAGCGGTCACCGTAAAGCCCTGTCACTATGCATACAACCGGTTTGTTTCTAAGTTTACCGGCGATAAAAGAAGGCAGCGCAGCGTTGTAGTTTAGCGTCTGTATCAAGTCGCAGTCTTTAGCATGCTTCCAAATCCAAGGCATTGCAAAATTCATAACGTATCTGTTGATAGGTAACCGTATGGTCTCAATCCCATCGAATTCTTTTATTTTCGGGTCGCCTGTTGTAATTACCTTTACATCAGCTCCTTTTTCTTTGAGCCGCTTTGCAAGCTCGTATGCTATCTTTTCCCCGCCGCCGTGGAAATCCGGCATGAAAAGCTCGTGCGTTAGAAGTATTTTCATACAAACACCTGTAAAACGCATATTATCTAAACCATTATAGATAAATTTAAATTTCGGCTAAATCTTAATAGCTTTAACTTTTCAATAGTTATAAGTTTGTATTAAGTATCTTTAATGTTGGTTCTATGGATGTTGAAAACGTTGAAAACATAGAAAGCATCGCGCATACACCAAAAGAAAACTCGACTTTTGGAAAGATAGCTGCGAAGTTCAGACCTAGGACGATGCTGATTGTTTTGGCGACAGTTTTGGCTCTGATGTTTGTTATGTTTCTCGCAGTTTACACAAGATCTTCCACTCTTGGCGTACGCACAGTGCTTGATTACGATCCTTGGTGGTGGTATAGGCACACCGAGGATATCATAAACAATAACATGATGCTGCCGGCTTGGGACGAGCTCAGCTTTTTCCCTCCAGGCAGGGCTACAGAACCTTTTCAGGGCTGGCCTTACGCAATGGCAATATTTTATCAGATATTGCATCCTCTATTGGAAATGACGCTCACAGAGGTTGCTAAATGGTCTACCCTTATTGTTGCAGCCGCAACCGTAATCCCAGCCTTTCTTTTGGGAAGACTATTCTCGAACAAAATCGGTGGATTGGCCACGGCTGTATTCAGCGTTTTGTCGCCTTCGCTGATCGGCGTGTCCATGGCAGGTTATTGCGACACTGACATGATAGTCCATTTTTACACATTCCTATCTGTATATTCGATCTCGCTGGCAATTAAAAAAGAATTTGGAGTTAGAGCAATACCGTACTACATATTTGCGATACTCGCGAATCTGGCATTTGTTTTTACATGGGGTTACGGCTGGATAATAATGATATTTTTCGCAGCGTTGGTGCCTGGCATTGTGATTTTCCGCGTTATTGAACAGATAATACACTCACGCTCGCTGAGGCTGAATGTCGCAGAGATTAAAAAGGAAACTATTGCAATTTTGATACCGCTAGTCATCATAATGCTCCCAGTCAACATAATCGGCCAGGTGTTCGGACTTAGCAACATGGTTTCAACGCTGATAGACGGCGTAATATTCTTCCAAGGTAAGGCGCTTTTAGTTAACATATCTGTTGCCGAACTCCAACAAATAAACATATTAACTTCAAGCGGGTTCAACGAGATAGTCGATCGCGTAGGATTAGGGACAGTAATATTTACTTTCCTGCTTCCGCTTGTGGCTTTCTATAAAATGTTCAAAAAAGAGAAAATAAGCCCTTCTGAAATATTTTTATTTTTGTGGATTTTTATCACGTTCATACTCATTAGCAAAGGCGTAAGGTTCTCGTTGCTTTTTTCCGGTGCGACAGCCGCCACAGCCGGCTATGTAATAGGCAGCATGCCAAAATATTTGAAAAACACAGTAGTAAAGGCTACGTTCTATGGCTTTGTTCTTTTGGTCACATTAATGTTCGTTTCGACTGCCATAACAGTCGGCTACCAGAGCGCGGGTATGGAGATAAGCGGCAATTGGTACAACATGCTCGACTGGCTTAAGGCGAACGCAAACACTAAATCGCTCGTAGTGACTTGGTGGGACCCTGGACATATAATTGCGGGCTACACAGGATTGCGCGTTCACGCAGACGGCGCTCACTGTGGAATCGGTGCATGCATCCCTTACAACCACAATACAAGGATACAGGATATGGGCAGAATGTTCACAACCGATAACGAGAGCGAGACTGTGCAGATATTGGACAAATATATACACCTCGCACCAGACGAATGCCAGAAAGCAAAAGATAAGTTTGGCGATGCCGTCCCTGCTGATGCGTGCGACCCAATTCCAGAAGTATATTTTATCGCTAGCAGCGATTTGATTGGAAAATATTATTGGATGAGCTATTTTGGGGACTGCCTTAAACAGATGGGTTTGAAGGATGCAGACGCGTGTTACAGCGTGTCTCCAGATTGGTTCAGAGAAAATGCGCAAGGCAGAAACTTTTTGCAGCTAGGATTTACAAACTACGATTCAAATCAAGGCATAATATCCTATTCCGGAGGTCAGCTGTCACTCGTGTTCAACAACGGTCAGTGGGTCCCAGTACTAAACATGCCTGATCAGGGCATAAGAAACGTGGTTGTTCGGGAGGTAGTATACTTTGAGAACGGCCAGCAGAAACATGTGACTTACAACGACACGCAGGCGATAGAGGGCATGATTTGGGTGGATCCGAGCTACAGTACAGCGCTTTTCATGGATGCTTCGGTACGCGATTCCATATTCACCCGAATGTTCCTGTTCAACGGCGAAGGTTTGGAACATTTCAAGCTCGTATACCAGAACGGGGAGACAAAGCTCTTCAAAGTCGTTTGGTAAAACTTGGTAAAACTTTTATTTGTCGATGAGAAAGATTTATGAGGAGAATGAGTACTGTGGAGTTCCCTGTAATGCCGTTTGAGCGAATAATAAAGAAAGCCGGTGCCAAGCGCGTGTCCTACGGCGCAGCAGAAGAGCTGGCAAAAGTGATGGAGGAGAAGACAACAGAAATAGCAGAAGAGGCCGCAGCGCTCGCAAAGCATGCCGGGCGCAAGACAGTCATAGCCGACGACATACGGCTGGCAAGAAAAAAATTCGAATGAAGAGATTTCGGATTATACTGAAAATACAGAAAATTCAAGTTCTTTAATTTTCAACCATATTGTTATTATTGTTATAAGTATGTCTACGCTAGATGAGATTTTAGAGAAGTTGAAAGCGCACACTAAGCTTGGCGGGGATGAGTTAAAAGAAAAAATAGATAAAAAGCAGGCCAGCCTCTCGGGGCTTGTAAGCCTGGAAGGCGCTGCATATTTGGTTGCAAAAGAGATGGGTGTCAATTTGCTGAACAACGAAAAAAGAAAGCTTGAGATCAGAAACATAATAGCCGGCATGCGAAACGTATCTGTTGCAGGACGTATATTCAAGATTTCAAACATAGTGGATTTCAAGAAAAGCAACGGGACAGACGGCCGAGTGGTGAACCTTTTCGTAGGCGACAAGACAGGATTTTTTAGAATGCCACTTTGGAACGATCAGGTTGAGCTCGTGAAAGAGGGCACGATAAAGATCGGCGATATAGTCCAAGTGTCAGGCGCACTAACTCAAGAGAACATATACGGGGATGTCGAGCTTTCGCTTGGGAAATACGGTAGAATTTTCAGCGTAAGCGAGGAAGCGATAAGCGCTGAAATTGACGCAGATTTTCCGGAGGCAAACGAACTCGAGAAATATTTGCTTGGTATGCACACAGAGCGAGTTCCAATCAAAAGCATCTCAGCCGGAACGTTTGAGATATGCGGCACAATAATAGACGTCGTTAAGAGCAATTTCATTTTTTATGTATGCCCTATTTGCGGCGGCAAAGCAACTAGAAGTTACGGAAAAGAAAAATACAGCTGCAGCGAGCACGGAGACGTCGAGGCTGAGCCAGAAATGGTAGTGTCGTTTATAGTGGACGACGGAACTGGTCTGCTGCGCGTCGTCGCTTTTCGCGATGTCGCCGAGCAATTCACCACCACTGGAGTAAGTGAATTGGACAAATTAAGCGCTGAAGAGAGGTATAAATTGCTCAGCGGAAGTCTGGTTGGCAAAGAATATATAGTCCACGGCCGCGTAAAGAAAAATAGCAACTTCAACAGGCTGGAGATGATGGCGGACAGCGTGCAAAACTTAAATATTTCGGAAGAGAGTGAAAAATTATCTGATTTGTTAAAAATGAAACTTAGTTAGTTTAAAATTTTAGTTGGTTTTTGAATTTATGTAAAATTTGTGTGTTAAACTATCGAAAAAAAGCTGACGGTGAGAAAACAATGAAAAAAAAATTTGAGCTCGAAGATATACCAGGTGTGGGAAAAAAGATTGCAGAGAAACTCGCTGAAGTCGGTTTTACAGACCCGATGACAATAGCTGTCGCATCTCCGACTGAACTGGCGTCTATTGCAGAAGTCGGGGAAGGGCAGGCCAGAAAAATAATAAATTCAGTCCGCGAAATACTCGAAGTGGGATTCGAATCGGCGGATAAAATAATGAAACGCAAGCTTGAAGCGGCGAAGATAACTACAGGCGTTCCTTCTTTTGATAAATTGCTTGGCGGAGGAGTTGAGACGCAGGCAATAACAGAAGCATACGGCCAGTTCTCATCCGGGAAAAGTCAGCTTGGTTTCCAGCTTGCTGTGAATGTTCAGCTTCCTAAGGAAAAAGGCGGGCTTGAGAGGAACTGTTTGTTCATCGATACTGAAAACACTTTTTCTCCGAACAGAGTGGCAAGCATGGCAAAGGCAAAAGACATGGATCCGGAGAAAGTCTTGAAAAACATTTATGTGGCAAGGGCTTTCAACAGCGAGCATCAGGTATTCCTCGTTGAAAAAGCTTCGGAAATAATCGAAGAAAAAAACATAGGGATTATTGTTATAGACAGCCTCACTTCTCATTTCCGTGCAGAATACATAGGACGCGGCGAACTTGCGTCAAGGCAGCAGAAGCTTAACAAACATTTGCACGCACTTCAGCGCCTTGCAGACGGGCATAACATGGCTGTGTATGTCACAAACCAGGTGATGGCGAGGCCGGACATGCTTTTCGGCGACCCTACCATGCCTGTTGGAGGCCATGTGCTGGCGCATACAGCAACTTATCGAATCTATCTGAGAAAGGGCAAGAGCGGCACGCGCGTAGGCAGGCTGATAGACGCGCCAAACCTGCCAGAATCGGAATGCATTTTCAAAATAACAGAAGAAGGGCTTGTCGAGGCTTGAGGCTTACTAACTATTTTTCCAGTTCAAGTCCCGCATCTACCCAGCCTTTCTTGCTCGCTTTGAAATCAAACACTTTCTTGTAGCCCATGTTCAAAAGCATCTCAGCCGCTCTTGTACTCGCGTGGCATGCATAGTTTGCGCAGTAAACTACAATGACGTCTGCATTTTTCAGAATCTTTGGAGCAAGAACAGTAATTTTATCGATCGGTATATTTATTGCGCCAGGAATGTGGCCCATATTAAAATTTTCTTCATGCAGCACTTCAACGAGCTTGAATTTCTCCTCGTTCGTCATCATTTCCAAAAGCTGTTCAATTGTAATAAATCTTATTTTTTGTTTCATCATTTTACCACTTCCCGCTAGATGTTTTAGTTAAATATCTTAGATGGATATTTTATAAGTTTACTTGCTTTTATTTAAATTTCTTAAAAATAAAAATTCAAATCAGAAAATTTGAAAGTCATTAAGGACTTTGTTGGATACTCCGCCTTTCCTTTCGTGTTTTTGATTTTGTTAAAGTATTCACATTTTTAACGTTTACTTCTTCATGCCCTTGAAGTAGATCATTAAGACTCCGATGACCACGAGTGCAAGTGTTGTTAGTGGCAGTCCAAACATGGAGATCTGCAAGAATACGAGCATGTCTAGCAAGTATACCAACACTCCTACTACTATGGCCACCAGTCCGATTAGAAAGTACGGATCTGTAAATTTCATTTCCATAGTTATTTTCCTCCGTTGTTTTTAATTTTTGTTATTAATTTCTTATATTTAATTTGATTTTCGGTTAATTAAAATTAATTAAATTTTAGAATGGATTCAGTAAATAGTTGATTCAACAAACGCACCAACCCTGCACCGACACATTTAACACTTTGTCATTTCATTAATTCATTATGCAAATTTTGTACAGAGGCGCGGAAAGCATAATTTATCTCGACTCTTTCGAGGGCCAGAAGGCTCTGGTCAAAGAAAGGATAAAGAAAAACTACCGAATTGCGCAGATAGACGAAAAATTGAGGAAAGAGAGAACCAACCACGAAGTCAAGCTGATTAGAGATGCCAGATCTGTCGGAGTTCCGACGCCGCAAATACTCGGCGTAGATAAAACAAATTACAAAATAGTCATGGAGTTTATAGACGGCGAGCGCATAAAAGAATTTTTAAACCATGCAGATGAAAAAGAAACAAGCGACGTATGCAAGCAGATCGGACGATCGATAGCCAAGCTTCACAAAAGGAACATTATTCACGGTGACCTAACGACATCCAACATGATTCTGCAGAACGGAACAGGCAAAATTTACTTCATAGATTTCGGCCTTGGCGGCTACTCGAAGCGCGCCGAGGATAAGGGGGTGGATTTGAAGCTTCTGTACGAAGCGATAAAAGCGGCGCATTACAAGATATTAAAGCTTTGCTGGAGAACTATTGTTGAAGGGTATAGAAAAGAATACGGGAAAGAATATAAAAATGCTGAAGAAGTAATAAGAAAGATAGAGGAAATAGAAGGACGTGTTAGGTATGCTAAACGCAATAAAGTCGATAGAAACGTTGATAAAATCGATAAGCCCGACGAAACTTAAAGGAAAAGACAGGTATGAGACAGCGGAGAACTACTCGATTGCCGGTTTAGTGACCGGAGTGGTTATGCTTTCACTCGGACTTGGCCTGAACATCGTGTCGACTAAAGGATTGCCTACAATTCTAGCCATGATGGGTGCGCTTGTAAGCTTCTCATTTACTGTTATTCTGATTTTAGTCTGGCTTTTGAAGGAGATTCTGGGGAAAGAATGAAAGGCGGTTGAATGGCAAGAGTATACAGCGGAAAAAAAGGCAAAAGCGGCAGCAAAAAGCCGGCTATAAAGAAACCGAAGAAGTGGACGAAGCTGAAGAAGGATGAGATTGAAGAGCTTGTTGTGAATCTGGCAAAAGAGAGAAAGGCATCTGCTCAGATAGGACTTATTCTCAGGGACAAATATGGAGTCCCAGATGTCAGAGTCGCAACAGGAAAATCGATAAGCAAAATGATGAAAGAGAGCAACACTTATCCAGAACTGCCGGAAGATATGATGAGTCTTTTGAGGAAGTCTGTAATTCTGCGAGGCCACATGGGTCTGCACAAACCGGACAAGCACTCCAAACGCGGTTTGGAGAACCTTGAGTCGAAAATAAGAAGGCTTGGGAAATATTACATACGAAAGGGCGCTTTGCCGAAAGGCTGGAAGTACAGCCCGGAGGAAGCGAAGCTTATCGTGCAGAAGTAAAAAAATTCACGAAGAAATTTTCAAGGAAATATTCAATCTTAAGTTCTTAAAACATATATTTTTAGGAGTGGTTGTTTGTTCTTCGAAGAAATAGACAGAATTGCGAAAATAACCAAGGCAATTATTAAGAGCAAGAAGCCGAAGATAATCTCGCATTACGATGCAGACGGGCTGTGCTCTGCCTCCATACTGATAAAAACATTCATGCGGGAAGGCGTTGAGTTTGAACTGCGCATAATCAAACAGCTTACGAACGAAGAGTTGAAGAATCTGACAGTCGGAGAAAACGATTTTTTGATTCTTTCAGACCTAGGCAGCGGACAGGTGAACGGCATCGCAGACGCTGGATTGCTCGACAAAACACAAGTGCTGATTCTCGACCACCACGAGCCGTTGCGGAGAGAACATATGAATCTGTTCCACATAAATCCGCTGATTTTCGGCGAAGAGGAAATATCCGCATCCATGGTCTGTTATCTTTTTTCAAAAGCGCTCAATATAAAAAATACAGACCTAATAGATCTGGCAATCGTCGGCGCAATAGGAGACATACTGGACGAAAAATGGGAACTGAAAGGGCTTGGCAAGGAGATTTTGGAGGAGGCCGAACTTCTGGGAAAAATTTCTGTGGAGCGCGGTCTGAGGCTGTATGGATGGAACAGCAGGCCGATTTTCAAATCGCTTGAGTATTCCTTTGACACTGAAATACCAAATGTCACAGGTTCGGAGAGCAATGCTGTTCAATTTCTCTCTGAGCTGGGAATAAAACTTAAAGACGGAGAAAGATGGAGGCGACTGAGAGACCTCACGCCAGATGAGCAGAGCAAGCTCGCTTCGGCTATAATAATGGAGCGGGTGAAAGGTGGATATGACGATGCTGAAGATATCTTCGGCGATGTGTACAATATAGTCGGCCATCCAGAAGACCTGCAGGATGTGAGGGAACTGGCAACGCTTCTGAACGCGTGCGGCAGGACAGGAAATTATTACGTAGCAATTCGTCTTTGTTTGGGCGACTTATCTGCAATTAGGCACTCCTCGGACATTATGGAAACCTACAGGCAGATGATAAGCGATGGTATGAACTGGGTGCGCGAGGGTAACGTAACAGAGCACGAATCTATCGCTGTTATAGACGCTGGCAAAAAAATTCCGGACACTGTAATAGGCACAATTTCCTCTCTTGTGATGAGCTCTGGATTGACGAGCATAAACAAGATTATAGTCGGATTTTCTGATACGGGGAACGGGAAGCTGAAAGTCTCGGCCCGCATGCCAAGGAATTTAAACTTTAATTTAAGAGATATTTTAGTCGATGCTGCCCGAAGTGTGGGCGGAGAAGCAGGCGGGCACACATTTGCGGCAGGCGCCTTCATCGACGCGAACAAAAAAGAGGAATTTATTAAAGCAATTGAAAACAAAATAACTAAAATAACACTTTTACAAGATTGAAGATGATTTTGATTTAAAGGTGACTGGAATTGGCTAAGAAAATTAAAGGGCAAGAATGGTATACGATAGTCGCGCCTAAGATGTTCGATGAAGTAGAGCTTGGGCGCACGCTTGCTGCGGATCCTCAAAAAATAATAGGGAGGAGAATTTCCATAAGCTTGATGGAACTCATAAAAGATTTTCGAAAATACTATATTAAATTCACTTTTAAGGTCAAGTCTGTTGAAGGCGATAGGGCAACCACAGTGTTCGACGGCTCGGAATGCATGAGAGATTACGTCTCAAGACTGGTCACCAGATGGTCTAGGCGAATAGACACGGTACAAAACCTGGCCACAAAAGACGGGGTGAATATCCGGGTCAAGAGCATAGCAATAATACCTCACAGAGTAAAAAGCAGCATAAAAGCCGCGGTGCGAGACGAGATAAGAGCGATAATAAAGTCGAAGGTCGAGGAGGCAACGCTCGAAGAGTTAATCAAGGAAATAATATCGGACAGCATAAAGAAAAGCGTGCTGAGAAGTTCGCAGCGCATATATCCGATAAGAAGCTTTGAAATAAGAAAAACCGAAATTCCTTCTTCTTAAAACCCAAAAAATCTCTTCTTAAAAGAAATTGCTAAGTATCGAAGGTCCTACAAATCCGAAAACCATTAGAGCTATCACAGCTGCGGTAATTATGTTGACGATTTTTTTGTAGTGGCGCTTGCTTATTTTCTCTACAACAGCCTCCATCATCAATCCCCCGTCTAACGGATAAATGGGAAGAAGGTTGAATACAGCGACTAGGTACCCAAGCGTGGTAAGCCACCAGATGAGCGGGAATGCGAATTCGAACAGAAAGCCGCTGCTCTCAGGCGCGCCGAACTGGGAAGAAAGCTCGACGCCGATATAAGGCAGCGAAGCATTTTCCGGCCTGCCTGAAAGTTTGACATTGTAGACAGTGCCGTCGGCGAGCACCTTTACTGTCTGGTTTGGCTTGTAGTCGCTCAAAACTATTGCAAGCTCTATCGCTGTTGAGAAGTTCCCTACGTTTCCTTTTGTCAAGTTCTGGCCTCTGAAAAGCAGGTATCCGTAACTTGCTGAGAATAACGAGTAATCGACTCTTGCGTCAATGCCGCCTATTTTTTGTATAGTCATTCCCGGCTTAAGTCCTGCAGCATCCGCCCCAGTTCCTTTGAAAACGTTCGTTATCATCATACCATTAGGCACGGACAGAGGCCATAGCAAATACTGCGTCAGAAGCAGGAAGAAAAGAACTATTGAAATGTTTGCTATGGAGCCAGCGCTGAATATCCTGAGCTTGTTTATGAGTTTTGTTTTCTTTATCTGTTCTTCATCTGGCTCGACGAATGCGCCCGACCATATCAAGAGCTGCATCAATCCTACATTCTTTATCCTAACCTTGCTTACGCGCGAGATTATGCCATGCGCAAACTCGTGCGGGAACAGGACAAAAGGAACGATTAGTATCCAGAACCAGAACGGCACGCCTATGAATCCCAAACCGCTGACAGGCTGCGCTTGAGGCAAAGGGATGACGAACTGTATCGCAGGTATTGTTATGGTTCTGGACAATATAAGCTGAGTAGAAAGCGCCACGGTGTACAGTCCGAATGCCATCATTCCAAAAGCCAGCGCTATTCCGATCGTAGACAAAACTTTCCAGATGGCAGCATACTTCCTCGCAATTCTTTCTATAAATCGCTTGCCGTATTGTGTTCTGTACATCGCCAAAACATAGCTGTGGAATTCTATGCTCTTCCTGTTGCGGTACATTATTGCTGCCAGCGCAGCAAAGAACAGCACAACAGACCAGAAATACGCGTCGAACATAGAAAACTATTCGTTTTGGGGGTTTTTATTTTTGAAATTTGTGCACTGTGCAGAGGAACTATATAATCATGCAAAATAAAATAATATAATAATGAGACCTGTTAAAGATGCAAAATTATTTGATAAATTTGATACTATAGACAAGAAATCGAAGAAGAAATTAATATTGCTTTCGATTCTAGCCCTCATCGCAATAGCCGCCGTGACAGTATCGATAACTGGTTATGTCGTTATCTCTAATCCAGAAAACATTAGCTCTTATCGTACAAAAGAACAACTTTTGTCAGATCTCTTTTTGCTAGAGCAAGAGCATCCAGGCCTCATGGCGCATCAAATAATAGGAAAAACTGTCAGAGGGCAAGACATCTATCTCTTTACGATTGGAAATTCTTCAGGTGGTAGGGTATTAGTCGATGGGACGATGCATGGCTGGGAATACGCTGGGTCCGAGGCGATATATTGGACACTTGAATGGCTATTGGATAGCAACGAAACCGATGCATTGAGAATACTAAGAAACAACTATATTCTAACTATACCAATCATAAACTTAGACAATTATGGCAGCGGAGTAATCAACGCCAATGGTGTAAACATTAACAGAAACTTTGCTGTTGGTTTTGGCTTGCTTAATGATTCCCAACGTGGACCGCGGCCATTATCCGAACCTGAAACACAGGCGATTCACAACGTATTTTTGAAATATGTTCCTGACTGGTACGTGAACCTACACACTGGAGATTATAGGATGAGCCCGCCCTGGGGGCATACTAACTTTGTGCCTGAGGAAACAGTCTATTTGAACGCATATGAAAAGATAAGTGAGATCAGTGCAGAAAGAGGAGTTACGCCTATCCCATACAAAAAATCATTCAATTACGCAGGAGGCCTAGCTAGAGATGAAGGGTATTATATGGGAGCGTACTCTTTTGGTGTAGAGCTTTCGACATCTTTACCGGATTACGGCATACTGAAGAACACTACAGTCCCTCAGTTAATAGCTATTGTTATTGCATTATCCCAACTTTCTGAAACAACTACAACAACTTCTACCACTACTACGTCGGCATCAACAACGACAAGCACGACAGCATCAACTTCTACAAGCTCGACTACTGCAACTAGCACAACAACCAGCACAACAATTACAACATCAACCACAACTACAATATTGCCAACAGACGGTCTGGTCGCGTATTGGAAGTTTGACGAAGGTTCTGGGTCCAAAGTAAGCGACAGTTCAGGCAACGGCAACGATGGAAATATAAGTGGTGCCACCTTTACAGGTGGAAAAACAGGTTTTGCGTTGCAGTTCGACAGCGTGGACGATTATGTTAAAGTGGCCGACAGCAACAGTTTGGACGTATCGAATGCTTTCACATTTGAGGCATGGATTTATCCGAAAAGTTTTGGCGAGAATGGCATGGGTAGAATACTAGATAAAACATCCTCCACAGCGTATATATTTTATCTAAGAAACGGTACCAATTACCCTAGACAACTTGTCATATACTTGGACAGCAATGAATATGCAGCAAAAAACAATACTATAAACTTGAACAAATGGCAACATGTTGCTGTTACCTTTAATAGAACTCTCTCATCAAATCAAATCAAGTTTTATGTTAATGGGACAGCAGTAGGAACTGCTACAAGAACTACAGCCGTTCCAAATAACACACAACCGTTGTACATAGGAAATCGTGACGATTTAGCGAGAACTTTCTACGGTGCTATAGACGAGGTAAGGATATACAACAGAGCATTAAGTGCTAGTGAGATTAGCGCGCATTATCAAGGAAGTTAAACTGTGATCGTTTAATAAATTGGCCGAAAGATTCAAATCAATTTTTAGTGCGGGAGGTGTGCTCCCTGGCCGGACTACAGTGCGAGAATATTTTAGTATATGTTAAAATAAATAATTAATATGAAATGGGGCCTTATTTTTATCGTTATTTTATTATTAGGAATAATCGCTACTATTGGATTTATTTTATCTCAAAAACAACCCCCAATTAAAACTGAATGCCAAAATCTTGTCGAAAACTTTGACAGACTTACTGATTCCGGATGTTTCAAAATTGCTGATGCCAATAAATTAAACAGTGTTGCTGGGGCAACTTTAATCAATATAAGTGAACCTGTATTTGCCGGCGTGTACAATGGCAATAAAGATTATTATTATGAATTGACTTTCAATGGAGCAGAAAAACAAGAATCATTTTGGTTGTTCTACAACAAAGATAATTCATCTGGAAATCTTCCATACAAAATAGGGCAATTCTATAAATTTGATTTCAGAACTGTTTGTGGACCTGTTTATTCAATGGGCCCTCATGGTGGTGGCTGGTCATTTATAGACAATAATTTCACTGCGCTAATACCGACTTCTTGCGAATAAAATTATCCGCAACTGAAAATCTTTTTATAAAATCGTGAGAAGAAAGGAAATTTATCCTTAGTGAACAATTAAATTTAACTATTTTTATTCAAGTGCGGGAGGTGGGATTTGAACCCACGTAGCTACTAAAGCACTGGCTTCTGAAGCCAGCCGAATTTTCTGTGCGTTCCAATCAAACGTAGACCAGGCTATCGGACCCCCGCGTAATTGTAAAATAATTAGGCATGCAGTCTATCTTAAATCTTCTTGCTACTTCTTGCTTCTGACAATTTCAGCGAGTTTGCTTAAATTCGGTTCATCGTTCACAGGAATCCAGTACTCAGTTGGCAGAAGCACCTTGAGCATCTTACCACTTTGCGCTATCTGTTTTAGCACTGTCCTCTCGATTTTTATTTCTTTGTTTGGCTCGAGTTGCAAAATCAACGGAAACGCATCTTCACTAAGTCCGAACACTCCGATGTTCGTATCTTTCTCTATAAATGGCTTCTCTATGAAATCGACAACGTCACCATTCTTATCCTCTACAACGCCGTATTGGTACAACATACCAGGCACACATACAATAACGCACTGATAGCCCAGTTCGATTGCAGCCACAAAGATTTTTTCAAAATCATTCACAAAATTCGGATAGTTAATTATTATATCGTCTGGAAAATGGTTTATGAAAGGTTTTGTTATTGTTCCATTTTCAATTGCTAATCTTATCGCTCCGCCTGCCGCAAGTTTACAATGCTCAATCGAATATTTTACATTGGCACCGAATTTCTTCCCATCACCGTAATAATCAACTATGCTTTTCCCCCGGTGCGTGTCGTCTATCAAAAAGCAGAAATCCTCGAAACCTCTGCTAAGCCACAAATCAAAAACATACCTGCTTATTGGTTTGCCACCAACGTCTATGAGATGTTTGGAATATTCATCTTTTGTTATGTGCCTAAGTCTAGTTCCACTTCCACCCATGGAACATACTATCTGCGGATTTTCTTTATTTTCTCCAACTCTATGCGATTTCAAAAATTCCGAATTTATTTCACGACTAGGTCTAATGTATAAATGTTCTCCAACTTGCACGCACGTTTCCTTCAGCTGATGTTCGGTGTTTTCGTCACTTACAAGCTCATGCATGTTTATCACGTATTACTTTTCCGATTTCTCGCCTGATAAAACCTTAAAGTCTAAGAATTAAAAACTAATTGAAAGTTATAAAACTTTGAATTCTATGCACACCTTGAACCTCCCAGGCGCGTACGGAAGCACTTTGCGTCTTCCTACGATTTTGTAACTCATGTTATTTTTCTTAGCGAACTCTTCGATTGTTTTTTCTGTCGCGGCATAGATGTTCCCATCGGCTTCGTTCCCCCATCCGTACAAATGCACAGTCGCTTCCGCTCCCGGCTTTGCACACTTTACAGCTACGTCAAGAAAACCGCCTGCTCCCAACGGCAGCGGCATCACGACGCGGTCGCACTTACCGTACCACTTTTTGCACGCTTCGCGCACGTCGCCCTGCACTGGCAGGATTTTGTGTGAAAGCTTGTTTATGCGAATGTTGTGTTCCATGTACTTTACCGCTTCTGGATTGATTTCGACTGCTATGATCTTTCCAACAGCGGGCTGTGTCTTTGCGATTGCAATAGCGTAAGGCGCGATGCCAGAGAACATGACAATGACCAACTCGCCAGGTTCGACTTGTGAAGCAACGCGCATGCGTTCGGTGCTTTCGCGGTTGGAGAAGTAGACCTTCTGCGGATCTACGAGAAGTTTGTAGCCGTTTTCCATGTGCATAACCTCTGTATTCTCATCGCCCGCTATGAGGCTGTATTCACGTATGCGGAACTCGCCTTCGCGTGCAGACTCCTTTTTTAAGACCGAAACGATGTGCTTGTTCGATTTCATTATACGCTCGGCTATAGCTCTGTCCAACCCGGCTTCTGCATCCTTATCGCTAACTTCGATTATCGCAACGGCTTTACCCTTTGAGCCGATTAGATCGTAACCATGTGCCATACGAATCAATAAAATAATGTATTTTTTATAGTTAATTGTAGTGTTGATTTATTGAGGTCGTATCAAATGTTGACTCTGATCGGTCTAGGATTGCAAGATGAGAAAGATTTGACTCTTCGTGGGATAGAAGCAGCGAAACAAACGGACAGAGTTTACATAGAGCTTTACACAAGCGTTTGGCGTGGAAAAGACGCAGCGGAAAAAATCGTTGGCAAGAAGATTGAAGAACTGAAACGCGAGGATTTGGAGCAGCACGCTGATGTTATTGTCGCCGAAGCAAAAACCAAAGATGTTGTAATTTTTGTTCCAGGAGATCCCATGATTGCGACGACGCATTCAATTTTGATAGAGGAGGCAAAAAAAGCAGGCATCGCAACAAAAATAATTCATAACGCATCGATAATTTCTGCGATTGGCGAGACTGGTTTGCACGTGTACAAATTTGGTGCTACCGCTACTGTACCCTTCCGAGAAAAAACTGGAGGCAAATTACCAGAATCAGTTTACGACGTAATAAAGATGAACAAAAAATGCGGGCTGCACACATTGCTTCTGCTCGACATAACCCCGGAGCGATGCATGACTGCGAACGAAGCCATTCAGATTCTGCTAGCCGTCGAAGAACAAAGAAAAGAAGACGTTTTCACAGAAATCACAGAAGCCGTAGTTTTTGCGCGCGCAGGAAGCGAAGACTCGCAGATATTTTTTGGAAAAGTCGGCGAGTTGAAACATAAAATCTTCGGCGAACCACCGATGGTTTTGATTGTTCCAGGATTGATGCATTTTACTGAAAGAGAATTCTTAGGTAAGTCTTAAATTTAAATCTTTAAGGTCTGATTAAAAGATAAGTGAAAAACATGCCAAGAAGTTGGAGAAGAATAGGGAGGAACTATTTGGCCTCGTTGGGTTCTTTGTTATTCTACATACCGTACAACATATACAAAGGAATAAAGACTGGCGTGCAAGCGTATAGGAAAAAATACGAATCTGCTGGATATAATTTATCGGCAACATTGTTGCAGTACATTTTCTATCCTTTCTATTCGCTATATCGTGCTGCGGTAGCTACATTAGAACTTGTTTCGGGCTACGTTCTTCCGTGGCAGGCTGTGTGACTGCTGGAATAAAAAAAGTGGGTTTTGTTGTTATCACTAATATGTAGTGAAATATAGAAATCTTTAAATACCATCCAATTCCAAGAAATAGCAGGTGAAAAAGTAATGGCAGATACTGAAAAATCGTGCCTAGAGCAATGGGCAAGAGATACAAGTAACGAACTATATGGTATCACTCCACGTGATAAAGAATTAAAAGAAAAAACAGCTGAATACCAAAAATTTGTAGAACAGGCTCAGGCTATACAAGGCCTAGTAGGAGGTCTTAAAAACAAACTTTTAGAAGTATATCCTATAGGCGGTAAGAACCCTGATCCAATTGCTGCTACTCAAATAGTAGATTCGCTGCAAGGAGCTTTGAGCCAATACTTAGAGAAAAACAAAGATGCTCCAAAAGAAATTGTAGATTACGTGAACCAAGAATTAGGAAACATTTCAAGCTACAAACTTGACATAGAACTCGCAACAGTTTACATGCTCAAGGAAGCACAGATTGGTAAGGCACAAGCTCAAAAGGTAGTGGATCAAGAAGGAAAACGAGCGAATCAATTGAGCGAGCATGCAAAGAAAATTGGAGTACTTCAGTGAACCAAATAGAGAAATCACTTGTAGACAGGAACAGGTTTGTACCCGATGATTTCCTTACCTTTTTCTCCCTCCTTTTTTTCTTCACTTTCCCCTCTAGTTATAAACCAGATTACTAGAATGAAAGAAATAATTAACACAATTATCACTATGTCCTGAGAAGAAAGACCCAGTCCGAAGCCACCAAATCCTCCGCCAGTCTCACCGCCGCTTAAATCTATTCCAAATATGCTCAAGCCTCCTGCGGAAAGAAAGAGTATCAAAGCGACTATTGCTGCAATTGGTATGAAGTATTTTGCATACTTCTTCGGGTCTTTGAACATGTCTTCCAGCGCGCCTGAAGGCAGTATCATGTAAAGGATAAGCGCGAACGCAAGGACGGTAACTAGTATAACCATAGTCTGCGTGAAAAACGTGGCGAAGAAGACTGTCAGCGAGACACCGACTGGCGTGTAGACCATGACAAACAGCGCAGCTACGATTGAGATTATGACGTTTATGCTGCCCACACGCCTTTCCTTCGATTGATCTCCGAATATCTTTGACTTGCTCAGTAGGCCGTAGAATATTGCGAACATCAGCACAAAAGGAAGATAGAATTCGAATATGCCGTAAGATTTCCATGCAGCAATTATGTCCGCAAAAGCCATGCAAACCACACGTCTAAATATAAATTATTCTTGCAAGTTTAAAAGAATGGACAAAACGTGAGGCTTTATTTTCCTTCAGCAGGCTTTTCTTTTCCTTCGTGGTATAGCCAATACACTATTAATGCCACTCCTGCAACCATTGCCAACACAGCCATGTCTCCTGTAGTCAGGCCCAATGAAGGAATTACTAATGTTGGTGTTGACGGCCAAGTGAAACCTGGGAGTGCTAGGCCTGGGAAGAACGCTTGTCCGCCGCTGGAGATGAAAACGCCTATAGCCAGAACTAATGCTATCAAAACAAGCAGAATAGCCCATTTTGAAGGTTTGGTCGGGACTTCAACCCCGGCCAATGCACCCAGTACAAATAATATCATCATAGTTCCAAGTATGGTCACGACTACGAGAATGGTGCCAGTGAACAAAGAGCCGAAATACTCTGCGAGCGTTATGCCTACAGGAGTGTAACCTATCAAGAAAAGCGACAGCACAGCCGAAACTATTATGTTTATGTTTTTTCCTGTCTTCTCTTTTCCGAATATTTTCGCTTTAGCCAAAATCCCGTATATTATTGCAAACGATAGAACAAAAGGCAGGTAGAACTGGAAAACACCAAATTCTTTACCGGCTGCAATCAAGTCCGCAAATCCTGCCATTCTATCACTTCTACAAATTTTACCTAATAATTATTTTGATTTCGTAGTAATAAATTTCTTTATTTTTCTAGCTTGAAGAGCTGGACGAGGCTTTCTTCTCCCCGCCTCCGCCACCCCAGACTATCAAAAGCACTGTTCCAAGCAGCAACACGACTATCGATACAGTTGCTATCAAGTCTCCAGACAGGCCAGAACTCAGTCCCGCCAATACATCCTTTGGCAGGAAGATTGTTATCAGTCCGCTGGAAAACAGGACGGCTAAAGCAATCAAAAGTCCCAGTATCAGTAACGCTCCTGTGGATCTTTTCGAATTAAATGCCTTTCCGAGCTGGGTTGCGAGATCCGGCGGGAAAAACATGCTGACTATCAGCAGCCCGACTAAGACAACGAGCGTGGCGCTTGTGCCTTGTACGAAAAACGATGCAAGATTCGTCTCTATGTCTATGCCGAGTATTATCGGCGCAGCCCAGACCATGAAAGATGCAACCAGTGCGACGACCGCGTTTACCGTGATATTATGCTCCGGTTCTCCGAAAATCTTGGATTTTCTCAGCAAGCCGTAAAATATGGCCGAGCTCAGCATAAACGGCAGCAAGAATTGAAACATACCAGCTTCTCTCATCCTCAATATTACAGTTTCAAATGGGTTTGGCACTTTGTTACCTCTGTTTTATTTTTATTTTTCTTTATTTGTCTTCTTTTGCATTTTCGTTTTTACCTTTTGTGATACTCGATGAGAGTCGATGAGGTTCAATGAGTGCGGGTCGTAGCTGCAGCAGCGACTATTAGCAATATAACAAATATTATCACACCAGCCGCAGTAACAACCGTATCTGTTGGAATTTGTATGCCTCCAGGCTGGCCTGCAGGTCTTGCCCAGAAAACAGATACGAGGCCGCTTAGGACTGCGACCGAGATGCCGATTGCAATTCCGATACTGATTACGCTTCTACTTGTGAACTTTTCAGCCAGGAATTTAGGCAGGTCGGGATAAAAGAAGCTCGCTATGATGAAACCGAGGAAGAACATCAGTATCCAGACGAATGAATGCGTGAAAAAGGTGGCAAGTGGAAGAGTCAGGCTGAACCCGACCATAACAGGGAATCCGAATATCATAAAAGCTATGGCTGCTGCAACCACTGCATTCACAGCAGGAGATTCCCCGAGAATCTTTACCTTCTTTAAAATTGCGTAAAATATCGCCAACGAAAGCGCGAAAAGCAGCACGTCGTAAAATCCGACTTCAAGCAGCTTATTTATTACGATTTCAATCGGACTAGCCATTCGATCTACCCAATATACCGGCGCGAACCAAACTGTTTAACGAACTAAAATAAATTTCGTTTGCGAGAAATTTAAGTTTGCGCTTAAGCAACTACGAAACAACTAACCGGCGATGTCTCTTTCCATTTTTAGTTTTTCAATTTCATCTAGAGCCGTTTTCATTTTTTCTTTATTCCCTTCTTCTTTGGCTTCCCTGTATTTTTTGTAATATTTTGCAAGCTGCTTGTTTATTTTATCCTTTGTCATTCCTGTCTGCTCGTATAATATATTCTTTCCTCTTCCCAATGCCCATACCAAAACTCCAAAGCCAAATAGTATGAAAAACGCGGTGATTGCAACTTGTGCGCCCAGCTGGGTGACATATGTTGAAAATAGGGCAAATTGCGGAGTTGAAGCTGCAAGTATGGTTAGCACCAGAGACAGTATTATATTTACTTTTTTGTTAAACACTTTCAGCGCGCTCAGCAAGCCCCACAATATTGCAAACGCAAGTAAAAACGGCAAAAAGAACCCCTGGAACAGCTGCTCGACAGGCAAATTCAAAATATCAGTCAACACCATAATTAATATTTTCACTTCAAAACTTAAATTAGAACATCCATGAGCGACATTTTTGGAAGCGCCACTAGTGCATACAAATCGAAAGCCTGGAAAGAAATGTGCCAGGCTTATCATTTCGATAAAAGAATAAAATGGAAATACAAATCGGATTATGTTTACGATGTAAAGGGATTGCCTATATTCGATGCTGACAACACTTTGACAAGAGGGCATACACTCACAGACAACTTTTTTGCAAAGCTTTACGATGATCAGCGAATCTACAACCAAAAACCCAGAATTAACAGCGCATTGAAGAGATTGGCCGAGAATCCGTGGAAAGTAAAGCCTGTCTTTGACGAAATATTTCTAGGCGTTTTGAAGAAAATACCTCTTGAAGAAAGTTTTTACAAAGATATACGCTCAGATGTTGCATTGGACACAGCGCCGGCCGCTAGAACAAGAGAATTCATGCTCGACCTGCGAGATCGTGGAATGAAACCCGTTATAATGACATACGGCATGGAAGACATATTGAAACCCTGGTTTGAGTACAGGGTCAGCGTTCCAGCCGACTTTCACGGAACAAAGCTCATCTTTCGAAACGGTTATCTCGATGATTATGAGATTGATTTACCTTACGGCAAGGCATCCTTTGCACCCGCTTATGCTCGCAAGCTCGGATTCGAGCCCGATCAAGTTTTCGCCACAACAGACGATCCTGTGATAGATAGGTCCATGGTTATGATGCTTGGAATAAGTTTTGTGATATGGGTCGACAAGAACAAAGAGAGGATTCAAAAGGCGGCGAAAGGTCTTTTCAAGTATCCGGGCTCATCTTCGATAGTCGTTGAAGGGGTCGAACACAACATGCAGCTTCTGACGCCAGAAATCGACAAATGGAAAAGATACAGGTATGTTTCAGAGACAAGAGGACCGCTTGACATCTATACGTTAAATAGAGAATTCTATAAAATGAACGCAAGCTTAGACTCGTGCAGGAGAAGCAGTAACGAATTCCAGAGGCGTGAACACATTAACAATCTGATAAAACACTGCGAAGAAGTAATAAATATCGGAAACCCATTTATTGCAACAATACTTTCAGGCGTCGACGATTTATTTTCTGAACTGAGAATGGAATACCATAGAGGCGCTGAAACGAAAGATCTGATAATTAAGGCGGAAGAGCTATGTTCGCTGTTGGAAGAGCAGAATCCCGAGCTCCAGTTGCCAGATGACTATATACAAAGAATTTTAGAGCTGGCTTAACGCCTCTTTTCGTTTGACCCTTATTTCGTATTTATCGATTTCCATTTTAAGATCGTTGATATTATCTCTCAGTTCTAGACAATATTGATTGAGCTTGTCAGGTTCGTTCCTATAAAGATGCAAAATTTTCGCAAGAAAAACAATGTCATCAAAAGACGGTTCATACTGAGAAAACCTCAGTTCTTCTTTCAAAACGTTTACTTTCCCCTCTAAGTCTGCCGGTGTGAACCTCATATCAATTTTACCGTCTGTTATAAAAATAGAGTTCATTACAGTGCTAGAAAGTTCATTAATCAAATTTTTTACTGTGCTAATGTCAATCTCCCTATAGCCCGCTGCCGGAGATGTACGCCCTTTTTTGGATGCAACAACTTGTTCTACAATTCCTTTAAGTTGATTCGTGGTGTAAGCTAACTCACCTTCTAGTTGTTTAATTCGTGAGTAGTTTTTCACTTCCTCCTCTTGAATTCCATACTCGGCCTTTACGTTTCCTGAAAAAAATTCCATATTTTTTGCGGCTGAAGACAAACCAGATATAGTGCCAGCGTACTTTTCATTGATTTTGTCTTCGGAATCATAAGATTTGATGCTTGGAAGCTTCAAAAAAACTCTAGCATACCCAACTCCAGGCGCGTATTCCAAATCCGGATCCCATGCAAAAAATGTTTCCAAAAGCCCTAAGATGTCTGTCCTATGCTTTTGGAACTTTCTGACCCATTCATTTCGGGCGTCAAGGCGGTTAAAACCTTGTCCATAAGTATTGTAAAGCTCTGATTTTAATATTTCAAACTTTTGTAAGAGTTGTATCATCGGTTCTTTCAATTTTGGGTCCTTTGGAGTTTTTTTGCTTTCCGCCAGCTTTTCTGCTTCTTGTATTAACATTACAGAATTAGAGCAGATTATCTCTCCTGCACGCTTAAAGTCTGGGCTCTTAAACATGCCCCTTCCCGTCTTCGATATTCTTACAGCGTTCTGTATTTCATTGAAGTCATCAAGGTTAGCCAGTCCTGGATATAACTTAAAAATTTTTAAAACACCCTCTACCTCTGTGAAATAGGTTGGGTAGAAAGGATATTTCAATTCATCCTTAAGGGAATTAGTCAGTTCATCTTTCATTTCGTTGAGTTTTTCTACGTTCGACATTAGATACGCATATTCGCTTTTTTGCATATTGTAAGAATCAACAAATAACAATTTAATAATGCGTTGCGCCAGTCAGCAAAAGCGGCCTAAAAACTGCGGAGCCAAAGATTTAAATAATTTACTATTAAATAGTAGCAATATGAATATAGATAATCTTTGGGACTGGGTAATGGCCAGGCCTTTTGAAATTGGAGACCTGATTAGAGAAGTGAACAGGGACGCATTTCTGGAAGCATACGACCGTAGGGAAACGAATGATTATTGGAAGAGCCTACATTTGCCCGTACTCAAAAGATGCCACAGCGCATTGGATGGAAATTATGTCAGAGATTTTAAAGATGTGAAAAACAAAAACATTTGGGATGTTACAAAAAGCCTGCGAGAAGTGCTAGACATTTGTTCGAAACCTCTTATTGAGAGACAACCCACAGAACCTCAAAAACCGGATGTTGTAACACTGGGTCGTGGCTTCGAGACGTATCTTTTCGACGGTCACACAAAACTGACACCAGGCGACAGGGTTAAAATTATTGTTTTGGAGCCGCAGGGCCATTTCGTTTGGGATCTTAAGGAAATCCAGTTCAAAGATTACGAAGTTGAGTTTGTTGGCGAAAGGTTTGGAAACAACTATACGACAGACATTTCAGCAAAACTAGACAAAGCCGAAGTAGAAAAGCTTTGGGGTACTGAAGACCATTATGGAAATCCTATAAACTCAACGAACTATGGCCAAGTCTTGTATAAAATGGAAAGAATACCAGGCAGCAGGAAGCAGCCTGTTGCAGGTGCAGGCCTAAACTATAGACATTGAAGAAGTTTATAAAATAAGAAATTAATGAGGACCCCCTGCTGGTTGATGACTACCTTGTCTGGTTCCGTGTACTTCTCTTAGCTCAGCCCTGAGACGCTCTATTTGATCCAGTACTTCTTTTGCATGGTCGTAATCTCGTGCAAGCATAAAGTCGTTGTATCTATCTTGAAGAAGACCGATGTCCCGCTCTATTTCAAAGGTTTGTATTGCTCTCTGCCTGCCAGATTTGCCCCAAGGGGCTCCAAAAGACCATAATCTTACGCCAGCCCATGCAACTACACCGAAAAAGAAAAGAACAATAAAGGCCAAGAAACCAAATGCTCCCATATACAAAAAAGAGGTTCGAACAACAATAACAAGGGCGCCTGTCGGTCCTGATATTATTGCCATAAGAAAAGCAACCACGGCATTTATGCTCGTCTTTCTCCTAAAAATTCTTATTTCTTCTAATATGCCATACAGGACCATCCACAAAGATAGGAATGGAAATACAAGGTACTGCAAAAAGCCGTACGCTGTCGGTTGGCTTTGTGGAAAAACACTGAACGCGTCCGGCCCGAAAATTATTTTTAAGATGTTAAGGTTCGTACCTGGTATATCGCCCAAATCCGCGGCTAAAACAATAGGCAAAAACAACATTAAAGAAAATAACAAAAATGTCAACACAGCTAATTTTTTCAATTAAACCACTAAATCCTATTTAGTCTTTTAAGATTTTAAATGATGAACATTTTGGAGATTAATTCTAGCAAAATCGGGTAGGCTATTCCAATCGCTATACCCACCAAAATACTAGCAACTACTCTAAAAAAATCCAGATGACCCATGACTAGAACAGAAGCGCCTATTGCTATGGCAGTTGTAAATCCAGGGCCAAAAACGGCAATTACAGGTGTACTTAGGAGGCTGAGTGTTATTGCAATGCCGCCGCTAGCAGTCGCGCTTTTAAAAATATGGATTCTTTTGTACAAAAGTATGTACCAGGCCAAAGCCAAGGCAGCTGCCGGTATAAAAACATACAATATTACTGATGGGAATTCAAACCATTTCAGCGGCAACCCAAAGGTATTCGATAAGAACAGCTCGAATTGATATATAGGATCATTCACGTCCATAATAAGATTTTGTTAAAACGAAAAGAAAAAGGCTACGATTCCCTTTTCATCCTCTGCGCACGCAGCCTCAACAACACCTTTTTAAATTTTGACTTCAAACTTTTAATTAATTGGCGATGAACGTGAAGTATGTACCCAACAAGAAACCAGACAAGAAAAGAGGTTCTTCAAAAGAGCCGGTACCTAGAACATTCGGAAGTAGAATATTCAGAAAAAAGGAAAAAAGCGATTTAGAAAAAGCAATAGAAAGCGCCTACGAAGAAGCAGCCAGAAGCGCTAGACTTGAATTCGCAGATATCAGAAAAACAAGAGGAGGCTTGAGGCAACAGTTAGCGAACCTTTATGCTAATCCGGCAGGGCAAGGACAAGCTGCTCAACCTGTGCAAGCCAACGCACAAAGAGATGTTAAAAAGATGCTAGCTGATGTAATTTATGATATGGGAGAATCTTACGACACTGCGCTGGATCTTTTGAGAACGGTTAAAAGATACGTACAAGATAGAAGATAAAAACTAAAGTACTGGTTAAAATTTGACTAGGACTCTCTTTTCATTCTCTGCACAATGTCGCTCAGCGCTCGCACGGATTCGATCAGCGCTGGAAGCGTTTCTCGGAAAGCCTTCTCCAACCCGGCCATGCGCATATTCACTTCTTTCACTGTCTCTGCCAAAGCATCAATCGAATTCGATATCTGCTTCTGCTCTTCAAATCTAACTCTCGACAGTTCTGCAACGCGTTCGTTCATCTCTTTTACCCTGTTCTCCAATTCCCTGCTGTGGATTGCGAATTCGTTCATCCTTTCCACCACATCTTGCGTGCGCTCTTGAACTACGTAGTCTATGTACTCCTCGGTCGGATAACCTTGGTAGTACTCTTCAGGTAGAGAGCTTTCGGGCATAGCCGGCAATTCAACCTTGGACGGCTGCAGTTCTTCAAGCGTAGGCAGCTTAAGTCCGCCCTCTTTTTCAGGCTCTTTCTGCTCTTTTCTCGGCGGGAACGATGGTGTATTCTGTTGCTGAACAGTAGCAGCTGCTTGCATCGTAGCACCAGCACCCTCCCTGAATTTTTGGAAAACATCGCCGACGTTCGATGGAGCAGCTTGGCCTGCACCAACATTAGGTTCATATGCAGTATAACCCTGTTCAGGATACCCAGAGCCGCTAACACCTTCCTTTATGGCTTGCGTCAGCCCTGAGTCTATTTCATCAGGCGAAAAGCCTTCGCGCCGTAGAACGTCGATTGTGTCAAGCTCTGAGAAGCCACGCCCCATAAGTTCCCTGACCCTGTCTGCCGGAACATAACCACGGCCTTTAGGTTCCTCAGCTTTGCTTTTACCTCTTAAACTTCCCAAAAAAGGTAATTTCATTATACCACTCCAATTTCTAGCTTGACACATTAGTTTCTGAGTATTTTCGAATTTAATTCACGCTTATTAAAATTTTCTTTTTATTAATAATAAGCTTTTATTAAAATCCACTCTTCACTATTCTTCTTCACTCTTTTTACGCTAACTTTTAACTAACTTTTTGTTTGATTTTGCTTGATACGTCTTCGACAGCCCGCTCAAGCTCGTCTTTTGTCACAAACCTCGATGTCAAAGGATTAACAATATCGACGAAGCTTTCCAATTCTTTGAGCTCAAGTTTTGTCGCGGCTTTGCCCACATCCTTGTTCAACTTGTTCAGTCCATTATCTAACACGTCCAGCCGGCCGGCGACTGTTTCCAGTTTATTGTTTATCCTGTCCAGGGATAATTTCAAATCCCCCATTTGCGAAAGCGCTGCATTCTCAAGGGAGCTCATGCTGTTTTTTATTCGTTCCAGGTCTTGCTCTATCAGCTTTATCCTTCTCCTGTCTTCATTCGCTCTTCTTATGAGCTCTGCCACTACGCTCTTGACATCGTCAGGTTTTTCAAATGCCAATTAAAGCACCATCTCTACCGGCGAATACAAAGGTATCTATAAAGAATTTGTGTTGCGAGGGATAAATTTAATTAGGTTGCACAGGTTTTGTAAAGGTTTTACACAGGTTTTTAGATGGTTTGCGAATCTGAGGTTAAAGACGGCATCTTGCGCGTGAACTGCTTGGGGTGCGCGTTCGGATCCAGCGTAGAGGACTTCGAAGCATGCATGGCGAAAACTATAGACAAGCTTGTTGAAAACAAGGACGTGGAGCGGATAACGCTTGCCGAGCTTCGAGAGAACGAATACGATTTTGAGCAGACAAAAATGCTAATCGAGATTGCAGACGCGTACAATAAGATATTGAACGAGGACAAACTGATAGCGCTCGACAAGCTTGGCCCGTCAGGTTGCGAGAGCTTCTACCCTAAGCGGCTTGCAGATTTGCAGTTCCTAATTTTGGAAGCTTTGCGCAAAGACCCAGTGGGTGCATACGTAAGACTGAATTACATGATTACTCGGGAAAAGGCAAGAATGGCGATGTCAAAAAGCGAGAACGTAAGAAAATGTTACGAACACTACATACAGAAGTCTTTAGAGCCGATAAGAAACACACTCGAAGCTTGCAGACTAATACAGCAAGCTAAACCTTTGATACAAAGAGATTACAAATCTGGAGATAGAAGAATTTACAGAGAAATATTCCACCCTGTTACAAAACCTAATTTCATGCTGACCCGGTATATGATCGAACCGCCAAGGCTTGGCAGACTCGTTGAAAAATATTACATCGGACCTTCAAACATATCAGTAGAAATATTCAAAATTCCTGGGCGAGTGCGTTACAAGTACCAGATAACGCCTTCGGAATTCCAGTTAACTGAAGATAAGTATGCTATACTCGATGCCGCGCGCAGATATCTTGCCGAGCATAGGCCCAGCGAACGGGAGGTTGCCGAGCCAGACAAAGCTCGCGAAGTTTTCACAAACGTTGGCAGAGATTTGGTTAAGGATATTTCAAGAACCATGAACATTTCACTGGACGAGAAGGAGATTGACGAGCTTGCTGTTATACTTGCAAGGTATACGGCTGGGTTTGGAGTGCTTGAACTGCTGCTAAGCGACGACAGAGTGCAAGACATTTATATCAACTCTCCTATCGGACTGACTCCGATATACGTCTACCACTCAGATTTCGAGGAGTGCGAGACGAATCTTATACCAACGCGCGAAGATGCAGAAGCATGGGCAACTAGGTTCAGGCTTTATTCCGGGCGTCCGCTAGATGAGGCAAACCCAGTTTTGGATACGGAGCTCACTGTCCCAGGCGGAAGGGCGCGTGTTGCTGCAATTACACGCTCGCTTTCGCCAGAAGGGCTCGCCTTTGCTCTGCGTAGGCATCGTGAAAAGCCGTGGACATTTCCGCTATTTGTGAAAGCGAAATTTTTTGATCCACTTTACGCAGGACTGATAAGCTTTATAGTTGATGGCGGTAGAGCTTGCTTGATAGCAGGCGGGAGAAGCAGCGGTAAGACTTCTTTGCTAGGGGCGATGATGCTTGAGATAATGAGGAAGTATCGCTTGATTGTGCAAGAGGACACGCTTGAACTTCCAGTCGTGCAAATGCGTCAACTGGGCTACAACATAAGCAGGCTCAAGTCGAGATCGGTGATAACACGAATTGAAACAGAGCTGCCTGCAGACGAAGCTTTGCGTACTGCGCTTCGCCTTGGTGATTCTGTTTTAATACTAGGCGAAGTACGCTCGACGGAAGGCAAAGCTCTGTTCGAGGCTATGCGAATAGGCGCGCTTGCTAACTTTGTAGGCGGTACGATACACGGCGAATCTGCGTATGGTGTATACGACCGTGTCGTCAACGACCTCGGTGTTCCGAATACAAGCTTCAAAGCAATAGACCTTATCACAATCTGCAACATGCTTCACAGCCCGGACGGGCTTCACAGATTCCGCCGCGTGGCATCGCTCACAGAAGTGAGAAAGCACTGGAAAGAAGATCCAGAAGCAGAAGACGGGTTTGTAAACCTGATGGAATATTCGTCAAAAGAGGATAGACTTAAACCAACACCTGTTCTGACAGACGGCGAATCGGAAGTGCTAAACGAGATTGCTAAACGCATCCGTGAGTGGCATGGAAGATGGGATGATGTGTGGGAGAACATACAGTTGCGTGCTAAAATAAAGGAAAGCATTATTGAATACGCAGAGCGCTTGAACAGGCCTGAGATAATGGAGGCTGATTGGACCATTGAAAGCAATGAGATATTTCATATCATATCAGGCCAAGTGAAGGACGAAGTGAGCGACTTGGACCCAAAAATTATATACGAGCGCTGGGAAGAATGGTTTAAGGAGAAACTGAGAACCAGCCCAAAAACTCTGAAACAAATTTAAAAAATTTAAATTTTGAATATTGAATTGGACGATGAACTGGAAAGTGATGAGATGCCTGCAGTACATTCGAGAGAATACGAAGAGTTCCTGAGAGGAGAGACTGAGCAGAAAACTCTGTCATTCTACGAAAAGGCGTGCGGTGTTTCGGAAAAAATATTGCCTATAGCTCCTTGGCAGAGCTTGATGGACAAATATTACGAAGCAATAACTTTCAGCCACCTAAAAGCGACTCCGAGAGGAGCTTTCTCTTTTACTCTGCTTGCTACAATATTTGCTGTTGCATTGCCGCTGCTTGCGTCTGTCCTCTTGAACGTCCTCTCGCTCTCCACAGGCCTGCTCATAGCTGTTCTCGCTGCAGTTGTTTTTTACTACCTTTACGATTATCCATCGCACTTCGCTGTCGTATTCAGAATAAAAGCAAGCGCTGAGATGGTTCTGGCAATAATTTACATGACAATTTCTATGCGCGTGAGCCCGAACATAGAGAACGCCATTGAGTTCGCCGCAAACAACCTAACGGGCGCGCTGAGCTTGGATTTGCATCAGTTGTTGTGGGACGTTTACTTGCGCAAGTTCGATTCTGCTGCTACTGCGTTGGACAATTTCATAAAGAAATGGAAACGGGAGAACAATGAATTTGCGGAGGCAATATACATTATCAAAACTTCGACTATAGAAAGTACTGCTAGGAGAGAAGGCGTGCTCGACGAAGCTGTTTCTGTGATGCTGCAGGGAACGCGCGAGAGGATGAAGCATTATTCGCAAGATCTGAGAACACCTGTGATGGTTCTGAATGCGCTGGGCATACTGCTGCCTATAATAGGGCTTGTCTTCCTGCCGATGATTGGTATTTTTATGCCGGAGAAGGTGCAGCCGGCTTTCGTTGCAATCGGATACAACGTAATGCTGCCTCTTGTTGTATATTGGATAATGAAAAGCTATCTGGAGAAGCGTCCATACAGCTTCCACAACCCAGATGTGTCAAAGCACCCAAAATTCCTCAAAGAGAAGAAGTGGTTGTTCCCACTGCTAGGCGTAATCGTAGCTCTGCCTTTCCTCACTTTCGGCGTGTATGGCATATCGATATCAACAGAACAGTTCAGTTTCGAGCAGCTTGCTTTTTCGTTGCTGATTTCGCTCGGCATATCAATGGGCATAGTAACTTATTCCATCCTGTCTGTAATCGGCAAAATCAAAATACGCGCTGACATAGTTCAGATAGAGAGCGAATTTACGGAAGCGCTTTTCCAGATAGGCAACCAGATAACGCGCGGCATTCCATTGGAAACAACGCTCAAAAAAATAACCCCGCAGATAAAGGACCTGAAAATATCAAAGTTCTTCGAAATAATTCTTTACAACATAGAAACGTTCGGCATGACGCTTGAGCAGGCAGTGTTCGACGAACAGAGCGGCGCCATGTGCGAGTATCCGTCAAAGCTCGTAAATGCGATAATGCATGCGATAGTCGAAATCTCGAAGCGCGGCATGGATAAAGCATCGAAAGCCATGATGACCATTTCCACTTATCTGAAAGATTCGAACGCAGTCGAGGAAGAGCTGAAGGATATGTTGGGTGAATCCACGTCGACAATGAACATACAGGCGCTTCTGCTAGCCCCACTTTCGTCAGGCATAGTCGTAGCGCTCTCGGCAATGATGACGCGCATGCTTATCATGCTGAAAGGGATGGTTGAAGGTTTATACACCGGTCTTCCGTCAGGCCCGTTGGGTGCGGCAGGCGGAGGGCTGTTCACATCGATTCTGAACATAGATAAGATGATACCCGTTCACACGTTCCAGCTGATAGTGAGCATTTACATGATTGAAGTCGTAGGCATGATTGCAGTATTCGTGAGCATTATAGACAACGGCGATGAGAGCCTGCTCAAACGGCTACAGCTGGGCAAGATGCTTATGCTTGCTATTGCAGTTTACTCTGTAGTGATGCTGGTCTGCTATTCGGTGTTCGTTTCGTTTATACCTATGACAGGTTTGACTGGCTAAATTTGGCGGGGGATGGAGAGGGGTGTGATGCCGTGTTAGAAAATTCAGAAAAGTTATCTGAGAAGTTAGGTGTAAAAGGAGACGTGGACCGCTACATACTCTGGCTGATAGTGCTTTTGATTTTGCTGATCGTGATAGTTGCTCTGTTCTACGCCGGAGCCTACCAGATTGTGCAGGCAGTGTTTATTAAAAACCTACTGAAATAACTCTGCTTACAATGAACTTATAATAAATTTACCTTCTAAAAAACAAATTTATAATATGGGTTTTCCTTTGCGTCTGCCCAGAAAAAGTTTGCACAGCGAAATGCTCGGCAAGAAAGCCGTAAGCGGGAAAGTCATAACCGTAGTCATAGGCCTTGTTATTGCAATCATCGCCCTCATTTTGCTTTGGGCTGTTTTGACAAACTCCATGCCTTTGATTACCAAGGCAGTAGAAGATATGATTAAAGGATTCAAGAAGATGATTTGCGACAATATGGTATGGGGCGCAAGCAATATTTGTAGTTGGGCTTTGGGTGCATGAATTGTGTGCGTGAAATTGAAAAATAGGAAAATGAGGAAGGGGGCAGTACCTACGATAATTGCGCTCGGCCTCGGCGTTCTTCTTTTCATAATTGTGGCTGTGCTGGCTGTTCAGTGGATACCAGCTCTCGGTGATGTCCTAGCAAGCATATTGGGAAAAAGCAGAGTTGGTTGGTTCGATAAGAGCGAAGCCTTGGAAGAAGGAATACAATGTGCATACTACAGATGCAAAGAAGGCTGCAGCTATGTTAATTCTATGACTTGGAAATACATAAAAGATTACAATCAGCCGACGGAACGAAAATTCTATTGTTGTTATGATAACTCTGCCAAAACCAGTATGTGGAAAAGCCGCCCAGATGGAGTCTGCGGTACACCACCCGAAGTTAGAATGAAACCAAGTGCTTGCGAAAGCGGGGGTGGGCTGACATGTAAACAGATGTGTGAACACGTCCACTATAAGTCTAGCAGCATTACTGGCAGCGACGAAACTGGATATTGCTTATGTAAAGATATAGGGAATTCATGTCCATGTACGTATGTCCTAGGGAAAGAAAAAATCTGCGGCGATGATGCAAAAACGCATCCTGTAGAGGTAAGACTTGGTGAAGACAGCACGCTCAGCACTTTTGATATATTTAAATATATTATGCTAACAGATGCCTGCAGCCCGAAAGGCTACGATCTGGATACTCCCATAATTAACATAGAAAAAACATTAACAATAAAACAATCAGAGGAGTCGTGCGACGGATGGGCTAATGTTAAACAGCAACAGAACCCAGTTTCTGGAATGATAAGATATGCAACTAGATGCGACATTGCCGGCGGTACTTATTGGATTTACACAGAGCATTACAGGAGCGTTTCTTTATACGACTGGCAGGTAGTCTTATGTAGTAAAAAGTCATGCCAATGCAATGCAGACAATACTGGTTGCGCGGATTCGAAATGCCAGGGCTGCGCAAAATGTGGAAACACAAAATCTTCACCTGTTTGTTATAATGGTGATTGGAAAACTATCCTTACAAACCCAGAATATCCAAAATACGGATCGTGCTGCGATAGCGATGATTGTGCACAAAACATGTGCATATTAGAAGGGTCCAAGTGGATTTATGTAAGCTCATTACAAGGTTGTGAAAACACAGCTTGCAAATATTATCAAGAAAAGACTTGTAGGCATTCGTGCGATCCGAATTACGGTTGCGATGTGTAGGAAAATAAAAAGTTGTATATAAACTTTAATAAACCAAAAACACAAAATCAATAATAAGGTGAATTCAAAAAATGAAAATTAGTAAGAAAGGAGACGTACCAATACCTTACATCATCGCTTTAATACTTGGCATAGCAATAGTCGCTGTAATCGGCTATTGGTTCTTCGTGTTAAGTGGGTTGTGGGGAGTGCAGGTTTCACTAGAAAACTGTCAAACAAGAGCTCACACGTACTGTTCGGGCTGGCAGCTTTCTGGCTATGGCATAAGGGATGTGATGTGCGCTGACAATCCGGACACGCCAGAAGACGAGTCGAAAAACGTATGCGATACTAAACCAACCGTCGGTTGGTTTGAAGACCAAGGCGACAACAGTAAATGTGCGCCTTACTTATCCACTCTTGGGTTCAGCGGGAAAACAAGCGCAACAACCGACAAAGCAGCATGCCAAACGATTCTAGGGGGCGGTGGAGGAGGAGGCGGTGGTACACCAACGACTAGGAACCCAGCAGAAGTACCATAAAACTGATTTGTAAGTTACATAGATGTAACTCGTATAACGTGCATACACATGAGAATTAACAAGAAGGGGGATGTGCCGACACCCTACATAGTAGCTTTAGTTCTTGGAGTAATTGTAATAGCTTTAGTTGCATACTGGCTCTTCTTCTCCGGCGGAAGCTTCGGAAACATGATACAAGAAAACGCATGCAAAGCAAAGAAAATGCTTTATTGCAACGATTGGAAAGCCAAGTTCCCAGCGATGCCAGACGGTCACGAATTTTCAGCAAGCTGCGACACAGTTAATACAAACGGCAAGGAAAATTACTATGCTCCTGATTGCTGCAGTTTCGACTGGGCAGGTAAAGTCAACGGAGCAGAATGCGGGATAACAAAATCTGAGGCAAGCTAGAATATTTCTTCTTAAAATTAATTTCTTCTAGTAATAATATAGTATAAGTATGAGCACGCAAAACAAAGGCGTAGCTGTGCACGCCTTGGTCATCGTAATACTGATGGGTTTTTTTGCATTAGTGGCGATTTTTCTTTTCTACAAATGGGCTGTTGTTTCAAACATAGAAGCGAACACAGCGACTTGCGCCTTCAAGAAAATTGCTTTTTGCACAGACTGGAGAGGTAACAATTACGACACAGAGCCGTGGACTTGGGATGACAAAGCACCGAAGGGTTGCGAGGACTATGGGATAACCAAGCCCGACCGAGCAGCCTGTGATGAGCTGATTTGAAGGCTGAAAACAAGAAGCACGAGACGAAAAACGAAAGCTAAAACTAAAGTGAAGCCGCGACAAAATATAGAATATGAAAAGAAAAGGTGCGGGCGAAGTAGGTGAAGTCCTGACAGCTGTTGTTCTTGCAGCAGCCCTGATATTCATGGCTTATCAAATACCGAAGATGATACAAGACATCGCAGCACTGCTGACAGTTGCTTCTGCTGAGGCAACGGCGCGCGACTTGGCTGGGCTGATAACGATAAGCGGAGCGGCGCAGGACAAAGCTACAATAATATATGAAGGCGCAAGCACGCAGATATTCTACGATATCACTATAAAAGACAGAATGGTAAACATAGGCGACATAAGGAAAGGAATCGGAGCGACGGGCGAAAAAATAAAAAGTGCTGAATCTCCTATAAGAACCGGGTGGGGAAAAACTGCCGTAGACCCGTCGGGGGAATTCGAGGGTGTTAGGGTTTTTACTATCGAAAAATCCAGATCGGACAGCTGCGACGCTTCCAAAGTTTGCGACGTTTACAAAATTTCAGCATGGGAGGAAAATCCGTTCGAATAGGGTACAGCTGCATGAAAAAGGTGTGAAGCATGAATAACATGAACTTGGGAAAAAAAGGAATAGCGATGTGGATCTTATACATGCTTACAGCACTTTTCGCAATAGGTTTGATTGCATTTTTCTATTTCCTCCTGATTGGCAGGTATTTCGACATACACGCCATTATTGTAAGCAACGAAGCGCAGAGACATGCGATAAACATGGCGCAAGTTCTACTCAGCTCGGACAAGCTCGTCTACGAGGAAAAATTTGCTAACGGACTGACTCGATACCACCGTGCAGTCTTCGACAAGAACAAGCTTGACGTCCAGCTTTTCACAAGCTTACAAGATGCAGGCAGTAAAGTGAGCGAGGTGCAAAAAGAAATCAGCTACCCGAACACAGGCACGCAGATAGTCGTGAATGACTTGGTTTCAGGCTCGAGCTGGATTCTGTCATTCGGCGGACCTGGACTTGAGAACTATGCAGAATTTATAAGCTGCCTAAACGACAATATCGACAAAAACATTTTCAGCAGAGTATTCAACATTCCGCAAAATTCGCCGTGGAATTTTTGGGACATGCAGGAATGTACTGCAACCTATACAACAAAGATTGGCATTTTTGAAAAGGACTTCCCGGTTTTGATAAAGGTTGGCGAAGATATGCATCCGGGAAGGTTGTTCATACGCGTGATGGAGCTATGAAACAAAAAAAACATAATCGAAAAAACCAAAAAAGTTTGGTGTCAATTGCAGTGATTGCTGTAATCAGTGTAGGCGTGATACTGATGACGATAATGCCGCTATTTTTAACGAGGTACCACCTTAACCGCCTACTGATGATAGAATACGGATATGACAATGCCGAGTTAAGCCTGCTGACTCTGATGTCTGACAGGAAAATATACAAGGGAATTAGCCTTTACGCCGCGGGGCTGCCGGACGACGCTAGCATACGTTTTTCTCGCTCTGACGTGGAGAGTGCCGTTAAAGCTAGGCTTGGTGAGCTTGTGCCGAGTGGATGCTTCAATCTTTCTTTTTCCAGCGGAACCATCAAAGAAATAATATCAGACAGACTTTCCAGCAAACAGTGCAGCATTAAGTACAGCGCAAGCGCTTACATCGCCCTTCCCAGCGGATCTGATGGGGGAGAGAACAGAGAAAAAATAACATTGGGAATAGACGATACGCCGGCCACGCAGATGGAGATACCACCGAAAAAATATTGCTGTTATGGCTTATACACTCCGGAAACAAAATGTGAAACTGTGGACAATTGCGTTGGTGATTGGAGAATTGATCGCACACAAACATGCAGCGATCCGAGCTTTGATTGTTCAAAAATATAAATGAGAAAGTTGGCGACAAAATGAAAAAAGGAAAATATAAAAAAGGGAAGAAAGGAATAGTCCCGATTGTAGCGATAGTATTGGTGATAATGTCCGGAATTGTTGTAACCGAAGGCGTATACCTGAACAATTTCATAGCCAACTTTGAGGTGATAAGAAGATCGGCAGAGGAAACTACAGCAATAGGAGTAATAGACCTCATAGAGTTTTCCAAAAAGGCATTGCAGCAGGCAGTCTCTTACAGCTTCTACGGAGCTTCAAGCGACACTTTGAAATTCGGAGGATTCTGCGCTTACGACGAATCTTACTGTGACGAGGACTGCAAAATACCGAAAGCAGTTGCAACGCTTGACTGCAAGCCGTGGTGGAGGATTTACAACAACGTTTATGCGCCTGAGTACGACTCAAGCCAACCAGATCAAAAAAAGAATACATTTATCGGATACCTGAGTTCTCGGACATCAGCGCTCTACAACGACTACTCGGGCACGTTTTCCGGTCCTCAATATTGCCCGATGCCGCCTGGAGAAGTGAACGTGGAAGAAAAAGGAATTTACAAGGTGCTTGTTAATGCGACCAACGTGGCAGGAGGAACTATCGGATACAGCACTGCGATTAGCTCAAGCGACAAGAACGATGTAATCAGCATAGTCGAACGTAACGTATTTTTCAGCGACACGGTCGATGCGACAACACTGGACATTTTCAAATTCGCCAGAGACGAGTTCGTCAGCAAAGACAGAATTAAATCTGCATTCGACGCTGCTGACAAAGAAATGAAAAACAGGTGGTGCAAGATGAACGGCGGCTATTGCGACGCGACTGTGAACTGCCAAGGAAGCGAGCACTGTTGTAAAGCTATTTATTTCGGGGACGTGTGCGAAAACGACGCAGGTGAAGGGTTCTGCGACAGCAAATTGCCATTGTATTGTGACATAAAGGACAATACAAGAAGCAATCCATGCAATTTTAACCGCGACAATTTCGTCGATGCGAACGAACAATACAACTGTTCTGTGCAAAGCAAGCTTAAGGAAGACGTCTACAACAGCGACAAGACGATTAAATCAACAGTCTCAATCGACGGCTGCATTCTGGTCGGGCAAAAATCTACGTTGTCCGGGGAAACGCTTTACGATTGCAACATAGTCAAACAAAATGGCTGCGAATGCGCGCAAGTCTGCACGCCTGATATGTGCGGTTGCCCGGAAGAGGGAAGCGCTTGCAATCCAGGATGTTGCAAAACATATCTGGGCAATAAGGTTAGCGGGCAATGGCTTTCGAATCCTAAATGCGAGGAAAGCAATACAGTGAGTTGTGGCAGTTACGATGCGGATAACTGCCCTTCAGACTGCTGCCATCTCGTAGAGACAGGCAAAGACAGCTCTGGAAATCCAACATATTCGTGCAGCCAAAACAGCTGCGGAAGCTATTCTTATGACAGCTGTCCGACAAGCTGCGGATGTGCGAAAGACATGAACTGGTATTGGCAATGCACGCCTGCTCCAGAAGGATGCGGTTTGTCTTCTGACGGATGCTGCCTGAAGCCTTACGGTGTTGTAAAGGATGCAAAATGCGACTACAGTTATTTCGGCACAACGAACGTCAGCGTAACAGTGGCAGATGTAAAGAACAAATACCCAATCGACTCTTCTTGGACAGCATTAAGCATGCCTTTCTACGTTGTTTCTGGAAACGCCGCTGAATGCGACGGCACAAAATCTACGGAAGCTTCGTCGTATGTGGTGAATAAAGACAGCTTATGCTGCCCAGCGTTGAGTACGAACATAGCAGACACGACAAAAGGCTGCAAGACTTTGAAATAAATTTAAAATGATTTAGCCTCTAAATCTCTCCACCATAATCGAGCTTTTTGTAACAGTCTTTTCATACCTGTAATCCGCCCTGACTATGAAAGGTATGGATTTGCTTTCTTCCTCTGTCGGGTTGCCGCCTATTCCGCCAATTCCTTTCGGGTTTATCTTATACTTGCATACGTAAGTCTGACTTTTTTTAAGTGGCCACTCACCGCCTGTGTTGAGATCTTCTGTAAGTCTTCCGGTGGAATTCAGTTCAACTTTATCTCCCCAGGGGGCGCTGCAATTTTCAGGCTTTTCCAAAACACCATCGCTCAATCTGGTTATGGTTATTTTGTCTTTTATGTAAGCTACGCCAGAAGGATTTTTGGAAAGTATTACTAATACAGCAAACTCCGGATGGGTCAGGCTGTCCGTCAAAGCGTAATACTGCGGAACGAAATACACAGTAACATCAACAGGGCCGGCAGAGCTGCTTGGTCGCTCTGTTCTACCTGCTAATTTAGATCTCAAAGCAGCCTCAGGGTTGTCTGATGCAACGACGATGAAATCCCACTTTCCTTCGCCCGAATAGTCGTACGCAAAACTTACCCTCGCTTCGACCTCTGTAGTTGTTCTGTCTGCCTGCTTGCAAGCTTTAGCAGTGCTATCCCATTGGCATCCGAGAGTCGAGCACATCTCTTTATCCTTGCCATTGCAATATTCCACGGGTGTAGCTTTCAAAGACAGCGATAGTTTGCCTTTCGATTTTATCACGCAATAGCTGTCCATGCATTGACGGTTCAACGTCTCAAGTCTGGCAAGCGTAACCTCTTCCTCGCTTTTTATAGCTCCGCTTCGCACGAGCACGCTGCTGCCTAAAATTTTAAAGTTCTTAATATCAGTATCAACGAGATTTTCCACTACTATTGGAAGAATATACGTATCAAAATCTAGCTTCGCGCCAGTTCCAGATGTCCCATAAATGGTATTCCCAGTATATTCGGTGTCAAATTTCACATTCAAAACATCATAGGTGCCAATCTTTTCAGTCTGTACGGTTGTATCGCCAGATGCTATTTGGCACACCTGCATGTTTCCTACGTTTTGCATCACGCACATCAAGCTAGTTCCATATCCGGATGTCAAATACGGTGAAATAATCGGAGGCACTACTATGATAATTATCAAAAATGCCAGTAATCCGATGCCTACAAATATTGTGTTGGTACGAAGCACAGCCCAGAAAACAATAGGTATAGAAAGTACAATCAACCATGATATAACATTGTTCCAAAAGTCTGCTACATGGACATCAGGCAGGACCGCACCGACTCCCACCGACACAAACGGCATCACAATGTTGCTAGACTCAATAATCGTTGCCCAGTTAACAAATGCTACAACTGCAAAAAGCGCCGTGAAAAAAATAGCCTTTATCAGACGTTCGCTTATTTTTCTTTCTTTCAGAATAAGGGTTTCTTTTTTCCCTTCCTTTTTCTTATCTTCGCCTTTTTTATCTGGGGGCGTTTGATTTGGAGGCCCTTGCACATAAGAATCTTCAGGCATTTCTATCTAAATCTTAATTGTATTTAAGAAAACTAAAGTTTATCCAATCCAAGAGAACTTATTAAATTTAACGGTTCATATAGAACTATAATTAATAGATTAAATGGAGTGTACTTAGGTACGCTCAAAGCACATTAACAAGATTTACATTCGAAAACAAAAAACTAAAAAACAGAAACGGAGGTAACAAAAAATGGCAGAAGAAACAAAAATGGACGCTGAAAGAACGGAAAAACCAGACAGATTAAACAGAGCAGACGACAATGTCATATTCGTCGGACGAAAACCTTCCATGGCATATGTCCTCGGAGTAATAACGCAGTTCAGTGGCGGGCAAAAGGAAGTGCATGTACGCGCGCGTGGCAGAGCAATCTCACGGGCTGTGGATGTCGCAGAGATCGTCAGGAGAAAATTCATAAACAATCTGCAAGTAAGAAGCATAGACATCGGCACAGAAGAGCGCGAACTGGAGGACAAGTCGAAGATAAACGTTTCGACAATCAACATACTCCTTTCGAAGTGAGAATTCAAACAAGCCAAGGGAGCATTTTAGGTTTTTTAAAAATTTTAAAACCCCCTCTTATTTTTCTTTAACGATGCGTTGTTATGTTTTGTATCTGGAGAAAGGCACAAAATAAAAATCTAAAATATATACTATAAAATATATTTTTTAGAATACATTTTAGAACTTTCACAAAACCAAGCAAACCAAAAAGGTAACCAAATTATCGTTCGAGGATAAACGGTTTCCTATGAGGCGGCAACTCTTCCTTCACTTTATGTATCAGCATCTCCATGCGCTCACCGACTGACACGGCTTCCTCCTCTTCCAACTGCTCCTGGGCCTGCTTCAGCTTTCTCGTCTTCTCTGCGTAGATTGTGAAAAGTTTCTCGTCCTTTTCAGCCCGGTCTCCGATTTTCTTGTAGATGTATATGCCTGCACCTTTGTCCTTAGGCGCTCCAGCGGCGCGCGCAATCGCTGTGAGTTGCTGGTTGTTTATCCAGAGAACATAACCGCTTAATCCCGCATGCACATCCATTCCATACTTCCCAATTTCTATTTCTTCAGGGTTTATTTCCGAATCCCCGCCCTGCTCGAATATTATCTGCCTCAGTTTCTCCTCTGCTTTCCCGGATTTCAAAGCATCTTCCGTAAGCTTTTGTCCGTCCTTGCCGACCATGTCCAAAAGCATGCTTGCTATGTGCTTTGCTTTGTCTATCACGTCAGGAACAGCTCGCTTTCTCATAATAATCTCCAGCGCTTCCCTAGCTTCGAGCGCAGGCCCGATTGCATGTCCGATTGGTTGTTCGCCATATGTCACGGCGCATTCCGTCTTTATCCCGAGCCTCTTACCAACTTCTATAAGATCTTTCGCGAGTATATCTGCATCTCCGATTGTCTTCACTTTCGTTCCACGTCCGCATGGTATGTCTATGACAAGGTATTCAGCGCCCACTGCTTTTTTCTTGCTCATTATAGACGGTATCATCATCGGATCTATCGAAAGCGGATATTCGACTTTTATAAATATGTCGTCAGCAGGCGCAAGCTCCAAGGCACCACCCCACACTATGCATCCGCCCGCTCTCTTTACAACAGTTCTCATCTCGTCAATGTTCAGCTCCACCGGCATCAGAACTTCTGCCCGATCCGCTGTGCCTGCTGCAGATGTTATCGCACGCGACGACGTCTTTGGAATCGTTAATCCGCAAGCTGCTACAATCGGTACTACAAGCAAAGTCGTCTTGTCGCCAGGCACGCCACCAATTGAATGTTTGTCAACTATGTATGCATCATTGAGTTCGAGCTTTCTGCCAGTTTCAACCATGGCTTTTGCCATGTTTACAGTTTCATCTATGTCTAAACCGAAATTATTGAGTGCCGTGACAAAAGAACTTATCTCTATTTCGCTGAGCCTGCCCGCGACTACGTCCTTTATAATTTCAAGCAGCTCTTCGTAGTTCAGCTTCCTGCCTTTTAGCTTCATCTTTATGCTGTTCAAAGAAGAAGGAAATTTTGCAACCGCCACCTCAACGTCCACGCCTTCCCTCAGTTCCATATTTGCAGCGATTTTGTCGAACACACCCACATAACCTTTCGGAACGACGCTCTTCGTTGTGTTCAACACAGCAACCATTTCTTTATTTCTAGATTTCAAAGAAATCCTAGCAAGACTGAGTATGCCTAGATCAGCCGCATCATCCTCGTTCAACACAGCTATCGGCTTGTCGCCAGCTTCGATTCCAAGGATTTTTACTTTGAGTCTCATTGAACTCCTCTACTTTTCTTTTTCAATAATTATCTTTTTGTCAGACATAACCGTTAAGTTTACTTTATCATTCTCTTTGAGAAATTCTACTGGTGGTAATGTCACAACAAGACTTGTAGAAGACGTTGTTGGCTTCCATACTTTCCTTTTTACCTTCAATAGTGGTTCCATAATTCCATATACTCGACAGAAATATTTATATATATCCAAATCTATACAATATAGATTGTGATATAGATGAAATTAATACTCTTTAATACAGAAGATATTGTTAAAAATCTTTTTAAGAGTGGCAGCTATATTTACCAGAAGGATAGCAATCATATAAAAATTCAAAATAAAATTGGAAGAAATACAAAATTCGAGTTCCTATTAAAGATTAAAATAAAGCCATCAACATTGGGACTAATTGTTGGTGAAGGTTACATCGGCGATAGGCAATTTGTTTTTGCTAATTCTAATGAAGTGGCAATAAAGCAAGTTATAGAGTTCTTAGCGCAATTTAATATAATTTTAGATTTTCTTTTAGAAATTTCTACAAAAAATGTGCACCCCGGCTTTATTGAAAAATCTAAAAAACAATGGGAAGAAATAGTGCATCAAAATATAAAAAATATCAGGAAAAGGGAAGAGTTTAACAATACAACGAATAAAGGCACATTGCATATTAGGTTTTATAATTCATGTTTTGCAAAAGTATTGAAAATTATAATTGAAAAATCGAAACAAATAGTTGAATCAGACGAAAATTTGTCCAAAGAGTACATAAAGGGCTTGATAGCGGCCGAAGGCAACATTGATGTCAAGAAAACTACTGGTTGTCTCTATATGGTAAGAATTAGTGCCAAAGAAGAGGCACAAAGAGAACAGTATAAAAGATGTTTAGAAAAAGTTAAATTCAAGATTTATTGTAAGGATATGGAAACTGTGACAAAAGAAGACGGCACTAAACGTGGGTGGAAGACGGTACACGGAAGAGGAGGTTGTGTTATAATTTCCAGATGGGAAAATTTTGTTAAAATTATACTAAACAATATGTTGGTCATATGTCCAGATAAAAAGCAGAAATTTTTATTTGGTTTTATGAACAATTTATTTACGAGAAATTTTCTTTATTTCAGTAGATATTTGAATTCTTATTTTACACTTAATGATGTTAAGAAAGATATGAACCTATCTAGAAAACCAACTGGGAGAATATTAACTCTGATAAAACAAGGTTACATAAAAAGAGATGAATCAAAAATGCCTTATAAACATTATCTAACAAAGAAGTATAAGCAACTTTACAATAAAATTATAAAGGAGTGCCCCATTGCTTGATAGCAACACGTAGCTCTTCATGATTTTTAGCATACGTCTTTAACTGTATTTTTTGCATAGTTGCATCTGTAGCCTGTTTTATAGCTTTAGCACCAGCCTCTGGCCCTAAAGGATGACCCCACAATCCTCCACCAAAATTGATTATCAAATCTTTGCCTAGGATTTTTACAAGTTCTGGAATTAGCATTGGGTGTAAACCGCCAGAAGCTATTGGCATAACCGGTTTGATATTGTACCATTTTGACCGTAAGAAATTATTTATTCGGGCAACTTCCTTCTTTTGCCCGTGCATTTTGCCTATGACAGTCCCGCTATGAAGGGCAGATACCCCGATTAATCTAGATAATTTTGCTAAAACCAACATAGAGATACCGTGTTTTTTGTTCTTAGTAAGAGCTGCATGAGATGCACGATGAGCGTGAATAATTAATTTGAAATTTTGTTCACGAACAGCTTGTACTGCAGACCACCCAACAGTTAGGATATCAATCATAGCACACCTTCCACCATGGTCCTTAACAAATTGAATACGATTTAACATCGTATCTAATGGGGCAGTTGTGTTAGGAGCGTAAATAACATTTTTTCCATATTCGGATTTTATCTTATCTATAACATCGAGCATCGCTATGACTCTGTCTTCAAATTTATTAAATCTCATCGATGTTAAATTCTCATCATCCTTAGACCAGTCAATGCCATTTGAATAAACTGAGTAAGCGTATTTTGCCATCTCACGTGGTGTCAATCCAATTTTTGGCTTAAAAATTGTACCGATAAGTGGCCTAGCTTCAATTTTAGTTATTTTCCTTATGTCATGAAGACCGATTTCAGGTCCGTTAAAAGACTTTATAAATTTTCTTGAAAAATAGATATCTTCTAATCTAAGATTTTTTATTACTTTCATCCCGAAAATATTTCCTGCTATACTACTGGTAATTTGCGGTATATTTCCAAGTTCAAACAATTCAATTGGATACGATATTTTTATTATATTCTTATGAATCTGAAAAACAGTCGCATGTAATTTTTCGATACGTTTAGTAGTTGTAGTTGTCTCTGTCCACGTCCCTATGCTGCTCTCGGACGCAACTGCCCCAGCGGCTTTTTTCAAGCTTATTCCTAGCGGCTCCACAGAAAATTCACAGACCAAATCATCCTTTGCAGGCTTGTACTTCAAGTCGACATAGTCTTCGTACTTCATACAATCATCTTTTTTTCACCTTATTGTAAATCCAAAATATCAAGCAAGATAAAATGTATGGGAGCAAAAAGAAGTAAATCCAAAATAATAAAGAAACTGGAAACGCCACAAATAAGCCAATAAACAGTTCAAACAAAAAAGCTAGAAAATAAAAAGGTTCAAAAATTATTATGGGGGTTGTAATAAGCAAAATTATAAAAAATAAAATTATAGAGACAAAGAATTTTCTCCAATTAGGCTTCAAAAATTCTTTCACGTTTTGCCAATTCATTTTAACAACCTCAAAATCTGTTTGGGTGTCTTAACACCCTCCTCAGTTATTACTGCTGTCACGATGCCCCATTTTGTGAGGTCAAATGCAGGATTTCTCAGTTTCACGCCTTTCAGTTTTCCCGGTCGCAGTAGTTCTTCATAAACTTCTTTCGCTGACCTTTCCTCGATTTTGAACTTTCTTCTTTTGTCGAGTTTCAGTGTGTTGGCTGCAACGTAGAACGGTTTCCTGTTTGCCTTTGCTGCTAGCGCCAGAAGTGATGTGCCCACCTTGTTAATGCAACCTTCTTTTCGTAATGCATCAGCGCCTACTAAAACACAGTCAGCATCTTTCATAAAAAACCCAACAGCGTTGTCAGTAATCAGCGTTACTGGTATCTTCAGCTTTGCCAGCTCTTTCGCCGTCTTCACACCCTGCTCAAGCGGATCTGTCTCGGTCGCGATAACAGAAATCTTCTTCCCTTCTTTCCACGCTTGTTTTATTACTGCGAGTGCTTCGCCAGAATGGCAATGCGTCATTATTCTGTAATTGTTTTTAATCAGCCTGCTGCCGTTCTTAGCAATTTTTTCGGTTGCCGTGTCCAACTGTTTCAACAGCCTGTCTATCGTGCTCAACTTGCGATCTTTTTTCAAAATCTCCAAGCAGTTGTGCAGCACTACTGCAGTCGGTCTGGCATCTTCAAGCATAGTTGCAGCAATCTCGAACTTCAAACCAAAGCCGTCCTTTTTGCAGAATTTCCGCAAGAACTTCAGCGAATAGACAGCAATCTGCTTCGCACCTTGGACTTTTACGTCTTTTATAGTTTTGACGGCGTTCTCAAGTTCACTCATAGAATAAATTTCGCTTTCTTATAACTTAATTTTTAGACTTTGCAGTTTTGCGAACCGTGCGAGGGTTTTGTGTACTTTTTTTTGGCTTTTTGGATAACATTTAAGTAAAGTCGAGTTCAGTTCTCAATTGTATGGTTGTCAGCTCCGATAAGTTCGAAGAAAGAAGAAAGGCTTTGGTAGAGCACTTGGAAGAGTCGGGCATTATAAAAATTTCGGCGATTAAAAAAGCTATGCTGAAAATCAAACGTGAGGATTTTTTGCCGACTGAACAAAAAGAGAATGCTTACGACGACACGCCGTTGCCCATTCCAGGCGGTGTAACGATTTCCGCCCCGCACATGCACTGTATTTTTCTCTCTTCGCTTAAACTTAAGTCGGGCGACAAAGTCTTGGAAGTCGGCTTTGGTTCGGGCATACTGCTTGCGTACATTAGAGAAATAGTAGGCCCGAAAGGAAAAGTTGTTGGGATAGAATTCGTCCCGGAAACTTACGAGTTTGGAAAAAGAAACCTCGAGAGGGCAGGATACAAGGATATAAAATTGTTTTTGGGCGATGGCTCGCAGGGCGTTCCGCAAGAAGCGCCTTTCGACAAGATAGTCTCGGGCGCATCAGCCCCGGAAATACCAAAGCCGTGGATAGAGCAACTGAAACCGGGCGGGATAATTGTTACGCCAGTCGGTCCAATGTATGGAGAGCAGGATTTAATCTATGTGGAAAAAACAAAGGAGGGGAAAATTATAAAAAAGAATTTGGGCGGTGTGATTTTTGTTCAACTTTTTGGGAAATATGGATTTAGAAGTTAATTTGCTAAATCATAGATTATTTTTCATTTCTTCTAACTCCAAATAATTCTTTAAATTATTTGTTATTTTTATCGAATAGAAGACCGATTTGTTCTCTCTTCTAATACGTTCTATATTACCTCTTTTCAGCATACAGACTAACCATTTTGTTGCCTTATTAGGAGACCAACCAAAAATTTTGCATACGGTTTTATTATCAAATTCTTTAAATTTTAGTAAAGTTTCGAGCCTCTTCATTTGAAGATTAAAAAATTTAAGGTTAAGAAAAGATTTGATCAGTTTGTTACGATTTTTCTCTTTTAAAATATCTAAACTTAAGAGCTTAGTTCTTTTGTCAACACCAGTTACATCACAACAGACCATTAATTTTCCGTCATCGTTAACTTCTAGGCCTAGCTTATTAAAAATATCACTAATTACTTTTCTTCTTTTTTCATTATCGTCGCATATTTTTAGACTTACACCACTATTTGAGATGTTCAAATAACCATCACCAAAAATTTCTTCGATAATAAAATTTTTTATAAATTGTTTTAATCCTCCATCAAAAATTTTATTACTTAAAATAACATCGCATATTGAATTCAAACCACTGAGGATAATTTCTCCAACAAGTGTAGAATTGACATTTGTTATAAAACAGTAATCTCCATGTCTACCTGCTTTTATAGGTTTTATTGGTATGCCGACAGTTTCTTCGTAAGCTCTTATCTTATTTTCTAATATTTGGTTATCCAGTTCTGGGTTATACGAACAATATGCTTGAATCAGTTTATCATGACCAAACAAATCTTTTAAGAAATTAACTACTATTATGTGAGGGTTTATATTCTTATTGGAGATACTTACGAAAGCACCAGTTGTATTTTTACATTTTTGACCTTCAGAAAACAATAAACCAAAGAATCTTGCAGAAATTTCTATATCTAAAAATCGTTGTATTTCTACAGATCTTGCACGAGGCCGACGCCATAAAACAAGATTACAATTATTTTTTGTTACTAAAATACTATTCGGTACAAATGCTAAAAAATCTATTCTTCTATTCTTAAAGATTTTCTTAGGTCTGTATACTATAAATTCTGGTTTTTCTACTTTTACAATTACTTTATCCATAAACTTAATGTCGAGAATCTTTCTTACGTATTTGTTAATATGTACTTTAGCTCTTTTCATTTTTCCATTTCTTATATCGAGATTGACATTGGTAACAAATGTTGTAGAAAAATTATTTTTGGTAATGGTAACTTTTATGGGTTTCTTATGTTTTAATCTAAGCTTTCTTATTTGCACTAGTGGAACAACTATGTAATAATAATTCATATGCGGCCTTCCTTTGACTTTAACCTCGAAAGACTCCACTTCTAACACCTTTATTTGAAATTTACAAAAGACGAGAAAGCGTCACGAAGCCACGAAGGGCACAAGCAAACAAGGGGCAGGGAGTAAGAACTGCCGATAAAATATTGTACGATTGAATTAAAGCCGTTTTCGAAGGGTCAGTTCCGCTGAGGCGCAGACGAGAAAATTAGTGGGGTCGCGGGGATTTGAACCCCGGCTATCTGGTTTCTTCATTTCATCTTGGAATCAGCGCTCCATAGACACATATGTCTGGAGCCAGGTATCAGTTATTGTCCCATCTTTGAACAACATGTCCTGCCAGGTTAGACGACGACCCCCTGTTCAAACATCGTACTAAAATTTCTCTTGTTTCATGCTTTTATAGCTTTTGGAATTGCTTCGATTAGGTCTGTTGCCAGTAATGATTGCTTGAACTCCTTCGCCGCAATTTCCCCTGCCTTGCCGTTTATGTACGCTGCCGCGCACGCTGATGCAAACAAATCGTTTCCTTGAGCAATCAGCGAGCCGCAAATGCCAGTAAGCGTATCTCCTGTTCCACCTTTAGTTAAAAATGGGCTTCCAGTCTTGCTTATTGCAACCCTTTCACCGTCCGATATCACGGTTACATGGCCTTTGAGTACGATTGTTGTTTTGAGCTCGGCCGCAGCATCTTTAACCATCGCTATTCTTTCTTCAACGCTTTTTGTCGGCTCTTTGCCGGCGAGCACAACAAACTCTCTCTCATTCGGCGTAACAATGAACGGCTTGTTCTGTAGTACCGACTTCTCTCTCGCAACTGCGTGTATGGCATCCGCATCTATCACTGTCGGTTTATCAATTCTTTTAAGAAATGTTACAACCGTGTCCAGAACAGCATCCTGTCTCCACAATCCGCCACCAATCGTTATTGCATTTTTGTTTTTCGTAAAGTTCAGCAGTTCTGGCAGGTGTGTCCTGTTCAAGAAATTTCCCTTAAGCGGGTACGTTATCAAGTTCGGCGAATAACTCGCAGCAACATCAGCGGCACGCTCGACTGTTACAATAGTAACAACATCCACGCCTGTCCGTAGCGCAGCCATAGCCGATAGAATAGGCGAGCCTGTGTACAGTTTGCTGCCACCTATGACGAGCAGATGGCCGTAATCGTACTTGCGCGCCCAAGGATCGCGCTTCTTATAAACTTCTTTCAGAATGTTTTTTCCAACTGTCGTAATCAGGCTCATAATTGATTGTTTGTTACCGGGAATTTATAACTTTACGCAGTCCATACAACTTGTCGCAATTAAAATAACCAGTATTAGCAATACAAACAGAAGAATCCAAATCTTCCTCTCGCCGCGCGATTCAAATAGCCACACAATAAACGCAAACCAAACGCCGAAAAATACAAGCAAAGGGAAATTGAAGCCTAAAACGAACGTGAATAAGTTGTACCCTTCGAGCCAGAACGCATACTCAGTCATCGCAAACGCAGATGCCAGAAACAGCACAGACCAAATCAGCAGCACGCGCGAGCGCTTCTTGTCTTTTTCAAAAAACATTGTGAAAATCGTCAGAAGTACAGACATTATACCAGCGAGCAGAGAATAAATTAGAATAATGTTTGCTATGGCCATTTTACTTCAATCCCTTTTCAGTATTTGCACTTCGACTTTCGCCCAGCTTTTGAATCTCTTCGCGTCGTCTTCGCTTCCAATAATGCTGCCATAATGCATCGGCACTGCAATCTTCGGTTTTATTTTGTTTACAGCGTCTGCCGCTTCTTCTGCAGTCATAACATACGTTCCGCTCACAGGAACAATTGCGATGTCTATGTTTTTCACTTTAGTTTCCAAGCCCGGCGTCATATCTGTATCTCCTGCGTGGTATATGCGTACGCCATTCATTGTCAGTATGAAACCAACTTTGTTGTCTGCTTCTGGATGGTATGTCACTCCGGGCGAACGGAATTTGTTGATGTTATATGCTGGAACTGCCTCTACTTTCACACCGCTTATGTCGTACGATTTCCCCGGAACAACGAGCAAGAATTGCGCTACGATGTTTCTCAACTTGTCTTTTACTGCTGCGGTGGTCACGATGACAGTGTTGTTTTTTATGATTTTGCTGACGTCTTCGAAGCTGCAATGGTCGAAATGCTCGTGAGTTATAAGTATTATGTCCGCTGGAACAGCTGGTTTGATTTCATAAGGATCTATGTAAACGACTTTTCCTTTGCTGTCTGTCAGCCTGAATGCAGAATGTCCGAGCCAGTTTATCTTTACGCCGTTGTATTCGAACAAGATACCACCTAAATGTTAATAGGATACAAATAAATAAAAGGAGACGCACGTATGGTTACTGAAAACTTTCCAGTGGTGTACGACAAAAATACTAATAGAGATATTGCTCTTTATGTTGGACCTCCTGAATTAACACCGTATGAAAGAGCAATGCTCGACTCTGGGCACGAGTTTTTGCGCCTACTAGCAGGACTTGCAGATGAGGTTTACTTGTTGAGACGTGATACAGAAAATTGCTTTGGGTTATTGTCTGAAAGATCTGACGATGTTTTGGAAGAGATTAAAGGAATGAGAAAAGAACTCAAGCAGAGCATACAGGTTTTGCCACAAAAAATCGCCGATGCTATAGCAGAGAGCTTGAAAAGTTTTTTGGATAAATACCTAGGCAAATACCCAGAATTCAGGGAACTTGAAGCCTCAGGTGGGGCTTGAACCCACGACCTACTGCTTGCCTGCTGTAAGCTACAAGGCAATTGCTCTACCAGCTGAGCTACTGAGGCGTTTGATAAACATCCAATAAAAATTGTTACTCTAAATGATTTAAATATCTTTTAGCTGATAAATTTAAGAGTATGGTAACGGTACCAGACGAAGCTAAAAAAGAGTTGGAAAATGCTGGCTACAGAATAGTTGGAAACCATTCTGCAGTTGAGATATGCCACTGGACTAAAGAAAGCCTGCGTAGAGGAAGGGTTTGTTATAAAGAGAAGTGGTACGGTATCGAGTCGCATCGCTGTTTGGAGATGACGCCAGCCGCAGTTTTTTGCGATCAAAAGTGCATTTTCTGTTGGAGAAAACTTAAGTGGACGATAAACGGCGAACCTGTGCCAGACGAACCAGCCAAAATAATCGACGGCTGCATAGCTGCGCGCAAGGAGTTGCTGACAGGATTTGGTGGAAGGGAAGGAACAGACAGGAAGAAGTGGGAAGAAGCAGAAAAACCTGCAAGTGCGGCGATAAGCTTAGCAGGCGAGCCAATGCTTTATCCGCGAATTGCAGAGCTTATTGAAGAATTCAAAAAACGTAAGATGACAACTTTCCTTGTGACAAACGGCACGCGTCCGGATAGGCTAAAATCTTTGACAACCGAGCCTACGAATCTGTACATAAGTTTGTGTGCACCCGACAAAGAAACTTACTTGAAAGTTAACCGACCGCTGATTCCTGACGGTTGGGAACGGTTGAACGAAAGTTTGGAACTTATGAAGAGCTTCAGCTGTCGGACGATTTTGCGTTTGACACTTGTGAAAGGTCTTAACTTAAAATCGCCAGAAAAATACGCTAAACTTATTAAAAAAACAAACCCTGAGATAATCGAACCCAAAGGATACAGCTGGGTCGGATCATCACGCATGCGATTGAACGAAGGGAACGTGCCGACAATGGAAGACATGAGAAAGTTTTCAACAGAACTTGCAAAAAATACAGGATACAAAATCGAAGCGGAAAACGAACCAAGCAAGGTGTTGCTTCTTAAAAGATGATGCTTAAAAGTTAGAAATAAATATATTGTTGAAACTGTTAATGGTTTTTGGTATGAGAATGGGAGAAAAGGAAATGAATGAAATATTAGAGTGGCCTTTGTTTTTTAAAGACAATTTGAAACTGGGAAATATCAACAGTCCGATAGGTGTGTGCACTCTTTGGACGAAGCAGGACATTATTTATAGCAAGCTTTCCGAAAGTGACTATGCGATCTGCGGGAATCTGTACACCGCACAAGGCATCAACCCGCTTATTAAAAATGTTTTGGCAAACCCAATGATAAGGACAATTGTGTTATGCGGAAATGATTTAATGAAAAGCGGAGACGCACTTGTGAATTTTTTCAAGAGCGGTGTCGACGGTAGCAGAAAAATAGTAAACTCCTCTGGCTTCATAGACTCAAATGTCGATTCGAGCTTGATTGAACTTATTAGGAAAAATGTGAACATCGTGGACATGCGAGGAAAGGAGGGCGAAATACCAAAAAAGGTTGCAGAGTTGAAAAGCACTCCAACCAAACCTTTCGGAAAGCCCGTTCTGATAAAGGAGCTTGAAAGTTCATCATCGAATCTTTCGTCGGAAGAAGTGGCGTTCAAAGTCGTTGGCAAAACTATAGCAGATGCATGGCTGAAGATTCTCGATGTCGTGATGAAATTCGGAGAGGAGAAGGGGAGCGAGCACAAAATCAGGCAGAAGGAGGTGCTGGACTTGGTCGCGGTTGTCGAGGGCGAGGACGAGAAAATTGCGCCTTGGTTGAATTTCACCGAGAAAGACTTGCAGAGTTACTACAAGACATTCTTCGGCAGCGGTGCGGAGAAAGGCGTAGAGTATACGTACGGGGAAAGGCTGTTCAAATATGCGCTTGACGACATGCCAGAAAAATTCCTAGGTGAGATGAGAGAGACGACAGACCAGATAAAAAGTATTGTCGGGAAATTGAAGGAAAGCCCGTATACTAGAAGAGCGGTGGCATTCACGCTTCGCAGGGCGGATGCAGGCTCGCAGAATCCACCATGTCTTACGCAGATAACATGGAACATAAAAAACAAAAAACTGTATCAGACTGCAGTTTTCAGGTCGAACGACATGTTCGGTGCGTGGCCGCTTAATGCTTTCGCTTTGAGGAAACTGCAGACAACAATAGCTGGAGAACTGGGATTGGAAGCAGGATCGTTGATAACTATAGCAAACTCCGCTCACATTTACGAAAACAGTTGGATGGCGGCTAAATCTGTACTAGACAAATATTACACCGGAAAAACGGTGAAGTTCGAAGAAGACAAGAACGGTTACTTCATTGTGAGCGTTGATAAAAAAGCCGGAGATATTGTTGTGCAGCATCATCTAAATGACGGCAGGAAGAGCGAATTTACTTTTAGAGGCAAAAAACCCCAAGAGCTTTACAGGAGAATACTAAATGAGCATCTAATAACCAAGCTCGATCATGCAGCATACATAGGGCAGGAGCTTGCACGGGCCGAGATTGCACTAAAAGAAGGCAAAAAATTCGTGCAAGACGAGGCTTGAACTTTTATTCCTTGAATGCTAATTAATCATGTAAAGCAAATTTTTCATAATTGAAAATGTTCAAAGGTGAAGATATTGGGAAAGAAGATGGAAACAGAGATGACGCAGGAACAGATGGAGATATCCAGGATAAGGATGCCGAGGAGAGGGGAAGTGCTGTGCGTCATAGAGATGATGTTGGGCGCGGACAGGGTGCGCGCAAAGTGTTCGGACGGCAATGTGCGCGTATGCAGAATCCCTGGCAAGTTAAGAAAACGCGTATGGATGCACGTAGGCGACCTGATACTTGTAAGACCGTGGGTTGTACAAAGCGATGAACGCGGAGACGTAGCTTACGTATACACACGAACACAGGCAGGCTGGATGAAAAGAAAAGGCTATGTTGATTCTATCGAAGTTTAAATTTTAAAGCTTAAAATTTGAATCTGATTTTATGATAGAGTTCATATCCATACCTGAAGAGCGGGCGGACATACTTAAAACTAATGCGAAGTTTGTCCGGAAGCTTGAAGAACTGGCGAACGTAAAGATAACTTTCGTAGAAGGAACCGATATCCAAATAGAAAGCGACGATTCGATACAGATGATGCACGCCAAAGACGTCATAAAAGCGTTTGGGCGCGGGTTTGAGTTTGAAAATGCTCTGTGCCTTCTGGACGATGAATACGGTCTGTGCGTAATAGATGTGAAAGAATTCTCCGGCAGATCTACGGACAGGCTGAACGAACTGAAAGGCAGGATAATCGGGCGAGAAGGGAAAACGAAGAACATAATCGAAAAAGCTACAGAAACCAAGCTTTCAATTTACGGCAAGACAATTAGTATTATGGGTAAATGGAGCTCTGTGCAGTTTGCGAAGGATGCTATATGCCTGCTCCTTGAAGGGCGAAGACACGGAACTGTGTACAGGTTTTTGGAGGAGAACATAAAGAGAGTCAAATAAAAAAATGAAAAAATAAAAGGCGAATTTAAAATTTAATATTATTGAAATCAATAAACTAAGAACGGTTGGTGAAGGAGTTGGCGGTTAACGGAAATTCGGACAATGTCAGGCTGAGTGCAGAAGACATAGCAAAGCTGATGAAGGAGATAAGCATAGCTGAATTCTTCGAGAAGAACAGGCACCTACTTGGGTATGAGAACTCGACTAAGGCGCTGCTTACTATTGTAAAAGAAGCGGTGGACAACAGCTTGGATGCGTGCGACGAGGCTGGCATACTATCGGAGATAAAAGTGGACGTAAAGCAAATAGGCGTTGACAGGTTCAAAATATCGGTCGAGGACAATGGACCGGGCGTCGTAGAATCGAAAGTTGCATATGCTTTTGGAAAAATGCTTTTCGGCTCAAAGTTTCACAGACTCAAACAATCACGCGGCACTCAGGGAATAGGCGTAAGCGGCGCAATACTGTACTCCCAACTTACGACCGGCAAATCTACTAAAGTCACATCAAGCACAGGAGACAACAAGATACACGAGCTCGAACTGATGATAGACACAGTGAAAAACGAGCCGAACATAGTGTCGCACTTATCGTCTTCAAACAAAACTGGCTGGCATGGCATAAAAATCGAGCTCGAAGCTGAAGGAACTTATGCCGAGAGAGCACAATCGATTCCTGAATATCTGAAACAGACAGCCATCGCTAATCCGTACACTCATATAGTCTATAACGGGCCGAACGGAGTGCTGAAATTCGAGAGAACTACAAACGTCATGCCAAGGCAGCCAAAGGAGATAAAACCTCATCCTTATGGAATAGAGCTGGGGATATTGAGGCGAATGCTCGCTACGACAAGAACGCAGAATCTAAAAGCGTTTTTGGCAAGAGAATTTTCGCGGGTCGGAGCGAGATCCGCAGAGCAGATATTGAGACTTGCAAAGCTGGAGTCGAAACGCAAACCCAACAGCCTGGACGGGTTGGAAGCAGAGCGCTTGCACAAATCCATGCAGATGGTCAAGCTTGTCGCACCTCCCACCGATTGCTTATCTCCGCTTACAGATCAGCTCATAGAAAACGGCTTGAAAAAGGAGATAAACGCGGAATATTTTGCAGTTGTCAGCCGTCCACCGACTGTCTATAGAGGCAACCCTTTCCAGGTCGAGGTCGGGCTCGCATACGGCGGAAGCCTCAATCCGAACTCTGTTGCGGAACTTTATCGCTTTGCGAACAAAGTTCCACTTTTATATCATCAGAGCAGTTGTGCCATTACAAAGTCGGTAGAAGAAGTGGATTGGAGAAGATATGGATTGCAGCAGTCTGCGAACAGTCTGCCTGTCGGCCCACTAGTCATACTAGTCCATTTCGCATCTGTGTGGGTGCCGTTCACGTCCGAGGGCAAGCAAGCGATAGCAACATACCCGGAAATAATCAAGGAAGTCAAGCTCGCGTTGCAAGATGCAGGAAGGGAACTGTCAAGATTTATCAACCAGCAGAAAAGATCAAGAGAGCGGCAGATGAGGAGGCAACTTTTTGAAAGATACATACCGGAAGTCGCTGGGGCTTTGAACAAGCTCACGGACAAAGATAAGAACACGATAATAAAAAAACTTGAAGACATAATAAAATCCGGTAAAGTTAGTTTAGAATCTTTGGAATCGGAGAAAGAAAAAGAAAAGATCGCCGAAGACAGCAACAAAGGTAGAACAGAAGCTGTTAAAGAAAAAACAGAAGGAGAGGAATAAAAATGGAGAAGAAACCAGTAAAAGAAAAACTCGTCGGACTTGGGCGAAAAATAGTGAAAGACATAGACGAGAAGAAAAACCCAACTATAGAGATACCTATAAGATCGTTGTCGAACATCATTTACGACGAGAAATCCAGGTCTTTGACACTCGGTGAAAAATCGTCAAAGCGATTTTTATTCAATGTTGCCCATGCGAAAAAATTCATGCAGACCACGATGATTGCCGCTTTTTGCAAAGGCTTGCTCGATGAGAGTATACACACAAGCCTTAGAGATATGTATTACAACCTCAAGCGAACTTTGAAGAACTCGGAGGAAAACACCTTCAACGAGCAGAGCGAAAGCGACCCGATAGTCGTTGATCTCGAGGTGTCTTTGGATATTCTGCGTGAGCAGCTGCATTTGAGCGCAGATGTGCGTGGCCGCGTTGTCGGCGATGTAACGATAGTCGACCGCGGGGATGAAGTGAACTGGAGCAAACTTGGCAGCGGTGGATGGGCCATACCGAGCAACGTGGAGGACGTAAAGCTCAAAAGAGTGAATGCAAAGTTCATACTTGTAATAGAGAAGAACGCAGCTTTTGAAAGGTTGCACGAGGACAAATTCTGGCAGAAGCACAATTGTGTTCTCATAACAACGCAAGGCCAGGCTGCACGCGGTTGCCGCAGGATGATACAGCGCCTGTCCGATGAATACAAACTGCCGGTGTACGTGTTCTGCGATTCTGACCCATATGGATGGTACATATATTCTGTTATCAAATTCGGCTCTATGTCCCTCGCTCACGTATCAGACATGCTAGGCACACCTCATGCTAAGTATATAGGGCTTACTATCTCTGACATAGAGAAGTTTGGCCTTGAGAATTTTACCATAAGAACGAGAGAGGTGGACATTAAGCGCGCCAAAGAAATGATGAACTACGAATGGTTCAAAGCCCCGGAATGGCAGAAAGAGCTCAAACTGCTTATAGAAAAGAAAAAGAAAGCAGAGTTGGAAGCTTTGTCCGGGCGCGGGCTAAAGTTCATGACCGAGGAATACTTGCCGCAGAAAATCAAGAACAAGGAATTCTTACCTTAATCAACATTTAATAAACTGATTCTTCAATTAGCTTTTATGAAAGCTGAAGTAAGAACAAGGAACTGCGCGCTAATACCGGCGTACAACGAAGAGAAGACAATAAGCGAAGTCGTGAAGAAAATTAAAAAAGTGGATATTCTGCCAATTGTGATCGACGACAATTCCAGCGACCGGACCTCTGAGCTCGCGAAAAAAAGTGGTGCTGTTGTGCTGACGCAAAGCTCGAACAAAGGCAAGGGCGAGGCCATAAAGAACGGCATAAATTATGTTTTCGAGCGACTGCCAGATGTTGAGACCTTCACGCTCATAGATGCGGACATGCAGTACGACCCGGCTGAAGCGGGCCTGCTGTTGAAGCCGCTAAAGGAAAAAAATGCAGATTTTGTGATGGGGTACAGAGATTGGTCGTTTACACCGTTGCGACACAGGCTTGGGAATTTCGTATGGCGCACCACTTTCAACCTACTCTTCGGAACGAAACTGAAAGATACGAATTGCGGCTTTGTGTCGATGAATAGACATGCTGCTGAACTGTTAAAAGATTCTCTAAGCGGCGGATACATAATAGAAAATGCAATGCTGGCACGCGCCATACAAAAAAAATTGAAAATCAAACAAGTGCATGTTAAAGTCGTGTACAAGGAAAAGAGCGAGATTGGGCGCGGCATACGTATGGTTGCCGGGATTCTATTTTTTATAGTTAAAGAAGGACTAAAGTATAGACTTGATAAAATTTTTGGTAAATAAAAAATTAAATGGAACAATAAACGTTAGAAGAGACGGCCATAGGATACGCGGAGTCAGGTTAAAAATAAAAAGACTTAAGTCCTTAGTAAACTTCTATAAAGAAATAGGATTCGATAATCAAGTAAAACAAAATAAATTAAAAGAAGCACTAATGATTAAAAGATGGGGTGGCCCGGTTTAAGGGATGGTACCACCTTATGGTGCCATAAGCTCAGCCCGGGAGAGCAACCTCAGATTCAGAGGCTCTAAATCGGCTGAAGACCGATGTGTCAGGAGTTCAAATCTCCTCCATCCCATTTTATTCTTATGATTCAAAAACAAAATAAAAATTAAAGGCGCTTAAAAAATGGCCGAAGAAAAGGCAACTAAGTCAGAGAAGGCAGATGTACTGGAAGGCGAGCTGTTGGAGAACAGGGTTGTAATCTGGGGCTCAGGTGCGGTCAGCCTTTACGACGAATCAGGCTACGGCAAGCCGCTGCCCGAGGAAACGCCGGACAGGCTAGAGTTGGAGCTTGTCGAGGCGACGTATCTTGTCGAAAAAGGGAAGCTGAAGGTCTTCAAGAAAGAGAGCTCAAAGAAAAAGAAAGAATGGCTAAAATATGAAGATTTGACTAGAATAGGCACAGAATTGGTCAACCAGTTTCATACGCAATACTTAGTCTATCGTGATTTAAGAGAAAGAGGGTATTTGGTAAAAACAGGCTACAAATTTGGCGCACATTTTAGGCTTTATGAGAGGGGGGTAAAATTGAAACGAGGGCCAAAACAAGCTCATGAACATACGAAAGCAATAGTTCATTGCGTCCCTGAAGAGTCAGCATTTTCTTTGCCAGAGATGTCTCGTGCTACGAGGTTAGCGCATAATATAAGAGCGATAATGTGGTGGGCGGTTTGTGACAAAGAGGGAGACGTCACATATTATCAGATTACTCGAGTCCTACCTTAAGATACCAAAGATAGGGTTTATTATTGCGTACAAATCTTCCTGTAATTTCTCTGTGCTCTTTAAGATTCAACAGTGCACCCAGAGCACAATCTGAACTTATGCCTAAAATATTAGCAACATCGTGTTTTGTTAAAGGGAACACTTCTTCTAATAGTTTTAACACTTTGTATTTTATTTGACTTGTTTTTATCGTATCCTTTCTAATTTTTCTTTCATTAATCATTTTTTCTAATAAGTAGTGTTTTTTTCTATGATCAAAATCTATTGTTTTTAAATATCTTTCGTGGCCCTCAGAAAAAATGTATAGTCTGTGAATACCGCTATTCTCGCATATTTTGCCAGTCCTTATGCCAAGAGAATTTAACAATTCTTTAATCTGTTTAAGAATGTGTTCTGATTTCTGTGTTATGGATAGAGTATTTGAAACACAACCTTCGTCATCAACAAATGCTCTTACTGCAGAAATTCTACATTCAATTGAGGAATCAAAAATTCTTTTTGGTATAACCTTATGAGTAAATTTTATTTCTAAAATATGAGATGCGATATCTGTTACAGCTTTGGGGAAATATACTTTAACTAAGTCATCTTCTCTTAAATTCTCTTTAGTTTCTACCTTGCCAAAAATTTGTAGATTTTTCTTAAATCTCTCTGTTAAATCTTTGCAAGTATTCGAATAGAACGGAGAATGTCTTAAACTTGCATTGCCGTCTCCTATAATATGGAAAACGACTGAATAAAATTGTGGTGTCTCTTTTACAGGTAAAATAGGATTAGTTACGCTCCAGCCATTCCACGAACGGTAAGCCACTATATTCTCTTCTAATCTTAGTAAGAAGTCTTTACCAAATCTGTTACCAAATTCTTCAATAATTTCTTTAATCAACTCAACAGAAATATAACTTCTACTTAGACCATTTTTCCTATTTTTTCTGTACCCTCTTTTTAAGCAATTTCTTATAGTTTCTTTATTAGTTTTTAGTTGATTTGCGATTTCAGTAGTAGTTCCACAAATTCTCTTCAATTCGGTAAACAGCAATTCTCTAAATTCGTCGGTAAAATAAACCCTAATATTATCTGGGAAATTCCAAATGTGCCATTCCATTTCAATCACCCTTTTTCTAATTCCGAAAGACGAGAAAGCGTCACGAAAGCCACGAGGGGCGAAGCCAAAATGAGAGGCAGGCACTAAGAACTGCCGATAGGAGATTGCATATTCACATTAAAGATGTTTTCGAGGGGTCGCTTCCGCTGACTTCCGCTAAGTTCCGTTGAGAAACGGAGGTTAAATAAGCTTGTTTAAACAGATAGACTTAGGTAGAAATATTTTAAAGAGTAATTCAACAACTATTATTATAAAAATAAAGAGTGGATACTTTGGGAAACATAAAGACACATTTTGTGAAGCGTATCGGAAAGGAACTTTATGAGAATTATGCAGAGAGATTTACCAGCAACTACTCCGAAAACAAGAAGCTGATAAAAGACCTAATAGACATTCGGTCAAAAAAACTAAGAAACATAGTAGCAGGCTACGTGACAAACCTCAAGAACCAGGAGAAGAAAGTTTCGAAGATCTCAGAATCGAAGTTTCCAGACCGGGGCTCTCAGATTTAAGTACAGAATTGAAAAAATGAAAAGAATTAATTGTTTCAAAAGCAATTTTATTTTATCGGTGTAAGCGATAGCTGGTGTAAACGATGGCAGAGGTTCCTAAGTTGGACGAGTTCGCGTTTGTTCTCATGGCCGGCGTTCTTTTGATATTTATTCTCGTCTTTGCGTGGACCACGCCCACAGAGGGAACGCCTGTCGTAACTGGAGCACCGTCTTCTATCAGCGTTGTTCCAGGCGAATTTGCAAAATTCGACTTCAACGTAAACAGCAGCACTGGCTTAAGTTCTGTCAACGTTTCCGCGTCCGGGGACATAACAAAATGGGTGACATTTAACAGGAATGATTTTAGCGTTGATTCAGGAAAGGTTGCGACGGTCACAACTACTGTTAAAGTCCCGCTGAACACTACGCGAGGCGTATACAACGGCCGCATCACGGTAAAAGGCAGCGGAGGCACTGTTTCCTTTTCCATCGCAGTCGAAGTCTCTGAAAAATCGTATAAAAAAGTTTCGATGAGAATCGTTTCAGAAACAGAATTCCCAACAGACTTCTCAGTCTCGTATTCAAAAGGCACTGATGTTTTGGATTCTGTGGAAAACGTCCAAATATACACAGGCTATTTTTCAAACAAGCCTGCAACACTCACAGGCCTGCTAAGCATGGACAAGTTCAACATAGCCACAGGAGGCAGCGTGCAGATATTTGTAGAGGACACAAACGGGCTCGGAGCGCTAAGCGTGTATCTGAACGACAAAGAGATATACAGCAACGCAGTGGGCGTCGGAGAGGTGTTGATACCGATAGACAATAATTCGATAGAAAGGTCGAACGTTATAACCATAAAGGCAAATCCGCCAAGCTGGATGTTCTGGGCAAGCACTTCCTATAGCTTGCGATATGTCAGATTCAATCTGGACTACGAAGGCATTTTTGCAAAAACTTTTAATATCACCTTGAGCAAGAACGAGGTAGACAATTTTAAGGACTTCGACCTGTTCTACCGCGTAAAGGACTACACACAGCCTCTGCCCGAACTCATGATAAAAGTAAACAGCCAAATTGTATTCTGGGAAAGGCCTCCGCTCCTGTTTTTCGACAAGAAGCTTAACGAAGACATGTTTGGCAATCCGCTATTCCTGAAAGAAGGCGCGAACACAATAACTTTAATGTTCGAGAAGAATGCAGTATACAGCGTAACAGACGCTATGCTTATGGTAGAATATTACAGCATCTAACTTACTTACAGCATCTACTTACAGCGTCTAACTTTCGAATTCAAATGCCGGCTGCGAGGCTTATGAAGTCCCTGGTCCCCGTAGCTGCGCCCAGCACGCCTATCACAATTTTGATGTACAAACCAAAGTCCTTGTTTATCAAGAGCCTCGACGAGAATTTGTTTGATGAGAATTTGTCAGAAAACTTATCTATAAGATACAGCGAAATAACAACTGCCGCAAATTTTAGGATGATGAATGACGCTGGTCCTAAAGAGTTTATGAAAAAAGTGGGAAGTATGTGTTGTTCGTAGTAGCCGAAAAAACTGACTGCTGTGAAAGTCGTGTTGGCGTCGAACATGTGAAGAGCTGAAACAATCTTATTTGCCGCAGACCATTTTACGAATATGAGCATCGCTGCCCAGGGCGCTAAAAACAGAGCGACAATCGGAACTGCGTTAAGGTTGGCAAAGTCGAGCTGCGCAAGGACGAAAGGCAAAAGCAGCACGCCGATTAAGAACATGGTTTTGTAATATTCTATTTTGAACTTTTTCTGCAACAGTATCGAAAGCAGCAATACGGAAAAGACTATGGAAAAAACGAAAACGTAGATTCCGGGCGTAACGAAAAGATACGAGTCTACCAATCCAGCATCCTTTATTACTCTCAAGCATCCTCCGAACGCAACGTACGGTGCAATTGCCACGGCGAGTCTTTCGTCTATCTTTATCTTCAGCTTTTTTAGTGCTCTGTATATCGTATAAACAGCCACAACAAGCAGAACTGCGTATAGGGCCGTCTTTGGCAAATCATATCCAGTTTCCTTCGGCGACAAGAAATAATCCAAACTCTCTTTCGACAACACACTTGACAAACTTGACAAACCTGACAATATACTCTGAAGAAAGTTTGAAAAGACACCCATTGTAAAATTAATATCTGTCCAAGTTTAAAAGTTAATCAATGAGTACAGGAATTTTATTGATAATTTTGATTGTGGCAGCTGTAGCTATAGGCTACGTAGTATTTTCGTATTGGGGCAGTATTAGCAATTTTATAAATTCTATACTGTCGAGATCGACAACAACTACAATACAGCCGTATAATCCTCAATACAAGGATGACATAATAACAATCGAAGATTATTACGTTTCCGATACGAACCCGTACGTGAACAGCGGTGCGATGATTTCGTTTCTCGTGAAAAACAACGGCGAGTACAATGTGCCTTACGTGAAAGTAAAATTCGCTGTGCCCGGTTTCGAGATAGCAGGAGATGGCTTGTACTGTGAAGGTACAGATGCTTTCGTAGCAGACTCGCGTAACAGCGGCAGCTGCACTTTTAACAAGAGCAATTCTTTCGGCGAACTCCAGCCGTTCGACACACGCAGCATAAGCCTGTCGCTGAAAACTCCTAACATAAACATTTTGAGCCCGATGACTTTCACAGTTTCTTATACTGTGGAATACAATTATTCAGGCTTTAAGAAAATGGACATACCGATTGTAAATAGCACTACGCGAAAAGAGCCTTTGTCGGAATACTCTGAAAGCACAGCAACTTACGGGCCGATAAAGCTTGCATTCGAACCGCCCGTTGGGAGGGAACGGGTGGAACAGGGCAGGACAGTGCAAGAATACTTTGGTGTTGACACGAACCCAATCAGAGTCAAAATGAAATTTACGCAGACCAGTAGTTCAACGCCTGAAATAGAAGTTGGCAAAGTCAGCCTAGACCTGAGAGGTTCTCTGAAGAAAGCATCTGTCGGCGGCACGCCATTGCCGTGCGACTTTTGTGAAAGTTCCGAGGCTGCGTGCCTAGGTAAGAAGGAAGGTTATTTGGTTTCGACTAAGAGCGTTGACATCCCTGGAGAACTTGTATGCAATTTCCAGTCTGTTGGTTTTGAAGGGCCGGAGACTACTGCAACCATCTGGGCAGAATTCAATTATACTTACAGCTATTCCAAATACCAGCGATTCGAAGTACAGCCGATACCGGAAGAAAGCATACCAGGGGGGAGCGGAGCATATGATACGTATTCAACTACAACCAGTCTAGTCACAGGACCTGCAGCAATCTCTTCAACTACAACAAATCCAGCAACAACCAGTTCGACAGGGGTTAACACAATACCACTGGCGTAATTAACTTAATCTAGAACATTTAAATCAATGAAAGCACAATTTTAAATTAATTAAAGTCAAAATTATTATAAAGGTCTGGACAATGGAAAAACACATTCTTGCTTTGTTGGCATCTATACTCGCCGTAGTATTCTTGTCCGGCTGCATAGGACAAACCCCAAGTGTTCCAGGCGTAGCAACTGGTGTAATCATTAAGAGTTTTGCCCCTGATATGCCTGAAGTATTCTCAGACGACCCTGTAACTTTTATGCTAAATGTTGAAAATGTCGGCGGGGAAGATGCGTACAACGTACAAGCTAAACTTTTCGGCTTGGGCACAGACTGGACAGGAGATGATTGGATAAACACAGCGCAAAGAACCCAAACAGTACCAGGCATTCTAGAAAGAAGCCAACCTGATCTTAACATACCAGGCGGGAGTGGCGACCTGCAGTGGGATTTGAAAGCACCGGATGGTCTGAAGGTCGATAACACATACACGGCAGGCGTGAGGCTTTATTACGATTATAAAACAACTGCTTTGGCTCATGTGAAAGTATACAGTAACGATTATTTGAGGAGTAATCCAACACAAGCAGAAACGATTATGAAATCCTCTGGCATAGATACATTTACTGTGACAAGTGCGCCTATAACGATTGAATTGGCTGGTCTAGCAAGACCTTTGATAGTCAAGGGGTCCAACCAACAGGCTTCGATTACGATTTTGGTCAAAAATATTGGCCAAGGAAGCCCATGGCTAAACAGCGAGAGTGATATGACAGTGACTGTTACTAAAATATATATAAACAATGAGGACAAGTTAACAGCCTGTATGGGTTCGGATAAAACAGCAAGGCTTCCAAGATCTGGTTCGAAATCAATTTCTTGCACTTTTACAGTTCCGTCTGTAGACTCGTATACAACAATCCCAGTGGAAATAGAATTAAGCTATAAATACTTCTTGGACGGCTCGGCTAGCATAAAAGTATTGAAAGCAATAACAACCGGCGGGGCTGGAGTCAGTCAGCTCTCATCCTCAACAAGTTCAACTACAGTAACTCCAGGAACTTGTATAGGGAGCTTGTCTGCAACTGTTACCGGGCAAGGCACATGCAGAGTAGATGCAACTGTGGTAGCTACTAACTGCGACGGCCAATCTTGGAAAGTAAAAGACACTAGTAGCGGAGCTGTGGTGTGTGGCGGTGACCCTGATGACAAAGTTAATGGTAATAGCTTTACTTGGCCATGCGTTTGGCCGGTTAGTAGCGGAAGCTATACGTATAGCTTGTATATCAATAACGTAGGAAGAGCAGCTGCTGTTATTACATGTTTAAACATAGCCGAGGTACCATAGAGTAAAATTTTTGACTCTGACCCCAAACTAAATACACAACTTAATAATGGCGAAAAAAAGTGAGAAAGATACTTTGGTTAATATTGCCCACGTTTCTATTTTTGTCGTTTTTATTATTGGCTATTACGAAAATCGCCACATCTGTAACTAATGTAGTAGAGATTACGCTTATCCCTGAAGATAAAGAAGATAACATTCCTTCTGGAACTAACATAATAGGTGTGCCCACAGAAACGACCTTGGACCAAATCGCTTCTATTTGCGGAGACAAAACCAAGATTTTCAAATATTACGATAGTAAAACAAAACTCGGATGCGCTTATAACAAAAACGGCTACTTCCTATACTTCAACCCAGTAGGCAATGAAAAAGGTGACTGCGACAGCAACTTCTTCTCAGAGGCCAAACTTAGAGCTGGCGTCGGATACTATGTCGATTTCCAAGGGAAGAATGGTGACGGTGTCACTTCGTGCAAGCTTAGATACGAGGACGGAGTGCTAGTAACTGGTCCGATTTCATCCAGCACTACAACAACTCGAGGCACAACAACGACATCGCCTCAATCAACAACGACTACTGCAGGCACTTCATCTACAACCACAACCGTGGGACCAACAACGTATAAATCTACATCCTCCACAACTACAACTGTCCTTCCAACCTGCACGTACACGAATTGCAACGGTGCAATTACTACCACATGCAAATGTGGAAGTATAACGTGCTATGGAAGTCTATCAGTACCTAGATATTGTTGTGCCGAGACGAACGCATGTACTGCATCACCAGAACCATGCCTTACATCATGCGGATATTCCACAACTACATCTATAGGTGCAAGTTCAACAACTACAACTATTAAACAAACGACAACTACTACTATATCAGCGACAACAACTACGACGGTACGAGATTAAATTTTTCATTAATTAGAAATTCTATAAATTGTAAGTAAATGCCAGCGTAAGTAAACACTTAGAAGCACTGAATAAGAAATACTAAATACGAATACGGGCCCATAGTCCAGCTGGTTAACTATAAATTACGTTCTATATGAATCTTCTTTTAAATTGTTTTTAAAATAATTCTCGATTTTTTTATTTTTTCAGGATGAAAGAAAGATATTTTTTTACAAAATTTTTTAATACTAATTTTTTGCGCGATTTCTAATTGGTATTTTTTTCTTGGTCCATATGGACCTTGAATGAGTGATATTATATTAAAATTATTTAAAATATTTTGTATATCCAACAATGCCTTTTTATTTACAGAATACAATCTTATTCTCCACGCATCATCATAAAAAATTATTGTCCCGTCATCATCAAACAAAGATCTTAAGTATTCTGCTTTCACTTTTTTTGATGAATCAACAATTTCTTTTGGAACCATCCATTTTCTAGAACTAAATTTATAATTTTTTAAATACTCTATTGCATCTCTTGCACCAGATTGCGTAACCCAATTTCCATCATCACATCTAATTTTTCCACTCTCAAAACCAAATGTTATTTTAAAATCCTTATGAAACATTTTTACTAGAGACAAACAATTGTTGCAATATTTTACCATTTTATTTGTTACGCAGCCATCTCCCTGTAAATGAGCAATAACTCTAGCTTTCTCGACAGTCATACCATCGACAATGAAAGCTGGTTTCCTTCTTTTTACCGTTCTTTTTATTTTAACCTTGATATCTTTAGAATATTTTACAATTGTAGCTTTTCCGTGTTTTGTTAACTTTATTATATCATTATATTTCATATTTTGCTTTCTAAGTTCTCTGATATGATTTATTTGAAGTTCTTTCAGAGTCATGAAGTCACTCATGGGCCTGCACGGAATCGAACCATGGTTTCGACCGTGTGAGGGTCATGTCCTGCCATTAGACTACAGGCCCACAATACATTATTTTTGCTTTATATATTAATTTCTATTTAAAGTAGAGATCGTGAGTTCAAATCTCACTGGGCCCACTTGTGTTTTTGAGGCTTGCTTTTTGAAGTTAGGTTTTGCAAAGGTTCTAAATATATACTTAAAAATATATTTTTTAGTATACACTTTGAATTTTGACCAAAACCTCGCACGCAGCTCACACCACACTTCACTCACGCTTCGCGCACAGTTAAAAATCTTTCAAGCTGCGCTGCTCTCTAGCTTTGTCTACCTGCTTCTTCTTCAACCTCTCGTATTCTTCTTCCGAGAAGACTGGGATTCCGTAAACGCCGTCGTAACCGGGTATGTACTTCACTTCGCCGTTTCTTGCTTTTAATATAGCTTCTGCGATTTTTTCATTCGTCGCTTTCATTAGTTCTTCTTTTGGGACGTTGAGAAGAATGTTCAACTCGTTTCCAAACTTGGCTATCAATGCATCTTGTTGTTCTATCACACGTTTTGAATATAATTGGTTCACGCCCGTGGCGGAAGATATTATTTCGTACAGCGGAAGTAAAGATTTGAACGGTATCGCATCTTGCGGCTTGAAACCCTCCGGCCTGTCTGCGAGCTTCTCTACGCGCTGCAGCACGCCCACAGTCAGCTTACGGCCACATATAGGGCAGATATTGTTGTATGCAAGCGCTTCTTTCGGACTTAGGTTTATTCCACAAGCACGATGGCCTGTAAAATGGTATTTACCGTATGAAGGATCGACTTCTATCGTGAACTTCAGCCTCTTTGGGTCTTTCTTTATTATCGCGTCATTTATCTCGCTATACGTCAGCTTGCTAAGTTCGAAGGCGTTCGCTTCTCGGCCTATTCGCCAAACCCACGGACTATGCGAGTCCGAGTTCGAAAGCAATGTGAACTTATCAAGACTTGATACACGCCAGTTTAATGCAGGGTCGCTACTCATCCCCGTTTCAAGTGCGTGCACGTGTTTAGTTTGCTCTTGATAACATTCTTCCAAGCTGTCAAATCCCGAGAACTCACCAAGAACGCCGAACCAACTTGTCCAAGCATGCGCAGGATAAATCAAAATGTCTTTTGAAATTCCTACAAGAATTTCCACCAGTCCTGGGGATGTAAGGCCGCTGAATATTGGCCTGCCGTCCACCTGCAGATTTCCACGCTTCTGCAGAGCTTCATTTATCTGTTCGATAATTTCTATGCTCGGTGCATGGATGACGTGATGAACTTTTCTTGTTTTTCCATCTTGGGTGTATATCGTCGCAACTTCGCCTGTAAGTACGAAATAGATATTGTTAAATTTGAAAAGGTTGGTTCCCTCAATCGGTTCTAATTTTTTCTTTAATTCATCTAACCAAAGATGAAATGTAAAATCTGAAGTACCTAAAACAGTCAATCCCTTTAATTTTGCATTTCTACTCAATTCTTCTAAGTTCATTTGTTTACTAGTAGCGCGGGAATAAAAAGAATGTAAATGAAAATCTGCAAATACGTTCATTTGACCACTCTATAAGTTGCATAATTAATATTTTTATAGCCTTTACAGGCAGGTTTTATTAATTCAATTGTTCCCAACTTTCTTGTTATATTTACTATTCTCCTTGAATGCCTTACACTTCTGTTTGTAGTCTTAGCTAAGTCATTTACTGTAAAAAATCTTCTCATTTTTTCTATTTCTTTCATATTTCTAACATACTCGTCTAAACCCCGATAAAGTTCTCTCCTGTTAAGACTCAGAAGTTCTTTACAACGCTCAACCTTTTTAGGATTTATTAACTTTAAGTTTTGCGCAAGCTTTTTGGCATCTTCAAAAAGAAATATACCTAACCGCCACATTCTTCTTTTCTCGCCATTAGACGAATAATATTCAGAAACAGGAAAAACAGAAGAATTTATATCTAAAATTTTAAACAAATTTTTTAAATCATAAATTAAAAATGGATAATTATTATCATCGAAACCCAGGTCAATACCTATATTTCCATCATTTATGTAGCCTTCATCGTCTATGAATTGAGAAACAAATTCAATTTTTTTTTCATTGTTAACATCAAAAATAAATTTAGGAATATGCACTTCTCTTGTAGATTTCCTGCCAGGCTTAAGTCCTATCGTATTTACTATTGTCTTATAAATTTCAGGAAGACTTATTATAATTTCAGTCTCATTTTCATATTTTTTGTAATATAAGTTTCCAAATATCTTTTTGGAAAACCTCACAAATTCATTAATGAGTAATTTGTTCTTATTATAATACCTAATCCCCTTATCATGTATACATCCATCTCCTAGAGCACAAGCAACAAATCTCACACCTTCTTTCGTTGTAAAATCAAAAGGAAATCTTGGATGCTTTATAGAAATACCCTGTTTTCCCGACATTTCCTCAATTTTCATATCTCGTATATTAAGCAATTTTGAAATAGTCCTAAATTTATCTAATCTTAACTTTTTAGTCTTGTTATAAAACCAATCTTTAAGTTCGTTTTCAATCAAAAAATTAGAAAACCACTTTATTTTTCTTATTTTTTCTTTTATAACTATTTTTTTATATTTTTTTAACTCTATAAAAATTTCCCTTTCAGGCAATTCTTCTAAAGTTACTAATCCATTTATTTCACTCATTTTCTCAACCTTACTATTCTGATAAATCCCCCTTTCCAGATATCTTCTATTTCATTTTTCATATAGTCATTAATATATTTGCTAACTGTCGATTTTGTTAGTTTACTCCTTCTTGCTATTTCCCTAACCCACAGACCATTTGGATTTTCTTTTAGTGCTCTCCTTATTTTTTTGATTTTCTCTAAATCGGGCCTTTTTTTAGACATAAATCTATTATTGGACACTTGTCCTATATAAATATTTATTACTGCCACAATGAGTATCAAAATTCAGATTGCAAAATAAGTCAATCTTCTAAGTTTTTCTCCTGTACCGCCAGTGCGTCACTCTGCCTATTGATAATTTGTCGTCGAAAAAATCCAGGCATAGGTGACCCAAGAACGCGACCAAGAAGATAGCGCCCAAAGGTGATACGATGTCTATTAGTGGAATCAGAAGGAGCAAAGCGGTCATGAATCCAAGATTATGGAATATCAGGAACGAGAACCTGTGCCTTCTAGCTTTTGTTACAAATTTTAGAAAACTCCTGAAACTTGTGAACTTATACTCAAGCCATATGTTTATGTGGTCCACGTCCGGCACAAGTCCGCCGAACAAAGCAACAGTTATTGAATCGTAGAGGTCTAGGTTTGGTTTGATAAAAATGAACATCGAAGATATTACAAAAGGTAAAGCCAGGTGTTGTATGTTATGCAAGATATGGCCGCTGTCGGGATTTTTCATGTTCAACCCTCCACGTGGTTAAAGGCTAATGAACCTGTAAATGCTTTAAACGCCAACCAAGATGCAAATTTGTAAATTGTGAAAAACTGTAAATTACGTAAACTAATGCAAAAGCAAAAGGCTTGAAAAAATGCCGAATGGCGTGATAAGAAGTATGAATGAGAACAACAGGACGAACCAGTAGATGGGAGTCCAAAACAGTATCTTTCCTCCGTCCAGCTGCTTAAGCGGGACAAGATTGAAGAGCAAAAGCCAGCTGTTGATGTACGAAGCATACGCGAAAAAATAATTAATATCGGCAGAAGAGTAAAAGGCTAATATTTTGAAAATCACCGCGAGCGCAAGGTTTACAACAGGACCGGATATTGCAATCAGGCCAGTCTCTGTTATTGTCGGAGGCCTTGATTTCAATCCCCACCTGCTGAATTTGTACGCGCTTATTGCTGATGCGCCGATGATCGCCAACCTTATGCCTACAAACATTAACAGGAAACTGAAAAGCACCCCAGGCATCCAAAGCTCGTATATTGCCGCGCATCCGAACTTTTTTGCCACAAAGCGGTGGGCAAGTTCGTGAAGAGCAAAAGATACAGTTACAACGATGAGAGCTAACGGCAGCGCAGTAACAGTAGCAGCTGGATTTACTCTGTCGTATGCGAAAATCACAGCTGTTATCGCTACAGCTATTATCAAAGACTTAAATTCTTTTGAAAATTTCGAAAAAACAGTTCTTGATGTTTTTGTTGAACCTGTCCTTCCTGTTCTCGTAGCCGGCCTCGTCTGCATAAATAAAATTTAACTTAGGAAATATTTTAATGCAGCATTTATGCTCATTACTTCTTTGACTTCTATTCCGGCCTGTTCGCTTATGTTGATTGTAACAGGTTTGTAGTCTGTTGTGCAGTATGTGATGTAGCTTATTTTTTCGCAGTTGCGTTCCTGCTGGTAATAAGTTTGAGAAGACTGCCCGACCGGCACCAAGAAAAGTTTGCTGCCAACGTCTTTCGCCGCCTTCGCCTTTTCCAGTATTCCCCCGACCGACCCTATTGTGCCGTTCGGGTTTATGGTTCCGGTTATCATTACGTCCGGATCTATTGTCTTATTGTACAAAGCCGAGACGGTTGCGACAGTCAGCGCAGCGCCGGCCGAAGGTCCCTCTATGATGGACGCGTCTGTGTTTATTGTGTATATAATATCGACTTTGGATAGATCGTAGCCTGTGTAGTTCTGGGCGACTGATTTTGCTATTTGCATTGATTGCTGCGTGTCTACCCAAAAAAGAAGTTGGTTTATGTTGACCAACGTGCGACCTTCCCCTACAGCCGAGTCTACCTTAAGCCAGGTCACTACACCGTTCCCATCGTTGTCGACAGCAGGTACCCTTATAGCAGAGCTGCCATGCGTAAAGTTGCTTGGCAAGGTCGCAGAGGGCTGCTCCATAAGTTTTCCTGAGCCTGTTCCCAGCTTTCCTGAACCAGTCTCATTAGTTACGATTTTAGTGTTAGTTTCATTTTTTGCAAAATTCGATATAATTGCAGAAGTGCCGACTATTAAAATAACTGCAACTGCGACAATCATGAATTTTCTTTCCATACGCACACCATAATACAAATATCTTACAAGTATTTCTACGAATATAAAGATAAAAGTAAAATAAAAGCGCAGAGAGCGGTCCTAAGATTGATGTGAGCTCTGCAAAACGATTATCCAGATTCTTTTCTCCACCCTGCTTTTCCTATAGCACTTGTACGGCTACTTACTCTTGCTGCATTCCTGCCCTGGGAGGTTCGCAGACGTGCAAGCCGATAGGGGCAAGGCTTCTCAGTCGAGAACCTAGGTCGTTTGCCTAGCGCACGCCGCTCAAAGGTTTTCGGCTCGGACATGAAGACCGTTTTCCGATACAGGTGAGGCCTAGCCACCCACGCCTAGCCCTCTGCAAAGAGAATTAGAGCATAATGAAATTTAAAGGTTTGCTATTACCTATCTTTTTAAGTTTGTTAGATTTTCTTATTCACAGAAATGAATATTTCCTTGAACGATGTCTATTATCAACAAATATGATATTTAAATCTTCATGTAGGAGGTGAGCACGCAAAAGGTATTTATAACTACTAAAGCTTACATATGAAAGGAAAGCTTTTCCCTGACGTGAATTTTTGGAAGTATTGACTGGTGATGCCGTGCCCGACATAGACAAAAAGGCGCTCCTCATCTCGCTCTTGAGCTTGGCGGGTGCTTTTATCCCGACGCTATTCGTCAACTATGGATACATCGTGATACTGCCTTCCGTGGTATTCGGAAGCATCTTCGGGTATTTCTGGTTCCAAGCCATCAAGAAGTACTTCACAAGGTCGCCTGATTGGGGAAGGAGGTTTCTTCCGACGATGATAGTCTTCATTGTCGTCGTTGATTACCTGCTCGTCTCGCACCTCGTCCAATCTATATATCTCGTAGGTGTACTTCATCAGGCGTACGAGGACTTTAGCTTACAACTCTCGAACTTTACGGCGATATGTACGATGGCCGGACAGTGGAAGTACGTTGCGAATGTGGATATCCGGAAGCCGGTCTATCCGGAGGATACCACGAGGCTGACAGTCGACGGGCAAGAAATCTTATGCGATTGGAGCTTTACTCAGACCGGCATGGTTGTGAGATGCCCTACCAAGAATGCGCCTTACTGCTGCGTCGACCGGACGATCAGGAACTGCCATATCGCGCCGTGCAATTTTTATCCGGAGGGGTCGTCCTGGAGCAGGCCGGCAGAAATTGCATGGAGTTGCGACAAGGAAGAATGCTCGGACTTAGACACCTCCTATTCCATCCCAAGTGCGTTAGCTTCGTCCGGAAGCCACGAAGTCAAGATCCAGATAGGCATCGACGTTGCCAAGGCGGTCGTAACGTGCCCGTAGTCGATGAATCTACTTCATTCTCTTCTATTTCAATAGATGTCAGAGTTTGGGGATATTTAACTAAGGATTAATAGCTATTGCTTGGAGAAGGGGTTTAACTCTGTAAACGATTTTAATCTCAACTTTCTTGCCAATATAGATTTCCTTGAATGATGTGGATACCTCAAGATACCCGAAGATACTTCTAGACACTTCAATCAAAAGGTTTTTAGAACAAGATTTATAGCTTCCTTTATCATCCCTTTTGGTATATAATCATAGTTCCTGCCTCTGTAATTAAAAGTTCTACAATTCACAGAATGGCCAGCTAATTGGCAACAACCTGAACAAACATTAGATTTCAGTTTTGAATTTTTATTCAAAAGTTTTTCTACATCCTCACCATTAATCAAAATTGTTGGTGAAAGATGAATTTTTGACTCTGGAAGTTTTTTCTCCTTTAATTCGATTTTAACCTTCGCACTTTTTATCGCTTTTTTTAATTCCTTCAGAGTTAATTTTACAGCTTTGTCTGTAATCTTGCTGTTCGGTAGGTTTTTAGATGTTGTTATTTCTTCTTTAAAAAACACTGTAATGAAAGAGAACAAAAATATTTTAACACTTATGCTCCCCAGAGGTTTGGCTGCAGCGGTCATGGCACAAATAGTTATATCTGCTAATGTTCCGAACGGAAATTTGTATTCGGACATAGTCATTACAGTTATTGTGAGTACAGTTTTAATTTCATCAGTGGGCTCTTTTTTCATAGGTAGGAATTCTAAAGACATCAAAAAATCATGATGTTGCTAATCTATAGAATTCCTCTTCTGTAGTGAAACACTTCAATGACTTTAGTCATTTTATCTATTTTTTTTACTTCTTCAATGAAGTTAATACCTTTTCTCGTAAGTTTGTACAACACCCTCTTGTTCCTAATTGTTTTACAAATCAGACCGTCTAATAGAAGGGTTTTCAGATATTTCTCGAGTAAGGGGAATGACAAATTAGCCTTGTAGAGTATATGCGTGGGTTTGGCCCCATTTCCACTTTTCTTAATGAAGTGTAGAATATCATACGCTATTTCCAATCTCGATCTTTTGTATCGCATACTATACATTAGATTTTTTATATAAAATCTTTACATAAAGATAGGTTATTTGGCATGACAATATATTTTGTGAGAAAATATGGTACAAATTAAAAAAAGAAATGGAAGTTTGCAAGATTTTCAAAATGAAAAATTAGTTAATTCTTGCATTAAAGCCGGAGCTAGCAAGGAAGTTGCAGAAAAAATTGCAGCCGATATCAGCTCTAAAGTAAAAGATGGAATGTCTACTGCCGAAATTAAAGAAATGGTTGCGAATGAATTGAGGTCAGTAAACACCATGGCTGCTGATACCTACTTGAAATATGTAAAATCAAATGTCTAGTCATTCTTACTCAATAACATAGACAAGTTACTCGTTGAAGTAGGTATTAGCGAAAAAACTAATCTTTAGCCAGAATTAGATTTCTTATCTTCGGGGAAATACCTCCTGGTTATGTAGATTTCCTTGAAGAATTCTTCCCGTTTACTTTCTAAGCATCTTCTCTATTCTTTCCATAGCTTCTTCAATCTGCTCGTACTTCGTCGCATACGAGAAGCGCACGAAGCCTTCGCCGTGCGGTCCGAATGCAGAACCGGGGGTGGTTATTACGTGCGTCTTCTCGAGCACGCGGTTCGAGAAGCTGTAGGATTTTTTATCGAAGCGGTCGCATCTAGAAAAGGTGTAGAAGGCGCCGTGGGGCATTTTCGTCTCAAGCCCGATTTCGTTCAATCGTTTTACAATGAATTTCCTGCGGCGATCATATTCGGAGACTTGGTCAGCGATGAATTTTTTCGTTTTCGGATTGCGGAGGCCTTCAAGCGCTGCATACATTGCTGGCACACACGTGCATATATGACCGAAATAATTGTACTTGAATACATGCTTCATCAGTTCAGTCGGCCCGGCCGCGTACCCGACGCGAAGCCCTGTCATTGCGAATGATTTTGAGAAGCCGTTCACAGTTATAGTTCGTGCAGCGATGTCGTTGTCGAACGAAGCGATGCTATAATGCTTTGCACCATCGTAAATGACGTTCTCGTATATCTCGTCTGTTATGATTATTATGTCTTTATCGATTGCGAACTGCGCGATTTCTTCTAACTCCTTTTTCGTGAACACGCCACCGGTTGGATTGCAAGGAGAATTTATAAGTAAGGCTTTGGTTTTCTTCGTGCACGCCTTCTCCAACTCGTCGACAGCCGGCGCGAAATTGTTTTTCTCGTACACAGGAACAAAACTCGGCTTGATGTGCATAGATTGCACAAGAGATATGTACATCAGATAAGTCGGGTCCATGAGTATTATTTCTTCGTTTGGCTCGAACAGTGTGCCAAAAACCGCTTGAAGTATAGCAGACGAGCCAACACCGACTACGATTCCAAGTTCTGGGTCAACGTGGATGCCATTCTCTTTTCTCAATTTTTCAGCAATTGCTTCATTCAACCCAGGTATCGAGCCGGCCGCGGCGTAATGCGTCTGGTTTTCTTTTAACGCGCGCACCATCGCTTCCTTCATGAAGTCTGCCATATTGAAATCCGGCTCGCCACGACCCAAGCTAATTGCGTCCTTAAAACTTTGCGCCTTCCTGGCAAGTTCGGATATTGGGCTTTCTGGAATCTTTATAATGTCAGAATTAACGAATTTTTTTCTATTAGCCTTAAGGACCATAATTCATTTTTAACCCTCGGGAATAAATAAAACATATGCCGATTACGCGTTCAGGCGAACATTTAGAATGTTTAGACTGCTTCTTTAGACCTAAATCTGTTGCAGTGATAGGTGCAAGTCACGTGCAAGGAAAATTTGGACAGATAATTTTTGAAAATTTCATAAGAGAGGGATTTACGGGCAAAGTATATCCGGTCAATCCGAACACAGAACCAATAATGAGCAGAGAAGTTTATGCAAGCGTTGAAAAGCTGCCGGAAAAAGTGGATTTAGCGGTTGTAGTTACGCCTGCTGGAACAGTGCCGAAAATATTGGCAGAATGCGCCAACGCTGGGATAAAATCCATTATAATAATATCCTCGGGCTTCTCTGAGATAGGTCGAACTGGTAAAGAACTGGAAGACAAATGCAAAAAAATAATAGAAAAGCACAGACTGTGCGTTATTGGTCCGAACTGTCTGGGCGTTTACGACAGCAGTAGCAAAGTAGACACGCTTTTCTTGTCGCGTTCCAGGTTGGGCAGGCCGAAAGAAGGGAACATAGCTTTGATATCCCAATCTGGCGCTGTCGGTTCGGCTATGCTCGATTGGCTGTCGGAGCAAGGCACAGGAATCTCAAAGTTCGTATCTTATGGAAATGCAGCAGGTGTGAACGAGTCAGATTTGCTCGAGTATCTTGCTAACGACGAAAATACAAAAGTTATAGTCTCGTACATCGAAGGAATAAAATCCGACGGAAAAGAATTCATCGAAATTGCAAAGAAAGTCACAAAGAAAAAGCCGATAATAATATTGAAAGCTGGCAAAACAAAGAAAGGCACAGAGGCTGTAGCAAGCCACACAGGATCGTTGGCAGGCTCTGCTAAGATTTATTCAGCCGCATTCAAGCAATCCGGGATAATAGAAGCAGAAAGCTGGACAGAGCTGTTCGATCTTGCGCAAGCCTTCGCATCACAGCCTCTGCCAAATGATAATAAACTTTTGATTGTGACAGACGGTGGAGGATTCGGTGTCCTTGCTACAGACGAGTCCGAAAGAAGAGGACTAGAACTCAAAGAGCCCAGCAAAAGAATGAAAGCGAATCTAAAAAAGAAGATGCCGAACTATGTATCTCTACACAATCCGATAGACCTGACCGGAGATGCGACAGCCGAGCGCTATGAAATTGCTCTGGAAGAAGGGCTAAAAGAATTTGATGGAGTTGTTGTAATCACGCTCTTCCAAGTCCCAACTTTGGATGATAAGGTCGTTTCAATTATATCAAACCTATCAAAAAAATACAAAAAGCCTGTGCTGTGCTGTGCTGCCGGCGGAGATTATACGAACAAAGCTGTTAAAAAAATGGAAGAAAGTGGGATTCCTACGTATCTAACCCCGGAAAGTGCAGTACGTGCGTTCGACGCAATGCTTAAATACTCAAAAAATCTTTTAACATAATTCAAGATTTATTTGAAGAAATAGGCGAGCGATTGCTCGAAAAAAACAACAGAAAAATAAAGCTTAAATATTTTACAATTTCTTTAATCAAGTAAATAAAAATTAAAAATAAATTTTAAAAATTCAATCGTGAGCTTATGAAAAAATCGAAGATTAAAAAAAACTCAAGAAAAAATACAAGAGAACCAAGCATCAAAGTAGGCAGGATTAATGTAGGTAAGATAGGAAAAGCAGCAGAGCTAGAAAAGGCAGAAAGCAAGTTTGAGGAAAGCGAGTTGGAATTCGACGATTGGGAAGACGAGGGAGAGGATTTCGAGAGGCTTTTGGATAGCGCAGAAGACGAAGGAAGCTCAGAGGAATTATAAAAGGATTTTAGAGGGTTTATAATCTGTAATATAATCTGTATTACAGCTGTATTACCAGTTAACTAGTTTAAAGTTAATATTGATTTTATGCAAGATTCTACTTTTGATTTAGATTCTGGAAGGAGGCTAGTAAAAATTGCGCGAAGGGCGATTGAGCAAGTTGCCGAACATAAAAGAAAGGATTTGAAAATAGAAGGAACTGAAAATAAAAAGCTGAATGAGAAGCACGGAGTCTTCGTCACTATTAAAAAATTCAAAGATAATTCGCTTCGAGGCTGCATCGGATTTATTTCTCCATCTCCTTTGTGGGAAGCGGTACAGCGTGCCGCAGTTATGGCAGCCTTCTGCGATCCAAGATTTGCTCCAATCGTTAAAGACGAATTGAATGAACTACTGATAGAGGTTTCCATAATGAGCGAACCGTCGTTGGTTGTAGCGAAAAACAAGGGAGCGTATAAAAATAAGATAAACATTGGTCGCGATGGGTTGATAATTTTTAACAAAGAGCGCAGCGGTTTGTTGTTGCCGCAAGTCCCAATTGAGCAAGAATGGGATTGCGAAGATTTTTTAGAAAATTTATGCTACAAAGCCGGCATGCTGCCTGATATGTTAGACGACGAGAACACAAAAATAATGAGATTCCAGTGTCAGATATTTGCAGAGAAGGAGCCCGATGGAGAAATAGTGGAAATACAGCTTAAATGAAACTTTTGCTTTGAAATGAAACTTGGACTAAAGCTTTTTGTTACCACTCGGAAAGTGCGATTTTAATAAATTTAGAAAAACTTTAATACCCCGCGTAACCGAATTTTAATTAAGGTGCAATGAAAAATGGTATTTACAGCAACGCTACTTGATGTAGGAATAGCGTTCCTATTGGCAGTTGCACTTGCAGAATTTGCAAAAATAAAAAGGAAATCCGAGAAAGGGTTCGGATGGGTAGCTGCTGGTGGGATGTTTTTCCTGTTCGCAGGAACACTCGATCCAGCTGTGCTTCCGGGCCTCTTCAGCTATGTAGGCGGACTGTATCTTGATACATTGTTCGCTGTGATAGGTTGGATACTCACCCTAATAGGAACACTGTTCATAGGTTACGAAACTCTATTGGAAAAATAAATTTCAAGATTTTTTAATTTTTTAATTTTTCATTCTGTTTAGAGTTTTTAATATTCAAATTTCTATTTCCATGTCGTCAAAAGCAGCTGTCGTGTTTTTGAAAACCTTTTTGGCGATACGTTCGGCACGCTTTCTGCTCTCTGCGCTCTGATACTTGTCTGCGTTAAAATGTGTCAGTATGAGTTTTTTCACGTTAGCATCTTTTGCCTCTTTCGCAGCCTCTTCCGGATTCATGTGTGGCCAAGTTGTATTAATGGGTTCTCCCGGGAGAAACGCACACTCGGAGATAAACGCGTCCGCATTCTTTGCAAGTCGCAATGCCTTCTCTGAGCGTCCCGTATCGGTGCAGTAAGTAATCACTTTATTCTCTAGCTCAAACCTATAACCCATCGAAGGGTCCGGATGCGGCAAAAGGCTGCATTTGAATTTTACGGGATGCGTATGTTCTCCCTCTCCAACTTCGATCACTCTCGAGTTCGGGTCTATTGAAGACAAAACTTTTTTTGTGAAGGGTGGGTTTTCCAACTTGTTTGTGAAAGGCTGGTTTGCAATGACGTCAATCATCTTTTTTGTTCCAATTTTTCCGATTATTTGAATTCGTAGCTTGAATTCGAGTTTGTCGAAAATGTGAAGTCCAAAAATGTGGTCTAGGTGGAAGTGGCTGATAAAAAGGTATATCGGTTTTTCGTAATCCTTTATGTACTTGTCCAGCTTTTGTATGCCTTCGCCAGCATCCAAAACAATGTAGCCTTCTTTTGCATCTATCAGAACGCATGGAGTCAAACCAGTTTTGCTGCTGAACCAGCCGTTCGTGCCAAGGAATATTATTTTCATAAAATTAATAAGACTTCGATAATTAAATACAGCAATTAAAAATGCTAATTTACCTTCTCCAAATTTATACACGAAATTTAAAAATTCATTCTTTTCTTTTACCTAACTTTTCAGAAATATAATAAATAATGGCCCCGATAACAAAAGTCAAAATCACGAACGCCAACCATAAACTTTTACTTCCATATTTAAGCTTGTTATTTATTAACAAATCGAAGAGCATCCAAATCCAAAATGTGACAAAAGACATAATTACTAGATAAAAGTTCACTGGAAATGACATATATAGGGTATTATCAACAACAAAAGAATTGCAAATATATGCTCTATCCAAGACGCCATTAATAATAATTATGAAAAGTTAACTTAAGAATCTTCAATTCAAGAAAATAAAATAAACCAAAGTTGGAGCATGATGCAGGAGGTGGGATTCGAACCCACGAAGGCACTAAGCCACAGGATTTCTTATTTTTTTTCTTCATCTTCAACTAATCTGCACTCAAGACAAATTTGCAAAACCTTGAGTCCTGCGCGTTTAACCGCTTCGCTACCCCTGCTTTTCCTGTCACCTAACTAACCTAACTAAATAATGCAGAATTAGTATATAAAACGATTTTACATCTTTACATCGATTCGACTTCCCCTTTCAAGCCTTCAATCTGCGCTCTCAAATCCGTAATTGTGTTCTCCAAGCTTTCTACTTCGTTCATCTCCATTTCAGGCACATCTTCCATGAACCCGGAAGGCGTCATGAATTCGGAATCAAGTTTAACAAGCGCGTTGCTCATCTTTTCGATCGTAGAATGCAGTACTTTCATGTTTTCAGCTTGGAGTCTTTCAAGCTCACTCAAAATCGCGATTTGGTTTCTTATCAGGTTTATACCCATCTTAAGGTAGTTTAAGTCGCTTAGGATTTGCTTGTATCTGGAAAGTTTCACGAAAACTGGCGCAAAAACGGGAGCAGGTTCCTTGTCCTTTTCTTTCGGTTCTGGGACAGGTGATTTCTCGGGCATTGGGGCGCGCAGCGGCGCCTGAGTGCGGCCGAATCTCGATTGTTCCTCAAGTCTCATTTTTTCTAAGTGTCGCATTTGTGGCAATTGAGAAGGTGGAAATCGGTTAGGTGGAAAGCGGTTGGGCTGCATTTGAGAACTGTTCCGAATTTCATCAATTTCGTCGAATTCTTTTTCAATTTTTTTTCTCCCAAAAAGAGACATGCTTACACCTACGATTGATTCGAACTATACATGCACTACATTAAATTTTATTTACTGTTAATATAAGTTTTCCGCTAGTTTATGTTTTAGGTATGGATAAATCCTGAAACGTCTTTGTTAACGTGCTTTTTTGTTGACCTTCGTATACTTTAACGACTTTGAACTTACCGCAGGTTTGATCGCTTCCTGCAGTAGTCTCTAATATAGAAACTGCGGCCAATATTTCCCATTTTTTATTTGCAAGAAATATAGGAATATTAATTGGGTAAATACGAAGTTCATTTTTCTTAAAATCGTAGACTTTATCTTCTACTAATTTTTCTTTAAATTCGTCCAATTTTAGGACAAAATTTATTTCTGTTTTAAATCCCATTCAACCATCTAAATGCGGTAGTCGGGATTTGAACCCGAGTTTCTCGGCAGATTTGCTTACGAGCTTGGCAAGCACCCACGATTATCGATCTTCGTGTCTTAGACCAAGCTGGACCACTACCGCTTTTATTATAGTTTTAACTTTTATCATCATTTTACGTTTTTCGACTAAAATCAACAAGCTATCCGAGTATGTTGCCAAATCCTTCTATCGCTTTTTCCTCCTCTTCTTTTATTTTTCTTAATATTTCTTTTTTTTCTTTGTCGGTTATCTCTTTTACGTCGCTTTGCACGGTTTTTGCCAATTCGAGCGCTCGTTTCAGTCTATCTTCAGTCCCCATAATTATGCAAATATACCCGCTTTCTTTGCCAAACTGTTTAGCTTCCTTGAAAATAATGCTAGCTCTGTTGACAATATCGTCCGTAAGCAGCTTTTCCTTGAGTTTTTGGTAATTACTGTCACTTACATGAACTACAATCTCCATTCTAATCACTCCTGTTACCTTTTATTAGAGTCCATTATTAGATTCTATTAACTAATTTACACTATTTTATTCCTTTTTACGCTTTTGGGATCTTCCTTGAGATTCTCCCGAAGCCTCAGGCGAGATTTGGACTCGCGACCTTCCGCTTTTCCTGCCGGTATAATGTCAATTTAATGACAATTTTCAATTTTTAAGCTGTTTTCGGCGTACGAGGCGGATGCTCTACCAGCTAAGCTACTGAGGCGTAGTTAATCTATAATACTATGAACGACCAATATAATATTTAACTCTGTTGGCGGTTTGCCGGGTGCGGTTAAAGACAATTCTAGACAAACTGCTATGGTAGATAAACTGCCGGACAAACGGTGACAAATAACGATATTTAACATATTTTTGGTTCTTTGTGTATTGAGCGGCCTATGGAGTGCTGTAGAAGTATGGTTTGGTGGCTCATATGGCTAAAGAAAAACTACAGGAAGCTATGCTGTGGGAAAAGGAAAGAAATGGTGTACGCTGCAAACTCTGTGCTAGAAATTGCTTTATAGCCAAGGATAAAAGAGGGTTTTGCCGTGTAAGGGTTAACAGAGATGGCACTCTATACACGCTAAATTATGGAAAACTGATTGCTGTGAACGTAGATCCAATCGAAAAAAAGCCGTTTTTCCATTTTCATCCAGGATCTAAGGCGCTTTCCGTTGCGGCTGTTGGATGCAACTTCCGCTGCCAGTTCTGCGATAATTGGGAGCTAAGCCAAAAGGTAGACGAGCAAGCAGAAGCCGTGGAAGGTAAAAAACACACGCCAGAAGAGATAGTAAGCTTGGCTGAGAAGAACGGCTGCAAAAGCATAGCTTACACGTATACAGAACCTACTGTGTTTTTTGAATTCGCATACAAAACAGCCAAGTTGGCAAAACGCAACAACATACTTAACGTCATTGTTACAAACGGCTACATATCCGAAGAGGCGATTAAAAAGATATCTAAGTTCCTAGACGCTGTAGTTGTTGATGTGAAAGCTTCTTTGGATCCCGAATTTTATAAGAAATTCATGTCTGTCCCAAACGTGCAACCGATATACGATACGCTCAAGCAGATTAAAAAGCAACGCATATTTTTGGAAATTACTAACCTGATAATACCACAGGTAGGCGATAACCCCGAGCTTTGTCGCCAATTTGCAGAGCACATAAATTCTAATCTGGGGTCTGACATACCGTACCACGTACTCCAATTCCAGCCAAGCTACCAGCTTGTCAACCTTCCGCCAACGCCAGTAGCAACGCTGGAAAGATGTGCAACAGAGGCGCGCATGGCAGGCCTGAGGCATGTTTACATAGGAAACGTTCCTGGACACGACGAAGAAAACACATACTGCTACAACTGCAGGGAGCTTCTTATAAAAAGACTTGGTACACAGGTTGAGAAAATAAACCTGCTTAAGGACAGATGTCCGAACTGCGGATTCAAGATAAACATTGTTGTAGACTAATGTTCCTAATCGTTTCTATCTGTTAATTTCAAGCGTTTTGGAACATTTTTAAGTTTTCAGCCGAATAAAATGCATAAAGATAATAAACCTGCCAGATGCATTTATAAATAATAAAGAAGAGTGTTTGTGAATGGAAGAACCCAGCGAGAAGAAAAACACATCTGAATCATTCTCATCCAAATCGTTTTTTGTTTTGCTATGTTTTTTTTCACTCACCAGCTTGGTCTTTTCAATTTTTTCAATTATAGCAGCGCAAGCACAAGTGCAACCAACAGATACAGAAATACAGTTCTATAGGATTGACATAACACTCAACGAACAAGGTAGAAGTTTTGTGCAGCTTGTAACGACTTTTAAGAAGCCGGAAAAACAGGCATCTTTCAAAATATTAGGACGCGTTGAAAATTTCATAGCCAGCAGCAATGCAGGCCCGGTTAACTGCAATTTGGACGTAAGCGGGATAACCGATATTAAATGCGACATGAACCTTACAGAAGCGCAGAAAGAGCTCAATATGACTTTTGAGACAAACGATTTCGTTAAAACGCTCGACAATAAACTTTATTTCAGCGGAGATTTGACACCGCACATGCCGGTTGCAGATATTTCTACGACGCTTAAACTCCCACAAGGGTTCCTCCTCGTTGGTGAAGACATAAGCTCTAGTGTACTTTCATACTCAAAAAATGCATCCGCGCATATAGTCGGCGACACTATAATAATCATATGGAAACTTTCTAGCATTTCAGCTACAGATTCGTTAAAGTTCGAAGTTTTGTACGAACAAGTTAAGGCACCTCCATGGTTCGAGCTGAGGATGAGATATTTTATTTTGATGGGTGCTGTGTTTGCAGTTGTTCTAGGATTCATAGTTGTCCGTTACTTAAGAAAATCTGAAAAACTTGTCCTATCTGTTCTGGACGAGTACGAGCGCAAAGCCATGGACATAATAACAAATGAAGGGGAAGTTAAACAAAAGAAGATTGTCGAGATGACAAACCTATCAAAAGCTAAAGTCAGTCGCGTAATTAAAAGCCTTGCAGGTCGTGGACTCATAGAAGTGGAGAGGTCTGGACGCACTAATAGGATAAGGCTTTCGAAAAAGAAACTTGAAGCCTGATTGGAACCTGAAAAATATTTTTTTACAGTTTTCAGACAAATTCTAAAAAATCGAAATTTTACCATAAAATAAGTTATTTTAAGGCTCTATTTCTATTAAAAGTCATTATATTAGCTTTAGAAACAATTAGAAATATTTAAATAACTTATTAAGTTAGTTTTAACCTTTTATTCAGGTGTTCGTATGTATACGTAAATTGTTTCATTTTAATGTTATATACGATGTAAAACTAAGTTTACTTTAGAAATTCCCAAGCACAGTGGGGTATCGACCTCCGAGCGAGAGCTCGGAAAGGTAAGCAGATGACTCTGCTGTGAAAAAGGAAACAAAAGGTAAGAAAAAATGAAAAAGCTAATCGCAGGATTAATGACTGCGTTAATAGCGTTACTCACAGCTACAACACCAGTTCTGGCAGCAACACAACTAGGAAGCTATCCAACTTTCCTAAAAGGTGCTGACGGAACTTTGCAAGCGTACGTTGTAGTCGGTTCAGCTGCCAATGTAGCAGATGTCATAGGTGCGGTTGATCTTGCTTCACGACTGGAAGAAGTCGGCAAGACGGCTGTATCTACAACATGTGCTGGCGCAACCGGGGCTGTGACTGGAACTGAGAAAGATGCAGTACCATTATATGGTGCTCTTTCCGTTACATTCCCAGCAAGCGGTATACTAAAGTCCGCGCACTATTCCGGACTTAAAGACAGCACGTTCTCTTGGAGAGGAACAGACTACGACTATCGTGAGCAAGTTGACTTTGGCTCAGTGACAATGAGACACAGCTTAATACTAAGCAACGTTAACGGTACAGAAAAGATGGTTGTAAACTCTGGAGACATCAAATACCAATACGTATTCGACAAGACTTTGACTGGCACGGGTAGCACAGGTAGTCCAAACTACACGTACCCGGTAAACATCAAGTTGCTAGGCAAGGCCTTTGCGATAGTTGGTGTTGACACCAGCCAGGTAAAGATGCTTCAGGGCTCTATTGGAACAGCCACAGCAACCACGCCAGTAGTATATAGTAACTACTCGGTCTATTCCGATTTAGGATACAATGCTGGTTGGGCCAGAGTGATAATCAAAGACAGCAATGGAAACACTGTAGATACGATGACAATAACTCAGAGCGACAACAAGGAATCGTCTGCAACTGGACTAACAGTAATGATTACAGCTGTTAGAGCGTTGCAGGACGGAACAGTCGTCGGTTCAGATCTCGTAGTTGGTCTGACAAGCGAGGGTGTGACAAAGACGTACGATAATACAGCTGATGTTACGTCGACGGGCACATCCAGCGACAGATTCCCAGGTCAAACCGAGTGGGGAATCCAAGTCGGAACCAACGCAATCACCTCTGCTACTGCGTTCGCAACGCAGGGGCAAATATCAAACGGTGATTTACTAGAGGTCGTATACAAACCATCAACGACTCAGTACTTGATTGCTGGACAAAAGATATCGTTGCCTGAAAGCTACGGTGAGCTAGGATATGAAGGTTGGAACACAGACAAGTTCGCAACTATAACTATCGCACCGTTGAGCAGTACAGTGTCAGCGTACAACTACAGCTCTGACACCCAAGCGTTCGGAAGCCTAAGCGGTATAGAGATAGCGTCCGACGTTGCTGGTAGCATAGCGAGCACAGCCAACACAGGATATACCAAAGCTTATGTCCTGTTCAACTACAGTAGAACTTCAGACTTCGTAGTGCCAGTATTCATTGGTTTCAAAGATGAAGCCAAAGGAAAAATAATGGTAAATGGAACTATACTGGATCAGAACACAGCCAACACTGGAAGTGAGTTTGTAAGCAAGTTGATAAACTATACAAACATCACCGACGAACCTAAAGACAAGGTTTCGTACGCGTTCCGCTTGATCTACGGTAATGCCGGAGATCAGACATTCTACCTGAACTTCACGGTTGGCGGTTCAGCTGCGCAACTCATAAATGCATCGTTTGCAGGCAAAGCAACAGGCACTGCGAACTTTACATTCGAGTACCAGAACAAGACCTCGGTGTTGACCACACAAGCACCTGAATTCAGACTCGGTGAGACTGCTTCAACAACCGAAGTGGCAGAAATAAACGTAACAACCGAAGGAGCGAGCAACCAGAATGCCGGTAAGAAGACACAAGAAGTTACGGAAGATTCCGGCCTTCTATTGCAGAATAGCGAGTCCTATGGTGCTTCAGACAAAGTGGTCTTCAAGGTTCCATTCAAGGATCTGAAAGAAAAAATCTACTTTGGTAAGTTGGGCTCTACTACATCTGGTGAGACAGTAACGTACACAAGCTACCCGTCAATTCCAATAACATCTACAATAGCCAAGCTTGACACAGAAATAACCGCAACAGAAAAGGCGAAGAACCTCGTTTCTGTAGGTGGTTCGTGTGTCAATACGGTTACTGCAGCTGCGTTGGGCTTGACATATCCAGCATGCGGTGCAAGTTCAACAATACCTGAAAACCGGGGGCTGATCAAAGTAGTCGACAGTCCTTACACAGAAGGTACAGGTAAGGTTGTACTAGTCGTAGCTGGTTGGGAAGCAGCAAACACAAGAACTGCTTGCTCTGTGTTGCAACTGTACGATACAAAACTCACAGGAGTAACGGCTTCAGCAGTCACAGTCACAGGCACTGTTGGTGCTCCAACAGTAACCCCAGCATAGACTTGACAAGCTGAACTAACGCAATCCGAAGGGAGAGTTTGACAACTTTTCCCCTTCTTTTTTCTTTTTCCATTTTCATCTTGATTAGTCGGATATTTATTTTGGGTATTTCATATATTTCGTACACAGATTTGCATACGGAGATGTTTGGATTGAAGATAAAGATACCTAGAATTAAACTGCCTGAAAAAACTTCTAGAAAGACATCCGTAGCTCTGGCTATTGTGCTATTTATTATTCTTGCCGCGAGCTTGGCGATTTATTACAACAACTTCGTTCAAACCCCTATAAGAACATGGGTGTATAAAGGACAGACTGTTGCTTTTAGGGCCGACCTTAGGCAAGCTGCTAAAGTGCCCGTATACCCGGGCGACGTGCAGATTTATCGCGATATAATGAACCCGTTGGTTGAAAACGTTACAATTGCTTTCAAGGATGCCGGTGAAGAAGGGAACCCGTACTATATGCTACAGGAATTTGAGCTAGTGCCTAGGATGAAACTTGCGTACATGTATATGCTAGGTACGCAGACACCAGAGGGAGAGTTCCAGCCGTCACCAACTACTCCAAACTTTAACGCAATTCCAATAGACTCGTATGCGAACTTACCGGGAAAGATACAAAACCCGATAATAGCTATCGTGCATCCGATGTTTGCAAACGAAACGTCTGTCCGTATGGAGGGACATGTCACTTACATATCTGGGAAAACGCCAGAAGAGCTGGACTTGGCAACTGCGAGGTTCTTGATGATTGTTTTGGGCATAGACGTCAAAGATATCGAGCAAAGTAGTCAGGCTGGTTAAAATGATTTATCTAATATTTATGTTCTTTATGTTATTTGTTGGAGTATACATTAGCGTATGGTTTCTCTTAATCACATTATCAAACGCAAAAAAACTTCACGAAAAAATATTTTGGAATTATTTTCCAACGGTCTCTATACTTGTACCAGCTCACAATGAAGAAAACTACATAAATAAAGCCCTAAAATCTTTAGCTAACATCGATTATCCAAAAAATAAACTTGAAGTTATAGTTGTAGATAATGGATCTACGGACAATACGTTTGAAAAAGCAAAACAATTCAAAAATAAGTTTTATAAAAATTTTAAGAAAATTAAGTTGCTCAAGTTACCAAAACCTGAAAAGGCGGCTGCCCTGAACATAGGTGTTGAGCATGCTACAGGTAACATAATAGGTGTGTTAGATGCGGATACTTTTGTGTCTAAAGACTGCTTAAAAAAAATGGTACCATATTTCAAGGACATCAGAGTAGGAGCCGTGACTAATTATGTCAAACCGGCTAAATCAAAAGGACTACTTGCATCTTTACAGAACATCGAGTACATTTTCAGTTCTTTTAGCAAAAAAATAATAAGCATGTTGGACTCTTTGTACGTAGTCCCTGGCACACTATCTCTGATAAGAAATAAAGTGATAAAAAAAATTGGATTTGCTAACGATACCTTGACAGAAGACATGGACATAGCTTTATGTATACTCAAAAGCGACTACAAGATACCAAACTGTTTGGACGCGGTAGCATATACGATGGTGCCTACTACATTTATTGATTTATTGAAACAACGTCTGCGGTGGTACAGAGGTTTTATACAGAACTTCATTAAACATTCAGATATTTTATTCAATAAAAAATACCCCCACCTTGGATACTTTGTTTTCCCCTTCTCAAGTTTTATAGCAATATTTGTAGGTATTTCATTGACATCGATTTTTTTTGTAAATACTTTTAATCTCATACTAACATTTGTTAAAAGATTTTTCTACATACCTCCATCCGATACTCTTACATTTTTAACCATACCGTTTAAAACATTCAGCTTATCAAAACTATTTCTCAGCCCCTATTCCTTGATAGTTTACTCAATGATATTCATGAGCTCTTTCATAGCCATAGTAGTAGCGTACAGACTGCAAAAGGTAAAAATAAAGGATAATCTTCTAGTGTTGCCACTCTATTTCTTCTTATACTATACCTTAATAATGATTTTTTGGATCTTGTCAATTTTGACAGAAGTCTTTAAATTGAAAAAGAGATGGTAGTTAAAAAATGATGATAAAAAACAAAGAGTTATCGCCAAAAGGTACGGGTACAGGCGTTTATAAAAAAGCTCTGGTTATAACAATCATAGTATTCTTTTTAGGGCTTTTTGTAGGGCTGATAATAGAAAGATTATTGCTCTCCGATTTGGGAAAAAAGACATCCTCTATAGAAAGTTCGATACAGGAAATAGAGCTGGAAATGCTTTATTTCCAGGGTTTAAACGAAAACGAATCTTGCACGTTCCTAAAAGAGATAGTACGTAAAACAAACAATAAGTTGGATGTTTTAGCAGATCAACTTGGCGGCTATTCGGACAAAGACATTTTATTTACAGGAGAAGAAGTAGCAAACATAAAGACGAGGTACACGTCACTTTTGGTTAAAAGCTGGCTACTCCAAGAGAAAATTAAAAGAGACTGTAACTCCAGCATAACATTAATACTATATTTCTATTCAATCAAAGATTGTGATAACTGCTTAGCACAAGGCGAGATACTGATGCTGTTAAAAGATACCTTTAAAGACAGGCTCATGATATTCCCTCTGGACATAAACGCAAACTCAGAGATGGTTAATATTCTTATGTTAAAGTTTAATGTAACATCTACACCATCTTTGGTCGTAAGTAATCGTAAGTACGAGGGCCTGGTGTTAAAAAATCCGCTGAAAGGAATTATATGCACAGAGCTCCAAGGATTACAAGAATGCTCTTGAAGAAAATAACCGATAAATAACTGGTTTTTCAAAGTAGTTTTAACATACCCGTCAGTTCGTCTATTTTATCATCCTCTGCCGGACCGATCCCGATGCAGGTTACAACACCTCTCTTTATTTGTGTTAGCCCAGCGTCTCTCACGACAAAATAAGGCAGTCTATCAGCTTCCGCCCTTTTCCTTACCTCATTCAAACTCTTCAGGTTTTCAACTTTTAACACAATCTTTTTCGCACCCTCTAACTCCCAAAGTTCTACTGATCTTTTGTCGGCCTCTTTCATAGCACCAACAGAAGCATGCGCAACTTGAGCGGATGCCTTCCCAATGCCCATCTTCAAATCTTTCCTGACAACAATAGCCTGTTTGTATGGCATTTCACCACATTAATTAGTTTTAATTCTCTCGATATAAATTGAACCAGCAGCTTAATTTGAAATAACAACTTAAATTAATACATTAAGGCGTAATTGAGTATAAGGAGGGATTTTCGTATGAAGCTACTTATGCCTTTTGCAGAAGGGTTTGAAGAGATAGAAGCTATGTCAGCCATAAGCATACTGCGTAGCGCTGGCATAAGCATCGACATGGTAGGCGTTGTCGGAAGCATGATTCCAGGTGCACACGGCATCAACACAGCAATGGATAAAAGAATCGGCGACATACGCGTAGATGACTATGATGGCATTGTAATACCTGGCGGCAGCAGAGGTTGCGCTAATCTGGAAAGATCGAAAATTGTCATGGATGCTATTAAAAAATTAAATGAACAGGGTAAGCTTGTTGCAGCCATATGCGCAGCTCCATTACTGCTTTCAAAGGCCGGCGTTCTCCACAACAAAAAGGCGACAATCTATCCCGGCATGGAGAAAGAGCTGCCTTATCCAAGAGACAGCAAGGTTGTCGTGGACGGCAACATAATTACTTCTCAAGGCCCAGGTACAGCGCTGGACTTCGCTTTGGAAATTGTAAAGCAGCTCGTAGGCAGAGAAAAAGCAGATAAGGTCAGAGCGAATCTGTTGGCTTAAGGCAAAAGTTTGCAACACAGCTTACGGCACATGCTACAGTTGTTCTAGAAATATTCTAAAGCAGTTTGATAACAAGATTAAAAAATAAACAAACCGATTTATCTTTATAGATACCGAAAAAATAATGAACAAATGAACAATGAACAGCCCTGTGGTGTAGCGGCCAAGCATACGAGGCTTTGGACATCATTTGTCAGAAACGTCTAAAGCGCTGATTTCGAGATGATGAAAAAAAGATGGAAGATACCTTGCGACGGCGGTTCGAATCCGCCCAGGGCTATTGAAAACATAAAAAAGCATAAAAATATTTGAGTGAGATTCGATTGATTCAAGAAGTTTTGATAAGCCTAGTAGGGGCATACGGTAGTATAGGTTTGATAGCTGTAATGATATTCCAGACTATTGTCGCCTTTATCCCGTCAGAAGCGGTTTTGGTATTTGCTGGCGCGATAATGAATATTTTTGATGTTATTCTCTACGGAGGAACAGGGCTTATCTTGGGCTCAGTCATAGCATTTTTTATAGCGAGATACGGCGGCAGGCCTGTGGTAGTCAAATTCATTGGAGAAAAGTGGATTGATAAAATTGACAGGTGGATTGCTAAGCATGGGGCAAAGGCGATACTCTTGTCTCGCGTAGTCCCTGTAATACCGTTCGACTTGATAAGTTATGTGAGCGGAATTACAAAACTTAAATTTAGAAGCTATTTCTTCGCAACTTTGATAGGTGCATTCCCACGTTGTTTGTTTTTAGCGTACGCGGGCAGCATAGCTGGTGGTGTTCTAGCTTCGCTAGGTGTTAGCTTAGAAATTTTCTTTCTGATTGGCGTAATCGGCGTAGTTGCCTTGATGTTTATGGAAAGAAAAGGTTACATAGACGAGTTGAAAGATATTATTATAGATAAGATTATGAAGAAGTTTTGGAAGTAAGGAGGAGCGCTTCGATGAAAAATCTCATATCGCTTAACGATTTGACAAAGGAAGATATAGAGTCTATTTTTAGAAAGACGGCTGAACTGAAAGGAAAACGTACAAAAGATTTGGATGGTAGAACGCTTGCAATGTTTTTCGAAAAACCCAGCACCAGAACGCGAGTAAGCTTTGAAGTTGCAATGACGCAGCTTGGCGGGCATGCTATATATCTTGACCCGCAGACCATGCAGCTGAAAAGAGGCGAGACTATAGGCGACACAGCGGCTGTGCTGTCGAGATACGTCGACGCGATAATGGCAAGGGTATACAAGCACGAGACGCTTCTGGAGATGGCGAAGCACGCATCCGTACCGATAATAAACGGGCTGTCAGATTTCTCGCATCCGTGCCAGATACTTGCGGATTTGTACACTGTCCTAGAGAAGAAGGGGACTTTGAACTTGAAATTTGTTTGGTTGGGTGATGGGAACAACGTATGCAATTCGTTCGTGTACGCAGCGACGAAGCTTGGTTTCCAGCTCGTTGTTTCTACGCCCGAGGGATACGAACCGAAAGCAAAAGGAAGCTACGAGCTTGTAAGAGACCCAAAAGAAGCGGTTAAAGGCGCGGACGTTGTGATAACCGACACCTGGATATCAATGGGAGATGTAAGAGATGAGCAAGAGACTGTGAAGATTTTCAAGCCTTATCAAGTAAACTCGGAGCTTGTAGAGCTTGCTAAGCCGGACTACATGTTCATGCACTGCCTCCCTGCGCATAGGGAATATGAGGTTACATCTGACATAATCGACGGCCCGAATTCGATTGTCTTCGACGAGGCAGAGAACAGGCTTCACGTGCAAAAGGCGATACTCGCTTTGCTGATTGGCAATTGACAGGCGATTAGATGAAAACAATGCGACAGATTTTTGCAAGAGCGAAGAAGGAAGGAAGAAAGTTGCTGACCCTAGACGAATCTTTCGATGCTCTAAAAGCCTACAAAATACCCGTAGCTGGATATGCTGTTGCAAGGAATGCGAATGAAGCGGCGAGAGCAGCAGAGAAGATTGGATATCCGGTGGTATTGAAAATAATCTCTAAAAAAATTACGCACAAGACAGACGTGGGCGGTGTTATTTTGGGCCTTAGGTCGGCTGAAGACGTCAGGACTGCATTTGAAAAAATATCAAAGAACATGAAGAGGGCTAAGGTGAGGTTAGAAAGTGTACTTGTACAGAAAATGGTCGATGGCGGACAGCAGGTTATAGTCGGAGGTAAGAAAGACTCGCAGTTCGGACAGACTGTTGTGTTTGGCGCGGGGGGCATATACGTGGAGGCTTTCGAAGACGTTTCGGTGCGCGTAACGCCGCTCACTAGTAAAGATGCAGAAGAAATGATTAAAGAGACAAAAGTGTATAAAACCTTGGAGAACTTCCGCGGAAAGATGTACGATACAGACGCGGTTGTTGACGTTCTGCTAAAGGTTTCTAAGCTGCTTGACGAAAACCAAGGCGTAGTCGAGCTTGATGTGAATCCTGTTGTAGTTTTGCCTAAAAATATGGGAGCTGTGGCAGTTGATGCAAGAATAGTTTTGCAATGAGGTACGAGGCGCTGGATGCCAGACTGGAAAACGCATTTCATATTTGGGCTCTTTTTAGCTATATTATGGCTGAGTGTGTGGTTGGGTGCCTTGCAGGCGCTCATCCATCCGGATGTTGGAAAGATTGTTATGCTTGTAATTTTTTCGATTTTCACATCACTTTTTCCCGATATAGACATTAAAAAATCAAAAATGCGCGATTTCGTCGCCCTTCTGGTTTCGACTGTCGTGTCGGTGCCTTACGTTTTCTTCTTTCCTAGCAGCTGGTACTATGCACCGATTTATTTTGTGCTACTGTACCTTATTCTAAAGTACCTACCGACTAAGCACCGCGGCATTACACATTCGGTGAAATTTTCAATTTTGTTCTCGCTGGTGCTAGCTTTTCTTTATTTTATTTTCAAAGAATCGCTGGCAGCAGAACTAACAGTCGAGTTTGTACCAGAGCTTATACTTTGGTTCTTTGTCGTATTTTCCGGATACAGTTTGCACTTGATTCTAGACAGAATTTGAAAGGACTCAGATCCTAAGCGGTTCACTTAGCCAGTTCGAAAATCCTTTTGTTCATTTCAAAGTATTTCTCAGGCACGCTTTCCTTTATCGCTTCCAGAAGAAGTTCTCGCTTAATTGGAATCAACCCTCTCGAACTTGCAATGCCGAGCATGTAGATGTTCGATACTACGTTTGTGCCTGCTTCCTTCTCTGCTATGCCTGTGGCGTCCACGTCGATTACTTCCCTCGAAAATGATTTTAGTTTGCTTTTAATCTCCTTGAGTTCAGGATATTTCTCTCCAAGTATTGTAACAGACTCCGGAACGATTCTATGCGTGTTCACAATGAAGGCAGTCCGTTTTTCAGAGCCGAACTTGGCTGACCTGAGAGCTTCGAGAGGCTCGAGCGACATCACCAAATCTGCATGTCCTGCTTTTATCAAGGACGAATAAATTTTATCTCCAAACCTGACCTGGCAAGGTACGCTACCACCGCGCTGCGACAGGCCGTGCAATTCGGACATTTTTACGTCGTATCCCTGCTTGAACGCAGCTTCTGATATTATTTCGGCGAGTGTAAGTATGCCTTGGCCACCAACGCCTACGATCACGACGTTAAAGTCCTTTGTCTTTGATTTTTTCGCGCTCTTTGACTTGGGCATGAGTTCACCTTTTCTTTTTCAGGTCACTTTTTACTTTTTCTTCTCTCTTGGCTTTAACGATCCTGCAGGCCAGAGCTGCACGCAAGACGCGCAACCCCAGCACATGCTTTCGTCGATCTGCAGATTACCTTTATCGTCTTCGTAAAAAGCCGGGCACGCGTACTCCTTGAGTCTATGCTTTTCGCTTTCCTCGATCTTGCGTACAACCTCAAAAGTCTGGGTCTCTACGCCTTTCCTCCTCCTGTCTCTATATTCCAGGAGGTAGCATCTGCGCTTTGCGACAATAACCGACACGGTGCTGTTGTTCAAAAACTCTTTGACAGTGTTTTCCATCTCCTTAAAATTGTACGGGTCGACGACTTTCAGGTTCTTCACCCCGCAAGCGCGCACAATATCTTCTATCTTTATCTCTTCTGACGGCTCGCCCATGCCTGTCACGCCCACGCCTGGGTGCGGCTGGTGACCTGTCATTGCTGTGATGCGGTTGTCGAGGACGACTACTATCGGGTTAGACTTGTTATAAACCATGTTTATCAAAGCGGGTATGCCTGCATGGAAGAATGTAGAATCTCCGATGAAAATTATCAGTTTTTGGCTGCCACCTGTCCTCATTTCAGCTTTTTTGATACCATGCCCTATGCCTTCGCCAGCACCCATTGATATGATTAAATCTTCTGTTTCGAAAGGCGGATAAACTCCCAGTAGGTAGCATCCTATGTCGCCAATGAACACAGCATCATTGCCCGCAGCTTTTTTGACAGCGTAAAATGTCGCACGGTGCGGGCATCCAGGGCACAACACAGGGAAACGCTGCGGTATTTTAAGTTCAGCGTATCTTTTCATATGGCCGTCGTAATCGAAATCCATCTTTTTACCTAAGGCTTTGCTTAACGCCTTTAATACAATGTCGGTCGTATATTCCCCTGCGATTGGGAAGTATTTGCCGTTGCCTATGCCGCCTCTGCCACCTCGGTCGATCTTGCCGAGTATTTTCAAGCCGGGGTTCACATCTTTGGCAAGAGCTTCCACTTCTTTTTCAAGTGCAGGCTCAAGCTCTTCTACAATCATTACAGACTTAAGATTCTTCAAGAAGGACTTTATCTTCTTTTCAGGAAGCGGATAAGTTGTGCCTAGCTTGAGCACAGGAAGTTCCAGACCAAGGTCGTTCATAGCATCCAGAACGTAGTTGAATGAAACACCGGATGTTATCACGCCGATTTTCTCTTTGGAGCCACCGTTAAGAACTTTGTTGATTTTGCTTTCCTCAAAGGTTTCTTTTATCTTCTCGATCTTTTTGTTTATGTCTTCGTGCATCTTGATTATCTTTGGCGGCAAGCTGTTGTACTTTTCAGGATCTTTGACAAAATTGGCCTTCCTCTGTCCTTTTACAATCTTTCCAAGCGATACTATGCCTCTTGTATGCGACACGCGTGTAGTCAGCCTAATAAAAACTGGTGTCTTGAACTTCTCAGACAATTCGAAAGCAATCTTTACAAAATCTAAACATTCCTGCGAATCGGACGGCTCAAGCATCGGTATATTCCCCAGCTTTGCATAGCATCTGCTGTCCTGCTCACTCTGCGCGCTGCTCCAGCCGCTCGGATCGTCTGCGAAGACTATAAGCATGCCGCCTTCCACGCCAACATAAGCGATAGGAAAGATGGAATCAGAAGCCACGTTAAGCCCAAACTGCTTGAACGAGACAAGCGAACGAAGTCCAGAAAGCGAAGCCCCAGCAGCGGCTTCGAACGCCACCTTTTCGTTTGTGCTGTATTCAAAATATACACCAACAGAGTTCGCAAGCCGGGAGAAAGTATCCCCTATTTCGCTCGCCGGCGTGCCTGGGTAGGTCGAAGCGAACTGGATTCCAGACTCTAAAGCTCCCCTCACAATCGCCTCGTTCCCGAGCAGAATGGCTTTTTTCCCGGCTTCGTCCAAAAGCAGTTTCTCAGACATAAGTACTACGCCCGATTTTCTATTGTCATCACGCAGATAAATAAAATAAACAAAAATTTAACGTGATATTTATTATAGATTAGGCTGGTTTAAATAAATTATAGTAAACCGTAATAAATCTCTGCAAGTCACCCGAAGGATGAATTACTCTCTTGGCTTTTGAAAAATAGAAAGGGCGAAACCCGCAAGTAAAATATTAAAAAAATAAAAAATTAAAAAAATTTAGAGAAGTATAATTTATTTTCTCTTCTTCTTTTTCTTCACGTCTCACACCTCAGATGCATTAATAATAATAATTTGTCTTGGTTGAATATAAGTTTATCTAAATTTTTTTTCAAAAAATTTTAGACACTTTTTAAAAAAATTTGCGAAAAAGTCGTCAAAAATATATTTCTGACGTTTATTTCAATCGAAAACAAATAAATTTTATGAAAATCAAACTTTCAGCAACATTCGAAGGAAAATGCAAAATATGCGGCGAGAACAAGACAGTGTTCTCTGCTGGCGACGAGGACACGAAAAAAATCGTCACAGTTTGCGGGGAATGCGCGAAAAGTTTTGGAAATACACAAACTTCTGACATAATCGAGAAATACGGCGAAGTTGACGCTAACGCGTTTGAAAGTGTCGGCGTAAGCATAAAAGGTTTGGACAAACTTCAGAAAGAGCTGAAAGAACGACAAGAAAAGTCAAAGAAACTTTAAGACTTTGGCTGTGCAAATATTTTTATGAAAACTGTAAAATCGAGAATAGAATATAAAGAAAAAGCATCTAGGTTAGAACTATTCGTACGAATCCTGTACTGGATACCTGTGATAATCGTCTTGTGGATATTTTCCTTCGTAGCTTCTATTGCGCAGCTCGTGCTATGGTTCCACATCTTAATCTTTGGAAGACGCCACAAATCATTGAGCAACTTTGTGAAAGCATACGTGAATTACCTGTTTAGCATAAACGCGTATTTTAATTTGCTTACTGATGAAAGGCCGCCGATAATACCAGATAGTGAATCAGAATAGTCTTGACGTTGAAATTTTACAATTAGTTTTCTTTTCGTCTTTTTTTCGTCCCTTTTGTTTTTCGCTAACCAACCTGCTTATCGCTAACGGGCCGCGCCACCCGCATTCTCTGCATTCGTATATAAGCCCGAGCCACGGCATGAAATTCAGGTTTTCCTTTTTGCAATTTGGGCAGATGAGTATGCGACGTCTTGTCCTCTCGGTCTTTCTTTTAGGATTATTAATGTTCTTGATGTTCATCCTATCGCTTTTGTTTCTTCTTCGTTTTAGCGCTCTTCCCAGTCGAACTTTCGACTGTCCTAGGCAGTACTCTGCCAAAATCAAGAGCAGCGCCGCATTTTACGCACGTCGGAGCGCCGTTTTTTATAATTATACAATCGAAATCCAGTTTCCCGTGTATGGGACAAAAGCATCTTGCTTGCATCTATTACCGCCGTTTGTTAAAATTAAATGCTGTCATCGACTTGAACTTTCTTGGGACCTTTTTCGATATCAATATGTAAAGCTAACTTTAGATTCAATCAGCATAAAATTTTGAATTTAACCCCCGCTGTAACCAGGGAGTTTCATAGAAATTAAACTGGCAACGCTGGCTATTAGCTTTGGTTCTACAACGACTATGTCACTCGCTGTTATTATCCCTTTTAGCTTGCCGTTGTCCAGCACAGGAAGCTTCTTTATCTTGTGTTGAACCATTAGATCTACCGCTTCCTCGACAGTTTGGTCTGAATTTACCGTGACTACGTTCTTGGACATTATGTCAGACAAAAGGGTTGAGTCTGGATCGTTTCCCCTCGCAACGGATTCTAGGATATTTCTTTCTGTAAGTATTCCCTCTATCTTAGCGTCTTTAAGCACTATTAGGCTGCCTATCCTATATTTCTGCATAACTTTAGAAGCTTCTCTTACTGTCGCATCGGACTTAGCAACTACAACATTCTTGTTCATTACGTCTTTTACTAACATCAAATTAATTTTGGTCTTTCAAACTATTAAACATATTCTAAAAAACATATTCTAAATCCTAAATCCATCTAATCAATTTATACCCCAAATCTCTACTCTCGTAAAGAAATCGATTTAACTCTTCTTTTACAAATATACAATATAACTGGTTCTAAAAAGTCATGGTGCTGTCTTATGGAGCAAACGGAAGAAGCCTTGGATGTGCTGCGGAACCTGAAAAAAAGATATCAGAAGACGTTGCCCCTGAAAGTTGTTTTTAAATCGCTCATAGACGAAAGAATCTGCGATTCAAGCAGATCCGTATCCGAGTGCCTTCGCGAGCTACAGAGAATAGGCAAGATAAAACCGATAAACAGCGGGATCGACATAGAACTCTTGGAGGATGTCAAATTGGAGTATGTTCAATCATCGCTGACACCTTTCAAAAAATGAGAAAAAAAGAAAAATAAGAATTGAGGTCGAATTCGATGCCTGACGATAAGAGAGGTAGAACAAGAGAAAAAGAGAAGGAAGAAAAAGGGTGGAAAAAGACCCACGTCGGAAGGAACATCAAAGGGATTTTCAAAACGCGCAAAGAAATAAGAGTAGAACGTTTTATAATCGAGGAACTTGATAGATATATAAAACTGAACAAAAGGAGCGAGAAGAACTTAAAGTATATAGGATGAATATAGGGTGAGTTTGTAAGATAGGGTAAGGTTGTAAGTTATTAAGTCACGTTGAATTGCGCTCAATGAATTTTTTCCTTGACTCCTTTTAAATTGCCCTGCTCTCTTCTTTTTTCGTAGAACGCGAAAGCGTATCCACCTGCGGTTAGCGCAATGCCTATTATCAGCACGATCAGGAAATTCGTAGACATAGGCGCTAGGATTTTATCTATTATAGCTGACATGTTTATACCGGCTTCTGCGGCTTTGGCTTGCGTGCTCGCAGGTATTGTTGAAATCGCGTACGTCTTTGCTATCCCTATAAGGAAGTAGGATATGCCAACGAAGATCATAGGTATGCCCGTGCTTTTAAGTCTTTCAGGCCACGTTTCAGACGACACCAGAATTACTACAGCTCCTAGGGCGATTCCGGCCAAGAGATACATCTGGATGCTTTCAAAAAAAATGTGTCCTTGCGAAGACATTATTGCTGTGAACTGGCCATCTTGCATGCACCTCAAAAACTCGCAATCGTACTTCTTGTAGTACACGCTGTTAAAAACAGCTGTCGCAGTTGTTTCGACCAAAATCGTCTTGGCGTCAGCGCTCTCGTTCCTAGAAGCATAGGTCCTCAAATCATTGCAGTTGATAGTCAAATTACTTATGCCGGCAGCAAGCCCTCCCTCTCCTTGGTTGGCGGGAAGTTCTATGTAAGCTTTCCCCGTGCACAGTTCTAGCAGAGCTTTGTAGAGAGCCTCGTTGTCTACTGTTCCGGGTTGCGACTGCTCAATCTGGGCCTGCTGCGCTTCGATTTGCGGTTTGAATATTTCAAGAAACACAGATTTCATGCTTTCATATCCGGTAAACTCTGCGAGTCCGGCTGCTAAAATTACAGCAATAAGCGCTACTGAAAATATTAAGCCACCTATACCTTTGCCTATGTTTCTCAATAGCCCCATGATAATCCTATAATAATTTTGGTTTTTTGTTTAAATCTTGTTTAGAATCGTAGGATCGTAGAATCGTTTTAGCCTTTAGTCTTTTTCAATTCTTTATCCTGGCCTTCTTGAAGAATCAGTTCTCTCTCCACGAAATCTTTTGTCTGAGGTATTTTCGAGTGGGCGCTTCTAAAATCGGAGATTTTGTTTTTTATAAGGGCTGCTATTCGTTCCATTTTTCCTGGAGGGCTGTAAACTTCGCCTGTGAGATTTGCTGCCAGTTCCATGAAACCTACGCTTGCATGAGAGCATGGATTGTATTCAAGTATCGGCTCTCCGGAAACCAAGCTGTAATACATGTTTTTATCGAATGCAATCGTTCCGACAACAGGCACTTTTGTAACGTTTTCTACAACCTTGCCTAGAAGTTCGTATCCGTTGCCAGTCACCATGTTAAGCACGATTCCAACCTTTTTGCGACCGATCTGCTTAATCACGCTTAAGCAGCGCATAACATCGTTAATCATCGGCACGAATGGATTTGAGACAAAGAGTATTTCATCAGCCGCGTTCAGCACGCACACAGCTTCTCGGCCCAGACCGGGCGCCGAATCCAAGAGTATGAAATCCAGGCTGCTTGGGTCTGAAAGTTGCATGACCGTTCTTTTGAACTTCCTCAGGTCCAACCCAATCAAATCTTCCATGTCAAGCGAGGCAGGAATGAACTTAATGCCTTCATAATTGTAGATTGCCGACTCCAGCTTAGCGCGATCTAGCATTACATCGTTGAGTGTTGAACGGTAGTTGTTCACACCCAGATAATAGCTGAGGTGCGGCGTAGAAAGGTTGCAGTCGATTATCAGAACTCTTTTGCCAAGATTTTTCAGTGCAAGTGCGAGATTTGCAACCACAGTGGTCTTGCCAACGCCGCCCTTGCCAGAAGAAATACCTATGACTCTTATCAAAAGATCACCATTGTCAAAAAATCACCAACTAAGTCGACAGAAATAAATTTCGAGTTCCATTTAAATAAGCTTTTAGATTTCAAATACAACAAACTAAATAATTATATAAATTAGTAAGAACAAATCCAAGAATTAAGACTTTTGAGAAAGAATATGTAGATACATCGAGACAGATACAGGGCGATATTACGGTTCCGATAATTGAAGCAGACAAGCTTACAAAAAAGTTTGGCGACCTCGTTGCTGTGGACAACATTAGCCTCAAAATCAACGAAGGCGAGATATTCGGATTGCTTGGCCCTAACGGTGCAGGCAAAACAACTCTAATATCGATGCTTTGTACGATCCTTATACCGAGCTCGGGCACAGCCAAGGTAAACGGCTATGACATAACCAAACAGCCTGATTTGGTGCGCAAGAGCATAGGCATAGTTTTTCAGGACCCAAGCTTGGATGACAGATTGACAGGCAGGGAGAATTTGTACATGCATGCTAGGCTTTACAGAGTTCCGGACAACCAGCGAGAGAGGAGGATAGACGAGGTCCTAGACCTTGTGGAGTTGAAAGACAGGCAGAACGACTTGGTACGGCACTATTCAGGCGGCATGAGGCGAAGATTGGAGTTGGCCCGCGGGCTGTTGCATTATCCGAAGGTCTTGTTTTTGGACGAACCGACTCTCGGGCTCGACCCGCAGACACGAGAGCACATCTGGGAGTACATACAGCAGCTTGCAGAGCGCGAAAAGATAACAGTTGTTTTGACTACGCATTACATGGAAGAGGCGGATTTGCTATGCAGCCGTATCGCAATAATAGACCATGGAAAAATAATTTCCTTGGATACGCCTGACGGACTCAAAAAGATTATTGGAGGAGATAGCATAATCCTTTCAGTCGCTGACAAAGACAAGCAGCTTGTGCTGCAGGTCTTCCCAAAAGCCAAAGAGTTTGACGGGAAGTTCGCGCTCGACGTGAAGAACGCAGAAAAAGAGATAGGCAAAATTTTTGAGACAGCAAGAAAAAACAACCTGCAGATAGTCGAAGCCCAAATGCGGAGGCCGAGTTTGAACGATGTCTTTCTCCGTTTGACTGGGCGTGAGATCAGAGACGAAAAAGCAGATTCGAAGGCGCGCATGAGATTTGTGGCGGCTCATGGGTGAACTGGACGGATGAACTGGAACAAAGGTCAAAACACACGGTGAAAAGCTTGAAAAGTCTTAAGGAAGCGTTTGAGATAGAAGCTATATACGTAATCTGGCTCCGTGAGATTAAGCGATATTTGAGAGCGAAGGAACGAATAGTCACATCCCTGATGATGCCTATTTTCTGGTTTCTCGTCTTTGGCTTAGGCCTAGGCCGTGCTATACAGTTCACGGGGTTGGACGTATCTTACTTTTCCTTCGTCTCGCCTGGCATTGTGGTTATGAGTCTTTTGTTTACTTCCATATTCTCGGGCGTGTCTGTGATCTGGGACAGGGAGTTCGGTTTCCTAAAGGAGATACTCGTCGCACCCATATCACGCCTTTCAATCGTCGTCAGCCGTTCATTGGGCGGGGCAACGACTGCATTCATCCAAGGGCTGATGATTCTTGCTATGTCGGCCATCTTGGGGATTTCTATAACGCCTCAGATGCTGCTACTGATACTTCCGTTGATGATCTTGATTTCGCTTGGCTTTGTCGGCCTAGGCTTAACCATAGGCTCGCTCATGGATACTACGGAAGGCTTCCAGCTGATAATGAATTTCCTTGTGATGCCGATGTTCTTCCTCAGTGGCTCTTTGTTTCCCTTAAACTCCCTGCCTGTCTGGATAAGATGGGTGTCGCTTGTCGACCCAGTAACGTACGGCGTTGAGACGACTCGCTATATAATGACAGGGATATCTTCATTCGACCCGCTCATAAGCCTTTTCATCGTAATCGTTTTCACAGTTGCTATGAGCATCATAAGCGCAATCGCTTTCGGCAGGAGAAAGTAATAAATTAGAAGAATTAGAAGAACAGTGTAAATAGTGTAAATAGAAATATATTGTAAATGTGAAAAGCCATGGCAGAAGGAGACTCCTTTTATTACGAACCGGCAGGCGTTGTTGTTCGTAGGAGACGCGCAACAGTTCGCTCGAAAAGACCCATATTGACTTTTGCGCTTATAGCAATCTGTACACTTCTCTTCTTTTTAGATTTGGTCTACCAGGGTTACACAAATACTTCAATTTCGGATTTCCTTGCTTTTACACCAGCTACGGCTTTCAGCCAGCCTTGGACTTGGATCACTGCAATATTCGTTCATGCAGGCTTCGTTCATGCAGGCCTAGACCATCTTTTCTTCAACATGTTCGCCTTATTCATATTCGGCATTTACCTTGAGCCGCGCATAACCAGAAATCAATACCTTTTAGTATTTTTCGCAGCGGGGATACTGGGAAACTTTGCATACTGGCTCAGTTCCCCATTTAGCGCAATACCAGCTGTCGGTGCAAGCGGGGCGATATACGGGATCATGGCGATGCTAGCAGTCCTTTACCCTAGGCTTATAGTCTACGTAGGATTCGCGCCGATGCCCATTATTTTCGCAGCAGTACTATGGTTCGTGCTCGAGTTCACAGGCTTGTTCGTCCCGTCAGACATAGCGCACCAGGCGCATATAGCAGGCCTAGCCGTTGGAGTACTATACGGCTTGTATATTCGTAGGCAGAGAAACAAACTGGTTTTCTTTTGGGAGAAATAAATTTCTTTTCCATTTCTTTTTTTTTACCCACCACTAGAACAAAACCTATCTATTTCGATATCTATCGTACTGCTCTTTGTTAATGTAAAAATTTGCCGCACCGTTTCTTTCTAAGTAAAAGTCTTCATCAACATAACAGATCCGTCGCAGTTCTAACATAATTTCTCTTTTAACATCCCAATAGTCTTTACCGCCTATTCCAAACTCACGCCTCAAAATACCGCCTATCTCTATTGAGCTCACAGGGGACACTGCGATTTCCACAAGAACGTACCTTATAACTACCTTTACATCTTTAACATACTTCGGAAAAACGCCCATGGAAAAATGTTGGATAGTTAATTATTAAAATGTTCATTTTAAGGTAAGGAAAACCGTTTAACTTTTAATGTGAAATACTTATTGTGCAACTGGATGAGAATATTGGCTTGACGGTACCGGTACACTCCGAGGAATGGACGGAGAAACAGGTTTGGGGGAGAGAGGTCTTTGGAGACGACTATGCTTTTTCTGGGAAAAGTAGATTACAGGTAGATTTATTTTAAACTCCTTTAACTCTCTACGGAACTGAGGTATAGAAACACATACATACTTCTTTACAAAGAAACAATTAAAGGAAGAGACGTTTGAAAATTTTAAATGGCTGATGCAATGAAAGTCGATTTCAACGCTATGATTGACAAGCACATTGCGCGCGAACACAAACCAAAAAGCATCGGCAGGTATTATCCTTCTGAGATTGGCAATTGCATACGAAAGGTCTGGTACACGTACAAGTACCCGACTGAAATAGAACCCGAATTGAGGCGAGTGTTCGAACTGGGAAACATCCTGCACAATTTCATAGTGGACGTTTTGAAAAGCGGAAAGACGCAAGGAGTAGAGCTGATAGAGTCGGAGATACCGTTTAAAGTCCCTTACAACGATTTTGTAATCTCCGGAAGAGTGGATGACTTGATGCTCCTAAAATCAGGCGAAAAGAAGATTCTTGTCGAAGTAAAGTCTTGCAAAAGTGTGAAAAGAATGACACCTATGCCGCATCACAAAATACAGCTGCAGTTCTATATGTATGCCATGCAAGTCCACGACGGCGTGTTGCTTTACGTTGACAAGTCCACGCTCGATACGAAGAGCTTCGAAGTGCAGTTTTCCCAGAAGCAGGCCAAACGCATACTGAACAAGTTCCGCGCGCTGCACAAGCACCTGACAAACAGCAGTCTGCCGGTCGCTGAATCGAAAAAACAAAGCGATTCAAAATGGATGTGCAATTATTGCGAGTACAGGGAAAAATGCGCGAAGGATGAGAAATGAAGTTCAGTGCGGGAGGTGAGCACAGAACAAAAAGTATGGTACGTCCTTTTTTATTATATTGTTTAAAAATAAGATTTAATCTTACTACTCGTATTTCCTTAAAATAACTGTCTTACAATCAAAAAAGATGTTTTTTTAAAAGTTTAGCTTGACCGGCTGGTTTGTTGGATATTATTCGTTCGACTTCGGGCATTTTTTTAAGATTTGATTCTATTTCTTTTTGATATTCTGGTAGTGTAATTATATGAACGTTCGGACCGGCATCTATGGTAAAGTAAGCCTGAGCACCTGAACTGCGTATGTTTTGAATAAAATGGATTATCTTCATTGTTGCCGGCAACCAATAAAAAATCGGTGGTTCGGAACTCATCGTGACAACATGCATTGATATGGCGTCTCTTTCCAAAGCAGGTCCTAACAATGAGAAATCTTTTTCAACTATGCCTTTTCTGACATCTTTTAGGTTTTTTGACACCAATCCTAATCTAGCTTTAAAAAATGGGCTTGTTTCTGCACGTGAATGTCCTATGGTTGAGCTTACAGGTTTTTTTCCAGAACTTACAACAGCTACGATATCACGAATATCAAAATGATCTGGACCTTCTATTGAATACGCATACGAATCTTCACTTCGAACGGCTGAAAGCCACTCTACAAAACCAGATGGTATAGATCTGCTGGCCGAACCAGAACCACGTCTTGCTAAAATAGTCAGCTCTTTTTCCGTTAGTTCAATACCAAGAGCAGTTGTCGCTGCGAGACTAAGAGCAGCAAAGCCACCTGCAGAGGAAGCCATACCAGCCGCTGTAGGGAAACTGTTTTCTGTGACTATTTTCGCTTTAAGATTTTTATCAGCCATTTTCCTTATTATATTCAGATGATTGACAATTCTTTCGAGAGATTTGCCAGAAACTAGTTTTCCAGATAAAAAAACCATGTCTTTTTCATAATCTTTAGAAAACTCGATTGTAGTTGTAGTGTACATCTCACTCGTGTTCATGGATATAGAGTTATTTAGAGGCAAATTCATCTCAGAATCTATCTTACCCCAATATTTTACAAAAGCTATGTTAGAGTGAGCTAGGGCTGTTGCTTTCATTATAAACACTAATTTAAAATAATGATTTAATATTTAACTAAATTACCGCACTATACTTTTTGTTTCATGCAGTAGGTGGGATTTGAACCCACGCAACACGTAAGCTATAGTTGAACAATTATTAAATCTTAAATCTTCTTTGGTTTGCCTTTTGCATATCTGCTTCTTTCAAACCCGTGCTTGTACGACTTGTAGCGCTTTTTCGGTTTTTTCTCAGGCTCGTAGTTTTCCCAGCCCATTTTCACATCACATTTCAACACTGCTCACATTTAAAAATAAGAAATTACTTCTTTTTCGATTTGGTTCCGCATCCGCAACCCATCAAATCACCTCTTCTAGACTTCATTTTTTCCACTTAGACCTCAAGCCAGTCCATTCCTTTTCATAATCTCCTTTTGTCTTCCACTGCGTTCGCTTTCGGTTTTTGATTAATATGAAAACCAGAATCGCGCCACCGACGACAGCAACAATAGATACGATAGTCCACGTATAATTCTGCATGTCTCCTAGGCCGATTAATGGAAGGCCGCCGCCTTGCCTTGCGCAGTTGTAATCCAGGCAGTAGTAGCCTTCTACGCAGTCTCCGTCCGCGCAGCACAAAACAGTCTCTATGTTTGCAGCGCAGACTTTTACTCCTTTGTTTGCATCTGTTTTGCAGCTGTATGTTGTTTTCTTCATGTCTTCGCATTTGATGCCGCCGCAATCCTCGTCGCTCTGGCATTCGTCTGTCAGAATGCTTGTGGTGGTTGCAGCAGCTGTCGTAGACGTAGTCTGCGCGGTTCCTGAAATAGTCTTTATGGCCGATCCCAACGGCAAGCCGTATATAACAGCATTCTCGCCTATAGAACTGTTTGCTGTAATTGAAACAATGTCAAACTTATATGTGCTGCCGACCGCGCCGTTTTTCATTTCGTATGCGATCAAAAAAGCTCGGCTGCTGTTGGCTGGTATTCCATAGCCGTTGGCTATATCGAAATCTACAACGCCGTCATCACGGGAATAACTTTTATATCCGAGCATTGTTTCACCAGTATCGTATACGCCGTTGTTGTTGCTGTCTGCCACCAGATATACAACCCTCACGTCAGTCTTTTCATCACCTGTCCCAGAAGCAGTAAGGAATAAAGTATAAATTGAAACAGACTGAATCGAGCTGGCTGTTGCGTTGAATTGCAGCATTACGTTGTACCCTGTGTCGGTTGCAAGATTCCACTCATGGCTTGCCGGGCTTGCCGAACCGACTGCTATGGTCAGTGTTGGCTTTGGAGCTGCTGTCACATCAAACCCTACAACAGAAACGTTGTCTACGAAATCTATGGAAGAGTTGTAAACGCCATCCCTGTTTATGTCTGCGACTACGTCGTACTTGCCAATCCTCGGCCTGGTCCATATAGCTGTTATCGGTATCAGCCCGCTTGAGTTCGTTGAGAGCTCGCGATAGCCTGTAGATGCGTCGGAAAGCATAGTTCCGTCGACCCAGCTGTCGTTGTTCGAAACTATGTATATGCGTATCTGCTGGGTTGTGGATGTTATGTTCGTGCTGGTTAAGTACACAGTTCCGTTGTCGTAGAAGCTATCGGTTGACGAGCCGGTTGAATTGCAAGCCCAGATTTCCGCAGCCGATGCAGACCGAACAGCTCCAGATAAAAACAAAGCAAGAAATGAGAACAGGAAAACCAGTAGGAGTGCAAAGGGCGCTTGGACCGTTTGGGCCGGAGGCACTTGTGCAGCATCTCTTTTAAGAAATTTCATAAATTTTATTTGTGTTAGTAAAAATAAACGTTTTAACGTTTTAAGTAATTTTTAAACCAGCGGAAAATAAAATCTAATAATGGCATTCGTGAAATCTAAGCTTGGAAGTAACAAGAAAAAGCTGCTCGGGGCGCTGGTTATAATAGCTTTCGTAGCCTTCGGCTCGATTCTAGCAACAAGATACTTAGCACAGCTTGATATAGATTTAGGAGTCTTGACTCTGGCAATAATAACGATAATCTCACTTGCCCTGCTTTACATGGAAATGCGCACCAAAATTAAAAAATCTCGCAGAAGGTAAAAGCTGACATATGTTGCTAATCGCTGAAAATACCTAGAAAACTCTCAGCTAACCGGTATTTTTCCTTTTGCCAAGTCCATGCAGAAGCTGTTTATGTTGTCCAGCTCTTTATCGATTATTTCCTGTATCTCCTTTCTCATTTCGTCCACAGATCCGTTAGCCATTACGACCTGCGCAGCCGCCAGTTTTGGATGGTCTATCCTCCTTCCGATTTGACTGAGCATCCAGACGTATACTTCCTTGATGCCGTTGACGTTGTTGTATATTTCATTAGCGATCCTATAAGAAAGCGCGTTGTATATCTTGCCTACGTGGCTTACTGGATTTTTCCCAGCCGCTGCTTCTGAAGCTTGAGGTCTGTTGAGAGATATGACGCCGTTTGCACGGTTGCCTCGCCCCACTTGCCCGCAGTCCGCGCCGTCGGCGCACGTGCCGCCAACAGTCAGATATACGCCATTTATCCCGCGTCCACGTTCATCAAGCGTGTTCAAGTAAACCTCTACCTCTTCGAATTCGCTGCTTTTATCTTTGTCTTTGCCTTCGTCCCTGTCATTCAAGAACTGATGTATTGCTTCTTCAATCTCGGCCTTCTTTTTAAAGTAGTCGTCCTCCGACTGCACGAAGCGGTCGACAAAAGCCATGGCCACAGTCAGGCTTAGGTTGCGTCCTTGCCTGCATCCCATGACTTTTATGTCCTCCCCGGAAACAGGTAATTCGGATTTGAACTTCTTCGAGTTCAGGTGCTGCTCGAGCTCAAGTACTATTTTTTCCGTTGAAGTGTAAGGTGCATAGCCTACAACTGCGCTCGTATCGTTCGCTCCAAGCACCGCACCCTTTTCTCTTCTTGCAAAAATGTCCGTAAGCGCAGCCGAGCCGTGCTTCAGCTCGTTCTGGTACCTTACGTCTTTCTCTGGGTCTACGAAACGCAAATTGTTTTTGAACCACTCCTTCGCTGTTCGTATTGCTATATCGTTTACAGGAATGTCAACATCGCCAGCTTTGTACGTAGCACGGTCGCCTATGACAAGCAACATCGGCTTCACAATCTTGCCGCCGCCGAACTTGTATTCTACCTCGCCGGCTGCAAGCAGGGACTTGTCTGTGTTGTGGTGAAGGATGGTGCCAACGCGTTTGAGATACTCTTCACACAAGTTCACGGAAATTTGGTTCATCAACCTGTCGCATATCGTGTCAGGATGCCCCAAGCCCTTGCGCTCCACTATTTCCACGCGATGCTCTTCCACAGGTGTGCTGTCAAGTTTTTCCACAACGATATTTTTAACAACGTTACCCTCATCTCCAAAACTCATTCGACCGCCTCCTCGCCCCCCAACTGTAACCAAATCTTAACTAAACCTTTGGTACGTATTTATTAATATTTTAGTGAAAGAAATATTCCTATAGGAATATTAGCATTTAGGTGCTTTTGATACTATGCGGTGATTTTGATACTACCAGATACAAAAGAAATAGGACGAAGAAGAAAACAGTTCGGGCTTACGCAGAAAGAATTGGCAGCGATTGCAGGTTTAAGCCAGTCTTTAATCGCAAAAATAGAATCTGAAAAAATTAACCCAAGCTACAGCATTGTGAAAAAGTTATTCGAAGTTTTTGAAAACATGGAAAAAAAGAACGAGCTGAAAGCAAAAGACATAATGAGCAAGAACGTCACGTTCATCAAGAAAAACGACACTGTCGGGCACGCGGTCGAGATGATGCGCAAAACCGGCTATTCGCAGCTGCCGGTCGTGGAAAAGAAACGAGTAATAGGGCTTATATCAGAAAAGACTATGCTCGATGCAATATCAGAAGGAAGAGACTTGTCTAAAATTTTGAATAAAAAAGTCGAAGCGGCATTAGGCGAAGCCCCGCCAGTAGTCAACGAGAACGAACCAATAGATTCCATATCCAGTTTGCTGAAAAACAACCAGGCGGTCTTGGTGACAAAGAAAGACAAGATGGTAGGGATAATAACAAAAGCGGATTTATTCAAGATTGCGAAGAAGTAAAAATTTAATATGCTTGTACTATGGTGCCTGGAGGACAATATTTTTTAATTGATTCAGATTGAGAAATATATCTTTCTTGCCATCCGTTACATTGAGAAGAATCATTAATTAATTCATTTCCTAATTTGCAGGTGTTATTTTCTGGATAGAATTCAAAAGGTATGCACATTATTCCTGGCCCGCATGGTGGTGTGAAAAATTGATATAATGAAACAGAAATAGCAACAAATAATACAATAAATACAACGACTGAAAATAACACAAAAAAGGGTTTGCTTTTATATTTCCATCTTTTGTAAACAAAATAAATAATTAATGATGGTGTCAAGATAGAAAGAATTAATGTAAAAATCATGGATTCTAAGCTTGGCCCAAAGCAAACTGTCATAATATCTGATTTAATTTGCACGAGATAAATAACTAATAGATTTTATTTGGTTTAAACCGAATGAATTACTCGAGGAACCCATTAAATCTTTAACTTTTAATTGGGAAAATGAGCCAAAATTTGGACTAGTTATTTAAGATTTACCCGATATAACTTGGCATCTCTTCTTTCATTTTCTCTTCTTGGATTTTTTTCCTGCGCTCCTCGAAGTTTGTGTAGTGCTTTTGCAGCGTTGGCGTCAGACTGGGCATTATTCTCTTCAAAGCGTCCTCGAAATGCTTTTCTCGTACTTCTTTCGAGTCCAGATTCTCTCTCAACGCATTCATTCCGGCTTCCCTGACTAGCGCTTCCAAATCCGCGCCCGAAAAGCCTTCGGTGCGTTTTGCGATTGTTTTCAGGTCCACGCCTTTCAACGGCATGCTCTTGGTATGTATCTTCAAAATCTGCAGCCTTGTTCTCTCATCCGGCGGCGTGACAAGCACGAACCTGTCAAACCTTCCCGGGCGCAGCAGAGCCGAATCAATCATATCCGGCCTGTTCGTAGCAGCAAGCACTACGACGCCCTGCATCTCCTCAAGTCCGGACATCTCTGAAAGCAGCTGCGACACGACAGTCTCAGTGACCTGGCTTCCTGTGTGCACGCCTCTGCGCGGTGCGAGTGCGTCGATTTCGTCGAAAAATACAACAGTTGGTGCAACCTGCCTCGCACGTCTGAATATGTCTCTTATCGCTTTCTCAGACTCACCAACCCATTTCGAATAAATCTGCGGACCTTTTATCGAAATGAAGTTTGCACCCGATTCTGTGGCTACTGCGCGGGCAAGCAACGTCTTACCGCAACCAGGCGGCCCGTAAAGCAGCACGCCTTTCGGCGGCCTTATTCCAACTCGTTTGAAGCTCTCTGGGTTTTTCAGCGGCCACTCAACCATCTCTTTCAACTGCTGCTTGATGTCCTCTAGTCCGCCTATATCTTCCCACTTGACTTTCGGCACTTCCACAAGAACCTCGCGCATCGCACTCGGCTCAACTACGCGCAACGCATTGTCAAAATCCTCGCGCGTTACAACAAGCTTTTCTATTATTTCTCTGGGCAGCTCTTCATCTTCCTTCCATTTTATTTCCGGCAGCACCCGACGCAAAGCAGACATGGCCGCCTCCTTTGCAAGCGCTGCTATGTCCGCTCCCACGTAGCCATACGTGATGTCAGCAAGATGATCAAGATTGACGCTCTTGTCAAGAGGCATGTTTCTGGCATGTATCTTTAGAACTTCAAGCCTGCCGTTGCGATCAGGTACAGGAATCTCTATTTCCCTGTCGAACCTGCCGCCTCTTCTCATAGCAGGGTCCACAGCATTCGGTCTGTTCGTAGCAGCGATTACAATTACCTTGCCGCGGGCTTTCAATCCGTCCATTAGCGTGAGCAACTGCGATACTACGCGCCTTTCCACTTCGCCCGTCACCTCCTCACGCTTCGGCGCGAGCGAGTCTATCTCATCTATGAAAATAATCGACGGAGCGTTCTTCTCCGCATCTTCGAAAATCTTGCGTAAGTTCTCCTCGGACTGCCCGTACCATTTACTGTTGTGGAGCAACAACATATTTTCGGCTTCGACGAAGTTAGAATTCTCCTTCACGCCTAAGTCTATCAAGACTGCTTTTTTGTTTTCGATTTCTACATTCTCTATTTTCATCCAACCCAGGTCAGAATTCGACAGTAAGTCTAACTGTTGCAAAATTTTTCTGCCAGTTTCGGTTTTAACATACGGTCTCATAAGTTCAGCAATTTCCTTTACTTTGGGTATTGTCAGCAGCTTCCTTCCAGAGATGTACGGCTCGACAGAAGATTCTTTGATTTCTTTTCCATACCTTATTCCTTCTACATGTTTCAACTCCTTTAACAGTTTATGAACCGGAAGAGCGACAGAATCTTTGAATTCGTGATTATTTCCAAAGTATTCTTCTAGCTTCTCAGTTTGTTTTTCTGGTTTCACGGTTTCGTAGAATTTCCTTCTCCCACTCCCATCTAGAATCTCAATCATCCATAATTTCGACAACTTCGTTTCCCAAGGGCTGATTTTCGTTCTTATGCCTAGGGTTGCAAGTAACATCTTAATCCCAAGTAGTGCTTTTCTGGAAATTGAAAAGAAGCGGAACGTCGGATAGCCTTCTTTGCTAAAGGCAACCGTTCCATCCCCTTCCATGTAAGCTTTCAAAAATCTTGCTATCTCTTCTTCGCTACACTTGAATATCATTGGCGAGATTTCGAGTTCTTCCCCTTTCCTACCTTCTGGAAAACCAAAAGTCTTTTTCAAAAACTCTGCGAGCATCTTCGAGTATACGACAATCTTTTCAGTACTATTTTCGTTTATCCTACTTTTGTCTATGCCAAATAATTTTACAAACAGGTCCTTTACTCTTTTTCTTATAGCATTGTCCGTATTAGAGATTGAAACTTCTTCATTACTGATGCAACCTTCCGAATACATGAAACCTAGAAATTCTAAGAGCTCTGGAGATGTTTCTGTCGGCAGTTTTATCGCTTTCATCTTTTTCATATTCGATTTTGTCGAAGAATAGGCGGCTTCAATGTTTGAAAAATCTCCATCATATTCTGCAATCGGTACCCATTTGTCCTTATGCTTTACAAAAGTATTTTCAACTTGTTTCCACCACTCCAGTTTCTGCCTATCTCCAGCAGGTAATTTTAGCACGAATGCAACATAGTCATCAGCGCCTAGCTCTTTCGCTTTCTTCCATTCTGTCTTTCCTTCACAATCTATTGCAAGGAACGGTTGATTCTCAGAAACCTTGACCTCGTTCCCATTTTCAAGCACCACCTTGTAAATTTTTTGAACAGGAACTTCAATCGCATATTCGATGTCGTCCTTGTCGATTTTTAGATTATGATCTACACCGAAAACTTTTGGATTTTCTTTGAAGTAGTATGACTTGTATTTTCCAGTAATGTTCTGATGTTCGGACAGTTCTGGTATTTTGCCCGCTTCGACAATCCCAGCAGGATTAAGAATTATTGGAGTTTCTTTGGCAACGCACATTACTTCTGGCCCTGAGATGGAAATGAAGTTTGCACCGCTTTCGTTTGCTACAGCTTTTGCAAGCAGAGTTTTTCCTGTTCCAGGCGGCCCGTAAAGCAGCACGCCCTTAGGCGGCTCAACGCCCAGACGCTCGAAAATTTCCGGATGCCTCAACGGAAGCTCGATCATCTCGCGTACCTTCTCAACCACGCCTCTCATACCGCCGACGTCTTCGTACGTAACAGTAGGAATGCCGCGCTCCTCGAGCTCCATGTCTTCCGGAGCTCTCGGCTGTATTTCGAGCTCTGTTGCATCTGTAATAAAAGCAACGCCTTTTGGGTTAACGTCTGTAACTACGAACCTTGTCTCTTCCGGGAACGGAGTAAAGAAAGAGTCGATGCCAAAAAAACCCTCTCCAAAAAATTCCTCAAAGAAGCTTGTCGGAGTTTCGCTGTCCCTTCTTCGCACAACAGGCGATGGCACGATTATGTCCCCTTTCACAACAGGACGCCTGTACAAATTCTGTCTTATCAAGTTTGGAGAAATATGAATCACAAGCCCCTTCTGCGCTGGCGCAAGCGTAACATTTTTCGCTTCTTTCACGTCTACTTTTCTTATTCTTGCATACTCGCCTACACCACTTCCGCAGTTCCTTCTCATTATACCGTCCATTCGCACAATCTTCAGTCCAACATCAGATGGATAAGAACGAACAGCTATTCCAGCAGTCTTTCGCGATCCCTCTACTTCTACGATGTCCCCTTCCTTTATTCCAAGTTCGCGCATCGATTCCGATCCTGTTCTAATGATTCCTCTTCCCGCTTCGCCTCTTTCCGTAAGTTCGCCAACCTTCAACCTGATTTCGTCAGCCATTTATTTCAATTCCTCCTCAGCTCTTATAATTCAATTCGTTTTTTATTCAAAAATATCTTCTTACTCTTCTTCACCTTCGTCCTCGTCCTCCTCGAGTTCAAGTTCGTCGCCCTCGTTTAGCAAGACTTTGAATGTGTTCCACATGACCTTGTTCGCCCAGCTGCGGAAGAAGCGGAACACGTCGTCGGTTTTTTGATCATCGATAATTATCGAACTCTGGTCGACCTTCTTGTGCGGCACCTTGTCCAGCACGCCAGCCCGCTGATAAACGTATTCCTTCTCCTTTCCTTCAACATCTTCGGTCTTCACGGTCTGCTTCCATCCGTACAATCCGCGGAAGAACTTGTTTCTCTCTGAAGCGCTATCAAACTTCTCGCCGCGCACGCTGAAGCACACGAGCGTCGCCCGCCTTTCGGTCACGCGCTCCTTCTGCCGTTCCTTCTGTTGCTCTTTGCTTTTCTTCTCGGTCCGCATCTCTTCTCACTTTTTAGGGTGCACGTGCACTAAAATTTTTAATATATATACATCATAAAAGTATATAAATGTTTGCAAAGAAGATTTTGTCGCATATTCGGTTGCTTTTGATATTTTTATCAGTTTTGGCACAATAGGTTGCTAAATTTTTAGTTAATTAGCTACAGAGTTTTCTAATCTTCCGAAGGCGTTATCCATGGAACTATAAAGTCCCACCAAACCCACTTCCGCAATTGCGCTTAAACAATATGCAAGTAAGCCAAAACTGCGAGAATCAGGAGTTAACATGGCACATATAGATGAAGATCTTGCTATTCCAATAGCGATAGAACTTTTTAATGGATTCCTAGATGTATCATACTTTTTTAAAGTTGTGTAAAGTTTTATTTCACCTGCTAAAGGCGTATAAAAAAGAAGAGAATTGCCAAATTCCCTTAAAACATATTTAACTTTGCTCAAACTTTGATTCATAATTAGTTTATCAACAACTAAAGATTTAAGATTTATATTCATTCGCTTTTTTAATTAAGCTTAGCCATCTGTTTCTGTCCAACTGCAAATCTATGTCGGCCACTTCGCTTGGAGTTTTCCCTAATGTCTGATGTGTTCTTATAAAATTATAATAAGTCCTGAACCCTTCTGTCAAGTCCTTAGCTGTAATCCTCGACTTGAACCCACGCATTACCTTGTCATGCTCACTTATAAAAGATTTAAATCTTTAACTGTTTTTAAATTAACTATGGCACACGAACAAACATTTTTAGAATATCAAGAGCAAGCATTAATGTCTACTTTAAGATTAATGGTAGATGGAGCAGAAATATACGGTAAGAGTATAGAAATAGCATACATGGCTTTCAGAGAAGCTGTTGAATTACTGGAAAAAAATGGACTTTTTAAAAACGCTAAGGAAAAAGCAGAAGAGACTATAAGAAGATACGAACTTGAAGACAAATAATCAACTTCTTTCGAATCTAATTCTTTACCAGGTTCTGTTAATTTTACGGGTCTCAGATACAGGAACTTAGAGTTTCAAAGTACGAAAATCTTCAAAAATTTTCAAAATGCTAACTTCTTCAAAATAAAGAGATAGTATATTATTGAAACAACTGAAGCGACTGTAGTTGTGACGATCAGGAGCAGAACAAAAATTAGTTTTATGTCTGCTGTCAAAGATCCTAATGGTATCAGCATCACAGTGAATACGAAAGAAAAGACTATGCACACAGTCACTATCAGGAGCGGCAAAAGGTGTGTGAATATTCCGATAGTCTGATTTTTCTGCTTTGCCATATTTAAAATTGGATTTTCCAGAACTAATAAGTTTTATTTTTTGTTTGTTCATACTCTACGTGGTGGAAAATACTGCAGGATTTCTCTTAAGTCTTTTTTATCAATGACGTAGTCTGCTACTTTTTTGACGTAATCGTCGTTAGAATTAAAAGCTATTGCTAAACCAACTTCTTTCATAACAGGCAAATCGCTATCTTCGTGGCCGAAATATGCACACTGTGCTGGGACAAGGCCGTCAGGCTTTATTAATTCTTTTAAATAATTAACTTCGCCTTCACGATCGCAAGGAATTAAATCCCATCTAACCATTCTTTCATTATCGCCAAAAATAATGTCGCAGTGAGCAACCGCATAATCGAGGTCGAACAAATCTCTCGCTCTCGACACCAACGCTTTAATACCACCACTGATTACACCTGTTTTATAGCCTCTGTGTTTAAGTTCTTTCAACGCGTCCTCCGCGCCTTCAGTGGGTTGTGCAGCGCTGATTACTTTCATAAATCTTTCTTTAGTAAGGCCAAACAATTGAAAGACCCTACACGCTTCCCCGCTCCATTCTATGTAAGATTGGAATTTCCCAGAGCGATACATTTCCTTAAGTCTCTCGTGTTCACTGGCAGCACCCAGTTCTTCGAAAATACGAGGCCAAATGCTATCAAAAAGTAGGCCGTCCACGTCAAAAAATATCGCCACTATTTCTTGTCCATACCTTGAAAGAGCCATGACACAGAATTAGAAAGTTAAGAAATTTAAGTTTATTTTATAATTTCATTATTTCGCCTTTTTCTTCTCCGTTGCAGTTTTCGCTTCTACTGTTTTACTGGTTTCTACTTGTTTGCTGATTTCCGCCGACTTGCTTTCGCCACTTTTAGCTCCGCTTTCGCCCTTTTCTTTTTCTTTCCCTTTCCCCTTTTTTCCTTTTCCCCAGTTCTCCTTCGTCTTGCATTTGTGGTTTATGCACATGCGGTACGGCCTCATGCCTTTGCGCTGCACTTGTATCATCGGCATGTTGCACTCCTTGCATAGAGTTCCGAGCTTCGTTATGAATCCGTTCTGCGGCAGCGGGAAACCGGTCTTGCACTTCGGATATCCGCCGCATCCGATGAAGCGTTTGCCCGTTCTTCTGGATACTATAACTTTCAAATCAGCGCCGCAGTTCGGGCACGGTCCCATGTTTCGCTCTTCCTTCCTCGACTCTATTAAGCTCTCTAAAAGCTTTTTGCCGACTTTCTTCTCGCTCTTCTTGAAGTCAGCCAGAATCTCGGTGAGCACGATTTCAGCTTCCTTTACAACCGTCTCTCTCTTCTTCTTTCCTTCGGACACTTCTTCCATTTCCTTTTCGAACTTTTTTGTCATCTCTTCGCTCAATATGCGCGGGCATTGCTCTTTTAGTACTTTCGTAACAACCTCTCCGAGCTTTGTCACAGTTATGCTCTTGCCGATTATGTATTTTCTGTCGTACAAAGTCTGCAGGATTTCCGCGCGGGTGGCGCGTGTGCCGAGGTTTTTCTTCTCCAGCTCCTTCAATATCGAACCTTGGCTGAAACGACCGGGCGGCTGCGTTTCCTTGTCGAGCAAGTCCACCTTCTTCACGTCAAGCTTGTCGCCGATCTCGAGAGCGGGCAGCTGCTGCTCCTCGAATGCAAGATATTTTCCATAAAACTTCGTCCAACCCGGCTCAAGCGTTGTCTTGCCGATAATTTTGAATTTATTGCCTTCTATATCCAAATCAACAGTCATGCTCTCACGCGTAGCTTCGTCTGCGAACACTGCAAGAAATCGTCTAACTATCAAGTCGTACATGTTTTTTTGCGATGAGTTCAGTTTCTCAAGCGCTGGCGGTTCGAATGTTGGATACACAGCAGGATGTGCTGGATCGGTCTGCTTTCCTTCGTTCGGAATAAATCCTGTTCCAGCTTTCGCTGCTTTTTCCAGAAGTCCTTTTGCCAGAGCTTCGTAGGGCTTCAGTTTTGCCAACGCTTCGAGTATCTTTTTATATCCTATGCTCGGAGGGAGCTTCTGCGAAGACGAGCGCGGATAAGAGACAGCACCGCTTTGGTACAGCGTTTCGACTATGCTCAGCGTCTGCTTGGGCGAGTATTTGAACTGCGCGTACGCCTCGGCCTGCATGTCTGTTGTGTTGAAAGGAACGGGCGGCTTCTGCTTGTACGTGCGCTTGGTTATGTTTTTGACTGCTGCTTTCGCGCCGGGCTTTTTGCATGATTTGTATACAGCCTCGGCTTCTTCCTTTTTCCATATGTTGCTCTTCTCGTACGCAGTTGTGAGCTCGGTTTTGCCGGCCTTCACTTTAGCCTCGATCTGCCAGAAAGGTTTTGACTTGAACTTCCTTATATCTAATTCTTTGTCGAGAAGCATGGACATAGTCGGACCTTGTACACGACCGGTCGATAAAATAGCGAACCCTCCCTTATCTGCAGCATTTTTCATGGCGAGCGTGAGTGCGCGCGTCAAGTTAATTCCCCAATAAAAATCCAGATAGTGCCTTGTTAGCCCGGATTCTACTTGGCCCATATCAAGGTGTTTTGAGCGTTTCTCGTACGATTCAATCAGTTCGTCCTTTGTAAGTGTTGAGAACTTCATTCTTTCCGCATCGTTCCTTTCTGCCATGAATTTCAGCACGTTAAAGCCTATCACGCTGCCTTCTGTATCGTAGTCTGTTGCCACGATAAAATTAGTCTTTGGATTATCTCTGTTCTCCTTAATGATATCTTCTATATTTCTGTAATACTTTTCAGAGAATTCCGAGCCTTTCTTTTCAAAGCTGGGAACCCATTGAGTTTTGAAAGTAGGATAGCTCCAACCAGAGCCGTCCTTCACAGTGTCAAGCGCGAATATGTGGCCTACTGCTGAAACGACGAAGAACTTGCCGTTGCCTTTCCTGAATTCGTACCAGAAAGCCTCCCTGTTCTCCTTTTGCTTCGCGCCGCTTCCGCCAAGAGCTTCCGCTATTCTTTTTGAAGCGTCAGGTTTTTCCGTTATTATTACAGTCGCCACCATTTCGCTACACCATGCTACACCAGAGCTCATGCACTAAAAACTCACGTAGTTTAAAACTTGCTGTTCTTTAAATATCGAACCTATATTATATATTCTTTTTGGTGCGATAGTACATCAGGCGCGTGGCAGACGTAACGTAAAATTCAGAAAGTCAGAATATTGGATTTATTCTAAAATTATAGGTTGCGGTTGCCTCTCGAACGTAATCTCCATTGCAGCCAAACGGCTTTCGAGGAAAACTATCTTATCTATTAGCTCTTTGATCTCTGCATCTTGAGGCACAACGATCGCCTTTTCAAACTCCGCACGCTGTGCGAAGTTGCTTACAGCCGAATTCACTTTTGCCAGAGAATTCTCCAGCTCGGACATGCGCATCCCCAGATCGTTGATGACGATCTTCATTTCCTTCGGCAGGCCCTCTTCGCGCTTCAACAGTTCGACAGCCTTTTCTGCAGATTTTGCAGATTCGGCTAGCTTGACAACAATCCCTTTCATCCCGTTAATTTCGTTTTTAAGACCGACAATTTCATTTTTCATCGTCTTCGCGTCCTGTGCTGCGTTTTTGGCATCTTTGACATCTTTGTACGCATTCAAAAGTTCATTCGAAAATCCGTCCAGTCTTTTCGCCAGTTCGCCGACCTTGCTCTGAACTTCGGAATAGTTCGCACCAATTTGCGAGCTTATTTGGTTTCTAGTTCTGTTTTCCAGAGCCTTGGTCGCGCTTTCAAACGCCTGAGAAATTTGGTTGATTTGCTGATTGGTCTGATTGATCTTTCCATCTACCATGCTTTGTATCGCGCTTTGTGTTGAGTTCTGCGCCGCGACAAGGTCTTTTCTCTCCACTCGGTTCTTTACATCCAGCCTAGTCGCTTCGAACTCCTTTCTAAAATTCCCAAAGTCGTCTGTAATCTTCTTCATATCCCTTTCAACGTTTCTCATAGACATTATGCGCTTGTCAAGGTCGTTGTACATAAGCTCCATCCGCTCAGAGAGCCTTCGCACTTCTTCTTCGGCAAATCTGAAATTCTTTATCTTGTCGTCAACCTCTTTCTTCAGGTCAGTCAAACGGTCCAAGCTTTCGAACTTCTCTGCGATGTTCTCGACATTGTTTATATCCGCCGTAAGCTGCCTTACGACTCTCTCCAAAGATTCTATCTGGATCTTCGAACGCTCAATTTCGTGCTTTTGTGCTTTCATGTCATTCAATATCTGCTGTGCCGGAGATTTTTCTGACTCTTTTCTCAAAAACTCAATCTTATCTCTCAGCTCGTTAAGTTTCAAGTCGGTCTCCACCCTCTTGTCGCTCAGTATGTCAACGCCGGCTTTGAGCGAGTTCATCTTTGAGTTTATAAGATCTAACTCCGCTACGTTCAGTGTCGGTTGCCCTGGCTGACTTTTCATCCTTTCAAACATTTCTTTTTTCAGGCCGTCTAGCACGAACCGCATCGATTCAATCTTACCGTCCAACGCCTTCAAATTCTTTCTCAGTTCGCCGATTTCAAGATAACTGACATGTTCAACTTCAGGTTTGACTTTCAGATTCGTAACATCCTTTTCCAATAAATTGATGCGTTCGGTAACTTCTGAAGGGATTTGCGGGTTTTTTTCTAAATTTTCAATTGCAGTCTTGGCAACATTTTCAACTTCTTTTATTTTGTCTTCCAGCACTTTTGTGTCAAGTCTGCCTTCTAGCCCTTCAAGCATTTTCTTCAGCTCGAGAATGCCGGCCTGCTCAACCATGACAAGGTCTTCCGAGTCCTCTATGCGTGTTGTAAGATCGTCTACCGTTTTCTTTGTTTCTTCCAGGAATTGCTTGTTCTCGACCGCACCGCTGAGGGCTTTAACATTGTTGCTCAGCTCAGAGATATTGACTTCTAAGTCGACGAAACGCTTTTCCATGTTCTGCAGACTAAGCTTGAACTTCTCTTCCACTTTGCTTATGTCGTATGGAACTGGAGTTTCATAATCTTCAGGTGTTTTGGATCTGGCCAAGAATTCACCCTGTAAATATTTCTCCTACTAACTATTTCTCTTCCTCGTCCTAAGAATAGTTTGTTTTTCTCGAAATATTAGTTTTTGCTTTTTCTCCTGCCTTTTAATCCACCAAAACCACATCGCAATAACAGCCAATATCATGCCCTCGCGCCAGAGCACCGTATGCACGATTTCCAGATACTGGAAGCCGAAGCTGTAGGCTGCTGCCACAGTAGTAACAATTCGCACCACATTCAGAAGGAATATAGCAGCAACGCCTACGGAGAGGAATCTAAGCTTTCTCCTGTCGTTCGGCACTGGCGTCGCCAGCACGAGTGCGGCAAATGCGTACATGCTTTTCCAGGCAGTGCAATCCATGTCCATCAGTATGTTCACGGAATCTGACGCGTTTGAGCTTGAAATAACAAAGCTAGCGCTAGATGCATCGAGCCTTGCCACAGGATATCCTGAGAGCTTGAGAATCGAATAAACGACGTCCGTCAAAAACAGTTGCAGAGGATAAAGCTGCAATCCGGAAAAAATTACAAGGTACATGGGTATCGCAAGCAGGTTGAACTTGAGCAGGAAGACTGCTGCTGCTTCGAGCTTCTCCGCGTTACTGTCTACAAAATTCTTAACAGAACTCTTCATGTTTTCACTTCTTCAGGATTTTTTTGATGGCATTGGATAAGTTGTCCGACTCTTCTTTTATCAGCAGGCTCACAACTTCGTCGAGCACGCTTTCCAAATTCTTTTTCTTCAGGGTATCTTCTATTTTGTTGAACGTATGGGCGTTGCCCTTCCAGGCTTTTATCGCTGCTGCAAGCGCGTCGCGTTCATGCTTGTCTCCTGTCTTCAGTTCGACTCCATTTTCTTTCTTGTATTTTTTCTTGAAAGCTTTTACGAACTTGTGCTTTTCGATGTTGGACATGGATTTTTCAGGCACGAAAAGAACGCTTCCCATAGATGCTGCTATCTTATAGACATTCTTCGGGGTCGGCGAAACATCCACAGTTACAATCAGCGGTTGGCCGAACTTGATAATCTTTGATATGATTTCGCTCTTTCCCATGTTGCGCTTGCTTGACAGATGCACCAACTTTCCGTGCAAGTCCAGTATTGCTATGCCTGTGTTTGTGCCAGGATCGATTCCCACTATTGTTGCTTTTATGCTACCACCGTTTCTTTTTCTTTCGTTTCCTTATACGTCTTGTCCAAGAGAGATCTGATGCGTGCAGCAAGCTTCTTGCCAATGCCTTTCACTTCCCTCAGCTCTTCCTCGCTCGCCGAAAAAACATTCGCCACAGTCCCAAAATACTCCAGAAGCCGTTTCGACAGAACGCTGCTCACGCCAGGCAGACCGCACAATATCTGTTCCTGCAGCCTTCGCTCGTCCTTCGGCTTTTTGCCGACCTTTATCGAAATTTCGCGCCCGCTTTCATGCTGCTCTTTTTTGGCAAGCCAGAATATTGTCAGCGCCGAATCCTTCGGATTCTTGGTCGAGACAACAGATGCATCGAAGTTCGTTACAAGCGTTGCTATTGCAGCTTTGAGCGCATTCACACTTATGTCCCTGTCCGATGCACCTTCTATGATAAAAACAGGCTTTTCAAATTCGTTCTTCATATTTTTTGCCTGCTCGAATATTCGTCCGTCGATTATCGAGCTTACGAAATCGCTGTGGTCTTTTCGCTCGACTACGACGCGGTCCGAGCATACGAAGTCTCCTACTGCCAGCGAAGTCTTATTCACGACCGCTCCAAAAAGCTTCAGCGCATCCGCGACCTCGCGTTCCCGGTAGTCGCACACTACAACCGTTTTTCCAACCGGTCTGAAGATTTTCTGAGATTGCATGTTAATTCTTTCACCTTATTAATTTTTTTTAATTCTTTTCACCCTAACTTCCCTTTGTCCAACTTTGTCCAATCAATTAAAGTCTTTTTCTTTTTCAGGCTTTTTCCATTCCTCAGGTCGTAAAGCACGCCTTTCATCCTTTTCTCTTTCCTCAGCGCAGCCCAATAGTATGCCTCGTCTCGCGTATCTTTTGTTATAAGAAAGATGACCTTACCTGCTGTCTGCCTGCCCACTCGACCGCGGCGCTGAATCGAGCGTATTTCGCTTGGCACAGGCTCGTAGAAGATTGCATAATCAACAGCCGGTATGTCTAAGCCTTCCTCCGAAACTGACGTGCCAACGAGCACGTTAAAGTCACCGCATGCAAATTTTTTGATCGTCTCGATCTGTTGCTCCTGCGTCAATCCTCCGCCTTCTTTTATCGCCTGGCCGATGAGGATCATAGCCTTGATTCCTTCGTTTTCAATCATATTTTTAATATTCTCAACCGTTGCTCTATAATTCGCAAATATTATTATTTTAGCATCTGGCTTTTCTCCGACTAATTTTTTTACTAATTTTTTCAGCTCAATCATTTTCGGATGCTCCTCGCCAGTTTTGTGCAACTCCTCAACCAACTGCAAAGCCTCGCTGATATATTTGTTCTTTACAAGCCGCATGTCAGTTCTCTTTTTACTCGAGGTTATTTTCTGGAAATATTCGTACAGAAAGTTTACGCCTTGCGTCTCCAGCAGCTCGACCGCATGCTCTATTTTTATCGCTTCAGCCGATCTTATCATCGCCCACAAAGCTCCGAAATTCTTCCTCGATCGTCCGTAGCTTGCCCCAACGCGCTGCTGCGCTGCCAACAGCATCTTCTTCGACGGCCTCGGTATCGGTATGTAATGCTTTTCATAAAGCCACTTTATGTCATCCTTCAGCACCTCTTCAAGCAGAGTTTTTATTTTCTTGTACTGCTCCGGAAAATCGACATAGACCCACTCGCGCTGCGTCTCCTGCACGTACGGCTGCACATCGCCGTCTGTCTCGCTTCGTATCTCAACAGCTTTTATGAACAGATTCTGCGTTATTTCGTCTATCTTCTCGCGGCTGCTTCCCGGCGATGCTGTCAGACCGAGAATGAGCGGATGTTTCGCTTGCAACATGTATTTTTTCGCGATGTACGGATAGGCGTAGTTCTTCACCGCTCTGTGGGCCTCGTCGAAGACGACGAATGTGAAGTCCGACAAATCGAGCCTGCCATTCTCCAAATCGTTCTGAACACACTGCGGAGTCGCAGCGATTATCGTCGCTTTTTTATAAATCTCCTTACGCTTCTCTGGATCGTATCTTCCAGTTATCAATGCAATATCTTCCGTAGGTATGTTCGTAAACTTCTCAAAACTCTTCGTATGCTGCGCATTGAGCGGCCTCGTCGGAGCGGTTATCATTATCTTCCCGCCGTATTTGTCCAGCCTCTCAGCACCGACAATCACGGCAATCAGCGTCTTCCCCATGCCCGTTGGAAGAACTACGAGCGTGTTGTCATTCGCGGCAGTCTTCGCTATTTCAGTCTGGTAAGCACGCGTTTCGAACGAATCCTTTTTTAGAATAGACAAAATTCACACCCTAGTCCATCACAACAAATTGGTTTTGCAAACTTTATTTAACTTTAGTATACTTATTGTTATCAAGTTGATGCTATGCGCGTTGCAGTTTTGTTTAGCGGTGGGAAAGATAGTACGTTCGCGACGTACGCGATGCTGAGCCAGAATTGGGCTGTAAAATATCTAGTTACAATGCTTCCGGCGAGAGACGACTCGTGGATGTTCCACCATCCGTGCACAGAGCTGACGAAGCTGCAAGCAGAAGCAATCGGGATAAAGCACATCACGCGAACAACGAGCGGCGAGAAGGAGAGAGAACTTGAAGACTTAATCGAAGTACTAAAAGAAGTGAGAGACGAAGTTGATGCTGTCGTTTCTGGCGCAGTTGCATCGCGTTACCAAAAGGACAGAGTCGATACGGTGTGCAAAGAACTCGGGCTGCGAAGCATCGCTCCGTTATGGGGAAAGGACCAGCTGAAACTGCTGCAGGACGAAGTTGACGCGGGGTTTGAAATAATTATAACTGCTGTTGCTGCGGAAGGGTTTGACGAAAGTTGGTTGGGGAGAAAGATTGACAACGAAGCGATAAAAGATTTGGAACAACTGAACAAAAAGTTTGGCGTGAATCCGGTGGGAGAAGGCGGGGAATACGAGTCGATTGTGCTTTCAGGCCCGATTTTTAAAAAGAAAATACAAATTGATGGCATTAAAAAAGTCTGGGACGAAAAGACGGGCAGCGGATACATTATTTGCGAGAAAGCGAAACTAATTGATAAGTGGGTTACAGATGAATCAGACTAATCTTTTTACGAATATTTTAGGCTTGGCAATAGCGATTTGCGCGTGGTTCAACCCGCTTGGTTTTGAAACGCTTCTTCGTATATCTCTTTTCATCCTCGGCTTCGACATGATGGGAATGCCAGCGAAGCTTGGTGTTTTTGCTTTGAATCTATTTTTTCCAGTTTTTGGTGATGCTTTTGGTTCGTTCTCGTGGATTTTGCTGATACTGTTTGTGTCAGAGCTGATAATTATGGCAGTCAATGTCGAAAGACCGTATAGGCTGCTTGTAAAACCTGCTGCTGTCTTCGCAACAGCTTTTCTCTCGCTTGGCTTTCAGCCAGCCTTAATCGTCGCTGGGATAGATTTATTAATAAACCTTACACACAAAATTAAACGCAGTAAGAAATCGCGTAAAAAGAAAAAATAATTCAACAAGCCGAGGTCGCATAATCCGGTAGTGCACTGGACGGCGAAAGCCGGGTGAATCTCGAAAACCAGCGAGCGCAAGCTCTTCTGGGTTCAAATCCCAGCCTCGGCGTTGATACCTTGAAGTATCTGAGGATATTTTTGGGGCATCCACCAAAAGATTTATATAGTGTATATATATGACATATATAAGGTGTTAACATGCCTAAAGCTATGATACAAATATCCGAGAAAGCCAATAGAATTTTGAATATCGTTAAAGCTAAGTACGCCCTTAGGGACAAATCTCAGGCTATAAACAAGATGGCAGAAGAATTTGGTGAAGTGCTTTTGGAGCCTCAAATGAGACCTGAATATGTAAGAAAATTGAGAAAAATAGAGAAAGAAGGCACTGTTTCTGAGGAAGAGTTCGAAAGAATGTTAAAAGTGAAAATTTGATGTTTACGACTGAATTCTCTAAAGAATTGACTAGAAAGATGGCGAAGATACAGAAGAAGAATAAAGTAATGTTTGATGCCGTTATTAACAAGATAAGAGAGATTAAAGAGAATCCTGAACATTACAAACCATTAAGATATGATTTGAAAGGATATAGAAGAGTTCACGTAATGAAGTCGTTTGTCTTGGTTTTCAAGATCGATTACGCTAATAATAAAATAGTATTTCAGGATTTTGACCATCATGACAAAATATATTTAGGGTAAAAAAAATTCTGTGAGCCTACAAATTTGATATAGTATATCAGTTCCCAGCCTCGGGGTCAGAAGAATTTAAATCTTTGACCAATCAACTAAAATTAGGTGAAAATGAGTGCAACGTGGATTTATTGGAAGGCCTATTATACCTACTACATATAAAATAGAAATGCAAAAATATTTAGCCAGACTGCAAGATTATGAAGCAAGAAAGATAGGCGAACTGACTACTGAAGAGGCATCCGACTATTTCACTATTATAAATAAATTAGAGGAATACCTAAAAAGAAGGGGTATAAAAGATATTTTGGATGAGTTGAGCAGAGATAAAAAGGGTCCAATAGAGATACTAGAACTGAATAGTAGAAAGCGACATTACGAAGTCCTCATGGAGCAGAGATTGGTGGGAAAAGGAATAATTAAACCGAAGATGCCAAGATTGCCGAGCAAGACGCCGTCATTCGAAGATTTGCATCCAAATGGACATGTAGAATAATCTAATTTTTGAGCCTAGAAAATTGATACGCCATATCAGGTCACAGCCTCGGCGTTTTTTCGGTTGCGACCAAACAAAAACTTCAACTTTATAAATGTGTGCTTTCATAAATAGCTTAGAGAAAAATTAAAAACTAACGTACGGAAATAGGGCGGATGTTAAGATGTTTAATTACGTGCTATTTCTAACGTGTAAATCAAAACTAACTTAAGGAGGTAATTTAATGGCGTTTGACAGACGTCGAGGCGGATATGGAGACCGCGGCGGACGTGGATATGGAGGATTTAGAGACAGAGGAGGATTCTCTGACCTGCCAAAACCTGTAAAGGTCGGCGAGGAATTCGATGTCGAGATTAACGAAGTCGGTTCCAAAGGAGATGGAATCGCAAGAGTAAAGAACTTCGTCGTATTCGTCAGCGGAGCCAAGACAGGAGAAAAGATAAAGATCAAGATAACAGGCGTTATGGGAAGATTCGCTACAGCTGAAAAAGTTGGCGCGGCAGAAGCAAAAATAGAAACTGAAACGACAGAAGTAACAGAAGCTGCAGAAAAAACCGAAGGAACAGAAGAAGTTTCCGAGCCTACTGAAGGAGCAGGCGAAGAGACAGTAGAAGAAGCGGCGGACGTGGAAGAAGTAGGAGAGTCCGAGGAAGAGTAAGCTGAAAGCGAAACTAAAGAAAGATTAAATAAAAACAACGAAAAATTTGATGCAACTTAAGGTTTTTTACTTTAACTTTTTTTCTTACTTTTTACTTCTTTTTTCTTTATTTCTTAATCTTATTTCTCAATCCAGATTTATTTTAACAAGACCAAAATTATATTATGGTGGCCGGCAAAAAAGAGGAGATTGAAGAAGGTGCAGATGAATCCGACGAAGAAACGGATGAAGAAGCGGATGAGGAAGCCGAAGTTCGTATCGTAGGCGACAACGAACCGAGCGAGCCAGTTGAAGAAGCCCAAGAAAACGAAGACTTGAATGCTTCAGACATTCCTGAAACAGAAGAAAATGAAACAGAAGAAGATAAAATAGAAGACGATACTGGAGAGAAAAAACCGGCTGTTTCCATAAAGATTGGCGACCGCGGCATAGTTGTAAGGCAGTCTAGGCTGTCGTTTGTATACAATTACGCACTCGCCGCGCTGGTTGTATTCCTGCTTCTGCTCTCTTGGAGTCGGTTCAACCTGACGTTCAGCCTCTTCCCGCAAACCGCAGACCAGTTATGGAAATCCATGGTTGTGCTTGGGTTCTTCGGGGTGGCGGCTTTCCTGATAGAAGAGCCGGCGATAGTCGGTTGGCTCAGGCATTATATCATAACAAACACCGAAGTGATAAAAGTCGAAGGCATACTGACCAAAAAAAAGATCATTATACCATACCAGAGCATATCGGACGTTGAGTTCTACAAAGGCGTGCTCGGCCGCATACTAAACTTCGGGGACATTACTGTAACGGGATTCCAGAATAAGATATTTATGAAAGGCATCAGGGATCCGGAAGTGCTGTACAGGATAATGAACAACAAGATTTCTCTGATACGCAGCGGCAGGAAGTCTGTCGCAAAGCAGGCTGTCACGTATAGAAGGAGGAAGACGGGAGAGGTTACAGAGAAGAGGGAAGACTGGCGATCGAAAGAAAAAGTTCTGAGAAAAAAGTTAGGGAAGGGAAAGGGGCAGAAAAGATAACAGGAAAGAAAAGATAATAAGCGCGTTCTGACAATAATCATGAATACATTCAACTAAAATTTTCAAAATTTTCGACTGGTGTTTTGCTTGTCTAACGGTTTCAAGAACGCACTAGCTATACAAATAATCAACGCGTATATTGTAGGCACGATTTCCATAGTGCTGCCGCTTTTGATGCTGGACAAAGGGCTATCTGTTGAATCTATCGGACTGATTTTCGCGGTTCTGCCTTTGATAGCGCAGACAACAAGAATATTCTTCGGATGCGTCTCGGACTATGTCGGAAGGAAGAAAATTTACTGGATCAACGGTTTGATGAACTTTGCATTCCTCGGATCTTACTATTTTGCGAACACATCGCTTGGCTTCTTGGTCGGAAAAGCTGGAGAAGGTATAAAAGATGCGTCTTTGTGGTCTGTAAACCGTGCTTACTTCATGGACCATGTCGAACAGTGGAAGGATGGTGAGAAAGAAAGAGTGCTCATAAAAATGAGAGGGATAAATTCGGTGTTCGAAGCTTTGGGCACGATATTCGCCGGGTTCTTGGTGGCTGTGCTTTTTTACGACAAAACTCTGCTTCTCCTTATTGGCATATCTGCGTTTATTTTCCCGAACGTGAAGATGCTGAAAGACAAAATCGTGCAGAAGTTAGACACGCACACTATATTTAATATATTTAAATCTCTGGACGTCAGGCACAAGAGCAAGAGGTTCAAAAACTTCATCGTCATCTTCTTCCTGCTCGGCTTGTCGTGGGGCTTCATATCCGGCTACGTCCTGCCGCTGTTCCTGGATAGCATGGGCGTTCCTGTCGAGATGATGGGCCTTCTTCTTGGGCTACGGGTTCTCTTAAACGGCTTTTTTGTGTACATGTTCACCTCGATATGGGCAGCCAAAAGAAAGGTGCTGGTCGGCGGCCTGTTTTTCTCACTGCTTATAGCGTTCCTCGCTTTCTCGAATTACGCAGTCCTTCCGTTGATTATCGTCTTGATGGGATTTTTCAGTGGAATGTGCGACGCGGGATATGAGACCATCTTTGTTATGCTTGCAGACCACAACTCGTTGGGCAGGGACATAGGCGTACTGATGATAGGCTTGCAGGTTGGGATGTCTTTGACGCAGGCTATCTCAGGTTTTGTAATAGAATCTTTCGGCTTCCCGATACTCTTTTTCACTTCAGGCATGCTTTTCGCACTCTTTTCGCTGGCATCTTACTACAACATGAAGATGAAATAGTGAAAGCGAGTGAAAGCGGAATAAAAAAGATAAGACAAGAGACAAGAGTCTTAAATGCCTCAATGCCCTAATTTTAATAAGGCGTTTTAAACATGGGCGTAATCAGCGAATTTAGGGACTTTCTCAACGAATACAAAGTCATGCCTTTGGCAATCGCTTTCATCATGGGCGTTGCAATTACCGCAGTAGTGCAATCCCTAGTGAACGACGTCGTAATGCCAGTGATTACACCATTCATTCCTGGAGGCGCGTGGCAGACTGCAACTCTGGCTGTCGGTCCAATCGTGCTCAGATGGGGTTCGTTCCTCGGCGCGGTGATAAACTTTGTGATCATCGCCTTAGTGGTGTTCATGATTGCAAAGCTTGTGCTCAAACATGAGAAAGTTGAAAAAATTTAAATTTTTTATTTTAATTTTATTTTCAATTTTTCATTTAGTAGAAGCTAGCATTCAGTAAAAGCTAGCTATACATGCTGCTTAAAAAATTGAATGTTCAATTTTTATTATGCCTGTTAACGCCGGCCCAGAGTATTTTTTAGCAGAGGAAGAGTATCGTTCAGCTAAAACTCGAGAGGAAAAGATAGCCGCATTGGAGAAGATGATAAAACTAGCTCCCAAACACAAATCTGCACATACGCTTCTAGCGCAGCTGAAGAAACGGCTTTCGAATCTGAAAAAAGAGGCGACAGTGCGGACGACATCGAAGCCGAAATTTGTTATAAGCAAGGAAGGCGCTGCGCAGGTTTGCATGATTGGGCTGACGAAAAGCGGCAAGAGCTCGCTGCTCAACGTACTTACGAATGCGAGAACCAAGGTGGCAGACTATCCGTATACAACGAAAGAGCCGGCAGTCGGGATGATGGACTATGAAGGGGTGAACATACAACTTGTGGAAATACCTTCTACTTTTTCTTCGGATGCGATGAGCATAGTTCGCACGTCGGACTTGGTTCTGCTTTTACTTGATGGAACAAATGACCTAATGAAACAGCTTCAAGAGCTCACAGACCTTTTGGAAAAAAACGGCATGAGCTCTAAAAAGATACTAATCGCGGTGAACAAATCAGACGATGCAGCCGAGAAAGTCAACCAGAACGTTCTTCAGGTTTCCGCAAAGGCAGGCGAAGGATTGCAAAAACTGAAAGAAGAAATATGGCGACGGCTCGACTTGATACGCATATACACAAAATCTCCGAGCGGTCCGAAGGCTGCGAAGCCGCTGACGCTCAGACGCAACTCGACAGTGCGCGACGCCGTAAAGGAAGTGCACAAACACATGCTTAAGAATTTCAAGTTTGCGCGGATATTCAACAACACGAAATTCAGCGGCCGCAAGGTTGGATTGGATTACGTTCTGTCTGATCTGGATGTAGTGGAGATACACGCAGGATGAATTTATGAAAACTTTAAACTTAATGGTTTTTTGATAATTTCTACACATTCCAACAATAGCAATTACACGCGCCAAGAGTGCTGCAATGTTTTTCTGCAAGAACGCAAGAGCCTAAAGATTCAGCGGATTCTACGGCTTGTATTGGCCATATGCAATCTCCCATATTGTAACCTAAGTTTGAGCACTCGTCTTTACAATCAGATACAGATGAAAAATCTATCGAAGAAACAGTCTGTGTCGTAGTCGTCTGAGGAGTCCAACAGTAACAATTGCAAGATCCTAAGGTGCCACAGTGCCTCGTATTTGGGATAACACATGAACCTAAATTCTGTACAGAGGCTCCGACATTTTGATTAGGCCAAATGCAATCCCCCTTAGAAAACCCGAGATTTAAGCAGGTGGATTTACAGTCTGAAGTGGAAGAAAAATCAGCTTGATTTGATGCTTGAATAAAATTTTGATTAAGAGAATAAACAGCTCCTGCAATTAAAGTTGCAAAAACAGCTACTATAATGAATGGGTAATTTATAATTCCCATAATAAAATTATCTTATTCTGTAAATAAATCTGTAGTTAAATGTGTAGTAGAATTAAAAATTAATTGATTTGGACATGCGGAGATGCATGTGGGATGAAAATGAAAAAAATTTACGCATCAGTTTACGGCTGCCCTAGCAATATAGCTGACTACGAAATATCTTTGGGTCTTTTGAAGAAAGCCAAATTTGAAATCGTTGACAATGCAAACGAATCTGATTTGAATTTAATTTTTACGTGTGTGGTAAATATTTGAATAAAATCCTCAGCGAAAATCGTTGCGTTTCAGCGGAACTGACCCCCCGAAAGTGCTATAATATTGGAATTTAATTATTAAATTACAATTTGCGGCTAGTTGCATTAGTTGCGACACGCATAGGCTTCATAAATTGCTAGTCCTCTTCGTAGGATTTGGGGCGCATTCGCCTAAATTTAAAGAATGATTCATATGCAACTAGTATTTTACCCAACCACCTCAATGCAAGAAAAGATACTTTGCAAAATGCGAGATGTGAAAATATCCAAATCCCATAAAATAAGCTTTACTAAAGAAATGGCAAAGGTGCTAGACTTAGGAAGAGATACAATCTTGCTTATGCGATTTTCAAACAATAGAGCAATAGAATGGGTATCAAAAGTTACCCAAAGTAAGTATGGCTACAACTTTCGTCTTGGAGAAAGAGCCTTGAAAGAATACGGAATCAGGGAAGGAGACATTTTGGATATAGAAATAGTACAGAAAAAAGATTTAGAACGTTACGTCAAATTAAAAATGTCTAATGATATAGTAGATATAACCTCTTTTATGATTACCGGCAGCTTTGGATTTTTCGAAAAGCAAGGTGACCGTATCCTGATTTATTCTCGTCCACATTCTTGTTTCTTGATGAGAAGAAATATTGATTTGGATAAGTGGCTATTTTGGTTGATAGGCTTTTATTTAGCAGAAGGAAATATGACAAGCAACGTTTTCGGCGTTTCAAACACAGATCAATTTTTACTACAACTTTTCAAAAACAAACTCGAGGAAAAGTTAGGTATTTCAAAGGATTTATGGAGAGTCGAAGTGTTTGCTAACAAGCGTAAAAGCGAACTCCGGATTAAAGGATATTGGTCAAATAATCTAAGCATCGATGCGGGTCGCATTAAAGTCTATTTCAAGAAAATGAAAATCAATTCTGATTATGGAGTTGCAAGGCTAGCTTTGCAAAGAAGTATGCCGTTGTTAAAAATATGGCTTAACATGTGCAACAATGAGGAAATGAGAAAGATTGTCTTATCTAACAGAGAAAGGATGCTTTATTTCTTGAGAGGATTTGAGGCCGGTGATGGCTATGTTTCATCGTATACAAGCAAAAACGGATGGAATAACTTAGAAGTTGGAATACAACAAAAGAAAAACAATGAAATAATTTGTTTCATTTACAAACTTTATGACATTTTGTACGGGGAAGCAAAAATACAACAAACTAAAACTAAGGGTACTAAAGTTTATTTTAATAATTGTAGTAAAATTAGGGAATTGATAATAGACAAGCACTTCTCAGAACAAGAATCTCAGAGAACCAAATTAATTAAAGGGTACTTAAGAATGAAGCTTGGCAAAAAGGATATGATGTATCTCACTTCGTTAGACAATAGTTCCCTTGACGAGATAGCCAAAAAACTTGGTTTGCGGGCATGTAGCGTTCACGAAAGATTAATCAGAATGATTTTTCTTGATTTGATTGACAGAAGGAAGATAAATGAAAAATTCAGGTATTTCTTAACAAATAAAGGGAAATACTTTCTAAAATGTCTATTATCTGTAGGAGAGGCTAATGACCAAAACATTTTACATAAAAACCTTCGGATGCACGGCGAACAAGTCGGACTCGAACATAATCGAAGGATTATTGGAGCAGTCCGGCTACAAACCAACCTTGCTTGAAGACGCCGATTATGTAGTTGTAAATACGTGCGCGATTAAGCAACCTACAGAAAACAAAGTTATCCATTTTCTGAAAAAAGTCGCAAAAACGGACAAAAACATAGTCGTGGCAGGATGCCTGACCAAAACCAACATCAGACGAATTGAAAAGGAAGTGCCTACTTTTAGTGCTGCGATAGATCCACAATCGATTGACAAGATTGGAGAAGTAATAAACAGGATAGAGAGAGGAGAAACAAAAATCATAAAGGTTGCGGAAAAATCCCCAAACAAACTCAAAATACCGAAAACAAGCGGGCAATCCACTTTGGGAATAATTCAGATATCCGAAGGCTGTAATATGATTTGTGGTTATTGCTGTGCTAGGCTTGCGCGAGGTAAACTTCAATGTTTTCCGTCAGAAGACATCGTTAACGAAGCGAAGCGTTTAGTAAAAGTTGGTTGCAAAGAATTGCGAATAACGTCTCAAGACAACGGTTCTTATACGTACAAAGGCAAAAGATTGCCACATTTACTGAAAAAGGTCTGCGCAATCAAAGGCGATTTCACAATCCGCGTCGGCATGATGAACCCAACTTACGTCAAAGATGAAAAATTACTTGGCGAATTAATCGACGCGTACAAAGACGAAAAGGTACAGAAGTTTTTGCATCTACCAGTGCAAAGTGGAAGTAACAAAATTTTGCGATTGATGAAGCGCGGCTATACTGTTGAAGATTTTGTAAAAATCGTTGAGCGTTTCAGAAAGGAAATTCCAAATTTGTTTTTAAGCACAGATGTTATCGTTGGCTTTCCTGAAGAGAGCGATGCAGATTTTAAAGCGACGATTGAACTGATGAAGAAAATAAAACCGAACAAAGTGAACATATCAAAATTCGGTGCACGACCAGGAACGGAAGCGACGAAGATGAAACAGCTGCCTGTGGAAATTATAAACGAGAGAAGCAAGAGGCTATATGGTGCCCTCGAAGGGACTTGAACGAAACTCTTAAATCTTTGACCATTTCTAGTAAGTTTAGTGATAAGATGTCTGAAGATTCTGAAAAAAATCAAGAGATCGAAGAAATCGAAAAGACCGCAGAACATATAATAAAGGATATGATAGGCACTATGTTATCGTTGGATAATGCCAAAATTTTATATTGTCTTTATCGTGCACCGGACTATACCACTGAAAATATCACGCCAGAAAGACTGATAGAACTGGCTGGCGTCTACTCACCACCTCACTCTTTAGAAAAAATCAAATCAGGCTTGGATCAATTGAGAAATATGGCGTTTGTCTACAGCGAAGATGGCGCTTACAAACTGACACCTGCCGGGCTCTCGGTTGCAGAGTTTTTGTACAGGCTTTTTGACAATGTTACGGTCTACGATAGTTTTAAAGAATCACTACCTCTAGAAATCAGGAAAATCTATGATGGGTTTGCCCCAGAAAGTCGCGAAGAATTATTGAGATTCCACAAAAGATTTCAAGCTATTGATAAAAACTTGAGGAAGGGCGTATAAAGCACATAAGGATAGAAATGGATAGAAATTTTTATTTCTTCTTGAATCTTTTCACGATTTTCAGCACATCCTGCGGGTCCGCACGTCCGCGCACGCGGCCCATTGCAATGCCATACAGCTTCTCCTTCGGCGTGTTGGGGCTGTCTGCGACGAGCTGCACTATTAACTTCTGGAGCTCTGCTTTTTTCATAATATTAAGGTTAAGTCGTTTGATCGCATCTGGGATTGGTTCGTCTGGGTTGCCGACAAAGTTCACAAGCAAATCAGGTATCGCTTCTTTGACAATCTTTTTCTTAGCAAGCTCGGAGAATATTGCGAAGAAATGTCTTTCTTCCAGCTTCTTGACATCTATATTTTTTCTTCCGAGGTCCTTCAGTATCGAGGTGAATACGCTCACGACAACGACCGCGTTCAGCTTCGGATATTTCTTCATTATTTTCTCAAAGAGCGACAGGTGGTCCGAACCGATAATCTGAATTGCAAGCTCTTTAGGCAGCTTCATGCGTTTTTCGAACCGCTCAAGCTTGTCGGTCCACGGCTCGGGCAGCTTTGATTCTATTTCCTTAATCCATTTCTTGTCAATCGATATCGGCACAACGTCCGTCTCCGGATACATGCGCGCTGCTCCTGGAAGCGGCCGCGTGAATCGTGTCGTTCCGTCCGCGTTGGCAGCTCGAGTCTCATGCTCAACCTTCTTTAGCTCCAGTTGTCTCTCAACCTCCTTCTCAACAACTTTTGCAATGAGACCAAGCTCCTGCACGCCCTTTATTTCCACGCGTGGCCCGTTACATATGCTGATGTTGACATCCTGCCGTATGCTGCCTATGCCATGCTTCACGCTGTTTGTGCTGCGGCAGATTATGCCGATCATAAATGCGATCTCTTGTACCTGCTCGGGAGTGTAGCCTTGCAAAACGTCCGTGGTTATTTCTACAAGCGGCACTCCGAGACGGTTGAGGCGGTACGTGGCTTCATTCTCGTTCTCCTTTTCGGCCTCTTCACCATTACCGCCAACGATAGCAGCCGCGTCCTCTTCCAACGCAACCTGAATGATTTCTATCTTCTTGCTTCCGTATTTCAACCAACCATTCCTGCCGACAACAACCGTGCGCTGGTGGCCACTTGTATTACTACCGTCTATGACAATTTTTCGCATAATATGAATTTCATCAGGAATTTCACAATTAAGCAATAGAGCAATTTGTAGAGCAATATGTAATGCTTCTGGATTTAAATTATGAATTGGCTCCTCGTCTAGTTCCACTAGGCACACTTCGTTGTTAAATACTTGATAATGGAATGTCCTGTTTCTAAGGTATTCGAATTCTGCCGCAGCATCTATTTTTCCAATTTCACTTGCCACCGGGTGTAATTTTCTTGTTATCGTCATCGTAGGATACTTTTCTTCAAGTGTTGTTAAGCAATTACAAAAAAGTTTCCTTTTTGAATCTAATTGTATATGCAATTCGAGTCCACATTTTAACCTTATCTTTCTAAAGTCTGGAATCATTCTGTTCCCACCCGCCTTTCAAAATACGCCAGTTCGTTTTGTTTAACAAAGCGTGAAACTTCGTTTTCAATTTCACTTTTGAGCTTGTTCACGCCGCTTTCAACCTCTTCGTATCCTTTTTTATCTCCGACAGAGAGAAGAAGTCTAACTTTCCTTTTCTTTTCTTGGTGTTTTATGAATGGAGCTAACATCTTAGCCAACTTAACGACTTCGTTGCGTCTGTATAAAGAGAGCCTATGCATGTCTTTTTTCAAAATTAATTGTCCTATCTTTGTCCCCTTTTCTTTGACCAAATGGAGCTTGGGCGTAAAGCCAAATTCTTCTAACTTATCCTTTATTTTTCTTAGAATTCTGATGTCCTGTGTCTCGAGGTCAAAACGCAATTCTATGAATTTTTTCCTCTTACCATATATTTTCCAACAGCCCTCTGCATCGGCGTATCCGGCAAGAAAAGATAGGAATAGGTCTTGCTGGGCAGGTACGACTATTCCAAGCTTGTCTACTAGAAACTCGAATGATAAATCAAGATAGTATTTTATATTCAAGTCATATCCGAAGTTGGTTTTATGTGAAGATTCTGTGAAATGCCCGTATCGATTGAAAAGCTGGTGAAATAGTTTTATCATACTTGGGTGAGTTGAACCTATACCACATACAATAGTTTTCCCATCTTTCCAGGCAGACAAGTCACCTGCACGGATGCCTAGAAGATAATATTTTTCTTTTCCATCTCCTGAAAACGGTTGCCTAGGGTATTTTGCAATAGCCTCGCTACGAGTTCTGAGAGAGACACCGGCATCGATTACCATTTTTCTGGCAGTGGGGAACCTAGTTTTGATGTATGGCGCCAGCTTTATAAGTGGTGTCTTTTTCTCTAAATAGAGGCGTCTTAATTCTTCGGGTGAAACTTTTCTTCTTTGAATTGCTTTAGCTTCAGAATAAGTTCTTCTAGGGATTCCATATTTTTTAAGTTCCCTAAAAATAGCTTGAGCTGACACATCAAACAATTTTGCGATATCTCTAAATTTCATTTCTTTTTTCCAATACAGCTCATAAAGTTCAGATTTGCTAATTTTCAGTTTTCTGTGCACATACAGACTTTCCAATCTATTTCTTAAAGGGATTTTATATTTAATCATCAACCTGCGTATTTTTTCGTGGTGTACACTAAACATTTTCCCTATTTCAGGCAACGATTTCTTTTCTTTCCAGTAAAGTTTGTAAATCATATCTGGTTTTAGAGTTTGTGAATTTTGCGTTCTCATTTCTATCGTCATTAATTTTTGTTTAGTAATGTTATCAGACTTTCGAAGGGGGTCATTTCCGCTGACTTCCGATTGCATAAATGTCAAATTCGTTTCTTCGGTCACTTCTTTTTCACCTTATCGTAAATCCAGATTATTAAGCAAGAAATAAGATACCAATAAAGTATACCAAAAACGAAGTTATGGAAAAAATACAAAGGCCAAAATAATATAATTTCCACTATTTCAAAAAATGAACCGCAATGAAAATCAAAAAAGTCTGGTTGTTTGGGGCATGCAATATATATAGCTGATAGAAATCGACTAAAAAAATAAAGATAAGCAAATATTATCAAAACTATTACAATTTTTCTCCAATCCGGTCTCAAAAATTCTTTCAGACTTTTCCAATTCATGATCTCTGCCATTTAATCCTCACCTTATCGTAAATCCAGATTATGAAACACGAAATTAGATACCAATAAATTAAGTCAAACGGTAGAAATTCACTAAAGATGGAAATGATTTTATAATTCTCTGTCCTATATGGATAATACGCTATTATAGACGATATTGGTCTAAACAATAATGCAGAATTAATGTAACTTTTTGCAAATTCACCAAGTATCAACTCATTTGTTTTTGGGTCTACGTAACCCCAACCGCAGAAACAACCTTCCATATACATAAAATATAATAACAAAATGACTGTTAACAAAACAAATAAAACAATTTTTCTTTTATCGGGCTTAAAAAATTCTTTTATAATTTGCAGAGTCATTGTATCACTTCTTTTTCACCTTATCGTAAATCCATATCACTAGACAAGAAAGGATGTATAGACCTAATAAATCAATAAACAACCATTGTAGCTCAAACTGACAAACAAGTTGTGGTGGAATGGTATACGTACAATAGTAAAAGGGGTAAGGCCACCCATGCGCTTCGTGTATGCTAATAGGCCAAAAAAAATGAAGGTTAGGTATAAAAGAAAGTACAATTAAAATTCCAAATACGATAATTTTTATCCAGTTCGGTTTCAAAAATTCTTTTACGCTTTGTAAATTCATGATTTCTGCCATTTAATCCTCACCTTATTGTAAATCCAGAAGATTAAGCAAGAAACGAGATATCCATAAGGAATTGATAAAATCAAGTAAGAAATTAGCGTGGCAGGGAGACCTGCGGCCACAAAAAGTATTGGTAGAAAAATTAAGCCAATAATAGACAGAGGCAACGTCAAATAATAAGCAATATAATTGCAATTAAAACTTAATATGCCACAACTGTAGACGTATAACAAAGAAAAACTGCATAGAATTAAAAAATATGTCAAAATTATTTTTTTCTTATCAGGTTTCAAAAATTCTTTCACGTTTTCCCAATTCATATCAAAAACGCCTCTGGTTCTGTGCGCTCCGTGATTTCGCCCGCGATGTTCTTCAGCATCATCTCACGCACCTTTTCCAAATTCTTCGTATGTCCGAGAGCCCACATGAGCTTGACTAACGCACATTCAGGTGTCCAGTCGCAGCCGTTGCCGATTACACCGATTTCATTCAGCAATCGCCCTGCTTCGTAGACGTTCAGATTCAACCGCCCGTAAATCGTCTGCGGCGCAATGACAACAGGAATGCCGGATTCGATAATAAGTTTTATGCTTGGGATCAAACTTTTCGCAAGTTTGTCGTCAGACGGATTCGACGGCACGTGACCAAGTCCTGTGCCTGCAATCACTACGCCATCAAAGAAATCTACGAGCGCTTCAAGCACTTTCGGCTCGATTCCCGGATAAGTGTAAAACAACCCGACACGCGGATTTATTTTGTCGTCAAGCACAAGCCTGCCATCATCGCGTTTTTTGAAATCTGTTCTCAGTAGTTCTATTTCTCTTTTTTCGTACCAGACTTTCGCAAAAGGAAGAGCATTTACGCTGCGAAAAGCATCACGCCTGCTGGAATGTAGTTTCCTCACTTTACACCCCGGATGAAATAGACAGTAGTCGTCGTTCGTTGTGCCGTGCATGCACACGCCCACTTCGGCGATGTCGGACTTGCCTGCGACCAGCGCCCCGCATACGAGGTTCATCGCGTTGTCGCTGCTGCCTCTGTCCGAGCTGCGCTGTGCGCCTACGAGTACGACTGGCACGGGCGGGTTCTGCAACATGAAGCTTAGCGCTGCAGCTGTGAAATGCATCGTGTCTGTTCCATGCATAAGAACGATGCCGTCGGACTTTGATTTGATTTCTTTTTCAACTTCGCGTGCGACGATTTGCCAGTGCGTTGGTGCCATGTCTTCAGAGAAGAGGTCGAAAAGTTTGCGGCCGCGTATGTTCGATATTTCCTTCAGCTCCGGGAAGCTTAGAATAAGGTCGTCCGGGGAGAATGCAGGGAACACGGCGCCTGTTGTGTATTCGACGCGGCTTGCAATCGTGCCTCCGCAGCCGAGCACGCTGACTGTCGGCTTGCTTGGGTCTTTTGTGATCTCAACTTTCGCCGGTTTAAAACTGATTCGTGCACCGCTTCCTGATTTTTTGACCTTCAGTTCCTTTTCGTATTTTACCCCGATGTTGTACCCGTTTTCGAGTTTGACAACTATGCTTGTCCTGTCGCCGAGGCCGATGCGCGGCATCAGTATGCCTTCGTATTCTTCTTTTCCTTTCTTGATTTTGATGCGGTTTCCCGGCTTCAAGCCTTGTTTTTTGAAAAGATTTTCGATAGCATCAGAATACAAGCAATCACCGAGCAATAACTAAAATAACTATGAAGGCGGTGGTTTTAAAAACAAACAGGTTTTTGAGAATATTTATTACTTATAGATGATAACAATTCAAATAATCAAAATCAAAATTAAAATTAAAACAGAACTTACGAACTTTTCAACACTTCGTCAGCTTTGTCAGAAAACCCAGATTTTTCCAGTATCTTTTCCATTCTACCCAAGGTCTCTTTCGAAACGTAGCCTGCTGCAAACCCTTCTCTGTAAGAATTGTAACGCCTGATTATTTCTGCTTTCGCCGCTTCCCTCACTATGCGGTCGTTTGTTATGCCGACTTTGGTCATGCCAATGCCCATGTCTGTCGGAGATTTATAATTTCTCAGAGGGTCGTTTTCTGCAGTCATCGCATCTATTATCTTTTTCAAAATCTCGAAGTTTTTCACGTCTCGGTTGTAGTTTACAGCTGAAATTCCGTAAGCCTGCTTGTGGAATCTGTCAATTACATTGTAGTCTCCTATGTCTGCTGTCGCTGCTTCGTAAGCTATGTTCACCGGATGGTTCAGCGGAAGATTCCATACAGGGAACGTTTCAAGCTTTGCATATCCGGATTTTATTCCACCCACCTCATGTTTCCTGTCTTTGTACATCTGCGCCATGCAGAAAGCCATCTTTCCGCTGCCCGGACCTGGAGCGGTGATAACAACGATTCTGCTTTTCGTATCGAAGTAATCTTGCCGTCCATAACCTTTGTCGCTGAGAATGATTTTTATATTGTTAGGATAATCGGCGATCTCGTACCCTAAAAGTATCTTCAAGCCATTGTCTTCTTTCGCGATTTTTCGTTTCATTTTTTCTGCAAGACGCCTCGTGCTTTCAGAAATGCGACTGATGAAAACGGTCGACGACTCGAGTCCTTTCGATTCGAGGTCTTCGATGTCTTTTATTAGCTGGTCGCTGTAAAGCAGTAGCGAGTCCCCACGCATCTTGCCGCTTTCTATCATCTTCGTGCTTATGCAATGCACTATGTCGATTTTTTCGTTCAGTTTTTTTAGTAGCCTCACTTTTGTGTCAGGCGCATAGCTAGGCAAAACGCGTGCAGCATGATTATCAGCATAAAGTTTTCCGCCTATCTCAAGATAGAGCCTGCATTCAAAGAGCCTCGCACGCTTTTTGATTGCTCCCAACTCTGCTGCGATATATTTTTTTGTGTCGAAACCTTTCTTCAGAGTGGACATTAAATTATATTATTGGCCACCTAGGATAAAATTCTGCAAAGACATGGCAGGTTCAGCCACTTCTCATGTTCGCGCGTTCCACCGCAGCCTTGACGAAACCTACGTACAAGGGGTTCGGCCTCATCGGCCTCGATGTCAGCTCGGGATGAAATTGGCTGCCGATGTAGAAGGGGTGTTTGTCGCGTGGCAGCTCGCCCAACTGCATCACAGGTTCACCGCGTGTATACTTCTCGTCCGCTTGTCCTGAGAAGACGAAACCGTTCTTTTCTAAAATTTTTATATACTTCGGATTTATTTCGTATCTGTGCCTGAACCGCTCTACGACTTCGTCTTTACCGTAAAGTTTGTGTGCTAGTGTGCCAGGTTTTATTTTTGTCTTTTGGCCGCCAAGCCTCATCGTCGCACCGTATTCAGATTTTGCTATTAATTCTTTCTGCCATGGCAGGAAGTCCACTACGCAATGTTCAGCCTTTTCGTTAATTTCCGTCGAGTGCGCGTCTTTCAATCCACAGACGTTTCTCGCAAACTCCACGACAGCAAGCTGAAGCCCGAAGCAAAGACCAAGATATGGAATCTTGTTTTCACGTGCGTACTGTATCGCTTTTATAATTCCCTCAACGCCCGAGCTCCCGAATCCTCCCATCACGATGATTCCGTCAACCTTTTTCAGCATGTCGAGATTTTTCTCATCCTTTTCGAAATCCTTCGAATCAATCCAGCTTATCTCCGCCTTTGCGTCGTTCGCCGCGGCCGCGTGCTTCACAGACTCGATGACAGAGATGTACGCATCAGGCAGCTTGTAGTCGCCTATGTCAAAGTACTTGCCGACCATGCCGACTTTCACAACTTTTTTCGCGTTGTTCATCCTGTCGACAAAAGCCTTCCACTCGCTCAAATCATCCCGCCTCGCCTCAAGTTCGAATTTTGCCAGTATCTTGTCGCCAAGATTTTGATTTTCCAGAATCAGCGGAACTTCGTATATGTTTTTCACGTCCGGGTTCGATATGATGTCTTCCTTCTTCACGTTGCAGAAAAGCGATATCTTGTTCCTCCTCGGTTCGTCAATCGGCTGCTCGGAGCGGCAGATTATGAAATCCGGTTGTATGCCCAATCCGTTCAACTCGCGCACAGAGTGCTGCACAGGCTTTGTCTTCGCCTCGCCGACTGATTTCAACACAGGCAGATAAACGACATGCACGAACATCACGCTCTCGCCGAAAAGCTTCATCTGCCTTGCAGCTTCCAAAAACAAAATGTTCTCATAGTCGCCTACAGTTCCGCCAATTTCGACAAGAACAAAATCAGCTTTCTCCTTCTCTGCTACAGCTTTTATCCTTCTTTTTATCTCGTCTGTTATGTGCGGTATCGGCTGCACGGTCTGACCCAGATATTCGCCTGCGCGTTCGCGTCTGATGACTTCGCCATACACTTGTCCGGTTGTGATGTTGTGATATTTGCTTATGTTCGTGTCGAGGAAGCGTTCGTAATGACCAAGATCCTGGTCAATCTCCCCGCCGTCGTCCGTAACCCAGACTTCGCCGTGCTCTGTCGGCCGCAGCGTGCCTGCGTCGTAATTGATGTATGGGTCTATCTTTATAGCAGTAACTTTGAATCCTTTCGATTTTAGAATCAGTCCGATAGAAGCAGTCGTAATTCCTTTTCCGAGGCCTGAGAAAACACCGCCAGTGACGAAGATGTAGTTTGTGCGCATATGAAATACTGAATTTTAAAAGAAATAAGTTTTTCGGCGGCATGGAATAGGATAAAAAGAAAATAAATCTAAAGAGAGGAACACTCAAACGTAAACGAGATACTTTTCTAATTCCCAATCGGTTATGTATTTGGGGTTCCAGGAGCCTGTGTTCCTTTCGAAGAGGTCGATTTCCTTTTCCCTCAGTTCCAAATAGTGGTTTGCCGCATTGCCGTAAACCTTGTGGAACAAATCATCCTTTCTTAACGCGTCCAGCATACCTCTAGGTGTGCCAGGTATGCTTTCAAATTCTTCGTCATAATCCCACACGTTCTTGCTCGTTGCGGGAATAGGTTCTAACTTCCCCTTTATCCCCTCCTCCATCGCTGCGTGCAACATAGCCTCGGTGCCGTAGAAGTTCGCAAAATTGTCTCTTGGCCGGAATTCTATTCTTGCCTCTGCTGGTTCGCGGAAATTAGGTATCCTAACAGGCGTCGTTCTGTTAGCGAATCCCCACGATATATTTGTGGGTGCTTCAACATGTGGTTGCAATCTTTTCGGAGAGTGTGGGGTCCATGCTGAAATGGATACCAATGCAGGCATGTGCTTGAGTATGCCGCCAACTGCATATATGCCTTCCTGCGAAAACCCATGTGGCATATTTTTGTCGTAAAAAATATTCCTGTCGCCTTTCCACAGGCTTAGATGTGCGTGGTCGCCTGAACCGTTCGGGTTGACTCCTACGATTTTATCAGTAATTATTTTCGGCATAAAACTAAGTACAACCCCTTGTTGCAACGCGTAGTCCTGAAGCATCCGTCTAGCTTGCATTGTTTTGTCGGCCATAACCAGTGAATTGTCGTACTTCAATGAAAATTCTACTTGATCCAAGCCCACCTCAGGATGCGAATATTCCCATCTCCAACCCAGTTTGTCCAACATCTCATAAAGACTCTGTCTAATATATTTCGTGCAGTCAAGAGGAGTTGGTGATCCGTAGCGGCCGCGCGGGCTGATTAATATCTCCTTCAAAATCTTGAACTTGTCGTCAGGACCGGTTGCATCTCGAACCTGTATTAGTTTATCTATCACATTGTTTTGTATGTCTCTATCCCTTGTTACAGGATCCATGTCCTTCAACTTCTCTCCTTTCGGCACGCCCCAGAAAACGAATCCCTCCAGCTCGCCCGAACTCATCATGGTATATTTGGAATTTTTAATCTGCCTCCTTCGGATATATCGAGGATTGTTGTACATTTCTTCGAGATCGCCATCACCGCGCATCGCGTCGCAATAAATCTGCAGAGTTCTAGGATTCCACTGGCATCTTCTCTGCGAGCCTTCGAGCAGAACCAGCTTTATGTCGCTGTTCTCAACAGGCATGTAGTTCACGGAAGAACCATCGACGTTTTTGCCTTTTGTCATCGCGCCTCGATACCTTTCAGGGTGGACGTCGATTACTTTTAATTCCCCTAGAGGATTTGTATAAAGAAGTTCAACGTTTGTTATGCCATTAAGTTCCGAGGATATATTATCGTCAATCATCTCCTTAATTAGCTTATTTACATTTATATAGCTATTCTATTAATTATTATACATATGTATACTAAAAAACAAAAAATAAGAACAAATATTCAGAAATTATCTGAAAGCGAGCCCATAACTGAACATACGACTGAGCATGTGATAGACGACTTGGACAAAAAAATAATCAGGGAATTGCTTGCAGATTCAAGAATTTCATACAGGCAAATGGCAAGAAAGTTAAAAGTCTCACCAAACACTATCCTTTCAAGAATTGGACAGATGCATTCAGGCAAACTAATAAAATTCTACACAACTGTTTTGGACCATGAAAAGCTTGGCTACGAACTCACTGTTGTTACGAACATCATCGTGTCGAAAGGCAAGCTGCTGGAGATGGAAAAAGAAATTGCAAAACTTCCGAACGTGTGCGCCGTGTACGACGTAACAGGCGAGTCGGATGCAATAATAATCGCAAAATTCAAAACAAGAGAAGAGCTAAGCAACTTCACAAAAGGTCTGTTGTCGATGCCGTTCATAGAGAGAACGAACACGCATGTCGTGCTGACAACAGTGAAGGAGGACTTCAGGCTTGTTCCATGAACAGCAAAAACAAAAATCAATTATTTTAAAAATTAGTTATATGTGCGGGAGGTATGATTTGAACCCATTGAGAGTTCTTTAGAACTCTCTTTTGTTTGATTCATCTGTTTCTACCTCTTCTTGTTCCATGCACGAAATAAGTTATATTTACTACTTTCTTTACTGGTAATTTTATCTACCTATTTCTCCCATTGGTCAGCTTTGCGCCAATAAGCATTGAGGTTTTTAACTAGATACCGTTCTTTTGAAATTATCTTCACAGGAACCTTTGATACCCACTGATGGGGTATATTTGTTTGTTTGATAAAGTTTTTAGATTTGATTTTATAAACATAGACGTATTGTTTCTTTGGTTTCCCTCTTAAAAATATAACTTTAAATGGTTTTTTTCGGTAATCACCAAAAGTAGTTGTATATTTCTCTGTTGTTAATGCCATTCCTATAGCAATGTCTTTTCTGTCAGTAGCATAAACAGCATTCTGATAGTTTTCAGTATAACTTTTATCAGAAGGTGTTTTGGGTAACAAATATTTGCCTTTTATCACAATACCTGTTCCATGAAATAGAAATTCTGGCCCCATAAAATTAAATGAGATTGATTTTTATTTAAACATTCATATCATTCCGAAATGGCACGAGAAAACAAGCATTTTCATGGACTATTGTGATGTATGATGCGGGAGGTGGGATTTGAATCCATTAAAAGAGATTTCATTCTAATGTCTTACAGGAATTTTTAATTCTTTTTCAGTAATCTTTCTTGCGGCTTCATTTGCTAATACCAATCCCAAGTCTATTATTCTCTTTACTATCGGACTTTCTGTGTTTATTTTGTATAATTTTGTCTTTCCAAACTTTCTTGATACTTTTACTATTTCTGCTTCTTCTAACTTTGCAAAGTATTTGAACAATGTAGCTTTAGATATTCCCACTTCTTCCATTATCTGCTTCTTTGAGTAATCGAATAGTTTGTTTTCTATCAAGAAGTCTGTTATCTTCACTATCGGGTGTTCCCCAAAATATTCTACTAATACTGATATGTCTTTTGTTTTCATCTATTGTCACTATAGCTTCTATAATTTCCTATAGTATTTAAATATATACTTTGAAAGTATGTTTAAACATACCTTCATATTCTAATGACATTAAGTAAATATATGCCTGAAGTAACTGATAAAGAAATAAAATCTCATATTCTTTTCAAACTACATTGGAAAAAATACTGGGGAGGAAGGCATACTGCTATAGAATCTGTGAAGAAAGGAATACCGAAACATTTAGGTGGAAGATATATTGACCTGACTAAAGAATTGATAAAGGAAGGATTGTTGTTGAGCAAACCCACTGCTTATGGTTTGCAAATATCCCTGAATCCAAAACTTAGAGAAGAAATAATTGAAAGGGCAGAAAGATTTGCAAAGAAATAATTTTCATGCGGGAGGTTGGATTTGAACCCGCAAAGCATGTAAGACGTCCTTAAAAATCATTTAGCAAACATTATCTCGATTACGTCGTTGTTCTTCAACTGATAGTCGGCAGCAAGCCTGCGCTTTGTACGCGCGTCTACACCGCATATGAATTTTTCTGCCAGCTCTGTGTGCACCAATGCAGCAAGCTCCTTAACAGTCGTCCCTCTCGGAACAATGAACGCGTCTGGCAGAACGTTTCCATCTTTGTCGCTGAGTTTGTTCAAATCCGCGACCGGGTAGACGACTATGTTGTCCAAGAGCTCGAACACAGCCTTGTTCAAGCACTGCTGCACGCCTGTTGAGCCATATCTGCCGAGTATGCGAAGCTTGATGTACTCGAGCGCCTTCTGCTGCTGCTCGTCTGCATTTGCAATCGTTGTGAAACTGTTGCCTGGAAGATAATCTACCAAACCTTTTTCGTCGGCCTTCTTCAGCGCAATCTCTGCTTCAGCGCTTGTCGGGATTATTGGGATTGTGCTGCTGTATTTTTGCTTCAACACTTCAAAATTATCCTGCGCTTTCGAAAGGTCTATCTTGTTTGCCGCAATCACAATCGGCTTCGACGCTCTGCGTAGCTCGCGTGCGAACGCCAGTATCTTCTCTTTGTCCTTCAAATCGAACTTCTCTATTTTCATGCCCGACAGAACTTTTTCAACATGCGATCTTTTTATTTTCAGACCTGTGAGTTGCTCGGAAAATATTTCCAGCAAGTCAGCCTTGCCCGCTTTCGCAAGCTCCTTCTCAAACTTTCTCAGCGAACGCTCGATGACGCTCTCAAACCACAGGTCGATCTCCTTCTCCAAAAATTCTATGTCCTTCGACGGATCGTAGTCCGTGGCAGGCTTTCCTTCCGCGTCTGTCTGTCCGGATGCATCGACTATGTGTATCAGCGCCGAAGCTTGTCGTACGTCATCGAGGAAGGCGGTGCCCATGCCTTTGCCAAGGTGCGCATCAGGCACAAGTCCTGCAACGTCCCACAGCTTTACTGGAATGAAGCGCTTGCCGTTCTCACACTTGCCGTGGTTCGGTCTACATTTGACGTTGAAATCTTTTTCAACGCAGTCGACGATCACGTGGCATACGCCTTCGTTGGGTTTGATTGTTGTGAAAGGAATGGGAGAGATTTTTACGTCTATCATTGTTGCCGCTTTAAAGAAGCTTGATTTTCCGCTGTTCGGTTTTCCGAAAAGAGCAAGTTCTAGCATACGCACCATCCTACCATAAACTAACAATAGAAAACTTACCAATTGAAATATATAGTATTATCTGAGCATCGGTTTTATTAGTTTGCATTACATTAAATTTTGACAAAACGGTTTGATTCGTATGGCAAAGAAAAACGATGAGAGCAAAGGCAAGAACAAAAAACCTCAACGAATCGTAGTCGTAGACCGCGAACTATGCAAGCCGAAGAAATGCCAGCTTGCGTGCCGCGCGGCGTGTCCGGTTGTGCGGGAGGGGGAAGACTGCATAGTCTACGCCTCGGACGCAAGTGGCGAAAAAAAACTGAGGATAAACGAATCCTTGTGCATCGGGTGCGGATTGTGCGCGAAACGCTGTCCGTACGGCGCGCTGTCTGTTGTTAACCTGCCGGCGCAGCTGAATGAAACGCCTGTTCATCGCTTCGGCCCGAACGATTTCGTGATGTACAGGCTGCCGATTCCGTCGACAAACGAAGTGGTCGGCATAGTCGGCCCGAACGGCGTTGGCAAGTCGACGGCTCTGCGAATCCTTTCAGGAGAGATAAAACCCAACTTTGGTTTTTTTGAGCCTAAACCTGAGATTGGCTCTGAGATTGACTCTGAGGCGATAAATCTTTTTCGCGGCACAGAATTGCAGAAATATTTCGAAGAATTGGAAAACAAGAAAATGAGAACGTCGATAAAGCCGCAGCGCGTTGATCAGCTGCCGAAGTTTTTCAAAGGGAACGTTGCACGACTGCTCGAGACAGCGGACGAGCGCGGGATTGTAAAAGACATGGTGAAAGAATTCGGCGTCGCAGGCGTGATGGACATGGAGCTTGCAAAACTGTCAGGCGGCGAGCTGCAACGCGTCGCGATAATAGCGTGCATCGCACGCGATGCGAACATTTATTATTTCGACGAGCCGACAAGTTTTCTGGACGTTTTCCAGCGGTTGGAAATCGCGAAGCTGATACGAAAATATTGCGCCGGCAGGTCTGTGATGATTGTTGATCACGATCTTGCTGCACTCGACTTCCTTGCAGACCGCATACACATTTTCTATGGCGTACCTGGCGTTTACGGCATAGTTTCAAAACCGTACGGCGTTCGAGTCGGCATAAACACTTTCCTCGACGGTTACATAAAGGAAGACAATGTCCGTTTCCGCGAAGAGCCGATAAGCTTTCTCAATATGAGATCGATGGGAAAGCAGGTTTCGCAAAAAATAATCGTATCGTTCGACAACGTAAAGAAAAAGTTTGACAACTCTTTCCAACTTGATGTGAAATCTGGCGAGGTGCACGAGAAGGAAGTGCTGGCTGTGCTCGGGGCTAACGCTCTCGGAAAGACTACGTTCGCAAAAATAATCGCAGGCGAGCTGAAGGCGGACGAGGGAGAAATCAGCGAGAGCTTGCGCATATCTTACAAGCCGCAGTACATAAAAACAGAATTCGATGGAACAGTCATCGAACTCATCAAAACAGTAGCAGCGCTCACAGATTCGTACAAAGCTGAAATAATCCATCCTCTTGGCTTGGAGAAACTGCTTGAGAAGTACGTCAACGACCTTTCGGGCGGGGAGATACAACGCTTGGCAATTGCGCTCTGCCTTTCGCGCGATGCGGATTTGTATCTTCTCGACGAGCCATCGGCTTTTATGGACGTAGAGCAGCGCTTAGCAGTGGCGAAGCTGATAAACAGAATCGTTGAAGCGAGGGATAAGAGCGCACTTGTGATAGATCATGATTTGCTGTTTTTGAGTCAAGTCGGCCACAGAGGCATGGTTTTTATTGGCGAACCGGCTGTGCACGGCGAGGTTGAAAGAGTGGACGAATTGAAGGATGCGCTTAACAAATTCCTTGCGCGCGTTGGAATAACTTTCCGCAGAGATGCGCAGACTGGCAGGCCGAGAGCGAACAAACTCGACTCGCAGCTTGACAGGGAGCAGAAAGAACAAGGAGAATATTTTTACATTTGAGTACTTTACATTTAGTTTGGATTTAGTTCTGTGTTTATGCTTTGAAAATTTTTCGACGGGGTCAAGATTCTAAACATATACTACAAAATATATTTTATAGTAAATATTTTAGAAACTTCACACAACCACACGACAAAAAAAATAAAAAACAATCCAGACAAACAAAATAAAACCTAAAAAAATTCACTTGCAAAAACTTCTTATCTCCGCCACGACGCGCTCTATGTTCTGCAGCCGCGAGTTTATCGCCTCGTACTGTATACGCAAGTTTTCCATCTGCGAAAGAATGAGGTCCATCTCGGCCTTAATCCCGCTTGTCGCCATTGATGTTGAAATGGAAGGCGGTACCATGGCAGTTTCAGGCTGCGCTCCAACAGGGAACACCGGCTCGTCCAATGCGTCTTTCTTCTTCCTCTTTAACCTGTCAAGCAGACCCATAATATAAATTGGCCATTATCGTAAATTAAATATATGCCAAATGCGATAAAATCCAAACTGAATAAATCTAGGCCGCATAAATCCAGACCGAAGAATGTAATAGTTGTCTCAGGTCCGCCCGGGTCAGGCAGCACATCTGTTGCGCGAGAGCTGGCCAAGAGATTGCACTTCAGATATTTCGTTCCTGGAAAACTGCACAAGCAATTTAGCAAATCCAAAGAAGAAAGCAAAGCCGCTTTGGAAGCGTGGCACATGAAAAAAGGCATGAGCAAAAAAACACACGAAGAGCGAGACAAATTACAAATAAAAGAAGCGAAAAAAGGTAACATCGTAATCTGCGGCAAGCTATCCATTCATTTTCTCAAAGATATGAGCGATTATAAGATTTGGTTGGCTGTCCCGTTGAAGGTGCGTGCAGAGCGTACAGCAGAGCGTGACGGCATAAGCGTTGAGCAGGCGATGAGAGAGATACGAGAGCGTCAGGAGATCGAGCGCAAGGAATGGAAAAGAATCTACGGATTCGATTATTTTTATCAGAAGAAAGCAGCAGACATGGTTCTCGAGTCCTCGAATTTGACATTGGAACAGACTGTGGATAAAATATTAAAATTCATTAAATCAGGGAAGAATTAAAGTTCCTTTCTTTTCATCTCCGAGCAAAGTCGCTTCCATAATTCCAGCTTTAGATCCGTTTACTATTTGCGACTTTATGCCGAGCTTTGCAGCACGCTTCAGCTTTTCGACTTTAGACTCCATTCCGCCTGTTACATCTGTCACGCTTATTCCATAGCTTATTTCGTAGCTTATCCCGTACTCATCCTCAGATTTACTTCCGCCGCTCAAAAACCTGATGAATTTGGCATCTTTGTGAATCTTCGGGTCTTTTGTGAAAACCCCGTCCACGTCAGTTGCTACGACGATTCTGTCTGCCTGCCATCGCTCCGCGAGCAGCACAACCAAGTCATCGCCCGAGATTATTTTTCCGCCTTCAAGCATGTCGCCGTACGTAGAAGGTATCTTTCCTTCCTCGAGCAGCATTTCGGCTACACTCCAAAGATAACTTATGTCAAATTTTTCATCTGCGAACTTCGCGCTCTCCGATGGCGGAATTGGCACAACATCTAATCCAGCCAAACGAAGTTCTGAGATAAGTTTATCGTTGAGAATCCTGACAGAAGCGCGCACTTCTTCGTCCGGCCGCTTGTGCTTCACAAGGAAATGCCCGAATGGCCCGACGCCGTTTACAAGTATGAGCTGAAGCGGTTTTTTGTTAAGCACGCCTTTCAATTCTCTGCCGATTCTTTTGATGTCGCTTGCGCGTATGTACTCGTCCGCACGCCGCTTTATTTCTTCAATCGACAAAGGAAAATCCTTGGTATCTTTTTTTGTAAGTATCGACCCTCCGAGCTTCAAAATTATTTTTTGTCGCATAATTTTTTGCTGCATAATCATAAATTGAAATTAAAAGATTATAAAAGAAAGAAGTGTCGCGCATGAAAAACATTCATTGAACGCGGCTTGATGCGCCTGTGAGTTCGGGCGTCTCGGACGGTATCCCAAACTCCTTCCTTACAGAATCTGCAAACTTGAATACCCACTCTCTCACCATCTGGATGTATCTCCTGCGGACGTTGTTGTAAATGAGCCTGTGATATAACCAGATAAACGGCGTCCCCATTATTTTGTCCAATATGCCCTTGAATTCGTATTCAGTCCAGATTCTGCCTTTTATTTCCATGTAGAACATTCCATCAGGGCTGTTCGGGTCGGACGGTTGCCTGCCGATTGTGATGGTGATTATATTAAATTTTGTCAGCCTGTCAACCTTCATATCGTCAAAACGAATCACAAAATAGAAATCCCTCGGGTCGGTGGTTATGTCCCACTTGAAATGGTCCTCAAAAACGTTCAGCCCACGACCATGGAAAAATATTTGCATAAGCCTCGGAATCGAGCCATAAACTCTGAAAGGGTTAGGCCCTCTGTAGTCTATCCTTATCTTGTCGTCCGGGGTAAGTATATCATCGGTTATTTTAAACGATTTGACCATTCAAACCAATTAATACTTGTGCGTTTTTTAATTAATTCTTTTGGTTAAAAACAAAAACGTAAAAAATTCAAACTCAGTATTTGCTCTCAGCGAATGCCTCAATATCTAGCTTTCGTCAAGAGGTTGAAGAATTCCTTGAGCTCGTTCTGTATCTGCAATAGCGAGTCCCTGCATTCAAGCAGCCATTTATACCTCCTTTCCTCGTAGAAAGCCTTGTGGTAGAGCGTGCGGAAGATTTCGTAGAAGAAGCTGCGCTCCCACAGCGTGTCCTGCGGATATTCTGTCCTGAGAATTCCTTCTATCGTGAAGCTTACTGTCCCCTCCTTCCCGAACTCCTTGCTCGGCTTCAAGCTTCCTCTCATCGATATTTCCAAATACATGTACGTGAACTTGTCAAAATCCTTTATCACTTCGAAAGAGGCGCTGAACTTCTCCTCTGGCTTCGACCGGTCCCACATGAAGTTCTTTTCCTGTATGTTCTCCCTCGGCACGTTCAGGCTCTTGTTAAGTATGTCTATGAGCTTGGGGTAGGCTTTGTCCGGATTAGGCCCGCTGTAGCTGAACTCCATTCTCGGTCTGTAGGTCAGGCATCGGTTTTCCAGCAGCAGCTTGGCTCTTGCGAATATCGGCATTCAATCACGTCGTTAATGTCATCGGGCAAATCGTTCGTCATCAAATCATTAGTTCGTAATCACTCGCTATTACAAATTTTATTAAACCAGATATTAAAATATAATATAGATATAGTATGTGGGAGAAGATATTTGGCGTACTGTCGATAATTTTCGGCTTTGTGCTCTTGATTTACGGGCCCGGAGACAGAAGGGTGCAGATGACTTCATACGCAAACACTGCAAGACTTTTAGGCGTTATTTTGATTGCAATCGGCGTTTTGCTGCTAAAGTGGTAGCAGTTGTAGAAGATAGGGCTACGGCAAACAGGGCGAACAAATAGGCAGGCGAATGGAATGGGTAGCGCAATAGATGGACTTTGGAAAACAGAAGAAGTCAAAAAAGGTTCTACGCAAGAGTTTTTGCCAACTCCATTAACAGGCTTTGTCGTAGAAGGGGAGCTTTTCCATATTTCTCCTTACAGCGCAAGCACCAACAACATCAACTTCACGTCTTTTCCGGGCAAATGCACCGCGACACTTCTCAGCCTTATGTTCTGGTTCCGCAAGACCGAACATACAGTTTTAAAAGTCGATGACAGCATGGAAATATCGCCGATGGATCAGAGATACTACCAGATAACTATCCAGCAGAAGCAAGCGCTCGAACGCCAGATAAAAGAAGGACTGGCAGGCGTCTCCACTGCCATAACGGATTTCGAACTGGTTTTTCACGACTTGCGCAAGTACAGGGACTTTTTGAATTTTTTCCTTAAGAAGGAAAAGGCGCAAAAGGACAAAGACAAAGATAGTGAGATGCAGGCTGAACAGAGCTTGAAAGCCGTATTCATTGACCAGGTCGATGTGCATACCGGAGAAGGCGTTGCGATGAAACTTATCGCGCCAAGGTGGCCGACAATTATTGCAGACTTCATGCGCATTAAGGACGAAGACCTGGACCCAAAAAAGATTGCAATAGAGTACAAAGTCTCGGAAGCAGAAGGCGTTGTACTCGCAACCAAAAACAAATTATATCTGGAGTGGCGGGGGACTTTCGAAGATGTGGTGAAAGAGCGATATGAAAGACTGGTTGCTATAGTTAAAGCCAGAAAGTTTTCAATCGAGGAGTACAAAAGCATGCTGAAGCCGTATATAGAAAGATACAAATCGATACACGAGACAGGCGAAGGCAAAGACGCGGAAGGAAGAAGCAATCTGAGAAAAATATCATGGCTTAGGCCCGGTGCAATGGCATCGTCGTACGATTCCGCAACAATCTGGGCTTTCAAAGTCATGACTCGACCCGAGCCTACGAGGATAACGTACGAGGCCGAAAGCGGAAACGAAAATATATTGAAAATGCCATTCTGCTCGAGTTTCAAATCTGTCATACGTGCGAATATCAAAAACCTGAAGGAAAAGGATTTGGGCGAGCTTCCATTATCACCAACGGGCGTAGAACCTCTTGACAAATGGGTGTGGGCACTTTACAAACACATCGAAGATTATTATACTAAAAAAACAGGTCAACCAGTAAGGTTCACGCTTGAAGAGCTCTTGAAAGCAAGAAACGATTTCATCAAAGAATGGGGCGACAAACCCCATCTTTATTTCAAATGTTTCGACACGGACATAGACCGTTTCATACTGCGCCTGCCTGATGGGACAGAGCTGGAAGACATGACTTTCGGTCCAATACGCTTCTTTGTGGAGTCGCAAAACATGATGCTCCTAAGATTTTTGGAAATAAAAGCCCAGGAAAACGCGCTGGAAAATTATATAAACGAGATGCTCGGGGACGTTACGAAAGACAAAAAATACAACGAACTTTCTGCCGAGTACGACAAGCTTTTCAAAACGTACTCGGAAGAAAAACAAAAAAAGGAAGAGAAAGAGAAGAAAGAAAAAACGGAAAAAGAAAAGAAGGCTGAGATACTCGCGGGCAAGGATTTGAGCGCGACCAGAGAAGCTTTGCAGCAGCAGGTCATGAGGGAGGTGGGCGAGGTAAATAGGCCTTTCAAGCTCTTCAAAGGCGGTGCGTACGAACCGAGGTTCGACGATATAATAACAGGCCCGTATTTCAACGACGTTGGCGATAGCATGGGAAAAGTGTGGACGTTTTTGAAAGCAAAATTCGACGTGCCGGGCTTCAGCTCGCCCGGCGTGAAGATATGAATAGAAATTTTTTTGTGTGTAAAAATTATTCCAAACTTGGACAACTCGCAATTTTAAAAGGTGTTATGCTTGGCATACGTAGTCGGAATTTCTAGCGGCATATTCGGCGCTGCTTCGCCGCAAGAGCGCATGCAGTATCTCGGAATATCAAACAAAGTGAACTACTGCATGACCCAGGGAGTCACGTTTACGCAAGTGGATGTGGAGACTATGTCCGAGTTCAAGGACCCGCAGATAGACATAGAGAACGAAACGAAGCGTAACGCGTGGAAAGAGAAGATAAAGAGCATGAACATATCAATGGGCTTCCACGGAGAGTCGCAGGCGATGGGCGGACGGGAAACACCCATAAAGCTCGACTCAGCTATCGAGGACGACTATATACGCGCTCATGACAGGCTAATGGAGGTGCTAGAAAAAGCTGGAATGCTGGGCGCAAAATATTACCTATTGCATTCATCTGAATCTACGCCGTTTATACTTCTCGGCAAAGAATTTCAGCCGGCAAACCTCGTTGATATATGGGGGCGAAGTTTTAGGAAGTTTATAGAGTCTGAGCCGTGGATCGATGATTGGATATTCGGCAAGGGAAATTTCATCTGGGTCAGCATACTCGGCAGGCCGCTGAAAGAATATATGGAACGCAACAGAGAAGACTACAAGGAGTCGACCGAGTACCAAAAACGCATTGCAGATGGACAGACAGACGAAGCTATAATGGCTGCGTTCAACCAGAGGATGAAGAACGATCTAAAACGTTATTTCAAAGGCCACATAGAGTCGAGGCAGCTTACTTATGGTTCGGAGAGGTATGCATATTGGATTATCGCGAAATGGATGGAGAAGAACAACGACAGGCTTTGGAATGACATAGCAATCAAAGAGTGGAAGCGGTTGCAAGAGCAAGGCAAAGTCAGCGTGGATGCGCCGGCGACCGTAGAAGATTACAGTTTCAGGGAGATGTCTGAGGGAATACAATGCTGGGTGCCTGCTGTCGCGGCTAAATATTTATGGGGACACTTCAATCAGGAAAAGTGTCCGACCGACTCACCGATGAAGTCCAAAGATCCGAAGAAATTCCTTGAAAAGTACATTATGTATTTTGTCATAGAGACGCCAATGGCGAGCGCCGGGCTGGAAAACCTAATGCGACTTTCTGATCCTGTGCACATGTGCGTGCTAGCAAACGAAATAAATTTCAAGTTCTTCCGCGTTGCGATCGATTTCGAGCACGTGCTTTCGAACTATATAAACCCGCAAGAGATGATAGCCAGGATGCAGGAGAACGATGGCAGCCTGATAAAAGTCGTGCATCTGGGATGGCCTACACCTGTCATACCCGCCCATATGCCGATATACGTCGGCTCAGACCAGCACAAATGGATATACCAGCGATTATGGGAGCTAAGACAGAAGGGATTCACGCAAGACGAGGATCGCTACCTGATATACGAACGCGGAAGCGAGAACATAGAACAGTCAATCATAGCCATACGTTTGATAGTCGAATATTTGGAAAAGAACACGGAGCCTGAGAAACTGCCAAACAAGTTCTTTGGCGTTGAGGGTCCGTCGATCGCATCCGTGGAGCGGCAGCGTACTGTAATACAGCAGCACAGGCTTGACCCGATAGAAGGCCTGCTCGTTGTGCCCGAGGAAGCGTATACATTTCTCGGTAAGGCTGGCACTGAAAAAGGCGGGGCGGAGAAGTGGAAGAAGGAAGAGCTGCAGTGAGTTTTTTTGAATCTTGATGTTTGCAGTTTGTTGTTCGCAGTTTTTTTGTGGAAGGGCTTTAATTCCACTATTTTTTCACTACTTTTAGGTGGCAATTATCTTTATATATACCAACTGAAATAAAACTTAATATATGCCCGCGAAAAACAAGACTCAGGAAAAAAAGCAGAAGCCTTTCGGCAGTCTGGAGAACGAGCTCGAGGATACTAAGCTCGTCAAAGACACAAAGCTCGTTAAGCAAACGAAGGCGGAAACGCACGCGGAGGCACAAGCGGATGCACAATCACAAGCATACGCACAGAATCCAGATCAAGGAAAAACTAAAAAGGAAATTTTTGAAAAAGTTGTAAAGTTCACAAACCTTGCAAGGCAGCAGTATGGAAACGTGATAAAGTCTGTGTTGATTTTTGGTTCTGCTGCACGAGGAACGATGGTGAAAGGTTCGGACGCGGACATTTGGGTGGTGCTTGATGACACTGCCACGAAAGGAACGGCCGACCTAGAAAGAATAAACATTCATCTGCAGCTCATGGCGCAGGAGTTGAAAGACCTGCACGTGCAAACAACAATGCTCACAGAGTTCTGGCAATGGATGAAACTCGGAAGCCCGGAGCTTGTCAACTTTTTGCGTTACAGCTTGTCTGTTTATGACACGGGATTCATAAAGCCGGTGAAGCGGATGCTCGAGATGGGTTTGATACCGCCGAGCGAAGAGACGATAAAGATGAAGGTGGCAGCAGCGCACGCAAGGCTGAAGAAGACGGAGCTTGACATAAAATCCATGATTTTCGAACTGCGTTACACTGCTTTGGACATATGCCAGGCTGTCGTTATGCATTATTACAAGAAGCAGCCGGATGCAAAGGCTATGCCGGAATTTTTGAAAAAGCTGGTAAAGGACAAAAAGCTTGAGCGGGCGTATGTGAAAAAGTTTGAGCAGCTGAACAAGTTGTGGAAAGACGTTGATCACGCTCGCGTGAAAAAGATCGATGGCGAATATCTGGAGCGTGCGTTAAATCTTGCCGAGGAAATACTTGAGCGGATGAACAAGCTCCTGCCAAAGGATATAAGGATGGAAAAAGAAAAAATCGAGGGAAAATAAATTGTAAAAGCGGATGATTAGATATGAAAACAGACAAAGCCACAAAGAAAAAACCAAAGCCGCAGGAAAAAGTCGGCATGCCGGAAAAAAACGAAGGGAAAAAAGAAGAACCCAAAGAGGAAGAGAAGTTCCCGGTAACGAAAGAAGAAAGGATGAAGGAAGTAAAAGAATTCACGAAAAAAACCCTTGAAAAATACGGCAAGCTTGTGAAGTGCATAGTTGTTATGGGCTCTGTCGCCCGCGACGAGTTCAAACCGAAGAGCGACATAGACATTTTCCTTGTCATAGACGACACAACGGAGAAGGTTACGCCCGAGCTTCACGACAAGATTGACGAAGACTTGGAGAAGATTGCGGCGAGCATATCGAAAGCTCTTTCCGTCCAACCGAGCTACACGCTCACGGAATTCTGGGATTATGCGCGCGTATGCCACCCGATAATCTACAACTTCATCAAGGAAGGCTACGCGGTTTACGATGCAGGTTTCTTCATACCGATCAAGCGACTGCTCGAGATGGGACGCATCCCTTCGACGCGCGAAGCGATCGAAAGCTACATGGAAGGAGCGCCGAAGAAGCTGATGCGCGCGAAGACTGTGAAGCTTCTGATGCTTGCAGAGGATTGTTATTATGCCATGCTGAACACAACGCAGGCTGTTCTTATGTTCATGGGCCTCGCCCCTCCGGTGCCTAACAAGGCGTACGACGATGTGAAGAAATATCTCGTCGAGCCGGGCATACTGGAGCCGCAGTACGCAGAGTGGCTGCGCGACATCATCGAGATCCGAAAGAAAATCGAGCACAAGGAGCTGATGGAAGCGAGCGGAGCATTCGTAGATGAGTGGATAAGCAAGGCTGAGAAGTTTGTGGAGAAGATGTTCGGCTTGCTTGGCGCGCTGGAGCTGCGCAAGAAGGAGAAGATACTCGAGCGTACGTACGAAGTGATGCACAAAGCAGCAATCACCGCTCTCAAAAGCCTGAAGAAGATGCCTGACAAGGAGACTGAAATCTCGACCGTGTTCAAAAGGGAGTTCATCGACACAAAACTGATAGAGCCGTATTATTCCGATGTTTGGAAACGCATAGAAACGATGAAGAACGAAGTGGAGTCTGACAAGAAAAAGATAAGAGATCTTCCGGACAAGGAAGTCTACCAGATGCGCGAATACATACGGCAGATGATACGAGATCTGGCGAAGGCGCTGAAGGAGAAAGGGATAAAGGATACGGGAGAAGACGCGGAAAGCGAAAGCAAGGAAGAAAAATAGGAATTTTTTCAGAAATATATATTTAATTTTTTAATTTAGAATCATGGCATTAAAGAGAGATCAGCTAGAAGGGCTGCGTTATGGTACTGTTCCTGCAAAAAAGGGTGAAGGCGGCATACCAATAGTATTGTTCGATTTTCGTTTTCTTGGGATATGTGACCCATACCTAGTTCACGAATATTTACAAGAATATTTTTCTAAACCTCCAGAAGGTAAGGATCATTGCCAAGCGGTAAAAGATTTTAAAAAATCATTTGAAGAAGATCCGAATTCCGAATTGACCAAAAAACTAGCAGTCTATGCCGGGGAATCTATTTTAATTTATGAACAAGCAAGATTCGAAATCGAAAGCTTACAAAAAGAATAAGTTCTAATAGTTTTTATATTTCTTTAGATTTCTAAATTGAATAAGTGAATAAGATGAAAGAAATTCCATTCTTTACAAATACGCCCGACGATACCCATTGTTTCCAAGCCAGCCTGAAGATGGTTCTGAAACATTTTTTCCCAGAAAGGGATTTCACGTTTGAAGAATTGGACGAAATGACCGATAAGCCGGCGAACAAATGGACGTGGCCTTGTGCTGGTTTAGTGGCTCTCAAAAGAATGGGTTTGGAAGTCAGATTCTACGCTAAAATGGATTACAACGAATTTGCAGAAAGGGGCGTGGATTATATTCGTGAAATATACCCAAACGATGCAGATGAGATGATAAAGAACAGTGACATCGAGAGTGAAATTGAAAATGCAAAAGAGATGATAAAGCATAACATTTTTAGCAATGAAAAAGTGGAGTTAGGAGACGCCGAGAAGTGGTTTAACCAGAATTATTTAGTTGTCTTATTGATCAATTCAAATGTCCTAAGGGATAAAAAAGGCATAAACGGACATTTTGTTGTGCTGACCGGGTTGGATGAAGATAATGTAGTCATACACGATCCAGGATTGCCGCCACTGAAGAACAGGGCTGTACCAAAAGAATTGTTTCTCAAGGCATGGAGATATCCGAAGGAAGATTACGACACGATGCTGTTCAAGAAGGTTTAAAGGCCACAAAACTCAGCCTCGGCGTTCTGATTAAATCTTTAACTTTTAACTAAATTTATTATGAGTGTGCAAAAATGCAAGGCAGATATGGAACAACTAATTAAACAATACAAAGATCCTAAATGGCAGATAGAAAATGATATAATTGGCCGCAGTTATATCCCTGCTTCAATTATCAGAATCCCTGTTCCTCTCTACGAAGATTTGATTCCTAAGGTCGAGAGAATAAAGAAAATGCTGGTTGAAAATGGGCATCCACATCATGTTGAATCAGAAAAATTTCGTGGGTATACTTTTTATCGTGTCTTCTTTATTAAATCGAATAAAGAGCCTGACATAGGGCTTATGATAGCGGTGTCGGATAATGCTGACAAGATTAATCCAAGTCTGGCATGTGGCTTGGTTAAAGGTGGAACAATTTGCCGCATAGGAAACGAAAAAGATAGCAGCTGGGTGAATTATTGTAAAAGGCTTGATTTTCTAGAAGAGTTTGCTTTGAAGTTGTACGATAGTTATGAGAATTAACAAAATCTAAATTACCAAGCATCAAAGAAAAAATGAATTTAAGAATTTGGTGCGACAAGAAAGCTGAGAAAGCGAAGAAAATAGAAAAGGCATAAGAACCACCAGCAGTAGTTCTAAACCGATATATCTTTTTCTACAATATCTTCAGCACAAGAATCTCCGGATAAACTCGCAAAACTATTTAAGGATATCACGTGATATCATATGATATATAGAGGAAGATGGGAAATAACCTTAAGTTTTCATGCAACGATGAGAGCTGTTCAAAAGGGTATAACCGAGGACATAGTCAAAGCAACATTAAAAAATGGAAAAATGAAATGGTTTGCTAAAAATAATGTGCTGTTTACATGCAAGTATAAAATGGGGACTGTGGTTTGTGTCGGGGAATTGAAAGAATCAAATACGATCAAAATATTTACGGTTGAATGGAGATAATCATGAGAAATAAAAATAACATAGATTTGAAATACAGACCAAGAAAATGTTTGGAATGTGGTGGAAAATTGATAGAGCTACGAGGCTTCGACCCAAACGGAGTTCCGATAAAATATTGGCATTGTATAAAATGCGGGGATGAAGTTCTTGATATGGTACAATTGCACGAATCGGCAGAAATTTATAGAAAATTGAAGAAGGCTAAACTTATTCGAGTCTCGAAGTGGGGTGCGGCTGTCGCAATACGCATACCCAAGGAGATAGCGCAAAAACAGAGGTTGAAACCAGGAACTATGATGCGCATCCTGCCTGAGCGAGTGGGTTTCAAGGTTGTGCCGGAGAAGGATTGATGCGGCAGTTTGGCTTACAAAATAACCGTTGCCTTATGAGGGACTTTTATTTTTTCGACCTCTTTTCTTACACGTTCGTATTCGTTCTCAGAGACGCTCGAGAAACCGCAGCTTTCACACACACTGACTTTCACTTTTTTGACTAGTACATTCGGATTCGTCTTCAAGGCTATCGCTTCTTTCTCTTCTTTCATCTTCTTATTGCACTCAGGGCATCTCATTTCCCCACCTTTTTGAACATCCTTATTTCATGGTAATTAGATTTATAGACTGTAATTATAAATATGTATTTCTTTCTCGGTGCGATGATTATCGTCCAATAGATATTTTTCTCTTTGTCTCTGTAAACGCATGTCCGCCTGTTTTCCTTAACGTGCGGGCACCATCTGCCGCCAAGCACCATCTTCCTCAATTCTGACATCGGGAACTTTCGCTGTATGCATCTTTTGAACGCCTCTTTCGTCATCTGTATGCGGCAGTTTCTGTAAAGGTCTTGTTCTCTTACTCTGCTCATGAAACAAATGTAGTACGAGTCTCTGTCTTAGATATTATTCACCACGTTTGGTGGTTTGAAACGCCACTTCGTTTTTTCTCTCATCGTAAGAGGAAGCGAGGTTTGGGAAAAAAGGGACGCTCGAAAGAAATAAATCCTTTCTAGCTAAACTATCTATTGTGATGGTATTCATGGTACGCACAATGAAAGAGAATGCTAGATACGAAGAATTTAGAAGGATTAGGGTTCTAAGTGGCCAAGGCGACCCGCTAGAGCAAGAAGAAGCAAGCGAATCGCTTTACAGGTTGATTTCTGGTCAGCCTATGTCGTCGCGAGATGAGATAGCAAAAGCAGTAATTAGAAGTAGAGGCTACATGCCGGCAGAGCCTGATATTGAAAAGCGCCGAAGTAAAGCATGTGAACATTGATTTGTAATTTCAGACTTTTCAGATTTGAATTCTTCTCCGGAACTCTGCTCTAGAAAAAGGGATATAATATAAAAATCAAGAAACAATTAAATGCTGAAATGTACTTATTCTTCATATGGTAGAGTTAGACATGAAAAATGAAACTCAAAAGAGAGGCGAGCGTATAATTATCTTTATCGATGGAAGTAACTTTTATCATAGTGCAAAGGATACGTTCGGCTTGTTTCATGAGGAAGTTGAAGATATAGAAATTTTCAAAAGACTTATTGAATTTTTGAGGGGGGACAGATTACTGATCGCTATATACTATTATAACGCTCCCCTAGACAGAGGCTATAATGAAGAAGTTTATTGGAAGCAACAAAAGTTCTTCTCTGGATTAAGAAGCATACCAGGGTTTCACGTCGTATTGACTAACATGAGAAAGACTACCAGACCAGACGGGACAGTGGAATTTTCAGTTAAGGGCGATGACATACATTTAGGAATTGATATGGTGTCATTTGCATACGAGGACCAGTATGATACAGCTATCCTAGTAAGCGGCGACGGCGATTTTGCGCCTGCTGTGAAAAGAGTACAAAAGCTGGGCAAGAAGGTTGAGAACGCATATTTCTACGTAAGCCGTTCTGGACTGTTGAAAAACATATGCGACAAATCCTTGAGTTTAGATGGTTTTCTAGAAGGGAAGTTCTTTAAGAAGAAACCTAAGTAAAAACTTGATAAAAACTTAAAAAGAATAATTAGCCCAGCGTCGCCCATAGACGAGCTACGGAGCAAGGCTGGGTAGCATATAATGATAATTAGGATTTGTGACAAATAAAAAGCTTTTCGCAAAGATGTTTTGGCTGGCTTTTGGCTTAATCACCGGAACTCTGCTCTAGAAAAAGATTAATTTTCTGCGACTAGTCACAAAAAATCAATCGGGTGATTTCGGGCAAGAATCGGGCGACGTTTTTACTAGTGCATTTTAAGTCGAAATCGAAATTTGCCTCAATTCTTCAAAATTCTGCGTCTGCCAGCCACAATCCAAAAAATCGGGTAATATTCGGGCGATAATTGGATAGTGCTTTTCGGTTACCCGATTTTCACCCGATTATTCTGATTACTCTTCCCTGCGGTTACGTACACGATGTCTTTCGTCTTGCCTACCCTCTTAAGCTTTCCCATCTCCACAAGCGATGCGAGTTCGTACTTTGCGACGTCTCTCGTAGTGTTGTTTATCTTCTGGTAAATCTGGTTCGTCATCTTCCCCTGCTTCTGCACGTACTGAAGCGCGTTTATCTGCCTGCTGTTCAGCTCTGGCATGCTCAGCTGCTGTTCGCTGACAACGACGTCCATCTTCTTGCTCCATCCGAACTTTTTCGCAATGAGCTCGATGACGTTTGCTCCGAGCAGACTGCTGACAAGTGTTCCAAAGCTCATGCCAATCGTAAAAATACCAACAGAAGAAAGCAGGACTCCGCCGAATATTCCGAACATCATCCCAGCCAGCAGCTCTACGAGCACACGTATCCATTTTATGTTCACGGCAAGGAAGCTGTTGTATACTTTGTATATTTCCCAGGCAACGCGCACTCCGCTGCCGAGCAAAGCATACGGAACGATTGCTATGAACAGCGGGACTATTGTTTCTAGCATATCAATCGCTGATTGATAGGGAGAAGTTAAAGTTTAAATGCTTGACGATTGCATGGAAGAGCCAGTTTTCTTTTACCAACATCAGTGGTTATAACTTTAGAATAGACCCTCGAGAGCAATGACTATTTGAGAAAACATGGAAAATAACGTTGAGAATGAGGTAGCTATACCGCGAGTGCTCTTGGTAGACACGAATATGCTCTACTCTGGCATCGTATACGACGGATTGGAGAAAAGGGTCCTGAGGTCCGGAAAACACATCTTCATAACTACTGAAAGTAACATCTCGGAGATTTACAGGGCACTAAAGAGAAAAAGGGGAATATCACAAGATGACGCTGCCAAGTTTTTGGAATCTATTCCGCTGATTGTAGTCGGTCGTTTCGTGTTCAACGATAGGATGGGTGAGGCGTACGAGTTGATTGGAAGCAGAGACGTGAGTGACGTGCCTCTGATTGCGCTAGCCTTGAGCTTCAAGAATCATGATGGGATTTGGACGAGCGACAAGGATTTTGATGTTGTCAGGCACAGATTCAAGATCTGGAAGAGCAGGGAGTTGGCATGAAGTGTTGGAGTTGATGTGAGTGTTCGAGCCGATTCGATTCGGATTCGATTCGAAATGTGCGCAAGTTTAAATATATGTAAAACATATACAAAACATATGTCATTAAACACGGTGAATAAAAATATGAAAAGCAGAACATACAGCAAGCTTTTGCTCAACGTACCGTCGAAGGATTTTGATAGGATGGAGACTTTGATAAAGGCAGGGGAGTTCACGACAAAATCGGACTTGATTAGATTTGCAATAAAGCAACTCCTCTACAGCGAAGAGAGGATGAAGGAGTTCGACCGGCTTTCGACGAAACTGCAAGAACAGACCAAAAGGATGGGTCTGACAAAGAAGGACGTGCTAAGAGAGGTTGAGGAGGCCAAGGAAGAGACGAGAAGGGACGTAAGGAAGATGATGAGGGACATCGAGAAAAAAAGGCGCCGAGAAAAAAAGAAAAAATAAAATTCTCTTCGGAGCTCGGCTCTAGAAAAAGGGATATAATCGAGATTAGTTCCCACTAATCGAGTATAACACACTACAAGACAAATTTTAAGAGACATATTTTCCGATTGTCGTTTTTCAAAATCCATTTTGCAACAAAATCTTTGCAGCCACGAAATCATTTTATAAACAAAGCCAAAATGTAAAATCGGAGTACGTATGAAAAATTAGGAGGTATGTCCATGCCCAGATCAAAGTTGACAAAATTCAAGTGTGCAGTTTGTGGCAAAGACCCTAGAAAAAATAGCGACGATGAGTTACCATATATTCCAGTTATTGTCGAAGGTGTAGCTGGTTTCAAATCAAATATTATCTGCAAAAGATGTTTGAGTGACAAGGAAAGCTTCGAATCTTTCTTCGGCCCGATTCGTAAATCAGAAGTAGTTGTAACTGGTCGCCGCTCAAACAACCTTTAATTTTTATTTTTTTCTTTATCATAGTTCCAAAGGGCACGGTCTATATCTCTAGGTGTGACATTAAATTTTTTAGCAAAATGTCTGATTATCATTATGTATCTGTACCAATCTTTAACATCATAATTCATACTCTTTTTCTTTATTATATTAAAATTTTCTAGGGAATTCCTAACATGAAAATCTAAAACTCCATACATTTCTGGGTAAATGATAGCCAAAATAGAGGAAGCTACGCGGACACAGACACCATTCAATTTAATTAATATCTCAATTTTTCTTTTTTCAAACTTTGTTGAAAATGCTTTTTGAGTTATGTTCTTTATATTCTCCTCAGAATTGTTTATGTAGTATTTTAGTGGTCTTGGACTTTTCCATTTACAAATTTTAATGAATTCTTCTTGTGTTAAAAAGCCTCTCTTTCTTGCGGGTTTACAATATTCAATCAACTTTTTGGTCTCAACATCTTCTTCTTTATATTTATTTACAATTGATATTAATTCAGGATTATTTTTCTTTAAAATCTCGTTGATGTTGCTGATATCATTTATCTCATAATCAGCTTTACCTTTCTCTTTTTCAATCTGCCCGTACTTCGCCAGTACTGTGACCATTCCCAACTTTTTCGCGCCGATCACGTCCCTCTCTATCGAGTCGCCGACCATTATTACCTCTTTGGGTTTCATCCTCAGCTTTCTCAGCGCAACCTTGAACGGAAGATGGCTCGGCTTCTTCTGTCCTGTGTCCTCGAGCGCAATAACAAAATCGAAATAATTCTCCAGCTTCAGCCCGAACAGGCGCGACCATGCCTGGAACCGAGGCGCGTCGGTTATTATTGCCAGCTTCAGTCCGCGCTTCTTCAGCAGTCCCAACGTAGAAGCGACATTAGCATACGGCTTTATGTACAACTCTTTGACTTTTCTGTACGCAACAACGCCGGCTGCCAATAATTTTACATCGACAGTACCTGTCAGCCTTTCCAAGAATATGTCGAATATCTTTTGGTTCTCTATTCCGTATTCGTTGAACAGCTTGTTCAGCAACGTCCACGCTTTCCTCTTGTCCGCCTTCAACCCGGCTTTTATCATGGCCTCTATGGCAGCTTTGCACGCAGCCTTCTTCATCTTCCAAAAATCTATAAGCGTGTTGTCGAGGTCGAACAGTATAGCTTTTATCTCTTTCATATTAATTAACAATTGAGAATATGGTTAAATTAAACTTGGTGTTTCTATGAAAAAAAAGGAGGAAGAACTAAAAGAAATAATAGAAAACATCGATGAGAAAAGACTTGAAAACGAAGAATTTTTAAAGGAATTGAAAAAATCTTTTCGAAAAATAAATTCTATGAATCCAAAAGAAATGCAAGAATTTTTTAGAATGTGCGACAAATATAGAAAACAACATAATTTGCTGAAGACGGCTGAATACTTTCGCAAAAGAAAAAATGATTAAAGGGATTAAATAATGGTAAAGCTTATTTTTTACGGCGGCGTCAAGGAGATCGGCGGGAACAAGATTTTATTGGAAGACAAAGGGACAAAGATATTTTTGGATTTTGGCATGGGCTTCACGCGCAGGGCAAGGTTCTTCGAAGAGTTCCTCACGCCGCGAACTGCAAACGGCATCGGCGATTTCCTGGCAATGGGACTGATACCAGACATAGAAGGAATATACAGGGAAGATTTGCTTGAACATTATGGCCGCAGAGCAGAAGAGCCGGACATAGCAGCTGTTGTTCTGTCGCACGCGCATGCAGACCACGCGAACTACATAAGCTTCCTCCACAAGGACATTCCGATTTATTGCGGGCAGACATGCAAGTACATACTCGATGCTGTTGAAGAGCAAAGCCAGCGGGACATAGAGTCCGAAGTATGCAATTTCAAGAAGCGGCCTTTGCTCAGATGCGACTACCGAAAGCCGCCGATCGAGCGTACATTCAAGACTTTCCGCACAGGCGACAAGTTCAAGATAGACTCCATTGAAATCGAACCCATACACGTTGACCATAGTGTGCCGGGCGCATATGGTTTTATAATCCACACGAGCGAAGGACCGATAGCCTACACAGGCGATATGCGAATGCACGGTGCGCATTCTGAGATGACAATGGATTTTGTGAGGAAAGCGGAAGAAGCCAAGCCGATAGCAATGATAACAGAAGGAACGAGAATAAACGTCGGAAAGACTGACGAGTCCGAGCCGAAAGTTTACGCAGACTCGAAGCGCGAGATTCTCAAAAACAAAGGACTTACGATCGTGGATTTCAACTTCAAGGATGTCGACCGCTTCCGCACGTTCTACCAGATCGCGCAGGAGACCGGCAAGAAGATGGTGCTCAGCTTCAAGCATGCGTGCTTTCTCGAGCGATATCACATGGACAAGCCTCTCGGAGTGCCAGACAGTACTGGAGAAGGAATATTCCTATTGAAGCCGAAGCGGATGACTGGTACGTACGACGATTCTGACTATTCGGACAAGTACATAAAAGATCGCCTTGGATTTCCGAACATACTCACAGCCGAAAAGCTTGCCAAGAAGCCGGACGATTATATGGCGGTTCTCAACTTCTGGTATTTCAACACTTTCGTAGATTTGAAGCCAGAGAACAGCTTGTACATACACTCGCTCTCAGAGCCGTTCAACGAGGAAATGGAGATGTCCAAGAAGCGCATGATGAATTGGCTTGAGCATTTTGATTTGAGGTATGTGCAGTCGCACTGCAGCGGTCATATCTGCGGCACAGATCTCAAAGAACTGATCGAGCGCATAAAGCCTAAGCAGCTGTTCCCTATACACACAGAGCATCCGGGTATGTTCCGCAAGCTCTCTCCGAAAACGAAGATGGTTAAGGAAGGGAAGGGGTATAGGATTTAGATAGTGGGCACTAATTTTTATGAGGAGGGGTAAGGTTGAATAGTTACGATAAAGTGGATAGATTACTCTAAATAAAATCGATAATATTTTTCAAATAAGCATTTTTAACTTAATTCCTGATTAATCTCGACTAAATAGTCTAGCAACGATTTCTTACACTTAGTTTGTACTTGCGTATACTGTATCTTGGTTGGAACTTGTACCAAGTAAGTAACTTGGGCGCCTTCCGGAATTTTGGTCTCGAATATTTCTATTGTTCCTGGTTCGATTTCATGTTTGACTATATCGCTACCAATAGGTGTACTATCTTTGACATATACGAACTCGACACCAAAAGTCCCTGTCTTATTGTCTATATTTTTAACTGTAATTATTGCAACTTGGTATTTTAGTAGTCCCCACCACTCTGCTCTTTCGCTGTATGTTATGTCGCTTATATTATATGCAAGCTTAACTTCGCTCAGTAACGTCTGTACGCAGTCCTCTTCAAAAAATTTTCCAACTATGATAGGACTCAGTAGCGCTAGGACTAGTATAGTAGTAATATATCCTTTGGTCATATTAGGTCGTTTCCATTTTTCTCCACCACCCAGCAATCTTACACTTGGGTAATACATAGATTGTAGTCATAACTGAGTTAGAAAGAGTCTGCGTTCTTTATAAGATATTGTTTTTGATTCTTCTAACTATATGATGAAAATGTGAAATGACTGCTCGGTTGTTCTGAGCAATTTTGCAAAAAAAGTTGTGTTTCAATTTGTAGGATAAAAATAAATGGTGGAGAAAGGGTTGGACGCGGTGCGCCCAACACGACCTCTCTCTCTTTTGAAATTTAGTATTATTAGTATACTTAAACATTCTCATGCTTTAGTATACGAAACATTTTAAGACCCCTAAAAAGCTTGACTTTCTCTCTCCGGAACTCTGCTATAGAAAAAGGGATATATAAAATCCGGGGGATAAATTAACTACGAGGAGTGGTTGGCGAATTGTATATATCGCTTATTCTAAAGAATATTTGGTGAAAAGGTAAAAGATTGATGGGTAGCTGACGCTGTCGGAACACTCATTATTGGCAGGTTGGTAAAGCTTTACTGTAAATTAATCGTGTCCTGCCACTACCCACTTTATGAAATCTTTTGCCTCACTAAAAAGCGGCTTAAATTCTTTCCAACCAAATTATAATTATGGAGAGACTAAATATCGATGGATTGGGAAGAGAAGAAGCAAGAAGTAAAGCACTAAGCTTACCTAGAAATAAAGATTTCTTTACAGATTTGTTGCCAGATGGAAAAAAGGTTTTTATAAGAACAGATGGAACTAAACCGAGTTTGGAAAACGGTAAAAGTCTGGATAAAATTGTTGATATTACTGTACATTATGAGAGCGAACCTAAAAGGAAGGTAAGTTATATTAATGACATTTTTATACCTCTTATAAAAATTGAGGCAACCATAGGTAAAGAAAAAATGAAAATTCTTATAGGCGCGATAAAAGATTCTATAGAATTGATGCCTATAAAAATTATTAAAGAAAAACATCCCGAGATAATTGAATTTGAAAAAATAAATCCGTCAGAACATTCCATAGAGTTTCTATTAAGTATGATTAAGGTACTGGCTTTACAGGAAGACGTAAACTACTGGGGAATAAACCCGAAAACAAAGAAACCCTACGAGGGAAGAGAAAAACCGCTCAATGCTATAAATGATTTATTCGTAAAAAGAATACCATTTACACATGTAACAAGAAAACACAGGTTGTATTGAATCGATTTTTTAAATGTATTTTATTAATCTTTCTATATGATTAAAGGTGGAAAAGGGGGAGCAAAAACACAAAGTGGATTAATGTTTGAAGAAAGAGTTGACTTAAGAACAGCTTTTAGTAATCTTCCGAACTACCAAGTTATAGGTAATGAAATAGTATACAACGGTAGAGTCGTAGCAAAAATTTACAAAAAATATGAGTTCTACAACAAATTCTTAAGAAGTCTAAATATCAGGTGTAATTTGTCACAAAAACTCGTTCCAGACGATACAATCTTTGTTGAGGATAGTAAAGCTTTGTTCGTCATTGAAATAAAGTTTCAAAGCGGTTCTGGTTCTGTTGATGAGAAATTACAAACTTGTGATTTCAAGAAAAAACAATACCAAAAATTGTTAAAAGACACAGGAATTAAAGTCGAATATGTCTACATACTTAATTCTTGGTTTAAAGCGTTGAGATACAGAGATGTTTTGGAATATATAGAATCTGTAGGATGTAAATACTTCTTTAAGATTTTGCCGCTTAAAGTACTTGGGATGCCTGAACCAAAAGCAGTATGAATATCTATTTTATGAAATTTTCAAGTGGTTTTATTTTGTCTAATCTTTTCTTCCCAATTTCTACATATTTTGGATTAATATCGATACCAATCGAATTTCTGTTTAATTCTTTTGCCGCTGCACATGTCGAAAAACTCCCCGCAAACGGATCTAGAACCATATCACCAGGATCGCTACTTGCTTTGATGAATATTTTCAGCAATGAAACTGGTATCTGGCAAGGGTGAGGGGTTTTGTCTTTACTTACGTTCTTTACTAGATTGAACTGAAAAACATCGTAAGGTGCAGTGCCATTAATGCCATTATTTATCCTCTCAAGTATTCTTTTGTCGGTTGGATTTTTGTAAGGTTGTAACACTGTATTTCTATTAAATTTATGTTGTTTTGTTTTTGTCGCAAAAATTATTGAGTGTTGGGTTCTTGTAAAATTTGATTTCGAATGACCTGTGTTCGTTGGATAATGCCAAGTCATCCACCTTTTGAAAACCATGTTCTGCTTTATGAAAGGTAAGAGGAAAGCGTTGTTTTCAGGATAATTGAAGAGGTACAAGCTGCCATGTTTTTTGAGCAATCGTACACATTCCTTTATCCACTTTTTACACCATTCTATATATTCATCAAAATTTTTATTGTCTTTGTAAACTCCATAATCTTTACCAATGTTGAAAGGAGGATCAGTTATAATCAAATCCACAGAATTATCTGGCATTTTTTTCATTATTTCCAGACTGTCACCAACAATGAGCTTGTGAACTGTTTTCATATAATCACATTTATTATTTCAATAACTTCTCTACCTTTCTAACCACATCATTCAAACTTTCATTGTAAACAGTAATGCTACGGCTTTCATTATTTTGTCTGTCTCTTATTGTAACCGTTATACTTTTCGGCTTATTAATTGTTACCATATTTGTTAACTAGATTTGTGCCTTAAATAGATATCGGGAGTTAACTTCCGATGAGAATCTGAAAACTTATTTTTCAATTACTTGTAATTTTCATATTTATTTTACCAGCTTTTCTTTTTCTGGAGTGTTTACTGTTAGTTGGCATCTGCCGAATCAAACAGGAATTCAATCGGAGTTGACTTAGAGCTTAAATATGTAGAAATAGATATGAAAAGATTAAAAAATCATTTAATTGGAAACCACATATCCTTTTCCTGTCTTGGCAAAGCCAATTTCTCTTCTATTTTAGATTTTAATTTTTTGTAAGTATCTGGAGAAAGTTCTATAAACTCTCTCATACTGAAACTTTCTTTATCTTCTTCCTTTTTCTTTTTGACAAGTTCGTATAACAATAAACTTATTGAAATTACCCATTTCGCAAAAATAAAATATTCTGGAGACGGTGCATTTTCTTTGACTAAGACAATCGTATCTTTATTACTTTCAAAATTGAACTTTTCATCTAATTTCGATCTCCAGAGGTCATCCAAATCATTGCCGTTGATCAAAATAGCTCTAAGTTTCTTCATTTCATTTTCGCCGCCCTCAGACAAAATGTTGACAAGATGGTTCATAGCAGCTACAACTGTGAAATCCCAACGTTTGATGAAACTAAAATCATCAACAAGCATTTTGTATGCTGATTTTGTTTTATCTTCATCGGTGTAGTCATCAAGTTTATTTTTGTATAGGTTATTATATGCTCTGGTAAGTTTCAGAATTGCGAAAGCAAAAAATACATCTTCAAGGAAGTATTCTATCTTCCCACTTCGTAGATTTATTTCTTCTGATTTTATTTCTAAATTACTATTATTGAAGCGTTCCTGTTTTGAGAGATTATAACAAAATATTGTTTTGTATATTTCAGGAATATCGAAGATGTCTTTCTTATTAGTTTTGGCGAAAGCAGGTTTCCCCAATAAAGCTAAATATAGTTGACCAGCAAGTGTGTTATCGATGACGCGAGGTTTCGGTTTCCCTCTAATAGTGCGAATGTAGTAGGATTGTATTCTATTAGTTCTTTCTAAGGAATTTTTGAGACCAGCTTTATAATCGTAGAAAATTTTTGGGCTGAACTCCGAAAATGCTTGACAGATGGCTGTCTGTTCTTCGTCTTTAGAATGTTTATCTCTTGAAGTTATTGGGTTTTGGTTGTTTGTTGCATTAGTAACATCTTTTATAGAATTTTGATCTAAGGTTTCAATTATACGAGCGTAAATATAGGCATTCAGACTTTGATTAATGCTTTTCTTTATTTTGTATGCATTCCATATAGCCCAAGATGTTTGACAACCATTCACTATCAAAGGTTCGTTTAATTCAATTATGCTATCTGATATTTTAGTGAGTTTTTTACACACTATAGTAAGGCCGTTGTTAAATATAATTAACTTTTCAGGATCGCTAAGAACGGTTTTTTCTATATCTAACGCAATTTTATTCTGGGATGCACCTTCCAATTTATATCTCAAGTTTTCAATAAAAAGGCCCTCTTCGTAATCTTCAACAGCTTGACCTATATCATCGGTGCTTATAAAAAATGAAAATGTTTTGAATCTCTGACCATCAAATTCAGCATTACCGCTTTTATAATTCAGTTTTAATCTTTCAGGCGGTCTAAAGCTTCTCTCAGGAGAATTTCTACGGATATATTCCTGTTTAATTCTTTTGAAATCATATATGTCAACATTTTTTTTTGATCGCATATTCTATGGCATCAGGAGTAAAATTACCGAAAGCAACGACAAGAAGCTTTAGATTCGAATTATCTGGTTCAAGGTTCTCTTTGAATGAATTTAGAAATTCTTTTCTTTTTTCGTTTCCACTATCTGAACAAGTTTCCAATCTGCTTAAGGCAGCTAGGATTGAATCTATTAAATCCTTATTGTATTGGTTTAATTGAACTGTTTCTTGGTCTATAATTAATTCATCACCATCAGGAAATTTACATTGAGCCAAAATTACTAGTTCATGATCTTCGTCTGCAACTCCTATATCCACTCTTTCATCGCCACTACCGCCGATGAAATATTCCAATGCTTTCTCTCTATCACGATCATATAAAATAATATTTTCTGAGAACCAGACAGAGAACAAATCTCCTAAACGGCTTATGTGGTTGAACTCACTATTAATATTTCGAAAATCGTCTAAAACCCTTTTAATAAAGGCAGTATCTTCCATAATCCTTACCTAGGACCTAAGTTAATATAAATTTTTAAACTTTAAAAATGCTTGAAAAGCTGATTTGTTTACAAAAAGACCGATATGCAACACTCATTCAAGACTCGCTAATACATGAACACTCTAAAATGTTATCCTCTAGGATCAAGTTTTATGTAACTTCTTTCAGTTTGGATTCTCGCTCTAGTACTACTTCTATTCAACATATTTTCAAGCTTGTTTGCAGAGTTTACAGTTACATATTCCATTCATGCAATTTTACCTTCTTTCCTATTACCTTTATCTTTCATTCCAAGTTTTAAGTAAGACTTCTCAACCTTAATGTAGCTTTGTTTATTCGACCTATTTAGCATATTTTCAATCTTATTTGCGGGAGTTTTACAATTAGGACAATCATCAGAAACTATGTAAACAGGTTTCTTTCGCATAATAACTTTTACATGCAATTCTTTATCGCACACAGGGCAAGATACGACATCGTCTTCTAACATAGTAATTAATTCCATTATTACAAACATAAAACATTTTCCCACAAAACGGGCAAGGCAGGACTTCATACTGTCCGGGCGCAATACATCTATAAAGACTGAAAGTAATAAATTCTACCTTCGCTGCATAAGGAAGAAATGATTGTAGATTTTCCTAGCGACGTCGTAAAAGGGACTGCTTCTTATGAATTCAAAGTCTGGGAACAGCTCGTTTCTCAGCGTATTTTCTGAAAGGTATATCGCACCGGCGTGCAGCACCCTGGTTCTGTCTCCGCGCAGATACTTGTCTATCTCTTTTGGCTTTCCAAGGTACCTTTGCTTTGCCTTCTCAAGCCTGTAACCTGCGTCGATGTCAGAAGGTTTGACATCCAATCCCAATCTTCCCGACTCGCACAGCATCTTCAGCTTGTCCTCGTAGAAGGATTCCGTACCCATGGTCGCAAGTATCAGATAGCCATTCGGCTTCAGTATACGCCTTGTTTCATCTGCCGCAGCCTTTATGTCGTCAAGCGTTTGCAAGGTCATCAGCACGTATGTGCTTATAGCAAGATCGAACCTGCCTTCATCAAGTCCTGTGTGTCGGATGTCGCCTTCAACGAAACGTACTCTCCTGTCCGTCTTTGTATCGATGCCGTTTTTCATTGCAAGCTTCTCTGCCTCCTCTAAGTTTTTCCTGACCAGATCAACTCCGAGAAGGTTCGTCCAGCCCATTTTGTAAAGCCCTACAATGTTCCTTCCGTTTCCTGCTCCAAGGTCGACGACGCTTGCGTCTTTTGGCAGTCCTGTGCGCTCCGCGAAATCGAGCACAGTCTCGGACGGCTTGTCCAACGGCTCTTCGGAACTTTCCGACGGTGTAAGCACATAATTCCAATGAATCGGCCTTCGGGGGACTTTGGCTCTTCCTTGCAGCACGTTCATCCATCCAGAAAAATTCATCGTTTCGTAGAGCTCTCTTTCTGTTAATTCCGTTGAAGCAACCACCATAATTAATAAACAACAAAGAAAAGAATTTAAGGATAACACAGGAAGCGGCAACTAAAAACTTCATACTGTTCTGGCATAATTACAGATATGAGAATTAAGACTAATAAAATCAAGTAGCCTAAATCCAGTTAGTGAATTTAAATCTTTAAGCACATATTAAAATTTTAGATTACGATGTTTGAGAAAAAGGCTCCGATATGGAATGGTGTGGCTGCGTTGGGTAATCTTGCTGAGGCTTTATTCTGGTTTGGTATAACTACGCAAGCACCGCGTGGAGAGAACCTTCAAGCCATGTATGAGTCCTTGGTCACTGCTGGTGAAAATATACTTTTATGCGCGATGCCTTATTTTCACAAAGCTGACAGCCGAAACGAAGCTGGAGCCATTTATAATGGAATATTTAGTGGAGCACATTATTCTTATAGTTATATGCTTGAGCATTTCCCATACATAACTGAAATGGTTTATCCACCAAGATCGCTTTCTAGAGTCGCTCAACCTTTGGTCGCCCTAGTGGGTACGGGCCTGAATATCTCAGAAGGTTACAAGAAAAAATGACCGCAAAACGGGCAAGGCAGAACTTCGTACTGTCCTGGCATAAACTACACCAACCTACCAACCGCTAATTACAGATATGAGAGGCAAGACTAATAAATGCTTTTGAGGCTTCTACAACTTTCGAGAGTTCTATGTCAATATAAATATATGCTAGCTATAATTTTTCTACAGGTGAAACGATGAACGAAAACTACAAAGCGTATCTGAAGGCGGATCTTGACAAGTACGAGGGTCAGTGGGTTGTATTTGTGAAGGGAAGTATGGTCTCAGCAGGCGACGACCTGAAAGGAATAGTCGAAGCGGCTAGGAAGGAGTACGGTAAGGACATAGTACCCTTTGTGGTCAAGGTACCAAAAAAGATGCTGATGTCCCTTTCTCCAATTTCTTTGGAAAAGAACTAAAAGCAATAAATGCTTTTTAATTTACCAACCTGAGTGGTAGGATTTAAATATACTCCTAGATTCTAATAATTACTATGAAAGGCATGAATGAGACTATACAGATAGTACTGCCGAAAGAGATAATGAAGAAGGCAGAAGAAAGAGGGGTGGACATAGAGAGGTTTAAGGATACTGTGAAGGCTTTCGCGCTCCTAGACATAACAGCCAGAGCGAGCAGACTGTCGAAGAAGCAGGCTGAAGCCATATCCGAGAAGATAAAGGCGTCTGCATGGAAGAAAGTAAAGAAAACACAAGGGCTGTAGTCATCAATTCTAACATACTCTTTTCGTCCCTCATCAAAGAGGAAGGTTTCACGAGGGCGGTCTTCTTATTCTTGAAAGGCAGCATGGGGATAAAACTGATGATTCCTTCCACAGTAGTCGGCGAGTTCAAAGCGCACATAGGCGAGATAGCCAGGAAGTCAGGTTTATCTTTCAATGACGTGTCCAAGATTTTCGAAAATCTCATAGAGAACGTGGAAAAGGTAGGCGAATCTGGACTGAAAGAAGAGGTCGAAGAATCTATAAATTATGTAAAAGACGAAAAAGACGCGCCCTTTGTTGCCGTAGCACTGAAGCACAGACCGTCGTACATATTGACCTATAACAAAAAGGATTATAAAATCAAGACACTGAAAAATCTTGGTATTTCAGTCATGACTCCAAAAGAGGCGTTGGATTTGGTAGGAATAGAAAGGCTTGAACTAGAGACAAAAGAGAAACGAAAAAGAAACATACGATCTTACCTTACCAAATTAAAGATGCTAATCAAAAAGTGAGATTGGACTTTTCTTTTTTTTTACAAATTCAACCAAGCCCGCCACTTCATACTGTCCGGGCATAATAGAAATATAAAACTGAAAGCAATAAAAGGTTTTTCTACCAACTCTAATCTATGAAAAAAATGAAACTGGAAAGAAACATGAACGAAGAAGACATGTCGAACTTATCGAATTCCCCAGAGCAGTTTGCCATTCGTGAATGTGAAAAACTTAAGAGTTATCTTTTCAACGAAGGTTATGTAAGGCATGAAGAAGAGTTTAGAGTAGTTGGAAGCATTTATGTCGATTGGCCTAAAAGGAGAATCCAGGCTATTGTCGAAAAGTTTCCTCAAGGATGGAGTTCGTCTAGGGAGGATATGGTGGAAGAGGAGGAAGAGGTTCTGCTGGACATCTCACCCAGCAATATCGCAGGCCAGTACAATCTGTTCGCGCTCATACCCGGCATCAGCGAAGAGGATATAAAAATCTCAAAATACGGCAATATACTTGAAATAAGGGCGAAGGATTATGTAGGGAAAGTAAAAGTGCCCGAAGGCATAAACGAGATATCTAAAGCTTACAAGAACGGTGTTCTCACATTAATATTAAGATGATTAAAAAGTTTCGGAAAAAACGGGCATGGCAGGACTTCGTATGGGTCTGGCATCTAGATTCTTTGGGACAATCGTTCTCTTATTTTAGCTTTGTATTTCTCTATTTCTTCCTCATATCTCTCTCTGTCCTTATACGGAATTTTATGCATTAAGAATATTTTAGTTGAATTATGCCTGTATACAGCCTCAAGATGAGATGGCGGTAAAATCCATTCTATGCCATCTTTTTCTATTAGCCAGCTATTATCCATTATCTTTCTTTTACTGGTTTTTATTTTATCGAAGTAGGCGTCTATGCCTGTTTTCTCACGAAAATCTTCTAATCTTTCACCGAGTTCGTCTTTCAATCTCTGAATGTCCGAGTCGGGAAGAATAAGAACGTCCAATCCTATTCTTGCTCCAGATAATTCACTATCGATTATTTTTTTGTGTCTTTCGCACAGTCCAGAGTATGCACTAAAAGGCGAAGCGTAACACGCAACATCTTCACATTCGTCTTCCATTTCAGCATTATTAGCTTTACATATCAACAATCCTAACAATTCGTGGTTCAAGTATCTTGGCGCTCGAATACCAATTCTGTTTTTATCTGTCCAAAAATAACCAGCGGTGCATATTCCAAGAAGCATGTCGGCATCCTCACTATAAAATGTAAATCCATCGTATAGTGTAACATGAGCATTCTCTGGTATCATATTATTTTCAAAGGATGATACAGATTTAAGTCTTATGTAACCTCGAGGTGGTATTTGAAATCAGTAAGAATCAACCCACTTATCTCAGCACTTCGTACTGTCCGGACGTAAAAACAAATCAAACCTAAATTGCAATATTCACTATCATTCTAGGCCATACTCTTTAATTAATTTCTCGTTCAACGTGGGATTTACAATGTTGGAAATTATCTGCATCGGCCCACCGCGGTGCCAGTATGCGCCCTCTACTTCCACTCTGTTGCCGACTTTAATACCTTTTGCTAATACATCGTCTCCTTGTGCTATTTCCATACCTCTTCCGATCCTTCCTGTAACAAACGTGTACTCTTTGCCGACTTCGAGCGTGGCGTTCGGGTCTGACAATACCTCTTCGACGCGCACTTTGTAGAAATAGCTGCCATAGCATACTGTGCTTCCGTGGTCTTCGTCTGTTGTCGCGACACCCCTGAATCTCACATTGGAATAAGGTTTCATTTTTTCCATAAAAATAGTACGAACCTAAAAAGATTTACGCTTAACCGTTTGTTGTAATATCTTTTTTATAGACATTCCTGACTCTGTCTGTAACGCTTTTTGGTAAGCCGGCATTTTCTAATTTATCTAATTGACCGTCCAGATGCTCTATAAACCATGGGTAGATTGAATCGGGCAAGCAGCCAATCATATCTGAGGACATCTTTTCTAAATGGTTTTTATTACAAGGGTTCAGCACCAGATAACCCATTTTTGGGAAAATACTGCTGAAAAATTTATACGCCTTACCGGAACCAGGATCTTCAATCGTTATTATTTTGCCTTCTCCCCTTAATCTTCTGATAATATCGCCTAGAGGTTTGTAATCAAAATCAATTTCGTCTCTAACCTGCCTTACGGTACATGGCCCTACTTTATTCACAGCATCGAGACATGTACTCATAACCTCGGGTTGTCTTTCCTCGCGTGTCATAGGTCTAAGAGGGTGCTCTTTCTTTTCTTTCTCTGCGTGTCGACGAGTTAGGGGTAGAACTGCATGTCTTGAAGTTAGCAGTATCGCCTTTTCAAGACTGTAAACAGCTCTTCCGCCCTCGATCTTTTTTTCTAGAGTTCCCATTCTAGCTTCATAATATAACAGGGCTTCTAACATCTTGTAAGTATTATAAGCAATTCCATACTCTTTCAGCGCCTTTCCAGGCCAAACTATCGGTATGCCCAACCTATTTGCCATTTTCGCTACAGTGAATTCTTCTTTTCTTTTAAGCTGGTTAATTGCTTCCCTCAAGGCGCTCGAACTTGGAAACCTTTGGCCGACCTTTATCAAGTCATCCTTGGTGTATAAACCCTTTTCAAAGTACGTTTTCTTTGGTTGGGCGAGTCCGCCTTCGCATGTGTAATGATTCACTCCGCCGTACTTTCTTCTCTTCAAGTTCCCTCTTATAGTTTCAAGAGATAATAAAGATTGTAATCTATCGTAAACCCTATAACTAATTCCATACCACTCAACGGCTTGGCTACGCCTCAACTTTGGTACGCCCAATATTTCTGCTATTTCACTTTCAGTGAACTCTCCCCTTCCTTTTATATGCTGATTTATTCCTTGTCTTATAGCATTTGTATCAGGGAATCTTTCACTAGCTCCTACCAAGTCGCCTACATCATATAAGCTTGGGTGGCATGATTTTAGCACTCCCGTTGTAATGCCCATAAAATATCAATCAGTAATCACTTTTTTAAATCTAATCTGTGCCAACTATACAAGTAAGTCTTGGATTGTCAGATTCGTAGAACCGTCCGCAGCCTGCGAGAGATTAGGACTAATCCCGCCAGAATTAAAACGTTTCTGAAGATTGCCTGCTCTCCGCCATCCTAAGCTCATACCTCCTTTTCAATTCTCTGTAAATCCACTCGACGCCTTTACCTTGAGCGGCATATTCGACAGCCTCTTCCATCTTCATAAGATTATATCCGCTTTCTCCCCACGCCATTTCAAATATGCTGTGCCTTTCAGGAACACCCAAATCCTTCAGTTTCTCTTCAAACGGCTTATCAAACTTTACCATAACTAAAGAAGAATCATATTAAAATTAAAGCGTTTCGGAAAAATCAAAACGGGCATGGCAATACTTCGTACTGCCCGTGGCATGTTAATCAATTCTTAGCAATCCTGAAAAACGCTTTATGTTGTAGTCTGCGGACTTGTTCGGTTTCTTGTTGAAACATACAGCCTTCAACCTTGCTCTTTTCGCGCCTTTTATCTCGTAATCCTGGTGGCCGACGAAAAACGTCTCGTTAGGTTTTGCCCCGAATTGCCGGACTATGTACAAGTATGCTTCTTTATCTGGCTTGGGATGGCCGATTGAATGCGAAGTGTAGACTTTATCGAGGTACTTGGATATTCCTGCACATGAAAGTATTCGTCTTTTCAAAAATCCTTGGCGAACATCGTTTGACAGAACAGCGAGTTCATAGCCTCTCAACTTCAGTTTTCTTAGAGTCTCCTTAACTTCAGGTTGAGGCTTAACGGACTTCTCCCAAAAATCGTAATCTCCTGAAAGAAATTCCTTTGCCAGGCTTTTTTTCAAACCGAACTTTTTAATCCAGAACTCATTGGCCCTCCTATGTGAGATTTTACCAACCAACGCTTTGCTCTCTATGTCTTTCCACATCTTGCTTTGTCTTTCAACTATCCTGCTCGATGTTCTTTTTGACATGCCTTTTTTGATTACACCATGTTTCTGCAGGAAGCTTTTGACAAAAAGTTTGTGGGCAGCCCTGTCGAATTCGTTGACCAGCACACCGTCAGAATCAAATATCACAAGCTTTGACATAATACACCTATAAAACTGAAAGCAATAAAAGCGTCTTCTACAAATGAGAATTATGGAATTGGTTAAAATCAGCGGCACGCCATACGAGAGAGGCTATGAATTCGGAAAAAGATTCAAAGACAGAATTAAGGCGTGCCTTGAAGCAGAAGATAAATTCTGGTCGGCCAGAACATCTTCAGAGCAAACCAGAGAGTCGGCTAAAAAGAACGAGAAAATCTTTGAATCATTCGCGCCAGAACTGCTAGAAGAGATTAGAGGGCTGGGAGATGGAAGCGGATTAGAATATAAACGACTTTTGAGTTCTAACATATCTTCGCCTTATTTTTCACCGTTGTTCTGCTCGGCATTCGTCGTTTTGGGTAGCTTGACAAAAAACAAAGAGCCAATAATGGGAAGAAATGTAGACTGGTCAAGCGACTCAAAAAAACATATAAAATATGTCTTCACTAGGCCGTCCAATGGTTACAGCCATATATGCTCTCGGGATTTAGACTCAGTCGGATATTACGATGGTATGAATGAAAAAGGTTTGGCGATTGGTTGGGCAGGTGTTTTTACGCTAAAATCTGAAGTTGCGCCTGGGCTGCTGATGTTTTTCATAACCAAACTTGTGCTCGAAAGATGCTCAAGCGTTGAAGAGGCGGTTAAACTAATTAAAAGTATCCCAATAGCAAACGCGACAAATTTCATCATCGTGGACAAAAATGAAGCAGCAGTCATCGAGACTACAAGCAAGCATAGAATAATCAGAAAACCAAAAAAATCAAAGAGAGAAAACTTCCTCATAATAACCAACAATTTCATATCACCAAAAATGAAAAAGTATGATATCATTTACAAAAGGTGGCCAGAAGCCACTGATCCGAGAATTAAACGGTACAATGAATTAATAAAAGAAAACACAGGGCGTATCGATGCAGAAGTAACTAAAAGAATTTTGTCAGACCACGAAGGATTCATTTGTACGCATAGCAATGTAGGGAAGGCTACGTCAGAAACAATATCGTCTTTTATAGCCATGCCAAAATCAAAATCTCTTTTTTACGCTAATGGCAGTCCCTGCAGAACAAAATATTTTAATTTCAAGATTTGAATCCGCGAATCAAAGCGTTTCGGAATAACAAAACGGGCAACCCATCACTTCGTACTGTCCGTGGCATTGAAATCAAACCAAATCTCTGACTGCCCTTACCGGACTTTCTTCAGCGGTGTGCGTATGTATTTCGTGACTTGCTTTGGCGGCTGGAGCAGACCTTCCTTTGTGAGGTAAAACAGCAGGCCTTCATTTGTGGGGTTAAACAGCAGACCGAAGTAGTCAGGAATGACAGCGCAGTCCATCTGTCTTATGAATCTCTCTTCGCTTGGCATTTGCTCCAAGAATCCTCTCGTTCCCCAGTATTTGTGGTGCCCGTCCAACACAGCATACAAGTCTTCTGTCGGATGCTTGACTACAAGCAGCGTTCCTACCTCTTCGCCCAGCGCAACTTTATGTTCGTAAAATTCAACACCCTCCTGATGCACTTTCGAATCCGCAACTATCTTGTTTATTTCTATCGACTCCCTGTACTTTTCTCGGTTTATTAAGATGCTCAGCTTGGACAGTCCTTCCGACAGTTCTTCCAACCGTTTAAGATATTTCACGCCAGCCATTTTCTAAACCCACGGACACACTAACTACTAATACGTCTATAAAAGTTGAAATAATAAAAGCTCTTGGCAAAGCGAAAAGCTGTTAAAGCCACGCTTTCTAAATGAGAATCATGGAAGATTACTCTGAAAACTCTGAAAATCCGAAAAGATTGCATAATGTGCCGTTGCATGTTTGCGAGGGTTGCGGAAAATGTAATTACAGGGATATGAGCGTTGACGAACTGATTAAACAGTGTGTAAGGCATCCGGACAGACTCAAGAAAGGCGTTTACGCAAGGCCAGAAGTTTTAGAAGCGTTGGAAGAAGAGGCAAATCTAGAAAGATAGTGACGATTAAATTTCTCAGAATATTACTAGGTTCTTTTTTCAAAGATGATTAAAGCGTTTCTGAAAACGAAACGAAAAATCACTCATCCCGGCACTTCGTACTGTCAGGGTATGTGAGCTATAGCAGAAATTAAATTTCCGCTTCTCTCTTTCGGTACGGATCTTTAGCTTTATCTTCAAACAAATCAGGAACGATCGGCGTGCCTGGGCTTGGTGCTAACCGTATCTTTGCTGGTCCGCCAAAAATGCTTCTGTAAACGTATTTTTTCCCGCCTTCGTGAGAAATCACTATCGTTTCATCCTCAGCAGCCAAGTCATTCAGCATACCGCTTATCCTGTTGCGGCTTACAAGAACATCGTGGGCTTCGCAGTACCTTTCTGTCAGTTCTTCTATTGTCTGCTTTTTCTCATCGATGTACAAACCAAGGTCTGCTCTTAACGCTTCGTCTGACAAATACGGCCTATTCTCGAAAATTTCAGAGAACATGTCTCCTATCACATCAGCCATCCGATTTTCAATATCTTTTGCCTTTCCAACCATTTTATCACTAAAAACATATCGATGATTAACTTTTTAAATTCATAGAATTTTGAGCAACCGTCACAGTCCAAAAACTCCGTACTGCCCAGCGAAGATGTATGAAGATAAAATGTTATAAAAATTCTAATTATATACTACAAAATATATTTTCTACTATATTTTTATAACCTTCACAAAACAACCCGACGGCAAACAAGCGACAACAAAAACAAACGAAAGTTCTCATCTGCGTTCATCGGAACTCTGCGTCTCAGCGGAACTGACCCCCTTCGAAAGTGGTATTAATACCATACGTGAAATATTTTATCGGCAGTTCTTAATCCCTGCCTCTCATTTTGGCTTCGCCCTTCGCGGCATTGCGGCGCTTTCTCGTCCATTTGAAACAAAGGAGAGTGGTTGCTATGCAAAATATGCAAACTATGCAAAATTGCGAGCTTGTGATGGAAAATAAAAAAAGTAAGAAGGCGGACGTGGCCAAATTGCTGCCCGATGAACTGGACGGCGGAAGAAAAGTTGTAAAGTTGGAACTCGACAATGATAAAGTTGAGATCTACGTAAAGAAACATGCCGGACAAGGAGGACACGATTCAAAAAAGTTTATTGATATTGTGGAGGTTTTACCAAAGGCTTTACCTAGCGGGAAGAAGATACTTTGGAAAGATTTAGGAAATGATTTGATTGAAATTTCAGTTGATAAATATTCTGCTAGAGGTGGCAATGCTAAAACAATTGTTATTAAGAGATTCGCACTGATTAACGAATTGTTATTCGAAGGGTTGGGGCTAAGATTTGGAGATGGCATCAAATTACAAGGAGGATTACCAAAAGTATTTGGTTTCTCTAATGTTAATTTAGAATTACATAAACATTTCCTGAAATTTTCTAAAGAGTGTTTTGGTATAGATTCAACTCAGTTTAGAGTAGCCATTACTATGCCACCAAAGATGGCAGAAGATTTAGAAAATATAGAATCGAATATCTCTAAAGAGCTAAATATTCCAAAAAAGAATTTTTTCAAAACTAGAATTTTAAAAAATAGAAATAACCCGATTATCGATATAAAAATAACTTCTACTTTGTTAGCTCTTTGCCTGAATCAAATTTTTGATAATCTACAGAATCTACTTTTTTCAAATGAATTGTTTTGTGCTTGTGTACTAAGGGGTATCATAGCTTCGGAAGCTAATGTAAATCTTCTAGTTGGTCAAAATAGAATTAGAGAAATAACTATAGCTGGTAAAGAAAAGTTAAAAAGAGATTTTATTAGAAAGTTATTGTTGAAGTTAAATGTAGTTCCTGATAGAGATAAGGAAATAGAAGGCCAAGAGTGTGTTCTAATTACCGGTTTGTCTAATTTTAAAATAATGGGACTATGGGATTTATGTAAATTGCATCCTGATAAGTTTGATAGATTTGTTGTGGGCATATCCAATTTCAAGGTTGAACAATCTAGAAAAGGTGAGTTAAGATTACAAGTTTTAAAATTACTATTAGAAGATTCTAAAACTAGGCAAGAATTAGGTAAATTACTTAATAGATCACCAGACACAATAAAAACTGAGGCACTTTATATTCTGGAAAAACAAGGTTTTGTAGAAAGAGGAGAATTCAATAGCAAAGCAAGATTATGGAAAATTACTAAAAAAGGTATAGAAATTTTAAAATTTGACAATTCTTTAGAAAAACTAAGAAGTAGAAATTGATTGGGCCTATTCCTCTTTGGAGCACTTTTCGACTTCTTCTTCTATCCCAAGTTTTTCTATGACTTCCTTGTACCTATTTCTAATGGTCACTTCGGTGACACCTACGATATCCGCCACTTCCCTCTGCGTCCTCTTCTCACCGGACAGTACGCACGCAACGTATATAGCCGCTGCAGCAACGCCTGTCGGACCTTTGCCCGAGGTGATGTCATACTTTCCAGCCTTACGCAAAATTTCTATCGACTTTGCCTGCACCCTGTCGCTCAAGCCGAGCATCGAGCAGAAGCGAGGCACGTATGTTATCGGATCTGCAGGCAGTATTCTTATACCCAATTCGCGGGCGATGTATCTGTACGTTCGTCCGATTTCGCGCTTTTCCACTCCGCTTGATTCGGAAATTTCGTCAAGCGTCCTTGGAGAACCGAACTCACGGCTGACTGCATAAGTTATCGCAGCCACAACGCTTTCGATGCTCCTTCCGCGCACCAAACCTTTGTTCACAGCTTCCTCATAATATCTCGCTATCCTTTCGTGTATCGGTCTCGGAAGATTCAAAAATGAAACGATTCTCTGCAGCTCGCTGAGTGCGAACGAAAGATTCCTATCCTTCGACTTTATCAATCGCTTGTGCCATTTCGTAAGTCTGTAATACTGTGCGCGCTTTTTCGCAGGCACTTTGTAAAGTTCGCCCAATCCCTTGCCAATTTCCGTTGTCAGACCTTTGTCGTGCTTCGTGAATGTCAGCGGAGCTCCGCCACGCGCACGCCTGCTCATCTGTTCGCTGTCGAACGCTCTCCATTCTTGGCCAGTATCAACAATATCCTCCTTCAGCACGTAGCCGCATTTAGCGCAATATCTCTCTCCTCTGATCTTGTCTTCTATAAAACTAGCCGCGCCACACTCAGGGCAAACCATGCCTTTAGGTCCTCTAATGCCGAACTCCCCCCTTTCTTGGGGTTTTTCAGCAGCTTTTGAAGAAGCTTTCTTTCTTGCCAAGATTTTCACCCGCATTTTTTGCTTTTCTTATTTTTTATCACTTTTTAGTGAAACGATTTTGAAACTTATTTAACTATGCACCAAAACATATTTAAAGCTTTCGATTCCCGGTTTTGTCGCATGATTTTACTTTTTTTGCTGCTATTTTTTTGCTGCTCTGCTGCTCTTTATATTCGTTACGATACCCCGCCTGAAAGTTATCTGAATAAATTGCAAAGGCAATCCCACCTGAAAGTTATAAAATCAACGGAATGCAAATAGAATTAAGTAAAATCGGTGAAGAAAGAATGGTTAAGGATTTTCCGTTGACTCCTTTGGAGCGCGTAATGAGGAAAGCGGGTGCAGAGCGCGTGTCTATGTCTTCTTTGAAGGAGATGAGGGATGTCATGCTTGAGAAGGCGGACCGCATCTCTATGTCAGCTATAGCAGCTGCTAAGCACGCTAAGCGCAGTACTGTGAAGCGTGAGGATATTGCTTTGGTGACAAGGGAAGACAGGCTACGCAACAGATAAAAGATTGAAAACCAAAATATCGAGATGGATTAGTAGATGGATTAGGAAACGAAGTAGGCGGTTAAAGGGTTCTAAAATGGCGATTCCATAAATTTTTAGCATGAGGCATTCGATATGAAGATTACTGCGAGCATAAGCAAGCTGAAGCCTGGCGGTTTTGTTCTGATCGACGATGTGCCCTGCCGCGTGGAAAAGGTGCAGTCGAGCTCGAGCGGAAAGCACGGACATGCGAAGATACGAGTGGATGCGATGGGTGTTCTGGACGGCAGGAGGAAAAGTATTGTCAAACCTTCCGGCGAGGACGTGGACGTTCCAATTATAAACAAGAGCACTGCACAGGTCCTTGCGATTGTCGGGGAGAATGCGCAGCTCATGGACGTGCAGACGTACGAAGTCTTCGAACTGCCAGTTCCAGAAGAGCTGAAAGGCCAGTTGCAGGCAGGCACAGAAACGACATATTTCGAGATCATGGGAACGAGGACGCTGAAGCCGCTAAAGTAGTTTGCCCTCTGAGACGCAGATGTGCTAAGGCGAAGGCGTGCGGAGTTAAGATGCGGAGTTGAGTTTTGTTAAAATTCTAAATCTATACTAGAAAATATATTTTAATATATATGTTTTTAAGTATAGGTTTTTTTGAAAAACCGAGACAAAACAGAGACCAACCAAAACAGACCGAGACGAACCGAAATCAACGCTTCAGTAGCTCAACTTCACGAGCTTTTTGCCGCATTGCGGACACTCCTTATGCTTGTCGCCAAAAGTCTGGTTGCATTTGTTGCAGTACTTCACAATCATCACTTGTTAACATTCATCAATTGTTAAAACTGTTGGAGCCGAACGTATTAAAGATTTTAGATATTTTAGATATTAAAAAGCTAAGGATATTTTTAAAGCGAAGGGAAAACAAATTAATTCTATGTGTATGTGTTGCGGAGAGAAGCCTAAGAAGATTGTAGCGTTTTCTGTTTTGATAGGGCTTATTATAACTCTTTTTACTTCCCTCTTCGTGAATGCTGACGTTATCGGTGAGTTTCCGAAAGTCCGCTTCGTTTCAATACCGATGCTCGGCATGTCTTACTGGGGCCTCCCTCTCCCCTGGCTTAGACAGGTGGTTTATCCAGGCGCAACAAAGCAAGTTATATGGGCGCACTTCATAGTGGATCTTATATTCTGGATAGCGGTTGTTTTTGCAGCGAAGATTATGTACTGCCGCTGTCGCATGCGCAAGATATCCACGGCGAAGAAGAGGAAGAGAACGAAGGGAAAAGGAGCAAGCCGTTCGCGGAAGCCGAAGAGAACAAGAAAAAGATAAAGATAAAGACAACGGCCACCCGAAAATTAAAAACGAAACTTCTTCTTCAACGCAGGGATTAAACGCAGAAGAGTGAAAGACAATTGTGGAATATTCTCAAGTTCGCTGAAATCAATCCACTTGTATTCCGAATGTTCGTGTTCTTTCTGGCTTATGTCAACTCTATCTCCGGTTTCGTCAGTTTCAAAATGGTAAGCTATTGCTATTTCGTGGCAGTCGTTTTCTTTTCTGCTATTGCCAATGGTCTTGAACGTATGGCTTACGACTGTTAAAAGCCCTTTGTTCTTTGCCTTAATCTTAGTCTCTTCCCATACTTCTCTTTCAATCGCCTGCTCAGGGCTTTCACCGAATTCTACGCCGCCCGCAGGAAATTCCCATATCGCAGGTATGTGTCCGATGCTCGTGTCCGCAGGAATCCTTTTCAATATCAGCACCTTGCCTTCTTTGTTCGTAAGAACTGCTACTGCTCTTACCCTCTGGATTTGCATATGAGAGATTACTTTGGATGCGTTTAAATTCCTAACGGATAAACTAGATTTTCATTTTTTATTTGTCTTAATCCGCAGAAAATTAGAAATTTAAGTTTTGATTTAGTTCGATTAGATTCAGTCCGTCTCTCTCTGAATCAGGCATTACAAAAGTTTTTCAATTTTATTAGACGGACTACCGGCCATGACTTTTCCCATAAAGAGAACACTTCAACTTGAAAAATTTAAAGCTATCTTTTTGGAAGTGCAAAATATGTTTATGGCAAAAAGTTCTAACTCTAAAAATTCTAAAAGAATGTACAAGATTCGTAAGAAAAGGGAGGCTGCGTTGCACGCTGCTTTTGTCAAGATTCTAATGAGGTCCCCGGTGAAGGGCATAAGGTTCTTTGGCGGCGATAAAAAAATATCTCTGACTTTCTTCGGCGAGCGTTTCTCGTATCGAATCCTGGTAAAGCGTGAGATTCATGTTGGCGGCTGGAACAAAGGCAAAGAAGGCGAGATACGCATAGACAAAGATCTGTTTTCAAAGCAGAAGAAATCGTTCAGAGCTTTGTGTGTCCACGAAGCGATTGAAAAGTTCGTTGCAGAAAAATACGGGCTGAAAGTCGACGACGAAGCGCATGTCGTTGCGACGAAAAAGGAGGAGCAGTACTTGAAATCAATCGGCGGCAACTGGAGAAGCCATCAGATACTCGTATACCATTTGTGGGACAGGCTCAACGGGCATTGAATTTATGAAAATTTTAGAAAAAAACAGAAAATAGAATTAATTAGTTAATTTTATGTCAAGTTACCGGCTGTCGTAGTGGTCTGAGCAGCGATTGCAGGCTGTGAGGGTTGCGCGAACCTGAATATCGCGCTTAGCGCATTCATCAAGTTTGTCAGCATGTCTATAATTGTCTGTGTTGCGCTCTTCGTCGCGGTGACTTCCTTGTGTATCTCCTCGAGCTTTTTCATCATCTCCTCGTTGCTCACCGAAGTGACATTCGAGCCTATGCAAGGCACCTTCTTCTCGCAGGCCGCTACGCAGCTGTCCAAGTCGAACGCTGCAGCTGTTCCCATGCTCGCAGACTCCTCTACGCCTGAGGCTTTGTTCTTGCAGTCTGTGAGACAATTCTTGTCCACAACCTCCTCGAAGCATTGCTCCGCAGGTGTCGATTGGCTGCATATCTTCTGGAAGCAGTTAGGCCCGCACGATATTTCCTTGCACACTTGAGATCCTGCGCCGACAGACGGGGGCACTACGACTTTGTACTCGTAACCTTCTGTATAGTTGATAATGACGGACTGCTCGGCCTTCGCAGTGTCGTAAGAAGTCTGCCTCGCTGTTATCTCGAGCATATACACGCCAGCCGGACATTCGTACTTGTTCAAGTTAACAGAAGTGCTGTAACGCCTTATATATTCGTCATAACCGAACGAGACCCTCTTGACGCAGCCTACGTTTTCAAGCGGATGCAAATAGCCCATTATGTTGGCGTATGGCACAACTGCTCCTTTATCGTCTTTAACTTCAGCGTATATGAATAAATTCGCATTGTCAGCACTGCTGCCTATCTTGAAGCCTGTCTCCATAAGCAGTTTGGCCAGAGCGACATTAAAGTCCTCTTCAACAAGCGTTTCGGCATAACCAGGCACGCTCACAGTCAGCTTCAGCCCGTATTTCCCAGTCGGGCACCAAGAAGGTATGGACGAATCGTCCACGTAATACTTCTGTATCCAGCTGCCTTTGTAGTATATCGGCCCTTCTGGATGGAAATAGATCTTGCATATCTTCGGCTCGTACCTTACTGATTCGGCCGCGCTCTCTTCGATATACACAGAGGCATCTGCGCGAGCAGGTTCGCCTGCCAAGGCTGACAGAGCTTCTGCCACGCGGCCGGCTATCCATGCTACGCCTCCTGTTATACCTCCAGCGCCTCCTCCGGCTGCACTCGACGCTTCAGAGCTCGAGCCTGTGCTTTCCGGCTCCTCATACGGCCCTAGCGGGAACATCTCGCCGCCGATGTATGCGTTGCCGACCACCGAGCCGTTCGGATAGGTGACAAGGACTTTGATGTATATGCGGCTGCCTGGGCTGTAGCTGCTTTGGTCGAAGAACACGCGGACATTAAGCTTCTCTTTCTGTATGTCCACGAACTTTTCGATGTATACGGTCTCGCCTTTCTCTATCCTTACTTGCAGCTTATACTTCCCTACCGCCATCCATTCACTGACTTTCCATTCTTCTATCTCATAGTACCCAGCCTTGTATTTTGTAGTCAAAAATGCGTATCTCGAGCCTTTCTCGTCCATTAAATCTATCTCGACTTTAGCGTCGATGACAGCGTTGCCGTTCTTGTCGAAGACCTTTATCTTCCCGCGCAGCGAATCGCCTGGCGTGAGCACGTTCTTCTCCAGACTCATGTCGGCGTTCAAGCCGCGCCTTCCTACGACCACGACAACAGAGTCGCTCGCTTCCTGCTCCTTCCATTTCGCATTGACGATGAACTTGTACGAACCTTCCATAGTCTGCGTAACAAAATCGGCCTTAGCTGACTCGGCGGGCTTAGTCGGCTCGGCATACTTTGCACTGGTGATGTAGTACGTATAATAGTAGACTCCTTTTGACGACATCCAAGGATATATCTGCGAGACAAGCTCGCCCGTATCAGCGCTTCTCATCTCGCCGCTTACGCTTTCCGGGTCCACGTAGTTGCCTGTGTTGTCCATGAAGGTTATCGTGAGCTTTATGGAATCGCCAGGATAATACTCGCTCTTGTCAGCGCTTATCTTCATGCTCAGCGTCGGCTTGAGAAGGGAGAACTTCTCCTCCACAGTCACGGATCCATACCCACTCGCTTTAGCTGTGACTTTAAGCGTATACTCTCCAGCGGGCATGCTTTCGCTGATATAGTACCATGCCTTGTAGCAGTCGCAGAGCGTGGAATAGAAAAAGCTGATGGTTGTGTTGCTGCTTCCGGTTGTGGAAGTGAGCCAGCCAGTTACAGTCGCGTCTGTTATTATCCTGCCGCTAGAGTCCGTCACCTTCACTCTCGGATTGAAGCTGTCTCTTGGATAATACGTCTGCTTCTCGAGCGTTATCGCAGCCGAGAGTTGCGCGGCCTCGCTTGTCACAGTCGCAGTCGGGCCGATGCCGGCATTTCCAGCAGCGTCCCAGCATTTGAAATAAGCGCTATAGCTTCCCTTCGCCAGCCCGCCTGCCAGAGTCACGCTCGCCACCCCGTTTGAAATAGTCGCATAATATGCGTAGCCGCCGATAGAAGCGTTACACCCGATCACACCAACATCGTCCGAGACCGTAGCAGTAAAAGTTACAGGCTTCAGTTGATAGACAGAAGTTGGCGAGACGGAGCCTACGACAGGCGCTTTCGTATCTTGCGAAATCGTAGTCGTCGTTGCGGTTGTGCTCGTGCTCGTTGTAGTACTCGTTGTGTTCAATATGGTTGTTGTGCTCGAGATGGTTGTCTGTACAGACGTCGTAGGTGCTGTTGTGTTAATCGTCGTTTCAATAATCGTTGTTGTGGTTTCGTTCGTCTCGTTTACTGCTAAAACTGAGGTTGGTAAACTGAAAATTGTGGCCGATATGAAAATGTAGGAAAACACGAAGAAAGATAGCAAGATTGGGGCGTTGTGGATTAAGCCCTTGCTAAATGCTCTCATTAATCAATAATTTCTTTTCTGTGCATAAATGTTATGCTTTGCGTTGTGATGCTTATTGTTTCGTCGCTTTCGGCAAACCGTACATAAATTGGACATCGGCAGTAGTTAACTTTCGTGGGTAAATTTTATGCAATTCGTCTTTGGCGTTATCCATGTGAGCCCGAACTGCGCCCGGACTTGTACTGCTGCGATACTTGCAACCTTGTACAGGGCATATCCAATCTGTTACGGCAGTCCCAGGTTCGTCAAGGGTTGCATAAACGTTCAGACCCTTTTCTATCAAATCGCTTTCTAGTTTCGTTGGCATTCAATCACAACATAATGACATAAAATTAAAGATTTAAGGATTGTTAAAAATTAAATTCAGATGTTTCAAGTGTATGTGCGTGGGCAGAACGCGAAGGCTGAATGCGAGGGCTGAGTGCGGAGTGTGGGTTTGCAAGAAATCTAAAACCTATTCTCAAAAATATACTTTATAAAATATATTTTTTAGAAAACATTTTAGAAGCTTCACAAAACCAGACACAAAACAAAAAACTCAAACCGCAGTAACTCAAACGACAATCAGATACGCACCCAGCATTATCAGCACAACCGCTGCAAGCTTCAACGAGACGATCGACTTGTTTACCTCCTCCTTGAGTATCTTCGGAGTGAAAACTGTTAGAATCAATGCGAACACAAGAACAAACATAGGGGATGTTGTGTTGAGCATGACTACAAGTGATAAAGGCGCCTGTGACAAAGCAACAAGCCAAGTCACGTCAGCTGCAAAATAGATTACCATCGTCGCCAGAAGCAGAGCCCACATTCCTTTTTTGCCGTTTCCCACGAGCTCGCTGATCTTTGGAAGGTGGACATGGTTGCTTTTCTTGGCGAAGATAGCTGCAATCACAACCAGCCCGCCGAAGTAAGCCCAGAATATCAACGACCAGAAATCGAAACGAAGCAGGAAAAATTTGTCTAACAGATCCGAGATGGCTTCCATGAAAGCGGAGAAAAGGACAAGCGGAGCAACACGAGTGAACGTAAACCGGCAGCCGCCTATTTTTTTGTAAGACACAACCACAGCGCCCGCGACAAGCAAAGCCATGCCAGCGTACTTTGGAAAACTGAACGTTTCTTGCAAAAACAGAAAAGCAAAAACCGCAGCGAAGACTACGCTCGTGTAAGACAGAGGAACGACACGGCTTGCATCTTCCTTTGAAACTGCCTTGAGGTAGAAAACAACGCCCACTGTTCCGACCAGGCCGCTCGCAAAGGCAAGCGCAGCATACGAAGGATCGAAACTGGAGACAATGGAATTGAAATCAAAGAGGAGTATGGAGAACACTAAGCTAGACCAAAGCACGTACGCAGTCGTGAAGTACGAAAGCCAGTGCTTGAATACTTTGTCTATCTGGAACTTCTCTATTATGTTCCCGACAGCCCAGAGAATGGGCGTCAACAGAGCGAAGACCAACCAAGCTGCCATCGTCATCACCCTGCATCTCCTGTACCTCGTACTGCATTTTCTTCACCCCGTACTCTGACTTCGACGAATTCTTTGGAATTTCTGAGCTTAAAAGCTTTTCTAAAACTTCAAACTTCTAAAACTTTTCTTCTTCAAGCGAAAAAACAAGAGAAAAAGAGCGATTCGTAGAGCCGTAATGTAGATTCGTAATGACATGCTAAGCTGGTTTATTGTATAATCCTAACGATCCTAACTCATCTTTTACGAATTTTGCTGTAAAATATTTGCCTTCATTGAACTCCAACGCCTTGCAAGTCTTCAAGTCCTTCATAATCTGAAAGAGTTTGCTCTTCTTAATCTGCTTGATCTTGCTTATCTCGTCCCAGCCCTTAAGGTCCAAGCAAAAAGTTATGATTGTCTTATAGTCTGCATCCTTAAGATATTTCCGCAGCTCTGCTAGTGGTTTTTCATCTACTCCGCCTGCTGCTCCGCTGCTGTTTGTCTCTCTATCGTAGTTCATAACATTTTATCTGAGTTTAAAAGAATTTAAACTAAGCGATTTTTATTTTATTTTAACATACATCATTCCCAAGGTTTCAAACTCCGGTTTTATTGAGACCTCAAAGCCCATGTTCTCGAAAAAGAGTTTCAAGTCATCCTTGCTGTGCTTCTTGCTGTATCCGTGATACTCCAGAGAGATTTTTTCTATCTTTTCCAAATATTTTTTCGGAGTGCTTAGGAAAATATCATACTCCGCGCCTTCACAATCGCATTTCAAGAAGTCTATGCGGCCGTGCATGCGTACGATTGATTTCACTATGTCGCTAAGCGTAATGCAATTTACAACAACAGGGATGTTGAAGTTGCTGTCCGAGAGCATCGTGCCCTGACCTTGAGAGTCTGCATTGCTCATGTAAATATTTCTTTTTCCTTTTTTGCTCCATACTGCCAACCGGAAGGGCGTGATGATTTTTTCGAACCTGTTAAGTCTGATATTTTTCTTTAACATATCAAAAGCAAGCGGCGAAGGTTCGTAACTGTACACTTTGCTTCCTTTTCCGCCGTGATATGCTGCGTACAAAGAGAACGCTCCTATGTGCGCGCCGATGTCAACGACAACATCTCCTTTCTTAATCTCAAATCCAGGCGGGTTGTAAGCTTCTCGGATCCATATCTCATTCCCCACAAGCTTCGTGGAGCTTACGTCCTTCAGAGTCGTGTAGTCTCGTGCAACGAATCTTACACCGTTGCGCAGGACGACGGTCATCTCCGGCTTTGAAGAGATGCCAAAAGAGTCGGATAGGATTTCGCGCCAGTTCTTGTACACGCGCATCATTCCGGCCAGAGTCTTCAAATCCCTCAGCGTGAGCCTTTTAGAAATTCCTTTGAGTTTCATACAAAGCAACACCAAACAACTAAGAAATTATTTCGGTTTTTAAAAATTAAAGAAGTTCAGTTGTCTCGGTTGTTAGAATTGTCTCTTAGAATTGTCTCAGTTGTCCTCGACTCGTAACCCATAGTTTCTCAGAAGCTCTTTTTTCAGCGAGGAGCTGATCTTCCTCTTGGTTTTTACAATCTTCGCTTTTTTGTTATACTTCTGAGTATACATGTCTGCTTTTCTGTGCATTCCCCTGACTCCAAAATTCAGGAGCTTTATTTCCTCGTTCTTTCCCATGCAAATCCCCTACTAACCCCTACTATTAGCTGGCGTCTTCGGTGTAAACCAAAAACAGACCAAGACGAGACGACAGGATGAACTACGCCTAAAATACAATAATAATACAAAAGAAGAATCGGCGCACGCAAATGTAGTGTACCCATATAATAGGCACAACTAATATATAAAACCACTTGTTTTAGATTTAGAAAAGTGCTTAGAAAAACTAGAAAAAAGATGGACAAAATCGACTACCATAGGATCTGACTATTTATCAAGGCTTGGCAAACTCGGGCGATTAGTAGCGGCGGGCTGAAATGGTCGGACGAATCCTCCCATCTTACACCCCCGCCCTATCAACCTTATCGTCTATAAGAGCCCTTGTCACATCCCCGATCCTTGCGGACCAAGTTTGCGATCGGCTGCCTATTTTTCCGGACGGTTTCGAGCTTAGTTCGACCGAGCGAAGCTCTGAGCTTGCACTCGTATGCCTTCAGCTCTTATCCGAAATGGCGTAGCTGCCCGGCGCTGCAATGAACAACCGGTAGACCAGTGGCCACGGAAGGATGTTCCTTTCGTACTTTTCCTTCCTTCCAGTCAGGCAACCAGCACCTCCAGTAGATAGCAACCGAACTGTCTCACGACGTTCTGAACCCAGCTAACGTTCCCTTTTAACCAGTGAACACCTGTACCCTTGGCTGCTTGTGTACAGCCAGGTAAGGGAGAGCCGACAGCGACGCACCAACGAGCCTCGTCAATGTGGACTTTCAGAGGCCACGGGCCCATTATCCCCGGGGTAGCTTTTCTGACACCGCCGGCAGCCATTAAGGCCAATCCGACGTCTCGCTAGCCCTCGCTTTCGCGTCCGGATTCTTCGCTTTTCAGAATCCGGTCAGACCAGCTTTTGCGCTTACGCTCTACTCGAGATTTCTTTAAGGCGACTGGTTGCGACTCATCAGCTACTCCCAAACGTTCATTTTCTCGTACAGGTTAGCTTTCATAACCAAAATGTACGAAAATCACTCTGGAGCGGTTTAATCAACACCGCGACCAATCGTAACCTCGATGAGCTGATCTTAGGGCGCCCTTGATCTGTTGTCAAGGGCGTACCTTTGGGTACGAAGAACCCAACTTACGTTGAACTCGTTCGTATGCCCCAGCCGAACTGCCCACCTGATGGTGTTCCCCGAAGGGTAAGTAGTACGAATTTAAAGGGCTAGTGTTACACTTTCCTCTCAGCTTTTGCCTTGCGGCTAAGCCTAATAACGAGTCCTAGCTACTCTATACGGACAAATTCGGACCACAACATCAAGCTGCAGTAAAGCTCCACGGGGTCTACGTTTCCCACTGGAGGTCTCCGGCCTATTCACCGGAATAGCAGTTTCGCTGAGTATCAGCCCGGGACAGTGAGGGGATCGTTAGACCATTCAGACGGGCCGTCAATTAAACGGCAAGGGATTACGCTACTTTATGACGGTCAGAGTTACCGCCGCCGTTCACTGGGGCTTAGACCTGTTGAAACAGGGTTTAACACACCAGCACTGGGCAGGTATCAGAGACTATACTAATGCTTTCGCATTTGCAGTCTCCTATGTTTTTGTTAAACAGTCGTCTCCTCCTTGTCACTGCGGCCTGCTGCCCCTTGCGAGGCTACAGGCATGGTTTATACCGAAGATACACCACTAAATTGCCGAGTTCCCTGGGCCGAGTTATCTCAATACGCCTTTGCCTTCTCAGCAAGAGTACCTGTGCCGGATCTTAGTACGGGCATAAGGAATCCTTACAGGTTTCCTTTTCATGGGCTCCAGGAATCAGCCGAACTCCGCATACACGGAGCCCTTCCATGTTCGCCAGCTTCTCCTCGTTACAAGACTCCACTGGGTTTCATGGCTAACTTGCGTCGACTTATCCAGAAGCGTCAGAAACCTGTCCTTGCGTTACCGCACGTATCCTTATGGCGCAGGAATATTAACCTGCTTCCCATTCCCCAATCCCGATTAAGGTATGGGTTAGGACCGGCTAACTGCCAGCTGATGACCATTGCTGGCAAACCCGCACTCTTTAGGCGGCTAGGATTCTCACCTAGCTAACGCTGCTACTCATGGCAGGATCTTCAATCCTTCAAGGTCCACACGAGCTCACGCCCGTGCTTCTGCCCTTGCAGGACGCCTCTCTACCGATATTCCGCATGCGCGAAATATCCCGGGGTATCGGTAGCAAGCTTAGTCTCTTCCATTTTCAGGGCCGGACTCCTCGGTAGGTAAGCTGTTACGCACTTATTAACTGATGGCTGCTTCTAAGCCTACAGTCCTACTGTCTGAGAAGGCCGACTCCCTTCTTCACTTAGCTTGCATTTAGAGACCTTAACCTCGGTCCGGGTTGTTTCCCTTTCGGGCATCGAGCTTACCCCGATGACCCGCACTCCGGCCTTCTAAGATTGCAACAGATTCGGAGTTTGACAGGATGGCTGATCCTTTCGGACCTTGACCACCCAATCAGTATCTCTACCCAGTTGCATATCTCAGGCCAGGCTGCACTAAGATGCATGTCGAGAGGAACCAGCTATCACTGGTTTCGTTAGGCTTTTCACCCCTATTCCCAGGTCACCCGAACGAAATGAGACTCAGAATCGGTAGCGGTCTTCCACCCCTCTTTCGAAGGGCTTCAACCTACCCAGGAATAGATCAACCAGTTTCGGGTCTTGTCCCAGTAATTCCTGGCGCTTTCACACCACGTCCCACGCTGCGGAAACCGCAGTTACGGACCTGTTGCTTTTGCTACGGCTGCCCGGCAAAGACCGGTTAGCCTCACTACTGAAACAAACTCCCTGCCTCGTGTTTCAAAACGAACGTCACAACACTGTAAGCGCATTGTCGTAACAGCTGCTTGCGCAGCTCTCCTTCCAATGCGCACCTTCCGCGCTGTGACTGACTATTCCCGATTGGTTTCAGGTTCTTTTCACCTCGCTTTCGCGATTCTTTTCAGCGTTCTGTCATCATACTAGTTCGCTATCGGACTTCGTTAGTATTTAGGGTTGGATGTTAATGACACCCGCATTCCTGCTCCAAATTCAAGGAACAGTACTCTGGATACCTGCCATTTCCCTTCTCGCCTACTCCTACGGGGCTATCACCCTTTGGCGCGCCGCATTCCAGCGGACTTCTGATCAGCAAGTTAGGGAAGACGCAGGTCCAAACTCCACATACTTAGCTGCTTTCGCAGCAAGTTCGGTTTGCCCTGTACCGCGTTCACTCGCCGTTACTAGCGGCATCGCGTTTGCTTTCTCTTCTTCTGCCTACTAAAATGCTTTAATTCAGCAGATTGTTGCTGCTCGCGCAGCTGCCCGAAGGCAACGAGTCGCATTCGGCAATCCTGGGGTCTATGCCTGCATGCGGCTAACCCAGGCTTATCGCAGCTTGCCACGACCTTCCTCACCTAACGAAGCCTAGCCATCCACCAACCGGGGTGGTTTTGCCAAGACCTCTGTGACTAGTTTGATCCTATGGTAGTCTCATAATTGACGGCTCATTAAGACAGTTCGATCCTCAACCGTCGAAATGCGTTTTTTTAGTCCACACGCATTTTAACCGACGTCAGATAATTTTAGTCTTGTAGTCACAGCCTCGACTCTTCAATCTCGATGTCCGGTCGGGATTTGCACGCTGCTCGATGTCACAATGCAAAATTCAATTTAAATTCAATTTACAAGGTTTCAAAACGCCCTAAGCTGTATTTTAGCAGCGCACCTAGTGTGTAGCATCGCAAGGTGTTCTCTGTCATCATCAATTAATTCAGGAAAAGAACACGCTCATCGCTAGACAAAAGGCACATTCGAGCGTTTTATTCTGCCATAGCGACACCGCGCAAAATTAATTATGTCCTACGAGGATATAAATGTTTCTTTTTCGATGGCTTTGAACATAAAGTAAAAACCCAATAATTTAGAAAAATCTATTTACTGTTCCACGTTTCCTAAACGTTGATCGGTTTCGGCAGCATTTATTGCAAAATTAAAATCTTTGTCTGGGATGTCGTAAACCTCAAAAACATCTGGGTGATTTGCAGAAAACCTCTCATAGTCTTTAGGGAATTGTGGCACGTTTGTGACGGTTAGACCAAGGTCTTTAGCATATTTTGTGAGAGCCTCTAGACATGGCAGAACCCTACTCTCTGTTTGTTCTAATTTGTCGATGTCACAGTAATCTAATATGCGTTCGTATATAGATCCAAACGCCTCGACTTTTCTTTTTTTGATATCCTTTTTTATAATATTCCCGCCTACAATCAAAGGAAACACGTACTCGTTGGCAACAGGGTCGAAGTAATTGTGGATAAAAATGGACATGACTATCTCGTGGTTTGGCAACGATTCTTTCAATTCTTTCGCAGAGTTCAAGTAGTCTTGTAGTGAAACGCCGGTTCTCTCTATCATTCAAATCATCTCAAATCAACAATCAACAACTTATGTTACATTTCGTAAGATAACAGTTTTTGAGCCACATCCTCCAAACCTAATTGTTTAATGACAACTTGCTCGTTTATACCAACTTTTATGGGTATAATCTTAGAGTAAACTCCATCCAACATTGATCCAAACTTTCCCCAACCTTCTTTATTCGGATTGAAATGTATATCGCCGCAATCCATGAAAGCATTATTTTCTCCAGCATTGGGAACAACTTTCTCGGCAAACCACCTTTTTTCTCTTGTGGAGTTGAGCATGTCGTATTCAAGCGGTCTAACATATTGACCTCTTGCTACAATATTTTTTAATTCACCATATTCGCCTATTCCTTCGTCCAAATAGACGATGCGGCTTTTTTCGGTAATTCTTTTTATGTGTGGTTGAAGTGGCTGATTCGGGTCAGGCGCGCCTTCGAAAAAACCTAAAGGTAAGTTCAGTGCACCAATTATTTCGCCAACTTTTTCTGCTAGTCTGTTTCCATAAACTTCTAAATTTTTTCCTAGCCGAACTTGTCTTACTATTTCTTGTGCCATTTTTCCAAAAGCGTCGAATTCTATATTCGTCGGATTGCTAGCTGCTTCCATCAAAGCTTTATCCGTGTATTCGGCTCCGTATGCCTCGGCCAGAGCGTCCCTCTCAGCAGTAGCAAGCTGATATGTATAATTTGCCAAATTCCAAAATGTCCCTGGGTGCGCTTCAGCAAGTCTGTACAAAGTTGGCATGGTAATCGTATAACTACTGTTAGGTGACACTATTTAAGGATTTGTGTCTTCGGGCATACAATTATGCAGTTCGTACGAACCGCCAACGTTCTTCCAAAAAACGCAATTGTGAAAAGATTAGTCCCATATCTAAAGGAATTCGCTAGTTGCACTCAAAAAACTAGATTTTTAATCCTGTTCTATTCAGTGCGTGAGTTTCGGCTACGTGTTTCTCCAGCTCTGCCCTGCTTTCGAAAGTGCAGTCACACCATATACATGTTTCGGCCATGTCAATCCTCGCGTGATATCTACGTAATTATCTGCCCCTGAAAAATAAAAAGCCGATGGGTTCTCATGTTTTGCAAAAACCCTTAAATATCTTAAAAACAACCAATCAAATAATGTCGCCGCAAATATCAGAACGTATGAAAAGTCTGCAAAGCGAGATTTTTGATTTATATAACAATGTCGCATCGTCCCAATCAGAACATCCTAAAATCCGCAGTTACGCAAAAGCAACAGACGAACACACGCGAAGGGTTATAGGTAACATAATTATAGCATGCCGCCTTATGGGCTGCCCGTTGTCAGATGTCCTCTACGCTTCTGCTGCCTGCCATGACATAGGCCGGATGAAAAAGAAGCCTGCTGACTTCCAAGGAGACGACAATGCATGGAGAACATATAGAGACAACAATCACCACACGGTTTCGGCTGAAGATTGCGTCGAACCTTTAGCAAGAAACAACTTCACAGAGTATGAGATTGGTCGTATCTCTTCCTTGGTCGAATATCACGGAATAGACATCGAAAAAGACGCTGACATAGAAGTAAGAATGCTACAGATAGCAGACAAGCTGGACAGGCTTGGCGTGGATGGGGCAAAACGGCTTTACGACAACCGCAGGAATCGGGGATTATCGCACGACGATAGCAAATCCGATGCAGCAGCGACAATGAAAGAAGCCTATCAATATTTGTATAATCTTGGTTTGTCGAGCAGATTAAGTATTTATGTGAAACAAAAGTATGAAGAAGGCAAAGAATATTCGAAAATTTAATTTGTGGACCGATCGGGACTCGAACCCGAAGCCTCCTGCTGTTCCGGAAACTATTCCTTTCATGCAGAGCAGGCGATCTACCATTGATCTATCGGCCCGTGTTTAATTTTCAATGCTTGATGTTTAGTGTTTTATTTCTGCCAATAAAATCTTTTTGTCAATTATCTTTTTGTCGATTATTAGATTTAACTGCTTTTAAAATCTACTGTTTGGTTCTACTGTTTGGTATTTCGGATTTTTCTTTGTCTTCCGATTCATCTCCCGACCCAGTCCTCGGCCTCCCATCATACGGGTTTTAGTTTTTTACTCCCTTTCGCTGTCAGGTTATACATTCTTCTTGTTCTGCCTTTACTGTAAAAATACACCGTTTCTTCAACATCCCCGGCCGCTATAGCAGAGTTCAGCAATGCCAGAGAATCATCATTTAACGATTGTAAACCAACTGCAGTCGCTATACGTGAAGGTTTCGCACCATATAGGTCTCTTATAGGGTCTTCATAATTCAATCTGCCTTCGAAGACTTCGGCTTCCTCCTGCACCGCACGCAGAAGAGCAATATATTTTTCTGGCTCGCTTCGCTCTCTTGCCATATAAGAGGAATAGGAGGTAAAGTTTAAATGAGTTTTTTAATGAATTGAATGAGCCAGAAAAACGACTAAAAAACGATTTAAAAATCAATTAGAAGAAAAATCAATCAGAAGGATACGGATATCCTGCGGGCGCCCAAACTAATTCAACACCTGGATAAACCAATTCTTTTTTTCCAACCTCGTCTTCCAAAACGTCGATGTTGATCCCAACAAAAACCTCAGCCAATTCCACGCCATTATTTACATTAAATCTTTTTTATATTTTTAGATTTAACTGTTTTAAAAAAGATCTACCCTTCTCGTTGATAATAAAAACGCAATGCCATGTCCAACGGCAATGGGCGATAAAAGTGCTCCTCGAACAACGAAAGCGGCGGAAGTTCTAAAACAGTATCACGCTGCGGAACAGTGCGACGTATACTCTCCGTATGAATCCTGCTTCCCATTTCGTAATGATTTGATGCTATCTCTCTTAATTCCTCGAAGTCTTTTAGTGGCCTTTCCCATTTTTTATAGCCTTTTTCATATACTATTTTGGTTAACTTGTAACCTCCTTGAAAAACAAGTTGAGTTGTATTCGTTTCATTAGAATACCAGAAAGTTGCCCTATCGTCTCCAATTTTTATACTCCAAGGCACCAGGTCAGTTGAAGATCTTTGATATGCGCCTTCCGAAAGCCTATTCAATATTTGGAACTCAGATTCATCTAGTTCTCTACCACTCTCTGGATCGAACAACGACTTATCCAATTCTGTGCCTGGCATTCTTTCCCACTCTCTGGCTTTTATCAAGCACACTATCTCTGGCAAAGTACCGTCCCTTATGTTGAGCAGTTCTGGAAATTTGCTGAAATCTAAACTTCTCATACAAACGACCTTACAATCCTATCTATCCAAGTTACTATTCCGCAGTGATTATTATATAAAGATTTCCGTTTCATTTGTTTCATTTTATTTCTATTTTATCTTAGGTATGTACTTTTAATTAAGTGGCTTTAATTAAGTGAGTCGATGGCAGAACTGGCTTGGATAATCGGCAGCACGTTTTTTGTAAGTCTGATTTCATTCGTAGGCATCATTACGTTGTCGCTAAAGGAAAAGCTGCTCAACCAGATACTGCTTCTCCTCGTTGCTTTGTCTGCTGGCGCGCTAATAGGTGGCGCTTTCTTCCACCTGATTCCCGAGGCTATAGGCTCTGTAAGCATTGTCGGCGGACTTGATAACCTGTTTGCCTATGTTATCGCCGGCTTTATCGTTTTCTTTCTGATCGAGAAGATACTGCATTGGCGGCACTGCCATGATGCAAGCTGTACGGTTCACACGTTCGGCCATATGAACCTGATAGGCGATGCCGTGCACAATTTCATAGACGGCCTTGTCATCGCAGCTTCTTTTGTTTCCGACTTCAGCCTCGGTGTCGCGGCGACGATGGCGATAATCTTCCACGAGATACCGCAGGAGATCGGAGACTTCGGCGTGCTGCTTCACAGCGGATTTAAAAAACAACGAGCGATACTACTAAATTTCATTACCGCACTTACTGCAATGCTTGGCGGAATTTTAGGATTGATAATCTCCTCTCAAACCGATACTTTTGTTTCAGTTCTTCTACCAATAGCTGCTGGTGGATTCATCTACATAGCTTCTTCCGACCTTATACCAGAGCTGAGAGAAATCGTTGATACTAAGAAATCTGCCTTGACAGTCATAGTCTTTTTGTTAGGAATACTGTTCATGTGGCTGGCGAAAATATTTTTTGCTTGATTTGCTTATAATTTTTTTTTCGTATTCGTCTAAAAATAGTTATCTTTTATTGAAACTTTCAGATGTTTTCCTTTTGTCTATTTTTCCATTTTTATTATAATTCCATATGTCCATTAAGTTCTTAATCCCAACGAACGATAAAGTGGCCGCAGCCGGAATAAGTAAAATATAAGCTGATATCCTCTCATTTTCTCTTTTACTGTAATCTTGTTGTGACAAATTATCATATTTAAAATAGTTCGATTGATAGACATATGTGCTCTTATAATCAAATGTTGAGAGTTGAAACATTATATTTGTTTCATGAGGTCCAATTTTTCCAGCTGAGAAAATTATTAAACATTCTATAGTTTCATTAGGCGATATCTGCGTAACAAATCCACTCCTATTAAAAAATAAACACCGACTTGTATATTGTGTTAAATTTTGTGTTGGTTCTATATCACTCTTATAGTAGTCGTTAATCGTAACAATTGGAGCAACCACGGTTGAATTTAAATCATTCGTTATTTTTGTATAACAATAAAAATAATCGGCGGTTGTAGGCATGTATTTTGCTTCTCCGTATACTACATTTGCACCATTATAACACTCGATACCGTCGGCACCATAAGAAAATGAGAAGAATTTGTCGGGTTTCGGGTATATTGAAGAATGGTAAGGGAAAAAATTCGTGTACAATGCAGATATTATAAAGTGACTTCCAAACAAAAAAACAAAAAAACTAATTATTGCTAGAATTAAAAACCCATTTTCATATTATCACCCGTCTATTTTAATTATGTTTATTGTCCTCACCGCGCTCAACCCACTTCTTTGCCTCTTCTTCAGTATCAAACAAAGCTTATTTCCATATACATTCTGAACATTTTTTTCCCTTTATTATCCAATTCTCTCCGAACCATCTCTCCAAGCACATCAACTTGTTCAAATCTACGACAAGCCTGCGCAGTCCAGTCTTTCGACTACCGTCGAGTTCGAAGTAAGAGTCCAACGGATAGCCCAACCTGTATTTTTTCGCAGACACACTATGAAATTTTGAGAACATTTTTTTGATGTCAAAACCATTATAGTATTTTGCCAACGGACAGTTTAGATTCTCTGACATCATATTTATAAAATCCTGCAATTTCATATTGAAAAATTTGAAACCGAAGATGTATCTTAATAGAAAGTTCCAGTATGCCGGCCCTGTATTCGAATACAGCATGACGCAGAATCTTCCTCTCGGCTTCAGGATCCTATGTATTTCATTTATTGCCTTTTGTGTGTTTGGTGTATGATGCAGTACGCCGATGCTGTAAACATAATCGAAAGTGTTGCTCTTGAAAGGAAGCCTCTCCGCATTGGCCACAATCAGTTTCGCCTGCTCTTTTATAATATCCAAATATCTTTTTGTAATTTCTATCGAGGCTTTTGTGATGTCGATGCCATAACATTCTGCTCCATTAATTGCGAACTGTGCAATATCCAATCCACATCCTATGCCAATCTCCAACACCTTTTCCCCACGATGTTCGGAAAATTCAGCCACATCAAGAAGATATGGATAGAATAGATTGAAGCGCCGCCAAGCCATTTCATAAAACCAATCACGCGTTCCTATTTTATGGCTAGATTCGTGGCTAAACTGCGGCAGATTCTTCTCCCAGTATTCCTTAATTTCTTCAATCATCTATTTCACTCTCCTCAATTTTTCAGAATTTATTTGCATGTGTTTAAACACACTGTTTAAACATTTAAATTTTAACTCTGGTTGTTACTTTATCCCCTGATACGGCACTATCTCTATAAATCCGAACTTAATTATTTTTAAGATTAATGATTTCTCTAATCTTTTCTAATCTTAACTTTTTCTCAGGGTGAAGCGATCCTATTTCGTCACAGAATTTAACCATACCATCTTGGTTTTCAATGCAAACTCTCCATACATTCTTTTTCTTGTCTGAAATTCTCACATTTCCAGTTTTAATTTTAAATTTTTCATTAAGTATGGCTTTGATATCTTCTAATGATTGTTTATCTTTTTGCGTAAAATTTATGTAAATAGCCTTATTTTCATCAGGCACAATAGGACAGCCACCCTCAGCGTCCCAAAATCCTTGAATGTAAGATTTTTGATTTTCTTTACCTTTGGGTACTATTTTTCTCAAGTTATCTAACCCTAACCAAATTCGTTTGCTTTTGAATTTAATTCTCCATGCGCCGTCTTGCCATCTTGTTTTATTTTCTGTTAATTTGATATCAAACACAATGTTTAACTTTGGTATTATTACTTCTGTTAACCATTCTTTGCATTTTTGAATGTAAACTATAGTCCATTCTGTAGAAAGGCAACCATCTCTTAACGCTCCTACTAAATAAAATATTTCTGAATTAATTCTTTCTTGTTCCATAGTATAAAAAGATGTATAAATATCCCTAACTGTTTTTCGAAACCTCACTTCCGCTGGAATATAGCTTACGCTAATTCACGTTAAACTTTTTTTAGCCTTTCGATTAAAGTGCCTGAGGTAGAAAATCCCGTGCACACAACACAGATCACTTATAAATGGAGGTGATCCAGCCGCACTTAGGATGGTAAATCCTTGTGAGATACTACCATGTTCCCGTTGTCGGGCAAACGGAAGTCCAAACATTTTTAATTCGTTCTTTCAATCTTAACAAAATTTTTGGCAGGGCTATGTCAATTCACCTCCGACTCATCATATCGCATGCGTAGCATGCTCAGAGTCAAGCCATGTTATCATACCATAGCCCACTTAGGTTTTTTGTTTTTGCTAATGTTTTCGTCAAACTTCCTCCGTCAGCCTTACGGCTACCTTTCCGCCTAGTTTCTAGAAATAATCCAGATAACTATGTGGCGACTTAGCCCCTCTCGCGGAACCGAAACTCGAGTTACTTTTAGCCTTGCGGCTTGAAGTAAACCTCGTTTAGGCTCCACTCGATTGGCTTGACGGGCGGTGTGTGCAAGGAGCAGGGACATATTCAACAAACGATTTCATGCCTGCCATAACGATTCCTCATTTTTAATCTTCATTGATTTTTTTGCTTTGCAAAAAAATCTAAGTGTGGTGCATGAAAGTCATCTAGCGTTTGGCAGACTTGATGACGTTTGCTTACTAGGGATTCCAGCTTCACGAAGGCGAGTTACAGCCTTCGATCTGAACTAGGCGCGCTGTTAAGGGATTAGCTTCACCTTTCGGTGTTGCATCCCACTGTGGCGCGCATTGTGCACCGCGTGTAGCCCAGGAAATTCGGGGCATACAGACCTACCGTCGCCCACTCCTTCCTCTGGTTTATCACCAGCGGTCTCTCATGAGTGCGCTATGTTCGAAAACATAGTTTGCAACATGAGACGTGGGTCTCGCTCGTTAACCGACTTAACGGCACGCCTCATGGTACGAGCTGGCGATGGCCATGCACCACCTCTCGGCTTGTCTGGTAAGCCCTTCAGACTGACCTTCAACCTGCCGTCTTCCCTGGTGAGATTTCCGGCGTTGAATCCAATTGAACCGCAGCGCCCACCCCTTGTGTGCTCCCCCGCCAATTCCCTTAAGTTTCATCCTTGCGGACGTACTCCCCAGGTGGCCCGCTTAACATCTACACTCCGGCACTACAAACTCCCAAGAAGTCTGTAACACCAAGCGGGCATCGTTTAGGGCGTGGACTACCGGGGTATCTAATCCCGATCGCTCCCCACGCTTTCGTCCCTCACCGTCAGACCCGTTCCAGGCAGACGCCTTCGCCACAGGTTGTCCCTATGGGATTATAGGATTTAACCCCTCCCCCATAAGTACCTCTGCCCTCTCCCGGTCTCAAGCCCAACAGTATTCTCAGCACGCCCTCCAGTTTGCTGGAGGATTTCACCAAGAACTTGCTGAGCCGGCTACGGGCGCTTTAGACCAAATAATAGCGGCCATCACTTGGGCCTCGGGTATTACCGCTTACCGTACTAATAGCCAGTTTGCTTAGCTGCTTGCGGTGTTGAAAACCGATGAGAGAATTAAATAAGGAGATTTGAGATTTTCTTATAATTAAAGTACCTCTTTTATTTTTGTAAACTCTGATTCCTGATTTTTCCAGTTCTTTTTTAATCCAATCTGTTACTTCTACGTTCTTGATGTAGAATTCTATCTGAAGGTTCCCTTTGCTGAACGTCACGAAGCCCTCTGAATCAAACCAGCCTTGAATATATTTCTTCTTAACTTCTAAGCTAGCTTCTTTTATTATTCTTGGTACTCTGATTATATCGTATTTTTCACCCATAGGGATTTCGAATATTGTCGTTAAGACTTTGTGAAAGATTTTTGAATTTATAAACAAGCGCCAGCCTTTTCTGGTTTTGTTTGACGCTTTAACACCCGTTAAATTGAACTTTCTCTTTAAGATTTCATTTATGAAATCCAACCTTGTTTCGTCCGTCCACGACTCTATTATTATTTCCCAATGGTCTTTATGTTTCGCTGGTATTCTTAAATGTCCATCTCCGCTGATATATCCGACAACATATCCGACTTCTTGGTCTAGTTCTGGAATTCTTATTTTGTTTGGCGAAGATTTTGTAGTAAGACATTCAAGGGTTTTGAATATTTCTTTCTTCTCGTCAGAAAAATCTCGTTTTAGGTTAACGATCAGTGAAAGAGGAATTTGCCCATCCCTCCTCCATCGCCTTACAGAACTCTCGTCTACTCCAAGTTTCTCAGAAAGGTTTCTGTAACTTCCAAATTTATTTTTGAGTTTTTCGAGTAAATCTTTGACAGCTACTGTAGAAGAGATTAGGAAAATCTCTCCTTTCTCGTTTTTTCTATAGAACTTTTGTATGTATTCCCTCATCTGATTAATTTGCCACAAACCAGTATTTAAGCCTAACTATTAGCATGGCGGCTGGCACCCGTATTACCCAGCCCTTATTCGCCCACCTCTTTGAAGTGAGCAAAAGATCCAGCATTGCTGGATCACTCTAGGTCCCCTTATCACACGTGAATGCATTGTAAAGGTTTCGCGCTTGCTGCACACCATAGTGCCTGGATTCATGTCTCAGAATCCATCTCCGGGCTTCTACTTCCATAGCCCGTACTGGTTATCGGTTTGTTGGTTCATTACACCAACAACAGCCTGATCAGGCGCAGACCAATCCTTGAGCGCCGTAGCTTTGGGTGCAAGGGCATTCCAGCACCGAGCACCTATGGGGTATTAGCCGGAGTTTCCCCCGATTATTCCCCTCTCAAGGGTATGTTATCTGCGTATTACGGAGCAGTTCGCCGAGGGCTTACCCCTCGCGGCTCGCATAGCTTAGTCGGACCCAGATAGCAATGGCCTCTGGCAGGATCAACCAGAATTGGCGGGACTCTACCTCTAGGTTTCACCATCGAAAGGCCGAAACTTGAGTAAAAGCAAAAGCGAAACATGCCGAAGCACGTCAAACGATCAAATCCAGCCTTGATGCTTGAACCTATCCAGAACGCTACTCTGGATTCAAGCTCTGTAACGTGAACTAAAAGAAGTATTTCATCTTCCGCCGCGACTGTCATCATCAGCCACAGCACGGTCCTGAAGGACCAAATCCAACTTCAACGCCGTTCACGTGCAAAAGATAATTTAGGGCTACGGCTATTTAAAGATTTAGAAAAGTGGAAAGTGGAAAATGGAAAATTAAATTTAATTTGGAGAAGTTTGGTTTCGATTGCAACTTTGTGCTTCGGTTTGGTTGTTTTGCGGTTTGGTTTTCTATACGATTCAAAATAATTCAAAAACTTAAAACATAAGATAAATAAACTCGAAAATTATATTAACTCAAGGTATTATACTATGGCCTCAGTGGCGTAGTCTGGTTAGCGTAGGGGCCTGTGGAGCCCCCGGGCCGGGTTCAAATCCCGGCTGAGGCCCATTCTCTTTTTGCGATTCTCGTGCAGCGTTTGTTCGATTTGTTTTTAGGTTTGTTGCGTTGTCATGCTGTTTGGTTTTGGTAAAAATCTAAAATGTATACTGGAAAATATATTTTTCAGTATATAATTAGAAATTTTGCAAAAAGTAAAAGCACAGAAACAAAACTTCAGACTTACCAGCCTTCTGTCAGAAAGTGGTGAAGTATCAGCCCGCTGCCGAGCCAGAAAGCTTCAACGTTGCTTGATATGAAGGAATAAATCACGAAACCGATTCCTATGAAATTGTGATGGAGGTGCAGTTTTGTCTTAAGATAGATGCTTTTCTTGAGCTCTTCGAAATCCCTGTAAAGATTGTTCTTCTTGGCAATCTCGAGCTTCAAGTCTATGCGCCTGCATATCTCCGCGATTACTGCAGACAGAACCATTAAAGTTAACTCTGCTGGCATTTTTGCAACCTCTAACCTCTTACACTTTTCTCTGTTTCCAAGTACTTCGAAATACTTCCTTATAATATTATGTATTCTTAAATTATTCTGTTTTAGCGTAGAAACGTAGAAGCATAAAAACAAATGCTGGTGCGGGGATTTGAACCCCGGACTTTTCCGCGATTTCTCTCCGCGGATCACCTTTCGTATTTCATTTGGCTGAATTTGCCGAACAGCCATCAACGCTCATAAAAGCTTATGAGCACGGCGATCTAACCACTGATCTACACCAGCCTGTAAGTTAAGTTTCTAAACTAATTGTACACTGTAACCTAATAAAATATTACTAAACTTAAATAAATTAAAAGTAAAAGAGATTTAAAATAATTCAGATAGAGGTGTTGTATCGATGAAATCGATGAGATTCGTGATTTTTGGCGCACCGGGCGCTGGGAAGGGCACTTATGCTACACGCTTGCAGGAGATTCTGGGAATAGCCGCCATATCTACGGGCGACTTGTTCCGCGATGCCATAGCCAAGGGGACAGAGCTCGGGAAGAAAGTTAAAGGCTATCTGGACAGCGGCGCTTTGGTTCCGGACGATGTAGTGCTGGAAGTTCTGAAAGAGCGCCTCTCGCAGCCAGACGCTTCAAAAGGCTTCATCCTTGACGGATATCCGAGAACGCTCAAGCAGGCTGAGGACTTGGAATCGATCACGAACATAGACGCTGTCATAAACATCATTGTTCCGGACTGGATAATCGTAGAGCGTCTTTCGACCAGGCGCGTTTGCGAGAAATGCGGGGCTGTGTACAACATAAAGCACCTCAAGCCAAAGGTGGAAGGCGTTTGCGACAAGTGCGGCGGCAAGCTGATACAGCGCGACGACGACAATCCGGATGTGATAAAGAAAAGACTGCGCGTCTACGAAGAAACAACGAAGCCGCTGCTAGATTATTTGAGAACCAGATTCCATGTTTTGGACGTCGAGTACAATTTCAAGAGCGCTGATGTTGATCCGGACGTGATGGTGCAAAAAATACTCGATGTGCTGAAAGCGGAGTTTCCGGAGAAGTTCAAATGATTCGGTTCTGCTGATTTTTAGCAAATTCTGCGACAGCTTAGCCAAATCAATCAAATCATACAGTCATCATCCAATCCATATAGAAAAGTTTTTAATCTTAAAATTCAAATGATGTTTTCAAAAGATATGCAAATTATGCGGTGGGTGACATGGTTGATGATATGAAGAACATGGAGAGAACATTAGTTCTGATAAAGTCCGATGCTATCGAGCGTGGTCTGACCGAAGAAATCATAAAAAGGTACATTAGCTCGGGCTTGAGAGTCGTCGCAAAGAAGACGGTCGACGTAGACAGAGACCTTGCAGAGAATCACTACTTGGATACGGAGTCACAGATCGTTGGCATGGGCAACAAAACGCTTCAGGCTGCTAAAGAAGCGGGAACACTGGAAAACATTAAAAAAATATTCGGCACTGAAGATCCGAAAAAGATCGGCCTGAAGCTGCACGAATGGATGATTGAACTTATAACGTCCGCTCCTTCGATCGCGATGGTGCTCGAGGGGGAGGAGGCGGTACAAAAAGCGAGAAGAATCACAGGCTATACAGATCCGTCGAAAGCTGAGAAGGGGACTATACGCGGAGATTTTGGCAATGATTCGATAAGCAGGGCGAACGAGGAAAGACGAGCGACCAAAACCCTTGTGCATGCATCGGGCAGCAAAGAGGAAGCTGAGCGCGAGATAAAACTCTGGTTCAAACCTGATGAACTAAAATAATTATTACATTCTTTCATTCAACGCAGCATAAATTATCGGCAGAATTATAGTAGCATCTCCATTTATCAGTTCGTGTTTCGAATCTTTCTTCAGTTTGCCCCAAGATATGGCTTCCCTCGGTTGCGCACCCGAAAGGCTACCATCATATTCCTCGGCCGTTGTTATGTAGACAACTGAATTTAACCCTCCAGCGAACTGTGACCACCAGATTACGTGATGCTTTGATATCCCCCCACCGATTATCAGCGCGCCGCTTTTCTTTGCGTTCCACACTTTGTCGCTCAACAGCGTCTCGTCAGCCAGTAGGTTCAGCCTGAAATCGTGGTCCTGCGCGAACTGCCAGATTTGGTAGCCTACAGAGCCGTCCGTTGGGCCGGGCACAATCATCGGTATCCTGTTCTTCCAGCACCAGTAGACGATCGATTCTTCTTTCTTTTGCTCCGCAGCCGGGTCTTTGTCGATAAGTTCGCCGATTTTCCAAATCAGTTCATATGTTGAGATACCTTTTTTCTTTTGTTCATCTGTGAAATCTGCAAAAATCTTCGGCAAAAATTCTTTGAATTTTTCTTCCAAAATTATCCCATACGACTCGTTTGGCACAAGCACGTTGCCTAGTCTGTTTATTCCTTTGTCTCTCAGCTCCCGGTCGTCCATCATAAAATCGCCGTGGTAGTAGTCTTCGTAAATGCGCGCTATGTCGTGGTCAAGTGTGCCGCATGTAGCCATGACAATGTCGAACCATTTTTTTCGCACAAGGTCTTTTATCACACCGCGCGTACCGGTTGCATTTATGCATGCGGGGAACGAAAGGAAACGAAGGCAGTCCTTGTCTTTTATCATGCGTTCGATTATGTCCACGCCAACTGCAAGCTTTTTCGCCGTGAATCCGCCGGCCGCTTTGAATTGTTTTATGAGGTCGTTAACGTTTGTCTTTCCATCGAGCTTTATATCTTTTACTGGTTCTGTGTCGGGTTTCATAGAAAATAAAGTGAATCTAATAATATAAAAAGGTTAATAATAATTTATGTCAAAGGCAGTTTCTATGGAAAATGAAATCATCAAACTTTTGAAAAGTGTGGGCATCGAAGCTGTAGAAGAGAGATTAGAGAAGCCGCCTCAGCCAGAATTCGGCGACATAGCATGTCCATGCTTCGACCTCGCTAAGAAGGAAAGAAGAAACCCGCAGGAAATAGCGCAGAACATTCTGGAGAAGCTGAAGAGCAAGCTGCCTAAAGGAACGATTCTGAAGGCAAGCGTAAAAGGCGGATATGTGAATTTTTTCTTCGACTGGGAAAAAATTTCTTCGACGCTTCTCAAAGAGATTTTTACAAAAAATGAAAAATACGGCGCGCCTGCAAAGCTGAAAAAAGAAAAAATAATGGTCGAATATTCGCAGCCTAATCCCGTCCATTCGATGCACATAGGCCACGCACGCGGCACTTTTCTCGGCGACGCGCTTGCAAAGCTTTACGAATTTATGGGGCACAAAGTCATGCGTGCGAATTACATGAACGATTGCGGGTTGCAGGTAGCGAAGCTTGTGACAGCGATTCAGCTGTGGGCAGAAGGCAAGAAGCCCGACGAAAAACCGGACGTATGGTTGTGGAAATACTACGTACGCTTCCACGAAGAGGCGGAGAAAGACCCGACGCTCGAACAGAAGGCGCGCGAGAACTTGAGGCTGATTGATGTGGAGAAGGATAAGAAGATGACCGCTCTTCGAGACAAGATTGTGAGCTGGTGCATAGATGGCTTCGAGCAGACGTATAAAAGCGTCGGCATAAAGTTCGACATGTATCTTTTTGAAAGCAAGTTCCGTGACGCGGGCAAGAAAATCGTGGAGCGGGCGATGAAGAAAAAAATAGACGGCAAGCCGCTCGCATTCGAAAGCGAGGAGAAGACGATTGTTGCGGACTTGGAAAAGTACGGGCTGCCAGGCCTTGTCATTCTTCGCTCGGATGGAACAGGGCTATACCAGACAAGCGATCTTGGCATGACAGTGTACAAGTTCGAGCATTACAAAGTCGACAAAGCGATATGGGTCGTCGCATCAGCGCAGAATCTTTATTTCAAACAGTTGAAAAAGCTGTTGGAGCTTCTCGGCTACAAATGGGTTGACAATGCGATACACTTTTCCTTCGATCTCGTCCGTCTTCCGGAAGGCACGATGTCTTCGAGAAAAGGCAAGGCTGTTCTTTTGGACGATGTTATCAAAAAACTGACAGACATGGCTTACGTCGAAGTTAACAAACACAACCCGCAGGGAAAAGAAGCTGAGAAAAGAAGCACTGCGGCGTCAATCGGCGTCGGAGCGCTGAAATATGCTATCGAAAAAATCGAGCCGGGCCAAGGCATAACATTCGACTTCGAGAAGATGATGAAATTCGAAGGCAACACCGGACCATATCTGCAGTACGCACACACACGCTGCGCATCGATACTTGAAAAGGTAGGAAAGTGGAGAATGAAACCAAGTTTGAAAGTCAAAGAACTGAAAGGCGAAGAGAAAGAACTTGTAAAGATGCTTTCTGATTTTCCAAAAATCGTCGAAAGCGCAGCGAAGCAAATGCACATCAACGAGATATGCAACTACGCTTACGACCTTGCAACCGCATTCAGCACGTTCTACCAGTTCTGCCCGGTACTAAAAGCGGAGACAGACGAACTGAAAGACTTTCGTCTTGCACTGGTGTTGGCAACAAAAACTGTTCTCAGAAACGCACTGAATATTTTAGGAATGGATGCGATTGAGAAGATGTGAAAAGTTGAATGCTCGCTGATTCCTACGAGCTCCGCAGCAGTGCACTAAACTCTTTTCTCACTCTTAAGATGTCATCATTCTTAAGATTTTTGATTATCAGCTTCATCTTAACTAGGAAGTCCTCTGCTTTCTTGGCTAAATCCTCTGCAGACTCTTTGGTAAGTGTAAAGTCTACATAATACTGCTTGTCTATCCTCTCCTTCTTCGCAAACGATATCATCTTATACAGATCAATTCTTCCAAACAGTTCCTTGAAAATAATTATCGATGCAGAATGGTTTTCGCTTTTTATGCCTACTCGGAAAAGAAGGGCTGTCAAAGAATTATACATGGCATAGTAAGACATCGATACCGAGTTTTCATATAAGTTGTTTTGCGCTAAAATTTTAGCGGCTTTCATGGAGTTGCCCGCTTTTTCCAAATATGACTCACAGATGTCTAAAGAAGGCTCGACCAATTCCAATTTACCTTCGTTCTTCAGCTTATTTAAAAAATCCAATTTTTTCATAGAACTCTTCCTCGCCTTTCAATATTACATGATTCTTTATTATCTCTTTTACTAACGGAGAGCTGATATTGAAGTCCCCTATTTTTACGTTTATTTTGGAATGAAGAGATTCGATGCTTTCTTTTACCTTCTTATCTTTCGTCTCAACGAACACGTCTATGTCGCTATCTTTCTTTGCAGAAAATTTTGCATAGCTGCCAAAAATTATTATTAGCCTCTGATCCTCGCATTTCTTAAGGATTTCCTCTGCAATTACGGCCATCTCTGGATACTTTTTCAATAATTTTATCTGTTTATAACGTTCTGCATTTAGGATATATGTCCTTGCCTGCAAATTCTTTCTGAAAAAAAATACCTTGTTTCTACCTTCTAATTTATAGTCCAAAATATTTTCCTCAGCTAGCTTGTTCAGCTTCCTCAATATCGTAGAGTGCGACTCTCCAAGCGTTTTTGCAATGCCTCTTACATGAGACTCCTCCTTTATCAGAAGAAGCACTATTTCGAAATCTAGATTGTACCAATTTTGAACCATATGTACCATATTTGAACCATTTGTATTTAAACCTTTCGGTCGTCTCGTCGTCTCCATCCGAGTTATGCCACTGACAAAACAGTTCTGAGAAACGCTTTGCAGATTCTGGGCATGGATGCGATTGAGAAGATGTGAATTTTATATTTTCAATTCGTATAAGGATACGAACAATTCTTCAGCTGATGGAAATACGGCGGTGGGGTTGCACATAAGTATTTCTTCCTTGCTATGGTAACCGCTATTGACACCGCATGTCTTTGCGCCAAGTCGCTTTCCTCTTCTCAAATCTTTTGGAGAATCGCTTACTACTAAAGTAGTTTCTGGCTTTGCTTCAAGCCTTTTTATACACAAATCAATATGTTTTCTTTCTATCACTCCAATTCCAACATCCTCTCTTCCTACTACAACATCTACACGATATCCACGTATTGCAAGATTATTGTTTACTTCTCCCCCCGGCCTTCTTGAAAAGACACCAACTTTAAATTTTTTATGGACATTTTTAAAAGTTTTTGAACTCACTAATGCCGTTGGTTTTGCGGAAAGCGGATTTATTCTAAACAAGACTTCAGCAAGTGCATATTCAGGCAATCCACTAATTGCGCGAATGAAACCCTCTTTAACTTCTGGGTTTACTCTTTCAAGAAAGTGGAAGACCGGGCGAGCGTATGGATCAAAAGACGGCTGTAACATAACGTAATCGCAGTCAGTGGCTATCGAATTTATGCCATCGATCATATGATGTGTGAGAGTATGGTAATTCATAAAAACACTCAGATTCAGGTTTAACTACGGTCGGCAAGTTTTTTCAACAGCTCCTCGCGCTTTCCAGCCGCGGCCTCGATGCTTCTGTCTTTTATCACGTAGCTCTTCTTGTCTACGAAAATCATCTTGTTAGGTTCGAGGTCCTCCTGCAACGTAACGCCAGGCCCGACAATGCTGTTCGGCCCGAGCTTGATGCCCGGCAGTATGGAGCAGTTGACGCCTGCTTTGCAGTTGTCGCCGATGATTGCGCCGAGCTTGTCGCGGCCCGAGTCGATTTTCTCGCCTTTGATTTTTACAGGCACAGTGCTTTCGTCGAAGCGGAAGTTTGCTGTGACTGTGCCCGAGCCGAAGGAGCAGTTATCGCCGATGATGCTGTCGCCGATGTAGTTGGTGTGGAACCAGCAGCAGTTTCCAATAAGCGAGTTTTTCACTTCGCTTCCATAACCGACAACGCAATTGTCTCCAATCGATGTATGATTCCATACAAGAGTGTTGGTGCCGATGACGCTGTCGCGGCCGATGTAGCACGGGCCTTTTATCACTGCGCCCTCAAACACTCGCACGTTTTCGCCAATCCATACATCTCCGTCCACTGTCGCTTTCGGAGAGACTTTTGCACTTGCTGCAATCTTTTGTCCTTTCCCATCCAAAAACTTTTTCATAAGATGCTCGTTGAGCGTGAACAAGTCCCACGGATGCTTGAACGAACCGAAGAAACCGTCGTATACGACAGTATGCACATCGACGTGATCGTCTATCGCTGCCTGTATCGCATCTTCGAACTGATGGTCCGATGTTCCGATGAGTTTGTAATAATCGAATATGCTTTCAGGCAGTATGTACGCCCCGACAACTGCAAGTTTGCTCGGCTCAGTTCCTTTAGGCGGTTTTTCGACAATCTTTGTAACAACGTCGCCTTCAACCTGCAACACTCCATACTTCCACGTCTCCTCGGCGAGCTTGCACGACAGCACGATGTCCGCACATGTGCTCTTATGCTTCTCTATCATCGATTTTATCAACGAAACGTCAAAAATGTCGTTCGCATTTACAACAAAGAAACTTTCCTCTTTGCCGATCAGATGCTTCGCAGTCTCAAGCGCATTCGCCATGCCCAGCTGCTCCTGCTGAAAAGTGTACTGCACTTTGCATCCGAACTCGCTGCCGTCGCCGAGGAACTCCTTTATTTTTTCGCTGCCATGCCCGATCACTACGACGAAATCCTTCAACCCGGCTTCCATCATGGTCTCGATAACATATTGTATCAATGGCTTGCCCAGCAGGCGGAACATTGGTTTTGGTGTGTTGGCTGCGATAGGAAAGACGCGCGTTCCTGCACCGCCAGCGAGGATTATTGTTTTCATTTTATCGTCTCCAGACCTTCCTTGATTTTTGTTTCAGCGAATCTTGTAAGTTCGTCGAACCTTTTTTCGGTATTAGCTTCCAAATAGACTTTTATCTGTGGTTGTGTATTTGATGCCCTCCAAACAACCCAACCATCGTCAAAGAAGACTTTGATTCCGTCCAAGTCTGAAAATTTCATGTCGCTTCTTTTGAAATCTTCTTTCATTTTTTCTATTATCTGGAACTTTATTCTATCCGGAACGTCGAAAATCCAATCAGATCTGTAGAAAAGTTTTGGAAGAGAGTCAATCATTTCTGAGAATTTAGTTTCAGAGGCAGATAGCAATTCGGCCATTTTAAGTCCAGCGAAAATACCGTCATCAAAATTGAACATATCCCTGAAATAAAAATGACTGCTATATTCACCTGCAAATATTGCGTTTTCCTTTAGCATAGCATCTTTTATAAAAACATGACCGACCTTTGTCACGAGCGGTGCGCCACCTCTTTCTTCGACAAACGGTCCTACAGTGGAAGAAGTACAAATCTCATAGATAATCTTCTCTCCTTTTTGTTTTTCCAAAAGATAATTCGAGAACAACATTATTATCAGACTTCCAGATGATATCACCCTTCCCTTGTCGTCAACAAACATTGCCCTATCGCCGTCACCGTCAAATCCGGCCCCGAAGTCCGCCCCTTCTTCGACAACTTTTTTAGAAAGTTCCTCTAAGCTGAACTCGCTAGGTTCGGAAGGGCGGGATGTAAAGTTTCCATCCAAGTCCTCATTAAGCATCAATATGTCGCATCCAGCCTTTTCAAAAACCCTTCTGGCAATCTTTCCAGCAACACCATTTCCTGTATCTAGAACTATTTTTAGTTTTCTTTTTAGACTGACTTTTTTCACAGCGTACTCTAAATAATCTTCCAAGATTTTATTATATTCTGAAACAGTCCCTTCTTTCTCTACTCTGTCGGAACTTTTGCTTAGCGTCATTTCCTTGATTTTGACGAGCTCGTCACCGAAGATGAACTTGCCTCCCGCTTTAAGCAGCTTGAAACCATTCCAATCCGGCGGATTATGGCTTGCCGTTATCATCACACCACCGCCAAGGTTCAAAGATGGAACAGAGAAATATGTCACCTGAGTCGGAACCACGCCCAGTTTTAATACGTTGCATCCCATCGAAACAAGTCCTTTTATCAGCGCTTTTTCGACAACCTCGCCTGTTGTTCTCGCATCCCTTCCAACTGCAATTGTTTTTCCTTCCCCGAAAAATTTGCCAATAGCTTTTCCTAGGTTTTCAACTAACTCAACATTCATGTTAACTCCGAAAACGCCCCTTATGTCATAAGCTCTGAAAATGTTTTCGGCGCTACTGTCGTCCAGAGCATACAAAAGGCTTGGCAGATCGCTGATTTTGTTTATCCTGAAGTTCGGTGTTGTCATTCTGTCTTTTGGGACCTCTCTCTTATTTCTTCCTTGTAATATTCTAACAGTTTTTATGCCAAGCATGTTGGAAACTTTTATTTCGTCTCTAATTCTGTCGCCGACCGAAACAACTTCTTCCGGCTTTAGATTGAATCTTCTCAAAGCTTCAACAAAACATTTTGTCTTGTCCGCATCTCCAGATATGTCGCTAACAAGAATCAGATCGAAAAAATTCTTTATGCTAAGAAGCTCGACCTTTCTAAGTTGAGCCTCTTTCGCGCCGAATGTTATGAGAATCAACTTGTACCTTTTTTTAAGCGCCTCCAGAGTTGCAGGAACATCTGGAAACGGTTTTACAAACTTATCCAAATCTTTGTCAAGGCCCCAGTTGTAATATTTTGTTATACCAAGTTGTACTAATTTTTCATCTTTCGAACCTGACCCTTCAACTAATTTGCGTAAAAGCTCCTTCGTTGATATAGTGTCGCGCGTAGATACAGCGAAACTAAAAGCCTTGTCAAACTCCATCTGCAAACCATTGTCAATCATAGTCTTTATCGTTTTTTTAACAACACTTTCCCACAGTTTATTCGAGTAATCGTACAAAGTGTCGTCCATATCGAAGATTATCGCTTTTATTTTTCCCATCCAAAACACCATCAAATAACTTCATTGTGCATAATCATTTAACTGTGACGCTCTTCGCAAGATTTCTAGGCTTGTCCGGGTCGCAGCCACGAAGCACGGCAAGCTGGTACGACAGAATCTGTATCGGAATAATCTGCGTTATCGGATTGAGGTTGCCTACGTCCGGAGTCTTGATGAAGAAGTCGAAAACTTCGTTGTTCGCTGCGTTGATTCCAATTATGTAACCACCTCTCGCCTTGATTTCCATGGCGTTCGATATAACTTCCTTCTCGTTGTCCTTCGATGCAAAAACTATGCAAGGCGTGCCAGGTTCTATGAGTGCGATTGTGCCGTGTTTCAGCTCGCCGCCGCTAAATCCTTCGGCGTGTATGTACGAAACTTCCTTGATTTTTAGGGCTGCTTCAAGCGCTGTCGGGTACTGTAGCCCGCGTCCGATTGTGAATATGTGTTCTTTGTCTTTCAGCCTGTCAGCGAGCTTCTTTACGTAATCTCTTGTGCTTGCTGACGTGAGGTTGTAAATAATGTTCCACAAATACATCAGGTTCGCTTTTCCTTCTTCGTATCTGCCTGCGACCGTGTAAGCGAGCAGCGACAGAACAGCGAGCTGCGCTGTGTAAGTCTTCGTCGAAAGCACGCATATTTCCGGTCCTGCGTTGAGCATGAGCGAAAGGTCTGAGGTTCTCTGCAACGAGGAACCCATCACATTTACAATCGACATGACTTTGCTGCCTTTTTTACGCGCCGTCCTCACTGCATCAAGCACATCTATCGTCTCTCCGCTTTGTGATACTGCTATGACTAGCGTCTCAGGCGTGAGGAAGTGTTCGTAGTTCGAGAATTCCGACGCGAGCACAAGATTGATGTGCATGTTCGCTATTTTTGAAAATATGTAGCTTGCCGAGAGGCATGCATGATAGGAACTGCCACATGCTACGAAGAAGATGCCTTTCGCTTTTTTGATTGCATCTGCGATTTCGAAAAGTGTGACCCTGTCTTGGTTTGCAGCTTTTTGCACCGTGTCCACCTGTTCGGAAATCTCCTTCATCATGAAGTGGTCAAAATTTCCTTTCTGCGCCTGCTCAAGATTCCAATCAACGCTGTGCACCGGTCGCTCGATCTGCAACCCGCTCTCTAAATCAAAGAATTTTATTTTGTTGCCCTTGCTGCCGTTGTTTTTGTCGCTGCCAGTTCCATCGAGCACAACAAAATCCTTGTCGTGTATGTACATTACTTTTTTCGTGTATTCCAAGAATGCAGGTATATCGCTCCCGATAAAGTTCTCTCCTTCGCCGACGCCTGCCACAAGCGGCGATCCGTTGCGCGATGCGATTATCTTCCTCTCTCCCTCGAACATCGCTAGGACAGCATAGTAACCTTCAAGCTGCTTCAGTGCATCCATCGCAGCGCGTTCGAAGTCTTTCCCCTTCCGCATCTCGAATTCTATAAGGTTCGGTATTGTTTCTGTGTCGGTCTCGCTGTAAAAGCTAAAACCGTCCGCTTTCAACATCTTCTTTATTTCCTGATAGTTCTCGACAATGCCGTTATGTATAACAACAATCTTCTTGTTGTTCGAAATATGCGGGTGCGCGTTCGTCTGCGTGACTCCGCCATGAGTGGCCCAACGAGTGTGCCCGATTCCAATTGTTCCGCGCATTGAAAGAAAGTCAAGCTTTTCGTTTATTGCATCAACGCGTCCCACGTCTTTCTTTATCTCCACGCCTTTCCCGTTCGCCTCGTCGACAATAGCCACGCCTGCCGAATCATAGCCACGATATTCCAGCCTCTTCAACCCGTTAAAGATTATAGGAGCAGCTTCCTTTTGCCCTACATATCCGATAATTCCGCACATGTTACATCACAAGGATCATCGCAAGATTCATCACAAGGGCCGTCGCATCATGAATTTTTTATTATTCGTCTATTAATGCTTGCTTGCCTCTTACAAAGTTGTGTTTGCATTTTTTGCACTCGTAAGCTTCCGGGTAATTGGCGTCAACGACTTCCACTTCGTCCGATTCGCATCTCGGGCATTCGACTTGTCGTCCCATCTTTTCATACCCTTTTTATTTCGCTAATCGCAGGCTTTTGTTTTATTAAGTTTGTAAAGGAGATGTTGAGTAGTTGGCGGGCAAAATTGGTCACAAGATACGGTTTTGTACTTTTGTATGTGTCGTATCTTCCAGTATCCTCTGTGGGGTTTGCCTTGCTCAACTCTCCTTTACTGTTTAATTTCAGTTCTGTACGACTATAAAAGGAATCTAAAAGACTTGCTTTAACGGCCTCGATTTTCGGCTAAGCAAAGGCTTAAAAAGGTTAAACCACTAAAAAAATATTAATAATAGTATGAATAGTATTTTAATCTAAGAAAGCGTGAAAATCTAAGAAGGCGTGGAAACCATGTATTTCATCGAGGAAACGAAAGAAGGGCAGAAGGCTTTCAAAGCTCTGGAGCTGAAACCGAAAAGCTTCAACGTGCTGAACAGCGAACTGTCGCAGAAGATTCTCGGCGAGCTTTCGAAAAGGCCAAGCTGCGCAATGGACGTAGCGAGGCGGTTGAAAGAGCACGAACAAAAGATCTACTACCATCTTCGCAGGCTGGAATCAGCAGGCATAATCACATTGGACCGAACGGAAGAGCGTGTCGGAGCGATTGCAAAAATCTATTCTGTATCACATCCTTATCTTGCGATAAAGCTTTTCGACGGCGAAGGGCTGACAGACGTAAAGACGAAAGCAAGGGAGATAGAATTTTTCAGGCCATTCATCGCAGACGGCAAGCTGGATGCGACGATTGTCATCGGCTCTCCTGATCCGCACGGCAAATATTGCGTGCAGGCATTGGACGGCTCGGTCGGCATAGACTTGGCTCTTTTTATTGGAACGTTCTTGAAAAGTGCGAAGATGAACTACAAGCTTGACACAGAAGTGACGGACAGCGATCTGAAAGGAAACCTGATTGTGATTGGCGGGCCAAAGGCGAACATAGTTATAGACAAGCTGAACAAAGACTTGCCGGTTTATTTCGACGAGAAGCACGACTTCAACATCGTCTCCAGCTTCACAAAATCCGTATACAGCGGCGACGACATTGGAATAATAATAAAAATGAAAAACCCGTTGGCGAAAAGTAACGGGAGAAACGTAAAAAATGGCGACAAATACATACTCGTGCTCTCCGGCATACGATTCAAAGGAACGCGTGCAGCGATAATAGCTCTGATAAAAAATATGCGTGAATTACAAAGCGGAAATAAGTTTGACAGCGGCGTTGCTCGTGTCGTGCGTGGCATAGACATAGATGCGGACGGAAGGGTGGACGACGTGGAGTTTTTGGAGTAACTTTGGAACGATACCTGTATGGAACTACAATTATAGTAAAATTTAAATTCATTCCTGTCTATATCTCACTCGATAATCATGAAAGAATCAGAGTGGGTAGCTAAAGGAACGACATCTTTTCCAAGGTGGGATGACCGTACATTTACTGTTATACCAGCCAGCTCTATTTTCTTCGCTATGTACGAACCTAATGTGTTAGTAGAAAATTATGGTTACCCAAAAGATGAAATCAAATATATAACAGGCTTCCTAAGCCAAAGCTTCGATTATAAAGAAGAGCTCTTAGAGAACATCAAAGTAAAAATACGTCCTATTTCAGAGGGGTATAAAAGAGACTTAAATGCTGAGGTATCTTCTGCTGAAAAGGAGGGATTATATTATGTGGCCACTTTGATGAATTTATTATTTCCACCAATTAACCGAAATTTACCAACCAGAAAAGACGTTATTAGCGAGGTCAAGAATTGGAGGGTGTTGGACTATAGGTGTGGTTGCGGAAGAGGCGGTTCTATAGACGAGTATTGTTCGATGCCATTCGATTGTTGCTCTCCATGGGGCATATCGCTCGAAGAATACAATGAAAGTTTTGAAGATGAAACTGTGTCCAAATTCTATGGAAAGGTTTTGTGCAAGCATGAGGCTTTGGGTCTGGCTAAATCTGGGCGCTACCGTATATTCAATCAAGAAATGTTCCAATCTCTTTTCAACAGAATGATGAGGGCACTAAGTAACGCTTCAAAAGAAGGCGAAAAATTGATGCAGGCAGAAATGGATGTTGTCCTTAATCCTTACATACGGGAAATGGGATTTGGAGATATACTGGAATATTTCAAGCAGACCCATAAATCCGAAACTTACATAGAACCTATAGAAGAGAGGCTTGTGAGAAAGTTAGGCAGGCCTATAATTTCACGTTTTTAAATTTCCCCATTATATCTTTTCAGCCAGTTCTCGATGGCTTTTTTTGCTTCTACTGCCACCTTCGTGCGGTCCGGCATCTCGCGCTTCACGGTAATCGGTATTATCCTTTTCTTGAACTCCTCTTTTGCAGTCAAAATGGAAGTTGCTTCTTCCTTTTTCACAAGAACCGGAGCACCTAAGGCAATCTGCAGAGCCCTCGCACCAACAAGCCGCGCAACCTCGAACCTCGTAAATTCGTCTTTTGGCCAAATCATCCAAACACCAAACAATTTTCTAACACAATTCTAACACAAAACAATTTCAAAACCAAACTAAGGCTTGAACTGGCTTATGTCTTTCAACAAATCAACGTTGGATAAAAACACCTGCCTGCAACAATAGCGCTTCAGTCCTAGATCTGTCATTACTTTGCCAGCATCTTCGCCCTGCTCTACTCTTTGCTTAAATTCTGCATAAAGGTGACCTATGACCTTTCCGCAACTGAAGCAACGCACAGGAATCATCATTTTCCGCCAACCTCTCTTTTATTTTTCTTTAGTTATTATTTTTTCTTTTGCCTCGGCTTAAAACCTTAGCTTAGGTTTACCTCTTTGAACGCTGTTTGTGCTTTCTTGCTCCCTTCTTGCTGCGCGACGGCTTGTGTGGCTCTGTCCGCCTGAAATCGTAGACCAAGAGATTTCTGTCAAAATCCATAAATTTGCTCTTTAGCTTCTTGTCTTTCAAAAATCCTACCAGCCCTCGTGCGATAGCAATCCTTATTGCTTCTGCCTGTGCTGTAGAGCCTCCGCCACTGACTTTTATATCCATGTTTACTGCCTTATCCGCATCTTCGGCAATAACTATGGGCTCTTTTATCCACATTCGCAGAAGCTCAGTCCCCCACACACTCAAAGGCTTGGAGTTTATTGTCAGCTTTCCTGTACCAACCTGCACTTTCGCCCGCGCAACAGCCCTCTTCCTTTTGCCGGTTGAATAAAAATAATTTTTCTCCTTCTTCGTCTCTTTTGCAGCTTTCTTTTTCGCTACCATTGTTATATACCTCTCTTGTATACCTCTCTTCAGTGCCTTATTACCATCTTTTCTCAGTTCCTAACGCAATCGAAAGGTCTCCTATGGCCATGCTCTTTGATTTGAGTCGGTCGGCGTCAGCTGACTTTATTCTTTTGAATTCTTCAGTTCTGTCTTTTAACTCTTCCGGTATGCCGACGTAGACTTTCAATTTTTTGTAAGCGTCCCTGCCTTTTGCCTTTTTCTGCGGCAGCATCCCGCGAAAAGCACGACGCACTATGCCATCCGGCGCCCGAGGAAAGAAAGGCCCTTTGTGCGGATCTCCCCTTACCAAACGTTCGTGATAATGCTCAATATTGTATTTCCTGCTACCGGATATCACAGCTTTCTCGGCATTCACGACAATAACATTTTCTCCTTCAATCAGCCTTTTCGCTACCACCGAGCAAAAGCGTCCAAGTATCTGGTTTTCCGCATCGTATATTTCCATGAATTACACCATTTCCATAAATTAAATCATTATTTTTACCTTAGAACCCTTCGGGTTTTTTTCCAGAAGCTCTTCGATGGACATTGCATGCCCTTTCGCCTTCTCTATTTTTTCCGCTGCGCTGTTGCTGAATCTCCACGCAGCCACATCGACATGCTTGGCAATCTCGCCGGCTCCAAGCACAACGCCAGGCACAACCACTGTCTCTTTCTCTTCCGCATGCCTGCCTATGTCGCTCACGTTCACCTGTACTCTTCTCCTTCTCGCGTTTTTCAGCTTCTCCGCAACGTCTTCCCATATAGATACTTTCGTCTTTTCTAACTTCTCGATGAGCTTTCGCATGTATACGTTTGTCGGGCCTGTGCGCTTTGCCATAAATTCACCATTCATTCTTGCCAAATATTCAGTAATTTAATTAACAAACCTTTTCTATTTTCAAGTTTTTAAATGTGCTTTTCTTTGAATTTTAATTCTGCTGTTATGCTGCTGCAATGCGGCTGGCGGGATTTGAACCCGCGATACGAGCTTGGGAAGCTTCCTCCTTTTTTCACATTTCGAATTTTAAAGTTCGAGTCTTAGCCAGGCTGGACCACAGCCGCGTCAAAAGCCCTGCAAACCTAGCAATAGATATTAGAATTTTTTTGATACTTAAAACTGAATTAAAACTAAATCAAAAAAGTTTGTTTGAATTTACCTGTTTGTATCTGCTTGAATCTGTTTGATTTTATTTTATAATCTTCTTGATGTTCTTCCTTGCGATCTCTGCGACTACGTCCTTTAGGCCAAGTCCTATTGCTATTGCGATTCCTATACCGAACGAGCCGACTATTATCAGCAGTATGTTGTTGACTAATGCCGCGTTTATGCCCACCAGAGGCAGCGCTAAGGCAACAGCTATGTATATCATCAGCCAGAACACGATATTGCTCATTATGTCCGAGTATGGTATTTTGCTTTTCACTGTTTCTTTTCTTACATATTCTGCAAACACGTATCCTACTACTACTATTATCACTGCTTCTATGAGGCCTGGCATAAATCCCAATAGTGTGCTAACAAAAGTTACTAGTGCTGTTATTCCTAGTGTCTGCACGGCTGCCTGTATGAACACGAGGTATACCGACCACTCGATTATTATTGGGAATATGTCGCTTAGCTTGAACATCGGCTCTCCTTTTGCTATGTAGTGATCTACTTTGAATCTTATCATCAGCTCTCTCGTAACTCGTCCCACTATAGTTCCTATAACCCCGCCTATAGCCAGTAGTATCACCGACGCCACTAGGTTCGGGAAAAGTTGTATCGAAGAATTCAGGAATGCTTCCAGAGGCTGCGCCAGAGGTTGTAGTAAGTCCCACGACATTTTGTACTACCTTTAATTAGATTTGTTTTCTCTTTTTAAAAAGCGATATCAAGCGATATCTAAAGCGATAAATTTTATCGAATTAGCAATTTAGCAATTTAACGAAATTTATAAGGACGCAAATAGTAAAACAATTAAGGAAGTCGATTAAGTATTAGGGAGGATCAATAAATGGTAAACTACGAAGAGGAAATTAAAAAACCCTTTACAGACGTTAAAAACCTAATAATCGGTATAGTACTGAGTCTGATCCCAATAGTGAACTTCACAATAGTAACAGGCTTTACAATAGAATGCTCGGGCCTTGGCAAAATGAAGCCGTCTAAGAAGATGCCCGAATGGAAAGACTGGACGTACCTGTTCATAACAGGACTCACGGCACTAGTAATCAGAATAATTTACATGATTCCAGCAATTGCAGTGATATTGATAGGACTAGGACTCGCGGCAGGGGACATTGCCGGCGCCATACTAGGAATGACTATGACGCCTGAAGTAATGAGTCAATTAGGCACTAGTGAAGCTGCATCCCAACAAATCGGGCAGATAATAGGCAGTAATTGGTACTTGCTGCTGCCTGTGATATTGAAAGTTGCACCGATACTGATATTGGGCTTCATACTCGCGGCTGCGGCAGCTTTCCTGACGCCGATGGCTGTTCTAAACTACGTAAAGAACAGAAAATTCAGTGCAGCCTTCGAGCTTGGCAAGGTGCTAAAGAAATCGCTAACAGGACAGTACGTACTCGCCTGGCTGGCAGTACTTGTTCTCGGCGCGGTTCTGGGAACAATACTTTCGTTCATACCAATATTAGGACCGGCAATCGCCACGTTCGTGGTCGGGGTAATAAGCTTCAGCCTTTACGGTGAAGTCTACAGGGAAGTCAAGAACTGAAACGGATTTTTTGATTTACTTTTTCTTTTATTTTTCTCTTCTTCTATTTTTCTGGAATCATTTCTTAAGTTTTTTATCAAGCGCCGATGTTGGGATTTGAATCCCCATTGGCCGAGACTAGACGAGCCCACTGTACAATCACTTATTTGTCATTTTTTTAAATTTTTTAAACTTTATTCATAAATAATAATAAGTGGTTATTTGATGAGACTTACAGAAGCAGAAACTGCACACCCAGATGAGGAAACTGTCATTAAACAATTTAGAGAAATTTGCAAAACATTAGATATAGATGGCTCAAGAGAAAACATGGAAAAAATGGTAATATACGAAATGACAGATGGGTTAAGAACATCAACCGATTTAAAAGGGTGGGAACGTTATTTTGATGGTGCCATGTTCTCTTTAAGACAAATGAAAATTTTGAAATCACTTGGAAGTACTGTCATGTACACTAACATAGTTGAAGAAAGGCACACTATGGAGAGGGAAGATTTTTCAGATATATTGGAAGCCCTTATGAAATGTCCTCCAATTTGGGAAAAGTATGCTATGGAAAATGATGTAAAGCTTGTATTCTTGGGGCATTATCCAAAAATAGAACCCACTGGCAAGTTTGGGGAGGAGATTGATGATTTGATGGAAAAAACAGAGAATAATAGAACATTTACATCTATCTATCTTCTAAACTATTCTCCAGAATGGGCGATGGAAAATGAGGAGCTGCTTAAACCATTGCCAAATGTAAATGTGACAATCAGACATACTAGGATGCAAGTTCCGCCAGGTATGCAACTACCCCCAAAGAAATCAGATGCGAGCGATTTAGTGTATGTACAAACAGGATCGTCGAGCAAGAATTGGAGCGATAGACAATTGACATGCTTATCTGCAATTTCTCTAAGGAGTAGACTTTTAAATTGGCCGCCATATCGAAAGCCAGAAGCTTACAAGCAGGCTATGGCAGAGATAAAAAGGCAGAGAGAGGCAGAACTTTATATTCTGAATAAAAATCTCTTTGAGCCTGAAGGTGACTATCTACCTAAGAGAGCCGTCATTACAATTCCTTGGGGTCCAGAAATATACGAGTTTTGAAAAATTACAATTTTAAGGTCCTCAGCAAATTGGTCTTTTCTTTTTCCGCTTCGCTCCTTACCATCAAAGCTAAACCTTTGTGAGTTCTGGAATCAAAATTAAATCTTTTGATTTTCTTTAAGCTTTCGCTCAGCTCTTTTTCGTAAGGCTCTGCCATTCTATTCAAAAGAGTAGGGTCTTCTTTTAGAACTTTTATAACAAGTTCTCTTGAAATAGTATCTGCAGCCCTATATTTACAAATAGCATAAGTAATAATGGGGTTTGTATCAAGATTTTCTACATCATTTAAGAGTTTTTTCATATCATTAATTCGAAATTGCAATAGGGTGCCAGCGCTTGTGAAAAATCTGATTTCTGCGTCCATTATATCATTGTTTCGACCGCCACTCTCTATGTAGGCAATTTTAGCTGCACCTCTTCCCATCCAGCCTACCTTCCCTTCAAGAACTCCCATAATACTTTCTATGTTTGAATGTCTGTTTCTTATATTGTCAAATTCCCCTTTTAGATAGCACAAATGATCCTTGATATCTACCGCTTGAGCGCCTTCAACATTTCTACTTTCTGATTCAAAGATATCACGAGTAGAAGGGTGTAACAGTTTAAATCTTTCTAAAAGCAACTCATCTAGGTTTTTTATCATCCCTTGATAAATATTATGTTTATGTCGTTTTTCTTTTACCGCCTCTTTATCTAAATTTTTAAGCGATAAAATTCTTGGATCATAATCATCGTTATCTGTATCTTTTATATCCGCATAACCAAAAGCAAGCCTCAATGTAATTGCTATATCTGTAGCCACTTTATTTTTAACAGAATTTTCGAATCCCATATTTCCCCCACAAATTGTTAATGCTTCAACCGTACCTGCTTCCCAAAGTCTAGTTTTATAATTCAAAATTTCTTCTAATCCCTCTTCCTTATTTTCATAAGGAGAAAGTTTATTATAGTGAGCTATAATTTCATCTTTCATAAACTTTTCAATCCTTTTATCGTGCTCTCTATAAGCAACTAACTTTTTAAAATACCATTCCAGAGCTCGTTTCATTAGCCAAGACATATTGTAATAGAAGATGATAAAAGATTTAAATCTAAAATTAGATTAATACTTTGTCTCATACAAATTTCCTTTTTGAAATTCTTTTGTCGATTTATAAGTTAAAATTTAATTTCATACAGTACTCTTTCAGCATTTTTTTCATCAGATATGTCGATTCCAAAATCATCCTTGACTCTCTCTATAACAGTATACCTCCCGGAATTTCCCACAGGACTTCTTCCAGAATTGGCATCTGGGTAACATGGTCTTATGCTTGGACAATATGATGTGGTCTTGATAGCAATTCTTTTATCGATATCATGAGAAAGGTTGACATTTTTTGAGAGTTGCAATAGTTTTTCACTATTCATACCAAACGGGGCTTCCTCGTAGAAGTGTTCCCACAATTTTGTTCCAAAATATGTTCCACGCCTTACGCTTTCACCATGCGACACATCTGGCATATAACGACGGAGCGAATGTGCCCATTTGTGCCCAGAGCCTGACGCAGGCCTTGTGGACTTTGCTAAAATCATCGCTTCGCTAGAATAGCATATGCAATTGAATAAGGCATCCATAAATTCAGAACCCACTTCAACGGAATTCAAAGGATTTTTATATTTGCCAATTTCGTATAAAGCCCTGGTAGCGTCATTCGCAGCACACAAAGCGAGTTGAGCAGCCTTTTCGACCCAAGGGCATTCGGATTTTCCAACTTCTACTGCCATTTTCCAGTCTTTTACTGCCAGATACTTATCCACAATGTCAAAAAAGCCGTCTATGAATGTTTTTGTATCTGCGGTTTTTATGATCGATTTGTCCGCGATAACAAAGTCAGGCGAAGCCGCAGGCTCGGAGTGAAGAAACCTGCCTTCTCCAAGCGTTGCAACGTTATTCATTATTCCATCATGCGGCAATTGCGTAGGTACAGAAATCCATTTTATTCCGGATTCAAAACTAACAGTCTTTGCTATATCTAAATTTTTTCCTCCGCCTATGCCCAGAATTATGTCAGGCTTTTTCCCATTTACCATAGATTTTATAATTTTAACAGTTGTCCTATTCGGCTTTTCAATTTTATTATAATAATAAACTTCCACGCCATTTTGAGAAAGAAGTTTACAGATTTTCTCTCCAGCAATTTTATGCGTTTTTTCACCGCATAAGATAAAAGCTCTTTTATATTCATGTTCTCTGCATATCTCAGGCAGTCTGCATAGTGCCTCTTCCTCAAAAATTATTTCTATATTCGATAGCATATTTTCACCTAGGTATAATTTAATAAAAATTCCTTTGCTTTTTCCCTTACACTAGAATAGGCTGCGCATTCTGGAGATGGGATGTAATTTTCTACTACAATTTTGTAGTTTAATCCTTGACTGGTGACTAGCGACGATGCAAACATCCTTATACGTAAGTCGATAAATGCCTCTATCTTCTTTAAAGTGATTACGTCTTTAACTTCTTGATCGGAACTTAGGTCTGAAAATAGAGCTTTCACTAACTCATTTATTTTTGTCTCTTCTCTATTACGAATATCACGATACTGCCTACGGTACGGTTCGTCTAGAGTCATAATTTATAATAAAATTTTAAATCTAAATGTTTACTTGTTTACTTGGATCTAAATACGCCGAGGATGGGATTTGAACCCATAAGTCCTTGCGGACACCAGTTTTCAAGACTGGCGCACTACCGGATTATGCGACCTCGGCACTATTTAAAATATTTGTCAGAAAGAAAAGTTAAATGCGCTCTTTGTACGGTTTTCACACGGCTTTTACACAGCTTCACACGACTTCGAGCTTCCCTGAGCGCGGGATGTTAAGTTGAAGCACATCTCTGAACTCTGTGACATAGGCGCCGTTTACCGAGACGGTGTCGCCTATCTTTATGCTCTCTATCTGGTTTTCCCACAGGCTGATTTTTATCTGCCCGCTGTCATCCTCTAGCAGCGCGTCTGCCACATTACGCTTTCCGTATCTTGTGTTGACCTCGCGCACTTCCGAAATATCGATGACTTTGCCTTCCACTGAGATGTTGCTCATACCCCTCTGTATTTCTGAAATTTTCATACAATCACTAAGTTTACTTTATAATTTAAGTTTTTTGTTTTCTTTTTTCTGCTGACATTCTGGCATTTGGATAAACGCCTTTCTGCATGAACACAAGGTCCGTCCTTACAGATGTGCCTCGCTTCGCCTCAAACATTTCTTCGCTTGTCATTTTTGCTATCCCTAGCGCAACAAGCTCTTCTTTCAGCGTATACACAGCAACAGTCTCACCGCGCACTATGTTCGGCTGTATCCTCGTTACGCCTGCAGCATAAACAGGCGCTCCGTGGCACACTGCGTCGACGGCCGAGTCCTTCAAGAAAATCCTTTTCACGTGCAGTATCGCAAACTCAACCGGTATCAGAATTTTTCTCAGCCGCAACTCATCACCGTTCTCTTTCCAGAATTCATACACATCTTTTACGTCGACCAAGCTGTGGCTCTGTTGCTCTGTGAAGTTGCCTGCTTTTGTCCGCCGCAGCTCTGTCATATGCGCTCCGATTCCGAGCGATTGTCCAATATCGTGGCAAAGTTTCCGTATGTACGTTCCAGCTTGGCAACCAACGCGAAAAAGCACGTCGCGGCTTTCGAGCTCTAGAACATCGAAGAAATAAATCTCCCTCTCCCTTTCTTTTCTTGCAACCGCGGACTTGACAGGCGGTGTCTGCTTTATCCTGCCGATGAAATCGCCTATCGTTGTTTTCAGAGCAATCTCGTCCACCTCGCTGTGCAAACGCATCACGCCTACATATTCCTTGTCCAAGCCGAGCATAACGGACATAGCTTTCGTCGCGTCGCCCAATGCAACCGGAAGAACGCCTGTTACGTTTGGGTCAAGCGTTCCAGCGTGCCCAGCCTTATCAACGCCGAAAATGTCTGCAACCCATTTCGTCACTTGATGCGATGTCGGTCCGCTATGCTTGTCCACGATTACAACAGAAGATTTTATTAGTTCGTCTATGCTTCTCTGTGCAGGATTTTTACCGTACGATTCGTCTGTTTCTTCGTCCGATTTAATCAGCCACGGTTTTTCTTCGGCTTGCTTTACCTCCTTGTCTTTTTTAGCAATCGGCATAGAATAAGATTTCTTAGAATAAAGCATAAATTTGCTTAATTTTCATAAATTATCTAAATTTCAAATTCCCAAATATTCAAATATTCAGAATTTTTCGAGCGCCAACGAGAATCAGCACAATGACAAACAACACTGCAGCTATCTGAGAGAGCAGCAATCCGTCAGCAAACATATCCGACAAGTCTGCTCTGGCATACGCAACAAACGCTCGTACTCTTGAAAACGCTTTTTCCGGCAACGACGTGAAGTTTTGAATTTCTTTTGAAGTCGCATCGATAATCCCAGTTATTGGAGACGTTGGGGGAATCGATGTAGGCGTGAATGTAGACGTAGATGAAGAGGTAGATTTTTCTACGCTTTCTGTAGTTTCCGTTGTCTCCGTTATATTGGCTGAGCATATACCAGTAGTCGCTTCGTCCGATGACGGCCGCGAAACGGTGCCCGGTCCCGGAGTGATGTTCGGTTGCGGAGTGATGTTCAACAGCACAGGCTTAATATCCGAGACAGAACCGACTCCGTACGACCCGTATGCTATAATCGAAAAAACTTTTTCGCCCGCAGCATCAGCCGGGATTTTCAATTTGTAATCGAGCGTTACGATTTCTCCGAACTTCAGGGTTTTTGAAGAATTTGAAACTGCTTCTGTGGAGAACCATTCGCATGGAATTTTGTCCGACTTAAGTTTTACGTCCGTCAAATCCAAAACGCCTGTGTTTTGTACCTGTACTTCATACGCCGCTTCTGTGCCAGCGCTCTGGTTGATGGATTTGCCGTACTCGTAAATTTGTATGCCATGCACAGGCGGAGGAATGTCCGAAGTCGAAGCCGATGCAAACAACGGAATTGAAAGCAATGAAAATACTGAAAGTACAGATAATACGGATAATGCAGATATCGCCAACAATACTAAAGCGGAAATACGAACTTCTGAATCCGGCCTCATATCGAACTATTAGAATTTGGTTGAAAAAGAATTTTAATTCGAAAGTTTCACTAATTTTTATCTTTGTGGCAAAAAAATCAAAATCGGTAAAAAAAACGGTTGAAATCTAGTCAGTTTAGTCAAAATAGTCAAAATTCGCAGAAGTCGTTTGGCGCAATAACAATTTATAAACTTTGCGATGAAATTATAGAAAGTCGGAAAAGACTTTCGTCGAATAGGATAAAAGCTTGAGTTTATGTCTATAAATAAGGAAAAAGGTAGAAGCATGAGAGTCAAAAAATCATATCTCTTGATTTCGCTTGCAGTTCTTTTGGGCGTGATGTTTTCCGTAGCTCCTCTGATTAGTCAGTCGAGAATGACGTTTTACAGTTTTGAGATAAATGTTCCGGACGAAGTCGTGGCAAATCCAGGAGATAATGCCACTGTAGATGGTGGCATACTTGTGACAGGTATGTACTGGTTGCATAATTTTAACCTAACTGTTTCCGGTCTTCCTGAGGGATACGAATACAAAATAAAGCCCAGCTGGTTCGAGAATGTAAGAATACTCAGGGAATGGAATCCGCAGCAAGGAGTATATCGCATACCAGACAAATTCCAGATTCTAATACACGTGCCTACGGATGCGACTGGAACTCAAGTCGTTTCTGTAACAGGTCAGGAACACCAATCATTCAGGCAAGTATCGAATAGCACTTATTTCGCGCTGAAGATAGGCGGGACTCCTCAAGAACCGTTCTTGAACGTCTCGGACATACTCGTTCCTGAGCTAATAAAAGAATCAGAACCGTTCAACCTTACGTTCAAGCTGGACAACAAAGCCCCAATAAATGCAAGCGCAACAGTTTCGATTATAATACCTGACGAATGGCAATCCGACCAAACGTCGATGAATCTCAGCGTAAAGGCGAACGATTCGGCTTTTGGAGTTTTCAAGATAATACCAACAACCGAAGCAGGCACAATATCGCTTTTCGTAGAGTATCCATTCAAGAACCAGATAATAAACTTCACTAAAGTCGGTCCATACCTGATACCTGGCGAGAATATTACCAAGACAACGACAACCCAGCCTTCGAACCAGACGCAGGGTATAATAGGAATTATAGGAAGCTTTGTCGCTTCTTTCGCAACCCAGTTAAATCCAGTACTGATAGGCATCATAATAATACTGGTCGTAGTGATAGTCTGGCTTGTAATAGGCATATTTAAGACTGTCAGGAGCAAAGGCAAAGGCAAAGGCGCAGGTGCGGGCAGAGGCGAGCCAGAAAAGATGAAATCGCAGGCAGAGGCAGCAACACCAGTAGAAGCAACGACAGGAGCAGCTGAAGCGCCAAAAACAGTCGAGACAACAGGAGTTTCTATAAAAGAAGTTTAATCTACTTCTAATTTAAAAATTAACAATAACGAAAGTATTGTTATGAGCAACATATCCAGAATCAAGTACTCTTTAAGCAAAGGCCATGTATTCAGAGTCAAAAGGTCGAAAAAACCAAAACTCAAGAAGCCGAAGAAAGAAAGGAAGAGAAAATGCGATTGCTGCAGAAGAAGAGTATGGCCCGAGCTTCTTGTAGTGCACCATAAGGGTCAGAGCGAAGGCCAGAAAATCGTACAGCCAAAGAACTACAACACAGAAGGTATTTGCGTGGTTGACTTCGACAAGCTATACAGCGACAAAAGGAAGAGGCCGTTGCAAGACAGGCGGAGAAATATTTTGATACTCTGCAAGGAATGCTACGAAAGGTTCACCAGTAAGGAATAGAAAAATAGACTAATAGAAAAAAAGACTATAAGAAATCGCAGAGTTTGCAGTTCTGCTCAAAGCTCTTTTTCCTTAGCTTCTTCTCAACCCTCGTCGCCAGAGCGTGCGCCCTTGGATACGTCATACCTTTCTTCATAAGCCTGGCTTCGTGTATCTCGTGCTTTATCAGTGCTGCTCTGTCGTGTTCAGACATGCGACTGTCCAGCCACACTTCGTCTTTCGGTATGTAGCTGCTGACATAGTGATGGCTACCCATTGTGAAATCGATCTCAAGGCTGTTCCTCACATATTCTCCGCTGACCAAGAAAATCTTGAACTCATCGATTGCGTTGAAAAGCACCTTGTTCAATTCAGGGCTAAGTCCAGGACCAAGCTTCAGTTCCGGCTTCAACTCTTGCTTTAGTCTCATTTGTAGTTTTTGCTGTGGTTCTTGCAACTCTGCAGGTGCTTCTACGTTTGCAATAAAAGGAACGGCTGGTGCTGCTGGCACTAATAATTGTGCCTCATCCAACTCAGGAGTGTTATTAACAATCTCAGTCTGGTTTTCAATTTCAGGTTGCTCTGTTTCCAGATTTTCATCCAAATTTTCGATTACCGTCATTTTACTGTAAACCAACATTTCATTTAATATTAATTATTTGTGAATTGTTCAATAAAAATATTTCAAGTTAAGAATTTTAAGAATTAGTTGGAAATTTTATCTGCTTACTTTTACTTACTACTTCTTCTCGGCCTTCTTCTCTTTCTTCTGTTCTTTTGTTTTAGCCTGCTCCTTTGCCCTCTCTTCTTTTTCCTTCATCTTCTCTTCTTTCGCTTTCATCTGCGCAGCCGACGGTTTTTTCAGTCCGAGCTTTACGGTCAAACCAGCTTTCTCGTACGCTGCCAACGCCTGCTCCTCGCTTGCATCCTCCTGAACATCGAACTTGTGTTCAGTCGCTTGCAGATGGTTTATGTTGCACTTTCTCCTCTTCACACCTGTCAGCAGTTCCGGTCCTGTCACAAATACAAAGCTTCTTTCCTCCTTGCTTTTGCCTGCAGGCTTGATGATTACGCAATAGCGGCCAGCTTCGCGGCCCACGATCTTCAAGCAAACGCGACCAACTTCGAGTACTGCCATGTAATTAACCTCCTTACTTTATTTAACCTCTTTATTTTATTCGAATTTTTATTCGAATCCAAACAGTTTTCTCACAACCCAGCCTATTGTGAAAGAAACGAGGACATACCACAACAGCCAGCTCAAACTGCTGCCTATGAATGGAACTTCGAAAGGAAGAGCTGCTACAGCCGCGCCTTCGTACTGTACTTTTAGAAACGGCAGGAATATCATTATCACTATCAACGATATGAACATGGATTTGTAGCTGTGCTTCATAAATTCGCTGTTCATGCTCATCATTTCTTCAAGGAACTTGTTTGCGCCTTCTTTGTCTCCTGCTTTTTGGGCATTAGTTAGCTGTTCCCTCACTTCCTGCATCTTGTCCTTTAGCTCTTTCATAACCTTCGTATTTGTCAAAAGCCTGCTCAAAACTGTAATAAGAACAGTTATGACAGCGGACACTATGAATAACGACACCATAGGATTGAACACTAACAACGGCGAGAATATAAATCCAACCGCTCCTGCGAGCATTCCTGTTATCTCTTCAAACATTCAATGCACCTTTTGATTCAGTTCGCCTTTGTAGATGTATTGAATAACGAGTATTTAAATAATTTTGCAGCAGAGGGAATCTGGCCAGCAGAGTGGTATTTGAACTCGTCAAGAATCAGTTATTCCAAGTTTTTTATATAAATCTAGTGTATACAATAAATGTTTTCTTACAGCTTCTTTAACAAATTCACCACGGCTTTTATAACCGAATTTACCTATTATTTCTTTGTCAATTATACCAATCAAATCTTCTGGAATTTTTACATCGATATACTTTTTATGCTCATCTGGCACAATCATCACTATTTTAATAAAGAAGTCTGTTAAACTCTTAAACCTATAATGCGGGAGGTTGGATTTGAACCCACGCAGCAAGTCAGAAACCGCCGAATCAAATATTTCTTTAATCCCTCTATTCTCCAAATATTTTTCTCACGAGTGGATGCGCTTCGTCGAGCCTCTGCGCACGCAGTTCTTCGTAATAATTGTAGACAATCATCACTGTCAGAAGCATCCCCGTTCCCGTTCCTAAGGCGCCGATAAAATCAGCAAACGCCGCAAACAAACCGACAATCAATCCGCTTAGCACAGCAAGCGACGGTATGTAGCGGTTCAAAACGCCTTCCATTATTTTTTTGTCGCTTCTGTAGCCCGGTATCTGCATGCCAGCTCCTATTATCTGGTCTGCAACCGAACCTGAGTCCATGCCAGACGTGGTTATCCAGAAAACAGAGAATATTATAGCCGTTACAACCATAAATATCGTATACGTCACAGCACGCATTATCTCAGATGAAGTTATGGTCATTTTTACGATATCACTCAACAGGCTTTTGGGCGAAGTGAGGTAGTATATGACACCACTGGCAGCATTTCCCTGAGCATCGTAACAGCCCAGCCAACTGCACGAAAGCCCGGCTTGTGTAACCGCACCCATGTGGCTAACAAGCTGCATGTTTGCTATTAATGCTGCTGTAAGTATGACCGGGATGTTGCTCGTGTACAAAAGTTTCAAGCCCCAGCTGCGTCCAAATCCGCGCATCGATGAGAACGTAAGTGGAATCTCTATCTCCACGTCTTGGACATAGGCCACCAGAAGGAACACGACAGCTGTTGATATAAGCGGAATTATTGCTGAGAGCGCAAGCATTGGATTGCTTGAGAATATGTTGAACACGAATGCCCACAAAAGTCCGCTTGGAGGGTTGCTTGCAGAAGGCAGGCATGATGCGATGTCGTTCGGCAAACATGTTGCCGAGAATGGCGAAAGGACGCGAATCAGTATCTGGCTTCCTACGCCGGCTGCTATGAAAAGGCTTATGCCCGATCCGAATCCCCACTTGCTTACTATCTCATCAAGCAGAACGACTATCAGCGCACCAGCAGCAAGCTGAAACATCGCAGCCATCTTAAGCGCTATGCCGCCCGACGCAGTAACAGGAAGAGCACCTGCAAATACAAAAGTTGCAGCTTCTATAAAACAGAGCAGCACAGCCAAGAACTTGTCCCAGATTTGGAACTTCTCCCTGTCTTCAGGCTTGGTCGTATCCCAGTTTATTATTTTCGAACCTACAAGCAACTGCAGCAGTATGCCAGCAGTAACAATTGGTCCGATGCCGAGCGTCATCAGGCTTCCGAATTTAGACCCAAGCACGATTTCGTAAAAGCGGAACTGCTCGAAGTTCGCTGTCTTTTCCAAGCCGTAGACCTGCACGAACGAGAGGACGAAATACAGAAGTAACGCAATACCAGTCCACTTCAATCTTGTGTTCACAGTCTGCTTGTACGTAGGCTTCTCGACAGAAGGTATGTATTTTACAAATGTGTTCAAAGCTTTGTTCAGCGGCTCGAAATTCAAATTCATTTTCATCTTCCTGCTTTGGTTTTTTCAGTCGGCTCTTTTTTCTTATATCTTTTCTTAGGTTCGAGCATAGGCCTGGCTGCAGATTCGGCCGTTTCACTTTCTCCTGTTTTAATCTTTGTTTCAATCTTTTCTACCTGTGCGACAACAGCTTTACCCCCAGCAGCTTCTATTTTCTTGACTGCTTTTTTAGAAAACGACTCTGCGATAATTTCCAAGGGAGCGTTGATTTTTCCGTCGCCCAAGACTTTGTTGTAGCCTATCTTTGTCAAGTCTATTTTCTTTTTTCCCTCTGCCATTTTTTCGAGTTCGTTAACGTTGATTGCTTTTACTTCTTTCGAGACAGACTTGGGCAGTATGAAACCGTGCTTGCCAAAATGATCAGGTTCGTATTTTACAGTATAGCTCCATTTGTGTTTGTGCATGCCAGCTGCGCCTCGTCCGCCTCGGCTGCCTTTTCCTCTGTGCCGTTTGTGAGAGCCGTAGCCCTGCTCGCGTTTGCCGCGGAATTTTCTCGCTTTTTTCGTCCTTCTTCGCACGACCATGAAATCTCCTCTTAACAAGTACGTGAATTTTTTACATCCAGATTTTCTAAATCATCCTCTTTATCAGTTCATTAATCGCCTCTCCACGATTGCCAAGATCGCCAGCCGGGTACTGGAGCTTTGTGGATTTGAAGCCGTGCTCGGGAGGGGTGAGCTTGAAAACAGGTTTTAATTCAGGTATCCGATTTATTCGGGCTTTGCCTTCAAAAATTGCTTTTGCAAGTTTTTCCACACTGTCGAACCCAGTTGGCTTTACTGTATTCTCGTCTATTTTTTTTCCATCTTCCAGCCTGCCACGCTTTTTCAGAAGCTCGAGAAAAGTTTCAAAGTTTATTTCGCCGAAGGTCACGTAATCTTTCACCTTGGTCACCATGCCGTTGAAGCTCGGGTCGTCCGGGAGAACAGCGCATCTGTTCGGCGCATCAAGCCTGAGCATGCACATAGCGTCGTCCATCTCCTTCTCCGTGTTGACACGACCTTTTATTCTAACAACAGCCAGCATTTTTAACGCCTCTATTTTTTTGCCTCTGACATTTTCATTTTATCCTTCAGTTTTATCTTTTATCTTTCATAAACGTACAATTTTTTTAGCGCGTCGAAAACTGCGGACACGAGATTGATTCTCATTCCAGTGTTGCCGTAAGTCTTAACCCACGCATCCCTTATTCCAGCAATCTTCAGCACCTTCTTTGTTTCGTCGTCTGCCACTATGCCAACACCTTTCGGTGCAGGCATGATAACAACGCGGACGCTTCCCGCTTTACCTTCGGTCTTGTACGGTACGCTGTGTTCTGTGCCACAGCCGCATTCCCAGCTTCCGCAGCCGATTTTTATTCTCATTATGCTGAGTTTTGCTTTGTTGATAGCTTTGCTTATTGACAAACGCGTTTCGATCGATGAACCCTTGCCCACCCCGATAAGGCCTTTCTCATCGCCTATAACTGCCAACGCATTGTACGTAAACCTGCGACCGGAACGATGCATAGTAGCGGTTATCTTCACAGGTATTCTCTGCTTACCGCCGCCTTTTCCCTTCCGCCCGCCTATATGCAACAATTCATTCTTCAAATCCGGCACAAGCATGTCCACTATCTGATGTTCCATTATCTTTCTGCCAGATTTTAGAATTTCATCTATGTTCTTTATCGCGCCGCTTGCAACTTCCTTGCCCAACGCTGTCTTCGGTTTCCAACTTCCGATATCTCTTCTCGGCGCTTCTGCCAGCTCTGCTTCTACTGATTTAACAATTTCGTGCACTTCGGGCAGCTCTTCAGGACTTACAATCGGGTTTATAACAGGACTAACGATTTCAGCAGTTTCAGCAACTTTCGCAATCTCTGCCTCTTCTGCCACAGGCTCTATCTCTTCTACCACAGATTCAACTTCGTTCTGTATCTTCTCTTCCACTTTCTCTTCTTCCGTTTTTTCTATCCTTTGCCCTTCCAGTACCTTTTTCTCGATTTTTTCAATCTCGTCTTTGCTTTGCCGCTTTCGCCCTTTCTCTATTTCTTTGATATCTTCCTTGATTTTTTCTTTTACGTCTTCACTCTTTGCGGCCAAGTTTCTCCACCTTTTCTTTCTCCACTTTTTCTTTTACAATTTCAAACTGTTTCGGCATTTCTTTGAACTTCTCGTTATGCCTTGCTGTATGTTCGCCTCGTAGTCGGTCTTCGGCCGGAAACATCTCAGGATCGCAATTGATTTTCAATCCCGCATCTACTGCGCCTTTGACAGCAGCATAAACTCTCGAACCTTTGGTAGATATGTAGAGCCCCATGTCCAGAACCGCTTCGTTTACACCTTTCGCTTTTGCGACCTTTCCTGCCATTAGTCCAGTGAGATAAGCTGCGGGAATATTGTCGAGTGCGAAATCCCAGCCCAGCTTTTTCAATGCGTGCGACGTCGCGCTAGCAACAGTTCTGTCTCCGATATTTGCGAACTCTACTAGATTTATGCGTATGTATTTCAAGCTCTTTCTGACAACAAAACGCGGTTTCCTCGACTTCAGCAATACAAGTCTCTTTTTGTAGTCTGTCTTGCCCTCGCGCCGCCTTTTGAATGGCATTTTTCTCGTGGGTTTCAATTTTTTCTTTTGTTCGTTCATAAGTATTCACTTCTCCTTCTTTAGCAGTCCGTTCTGCTCCATGTATAGACGCATGTGCGACCTGCTGCGGAACTGGCCACCTTTCACAAGCATGTACATCCTTCTGTACACAGCACTGTCTATCTTCCCGGCGGCTCTGAGTTCTTTCAACATAGCTCTCAAAGGCCTGACTGTGGATATCCATTTTTTCTTCTGAGGAAGTCTTGCATGCTTCGATCCCTTTCTGCTGCCGGCCTTCTTCCTTTTTCTTTTGCTTCTGCCTATTCCCCTGCCATAATCGGGCATCTCTATCTTGCCCGGCCTTATCTTTATCACTTTCTTGCTCACCAGCTTTCTCACATCAGCTCTTGTTATCGCTGCCTGTATGTCTTTCTGCTTCTCCTTGTCCGGATTTATCCATATCCGACTCTGCCCGACTTTCAATATGTCGGCCGCAAGCCTTTTTTGCAATGTTAATTTCGACGCCATAAATTTCACCGTTCGTTGTTCGTTTAAAGGCTCAGTGCGCTCAGGGGTTAAGCACATTCAAGTTCAGTTCTTTCGCACGTTTCACTATCTCCTCCTTCTTTTTTTCTCCGACCGCAGCTGAAATCCTGATTGCTTGCGTTTTTCCATTCGCTCTTTCCAAATCGTGCAGGTTCCTTACAAAAAATTCGTATCTTCCAGACGGATGCATGCCGCGCCATGCTGCCGGCGATTTGTATCCTACCTTCGGCATCGCAGGCTTTCCCTTTCTCTCCTCGCGCATTTTGCTTTGCGTGCCTTCAGGCCTGACCCACTTCTTCTTAAGCCTTTTATAACCGTGAACCGTCTGCCTGAGAAATCTTTTATTAGCCATTCTTTTCACCTTTTTTTCAAAACTAAAATTTTACACATCATTTCTCCTTACATTTTCCCTCTCGGTTTCTCTGTTATGAAAATGCCGTCTTGGAAGACTTTACGGTCATGCTCCCTTATCTTTGTTACCTGCTCCATGTTCGCCGCAGTCTGTCCTATCGCCTCAATGTCCGTGCCGCTTACGGTAACGTCCGCACCTTTTGCATCAACTTTAGTGTCTTTGCCCACTATTTTCGCAACTCGAGGTATCTTCTCGCCGAGGAAATTGTTGACAAGCACTTTCCTTTCTTTTTCGTCGACCTTAACTGTGACTGGGAAGTGGCTATATATCACTTTGAGCTTGGCCGTGTATCCTTTTGTCACGCCGTCTACCATGTTCCTAACGTGTGCGATGATGCTGCCAACTATTGCTTTCTGTTTTCTCTCTTCCGACTCGCTGAAAGCCTTTACGCCTTTTTCGCTCTTTTCGATCTTTACTCCAAAAAGCCCTTTGAACTCGTACTCCAGCTTGCCTTTCGGCCCGCTGACTGAAACTCTCTTGCCAGCAACTTCTGCTTGCACATTCAAAGGCATTTCGATTTCTTTTTCGTACATAGCAAACACCAAATAGAAGACATCTTTCGTCTAATTCTAATAAACGTATGCCAGCAACTTCCCTCCGATATTGATTTGTTTCGCTTTTTTGTGGTCAACCACGCCTTTCGATGTCGAGAGCACCAGAAGCCCGAACTCGCGCGCCGGCAGATATCTCTTCTCCCACTTTTCAAACTCGTCTGCAGAAACAGAATTTCTCGGTTTGATGACATTGCAGTCGATTATCTTTCCCTTCAGTTCTACCTTGAACTTGCCTCCTCGACCGTCGTCTATAAGTTCGAAAGCCCCCACATAGCCGTACTCCTGCATGATGTTCAAAACTGCTTTGATAAGGTTCGAAGCTCTAGTGACGCAGCTAGTCTTTCCGTCACGTTCCGCATTCTTTATCGTAGACAGAGCATCAGCCAACGTATCTTGCAACATCTCAACGCCTTCTTTTCATTCCTTTAATATTCTTTTAAAACAGCATTTTTGCGTATATAATCTTATTGAATTCTATTGAATTTTATTTTCGTCTCTATATGTAAAAGATTATTTTGTCTTAAAAACTTTAAAATCTTTTAAATTTTAGCAATTTTATCTAATTCTGCCAACTCGGCCGTAGGCTTCCGGCCCTTCGGATTAGAAGCGAGGCGTTCTATATACCTTGTTTACCTTGTTAAGAATTATTGTTGTGTAAGGTTTAAAAAGGTTTGAAGTGCGGCCGCCGGGATTTGAACCCGGGTGACAAGCTTGGAAGGCTTGTGTCTTAGACCAGACTGGACTACAGCCGCATGCAACAAGATTAATTATAATTTGGCTATTTAAATTTGAATTCTTTATATCCAAGTTATGACTCTAAGCGGCGTAACCCAGCACGATGGGCAAAAAGGCGAAAAGAAAGGTAGAAAATTCAACGTCTCAATAGAAGCGAAGACAAGACTGAAGCATGAGGGGCTGAGTCTTTGGATTGAGAGAACATGCGAACTTCACGTGCCGATTATTGAGTACGAACCTTTCAGGCAATTGCTTAGCGATATAGATTTAGATTCGGTCAAAGGAAACCTTGATTTTGGCCAATTCGATTCTTCTAGTTTGCAGAATGTGAACATGCGTGAGCTGGTAAGCAGCGATAGAAGGCTCTGTCAAAAACGTATGGATGGGGAACCCTATTTCGTTTTCGAGTTCACGAGAGGAGAAGGCAGATTGATACGATGGGCCATGGACAATCCTGAAATATTAAAATCTAAAAGCATAGGAAAGCCAAAAGATGTTGGATTGCCGAAGAATACGATTCCTGATACTTATTTCAATCGGGTGAGCCGAAATCATGGACAACAGGAGACCGCAAGGAGTCTCTCTGTCATCGAGCCCGAGGTGGCACCTGCATATGCGGCCACAGAAATAGACTTAAACCAGATTTTTGAATCTTTTAGAAAAAGATACGTGAACGAGATAAGGCCGTCTCTTACTTATGTGCTGGATATTTTGAATAGTTTTTCTGTAAAGGATCGAAGAAAATTGGACGAAGGAGAATTAAAAATTAAACCAAAAGATGCTCAGGGCAAGAAAATTTTTAACACCATGTCTGTTAGAATGGGTTCACTAGTAGGATGCGGCATAGAAGTTCCATTATCGATATTTACGAGCGCTTACGCGCATGATTTAAAACTTAGAAAGACATGTGATGAATCTCTTGAGGAAATTATACGTAAGCTCTCCGTCGAATCGACCATGTATGAAAATGCTTTTAACTTTCTCAAAGACCCTGTAAATACAAGACATTTGGCTCAGCTTGTGTATGTGGCAATAGGCAGAGACCATGTATTTTCTCCCGAAGGTTACTCGAGATACGTGGACAACGAAGGTCACACAAAACCCGTAGAACCAGAAATTAAAAAAATCCTGTCTTTTTGTACCAAAGAGATCAAGAGCATTGTAAACCCATTGGAATATAATTGCTTGGAAGCTTTTTCAAATAGATATTTGTAAAATCTTATGGACTTGAATTCTTCAATTATTGATTATGTCTCAACCTTTTAATTTTTAGCCTTTTAATTTCTTCACAATTTGCTTCAGTTTTTTGAAATCTGACTCCAGCTGCTTACGTTTTATCTTTGCAGACCTCAAGCCCGCGGCAGGGTGATAAGTCGGAAAATAAATTTTACCGTTTCTTTCGATGATTTTTCCGTGGATTTCTGTTATCTTGCCAATTTTTTTACCGAGCACCGCGCGCATAGCTACGTCACCGAGAAGCACGATGATTTTCGGCTGGATTATTTCAATTTGCTTTTTCAGATACGGCAGACATGCTTCGATTTCGTCTGCTTTGGGCGGCCTGTTTTTAGGGAGCATGGATTTCAAAACTGATGTAATGAAGACTTCTCTCCTTTTAAGCCCAGCTATAGCTAGCAATTCGTTTAGAAGTTTTCCAGCACGACCTATAAACGGACGGCCGGTTAAATTTTCCATCCTTCCTGGAGCGAGGCCAATGAACATTATTTTCGCATCTGCCGTTCCTTCGCCTGGTACAGCATTCGTACGAGTTTTCCACAAACCGCATTTTTTGCAGGCACGTATTTCTTCATGCAATTTTTTTAATTCCGCCGCTCTTGACATTTTTACAACCCTAATTCTTTTTACAATTCCAATTCTTTACTAATTTTCTGGAGCGCACACAGTGCAAGCTCCGCGAACTCCGGCCAGCTCAATCCAAGCTGCTCACAAAAAAGCATATTCTCTCTGTTGCAGTTTCGAGCAAAATCTTTTTCCTTAAGCCTCCGTACAACAATCTCAGGCTTCACTTCCGAGAGTCGTTTATTCGGCATAACCAACGTGCACGCGACGACAAGACCAGACACAGCATCCGCTGCGATGAGCGCCTTTTCCATCTTCGATTCTGGCTTCACGCCTGTGCTTTCAGGATTGTGAGATTTTATCGCCCGCAACAGCTCTTCTTCATCTTTGCCCAACTTCCCTTTCAAAATTTCACAGCTTCTAGTAGCATGCAATGCAAAATTGTCAAAAGTCTCGTCGAAATCTACATCGTGCAGCAGCCCAAGCAAGCTCCATTTCTTCACACCTTCCTCGTCCTCGCCAAGTTTCTCAGCCAACACACCCATTATTGCTTCGACTGCGATTATGTGCTTCACAAGGTTTTTCCTGTGCACGTGCTCGTTCACCAAAGTAAAAGCTTCTTCTCTGTTCACACAACCACTTTTTAATTTTAACTGCTCATAAAATTTAGGTTCTATTAGTTTTTTAACTATTCGTTTCAGTATTAAAAACATAAAGAATGTTGCAAAAGGTATTGTGATGAAATTTGACGCAGTTTTGTTCGACTTGGACGGCGTTTTGATAAATTCTGAGGGCGCATGGCACCAAGCGTTGAATACCGTCTTAAAAAACTACGGAAAAGAGGAAATCAGTAGAGAAGATTATAACAAATATCACATGGGCAAACACCCGACGGAAGACATTGCAATGCATTTTCCAGAATTTTCTGGCGACCAGCTGGAGAAAGCGGTTGTTCTGTATGAAAACGAATTTGCAAAAATGATTGGACACATAAAGTTCCATCCATACGCCATAGAAATTCTTGACTATTGCAAAAATCTAAAAAAGAAACTTGGACTTGTCACCAGTATGCGTTGGAATGTACTAGGTGAGATTTTACAGCATTTTGACATGAAAAAATATTTCGACGCAATACAGAGCGGCGACAACGTAAAACCAAAACCAAATCGAGAACCAGTGCTAAAAGCTTGCAGCCAGTTGGACGTAAAACCAGAAAACACAATTTACGTAGAAGACAGTGCGATTGGCGTGAAAGCGGGAAAGGACGCCGACTGTTTCACAATAGCGATTACACAAACTACATCAGAAGAAAAACTGAAAGAAGCAGGAGCAGACAAAGTAATTTACAATTTGAAGGAACTTGAAACCATTATCTCTTAAGTAATTTTAACATTTCCCTTGCATTTGATAGCATATCGTGATTGTTGTTAAAGTATATGTAGGCTTTCTTCGGTTTTGTTTTCAAAATCTTCTTTGCAACTTCTTTCAATTCTTTTTCTGTGTAATAATGCGAATACCAGCTCGTGCGACCGTGCATACGCTCGTACACAAAGCCTCTTGTGTTGAAAACATCAAGCGGGAACTTCGGAGAATCAACGCTTACAAACGTTACACCCAGCTTCTTCGCCCACTTCACCCATTCAGGTTTGAACCATTCAATGTTTCTAACTTCTAATGCGAACTTTTCTTCGAGCTTTGTTTTTGCGATAAACTTTTCCAACGTATCAGCAGAGTTTGGCGTGAGCTTCGGATGCAATTGAAACAAATAGAAGTCTATATGCGAGCTCAGCGGCTCGAATAGCTTTTCAAACTTTTTCCATGAACTGAGAGCTTTGCTGTTGAATTTGTAAATGTGCGTTATCAGGCGATTGACTTTGACAGACCACCTAAAATCTACATCTTTGAAGTCTGAAGTCTTTTTTGCCCAAGATTTTACGTACGCAGGAAAAGGGAAGCGATAAAACGAACTATTTAATTCCAAACTATTAAGACCAGAATTACTTAAATACCATTCTAAACCATCTGGGTTCCATGAATAACTGAATCCAGATGTGCCGACGAATACTTCCATAATTCATTTATCGAGTTTTATTAAAAAAATAAGTGCTACCTTGCTTATCCGCTCTCAATCTCGCGCCTCATGTATTCAAGCTCATCGTAGCTCATCACGTCTCTCGGCTCTTCTTCCTTTTTCTCCTCGGCCTTCTCTTCAATTTTTTCGGCTGTTAGGGCTGCCGTCGATTTCTTCGGCGGATGTTTTGCAATCGCCGCCTTGAGCTTCTCGGCGATTTGAACCATTTCTTCCTTTGGTATTTGTTTTACGTTCTCGCGGTTTGGAAGCTCTGCATGACCATCGTTCTCGAATCGCGGCACAACATGGATATGCGCGTGCTCGACTGCGAACCCCATGGTCATAAAATTCACAAATTTTGCTCCTAGAGCTTCGACTGCAGCAAGCGCCGCAGCTTTCGCAACCTCCCAAAAATCTCCAAACTTCTCCACGTCGTACGTCCATCGTAAGTGCTGCTTTGGCACGACTAGCGTGTGGCCTGGGTTCAACGGATTGATGTCCAGTATGGCTGCGAAGTATTCGTCTTCGTACACAATGCTCGACGGTATTCTCTTCGCCACGATTTCGCAGAATATGCACTTCTCCATAATCTTCTTTTGCAGGTTAAGATTTATATAAGATTTAGTAGACCTTTTTGTTTCATGCGGGAGGTGTGCTACCTGCTTTGACTACAGTTCAAGGTTGGTATTGATTACATCTAACAAATTTATTTTGAATTCTTCAAACATTCTTCAGAACAATAAAACTTGCCCTTGTATTTTATCTTTGCAAAAGGTATCTCCTTACCGCACCACTCACATTTCTTCATATATCATTAATCAACACTTTATCAATAAAATTTATCGAAAGTGTTAGATTTGAACCCACGAAGCACGTAAGCTGTTGTCGAATAAATACATTAAAAATTGCTTGCTTAAAGCGGTTATTTCAAAGCTTTTTATTTATTTTACACCTTAATGTTTTAGTGAACTATCCCAACCTAACGGAGAGGATTTCCTAATTCATTGGCTGAACTTGCTGGTTATCCAGTAGAGGCTCTGTCTCCAAAGGCCTAAAGGCTCGTTCCAAGCCCAATTTTAATATGTTTATAGCAGAGTTGTAATCCCTGCCTAAAACCAATCCACAGTCACACTTATGTATTCTACACCACAACCTCTTTTTGACTATTTCACCACATCTGCTACATCTTCCAGTAGTCTCTTTTGGATTTACTTCTACAATCTGACTACCAGCTCTGACAGCCTTGTAGGTCAGAAATTGTATGAATTTGTTCCAAGAGGCATCAAGTATGTTTCTTGGGTTATACGAATTTCTAATCAATCCTCTTATGTTCAGTTTTTCTACTGCTATAAAACTGTAATCATCAACATATTTTTTTGATAGTTTGTGGAGAAAATCGTCCCTCTGATTTACAATTTTCTCATGTATTCTCGCGACCTTTATTTTCTGTTTTTGCCTATTTTTAGAACCTTTCTTCTTTCTCGATAATTTTCTCTGCTCCGCTCTCAACCTTTCAAGGGAGTTGTTTAGAAATTTTGGATGGTTTATATGATTGCCTTCACTATCGTAGATAAAATTCACAGTTCCCAAATCTATACCAATAGCTTTATTATTTGGATTCTCGGCAATCTCTTGTCCTTGTTCACAACACACAAAGGCATACCATTTTCCAGAAGGATAGTGTTTTACCACAATTTGTTTTGTCTTCCCATTTATTTTTCTATGAACTCTGATTCTTATATCGCCAATTTTCGATAAGTGCAGCAATTGACATCTTTTATTCGTCTCTACAATTTTGAATCCAGATTGGTTATAAACAAAAGTCTTGAACCAACCTTTGCCTTTGAATCTTAATCTTCCAACTTTCTTACCATTCTTCTTCAATCTTGCCAACGATCTCAAATTAGAAAATAACTTATAAGATTCATACTGAAGGACTTTAGAATAAACATTTTTCAATTTTGGAAAACTTTCTTTTAATTTTGGTATGGAATTCTGCAACTCTAACCTGTTCGGTTTACTCTGTCTATTCAACCCTCCTAACATCCTGTTATAAACAAACCTACAATTATTCAAAACTTCTAACATCTTTTGCTCTTGTTCTTTGTTCGGGTATATTCTAAATTTATAACTTAACTGCATTGAAATCACTTTTACTTTCTTCGAATTCCAAAAGGCGAGAAAGCGCCGCAATGCCGCGAAGGGCGAAGCCAAAATGAGAGGCAGGGATTAAGAACTGCCGATAGAATATTGTACTATTGCATTAAAGCCGTTTTCGAAGGGTCAGTTCCGATGAAACGTGATGAAGAAGCAAGCTTTTATTTGTTTCTTTACTTATTCTTTTATTAAAAAAGAAAGCCAAATTCAAATAAGAACCAGTCAAGAGTTAAGGCTGGTTGGAATTAGGCAAAACCAACGGTGCCCGGCGGAAGTTGGTTGATATGACTGAGCCAAAGAGTATATGGCATACAAGGCGGTCGAATGCCAGAAACAAAGAAACCGAGAGCAGGTTCGTTGCAGTTTTGGCCGAGGAAAAGGGCCAGGCGGATATTTCCGCGCATGAATACTTATCCTTCTAGCGATGCTATCGGCGAATCCAAGCTCGACAAGCCGAAGTTGCTTGCTTTTGCCGGATACAAGGCAGGCATGCTGAGCGTTCTTGCAAAAGATTCGACAAAAGGTTCGGCGAGCTTCGGCGAGGATATCATCATCCCCGTAACCGTGCTCGACTGCCCGCCGCTGGTTGCTGTCGGAGTCCGCGCTTATAGGATGTCCACAAACGGATTGTCGATTATAACTGAAGTTTGGGCCGACAAGCTGCCAAAAGGATTGGAACTGAAGACGAGTTCAAAAAAGGAAAAAGCAAAAGAAGGCGCAACAAAAGAAGACTCAAGCACTCATTTTGCGAAAATTGAAAAAGAATTTGATAAGATTTCTTCTATGCGACTGATTGTAGCAACGCAACCGAGGCTTGCCGGGTTCGAGAAGAAGACGCCGGACGTTTTTGAAATAAAGATCGCCGGAAAAAGCGCGGCTGATAAATTGAATTTCGCTCGGAACATTCTGGGCAAAGAAGTAAAACTCAGCGATGTTTTAAAAGAAGGAGAGCTTGTAGATGCGATAGGGATAACAAAAGGCAAAGGAACAGCCGGTCCGGTGAAAAGATTCGGCGTTGTTATTCAAAACAGACATGCAACACACAAGAGGAGGCACGTTGGTTCGCTTGGGCAGGAACAACCGGGCAAGGTCAGATGGACCGTTCCCATGGCCGGACAATTGGGCTTCCAGCAGCGCACTGAGCATAACAAACGCATACTGAAGATAAATGATTCTGATAATGCAGGCAAGGACGTGACTCCAGAGAGCGGCTTTAACCGATACGGTATTGTAAATGGACCATATGTAATACTGGAAGGTTCTATCCCAGCACCGAAAAAGAGACTTGTATTTTTGCGTACGGCTATCAGGCCAGGGAGGCATAAGTTTGTGCTGCCAGAGATAAAGGAGATTGTGAAGTGATAAAGGAAATCGTGAAGTAAAAGAATAAAGTGATAAAAATATGAAAGCGAACGATATGAAAGCGAACGTGTACGACCTGAACGGAAAAGCGGTTGGAAAAATAGAATTGCCTAAAGTTTTTTCCACGCCTATCCGAAAAGACTTGATACTTCGCGCGTTCTTGAGCGCTGTAAGCAACCGCCGTCAGCAGCATGGAACAGATGTGCTCGCCGGTCAGCGGAGCTCGGCTCATTATCACGGCCGCAGAAGGCGCGAAAGGTGGACTATGGCGAACAGAGAGATGGCAGGAATGCAGCGACTGCACGGGAAGATACCGGGGTATCTTATGTTTCGCGCTAGAAACGTGCCACAAGCTGTGAAAGGCCGTGAAGCGCATCCTCCGACGCCAAAAAAAATATGGAGCCAAAAGATAAACAAAAAAGAACGTCAGCTTGCAATAAGATCTGCGATAGCAGCTACAGCCAACAAAGCTATTGTGGAAGGCCGCGGACATGTGGTAAAAGGTTTGGAAGAACTGCCGATTGTTGTTGAGAATGATTTTGAGAAGATAAGCAAGACGTCGCAGCTCAAGAAACTTTTGGAGAGCATCGGGCTTAAGTTGGAATTGGAAAGGGCCGAAGAGAAGAAAGTGCGCGCGGGCAAAGGAAAAATGCGTGGGCGAATGTACAAAAGAAAAACAGGTCCGTTGATAGTTATAGCGAACGACAAAGGCATCAGCAAGGCAGCGAAGAACATACCAGGCGTTCATATAAGCCGAATCGAGAACCTCTCAGTCGAGCGATTGGCACCGGGCGCGATGCCGGGCAGGCTTACGATATTCACGAAGGATGCTATTGAAAAACTGAAATGAAAACTGGAGTGAATAGAAACTAGAAAAAACAAAGTGACAAAAGATGGCTGAAAAAAACAAAAAAGAAAAGAAAGAAAAGCTTGGAAAAACTGGAAGGATTGTAAAAATTGCAGAGTGGAAAAATCTGAAATACCCCTATCTTACAGAGAAATCTATGGCACTTGTGGAAAGGGCGAACACGATTGTTTTCGTCGTGGATCTGAAGTCCGACAAGAAAAAAATAAAAGACGAGTTTGAGAAAATTTTCGCAGTCAAGGTTGCGAAGGTAAATACGGAAATCACGGCAGACGGGCAGAAAAAAGCTTTCATAAAGCTGAAGCCGGAGTTCAAGGCAGGCGATGTGGCGGTGAAACTTGGAGTTGTGTAAATTGTGGTGTTAAAACATGAGCTTGGCGAAATTAAAAAATTTATTCAAAGGCAGATTTAATGGGTAAACGAATAATTACGCGTGCAAGAGGAAAGGGCGGGCTGCAGTACCGCGCACCTAGCCACAGGTATCTGGGTAAAGTGGATTATTTGCACGTTGAGGCAGCGGGAAAGGCGGCTAAAGGACAGGCCACAAAAGGATATGCAACAAAAGAAGCCGTAATAAAAGGAGTCGTAAAAGACATATTACACGACCCTGGGAGAAGCGCCCCTGTTGCAGTAACCCGCTTTGAAAACGTTAAAGAAGAAGTGCTTCATATTGCGTCGGAAGGTCTGGAGGTTGGGCGTGAGATTGAATACGGAGGAAAGCCTGAAATCGGAAATGTACTTATGCTGAAGGACATACCTATCGGTACGCGCGTACTTGGTTTGGAATTAACCCCGAACTCGGGACCAAAAATTTGTAGAAGTGCAGGCAGCTTTGCTACAGTGTTGAATAAAACCGATAATAAAGTGACTGTACAATTCTCATCGGGAAAGATAAAGGATCTTAATGCGAATTGCAGGGCGACCATAGGCGTGCCGGCAGGAGGAGGAAGGTCGGAAAAGCCGTTTGTTAAAGCAGGCACACAATTCTACGCGAGAGCCGCCCGCGGGAAACTGTTCCCACGGCCTTCAGGCGTGCACATGTCGCCTGTTGATCATCCATACGGAGGAAGGAGTAAAAGGCCTAGGACTTCTAAAACCGTGAGCAGAAATGCGCCTCCAGGTGCGAAAGTCGGAAGCATAGCTGCAAGAAGAACAGGCATTAGGAAAGGTGTGAAAAAATAAAAGTTAAGAATGCGATGTGACTGAAAAATGGTAAAAAAATTCATGTTCAGAGGATTGGAAGAAGGGCAGTTGAAAGAGCTCAGTATAAACGAATTCAGCAAACTGGTCACATCCAGAGAACGCCGAGCACTTACACGCGGATTCATGGAGCCGCAAAAGAAGCTGCTCGAAAAGATAAAAAAGGAGCCTGAAAAATTCCACAAGACGCACGAACGGAACATGGTAATTATCCCGCAGATGATTGGTGCGAAATTGGGAGTGTTCAACGGCAAAGAATGGGTACAGGTTGACATAACGCCAGACAAACTTGGACACAGGATAGGCGAGTTTGCAATGACGAGGAGGAGGGTGAAGCACTCGGCGCCCGGCATCGGAGCTTCAAGGTCGTCTAAGCACGTTTCGATAAAGTAAAAAGCAATTAATAAAAAATTGTAAAGTGAAGTCATATGGCAGATAACACGGAAGTAACCGCAAAAGCAAAAATAGAAGAAAAACCAACAGAGAAAGCGGAGCCTGTGAAAGCGAAGCCGACAGAAAAAGAGACAAAAAAGGAAGAGACGAAAAAAGAAGAAAAAGAAGAGAAGAAGAGGAAAACCACAGCCACTGCGCAGGCGTTCGACGAACGCGTGTCGGTTAAAAACGCAAAAGTAGTCTTGGACAGGATAAGGGGAAGAAAGCTTGCAAAATCGATAAAAATTTTGGACGACGTTGTTTTGGGCAAGAGAAGTTTCGGCAAAAGGTACTACACAAAAACCTCGAAGAGCGTTTTAGAATTGCTGAAAAGCGCCGAGGCGAATGCGAAGGCAAACGGCTTGGACGAAGAGAAGCTTTTCATTGTATCTGCGAAAGCGAACAAAGGAAGGACTTTCATCAGACCGAGAAGCAAAAACAGCAGGAGCGGCGAGCAGGCGAAGATGAGCCACATAGAAATAGTTATCGGAGAAAAATAATTGGATTGTGATAAAAAAGGAACTGTGATAAAATGGGAATAGAAAAACTGTTCATAAAAGAAGGGGTGAAAGAGTCGCAGATAGAGGACTTTCTCAAAGAAAAATTCGAGCGTGCAGGTTACAGCCACACGGAGATTCAAAGAACTCCAATCGGAAACAGAATAATAGTATACGCGCATAAGCCAGGATTGGTGATAGGGAGATCGGGCAGGCGCATAAACGAGCTTACGGAAGAGATAAAAAAGAAGTTCGGTTTTGAGAATCCGCTTGTCGATGTGCGAGAAGTCGAACAGCCGCTGCTGGATTCGAAAATCGTGGCAAGCAGGATAGCAGACGCCTTGGAGCGTGGGATAAACTACAAGCGAGTTTGCGGTTATTACTTGGAGAAGGTTATGGAAGCCGGTGCGGTAGGAATACAAATCAGGGTCGCTGGGAAGCTGGCCGGAGCTGAAAGGTCGAGGTTCCAGAAGTTCAGGGAAGGATTCATCGCCCACTCTGGAGGATATGCCGAGAAGCTGGTTGATGTTGGGTATGCGCAAGCCATGCTTAGGCCGGGCATAGCCGGTGTACAGGTCAGAATAATGAAAGAAGCTCCGGAGGAGTTAATAGCAGAAAAAAGCATAAAAGGGAGACGCCTTGAAAAAGAATCAAAAGAATCAACAGAAAAAGAATCGGCAAAAAAAGAAGCAACCGAAACATCTGTAGCACCGTCAACATCTGCAGCATCGCCAGCGCCTGCAGCACCGCAAACGTCAGCAGAAACAGAAACCGAAAAACCACCTAAAGGAGATTCAAAAGAAGAATCGAAATAGAATTTTTAAAATATTTATATTAAAAAGTTAATTTTAAGTTCTAAGAAAAAGAAGGAATTGGTAGAAGAGACGTGAAGATACAAGAAATACGCAAGATGAAACCAGAGGATTTGGATAAGGAGCTTTCTGAACTACGTCTAGAGCTTAGTAAAGAACTTGGCAGCGTGAAGATGGGCCGCGCTACTAAGAATCCTGGAAAAATCGGCCAACTTCATAAATCTATTGCTAGAATCCTTACGATTAAAAACGAAGAGAACAAAAACGAAATCAAAGAAAAGAAAAAATAGAGGTCAAAATAAAAAATGGCTGAAATCTGTCCGAAATGCGGTTTGCCTAAAGAGCTCTGCACTTGCGGAGTTAGAGAAAGAGAGGAACAGAAAATAGCAGTCTATATAGAAAGAAGGAAATTCAATAAACCTGTAACCATGATCGAAGGCATAAGCGCGGATAACAAAGACGTGATAAAGCAGCTCAAATCCAAGCTGGCGTGCGGCGGCACTTTCAAGAACGGCCGCATAGAGCTGCAGGGCGACCACAGGTCGAAATTGAAGGACTTGCTCGTGAAGCTTGGATATGACGAGAACCAGATAGAGATAATTTGAAAAGTCAAAATAGTCAAAAACAGAAATTTATAGTTTTTTTGATAAACAATATACTATGGAGCAGAGAGTTTTCCGCTTTCCGTACGGATTGCCAGAAAATTTGCCAGATAGGTTTACTAAATTCGATCCTGCAGATTTTGTTGGAAAGGCAGACGCATTCGTCAAACGCTATCTTAAACGTAGGGAAAAAATTGCTGTATCGGCCTCTGGCGGCGTTGACAGCACTACCGTAGCTTATCTTTTGCAGAGAATTGCTGGTGATAACATATATCCATTCTTCATAGATGATGGCCTTAGAAGGGTAATCCGTGGTCGTGAGGAGTGGGAAGTAACGAGAGACGTATTTAAGGATATGACAAATTTTAGAGTGGTTCATGTAAAAGAAAAATTTTTGCCAAGTCTCTGCGATTTGTCAGATGGCGAAGCAAAAAGAAACGTTTTTCGGGAAAATTATACAAAAGTATCAAATGAAATTCTTCAGGAATTATCTGCCGATTGGATTGCTGACGGCACAATAGCTCCAGATATAATTGAGACCGAAGGTGAAGTTAAAGTTAAAACACAGCATAATGTGGGTCTTCCTTATGCGACAAAAAAGTTCGAACTTATTGCCTCTTTGTACAAACCGCATGTGAGAAGATTAGGCAAGTATCTAGGAATTCCAGATAAAGTTGCTTTTGGCATACCTTGTCCAGGTCCTGCTGAGATGTTAAGAGTTGGTGGTATATTCACAGATGAGAAATTGCAGATAGCTAAAATCGCCACTGACGTCGTCGAGCAAATGACAGATGAGTACTGTAGGAGTATGTGGAGTAGGGAATTTCAATATGACGAAGCTACTGGTGTGAGAACCCCATTTCAAATGTTTGGTGTAGTGGTCGACAGTTGGATGAAGGAGTTATCTGCTTTGAGCGATTTTCTTTACGAAGCCAGAGTGAAATGTTACAAGATGAAAACTCGTACGACGTATATCGAAGAAGGCATAAAGAGGTCCGAACCGATAACTATGCCTATTCTTTGGTTGGAGAGTGAAGGAGAGCATGGCCATGAAAATCTTCTTAATCTTGGTAAAGACATATGGAATCGTTTCGGTTATCCGAGATTGCTCTATCAAGTATACGATTCCGGTCGAACCGAGGGTTACCCCGTTTTTATAAGAGTTGTGGAGAGTCAAGATGCTATCGTCGCGAACCCAATGAAAATAGATTTTGATTATCTTGAAAAAATGGGGAAAACAATTGCCCAGAAGAATCCTTTAGTTACAAAGGTTGCGTACGACTATTCTACCAAACCACCAGCAACAATTGAAATAATATAATTGAAATAATCGAAAGACAAAATATCACTATGCCAATTATACCAAAGAATATCGTGCGCCACGAGTTGATAGGGCTGCGTGTGAAAATAGAAAAAAGCACAGACCCATCGCTGAAAGGACTGGCAGGCAAAGTCGTAGATGAAAGCTACAGCATGCTCAGAATCGAAGGCGAAAAGCGAGGTGGGAAACGCGGCAAAAAAGCAGAAAAAGAACCGAAAGAGAAATCAATACCAAAACGCAATAGCATATTTATATTTACTCTTCCAAATGGAGTTAAAGTCGAAGTTGACGGCGACCTGCTGGTAGGAAGACCAGAAGACAGGATAAAGAAGAAATTTAGGCAATGGTGAAGCGAGGAAAATGGCGAAAAAGGAAAAAACTGAAAAGCAAGAAATGCAAGGAAAAAACATCGGCATAGACGTAACTCCGCCCCAAAGCGTGTGCGAAGACGTTCATTGCCCTTTTCACGGCTCCCTGAGCGTGAGGGGAAGGGTGTTCGAAGGCCGCGTCGTTTCAGCGAAGGCGCAGCGCACAGCAATAATAGAGCGCGAATATTCGCATTTCATACCAAAGTTCGAACGCTACGAACGAAGGCACAGCAGGATTACAGTCCACAAACCGGATTGCATGCAGCTGAAAGAGGGTGATAGAGTAAAGATTGCCGAATGCCGACCGCTCAGCAAGACAAAGAGTTTTGTAGTTGTTGAAGTTTTGAAGTGATTGTATGAAAGCTGTAAAAGCTAGGATAACAAAAGGCCTTTCGCAAGGCAGCAGGATTGTATGCGCAGACAACACTGGAGCTAAGATACTCGGAATAATATCAGTTGCGCGCTACAAAGGCGTAAAGCGCAGGAAGCCGAAAGCAGGAGTGGGTGACGTGATCAACGCTAGTGTGAAGGTGGGCGACGTGAAGATAAGGCATCAGATAGTCGCTGCTCTTATCATAAGGCAGCGGGCCGAGTACCGCCGGGCGAACGGGATGCGTGTAAGCTTCGAAGACAATGCAGCTGTACTGATAAACGAAAAGGGCGAAGGCCGCGGCACGCAGATAAAAGGTCCGGTTGCAAAAGAAGCCGTAGAGCGTTTCTCAGCGATTGGAAAAATTGCAAGCGTGGTTGTTTGAATGATGTGATGTGAATGGATTTGAAAAATGTGAAAGAATTTTTGAAGTCAGATTGGAGAAAAATTATTCTAACTTGGTTTTTTACACTACTAGCTATTTTTGGGTATGTAACAATGTATTTTACCCCAATTTCCGCTGGCCCTGGTTTTGATTATTGGGGAAAAGCAAGAATTATTGAGTACATTGCATTTATTGGAATTACTCTTTCATTACCAAGCATTTTTGCTTTATTATTTTTTTCTAGTTTAATAATTTTTCCTACAAATTTTATTTTTGCTTTGTTAGCAATATTCGTAATAACTTCTTTATGGACATACTTTCTTTCCTGTCTAATAGTCTGGATTTACGACAAACTTAGAGGTGTGAAAAAGAAATGAGACGCCCGAAATCAAGCAAAGCGAAAAAGCAGAGGAAGTTCATGCGGACAGCGCCGTTGCACATACGTCGTAAGCTGATGGCCGCGCATCTCTCAAAAGAGTTGAAGAAAGAATTCAAAAAACGCAGCGTGCCTGTTAGGAAGGGGGATGAGGTTGCTGTTATGCGCGGGAAATTTAAAAAACGCGGCGGAAAAATAGCACGCGTTGATTTGAATAAATACAGAGTTTACATAGAGGGCTTGATGATAAGAAGAACAGACGGAACGGAGCGTCAGGTAGGCATACACCCGTCGAACTTAAAAATCACAAAATTGAATTTGGAAGACAAGAAACGCTTTAAAACCTTTAAACCCTTTAAAGCCAAACCCACAAAGGAAACAAAAGAGGTAAAGGAAAAATGAGCAGACATTTGAAGAAGTTGAGAAGCCCGAGTTTTTGGAAGCTTTCCAAGAAATCAACAAAATGGGCTGTCAAGCCTAGAGCTGGCCCTCACAAGCTCTTCGAATCAATACCTTTGTCCATAGTCATTAGAGATTTGTTGAAGATAGCTGATACGGCTGAAGAGGCAAAATCGATTATAAAAATGCGCGAAGTGTTGATAGATGGAAAGCCGCAGACAGATCAAAAATATCCAGTAGGATTGATGGATGTAATTTCGATCCCTAAGATAAAGAAAAATTATCGTGTTATGCCTACTCAGAAAGGTTTGGAAGTTGTCGAAATCGGCGAAGAAGAAGCGAAGAAAAAGACGTATAGAATAAATGGAAAATCCGCTGTGAGCAAGGACAAAGTTCAGTTGAACTTGCACGATGGTACGAATCTGCTTGTGGCAGCGAAGGACGCGAGAAATTACAAAACCGGGGACTCGATTATCATGGACGTGGGCGTGAATACGGCTTCGGCAAAACAGATAGCAAAACAGAAACAGATTAAGCAAATTCTCGGGCATCTGAAAATGGAAAAGGGCGCTGTAGCCCTGATACCCAAAGGTAGAAATATCGGGCTTTCAGGAAAAATAGAGGAAATAATCGTTTCAGGCACAAAAGAACCGACAAAGATAATCTGCGACATAGGCGGCAAAAAGCTCGAAGTTACCAAGGGCTACGTTTTCGTTGTAGAAAAATAGAAGAGACGGATGTAAGGTTTTTGCAATGACTGCAGAAAAAACAAAAGGACAAAAGGTAAAAAAAGAACGAAACCAAAATCCGCTAAGGGCAGTAAGGTTGGGAAAAGTAACGATAAACATCGGATGTGGAGGGAACGATGCTACGATAGAAAAAGCGAAGAAGCTTATGGAAATGATTACCGATGGCAGGAAACCGGTCGTTACTCTTTCGAAGCGCAGAAGCACGTTCGGAATCGTCAAAGGTAAACCGGTCGGAGTGAAACTCACTCTGCGCGGAGAGCAGGCGGCCAAACTGCTGAAGATGGCGTTGTCTGCTGTCGACAACAAAATAAAGAGCACGCAGTTCAGCGAAAAGGGCGATTTCAGTTTTGGAGTGAAAGAGTACATAGAGCTTCCTGGCGTGAAATACAGGCATGACATAGGGATGCTGGGGTTTGACGTAGACGTCACGTTGCAGCGAGCAGGTTATGGAATAAGCAGAAGGAAAATCCAAAACAGGGAAATACCAAGAAAACATATTATTACTAGGGAAGAAGCCGTGGATTGGCTCTCCAAAAACTTTGGAACAACCATAATTTAATAGCTGGTTTAATAACTGGTAAACAGTTGATATAAACAGTTGATAAGATGAATAAGATGAATAAGCTGGAAAGTGGCAAAGAAAAAATCGAAGAAAAAAATGTTGAGTTGAAAAGAAGCTTGGCTGGCTTCGAAGAGATAGAAGAAATTATAGGCAAAGGCGAAATAAAGAGACTGGCTGAGTTCATAGACGCGACTAACAAACTTTCGGGCATAGTTCTGAAAAAAGCGGAGCTGGACAAAAACTTCCAGGGAGTTTATTCGAACGCCGTAAGAAAACTTGTAGAGTTCCAGTTCATTGCCATGGACGAAATTGAAAGCGAGAACGCGCTCAATAACGAGTTCTTCTTAGAGATTTTCGGGGAAACTGGTGGCTAAAATGGGAAAAGAAAAAATTCTTAAGAAGAAAAAATTCGGGCGAGGTACGCGCGCATGCCAGCGCTGCGGCAATCACCGTGGGTTGATAAGGAAATATAATCTTTATTATTGCAGGCGCTGCTTCAGGGAAATAGCGAAGAGCATCGGTTTCCACAAATATAAATGAACAAATGAAATCAATTTTGATTTTAGTTCTAGTCTCAATTTTAATTATTCTGCCCACGATAATTATTATTATGTTTGAATCGATTGCGTTTCTTGTCGCTCTTGCCGGCTCGTCAATCGGCGCTGCTTGGGATTTGAAGACAACAGAGATACCCGATGAGATTCCTTATGCGATGATAGCGTTCGCTTTGACTATTTACGGCGTTCAGTCTTTGCAGGCGTGGGACTACTGGCCGATCATTAACAGCATCATCGTAGGCTCAGCTCTTTTCGGGTTCGGTTTTGTGATGTATCACCTCGGGCAATGGGGCGGCGGTGACGCAAAGCTGCTCTCGGCAATCGGCTTCCTTTTGCCGTCTCTACCTTGGACGGCATCTGCTCCAGAACTCTCCATAAGTTCGGCGAGCTTTCTCAGTTTTTATCTGTCTTTGCCGTTCCCAGCGAAATATGTCTTTAATGTTTTCCTAGTCGGCGCTGGCTACATGATGATTTACGCATTTGTGATTGCTGCAAGGAACAGTAATGTTATATCTGCTTTCAAAAAAGACATGAAAGCAAGCAGTAACGTTTTCATATCTGCCTCAGTCCTCCTTTTCGTGGTTTTTCTACTTTTGAATTATTTTATTTATTTGGAATTCCAGATACCTGTAAGCATGGATTTAATCCTGATGAACTCCGCTGTCATCCTTTTTGCAACTGTTGGCGTGTTCACAGTATGGAGATTCGCGCGTGCTGTAGAAAATGTCGGATTTAAGAAAAAAATCCCGGTGAGTAAGCTGCGCGTAGGCGATGTGCTGCTCGATTCGAAAGTGTGGGAGGGGATTGAAGAAAAAGACATTAGGAGAATAAAACGTTCCGGTAAAAGCTATGTTTGGATCAAAGAAGGCGTCCGCTTTGCACCTGCTTTCCCGTTTGCGCTGCTTTTCATGGTTTATTTCGGAGACGCGTTTTTGCTTTTATTTAGGATTTTTGGATAATTTCTAACTTGCTAAATTTTAAATTCTATTTGTTTCTTTCTTCTTCCAATAGTTTGACTATTTCTAATAGATCAGGATCTTTTACACCTCTCTTCGCATCCCAAGAAGCGGCGAACTTCTCTTTATCATATCCTTCCTTTTCATACTCCAACGATTGCAGCAAAAGTTCCAGTCTATCTACTTGTTTGAACAATTTGCTCTCGGGAGTTTCACCTTCGGTAAGCTCTTTCCATATTTTTGCATACTTCTCTTCCAATTCTTTAGGCAACACTGCCAGTATTTTTCGCAAAGCTTCGTCCTCCTTTTTCTGCTTCTCTTCGACCTTTCCTTCCAACTTTGTCTGCAATGCGTCCCAATCCCCGATAATAGCCTCGCCGAGATCGTGCATCAAAGCCATCCTCATAATTTTTTCCGTGTTAATTTTTTCAATGTCTAGGTTTCTCATATCTGCTATTACCATAGCCATTAGCGCGGTTCTGAACGTGTGGTCTGCAACGGATTCTGCGTTCTTTATTCCCACACGCATGCCCCATCCAGTTCTTTCTACCTTTTTCAACTTGCCAGCAACTTTAGAGAATTCGATTATCTCTTTCAGAATTTTTTCGTCCATTAAAACACTCGTTTTATTTCTTCTCTAGAATTTCTATCCCGTCCATAAACGGTCTCAAAACTTTCGGTACAACCACGCTGCCGTCCTTCTGCTGGAACTGTTCGACAATCGCAAGCATCGTTCTGCTCGTTGCAAGCGCAGTGTTGTTCAGCGTGTGCACGAATCCGACTACGGGCTTCCCTTCTCCTTCTCGCCAGCGCACGTTGAGTCGGCGCGCTTGGTAGTCAGTGCAGTTCGAGTTTGAGCCGGCTTCACGGAACTGCCCGTCAGCCATCCACACTTCCGTATCGTACTTCTTCGCCGCGATTGAGCCGATGTCGCCTGTGCATACGCTCACTACGCGATAGTGCAACCCGAGCGCTTGATAAAGGTCCTCGCTGTTCTTCTGCAGCTCTTCGTGTATCTGCCACGATTGTTCGGGCGTGCAGAAGATGAACTGCTCGATCTTGTTGAACTGGTGCACGCGGAAAATACCTTTCGTGTACTTGCCATGCGAGCCGACCTCCCGGCGGAAACAAGGGCTGACGCCTGCGAAGCGTATCGGCAGTTGCTGCTTGTCCATAACTTCGTTCATGAACATCGCACCCATCGGATGCTCGCTCGTTGCAATAAGATACAAGTCCTCGTTCTCCGCCTTGTACATAACGCTTTCAAAATCTCCCAAATCAGTAACGCCCTCGTACGCCTTCCTGCGCATCATGAACGGCGGCTCTACTACTGTGAAACCGCGTTTGCGCAGCAAATCCAAAGCAAACCTCTGGATTGCCAAGTCTAAGAGAACAAGATCGCCTTTCAAATAATAAAAACCGTCGCCAGATATTTTTGCAGCGCGCTCCAAGTCTATAAGCCCGAGGTTAGTCAGTATGTCTATGTGACTTTTAGGTTCGAAGTCAAACTGCGGCGGCTTTCCCCACCTGCGTATCTCGACGTTGTCCTTGTCATCTTTTCCGAACGGCACGCTTTCGTGCAGCATGTTCGGCAAACGCATCAACCCCATTCGCAACTCCTCGCCAAGTTCTTCGAGCCTGCTTTCGGTCTGTTTTATTTTCGTCGGCAGTCTCGACGCTTCTTTCATTTTTTCTTCCGCTTCAGAACTTTTGTTTTCTTTTTTTAACTTTGCAATTTCTAAGCTGATTTCATTCCTTCTCTTGCGCAGTTCGTTCGCTTCGGCAGTCAGCTCGCGCCACTTCGTATCGAGCTTTATAACTTTCTTCAACAGCTTCACCTTCTCCTTGTCCTGCCTTCGCTCTATGTTCGCGCGCACAAGCTCTGGGCTTTCGCGAATCAATTTTATATCCAGCATTTTTTCAACCTCTTCTTTATTTTTGTTTTATTTCAGAATATAAATTCACTAAAATAAATTCGCTAAATCGCACTAAGAAAAAGTAGGCTGCATTCAATTTGCGGATTGGTACGGCATCACATCGACCACTGGTTAATAAAGTATTCTTTGATCCAGTATTCTTTAAAGGAGATTATACAGCAAAGGATATAAATGTTAACGTTGATTAGAATTTTAGAGGTATAGAAAATGACTCTCCCAATTCATTTTGTATTAGGCTTGCTCTATTCGCAGAACAGAGGAGGACTTACGTTGGATGATATATGTCATTGTATTTACAAATTGGAAAAAAAGAAAGTCAGGACTGGTTACCTTCCTTGGATTGGTAATAACGCTATTGAATGGGTATCTATCTTTTCTACCGTCCGAGACGAGATTATGAACCTTATGTATTTTTATTTTGATGGGCCTATGGTTCGTCAGGTGCCTCCTGAAGATGTGGACGATATGATTTTTTCTCTTCGCGATCAAAGATACGATCTTACGTACCAAGGAACGAGACTTTTCGAGGAAGAAATGCGTCATATAGCACATCACGAAATAGAAGCACTTAAGGAAGTGGTCGTTTAATCAAATCGTTTAATTAAATAAAAATTAAATATATATCTTTATGAAAGTTGGCTTGAAGCGCGAGCTGAATTTCTGGACTGCCACTATATACGGCATCGGCATAATACTCGGTGCGGGCGTTTACTCGCTCATAGGCGGGGCGACAGGACTTGCTGGGAATTCTGTGTGGCTTTCGTTCGTCTTCGCAGGCGTGGTCAGCGCATTCACAGGCCTCAGCTACATGGAACTCATCTCGCTCTTTCCCCAAACAGCAGCCGAGTACATTTATGTCAAGAACGCTTTTAAAAACAGGATGCTCGCTTTCAACGTGGGATGGATGGAGATTTTTGCGGATGTGATAGCAACGTCTGCGGTTGCCTTGGGATTTGCAGGTTATTTCCATGCCCTGTTCGGCACGCCTCTATTGCTTTCTGCGTTTGCTTTGATTTTCTTCATGTCTCTTGTCAACTTCTGTGGAATAAGCGAATCGTCGAGAGTGAACATGTTGTTTTCAATAATCGAGGTCTGCGGGCTGGTCTTTGTTATACTTCTTGCTTTGGCATTCGGCCATTACGGATCTGTGAATTATCTGGAAATGCCTAACGGAATCGGAGGCGTGCTCGGAGGGGCTGCGCTGATATTCTTCGCCTACATAGGGTTCGAAGAGCTTGCAAACATGGGCGATGAGACGAAAAAGCCGCGCAAGAACTTGCCGAAAGCATTGATGGCGGCGGTCGTTATAACAACAGTAATTTACATCTTGATAGGAGCGGCTGTAGTTAGCCTAGTCGACTGGCGAGAGCTGGCGATGTCGAAAGCCCCGCTTGCGCTCGCTGTATCTGCAGTACTGGGCGAGAAGGCTTTCTGGCTGATATCGGTCATCGCACTTTTTGCTACGGCAAACACTGTGCTGGTCGGGATGATAGTAGGGTCGAGGATGATGTACGGCATGAGTAGAGATGGGTCGCTTCCAAAGATACTTTCCAAGGTGCATCGCAAGCGACAGACGCCTTGGGTGGCTGTGATAGTAACGATGCTTCTGTCTATGACTTTCATCTCCTTCGGGCAGATAGACATAGTCGCGAGCATAACAGACTTGGGGACTTTTTACATTTTTGCGTTTGTTAATGCAGCCGCAATCCTGCTTAGGTACAGGATGCCCAGAGCAAAACGCACTTTCCGCGCGCCGCTCAACATCGGCCGCTTCCCGCTAGTGCCGTTCTTCGGTCTGATTTCATCGTTGATCCTCGCATCCCAGTTGAGCTTTGAAGCTATCCTGATAGGTCTGAGCGTTGCGCTGCTTGGAGTTTTCGCATATGTGGTTCATGAGCATAACGTCAAGCACAGCAGGATTAGAATATTAAAATGAGGAACTAAAAATACTAAAAATATTAAAATGAAGAAATTCAAAATCTATTTCTATGGTTGCACATCGTAGACAAAAATATTCCTTTGAGATAAGAAAAACAGAACGGAAAGTGGAGAACACCGTCAAGCGTCTCAGGAAAGTACAATGGAAGTACAGGAATTCGATTTATTTGGTCGTGGGCATCTTGATTGCTTATGCCATAATAAACTACAGCAACTTGGGTGTTGTTGTGTCGAATTTTAGAGATTTGGGCTACATGGGTTCTATCATTTCCGGATTCATGTACGCTTTCAGCCTTACAGCTGCACCAGCTACGGCAATCTTTTACAAGCTCGGCGCTGTGCTGAACCCGGTCTACATTGCAGCATTGGGCGCATTAGGTTGTGTCGTGGGCGATTTTTTCATATTCAAATTTGTGAAGGATAAACTGATGGAAGAACTCAAGCTGCTCACAGAAGAAATCGGCGATAAAATCGTTTTCCAAAGTAAGACTATCCTTAATCACTCTGCATTTCAAAGCTCCATATTTCAAAACTCTTTATTTTACCGTCTTTTTCCGTTTTCCAACCTGCTGCTGTCGAAGAAATTCAGGATAACCATGCTTAAGGCAGCAAATTTAAAGGCGTGGAAGATATTTGTAGCAATATTAGCTGGTTTAATAATCGCTTCGCCTTTGCCAGACGAGATTGGAATTGCTTTGCTGGGCATGATTAAATACAAGACGAAATACTTTCTCCTCTATTCTTTTCTGCTGAATTTCATAGGGATATTTTTGATTTCTTATCTTGGCTTAGTCAGATAGAATAAATTTTAATAATGCTTTATCGCGTAACTTCTGTCTTCTTCACAATTTCGTACATCTCTCTAGCTTTTTTGTTCTTCTCAAAATGCTCGCGTATAGGTTTCACTATTTCGTCCAACGATTCTGCCACCGCTTGCTTCAAGTCCAGCGGATGGATGCTGCCTTCTCTGTAAACTTTTTCCAACTCTTCGTACGATTGCAGCTCAAGGTTGCCGCCGAATTTTGCTAGACGTTTGATCAGCATGCTGTCACGTTTTCGGAAAATTATGTATTTGCAATATTCGAGCACAGGATTGCCTTGCACTTGCTTGGGGGGGCAGAAAGCGTTGTTTAGCTTTTGCAATATCTGTTCTTTCGTATCGTGCACGAATATGGAAGTAGCAGGTTTGCTCTTGCTCATCTTCGAGCTGATTTCCACGTCGAAAGCCTTGTTCTCGTCAAATCCGTCCGGCCTCTTCTCACCCTCGAGCCCCATCAACATGTGATGACTGACAATGACAGGCTTCCACCAACCGAGCTTCGGTCCGACTTCACGTGCGAGCATGTTCGCACGGCGCTGGTCTACCCCCAGCTGACAAATATCGGCCTTCAGCCAAAATATGTCCGCAGTCTGCATCATAGGATAAAACAGCAAAGCCGTCTGTTTGATTTCGCCTGCTGTCCGACCAGCAATAGAAAGACAACGCGTCGCACGCTGCAGAGTTGTGTTTTTCGCAATAAGTATCACCTTTTTCCAGTATTCAGGATCTTTTATTGCGTTGCTAGTCCACTCGACTGTGACTTTATCCATTGGTATGCCTGCAGCTTTCCACACTTCTACAAAATATTTTCCAGTTTGCTGTATCTTTTCCAAATCCCCGCCGAGTTTGTTGTTCAGCCATGCGAACCAGTCTGCCACGTAAAGCTTGAAATGCACGCCTGCGTCTATCATGTCTTGCACATTTATGGCACGGAAAACACCGAACGCTATGTGTGCCAAGCCACTGGGTTCGAAACCGTCATATGCGATGGGACGTTCCTTGGTCTGTAGTAGCTCTCTAAGCTCTTGCTCTGTAATTATTTCTTCGCCAACACGTTTGATTAATTCCATTCTGGTTTCTATGTCCATTTTATGCACACCCTTAATGTAACTTTTGCTTATTTCATTATTTATTTTAACAGATTTTAAATGATAGAATCGCCAGCCGGCCGCTAGCAAACCGGCAGGCAATTCATATTCCTTTCGTATATACACCCATATCATAGTGGTTACTTTCTCGTCGTTTTCCACTTCCTTTAATTCTACTATTCATTCTACCGCTCTCAACATACGGGCCGAGCAAAGCCTTTTCCAACATCTCCTCAGATGCAGGTCCCAGTTTCACATCGCTTTGTGTAATTTTTGTCATATCGTCAACCTCCAAGATTTTTTATTTGTTAGGATTTTTTTTGCAGGCGCGGAAAAAAAAGCGAAACAGAAACCGGACGGGTCGCAGGATGAGATTGGCGTTGAAGTCAACAGCAAGGCTCATCGAGAACCAGTCGGCTTCAGGCGCCAGAAATCAAAACGAAAATCAAAGTAAAAATCCGAGGTCAGCAACCATAAAAGCCGAACCAGCGCGCAAACCAATAGAAAAATCTATACATAAACCTTCCAAATGCGCTCTCGAATCCTCCTTCGAAATTCGGCAAACTTTCCATTTTAGTCGCTGACATTTTCGTTTTACCCTTCAATTTACAATTTACCTTTCATTTATTATGTAAAGAAAAGTTCTTAAGCGTTTTACGGCCTACTGACTTTACAAGTCTATTGATTTAAGTTTTCATGACAAAAGTGAAATTAGGTATTGTTTAACAATTCGACATACTTTAACTGATGCTTTGCACGATTCGATAATAAATTCGGATGGTAGATGGTACTATGTCAGAAAATCTTCCAAAAATCGATGAAGAGATTGACGTTAACGCAACCAACCAAGTGGCGCATAAAAAACTTTTAGACGATGTGTGCCCAGACTGTGGAAGCAGGGCTATTATACGTGATAAAGAAGGCGGGGAGTATGTCTGTGGTGATTGTGGGCTTGTTATTGGAGAAATTTTAAGCACCGAGCCAGAGCAGGGAGCTTTTGATTTTGAGCAACGAGAGACACGTTCCAGAACTGGCGCGTTTAGAACGGAATTGAGACCTGACAGAGGGATGTCGACTGTAATTGGTCATAAGAATGAAGATTTCTTGGGGAGAAAATTGGACATTGAGGCTGGGCATCAGATGTTTAGGTTGAGGAAATTGGACAGTAGAAGTAAACTAGGGGTCTCACGAGGCCGTAACCTTGGCTACGCGCTTTCCTATATAGATAAAATTTCTTCTGATTTGCATTTACCAAAGTTTATTGCCGAGGACGCGGCCGTCATATATAGGAAGGCTTTGAATGGGCGTCTTCTCAGAGGATGGAGTATAGAGGATACTGCGGTTGCGTGTGCTTATTATTCTACGAGACTTAATAATGTGGAAAAACATCTAAAGGAGATCGCTCAAAAAACCAACCGGAAAAAGAAAGATATAGGAAGAATTTATAGATTCCTCCTGAGAAAACTCGAACTAAAACCTCATATGCAAACGATTCGTGACGTGCTGCCGAAGATTTTTGCTGGATTGGAAGAAAAAGAGATTCAAGAATACACACTATCAATCGCGGACAACTTGACAAGCATTATTGAAATGGAAAGAGAGACTAAAACGAAGAAAGTAAAATATGGAAAAGGCGGGCAGGATGTATCGAGTAATGCGGCTGCCATACTATACACAGCAAGTGAAATAACTAAAAAAATAAAGCCGCCAGGTGTAATACAAAAACGAATAGCTAATGCAGCTTTTGTTACCGAAGTCACGCTGAGAAATCGATATGGTGCCTTAATTGAGTTCCTTGACTGGAAAAGAGAAGATTTGGGCTATATGGCAGAAATTGCAAAAATTGTCTGGGATTACAATTCTCAAAAAATTTCATTCGAAGAAATCGAGAAGGAGTTTAGAAAAAGTAGTAACAACGACATGATAAATATTACAAATTCACGGCTGGAAGCATATGTGAAGAGGTTACACGAATTGTCAATAATAGACGAGATTGTTGAAAGAGAAAAATGCTTTTACAAGCCGGTTTTCGAGCCATTTAAAAACCGTTAATCATTAATTCAAACTTATCAAATCAAATTTACAAAATTATTGTATGGTAAAACTTATTTTTCTTGGAGCTCTGAACTCTGTTGGTGCCTCGGGGATTCTTGTTGAAACAGGCGGCGCAGGCGCAAACAATAAACGCATAGTTTTGGATTACGGCGCAGATGTACAGGAAATCCCGCAGACGTATCCGCACGATATCAAAGGCCGTGTTGATGCGATATTTTTGACGCACTCAAACTTGGATCATTCCGGCGGGGTTGCGCTGCTGATGAAAAAGAACAAATGCCCGATATATGCGCTGCCCATAAACAAACCGCTTGTCGAGATTCTGCTCAACGATTCCATAAAGATTGCAAAGCACGAGAACGTGCCGATACCGTTTGCGAAGCAAGACGTACACAAGGCGTTGAGATACTTTTCATCGATGGAATACAAGACGCCTGTACATGTTGGAAAAGTGAAGGCTATAGCTTACGATGCTGGCCACATACCTGGAAGCATGATGGCTTACTTGGAATTTGGGGAAAACAAGGGCGATGAAAGTAAGAAAGAGAAATTCAGAAACATCCTTTACACAGGCGATTTCAACACAAACAGAACAAGATTGCTGGAACCGGCTGAGGAAGATTTGCCTGAGATAGACGTGCTGATAACTGAAAGCACTTATGCGAACCGCGATCACTCGGACAGGGAAGAGGAGGAGAAAAAGCTAGTGAGGATAGTGGAGTCCACGATAGCAGACGGCGGCATAGCGCTGATATCGAACTTTGCGATTGGAAGGACGCAGGAAATCCTGCTTATACTAAACAAGTATGGGATCGATTATCCTCTTTACATGGACGGTATGGCAAAGAAAGCGACAACTGCAATCAACAATTTCCCGCGATTCATGCGAGAGCCAACTGAGCTGGACAAAGCTCTCAGGAAAGTGCAGTACATCGATAACGAACGCCATAGGAAGAATGCGATAAAGAGTCCGTGCGCTGTTCTGACAACGAGCGGCATGCTTAACGGCGGCCCGATTGTGTGGTACATAGGCAAGCTCTACAACGACAGGCGCAACAGTCTTGTTCTGACCGGGTTCCAGGTTGAAGGCTCGGTGGGAAAGACGCTTTTGGACACAGGAAGGTTCGTGCTGGACAAGGATAACCTGAAGCTGAAGATGCCAGTGACGCGATTGGATTTCAGTTCTCACTCAGGCCGCAAGGAGCTGTTCGCGTTTGTGGAAAAAGTGAGCCCGAAGAAAATCTTCTGCGTTCACGGAGAAAACACCCCGCAGTTCGCAGAGGAATTAAAGGGGAAGGGATTTGACGCTGTCGCGCCGACCGAGGAGAAAAGAGTTTTTGATTTGTGAGATCTTCGATTTGTAAGATTTTTGATTTGTCAGCTGCGGTTTTTGTTGGGTTGCCAGAGTCAGGTTAAGTTTTGTCTCAGTTTTGGTCCTCAGAATGTTACCACTAAATAGTAACATTTATATACCCCATATTTCCATAGTAACTATCAATAAGTGGTAACTGAAAAAGAGAACAAACCAAACGAACACAAATGACACAAACAAACCACGAAAAAAACAGGGCGAAAAAAACATGGCAATAGAACAGCAGATTGCAACTTGCTCTGAACAGTACGACAAATGGAAACGCTTGGCGCTTGATGCGCAGAGCTTGCCTGAAGTCAAAGAAATGCTTAGCAAGGCTTTGTTTTGGCTGGAACTACAGACAGCATTTGTAACTTTGTGGAGCGTAGAAAAGACATGCAGCAAAGATCCTTCTGTGAAACGCAAGCTGATTCTGGCGAAAACAAACTTGACAAGAAAGCTTGCTGATTACGCGCAGAAGACGCTTGACGAATTGAACTGGAGATAAACAACAAAAATAAAAATGGGGGTAGAACAAGAATGGCAACAATATATGACATGGGAGTGACACGATCACTTAATATGAAACATAAAGGTGACGATTGGGCAAGAGGAAGATATCATGGAAAAGGAGATGTAGGTCAAGTCGCTGATTGGTTACATAAAACTATAGCTTTAGAAGCCGCGAGAGAGATTGAAGCATATAGGCTTGGCTTAATTTAAAGGCAGTTTAAACATTTTTTTCTTTCACACATCTTCTTTCGATTTTTTTCAATAAAACATATCTTTTCCTAAAACGAAATTCTATATAGATGGCAGTCAAAAGACGCAGTAAAACCAAAACGGCTAGAAAAAAGCCTCAAAAAACCATTAAAAAAGCTAAGCGCAAGAAAATCATTTTTCTGGTTATAGACGGCTTGGCTGACAGAATGAAAAGAGGGAAGACTCCTCTCGAAACTGCGAACAAGCCGAACATGGACTGGTTTGCTGCCAACGGCGCATGCGGCCAGCTTGAGCTGATTTCAAGCCCGAAGATGGAAGTGGCGAGCCAGTTCGCGAATGTCAGCCTGCTTGGTTACGATCCTTCACGCTACTACCTGAAGCGCGGACCGCTCGAAGCGGCTGGTGCGGACTTGCCGTTTGTGGAAGGCAATCTGGCGCTGAGGTGCAATTTTGCGACTGTTAGCAATGGCGCGCGTACCGATGACATGCGCGTCATGGACAGGCGAGCCGGGCGGGCTGTCTACGGGTTGGATGATATAGCAAGGTACATAAACCAGCACGTAGAGATAGGCTGCAAATACCTTTTTATGAGAACTTACGGCCACAGAGCAGTATTGATACTACAAGAGAAGCTGTCGGACGAGATAGAAGGTAATGACAGGGAAACTGGAAAAAAAGTAGGAAGAATAACAGCGCTGAGTCCGGACGCAGAACGCTCGGCGCAGCTTGTGCAGACTTTTGTGGACAAGACGCGCGATGTGATGCAGTACCATGAGAAGAACTCCGAGAGGATGGACCGCGGTTTGCTGCCTGCAAACTACGTACTTACACGCGGGGCTGGCAACAAGATATTCGCCCTGCCGCATTTTGCGAGGAGGTGGAAAATAAAAAACGCAGTTTGCATAGCAGAGAACGGAGTGATGAAAGCCACTTGCATGACAGCCGGGTTCAGTTCGATAAACGTGCCTGAGATTATAAGAAGCGACACCACCGCTATCAACCACGAAGCAACCTTGGATTTCATTTTTGAGAACATAGACTCTGCGTTGGCCGAGTATGATTTTGTTTACGCACATGTTAAAGGCCCGGACGAGGCCGCGCACGACAAAGACCCGGAGAAGAAGAGAAAGACGATCGAGGCGATTGATGCGAGGCTCGAGCCGTTTAAAAAATTCAATGGTACGCTTGTCCTGACGTGCGACCACATAACATCCAGCGAGACTGGCAGACACGAGCGCGGACCGGTGCCTGTTCTTGTTTACGGCAAGAGAAAAGACACAGTAAAGAAGTTCGACGAAGAGGCTGTTAAAAAAGGCTCTCTGAAGAAAATGAGCGGAAGAGACCTGATGAAATTTATATTTAGCAAGTGAATTTCCTATAATTGCCGTATTAGATGTAGGTGTTAGTATGGAATGGATATTTTTAGCGCTGCTCGCGCCCGCGTTCTGGTGTGTATCAAACGTGTTCGACAAGTTCCTGTTGGATAAAGTGGTGAAAGATTCGCTATCGTACTCTATATTGATGGAGTTTTTGTGGCTGGTGTTTGTCGTCTTGGTTGCATTGCTTAAGCCGATATCGGTGAATTTTTCATTCATGCTTTGGGCAGTTGCTGGTGGCATGCTCGGCATGTCCGGTTATTTCTTATACTGCAAAGCTATGCACCTCGAAGAAGCTTCAAGAGTGCTTCCACTCACAAATCTAACAACGATATTCACAGCGTTAATAGCATTCTTGTTTCTGGGGGAAACGCTTGTTGGCATTCAGTATGTTGGGATAATGATGGTGGTGGCAGGCACGATTTTGCTCTCGTATAAGAGAAATAAACACACTGATATGGCGAGTAACATCAGCGTGATTAGCGTGGATGGAACTGTTGGCGTGAAGGGAACCAGTGGCATGCGAGGAACCAATGGCATACGAGGAACTGTTGATACGATATGGCATGAGTTAGACAAATGGCGTGGGGCAGACAAATCGAAGTTGTTGCATAGAATTCCAGTTTCGCCAGCGCTGATATTCATACTCGTGCAATGCATTTTCTGGGCGTCGTCGAGCGTGGTTGAGAAATATACGCTTTCTTCTATAGACTACTGGTCGCTTTTTGTTTGGTATGCACTAGGAGAGGTCACAGTCACGCTTTTCGTTTTGGCAAACAGCAAAGTCAGGAAAAGGCTTGCCAGCACGCGCAAAGCTTTGAAGTTGAAAAAGTTCATACCACTAGCATTCGTGGGCGAAACCTTCGCTTTCATCAGCAGGATGGTCTTGCTCGCCGCCTTTTCCCTCGGGCCGGTCTCGGCTGTTTCAGCAGTAACAGCAATAGGTCCGCTTTATTTATTAGCAATAACTTTGGCTCTAAGCATATTCAAACCAAAGATTCTAAAAGAAGAGATAAGCAAGTCGGCAGTTTCATTAAAACTAATAAGCATACTATTAATATTTGTGGGGGTCTGGTTGATAACTGTTGTTTAAGATATTAATGTTATTTAAGATATTGAGATACCATGCGGGGTTGTGTAATGAAAATAATCGGCATCTGCGGTAGCCCGAGAAAGGGGAATTGCGAGCTGCTCCTGCGCGAGGCGCTAGAAGCCGCGAAAAAAACTGGAGCAGACATAGAGCTTGTTCTTTTGAGAGAGAAACACATTGGATATTGCGACGGATGCGCTGAGTGCGAAGAAGGCGGGAAGAACGAGGGAGAGTGTCACATAGAGGATGACATGCTCCCGATTTACAAAAAGCTTGAGGAAGCGGACGGCATCGTGCTCGCGTCGCCGAACTATTACGAAAACGTTTCTGGTTTGATGAAAAGCTTCATGGATAGGTCGCTTGTCTTTTACAGTCCGCGAAAAGAAAAACTTAGAGGAAAAATAGGAGGAATAATTGCAGTCGGAGGAAGCAATGCGCACGAAGCTGTAGAAAGATTGAAAGTGTTTTTCTCGGCGAATGACATCAAGCTAGCTGGTGCTGTGGAAGCAAAGGCTGGCAAAGCTGGGGAAGTTGCAAAGGATAAGTCTGCAATCGAAGCTGCGGTAAAACTCGGAGAAAAGATGGCCGAGGCTTAAGGCTTAAAGCTTGAGGCTTGAGCGGTTGAATTTTGTTTTGGTTCTGTTTGTTTGTTTTTTTGTTTTAATTCTAAAAATCAATTCTAAAAAACTATACTTAAAAATATATATTATAAAGTATATTTTCTAGTAAACATTTAGAAGCTTCGCGAATTTTCACAAAGTTTCACCAAAACATCGCAGCCCAAAGATTCGCAAAGCATGCAAAATTTACAAACCTAATACAAATCTAATTTACAAATCTACATTCAAGGATTAGGCAGTACTAATTCAGAGTTCCTGTATTGCAAGGTGCAATCGCTGACGCCATCGCCGTTCTTGCCTTTGAAATAAACATAGTATCCGAGATACTGCCTCAGTCTGCTGTCAGAAGAAAAGTGGCCTCCGCAATCTCCCACTCCGCTATTGTAATCGTAGTAAACAAAATAGCCACGGGCATCGTATATGCAAGTCCCGGACGAGCTGGGAAAATATTCAAAGAGCTTCGTCTTGTCACCGCACACTTCAGCGATATCGTCCAAGCTTGTATCAACCGGCACAGCTATCAGGTTATGCCCAGGGTGCAGAACAACGTCAACTTCATCTGGCAGACAGGCAGTCACCCTGCATTCCTTGTTTGCATACACGTAATAGCCGAGTCCCTGTTTCATCACCCCCGCTGAAGAGAAGTTGCGGCCGCAATCCCCCTTATTTTGTAATGACCTGTTGTAATATACAAATATGCCGTTGTTGTCGTAAACGCATGTGCCGGAAGATGATGTAAAGAAGCTCGGTTCGCAACTGCCGAAAGCGATTTGACTCAATCCAGCCACGCCAATCAAACTCGGCCCTCTATGCAAAACTAATTCTGCGGTTTGGCCCGTGCATGCGGTTGTAGTCGTTGATTGCTGGGCTGTTGTTGTCGATTGAGAAACTGTGGTAGTTGATTGTGGTGTAGTGGTAGTCGACTGGGGAGTTGTAGTTGTCGATTGAGGTGCCGTAGTAGTCGATCTTTGAATAGTGGTTGTAGTCGTGGTTCCGCCAGCTGCAACGCATTTGCCGCCTTGGCAAGTTTTTCCTTCTCCTGAGCATTCGTGATATTCCAGACCGCAAGTTTTTTTGTCGTCATTAGCGTAATATTCACCAAGCGTGCCTTTGCAGTTTACTACTCTGGTCTCAGTGCAGGACCAAACTCCCTTACCTCCTTCTAGTTTGCAACATGTCGCAGTTCCGTCTGCAGAAATACTCCCTTGGATCTCCCATCTTCCCTCAAGCATGCTGCAACAGTAGTTGGGCGGCGTTTCAGCAAGGCAAAAATCGTTCATATCAGCATGATCGCAGCTCTTGCATGTTCCCTTCGTAGCATAATTTAATCCGTTGTCTGTATCACTTGCCCAGTTGCAGACTGATGCGCTGTCTCTTCTAGCCCCAAGCGCACGGTACGGCACGACTTGGCCTTTTGTATCGACAGCGCTGCCTTTGTAGGCTATTTCAGTCCCTCCAGAGTATGGTCCTCCTGTTATAGTGCAGGAAGCCGAAGTTCCAGAAACAGGGCACGTTTTAACGAGCTTATAACCTGGCGTTGGGGTTTCTTCAAATTTGTATATCTGTATTTCTTTCAATCCTTTGTCGTCCGTTGCATAAGCTGTATAAGATACGATATCATCTGGAAATATAAGGCCGGCAAGGTATGTATTAGTTTTGTCCGGATTCCAAGTTCCGAATCTAGGCATGTCTGGCGGGTTGTCTATTGTCGGGTCGCTTGAAAACTTTACAGTCTTTGATGTCGACTTGCCTTCTGAGCTGACTGTAACTGTGACTGTCTTGCCCAAGCAACCCGCGGGCAGTTGAGGGAAATTCCAACCAAACTCACATCCGCAGCTAGAACCGCTGCAGTAGTACCTTCCTGCCGTAGTGCTACCGTCTATAACACAGCCGCCTTCATCAACAACGATCCGGATAGCAGGCTTGTATGATTCAGAACATCCTACCAGATAACCTCCTATGCCATCGCCTTGCTGGCATACGTTGTCTGGCAATGTGCAGCCAATTTGAAGCGGGTGTACCGGATCTTCCACCGAGTCAACGTAGCCGCAGCTACAAAAACTGGTGCAGTGCGCGTCTGTAATTCCATCACTATCGCAACTGTCTCCTATTTGTTTGCCTTTACAACTTGTATCATAGGGATATTGTACACCATAGTTAATTTCTCCTGTTTCGCATTTGTTGACCCAACCCCATTCGTCTTTTTGCGGGCTTGCAGGACTGCAGACGTAGCAATCCAGCACGTCGTTTGGACAAGAATAGCAGCAATCTCCGCCAGCGCAACTCGGATCTGATTTGTGCACTTGACAAGCTATATCATGGCAGCATGATTCACCGGTACCTCTGCATATTTCCCAAAAAGGTGACCAACAGCAGTCTGTTCTCGCTCTACATTCGGACTGGGATAAAGAGGAACATGATGTCGCACTTGCGTATCCCGTTATGCTTCTAAATGCGTTTGAGAAAGATTCGGAGAACCAAGACTTCACATTTAAGTTGTAAAATGCTTCTTCGAAACTAGGTATATCTGTGCCAGATGCAGAAGCTGCTGCAACAAAGCTACCTAGGTAAATAGTATAACTGAGCGCACTAAGAGTCAGAATGGACAATAAGGAAACAAAGGCAAACAGTTTTTTCATATATTGTTTTTAGATTTTTAGACGTATAAAATCTTCTAAAGAATAAAGAATATTTGAGTAAGACGCAAAAAGATAGTTAGCTCGGGCTTATCCGCTGAAACCTAAATCAGAGTAAATGTAATAGTTTCCGTATATTACAGGTGTCGAAGCATCGGCTGTGCCAAAGACTCCCTTAAGCACTTTGATCATATTGTTTCCAACGCCGACAATAGCAAACTGTTTATCCAGCATTTTTATGTTAACAGGATACGTATATTCTGGGTTGGTAATCGTACCTTTTCCAGAAGCGCTAGTCAGGCTCAGGCTCGCATTAAACCTGAACATGTAACGCATGTTAGCATCCGACCCGCCCGTCGAGAAAAGCTCCATATAAGTATAGTCTTTTCCTCTCCAACTAAACTTAGATGATCTGATGAAAGTTGTAAATACCGGGAAATTCATCCATACGTTCGGTTTGTAAACGACTTGTATTTCATCGTTCCTGCTTATCACTCCGCTTTTTGAGAATCCTTTAACCTGTATGCCCCACTGAGTCTGCCCGGGGAACCTGTCGTTCTCAGGCCCAGTAGAAGTTATGTCAGCCACGCCATCGTACGTCTTCACAACGCCTTCTGATGTCGGGCCGACTACCAGATCAGTCCCAACGATCGTCCCATCAGTCAATGCTCTAACAGCTGTAATCATTACTGTCAGCCCAGTTGCAGACGATGACCTTTCTTCTTTTGCACTCATTGTCATAGAATCAATAAGGTTTCCAGCACTGTCTTTTATCAATATTCTGGCCCAGCCGTTCCCAACGCAAGCGCCATCTCTACAGCCGTTCGTACAATTGTACGCAGTAGTTTTTAGTTTGTTCCCTTCACAGTAGCATTCTTTAACAGAATAATTTCCATAGCAAACATCTATAACTGCACCGCATCCGCCACCCGATACGCTGAAATTACATAATGTGCAGGTTCCTTTCATATTATAATTCCTGCCACCATCTGAATCCGTGCATGTTACGTTCGTTGGTATGGTTGTAGTTGTAGTATTTCGTGTGGTTGTCGTTGTTGTCGTGGTTGACGATGTAGTTGTAGTATTTCGTGTGGTTGTAGTGACATTCGAACCGCATCCGCTCCCGACTTGGTAAGGCGGGTTATTCGAACAATAAGATGTAGCATCCGTGCACTCGCATGTGCCATTGTTGCACTGGCCGAGTTTGCATCCGTCACAACAACCGTACACGCCGTACATGCAATTTTCTGTACAAGCTTGAGAACATTGAGCGTGATTTGTACAAGTTACAGGCACGACAGCATATCCTGTGACGACATATCCAGTCGAAATAGCGGAAAAATATGCGAAACTTAAAATCAGAAACGATGTTACAAGCAGAACGCCGGTGATAAATCTATTTCTGGGATTTTTAATGCATTCCATATATTTATTTTCTAATTCTCAGTATTTAAAATGTCCATAAATCGTTAGGTGGATGTTGGATGTTATAGTCAACTTGGTATTAGCCAGTTGGATATTTCTTTATTTCTTCGACAAAAACAAAATTAGAATTAACGGGGTTCAAATGTTAGTCGAAACGTTAAAAATCAGAAGAATCTTTGCGACCACTGCGGCGCCGACGATAGAGGTCGAGCTGAGAACGAAGAAAGGTGTTGTGCGGAGCGCTGTGCCTATTGGTACGAGCCGAGGCAGGCACGAGACGACTTTCTTGCCAGTTGAAGATGCTATAAGGAAGTTTGCGCTTATCAGCCGGCAGGTCCGATCCGAAAATTTCTACAACCAAGAAGAGGTAGATGCTATGCTGCATTCAATCGACAAAAGTTCCAGCTTCAAAGAGATTGGCGGAAATGTCGCTTTGGGGATATCTTCTGCTTTTCTCAAAGCCCTTGCGCTCGAAGCAAATCTGGAAGTTTTCGAATACGTTTTTACACAGATGAAACCTGATAGACCGGATAAAACACCAACCCCAGCACAAACCCCAATACCAATCCCCATGCCAATCTGCAACGTATGTGGCGGATGGAGAAGCGAGTCTGGCGTAAAGCAGTCGGACATACAGGAGTTCTTGCTGCTGCCAGTCTACCAAAAATCCTTTTTGGATTCTGCGACAAATTTGTCAGAAGCATACAAAGATATCGGAAAAGAGTTTGAAAAAGCTGACAAATCATTCCAATACGGGAAGAACGTAGAATCCGCTTGGATAACTGGACTGGGAATTGAAGACGTGATGGAAATTCTGTCGCGCGTCGGCAACAGCAGGCTGCTGAAGCTTGGGTTGGATGTTGCAGCTTCGAATTTGTGGGATGGGAAAAATTACGTATACAGAAAAAAACCAGGCGAATACGACGATGAGAGATTTCTTAGGACAGAGCAGCTGAACTTTCTGGCCGATCTTGCAAGGCGCTATCCGATAACTTACATAGAAGATCCGTTCGAGGAAGAGGACTTTGTCTCGCATGCAGCGTTAACGCATCTGCTTTCCAACCGAGGCGTGCTTGTGTGCGGAGACGACTTGTACACAACGAACCTCGCGCGCCTGCAGATAGGAATAGGCAACAAAGCCACGAACGCAGCGCTCGTCAAGCCGAACCAAATAGGTACGATAACAGACACAATAAAATTCGTGGAGGAGGCTAAAAGGAACGGGCTCAAGGCCGTGATGTCGCACCGCTCTGGAGAGACCGAAGATATTCTGATTTGTCATCTGGCAGTCGGCTTGGGCTGCGAATACGTGAAGCTTGGCATAAGCGGCGAGCGTACGACGAAGATAAACGAGATGATAAGGATAGAAGAAAAATTACAAGAATCCAATAAATTTATTTTATAAGATATTTTTTAGCTTAGTGCGGGAGGTGGGATTTGAACCTGTGAAGCATGTTGGCTATGTTCGTACTTATTCAACGAACTAAAAACCTGAAAAGCATTTAACTTCTCCTTTTCAATTGAAAAATATGGAATTACTGTTCCTTGCGCTTGGGTTAGTAGACTTCATCGCAGGCGTCATACTATTCTTCGAGCCTTCTGCGCTGACAAAACTAATAGCCGTTATTCTGTTGACAAAAGGCACATTAACAATATTCAAGAGCATACAGCACTAGGCTCAAGCAATTCAAAAGGCCGCGAAGAGAAAAAGGCACAAAGAGTGCTGTAGAATTAGACTGCTGCAGAATTAATGCAAACTAACTCTAAAAGTCATTCCAGAACTCGTAGCACTTTCCCCAGCACTAAGGTGTATCCGCCAGTCGGAAGCGCGAGCTCCTCGCCGCATTTGTCGCATACGATCTTTGTCGCAGCTTTGTTGAAAACTATAGATTTTTCCTTGCATTTCCTGCATTCGACTTCCAAAAACTTGCTTCTCGGCATCGGAACATCCGCTTTCTTTCTTATCATCCAAGTCACTTTTTATTTTATTTTTTCTCTTCTTTTGCCTTCAGCTCGAACTTCTTTGACCTGAAGCCCGATCCCTTTATGTGCTTTTTTCCGCATACAGAGCATTTGAACCGCAGGTCAGTACGCTTGGTCGGCTTCTCTCGACCTACTGGATTGGGGCGTGGGAAACTATGATACCCTTTCATCTTTCTGAGGAATATTCGTTGCCCTTTTGACATTTTTCTTCTAGTTTTGTGCTTAGACTGTTCGACTGTATGTTCTGTATGTTTGCGACAGAACGGGCAAAAAATTCTTACTTTTTTTGGGTACTTCATTTAATCATCTCTGATTTCTGCCAAATCCGCTCTAATTTACCTCGTTTGATAAGTTATTAAATTTATTAAAATTTTTGGGCTTTAAATTCTTTTTTGCCGGAGTTGCTGTTAGCTGCGTTGGCGTCGCTGTGATGCATCGTTAGGTTTTTTAAAAATTCTAAATATATACTACAAAATATATTTTCTAGAATACATTTTGAATTTTCACAAAACCTAACAACCCAGACTTAACAAAGCCAAGCCTTCGCCGCAAAACCTCGCCGCAAGATTTTTATTTGCTCATCGATTCATTTGCTTATTGAGAACTCCTCGACGATGCCCTGTTTCAGAAGCACTTCTTTATTCTCATCGGGTAGCTTTGCTATGTCGCCTTTCCTGAAAGGACCATAGTTCTTGAGGTCCGATCCCACGAAAGCAGGCACCTCTTCCTTGAACACCACAAGCCCGAGCTGCTCTGAAGGCTCTCGCGCAATCATTATGTCCAAAAGCTGCTCGCGCCTTTTTTTTACAAGAAATACGACCTGGTCGAAAAATTCTTTCTCCTCTTCTGTCAGGTTTTCGGGCGGTATGCTCGTTCTCGCTGCGATCAGAGCCGAGTTTAATATCTTTCTCTCTCTGCGATTAAAAATGTCCTCTACGAGACGTTCAACGTTCTTCGTTTCGAGAGACATCTTCCTGCTTCCGCTGTCCCTCTTGTATTGAAGATAGGATTTCACGCTGTCGTAGAATCCGGCCGGGAGCTTGGTAGGCTTTGGCGAGCGCTGTTCTTCGCGCTGGATTTTTCTTATCAGCTCGAACGATATAGTCTCCTCGTCGGTCATCGAATCACAACGTATGTTATCACAACGTATATTACAATTTTGCAATTACAGCTTACTAAAGGTTTTTAATTTCAACTATGTATCCAAGCTTTTCTATTTCATCCTTCTGGTCTTTTGTGACTTTTGCCCCATAAATCGCCAGTTTTTCTCCCTCGAATTCTAATATACACGGAGGGTTGTACCCACCTTCAGCCCTTGGAGCATTTACTATTTCATATACGTCCAGCACGCCTCTTTTAGGTAACTTCCAAGGCTTTCCACCCAGAATTTCTCCAATTCTTTGTACGTCTTTATCTAAATTCGATTGTATATTGGCCGGTTCGTCACAATTGTACAGCCAAGCTTCAGGAAACGGTATATTATTCGATATATCATCGGATTCCATTTTTCTCACCACATCCCATTTAATTGAAAACAGTTGAAAGATTTAAATTATTAAAATTTTCAAAAATCAATTGAGTCATCCAGAAAAAAGAGTCGTCAACAACCTTCCAATTGCTGTTTATCTATTCTTCTCGTAGTTTTTAAGCTTAGCGGTTTTGAAGCTTTAGGAAGCTTTGGAAAACTTTGGGAAGTTTTTGCGGAACGCTTCAGCCCTTTTCCTGATTTTGCTCACGACCTTTCTCTTCTTCTCGTCGAACACGCCTTTACCCTCGCGCCTCATCTTCCTGAAAGCGTAGTTTATCGGATTCTTGATTGTTATTGCATTCGTGCCGCCTTTGCACACCTCGTCAGGCTTGCAGACGTTGAACGAGAGGTAGAAATTATCGTTGTCGCAGTTCGGAGGAAGTATGTTGCGCTGCTGGTTCAAATGCCATCGCAACTGCGTTCGTATGTAGTTCGTAGGCATAGGCGGATAATTCTTCTCGTTCCATTCCAGCAGGCGCTGTTCGATTTCTTCAGGCTTCCAACCCATGTTGCGCAGGAAATTAATCAAAATGAAAACGCTCCGTTTCCTTCCGTCCACAAGGCCGCGGTAAATCGCCTGCACGCACGGCGGGAAGTTTGCTTCGGGTATTCTTATAATTTTTTCCGGCTTCAGTTTTGGCTGCGGCAGTGCTTGCGGCTTTTCTTTCATATATTTGGCAGCCCAGTCGAATGCCTCCACGACCAACGCCTCCACGTCGTGCTTCTTTGTTTCCCGTATCAAAAACTTCTCTACAACCTTTACTTTCTCGGATGCAGCATCTTCTTTTTGGAATTTGTCTATCTGTTCAATTTTCAGCGGCAGACTCACAAGCAGGCTTTTTTCGTGCAGCGAGTATGGCAGGCGGAACATATGTCGTGAGCCGAAAATATCTACATTCACAATTTTAAAAGGCTCAATTCCCTGCTCGCTAATTATATTCGCGAGGGGTTTTCCTGCTCGGTCAGCTAGCTCGGCGGGCGTTGCAATGGAAAGCAGCGCGTCGCGCAACGGCTCATTTACGTACCACTTCAAATATTCTATTATCCTTTCCATAGCTTCTGGATACAGCATAGCCATCGGTTTCATGTCTATCTTTTCCGGCAGAGCTTCGAACGGCACGCCTATGTGAAAGCTCTTGCCGCCTGTATTATGAAGGATTACGCCACCAAAACCACCAACAAAATTTTCACAGTTTTTTACCGAAATATCATACACATATTCGCCATTTGGTATAATTTTTTTAATTGACTTTACAGGAGCAAACCCTAAATCACTTTGCGCTAAAACCTTCAAGAAATCTATACTTGATTTTGCTATTTTTCGCTTCTCTTCGTATTCAGAAATTCTATTTTTAATTATTTCTTTGTTACTTACAGACCATATTGTTGGTAGCCCTCCTCTACCGAGTGATTTAGCAGTTTGTGATTTTAAAACCAAGTTATCTTTCTCTAATTTTTTAAGAATCCTATAAAGTAAATTTTTGGTTTTTATGAATCCAGATAGTTCTGTTGTGCTCATAGGTTTCTTTAGTAACTGCTTTAATATCACGATCTCTAAGTCAGGAATTTGGCAATTCTCTATATAATTAACAGTTTCCAAAAATAGATCTGGCCTCATACAACAATTATGGAAAATCCTGCTTCTCATTTTTGGATTTCTTTTCATATGGATTAAATAATAAAGTTGCCTCAATCCACTATGGTTTGTCGGTATGGACACAGGCGATTGTATTTTTAAATTATCAGTTTCTGTGATCCTATAGTCCGAAGGAACTATTTCTTTAATTCTTTCAGTTTGAAGGCAACTATGAATTCCTATTTTAAAAACTTTTTTTGTTTTTGACGTATAACCCTGCGGAAAAGTCCTTTCTCCCGCTTCTTCAGTTGTTATAGAAGTTACAATATTTAGTTGTAAGAACAAGTACGAAAGGTCTGAAGCTAAAAATTTACTTACTGTTTTAAACTGTATCTCTCTGTTTTTGTGGACCGTTGCATCACAAAAATATCCCTTTAAAAACTCCTTTTTCATTTTATTTGAGAGAGAAAAAACTAATGGAGGAACTCTTTTATCGAAACTGTATTTCCCACACCTAAGTATTTTTTCAAAGATTAGTGTCAATAACTTACCTCCGAACAACAGTTGTAAAGAGGATTCGTGTGGTGTACGCTCCGTGAAACTTGTATTAAACACTTTTTTTATGCAAATTTTAGCATCGTTTATCGTTAAATTTTCATGTGAACCAAATGACAAAATAACATCGTAAGTCCCTTTTGTTAGGCAGAATCCCTCGGCGACATAATAACCTAACAATCTCATCAGTTCTTTAGAAATTTTGATTATGGCAGGAATTTTGATTGTACTTGAGCCGATATTTAAAAAGGAATTTTTAAATATGCCGTAATCTTGTATTTTTATGTCCTTTAATAGGTGTAATGGGAATCTGTTTCTTTTTATCCATTTATTTTCGATTGTGCTTTTAACTTCATCTATATTGGCTACATTTTCAATGTATATACTACGAATATTGTCTTTAGGAAGATTCAACAATTCTTTAACTAGGTTAATTTCTTCGATGCGTCCTGTAGAGTTAGGTAATAATTTTGGAATTATAACGTAATCTCCAACCTTAAGTTCCGACACAATCTTACTTTTTATTTGACCTTCTTCCAGAACAAACAAGCTATGAGAACCAGATACTTTTACAACTCTACCAGTTTTTAACTTTACCTCATAGAGTGGTTCATTAATTTTGTGTCTCAAAACAAAAGAGGCAGGCTTGAATTCTATTTTTAAATTTTGTGGGTTAAAACAAGCAACATCGAAACTATTTACCTCAGCTTTTTCGCCGTCTATTGTTAAGATTTTTTGAACATTTTTAGAATTTTCAATTATGCTATCTACCAGTCTTCCAATTTCTACAATATCTATTTTTTTACCATCTTGTATTACTATGGGTTCGTTGTAATCGACGGAATATTTCAATCCAAAACTAGAGACGCCGTGATCCTTGAGCGCGGATATGACTTGCTTCACCGTTGTCTTTGCAATCTCAAAGTCCGGCACGTCTACGTCCACAAAAACATCCCAACCGCTGCGCAGCTCATCAAGCTGTTGCTTTGTCGCGCCTGCGTCCAGCTTCATCGGCTGCTTCCACCGCTCCACAGAACCGTGAAACGACACAGCACCCTCGCGCACAGCCTGCTCGATGTCAGCCGGATACTGCAGTATGTCCGGCCTCCTGCCGAACTTGCCGTCCTTGAAAACAGAAACAATTTCGCGGCCTTTTGCAACCTCGAGTATCGCTTTCTGCACGTCCGACCGCGAATAGTAAGATTGGATTTTTTTGAAATCGAACTCAGGATTTTCTACCATCGATAACCCTCAAAACTATATTGCGGCGCAGGATTTAAAAACGGTTCGGAAAGGCATCTCTGCAAGCTTTAATTGTAAAAAATACGCTCTCATACGGTCTGTGACTTTTTTCTAAGCTCGTCAAAAGAGCGTCTCTTAACTTCTCACCAATATCTTTGGCTTGTGAATAGGTTCTATGTAATACAACCTTTTCATTTAGTTTGTCAAGTTCGGTTTGCCGAAACTTTGGAATTTTCTTTCCTAGGATGTATAAATAACCTATTCGTTCCTCTGCATCCTTAAGGAAAGTCCAAAGATGCTGGTAGAGCAGTGCATTGAAGTAATTACATATGTCAGTTTCAACAAGCCGATAGCGTTCGACGTGAGGTAATAGAGAGTCGTACGCATCGTTAACTTCCTTCAGCCTCTCGGCTGCAACATTTTTAACATTCTGCTTGGTTTCTTGATCTGCTACGCTTAGCCAAGGAATTTCCACTTGGTCGTCCATAAGTCTGGGATAGACATTTCCAGCAAGAAAAGAAATCGTTTCTTTTTCAAGCTCATCGACTAAAGTTTGTTCTGCCTTCAAATCTAACTTTTCAACCTCTCTAACAGAATCTTGGACACTTTTTACCAGCTTACCGATTTCTCCAGAAACTTTCCTTAAATCCGCTGGGGCAAGTAATATGCTCAAATGTTTGAATAACTCTGAAGTCTGCTCTTCCATGTGAAAAACATAGAATACTAAACCTTAAAAGGATTTAACGCTTTGGATAGCAGTCGACGAAGTACGACTTCCCCGGAGCCATGCTTTGCACTTGCACCCAGCCTTGTGTTTCCGTATTCCAAGTCATCGGGTCTTTTATCTGATCGCACTGAATCTCGTCTTTTTTCAAACCTTGCGGCGGAACAGCTATCTGGGTCCAACCAGCACTAAATTCAGTAGGTTCGCTTATCGGATTAGCCTGACCACTCAATTTAACCTCACAGCTGGGCTTGCTGTATGAGTAAACCCAATATCCCACCCCGCCTTCCATATCTCCAACATCTATAGTATCGTAGATCGAACTAGCAGTAGGATGATAATGGTATGCCTTTGAGAACAGCGTGCAATCGCTTGTGTCGAAGGTCACGGTATTGTAAGGCGTTGATATCATGTTCCAGCCTTGCTTTAATTGTATAAAGGTCAGTTCTTCGCTCTCATCCGTACAATCTAACAATTTAGACAAATGTTTTATTTCATTCACATCGAAACCACGTGGAGTTGGGGCGCCTTTATAACTCATTACCGATCTTCCGCCACGTGAATTTTTATTTCCATAACAGCATATCGAATATCCACTACACTGATTATCCTCGTCGAAATTACAACAAGAAGTATCGTATGGATTACAACCAAATCTTTCATTCAAAGGATTAGGATATTCTTTCGTCGGTTCACCAGCTACTGTGCACCACCCGCCTTTGCTACCTAAAGATTTGCAACAATATTGATCTCTTAAACCGAAGATATGACCAAATTCATGAGCAAGTGCAGCTGGATCGGCAAAGGCAATCCACGCGTCATCAATTCCTCTAGTCCCTCCAGTAGTACCTTTTTCCAAATCTTCATCTTCCACAATTTCTGTGCAAGGACTCCCTTTTGCTGCTCCTACAATTATGTCATAATTTTTGGAGTCGTAACCTTTCTTTTCAGCAAAATCTTCAACAGATAACGAGTCGTGTTCTGAGCAAGTAAAGCCTTCAAAATTCTCAGTTTCTACACTCAAGAATTTTGTAACTATTTTATCTTTGCAGTTTTTAATCGGTAAATCCTGTATAAAAAATTCTAGTTGTTTGTTAAATTCTGTTTCGAATTCCTGTTGCGTACCGACCCAATTTAATGGAACTGCCAATATTTTCAATTTTTCTAAAGATGTAACTGTTATATCCGTTTCTGGGCCTGATATCGGAGTTCCTTTGTCTGTCATGCAAACTACGTTGAGTTTATAAGTTCCTGTAGAGTCAAAACTATAAAATTGGCCAGTCACACAGCTTTCACCGACTTTGCATTTATTTTCTTCCGTACCACCACTAATCAACAGGGAAATTTCCTTAGCACCCCCGAGATAGAGATCGCAAGAAACAATGTTAGAATCTATAGGATTAATCGAAGCGAAATAAAAATTTTTAAGAAGAGGTACTGTATGCTCTTTTAGCAATAATACACCTCCTACAATTTCTTCTTCACCGCTGACAGTCAGCATATTTTCTTCGGTTATGTACTCGCTTCCACCGTAGCAATGGTAAGACTCTGCATATTCGCACTTGCATGTCGCTGAATTGCAACGTTCGTAATCGTGCCGGCATACTGCAGACATACAACAGTCTCCTGCACTAAGTTCGCCTTCTGAGATTCTGCAAAATCTTCCTCTTATTTTGTATGTGCCTAGTTGCAGTACTGTTTTTGGTATATCTAAAGTAGCTTGACAGCATTTTCCTTGGCATGAAGTGCAAATCGGATTGTCAAACTTGCATTTATATTCTTCTGGTAAGCCTGTCAAGGGATAGACGAGCTCGTTAAGGATTGGTTTCCATGCTTTTGCAGTCTCGTCATAGTATTCGATAGTTCCGTAGTACGTCTGGCTCATCAGCAAACTGCCTGCACAATGCTGCATACCAGAGATAGAAAACCCTACACCTCCACCAGGATCGATAGTGCTCTTCGCAAGCTCCAACTGCATTTTTCCGTACGCAGGATTGGCTGAGCAGCCGCACGCCACCGATGTTGGGTCGACATAAGCGCACCACAGATAATTAACGACAACGTGAGCTACGATGAATATTACAAAGCCAGGAATGTTAGGCACAAGCGTGCCTTCGCTTAGACTCAGAAGGTTTATTGGGTCTACTGTCAACGCTAATGTCTGTATAACAGCCGTCATAACACTCCCAGTTTCGGCCCACAAGCTTGCAAAGGTGTACAATAGTACAGCTCCTCCGCCCACTTGGACAACGTCGGCTGCAACCAAGAGAGTCATATCATTGTTTCTATGCCCAAGTTCTCTGAGTCTAGGCCCTAACGAAAACAATGCTACAAGACCAGCACCGTTAATGTAATTTCCATATTTGTAAGCGGCTATATCTTTAGATTTAACATAGCCATCAGAAACCTTTCCTGCCACACCAGACCCGTCAGCCGAGTCGAGCGTTTCAGCTGAAATCTTTTGTGCAACATCCTCTACAGTGCTTCCAACTTTTTCTGCGACTTCATTGAATTCCATTCCAGTTTGGTCAACAAGAGTTTTGGCTTCCTCGGTTGGCTCATATCCAGCATCGCTCAACGATTTGCTATTTTCACCAATCTCGTTTGCAGTTTTCAAATTCTCTTCAAAAACATATTCATTTGTTTTCGCATTGACTGCTTTTCTTGACACTTCTAAATCTTTTTGCAAACCTTCGTCTCCCTGATTGTTTAGGGTATTAACAGCTTCAGCCCGCAACTCTTCATTCGCATCCAAAATTCTAACAAGATTTTCACTTTCAACCGGGTTAATTACACCGAACGATTTTATAGTCCTTTGTCCATCTTCAGTTATATCTATTAATCCTGTATTGAGTTTTATTATTTCACGAATTACGTCATCATGTTTTATAAGGCCGTCTTCATCAAATTCTATTGGAACTAACACGTCTTTTAATTGTTTATCACCGAAAACTATTGATTCTTCCCCATATTTTTGTAATAATTCTTCTCTATCAGTAGAAGTCATAAAAATATATTTTACTTCATTGAATATACCCTCTTCGTCTTCTAGTTTAAAACGAATCTCTTCTTGATATTCCCAACCAGGTTCAGGATTATATTCATATATGTATCTATCCATAGCTTCTTTGTCTATTAAAAATAGAGCACCATTATAAAGCTCATTTGCAAATCTATAAGCGATATTTGGCCTTAAACTAAAGTATCTTCCTATACTTTTCTCTTTAATAGCAGTATCTACCATAGTAGAAACCGTTGAATCCGATGCGAACATACCCCTATGAAGATATTCTTGAGTGACGTGATTGGGTATTACAATTTTGGTAATATCATCTGGGTCATAATCTAGAATGTCAGGCAAAATTATTTCCGATTCTCTATATTGTGGGTAAGCTTGGAAAAATTTTTCCAAAGGATAACTATACTTAGTGGTTTTCCACCATACTGATTTTAAGTCATTTATTATAGAATCGTATAAATCAATTTGAAATTGAGACCACTCATTATAGCCCAATGTTTCTGGTATAGAATTTCTCAGAACCTCAAGTTCTAGTCTAAATTCTGTTAATTCCGTTGCATCTTTTTCATCTATAGCTTCATTTATTCTTTTGTTCAAATCGGCGATTTTATCCAAAATGGAATTCTTTTCTTCTAGATCGTCTACTATTATTCCCAGTCCTTTAGCATTTTTAGGGGCTTTGTCTAATTGAGAACGTACTGCACCAATTCCAGCCATCAAAAATCCAGAAAAAGCCTCCAACGGACCTTTGACATCAACATATCTCTGCCTCCCAGACTCCTGTACGTAAAGCATGAACGATACCAAATCGATGCACTTCTCAGTCGGAAACAGCTGAACCTTTTTGTTTGTAGAAGTCAGCTCCATTTGGTATTCAGGCTCGGAGCAGTGTCCTTGCTGCCACAAACATTGCGGACTTAAACAATTACCTTGGAGTTTGATAGAGCTGCACTCTGAGTCAGTCTTGTAACAATGATTTTTATTATAATCCCAAGCGCAGCTGGCTGCGCTTTCGCACTCGCTTTTCTTTTCATGCAAACAACTTTGGTCTCCACAATATTCCTTATGCCACTCGCAGTTCGCTTGTGTGCACGCCGATTCATCTGACAACCCAGAGCACGTAGCAGGATTACCATGAATTATAAACTGCCCGGTGCCGCGAACAATGATTTTTCCATCAGCAAAGCTCACCATGTCCGGCGTAAGCGGCTCGACCTGCTGCACGTTTATCCCTTTCGGCAAAAGCTCAATCTGCGCAAATTCTGGCTCCTCACTGTGTTTCACGTAGACGTAGAACTGGTTGTCCGTTCCAACAACAGCTGGCTCGGCGCAATACTGCACAACAGGCCAGTTAGCCTCTCGCTCAGCAACAGCAGCGCACGTTCCGGCAGTAGCACCAGCGTCAGTTTGCGCAGCCGCAGAAACAACGAACGCAGAATTGAAGGCAGAGATAAAAGACGTGGATGCAGACAGAAGCATCAGTACCAAAGAACACAATTTCCTCCCACTGAGTCGATTCAAATAATTCATTGCTTTCTTCACTCCTTTTCTCATTTCGCCACCAGTTTCAAATTAATTCCATATTTGTCCAACGTTTTTTCCATCGTGTAGCTGTTATTGCCACAGATACAGTCGCTTGCAACGATGTTCAAAGCAGAGGCCAAATGAAGGACAGTTTTGTTAGTCGTCACGCCGATGCATACGCTCTCTGCACGATATTCGATTATCTCAACGAAGTGACCGCTCTCGTTGTACATAGGTCTAATCCAGTAGCATCGTCCAGATGGCAGGCCGGACAACGAATACCTTGCATCGCCAACTTCAGATGAGATTATGCTTGCAACCGCCGCGTTGACATCGCTGTAAACAGGCAACGCGAAATAGAAGAAATACAAGAAAATAGCCAAGATAGAAAGACATAGTACGGGCAGTACTATCAGCACAGACAATTTTCTCTTTGATATAGGTTTTTTTGTTTGAGGCTTCACGCCGTATTTTCCTTTCAGTTTCTTCCACTCCTCGTCTTCTCTCACAGTAATCATCCTCCTGGACTCGCCGGCTTCGCCAAACAGCATACTTGGCCAGGCGGGCATGTGCCTACATTCGCAATGCCAGCATCTCTTTCAGTATCGCATACAGCTTTGCACGCTTGATTAGGATAATTTTGACAAGTATACGTTCCTACTCCGCCCCCACCCCCGCCGCTTCCGCCGTAATTACCAGCCAAACACTCGTCGAGCGTTGGTGCGATACCACATGAAGCTTTCCAAGTTTCTGTCCCGCCGTAAATCAAAGAATTGCAATAGAGCCGTCTATTATTTTCGCATATGGCTTCAAGACCTGTACTAGAGCTTTTTCCGGAAATGTAAAAGAAATAATAACCTATGATGCCAACCACAGTTATAGCAAACACAAAGGCAATTATGTATGGTATAGGTACATCTCCCTTTGAAAGTGTTCTGGTTCCCATCTTTCTCTATATATTATTTTGTGCATAGGTGCTATAATTTTTATTCAAACTAATTTATTTACCAGAAAAATCAAGTTATAAACTATGGCGAAAATAATCGGAATGATTAAGAAAGGTACAGTGATAGACCACATAAATTCGGGAAATGCCCTGAAAGTAATAGACGCGCTTAAGCTTCGCAGCACTAGAAACATCGTCTCTGTGGCGATGCATGTAAAGAGCAAAAGGATGGGAAGAAAGGACATATTAAAAATAGAAAACGCTCTTCTGGCGCCGGCTTCTGTGGCGAAAAGGATATCCAGAGTAGCGCCCCGAGCAACCGTCAACTGGATCAAAAATTCTAGAGTTGTAAAAAAGGTCAGATTGCCGGAACTCAAAATGAGAAGATGAAAAAGCGAAGCGCAAAAAAACGCATAAGGTAAATCTGTGGCAAATCTGTTATACACTTTTAGTTATCGATATCTATTTTGCCATGTCTGTTTTCCATCTGAACATGAAGTCTCCAAGGGCTTGTATGAGCAGCTGATAGGAAGTTGTAGGTATGCCGTAGTCGTTTTCAGCTGCACGCCCACGCCAATTGAGTTCTAGCTGGATTCCGATTCGTTTATTTTTTGGATCTCTGACGCTTTTGTTGTGTTCGACAACATGCTTTGTCAAAACGTAATTTTGCGAACCCGTGAAGCCCCAAGTAGAAACTTTTATTTTTAGGCTTTCGCGCACGCCTTGCTTGTTAAAAACACTGTCCAGATGGTTTGTGAACTCGTCCTTGAACTTGAACGCCTCCTTTTTCCCTCCTATGCATTTGAAGTCCTCGCCAAAACCAAATATAAGGTCGTTCTCCCTTTTGACGCTTATGCCATGAACGGAAATAATTGCGCTCGGATCGAGCTTTTCGATTGTCTGATGGTATTTCATAAGTTGTGGCAGCATCGAAGCGTTTGTGTGTATTGGCACATATGTTGTCTTTTGTTTTGCATATAACGGCTTTACGAACAAACGCAGGCCTTTACCAAGATCCTCAGGCGATCTCGACGCATCTGCTTCTGTTCGTATGAAAAGAGGAACGATGTAGGCTGAGCGAAGATAATAAGCGCCAAGCTTCGCCAGAATGTCTGTATTCGTGTCGCCTATTCCCACATACGCCTTCGGCCCAAGCTCTCTCATCATTAATTTCTTCGTCTGTGCATGCTCTGCTGTGAAAAGTATTCTGTTCGCGGGATAACGCTCCAGTGTGCAGTATTCAACGCCGTTTTCGACTGTCGGGGAAATTTTTCTTTTCAGGAATTTTTCAAATTCGTCCGACGATTCGAACACGAGATAGTTTTTTCTGTCAGCTTCGTCTTCGGAATCGAGCATTAATTTTCACCTTTTCACTTTTCACATTTCATCTTTTTAACCAGCCTGCAATCCTCCCGAACTGCGCAAACCGTCGGCTTCTGTTCTCGGCTTCTTCTTTCACGAACTCCACGATCCGCTTAGCCACGTTCATGTTCAGCACCTTCGTCAAACCTTCAAAATGCACATTCACGTTTGCTTCTATAATCACGGGTCCTTCCGGACCTTTTATCACGTCCAAACCAGTTATGTCCATGCCCAGCGACTCTGCGGCTTTTATCGACATGCGCTTAACTTCTTCGTCGAGCACAGCCGGCTTCCCGATTCCGCCTATACCTATGTTTGTCCTGCGTTCGTCGGCCTGCGCTATTCTCCTTTCTGCGCCGAGTATGCGGCCTCCAAGCACGAAAACGCGTATGTCCTCGCCCGGATTCGGTACGTACTCTTCAAGGAATATCGGTTCTTTGAAGCGCTCGAGCGTGTCCATAAAACTCATCGCACTCTGCTTCGAGTCGGCAAACATAACGCCCTTTCCCAGACTTCCGTAAAGCAGCTTCATCACAACAGGATAATCCATCTCGTCCAGCAGCGTTTCGACAGTCTTCCTAGAGAAAGCCAGGAACGTCTCAGGCACAGGCAGACCTGCTTCTTTTAGCGCGAGTAGCGTGAGGAACTTGTTGTGCGAAACGATTACGGATTTGGGATGAATCGGCATGTAGACTCTTCCTTCCAAGATTTTGAGGATTTTGTAGCCGAACCACATGTACGTTCGCGGCATGCGAGGCAGCACGAAGTCCAGTTCGCTCAGGTTTTGGCCTTTGTAGAAAACTTTGTCCTTGTTTATAACTATCGATGTCATCGGCGCGTAGAAGAACTTGTCGAAGATCTTCTTCCCTTCTTCCAGTAGCCATATCTCGCAATCGCTTCTCACTTTCGGCCCGATTATGCAACCGTTCATCTCCTTCGACCTCTATAACCTCTGGGCTCTAGTTCTCGGCTTGAAAAAATATTCAAACCTTCTGTACCAAGCCTTTTTAACTTTCTCCGAACTTTCAAGCATGCTGCTGATAACGTGGCTTGCAACATTTATGCCTGTGATTTTCTGGAAATTGGCGAAATCCGGAGACAGCGTGATTCTGTCCATAATCCATCTTCCGCCCGTGTGCAAGAATCTTATCGCGCAGTATTCGCAGCCGATTTTCTTTTTGATCTTTACGGCCAGCCTTTTCAGGTCCGCGTCTGCCGCAATGCTTTCTGGTTTTTTGCCCTGCTCGCTTTTTAGCGGCTCTCTGTACGCAGCCACAACTTCCTCTCCGACTACAAACGTCCATATGTTCATGTCAGACTTCACAGGCCTGTCAATCAAAATCGGCGTCCCAGCTTTGTAAAGCGATATGACGTCTTTCAACGTCTGCATGTTTGTCACAAGCACTTTCTTGTTCGGAGGCCTCGCGATGACTGGGAATGGTATGCTTTCGCTTACTTTGTCCAGCGATACGTTCGAAGCTACAGTTATGAACTCGCGCACAGGAATTCCGTTCGACCTCAGAAAATTCCGGAGCAGCTCCGTGTTCATAAAAAGCAGATATCTGTTCGCGTCGAAAGGTTTGGCGCAGTCGCAGTCGTCAAGCATCCACAGAGCTGTGTAGAAAAGCTCTGAGTAAGTGATAGTCGGCACAGCAAGTACGCAGTCGAATTTGGATATTTCCTGTCCGTTCATCTTTACAGCCGTTCCCTTAACTCCGGTTTCTTTTTTTGTTATGTCAAACCTTATCTGCGTTATCGGAGCGTAGAGTGCGACGTCAAATTTAGCTTCAGCCTCCTTTATCAAAGGCTCGTCCTTGCTTTTCCTGTTCGGGTCTGCAATGATGGCTATTTTCATAGAATATTTTTTCTTTTTCGAGTGCTTAAAAATCTTAAATAGCGCGCGGGTTTGAATGCCAACTCCCGCACAAGAATTTAGGCTATTTCTTAAACTTCCACTTCGTCCCTTCTGTCGTGTCTTCTATCAAAACGCCGAACTCTTCGTCGAGCCTTTTTCTGACTTCGTCCGCCTCGTCGTATTTGCCCTCTTTCCTGAACTCCTCGCGCTTTTTGATGAGCTCTTTCACTTCGTCGCTCAGCTTTTTCTTCTTTTCAGGCTTAACGTCTTTCAACCCAAGCCCAAGCACTTCGTCGAATTTCAGCAACAGCTTCAGCTTGCTTTTATCGTCTACGCCTCTGTCGCGCACTAATTCCCAAACCACGCTTAAAGCATTTGGCGTGTTCAAGTCGTCATTCACCGCTTTCAAAAACTTATTTTCATAGGATTCAATTTTATGTTTTATTTCTTTCTCGTTCTTCGAGATTTTTAGTTTTTTCTCTTTGGATTTTTTCCACTCAAGCACACGCTCGCGTAGCGTAGCTAAAGCGCGCTCTGACGCTTCAACGCTATCCCAAGTGAAATTTATCTTCGAGCGGTAGTGTGCTGTGAGAAAGAGGTAACGCAAAGCAAGCGGATCGATGCTGCGCGCTTCTATGTCCGCCATGTTGTAGAAGTTCTTCTTGCTCTTGCTCATCTTTTCTCCGTCGACGAGCAAAAATTCGTTGTGCATCCAGAATCTCACAGGCTCCTTCCCTGTCGCACCTTCAGACTGCGCGATTTCATTCGTATGGTGAATCGCGATGTGGTCGACGCCGCCAGTGTGTATGTCGAACGCCTCGCCGAGATATTTTATGCTCATAGCCGAGCATTCGATGTGCCAACCCGGGAAGCCTCTGTCTGACCAGGGCGATTTCCACTCCATCTGCCTCTTCTCCCCAGCAGGTGAAAATTTCCACAAAGCAAAATCCGTGACGTTCTTCTTTTCGGCGCTGAATTCTATCCTCGCGCCTGCTTTGAGAGCTTCCCTCTTTTCCTTGTCCAGCCCTGCCAGCTTTCCATAGTCTGGCAGTTTGGACGTGTCGAAATAAATTCCATCGCTCGTTCTGTACGTGAAGCCACGCTTCTCCATTTTTTTAATCAGTTCGATCATTTCCTTGATGTGGTCCGTGGCTTTGCACACAACATCTGGCCGCTGGACGTTCAGCTTGCCCATCGCATCGAAAAAGTCCTTAGTATAAAAAGCGGCAATCCCCCACGCGCTCATCCTCTTCTCTTTTGCAGCCTTTTCGATTTTGTCCTCGCCCGTGTCGGCGTCCGACGTCAGATGCCCTACGTCGGTTATGTTCATCACATGCTTGAGCTTGAATCCATTGAATTTCAGCACGCGCCTCAGCGTGTCTACGAATATGTAAGCGCGGAAGTGTCCGATGTGCGCATAATCGTACACGGTCGGTCCGCAGCTGTACATTCGCACGATGTTGTCTTTGAGCGGCTTGAATAACTGCTTCTTCCTTCCCATTGTGTTGAACAGTTTTACAGGAATTTTTTGTTCTGCCATTCTAATCACAACTCTAAATTAATCCTTTTTCAACCAGCCAGGGCATAACTTTGTTTTTATCTATATCTCCCAATTTACTCCAATCATCGTTACGTCCGAACCATTTTAGTTCTTCTGTGTCTGTTGACGGTCTCATTCCCTCTTCAGTATTTCCTGTAAAAAATCTTAGATTCAAGACGGTGTCCTTTTCGAGTGTTGCCATATCCTCAAATTCAGCAACGAATTTCAGGGAATCTTTATCCAAATTTACACCTAACTCTTCTTTGACCTCCCTAACAAGTGCATCTTCCTCAGCCTCCCCATCTTCTATCTTTCCACCGGGTGTGAAATATCTCTCTTTTCCAAATTCTTTAGTAAATAAAACTTTTTTATTCTTTATGATTAGCAGACTAGACTTACGGATTTTTTCCATATTTTTGCACCAAACAAAAAGCAGGAGCCGAGAGTTGAACTCGGTTATACCGCTCTGCAGGCGGTCACATGGCCGTTCTGTCACTCCTGCCTACTAAATATCTCTATGTTCTAATCTTATTTAATAGTTATATTTTTAATTTTCACCTCAGATTCACTTCATCACCACGCCTCACATCCATAACATCCGACAGCTTCCATGATATTTTCGTAACTTTTTCTTTCTGTATCTCTTTCAAGGTTTTCACGTTCTAAATGCAGATTTATCCAATACACATCACAGTCCAACATGATTTCTGTTTCTGTAGGCTCACGTTTAGGACCTAGTTTAGGGCCTACATATCTCAGCTCTGCAATAGCGTCAACGACATCATTTCTGACAGCTTGTCCATCAGTCATTTTAATTCACCTCCAATATTTTAACAGCTACTTAAACAACTCCATACTCAGGTAACACCTCGCCATTTACATCTCTAATCTTTCCTGAGGTTAGAAAATTCTCCACTATCTCGCGAGAGTTTGTTCTAGCATCGGGAAATAGAGTGACAATCAATACATCCTTCCTATCGCGTGCGATTTTTCTCGCAGCAGCGTAGTTAAGCCCAGACGACGTTCCGACGTAATACCCCTTATCCCAAAGGTGGGCCGTCGCCTCAAACGCCTCTCTATCGCTCACTCCAACCCAGCCATCAATCAAATATTCGTTATCTTTTAATATCGTGGATTTCATCGATTCTTCAAAATTCCTTACGCCTTGTATATGATGCCCTTTCTGCGGCTGGACAGCGATGGCTTCAATCTCAGGATTTTGACTTTTCAAATAGCGCGCAGCACCGATTATTGTTCCGCCTGTGCCTGGCGCAAGTACAAGCGTTGTTAATTTCCCATCAGCTTGCCTCCAGATTTCAGGTCCAGTTGTCTCCTCGTGAGCACGTACGTTGTCCAAACTGCTGTACTGGTTTCTCCATGTGTATTTAGGATCCTCCAGCCACATATCTTGAACTTTTTTGATAGCTCCGTCATTTTCTCCCCTAGGACAGTAACCGCTGGGTACTACCTCCGAATAAGTAGCGCTTTCTCTAACCCTTTCGTAAGTTGTCTTGCCAACAACACTCGGCATCACGATATGCGTTTTAAGCCCCAGATGCGCACCGATTACCCCATACGCTATACCTAGGTTCCCAGAAGAGGCTTCGATATACACTCTATCAGAATCATCAAAGGGATCTATCTCCCCTCTTTCCAGAGGTCCAGTCAGCATATAAGCCGCAGTCCTGTCTTTTACAGAATGGCTGAAGGGGTTGCAACGTTCGTCTTTCGCAAATATATTATTCCCATTAACGGTATCGATACAATCTAATGGGGTATTACCAACACTTTCCTTGACATATTTTATTTTCGCAGTATATGTATCGTCAGCTATAGGCATCGCTAAAGATTTCAAAGTTGCAAACTCGTCCACCAGTCATTCCGACTCACCTCATGTTTTTTAGTTTGTAATTTAACCTCGTGAAAAATTGAGCGATTGAAGTTCGGGTGATTAGTAAGGTAAGAACTCTAACCGCTGCTTCAACAGCAGCAGTCGCAGCATGCGCTGCATTCACAACACCCACAGCAAAAACGTTCACCCATGTGTTTCGCCTTACGATTTTTATAGATGTCAAAACTTAAAAGCTTTATTTAAGCGCTTACAAATATCTCATTCCTGTGTCAGGCAGTAGCGTGACCACGGCTTTTCCCTCGCCGAAGCGCTTTGCAATCTTCGCCGCAGCCCACACGTTCGCGCCCGAAGAAACGCCCGCGCACAATCCTTCTTTTTTTGCAAGCAGTTTCATAAATCTTATCGCATCGTTATCGCTTACGAGCATTACTTCATCCACGAACCGAATGTTATCCGAAAGAATCTTCGGTACGAAACCCTCGCCTATTCCTTCAATCTTATGTGCTATTCCTTTTTTCACAGGCAGCGATTTTCCATAGAACATGTTGTAAAACGCAGGCACAGCCTTTGGCTCGACTGCGATTATCTTCGTTTTCGGGTTTTTCTTTTTCAAAACTTTCGCTACGCCGATGAGCGTACCGCCTGTGCCTATGCTTGCCACGAACGCGTCCACACGGCCAAGTTGCGCAAGCACCTCGCGGCCGAATTCCATGTGCGAACGTGGATTATCAGGATTTTCGAACTGGTTTAGCATCCACGTGCTCTTTCTTTTTGCAATCTGCTTTGCTTTTCCCACCACACCAGCCATACCTTTTCTGTCTGGCACAAGAACAAGCCTCGCCCCGAAGAACCGCATCATATCTTTCTTCTCGCCGCTCGTTCCTTCGGGCATAACAAGCACAGCTCTGTAACTCTTTGCAGCCGCAACCATCGCCACGGCCACACCAGTGTTGCCGCTCGTCGCTTCCACAATCGTGTAACCTTTCTTCAACTCTCCACGCTTCTCAGCTTCGCTTATGCAATACGCAGCCATAACATCCTTAACGCTGCCGCTCGGGTTTGTGAATTCGATTTTCGCGAAAATGCGTGCACAATTCTTTTTCCTGAATTTTGTCAGTTCAACTATCGGGTCTATTCCTATGGTATCGAGCACGGACTTTGGCGTTTTTTGCTGGATTGCGTTAGGAAGGCTCTTTACAGATTCAGGAGAGTTGGAACTGCCCATAAATTGTATTTGTTTTTGGAATAAGATTATGTTTCTTTCCTATGCACACCACGAAAATTAACGCTTCGCTTCATTTCTTCTTCGCAGTTTCCTTCTTCAGCTTCAGAAACTTCATCTCGTGCCCGCATTTGCCGCATTTTACATGGAACTTCTTCTTCGCTCCAGTTCCGCTGACGAGAGGCTCTCGCCAAGCTTCCTTTCTTCTTTCAGAGAATCCGCATTGCGGGCACGTGCATTCGACGAGCGCATCCGGCTCTTCCTTCAGCTTCATAATCTTAACTTTCCCTTTAACCTGCCCTGAGTTGTCCTCAAGATTACGCGTAGTTATGAATTCGAGCGCCATTTTTCCACGTTTTCAATTACTTAAGAGTAGGCTTTTTCTTCGGCCTGAGGCTATGGCTTCCGCATTTCCTGCATTTAATTTTTCCAAGTCGTATCTGTCTTGGATCTGCGCGGATTTTGCTTTTGCACACTTTGCACACAAAGACACGATGGAAAATCCTCTGCATAGCTTCAGGGTAAGTTTTCTTCACCATAATAACCGCTTCTTATTCTTTCAAATCTTGCTTTCTTATAGTTTTCGTTAGCAGTTTTCAGTAGCCTTTAGCTTCGCTTCTTCGCCCAAGGTCAATTACTTAATTTAAATTTAAATAGTATTTATTATGTTCAAACCGGAGATTCGCATTCTCGGCTTCGACGACGGCGCATTCGATTCAACCAGACGAGGGAAAAGGGAAAAACTAACTGCAAAGAATGAAACCGTTCCTGTAATCGGCATAATTTTCCGCGGAGGCAACTTCTTGGACGGCGCATTGCGTACAGACATCACAGTCGACGGATTAGATTCGACAGACAAGCTTATCGAACTCATAAACTCAACTCGGCACAAACAGCAGCTTCGAGTGATTATGATCGACGGCATAACTCTGGGCGGCTTCAACATAGTGGACATACACAAGCTGCACAAGCGCACAGGACTTCCTGTCATAGTCGTAAACCGCAAAATGCCCGATTTGCAACGCGTGCAGAAAGCTTTAAAAAACTTCGAGGATTATAAGAAAAGGTGGGAATTGATTAAACGAGCAGGAAAAATAAGAAACTGCAGTTTAAAAGAGGGAAAGAAGATATATTATCAATCCGTGGGTTTGGACGACGAAGAGACAGAGGAAATTTTGGCGTTGAGTTCGACGCACAGCTTCATACCCGAGCCGCTTCGTGTCGCACACTTGATTGCAACGGCAGTTGTGAAAGGTGAAAGTTTTGGTCGCGCGTGAAAACGAAGAAGAAAAATTTGATGAAAAGAAAATAAATTTTGGAGAAAAGAAAATGGCAGAGAAAAAATCCAGGGGAAAGTTGTCAGACCTTTTGCATGGAGGCGGCTTGTTGGGAACACTGTTTTACGTTTTTCTCGGCATAGGGCTTGCGCTTGTTGTCAAGCAGACAATGGTCTACGCCTTATCAAGCGACATGCCTGTCGTTGCCGTGGTGAGCCAGTCAATGCAGCACGATAATCCGGATCAGACATATTATTCATGGCTCGAACAGAAGATGGGTTACACGAAAGAATACATAAATTCCTGGCCTGTTCCTACTGGCTTCCTAGTTGGGGATATGCCGATTGTTCAGGGCGAAAGCGATTACATCGTTGGTGATATCATTGTTTATTCTGTGCCGAACCAAGAAGTTCCAATCATACATCGAATAATAAAAATAAACAGCGACGGCACATACCAAACAAAAGGAGATAACAACCTCAATCAACTTCCATACGAGTTCAGCGTGAGCAAGGAGCAGGTACATGGGAAAGTCTTGTTTGTGATACCGAAGCTCGGCTACTTCAAGGTTCTTACAACAAAAATATTTGGTGTGTCTTAGTGGGACACTACAGCGCCGACTGACACCATAGCGCCGACTAAATCTTTAAAATCGTTAAGCTTATAAGCGAGCTATGCATATTGAATTTGTTAATAAGAATCTGAACCAGTAATTACACGGATTACACGGTGAATTGAAAAAATGGAATTCTGCGAAAAATGCGGCAACATAATGATTGTCAAGAAAAGCGGGAGCAGGACGTATCTCTGCTGCACAAAATGCAAAAAGGAGAAGCCGCTGAAAAAGGAAAAGATTCTGATAGCTGGCTCGCTTCCTTCGAAAAAGAAGGAAATAGTAATTATGCAGAAAGGTGACGAAGAGATAGACCTGCCGAAAACGAAGATAATGTGCCCGAAGTGCGAGAATTCTGAGGCGTACTGGTGGATGCAGCAGACGCGCTCGGCAGACGAACCGCCGACGATATTCTACCGCTGCTGCAAATGCAACTACAGTTGGAGAAGCTACGGTTAGGATTTATTCAAATCGCTCTTATCAAGTTGCAGCTCGTGTCTACTTCTACAAAATGCTTAGCCGTTCCAATTCTGTAAGCAGAGCATTGATTAGTCGGATCGTCATCTACAGCCTGCCTTGGACTGTGCGCGACATCGCAAACCCAGCCTTCAGAGATCCTGCCTGGAGCCATGTTATTTGAGATGCACGGGCCGCTTGACAAATCCAGTCCAGAGTTCAGAGCCAGTTCGCAAAGCGATTCGCATTTGTTTTCCGCATCCTCAACACGCCAAACAGTACTAGGCCACGTATTTATAATGGAAGAATAAAGTACGGCAGCCAGCGCAATGATAACCAAAACAAACAAAATGATTTTTGCCGCAGTAGAGTCCGTAAACGGCAAATTCGAACTATTAGGTGACGAATTCGGCATGATTATTTATTCTCCTCGACTAATATTTAAATTTCTCAAAACAAACTAAATTTGAATGGTTTTCGTTTATTTGAGTGCTGCGTGTGTTTAAGTGATTGCATATGCTACCGGAAAGATACGTGCCGAGGAAGATTTCCAAAATAAGCAAGTCTGACAAGAAAGTCTCTGTTGTCGGAAAAATAACTGAAATAAAATCAGATCAAAGTTCTTTCATTTTGTCCGACGACGACAGCAACGTGGAAATAAATTTTGATAGCAGCGAAAGTTCGAACGACCGCGCGAACAACCGTGAAAGAATAGAAAGAGAAAACGGCAAGCTTGTCCGCGCGTTCTGCTCGCGCGAGGGCGACCTGCTCAAGCTCGACGTGCTGCAAAGCCTGGACGGATTAGACTTAAATTTATCAAAAACCGTTGATGAGTTATACGAAAAGGCTGGGATTTAGGTTTAGTTAACCCTAACAAACTTCGACAAATCTCGACGACTGGTGCTTTGATGGGATACGTAGAAAGATTGAAACGAGAAATAAATTACCCACTCGATTTTGCAAGAAATTGTCTCGAGGTTATGTTTCTAGAAAAGTTTCCAGAAAAAATAGAAGCAGCATCAAAACCTAAGTACGGGAGAGTGTGCGAATCTTATTGTAATATGAATGTGGGGATGTCGCGACTTGGTGCAGCGGTCTTGGCTGCGTGGGCGATTTATAACCTGTTCAACTATTTGAAGTAGCGAAATAAAATAAAACAAAAGGGAGAAGATTGAAATAAAATAAGATAAAAATAAAACAAAATAAAAACCGGTGTTAAAATGTTCAAAGCAACACTTGCTGACGTGGCACTTCTGCGCGAACCGATGACTTCAATCGCGGAGATAATAGACGAAGGAATTTTCCGTGTGACAAAGGAAGGATTGAGATTCACTGCTGCAGATCGTGCGATGGTTGCGGTTGTAGATTTCTTCCTCGCTGCTCCGGCTTTCGAGAAATACGAAGTCGACAATGAGCAGAACATAGGTTTGAACATTGCAAACTTTTTGTCTGTGATAAAGCGTGCCGGTGCTGGCGACAAGATTTCTTTCGACTTAAAAGACGCGAAGCTTCAGGTCGCGCTGGAGGGAACGAGCAAACGCCGCTTCCTTGTGCCGCTGCTGGACCTGAGCGCAGAGGAGATTCCGCCGATAGAGCAGCTTGATTTCAAGTCGAAAGTGCATCTGAAGACAGATGCACTGCAGAATGGGATAAGCGACGCCGAGATAATCGGGGACTCGATAATTTTTGAGATTTCACCGAGCAGATTTTACATGTTCTCGGAAGGCGATGTGAGCAGGTCGGAGCTAGAGCTTGAGAAAGGTGACGTGTCGCTGATTGAAATCAGCTCGCCTGACATTACAAAAGCAAGATACGCGCTCGACTATTTGAAAAGGATGATAAAGGCCGCTAAGATAGCAGACACGGTTACAATCGAGAACGGTTCAGACTACCCGATGCGTATAGTTTTCTGTGCTGGAGACAAAGTCAAGCTTTCATACATTCTTGCGCCACGCGTGACAGAGAGCTAAATAAGGATACACCACCTAGTGTAGTTACAAAATAATATAAAAGAAATAAAATTAATTTTAAAAAATGGTGAACAATTTTCCTTTTTATAAACAAGAGACTCCTTTCACCTGTTCGCTGGCGTGCTTGAGAATGATTCTAGAAGCTATCGGAAAAAAGTTTAGTGAAATTGAACTTTCAAAAATAGTTGAATTCAAACCTTTGAAAGGATTTTCTCCTAGAATGATGGAAAAGCTTCTTGAAATTGCAAATATCGACTACGAATATCACTTTGACTCATCTTTGCAAGAAATAGAGAAAAACGTTGAAAACAAGCTCTATCCAGTTGTGTTAGTCAATCCAAGTATTCTTTATGGTATTTCAGAAGAAGAACACGGGCACTATATAGTAATAAAAGATATTACCGAAGAAAAGATAATTATAAATGATCCAGACCAAGAGTATGGTGGAGAAAACAAGGAAATAAACTTGAAAAGGTTTGGTGAGGCATGGGAGAGTAGGCATAAGCTAATTTTTATAATAAAAGGTGAAAGAGGATGATTGACAAAGAAAATGTGTATAAGATTGTCGACAAGTATTTAATAGAATACGTCGGAAATTTGGTTGGGCCAGGAGACCCAATTTTTGATAACAAGATTAATGCTTGGATAGTTCCTATATTTCACAGGTCAAAGAACGCGACTTTCCCCTTGGCAGAAATTGTTCTTGATTCGAACGGCAACATAGTCTACGTCCCTACAGTAGAACAGTTGGAAGAAATAGGGAACAAAAAGTCCCCGAAATTCCCGCAGAAAGTTGAATTGAACCATTAAAAATATAAGACATTACAAAAAGTGAAATGATTGGGATTTGAACCCGCGCACAATGTATGCTATCCAATTTAACTTTTTTCTAAAATCTGAAAATAATCCATATCGCAGACAACGCCAAAAACAAAACAGCTAATCCGCCCGCATAAATCGAAATCGTTCCGCCGAAAATCCAATCTCTCAAGACTTCGCCCGCTAACAGAAGTCCGACAATCCAACGTATCAAACTTCCTGGGCTTGGCATAAAATCACTGACGCACTTTACAAAAGCGACCCTTACAATTTTATCTATCCACACGAATTAATAAAAAAGATGGTTTTATGAAAAACGCGCAGGTTGCAAAAATCCTTTACGAAATCGCGGACATGCTTGAGATGCAGGACGTGCAGTTCAAGCCGCAGGCTTACCGCCGCGCAGCACGCAACATCGAATCGCTGGCGAAGCCGATTGAAGACGTGGCAAAAGGCGGCGTGGAGGAGCTGATGAAAATACCCGGAGTTGGGGAAAGCATTGCTGAAAAAGTTGAAGAGATTGTCGCAACAGGCAGGCTGAAATATTACGAAGAACTGAAAAAGAAATTCCCGATTAAAATCGATGAGATGTTTACGGTCGAAGGATTGGGCCCGAAAAAGATTAGGCTTCTCTACAAAAAGCTTGGCATCAAGACTCTGGACGAGCTGGAAGCAGCGGCGAAAGCAGGCAAGCTGCGCAAGTTGCCTGGCATGGGCGAGAAGTCAGAAAAGCAGATTCTGGAAAGCATAGAGTTTGCAAGAGGGCGCGGACAGAGAGTGCTCCTTGGCCTTATACTGCCTGTCGCAGGCGAAATTAAAGAAAAAATGAAAGCGTCGAATTTGGTTGATGTGGTGGAAGTTGCAGGCTCGATACGCCGAATGAAAGAGACGATAGGTGACATAGACATACTTGCTGTCACGAAGCAGCATCAGCATCCTGCAAAAGTTATGGATTATTTTACGAGCTTGCCGAACGTCGATGCAATCGTTTCAAAAGGCCCAGCGCGAAGCACTGTGCGGCTGAAAGAGGGGATAGAGTGCGACTTGCGTGTTTTTGAGAAGCATCAGTTCGGAGCCGCGTTGATGTACTTCACAGGCTCTAAAGACCACAACATCGAGCTTCGCAAGGTAGCGATAAAGCACGGATGTAAACTGAACGAGTACGGGTTGTTCGACGTGAGAGGGAAAACAGAGAAACAAATCGCAGGCGCGACAGAAGAAGAAGTCTACAAAAAATTTGGAATGCAGTACGTTCCGCCGGAGATGCGTGAGAATACAGGCGAAATAGAGCTTGCACTGAAAAACAAGCTGCCGAAAATTATTGGATACGACGATGTGCGCGGAGACTTGCAGATGCACACGAAATGGAGCGACGGTCAAAACACAGTGGAGGAGATGTCGCGCGCAGCGAAAGCTCTCGGCTACGAATACATATGCATAAGTGATCATGTCGGAACTCTTCAGATAGCAGGCGGGTTGAATGCGAAAGAGCTGGCTCAGCAGAAGAAAGAGATAGAGAAAGCTCAGAAAAAAATTCCAGGCATAAAAATTTTGCAGGGCGCTGAGGTGAACATCTTGTCAAACGGAAAGCTGGACATGAAGGATTCTGTTTTGAAAGAATTGGACGTAGTTGTAGGCAGCATACACGGCGGGTTCCGCCAGAGCGGCGAACAAATCACGCACCGCATCGTTTCTGCGATGGAGAACGATAATGTTGACATAATCGCGCATCCTACAGGCAGGCAGATACAGAAGCGAAAGCCATATGAAGTCGACTTGGAAAAAGTTTTTGAGGTCGCGAAGCGAACAGGCACGTTGCTTGAGATAAACTCATATCCGGACCGCCTAGACCTGAACGCGGACAATGTCAGGCGCGCAGTCGAACTGGGCTGCAGGCTCGTAATCGACACGGACGCGCACAGTGCCGAGCATTTGAGATATATGCAGCTGGGCATTGCAACAGCGCGGCGCGGTTGGGCTGAGAAGAAAGATGTAGTAAATACTCTGCCGCTGAAGGAGATGATGAAAACTCTGAAGAAATAAACAACTAATCGAAATGGATTTAAGTTTATTATTTCAATCAAGATACTATGAGAACTGTATACCACGAGGCTCCTTTTCATGAATATGCTGGCTGTAATTTTGATGAAAGCAAACTTATAGAATTTTTATTAACACATTCAATCTCCCTCTCAAGTTATCGTTCTTTAATCTTCGACAAAAATAGAAGGATTGATTTAGGCTCGAGCTATATGGAAATTGCTGTAGAACAACCTTCCTCTGAGATTTTAAACGAATGCATTGATGACTACCTAAAAAATAGGCCGGACTCGAACATTGTGCACAAAAGTAAAATACACGAATTGATTTATTCTAGTTCTGATGGCTCTTTGTCATTAGATTTCTTGGTTGACGGGGTCCGTTTGGATGTCGCGTCCGGGTCTGGATCTGGGGATGTCTATACGGCGACTTTTAAAAATAATCGCCAATTGGAAAAAGCAGCGAAGGGTTGGTCGAACGTTGCTACAAGCTTAGGGTTTGAGCCATTGCCGCTTCAAAGCTTTGCACTAGAAGACGGTTGCAATGCGTTGAAATTGTGTACAAGACTTAAACAAATTGGGCAAGAATCTGTGACGCCTTATATCGCCGACACCCTTTTGAAAATTAAAGAGCCCGTATCCAAGACAGTGATAAGTTCTGAGCATTCTCGACTTTTTGTAAAGCCAGAAGAAATAACATATAGGCCTATCTTAACAAAAGGAAATACTTTTAATGAAAAAGATGTCAGACGTGCTCTTTCTATGTTGGGCGAGGTAAAGGAGCCGCGCGTCAGATGGGGGGTTGAAGTCGAAACATTTCGGGATGTTTTGAGAGAATATTATTTGGCGCATAAGGGTACTTTTAATGCAATCGGATATGGGTCCATAGCTCCTGGTTTTGGAACAGTATTAGGTCTGCTTAGCGCCTTATACACAGACACAAATCCACTGCCAGTGGTAGAGGCGGGCGGTGCAACTGGGTTGGTCGTCGACGCTTTAGTAGTCGGTGGCATCTACTTAAGTGGAAGAGTAAAAGAGCGAAAAGAACAAAAAAGAGAAGAAGAGCGAAAAGCCCGTGAAAGGTTCGCTGAGATTGCCAGGGAGGAAGGCCACTTGAAAAGGCCAGAGGGCTTTTGCGTAATTGCCTCAACAGAAGGTTGTGTTCTAAAAGCAGCCAAAGTGAAAAGTAAAGAAACTAAAGAATAAATTCATATTGAAAGAATCTCTTTTACTTACAGCAATCCTGCTATGCAAAGTTTGGCGAAAGCGATAGCGCAGGTTAGGTTGAAAGGCGGTTGAATGGACGAGGGAACGATAATATTCATTGTAATGGTTATCACGATAATAATCTTGTTCATAGCAAAAATGATTGGAATATGGTAAGCACATGAACGACGAACAGACAGCACAAAAAATTGCGAAAAGAAAGAATTGGAAAAGATACCGGCACCGTTCTTAAAACTAATGAAGAAAAATTTGGAAAATAGAAGTATGGTAGAGGATAAATAAATAGACTTAAAATATTGAAACTATGAGAATTACAAACAAAACAATTATTGCTTTGATTGTTATTGTAGCTAGTGCTCAATTAGGCGACTACCTTCCTATTAATGTCAAAGGTGTAGCAATAGGTGGTATAATCGTTGGAATTACTTTTTTCATTTTTCAGTCAGTCTTAGACATAAACAGAGAACGATTTTTACCTATGCTAAAACTCTTAAGGAAAAATCTAGTACCCACTATAATTTTTACTATAATTGAACTTTTTCTTGGTTATACCCTTGTTTTTCCAATTCCAACGAATATAGTTGAACAATGGATAATTAGATATTCAATTTTTTCTGTATGGATGTTAAGTGCTTTTTATAGAATTGTGATAGAAGCTACACCAGAACTTCTAAAAATAGATTTGAACGATGCCGAGAAATTCTATACTGCATTTAGTAGAACAAGAGTATTTTATTACTTCCTGCTTGTATTTTTTACATTGAGGTTATATGTTTTGGAAGGATTATCGGCAGAACAAGTATTCGCATCAATGGGAATTTTATCTATTTTTACATTGCCCATACTATTTTTAACTTTTTATGTTCCTTATGCTCCATCACAAATAAATTGGTTTTTTTCTTCACTATTCGACAAGAAAAAATTGAAATTGAATTTGAAAATACTGCAGTATATCTATCAAAATAGAACTGCAACTTTAGAAGAACTAAAAAACTATACAAATCAAGAAGATTTGATTCTAAAACGCACATTGTATAAACTATTAAGACAACATTTTCTTAAATTTGATAATGAATCTAAAAGATTTTCATTCCATGAATGGTTTCAACTGAAACAGAATATCAAGTTTTACTCTTGATTTTTTATGAAAGTTCCTAAATTTCTGGGAGATATCTATATCCCTACACATGTGTGCGTCCATTCGAATTTGAACCTCTTATTTTAATTAAATTAAAATTTTTAGCTAGAACTGTTAAAACAAGAAAATTTAACTCTGAAAATTTTTATCTATTTAATAAAAATCGGTGTTTGATCTGTATCATACGGCACGCTTGTTTTGAATGGAACTTAAAGTAAAAAAACAACATGCCAAATATACGCCAGAAAATCGAAAACATAAGGCTTTTATCCTTCAAAAGAACCAATTTTATTTATGAAGTCCTCAGTATGACCTTATGGGTAACCATGAGGGAATACTGAGTATATTTATCGCCATATTTCTTAATTTATAATATGCCTAGGGAAGAAGCTATAAAAGCTATAATATTTATCGATGGAAACAACTTTTACCACAATGTTAAGAAAATAGATATTCGCCCAAGTAAAATTAATTTTCCTAAAGTAACTGAGATGCTTTGTAAAAAATTTAATTTAGAAAAGAAAGGTGTACACTACTATAATTCTGTTCCTAATATAAAGACTATAGGAGAAGAAAATTACTACAAACATATGTCTTTTTTAAGTGACTTAGAAAAATCGGGCATTAAAGTTCATACGAGAAAACTTCAACATTTATCCAATATCGAATTAATAACAAAGAAAGTTAGTCAGTTACAAAAACTCAAAATTTGTGATAACTGTAAACCTATTGTAACACAAAACTGTATAGATTGTGTAGGCTCTTTTGAAGAACACGAAAAGGGAATAGACGTCATGATTGTGGTTGATATGATACAGTTAGCTCTTAAAAATGAATACGATGTTGGAGTTCTTATTTCAGGAGACGCAGATTTCATTCCTGCTTTAGATTTGATAAAAAAGAATTGGAAAAGAGTAATAGTTGCTTTTGTAAGTGCTGGTTTTTCTAGAGAGCTAAGACAAACTCAGGAATACACATATTTAGATGAAATTATTTTCTCGTCATTGAAAGAATAATTCTTTTTCCCCAGAATTAAAGCGTCTCCAAAAAACATTTTGTACGTATAAAAATAAAATTTAAATTTGCAAAATTATCTCGCAGAAATTTATCGTTTTTATTTTTTCTTCTTTTTGTGTTTGCTTTTCTCCCTTCTGAACACGCCCTTAATTTCTTTTATTCTATTTATGCCTCTTATGCGCGCCTTTATGCTCTCGCCTGCTCTGCCCAACGCCTTTCGCAATGCCTTTGCTCTGCTTGGCTGTTCTGCCTTTCTTTTCACAATCGGCTCTATGCCATACTTCCTATATTCTTTATATTCTTCGTACCCTTCCCCACGCTCGTCCATCTCTTCAGCTTTTTCCATCTCCGCAGCTTCCTCCAACTCCTCAAAGTCCTGCTCGGCCTGTCCGCTCAAAGCCTCCTCCGTCCCTATTCCAGTTATTCCAGTAACTCCAGTAACCCCGGCAACCCTCGAAGCTATGCTCAGCAGGTATTTGCAGCTCGGCGCTTTCGACTTGTACCAAAGTATCGGCACGCCTTCTGCTGTGCTGTCCATGATGTTCTCGTCGAATGGCACGACTCCGAGAACAGGCATGTGGAAAAGCTCTTCTGCCCTGCTCGGCGTTATTTCATGGTCTTTCCCACGCACCATGTTGAGAACCATACCGAATTTCTTGTGGCCGAGAACGCGGGCAACCTCGTCGCACCTTGCAACATCCATTATGTTCGGCGCCGTTGGTGTGGTTACAAAAATTATTTCGTTCGCTGCATTCAGCACACCAATCGCCTCCCTGCCAAGCCCGGGCGCTGAGTCAAGAATTATGAACTCAAACTTCCCGGAAGCAGCAAGCTTCTTCGTTATCTTGTCCAAATCTTTCATATCCACGTTTTTCAAATCTTCGAATCTTTCGGATGCAGGAATAAACATCACTCCGTTATGGTCAAGCGGGGCAAACTGCGCATCCACATCGCCCGCGAAAACGTTGTTCAGTGTTGTGGAGAAATTCTGGACTCCGAGATAATAGCTAAGATGCGGCGTTGTAACGTTGCAGTCGACGACTACAACTTTTTTGCCAAGCATAGTCAGCGCAATCGCAAGGTTTGCAGAGAAACTAGTCTTCCCTACGCCTCCTTTGCCGGACACGATGCCGATGATTCTTGTTCCTGCAGGAGTTTGGTCGATAGGCTGACCCGCAGGTTGATTGGTGAACTGATCCAAGTTGCTGGATCTGTAGTTGCTTTCGTTGAATCCTTCCCCTTCTTCTGGCATAATTCTATTTGAGAATTTTGGTTATAAATATACGACGTATTTGATTTGATAAATCACAAAATCGAGTATGGTTGATTAATTATTTTGCTGATTAAGCCGACTGATTGTTTTTATAATTTCGAGCTACACTTTCTTTTAACTTAAGCAACTCGCGCAGCGTTATGTATTCATTCAACCTTCCATCTGCGTATGATAGAATTATTTCTTTCAGCTCGATTGGGATAGAAAGATTACTATAAAAATCTCTCAAAACTTTTTTGGGTAACCTTTCTACTCTCATTACAGCCATTTCAATGACTTTTTCTGAAATCATAGACTAGAAATATGGCGACCAGTCTTTTTAAACGTATTACATTTCTGCCTTGCTTTCACAACAGCACAGACAAGATTACAGGCGCAAACGCGGAGAACAGCACAAAATTCAGCGCGAAGTTCGAACCGCTCCATACGAGTTCCTCAAAAAAGTCGTTGAGCATCAGACTCCCCAGACCGCCAGTAATCAGATTATACAAAAGCGAAAGCATCACTCCGAATACAGCTATATCAGTGCCTACCGCCCCGAAAGACGAAGCATAGCCTGCAATCAGCCCAATCACGCCCATTGCTGGGATGCAGTATGCGACGTAAGGCCCGAGGTTTCTTGTAAGCACAAAATGCAGCATCAGCAGAACGATGCCCATGACAGCCCCGGCTAGCGGGCCGTATACAACTCCGGCAAGGACGGTTATGAAGGTGACAAGCTCCAGTCCGATTTTTTTCAGATCAAGCTCGCCGACAAAGAACGCGACAACAAGCTCTGCAACAATCAACAAGGCAAACACAAAGTGGCTGAACAATCCAGTGGCGAACGACAGCATCGCCGTTCCGGCAATAAGTATAAGCGCAGACTTCTTCCTGTTCTTTCTGGCGAAATTCAGCGCGTCAAGAAACACACCAAAGATATCGAATGCCATAAAAAAGATTTCAGTTGCGAACAATTTAAATAGAATTGCAGATATGTTATTTATCGGCTAGTTTCCGAGATGAGCCGGAGTCGCCTAATCCGGTATGGCACAGGCCCGGAAAGCCTGCGCTCGCAAGAGCTTGTGGGTTCAAATCCCACCTCCGGCGTTGATTTATTATTTTGAAAGCTTGTAGCGGAATTTTATTAAGGTTTACGCCAGAATTAAGAATCGAATCACTGTCTGATTGCCAAATACACTTTAGCATGCAAGTCTTTGAACGGAACCTTGAACACTACTCTATCCGAGTTGCTGTTTGCATACGGGTTCTGCAACAACAGGCCCGAATCGTCCACCACCTCATTTGCCATTTTGCCCGCGTTGTACACCCATCCTTCTGTGGTTGCATTTACTTCTGGCCACTCGGATGTAGCGGCTAAGCTGCCCAATCTGAACTCGGGAGACTGCGAAGTTGTGGCCGCTGTTCTATTCTGGAAGCCGAATTTCATACTCTGATTCGTAGCCGATACGCCAGCAAATATCTTGTTTATGACATATTGTTGGCCAATCGTCACGTTCAAGTGGAATGTCGCGTCTCCAGCATTGCCGTAAGACAGCTTGAAATCGTAATCGAGCTGTGTCTTCGCACCACTTGCGTTTGTAAAGTTAATCAGTTTGCTTCTGTATTCGCCTGTTGATGTAGCATCCTCGGCATCGAAAGTACCGTTTACCAGTATTTTCGACTTGGTGCTGTCCCAGAATCCTATCATCGCCACATCATGGCCGGCAGACCTACTATAGTTGAAAAGCACATAGGCTTTATCGTAGCCTGTATTAGCTATGCTTACTATAGATCCGGATATATCAGAGCTGATTACCAAACCATTGAGGTTTCCAAAGGCCTGGGTGTCAGCGCTGTAGTTGTACGCGGATATCGTGCCGCCTATTGGCGCGATAGTAATGGTGGCGAATGTATCCGTGTTCCAGCCTTCGAAGCCTAGCTCTCCATAACCGTTGGGTAAGAATACTTTTTCCCCAGCGCCTAAGTACTTGGTCCTGGCCGGCTTATATACGACCTCGATTACATCACCAGCAGCTATCGATCCTGCTGTTCCTCCGAACGAAGTTGTGCCGCTGATTGTGTTCGTTCCGACTTGGATTCCCCATTCGGTCTCGCCTGGGAATCTGTCGCTGGCTGTGCCCGTCGATGTCACATCGGCTGTGTTATCGTACGTCTTTGTTATGCCTTCACTTGTCGAACCAACAACTAGGTCCGCACCGACTATTGTTCCATCCTGCAACGCCCTAACAGCTGTTATCATTACTGTTAGTCCAGTTGCAGCCGATTGTTTGTTGTCGCCCTTGTTTATTAACATCGTGTCAACGATGTTTCCATTTTTGTCTTTGATTATTATTCTGGCCCAACTATTGTCGCTTCCTAGATCGGAATAGACAAAATAGTCGCCATATGTAACTGGCGTCGTGGCTGTGGCTGTCCCAATCGAACCTGTTAACACCTTTACCTGATTGCTGTCACAACCCACTATCAAGAAGTCCTTATCTAGCAACTTTATGTTTATAGGATATGTATAGTTCGGATTAGATACACTTCCCGTGCCTGACAAAGCACTATCGAATACGAGCTGGTATTTGATGTCCCCAGATTCGACGACCATCTTTTCTGTTCCGTTGGCATTACTTAGTGCCAAGCTGTGTCTCATTGCTACGCCACCTAAATCTACCTGTTCATGGAAGTCATAACTGTTCCCTCTCCAATAGAAGATGCTGTCTTCGAGTCCCGCACAGTTTCCATTCTTTATCACGCCGCTGGCCGGGAAGGTTGCCGAAAGATCTCCGTATAATGGTACATTATCTTTTTCGATGCATTTTGTGACCGGACCTGGTATGGTTGTGGTTGTCGAGGAAGTCGTGGATGTTGTTGAGGTTACGGTCGTTGATGTCGTGGTGGTTGTGCTTGGAGGTTGTCCTACGTTAAACCACACAAATGCCCTACCCTCGTTGCCTGCCTCGTCTGTGGCGAGGAAGGTTACATTGTATACGCCATCTCTGAAATAAGATGTTCTGTCGTAAATATCGCAATTACTGCACAATCTTGTAAACGAATCTCCATTTACCGATCTCAGCAGCTCGACCTCCTCGCTGACACTTATGTTCAATCTAACATAGCGTGAATTGTATGTATCATTTAACGGCGAATTTATAGTTACTGTAGGAATTGTATTATCTACGATTACAGAATAAATTTTTGAAGTATCGTTATGGAGAAAACTATTAACAACAAAATAATACTGAATAGTTTGATTGTCAAAATCAGTCAGATTAACAGTAAGTGTGCATTCTTGCCTACTACCCCAAGGACAACCATATTTTGTGTAGTTATAAAACAAGCCATCCTTTCCATAAAATAGGGTCACATTCATTACTATATCTTCATCATATTCTACAGTAAAGTTAGCTATACCTTTTACATAATCCTCGTCTTTAGGGCTAATTTTCCTGATATATGGCTCCTTATTATCCACCCCAAAAATAATGAAACCAAAACCTTCGTTTCCCCCTTTATCTGTCGCTTTGATAGTTATATTATGAACTCCATCATCGTAACTCGAACTTCTTTCATATGAATCACAATTTCTACAAAGACTTCTAAATCTTTCACCATCCTCAGATTTCTCTAATTTTGTTATATTTTCACTAAGAGAAACGGATAATGGGACCTCTCTGTTTTCATAAACTTGCATTAAAGGTGAGTTTATTGTAACAACAGGAATTGAGCTATCAACAATGACATTATACATTTTTGAAGAAACATTTCTTATGGCATCCCAAATAACAAAATAGTAACTAAACTCTTGGCCATCGTAAGGTGACAAATCAAGCGTAGCAGAACATTCTTGTTTTCTTCCCGAAGGACAATTTATCAACTGATGCTCAGTAGTAGGACTAGCATTTAAATATAATGTTATATTTTTAAGATAGTCTTCTGTATATTTTACTGTAAAGTTAACAAGCCCTTTTACATATTCTTTATTTTTTGGATTTGTCTCAATTATACTTGGTTCTTTTGTATCTACAGAGAAATTTACACTTTGATTCGTACTACTATCATCATAATTGATTGCTTTGATAACTAACTCATTATAGCCTTCCCTTGCATAATCTGTGTAAGTAGTTGAATTACAATCAGAACATTCCTTTGAAAATCTTTCGCCATTCAGAGATGCAAAGATGTACTTTACTTTTTGGTTAAGTGTTACATTTACTAAAATCTTTTGCTTATCATAAGTGATGTTCAAAGGAGAATGGATTGTTATTTCTGACGATTTTAACAACCAATCTGCAACCTTTTTCATTATCAAGTTTCGAGTGTTTGTATCATTTATCGCTTCAAAGCCGAATGCAAAATAAACCACTTTGTATGTACCAGTGTCTACTTTAAGCGCACCTGTACCAGAAGATAAAATACCACTTGAGCCATACTCTTTTGTTTTGTTTAAACTCTCTCTAACTGTAGAAGGTAATTCTTCAAGGGTTGGAGGGGATGTTTTTGGGACTGAAGACAAATTATTATAAAAGAAGATAGATTCTGCCGGTGATATTACATCAATTTCATCGGGCCACCATTGATTGTTAGCACCATCTCCTCCCAATATTCCAATAGAAACATTGTTTGTTATAGGATCATTGGAAACGCCATACAATGAATAAAGATTTGTATTATCCTGGACAAATGAAGCATGAAGATAATTTTGGTAAAAGTTTGTATTGTTTAGATAAAAACCTAAATCTTGTCCAGAAATGAAAAGTGTTCCTCCTTTGTTTAGAAACTGTATTAAACTTGACTGTTGGTTTGTGTTTGGTACTTTCCACAAAGGACTTGACCAGATAATTAATTTAAAAGAATTTATTGTATCATTACTAATTTCTCCTCTCAAATCAAAATCCCATAGATTGTACTTATAACCGATTGAAGTCAGAGCATTTTTATAATAATTTATATAAGAAGTGTACATCGAATCATCAACTAGCAATATCTTTGAAGTAGGTAAAAATGGAATAGTAGTGAATCTATCTAGATTGCCATAAGTTTTTGTATTCTCAAAAGTATCGGCTGCCGTGAAATCAACATAATAATCCCTCTCATCTAGAGTTGTTGTCCATGAATTTCCATATACTCCATCATTAGCATACCCATCGTTATGTTTGCCATCATCATATAATTGGACTGTATCTATTACAGTTCCATATGGGCTTTCTATTTTTGCATATACCGAAGAAACACCAGATGGGTCATATGCAATTACTTTTATTATAGCAGGACTTCCTGCTTGGACATAGCCAACACCATAATCTGAAACCCACACACTTGGAGGATTGGTGTCATTTATGATGCTTAATTTATAATCTTCTACTTCACCGTACTGAGCATTTTCACAAGGTACAGGAGCGTTACCGTACTTTAGGTATATTCTCATTCTTATTTCTGTGGGTGCTGCATCATTAGGAATAATGAAAGTCTTACTGAATGTGTGAGTCCCGTTAAATGTATAAGAACCTAAATCTATTTTCTCATCATCAGTAAAGTTTTTGTCATTATTAAAATCAATCCATGCATTTACATATTCCGTGTAATTTCCTACAGTGTGCCCATCAACATAAAGTGTGTAAAAGTTACCTTTACTTAATGTACTGAGAACAGTATCGGTGAAGTCGCTGTACGTTGAGCTGCCAGATGTTTTTTCATTTCCATTCAACGATACTTTTGTGATGTATTCCATGTTAGCGTTATTAGTTGAAGCGGAGCAGTACAAATCACGCGTTGTTTCCAAATACAACCAATCAACATTAACAGAGTCTCCGAAGCACCAACTACAAGAAAGATGGTAATATTTTGTTTGTATGTTACCAGAAGAAATGTATTTGGAACATTCACTCTTAGAGTTGCATAAATTGTATTTCATCAGATAAAATTTTGAATCAGGTACAGTGTCTAAACTGCTCCAGTGGTTATTATTTTGATCCCAATAACTAAAACTAAAATCTTTTTTTGATTGTGCTCGATGGTTGGCAATTAAATCTATTGAAGTAATGTTAGTCGATGCTGGTTTGTTAAAGGTAAATGTTGCATTTAAGCCTTTACACGAAAGAAGAAAGCAGTCTTCAGAGAGTGTCATGTATATTCCATCTTTATAATAAGTATCTTCCAATATTCCAGATTTACTTCCAACAGATATTTGCACATCACTTGCTTTTACATCTTCTGATGGATTTTTCGATAAATCGATATAACTTATGCCACGATTACCTATATCACATTCACCATAACCTAATTTAAAGTAACCTTGGTCGTAATGTGCTCTATATCCAATTCCCCAACTGTTCTTAATTATCCAATAACCATCAATGTCATTGTAACCAACGATAACTATTGCATGTGCAGTTTTTGGTGCAGGGTATTCGGAGCTATTTTCGTCGCATCGATAAATGTCACCATCCCAATATCCAGAATAAAACATTCCTGCTGGAAGTGGTCCTTTCTCGATAAGATAAGTTTTGATGTCATCATCGCTAACATATCCATTAAAAGAAGTTACATCATCTATTTTCCATAATCTTTTATTCCAAGTTGTGCATTTATTTGAGCAAGGTTCGTCCGTTCCGCTATCTTTAAAACAAGTATCATCAGTAACCCCGTTATTTTTTATGTAATTTAAAGCCCACTCTTCACTACCGCCATATCTACAACTTCCAGCACCACTACAAGACACTAGGTACTGCTCTGAAAGGTCTACATCGAAATGAGGATCGTTCCTAGCAATTTTAATCTTTGCTTCAATGCCACCATTAGCTGAATATGCCCAACAATTTCCACAAAGTTGCTGTTTAACTAGAGTGAGCCAATTGGCTCCGTTGTAATCTCTCCAATCAAAGCTTGATGGCAATGAGCTTGAAGACAGCAATTCAATGTCTCTTGTTCTTAAAGAATTTTTATTTTCACTGATATCATTACTTTTTACATTCAACTCGGATTGTTGGTTTCTAATCTTTTCATCTAAATTCATCAAATCTTTCATTTTTCTTTTGATTTTCATTTCATTTAATGTCTTTATATTCGAAGATTTTATTGAAGCATTAGAAGAATTACCTTCCTTTAATATACAAACAGCATAATCAGGAGAATAAGGATCTTTACCATCACTTATAGTTTCTATATCATAACCATTTTTAGCACAGTAAGAATATTCTTTACCAACTTTTCCTTCGTAAAAATCCCAAGCAATGAATTCTGTAACATTTTCCTCTACAACACAAACTCCATATTCGCCCAATTCTGTTCTATTTATTTTTATTTTATAACCCATCTCTTCACAATAAACAACAGATGGATCCTGAATGCCTGAAGTATTGTCGCTTAATGAAACAAAAGTAATAAAAATCAAAATTAAAATTATCCATATTTTTTTATTCTTTATCATTTAACTTTTCACCTCAAACATTTTCCTTTAAAGTTATCCCATTCATAGCATACAATGCCATTTGATAATGTACAAACAGCACATTCTGGAGTAAACACACAGCTTTTATTTGTAATATTTATTTTTCCACCATGTTGTTCACAATAAGTATATTTCTGTCCACATTTTCCATTGAAAAAATCCCAAGCAATGCACTCGTTTCCATTTGGTAAAATACAAACAGCATATTCTCCTCCACCATATTTTCCTGTATAATTAGTTTTCACATTGATTTTATAACCTAATCCTTCACAATAAACAACAGACGGATCTGATATGCTGGTTTGATTATCTGAAGGAATTATTTTTGGTAAATATTGTGATAGATAAACGACTAAAATAATTCCGATTAATAAGACTAAAAAAATTAATTTTTTCACACTCGCCACCATTTACTTTAAAGGATATTAAAAATTTAAGGAGGATTCAAGTTCTCTCAAATAGAAGTACCACTTCTTAGTAATACCTTACAACTTTTGTAATTTAGCACTAGCTTTTGAACCTACAAAATTGATATAACATCTCAACACCAAGTCTCGGCGTTGATTTTTATTCCTTACACTCTCTATAGAATGAAAAAACCCTTAACATTTACTTACGGCCTAACTACAGAACAAAATTAAAATAAAATTAAAAAATTTTCAAATTAAACCGAATTTTCCAAGGAAATTAATCCAAGTATATTTCTTATGTTGTTTATGCTGGAACGTCAGCACTCAATATTTCTTGTGCTTTGGGTAACATTCCCTGCAATACACGGGTCTTCCTTCAGTAGGTTTGAAAGGAACTTCAGTTTCCTTTCCGCAATCTGCGCAAATTGCTTTGTGCATTTCACGTGGACCGCCAAATCCGCCTCTACTTCCGAAGCCTCCGCGTTCTCTGAATGCCATTTATATATTCACCTGTTTTTAATACGCCTTTAGTGCTTTTTAGTGCACTATCAACGCTTTTTATTTTCAAACGAAAGCATGAGCCTTCGTTTAAAGATATACAACGGATTGCTACGACTTGTTAAGGAGTAGAATCCTTGTACACTTTAGATTTTTTTATAAAAGCAAGTATATAAATATGTGTTTAAACATGTGTTTTTGCGTTTTTTCGTAGGATAAATGGTGAAATAAATGGAAGAAAAGAAAGAGAGGCAGCTGGCCAAGCTGGTCGTATACGTATTTTTGGAGCGCAACGGAAAACACGGAAAAGAAATACTTCTCGGCAGGCGTAAGAATGCTTTTGGCGAGGGGCATTATTCACTTCCTGCTGGCCATATAGAAAAAGGCGAGACTGTTCTCGAGTGTGCGAAGAGGGAGCTGTTTGAAGAGACTGGGATAAAAGTAAAATCTGACGAATTCGAGTTTGTCGGCGTGAGGTTGATAGAGCCGTATATGCTGAACGGGGTTATGGCAGACCTTTACGTTGCGTTTGCTGTGAAACCGAAGAATTGGGAGGGCGAACCGAAGCTGATGGAGCCTGAAAAGAACGAAGTCTGGGAGTGGCATTCGATTGACAAGTTACCAGAGCCGATGTTTCCGCCTGTTCCAATGCTTATAGAGTTGATAAAAAAGTCTGTGAATTTTATCGATTAAGTCATCTTACCAATTAGTCATTCACAAAATTTTATACAATATTATCGTCGTACCATCCATTATAACATCTTCAACGCTTCCTAGGAAGCACGACATTGCGAATATCTGTGCATATGCGAGCAGGCTGTTTATTATCGTGAAGTTATTCTGGAGAATTTCGAACGATACAGAAACAGCGAACATCACAATCTTCGGCAGGTGTCGTAAGTACTTGTAGTATCTGCTATTTTCATCTGCGACTAAAAACTTTTTTCTCAGTCTGTCCAAGACCAATAATCCTGCGTAAACGATCGGCCCTCGGATTGCCTCGTCAAGTTGAAAAATCTCTGTGGAAAGGCAGTCATTCGGCAGAAAGAAGTTTGTCAAAAACCTGAAGCTTATGCCCACAGCGAAAGCTAAAGCCCAACAGATTAGAAAATTTTTAACTCTATCAGCATGAAATAAACTCAGAATCTGCATAGATCTTCTACCCGACCGAAGTTTTAGTTTTTATCAACCAGAGCTTTCACAATGTCAGCCCGTGCTATAATTCCTACAAGCTTCCCCACAGACACAACAGGCAAACGGTTGACGTCGTACTTGTCCATCTTCTCCGCTGCGTCGAGAATGCTATCTTCAGGCGAAATTGAGACGACACGATCGCTCATAACATCCTTTATCTTTATCTTCGACAGTTTCTCGAGGTCTTTCTTGAAATCGAACCTTGATTTTCCGAGGCGGAGCAGGTTGAAAATTATTAACGTCATCGATGTTGAGTTTAGGTCCATAGAAAGATGCTTTGAACACAGGTTGTTGCCCACGAATTTGACAATATCAGACTCAGACACGATGCCCAAGATTTTTTTGCTTTTGGTCGACGAAACGACCGGAGCACCGGATATGCGGTGTTTGCAGAAAACTTTTGCAGCTTTGAATATCGTGTCGCTTGGCTTGAAGTAAACCACACGCCGGCTCATGAAATCTTTTACTTTTTTCATGGAACTCTAAAATTATTTTGTTTTTCAGGGATTTAGATTTGTTTCGTTTTTGCGCCTTTTTGCGTTGTCTGGTTTTGTCAAGATTCTAAATGTATACTACAAAATATATTTTACAGTATATGTTTAGAATTCTTACAAAACCAAATCAAACTTCACAGAACCATCGGCACAACTCTCATCTCAGTGTATCTTAGCGCCCGCAGACACTTCCTTCTCAGGCACAAGCAGAATCGGCACGCCGTCTTCTTCTTCCGCAGCGAATATCATACATTGCGACTCGACGCCCATGAATTTCTTTCGCTCGAGATTGAGAATGAACATGTATTCCTTGCCGACCATCTGCTCTGGTTTGTACCACTTTGCCAAACCTGATACAGCCTGAAGCTTCTGGTCTCCGAAGTCTACAATCAGCCTCAGCAGATTGTCCGAGCCCGGTACGCGCTCCGCTGTCTCGACTCTGCCGATTCGCAGGTCGAGCTTCTGGAAATCCTTGAAACTGATTTCGTTTATCATCTTTTCCGATTTGGTTGATTCTTCTGTTTTTGACATAGATACAAATTTGGAAAAACAAAGCATAAATCTGTTACTGTTAATCTGTTTTATTATGTCTGCTAATACAGTTAAATCGAATGTCCAAGAACCGCCAGCTGATGTATTGGCCGAACCTGACTTTATAATAGTATCCACCTTTGGAAAACCTAATGTTGTCGAAAGAAAGTTCATGAATGGTATCCATGAGGTTTGTCGCGATTTGGAGTATTCTTCAAGATTAGAGCGTAATATAAATCATAAGCTTAGAAAATATCACAGCGAAAGAAGGTTTTTGCCAGCAGGGTTTATAAGAAATTTCAGTTTGAAATTTACACACCTCCAGTATGGAAAAGACAAAAATGATATAACACTAGACTCGAATAAGTCTACGGGTTTGATATTTGCACCTTGGGCAAAAGCTGGTTATATACCAGTATTTTACCAGCATTCAGGTTTTGACGAGAGTGAGATAAGATTGCCTGTTGCTCTGGACATAGACATATACCCAGAAGAACGTATCGTGAATTGTGCAGGATCTTGGCAATCGCCAATTAAATGCGAACCTCCGGATGAAGAATACACTTTGCAGGAGGTCTTAAACGCCTTACAGTACATTCAGATGATTTCAGTGTATAAGCCTGAATATGGTTATCGCAAATTACATGAAAATGAAATCATACTTTTCCCGATATGGGGATAATTCGATTATGTACCAACTCATTACAGATTATTTTACTCAATCTTCTTGAACAACGGCTCTATTTCGCCGATTTTGTGTCCAGATTTTATCAGCAGCTTATCAACATCATCCAACTTCTTCGCATGAACGTTTCCTTCGAGAGCCAGCTGCGACCACAGCTTTTCGCATGTGAACGGAAGGAAAGGCCACAAAAGGACAGCCAGAGCACGGACGATGTTTGCTGACACGTACAGCGCATTCGTGCAGTCTTCCGGATCTCGCTTCAAAGTCTCCCACGGCTTTTTGCTCTGGAAATAGCGGTTGCCTTCTGTTGCGAGCTCCAGCACTGCCTGCAGAGCTTCGCGCAGTTTGAAATCTTCCATGTACGCCCTAGTTTTTTCTTTTATTTTGCCGATTTTTGCAACCATTTCTTTGTCTTCTTTTTTCAGCTCGTCCGGTTCGGGAACGACGGAGTTGAAGCTCGCCTTGAGGAAGCTGAGAACGCGGTATACAAAATTGCCAAAATTAGCGATTAATTCTCCGTTCGTCTTTTCGATAAGTCGCGCTTCGGAGAAGTCGCCGTCCTCAAAAGTCGGAATTTCATTTATCAAGTAGTACCTCAAAACGTCTACTCCATATTTCTTAATGATTTCCATCGGGTCGACTACGTTGCCCAGACTCTTGCTCATCTTCTGTCCTTCTACCGTAATAAAACCATGGACCATTACTGTTTTTGGTAACTGTAGACCAAGAGCCATTAATATAGAACCCCATATCACTGTATGATGCCACACTATGTCCTTGCCAATAAGATGCACATCAGCAGGCCAAAATTTCTTGAATTTTTCGTCATCAGGGTAACCTAATATTGAAATATAATTTAACAAAGCATCCAGCCAGACGTACTGGACGTGCTTTTCGTCTATCGGTACTGGAATTCCCCACTTAAAACTTGTTCTCGAAACGCTTAGGTCTTTTAGAGGTTCTTTTAACCTATTTAGTATCTCTATCCTTTTCGGTTCTGGTACAATGAAATTTTTGTTTTTCTTAATGTGCTCTACAAGTTTATCTCTGTATTTGCTCATCTTAAAAAAGTAATTCTCCTCATCCACAAAATCCGGTTCTTTCTTGTGAACAGGGCATTTTCCGTCTATTAAATCTTCTTTCGAGTAAAAAGTCTCACACTCCACGCAGTACGGTCCTTTGTATCGGTCTTTGTAAATTTCTTTTTTATCCCATAGTTTTTTGAATACAGCTTGAGCAACTTTTTCATGTCTTTTTTCGGTTGTTCTTATAAAATCATCATAAGAAATTCCTAATTCTTTACACATTTCCTTGAAGCGCTGGGACATTTCATCAACAAATTCCTTAGGTGTTTTATCCTCTCTTTCTGCACATCTTTGTATTTTAAGTCCATGTTCGTCGGTACCAGTACTGAAATGTACGTCAAAACCTTGGAGTCTTTTGAATCTTGCTATAGCATCGGCTACGATTTTTTCATACGCATGCCCAATATGTGGCCGAGCGCTTGGATAGTCGATTGCTGTTGAAATGAAAAACGTTTTCTTCATGACCTCACTCCAAATTTTTCGTTTCTAATCTTTATATTCTCCACTATCCTTTCCATATCATTTATTCTTTTCGAATGTTTAAGGTACTGACCTATTAAATCGCACAGTCGTAATACACTGAGTTTTCTTGTAACACGTAATTGGTAATAATTCTGGTTTCGAATATAACCATCCTTAGTTATACGTTCTTTGTCATCTTCTGTAATCTTCGCACATTTTATATCCCTCTCCATAAGTTTTTGTCTAATTAAAAATAAAATTTCATCATTGTAATTTCCAAGCGCATACTGGCCTTGTCCATCACCGATAAAGAAACTTCCCTCTGCGTCTGTAAATCCTGCCAAAAATGCGATAAAACATTCATCGTCTTTTAGGATCCAAGAATTAATTTCTTTTTTCATGTCCAACAAAAATGAAAATGATAAATCAAGAAACGCTTCAATCTGTACCTTTCCTCTTTCGTCTGGCACGCTTTTCCAAACATGACCATATTTCTTAAACAAATTTTCAATTAAATCAATTTGTGCTGGTATAGTACTCCCACAATCTACTTTTATAGTTTCCCCATTCTTACCAGATTTTCTTACCCTCAAATCACCCAATGCAAATCCTATTAAATAGGACTTTTCTTTTAAATCTCCGTCAAATGGCTTCCGAGGATAGATAATATGAGATTCAGCAAGGTTCCTAGGTTTAATTCCATACTTGATGAGTTTACTATATACAACGCCTCTAGAGTGGCCACATATTTTTTCTATCTTCCACGTCGAAAGTTTTTTCTTAACGTAAAGCTCTTCCAGTTGTTTTCTCGGTAAGTTAACTCGCAAGTCATCGGCACGCGTAAGTTTTAGCCCATACTTATGCAGCCTCTTGTAAACAGTTGCAGGACAGCAGTTGAAAACTTTTGATATTTTCCAGATAGGCAACTTTTCATTTCCATACAAGTTCCTTAATTTATTTTTTGGTATTTCGATTGCCTTAGACAACAGAACACCTTTTTACCTTTTCTCTCCCCTGTCGACGAACTCTTTTATCAAACTTTCTATTTTGGTCGACATTTTATAGCCATACTTTTGACATGTTTCTCTAAACTTCGATAGAACATTTTTGTCGATTGTTATAGTTAGCTTTGTTTTCATTTTACCACCATATTTGTATGTATAAATATGTATATGAGATATAAATACTTTTGTTACTACGATGATTTGGTTAAAAGAGTATGCGAAACATTATTCGCAAGAATAATTTAATTGAGCGATTGCATCGGTCTGCACAAACTCGAGAGCGTGGCCTATGTGCGGGGCTGCGTTGACGTAAGGTATAGCTGTGGTTATGTAAAACTTCTTTTGTTCTGCGCTGCTTTGTATCGGCTTTTTTTGCGAAGGCACTCACCCTTAGATGATTTGTATATAAACTAATTTAAATTTTTGATGTAGTATAGTTAATTGATTTTAATGACGGATATATGGGACATTATTCACAGAGAGATTCCTGTTAATGTTTTGGCAGAAGAAGATTTCCAAAATCTTATAAAACATGCATTTTTAATAACTGCAGTGAATGGGAGAGCTGCCTACGAAGAGATTCAACAGACTCTTAATCATCCAGAAACATTACTCAGAGAAAAAATATTTAAAGAACTAGAAAGAATTGAAGATACGCGGTATGTCAATATTAATGAAAAAGCAGAAATTGCCACCATTCTGATTCGGGAGCGTGCTAGAGATTTTCGTGGAACTTTGCTCAGAATTTTACGTAATTTTATTGAAAAAGACAATAAGAACCAAGTCTGCAGACTGCGCCCCGTGTCGGCGGTTTATCATATGTACTTTCGGTTGCTTCCTGAAAAAGGGGATGATCTTGCGAGAATTTTCGATCTTTATGCTAAAGATGAAATTGTTCCAGAAAATAAACGACGGACATACAGAACCATAGCATTTTATCTGAGAGACCCTGACATGGATTATACGCCAGAAGATTATCCAATAGTCAGAGAATTTTTTGAATTACCACCACTACAAAAAAAACTCACAGAATTTTCCTAATTATTCATAAAAAACAGAGAAAATATGATATTCATCTCACAATCTTCGCGAATTTCGGCGTAATAACCATATAGCCGTCCTCTATTCCGACCATGTCCCAGCCGAACTGTATTGCTCTACGCTTGAGCATCTGAACGGTCTGCTTGAACTGGCCTATGTCCTTCTTCTGCAGATCCACGACCTTCAAAAACAGTATATTGCCTCCTTTAATCAGCTGCTCTACGCGTTCTACGTCATTAACTCCAGTCAGGTTTTCCACCCTTATCATAACTTTTTCAGCAGGCCCTTCTGGCTGCTCGGCAGGAAGCTCCATCTGCTCCTCTTCGCTTTTAAAAACGTCTTTGAGTTTGTCAAAAAAACCCATAATCTTCAACTCCCTTTCTAGGAATAATTTTGTTGTTTAATAAATTTAAAGTTGTATTGACGTTCTCTGTTTGGATGCTGTTTTGAAATTGTGTTGAAATTATGCTGAAATTTTGCTGTGGGTTTTGCTTTTTTTGTCAGGGTTCTAATTGTATACTAGAAAATATATTTTTTAGTATATATTTAGAACTTTTACAAAACTCGACTCCACAAAATCCAACTTCGCAAAACTCTACAGCATCTACGTCTTACAACATCTCCACGTAGTCAGCCGCATTCTGCAGTCCGCTCGACATTCCTGGCTCTGCGCCGATTACGATGACGCGCTTCCCCCAAGCTTTTGCCATGTGTATGACAGGCATATAGTCCGCATCACGCGTTGCAAGAGCGATGTAGTCAATGTCCCGCGATATCGCCGCTTCAGTTGCAGCAATGGCCATCGCAACATCTATGTCGTTTTTTTCAGCCTCGATCTCCGCAAGTATCATCACAGATTCGAAGCCCTCGTTTATTATTGCTTCGATAAGCTTCTCGGGCGCAAACTGGTTCACGAATACCTTTGCAATCGACACGTGGCCGTATTTCAGCACGCTCTTCTTCAGCTCTCGCAAGTCTATCATGAATTCCTTCCTGAGCATGTTCGGGCCGTCTACGAAAAGAGCTATCTTTTTCGGCTCTTCGCCAGCGAAGCCTCTGCCTCTCATCCTGCTTCCATGGCCGACAAATCTACTTCTATACATTTCACCAACCATATTCATCAACTCCTTTAATCCTTTATCTATTTATTCAAATTTTCAGCCGGAGAGAATTAGTGTACTAGTGCAAAACAAACTAAAGTGAAAAATTTCCGATAACTACTATCTCTTCTCTGCCAACTGAAATTAACTGAAATTTTTACCAAGTGAAACTGCTATGGGCGCCTGTCCCCTTCACGGAAACAGCCGACCCTTGTAAGTTAATATTAGAATTTTCGAGCTTTAAATACCCTACGAATCCACCTATTTCCAAGTTCTCCGATTTGAGCTCCTCGTGCGATTTTATGGAACCGTCTGAGCTTAGGCGCTCCAGAGTGCCGTCAACCGATATCAGGGATATTTTCGGCTGTACGAGGCCGGCCAGTATGAAATTTTTCGGAAGCACTTCAAAGCTCACTTTCATCGCCTTTTCGGTCGCATCGGCCGGGTTGGTGAACCTGCTCTTGTCGGCTACCAGCTCAGGCGTAGTGCCGCTGAACTTCACAGTCCCGCTTTCTGTGTATTCGAGCGTTCCCTCAGCAGTTTGCATTTCAATTTCGCAGTCAGAAGACTCTTTGCGCAATAAGATGTTGCCGATTTTCACCGAATCGATGCACACGCCTGATACGTGTATGCTTGAGTTGGAGACGTCGTAAGTCTGGCCGAGAAACGCCTTTTTGTCAACGTTCAAAGATATCTGGAAAGCCTCGCCGGAAGGCATCTGTTGCCCGAATATATTTTTTGCGTTGAAAGCGCTAGAGAAGAAATTGCCCACCTTGACTTTCAGCGCATCCAAAGCTTGCCCAAAGTATGTTCGTCCACCTTCTGTCTGCATAAGAAGAACACCGATAGCGATTATTACAAAAACCGCAAGCAAGACCTTCCAATTCATTTTTCCACGCACCTTTTCCTTCAAATCTTTGCCCATTTCTCTTGGGTCCATCTTTATTAGGTCCGTATTTCTTATGTTCATCTTTTAATACCGCGCCACCCGAAAATAAACGAAAAAAATATAAATGAGCCAATACTATATTAATCCCACAGTATAATTATGTATAACAAGATTTATAAAAAATTATATCCTGAAGTGATGCTATGATTAACCCTGTGTATTGCTCGGCATGCTCGGCATTTGCACAGATGCAGTTCGCACCGTCGGGAGACATCTGGACAAACCTGATATGGTTCGCGTTCTTCATAGTTTTCATGCTGTTTTACCCGAGGATTGTTATTGCCCAAACACTTTTTAGACTTGAGCTATCAGCGCAGATGCTCGAAGGGCTGACTAGGAAAGCAAAGGCCATAGTAGTGAGGCAGATAACGAGGAATCCAAGCCCGAAACTCAGGCAAGAGATAAACAATTTCCTAGAATTCTTTGTAATAAGCCCGGTCAGCGTAGACCCATACGGCATAATCAAAAAAATCGAGCATGTTATGGATCTGTCAGAAGAGCGCTTCAAGTATTTCGTTGATCAGATCGCCCCGAAGATGGACGAAGAAATGAAGCAGAATATAAAAATGGGCCTCTCTGGAGCGATATCGCTGAACGAAGTCTCGAAGCAAGTCAGGCACTTTGTGGAGCTCATAAGGAAGACAAAGAATCTACAACTTGCATTAATTCTGCAAATGCAGCTCCCGATGATTGAACGCATTTCCAAAGCTTTGCTTGACGGGACAGAAGCTCTTTCGCATGGATGGACTATAGGAGACAGCGCAGGAAGCTTTGTCGCAGCTCACATGGCAGGAAGCACTAAGATGCGTGAGATTGAGGAGGATGTCATGCTAGCGTCGAAAACCGTGGCTGGCCGCAGGGTTTTGATTCTCAAGGCAAAAGGCCCAGGCGGAAGGCTCGGAAAAATAGGCAAGGCTGTTGAAAAATTGGTGAAGCGCAACAGAGGCAAGGTGTCGAAGATAATAACTGTAGACGCGGCAGCAAAGCTCGAGGGCGAGAAGACAGGCAGCATAGCTCAAGGCGTAGGCGTTGCGTTGGGCGGCGTGGGCGTCGACCGTTCGTACATAGAAAACGTTGCTGTGAACAAGAAGATACCGCTTGATTCCATAGTTGTGAAAATGGCTGAGGAGGAGGCGATACAGCCGATAAAACCAGAAATAGTAAGCGCGATACCGAAGGTGCAGAAGCTGGTCGAAGACGATATAAGAAGCACGAAAGGCAAAGGTGTGATAATCATTGTCGGCGTCGGCAACAGCAGCGGCGTCGGCGACAGCAAAGCTGCAGCGCAGAAAGCCGAGCAGCTTGCGAAGCGCATCTCCCTGATTGTGAAAAAGCGAGAGAAGAAGCTGAAGGAAGAGGAAAAGAAAAACTGGTTGAAGAAATTTTTCTTGGGCGGATAAATTATTGCAATGATTTGCAAGCTAAGGCAGATACTGTTCCATACTGAGAAAGTCGGTAATATCTAGAATGATCTGGGATTTTAATATTTTCGATATATAACACTTCTATGTCCAATCTCTAGAACAAAAATTATCATTTTCTTTTTTTCAATACTCATTATGACTCTATAATCCCCAATTCTCAATCTGTAAAGATCAAAACCCTTTAATTTACTAACAAAAATAAATGGATTTTTAGACGTAGATTCTACTTTTTCAATAATTCTTTCTACTACATCTTTAGGTAATTTCTCCAGTTGCCTAAGAGAAATATCAGTCCATTTGACTTCATACGTCATTTAATTCCCAATTTCTTTTTAACATCTTTAGTAGAATAAACCCTTCCTCTTTTAACATCTTCTAAGGCTTTTTCAATATTTTTTAAAGTTTGAGGACTCAACTCTTCTTCCTTCATAGAAACTTGCATTAATCTTTCTATGACTTTGCTGTACGTCTCTCTTGGATACATTTTCATCTCTTCCAATTTGTTTTTTAGCCTTTCTTCAAGTTGAATTGTTGTTACCATAGCTATCTATAGTATTCTATAGTTATCTATAGTTAAAATACTTTTCTATTCAACCTATTCAGCCAGCTAACAATCTTACCAAATTTATCCTTAGGATTTTTCTTTTTCTAAAATTAAGGCAGATACTAGGCCGTCATGGAAAAGTCGGGAACTAAAATCTTCTGAGAATATAATGTCGATTCATGTATTAGTATGTTGTGCTGATGTAGTGGGTATGTTGGGTTCATTTAAGATCTCGTAAATTTCAAATTACAACTTTCACATTGAACTTTAGTTCAATTCCAACTAACGAAATCTTTAAATACTATATAAACATATATGCATATAGATATATATGCAACAAGCAAACCAAGAAAAAGAAGCAAAAATACACCTAAACATAGCTAGAATCATTCATTCACCCACTCTTAACACCGTTCTAATGGTTGAGGACACTTTAAGAAAACAAGATGGCCCAGTATCTTTGGAGGGATTGAAAAGAGTTTTACCTAAGAAGGTTATGGATCAATCCTTAAGAATAATACTTGCTTATTTGGAAAGCAAGGGTTCAATTTTAATAGGAACAAAGGGAATAAGCTGGATAGCTAACGACAATCCCAAATTCCTTCGAATGATCAAGAAAGCAAAGGTAATTGAAGCATGAGACAAGTAAGAGTAAGTTTTATAGATGATGCCGCTGATGAGTGGGAAAGATTGAATAAAGTAGTTGCAGAAGAAAAATCTAAAGGCATGGAAAACTCTGAAAATCAGCAATTACTGAAATCAATAAAGCAAAAGATAGAGCTAATAAAAATGAATCCACAGTATGGAAGTTCTGTTCCAAAGAAATTAATACCCAAAAAGTTTCCTATTGACAATCTATGGGTTGTTGATTTGACTGGTTTTTGGAGAATGCTCTACACCTTGAAAGGATCTCAAGTAGAGATACTCTGTTTTATTCTTGAGATATTTGATCACAAAAGATATGATAAACTGTTTGGTTATAGAAAAAAGTAACTGAATTTGAGAATTTTTAGAATTGCACGCTAATAATTATCTTGTTCTTATGTTGAGTGATGTAGTGGTGATGCTGGGTTCATTTCAAATCTCGCAAATTTCAAAACATACCTTTTCCTCATTTAGAGGGGAAATTTGCAACACTTATATGATACAAAAAGTAAATTCAGTTTAGCAGTAGATGAGAAAATTCAGGTCTATAGGAAGTTACTGGAGGAGTTCCTTCGGGAATTTTTCTAAGTGCTTTCAAAAGATTTGGACCTCAAATTCTATTGCAATTTTTTCTTTTTCTAAAATTAACGCAAATACTGCGCCATACTGGAAAAGTCGGGAACTGATTTCTTCTTTCATTATAACATTGCTTGATGTATAAGTATGTTGTGCTGGTGTTGTAGGTATGTAATAAATATGTTGGATTCATCTGATGTTAAATTTAATATTCGGTTCTACCTCTAATGCTTAAAGCGGTAACGTAAATTATCTTATTATTAAAATCTACATCAAAAATGGCTCTATAGCTACCTATTCTAAGTCTATAAGTATTAACCTGCCCTTTAACTTTCTTTATATCTAGAAAATGTGGGAATTCTGATAAAGCAGATAGTTTACTTATGATGGTTTCTTGATAATTTTTAGGAATGTTTTTAATTTTCTTTTTTACATCATCATGAAGAATAACTTGAAAGGTCATTTCATTCCAAGCTCTTCTTTTAATTGCTCTAGAGTAACATATTTACCTTTTTTAAAATCTGCTCTTGCTTTTTTTATTTGTCTTAATTCCTGTTTAGTAAGTTCTTCTTCTCCCACCATACTTTGCACCATTAACACTCTCTTCTTTACATCTCTTACCTCTTTCAGTATAGCTTTAAGAATTTGTGGTTCTGCTTTCATTTTCATAATAGTATGAATGTTTTGGGATTATATATAAATATCGTCTAGCTGTAGCTGATTACCAGATTTTGAGAAAGTCGGGAACTGATTTCTTCTTTGATAAATTATGTCGGTTCATGTATTAGTATGTTGTGCTCATGTTGCGTGATGTGGTGGTGATGTTGGGTTCATGTCAAGCTTAAAAAATTTATGTTCAATTAAATAGGTATGAGAGAACAGATTATTCATCCTAGATTAAGAAGAAGTTTAGGACCAGCATTTGAAGAATTGAGTGAAAAGATTGTTGAATATGGTCCTGATGTGATTTGCCCAGTTTTGAGAGGCGGTAGTTATGTTCTATATGGCTTAGACTATTACATTCTAAAGGTACATGACAAAAAATTTCCATCAATAGATATTGTAAGTGTTTCACCGGGTCTTGTTGCTGTTAATGCAAAAGAACGTCCCTATGTCAATAAGTTTGAATTGGAGAAAAGTAGAAGGAAAATAACTGGTAAGAGAGTTGCGGTTGTAGATGATATAAAATTCGATGGTAAAACATTGAGAAATGTAGAATCTAGTCTTTCTGATATGAAAGCTTCTGAAGCGAGAAGTTTTTGTTTATACAATAATACTAAATTAAGAAAAAAATTTACTCTTGATGAATTCGATAAATATTGGCATAGGAGGGTTACATCAATCGGGGACATGGTAGCATTTAAAAAAGAATACCATAAAGGCAGTATGGTCATTCCAGAAATAGTATACATTTCGATAGATGAAGTTGAAAGAATAATCTATAGTGGAAATCTTATTAGTTTGCCAGAATTGCACACGGACATTATAGGGGAGTTACTAAAGAGAAGAATGAAAAGCCGGATGTTTCAAAATGAAATTGCAAATATCATTGATAGCCATTCCTAATAAAGTATAAATCTTTTGAGATGTATAAAAAAATTAGGTAATTTGATGCTCACAAATAACTTTCAAATCTTATTAAATGAATTGGATAATGTATCCTTTTCTGTAAAAAATCTAGTAAATAATGCTAAAAAATACAAGGAAAAAATTTCTCAAGTTCCAAAAAATATTATACCTTATGTTAAACGATATGGCCCTACTGTAGCACTTTGTGCCGGAGCTACAGCATTTTGTGCAGGTGCGATTTTATACAGCAGTAACATAGCATATATGGCTGCACATCCAATGCAATCTAATGTGGCTGAAACATATGCAGCAACTAAAGGAGCTATCATAATGATTGCATCAACACTATCCTTAGTACCACTGGCAGCGTATCAAAAAACGAGAAACTAAAATTTATTTTCCTTAAATTTTACCCTAAATTCCACCCTAAATTTATCCTTAGGATTTTTCTTCTTTTAAAGCTAAGGCAGATACTAGGTCATGTTGAGATGGTCGGATACTGTTTCTGTTTGTAAATTTTTATTTTATACGCTAATAAGTATGCTCATCGATGAGGGGTTGATAAGGTATCGTTGAGGTATCGACGGGGTATCGTTATAATTTCATTTGAAATAATTTTATGATTGCCTAATATTAGAATATGGAACTGAAGAGGGCTTTGAACCTTTTCGATGCCGCATCAATCGGAATCGGGGCAATAATAGGTGCCGGAATTTTCGTCGTATTGGGCATTGCCATAGGCTACGCTGGTCCGGCAATCATTATCTCCATGGTTATTGCAGGCATAGTCGCATCTTTCACCGCGTTTAGCTTTGCCGAACTCGGCTCGGCGATTCCAAAAGAAGGGGGAGTATACGAGTATGCCCATGAGATGATTTCTCCTTCTGTAGGTTTTATCGTGGGTTGTTTATGGGTGTTTGCGCAAATCGTGGCTGGGACAGCAATAAGTTTGGGATTTGCGAGCTACTTTGTGGCAGTGTTCCCATTCTTTTCAATAAAAATAGTGGCTGTTTCAATAGCTTTACTACTGACAGGTTTGAACCTGGTGGGTATAAAAAAATCCGCCACAGTGAATAACATTTTAGTCTTGACAAAAATTGTAATCCTCTGTTTATTTATCGGGATTGGAATCTTTCACATAAATTCTAGTAATTATTCTCCGTTCACGCCAAATGGGTCCTTTGGAATCCTTCAAGGAGCGGCTTTTATCTTTTTTGCATACTTGGGTTTCGGGAGAATAGCAACACTTGGCGGAGAAGTAAAAAATCCAAAAAGAACATTGCCGCTGTCAATCTTGTTCGCACTAGCCATTTGCGTGATTCTATATATTTTGACAGGCATTGTCGCAACTGGCCTGCAAGACTATAGAATCCTTGCAGAATCGGGTTCGCCAATTGCTGATGCCGCAAAGGTGATGGGAAACTTTACAATAGTTGCAATCATTTCCTTTGGGGCTCTAATCGCTACAGCAAGTGTCCTTTTGACCAACCTCATCGGCCTGTCCAGAGTCTCATTTGAGATGGCAAGAAATGGACAGCTTCCAAAATATATAGCAAAAGTCCATTCGAGATTTGGAACACCGTACATTTCCATTCTCGCCATGGGAGCGCTTACGGCTGCCCTAGCCTTTTTCTTAGATTTGAAACAAACCGCAGCGATAACGAGTTTTTCAATCTTATCCACTCATGTGGCTCTAAACTATTCTGCGATAAGGCTTAGGAAGAAGATTCCAAACCTGAAAACATTCAAGGCTCCGTTGTATCCTGTAATTCCTTTACTCGGCATGGTCAGTTGCATAATTCTAATGTTCTCCTTACCTAAGGAATCCTGGGTTGTTGCGGCGACTGTTGTAATTGTTTGCTCAATCTACTATATCTTAAAAAATCGCTTCATTTAATCATATATAATAAAAAATCCCTTTGCCATATTGTCACTCTGAATTACTCTCTAAATAAATCCTAAAACGCCTTCACGTCCTCACAAAATGGCATTAAATATGTATCCCATGATAATGACCCCAAAGAGCGTGATGCCAAGGAACATTGCCAAAAGCTGCCAACGCATGACTTTTTTCAAGATCAGTAGCTCGGGAAGTGAGACTGTCACGACAGAAATCATAAACGCTAGCACAGTTCCAAAAGGCACTCCTTTGCCAATGAGGGCCTCCATAATCGGAATAACGCCGACTGAATTTGCATAAAGCGGTGCCCCAAGCAAGACCGCAAGGGGAACTGTCCACCAAGCTTTTGAAGATAGATACTGTTCAAATAAACTTGCAGGGACAAATCCGTGAATTAAGGCTCCGATGCCAACACCCAAAATGACATATGGAAAAACCTGCTTTGTTATATTCCAACCGTCTTTCCACCAATAAGAAACAAGACTTTTTAGTGGGAGAGAATTTCCTCCATGATCATCTTCCACCTGCTTGCGGGACTTGAATTTGAGCAGTTCCGTCTTTATGTATTTCTCAGGTTTTAGTCTTTGAATCAATATGCCTCCAAGTACTGCAACAACAATCCCCATGACATTATAGATTATTGTCACTTTCATTCCAAATATTGCTGGGAAAAGATAGAGCGAGGCTTCGTTGATAAGTGGCGAGCTGATGAGAAACGCAAATGTTACGCCCAAAGGTATTCCTGCTCCCACAAAGCCGATGAAAAGAGGGATTGAGGAACATGAGCAAAATGGAGTAACCACCCCAAGAAGTGCAGCAAACAAGTAATCCAATCCAAACCAGCGGCGTTTTGTGAGGATATCCCGCACCTTTTTCATGGGGAAACTATAACGGGTAATTGCCATCACATAATTGATGACCAGTAGCAATATGCCTATTTTGATTACGTCATATATGAAAAAATTGACCGCGCTTCCGAGATAAGACTCTTTTCCGATTTTAAGCAAATCATATGTAACCAAATCTGCAAATAGTTGTATCGGTCCGAATATGTCCATTTTTTTCAGCCCTTAGCTGCTTTCAAAATCGTAGCTTTAATTTTTGCCGTGTCTGGACTAAATCCCACCATCGCAATCCTGCCGTTTACTGCGAGTGCCGGGCTACTCATGGCTCCCAGTTCAATTATTTTTTGAATTCCTTCCTGACCACTTACATATTCAACTTTTTCTTTGATGCCCATTTCTGCTACAGCTTTTTGGGTTATTTCATAGAGTTTTTTGCATGTAGGGCAACCTGATCCCAATACTTGGATTTTCATTCAATCATCTCTGATTTTTTCAATTCTAAAAGTTCTTTTTTTGATTTTGAAATAAGGTTATTCTTTTTTATGATTTTTCTTACATACTCTTTATCTGGAAAACTAATGGCATTCTGAAGACAGGTAACCTGACAGGTTGTGCATCCGACCATGCAATTGAAGGGGTTCTTAACCACTGTTTTGTTTCTTTTGAAATCAAAATCATAAACATTTCTCCCACAGCCCACTACACACATTCCACAACCTATGCATTTGTTTTCATCTACAATAGGATGCCATTTGACTTTTTTCCTTGAAATACCATGCCATTTTGCGAATTTTTCATCAATCATCTTTCTATCGCCTTTGCAGTTTTTACTAAATCTATAATCTTCGGGTTTACAAGACTGTAAATAATCATCTTCCCCTCTTTCCTCGACTTTATTATGCCTGCATTTTCAAGAATTTGCAAATGTTGAGAAACGGTTGGCTGAGCTTTTTTTACAAAAGAAACAAACTCACAAGCACAAATTTCTCTTTTTGCTAAAAGTTCTATTATTTTTAATCTTGTTGGATCTGAAAGTGCCTTGAAGATTTTTGATGACATTTATAACATATTGGTATATTCGAATATATAAATATTTACGTATAAGTATCTAGTGCTCATGTTGCGTGATGTAGTGGGTATGTATGTGGTATGTTGATTAAATCCTAATCTTTATAATCAAGACCCGATAATCTGCAATAACAAGTACATAAAAAAGTAGAGGATAATGAATACAACAGAAGTAAAAGTAGTAGCGTCAATAATGCTATTCTTAATTCTTTTATTTTCTTCCATTTTAGGAAAATGGCGATATGTCTCTAAAAAAATAATTAACCATTCAATAACAGAAAATACAAGCAAGAGTGGAACAAACATAGTATTTAAAATATCGATTTGCATTTTGGTTTGTCACCTACCCGGTATTCACCCTTACTGAAATGTGATTAATTTCATTTGACATGCCTTACCCTTCTCACTATCGAATTAATCTCAAATTTAAATGGCAATTTTTCTATTTCCGCTATTGCAGACTTAACAAATTGTTCCCTTCCTTCGTAATCTTCACCTGACCATTCTTCTTCGTCTAAAGGAAAAAGATCCCCAATTAAACACCTCAGACTAAACGAAGTTTTTATATCTAAGATGTACACCACATCATGCTTCTCGTCCACTTTTCTGAAGCCATTATTGTCTCGGGACCATCCCAGTTTAAAAAATTCATCTAAATGTTTCTCGACATCAATTCGCTTCACTTTTAACTTAATATCAAACAGCTGTTGCATTCGCATCACCGCAGCTGAATCTTAAATTCTGTTTTCATTCCATCAACATCATTGCCGATTTCTTTCAATCCCTCAACAACTGCCTTTATTTTGTTATTGTTGTAAAGTGTCTCCAAATGCTGAAGTCTTTTCTTGATAGCAACTATTCTATCTAAAAATTCTTTATCTATGACCTCTATCAGAACAAGATATTGAATCTTTTTCTCAATAGTTTCCAGCTTACCTAACGACCTCTGCAAGGCAAAGAACACTACTTGTTTTGAGATTGTAAAATATTTTGACTTCTCCCTAAATGTTTCGATATTGTAAAGTTTAGAAAAAAAGAAATTCACTATATGACAGAATTCCTCTATACCCACAAATTCTTCAATAACATCATCTCTTATCCTTTCTACGTTAATTTTCATCAACAACACTCTCAGTCAGAAGAAGCTATCAGCCGTATCCGCGGCGGTTAAAGGTGAGCCTCATCACCTTAATTTTTATTTGATTCAACAACTACTTTAATTTGCTATTTGACCCCCAAAAAGAACATTTGTCTCGATAACAATTCTGCGTACAAAAAATCTGGAAATACCCGAAAGAAAATCAAAGATAAACTAGAAATATTAATAAGAAAACAAAATAAATTATAATAAGGCTATGAGGCTAGCCGTCAAATGCCCAAATGGCTGATAGCTTCTACTTCTGCACAGTGTGGGGTGAAATGATGAATAAAAAATGGTTGAATAGAAATGTTGCAGCAATGGGAGTTACAAGTCTGTTCAGCGATGCTAGTCATGAGATGGCAACTTCTGCATTGCCGACCTTTTTAACAGTTCTAGTTGGGCCTGTTCTTGCCCCGCAACTTCTTGGAATAATAAGCGGTTTGTCCGATGGATTAGCAAGTTTTATGAAAACATTCTCTGGATGGTTTAGCGACAAAATCGGAAAAAGGAAACCCCTCATGGTGTTGGGGTATGTTCTTACTGGTTTTTTTGTCGGACTTATAGGATTTGCAACAAATTGGATAGAAGTGCTTTTCTATAGGGTTCTTGCATGGATTGGAAGGGGGACGAGAGAACCTCCAAGAGATGCAATGCTTGCAGATTCTGTTGATAAAAGGTTTTATGGGCATGCGTTCGGATTTCATCGAGCCATGGACACACTGGGGGCGATAATTGGCCCTCTCCTTGCATTTTTCCTTCTAACTCTTGTAGACATAAGAAAAATTTTCTATCTTTCCTTTATCCCAGGCGCATTGGCAGTTATCGCAATCGCATTTGGCGTGAAGGAGCAAAAATCCAGAATAAAAAAGAAAGTACAAGGACTTTTCTTTCACTTAAAAACACTTCCATCCAATTTCAAGCTATTTGCTTTAGTAATGTTTATTTTTGGGATAGGCAATTTTAACAGAACTTTACTGTTGTTGAGAGTACAAGAAGTATCGACACCAGCAAACGGACTACTGATAGCTGGAAGCATTGCCGTCTTCCTCTATGCCATAAGAAATGTCGCTCAGGCAATTGCAGACTATGCCGTCGGATCAATAAGCGATAATATTGGTAAGAAAATTCTATTAGCCTTTGTCGGATTCTTCTTGTTTGGCATGGTGTCGCTTGGGTTCATTTACGCTACGACAAATTTTTATTATTTCATGATCCTTTTCATTTTATCTGGAATAAGTGCGGCAGGCTACACAGCGCTTGAAAAAGCATATGCAGCCGACCTTCTACCATCTCATATAAGAGGAACTGGCTATGGAGTTCTGAATACTGTTGATGGAATTGGAGACTTCATTTCGAGTTTTGTTGTCGGAACAATCTGGGTTTTTGTATCACCGAACTTAGCCTTCATCTATGGTGCAGCAGTCTCATTTGTGGCAGCTTTTCTACTAATCGTCGTCAAAAAATTTTGATACAGTTGTGAGTTTGTATGGAAAAATACTGCCAAGCATCAATTAACAAAATAAGAGGAATTCTTTAACTTTCGTTTAATTTTGATTTAGAAAATTTTTAAACACTAAACTTTGCCCTATATTTTGCCCTAAACTTTACCTTATGTTTTTTCTTTCTCTAAAACTAAGGCAGATACTAGTCCGTTTTGAGATGGCCGTGAACTGCTTCTGTTTGTAATTTTTTATTTTGTACGCTATTAAGGATGTTAATCGATGATGGGTTGATGAGGTATCGTTAATAGATTGAAGAAGTATTGTTAGATAAATTATTACAAACGTTTTTTATGTATTGATATGTACCTTCTAATGAAATAATTCACAAAACTTTCTTCGTTCCTTTGTAAAGCTTTATAGTAAGAATTTCTGTTTTTGTATTCTATTATCAGCATAGGATAACCGCTGTTCCATAAAATATAATTCATCACAAGCCTGCCGATTCGACCGTTCCCGTCGCCAAAAGGATGTATTTTTTCAAATCTATAGTGCGCCCTTGCCGCTAATTCAACAGGATTAATTTCAGGATTGATTTTGGACCCATTTAGTTTAGACTCGTTTACAAACTTTATAAGCTGTCCCAGAAGTTTTTTCAAATCTTGCCAATCTGGCGCTATGTAACTTCCCACTCTTACCAAGTAATCTCGAAATCGTCCAGCGATGTCTGGCTTTGTTTCTCCAAAAATAGCTTTATGCCATTTCAATAGAAGACTTTTTGATATTTTTTCCGTAGTTTTTAACATCTCTAAAAATACCTTTGCATGCGATTCTGTTTCCCTAATGTCTTTCAAAGGTTTGCTCGGAGCTACTTTGTCCTCTAAAATTTGTCTGGCTTCTTCAAGCGTTATAGTAGACCCTTCTATTGCATTTGTGTTATAGGTAAAGGCTATAGCTATTTCATTCAACTCTTTTTCTTTTGCGGATTCAGGATACCTCTTCCATTCTTTCTGAAAGCTGCTTTTTATTTTTTCTAATTTATTAAACAGTTCTTTTTTGGTTTCCAGCAAGAGCCTTTCTTTAATTTCTTCAACGTTCTCTGGAATGTTTTTTCCCAGATACAGCTCTTTGGTTACGACTTTGCCGTTCTTTCTAAAGGAATGCTGCAAATAGAGATACTCTGTTTTACCTTTCCTTCTTTTGACTATTCTCATAAGTTTATTTACCATTACAATCTATTTAAATCTTTCATTTTTTTAACTTTTGTAATGGTAATCAATTAAGACAATCTAAATCCATTAATGCGCTCTAACTTGCCAATTCTGCACGCTAATAAGGACATCAATTGAAAGTATTATTGCATCTGCACTACTCCGTATTTTTTGTAGTAGTCTATCCAAGCCTGCTTTATCTCGTCGCTCAGGCTTCCTTTCACCATGTTGAAGATGGTCTCGATATTCAGTATGCTAAAGACTTTCAGGTTGTACGCTTCCTCCAGGTTCTCGACAGCGCCCTTGTCTTCCACGTTTACGGCATCGCCCATCTTTTCCTGCCTGTCCGCTGCGAGTATAAGGCCGACGACTTTGTGTTCTCCAAGCACTTTCAGCTTCTCTAACGCATCAACCTTAGTTCCGCCTGTTGTTATGACATCGTCAACCATAAGTATCTTGCTGCCCGGCTTAAAGTATCCAGCTCCGACGATTATCTGGTCCATGGTCTTGTCTGCGTACGCTTTCTCCTCCTTCCTGTCGAAAAGGTATCTTTTTTTCATACCAAAAAGCTCGTTCAGCCCCTCGCATGCAAGCACTGCCAGGTTGATTCCTTTGTACGCAGGTCCGAATACGAAATCAAAATCCTCCAGCTTCCCTTCCTCGATCAACAGGGCGATAAAGCTTGCGAACGCCCATTTTATCTTTGCCAAGGATTCGCCGTCTGTCAGCGCGCCGGTGTTTATGAAGTTCGTAGATTTACGGCCGCTTTTGAAAACAAAAAGTTCGTTTGTGTTTGGTGCGATTCTTAGAGCGCCTTTCCTGAGCAGCACGTCAAGGAACGTTCTTTCTATAGTCTCCCTCGAAGCTAATCCGCTGACTACAGCAGGATTGGCCATCAAAAATTCTACGGCTTCGTTATAATACAAAGAAGACCCGCAGTGCGAACAATTGAACATAGTTCTTTCAATATATTTGGAGGCATCATCAGAGCGGACGACATCGAACTTGGTTTTTGTTTCGGTGTATTTGTCATTCGTGATGCACGCAGGATTGCGGCACTTGAAGAATCCTTCGATTGTATCTGGGATTTTGACCTGATGCTTGTCCTTTACCTCCCAGTTTTCTATCCGATTGATCGTAGCAGTCGGGGCTACTAAGGAAATAAGGTTGATTTCTTTTGACGTCAAGTATTTTCCTTCCAGCTTGATCATGTCTTTTTTCCCATATTTCGTGCTGTCCATGTTCAATGCAACAACCATTTTCGCATCCGGAGCAATCTTTAAAAGTTTCAGTACGGAAAACGCCTTGCCTGATGGTATGTGGTCTATGACAATGCCATTTTCAATCTTCCTTACCAGTTGGTTTTGGTCCATTGATTTTTGATTCATCGATTATCACTAAGTTTATCATTAATTTTATTTATTAATACTTTTTGCTAATCCTTTGCTAACCCTTTTTAGATAGGCATCCCAGCCTGCTTTTCTGTAGTCCTTGGCTGCCTGCAGCGGGTTCTCAGCTCCGTGTATTCCTCTGCCGACGATGATGCAATCTGCCCCGGCAGAGACAGACTGCTCGGGTGTTGCGTACTGCTGCCCCAAAGCGTCAGCCTTGGCAACGAACTGTACGCCTGGTGCAAAAATAACATGCCCCGCATCAGACATAGATACGAGTTCTCTCAGCTTTTCCGGAACGCTGCCCGCGCTTATGTATCCGCTCACTGCCTCCTTGAATTGGTTCGCCATGGCGACTGCGGCTTTCGTGTATTCGCCGGTTGCAAGCGTGCCTTCTGATGACATCTGCGCGAGAATTATGATGCCCCTTTCTTTGTTGTCCCCCTTTTCCCGCGTCTCACGAATCGCCTCAGCCACAGCTTTAATTATGCCCGGACCCGGCACCACATGCAAATTGACAAAATTTGCCCATTCAACAATTTTGTAAATACCTTCTGTGTACTGCAGTTTTACCGTATTGCCTATGTCCGCAAATTTCCTGTCCTCGAAAATCATAAAATTGTGCTTCTGTGCAAGCCTGACTAGTTCTTGAGTTACAGAAGGTGTAAAATCTTTAATGATGTCAATATGAGTTTTTAGCAATGCAATCTCTGGCCCTATATCATCTGCTAATTTCAAAAATTTTTTCGAGTCGGTTTCGTCGTCTGCCAAAGCCAGATTTGTTTTCTTTTCAGCCATTAAATAGAAAAGTCTTTTCGCAGCAGGATTCGAGGCGTTTTCAGCACGCTTTTCAAAAGGCATAGCCAACTGATCTATCATCTAGCCCCTATTAAGTTATTCACGTTAAACGAATATTTATATTTCAATTTTCATAGAGAATGATTAATGACTTTCATAGTCCACGGCTCAAATTCAAAAAACCTGGCTGAAAAGATTTCTGCGGTATCGTTATCAAACATGCCCGTTCTCAAAACGCTGCTGAAGAAATTCCCCGACGGAGAGAATTATGTCCTTGTAGACGAAGGCGTGAAAGGGCAGAGCGTGACTGGACAGGATGTCTTCATTGTGCAGAGCATGTACCCAAATCAGAGCGATTCCTTAGTTGAAATCATGCTCCTGGCAGACGCTCTGGCGGATTTGGGTGCGAGGAAGATAATCGGCGTTATTCCATATCTTGCTTATTCGAGGCAACACAAAGTATACCAGAGGGGGGAGTCGTATTCGCTCAAGGTTGTTGTCGATGCGCTAAAAAACTCCGGCATAAGCAAAATCATAACAGTCGACACGCATTTTCACAGGAAACCGGAGAAATTCGACTTCTTCGGAATGGAATTCGTCAACCTATCAGCAGGCAGACTGCTTTTGGATAACGTTAGAGAAAATGTAATTTCAGACTTCGTCGTTATCGGACCGGACTTCGGCTCTTCAGAAATCATAGAATTTGCTATAGGAAAAAAGGTTGTGTTAAAAAAGGAGGAAATATGCCCCGTTTGCAAAAAACCGAAAACCGAATGCAGGTGCGAAAGTGCTGAGAAGAGGTATGAAGTATCTAAATTCGAGAGTGAGATAGATTTTAAAGGCAAGGACGTTGTTGTTTTGGATGATATGATAACTTCTGGCACCACAATGATTAAGGCCGTGGAAAAGATTAAAAATGATGGGGCAAGAAAGGTAATTTCGGCTGCTACGCATGGAATATTTTTGAAAGATTCGCTTGAGGCACTTAAAAAAATCACGGATTACATAGTTGTTACAGACAGCATAGAGACCCCGCTAAGTAATGTATCTATCGCTCCATTATTAGCTGAAGCGATAAAATTAGATTACAGGTAATGGAATGAGACTGCAAGTAGCTTTGGATTTAATCAGACTCGAAGACGCGTTACGTATCGCAAATGCGGCAGCTGATGCAGGCGCGCACATTCTGGAAGCCGGCACGCCGCTGATAAAGTCCGAAGGCATCAGGGCGGTGAAAGAACTGAAAAGCAGGTTCCCGGACAAAACAATTTTCGCTGACATGAAAATAATGGATACTGGTTATCTCGAGGCCAAAATGGCCGCGGAAGCTGGAGCAAACATCGTACAAGTGCTTGGCGCAGCGCCTGATGACACGATTAAAGAAGCAGTAAAAGCAGGCAAGGAGTTCGATGTCAAGATATGCTGCGACTTGATCGGAATAAAAAACCCTGTTGAGAGGGCGAAGGAGTTTGAGAATCTGGGAGTCGATTATGTCAACTTGCACATCGGAATCGACCAGCAGACAAAATCCGAATTTCCATATCCGACATTGAAGAGACTGTGCGATGAAGTGAACATTCCTGTTGTTGCAGCCGGCGGAATAAATGATATAAACATAGACGCGATAAAAAAATTCAATGTCGACACTGTAATAGTCGGCGGCTTTATAACGAAATCCGAAGATCCGGGAAAAGCAACGAAACTGATATTGTCTAAAATGGTTTGACTAAATAATCTGGAAGATAATTTGAAAGTGATGGTGAGTTCGATGGTGAAGGAGATAACTGGGCATATACTAAAGAGCATTGAAAAAATACTGGCAGATGTGAATCAAGAAGATGTGAAAAAATTTATTGACAAGATAATCAACTCTAAAAATATTTTTATTGTGGGAGCAGGGAGAAGCGGAATGGTTGCCAAGGCGTTCGCTATGCGGCTGATGCACCTTGGGTTTAACGTATACGTGGTCGGCGAGACCATAACGCCTTCTGTAAAACCAGAGGACTTGGTGATTGCCATATCAGGTTCGGGTAAGACAACCTCAACGTTGACCGTGACCCAGACCGCCAAGAAATACGGCGCAAGTATAATCTCCGTCACTTCTTATGAAGATTCGCCTATAGCCCAGCTTTCGGATTGCATAGTTAAAATAAAAGGCAGAGAGGGTTTGCTGAGCAACGATTACACGTTAAGACAATTAAGCGGCGAGCACGAACCGTTGAGCCCTCTGGGAACTCTTTTCGAACTTTCCAGCATGATATTTCTCGACTCTGTGATCGCAGAACTCATGAGACTTCTTAACAAAAAAGAAAAAGACCTCAGGGAAAAGCATGCAAACCTCGAGTAGCATTAAGACTGAGAAAAAAATTAGCAAAATCAATAAAATTAAAATTGCTATTGCTTCTGACCACGCCGGTTTTCCTCTGAAAGAAATTATTAAAAAGTATTTGGGCGAGTTGGGATACGAATACGAGGATTTTGGGACGACAAGCGAGGAGTCTGTTGATTATCCCGATTATGCTTTCAAAGTTGCCGAAGCTGTTTCAGAAAACAAATTTGACAACAGGTTTGACAGGGGGATTCTGATATGTGGCACTGGTATCGGAATGAGCATCGCGGCCAACAAAGTGCCGGGAATCAGAGCAGCTTTGTGCTACGACGCAGAAACTGCAAGACTGAGCAGGGAGCACAATGATGCAAACGTGCTTGCTCTGGGCAGCCGAACTACTAATTCTGAATTGGCTAAAGAGATTGTTCGGGTATGGCTGACCACTGATTTTGCGGGCGCTGGGCCTGGCGGCGAGAGGCATCTGAGAAGAATAAACAAGATTAAAGAAATTGAAAAGCAAGCGAAACAAGAGATTTAAGTTTGAAATAATCAAGCCTAAACATGGAGCAAGCCACGGAGCAGACTGAGACGGTGATTTCTAGAGAAGCAAAAGGTTATCAAAAAGTCTGGAACGTTGCATTATGTGAAAACCAAGAAACGGAAAACGCGTTAATCCAAGTGGCTAGAGGATATAGGAGCATTAGCGGGATTGAGGGCCTAATTGAAGATTACTTGGATAGGAACCCTCGCGAGCACAAGCGCATCTTAAGCCTGGGATGCGGCCGCGGCGAGGACCTGCATATGATGGCTGAACTATTTCCTAGTTGCGAATTATACGGCATAGATACAAGCTCAGTTGTTTTGAAGAATGCTCGGGAAAGAATTGGCGAAGCTTCTTTCGTCTGCGCATCTGCCGGTGCTCTGCCTTTTAGAGACGATTACACGTTCAAGTCCAAGTTCAAGTTCGACGGAATCGTGGCCGCTCAGATGTTCAGTTCAAATTTTGGGCGTGAAGACATAGAGAAAGTCTTTGAAGAACTGGATCCGTACACAGACTGCAATTCCAGGATGTATGTCTCTGTCTACGGCAGCCCGGAAGACAAAGATTGGCAGAGTGACGAACTCTTCGAATTCGGCACTTTTCTGCATAGGACGGGCGTATGGGAAAGCATACACCAAAAGCAATATTCAATGCCAAACATTTCTCCGTTTGCAAGAGGGATATTTTTGGTAGCCGAGAAAAAGTTCGCCTGATTAAATTTTCTCCAATTCATTCAAAGTCTTCGCGGGATTGAAACAGTACAGCACTTTGCCGAACCTCTGCTTGAGTGCGATTGCATCCTGCCGTATCATTTCAATCGGCTCTTTGAAAACTATCGCGCGGTTGAACAGTTCTGCAACCGCATCCATCTCCTGCTCTTTCATTCCCCACCGCGTAAGCTCCTGCACGCCCAGCCGGATTCCAGACGGATTGTGGGTTGCGTCGTACGGAGAATCAGAGGGAAGGGACATCTTGTTGCAAATGACGTTGCAGCGTGCCATCTGCTTTGCAACATACTGCCCGCCGCCGTGCTGCCTGACATCGACGATGACTTGGTGGCTCTCTGTGAAATCCAGATGCGGGCAAAGAACTCCGAAGCCTCGATCGTAAAGCGCGCGTGCGAAAGCCTTTGCATTTCTCACAACTTGGTCTGCATACGATCGTCCGAATTCGTTCATCTCAAGCGCTGTTATAGCAAGCGCAGGAAAACGATGTATGTGCGTGTTCGAAAGCATGCCTGGAAAAATTGAAGTCTGAATGTTTTCCCAGTCGTCGTTCGGTAGCTTGTAGTTGCCGACGATCAATCCTCCCTGCGGCCCTTGGAAAGTTTTGTGAGTTGATGTTGTAATTATGTCCGCGCCTTCTTCGAACGGTTCCTGAAATCGGCGGTTGTACACAAGGCCGAAAACGTGCGCTGCATCGTATACGATTTTAATCTTCGGGCTGATTTGCTCCTTGATTTGCAAAATCGGCTCGGGAAAAAGGAACATCGAAGCTCCGAACATCACAAGCTTCGGGTCTGCCTTCTTTATAATTTCCACCGTTCTGTCAACTTCAATGTTCATGTTCTCCGCATCAAAATACATGTCAATGTTCTTCAGCCCTCGTACGCCAGCCGGCCCCCATCTCGTGTGGCTTATGTGCGCGCCGTTCGGTATGCCCAAGCTGACAATAACATCGCCTGGCTTTGCAAAAGCATCGTAGATTATGAGATTCGCCACGGCACCCGATATCGGTCTTGCGTCTGCGAAGCGCGTGATGAACTTTTTGCGGAACAGCTCGTTGCACACTTCCTCGATTTCGTATGAAAGCTCCGTCCCTTCGTAATGCCTCTCCGGCCCGCTGTGCTCATTGTATCTTCCTTCGAAATCCGACAAGAAAACGCGCTCTGCAACAGGAGACATCACACTCTCCGAAGCGATAAGGTTTATGCATTCTTCGCGGCGCCACTTGTTCTGCCGCTCTACGATGTCAAAAACCCGCTGTCTGTCTATGAAGCCAATCATAAAATAACCTCAAGTCTCAAACTACGCCTGCATTTCGTCTATCTTTAGGGACGTACTCACGTAATTTCGGTATAATATCTTTCAGCACCATCACTAGTTTCACTATAGGATTTAATTTATTTATCGTTAAAATTTTTGGCGCAATAGGAATGTTAAGCAATCAAACTAAGATTTCGGACATTTTTTTGTCGAGCAGGACTTTCTCTTTGAATGCGTTGAGACGTTCTTTATCCCAGTTTTTGAAAAGGTAGGCTGTTGCGATTACGTCCACAGCTTCAAACATGCCGTCGACCCCCCAGCTATACATGAGTTGGTACAACATTTTTTCCTTTACGTAATCGACTGTTTCCGGCGAGTAAAATCTGCCTATGTTCTTTAAGTTGGTTGTAAGGAAATTGTCGATTTCTCCGAGGATTTCATCTACTCGTACTCTCCATTCTTCAGGTGCTTGTTTTGGTGGAGGATTGTTATAATCGTACAACAGGTCGTTCAGTACGCCGACCATGTAGCTGTACGGAATCTTCACATTCTCGGGTCTTTTACCAACAGGTTTCATACAGTAATCTCCAACATTTAAGTATTTATTTTTGAAAGGCATTTTGAGAATTTTTAAGTTTATCTGTCTACTATCCTTTAAACAATCTGAAGAAAGCATACGCAGTGAAAGCCGCAGCTATTGCAATCAGAGCGACCCCAGCAGTAAAGCTGTCGAACCAATTGAGAAAAAGTCCGATGCCAATTACGAACATTGCAACGTCTCGCAAAAGTCCTTTCAGCCCCATAATTTACAACTCTTTGTACTTTTTCTTTATTTCAGCGATGTTGCATTCCGCAGGCTTGAGGTCGCCTTCCGGGCAATATCCGCGCTGCACGCAGTTCGGACCAGCGTTCTCGAAAATCGTCGGCGCCACGCGCTTCACCTGTCTCAACATCTCGTCTGCAACCTCACGCAACTCCCACTGCGCACGCGCACAACATCTTAGTCCGAAAAAGTGCAAAAGCTCCCGCGCGTTCATGGTCAAAACGATGTTCGTTTTAATCCCTTGAGGCGAAAGCATCCTCACGTCTTCGAACGGCACGCCCATGTCTGTAAGCTCTTGGACTAATTTCGTGTCGTACTCGACAAACTCGTTGAGTTTCTTGAGCGCTTTTTCATTTTTGGCAATCTTTGGCGGTATCACAATGTCACAGTGGGACTTGTTGTACCTCCCTGATTTTATCGTATAGGAAGCTATCCTGTGCCTGACCAGCTGGATTTCCAAAACACGACTCACATCTTCCAATGCAAACGTAAAGCTTGCATGTTCGATAACGCTCACATGCCCGTAGCCTACAACACGCCTTAATATTTTCGCAGCCTTTTCCTTCGTCGTCTTCTCGAAAAGCTCGATGGGGCTGTCTGTCTTGAACGACGTCTGTGCAGCTGCGGCGCAGACTTCTTCAGGATTCGGCGTGTATGCGACAAGTTTCACTCTCATTTTCCTGCACGATTAAATATAGCTATCCTAAGTTTAAATAATTCTTTAAATAATTCGCTGGGTTCGACCTGATTTAATCGAGCCTGATTTAAGCTCTAAGTCTGTTCAAAATTTTAACCTGACATTATTTTTTGCATGACTTCGTTGACCTGCTGCTCCAGCTGTTCGGGCGCGCTGCTGTTGTCGATTTTGAAGTCTGCCACTGCCACGCATGCTGCAACCTGTTGCCCGTAAGCAGGCTGCCCTTCGCCCTTGTCCCGCTTGTCCAGCTCCAAGAATTCTTCCATTGTTTGCGGGTCTTTCTGGTCTCCACGAGCTTTGGTACGTTCGAACCGTACTTCCACCGGAGCGTCGACCGCTATAAGTGCAAAATCCTTTCCAAATTTGTTTTTCAGATACTCAACTTCGCCTGGGTTGCGTATGCCGTCTATGACCGTGACTTCCTTTACTTTAGGCAGATATTCTATGGCCAGCATCGCAAGTATGTGTGCGCCGTACTTCTTCCTCATCTCGTCCCCCATGTCCTGCAGCGCCGTCCGGTCGAGGAGTCCGCGCTTCTTCTCGAGCTCGCCGCGGATGACGTCGGAGAGCGTGACATAATAGCAGTTGTATTTTTGCAGGATCAGCTGCTTGACGCTGCTTTTTCCCGAGCCTAAAGTCCCGGTCAATCCTATGACTTTCATTTCCGTCAACTTCTGTTTATCTGATTAACTTCTGATAATCTGATTTTTCGATTGTTTGATTATAGAATATTATCCATTGGTTTTTATATCTATTTTGCATTCGGATTCAAAAATATGCCTAAAAAGAATTTTATAAAAAAGTTATACCCAAAAAACAAGGGTATTAAAAAACTTTATTGGTTTTTCAATTTTTCGATACGAAATATTCCATATTTTGGTTTTCTTGCTTTTTGCTTCTTACAGGTCGTATCCTCTTATGGTTTTTCTGCCGTTTCCCTTAGCTCTCTCAACGGCACGCTTCACTTTCCATTCGACTCTTTCGTCAATGGCCTTCCAGAAATCTCCGCTTACTCGCATCTTTGTCTTTTTCAGCAAGCTCTTGACAGCGGATTTTACAACTAATGCCATTACCGATTACACCTCCATTACTTCGAAAAACTTTATTTAAGTTTATTTAAAATGTTGTGCAGCTCGTATTTAAACATGCTGTAAACAGTACTGTAAATCATGCTGTAGGACGCTTTCTGCGTGCGTATTCCGGGCGTTTCTTATCGAATCAAAACTCCCTAATTTTTATAAATGGTTAATTTTATAAAAACAAGTATAGATAGAATTGTATTAACAAAGAGAGATTTGCATGCCGTTAAGACCAGGAAGAGTGATATCGCGGCCGAAGAGGCCTTGGACGCGCGTTTCGAAAAGCAAGCCGAGGAAGAGTTACGTAGTCGGAGTGCCGTATCCGAAGATAAGCCAGTTTGAAATGGGGACTAGAACAGGTAATTTTGATTGCGAGATTTTCCTTGTATCGAAGGACAATGTGCAGATACGCGACAACGCACTTGAAGCGTCGCGCATCGTGGCGCAAAAATTCTTGGAAAAGAAGCTAGGTCTGGCGAACTATTTCCTGAAAATACTAATATACCCGCACAACGTCATCCGCGAGCACAGCATCGCTACGGGCGCCGGAGCAGACAGATTCTCGCAGGGCATGCGCCTAGCATTCGGGCGGCCGGTAGGAAAATCCAGCATCGTAAGAAAGGGGCAGCGTTTGGTTATGCTCAGGATGAACAAATCAAACATAGAAATTGCAAAAGCCGCACTCGTGCGAGCGGGCAAGAAGATACGCGCAAGGACGCGGATTGAAGTTAAGGAATAAATTATTTTCTAATTGTTTTTTTCTATTTTTCTATTTTTCTATCTTTCTAATTATCTCTTTCTAATTGCCAAATTCCGGGCGTTTCTTAACGAAAAACCAACCCAATAATTTTTTATTAACTAATTTAATTTAGAAAAACCAAATTTAACTAGGTACTCATGAACGTAAAAGAGACGGTTGAAAGCGTAAGCGTGAAAACCCGGGGTCCGCGGCAGCTTAACTTCATTCTCTGGTTTGAACAGATTAACAAGTCTTCCATTCCGCTTGTTGGCGGAAAGGGCGCGAATCTGGGCGAGATGGTGTCGCTGGACCTGCCGATACCGGAAGGCTTTGCTGTGACAACGAAGGCGTTCGAATATTTTTTGAATATGAACAGAATCAAAGAAGAGATAGCCAAGCTTGTAGAAGCGTGCGATGTGGATGACATAATGCAACTCAAAGCAACGTCCGATGAAATAAAAAATCTTATAATAAAAAGCGAGTACCCGCAGAGCGTGAAGGATGAAATAAAGTACGCATACGAGCAGTTGTCGATATCAAGGGAAATTGAGATTCCAGAAGCGTTAAAAATCATTTCAGCCGGACGTGAGTTTGCAAACGTAGCGATACGCAGCTCTGCCACTGCGGAAGACATGCCAGGTGCGAGCTTTGCTGGGCAGCAGGCAAGCTTCCTAAACGTGAAAGGCGTTCCTTACGTGTTGGACGCAGTGAAGCGCTGCTGGGCGTCTTTATACGAGTCGCGTGCGATTTTCTACCGGGCGAAAAATAATTTCAAAACAGCCAGCATATCCGTCATCGTCCAGCGAATGGTAGATGCGGACAAGGCTGGCGTGACTTTTACAATTGATCCGTCGACCGGAGAGAACATTGTGCTTCATGAAGCGTGCTGGGGCTTGGGCGAATCGCTCGTTCTTGGCCAAGTGCAACCGGACAGATACGTTGTTTCGAACGATGGCAAACTGCTGAAAAAGGAGATTGGAAGAAAAGAGATAATGCATGTAAAAGATGTGGGCGGGATGGATCGGACAGTAGAGATTCGCGTGCCGAAAGACAAGATTGAAGCGCAAGTGTTGACAGACGAAGAAATCAGAAAGATAACCGAATATGCGCTGCATCTGGAAGAACATTACGGCAAGCCGCAGGACATGGAATGGTGCATCAGGGGGTCGAAGACTTACATAGTGCAGACAAGACCTGTGACTGCTTTGGAAAAGATGACAACCGTAAAGCAGTCGACAAAAGGAAAAGAAATCTTGAAAGGTATTCCAGCATCACCTGGTATCGGAGCTGGTCCTGTAAAAGTCGTGACCTCGCTGGAAGACTCGAAGAAAGTTGTTAAAGGCGACGTGCTTGTCACGGAGATGACTTCTCCTGATTTTGTTCCATCAATGAGCAAGTGCGTTGCAATTGTCACGGACAAAGGCGGAACCACGAGCCACGCTGCAATCGTTTCGCGCGAGATGGGCATACCTTGCGTAGTCGGTACGCAGCAGGCTACGAATGTCCTTTCGGATGGAATGTTTGTGACAGTCAATGGCGCGAGCGGTTTTGTGTACGAAGGGAAAGTTAGCGGAGAAATTGAAGAGGAAAAACAGGAAATAGAATCTGAATATGAACCTGAATATCTAACTGTAGCGCCGAGCGAAAAAGACAAAGAAGAGGAAATCGAGAAACTGAAGGAAATAGAGAGCGAGTTGGAGGAGACTATAGAAGAAGATATAGAGACAAAGCAAATGCCAAAATCAAGACCAATATCAAAATCAAAACCAAGAACTAAACCAAAAATTTACATGAATCTCGGTGTGCCGGAAAAGATAGACGAGTACAAAGATTTGCCGTTCGAAGGAATCGGGCTTATGCGCGTTGAGTTTATTATTGCAGGTTTGGGTACGCATCCGAACGCGATGATAGAAGCTGGATTTGAACAAAATTATATAGATGCTCTTGCAGCCGGAATAGAGAAAGTAGCCTCGACCGTGCATCCGAGACCTGTGGTCGTGCGCTTCTCAGATTTCAAGACAAACGAATATCGCGCGTTGAAAGGAGGAGAGAAGTTCGAGCCTGAGGGAGAGGCGAATCCGCTCATGGGCTGGAGAGGTGCTTCTCGATATGTTTCAAAGGAGTTTGAAGAGGCATTTAGGCTGGAGTGTAAGGCGATAAAAAAAGTTAGAGATATTATGAATCTTGACAATGTCTGGGTAATGCTACCATTTGTCAGAACAATATTGGAAGTTGAAAAATGCTTAAAAATTTTGGAAGAGGAAGGATTGAGAAGAGATGAAAAATTTAAAGTTTGGTTAATGGTCGAAGTTCCTTCAGTTGTTATTTTGGCAGAACAATTTGCTCAGCTTTGCGACGGATTTTCTATTGGGAGCAACGATCTTACAATGCTAATACTCGGTGTGGACAGAGACTCTACACACATGGCAAATTTGGGTTATTTTGACGAAAGAAATGAAGCTGTTCTAATGGCAATTAAACGTGTCATAGAAGCCGCTCACAAATATGAGATAACAGTATCAGTTTGTGGTCAGGCGCCCTCCTCTTACGAAGACTTTACAGAGTTCTTAATTAAAAACAAAATAGATTCCATTTCGGTAAACCCAGATGCCGTCGAAAAAACTAAGAAATTAGTTGATGCTATTTTTGAAAAGTCAGATCGAGGTTCTCTTCTTTGAGCTCAAACACATCACAAGAGCGTTTTCCGTGTATATTTAGACCTCTTTCTTTTAATTTAATAATATCCAACAAAACCATTCTATTTAGTACAGATTTTACAGAATCCCTACGGCGATTCAGGATTTTGCATACGTTCTTGGATGTTATCGGTGTTTTTTGACTGGATAATGTGGTGCATGCTTTTAAGACTGGCAAAACCGAGTTTAATGTCTTGTTTCTAAAATACTCCTCTGCCGAGATTTTTCTTTTAGTTTTCTCCAAGGCTTCTTTTAGTTTTTTGTTTTTCTTATCCGAGAAAAAGCCAATCATCTGAAAAAATCTACGTGTGTCATCTATTTTACCTATCGATAAGTTAAATATGCCTTTTTCAGTCCCGTCGTTGTTGTACGTATCTTCTAAGAAAAGAACTGGTCTTAACTCTAAGCTATTAAGCACCTCAACCATGTCTAGCATTCTTTTGGGTGGACGATCTTTTTCATGTTTTATTATTTTGACTTGTCTCAAACTTATTTGAGGTGCGAGATCTTCTCCTGCCCTATGAACTGTGGCCTCGTCTGTAAAGAAACTACTAATTAGATTTATCTTAAAATCAGTAGAAGCATTCAAAGAGAACTTTGGCAACCAAGGATCTGCATAATTTTTATCCCCAGGTATCATATTTAGTCCATAACATAAAATATAGCCTATGATTTTATAGAAATCATAACTATAAGTTATCGAACCTTCTTTTGTTGGTGAATGGGTTTTTGTTAAATTAGAGGTTTCAAAGTCTCCGATAAGCTCTTTAAAATTATTAACTACTTGCATGACTCTGTTTTTGTCGCTATTGGTGTAAAATGGTCTGTAATCCTTTCGTACGCCACCGTCACCCATAAGGCTACCTATAATTATTCCTCCTTGACGGCAATCGAAATTCAAAGGGAATTTAGGATTGAAGATTTTACCTGAATTTGCACCCCAAGAGCGTATATACAGAATATCTTTTTCAAGAGTTTCTAACTTAAAAGATGAATCATTTGTATAAGAATATAAAAATTCTGAAAAACGCTCCAGTAAATCTAAAGATATAGACTTTGTAACATCGTTAAACAATTTAAAAATATTTCTATCTGTTGTACCTATCGCAGTTGCCAAACTTTTATACGTTTTACATATTTTAATGGCAGTAAAAAATAATTTTTACGCGTATTATATTTTAGTCTGACATATACCCTATTACCTCTCGGTAAATCGAACAGGTGCACAATCCCTTCCCTGGTTCCAGGATTTTCGCATATCTCTTTGTTCATATTTTTCACAATATTTCAATTTCTGGCGAATGCGCCCAAACTCCTACGAAGAGGACTAGCAATTTATGAAGTCTATGCGTGTCACAACTAATGCAACTAGCCGCAAATTATAATTTAGTAATTAAATTTCAATATTATACCAGTTTCGGAGGGTCAGTTCCGCTGAGACGCATGATGAATATTAATTATTTTAGCACGGCTGCACAGTAAGCATATGCGGTCAGGCGCCGAGCGAATATCCTGAATTCGTGAAATTCCTAGTCGACGCAGGAATAGATTCTATTTCTGTTAACCCGGATGCCGTCGAGAAAACTGTAAAAACAATTGATGAACTTTAAACAGGGTTTTTGTATCCAGCTATTAGAGGCTGTGAAATCGCTCCAGTTCTTAAATTAAGATCTCTGAAATTTCTGATAATTTCTTGGGCTTCATCGAGTTTTTTTGCAATATTTCTTGATGTATATGGGCCACGCGGAAAAGAGCTGTATGATCTATCGTCAATATACTCAGAGAAAATATACAAAGGCGCAGTATCGTCTAAAGGCCAAAGCTTACCATTTCCACTGCGACGTTGCAGGTGCGCTCCTTTTTCGTCGTACCCGATAAACATATTTTCATTAAGAACGTATCTACTGCCAAGCAGGTCTATCACGACAATATTCTGGGTTTTCATATTATTTTACTACTCTTAAGTGATATATAAATATTTCGGTGACGACACTAGCATAAACTTGAAGATGAAATACGATGGGACGAAAGACGTAAGATGCGCAAAATAAAAATATAAAGCACCGAAACTAAACTAAAACACAAAATAGAGAAATGATTTTCATGGAAAACACAGGCACCACACGGCTGGCGGTTGAAGTAAAGAACCTTGTCAAAGTTTATGAAAAAAAGATAAGGGCTTTGGACGGCGTCGATTTGAACGTCAGCGCAGGCAAGATATTCGCGCTGCTGGGACCGAACGGTGCTGGGAAAACAACATTGATGAGAATTCTTACAACGCAGATAGCTGCTACGTCCGGCGAAGCGAAAGTTTACGGTTTGGATGTTGCACAGGGCGATGCGGGGATAAGAAAACTTGTAAGCTACGTGCCGCAGGAGATGAGCGTGTGGACTGACGTAAGCGGCTTTGAAAACCTTCTCATTTACGCAAAAATATACGGCATTCCTCCTGATGAAAGAAAAAAGATTATCCCGGACGTACTGGAGATGATGGGATTGACCACTGTGGCGAACAACCTCGTACGCACGTATTCGGGCGGCATGATACGACGGCTGGAGATTGCATGTACGATGCTGATAAAGCCGAAGATCATGTTTTTGGACGAACCGACTATCGGGCTTGACCCGTCTGCTAGAAAGATCGTATGGGAGAAGCTTGTGTCTTTCAAAAAAGAATACGGCACTACAATTTTCTTCAACACGCATTACATGGACGAGGCTGACAATTATTCTGACGAGATAGCGATAATCAACGCTGGGAAAATCGTAAAGATCGGAACAGCTGAAGAGCTTAAGCGTTCAGTCGGAAACGAATTGATACTTTTGAGCGTCGAGAACGGTAGTGCTGCAGCTGGCGGTGCTGCGGTTGGCGGCTATGCAGGTGGTGGTTTGAGCGAAGCTGTTTTGAAAAAAGTCAGGAGCTTGAAGCACGTAAACGATGTAATCGTAAACAACGTTAACAACTCTGACATGAGAATTGTGGTCGAAGATGCTGAGACGGCTCTGCCGAAAATAATAGAAGCCCTTCGCAAGAGCGGCGTAGAAACGAAAAGGATATCCATCACGAAGCCGACGCTTGACGATGTTTTCCTGAAATACGCGGGAACGAGGCTCGAGTCGGACAGGCTTGATACAGACAGAGGGCTTAGCGAGGTAAGCGAGACGAGGAGAATGATACAGAAAGGGTAAAATTAAAACAAAATGTTAAAACAAAAGAAAGTGAAAAAACATGATTGATTTTTTGAGAAATATACTGGCGATGATGGAACTTGAGGTAAGAAGGCTGAGGCACGACAGGACAGAGATATACACGCGTGCTGTTCAGCCGATACTGTGGCTCGTCGTTTACGGCTCGGTAATGGCTGCGGCGAAAGTGATACAAACAGGAGGGATACCTTACATAGACTTCATCACGCCTGGTGTGCTGATACAGTCAACAACCTTCGTAGCAATATTCTACGGCTTGACAATTGTGTGGGAAAGGGAATCAGGCGTGCTGAAAAAGCTTCTTGTAACGCCAGCTTCAAAATATTCGATAGTCATAGGCCGCTCGATGTCATCTGGAGTGAGAGCGATAATACAGTCGCTGATCGTCGTTATCGTAGCGCTGCTTATCGGCGTAAAAATACTGCCGAATCCCCTTTACTTTGCATTCGCGCTTGCGATAATTTTCTTCGCCTCTGGGGGATTTGCGGCCGTCTCGATTCTCGTCGCTTCGTTTATGAAAACCAGAGAAAGGTTCATGGGCATAGGCCAGGTCATAACAATGCCTCTTTTCTTCGCAAGCAACGCGCTTTACCCAATACAAATGATGCCTCTTGCGCTGCAATACTTCGCAACTGTGAATCCGTTAAGCTATGTTGTTGATGCGGTTAGAGGGCTGATGATAAGCGGAGACTTGAGCAACCTTTTGGTGGACGTAGCGTTCATCGCAGCGTTCGACGCGATCATGTTCACTTTGGCTGCAATCAGTTTTAAAAGAATTATAGAATAAGGATTTTAGAATAAAAATTTTAGCTTGGTGATTTTTATCGAAGAAAAAACGAATAAAAAGTTGGATGAAAATAAAATCAAGTCGGAAGTAGCAGATATCGCCAAAAAATACAATTGCGAAGTGGACCAAGAGACTTTAAAGATTGTGTTGTACAAAACAAATGGCACGTGCCCATGTCGCCCTTTAGAAGAAGTAAACTGCCCGTGCGACGATGCATTCGACGAAATAAAAAAATATGGACAATGTCTTTGTGGATTGCTCAAACGCTATTGATGCTTATCGATGTTTATTGACGATTCTACTTTAGTTTCTTCTTCATTCCGTCCACGATCTTCACGAACTCGTCGATTTTGTCCATCCGCACAACAAAGCCCTGCTTTGTCGGCCCTTTGTAGTTCGGCGAGTTTTTCCACACGCGAAAATCGATACGGTCGTCTCCTTTGTAGTTTGTCTTCTTTATGACTAGCACCGAGTCGTCGCGTAGCTGTATTTCTCCGAGTTTTATGTCTTTGATTTTTGGTTCTTCTTTTTGTTCGTTTTCGTCTTCGTCTTCCATAGAGCCTCAGGTGGGAATCGAACCCACGACCTACTGCTTACCTGCTTCCGACTGCGCAGTTACTGGGCAGTTGCTCTACCGGCTGAGCTACTGAGGCTTTTTTCCAAAATTCCGGGCGTTCCTTACCGAATAAACTTCAATTTAATTTTATTTAAATGTTAAATTTTTGCAAACCGCGAAGATAGTTTACGAGAAACCTCAAAATTTGCAGCGTTTCTTACCGAAGAACAACAAAAACTTTTATATAGCCAAAACAAATTTTATAAAAACAGAGAAATTGAAAGTCTGGTGTTAGTTTGTCTACGCTGGAAGCATATTTGGAAGATGTTCTAACAGCTAGTATTGTAAATGACCCAACGAACAAAAGCTTTTGTCCTGAAGATGTCGTAAAAAACCATTTAGGGCGCAGACCAGGTGAGACTGGATATAACGACGTCCTTGCCCGCGTTTACCAGTATTTTAATGGATTGGAGCAGGACAGAGAAGCAACTGAGGAGAATTTTAAATTTACCACGTCGTCCGGTGCTGAAATAACCAGAAAACGCTATCGTCTCACTAACTCATTTTCGTCTAACAACCATTCTCGTATCACAAGCCCTTAAAAGGATAACTAGTATCCAAAAGGCAACTAGAAGATAACACTCCCATTATGTTTTCCTTCAACCGCGCGCAAAATTTCTTTCGGGTCGTTGCCGTCTATGAAAATTGTTTTTAACTTGATTTTCTTTATGAGTTTGGTTGCTGGCAGATCGAACAGTCGGTATTCTCCAGGAAGCTGCGGATTATTGAGAATGATTTTTTCGAACTCGCTGTGTGTCAGCTTCTTGAGTTTTTTCGCGTTCGGGTTTTTCTTCGGGTCGGCTGTGTACACGCCGTCGACATTCGTAGCGTTTATGAGCAGGTCCGCTTTCACGACTGCTGCAAAAATTGCCGCATCAAAATCGCTTGACGTTCCAACATCATATCCAGCACCGACAACAATTTTTTTGCCGAAATACTTCTTCACTTCTTTATTCGCATCTTTCAGCTCTTTCCACTTAACCAGATGACCGTAGTTTCCCAGAGCAGCAGCAAACGTCACAGCGTTTATATGCGTTGCCATTATTCCTATGAAATCCAATATGTTTCTATCTTTTGTTAACGCCCTGCCAATGTCGCGATATTCCCTGCATACCTCTCCGCCGCCGCACACGACAACGAGCTTATGACCCTGCTTCCACAGTTTCAAAACAACATCAGCATATTTCTTGAAATTCTCTGCCGTAAGCTCACGCGTCAGCAACGACCCGCCGATGGAGATTACGATTTTGAGTTTTTTAGTGCTTCTGATTGTACCACCGTTTTGTTTTTTTGAAAGATTCCTAAGAAAAACTTGGTGTTCTGACATTAAAAAGTTTGAAAAGTTTGAACAGGCTAAAAAAACTGAAAAAGGAACGCGCTTAAATTCATGCTAATTTTTAAAATTTTTATGGGGCTTGCCGCCTTTCATGTAGACAGGCTAATGATGGAAGAGCTGAGGGACAAAGAACCTTCTATTTATAGAAGGGTAGTGACAGGCATAGAAAAAACTAAAAAACGAATTTACTTCCCGCGAAAAATATGGGAGCCAGAGGATTTTAAAAAACAGGTGAATGATCGTCTAAGAGATTATAAAAAGGCGCTGGAACTATGTAATATTGATGGCTCTTCTCCTGACTCTTCTGCTGGCTACTGGGCACACGCTGAAAAGAAAGCTTTGAACTATGCAAGAGGCTTATCGTACGATCTTGGTCGGAACGAATTCTGGGATTCTGTGTGGCGCGTGGCGTACTGGGAGGTCTTCGATGTTGTATGGGAACGTGCGAAAGTTGCTATATGGGGCAAGCGATGGGGACGTTTTATGGACAGTTTGTCTAACAACGCGAGAAACGTTGCGGGCAGCGTAGCGCGAGACTTTGCGAATTGTGCTGCGCGAGAAGTCGTAAGCGATTACGAACATTCGGGAAACAGTCCACCTGAAAAATATTTCAGATTCTACGATATTGGGTGGCCGAGAGGTTTCAGGGTTTTAGACGGAAAGGAAGTTCTCTTACTCGATGTTAATCGTCGTACTGGCGAGCTTGGTTGTTTTGCTGAAAATGAACCTGACATACTCTACAAGCACGGCTGGAGCGAATGCGATAGGCGTAAGCGGATAAAATGAAAAAAATGAGAAAACTTTAGATGTTGTGCTTATCCTTGCTTACCATCGCTTCTCCTCTACTGAAACGATTCCGCAGTTTTAAGCGACTTGAGACATGAGATGTCACATCTCAAGCTATCTTGTAGACGTTGTCCCCGCCGCGCACCCTGTCGATCACTTTCAACCCGATGCTGTCGCCTTTTTTCGCTGATTTCACTTCTTTGTGCTCTATCTGCATAGATTCGATCGGCTGCGTGAAGTTCGTCGTCGCGCCTTCTATGCTTATCTTGTCGCCAACAGCGAGTGGCGCTTCCAAGTCTATCACTGCCACGTTTATGTTCGTGAAGTAGTGCACGATTTTTCCTACAAGCTTTTTCTCTCCAGATTCTTCTGCCATAATTAACCTTTAACTGTCGAGGCTTAAAAAGGTTGTAGAAAACAAAAGCAAGAGTAAATGAGTAAGTAAGTTTCAATAGTAAAGCTTTATATTTTACGACGGCCTTACATTTATTTGCTTTTTACAAAATTAGAATATTAGAATAGGAGGTGAAAAGTATGGCTAAGAAATCCAAGCGTACGTCAAGCTGCGTGTGCCCTGAGTGCGGATGCTCTCCGTGCAAGTGCTGAAAAAAAATTCTGAGAACAATTTGAATTTTTGAATGAATTTTTGAAAGTGATAGTGAGTGAAATTTAGTGAGTGGAATTGAATGAGGTGGAAGAAAAATGATGTCGAACATTCCTATAGATTTGGATAAAGTCGAAAAGGGAGAAATAGATAACGAGATATTGAGAGTCGGAATGATAGCCGAGTTGGACGCAGTAAACCTTTACGAGCAACTTGCAGCGATGGCATCGGCCAAACGCGTTGCGGAAGTCCTGCTGGATATAGCGAAGGAAGAGAAGACGCATATGGGCGAGTTCCAGACTATGCTGCTAAAGCTAGACAGTCAGCAACAAAAGGAACTAGAGGAAGGCAAAAAGGAAGTCGAGAAGCTAACTGGGTAAAAATGTAAAGTTTGTCGAAGCGTTCTGGAACATTGTGAATTGGGACGAAGTGAATGAAAGATTTGAAGAATTAAAGAAGTAAAAATTCGGCCATAAAGCTTTATAAATTGGTTTGTACGTATATGTGGCTATGAAAACTTGTTTTGTTAAAACTAACTTTGCTAACTTTGCAGATACATTGGACAGCTGCAAAAGCTTTGCGTGCATCTTCAGCTTGGTCAAAAAAGCTCTCGAGTCGACGCTACGCAGAAGACGTGTGGGATTGATACTCGGGCTGTCGGATCTGCCGCTGCACGTTGGCGCGTTCCATCAAATCGGCTCGAATTTCATCATCATGAACAAAAGGCTTGTCGATTACGTCGTGCGAACATGCGACCAAAGGCTGATAAACGCATACATCTTCCACGTCCTGCTTCACGAATACATACATTCGCTCGGCTGCATCAACGAGCAAGAGACAGAGATATTGACATATGCCATATCGGAAAAAATCTTGGGACCGGAGCATCCATCGACTTGGATTTCAAAGTACGGCGTAGATGCTGTGCTATCAAAAATAGGCAGCATAGGATTGCTCAGTGAACAAGAGGATGAAACCGACGAACATGAACTGCAAGGGTTCGGTCCGATAGACATGATAGAAGACTTCGAGACAGATAACTTAAACTATTTTGGATGACTTAATGAAACTAATGGCAGACGCGGCGGAAATGACAGACACGGATTTCAGAGATCTGTTAGAAAAGATTGAGCAGCTGAAGAACAGCGAAGTGAAGAAACTCGTAGACGCGCGAATAAATGAATTCAAGGAACTTGGCAAAAAATCTGACAACGAGATTTTCAGCGAGCTTTGCTTCTGCATACTCACGGCGAACTTCAACGCCGAGCGCAGCATAAAGATACAGAACGATATCAAGAGCGGTTTCTGCAATTTAATGGAATCACAACTCGTCGAAAAACTCAGACAGCATGGACACCGTTTTCCCGAAGCGAGGGCTAAGTACATTGTTGAAGCGAGAGGGCACAAAGATTCTTTGAAAGAACTTTTTGAGAATTTTAAAAATGAAACTGGTCTCAGAGAATGGTTGGCAAAAAATGTAAGAGGCTTAGGCTACAAAGAAGCGAGCCATTTCATGCGCAACATCGGATTCACAGGCGTGGCAATCGTAGACTTCCACATAATTGATTTGCTCGTCAAGTACAAACTAATCGAATGGACGAAGACGCTTACGCCGAAGAAATATTTGGAGATTGAAAATCTGCTGCGAGAGATTGCGAAGAAGGTGAATCTGAATCTGGCCGAGCTTGATCTATATTTGTGGTATATAGAAACTGGGAAAGTATTAAAGTGATAAACTGCCCGAAACGTTTTTAAATAAGTAGGCAACATATTAGATAGCGATAAAAATGAAAAATCGGACTGTCGGTCTTTTGATAATCGGAATCGCAGCTCTCATAGGATTCATAACATTCTCTTTTAACCGCGCGCTCACGGACATAGTCGCTACGCAGTGCACGCACGGCACAAGCTGCCCTATGTGGGGGACGATAGAATTCCAGACGAACATGAGCATAGGGTTGATGGGTTTCGTTGTCGCGATTGGATTGTATCTGATATTTTTCGGAGAGCAGGAAAGGATAATAACAAAAATAAAACGTATAAGACCGTTCGTACAGCAGGCAGAGCCAAGCATGATTACAAAAGAAAAATATCAAAAAGTTCTTAGCGGGCTCGACAAAGAGGAACGACTTGTGCTGGAGAAAGTCATCGAATCGCAGGGCACGATTTTCCAGTCGGACTTGATAGGCAAGACGAAATTCAACAAAGTCAAGGTCACACGTCTGTTGGACAGACTGGAAGGCAGAGGCCTGGTGGAAAGGAAAAGGCGCGGCATGACGAACGTAATAATTCTGAAGCGTTGAATTTTTGCCGGCCCGAGTACTGAAACTAGTTTCACGCAATGAGATATAGGCTGTTTCAAGCGTTAATTCTACCATGTTAAAAGAAAATTTCCAAGAAGAAAAGTTACAAGTATCGGAAGTCAAAAACGGCTTCAGCAATTTCCCAGCGTGGCTGACTGAAGATTTCCAAGTATGCAACGTATGCGGAGGAATACTAGCAAGTGATGCTGGCATACAAGCAATCACAGCAGGTAAAACGAAGTATTGCAAGCTCTGCGGCATGCCTACAAATAGCAGAAGCAAGTTCTGCTGCCAGTCGTGCGAGGATAAGTTTGAAAAATTTGTAAAGAGGAGAAGGAGGTTTAAAAAATGGGAGAAAAATCACAAGGAATAATTTACGGTCTGGTTCCACACATAGGCTGCATAGCTTTCATAATAGGCTCTGTGCTCGGCGTGACTGTGCTCACGCAGCTCTTCAAGCCCCTTTTGATGAGTCCATACTTCTTCCACATGCTTGTTTTGCTGTCGCTCTTTTTTGCGACAATGTCTTCAGCAATTTATCTTAGAAAGAATGGCATATCGTCTTTCGCCGGCGTAAAAAGAAAATGGAAGTATCTTTCGACCATGTACGGTTCGACGATAGGCGTCAACCTGCTGCTTTTCTTGGTGGTGTTTCCGCTTCTTGCAAACGTTTCCTTGTCTTCGCCGTCGCAAACTGGGTCTTTTGCCGCGGTAGCAAGCGGTGGAACAGGCGGTGGAAATTTGAATTCGATAAAGTTGAAAGTCGATATTCCCTGTTCAGGCCATGCCACACTTATATCAGGAGAGCTAAAGTCGATAGCCGGTGTGACTGGTGTGCAGTTCAGCCTTCCAAATATCTTTGATGTGACGTACGATTCTACAAAAACATCGAAAGAGGAAATACTCTCATTAGAAGTTTTCAAGACTTACAAAGCAACTGTATCTAATTAAAACTCCTTTTATAAATTAAAAATATTAGAGATGCTTAGAGAGGTATATATTATGAAGAAAATCATTGTCCCGATTGCCGGGATGCATTGTGCCTCGTGTGCTGTGAATCTTGAAAAGGCGCTCAAAAGAACAGAAGGAGTTAGCGAGGCGAACGTCAATTTTGCAACAGAAAGGGCGATGATTGCATATGATCCTGAAAAGATGAACATTGAAAAGATAAAGAAGATCGTATCGGATGTTGGATATTCGGTAATAGGCATAGAAGGTGAAAAAGCCGAAGAAGAAGAGGCGCACACAGAAAAAACGCACACGCATGAACACACGATGGTAGCGACAACAGACCGCGAACGCGAGGCAAGGGAGAAGGAAATAAAAGGACTGAGGATAAGGGTTTTGGCCGCGCTCGCGTTCAGCCTGCCGCTGCTCTACTTTTCGATGGGGATGCTTGCCGGGCTTGTGCCACCGTTCTCCGACAATCCATCGATGCAAGCACTGATACAATTCTTCCTCGCAACGCCTGTGATAATCGCCGGTTCGAGCCTCTATTGGTCCGGATTCAAAAACCTGCTGAGGAGGACGCCGGACATGAGCTCGCTTATATTCGTCGGCGGCATGGCCGCATACTTGTACAGCATAGCTGTTACGGTTGCAATAGTATCTGGCGTTGCAGGATACGGGACTGAAAATCTTTATTACGAGACTGCGGCTCTGATACTCGTTTTCATACTTTTTGGGGAATATTTGGAAGCTGTGACGAAAGGCCGTACATCAGAAGCACTCAAAGCTCTGATCGGCCTGCAAGCGAAGACGGCTGTCGTTGTTCGGGATGGCAAAGAAGTGGAAGTTCCTCTCGAGGAAGTGAATGTAGGGGACGTTGTGATTGTTAAGCCAGGCGAGAAAATAGCGGTGGACGGCGTAGTGACCGAGGGCGTGTCGGCAGTAGACGAAAGCATGATAACAGGCGAGAGCATGCCTGTGAGCAAAAAAAGCGGCGACAAGGTAATCGGAGCAACTATAAACAAATCCGGTCTGTTCAAATTCCGCGCAACAGCAATCGGCAAAGACACAGTGCTTGCAAACATCATAAAAATCGTAGAGGAGGCGCAAAGTTCCAAAGCGCCCATACAGCTGCTCGCGGACAAGGTCTCTTTGTATTTCGTACCTTCTGTCATGCTCATAGCTGCGGTAGCTTTTGCGATGTGGTTTTTTGTAGCAGGAGCGCCGTTTGTTTTCGCTCTCACTGCGCTCATAGCCGTGCTTATCATCGCCTGTCCGTGCGCTCTTGGTCTGGCAACACCCACAGCGATAATGATGGGCACTGGCCTAGGCGCGAAGAACGGCATATTGATAAAGGGCGGCGAAGCTTTGGAAACTACGCACAGGCTGCAGATCGTGATTTTCGATAAAACCGGCACATTGACAAAGGGCGAGCCGAGCGTGACGGACATAATCGCAGCTGAGCGGTTTAAAGAGTCCGATGTTTTGCAGCTGGCTGCCGTGGCAGAAAAGGGCTCGGAGCATCCAGTAGGCGAGGCTATATTGAAGGAAGCTGGACTCAGGAAAATAACAGTATCTAAAGCCACGATATACGAAGCAATCGCTGGCCATGGGATAAAAGCGAAATATTTGAAGAATTGGATTCTTGTGGGAACTAGGAAGCTGATGGAAGAAAATGGAATAGATGTAGGCGGCTTCGAGAATGCTATGGTAACACTTGAAGAGCAAGGCAGAACGGCTGTTATTGTTGCGAAAGATAAGACAGCGATCGGCGTGATCGCAGTCGCAGACACGCTGAAAGAGTATTCGAAAGAAGCAGTCGAACAGCTGAAGAAGATGGGAAAAGATGTCTGGCTCATCACAGGCGACAACGAGCGTACGGCTCGGGCGATCGCGAAGCAGGTCGGAATAGACGAAGATAAGATCATGGCGCAAGTCCTTCCGGGCGAGAAAGCGCAGAAAGTGAAAGAACTGCAGAGCCAGAGCAGGCAGGTTGCCTTCGTGGGCGACGGCATAAACGACGCCCCGGCGCTTGCTCAAGCAGACGTGGGCATAGCAATCGGCTCGGGAACGGACATAGCATTAGAAACTGGCGACATTGTTTTGATAAAGGACGACCTGCGCGACGTCGTAACAGCGATAGACCTCAGCAGCTACACCATCCGAAAAATCCGGCAAAACCTTTTCTGGGCGTTCTTTTACAACACCGTAGGCATACCGATAGCAGCAGGCGCGCTCTATCCGTTCACAGGTTTCCTCCTCAATCCGGCGATAGCAGCGGCTGCGATGGCTTTCAGTTCCGTGAGCGTTGTGTCGAATTCGCTGATGATGAAAAGATATAAGCCGAAAATAAGATGAAGAAACTTTTTATTTCATGCGGGAGGCGGGATTTGAACCCGCGAAGCACGTTAACTACTATTCTCTATTATTTCTACCGTCCTTGCAACGCCGTCTGCGCTGTTTACCATACGTCCAATCTTCTCTGCATGCGACCTGTAAAAATCGTAATCATCTCCTATTTTCCTAATCGCATCTTTCAGTCTTTTCGGATCTTCTACCACAACAGCACATCCCAGAAGCTCCAACTTCTTCGCATTGCCACGCTGTTCAGGCTGCGTAGGTATGCATACGCTCGGTTTGCCGTACGATAAGGTTTCCATCGAAGTGTTGTGACTTGCTGAATGTATTATTATGCTTGCATCCCTCATGCACCTAATTCTTTCATCGCTATTAAGCCAGCCGTGTTTGGCAACCGATCCTCTCTGCGTTGCGCTCCTCTTTTCATCGCCCAAGCTGGCTACGACTTCACAGCCAAAATCATACAGTTCAGGCAAAAACCTATTCTCTAATTTGTTCCTTGTTCCAAACGAACCGCTTATGGAAAAATAGATAAAATTCTCGTCCCTTGGTTTTTCGTTTGTGCGAAAATAAGAACCTACAAGCTCGATGTCAGCGCCAATGCCGGCGCCAGTATCAGTGTCCGCTCTAAGCATTCCGCGAAGGTTCAGCTCACAAATCGTATACGGCTTTTTGATGTCCGGTACTAGTATCTTGGAGCTCTTAAATTTCTGCTCTGCGATGTACTGCCCAGGCTGCAAGAAGAGTTGCTCTATCAAATTATAGTACGGCCTAGTCTCGTTCGTTATGTTGACAGTCCTTATTCCGCGCCTCTGCGCCCATCTGGCCATAAGTAAATCACCGTCTGTTACAACCACGTCTGGCCTTTCCTTCCTTGCGAAACTTCGTATGTCGTAATACCTTGACATGGTTTTCGAGGCTGAACTGCTTTTTATATACCAACGATTGCTTTCGTAATCATAAGCGGTCATTGGGAAGAAAATGTTCAACACCGAAAGTGGGACGTTGATGCCATTTCTATCTTCGTACCAAGATACAGGAGGACATTTGTATATTTTGCACGAATCACCGAATCGTCGTTGTATAGCGGGGTGCGAAGTGAAAAAGGTGACCGTGTGACCTCGTTCAATCAATTGCTCTGAGACCTTTATCGTCCTGTAGGCGTGGCCATTCCCAAGTTCATTCACAGCATAGTAGACATTCAATGTCTCCATAATGAAAGAAGAGTTTTAAAAGTTTTTAAAACTTCGGGCGTTTCTTACCGAATATAAAAATCAATAATTTATTACACTAAACCACGATTTGTATTAAAAGATACGTATTTGTATTAACAGAGATGTGAAAAAATGTTCAAGAACATCGAGAAAGTTATTTTGATAAAATACGGAGAGCTTTTCTTGTAATCCTCCACCATTTCCAAACTATATATGAGTATCCATCGGAAAGTGTAAATTGGATGTGGTTCGTAGGGAACATCCGAATGAACTGGTTCTAAGTATGGTTTTATAGAGATGACTCGCGCTAAAATATCAGGTATAATGTGAGCGGGTATTGTTTGACTTATCCCTATGACTTGTAGCGGATGAAAAAAACTCTGAATCCATAGATTTTTCCAACGCTATATGTTCTTACGGCTACAGGAATTATCGGTGTTAACCAAGTAGAACTTAATAAATAACCAGCAACTCGGTTAACGATTTTTTCGAACATTGTTTGTTTCACTCTTATGAGTCCGCGTAATTCTGTTCAAGGTATCAATAAGGTCTTGTATATGCTGTTTATCGAGACCTTTGATGGGTTCTTTTCTATCCAGACTTTTCTGAAAAACACTCAGGGATTCGCTCAAACTCTTTGAAAGCTCATCATCTACACTGATATTAATTCTTGGTTGCTTGTTTAACTCCTGATCGTCTTCAGCATTTTTCCCTTTTCTCCCGGTGCTTGCGATTTCCTCCTCTTCGGACGAGGTCACAAGTTCTTCGGGATGGAGTAATGCCCAAACTGTAGATCTACCATCAACAGTTAATTCGTAGTAATTCTTGTTTTCCTCAGGATATTTCTTTATCAAATTGTCTTCAATCATTTTTGGCAGAATTCTACTAAGATGCCTTAGCGTCAAACCAGTTTCATCTGCAATTTGTGAAGTGTACAATCTTTCTTTTTTGTAAAGCGCCCCCATGATCTTTATAACCGCTTGTTTTTTTAGCGCTTCCATTGGATCACCTGTTAAAATAAGCATAGGAAGACTTATAAGTCTATAAGACATAGATGTCTAACAGCCATTGATGTCCGCTTATACAGCGATGGCTCGATGGTGAGATGAGGCTCGGGCTATAACCCACCTCCTTATGGAGGGTGGGAGTATGCTCCTAGCCTGGGGCTGAGATGGGAAAGGGGCGGTAGAGTTGAGAAACCTTGGGCAAAACTCTGAACAGACATCAATTATTTTAAAGGAAACAATGAAGTTTTTGCTGGAGATCGTTAAAATTTCATCTCAAGGTTACAACAATTCTAAAGGAGAACGAAACCACTGGAGATATATGTCTATCAGGGATAGAGCATCAAGAAGCATATCATTAATTCAACAATTCGTTGAATACGAGGGATATACGCCAATAGCCAAATTTCTTAAGGATGGAAGAATAAAAGTCGAATTGATCCCTAAAAATCTTTAAATTTTTGTTTTCCTAGGCGGAAGGAAGCAAAAGCTTCAAACGAAATTCACATAGGGTACTAAGTTCTATGACAATGGATGTTGCCAACAGCGGGAAAGTAAGAGTGAACCTTTACTCATTCGCCAGCGCGCATAGTTTTTGAAAATATTTTTTCCCAAAGGCGAATGTGGTATGGACTTAGGTTCACTCAAATCCTAGAGCTGTTTGCGCATCCTGTTTTTTGGGTTATAGCAAATCGCTGGTTTGAATCCAGCCAGGTGCGTCAAGAGAGGTACCTGAAAATTTTGGTGAACTATATGATAGCATTAAAAGTAAGAGAAGAAGACGCAAGTAGAGTTAGGTGGGAACTAGGTAGGTTCAAAGTCCCATTTCAAGAGAGAGAGGGAAGCACCCTCTTTGTAATACCTGTTGTCCACATAAACATGTTGATGAAACTGAAGAGCAAAGATCCCTTAAAAAACTGGCGTGTTTTCGACGAGACCGATCTCTATTATCTCTTGTCTTATATTACACAAATCGGAATAAGAGCCAAATTAATTTTCCCTGTATAGTTAAGGTGATTATTATGACAGAAGAAAAGAGAGCTAATCCTTCAGAACTTATAATAGTTACCGATGCCTTAGCCATGGCCTATACAGAATTGGGAGTTACCAGGGCAACGATTGAGAACTCAAAAGAGCTGTTCAAGGATGTAAACAACGAGTTGAAAACAATTAAAGAAAAGCTAGGCTCTCAGGGGACGGAGATAGTATGGATCAAATGGATTCTAATGATAGGACTGACCACAGGTGTTCCACTACTTGTCTCGATTCTCCTTAAAGTTTTAGCTCATTGAAATCTTTGATATCCCTTTCTATCTTCTCTATATCTATGCCTAGTCCCAATTCGTCTGACAGACCTTTGAGAATTTCTAGGTTAGTTAGTATGGGGAGGTCACGAGCCCAAAGGCTTGTTGATGCTCGACCAGCAGTGAGCCAGACATAAGGTGGGAGCAATCCAAGGACCTTAGCTCGTAAAGATGGCTTCTTGCCCCAAACTTCGAGATAGGATATGTCAATATCAGGACTTTCCCCATACTTCTTCTTAAAATCATGAAGTGGCATATCTCTTATTTCGACAGGGATTCCAGATAACTCTGCATACATATCCTTTATTTCTGTATTCAAACCATATCTTTCGAAAATATCTATGCAAGCGTAAAAAGCTCTATTTCTATCAATATTACAATCAAACATTATATCTATGCCTTTTAACTTCCCCTTATTAGTAACAAGATTCCATTCATAACTATTAAATAATTTAGAGACTCCCATGTTTTTACTTTGATCTTATTTTCAGAAATAGTTATCATTTTTCTATCCTTTGAATAAGTGTCCATAAATATGATTATCCAAAGGCGATGTAAAAAATGTCACTGTGTGACCGCGTTTAAGCAGCTCTTCAGCAACCACACGCGCCCTGAACGCATGTCCACTGCCAAGTTCATTGACTTCGTATAAGATATCCAAACTCTCCATACTGATTCTTTAAGACAGTAAATTATTTTAATACAACGGAGATTTGTATTAACATGGTAAAACGTTCAAAAACCTCAAGAGCCTCAAAAAACCAAGGCGTAAAAGTAGAACGCTTGGTACTTGTAAAATACGGAGAGCTTTTCTTGAAATCCGACCCAGTCAGGCGCAGGTACGAAAAACGGCTGAAGGAAAACATACGCATCGGGCTGAAGCTTGCGAAGGTAAAAAATTTTAAGATAGTCAGGCCTCGCGGAAGATTTTTCTTGTACGTTCCCGAAAAAAAGTTAGAAGCTACATGCAAAGTTTTAGAAAAGACGTTCGGCATCGTTTCTTTCGCTCCATGCTGGCACTTGCGCACAAGCTCCGCAAAAGAAATCCAAAAGTTCGTAAAGAAGAACTATAAAAACTGGATCGAGCGCGGAAAAACTTTTGCAGCGCGCGTGAAACGCAGCGGAACCCAAACACACAAAAACACAAACTACACAAGCATGCAGTTAGCGAAGCTCATAGGCGATGTCGTCGACAGAAATGTGAACCTCAACAAGCCGGACGTAACAATCTTTGTCGAAGTAAAGGATGACGACAGCTACGTATATACAAGTTCTGACACAAGGAAAGGACCGGGCGGCATGCCTGTTGGAACATCGGGAAAAGTCGTTGCTTTATTGAGCGGCGGCATCGACAGCGCTGTCGCTGCGTGGATGATGATGAAGCGTGGCTGCCGCATAATCGCGCTGTATGCGGATAATGGTTCGTATATAAGCAATAAAAAGAAATCGCTCGAGAGAGTGAAAAACGTGCTTAAAGTTCTGCAAAGCTGGTCTGCCGGTTGGAAGATACCGCTGTTTATTTTTGATCACGGCAGAAACCTTGGGCGTTTCTTGAAGCGCAAAGACGTAACGGAAAAATTCGTGTGCCTTTTATGCAAACGTATGATGTACCGCGTGGCGAACGTGCTGGCCGAACAGCAGGATGCAAAGGCAGTTGTAACTGGCGAGACTTTAGGAGAAGTAGCTTCGCAGACATTGGACAACCTTGTTGTGTTAGACGAAACAAGCAAGCTACCGGTTTTCAGACCGCTCATAGGAAACGACAAACAAGAGAACATAGACCTCGCAAAACGCATAGGCACGTATGAAACATCAATATCTGTCGGCGGCAAGTGCAGAGCCGTGCCTGCAGCGCCGAGGACGAAAGGGCGACTAAGCGAGATAATGCAGATTGAGTCAAAGCTGCCGATGAAAAAACTTCTGAGAGAAAGCGTGAAGAGTATAAAAAGTGTAAAAAGCATTTGAAAAACTACTGGTTAGAAATTTTTCAGCAATTGCTCCGGTTTTGTAACCAGATAGTCCGGTTTAAATTTCTCCAACCCAGATTTCGAGTTGTAGCCCCACGTGACTGCCGCAACTCTCACTCCAGCCTTTTTCGCAGCTTCTATGTCCCTCACTTCGTCCCCGACGTAGACGACCTCCGATTTGCCGTAGCCATGTTTTCTTATAGTTCTGCTCAATCTCACGTTTTTGCCGAGGACTGAGCTTCCGGTTTCTATGAAATCGAAAACATTCTGCAATTTGTTGACCCTTAAAAATCCTTCAACGTTTTCTTTCGAATTCGAAGTAACGATGCCCAGATCGTATCTCTCGCCAAGCTTTTTCAGCACGCCGCGAAGCCCAGGAAACGTCTTCACCTCTTTTATCCTGTTGCTGAGATGTTTTCTATATCCTCTTGCGAAAAATATCAGGTCTATCAAAGAAATGTTGTATTTCTTCAGCAGTTGCCTTATTCCCAGGCCGCGGAGCTTGTCAGTATTTTTCGACATATTTATTCCGCGGCTTTTCAGCGCGTTTTCCATCAGCTCGAAAATTATGTGATACGTGTCTGCAAGCGTTCCGTCAAAGTCGAAGATCAAACACTTTAGATGTTTCTGTTCCATGCTTTCAAAATTATTTTACGGAGTATTTAAAAATTAGAAAGAACCGAAAAAAGAGCGATTATTGTAGTTCTATCTGTGTGTTTTTCAAGCTCTTTGCATCTCAATTTATTTCAAATTCTGTTTAAAATTCTGTCAAATTTTATTAATATCTTTCAATTTTTGTTAATTTGTTAATTGAGCGGTATGTAATCAAGTATGTCGAAGAATATTGTTGCTCCCAGTATAAGGTTGTTTATGCTCAGGCCGTTTAGCAATGCTAGGCCGATGTATGACAACGTCACCTTTGGCGCGTACTTCATCACTAGGAGAGCTTCGTATAACATTTTCTAAAACACCTCCAGGTTATAACGAACATTTTTTCTTCTGCCAATGCAGCAAAAGTAACGGCAAAATGAACGACAGAAAGAGCAATCAGTGTAAAGCAAACAGTTAGCAGGTAAAATCGAATGAAGAAATGTTGAATCGATTGCAAGATTTGAACTGTCAGGAGGCGGCTCCTCAGAATCCGACTCCACACACAAACTCATACAGTAAATTCCCTCATGTCTTATTTTGACTTGGCAGTATTTAAGGATTATCCAGATTTTTCTGAACTTTTTCCAGTCTCTTTTAGGTTCTGTATCTCTCTTTCTCGGCGATTTTTTCATTTGCTACTGGTTTGTCGTTACGTTTTTTTCGTGCTCTGGTCAATCTCGTATTTCTTAGGCGTGTATGTTTACTTTATGCTTTATCGGCCGATTTAAAAACAAAAAGAAAATTAAAAACTAAGATTTTCTTTTCTCAATTCGGAAAGGATGTCATAACCTTTTTTATTACCGTCCTTTGTTATTTCATACCCGTCCAATTTCATTAGCGTCTTCTCTTTACCCCACTGTTCTTTAACAATTGTCTTTTTCAAAACGTCGAGCTTTACAAGTTTTTCCAAGTCTTTTGAAAGCGTTTCACTGTATGCGCTGGGCTCGCCCAATTCTGACACTTCAACGATTCGAAGGTCTTTATAGTGCAACTCAAAATCATAGGATTTCTTCGGCGTGAGCGTTTGCGGATATTTTGGTAGTTTGAATATCTTGTTCATCAGCTTGTATCTGCTGAAATATCTTTCGTGGTTTTCATAAAGATCATCCAGTAAACGCAGCAGAGACTCAAATCTGGATATTGGCATAAAGTTTTTTACCATGGACATGAAATCTGAAATTTATCTAATTAAGAAAATTTAAATAGCACACGTCTGTTTGCAATTTTTCCTATTTCTTCCAGAATTCCTATTTCTCCCAGAATTTTTTCGCTTCTTCTTCCAGTTTGTCAAGCCGGTCATAGTAATCAGGAAACTCGTTCAAATGTGCAAGGGCTATCTTTCCCGTAAGTATCGGGTCGTCGTGCGTCACATCCGTGTCATGGTCCCTCTTCCCGTGCTCCAGCTCAACGTCCATGCCTTTTCTGAATTGCTCCACGTCAAACTTGCTTCTTTTCCAGTCTATGCCAATCAATTTCCCAACAGCTTCCGCTTCTTCAGTAGTGAAATGTTTTGATTCTGCCATAGCTTTTGCCACACCTTCTTTCATTTCTGCTATTTATCTAAAATCTAAACGAGGGAATTTAAATATTTGCTCCGACTTCTTTTTCGAGAAGCAGCTCAAGCTTTTGGCTGTTCAGGAGCAGTTCTCATCAGATGCATTAAAGTTTGGAGATTATATTTAAGATATTGTACATATTCGTCTTTAAGGTATTGTATATATTCTTCAGTCCATGGTATGTCATACCGTTGGCCAGCAAACACGGGGAAGGGTTTGACTGTCTGGCCTTCGACTTTCATGAACCTTTCGAATGTCGGACCTTCGCATTCCAGGATCGTGATTCTCAGCCCTTCTCTTGTGTATAGCCCTACGAGGCCAGGGTCTAAAATCTTAACTAGTCCCTTTACAAGGTAGAAATCTCTGACTATGTGTTTCCTGTATTCTTTTTCAAGTTTTTCATACTCGTCAAAATCAAGCTTAACCTCACGACCTTCAAGGTCTCTTGTCACAAACGGCATAAAATCACTTATACACTTATCAAATCTTATAAAAATCAACTCAGTAAAGGATTTATAACCTTTTGCTTCTTTTCTATTCTAATGCCTGATAGCTAATAGCAGAAAACGCATTTCATTTTCTTCTCTGCGCAAATCTTCCCTATGCGCTCTTTCAAATTCGCCCAATAATCGATCTTGTCTGTTTGCGAAAACAATATTTCTCTCCACTTCCCGACAATCTCTGGATAATTTTTTGCAAGCACTGGTTCGAGCGATTGCCATAGCCCGGGTTTCATGTTCAGCCTGTCGATTAGAATTTCGTCAACTTCCAAATTTTTGAAAGTCTCAAAATATTCTTCCAAGTCTTTGTCGCCGTTTTTGTCAGATTTGTAAGATAGATAAGGCAGAATCGGTCCGAAGAAAACGTAGACTCTTATTCCGTTTTCCTTCAAAGTTTTCACAGCATCCAGTTTTTCTTTTATGGACGAAGAATTCGGTTCGAAAACTTTTCTCACAGCATCATTCAGCGTGGTAAACGTAAACCCGACTTCAACCCCAACCCCGCGCTCTTTGAACTGCTTCAGCAGATCCAAATCTCTTAAAACCAGCGCCGATTTTGTTTGAATTGTGATTGGGAACTGGTGCGCCAGCAGAAGCTCCAAACATCTTCTCGTCAGCTTGTATTTCGCTTCCAACGGCATGTACGGGTCGCATAAGCTGCTCAAAAAGACGCGTCCTCTCTTTTTCCTTTTTATTTCTTTACTCAAAATTTCAGGCGCGTTTACTTTCACGTCCACAAATCTTCCCCACCGCTCGCTGTGCCTGCTGAATCTTTTTGTGATAGAATCTGCGTAGCAGTAGCAGCAGCCATGTTCGCAGCCGACATAGCAGTTAATACAGTAGTCAGCAAGCTTGCTCTCGTTCAGCAAAGACTTGCATTCTATTTCCTTTACTTTTAAATTCGTAGTGTCCATCATGCTCATTTTCATGCACAGCGGAAGTCTGCTTCCCAAAGTTAAGTATATATTTGCTTTCTTAATCTTATTATGGCGGTAAGGTCGATGAAAAACTTCTGGCCGGTAAAAAATTCATTGGATAAGTTTACGAACGCTGCAAACCGTGCAACAAATAATGTGAAAAATACTAAGAAATCGGATAATATAAAACTTATGGGCGGCCTTGCGGGCAGACTTGGCATTGTGAATTCGAGCGACATAAAAACTGTAGCGAGAGATGCGAGATGCATCATCTGCAAAGGCTCGAGGATGCTTTGCGGCAAATCTAACTGCCCGGTGCTTGTGCGTTTTTATGCGCAGATGAAAACTAAATCGATGCTAGATAGTTTATCAAACAATCTAAGAAACTTGGACCCAGAATTCGGACCGACTGGTTTCAGCGAACTAAAAATGGAAGGCTCTTCGCCGCCGTCTGTTTTTATCGGAAGATTCGGCTGGCCAAACGTATACGTTGGACCGATGATCCCGCCGACTCTGGGCGACACGGCTTTTCTCGACACGCCCGAACTATGGCGCGGGAAGACAATCCAAGAAATTGTGGAATTCCGTTCGCAGCTCGTGCGCGGCAAAACGCGTGTGCATGTGAAAGAACTCGAGAAGAACAGAATCGTTGAACAGACGAGAGAGATAGCACTTTCAAAAGACTCTGCGGATGTGGACGCAGTCTTCTTCAAAAAACCGGCCGGAGCGCTGGTGGTCGACGAGGACGTGCAGCCTTACGGGCCTTCGGCTGTTTTGAAAAATCTCAATCTGTCAAGCGTGAAGGCAGACCAAAAGGTTGAGAAGGCTTTTTACGATACGGACCTGAAAGCTGCAGGAGCGGTTATACGGCTGTATGAAAAAGGCGTTTTCGTGTCGCGCATTCAGCGTGCGTTCTCTGCCGGCCTTTTTGGACTGGGGAAAAACAGAAAATTTGTGCCGACTAGGTGGAGCATCACTGCGGTGGATGACACGATTTCTAAAAACTTAGTTAAGCAGGTGAAAGAATTCCCGCTGATAAACGAGTACCGCGTGTACGAGCATACGGCTCTGGACAACAAATGGATTGTTTTGATGGTTCCGGATTACTGGAGCTATGAGCAGTTTGAAGCTTGGTCTCCTGGAACAACTTGGAACACTGGCAGCGACACGTGGATAATTTCTGACTGGGAAGGATTTGACGGAAGGACAACGTATCCTAAAACCGGCGGCTGTTATTTTTCGACGCGTCTTGCAACCGGCGAGGCTTTGACAAGAGAACGTCGGCAGGCTGCTGTTATCACTTTGCGCGAGATTCATCCAGGTTACATTTTACCAGTTGGGGTTTTTCATACACGTGAAAGCATACGAGAGGCTGTTAAAAAGAAACCACTGACATTTAGCAACTTAGAAGATTCGTTAAATTATATATCTTCGAAGTTAAATATACCGATTAAAAACTGGATAGAAAACGGCACTCTTCTTAAAAAACTTCTTTATCAAAGAAAAATTTTCGATTTTATCAAAAAGAATTCAGCCATTCTGCGATAAGCTTTGCAACTTCCTTCTCCTTCCCTCTGTACGCATGATCGGTATCCGGAATCTCAACAAGTTTGCAGTTTTTAAAATATTTTTTAAGTTCTCTAGAATTTTCTATCGGTATTGTCGTGTCTTCTGTTCCGTGGATTATTAGAACCGGGATTTCAATTTCTTTGAGCCCATCTCTTGCCTCAACTGCGGGCGCAAGCAGAACCAACGCTTCTGCGTCTTTGTACTCAAGCTGGTGCTCTACTGCAACTCTTCCTCCGAGGCTTTTTCCGATTAAAATTTTTGATTTAACTTTTCTATTCTTTATCTTCTCATCCAATTCCTCATCGTTCGCACGCTCCAGCTCTACGATTTCAAAGTTTTCTTCTTCAAACTTTTCTTTAATAGCGTCGAATACAGGTCTGGCTGCTTCCGGATGCATACCTGGGATTAAAACTATTGCAAGCTTCATAAAATCTTCTCCAATTCTTTAACAGATGAAATATAAGTTATTGGAATTTCTTCTTCTATCTCTTTTTGTACAGGTTGCGATAATGTGTTTTTGAACCATACGACTCTTGTTTTAGATTTCAAATAACGGTAATGATATTTTAAAATACAGAATTCTCTCATTATCCCCGGAGATATACCAAAAATGATACATACATCGCCTGCAGCAGCAATCTCTCCATCGACGTCATACCAATGATCGAATTCTATTTTTTCATCTAACAGGTGAAGATAAGGTTGTATGTGTTTATCTCCGAATTTCGCATCTTTCACAGGAACTAATCCATAAACTTTTTTGCCGCCTTTTTCTTTGTAAATTCTTGCAACTTCTGTGGGTATCCCTCTGTCTGGTACGATTACTAGTTCATGCCCTTTTATTGCAATTAATGTCGCTACATCTTCGACTAACTTCTTCAGTTCATTTTCTTTCAGTTTTGTATGCCTCGGGATTTTAGTTAGATCCCCAGTTCCCAGAACGACAACTCTCATATAGATCCCGTTAAGAATCATTTACTTTTATTTACCTTTCAATAATTTTGCAAATCTGTCAGGATTGGAAGGAGTGATGAGATAGCGTTTTTTATCTTTGGTTGTTATCAGCAGGCCGTCAGTAAAATTTGTTATTATCGCCTTGGTCCAACCTAAGCCAGGTATGTAAAACCTTCCGGAGTACATGCTCGCCCCGACTCTGAAGTGAGCCGGAACCATTGTCCTTTCAACCTTTTTTATGTCTTTCAGCGCTAGCTTGATGACTGCGAACGGTGACCAAGAATACAAAACCCCGTCGCGGATTACATATTTCGTCCTGTGGATGCTGATTGTTGTGATACCCAGCAAGAGCAAAGCAAAAGCCATCAAGCCGAAAAATAAATTCTGCGCGTAAGGAGGGGCTGACGCGATATTCGTTGCTAAAGCAACTGCAACGAAAACAATCAATATTGAAATCGTCATAATTTTATACGTTTCGCCGATCCATTTGCTAATGCGAGGCTTGTTAATCACGTTCTTCATATTTTTCATCATAATGAATATTCTTTCAAGGCCATCTATTTAAAGTTCAGTGCGGGAGGTGGGATTTGAACCTGTCATAATTTTCTCATAATATACCAATTCTTTCACCTATTTCTCTTCTTCTTTTTCCCAGTATATTTCAAGTAGAGAATAAAACCAATAATCGCCAAAGCAAATACTATTAGGGAAGCAAAGATCTTCTCTGGCCCAACCCCCATAGCAATCGGATTGACCACAAAAGCTAGCAATAACACCAATACAACAGCTATGGAAACAAATTTTTTCTCCTTTAACGTCCAAGAAGTTCGAAACTCCTTGCCTATTTTAAGAAGCCAGATTGCACCTATGAATATCACAAGCTCGGACCAGAAATCCCAGTGGAACCAGTAAGTTGTAAGGAGTTGAATTCTAGTTTTCCCAGCAAGCATTCCCATTCCTGACCCGCTTATGAAGAACAGGGAATCTGCCATGAAGAAAAGCAGTTCAAGCATAGCTGCCCCAAACAGCATTATCTTATAACTTTTTGATTTCTGCGGAGTTGATTTTGTCATGAAAAGAATTCCAAAAAACAGACTGAAGCTAAAAGTCTCCATGAAAAGTGTGCTAATAGTAACTAGTACGGATGTAGGCAATGTATAGAAAGTCCCGCTTCCTCGTGGAAATTCAAAAGTTGATGGGTTAAGAATGGAGTAGCCTGGATTCTCAGGCTGCCAGAACATCAAAACAAAAAAAACTGTTACTGCCACAATCAAAAGGAAAATCCCTGCTGCTCTCCATTTCTTGTTTTTATCAAGTTTAAAGTTCAAACTCGGATGGTACATCTCGTATAACAGACCAATAAGAACAATGAAAAAAGCAAAGTTTGTAAAATTAATCCATTCCCCAAATGAAAGAGGTGGGTAGCCTATGCTTATGCCAGTGATGTTCCACATTATTGGGGACAAAATTATCTGACCGGCTATTAGAATAAAGAACAAAAGTGCGAATAGACGGTTCTTAATGTATTTCATTCTAACAGCCTACATTACAATAAGTTATTTTCACAAGTTAAACCTTCTGGACCAAATATTAACTTGTGCGGGAGGTGGGATTTGAACCCACGAAGGTACTAAACCACAGGCGCCTCAGGCCTGCCGAATTGGCCGCAGCAGCTGCTTTGACCATGCTATCGGACCCCCGCTTAAAAGCACTAAAGGAAGTGAGAATTATTTAAACTTTGCCTTTTATTAATTGTTTGATTGTTATGGATGTAGATAAATCAGAAGATGGTATATCAGAAGATGGTATAATAGCCGAACTGATAGAAGGAGGTTATGAAAGAGAAAAGTTTTTGGGTATCTTCAATCGTTCTACATTCAAAAAGACAGGATTTGTTTCTAAAGATTATAAAGGTGGCATAGATGTTAGGATTGCTTGGAAATGCGATGTAAGAGTTGTAGATGGAAAATATGCAACTACGTGCGTTGATTATTATTCTACGTTTAAAAAAGATGGCATTTTTTCAGATGTAAGATCTATTGAAAACTTCATAGAGACTTACTTAAAAGAAGTTGAAGAGCTAAATATCAAAGATCAAATTCTTTGGTGGAGATTAAAGTCAAAAGAAAGAAAAGAACGAGGCCTGTATAAAGAGATAAAAGAATATCTTCCACAGGGCTTAGCTTTAGACGCTGGTTGTGGCACAGGTTCGCTTCTGGAAGAACTTGAAGAGGGAATTGGGGTAGATATAGTAGACGAATATCTGAAAGATGCTAGAGCACTTGGACATCCGCTTGTAAAAGCTGAAGTTCTGCATATGCCATTCAGAGATAACATATTTGATTCTGTCTCTTATGTAATTGTTCTACGTTATTTGTTCAATGAAAATCTGTTTGATGAAAAAGGAGACATTGCTGCTACAAAGGAGAAAAAGATAAGTACATTGCGAGAAGCCCATAGAATAATGAAAACGAATGGAACGTTAGTAGTGGTAGAAGAAAGCAAAGACAACTGGCCTTATATAAGATTTATTAAGGAGGCTGGATTCGAACCTTTGAAAGACAAATATTTGCACGGTTTTCTACAAAAAATTAGGACAGGTAAGAAAGTAGTTTGAATAGAATTTTTATAGCAAAAAATTCTGTTACCTTGTTCTCTCCGATCGGCCTTATCTCAACACAGTCTAAACCAATCAGTTTCATTTTCTTTAACGCATCTATCAAAGATACAAAGTCTGCATACATCAACCCATTCGGTTCAGCATACTTCACAGCAGGCGCAATCGAAGGATCAAACACATCCATATCCAAACTTACGTATATAGGCGAACTTCCGATAAAATTTCGCAGGCGTTGCTTGACGTTTCCCAAATCCTTCTTAATTTTTGTCGCAGTAAAATACAAAACCCCGTTTGATTTCATAAACTCAAACTCATCCTCATCGCACGATCGCAGACCAACAATTACAACATTCTTACAATTCTCCTTCGCAAGCTCGCACCATCTTCGCAACCAGCACGCATGACTCTGCTTCGAGCCTTCGTACTCGTCTTTCAAATCCGCGTGCGCGTCGAAGACAACAAGCTTTGTGTTCGCAGGCATTGCTCTCATCGCATGAAGCGTCGCAGTGTGTTCCTTCGTCAGAATCAACGGTAGTTTTTTTGCAGATAATATTTCTTTCGTCTTTTTTTCGACTTCTTTGAGCTTCACGTCGCCCGCATCGAATATGCGCACGTTCTCCAGCAAGTTGCGTTGCTCGTCGATGTCGAACGGCTCGACAAGCTGGCTCACTTCGCGCAACGATGCAGGGCAGTCGACGCCAAACGCGATAACGTTCGCGTCCTCTTCTGAAAAAAAATCTGTAACAAACTTGTTTCTGCTCATGCTTTCTATTTTGGGATTAGACTATTAAAAATTTAAAAAATTCGAAGATACGAAAGAGTGTGCGACAGCATGCGGTAGGTGTGAGTGGGTGCGTATACTCCAGCACCGAAATCCTTTTAAATACCACTTTTGAGTAGTAAAATCATGACGCGCTCTAATTACAGAATCAAACTAAATCCAAGTGAGAGAGAGCAAGGAATGCCGTTGGACGGCTATACGTGGAAAGATTTCGTGGTAGGCATTGCGAGAAAAGTTTTCGATTTTACCGAAAGTCATATTCCTTATGAAATCGCTCTTAGATATCAAGAACCTCAGATCAGGAAACTTGTTGGAGAAGCTGCGGAGGATTGTGCGAACGTTCCAGCAAGGTGGCTTTACAAAAACGCTCCAATTGGGTTCAGCGTCGATGACTGGTATGGCATGATCGATGCAGAACATCTTGCAAAATCGCAGTTAAATGGAAAAAAACACAACTGGCGAACTGGCTGCAAAAGTTTTCAGGAGCTATATGCATGGCTTGGCGAACGATCCGGATCTGGAGCCGAAAGCAAAAGTTACCGAAGACGCTGACGGCAATCTCAGTTTCACTTATGGATTCAATCGTGGGGATATAACAAGTGATAATAAGATTTTAGTCAGAGGAAAAGTTAGGGACGGTGCGAGCGTTAAGGATGTTGTGATTGAGGCGGATGCAGGAGATTTATATAACGGAGCTAGTGAAGGTCTTATTCATCCAGAACACATTTTCACTCATTCTCACCTTTGGGATGCTATGAGAAAAGTCGGCAAAGTGCACACTCCATAAAAAGTTAATCTCTGAGACAATCTTGCCGCTTTACCATCTGACGTTCTTTACCACTTGACGCTCGAGTACTCTGCTTCTTCTGTAAGCTTCAGGTATCCTTTTATTAGCAGAATCAAAGAAACCAAAACCAGAGCTAACGGCAGGATGTAACTAAGTGAAGGTTCGCTGACTACCGATGCCGGCAAGCTGAAAGCCAGGACTATGACTATTCCTGCAAGAAAGAAATATATCAGGCCCAAGATTTTTTTCAAGATAGGTTTTGCACTGAGATTCATAATCATATTTTAAAATTCGGATGACTTAAATTTGGCTAAACTAAAGTTTTCAAATTTATTTTTCTGGTATTTTTTCTTCAATCCATTTATTAAGCGCATTTGTTGCCATTTCGTGCAATTCAAGGCATAACGATACCGACACCTGAACACCCGATGAGTATTTACGTACCATAGAAGACACATATTCATCGATTTTATCATGAAGTGATCCTGTCAGCTCGAAATAAAACCCTAATGTACCTCCTTTTCTCGGAGCTTCTGGTAGCTTTAGTTCTGATAAATACTTTTCGATTATGTTTGCTACGTCATCAACTATCTTCTTCTTCACGTCCATAATAGAATAGGCTCTAATTAAAAATTTAAAATTATGTAAAAATTCTGATGCTCCCAACGGGATTTGAACCCGTGCCAGCAAGTGCCTTTCTTCCTCTTTTTCATTTCATTTAATTTAAAAATTAAAAAGCAGAAAGGCAAAAGGCAAAAACTTTAAATACTATAGGTACAAAATAATGAGCATATGCCCGAAAAATTAGACTTTATTACACCCACGTTAATGTCTGTATTCGGACTCTTTCTAGAAGATCCTATGCAGGAGTACCACGAACGGGAAGTAATTAGAAGGACCGGCGTCAGCAAAGGGTCGGCCAACAAGATTTTGAGGATGCTTGCTGACTTGGATTTCCTAATAAGAGAAAGAAAAGGCAGGATGGTATTTTACAAACTCGACACAGAAGAGCCGGCAGTAAGGCAGCTTAAGATATTGTCCAATATTTTCATGTTAAGGAAACTACTGAGTCAGTTGAAACGACATTCTAAGAAGATAGTGCTCTTTGGAAGCTGCGCCCAAGGTACAGATGTTAAGGAAAGTGATATAGACATGCTTGTACTTGCTTCAGAAAAAAGCGAAAAAAGCGCAGTTAGGGAAATAATCAGCGAATTCAATCAAAGGAATAAAAGAAAGATTGTGCCAATAGTGATCGATACGAATGAATTTGTCGAGCTAGAGAGAGAAGACAAACCGTTGTATGAAAATATAGAGAGAGGCATCGTACTATGGAAAATGGTGGAAGCGGAGTGAGTTCCGAGTTCGATAAGCTTCTGATTGAAAGGAAGCTTATCAGGTCACGAATAGGCAAAAATATGGTTATGAAAGAGGTCAAGGCTGCACAAACGGACTTACAAGATGCAAAGGACTCGCTTGAACAAAGGAAGTTTAAATGGGCAACAATACAAGGTTACTACTCTACGTTTCACAGTGCTAGGGCATTGCTTTATAACCGTGGTTTTAGAGAGAAGAGTCATTACGCTCTACTAGTTGCGCTCAGAGAACTTTTTTCGAACGAGCTCGAGCGTTCTTTGATTGGTAAGTTTGAAGAGGGTATGGAGTTGAGGCAGGAAGCAGATTATGGATTAAAATTTTCAGAGGCAGGAGCCATAGAAACAATCGAAGGGGCGGAGAAATTGCTTGAAAGAGCCAAAGAACTTCTTAAGATAAAATAATTCAGATAATTCGATATATTTTTATACAATGCATTTGTTCGCTAGCTCTGCGCTTTTTTATTTGTTACAAGTTCGCCTGTGTTAATGCTATAAACTTCAAGCATACCTTTCTCAACGCCTTGTTGGGTCGACTCGGGTCGTCTAATTTCTTTTTCAATCTTTATCATGCCATCGTTTTTTAACAAGAAAATGGATTCAATAAGATCAGCATTGGACTTGAAATCAACTCCATTCTCCCCATAAAATCCTTTCATAGATTCGAATAATTCTTTGTTGCTTGGCTTACGGCCTCTTGCATTTTCCAAAGCGATAGCGTAAAAAGTAAGAGCACTAATCACATGTTCCCCTAAATATACTTTACTTTCTGGAACTGTTAACGCCATTCAAATCAAAATATATTAGGATGCAAAAAGATTAAAATTCGATGTATTCATGCAAAATTATTAATGCCCCCGACGGGATTTGAACCCGTGTTTTCGGATGTCTTCGTTGTTTTTTCACAGCCGTTTTGTGCGGCTCAACGCTTTCTTTAACACGAAAGCCCGAAATCCTATCGGCATTTTTTTGGCCGGTCTAGACTACGGGGGCAAAAATCTATTTTTATGATATGGATTATTAAAACCTATCTCATTAAAATACTTTCCTATCATATGCTTTGCTCCTATATAAATTTGTGAAGCGCTGTTTGATTCGTGACTCCAATTAGATGTTTTGAAGCCGAGAATTTTCATAGCCTTAGAGACTGATTTTTGCAATGCTGGTATGTTTGAAGATAACCATATATAGGAATAATTTCGTCCAGTTATAGGCGCTACAAAACCGTCTGTATCTATCAGACCTCTTATACAAGCTCTAAGTAGTTTTTTATCGGAGAAAACCCAAGTTGGTATTTTGACATTATTCTCGAGTTTATTTCCAATTGGAGTCCCAAGTTTTGTAATTTTATTGAACACAGTTTTTGACTGCGACCTAATCCTTATTCCTTTTGCTTTCTTTTCGAATATCAATTCAAAATTCTCACCAAAATTTCTTTTCAGTAAAGGCAGAACGAAATCCTCAAAATATTTTATATCATGCCTACTATGCCCACTAATTACAAATTGACGAACATAATGTTTTCTATTAAAGTATAGACTTCCATCTCCAAGTGTTATTCCCACTAGTTCTGCCAAATCTTCTTTGTAATCCATTAAATCAACTTCAGATTTATCATCAACCACTAGAGCTGTAATTTGTGATTGGTTTTATTATACGTTATACGATAGAAGAATGATTTATAGATTATATGGGACTTTCTATACCAGACTTCCGGTGAGAATTTCATGGGCGAGGAGGGATTTGAACCCTCGGCCGCTCGGTATCAGCTGGTTTGAATTATCAGCCGAGTGCTCCACCAAGCTGAGCTACCCGCCCTTTTCGTAAATCCTCGTAAATCCGACAAATAATTAATGAGGTAATGGTAAATTTAAAAGTTAGTCGGCTGTCACATGCTAACACAGCAAGACAAACAATACCAATATAGTATCAATACTATACCAAAACGTATATATGCTGTGCACGCATATGTTTCTCATATGAAGAAACTTGATTTGGATCAAGTTGTTGTAATCGAAGAAACCGGTATAACAGTTCGTGGCTACAGGCGCAGGACGACCGTGCCGTCGAAGATATTCGAGTTCTTGAAGCTGAAAGACGGCGACGGCTTGAAGTGGGTTGCGACTAAGGATGGCATCGTTTTTGTGACAAAGATTGCAAAAAAATAATATACCAATATACTACCAATAATACTATACCAAAATGCTACCAATATTGGTATAGTTTTGGTATACTACCAATACATTTAAAAACCTTGAAGAAAAATAAATAATATGGAATCTAGCAAGATTAAGGCCGTCGCAGTCAGGCTTGTCGCAGCTGTCGTCGCAATAGCATTCATCTTTATTTACGGATCTGGCATACTCGGAAATTTTGTCAGAACAAATAATTCTGAAAATGCTGAAGTAACGATAAAAGCGTCGGGCGCGTTCGCACTTTATCCGATGATGGTGAAGTGGGGCGAGGAGTATCACAAGCTGCATCCGGAAGTGACTGTCGAAACGTCGGCCGGCGGCGCTGGAAAAGGAATGACTGACGCTCTGTCCGGAATGGTTGATTTGGGTATGGTTTCTCGCGACATAGCTCCGGAAGAGATTGCGCAAGGTGCTTATTATGTAGCTGTGACAAAAGACGCGGTCGTAGTTACTGTGAACAGAAACAATCCTGTTCTGTTGGACATTCTAGCGAAAGGCATTGACAAAGAAATGTTCTACGACATCTTCGTCGCTGGCAATGTTACAACATGGGGAGAAGTGGTAGGCAAACCTAGCATAACAGACAAAATAAACGTCTACACGCGATCCGATTCGTGCGGTGCTGCTGACACATGGGCGAAGTATCTTGGCAAGAAGCAGGAAGACTTGAAAGGCATCGGAGTGTATGGAGATCCTGGTGTGGTGGAAGCTGTGCGAAAGGACAGACTCGGAGTTGGATACAACAACATCGGCTATGCTTACGACATGGACACGAAAGCTCAGGTCGACGACATATCTGTGGTGCCGATTGACATAAACGGAAACGGGAAGGTCGATTCATCCGAGTCGTTCTATGCGACGAAATCAGACATCGTGAAAGCGATAAACGACAAAGCTTATCCATCGCCTCCGGCACGCTTGCTGAACCTTGTGACAAAAGGCAGCTTCACTGGCGCTACGAAGGATTTTGTAAAATGGATTTTGACTGACGGACAAAAATACGTAGAAGAAGCGGGCTATGTATCACTTCCGCAGAGCGTTCTGACTGAACAGATTAACAAATTGAGCAGCTGAGCAAATTGAACAGGTGACAAAAAAACAGTTGACAAAATTAAGTTGAACCTAAAATGCTGATTTCAAGAAAATTAAAAGATTTTATCGCTGGAAAATTAATGCTCTCTGCAGCCGTTGTTTCGAGCCTAATCGTTTTCTTAATAGCATTCGTACTTTTGCAGAAATCGATTCCCATTCTCCAAGGACACTCGCTCGGCGAATTGCTGTTCTCTTCGTCGTGGCATCCGTGGAGCAACGAGTTCGGCTTCTTCCCGTTCATTGTCGGCACGCTTGCTGTGACTGCGCTTGCAATGGTTTTGTCCATACCTCCATCTCTTCTGATGTCCGTTTATCTCGCCGAGTATGCATCTGCCAGAGTTCGCAGGCTTGTTAAACCGATGATTGATTTGCTTGCTGGGATTCCGTCTGTCGTTTATGGTCTGTGGGGCGTGATGCTTGTAGTGCCGCTTATAGGAAATTATGTTGCGCCTTTGTTCGGGGTTGAGACTGCTGGCTACACTGTTCTGGCAGGAGGGATTGTGCTTGCTATAATGGTTTTTCCGATAATAATCTCAATTTCCGAGGACGTGATTCGCTCTGTGCCGCACGATGTCCGCGAAGCGTCGATGGCTTTGGGAGCGACGAAATGGCAGACCGTGAAGCACGTTGTGATGCGGGGAGCGCTTCCCGGTGTCGTAGCTGCAATAATCCTTGGATTCGGCCGCGCTTTTGGAGAGACTATGGCCGTTCTCATGGTTGTTGGGAATGTTCCCGCTGTCCCTTCTTCGATTTTCAGCCCTGCGTATCCGATACCTGCGCTGATAGCGAACAATTACGGAGAAATGATGTCTATTCCGATGTACGACTCGGCGTTGATGTTCGCTGCTTTGCTTTTGTTGTTTGTCGTGCTGTTGCCTAGCATCGCTGCGGAAATAATTTTGCTTCGAATGAAAAGGGGTTATGCGATTTGAAAAGAGGTTATGCGATTGGATAAAAGTAAATTTGATAAAAGAAAGTTTGAAGAGCAGTTTTTCAAGGTGCTGATGATAGCATCTACGCTCGTCGTAGTCGGCGGGCTGCTGAGCGTTTTTGCTGTGGTGATTCTGAAAGGCGTACCAGCGCTGAGCATTTCGATGATAACGCAGACTCCGAAAGGCGGGTATTACTTGGGCAAAGAGGGAGGCGTGCTGAATGCGATTGTAGGCTCATTATATTTGGCAGGCGGCGCGACTGCTGCATCTTTCATCATCAGTTTGCCGACTGCTCTGTATCTTCACGAGTACAGTCAAAAATCCAGATTTGCAAATTTTGTCAGGCGTTCGCTTGACGTGCTCTGGGGCGTTCCGTCGATAATTTATGGTTCTTTCGGTTTTACGGTTATGGTTTTCTTAGGTCTTCGCGCATCGCTTCTTGGAGGCATCACAGCATTGACGTTTCTCGAGCTCCCAATTATGATACGTGCGATGGACGAAGTCATGCGCATGGTGCCGGAGAAGTTGAAAGAAGCGTCGTATGCTCTCGGCGCGACAAAACTCGAGACCACATTAAATGTTGTGGTAAGGCAATCGCTGCATGGAATCGTGACTGCGATCACACTAGCTTTCGGCCGTGCAATCGGCGATGCGGCCTCTGTTCTCTTCACAGCAGGTTACACAGACGCAATCCCGCATTCGCTTTTCGACCCTGCCGCCTCGCTGCCGCTCGCGGTTTTCTTCCAGCTCGGCACGCCTTTTCCGGAAGTACAAGCAAGGGCTTACGCATCCGGACTCATACTTTTGATAATCGTTTTGTCGCTTAGCGTCGCTTCGAGGTTGATGGCGAAAAGATTCACGAAATATTTGATAAGATAAAATCAGGATAAGGTAAAATCAGGGCGAATAAAAATGGCAGCAGAAAAAACGGCAACAGAATCCAAACCTCACATAAGCATTCGAAACCTCAACGTCTTTTACGAAGACCGGCATGCGCTGAAAGACGTAACAATAGACATACCAGACAAACAAATCACGGCGATCATGGGATCTTCGGGCTGCGGAAAGACTACGCTGCTGAAAAGCATAAACAGGCTTGTGGAACTTGGCGACGGAGTTAAAGTTACGGGCAGCGTGCTGATAGACGGCAACAACATTTTTGAAAACAGCGTAAAAAACCAAACAGACATAACTGCAATCAGAAAAAAGATTGGTTACATCGCCCAAACGCCCAATCCACTGCCTATGTCCGTCTACGACAACGTTGCTTACGGCCCGAGAATACACGGAAACGGGAAAAACAGAAAAGAGCTTGATGAGAAAGTTGAACGATGCCTCAAAGCCGCGGGTTTGTGGGAGGAAATTAAAGACAGGCTGAACGATCCAGCTTCGCGTTTATCAGTCGGCCAGCAGCAAAGGCTCTGCCTAGCACGCGCGCTCGCAGTCGAACCCGAAGTGCTGCTGTGCGACGAACCGACTTCCGCACTCGATCCGATAGCTGCAAAGCGCATAGAAGAACTTTTGACAATGCTCAAAAAAGATTACACCATTGTTTTCGTGACGCATACGTTGCGTCAGGCGAAAAGAATCGCGGACTATGTTGTGTTTATGCACATGGGCGAACTCGTTGAGCATGGGCCAGCGACAAAAATGTTCACCAATCCGGAAAATCAGAAGACGAAGGAATACGTAGAAGGTGTGTTTGGCTAGGTTTTTGGTTGACGTTTTGTTTTTATTCTTTTATAAATTCCTTAAGTCTTCTTACTGCTTCGACTTTCTCTCTGTTCCCAAGTTCTGCCTGCTCTATTGCAGCATTGAGAATTTCAATACTTTTGTCGTAATTCTTCCTGTCTACCGGATACGGTATGCCATCTTTTCCTCCATGCGCCCACGAGAATGTCGCAGGATCCTTCCAGCTTGCATCGATGCCGAACATAAGCTTGCTCAGCAGCGCAAGCGCCCTCACCGACTTCGGCCCGATGCCGCGTATCGAAAGCAATTCCTCGTAATCCCTCGGCTGGTATTCGTATGCAACGGTAAATCTTTTCAGCATGTATTCGTAGCTTGATATGTCCAATCCGTGATGCGCAGGCATGCCGAGATAATCGTACAACGTGCCGGAGAAATATTTCATTATGTGCGTCGGGTGTTCTTTTACAATATCTACTGATGTCCGCCTCGCCCCCTCGCTTTCTTTCGCGACCATGTTCAAAACCTGTCCGCGCATGTCGCATACGATTGCTGCGTGCGGCTCAACGACGAACGAGGAAACCGAGACTTTTTCAGAAAGCCAATGATATCTGCGCGCATAATGGTTCTTTTCACTTAATCCCTGTTGCACAACGCACCATTCACCTTTCTCTGTCACGATAAAACTATGATGGTACAGTTGATAATCTGACTGCACAGCCGCTGAATCCACTTTTGCAGCCATCCTGCTTGCGTATTTCAGTTTCTCTGTTTTCTTTGTAGACAGCGAGAAAACATTTGCAAGCTCTTCTATTTCTTGCGGCGTCTTTTTTGAAGTTTTTCCTTTGCCCCCGAGAACAGCGATGCCAAACTCTTGTGGATTGATTGCTTCTTTCAATGCGCCAGTTAGCGTAGTAGTCAGCCCTGAAGAATGCCAATCGAAGCCGCACACACAGCCGAAACTCTGGAAAAAGAACGGATTCGACAAGCGACGCAAGAACTCATCTTTTCCGTAATCCATAACGATTATCTTTGCGATCGCTTTGGAAAGCTTTACCATTCGCGGGAAAAGCCATTTTGGGCATTGGCCATAATGTAACGGAAGGTCAGCAACACCGGTTCTCATGAATGAAATTTCCCGTGACGATGATATGTGATTTTCGAAACGTCACTTCCGGTGAGAGATTTTGGATTTTGGCAAAAGACAAAAAGGTTAAATTTAATAACCGCTAAAAGACGTATTGAAAGTACGGGCCGATAGATCAACGGTACGTTTGCAGGATTGCGTCAAAGATCGCTTCCCTCGCACGGAAGAGGCTTCGGGTTCAAATCCCGATCGGTCCATTAAAATTTATCTTTTACATGTTATCCTTAAACTATGGCAGGTGAAGAACTAAAAACATTAGCAAGCGATTTACTGAACTTACCTGAATTCACAAGAATAGAAAAATATTATCCAAAGCACGCAAGAATTTTGAAATTTTTATATAATTCGAGGAAAAGAGAATTGCCGGAAGAATTGAATTATCTAAACCATTCTTTAAGAGTTGCAGAATTAAGTTACAAATTTGCTAAAAGATTAAGCGCCGACATGAGAGCGAGTGTTCGAGCTGCCGTCTATCATGATATGTTCATTGAATATGGTTATAATCATCCTTCTCTATCCGCTGAATTTGCAAGAGAAAGAGGGGAAGGCAAAGAAATTGTGAAAGCGATAGAGACGCATATGTCAATTCCAAGAAATAAAATTGGATTAGTTTTATGGGTTTCAGATAAATATGATAGTCTACGTAGATATGGTTATTTTGTTAAAGGTTTAATCTGATTTGAAATCCAAAAAATGGACGTTGAATTAAAATTTCTGTGCGGGGGTGAGGTTTGGGACACTGAAAGAGGAACTGCGTTTCTCTCCTAAGTCTTTTCTTTCATAATAACTCTTTGGGTTCTTTCACTTCAATCAAATCAATTTTTTTAATCTCGGGATCTAACGAAACTAAATATTTACAACCTATTAAAATGGCGGTCGCAATAATAAACGCATCACCAAGAGATATATTGTATCTTGCTTTAATCTTCCCAGCAAATTCTGCGATTCGTTTTATTATTGGAACTATTCTATCCTCACTGATAAAAGTTTCGATGCATGTTTTTGCAATCAAAGTTTCTTCTTCACTTATTCTATAAAATATTGAAATAATCTCTGCAATTGTTATAGCACTGATAAATCCTTCCATTCCTTTTCTTTGTATTTTTTCAAGGAATTTAACAGAATTTTCGTAGTTTGGTTCCTTTTTCAAAACATTAATAAAAACTCCAGTATCAACTAAAACCTTCATCATCTAGGCCTTTTCAAATTTTTGCAACCTTGTCTCCCAATCCTTTCTGATTTCTCTTACTAATTCTACAGAAGACTTCTTTGTCTTACCTTCGAATAATCCAACCATTGTTTTTACAGGGTTTTTTTCTTTTTTCATAACTAAGACACCTTTACTACTTTCCTCTACTATCACTTCTTCTCCTTCTTTTATGCCAAATTTGTTTCTTAGCGCTTTTGGAACTACTATTTGGCCTTTTGGCGAAACTTTTACTTTTTCCATATTTTTAGTTAAACTTTATAGTATTTAAGTTTTACTTTTTCATAAAAAGTTTAACTTTAGAATTATGCCAGCTGTTGCTTCACATCTTCACAAACTCGCGTATGTAGTTGTCCCCGTACGCTGCCACGATTGCGCTCTTGTCGCTAGATATCTGCAAGCTAGTCACGCCTTCAAGCATGTCCTGTGATGTTTTCTCGACCTGTGCGCAATAATTCCAAACAACAGTTCCTTTCTCGTTGTAAACTATGACGCAGTTCCCCGGAGCTGTGCCGACAATGATTCTGCTGCCATCCGGAGAGATTGCCACAGCATTATGACCGACCGTTCCTCCCTGCCCGCCCACTTCGCCAGTCGATCTCTTCCACAAAACGTTGCCTGCTCCGTCGAAAAGGTAGACCATCGCCCCGACTGTCCCGACTGCGATTCTGCCTCCGTCCGGCGTAGATGCACCTGCTGTTACTACGTGGTCAGGTATCCTGTGTTTCCAGTTCAGATTCCCAGCAGCGTCCCACGAGAACAAAGTACGGCTTTTTCCTGCTGCGAAGACGTTCTTATTTTCGTCTACGCTCAAGAGCAATGGAAATTCGCCGATGACGTATTGCCATTTTTTGTTTGCAGCCGAGTCGAATGCTACCACAGTCCTGCTTCCTGCAACAAAACCAGAACCGTCCCTGTAGAAAATGCAATTTCTTAGCCACTGGTCTAAGCCTGAAACATCAGTCTTTGTTCCGCTCGTAGAATCAAACAAATGAATCGTTCCAATAGCGCCTGACAGAGCTTTAGTGCCGTCCATCGAAAAGCATGCACTTCTTACCATGCCTCCTTCTTCGTAACTCCATAGCAGCTTGCCGCTTTTGTCAACCATGTAAACTTTTTTGTCATGGCACCCTGCTACGACTTTGCTTCCGTCTGCTGCTATGTCTATTCCCCAACATTCGTTGCCTGTGGGCTGCTTCCAAACTACGTTGCCTTGCGCGTCGAACAAATAGAAATTCGTCGGCTTGCCGAGCTCAGGAGGATGCTTTGCCTGGTCAGCTGCGAACAAGCTGAAATCGCTCGAAGCCTTTATCCAGAAGAAACCGTAGTTGTCGTCCACATGTTTCTCCCACTTTTGCGCATATGAATCGCTCGCCTTTTTGGTTTCAAGCGTTATGTCAAGTCGCGTGAAGTTCTGCCTTGTCGGCGCAACGCGGTCCTTGAAATAATATTCGTATCCGTCCTTTGCAATCGTGATGAAGTAGTCGTACGAGTCGCATGCAAGCTCGCGGTTGCCGTATATCGCAGCAATGTCTTCCATGCCAAAAACGCCGATGGAATATCTTCCTTCGTTGTCCGTGTCGCCTCTGAATCCCCACCTGCCGCAGTTCATCTGTGCGTCGACGCGCGCATTGCTCACCGGCTGTCCGCTTTCGTCTTTGACATAACCGTAAATCACGCTCGTTTCCTTTCCTCTGAAATCTTCTTCAACAGAGCCGAAAATCACAGGCAGTTCGACTTTGTTGCTTTCGTCGCTTCCGAGCCACAGTTTGAAAGTCACAATAAATTCTCCGATGTTGTCAACCGAAGCGAAGTACCACAGATTCTTTTCCGCGCCGGCCGGAATTTTCACAGGTGAATCTTGGAAAGAAAAGAAATGCAGGTTCCACGACGGCACTTGGCTCACGAGGTCGCTGTCCGAACTGAAGCTAACACTTGCGTCGCTCGCACCTTTGTTCTTGAGCGTGATGAAAAAGTCCGTGCCGCTTTCTGACATTCCCCGGATTATAGCAGTCGAAAAGTAGCTTATCTCCACGTCGCCGAGCTGTTTCTTCATCCACTGTCCATCAGGAGCATCGGGTAAAGGTGCATTCGCGTTAATAGGCGGGAAACGAAATTCATCGAATGATTCACCTCCTGGTCCGGGTTGTCCACCAGGTCCAGGCTGCCCTCCAGGTCCAGGTCCACCCGTTTCGTTGCCCGTCGCGTTGTATGGCGGTCCACGTTGCATAATGCAGCCGCTGGAAAAAACTATTCCGGCAATTGTTATAATCGTTAACAATATTGCGATAGAAATGATTGCTCTCACAATAGATATTTTGGGTTTTGTTTAAAAAAAAGTTTTTAAATTCTCGGAATTAAGCAAAAATCAAAACGTTTTTATCTTTCACAGACAAAGGAATTGATAACGTGTTTTGGCAAAAAATCGTAATTAATGAATTAAAAATAGTGATACCTCATGCCGAATAAAGCTCATGTTGGACTGGACGATGGGTTAAAAGTTGGTACTGAAGCAATAGAAGTTCTTTTCCCAAGACTTTTTATAGATTTGGTGGATCTCGAGAAGGAAAGAAAATTTACGCCCGGAACTATAACATCACAAGATGGAAGCGTTGGAAACATACGCGCCGCAGTAATGGACGCGTATCAAAATCCTGTGACACTTGGAGCTACGCTTGTCCATAGAACTATGGAGAAATATAAACTTCAACCAGACGATATCGCAGGCCTGATTGTCGGCACAGAAAGCTCGCCAGACGAAGCGGTAGCCATAAATTGTAGGATAGTCGGTGCATTGGAACAATTGTATGGAGAAGGCTCACTAAGACACTGGGGACTCCCAGAAATTAAAGCCACTTGCGCAGGCACTGGATTCGGCAACTATTTTGCTCAGACGCTCTTCTGGTCAGGAGAAATCGACGAATATTTGAAAATACTTTCACTTGCGACAGACGATGCAAAATATGGATTGATATCTCCGGGAGAGTCTACTAGAGGAAGTGGAACTACTTTAGAAATTATCGGTACCAATCCCATTTGGGCAGCAGAAAGAAGGCTGACCACAAGAACCATTTTGAACGAATACGGATTTTCAAGACCATTTGGTGAGTTGTATCCTAAAGTCATATCTAAAGAATCGCTTGTATCATACAATTATGTTCAAAGGGATGGTGTTGACGGATGGAAGGAGAAAGCTATCAAGAAAGGCGTTATAAAACTTTCAGCCAACGATAATATTTTCAATTACGTGCAAAGAGTCATACCACACCCGCCATATTTTGTTATGCCGAAGAGTTTAGCTGTCTTTTTGTTCAGGCACGAGCTTAGAAATGTGCCTGAGGTCTGGAAACCTATACTGCAAAAGATTGGGGTAGAAAAAGAACCTGCCCATGATGGCAAAGGAAGCATAGAAACCATTATGAAAGATGAACAACTCTGGAGAGAAGACAAAATATTCAGAGAAAAAATAAAAGATACAGAAGAATTTAAAAAATTCTTCGAAGGTGTTTTTTCACTTTCATTGAACATAACGCCTCAAGTTGGGAATTTGTACAATGGTTCGTTGGGCATTGGTAAACGCAGCCTGTTGGAAACAGCGTACAAAAAGAACATCGATTTGACGGGAGAGAGGCATGCTTTTGGATATTTCGGTAGCGGCGCTATAGGTTTAGCTCAAACTGCGATAGTAATGCCCAGATGGAAGGACGTTGCAAAAGATTATCATACCTTGGATGAACTTGAGCAAGTCGAAGAAGGCGGGCTGAGACATAAGATAGAAATAAAAACTTATGAACGCTTGAATTCTTTGAAACCGGACTTTTACGACAATGGTGCGTGGGTTCTGGATCCTGAGAACGAGTTTATCGTTTCAGATGTAGACGATAACGGCAACTTGAGATACAAATTTGTAGGATAAAAATTCATCCAAAATACTTCTTCCTTAAATTATGATATTCTCTTAAATACTGTACCAGTTCATAGTCATGCCAATCTGGGCCGTTCTGTCCCAGCATCCTCCAATAGCTCCCCAGAATTTTTACAAGCATGCGATTCATATACTCCTTTTCTTTGTTTCTAAGATGATCGAAATCCTTTTTGTTTACTGGGTCTTTTTCATTATACAACTCCCAAGCCTTTTTCACAGCATTGTTTTTGCTGATGTCTTTTTCGTCTAGTTTTCTATGTATGCCTTCTTCACGTATTTCAAACGGCATATCCGATAAATAAATCCTTTTATCCGTAACTTTAGGCAAGCTAACCGTAGCGGGTTTTTTAGAATGTTTGGGCATATCCCTTAATCAGATGGTTATAGATTTAAGGCAGAAATTTAAGTTTGAAATCCAATCTGCAAAAAATTCAATTAGAACTGGGTTTGGAAAATGATTGAGCAACGCGATGAAAAGGGTTAAATTCTTTGCTGGTTTGTTAATTAATATGAGCGTTTTAACCGAGGTAGTAGAGACTCTCAATGATCATCAAAGGGACTTGATTAAACAGTACTTAAAAAATCAAAGAAATTTATTTGTCGGTAAAAAACAGCCCTGGTTTGGAGAAAATGTTGCTACTGTGGTTTTCGAGATCCTTGATTATCCGACGGGCGTAATCAGGGAGGATTTGATAAGAAATTTAGATTTGTCGAAAAATTCAATAGACTATTCGATAGGTTATCTAGAAGAACATCACTTGCTGAGGAAAGATTGGAAAAAAGAAGGAAGGTGTACGTACTTTATCTACAAGCCGACAAGAGAATTGCGCGAGTACGCAACTAAACTCGTGTGGCTCGCGGAATTAAGCTCGGGTATCTGAGCTTGTATCTAATCTTTCTGCAGTTTCTAAACCGATTCACACCGACTTATTAGTTTTAGTAATTTTAAACCAAATAACTAATATAGAGATAAATCATAAAGTGCATCAACATGATAATCGCAGCTACGTCAGACGTTCATTCCCCGAGGCAGTTCAACGAGTTTCTGCGGGCAGTTGGAGAGATGGACGTTCTTGAAAAGAGGCCGCAGCTTTTTCTTATCGCCGGCGACATGGTGCAGGGCAGCGACGTCGATGAATACGAGCGGGTTTACAACGCGCTTTTCGGCAAGATCCAATGTCCGATGGTAGCATGCTTCGGCAACAACGAATACACGGAAAAGCGCGAGGACTTCAAACGACGCTTCCCGAACGTGCGTTTTCTGGACGACCAGAGCATAGTGCTGAGCATACGCATGCCTGCGGTTGACATGGGCACGGTCAGGCTCATGGAGCGCGAAACGACAGTCGGCATAGTCGGGACAACAGGCAGTCTGGAAACTCCGACACCGTGGCAGCGCATGAACATACCGAACGTCTCACGCGTATACCAGGACAGGGTAAGCATGGTCGAGCGTCATCTGAGCACGATGCGCGCCGATGTAAGAATCGTGCTTATGCACTACGCCCCGACATACAAGACTTTGGAAGGCGAGAACCCGAGATTTTACAGCAGCATGGGTTGGAACGTATACGAAAACGTGCTGATAAGGCAGAAGCCGACGCTCGTCGTCCACGGCCATTCGCACCATGGGGCAAAGCAGGCGTGGGTTGACAGCGTTCCTGTGTTCAATGCTTCATTGCAAGTGAACGGAAAAATCGTAATAATAGATACGGAAAAGTTGAGACCTGGGTTGGCCAAGTTCGTATGAGTCTCAAAAAAAAGAAAGAATGGTAGCACAATTAGTGCATATACGTAAGTCGAAAAAAACATTAACGATCAAACGGAAGAAATGGGAAAGTACTTCGTACTCAGCAGTTCACAGTCGCGCTCTCTGTGTTAACAAGTCCGCGCACTTCTACGGTGTGCCCGCCCGGAGTCACAGTCATGGAAACGCATGTCGTGGAATCTCCCGGAGCCATTGCTACTGAAGTGCATACGAAGTTGATGCTCTCGGTTCCGCTTATTCCGTCTATAAAGAACGTAAGATATCCTGTGTTGTCTGCTGCCGTGCCTGTATTTTTTATTACGATCGATATGATCTTGTTGTTGCAGCTCGCGCTTGTAATCCCAATAGAATGAGGCGGACCGTTTGCAGTAGTTGTAGTTGACACGCTTGTTGTTGTCGAAGAAGTCGTGCTTGTAGACGTTGTGGTTGAAGTTGTCGGACACATGGTCATGTTCTCAACAGTGGTCACGCCGTCTGCGCATACATACATTGTCTTTGGTTTGTCAGGTTCGTGAGCAAACAGTCCTGTCAGTCCGGATACGTTGATAAAATTAAGATTGCCTGTGAAATAAAGCGCGGCAAAGCTTGCTACAGCAACTACTGCTATAAGCACAATCAAATTTCGTTTGTTAGAAAATACCGAGCCCAGACCCGAACTTATTCTCGAGCCAGCTCCGAATCCGACCCTTGAGTCAAATCTTTGCCCAATCTGTCTCTTCGGTACTTTTACTATCTTAAGTCCTGGCATGCTGGATTCCGGTTTCTTAGAAATCTCCTTCTCCAACTTCTCCAAGCGCTTCAGCCTTTCCAATGTTCTATCGTCTACGGCCATTCTATGCGTCGGCCTTATCGCCCTAGATACAGAAGTTCCATGGATTCCTTTCGACTTTTCTTCTGCAATCCTTTCAAGAAGGCTTTCCATATGGCTTAATCGTTTCTCAAGGTGTGCACGCTTTTCCTCTTCCTGCCTGAGCCTCTCTTCTTCGGATTTTTTAGAACGAGCGGCTCTGATTATTTTGTCCCAATCTATCTCTGCCATATCAATCCCTATGAGAATAATTTAGTAAAACATGAATAAAAATATTAAGCTGTACGCTGTACGGCTGTATGGAAGTTAAGTGAAGTTAAGTCGGCTAGGATTTTTATCTTCTTATTCTCCTCTTTGTTCTCCTCTTTCCCATTCTCTTCTTCGCTGCCTTCGAAACTTTTTTCTTCGTTTTCTTCCCTCTGAAAGTCGGGCACTTTTCGTGCTTTATCATCTTTATCCCATACTTCTGTTGACATGGATACTTTAGAATCGTACAAGAACCTGACTCCAACTTCGGGCAAATCACAACCAATCACCAATGAAAAATGGAAAATGAAAAATAGCAAAGATAGAAATTTGGACTCGGTTACAGGCGTCTTCAGGTTAGACTTATCGAAGTTAGCCTTTCAGTAACCTGATGAGTCGCCAATAGCAGCCAGAGTCGCTTAACGGGGCAAGGCGTCCAACGGGAAGGTATAGTCCAACTCCCGTATGCGTTCTCGATGTCCCGACAGAGGCGTCTGGGCTTACACTCTTTTCAGAGCAACCGAATTGTCCTTTCTAGCTTTGCACTACTCTCTAGATAGTATTGCGCTTTCTAACGGGTTATAAAGCTCACTTAACGCTTGCACAGTTGCTGAATGTATCTACTTATGAGTAGCATATTTTATGCGCGTAACATTGTTTTACAAAATAATTAAAGTAATTAAAGAACCAGACTGCAGATTATTATACAGGCAGTACGATGAAACTAATCTATATAATACCTTTAATCGTAATTTTCGTAAGTTTGTATTTCATCTTTTATGCGGGCGGAGCTTATATGCAAAATATGAAAGCTGGCGTCTTCGACATGTCGCTTTTGGTACTAATCTTCATGTTTTTCATAATTATAATGGCAGCGATCGGGTTCATGTTCGCAGGTTTGCGGAGCTATTGAGAACGCAGAGATATTGAATATGTAGAGGTACTAACCTTCTACAACTATATCCAATTCCAATTCTTTAATTCTTGTTCTTAAATTTTCTTCTCTTTTTTTCGACTCATTGATTACATTCTCTATATTTTTCACGTCTTCTTCTGTAAACCTGTAAATGTAATAAGCACCTCCGCCAAACGGCTGACGTTTTCTTTCTATAAGGCCCAATTTGAAAAGTTGTACATACCAGTCCCACTCATAGTGATGTGGCACCATGCTCATATCTTTATTTTCCCACCTCAGCTTTTTTACAAACCCAATAGTATCATCAGGCCCGAACTCACCGAACCCCCATTTTTTGTGGGCCTCCATTGCAATTGTATAAAGCCCTTTGTTGCTCTTTAATTCTTCAACTGGTTTCCTTTCCCAGCCTGAAAGGTATATGTCGAGTATTCTTTCGTATTTTGTTAAATCGGATTCCAGGCGTCTTACTAGCCTGCCGTCGACTTTTTCGTTGGCGTCTCCGATTTCAGCTAGAATTTTTTCAAGGCACTCGACAGCTTTTTTGACGTACTCGGCCATCGCATCATCGAAATGTAATGACGGCACTAAAAGATTTAAGGATGAGGTCCGCATGTTTCTACTCTATGCAGGTATTTCAGATTGAGGCCCAGTTTTTCGAGTTCGCGCAGATTTTCGTCTTGGCCGCAGAAGAAGTAAGCCCCTATGTCTTTGACTTCAACACCATACTCCTTGAGGGCAGAAATGAGATTCAAACTTGAAAGGCAAGTAGTTATTTCCTCTTCGACTATCGCAACCTTTGAACCTCGTGGCACTCCATAAAGATATATGTATCTTTCTTCCCCTATCCGGTGCGGCTTAAGAAAACTTACTTCTGTATCCTGACCAGATAGACGTGTGTTTTGTGCAGCGATGAATTTTATTCCCGCCTCGAGAGCGACCGCGTAGGCTGGAACCAGTCCTTGATTTGGCACTCCGATAATGTAATCTACGCCATCTAGATCCAGCATAGATGCAAGTTTTCTTGCATTTTTCTGAAGACCAGAGGGGTTTGTCGGGATGAGCCTTCCTGTGTACGGCGTTATTACATAGTACTTGCGGTCCGATTCCTTCGGCCGCTCAATAAGCAGAATCTCCGCGTCTTCCATACAAATTTGATGAAGTCTATCTTTTTATCCTTGCGGGAATTGAGAAAAACGAATATAGCCTCGCTCCGTGCTTCTGCAATCAATGCTGACGTACAAACGGTCATTGCTCCACAGAGGCTCAAAAGAGCAAGGCGTAATTATTTATTGTGAACTCAAGGTTTAAAGGGGGGATATTGCTTTAAAAATTTTCACTCTTAATGAATGTTTTATGAAAAAGTATGAACAGTACACTTCAAAACATGAATATCTGGTTGATTTGAGCATTTTTAATAAGATTAATGTTGACAGTATCCTGGATGATTTCATAGATTATGCCTTTGAATGCTCTGATGAAGTGAAAGGACTGAAAGGTAGAAAAGATTGGGGCGCAGAAAGATTGAATGAGTACAGGTTGATATTGCTGGAAAGAGTGAATAAGTTAAAAGAAGCCAAGCTGCAAGAGATTGAAAAGAAAATAAGATCTTACATCCCATGCGAAGCAGAGAAACAAATATCGACTGAAGATATACAGGATTTTATAATGAACCGTTCGCGATGGTGGCCGAAATATCCATTAAGCGTACTTGAAACTGTTATCGTGTAGAAAAAAAGAAAAATTATTTTCTGCCTGCAAAAAAATCAATCGGAATAAATATTTAAGCATGTTCGACATATAATCTAAATCAATTGAATTAAAATAATTGGGTTAATGATTTGCAATTTATGACCCAGGTAGGAACAAAAAATGTTCAGAGAATCTAAAGAGAATCTATTCCTTCAGAATTTGGCAAATTGATAAAATAAAAAAGTTTGACAAAATAATGGGGGTGTGAAAAAGATATGCCTTGGGGAGAACCTGAAGATGAAGGTGAAGAAGAAGAGGAAGAGACCGACGAAGAAAGCGATTATGAAGAAGAGAACTGGTGAAGATTCGTAAGGATGCGTAAGAATTTTTTTATTTTTTATTTGATTTTCTTTTTTCTAACTTTCGTAAACTTTCATAGGTTTTCATAAACTTTTGATGTGGAGGTTTTGAAAAATGAGCGGATGCGGAAGCACTTGCGAAACTTGTCCTTGGCACGAGATGGAAGAAGAAATGAAAAAGAAAATGAAGAAAGAACAGAAAGGGCAAGCGAAAAAATCTTGAAATTTATTTACTTCTAACACCAAATACTAATAATTGCAGATACAGTATTTTATCTACACAAATTTTATCGAAGCGTGAGATTACTATCGATATATAAGCAAAAATTAAGCAAAAATAATGTAGAATTAAGCGAAAGTTGAGTGGTTCCGTGGAATTTTTACCGAAAATCAAGGAAAAGCACTGGAACAAAGCAGTCGAGCCGCAGATTTTTGACGATTGGCAGAGGAAGAAGCTTTTCATATTCGACAAGAGCACACGCAAACCTGTTTTCTCGATAGACACGCCTCCCCCGTACGTAAACACGCCTGTGCACATAGGACATGCCTATACTTACGTAATAATGGACATCATCGCGCGCTTCCGACGCATGACTGGGTTGAACGTGCTGTTCCCGCTCGGGCTTGACAAGAACGGGCTTCCGATCGAGATACAGGCTGAGAAGAAATACGGCATAAGTATACGCGACACTCCACGCGAAGTGTTCATTGAAAAATGCAAGCAGATGATAGAGAAAAGCGGCGAGGAATCAATAGACAGCTTCCGCAAGCTTGGGATAAGCTTCAACAACTGGAAAATGGCGTACGAACTGGGCGGAAGATACGACACAGACGATAAGATCTACAGGACGATGACTCAGGATACTTTCATACGCCTCTGGAACCAAGGCCTTGTGTACGAGGACATAAAGCCGACAAACTACTGCCCTGTGTGTGGCACGACAATTTCCGACGCGGAAGTTGAATATGTGGAGCAGCAGACTGCGCTGAATTATATCAAATTCTATGTGAAAGAATCTGCAACTGAGATGGGAGAGTACATAACTGTCGCAACGACAAGGCCGGAGCTGCTGTCAGCTTGCAAACTCATACTCTACAATCCGGAGGATGTTCGATACATGCATTTGAACGGACGATCGGCGGTTGTTCCAATATACAACATCGAAGTTCCCATAATGCCCCATCCGTATGCGAAGCCAGACTTTGGAACAGGACTTGTTATGATATGCAGCTTCGGAGACTATGGCGATGTGCTTGTGCTGCGCGAGCTTGACATGAACCCGACTTATGCTATTGACCAGAACGGCAGGATGACGCGTGCTGCCGGCAAATATCGCGGAATGCTTGTTAAGGAAGCGAGAGCAGCTGTAATCGAGGACTTGAAGCGTGAAGGGCTGCTTGTAAAGCAGGACCAGATTGCGCAAAGGCAGCCTGTCTGCTGGCGTTCCAAGAATCCGATTGAATTTGTGCCGATGAAAGAACTTTACCTGAAACAGATAGAATTCAAGGATGACTTGCTGAAGGTTGCGAACAGCATGAAGTTCTTCGCGCCAGAAAGCAGGCAAATCTTAATCGACTGGATAAATTCATTGAACATAGACTGGGTTGTATCGCGGCGCCGCTATTATGGCACGGAAATCCCACTTTGGTACTGCGCTAACTGCAAGATGCCTTTTGTGCCTGAGCCGGGCAAGTATTACCAGCCGTGGAAGCAGCCTTCGCCTGTGAGGCGCTGCCCGAAATGCAAGAGCAACCGCTTTGTCGGAGAGACCCGAATATTCGACACGTGGTTCGATTCGAGCAGTTCCGAATATTACATACTCGGATACATGTGGGACAAGGCTTTCTGGAAAAAGAACATGCCTTGCACTTTGCGGCCGCAAGGAAAGGAGATCGTCCGCACGTGGCTATATTTTTCGATACTTAAAGCGTTTTTGCTAGACAAGCTGCAGGCTTTCGAGAACTGTTGGATACACATGCATGTCGTTGATGAAAAGGGCGAGAAGATGAGCAAGAGCGTCGGAAACGTGGTCGACCCGCAGGATGTGCTGAAGCGTTTCGGCGCAGACGCTTTTCGTGCATGGGTGTGCCTGGAAGGAGACATCAGTCGAGGCGACGTACGCTGCAGCTTCGATCGCATAGAGGGCACGTCGAAGTTCCTAACAAAGTTCTGGAATGTATCGCGTTTCATCTCGATGTTCCCGCAGCCCGATAAAGCAGAGATGCGCAACATAAAGCTGGAAGCGGCAGACCGCTGGCTTCTGGCAGAGCTTTCAAACCTTGCCAGGCTCGTGAAGGAGAAATATGAATCGTACGAATTCAATGCCGCAGCGACAGCCATACGAGACTTTACGTGGAGCGTATTCGCAGACCATTACATAGAACTGGTTAAGCCGCGTGCGTACATGATGGAGATTATGGGAATGATGGGAGAATCGGGGAAAGCGCATGGAAAAGACTCCGAAAAAAAGCAGAAAGATAAAAAGAAAGACAAAAAACTCGAAGCTAAACTCGAAGCTAAACTCGAAGCTAAAGAAAAAGAAGCGAAAGAAAAAGTCGAAGCGGCTGCAAAGGCTGCATGGTACACACTGCACCAATGCCTGCGTACGCTGAACCTGCTGCTCGCCCCAATCATACCTTTTGTAACAGAACACATATGGTCGCAACTATACGCCAAGAGCAAACAGGATAGCATACACCTGGAAAACTTCCCGGAAATGGAAAGACCGGAGAAGAAGTTCTTGGATGTAACAAAAGCTTTGCTCGAATTCAACTCAATGATTTGGAATACGAAAAAGGAGCGCAGCCTTTCGCTGCGGGATCCGATAGACGCAGAAGTCCCGAAAGAGCTGAAGCTTTTTGAGCATGATTTGAAGCTTATGCACAATCTCGGCAAGGAAAGAGTTGAGCCTGAGGCAGAACAACTGCAGCCTAAACAACCGCAACCTAAACAACCGCAACCTAAACAACTACCGCCCGAAAAGCACGAAAAGCACGAAGTCGAAGAAAAACCGAAAAAAGAAACGAGAGCAGAGATGAAAGCAGAGATGAAGAAAAAGCCTGTGACAAAGAAAAAGAAAAGACCAATGCACAAAAAACACAAAGAACACAAAAGGAAGATTAAAAAGAGAACACTGAAGAAGCTGAAGAAAATAAAGAGGCTGAAAAAACTGAAGAGATTGAGTATATTGAAAAGATTGAAGAGACTGAAGAGGCCGAAGAAATCGAAGAAAAGGAGAGCATGACGCTTCTTGTATTTTGCAATTTGTCTTTTATTGCCTTTTAACTACGCATTTTTAAACTACAGCTCATTTAATTTTTATCAAAACAAAGCGTGATGAAAATGTCTAACCAATCGTCAACAAAGAAGCAGGACGAAGAAATGAAAGCTGACGAAGAAAGGAAGAAGTTCAAGCTGAAAAAGCTTGTGAAAGAGCTAGAGTCAATACGGGGCAGGCACACGGAGCTTGTTAGCGTTTATGTGCCTGTCGGATACAGCATAGTCGATGTAATCAGCCAGCTTAAGGACGAGCAAGGCACAGCGTCGAACATAAAAAGCAAGACCACGCGCAAGAACGTGTTGACAGCGCTGGAAAAGATCATCCAGCATTTGCGAATATTTCGCACTACGCCGCCGAACGGCCTGGCTGTTTTTGCAGGAAACGTGTCCGAAGTGGAAGGGAAGGAAGACATCCGCCTCTGGAGCTTCGAACCGCCGGAGAAGCTGCCGACGAAGATATATTGGTGCGACCAGACTTTCGTTCTCGAGCCGCTGAAGACCATGATAAAAGAGCGTGAGCTTTACGGCTTGATCGTGCTCGACGCGCGCGAGGCGAACATCGGACTGCTCAGCGGAAAATCCATACAGCCGCTCAAACATCTGGATTCCACTGTTCCGTCGAAGACTGTGAAAGGAGGAATGTCGCAAGGTAGATACGATCGTTTGCGCGAGGATGCAATAAATGAATTCCTCGCCGAAATTGGTGATGTAGCTTCAGAAATGCTGCTGAAACACGAACTGAAAGGCTTAATCATCGGTGGGCCAGGACCGGTGAAAGAAAGATTTGCAAAAGGTAAGTATCTTAATTATATGCTGCTGAACAAACTCCTCGGCGTGAAGGACACAGGCTACACAGGCGATTTCGGGCTGCACGAGCTCGTCGAGCGTTCGGAGGACCTGCTGAAAGAGTCTGCAATCACGCATGAGAAAGAAGTGTTAAAAAGATTCTTCACAGAACTTGAGAAGAACGGGCCTGTTACGTATGGCGTAGAAGAAGTGAAGCAATCACTCGATGCGGGTGCAGTAGACACGCTTCTCGTATCCGAAGCTTTTGACTGGCTGCGCGTGCGCTTCAACTGCCAGTGCGGCGTCGATGTGGAGAAAGACATGCCGCGCAAACGGTTCGAGGAGCAGAAACAGCATGCATGCGAAAAGTGCGGGGGCTTGATGAAGCCCGACGTCAATCAGATCGTGGAACTGTCCGACGTGCTGATGGAGCAGGCTGGAAAGAGCGGTGCAAAAGTGGAGATGATTTCTACAGACACGAACGAAGGCGCGCAGTTCAAAGAGCTCGGCGGTTTGGGTGCGATGCTGAGATACAAGCTGAGCTAACCTATTCAGCAAACAATAAATTCTTTTCTGCATATATTATTTTCATGGAACGGATCAGCAGCCTGTACAAAGGTCTTTCGGACCTGCCCAAAAAAATTTCTGAGATGTTGGATTTCGTCCGCGTCGGCTACGACACTACAAAGCGCAATATTCGCGAAAACGGGTACAGGACAGCGTTCGGCATGAACGGAGAAAGCTTGGCAGGATTCACGTCTATTACTGTTTTTGGACCAGCGTATCTTGTAGGTCAGATTGCTGGGAACGCTTTGTTGTCCGCCGCATCAATAGCAGCCATATCTCTTGGTGGTTTGGCTATGGCCGATGACTTATTCCTAAATTCCGCTATAATAGCTTATCTGCTCGATCCTCATTCTAAAGAAGACTATGAAAAGATTATGAGCAGCTACTTTAACAGTCCCCTTAAGTGACTTCTAGCGGAGAAAGCTCTGTAGTAACTGTACCAGAGGGGAAAGTAAGAGGTCCGCTTATCTCTTTTTCAAAAAACCGATATACCATTAGTAAATTAATTGGAGAAAAAAGTTTAAATAAAAATAATTAAAAAATTAGTTGAGCCCGCGTCAACTAAGCTTCTATCTCTTCTATCTTTATCTCTTCTTCCCAAGCTTGTGGCTCTTAACGTAGCCCCAGAGCTTCTTTGTCATCGCACTCGGCGCGATTGGCGCTTTTCCGAAGACCTGCTCAAGCGTATCCTTGCGACCGGCGAAGGAAACGCTGTAACCGCCGAATGCCTTCTTTTTCTTACTAAACATCAAAATTTCACCTCTAACCTATTTGTTTTTTCATTTTAATCAATAAATATAACAGCGTTTAACACTGTTGGCGTGACGCAGGAAGCCAAATTCAAAAAAACCGCAAAGTCCTTATGCGTTATTTAAACGTTATTATACATCTTAAATTTCATGAGGTCTACTGCCACTGGTTTTAAAAATCCTAGAGACCTGGCAAGAGAAGAGCCATCAGGAGAGCTTCAGATTCATACAGACGAAAAGAATTATATAATCGAAATCTATGGTTTCATAGATGACAAGCTTGACAAAATACAAGCTGCAGCTGGACTGTTTATAGAAGAGGACGCTGACAAAAAGAGCATATCATTATCAAGAGACAAGTCTGTTTTCACTATAACTGAAAAATATTTAACTGAAAAATATTTAGACGATGTAAAAAGTGATAGAATAAATTTTATGACAGACTCGACTTTACATCCTTATGACTTTTTAAGATGTTACACTACCATTACTGCGGTCTACTTTTTATTGGAATCAAACAGCCAGCCTGTTTCTAGGATAGATATAAAAAATTCCGTTTGGAGAGAAGCTAGAAGCATAGTTGGTTATTTTAACGACAGGAACATAAATGCAAGGTTGAATGTAATGCTAAGAAGGTTTCATACGTTCGTTGGTGTAGGAGAAAGGTATGGTTCCAGATATCAACTTAAAGGTCATATAAAAACTTTTCACTTAGACTGATTTATAATTTATTATAAACTAATTTATTATTTAGTAGCTTCAAATATTGTAGTGGTTGCAATGAAAAAAACGAAACGGGAGCTACATGACAACCTTCACAGCCCGCAGATAGAGTGCGAAGAATGCGGCGGCGATGCGCAAATAGTGGACACGTCATACCCGAACGCATACGAATGCAAATGCAAGAAATGCGGCCACAAGTTCACATGGACCGAGTCTAAATACGGGGAAGCAGAAGATTAAGCTAAGCGGAGACAATCAAGCTCGAACCTACAGTCCAACCCCATTTACTGAAATTTTTTTATCTTTCACGTCAACATCGAACTTTACCGGCAGAAGTTTTTCTATAATCCGCATGTTCGTTTGACAATGCTCTGTGATTTTTTCGACCGTTATCTTCGACGTTCCTTTAGCAATCGCCAAGTAGGGTAAAATCTGGTCGGACATGTATTTGTCCAACGCCGCGTTTGACTCAATAGATTCAAACAACTCCTTTGCCGCACGCTTCCCAATCGTCTCAGCAGGGACTTTTATCTCTCCGATCGCGTCCGCGCCGAGTATGCTGCGCTCGCATTCTGCCCACAGTGTTATGCTCGTTCCAGAGGAAAAAGTCTGCACGTTCTGCCGCTTGATGTTGCATTCAAACCCTTTCTGTTTCAGATATTCTTCGGCTGCTTTCGCCTGTCGTTCTGCAACATGCGTTGGTAAATTACCGGCGATAGAAATTCCTCGAACAGGTTTCACACCACCTCGCCTTGTTAGTTCGATTGCTTTCAGTTTTCCTGCTGAATGAAAAGTTATTTTGACTATGCCTCCGCCGCGCGGATAGAAGCCTTGCTTTATTATTTCTATTTCTGGCATAGGAACGCAGAATTTGGAAAGAATAGGAAAAGTAACATGCTGCAAAAATTCGATTGTCGGCGCACCCAAACCTGCAGTGCCACCGGTTATATCGAGCGTAACGTCCTTGTCGGCAAAAATGCATATCGGTGTTAGTGTCTGAAGTAAAAGTCCTATACTCCCAGAAGTTTTAATATCGATTTCTTTATGCGAAGGAACGTCAAATTTTTTCGGAGCGAATTTTATCTCAGTCGAACCGACCGATAAACCATCGACATCTGCGTCGCAAAACTCTGCTGCAACCTTCACACCCATCAAATGTTGAGCGGCCAAACCAGGCTTCGGTCTGTCCTTGCGTATGTTAAAGATTCTTATCGGCTTCAACATCAGCGCGGACAGTGCAATCGCTGTCCTAAGTACCTGGCCTTCGCCGATTGAGCCGTCGATTTCGATGATTTCTTGTTCGCCCATAGAAAGAGTTACGCTTTTGGTTTTTAAATTTCTCCACGTCCCAAATGCTGGTGCCGAAATTTCTCCTGACTAATAAAAATTTTATTTGTTCGAAAAATCGAACATATGTTCGAAAAATCGATAATTATTTAAGCGCCAAAAACAAACACAAATTATGCTAGAGAACATCATAGATTCAAAGGTGAAAGCGAAAATATTGAAAGTTTTTGCTAAGAGGGAAGGCCCGCTCCACGTTTCCGAAGTCGCAAGACTGGCTAAAGTATCGAAATCAAGAGCAAGCGAGTGCCTAAGGGAACTGGCAGAAAAAGGAATCCTCGAAAGCAGGGTTGCTGGAAGAAATGTTACCTATTCTTTATCTTCTAGCATTCTCGCACAAACTATCGTAAAATCGCTTACGCAAGAAGAAATTTTGCTTAGTGAAATCTCCAAATCTTTAGTTGGTGAAATAAGAAAATTAAAACCCGAGAGCGTAGCATTGTTCGGTTCAGCTCTTAAAGGATTAAAACTTGAAAGCGATATTGATATTATTGTTATTACCCACAGAGAGGGGTTGCAAAAAGAGAAGTTCTATGGAATAGCTAGTAAACTTACAGAAAAGTTTGGATTGAGAATTTCAATTCTAGTTATGGATAAAAATGAGTTCAAAGAAAAAGCTAAAAGAGGAGAGGAATTTATCGTCAATGTTTTGGCAAATCATAAATTGCTTTACGGAAAAAAACTAGAAGATTTAGTATGGTGAAGGAAACTATGGTGAAAGAAGTTAGGAAAGAAGAAGCGGCAAAATTTATTAAAAAAGCCTAAGAGTTTTATAGTTCAGCTTTGGAAAACTACCAAAAAAGAAGATATAATGCAGGCATTTTTGATTCGTCACAAGCGATAATAATGGCTAATGATGCCTTTTGTATTTTTAACCTAGGAAAGAGAGCGAGCAAAGACCATAAAGAAGCTGTACAACTTCATGTGCAAGCATCTCTTGGAAAAGAGTCGAAGAAAGAAATTATTACAGAAGCTTTAGAAAAAAGGAGCGAGTTTGGTTATACCGAGAAACAGGGAACAGAGAGGGAATCTAATTTAATTTTAATCAGAGCCAAAAGATTTCTAGATTGGGTAAAGCAAAATATAGGATACGAGTAGATAGTTTTTTAAAACCTTGTGCGGGTTGTAAATTTAAACGATACCTCAGAAGAATTAACCAATAACTCTAACTACGCCACTCTGCTGGTCTATCAAGAACCAAATGTAGCCAACATCTCGCCAGACTTCTACCAGAATGCACGCTGCACTTTCTTCACCCTCTGCAGACGCAGCACCTAGAGGCTCGGCAGGCACACCGCCACCTTCACATTCCATACTACTTTCTTCGATGTAGCCATCCTCGCCAACACGCCAACTTGCATTTTGAGTTATAGCTGGCACCCCAACTATCCATTGTTCAGGGCCCCATCGTTCCGTGTCCTTTACCGAGATGAGGTCGATTGTATTAATACCCATTTGATCGAAAAGAGGAGTAGTATCGGAAGGGGTAAGTAAACCATGCCTTAGTTGCACCGTATCTGACGCTTCGTCCCAGAACGTTTGACCACTTGTACTAAATAAATTTTTAACATCGGATTCTGTAGCGATGGTTTTATCTGTTCTCCACACAACCCCCTCAAAGCTTATTACAGAGGGTTGTGGTGGAGAAATAGCTTTTCTTGAGAATTTTGTAGGTCCCATAAAGAAATATCCGCCTATTACTAAGACGGCCACTACTAAAACTAAAATCAAATATTTAGATTTCATTTTATCGTTCATATATGTAATTACTAATTTCTAGTTTTTAAGAATATCGATTTCATTCGGCAATGGGCGAAGATTATATTTTTAATCTGAAGAACTCAATCGCATTCTTCGTCGTCGTCGCATCAACTTCTTCGAACGTAGTCTTCTTTATCTCCGCAACTTTTTCCGCAACTGTACGCACGCCTGTCGGATCGTTTCTTTGTTTCGGGTCGCCGCTCGGGTGCAGCCACGGCGCATCCGTCTCCAGCATCAGCCTTTCAAGCGGCGTGTCGCGCACGAGCTTCTTGTAGTTCTTGCTTTGCAGCACTATTGCGTTCGCCGATATGTACCATCCGTTGTCAAGCGCTCGCTTCAGCAGCTGCCGAGAACCGAACATATGCAACTGCACACGTTCAGCATGCTCGAGCTCCAAAATCTCAAACGCTTCTTCGAATGCGTCCGTCTCTTCTTTGTCAGGCCCGTTCCGTATGTGCACGACGACAGGCAGCTCGAGTCTTTTCGCAAACCTCACGAATTTTGCAAACATTTCACGCTGTTTTTCATGCCCCTCTTCGTCCTTCAAAAATTCATAATCTAATCCAGTCTCTCCTACGCCTGTCAGATATTTTTTGTTCTCCTCAAGCGTCTTCATCGCGCGTTCTATTTCTTCGTCCGAGAAACGCTTCGCATATTCGGGGTGTATGCCTGCAACCGCAAAAACAAAGTTCGGATATTTTTTCACGAGTTCGAACGTCAGCGCGTAGTCCTTCAGATCCGGTGCGCACGTTACGACGGCGCGCAGCTCACGCTTGCATTTTTTTATAACTTCGTCCCTATCTTTGTCGTAGACGTTTTGTTCCAAATGGCAATGCGTGTCTATCATTTTATTCACTATGCCTTCGAATGCTTATTAAAATTACTATCATGCAAAATATTTCGAGCCGGCATCGATGGAACACTTGACTGCATCGATTCGGAAAGCAATTGACTTAAAATCTGATAAGACCAAAATATAGAAAAACAATTACCCAAAAAAGAAAAATAATTACAAAAGTTATGATTATAGACCAGTGTTTTCCTCTAAAAAATGTCGTTTTTTTGTAGACGATTAAAGATACTAGAACTGTTAGGATTGTAATAATAAGAAAAACTAAACCTATTACCATATTTAACATTAAATCACAATCACTCCCTTAATCACTCCCCTAGTATGGTCCTGAAGAACCACGCAAATGCCCTTTCAAGTATGTCTGGCTCGGACTCCTCCCTATAGGTGGTATAGGGGGTAGCTACCTTCAGATCAGTCTTAAGCTCTCCCTTCTTGACCTCTACATTGATGGTTCCTGTGTCTAACTTTAATTTTGTTTCTACAACATCGAGCTTGAATAGCAATGGCTCCACCTTTACTTGTGTTAGGGATTTTATGGTCACGGTTTTCTCATCGCATGGAGGCACTGGCGTGAATCCTAGTGTTACCTCAGAATCATAACCAGTAGACACCTCAGTTCCACCCGGAAGAGTCATGTTTATCTGAGCCTCGACCCAGTCCGCGTCTTCTGGCCTCTTCACATCCACAATCCCCTTCAGATCTTTAATAATTACTGTGCAGTTTGTCTCATTGAGCATGGTTTTGTTGAGCGATATATGGAGTTCCATTTGAGGTAGAGCTTCTGGGGTTAACATGACAACCTTAAGGGGTGGAGGCTCTTCTTTAACCGGTGGACTTGAAAGTACAGGAACATTGATTACGAATTTACCAACATCAAAAAGATCTTTTTGATCACTCGGCATATTCAAAGACCAAACAAGTTTAGTATGCCAACCGTCAGGATAGTATAGAACGAGAGCTAGTGTATGATTGCCTGCTGACAAGTACTTCCCATCTGTCTCTATCGTCTTTCCAAGCTCAGAATATGACATTTTCGGAGTAATATTATTCCCATCAATTATTACTGCCCATTCAGTAAAATTGTTCTCTTTTGCAAACCAGATTGGCATACTCAAGGTTAGAATAGATTTCTCAGCTTGTGCATTCGGCAGCATAAATGAAAACGTTTTTTTGAACCAATCCGTAATCATCTGAATTAAACCGGAACTCATGCACTTTCCATCAACACAAACATTTGTCGAGCATTCAAAATTATTTTCACAGGCGGAATTTTCCGTTAATTGCTCTTTAAACGATCCTTCATCAGAACAGTATTTTCCTTCTTTCCTGTAGCCAAATGGATAGCACGTCCCTTCTGACGGGCAGCTGTCTTTGCATATCAGCGCCGGTGCCGATGTCGTTGTCTTCATAGTTTCTGACTGTGCTGTTCCAGACTGCACTGAAGACGCTGCCGTTTGTGTTGGTATCGACTCTGTCGATGTTGTTTTTCCTCCTTCCTCAACGGAAGAAATTGTGGTTTCAATACATTTATTCTCTACACAACTTTTTGGATGTTCACACGCTTTGTCTTGATAAACTGGATCTTTTACTGAGCAACATTCGTAAGGACATGTCGACAAAGCGGTAGTTGTTGTAGTTGTGTCCTTCGCAAAAACCTCATACCCAGTAATCCTTGTTCCTCCGAAAATGTTCGACACCCAAGAGAAAACGTCCTCGATAGAGAATGCGTACGCGGGCGTAATGAGAACTAAGAGCAAAAGAAACAGGAAAGAAGCCGAAACTACATTGAGTTTATTGAGTTTCATTTTTTATCTATATTATAATTAGTGACGTATAAAAATAAAATCTGCGTTCAAGTTTTTCTAGGGTTTCTTTTCTGACAGTAAGGCAGATACTAGTCCATTCTGGAAAAGTCGGGAACTAAAATCTTCTTTGAATATAATGTATGCCTCATGTATTAGTATCTGTGGCTTATGTTACGGTGATGTTGTGGATATGTAGTGTCTATGTTGTCGATACACAAAATTAAAAGAAGCTGGTTTAACCCATCACTTAGATTATTTCAATTCCTTCAACATATATTCCTTCAACTTCTTCGTGTTGCCATCCAATAAATCCATTTTCTCTGAAACCAGTTATTCTAACTGTTTGATTAACATAGTTGTCAAAGTCTTGGTTCTCTCCGATTTCATTGAATATATATTCTTCTTTGCCACCGTCATCTTTGATTTTATAATAATGATTTTCGCTCATTGTTCCTTTAGCAGTTATACTCTCTATAACCGTTCCATTTATTGAGATAGTGGTTGGGATCACAGATTTTTTCTCTAATTTAATAGTGAGATAATTGTCTCCCTTTTCGAAATGGCTAGAATTCGTAAAACGATTATATCCTTTTTTGAAAACACTTAATCCGTAATCCCCCCAAACTAAATTTTTATCTTCAATTGAACATTTACCATCATTAATTGTATGGCATCTCCATGTTTCAGGAGGATGGTAGCCTAAATAAACTATTGCATCTTCAACTGGTTCTCCAGTAATTTTGTCAATAACAACAGCATGTAGTGTTGCTAAATCCTGTTGAGGGGTAACTGATGTTATTGTAGTGCTTGTTGTTCCACTTGGGCACGGTCGAAATTCACAATTGTTATACGGGTCTCTACCAACATAGCTACCATCTTGGCACCGTTTTGCTTCTTCGGTACAAGCACGAGGTAAATGTAAATTACTTGAAACGAAAATTAGTCCAAGAATAAGAATAATTCCCAAAACAATTACTATCGTATTTATTCCTTTCATTATTATCTAAAACAAATTTCGACTTTTTTAGACTTAAATATCATGTAGTTTTTGTTTGGCCTTTACCAAATCATTTTTCAAGATGTTATAACTTTACCCTATATTTCACCCTAAAAATTACCTTATGTTTTTTCTTTTTCTAAAATTAAGGCAGATACTAGGCCATTTTGAGAAAGTCGATAACTGATTTTTTGAGAAAATTTCTATATGGATATGTATGTATGATAGAAAGGTTTAAATAGTATACGCGCCATCTTAATTGAAATCAAAGTACAAAGTTGTGACAAATAGCGTTAGACGAACGTGCTAATTCTATTGCTTTTGTGACTTGACTTTAGAAAAAAATTGAAAAATAAGAGAGTATGTATTATGAAATTTGAAGATATGAACATTGAGAAGAGTGTGTTAGATTCGTTGAATATTATCAGGTTGGAAAAACCTACGGATATTCAGTTGGAAGTTATACCACTTATCAAGCAAAGTTATGATGTAATCGGCCAATCCGAAACAGGTTCAGGAAAAACGGCGGCTTTCGGAATACCTTTAGTGGAGAAAGTTGTAAAAGGCAAGAAAGCCCAAGCGCTTGTTTTGGCACCTACGAGAGAATTGTCTATACAGATAGCAAACGAACTCATGAAATTCTCACGTTTCAAAGGACTTTGCATACAAACAGTCTACGGAGGAGTTTCGATGGAGCCTCAGATATGCGGGCTGAGAAAGGCTGAGATTATTGTCGGTACGCCCGGCAGAATTCTTGATCACATGAGACGAGGAACTTTAGATGCCAGCAACCTGAAAACTTTTGTCCTAGACGAGGCAGACAAGATGATTGACATGGGTTTCATCGAAGATATAGAGGCAATCGAAAGGAACATCCCAGATGACAGACAGACATTGCTGTTCAGCGCTACCATGCCAGACAGTTTGCTTGGAATGAGAGACAAATTTACAAAAAATGCAAAAAAGATTAAAACACAAACCACGGTACGGGAGGATGTTTTAAGACAATATTACTGCGATGTCGATTACAAGATGAAATTCTCGTTACTTGTCCATCTGATCAACCAAGAAAATCCAACGCTTGCGATAATCTTCTGCAATTCTAGGAGAGATGCCAGTGCTGTTGCCAGAAACCTTCGGTACAATGGCATAAATGCCACAGAACTACATGGGGGCTTGCCGCAACAAAGAAGAGAAAGTGTGATTGAGAGCTTTCATAAAGGAATGACAAAAATATTAGTTGCGACAGACGTGGCTGCAAGAGGTTTGGACATAAAAAACGTGACGCACATTTTCAATTACAGCATACCAAAAAGTGCAGAGGACTACACTAACAGGATAGGAAGAACAGCCAGGGCAGGAGAATCAGGAAAGGCCATATCTCTCCTAAGCAGGGATGACCATGATTCGTTTAGAAAGATAATAGGAATCTTTTCTTACAATATCGAGAACATGGAAGTCCAGAATTTCAGAATTCTACCGTTTAGAAGATACCAGCAAAATGAAATCGGACATTTCGAAGGTAGAAGGCACTTCGGAAGAGGATCATGGTCATATAGAAGGCGATAATCGACGAAATTCTAAATGTTTAAAAGTAAAACTTAACGATAAAAAATTTACAGAATCAATTTGTAATATGTTACATCATTTTCTTTATCAAGACTTTCAAAAATTTTCTTGTTCTTCACAAGAAAGATCAAATGATCTCTGATGACGTTCAGATTGACTATCCTCCCAGCAGCCTCGTTTACCCTATAATTAATTGCAAGAGCCGACATGGCGATTCTGGATTCCTTCAATATCTTCAGAATCATCGGTTCTACGAAATCCTGGCTAGGTGCTCTTCCTCTCATAATAATAATTGGTCTTCCAACTATATGGTTAGATCAATCGATAATGTCTTATTTAATGCACTGCTTATCCTTGAGATACCAATAGATAATATCAATAATGTAAAACAGATAGAGTTAATTTCTAGTGTATCTTCGGAATATTAGATAATATAACTGTTTTCTGTTGAATTGAAGTGATTAAATTGAAACATGTTTGCCCTAAGTGTCATTTAAGAAAACCAAGAAGACTTTATCGTAGACATGTAAAAACTTGCGCAACTCGTGTGTAAGGGATTAGATGGTAAATGTCAGCATTGCATGTAAAGTGTGGTTATTGCGGTCAAATGACAAAACAGGAAAATTGTGGTTACTATGGTTACTATAAAGGAGTCCTTGTTCATAACAAACCTGACTGTAACTGTATTCAATTTGCAATAAAGAAAAACTTCTTTGTGGCTCCACCTGAAAGGAAAAGATAGAGCACTACCCTTTCTTAATAAACTCACTTTTTAGTTTTTTCCAAAATAACTGGATCTAGTTTTATTTTAGAATATTCAGCTTGATTAATTATGTAACCAAGCATTTCTTTTGTCGGGTTGAAAAACTTGAGCCTTTGCTCCAGGTATCTTATCTGCTTTTCAAGCTTGGTGGGTTCAGCACCTTTAAACTTTTTGACTTTAGCATTGATTGAATTCAGCATCTCTATGAGTTTTTTAACTTCCTCAGAGCTGTAAGTTTCCATACTATTATTTTTGTTTTTAAAAACTATAAACATTTTTTAATTTTCACTGCTTTTCAAATCCCGCCTCCCAGATGATTTTAATTTTTTGATTCAGAATTTTTAAGACACTATAAACTTTGCCCTTAATTTCGCCCTAAATTTTTACTTATGTTTTTTCTTTTTCTAAAATTACAGCATTCACAACTCCATGCTGCGACGGCCTGCTTGTGACGCGTGCCAGACCCAGTTCGGTTTCAATCGTAGCGCCTTTTGTTATTATGCCGCGACGCACAAAGTGGGGGTTGGCTGGATTCGAAACGATATCCGTAATTTTTACTTTTCTGGTTTTTTGACTGACTGGGTCGTAAACGCTCGCGTAATCGATAGAAAGCGCTCTGGTTTTGAACACGCCGCCTTTCGTTTTTACGATCTTCTTCTTTTCGGCGCCGAGCTTTGTCATAAGCGGATTGCTGCCTAGCTCGAACTTTCTTTTCTTTCTGTGCGGAGTTATGCTTCCGCCGGTTTTTTTCTTTCCAAGTTCGCCGCGCCATACTGGCATTCTTATACACACCTCGCTATTATACACACCTTACGCAACTAAAGGTCAAAACGTTATTAAAACTTTAAAGGCGTTTGGATATAAATACTTTTAAGTTTTTAATGTGATAATAAGTTTAACTAAGTTTAACGCAGTAATACGTAATAATAAGTAATAGAAAAACAAAACAATAAACAATTGAAAACGAACGTGATTCAAGGTGGATGAAAAAATGACAGACAGACCGATTGACGCGCTCGACAGAGCCAAGGGAGAAAAGATATTTGCTAAGCTGAAGAACGGCGAAGAGATAACAGGTGTGCTGAAAGCGCTTGACTTGCACCTGAACCTTTGGCTTGACGAGGCAGAAGTTCAGAAGAACGGTACGAAAATGCGCTTAGGTACAGTCCTTGTGCGTGGCGACACCATAGTATACGCTTCTCCTGTGAAAGTTTAGACAAAATTTTTTAGAATTTAGACGGAACTGCCTATGCAACTGGCATAATGGATTTAAATCTGAGATTCTTGAACTACACTGGGAGAAATATCCATGATTAATATGAGCAGGGTATATTCGCACATATGCGGAAGATGCGACTATAGACACAACTGCGACGTGTATGGATATCGTGAGAACCCGAAATATGTTCTTTAATCCGGAAATTGTATGCGCAGGCTTGTAATGTGCAGAAACGATGAAGAACGTGTTCAAGGCGATTTAGAAAACATGGATGCTCTGCTAGAAACCAAGGAAAGTCGCGGCGCACTGCAATCCATATAGAAACCAACGTTATAAAGCCCGAAAAAGGTTAAATACGATAACAAAAATAATATCAAAGACGCACAAAGATTAAAGAGAGAGTTGGCGAGAAAATGGCAAAAGGAACACCGTCGTTCGGAAAGAAAATCGGAGTGAAGCACATACGCTGTCGTAGATGCGGACGTGTGGCTTTTCACGTAAAGAAAGGCATATGCGCAGCCTGCGGTTTCGGCAAGACGAAGAAGATAAGAAAGTACAAGTGGCTTGCGAGAAACTTCCAGCGCGAAAGAAAACAACAGAAGGGACGAAAAAGGTCTGTTCAAAAAAGAAAAGGATCTTAAATAACGGGTTCGTAGCTCAGCATGGTCAGAGCAGCGGACTTTTAGCGTTTTGCGAAAAAGTGCTGATTCGGAACGAAAATGACGAATATGACGAAGAAATGCTAAAACTGTTCGGTTATTGTCTGTTTTTGTAAAAACAGAAGAAACAGAAGGCGGAAGACATCCGTTGGCCGCGGGTTCAAATCCCGCCGAACCCATTTTTATTTTTTCTTATTTCTTCTTTTTTATAGGCCGTTTGTTAATTTCGTTTGTTATTTCCTATGGATTAAATAGTACAAAAACCGAATTCTTTTTTATGAATAAACTGGGAATTATAAAGACGATAAAAGAAGCTTTCATTCTCCTCAAGAAGAATCCTGTAATCTTTGTACCGGCTTTTATCTCTGCTTTAATCAGCACATCCTTTGCTTTTTATTCTTCCGTATATGCAATGTTTACTTTAGTTCTCGGTCTGGCGGGGTTACTTGCTAATGTTTTCCTTGTGGGGTTGCTGATAAGGACGATATACGAATGTAAAACAAGAACTGGCAGAAGAGGCAGAAAAATCTCGTTTGAAGAACTATCGAAAATAGCAGCTGGGAGACTCGTGAGACTATTCCTTGCAAGTATAGTATTTCTTTTCATAGTTGTTCTGATGGCTTTGCCCGCTCTCGCACTGTTTCTGGAGTTGTATGTTTTTCCGGATCTTTTAATTTTCACATTTGCAGCCGTTGGCTTCGTGCTGACGCTCGCCCCTCTCGTTTACGTGTCACTCAGGCTTAGCTTTTACCAATACGCCATAATTATAGACAACAAAGGGGTTTTCGAATCTCTGAAGAAAAGCTGGAAAGTCGCTCACAGAAACGTAGGCAGGCTTTTCCTTATGCAACTCCTGATTTCTGTTATGTCTGCGCTCTTTATGGGATTACTTGGATTCGTAATCGTATTAATGGTCGGCTTAGGTGGCTTAGGTATAGGTATTATAGGAGCAAATTCCATCAACCCTGCTCTAATTTTTATACAAGCCGTGGTGAATTTTATAAGCAACCTGCTCATCGTTCCGTTTGATTTGTCGATATTTGCCATAGTTTATTTGAAGCTTAGAAAATCTTAGAGATCAATCAGTTCTCCTTGCCTTTTCTAAAGGCCTTTTTTTAATTTTTAAATAATCCCCAAATCCAATATAGTATTAGGTATTTTTCATATGACAGGTAAGATATCGGCCTCAAATCTGGTGGCTTCGGAGCTGTCGACCTCGAGGTTGCTGTTACCAATCGTGCTCGTAATTTTTTTGGTTGGGCTAAGCGCATCATTAGCCGCAGTTGATATAGTCATCGAGTATAATGTTATTTCTGAATGCACTGGCAACATCGTTCTTGCTTTGAATCCGCAGAGTGTGCTACGTGGCGGTTCTGTTACTCCTTCTGCATCTGGGCTGTCTGGATGCGATGCAAAAGTTGTTTATTTCAAGAGTACAAGCTGTTCGGGAACGCAGGTCAGCTCATGCAGCGTTTCCGGCGCCGGCTGCACTGGCGCTTCTTTCAGCGCGCCTCCCACAATAGGCAGCTACGCTTATTATGCTTGCATAGACAAGAACGACAACAGCGTTTTTACGGATGCAGGCGAATCGGACTCTAAGACTCTGACTGTTGAAACTTCGACGCCTTCCGTAGGCGCTCTTACGTTCTCTCCCTCTGAGATCGACTTGATTGCTGGCGGCGTCAAACCTATGAAAGTATTAGCCGTAATCAGCAACGCTGAAGGAGCAAGCTACATATCATCTTGTTACGGCTATCTGTGGGATTCGAGTGTTACTGCGCCGTACACAGACGTAAAGGCTAATTATGCGAACTCATCGTGCCTGCTTTCATGCGGCCCAGGAACGACGTGCAACTGCGAATGCGGGTTTGCTCTGAAATACTACGATATAAACGGTACGTGGAAGGGAAACATAACCGGGAAGACGCAAAGCAACAAGGTTTCGACAAACCAAGGCAGCTTTTTGGTCAACACGCATACATCCCACAATGTCATGAATTCTATAAATTTCGGCACTGTTAAAGTGGGCGATGTAAACGTTCCCGCTCTCAGCAATCCGTTGAAGATAAACAACACCGGCAACGTCAAACTGAAGGTTAACGTATCAAGCACAGATCATTTCGGCAAAGATGATAAGAGCTGGGTTATAGGAGCGGGAAATATTACGTACAATTCAAGCGCGACAGGCATGGGAACGCTAATACCCCTGACAAAGTCTCCAGCCCAGTTCAATCCTACTGGAGGTATACCTGTATATCCGAACTCAGTCCCAGGAATAACGGAAAAAGGCATATTTTACATTTATCACTACATCAGCATACCTCCGGGATTTAAGGCCCAGATATACAATTTAACATATAGTATAGATTTAGGATCGGCGATGTAGGGATTGATACGGCATAGAAATTGAAGGAATTGATATAAAACTCGATGCAATAAAAGTTGATACAAATGGAAAACAGAAAAACTGAAAATAGGAAAACTGAAAATAAAATTAAAATGTTGGCTGTAATTTTGTCTGTATCAGTCAGTTTTTTGGTTTTCTCTCAGATTTTATGTCAGAGCGCTTTTGCAATATCGCTTGGCGTATCCCCATCGGAGAAACTTGTAGAAATCGAAGAGAACACGCAGAGCATAGTATATTTCGCATTCTCTCAAGGTTCGAACGAGAACGAAACCATAACGATAACAACGGATGTGGACTGGCTGACTGCAGATATCGAGAGCTTTGTGCTGGAGCCGATGGGACAAAAGTACGTGAAGTTCATGATCGCGCCTTTGAGTTTGGGCAATTATAATGCAAAAATCAAAGCTTCCACTGCAATGCTAGGAACAGTGGGAATGAGGACTTCTGAGACAGCGAAGCTGACCGTATCTGTAATACAGCCTTCTGCAGCGAATGAGACGTCGTCTGAGCTTGAAGAAAGATTGAAAGCGGAGGCAAGCTCTGCAATATCCGATGCCCAGAACATGATACAACAAGCCAGAACTGCAGGCGGCGATGTAGAAGAGGCTGATCGTGCGCTGACTGCAGCTATGGAGGAGTTCGACAAAGGTAACTATGAAACTGCCCAAAGGCTTGGGGCTATATCGTACGATCTGGCGTCAGAAGAATACCAAAAAGCTAGCGCTAAAAACATAGTTTTAGATCCAATAAAATTCGCTCTTATAATCATAGGAGTCGGAGCTTCAGTCGTAGTCGTTGTGATGCTTTATGAATTTTTCAGACTAAAAGGCAAAAAGGAAAGCATCGGCAAGGAAAGCTTCGCCAAAGCACTCGGCGTCAAATGCCCGCAATGCGGAACGAACATGCTCGTAGGTTATGACGGTACTCTAATTTCTAGCTACGTTTGTCCCAAATGCAAGTACAGGGAACTAAAAGAAAAATACGGTTTCAAATAATGGTTTCGAGCAGTCTCGCCATAAGTAGCCTGTCGTAATAAGTAGTTTGTCGCATTTAGACCAAATAGAATTAGAATTTTATACCCGTAGCAACAAAATTTAATATATGAAACTGAGAATCGGTTTTACCAGTTTAACCACTTTAACCGCTCCAACGCCTCTTTTGCCGGTTGCGTTGCTTTTTCTACTTTTACCTTTCCTATTTTTGCCTAACTCAACCTCGGCCTCGACAACTGAGATACCGATTACATACAATGCAACTACCTCCGGTGTGACAGAAGAAAATACATCTGTGTCAAACATACCAGCAGGAGGCGTGGCCAATTTCTCGTACAAAAACGTGGACATAAAAAACATTACCATAGCTGTTAACAGCCTCGTGAACAATGTAAGGATATTTGTCAGAAGGGAGTATGCTGCCCCTCCTGATATTTCTGCAAAGCCGTCAGGAGTTTTTTACAGCTACGTGAACGTCACCAAAACTAACATCACGGACGCTGAAATAAAAAACGTGACAATATTATTTTCAGTATTGAAATCATGGATAAGCTCGAACAACGTCGACGAATCTACAATTATCCTGAGAAAATATGTTAGCGGGGCGTGGGTTGTTCTGGATACTGCAAAAATCAGAGAGGATGCCACATACTCGTATTTCGAAAGCCGTCCTTCTTCTCTTTCAGTATTTTTGATATCTGGCGACAAAATACAGACGACGACTACAATTACGGCTACGACTGCACCAGAAGCTACAACTACCATATCTTCTGGTGGTGGAGAAGATGACGGAGGCGGAGGAGGCGGTGGTGGAGGTCCGACAATAGAACCTTGCTTTTTGAACGGCATATGCGAAGATTGGGAAACTCACGAAACATGCCCGAGCGACTGCCCGGAAAGCGGAGCAGAGCCTGAAAAAGAACAAATACTTATGACGTACACTGCGACATACACCGACGAAGAAGTGTACGAGAATCAAACAATCCTGCCGAGGGTGAACATTAAAAACGATGGGCTCTTGGATCTGACAGACATAAACATAACAGTAGTCGGTCTCCCTACCGAGTCTGTCGTTTACAGTTATGCACCGAATCACATAGACTTGTTAACACCAGGAGAGTCGCAACCGATAGCACTTGCAATCACGCCACTGGTCGAAGGTTCGTACCAATACTCGATAATTTTGACCGCAAAAGAGACTAACCAGACAATCCCGATGTCGCTTTATGTGAAAGAACTTACAGAAGAAGCGAAGAGGATACTAGAACAGGAGAAGAACGAGACTGCAAAAGCGGAAGAAACAAAGGGAATGCTAAATAATATCATCAAACCTTTGCTGATAGCGTCAGGCATAATAGCCCCAATCGTCATAGCTGCGTACATGATCCTGTTCGTGCTTGTGAAAAGATGCCCCATATGCGGATCGAAAATGAAGATGGAGCAACAGGATGAGAGCTGGATTGTGTACAAATGCAGCAAATGCGGGCACTTCGAGACTAAAGAGAAGAAACCAGTTTAAAATAGCAATAATCAAAATATCATTTATGGAAAAAACACTGCTAATCCTATGTTTAGTCGCATGCACGTTTGCAATAACTATTTCTGCTGTGGCTGATGTGGCACGTGCTCAAGACACAAGTTTAATCCTTTACTTGCCGATGGACGATAATTCCGGCTCTGTCGCTCGCGACGGCTCTGCTTACGGCAACAATGGAAACCTAATCAACTTCGATTTTAACACGGCGTCTGGCTGGACCGCAGATTGCAAGCTCGGTTATTGCTTGAATTTCGATGGCGTGAACGATTACGTGGAAATATCGGACAGCCCCAGTCTGGATGTTGGCAATTTCCTAACGATGGAAGCATGGGTTTATCCTAAGCAGCTAAAGCAGGCATCGTTCGTTTCGCGCAAGTCGTTAGGCGGTACTGTAAGATACGGAATCGGTATGTCTGCCGATGGACGTTTGAGTTCGTTCTTAGGTCTGACAGGCGGAAATTTGTACTCTTCTGTAGTCAGAGCCATCGATGCAAATCAATGGCACCATGTTGCTTTGACTTGGAACGGAAGTCATGCTTTGTTGTATCTGAATGGAATCGAGGTAAACATTCGAGCCGGCTCTGGCAGCGTTTTGCCGGGCAATCGTCCTGTATTCATCGGCTCGGATAACGGAACGTCGAGTTATTTTAACGGCACGATAGACGAGGTAAAAATCTATAACCGGACTTTATCCAGCGAGGAAATAAAATCAGACTACGATCGAGGCCACGTGCAGCTGAATTCGATCTACGGTGCGGTAAAGGACAACAATGGAAATGCTTTGCAGGCAACCATTGCGCTGTACAATTCTGGAATCGATACTGTCAATGTCAGCGGTGCGACAGAAAGCAATGGAACGTATAATTTGCAAACAAAATCCGGTTCTTACGACATACAATACAACGTTCCAAATCCTGTTTTCTCAAACCTTTATATAAAAATGTTGTCCATGAACGTAAGCTCCAATTTGTTGGATCAAATAAGCTACGTTTCTGCACAGGATCCGAATAGACTTTCATTTATGACCAACAACCCGAAAGACATAATCTTTCAGATTTACAGCGAGAAAAAGCCTGAACGTGTGTCTGCAGACGGAGCTTTGTTGACAGAAGTTCCGAGCGTAGCTTCACTTGCAATCGATACGTGGTTCTACGATTCTTCAGGAAAAATTTTGTACGTACGCATTTATCCAAGCAAGGAACTGTCTTGGCTCCGTGACCTTCGTGGATTCGGCCTATGGGGATATGGAACGCTGGAGATGGCACAGGAGACTTTAACACTGGCAGACTATCAACAGATGAAATCTTGGGGTTTCAATATCGTATCCTCGGGCATATCAATTAGCCGAAATTTCCAACCGAATTCCGCGAACTGGGTTCAATCTAAATTTGATAAAATCAAGCAAAATATAGAATACGCGAACCAAGCCGGACTGAAATTTTTGCTTGGTCCGCACCCGTCCGAATACGCAGAATGGTTCAAGCACGATGATTTGTTCAAGCCCGAATACCAAGAGCTATTTTATCAGGTCCACGAAGCCATCTACAGAAACATAACGAGCAAATATCCCAACGTCATCCAAATCATACTCAATGTTCCTTTTCACAAGGAAGATGTGAATGAAAGCCACTACAACTTGTACGAAAAAATCATTGTGCCGAATACGATACAAAGGTTGAGAAACATAGGGTACAAAGGCCCGATAGGAATTGTATGGATGCACGCCGACCTGGATGCGAAAGATCTGACGAACGACACGAACGTTTTTTACATTTATCACAATTATCAGCCGATGGAAGTTTCTCACCAGAATGCCACATATTATGGTAATAAAGAATTTTTGAGAGAAAAGGACCTAAAGGCGTACAATTTCAGAGAAACAACAGGAAAAAATGTTTTGTGCAAAGAATGGGGCATTAACTGGCGGGCTTCAGGAACGCTGAGAGAAGACCAGTTGAACTGGGTCCGTGACATGAAAAGCATCCATGAAGAATACAACATCCCAAACACTTATTGGGCTTACTCGTACTTGGGTGATTTCGGAGTCATGAACGCGGACAAGACACCAACGCCAATTGTCGATATTATAAAACAATCATAAAGCTACTACTTAGCATGAGAACTTAATCGTTATTATTTTATTCGTTTCGTCATATTTCCAAGATGGGGTTGTAGAAAGAGAATCATCATAAAAAATTTCATTTCCATTAATTTTGATTTTTGTTGGTTTGTTAGAATTGTAGTAATCTATAGTATTATCGCCTGTACAATTAGCTCTTATCACAAAATTTTGATCGATGGAGAATGTTTTTATGCTTTGACCATTTATTTCAGCCTCAACACCCGGGCCTAGAATCATCCATCTCTTATCGAAGACCGCTTTTGCACTATTTTTAAAATATATTTTACTTCCAGTTAATTTTATGTTGTTGCCTTCTCTTTGTACAATAGTCGTATAATTTGGAACAGCCCATTCTCTAAAGAAAGCTTCTAACAAATGCTGTGCAAGCTCTGCTCTTGATCTTGTGTTTGCCTTAATTGTTCCTACGTGGATGTTAACCGATATAACGCCTCTTAGCTCGGTAAAATTAAAAATAAAAGACATTTGCTTATACCACGATATTTGCCATGTGCGAAAATCTTTAAGGTCTGGAGCGTCGATAGCAAGTGGCGATATCGAAGTTTCACTTACTATTATTGGAAATTTCCTTTCCTTAAGCCATGAGATAAATCCTGGGTCATAGCCAAGAGTGGGCCTATCAATGTTTTGATCGGTTGGATAAACATGAAGGTCAAAACCGTAGTTTGTGAAGTTGAACGAAACATTTTTTGTTGCCCATAATTGATGCCTATCTTGCCATTGATACGAACCTATCCAAATCATATGTTCTGTATCAATATTTCTAATTGTTTTTCCAATCTCCTCGTAGAATCCAAATAATTTAATAAGTCCGGCATCTTTAGCGGACTCTGCTGGATCAGGCTCGTTAAATGGCATATACGATACATCAAGATCTTTCACATGCTCGACTATCTTGAGCCATGTCTGAACATAGTTGCTTCTTAAACTAGAATTATCCATAAGATAATTCAACCATTCATCATTACCTTCGCCTTCAAAACTTACGTATGCTAAATTATATTGCAACATATTGAGTACAACATGAAAACCACGGTTGTTAGCCCTTTGTGTAAAGTCACGAATCCACTCTAAAACAGTTTCATTCCATTCTCCTATGCTTGGCATAAGATTCGACCAGTATAGCTCAAGTCTCACAGCGTTAAATCCATATCCTTTGGAAAATTCTAGCATCTCATCTATACGACTTCCATCAAACTTTACACTTGGGCTGCCTGTGTGGTCTATGGAAAAGGCTCTAACACCGTATAGCAATGGTCTTTGAGGAATTGTTGGGTCAAGTGTAATGCTAAAATTCAAGTATGGTGAATACCAATCATCCTCCTTGACTTTTGTTATATTCGTGCTATATAAAATATCATCGAGTGTATGGGCAACATAAAGTTTAGAAAAACAGGCGTTTCCACTTAAGAAAAATAATTGAATATATTGTGGCTCGGGGATTGAGAAAGAGGTTGTGTAGAAGTCTTTTAAAGAGGAATCATTCGTCTCTAAATAATACTCTATACTTGAGGAATTCTTGTATCCAACGCCTAATTTTGTCGGCATATTAGTGTTAATAATTTTGTACCAACTCTGATTTTTCCCATAAGTATTTTCAGCATGGTAAAACCAAAGCGTATCTTTCCTCCACTCAATTCCCCACGGTTTTCCTAAATTATCAATAAATCTAATGCCATAAGATCCTGCGCCTCTTGCAATCTCCAGTATAACTGACTTGTAACCGACAGTTTCATGAAGGGATAAGATACTTGTGCCACCAGTAAAATTTAAGCAATTTGCTAGGCTAAAACTGGCATCAGCTGCGAGCTCTATACGCCACCAAGGCGCAATAATAGTGTAATTGGTGAAGTCGTATTCTAAAACTGTATTACTCTCAGCATTAACAACAACTGGCAAGGTGACTAAAATCAAAACAATTATTAACAAAATTTTCTTCATAAATATATTTTCTAGCACGAGAGCTTATCGTTATCATTAAGACGATTGAGGCGGTGCGTACTTCTTTAGGATTTCGACCATTCGCCCTTCGCTTGCTGGGTCGTTCGGATTCTTGCTCTCAAGAACGCCCCAGTCGTCGCTAGGACCAACATATTGATGAACAACCCATCCATTCAAATCGTCCATTATTTTTAGCACAGCTTCGAATAAGTCTAGTCTGTCTTGCCTTAGAGGCCTGCCATAACTCGAGATCGGATGCTGAGCTAAGCCCGGTCCTTCCGTAGACATTATAGGAACGTTGTACTTTTCTCTGAACTCCCACGCAGAAGGGTGCGGGTGTATTATTTTGCTGACATCGTAATCCCACTTGGGGCAAGTGTTGTTCTCGCAGTTCGCAATGACGTAATAGCCATATCCACCGGTGGTATAAACAATATTCGAGTCGCTATACGGTCCAGGATGCTCTGAATAGTTAAAATGTCCCAAAGTCGGAGAACTCAGAAAAATAATTTTGTTGGTGTGTTTTCGAACTGCATTGAGCATGGTTGGTGCAACATCATTGAAATATTTTGACACTCTCTCAGAGTCGGGATCTTGTCTGTGGTAGGGGAAGTGCCAAGGCTCTACGCCTACAACGTTAGGCTCTCCTTGAACTCTTCCTGTGAGCCAGTTCAGATACTTGGCGAATCTGTCCAAACCGTATTGCCCAGACGAATCTGACTGGTTTAATGTAACATAGTCATGGGTCGACCATCCAAACCAAGGATAGTTTCCAGAAGCAGTGTACTCGGGGTCGTAGCACACTCTGACCGAAACAATGACGTATAATCCTGCGTCTTTTGCCATGCGAATAAGCTCAATCATTCTTTCTAATCCTTTTTCGTTGTAAACTTGCGGTTGATCTTGGTAAGGTTCTGTCGGTCCTCCAGTCCCAGTCCACATTACAGTAACACTAATAACATTAAATCCCCAACGCTTTATCTGATCCAAATGCGCTTGGGATAATGGCATAGCGTTTTCTTGGACCCATTTAAATGCGTAAGGTTCTCTGTCGGTAAAACCATCGACATAGCCACCAATTCTAAACCCTCTGAGTATCACTTCGTTTCCATCTTCGTCAAGGATTTTACTTCCAGAAACGTGGAGCGTCGGAGGATACAGCCTATCTTTTATTTTAACATAAATTTTTTTCTGAACAGAATCATAAAACCACGTATTGCCTTTTAATTCGGCCATAGAGGAAGCCTCTCCAACCGTTGTCCCATTTATCAAAATTACCCTCGGCTTGTTCTGGCTATAGATTTGGACAACTCGATTGCCATTAACTGTGAAAGATAGCTTGTTAGCAGAGGGATAGCCAGTCACATCATTTAGAAGGTTTTGCAGGTCTGAGTCTACATTTAGCGAAGGAAGTTTTATCCAGAAACCTGGGATGAAAAAATTAGATATGCTATACGTTGCATCGTATGTATTCGTTACATCGTACATGTTTGACGTTAACTTTAAAATGTAGTTTCCACTAGTGTTCGTTTCACTTGTTGCTGAGTCGGTTGCAGAGCCTATAGATATTGTTGCTTGGACTGGATTGTTGTTTTTATCAACTAGTCTACCAGAAAAATAAATTTTACTCTCTTCAGAATAGGCACTTTGTATTTCACCACCACTCAAAGCTCTGTTATAGGTTCGAACTTCATCTATGGCACCATTGAAAGTCCTTTTAAGATCACCACGATTTCCCACGTACAATGGCTGCGTATTGGAAGGAACAGTCTTGGTCCTTGTCGCAGTTCCTGCTTCAACACCATCTACATAAAATTTGATCTGATTCGACGAAAGACTCCTATCAAAAGTAACGGCAACGTGCTGCCATTCATCTAAAACTATGGAATTGTTGTTTGAGAAGTATTGATTACCGCCCAGCGTTATTGCAATTTTTTCAGGGTCTGATGTGACATTTCTTAAATAAAATGCATATGCAGCAGAGTTTTTATCCAATATTATACCTCCTTGAATTTCGCCAAAACTTCTCGGATATATCCACGCTTCAAACGTAAAGGCGTCTGTCAAATTCAAGCTGTTGCTGTCCGGCACGACAACATAATCATCCTCGCCATCAAAATGCAACGCGTAGTCGTGCTTCCCTTTGATCCAAGCAGCTCCGTTAATGTTCCCATTGTTCCCATTTCCAGAATAGTCGTACACGGAGTTGCCAGAACTTTCGTTGAATGTATAATAAGCAACTAGTCCCGTCTCCAGCTGTGCGTTTGCAATGTCGGAGAAAACAGGAATCAAAATCAAAATTAGAGTTGAAATTAAAACAGATGCCGTGAGCAAAAGCTTCTTCATAATATTAATTTCTAACACGAGAACTTAACAGTTATTATCTTGTTTGCTTCAATTTAAGATAGTGCGTACTTCTTAAAAATTTGAATTACTTGCCCTTCAGCTGCTGGATCGTTCGGATTGTTGCTCTCTAGAATGCCCCAATATGCTCCTTCCTCCTCACGCGGACCTCCATAACTCCAAGCTATCCAACCGCTCAAATTATCCATCATTTTCAGCACTGCTTCCATAAGGTCGAGCCTGTCCTGTCGCAGAGGCCGGCCGTATCCTGACAGAGGGAATTGCGCCAAGCCGGGTCCTTCGGTAGAAAATATCGGAACGTTGTACTTCTCTCTGAACGCCCATGCAGATGGGTGCGGATGTATTATTTTGCTGACATCGTAATCCCACTTCGTGCAGAGGTTATAGTACACACCAGTACTGTTCTCCTTCATGCATTGTGCAATATTATGATAGCCGTATCCGCCTGTGTCATAAACGATGTTCGAGTCTGCGAACGGTCCCGGGTGATCCGAGTAGTTGAAATGGCCTAAGGTCGGAGAACTCATGAAAATCATTTTGTCTGTGTGACTACGAACCGCTTTAAGCATAGCTGGCACGACATTGTTGAAATACTTCGACACTCTTTCAGAGTCGGGGTCTTGTCTGTGGTAAGGAAAGTGCCAAGGTTCTATGCCGACGACGTTTGGCTCGCCTTGCACGCCCTTTGTGAGCCATTCGAGATATTTTGCAAACCTGTCAAGCCCGTACTGTCCGGCCGAGTCCGACTGGTTTAGCGTGACATAGTCGTGCGTGGCCCAACCGTACCATGGGTAATCTCCGGAAGCGGTGTAGTCCGGGTCGAAGCATACGCGCACGGAAACTAAAACATAAAGGCCTGCATCGTTTGCTGCGCGAATTTCGTCGAGCCTCTTTGCCATACCGGCCTCGTTATAAAACTGTGGCTGATCTTGGAATGGCTCTGTGGGTCGTTCCACAGTTTCAGTGCTTCCAGTCCAAAAATTACCAATCTCGATGATGTTGAATCCCATGCTTTTTATTTTTTTGAAATGCTCTCGGGCAAGCGGCATGAATCCGTGTATGTAACCATCTTGTCCCCATTGGAATCCTCTTAGTATCACTTCGTTCCCGTCTTCGTCTACAATCTTGCTTCCGGAGACGTGCAGAAGCGAAGGCAGCGAAGGGTCTCTCACTTTTATGTAGACTTTTTTCGCAGTAGCGTCGTAGAACCACGCGTTGTTTTTAAGCTCTGCAAAAGACGGAACTTCAGTCAGCGCTTTTCCGTTTGCAGAAATGCTCTTTGGCTTGTTCGGACTGTACGCTTCCACGGTTTTGTGTCCACTGACTGCAAAAGACAGCTTGTTGTCGGAAGGATAGCCGGTTACGTTGTTGAGAGGAATTTCAGAATCCGAGTTCACAATAAGCGGAAGTTTGACCCAGAAGTTTGGTATGAAGAAGTTATGCACGCTGTATGTTGCGTCGTACGTGCCTGAAGTAGTTTTCAAAATATAATTGCCACTTGCATCGGTTTCAGCAGATGCAGAGCCAACAGAAACGGTCGCTTGAACCGAGTTGCCGTTTTTATCAACCAAGCGTCCGGCAATATGATTCTTGCTTTCCTCTTGGTATGCGCTTTGGATTTCGCCTGCTGCCAGCGCACGGTTGTATATCCGAAGCTCGTCAATAACGCCGTCGAAAGCCGACCTGTTGAAATCTTCGCGGATTCCTATAAGCAGCTGGTGCGTATTCGAAGGAACGTTTTTTGTTCTTGTGGCCGTCCCTCTCTCAACGCCGTCGACATAAAACTTTATCTGGCCCGAAGAAAGACTTTTGTCGAATGTCACTGCGATGTGCTGCCATTTCTCCAACGTTATGGAATTGTTCTGCGCGGCATATTGGTTGCCGCCGAGCGTTATTCCGAACGTATCAGAATAAGCGGAAGTCCAGTTCCTGAGGTAGAACGCGTAAGCTGCCGTAGAGTTCTTGTCGAATATCCTTCCACTTTTGCTATTACCAAAGCTCCTCGGGTATATCCATGCTGAGAATGTGAATGCATCTGTCAGGTTCAAGCTCTGGCTGTCCGGCACGACAACGTAATCACTCTCGCCATCGAAATGCAACGCATAGTCATGCTTGCCTTCGACGCGGATGGTTCCGTTTTTGACTCCGTTGTTTGCGTTGCCTGAGCTGTCTGCGGTCGTAGAGCCAGAGTATTCGTCAAATTTCCAATATGCGACCAAATCGGATTGAGCATTAGCATTTGGAAGATTGCAAAATAAGACTAAAATCAATGCGGCAGCTAAAATCAAAACCAATAAAACTTTTCTCATATTATTAATTTCTAACAGGAGAACTTAATCGTTATAATTTCTCAATTTCTTTGCTTCCAGAATGGGTTTTTCTAAAAACTACCAAACTTATATTTATATATAAGAATGGTTAATTATATATTATGGTAATCTTGCCTATAGATAAAAAACTTAAAAAAAGAGCACATAAAACCATAGCATTGGTTCAGGATATTTTAGTTATGGAAGTTTATAATAGCTTTCCTAGCGCTGTGATTCATGGTGGTACTGCCATATGGCGATGCTATGGAAGTAATAGATTTTCCGAAGATGTCGATATTTACCTTCCTTTCAATGTGAAAAATAAAAACATGGAAAATTTCTTAGAAAATTTAAATAAAAAAGGCTTCACCGTTGAGAAATTTAAAGAGACCAATAACTCTGTTTTCGCAAAATTCTCATATCTTGGCGTTATAATTAGGTACGAAATTGTCTTTAAAAATATTAAAAATTTTCTGACAAAATCTTTTGAAATGAGTGACGGCACTTCCATTTTGGTAAATACATTGTCGGCCGAAGAACTAATCAAAGAAAAACTGTCTGCTTATGTTAAGAGGAAAAAGGTTAGAGATTTGTACGATATTTTTTTCCTTTTAAGGTCTGTTGAGGATAAAGAAAAAATAAAAAATGACCTAGTGAAATTTGTAAAAGAGTTCAAGAAGCCTGTTGATGAAAGGGAGCTAAAGGTTTTAATAATTTCTGGAAGCGTTCCAACCATCGATAGTATGCTGGAAGTGATTGGCGCATGGGCAAGATAATACATTTGGATAAAGTTAGAGCATTCTTAAAAAGTACGCCGGTTTTTAGGGCAAAGGATATAGAACTGCTCGTAAAAAATAAGAACTATAGCTATGTGATTCTCCATAATCTTGCGGAAAAAGGAGAGATAAAAAGAATTACAAAAGGCTGGTACAGCTTGCACGAAGATCCGATTGTCTCTGTGTTCTGTTTCAAGCCTGCTTATATAGGATTACAAGAAGCTCTGAGCCTTCATGAACTTTGGGAGCAAGAAACAAACGTCGTTATAGTAACAACACGAAAGGTGCGCACCGGCGTAAGAAAAATTCTTAATAGCAATGTAATTTCGCATAGAATAGATAAAAAATATTTTTTTGGTTTTGATTATTTGACATATGGAGACTTTTTTATTCCAGTTTCTGACATAGAGAAAACTTTGATAGACCTGGTATATTTCAAGGAAATTCCTGGAAAGGATGTTATAAAAGAAATAAAGAAACGAATTAACGAAGAAAAATTAAAAGAGTACCTAAAACCTTTTCCAACTGTATTTAGGAAAAGAGTATCAAAATGCCTATAATTAGAGTTTTAGAATTGAAATTTTAGAGTTGAAATTTGAATTGAAATTAAAACGGACGTCGTGAACAAAAATCTCTTCATAATAGTACTATAACAATCACTCTGTGTTATGCAGCGTATATGTTAAGGTTTTCTGCCCATTTCTGTCCGACAGTTGTCAGGCTAAGCCAGTCGCTTCCTCCAAGGACGCCGAAGACGTCGTTAATCCTAGCCAGCTGCCATTCTAGTATGCCGACATTCTTGCTATCGGCGAGTTTGTAGAAGTCGTCGAATGTCTGTCCCCAATTGGTGTAAAAACCATCGCTTTCACTGAAACCGAACTCTTCTATCATGAGTGGAACGTTGTCATTCAGGATGTTTAGTCCAATTGCATTGACATATTTTTTCATGTGATCGTAGCCAACTGCGAGATTTCCTCCTTGATAATCTTTCGCATAATTATCAGTAAACGGATATGCTTCGCCGTCACGTAAAATATATTGCGGATAATGATGAAGTGTGTAAACTACATTTCCTCTTGCTGGAACGTTGCCCATAAATGGTCTTAGGTCACCTCCCCAGTTTATGCCTCCGCCGTTTACGAATACGAGTAAATCAGGGTTTTTTGTGTGTATGTGCTGAACAGCCTCAACAACATAATTCTTCCATGCGGCTTTGAGTTGACTTTCTGTTACTGAAAATGGATAATCACTAGGCCACCCTACTGGTTCGTTGGCGATTCCAATACCGATCATATACTTGTCTGTACTGTAACGCTGGATCCAGTCATCGTAAAGGTCGAAGACCTCTTGCTTCCTAGTAGAATTTGTCATCATTTGGTAGAACCAAACGAACCGTTCGCTGGTTGTATGACTATGGCCTGTACCAATATACCACGGTACGTGAAAGTCTAGGTAGCTTCGTATGCCCACACCCGCTAAACCATTCACCCATTTGTCGATATATTCTTTATATCCTGTCTCATTAGCCCATGGTTCCTTGGCTATGGTAATTCTAACCAAGTTCACCTTTAAAGTCTTCAGTTTATCAAGCAGTGCTGGAGTCGGCTGAATTGATGGTCTGTCAACGATGAAGTCTGGTGGAAACAAAGGCGACATTAAATTTATCCCGAAAGGAACGAAATCATTTCCTGAGCTATCTAAAATTCTTGTACCTTCAGTATGTAACAAAGCAGATGTGGGTTGAATTGCGCTTGTAGGTGCTTTTATGTATAATTTGTTTTCAACTGAATTGTAAAACCATCTGTTATTCACTAAATCCGATAGAGAAGATACTTCCGTTATTTCTGTGCCATTTATTAATACTCTTTTTGGTTTATTCGGGCTATATGTTTGAATGATATGGTTATCAGTAACATTAACGATAAAAGATAGTTTATTTTCAGAAGAATAACCAGTTACACGGTTTACCAAATCTTGCATGTCCGAGCTCGCGTTTATTGCAAGCAATCTTATCCAGAAGTTCGGGATGAAGAAATTAGACATGCTGTACTGTATGTCGTATGTCTCTGTTTCCGGTTGGAGTTCTAAATTGTAATTTCCATTCGAGTCTGTGATTGTAGACCTCGAGTCGACAGAGACCATTGCTTGGATTGGGCTGTTTTGGGAATCCATTAACCGGCCTAAAACTTTTACGGACGATTGTTTAGCCTCGATCAAATAGACCGAATATGGTTTGAGTGTCAAATTGAAAGAAAGTTTTCTGCCTAGTTGTGAAGGCGAGGTAAAAATCTGGTCAGAGCTAGACTCGTACACTGTCACGTTTTTAATGCTTTTAAAATTCACCTGAACTTCCTTGGACATTGAGAAGTTGTTTGTCAACTGAACGACGATGCTGTTGCTGGGGTTCTTTGCTGCAACGAATGAAATTTCTGAAACATTATTCTGAATGTTTGAAATTATATTTAATTTTTCACCGTAGAATTTGAGTTGACTCGCAATTTGATAATATTTTCCAACAGGTGTAAATGTTTTTTCTGTGGAATTGTACAACCCCTCCCAGAGACCACTAGGATTTTCATATACGTTAAACGGATGGTAAACCTGAGCATCTACATCGTAATCTAATAAAACTTTTCTACTTTTTGCTACTTGTAGCACATCTTCATTATCCCAGGTTGTACGTGTTGGAGGTATACCAGATTCTGTATTCCACAAACGTTTGTTACAATTTAACCCTGTTAAATTTTGTTTAAAGTCATCCATTTTAGTGTACCATTTATCAGGAGGGAACACATAGATATGAAAACTGACAAAATCGAAGTAGTCATTTGCATTTTTACAAACTTCTTGAAGAATTTCATAACCTTTACCAACAAAAAGGCTAGTAGAAGAAATACCTGAAGAGGGGACAAGAATTTTTGCATCTGAATCAATACTTCGAATAACTTGAGATACATTTCTTAGTAGATTTCTATATTCTACTTCTGTTCCGTTCCAAAAATTTGTATTATGAGGTTCATTCCAAATTTCATAGTAGGTTGCATTGTTTTTTATGTGATTGACAACGATTCCAACAAGTTCATTATATCTTGTTATATTGGTAGGTGGGTACATGGTGCTGCTTGTATTCTTAGATAGCCATTTGGGTGTATAGTCGACTATCACAACCGGTTCTATGCCAATTGACTTAGTAGCATTTATCATTTTATCCAGAGAATCAAAATTTGGGGGTGAAGTATTGGTAGGGAAAATATGGTCTAAATTCATATCCATTCTACTTAATGTTGTCCCACTTCTTTGAAGACCATCATAAAGACTAGCATCATCAAAAATTCTCATAAGATTTGATCCCCAGGTAAGTGTAGGAACTATTCCGATCACGTCCTCTGTGATGTTGATAGAAATAGTTTGAGAGATACACAAAGTAGGGAGAAATAGAATAAAAAATAAAAATGATGAAAATATCAGAAGTTTTTTCATATTATTAATATTTCTAGCACGAGGACTTAATCGTTGTTATTTTATTGGTCGATCGCCTGGCTAAATTTCATTTTACATCAATCCAACCATAAGTGTTTCCAACGTATCCTGTCAAGAGATTTTTGCCATAAAAGTAGCTCTCAAAATATGGAGCCTTAGTATCGTACAATTCAGTTGCTTTCAACATTAAAGACCAAACTTCTTCAAAAGGAGGCTTTGGAGCAGAAGAGATGTATGTCGTAACTATGATTTTCCTATCTAAGCAATTTTTCATTTCTAGTGCTATTGCTTCCCGCTCCCACGTAGCTTGGTTGCTATCCCATATCCGGGTTAGTATCCAGAACTTCTTCTGTTTAGGGTAGTTTGCGTCGATAAAATCGAAATAGCTTTTAGTTCGCGAATTAAAGTCTTCCAAGTTCGTCGTATACAAGTAGAGAACTACGAAGTCGTAATTCTCTTTTACGAAATCCCAACCTTGTACCCCGAAATTACCTATACCAGTTTGAGGCCACCCGCCAGCTGTTATTCCGACTTTAGTCTTATCTTTGAAATAATTGTAGAAGCCACGAATCATCCTAAAGTACATTTCTTCTCTCCATTCTAGCTTTGTTGCGCCCGGCTTTTCCCGTAAATACAGAGGATAACCAAGAAGAGCTTCACCAAACCATGTTGTATTTACACTGTCATTAAAGTCAACGTGGGTTTTATAATGTTCTGCGCTGATGAAAATTATGCCCCAAAAATTCTCTGCAGGAACTGTTTTCAATTTTTCTTCAACGGTTTTAATATCAGATTCTGTTTTAAACTTGTTGGGATCTCCTTCGACAAACGCTGGGTGCAAAGACCACCAATTTAATACAATGGGAGTGTTTCTAGTTCCATAATTCGGGTCAACTGCAATTATCCAATCAGCCTCGGCCGGTATCGTATCTCCAGAATGTGCGTTCCATACACCAAGCTCAGCACTTGGTTTTTTAATGTATAACTTCTTTTCTATCGAGTCGTAAAACCAAGTGTTATCTTTCAATTCAGAAAGAGACCTTACTTCCTTTATTTCCGTTCCATTTATCAAAACTCTTTTTGGCTTCTCCAGACTGTATGTTTGAATTGTTTGACTGCCGGTAAGATTAACAGTAAACGATATTTTGTTTTCAGACGGATAGGCAGTGATATAATTAATCATATCTTGAAGATTAGATGTTATGTTTATTGAAAGCATCTTTATCCAGAAATTAGAGATGAAAAATATTGGTATGTTGTATTGAACATCATAAGTAGAAGGTCGTATAGACAAAACATAATTTCCGTTAACAGTTTCACTCTCATAAGATTTTATGTCTGTCCCCTGTTCGTATAAAGCGATCTTAGCGTTCACGATGTTCCCACTTTTATCATTTAGTTGGCCAGAAATATTTACAGGTTTGTAGAATTTGACAAGTTTATAGTAAGCTTGCCTGCCTTCTCCTGTAGTGGCGTTTAGACAAATGTTGTAGCCTTTTCCTGGCAGGCCTGGGTTTTCTTTCCATGAGTCACATCTCCAGAACCAGGGAAACAAACCACTTATTGGAAGGTTCTTGTAAAATTCGAATGTCTTTTCGAACATTTCTGATTGTAGTGTGTCGTTGTCAGAAAAATAACCAAACTCTGTTACAAAAACTTTTTTATTATGCTGTACTGAACCATCCATGTTCCCTTTGGTTATGTTGTACCACTTGTCATATAATGTACTGTTTTTTGGTAGGTAATCGTTAAAGCCGATGAAATCTAAAGAATCAAATATTCTTTGATCCCAACCCCAATCCTCTACAAAAATGTTTTTTATAGAGGTATTAGTAGTATGAGCATTGACGAACCTAATCATGAAAGGTCTTCCATCGTAAGTTTTAACGATGTACGAAAGATTTTGAAATAATGTGATGAAGTTCTCTTTTTGAGTTTTCCCGTTTTCAGTCACAAAGTCGTGCTCTGTTGAGGCTCTTCCCCAGTACCATGGTTCGTTTATGGACCAAGCCCATATTCCTTCTGTTCCATTAAGATAGTTAACCGTATGGTTGAACATGTCCAAAAAGGCCTGCCGCATATCTTCACTCCTGACTATGGCTAAACCCTTGTTTTCTCCAGATACAGGATCAATGACATAATTTGGAGTGCACCATGCAGAGTCATCACGACTCCAAAGTGTGTGGATATCGACTAAGACCTTTATTTCATATCCATGGGCTATGCTGATGACGCGCTTAACATCGTCCAAAAACCTGTTACCATAAGGGCTTCCGTCAGGACGTGTTCCGTCATAATCTTTCATTGTATCTCCTTCCAACCGATACCAATATAGGCTAATGCTAATGACACTTATCCCGTCCTGCTGAAAACGAGAAAAATCTCTACGCAAAGTATCATTAGTAGTATATTTGCTAGAGTACTCGTGATACAAAGAATCATAATTTACTCCTTTAGATATTTCGGCATGGACGTCTTTTGAAAAAATAGAAAATATAATTAATAAAATTACACTTATCAGCAAAACCCTTTTCATAATATTATTTTACTGACAGGAGAACTTAACAGTCATTATTTTGTTTATTAGTTGAACTGCACTCTCAAGATAATAAATTTAAATTGTCTTGAACTATAGTGGCTTGAGGTCTTAAAGTACCGTTAGGATATGTAAGGCACATTGGTCTGTCTGCGCTTGTATACCAGGAATGATATGCCCAATCGATACCCCATTCATTAAGAATATTAAGCACATCAGTTCCGTAGGTTAAACCTTCCTCAGAACTTAAAAAAGCGAGTTCATTTATTGTCACTGGTACTCCAAGCTCTTTCTTGATAAATCCAAATCTTTGGTAAAGCCCTCTTCCTACACCATCACCATACATAAGAACTTGCTTTGCTTTTGTATAATTGTGCGCCAAATAATATTGCGTCCAAGGAGTTCCATATGGCCATCTATACCATTCTCCCGTTTCCCAGTTATTGCTGTATAAGTGGGCCACATAAACAACGTTAGATCTTTTCACAGGGTTTGTTCTAACCCATCCCATGCCTTCTTCGTGAGGTAAATAACTTTCTACGTAACAAGTTCTAGTGGGATCGATGGCCCTTATGGAATCTATCATCCTCTCATATGACTGTATTAAAGATTCATTTGCTCCTGAGATGCCCCAAGGCTCGCTTATCAGAACAAATCCCGAAATGGTTTCTTCCCCTGAAAATTCTTTGGCCATAAATTTCCAGTACGCCGTTGTCGCCTCTTCGTTAAGGGACCTCCAGTGATTGCTTATCAAGATTTTTATGCCAGCGCTTTTGCTCCACGAAACGAAGTCTCTCAGTAGGTTTAGCTTAGTATTGTTTATCGTCGTGTAGTCTCCATTTTCAATTTTAGGCATAATTTTGTTTGCAGATACAGGAAGCGATAAGAGCTTCATGTTTGGAAAGGTAGCTACCATGACATTAAAGAATTCTTTATTCATTTTATACCATTCTGGCACATTATCAATCCCATACCAGGACATTCCACCATTTTTATGCAACGCCATTTCATAGGATGATAACTTAATTGTTAATATTTTGCTGGTAGAATCATAATACCACGTGTCGTCTTTCAAGTCTGAGAGAGCATTAACTTCTGTTATCTCAGGCCCATTTATCAACACTCTCTTCGGCTTCTCCGGGCTATAGGTTTGAATTGTTTGGTTGTCGGTAACATTAACAGTAAACGATATTTTATTTTCAGCAGGATAGCCAGTTACATAATTCACTAAATCACTTAAGTCAGAAGTCACGTTTAAAGAAATTAGTTTGATGAAGAAATTTGGTATAAAGAAGCTTGGTATATTGTATTGGACATCGTAAACTGCTTGAGAGACTGCTAAAAGATATTTTCCGTTTGAATCTGTATTCGTGCTCTTGGTGCCAGTCAATATTGTTGCCTGTATAGGAATGCCGTTAATATCCTTTAATTGCCCTGATATATTTAAAAATGCCAGCGACGTTTGGGAAAAATTTTTGTATGTAAGCAATTTTCCCAAGGAATAGTAGTTGCCGCCAACTACGCCTTTTGGCCAGTCGCCGTCAGCCCAAAGAAAATAACCGATTCTATTGGCATCACTGTCTGCACCGCCATCAAAATCGTTTACAAGTCTTTGTATAAAATAAAACGATGAATTGGAATAAACCAAAGAAAAGCTGCTGTTAATATCATCTGGTGCACCTATAGTTGTTCCCATTTCTGTGGTGATGTAAGGTCTGCCGAACTTCTCCTGGGCTTTTGTAATCAAACCATACATGCTGTCTGCGAGAGATTGCGCGCACTCGGTCGACCAGGGGCACTTGACAAAAGTGAATTTGTATGCACCGTTCGAATCATAAAAATATTTATTATATCCGTCTTTGTTCCATTCGTAATTATAATACCAATGCCGGTTTATGAAAATCTTGTTCAAAGGGTCGCTTACAACTGGCCAGTCCCCGTCCCACTCCGCGTTTGAAACAGCTATCCAATGGCTGTCACCGGTGCTCCTTGCCATGTTTATCCATTCTTGGTAGGGGCCTTGCAGCTCAGCCGGATCTCCCGGCCACTTGCTAGTCTTCGGTTCGTTTATCGGCTCCCAAATAATCTTGTCGTAGAAATCCTTGTATTTTGAGATAATGTTCTCTTTCCAAAATGTTATCCACTTGTCCTTGTATGTCTCATTGTGATCGTAGTATGCGTGATAGTCGACGACAGCCCAAAGGTCGAGCGCTTTGGCTATCTGCATGGTTCTATTGAACCAAGACTCATTCCAACTCCACTCCTTTCTTTTCGAGAGAGCAGGGTACCCGTTTGTAAAAGGAGACTCAAAATATATCCTTACAGCGTTCCATCCACTATTCTTAAACAGTTTCATTTCAACCTCTGCGTTAGAGGCCTGTTCTCCGTCAAAGATTTCGCTTGGAGGGTTGCTCGAGGAGAAATGCTGGCTTTCGGATATTCTCAAACCTCCCCATCCGCCAACAATAGGCTGCCCATAACTGGCCGCGTTTGCATCCTTTGCGGAAAATATGACTAAATCAAAAACTAAAGAAGCCAAAAAAAGTATAAAGGCAGGCATAAGCAAAATCTTCTTCATAATTAATATTGTATTTCTTGAATTGTTAAATTCAGCTAAGAACTTGACTTACTCAAGCTTGCCTTAAGCTATAAATCATCGTATTCCAATCGCCGGGATGCGCTGGGGTGCCTTCCTCATTACGGATTGTTAATTGTGTGGTGATTTGAATTTCTTCTCTACTCACAGTTTCAAGAGAGCCGTTTAGCAATTTATGTTCAGTGACCACCAAAATTACAATCCCAGGTCTGAAGGTCACATAGTCTTTCTTGTGCCACATCTTTAGTTGGTAAAGGTCGTACGGTTCAAGAACGTCCACGTGATTTTGGTCTACGAGATAGTCTGTAAGCTTTGGCAGAGGGTTTTGCCATGGTTTCCTGGTGAAATCGGGATTGTATGTCTTCAACGGGAAAAACGGCAAATAACCGCTCCATTGATATTCGAAATTGCACCATAAGCTCCAGCCTACAGCCTGTTCTTCGCCTCTCCATAAATACTGTTCGGCAACTAACCACTGTGTGTTAGAGGAATTTAAAATTTTTAAAATTGAATGCGCTCCAAATTCCCCAAGCCAAATCGGGACATTAAACTTCTCTCTCATCTGAATGTAATAATCCAATCTCTTGAATGAAATCTGTTCTGGCGTCCAAATGTCAAACTCCTCGGAGTTTTGCAACCACAACCTACGCACGCCATAGACTACGTTCGATTGCAAATATTGAGTTATATTTTCTAAGGGAGGAAACACATTGGAATACGGCCCATACCAAATTACGATATGATCTGGGTCGACAGCTCGAACAGCCTGCGTTAATTCTGCATAAGCGCGTGCGACATCCTCGTTTGACTGAACAGAAGAGCCCCAAGTCTTCTTGGAAGGTTCGTTGAACAATTCGTAGGCTGCTATCCGGCTGTCGCCTTGGTAACGCTTTGCGACGTTTACCCAGTCATCGATCAGCTTTTGCGAACCGAGATCGCCGTACATGTCATCGTAATCATGGCAGTCCAAAATTGCTTTGACGCCGTTCTCAGCTAAAAAGTTCAATACCCATTCAAGCTTGTCGAAGTCTAATATGTCCGATTGCAAAGCGCCTTTCTCATCAGGGGTGCTATCAGCAAAACTGAATGCCAGTCGAATGGTATTCAGTCCCATAGCCTTTATTTTTGGCAAGTGGTTTTGCCATTCAAGCTTGTAATTGTCTGTATTAGCATTAGTTCCAAACAGATAGTTTACTCCAGCACTTCGCCACACAACCTCCTTTCCATTTTCGTCAAAAATTCTGTCTCCATAAACATGCTGAACTTGGGTCGCTGGAGGTGGATTCACAGGAGGTATCACAAAAAGCATCAGGTGCAATTTTTTCCCGCCTTGGTCGTAATACCAAGAATTATCTTTCAATTCAGAAAGGGACGCGACTTCGGCTATTTCCGCACCGCTTATCAAAATCTTCTTTGGTTTTTGCGGGCTGTAAGTTTGAATAATTTGGCTGCCAGCTACCGTATCGTTCAATGATATTTTGAAAATACGATTTTGAGTGTCGAATGAAAAATTATTAATTGCGGTCGAAGAGAGTTGTGGGTAGGGTCTGTTCAGCAGCTCGATTATCTCTCTCTTCTCTGTGCCGTTGCTGTAAAGCGGCGCTCTCTGATTTTTATCGTCTTTCCAATATGTCCACCATGTGTAGCCAAGGCTATTTGCATCAAACTGTCTGAGGGCCTCTTTTGTCCATTCCGCATCAAAAGGATTCGGGCTGAATTCCCCTACCAGAGCAGGGCTGTTGTAAGATTTGGAGGCGGTGACCAGAGTGTTCACGCACTTTGAAATTTTTGTCGGGTCCACAATCTCAGCGCCGCAATACATGTGCGTACCTAGGACTATGTTCTGCCTGTCTATCTTTACTTCTAAAAGATCTCCTGCATGGCTGTAACTGTTAACAAATATAATATGCTTCGTGTCAACTTCTCGTATGTTGTCTATAACGTCGGTTTGAAAATCGTACATCATGCTCTTGAACTTCTCGACAGTGATATAAGACAAGCTTGGATCGTTATCGTTGCAGGTTTTGTTTTCTGCGCTTCTGGTAGGTTCGTTAAAAATGTCATAAGCCGCGATTGCCGGTTCGTTGGCGTACCTTGCCGCTACGTATTTCCACATATCCGCAAATCTCTGCCACAAAGACGGATTCGAATCGGACACAGCAGAGCCGTTTGCACCGAGTTTGTTCCAAAAATCCTCCTTTGCTTTGGCCATGCCTTCTTGAGTGTTATCGTAAGCGGAAATGGCCCATTCCGGTATTCCATTACCTCCGGCGCCCCTGCAGTAAGTGAAGTGAGGAGACCACTTATTTTGATGCATGTCTAGAACAATATACAGACCATACTTTTTCGCCCATCCTATTTCCTCGTCAATCTTCTGCAGAAAAGATTCGTCGTAAACCCCTTTCATCGGTTCTACATAGCGCCATGCTATAGGCAGCCTGACAACATTGAACCCCCAGCTCGCCATCTTTTCGTAATCGGATTCGTTGCGATATTTGACAGAGCCAAATTCTTGACCCATAAAATTAGCCCCGCGTAGGATAACAACATTCCCTCCATCGTCTACTATGGACCTTCCATCTGTACGAAGCCATTGTGACTCTGCTTTTACCAGCTTATTCTGAAATAAAAAGATTGTTGCTAGAACGAAAATCAGAATCAATAGAGTTTTTCTCATATATTAATTATTAATCTTCTTAGCATGAAAACTTAATCATTATCAATTTGTTATTGGTTCAACTAGAAACTGGTTGGAAATTCTTAATTTCATAGAAAGCTGGACGTGGAGTACCTTTGGTATCATTGCATAGGTTTGTGTTCTTCTTTAGATTCTGTTGACTATTCCAATTAAATACACGCATAGAATCAACAGGGTATAATTTAAGTCCTTCTATTTGATCCTTCAGAAATTGTAATTGAGAAGTGTCATTATCAGTATCATTTGAAAACGCGTTAATCACAGTTGCAACTTTTTTTCCTCTTTCTCTAACACCATCCATGTTTTTCTTAAGAATCGCATGCAATTTATCAGATTGTTCTTGTGTTTCTAATTGTGGAAAGTTCGGTGGTACAGGGTATGCCGGACTTCCCCACGTATGATAGTCAATAGATGAGAAAACACGTGAATCCCAGCTCCAGTCTTCCTCGAAGATGTTGCTTATTCCCAATTTACCGTCAGAAGTATTCCAGAAGTGTACTTTTGGAAAGTTTATGGTTTTCAATTTAGTTGGATCATAAGTCTTAATTATATTTGATAGCTCCTCGAACAAGCTAAGATAGTTTTCAGTCTGGTTTATGTTTGCCCATTCAGAATTCCACGCTAATCCTTGCTCCGTTGCCCATTTTTCTGTAAACTCGTGTGGATAATACCAAGGTTCACCGAGAAGAATCCAACTGTGAACTGCTTGGTGATTAGAAAGTTTCTGCACTACATGTTCATACATATTCAGGAAGGCCTGTCGCATTTCACTACTTCTCACGATGGCTAAGCCCATGTTTTTTCCTGTAACTGGATCGATAACATAGCTTGGCACATTTTTATCTTCTTCACTTTTACCTATATCTCCAGATAGCAAGACTTTTAATCCAAATTCATTCGCAATATCTAATACATGTCGTATTCTTGATAAGTAAGAATCGTTATAAACACCTTGTGTTGTTTCAACTTTATCCCACTCAAAGCCCAAGGAGATGTGATCCAAATCATTGTTAACGAATAACGCGAAATCTCTTCTTAAGACATCGTCTGAGGTTAAATACTTTCCGTACTGAGTATTATATTTTACTCCTCTAATCGGGAGTTTAAGTAGGTTGTTAGAATTAAATTTAATAGTTATTAGATTGTTTTCATACTTCCACGAAGGGTCTATTACAAGATCTTGATCATTGGTTATAACAGAGTCGCTTATGATTATTTTGTTTGGTCTTGCTGGGCTATAAACCTGAACAGCTTGATTATTAAAGACATCGATAAAAAAAGATATTTTTTCCTCTTCAGTTGTGATATGCGCCAGTACATTTATTAAATTTGAAGTAATGTTAAAAGATACTAAGCTTATATAATAATTAGTCAAATCGTATCGGATATCATAAGTTCCTTTTGGTATCTGTAAAAAATAATTGCCACTCTCATCTGTTTGGTTTGTGGTGTTTACTGTAGACGTTCCTTGGTTGAAAATAGTTATATTTGCTTGAACAGGGTTATTTAACTTGTCTGTTAACCTTCCATATATCGTTACTAAACTTTGGGCATTAACATTAATTGGCAAGATGAATAATATCAAAACAATTATAAAAAATATTTTGTTCATATTATTAATTCCTCAGCAGGAGAACTTAATGGTTATCAATTTGTTTGCTGCGTCGTATCTCCAAGAAGGAAACGCAGACAGAGAATCGTCGTAATTTACAACAGTCCCGCCCACTTTGACAGCCGACGGTTTTGTATCGCTGTGTACCTTCATCTCATTCGCTCCAGAGCAGTCTGCTTTAGCATAGTACCTGTTTTGGCTTTGGTCCCATGTAGCAGACTCCAAGTCCAAACCTGAAGATACGCTTGCCAAATGCGGGGCTGCCGTATCCGGAAAAGCTTCCAGTATCGCAACAGTGTAGCCGTTAAAAGTGAAGCTTTGAACGTTGTTCTTTGGTAATTGAATTGTGTTGATGCTTGATTTGTAAATAACAGTTTTGTCCAAAGACGGCTCGTATTTTTGGATGTACGTAGTTCCATCTAAAAGATACAAATTGGCATTTTTCATTGTGAAGCCTAGGATCGGCAAAGTGAAACTTACTGTTTCATTGGCCTTGTTTATCAACAAAATATTCTTCGAACCAGCAGAGCCGCCGAAACCGCCGGATCTGCCCGGATCTACTGCAAGAATGTCAACTGTGTCTGACTCGGACGAAGTTGAATTGTATATCAAACTTCCTTCCGGTATGTATTTTGTTAAAAAGTAATTTGTCCAGTAAGGAGCGTACGGGTTGTACGGATAGCTCGAGTTCATCATACCAAAGCCGAAGCCGCCATATTTCGCTGTCGGCTGTTCGGTATTCCATGAGGCGATCACAAAATAATTTAGAACAGAAGCCCCTCCATCCAAGATGTACGCCTTTACTTTCGCTGCATACCAAGTCGCACCCAGCAAATTGTTCATTCTTGGATCAGAGCCGTTCCTAAAAGCAGAATTCATATTCAGCTCTGTAGCTATTACTTCCAAGTCTTGCCCTCTTGAGTTCTTCCAAAAATCTTTCAACTCTTTAGGCGAATATCTTTTTTCGCTGCCCAGTTTGTTAACGTTGCTCATTATAGTCACGTCCTTAAGCCAACCGTTTTTGTCATTCGGAGGGTAATATTCATTGTTCACATTAGTTGAATTGTACGGGTACATGCAAGTCCCGCCAGTATCGTAATTGTGAAAGTCGAGAAAGCCGACGTTTTTCGCATATTTTATAAAATAGTTGTCCATAAAGTAACGGTAATTGCTTCTATCGCAACCTACCAGAACAGTTGGGTCTATTTCGTGCATGCACTTTTCTGCAGTGTTGAACAAATCGATGTAAGCCATTATTACAGCCTCATTCTCTTCGACATAAGGCTCGTTTCCTATTTCCCAGTATCTTACATTATAACCTTTTTCTATGTTTGTATGTTTTACAACAGCCTTTACAAGTTTGCAGTACGCATCAAGCGTCGGATAATATCCTTTATAATACACCCCTCCATCAACAAAAATACTTTCATTCAACGGCATACCATCTGGCATGTAATTTGCATTTGACCACGTCCCAACAGGTAACGAAATCATTGGTTCTTCGCCAACAATGTGAACTGCCTCAATCATTTGGTCGAGTATGTCCCAATCGTATACAGAAGTGCCGCCATCGAAAGATGGGTTTGGAATTAAATTGTTTGTTACGTCCAGTTGCCTATCTGCAGCAGAAGGTTTGGAGCTAAATTTCCTGACAAACGCGTCATCGTCTATAGCCTCTTTTATTCCAGCTGTGTGCCAGTTTATGAAGATATTCAGCTTAGCATACTTCGCGCCTTTCGGGATATAACCGTTCCCATTGCCGAGAAAAGACGGATAAAATAAACTGCTCGCCTTTTTCCACGTTCCTTGCAGGAAAGATCCGCTTACATCCTGGCCATGTATTCTACCCAACTGATTTTTGTTCTCGTCGTAGAAATAGATGGAAACATCATAACCTCTGCTACCTTGTATCGGATAAGACCAAAAGCCCGCTTCATAGTATTTGCTTTCGTCGATTGAAAAATAATCGGAATAGTATGAGATAGACAGTTCTGTTGGCGACGGAGCCGACGGAGCCTGTACATAGAAGTGCAAAGCTTTGCTGCCAGATCTTGTGTTAATGGTCTCAGCCCAAGTCTTAATAAATCCGTTGTCTGAATTTCTTTTAATATCCCAATCTTCAAACTGTACATTGTTTTCGTCGCACGAATTAGTTGTCTTATTCCAATATAAACAAATAGGGCTTCCAACCCAACCATTAGAGTCGAACAAAAGACCAGCCTGAAACCTCATCTTACTGAAGCTAAATGATTTTAGTATGTCCCAGAAAAGCCCATCTCTGCCACCACTACGGAATTCCTCGTCCCATATAGCTGGATGAGCAGAATAAGACAATGCGCTTGTGCCTTGCAGTTTGTTATAATCGGCTACGAGTCTGATGTTTGTCAGGTTCTTTTCCAATCTTTCAGCCCAGCTCGGCATGTGATCGTACTGCTTTACAAAAGCATCGTCGTCTATCCTTTCCCTTACTCCAGACTGCAGCCAATTTGCAACCACGTGCAATCTTGCATATTTAGCTCCTTTCGGTATATAACCTTCCCCGTTTCCGAGCGAAGACGGGTACCATACATAGCTGACCCTAGCCCAGTTGTTCATAGCCCACGCTCCTAACTTGTTCTGACCTCTAACTCTTACAGAAGAACCATTTTCAAAGTAGAAGTGGATAGATATATCGTCTGTAGTGGCGCCTTCTATTACAAATGTCCACAATCCTGCTTCAATGTATTTGTTCTCGTCAATCGGGATTTTTTTAGAAAAGTTTAATTTATAGTTTAAGCTCATGCTCGTAGTGTTCGGAGCCTCTGTCCTCCAGTGGAAAGCTTTGCTTCCCGTATGCACGTTCGCGGTTTCGACCCACGTTTTAATTATCCCATTGTCAGGAGTTCTTGAAATCTCCCAACCTTCGAAGTTCGCATTGCTCGCATCTACCTGCCAAGTTGCTCCTTCGAAAGAAGGATTGGTGACGAGGTTTGCAGAAATTTCTGCTTTAGAATTAGTTGTATATGAAATGCTCATCAGAATAAAAACTAATAAGACTGATGATAGGATTGATAAAGTCTTTTTCATAATTTAATATTATTTTCTGGAATTGTTAAATTTAGTTCCAACGCTCACAGCCCCAATAGAATTTCTCCTGTATGATTTGTCATTGTAATGGCTGTAACCATCTCACCGCTCAGAGTCTTGTAGCTGCCGTCGAGCGTGACGGTGTAAGCTGAATCTGTCGGATTAACTAAAACTTTTGCGTTTGAAAAGTCTCTGGCGTAAACGTGCGTGTCCTCAATCATGTAATAGTCGCTCAGCGGTGTGCCGGTGCCGATGTCGAATAGCGGTTTGGTTTTCTGTGTGGCAAAGCTTACATTAGAATGCAAGGAAAGATAGGTTTGACTAGTTTTTATACCAAGCAAAGTTGAAGCAAAAGCGTAGGTTGCCATTTGTTCTTGAGTCGAGTCTGCAGGAAACGTGTACTGTACACCATCCATTCTTTCCATTTTACACATGGGCAAGACCAATCTATTAGGGTCGGATTTTAGAAAGTTGTCTTGGAACCAGATTAACATGCTGAGGCTGTTTAGCCATTCTTGCTCAGTCGGCCACACTCCTTCATATTGGTACCACATTCCCTCGAAAGTGATCCCATCTATTGGAGAATTTGACAAGACTTCCAAGTACCCCTCGCGCCTCGTAGAGAACCGAGTGCCTTGATATATGCCATTGACAACTATCGGCTTAGAAGGACCAATTGCATTTCTAATTGCGTTAAACTGCTGGATGTTTGCTTGCCTTACTTCTTCGTCTGTCCAATATGTTCCAGTCCTCGGATTTAAAGGTTTTGATGAAAGGGCATACCATTGCTCACCTGCGACAGAATGGAAACTGCAATCCGCGTAAACACCATCATATCCGTATAGCTCTATATGTTCTTTGATCCAGTTGGCAACCCAAGTCTGATAGTCAGGATTGGCAATGTCAACCATATAATTTTTAGGCCATATAGTACAGTAAACATAATTTCCATCTTTATCTTTTAACAGCCAATTATTTTCTACAAACGTCTGCCATTCTTCACTGACATTGGAAATCTCTCTTATGCTGCGGTAAAGCAAAGGCTTGAAGTCGGGCCTTAGGTATTTTACCAGCCTTATTTTTTCCTCATCTTTAGACCAAGCCTGAACCATATCGTATAACCCTGCTATCGTTTCAGCACTCATGTCATTAAAGTACTTTGTGCCTGCCTCACGTTTCAGGACAAGGCCCTGTGTCGAATTAATTGCTTTTATATGCAGCTTATTTTCGTTTGAATCGTAGAACCAGCTATTATCCTTTAGTTCAGCTAGAGAGGCAGCCTCGTTTATTTCCACTCCGCTTATTAAAATCCTTCTAGGTTTTGTTGGGCTGTATGTTTGAATTGTTTGTTCATCGTTCGAATTAAGAGTAAATGATAGCCTGTTTAAGACTTCATTTGAATTATATGATAAATGGTTAACTATGTTATATTTGTCGAAGTTCAATCGTTCCGAACTCAATAATATCCAGAAGTCTGGGATAAAGAAATTCGAGATGCTGTACTTGACGTCATAGATGCCGGGGTAGGTAGCTACGTTGTAATTTCCCGAAGAATCCGTTATGCTAGAAGAATTGATATCATTTGTTCCTTGATTGTAAACGGCAACATTGGCTTGAATTGGACTATCGTTTTCGTCTGTCAGCCTGCCTAATAAATGAAATTTCAGCTCTTCTATGTAATGGGATTTAATTTCGTTTTCTTCCAGAGATTTGTTGTATATCCTTACTTCGTCTATTACGCCGCTGAAAGCAGATCCAAGATTGTTTTGTTGCAGTCCGATTGTCAGTGGGTTACTACTCTTGCGTATTTTTCCAGAAACAGAAAAAGAACTGTCTAGTTGGCCATTTATGTAAAGTTTCAAAACAGAACCGTCGTAAGTCATCGCCACGTGGCTCCAAGCATTTGATGCAACAGTCTCTTCACTGCAGTTAAAAACACCGTTAACGCCATACATGTTGCTGCAAATCTTCCCATCTTGCAGATTAAACAAGTATGCTGTATTCTTCGAGGCTATTTCTCTTCTTCCACTTGTTGTAAATGGATATACCCAAGCTTCGATAGTAATTGAAGAAGTAATGTTCAGATTGTAAGAATCAGAAACATTAGCGTGGCTATCGCCACCATCAAAACCTAATGCTTTATTTATTTTGCCATTAATCCAGATAACATTGTGTAAAATTCCGTTGTTATTATTGCCCGAAGAGTCGTACGCTATGCCACCTGATCCTTCATCGAATTTCCAGTAGCCTACTAAGCCTGATTCAGGTTGGGCGGTAATATTTTTGGAAAGTATGATGACACACGCGACACATGTAATAAAAACTAAAATCGGGGGCAATCCTAGCAGAATTTTCTTCATATATATTAAATTATCGCCAATGAAATTATTTTTATTCTTGAGAACTTTATGCAATTTACTCTGTGTGAAATTTACCATGGTCAGGCCCCAGAATAAAAGTCTTTTATCAAATATGCAGCCGGAAGTAGCGAATAGGTTGTGCGATTAACTACGCCGAACGGTACGTCACAAGCACCTTTTATCTGCCAGAAGAATATGTTTGTTATTTGCATATCTCCATCGTCCTTCAGACCCTGCAACGCCTGAAAGAACGTATCGTACCATTCTCTTTGTCCTGCAAGATCCGTGCAACCATAGTTGTCCTTAGGGCAGATTGTTGTGCCGTATTCTTGTATGTCAATCTGCTGGTTTGGAACGCCGGCTTGAGCCAGATCAGCCTTAACCAGATTTATGAAACTAGTGAGGCTGTTCTTTAAATCCAAAGACTGCACGGTGTAAAAGCATGGGCACGACGAATTGCATATAGCGTCAGGACTGCACTTTGAACAATCTACGCCCGAAGTCCAGCTTGGATTATAATAGTGGACAGAAGTTATGTTCGTATAGCCTGCAATCAGCTTAATCTGGCCTTCCTTGGTTTTCGTCGCACCTATGCCCGTTGTGACTGGCCTGTGGAGTGGGTCTTGGGCGTAGACATAATTTAGCATCTCTATAACCCAATTTCTTTGAATCTGATTGGATACGTCGGCCTCGTTATTGATGTCCCACGCATAAATCGAATTGTAAAAATCTGGAGCATTGTTTCTGATTCCATTTAAAAACGCAGCAAAATTACTCTTAGAGGTTGATATGTCGCCCGGAAAGCCATTTATGCTAAAATTGCGTTCCCTATCTACCAGCAAAGGCTCTATTTTTATGTTGTTCGAGGCAGCCCAACTGCCTATCTGTTCCAAATCAGAGTACGTCCAACCGTCCCAAGAAAATATCCTAAGCGCATTGCAATTTAGATTCTTTACAACATCTTTATGATTTGTGACGAGCAGCATGTTGCCTCTTTGTACGTTGCATCCGTGAAGAAGAGGAACAAACTTCGTCTTTTTTATCGTTGAGTTAAACTTGATTGTAACTATTTTTTTTGTTTCATCGTATTTCCAAGACGGAGTCGGAGAAAGGGCCTCATCGTATTGGACTTCCGTGCCGTTTATCAAAATCCTTTTTGGCTTTTCACGGCTGTATGTTTGCATTATCTGTTCACCGGCCACGTCTACAGTGAACTGCACTTTATTTTCAGACGTATATCCGGTCACACGATTTATCAAATCCTGCATGTCCGAGGCTGCGTTTATCGCAAGCAACTTTATCCAGAAGTTCGGGATGAAGAAGCTCGGCAAGCTATATTGGATGTCATAGGTCGCAGGAGGGACGGTCAAAAGATAATTCCCGCTTGAATCCGTATTGGTGCTCGAAGAACCAACTGTTATAATTGCCTGAACAGGATTGTTTGTAGCGTCTATTAATCGCCCTGAAACCTTTACAGGTTCGAGCTGGAGCAGCATGACTGTGTAGCCGCTCAAGAGTATAGCATCAGCAGCGTTGATTACACCTGTTTGGACTGTTGGAGCGGTATCCCAATTCCCGTCTGTGTCGTCAATCTTAGAATAGCTTAGCTGACCAGTTACACCTTGCAAGCGGAATGTTGTCGTTCCCGTGGATTTATGTATGATTAGTATTTTCAGCTTTCCATTGTTGATCCAAGCTAGGGATCTTATATTATCATAAGAGCTTGAGGAGTCTACAATCGAATCACCTACAGCTATGTTATTGCCAATCAATTTTTGAACATAATAAGGATACCAAGGCTTATTATCATCTGAGTTAACCAGCCCAAATCCAAACCCTCCTGTTTCAGATGCTTGTGCTTTGGTTTTACTACTAGAGAAACGATAGTAAAGAAGATAAGAAAGATTATTTTTTATCGCCATTCTTATTTGCAACGCATGAGTCACTGCTCCTAACATTTGTTGTATTCTTGGGTCAGTACCAGTTTCATAAGCCCAACTAAGGCTTGTCTCAGAAATCAATGCAGGCAATTTTACATTATGCGCATTATACCATCTTTCTCTGGCTTCGTCGACGGTATAGAAATCCTTGTTGGGTTCGTAATTCAACTGCTCGGCCTTCTGCAAGATTATAGAGTCGCTATCAGTAGTTGTAGCAGAGCAATACGTATGTGTCATACTAATGAAATCCAGTCCTGTCGCATTCGCTATGAAATTATCGAAGACTTTCTTGAAGTTAACATGATCGCTACTGACTAAAGCATTTGGATTGATTTGATGTATGTTTTGATAACAGGTATTGTATACTTCTGTAAAATATTTAACTCTTGTTAAATTTTTCCCGCCCCATTCATAGTAATGCCCAGGCTCATTATAAATCTCATAGTATCTAACAGGGAGACCTATTTCTTTGAAGTGTTTTGCCCATTCTCCACAGTAGGCGGCAAAACTTTCTGGGTAGGGCAGACCTGTAGTTTTATTAATAGCCATTCCATTTGGAACATAAGTAGCCGAACCGCTGCTGTCGGCGTAGCCTAGGTTGACTAAAGGTTCTGCTCCTATTCCATACATACCTCGAATTACAGTATCTACATTTGTCCAGTCAAACGTTCCAGTCTTTGTTGCCTCATTCCAGCTAATGCAAGGATCTGGACTTTTACCCCCATCTCTCCAATCGAACATACGGATTAATTTTAGATTAGCATCACCTGCCAGTTTTCTCAAATCAAAGCTATTATTCCATTCTTTCCAGTCTTGATCTATCATAGCTCCAAGTAGTAGAGAATTAGTTCCTACCACTTTGCTAGAGTCTACAGTAATTACAGCTGATTGAGCAAAAGACACTTCAGGCAAACAAATAAAAAATAAAAACGTTAGAGTGGTAAGAAAAATAAAACTTCTCATAATACTTATTTCTCAGCACGAGAACTTAACAGTTATCGTCTTGCTCGCCGCATCGTATCTCCAAGATGGCGTCGAGCCTAAGCTTTCGTCGTATGATACTACGCTCCCGCCGACTTTGACAAACGGCGGCTTGGTTTCGCTGTGCATCTGAATCGTGTTGACGCCCGAGCAGTCCAAGCTTATCGAATATTTGTTTTGTTCCCATTTAGCGGAGTTCAAGTTCACGCCTGAACTGATGCTTGACAGCGTCGGCGCGCTTGCATCGCTTGTTATGTCTAGGACAGCAACTGTATAACCGTTGAACGTAAACGACTGTACGTTGTTCGCAGGCAAGTTGGTCGTGGCTATTTCGGATTTGTAAAGAACAGTTTTGCCAAGCGACGGTTCGTATTTGCGAACGTATGTAGTGTTATCCAACAGATACATCGTTATGTCTTTTGCAGTGCTACCGAAAATTGAAAGAGTTGCAGTCACAGTCCTGTCGACCTTGTTTATCAGTAATATGCTTTCCTTGTCTGCAAATTTCACAGGCAGCACCTCAACTATGTCTGAATCCGAAGACGCGAAGTTGTACAAAGTGCTTCCATTACCCACATATTTAGATAAAAGATACATGGACCAAGCAGGCGCATAGTATGTATACGGGCTGGCGGAGCTCATCATGCCGAATCCCCATCCGCCGTATTTTGCCATAGGCTTTGATTCGGTCATTGACATGAGATTGAAGTAAACGAGTCCGGTCGTCGCGCCGTTCAGCATGTATGCTCGCATCTTCGAAGCGAGCCATGCAGCGCCCAACATGTCCTGCATCCTGTTGTCCGTTCCGTTCTCATAAGCTGAGTTCATGTTCAACTCTGTTCCAATGTATTCCAACTCCTGGCCGGTTTTTTGCTTCCACTTGGCTACGAGCACGTCAGGAGAATATGAGCACCAACAATCAGGGCAGTTGTTGCCTAGGATTTTTGTCTTGAGCATAATGGTCTCGTCTTTCTGCCAGCTGTTCTGATCGTTCGGCGGATAATAGGCATTGTTTATGTTCGATGTATTGTAAGGATTCATGCAAGTGCCGCCGCTTGCATAGTGATGGAAAGTTAGAAAGCCCACGCCTTGCGCATTGCTGAGCATTGCATCGGCCAAAAGATTCACATTTGCCCTGTCGTTTGATATCTTTATTGTCGAATCTGCATCATGCATGCGTTTTGCTGCGTTGTTGAAAAGATTGACAAATTCTGTGACCTTGTTGCACGTCGATGGCTCGTTCCATACCTCCCAATACTTTACATTGTATTTTTTGTCGACGTTCGTGTGCTTTACAATATCGTATACGTAATTCCCAAAATCTGCGTCAGAAGGATATTCTGTACCACTGTAATTGGTTGTCATTCCGGGCGGAAGCCAGTAAACGGTTGGTGTGTTATCTATGTTCCCGCCGCCGATGCATACGATCGGTTCGGCACCCAACGCTTTTATTGTCTCAATCAGCATGTCGTACTTGGTCCAGTCGTACACCTCGCATTTGTTTGTAGCGCTGTCCCAACTGTTGCACGGCCCATATACAGTTGTCCTCATTTGCATCCTTATATAAGAAAAGTTGAACTCCTTCACTTTGTTGAAAAGCGTTGGATTTGCTTGAGCAGAGTAAAGAGTATGCGCATCGTTGTCATGCACGCCATAAGCAAGCTTGCTTTTTCCTATCGGATCGCTGAAGTCTGATTTAAGCTTGAGGCCGCTGAACGTTTTGTCCAGGCGTTCGGCCCAATCCGGGAGATAATCGAACTGCCTCATTAAAACATCGTCCTCTACCCCCTCGCGCGTACCAGCGACCTGATAATTGCAATATATGACCAGTCTTGCAGAGACAGCACCTTTCGGTATGTAACCTTTGCCTTCGCCCATCGAGGACGGATACCACATCAGGCTTATGCGGGCCCAGTTGTTTGTCAAGAAGCTACCAAGCTTGTCCTGTCCCCATAACCTCACAGAAGAGCCGTTCGGAAAATAGAAGACCAGCGATATGTCATCTCCCATTGTCGAGTTCACGGAATATCTCCATGCGCCGGCCTCTATGTATTTGTTTTCGTCTATCGATATCCTCTTTGAGGCGTTCGTGCTGTAGCTGAGGCTTATCGTTGTCGGACTCGTGGCGGCAGTGGTTTTCCAATGGAAAGCCTTTGCGCCCGAGTGCGTGTTCACAGTCTCGACCCACGTCTGAACCAAGCCGTTGCCGTTGTTTCTGCCTATGTCCCAGTCGTAGAAATTGTAATTGTTCGCGTCGTACTGCCATGTCGCGCCTTCGAAAGATGGGTTTGAAATGAGATTAGTAGCTGGCGGAACGGTTGTTGTAGTTGTTGAAATTGTAGTTGTGGTTGTTGTTGGAGTTGTAGTCGGAATCGTAGTCGTTGCCGCAGTTGTAGTCGTGGTCGTCGGTGCTGATGTAGTTGTGACCGAAGAGGTTGTTGTGGTTGAAGATGTTGTTGTGGTTGAAGTTTGGGCGTCGTTGAAAATCTCGCTGGCGCTCAAAGCTCTTTTATAAATTCGTACTTCGTCCAGCGCTCCTTCGAATTCTCTGCCAGCAGCGTATGTGCTCTTTCCGATGTCTAGTGGAACACCTGCATTGTTGTAGATCTGTGATATCGTGCTTGTGCCTATTGTTGCTACTTGTTGGCCGTTTATATAGAATTTAGGAATCGTGTTTGCCTGCCAGACAACAGCTAGATGATACCATTGGCCGACTGCCGGACCGTAGTTTGCGTGCCATTCTGCATAGCTCGTCCCATCAGCCGAGGCGTAAAACCCAATGTCGGCTCCGGTATAAGACGGCGTATCTATGAACCAGCTTTTTTTGCCGCTTACGCTGTCGTATTTGTTCAGCAAGGTCTGCCTTCTGGTTGTGTTTTCTGGTCGTACCCACATAATTGCCGTGAAACCTTCTGTGAAGCCTGAGATAGCGTCGTTGTGAGGGACTTCGACATAATCATTCACGCCGTCGAACTGCAATGCATATCCTTTCTTTCCGCTGACAAAAGTCGCGCCGTAGATAGATCCGCTATTGCCGTTTCCAGAGCTGTCGCCTGCCGAAGTGCCAGAACCTTCGTCAAATTTCCAGTAAGCCGCTGGGTTTGCTGTTGGCATAGTCGTGGTAGTTGGTACTGTTGTCGTGGTAGTAGAGCTTGTAGTAGTTGTGGGGGAAACAGATTCCGCTGTGTAAATGTTTGTCGCGAACTGTATTGCGTCATCAACATAATTTTTCAGATAAGTTTTCAGTTGTGCGTCTGTCAGCCCAGCTGGAATGTTTTTCATAAGCTCGTCGTATTTGTCGAATGTGTAGTTCTCAGCGTATAAGGAATATTTGTGTATCTCGCGCACGCGCGTGCCGTTCCACTGCGAAGCGCTGCAACCGTCGCGTGCATAATTACGCTTCGTCTCAACAAGTCCGCCGAGGCCGTTGCCTGATGTGAAAATAGTTGGTGTATCCGAAGAAGAGTCTACAATGCCCGGCATAATCGGTAAAAACAGACCAATCTGTGCGTTCTCCCCATAGTTCAACCACATCACATTGAGCCTGCCGCTGTAGCTTCGGTTGCCGGACACAGCGACCATATTCGCCAATGTATTTGAATTGCAAACATTGCCGCTGTAGCTGTAGCAGTTGTTGTTCGTCTGTTCCTGGTCGCCTTGGTCCTTGGCAATCTGTTGTGCAACATCCTGCCATGATATGGCGCCCTTCTCAGCATAGATATTGTCCAAAATACTTTTGGCTCGCTGCCCTCTGCTGCCATAAACGCCGTCAGGCACCCAGTTGTTCGCCGCTGCGTTGTGCGAGTTGTTCACCCAAGTTATGGCTTTGTGATCTCCATCAATCCATACGAACGCACCTACGCCGCTATTCTGGCCAATCACAGCGATGCAGTCACAAGAATTCGAGTTGTTTATCAGCCACGCAACCGCCTGCTCCGGGTCGGAGAAGTGCGAGAGTATGTACAGCATCGCCTCGGTCTTGTCGTACGTGCCGTGTATGTTATACTGCCAGTTTTTGAGCCCGCTGGACTGCAATGTGTTCATCGTCGCGAGCCCGGCTTCGTTCATCCCCATCATATTTCCCCATACGAAGCTGTACGGGCCGCCTTCATATGTGCTGTAAAAAGTTGGCTTCTGGTATTGTGTGTCTTGCCAGTCGCGGTTCTTCATCAGTATCGATCGCCCGCCCTTCGCATGCGTGCCTGTGACTATAACAGACGTACACCCTTCGTCTAATGCTTTTTCATCTACTTTTGTTGCAGCTTCTTTTATTGCACCGTTTTTAAAAAATGAAGCTAGAAGTACGAAGAGAACTATAGCAATCGCTAATTTGTAAATCTTCAAACCACGCTTCATAATATTAATTTTATCAACACGAGAACTTAACAGTTAGCGTAACGGTTATTATTTTGCTTGGCAATAATTACTGATATGGCAGTCGTTGAAAACAGCGAAAACGCATCAGAACTGGACAAACAGCGCGTCGCACGAACACAGAAAATAGTCGACGAACACAAACTCGACGCGAGAATAATCTGGCACGATGTACGCGGCGCTACGACTGCAGACGCACGCGCTTCGCTCGGCGTAGACGCGTCGGACATAGCAAAATCCATTCTCTTCATAGCAAAAGACGGATCGCCGTACATGGTCATCATACTCGGCCACAAGCGCGTTGACACGAAGAAGCTGAAGAAAATCGTCGGACGCGAAGTACGAATCGCAAAGCCTGAAGATGTGCTGAAGCATACGAATACAGAAGTCGGTGGAGTGAGCCCGCTGGGTTGCGACAGCGTGCCGAAGTACATCGATCGCAGCGTGCTTGAGAAGGAGTACGTGCATGCAAGCGCCGGTTCGTGCTATGCCACGCTGCTGATAAAAACAAAAGATTTAATAGATTACACCAAAGGAAATATAGTAGACATTGCAGAATAAATAGCGAACGGCAAAAATTTACGGGCCCATAGCTCAAGTAGTTTAAAGCTACGGCAAAGCATGGCAGAGCAGCTGGCTCTTAGCTTGAAGGAATTCAAGAAAGAAACCAGTTGGTCGTGAGTTCAAATCCCACTGGGCCCACTTTTTCTAATTACTCAAAAAGCCTGATTCAGAAAAGTTCAAAAGAGCTTACTCCTAACTAACTGTTTTGCTATGTATAAAATATCCGCTGCAATCAGAACAAGTCCGGCTATGTTAAACAAAATCTTAAACGACTCCAGATTGGAGCAGAACGTAGGCGTGTCAACCAAGGCGCCTTTGCAAGAAAGATTCTCTATCAATCGTATCGTAAAACTTCCCAGGTCCAACTCGCTTGGTATAGCCAGCCACAGACCAAGAATAAGCAAAAGCAATGCCGGTATTGCTCCCATGCTTTATCTTCATCGTTTTCTTTCTCCTCGCTCACACGCTCACTCCGCGCTCTCGCCTATACACAATTACTTATTTTTTATAATTTTAAATTAGGATTAGGAACAAAAGAACGATAAAAAGCGAAGTGATGACAGTTCATGACACACAAACACAATAGCAAATACAATGCCAACAGTATTGCACTTCACTATCTGAACCAGCAGCTTGGCTCGAACATTGCATTGGGCGCTTCGCTGATACTTGCATTTTTGGCTCTAGGTTGTCTGCGGCAGCTGCGAGAGAATACAGAATACAGTAATGGCTATAGTAATGTAATAGAAGAATACGTTGAAAAGAAAGCATAACAAGTACTAAATTAAAAATATAAAAACAAAACAAAAAAATTCTAGCTGTACATGAATATGCTGTTGTCGCTTGCTATGCTGTCTTCTGTTGCTGTAGAGAAGTCAGAGATGTCTGTTGATATTGCTTCAAGCTGCTCGTCTGTCAAAGCGTTTATCTGGTCTGATAGTATGGATTCCTCTGCTGAAGTCACTTCAGGCGGGGTCACTGGTTTATTGAAAACGCTGAAGAATAAAGCCAACGATACAGCTGCCACAGCCACCACACAGATTATCGCAGCCATCTTTACGTTCATCTTGATCGCCTATTAAATTACTAATCGCCTATTCGTGGGTTGACTAATGCAACGAAAGTGTATGATGTGCTGTTGAAGTTCATCGTACCGGCCCACAATCTCTGCTTGTTTTCTTCTAACTCCGCTGTCTTCATTGTCAAAGACAAATCTCCAACTTTGGCAGACTGCAACTCGCATGTTTCAGCAGAAATGTTAGTCGCCGTGCATGCAGAGTAATCAGGTTTGTCTCTTATGTTTGCACTGAAAGTCGTCTCCGCATTAATTATGTCTGTCAGAACATATTGCTGTTTGTTAATTTGAATCCTTCCTTTGATTACAGTCGTGCTGTTCGCATCTATAGATGCCTTTATCTTGTCTCTCACTTCGCTCCACTCAGTTGCATTTCCTGCCTTAGCGTCTCTTATGATTTGCGCTATTTGAGCCCTTGGCAGTGTCTTAACGGACACTACGTGGAACTTTGCGACTAAATATGTGTCGCTCGCGCTGTTCAAACCTATTCCCCAGCCGTTAATAGACGGGTGGAGATAAGATTGCACTAGGTTCTTGAACATCGTTTTTTCAACGTTTCTTATCTGCGGTAATTGCTTTGCAATCGCTATGTTTGCTGAAACAGCTGTAATAGCTAGCACTACTAAAATACCTAAAGCTATTAGCGTCTTTTTCATAGAACCACTATTTTATATCGCTATATTGTATAATTATAAACGCGTTAACGATAAATAAAAATATCGGTGCTAGTGCAAACTTTTCTTTAAAGAATCACAGAATTAGAATTAGTGAAAGAAGAGCAGTGAAAGCTAATGTATAACGCAGAAAAGAGAGAAGTAATAGAAGCCATAAATGACATCAGAAAAAGCATGCGTCTTCAGCCACTCGACTATAATTACCTTTATGAGATGGAGTACGAGGAGCTGAAAAACATGTACAAAAGGCAGGTAGAATTCAAAAAGGCTTTTGAACGGCCGGTTGAAATGCCCGTAAGAAATGTTGCTGGAAAAAAAGAAATTGGTGAAAGAATTAAGATGAATCTGAAAAGCATTTTGATGATTGTTGTCCCAGTAGCCGCTATCGTTATTGGATTTATATTTTATATGTTTTATTCCAAGTATTTCTACATCTGGACGGCAAAAGCTCCCGCAACATTTGCTGAATGTATAGACATTACAGACTCCGCTTTGTCCGAGGGCAACACTTGCGCAGCAGATAGCGATTGCATGTTCACATCTTTCTGCAAATGCGCGAACGACGTAACATATAGTCGAGTGGAAAACCTGATTAACAGCGGCGATTGCGTAAAGTACAAACAAACAGATTGTCCAAGCATCCGATGCGCTTGTGAGAATTCAGAATGTGTCGTAGTAGAAACAGGGTAGTATGTGCAGAGTTAACTCTTTTGATAGTCTTGACTGATCTCGGTAGAATTCAAATTCCTGTTGTATATCATTACCTCGTCTATGATGCCTTTGAAAGTCCTCGTTAAACTCCAAATATTTCCTATATACAGAGGCTCTGTATTAGTATCAACTACCGTTGTTCTCCAAGCAGTCCTCACTTGGGCTCCATTCAAATAAAACTTGACCTGTCCTGACGAAAGGCTGTTATTGAAAGTAACGGCAATATGTTGCCACGTGTTCAATACGATGCTATAGTTGGTTGAGCCGTATGCTGAGTTATTTAACGATACTGCAAACTGTTCGATTTGGCTCGCTGAGTTGTTTCTTATGTAAAATCCGTATCCAGTAGTATAATTTTTATCAAATATCCTACCTAGAGAACTTTCGCCGAAGCTTGTCGGGTATATCCACGCCTCGAACGTGAAAGCATTTGAAATATCCAGAGTACTCGAATAGGGAACTATAACATAATCATCCACGCCGTCAAACTGCAACGCCGAGCCTATCTTACCAACAACAAAAGTCGGGCCGTTTATAGTTCCGTCATTGCCGTTTCCAGAGCTGTCGCCAGTCGAAGTGCCAGACTCTTCATCGAACTTCAAGTATTCAACTAAACCATCGTTGAAATCGGCAGCAATATCCGCCTGAGCCAGAGCCGTGTTGTATATCTTCACTTCGTCTATCGTGCCGTTGAACGCCCTTACACTGGTTGGGTTGTTCCCAATTACAACGTTATTCGCTGTATTGGCCATGGTTCCCGAAAAACTACCAGTCGCTTTCTCAACGCCGTTAACGTAGATCTTCCTCGTAGAGCCGTCCCATGTCGCAGCGACATGGTACCAGACATTTGGCACTATAATGCCGCTCGGTGTCGACAAACAGCTTTCTGTTGTGCTGACGTTTAGGCAAACTTCAACTGCTCCAGCGGTCCCTAATTCAAAGGCGTATGGCATCGAGCTCGTTGTCTTTTCTTTACTTATTATTCTAGGAGGAGTTGCAGGGAAGTTTTTAACGTATATCCATGCGATGAACGTCAATTTATTTGTCAAGTCAAGACTAGGGGAATCTAGAACTGTAACATAATCGTTTTGACCGTCGAACTGTGCTGCTTTGTTTACCCTTCCCGAACCAAAAGTCGCACCGCTAACAACGCCGTTATTGCCGTTTCCAGAGCTGTCAATAGCATCGCCTTCGAACTTCCAATAGCCAACAAGACCTGTTGGAGATGGTAGTATCGTGGTTGTTGTGGATGATGCTGCGATTGTTGTTGTCGTAGAAGATGCTGAGATGGTTGTTGTAGTTGTTGATCCTGGTATCGTAGTTGTTGAAGCTGTTGCAGTGGTGGTAGTGCTTGATGCAATTGTCGTAGTGCCTGCACCTGAATATGTGTCCATGCATTGCACTAGAGCCCTCGCACTCATGCCCGGTGCTTTCAAAGTGTATGAGCATGTTCGCGGTGAAGTGCCGATACAAGGATCTGTATAAATTATTACGCCACCTGCGGTCAGGCTGCCATCCCAACTGTTTGCTGTGTCGCCTTGCGGCAGTGTCTGCTCAACGTCGAAATGGGTTATAGGTTTGTCGCCGATGTTCCTGACATACAGGCTTGCTACTCCCTGGATGCAAGAGGCATAATTCACCTCCAGCCCTTGTATAGAAGATCCGAAATACGAAGATGTGAACATATACGCAGTGCCAGCTATTGCCGTCACTATTGCCAGAGTCAAAATAGTTGCGATTACTGCAGAAATCCCTTTATATGACATCCACAATCTAATTTATTATATTATAGTTATTCCTATTTTAATAATGTTAATCGTACATTCTGAAAAGAAACTCAAGAACTGGTTCGTTTTCTTTTCGCCCACGTATTTCTCTATATTAGTAATGTTCGCGGCGGCGCTTTACGGCATCATAAACATGGTTTCATTTTTACTTCTATTGATATACGGAGTGTTTCTGGTCGTTAGCGCTTTCGTCTTGCAAGAATACTATCCGAAACTTTTCAGCCATTACGGAAGAAGTTTCTACCATTTCATCGGAGGCGTAATAATAGTTGCCTATGGAATTTATGCAAACACATTCTTCCTTAACCCTACTCCGCTTATGCTTTTAGTCTTCACGGTTTTTGTGATGTTTCTCAGCGGCTGGATGCTTGAAAGAGTGAAGGTAGAAACGCTTTTTTCCATGAGTCATATCCTGAGTCATGTCGAAGAGTACAAGAAATCCACATTCTACGAAGCTGGTACGCTCTGGCTGCTTGCATGCATTCTCCTTCTCCTCTTTTTCGACGCCCGCATTGCGTACGCTTCTATATTGGTTCTGGCGTTTGGCGACAGCTCGGCAAGCTTTTTCGGTCGTACGTTCGGCAGGACTAAGAACCCTATCAATCCGAGCAAGACATTGGAAGGCACTTGGGCGTTCTTCGCAACTGCAATCTTCGGGGCAATGCTTTTCGTCCCGGCTTCCGCAGCAATAATCGCAGCGGCTGTAGCTGCCATAGTGGAATCTCTGCCCATGAAAATAAACGACAACTTAGCTGTCCCTCTTTCTGCTGGCGTGATTATGTATTTGTTTTCGATGATTTGACGTTGTTGATCTGATGTTGCTGATGATCTAAGGGAGTTTGTTTTGCGTTGGTTTTTTGCTTCTGCCGTTTTTTGTTTTTGTCGTTTTCTTTTTGTAAATTTTCTAATTATATACTAGAAAATATATTTTTTAGAATATATTTTAGATTTTTGACAAAACGCAACAAAACGTAACAAAATGCAACAAAACAAAATTCTCAATAATTCTCAATTATAGCGTCAACCAACCGCCGTCCACGAATACCACTTCGCCAGTGATGTAGTCTGCTTCGTCTGACGCTAGGAAGGCCGCGACGTTTGCAATCTCTTCCGGCTCGCCGAACCGTCCAAGCGGAATTCGCGCGAGCGTCTGCTTCATTTGCTTTGGATCTTTTTCGATTTCCTTCGTCATGTCCGTGCTTATCACTCCTGGCCCGATCGAGTTCACGTTTATCTTGTAAGGTGCAAGTTCTATCGCTGTCTCTTTTGTCAGTTCGATAACACCTGCTTTCGCAGCGCAATAGTGCGCCAGACGCGGAAACCCGATGAATCCTGCTATCGAAGAAATGTTGATTATCTTTCCTCCCCTGCCTTGCTTTATCATCTGTTTAGCAGCCATCTGCGTGCCGAGAAAGACGCCTTTCAAATCAACAGCCATCGTCGCATCCCAATCCTCCTCTTTCAAATCAAGGAAGTTCGAGAAACTTACCACGCCCGCGTTGTTCACGAATATGTCCAATTTCCCGAAATTCTTCACAGCCGCGTCGACGAGCTTTTTCATATCTCTTGCCTGAGAGACATCTCCTTCCACGGCCACAGCCTTGCCGCCTTCAGACAGTATCTCTTTCACAACCTTTTCCGCATCTTCCTTGTGTCTGCTGTTTACGACAACGCTCGCACCTTCGCGCGCGAACTTTATCGCAATCGCTCTCCCGATGCCGCGCGATGAGCCTGTAACAACTGCAACCTTTCCGTCAAGCCTCATGAAAACTATTTCGTTTTTTTGAATAATAAACTCTTAGGTGAAAGGGTAGAAGGTAGTAAAAATTTTCTTTTTTTATTTTATTTTTTACAGAGCGCTCTACAAATCAATATAGTTTACAATAATTAGTTTACAATAATTTGTAAACCAGGATAGCCGCTCCAACTAACCAACAGTAATACGCGAATAAGTAAAACCTCTCTTTGTCCACAATGTTTCGCATTAGTTTCAACGACAAGTAGCCGACCGATGCTGCGATGGCTGCACCAAAAATCATTCCAAAATCGATAGGAGAAAAGCCGAGTGAAGAAGAGACAACTTCAAAAACAGCTGCACCAAGCACGGCTGGTATTGACAGTAGGAATGAGAAAACGAACGCTTTCTGTTTGCCGATGTTTCTGTAGAGCGCTGATGAAATCGTAATGCCGCTTCTAGAAATGCCTGGGATAATCGATATCGCCTGTGAAATTCCGATCAGTAAAGCGTTCTTTGCGTTTAGTTCCCCGTTCATCTCTCGTTCTCCGTTCATCCCTCTGCCGTTCTTGAAGAATTTTGTGCTATATAATATAGAGCCCATCACAACCAGAGCTGCGCCGACTGCAGAAAGGCTACTAAAAAGCGATTCAACAAAATCATGCAAAAAGAATCCTGCCAAAGCAACAGGCACGCTTCCTACCAGAATAAACAGGCCCATCTTTCCATCATCGGATTTGAAATCGAATTTAAGAAAAGCCGATACAATTTTCAAAACGTCTTTCCAAAGAAACGCCAGAACAGCAAGCAGCGTTCCTACGTGCAGAGCAATGTCAAAAAGCAGTGGCACTTGGATGCCGAAAAGCTGTTGTACGATCACAAGGTGGCCCGAGCTTGATACAGGCAGCCATTCAGTAAGACCTTGCACCACACCAAGAAGGACCGCCTCTAAAAAATTCACCATAAATTTTATTATTAGCATTAGCTTAAAGTAAGTTCAATTATTTGCTTAGAACTCTAGTAAGTGACGAAACTTCTTATTGCAAATCAATAAAATATATATTAGCGCGTAAACAAAGTTTAGCGCGTAAGTAAAGTAATTTAAAGTAATTAAACTAGAATTAATGGAATCAAAAATGGTTGACGACAAAAAATCGAAGACGATGATAAACCGCGTGACTATGCAGGGGTTCAAGAGTTTCAACAAGCGCATAAGCGTACCTCTGCTTATGGGATTCAATATTTTTTGTGGCCCAAATGGAGTTGGAAAATCAAATGTCCTCGACGCAATCTGCTTCGTCCTTGGGCGCACTTCGGCGAAGAGCATGCGGGCTGACAGGCTGCACGAGCTCATCTTTCACGGTGGAGATGGAAAGGCTGCTGCGAAGCTTGCTGCGGTCACACTTTATCTCGACAACAACGCAAAGGCGTTCGACTTTGATGACACTGAGGTTTCGATCACGCGAAAAGTCAACTTGAAAGGCGTTTCCGTGTACAAACTGAACGGGCGTACGACAACGAGGCAGAAAATACTCGAGCTTCTGTCTGGCGCCCGCATCTACCCGGACGGTCACAACATAGTCATGCAGGGCGACATAACGCAAATCATCGAAATGAATCCGATAGAAAGGCGAGGCATCATTGACGAGATTTCTGGAATCGCAGACTACAACGACAAGAAAGCCAAAGCCGGCAAAGACCTGGAAATTGTGGACCAGAAGATGCGCGAAGCGGAGATACTTATAACCGAGCGCTACGAGCGTTTCAAGCGGCTGGAGACAGAACGAAATGCGGCGATAAGGTACCAGACTTTGCAGAAAGAGCTTGCACTGCTCCGAGCATCGCTTGCGCACAAGACTGTGCAGAACCTAGAATCACAGATCAAAAAAACTGACGAGAACATCGAGAAAAAGCAGATTCAGATCGAACAGACAGACGAGACAATAGCAAACGTTGAAGCTGACTTAGACAAAAGAGAGGAAAGCATGCGTGACATCGCAGACAAGCTGATAAATGTCTCGAAGCAGATAGGCGAGGAGAAGAAGGTCTCTGAGCTGCGCTCGAACATGCTTGTAGTGAAAAACAAGATAGACTCGGATATGCGAGAAGCAGAAAGCCTCACAGCAGTTGTAGACAAACTTGAGGCGTTTGAGTCGAGAACAGCTGAGCTTTCAGAAGAATCCGAATTGCCGAGGCCTGTGCAGGCGATACTGAAGCTGAAGCTGCGTGGAGTTTATGGAGCAGTAAGAAACCTCATCCGCGTGCCGGAAAAATATTCGGTTGCCATAGAAGTTGCGGGCGGGAGGCATTTGAACGATGTGATTGTAGACGACGACAACGTGGCAAGCTATTGCATCGAGTACCTGAAGCGTGAGCGAATCGGTCGCGCGACTTTCCTGCCTTTAAACAAAATCAAGCCCGAAACATTCGCGAACGTGGACATGCTCAGCAGGTCAGGCGTAGTCGGCATAGCATCGAAGCTGATAAAGTACGACACTACAGTAATGCGCGCTATGGAGTTTGTTTTCGGACGTACGCTTGTTGTGGAAAATCTCGAGGCAGCGAAGGCTTTGGGAGTAGGAAAACAGAGAATGGTAACGCTGGATGGAGATTTGATCGAATATTCCGGGGCTATGACCGGTGGCTACTACATAAAGACGCATCCGAAGGCAGTTGCACAATCGGCAGCAGAGGATATAGAAAGGTACAGAGCAAGGAGGAAGGAACTTGACGAGGAGATTGCGCTTTTGAAAGAAGAGTTGGCAGATTTGGAGAAGGAATTGAAGAAGTATGCTGCTTCGGAAGCTGTGAAAGAAGTCATAGACATAGAGAAGATGAGAGTCAGCTCTGAACGAGAGCTGGATGAATTGAGAATGAAGCGCAAGGAAGCGTACGAGCGCAAGGTGCGTGTGCAGACAGAGCTTAACAAGCTAAGCATAGAAAAGGCGAAGGCAGAGGCAGAACTTCAGAACGCGAGAATAGAAGTCAGCCAGTACGGAGAGATGGAGTACGTTGACGAGACTGTGCCAGCGCTGCAAAAATTCATAAAGAAATCTGCTGACGAGCTTCAGAGCATAGGGCTTGTGAACCTGCGCGCAATAGACGAGTACGAACTTTTCAAATCACAGTTCGACGAGTACAAGATGAAATACGAAAAAATCCTCGAGGAGAAGAAAGCCGTACTCGCAATGATAGAAGAGATAGAAAGCAAACGAATGGAAGTTTTCTACAGATGCTTGAACATAATAAGCCAGCATTTCAGCCACATTTTCACGAAGATGACTAACGGCAGCGCATCGCTTGAGCTCGAAGACGCGGCAAACATCGAAAGCGGCTTGGCGATAAAAGCGACTCCGGAAGGAAAACGCATGCTGAACATTGATTCGATGTCAGGCGGAGAGAAGACGCTTACAGCGCTCGCATTCCTGTTCGCGATCCAGAAATACAAGCCCGCGCCGTTCTACGTGCTTGATGAGGTGGATGCGGCGTTGGACAAGGAGAACAGTCAGAAGGTTGCAGAGCTTATCAAAGCTCTGTCAAAGGACGAGCAGTTCATAATGATAACGCATAACGACCAGACGATAAAATACGGAGACCGCGTTTATGGAATGACAATGGAGCATGGAGAATCGAAGATACTTGGAATAGAGCTGCCGACGAAGTAGGGAAAACATAAAACATGGTAGAGAGGGTATGGTAGAAGAAGACAACCTGTTGAAAATGATACTCGAGAAGGAGAACTGGGAGGAAGTACTTTACCAGATAGTCAGTCTCGAGAACATCGATCCGTGGAACGTCGACTTAGTCAAGCTTACAGAAGGTTTCCTTCGCTTCATCCGCTCCGTGGAGCAGCTTGATTTCCGAATACCTGCGAAAATCGTCTTCGTCGCTGCTATTCTTCTGAGACTAAAGTCAGACTACCTCTCAATCTTCGAGGAACAGAGTGCTGTCGAGGAAGTGCTGGCAAAGGAGAAGCCTTTCGTCGATCTGGGCATAGACCCGAACCTCATAAAGCTTGGCGTTCCGATAAGGCGTATGCCGAAGCGTCAAGTCACACTCGATGAGCTCATCATAGCGCTGAAGAAGGCGCTCGAAGTGCGCGAAAGGAAAGTCGAGCGCATCCAGGTCATCCGCTCGAGGCTGCGAGAAGAACTGCGCGTGGAAGAGGACATAGTCAAGCGTATAGAGAAAGTGATGAACGAAATAGAAGAGCGCATGAAAAAGGCAGGCACCGAAGGCGGAGAAAGCGGCAAGCTGAAATTCCGTGAAATCGTGGAGCACTGGAACCGCGAGGAAATCGTAGAACACTTCATACCGCTTTTGCATCTGGAGAAAAACCAGAAGATAACAACAGAACAAGAAGAATTTTTCAAGGAAATATACATAAGTAAAATATTAAAATTTAAATCTGAGACCGAAGTTGTGAAAGAATAGGGTTCAAATCCCACCTCCCGCATGATTTTTAGATCTTAGTAGGGTGTTGATAGAAATAGTTAAAGCACTAAACTTTCCTGGTAAACTCATGTTTTAGTTTTTCCAAAAGAATTGGGTCAAGTTTTATTTTAGATTGCTCAGCTTGATTAATTATGTAACCAAGCATTTTCTTTGTAGGGTTGAAAAACTTCAACCTTTGCTCCAGGTATCTTATCTGTTTTCCAAGTTTGGTGGGCTCGGCGTCTTCAATCTTTGTACCTTTGGCCTTTTTGATTTTGGCGTTGATTGAATTCAGCATTTCTATGAGTTTTTTAACTTCTTCAGGATTGTACGTCTCCATAATATTATTTTTGTTTTTAAAAGACATAAACATTTTCAAAGGTGAAAATATTCTTCAAGGAAATCTGGATATCAAGAAGAATGCATCATCGTTTCTTGCGAGGAAAATATTCGAACGCCGACACTTTTTTTCTTGGTTCCGATTCTTTCTTAGTTTGTTCTAACAGGCTCTTTGTTTTTTCAAGCTCGAGCTCGTTGATGTACGGTCTCGGGTCCTTCAAAAGCAACTGCTCGAACCCAACCAGAACCTTCTCGAGCTTCGAGGCCGCTTCCCCGCGCTTCCCTTCTGCGAACAGTATCCTCGAATCGTTGCGCATAAGGAATAGCCTGTTCTCATTCAGCCATCCTTCATACATGGAAAGGGTTCTCTTTTCCATGTCTTTCTGCCAATCCTCGGCCGCAGCAAGTTTGTCCTTCGCCTTCTTTACTTCGGTCTGCAACAGCAAGTCAGCGGTTTCAAAATGAGATTTCGCTGTTCCGTAATCGCCAAGGAACTCATAGCATCTGCCCATAGTCGAGTTAGAACCGTGGACGAACTCGCGGTCAGCCTCGCAGCATGTTATCGCCTTCTGCAGCGTGCCTGCGAAATCGCCGATTTTTCCCTCGTGCTGGCATATCCCAGCGTAGAGGTAGTACGAACCGGCTGAACTCTCATTTTCACACCGGATAGCGTTTTCGGCCGCGTCCATGAAGTTCTGTGCCGCCGACTCCATGTCTCTCAGTCTGACGTTGCAATTCCCGGCCAAGCTGAAAAGCGTGTCTGACTTCGGAAAGTTGTCGTCGCTGTCATGAAACTTCGTCGCTTCTATATATGTCGCAATCGCGCCAGTATAGTCTCCGCACAGCTCTAAAAACCCGCCAATCTGGCCGGCCGAGAATTTGTAATGATCGATGTCGCCTTTCTCCAGTGCGAATCTCCCATACCGCCTCATCGCCTCCACTGCCTTTTCATATTCGTTCAGGCCGGCATAGCACATAGCGATGCCAAAGCACACGCTGTTCTCGGATTCCTCGTCCCCCATCCTCCTCGCCGCGGCGGCGCTTTTTGTGTAGCATTCTATCGCGGCATTGAACACCCCTGCGTTCTCGTAGTGTCTGCCTGCACTGCTGTATGCCAGCCGAATCGTTTTATCGTGCCTGATCCTTTCCCCTATCTGCGCAGCTTCTACGCACAGTTCTGCGGCGTGTTTGGAATCCTTGTATGGGCCCCGGCCGAAGGCACCGTAACCGTCGGCCTCGTCCATCAAGTTCAATGCGTCGTATATCGCTCCCCTTTGTTTAACCTGTTTCAGAAAGCCCAGTATCCCCATATTAATCATCTTTTATTTGGGTATCCAAGGTTCAAGTTTATCTGAGAGCTCTTTGAACAAGTAGTCAATGCTGGTAAGCTCAGTAAATTTTTTGTTTTTTAAGATTGACTCTTCAAGTTCGAGGGGCTCGGAATCTTTATCAATTTTTTCACCAATTAGTAATACTCTGGAATCGAGTTTTTTTCTCTCTTCTCTGTCGTATACAACGTCTCGAAACACTTGTAAATGTTGCATCAATATATCTTTCGATGTGCCTTGGCGCTTTGCATCATCAATTTCTTTCTCTGTAGCGCCGTAGGCTTTTAAGGTGAGTCTTATGTACTTATCGATAACGTCCACCATTTTAATTCTATAATCGTCGTAGGAATCTAAGTGGCCAACCAACCTCTTTAAAACAGCGTCTACATCCAAAAGGTCTTTGCCGTAATAGATGGCAAGGTCGTCGACTAGGGTCCTTGTCTCTTCGACATACCTGCGATAAATTTTCAATTCGACGTTGTGTGTACTCCAGTGTTCATGCTCTCTGCCGAAATCGTCTGAAAGTTTTTTGTAAGACTCTAACAGTTTGTAGAACCTTTTTCTCAGATTTTCTTGGTCACTAGCCCGAGTAATTTCAGTTTCTTTTTTTCTTCGCGGAATGTACTCCATCGGCATAATTAAGAAATGTGCCTCAACATTTAAAAATGGCTCGATGTCGGATTTAAATTCCTTTTATTCTATCAATTAATTGGGTAAAATGGACATGAAATACACGCCAGAAAAGAAAAATGAAAATTTGCAAGAAACGTTGGAAAGGTTTGACGAAACGATAGACAAGATAATAGTAAGGTTGGGACAGCAAGATAAACTTTATGAAGAACTGACGAAAAGAGTCGGGGTCTTGGCATCTTCCCAGACTAAGTGGGGGAGAAAATTAGGAGAAGACATTAGCGTGCCGTGCCCTGGTTGCGGAAAACAACACACTATCCCGTATGTCCCAGGAAACTAGGTTTATTAGAAATTTTCTGGTAATTAATGACGATGGTAGTACAAGTTTTGAAGATACAAAGGTGGAATAACTGTAATTTCTGCGTCTGAATGGCTAACCGGTTTTTCTAGAGAAATGAATTTCTAGCAGCGATTCGGACACATCCAAAAAGTTTGATATAAGATGATAAAGTTCTTTTGATTGGTCAATAATGGCTGGGATTAATTCAGGCGCGAAAAGTTTAACTTCTTCCCACTTATTTATTTTGTCATCCAACAGATGATCTCGACAATAAAAATCATACCAAACCTCTTTTGGAATATTTCTACTTTTTATATATTCTGAAGGGTTTCTAGCTATAGTCTCATATTCTTCGTACTTCAATAACAGTTCTGTCTGTAGCAAATTTATATCAGAAAACCTTGAACTCAATTCTTCATCTTCAGACACTTCATTTGGCAATCTCTTTAACAAGTATTGTAACTCCTTAACCAAATTAGAATTGTATTTTACATCCTTCTTATGTTCGTCTCCATAATACGGCGCTTTGAATGGCTCGTCTCTAGACCCCATGCTTTCTCTGAATTTAGAAATACGTCCTTTCAAGTAAGCCAATTCTGAGTTTTTCGTTTCTGGAGGAACGGCCATCCCTTTTGTAGGCGTGTACTTCACTTTACCACCAATCAATTGTTAGAAATATAATTTTAAAAGCTTGTGACTTCTTACTTCTTACGGCCGACCCGACTTGGTAGCCTTTACAGCCTTTAATATCAAATAATGCGGATAGAAGCTTTCCTTCGGATCCTTAGTCAGCGATTTCACTTCTCTGATTTCTTCGAGCACGAATCCCTGCGAAATTAAAGTATTTATGTACTCCTCAACCGTCCGATAGTAGTTGAATGTCTTCATCCCGTTCTCCCATTTCTCCCAGTGTTTGCCGGTCTCAAAATAGTTTTTAGTGTATTTCATCATCTTTCTTATCGGATGCACGGTTGAAATTAAAAGTTTCCCATTTTCTTTCAAAACTCTTTTGAACTCGCTCAGCAGATCTGCAAGGTTCTTTTTATACGCTACAGAAAAAATCGAGATGATTATGTCAAACTCTTTGTCGGGAAAACTGGTTTTCTGCATGTCTTTCATATAAAGTTCTACATCTGGGCCAGCGCATGTCTTTTTAGCAAGCTCGAGCATCTTAGGACTTATGTCTACGCCAGTCACACGTGCTCCTGCTTTCGCCAAAAGTGACGCATCTCTGCTAGCCCCGCAGCCCGCGTCCAAAATCTTTTTTCCTTTCACATCTCCGAGCATGGAAATTATAATCTTAGATATATTCTTTCTGTCTGGGTTCTTGTTCTCCCTTTCTACAAAATATTCTCCGTGCATGTCGTATATTTTTCTAACGTCTTCTATATCTCTTTCGTCCACACGCCCACCTTCGCTTTCGTTAATTTAATCACTTTAATATCACTTTAATAAATGTTTGTAAATTAGAACCTTTTAGCATGATTACTACTACCGGTAGTAGTAAATTTTTAAACTTATTTCTTCGATAAAGTAATTACAGGATATGCAGAAACAATTGGCAGAAACGGATGGGCAGACAGCATGGAAAAGGAAGAAATCATAAACATTTTGAAATCGTTCGGGCTGAGTGAGTACGAGTCTAGAGTTTACTCTACTCTCGTCATGCTTGGGCCGTCGCGTGTCGGGTTTATAAGCAAAAAGTCGAGCGTGCCGCAACCAAAGATGTATGGCATATTAGACAGGTTGATGGAAAGACAGATGGTTGAGACACTTGGCGGTAAGCCAAAAGAGTTCAGGGCGATAAGTCCTGACGTGGCGCTGAGAACTCTTGTAGACCATAAGCAAGAGGAAATAGGGAAACTGAAAACGAAGCTGGACTTATTGAAAGATACATTGAAGCCATTCAACGTGCAGAGCGAAGTGACCGATGGCGCATGGACGACGAAAGGAAAGGGTTTGCAAGACTTCGTCAATCGTTTGGCTGAGATGTACGACCGTAGCCAAAAATATGCTTATTTGATTTCGAGAGATTTCACGCAGTCGTCGCGGATTGCACAGTCCGTGAAAAACGGCATAAAAAGAGGCATTGTGTTCAGGGTAATAGCGATGAAAGGTGTGGACGAGTCTAATTTTTACAGGGCGAAATGGTTTCACTCGCAAGGCGTTGAGATAAGGATTTTTAAGACAAAAGTGCATCCGAGGATATTCGTCATCGACGGCAAGGAAGTTCTGATAAGACTGGACAAAAATCCTACTAAAAGAAGCGGATTCGAATTCACATCCATATGGTCGGCCGATCCTTCTCTTGCAAAGGTATTTGACAGCTATATGAAAAACCTTTGGAACATAGCAGAGATCGTCAACTTCAAAAAGCTTGAAAAGAGTTTGAAATTAGAGAAAAGGCCAAAGGGAGAAAACTGGTTGGACACTGGAAACGGTGAAGAAGTTGAAAGAGGTTTACAGGCTGCCTGAAACTGATGTGCAGACTGACGAATTCACAAAACTTACAAGAGACTATGTTGCAACAGTCACGAACACGCACCTGAGACATATAAAGACGGAGAACTTTCGGCCACATTCTCTTTGCACGTATTTTATCGGAAAGTACCGATTTGGACCGGCTACAAGAGGAAATCTTTATGTGCCAGTTGCAGTGATTATTGACAATGATGGGGTTGAGACAGCGTCCGACAAAGATAATATGTATAAGTCTCTTTCTTTTAAGTGGCAGGAGGCGCTCGGGCAATGGCTTGGCAGTAAAAATTATGACCGTCTTCGAACTGCAATAGAGAAAGTGATGGATAGCCTACTGTTCTGGAAGAAAGACTATTCGGACGATATGCATAGGCTTGTAGAAACTATGAAAGACATTGGCGTGAAGAAAAACGTGTACGAGCAGTCTGTGCCTATAGCAGTCGAAGACGCCACCTTGGCTCCAGGGGTTTTGACTACAATAGATATTCTGCGAAACGAAATTGGTGTAGAACCAGCACAATGTTCTGGGACTCCACAAGAAGTGCTAGAAAAATTTGGCCAAGAGAGGCTCACTATAGAGCCAAAACTATCCGAGGGCACCAGATTTATATGGAATCGGCGGGGCGAACTTGTAGATGCTTGGAGCAATGTGGGATTCCATAAAATATATTCAAAAGATGCACTATTGAGAAGATTGGGCTGCTCAAGCGGTCTAGCCATATACCCGACTGATGGCGCCGAAAAAGAAGACAAGCCGCTTTTACTCAACGGTGGAATCGACTTGGGTCTCATTTTGTATGTAAAGAGAGAAAAAGGCTGGTTTGAAAAAGGCGTGAGAAGAGTCTTGGACATGGATCCGCACACGTATAGTTTTGCAGAAGATTTGAAAGGGTTCGAAGGGAAGATAATTATCGGCAGCGATGCTTTTGCAGAAGATTTCACGACAATACTCAGACCTGTGGAGCTTTGGATGCATGCGAGAATACTTACATTCCTTTACGATAGTCCTGATGCTCACCTGAACGTCATCGATAGAGCGCGGGAACTGAAGCGACTTGAAAATGAATGCAGAAGTGCCAGAGGAAATGATTTTTATCAGAAACGGAACGAAGCCATAGACATCGCGAAGTCGTTGCGGGCGGACAAAGTCGTTAATCTCATAACATACCCGTATGTATCTGCTGAAATAGACGAGTCGTTGGACGAGTTGGAAGCTCTTGTGAAGCGAAACAGCACGGACATCGAAAAGCAGAAAAGCTTAACAACTAAGATTTTTAATAAGTTCGAGCAGCGCTTGCTCGAGCCAAACTTCAGCGATACTGAAAGGGACGAGGTAAAGAAAATAAGAGACGTGTGGCTGGAAAAATATGGATGCAGGAGGTGGATAAAATATGGAAGCTGATATCGAGTCTGTTGTGAAACTAGTGAGGTCTTATGCGGAAAGCATGTATATTTCCAACTCTATCGTTGTTTATCTTGACAAGACTGGTGCTGAATTTAAAAATAAAAACGTGCGCGGCGATATGGATTCTAAAATGTTAAGAATAATATTAAACGGGCCTGCCCTCGAGGGCGAACTCTTTAAAGAATATGCCGCAAGCGTAATCTCATTCTTCCAACCGCCAGCGTATATGATGGAAGCAGTGAGAGCTTATAAAAGAAGAGAAGCTGACGATATAAGACTCGACCCTCAGGATGAAGCGGAAGAAAAAATGGAAGAAATAATCGAATCGAGTTTGGTCTTGCCTGGCGTGTGTAAGAAAGCCGAATTAGACATCATGAGTAAACTTGGAAGGTTGCATGGCTACGAGTTTTCAAAAATAGAGAGTGAAGTGATGGGTAGCATAGCAGACGAAAAGGAAATCGACAAAATAACAGAAGAAGACTTGCACGAGATGGGAATGAGCAAAACAAGTTTTAGTGAATTGAATCGTGGATTTAGAATCTACGAGTCGCTGCAGGCGAAGGCGAACGAAATTCAATACAAGAGAAAAGACGAACTGCTAAAAGCCTGCCTTATAGTTGCGAGCGAATCAGGAGACTTCGACAGAGAATTCGGAAGATTTGCTACAGACTATACTATAGAAGATATTTTTGCGAAAGCTAGGCTCGTACCTATACCTATACCACGAGATGTGACAAAGTTAGATGATGCTGCCAAAGAAGGCTTTCTAGTACTTGGCAGGAAAAAGAGAGTTACAGTAGGTGAAATAAAACCAAGCGTGATAAAGCTTCACGAAAGCCCTTCGCTTCGAGCGTTGGACATTACAACAGTCAGGTCTGTCGGCGATATCTTGGAAAAGCTCAGCAGTCACAGTAGCGAAGAGGACTATTTGACCGAAGATGAAGAGAAGCATATTCGAGAAGTTTACAACGGCTTAGAAAACTTCACAAAGCGGTTTAAAGAACATAAAGTATAAGAAACAAATAAAGCCACGATAGTAGAAAGAATGTTATAAAAATCTACTTGATTGCTAATAGTCGTTTAAAAAATTCGCGCCAAAATTTCTTATAAATTCCTTATTTATCGTTTTTATTACTACTCCTGGTGGTAATTTCATTCTCCGCTACTACGTTCGATAGTACTAAACCGATATTAAAATTCCTTTTGCATCTCTCAATAAGCAAATCACTGGAAAATATAAAACTCTATTTCCCGATGCGGGGTGAGAAAACATGTCGAGATTTGGGTTGAGTCTGTACAACGCCTTTTTGGCTGGGACTGGAATGGGTCTAGGCTATGCGACAGGTGTTGCGTACGGCGCTGTGAAGGATTTCGTGTTCAATCAGATACCTTACATCCTGAGCAGCGGCGACATTTACAAAGGCCTGACGAATGCGTGGTCTGTTGGAACTGCGCTTGGTGGAGACACGATGATAGTCGGAGCAATAGCAACATTGGGAGTCGGGCTCGCGGCCAAGAACGTGTTGCTGGGTGGTGGAAGTGCGATCTCCCGCTACCTGTTAGGAAAGAAAGAGAAATAGGATAAAAATTAGTGTGGACGAAAACGAAAAACAAACTGAAAAAAACAAAACGAGGTGAAATAAATGGCAGATGGTTTGATAGATAAAATAAGGCCGACTGCGAGAGATTTGGTAGCAGCTGGCATAGGAGCTGTCGGAGGTGCAATTGCAGCGACTAAATTGCCTCAGTACTTCGGAGGTTTCGTGGAAAGATACCAAAGAAGGCAAGCCGAGTTCAACGTTGAAGCGATGCAAAAAGCAGGACAACAAGGCTACGCAGCGGCTGGTTTGCCACAAGATGTAGTGACAGAACTTACAAACGAACTAAGACAGACCAGAGAAATATACAAGTCGTTGGACATCACGCTGAACAAGCTGAATGAAAAGCTAGGAGAAAAGTAAAATCGAGTGGAATGGAATGAAATAAAATCTGGTGAAAATAAATGGACGATCAACCGGAAGGTTCAACAGAGTACAAAGAGAATAAAGAAAACCAAATTGACAGGTTTTTAAAAAAAGTGTCGAACTACTTTCACAAAAATGATAAAACAGAGACTGCAGGGACTCCAGAAGCTAGCGCTGCGAAAGAAAGCAGCGAAGTGACAACAGAAGATCTCCTAAACTCCCTATACGAGACTTTTCTGCCGCAAGAATACCAATCCAGAGCGAAAAAATATACAAGAATCGTTTTGAAGATGAGTTGGGACGATGCAGTTGACGTGGCGGCAGAATTTGTCAAGGACTACGGGAAAAATAAAGGTGGGGACGGCTACAAAAACACAAAGCAGATAATAGAAGACGGTCTGGACAATGCAATCGAAAGCAAACTGCTTCAAGCGCTTTTCGATTTGTAAGGCTTGTAGAGTCTTTCGAAGGGGCGTTTGGGAGGCGTTTGAAAATGGAAGTAGTTTCCGATTACTTATTCAGAAGGCTAGAGTACGAGACGAGGTTGCACCGGTTGGCCATCAGCGGGCCGGAGCATCTTAAGTATCTGATGGAGCATCCAAATGAGCGCATGGAGCACATGCGAAACCTTAGTGAACTTAGGGATGAAATAGCAAAAAACCAACTTAGAGACAACGACAGGGAATTTCTTTTAGGCGAAGCGAGGATGAATCTAAAAATGCTCGATGGAAACAGCTCTGTTGGAGAAAGCATGACTGGAAGCCTAACTGAGAAGGCTGAAAGGATCTTGGCAAAATACGAAAAAGATGAGAGTAGCGAAGCTGGGAGCGACGAAGCTAAAAGCGCTTCAAGCATTGGAATAAAAGATCTGTTGAACTACTTGAAACCTACTGGAAGGGACTTAGTTGCTGGAGGTGTCGGGTTTGCCGCAGGGTGGAAAGGAAAAGAGTTCGTGGATAAGAAGCTTGAAGAGCTTGGAAGGAAGCAGGCAGAGTATATGTTAGAAGCGATGGAGAAGGCAGGATATTTGCAAAAGAACTCGTCGTTGCCGCAAGATTTACAAAGTGAGTTGATTGCTGAAATAAAAAAATATAGAGAATCGGCCCAGTCACTTGCAGAGGCTTTGAAGAAACTATACGAAAAACTGTAAAGAGGTTGGCAGAATGACTGTGATGAACAAGGGCAGAGAATTCGAAGGCATCGTAGGCGAACTTTTCAGCAGAATGGGCTTTTATGTGGAAAGGAACAAGCTGATGAAAGGGAAAAGCGGTGCTGTGCATGAGATTGATGTGTACGGCGAAACTCGCAGGTCCAGGCAGAAAAGAAAAAGAGTTGCGGTCGAATGCAAATACAAGCAGAACGGGGACAAAGTGAGAAAGAGCGACGTTGCGAACTTTCTGCTGAAGCTGGAAGACTTGGGCTTAAACGAAGGATACCTTGTCACAAACTCAAGTTTCAGCGACTATTCTGTAAAGACGGCCGGCGTTTACAACGTGCATTTGGTCGACTCTGAAAAGCTTTCAAGGCTTTTGAAGAAGAGCGGTTTGAGCAACTACTTGAGCTTTCTGAAATCCTACAAGGAAAATACTTTGACAGACGCGGTCCTTAGCGCAATAAATTTTTTGGACGAGCTTGGTGTGCTGAAAAGGTGAAACAATAAGAGATGAAACAACTAAAGCAAACGAGAACAATCAAGTGTTTGGCGAAAGCCATTTAAAATTGACTCTCAATCTTAATTACAGTGATGCAAATGAAATATGTACCTAATAGGGCATTGGAAACTCTATATGACGAAGAGCTGAAAAACCTAACAGTGACATTGGGTTTGCCCGAACAGCAAAAGAAGTTCTTGGACAACAAAGAAATCTTGAATGGCAAAATCAGCATAGCTCCATTATTGGACACGGAATCGTTCTTCATAATAGTTGGCACTTGGGAAGGAGTTGAAATTTATGACAGGCTTTTTGCGTACAAAATAGCTGAAGAAATCAACAAATTAAATCCGAAAAGGTATCCCTTTGTGGTCAGCGACAAGCTTTACGAATCATCTAAGCAACACTATACGCACGTACCAATAATCACTGTTGGCGGACCTGTATCGAATAGTTTCTCCCATAATCTTTCCCAAAGATTCGGATTAAGCGGCGACGTGGTTGCAGGGATAAAGGAAGTGGATGGTTTACCGGTTGGATACGCGTGGGGTTCAAATGCAAGGACGACCTTCTACGCAGTGAAGGCATTCTTAGATGCAAGTGCAAAAGAATTTGTCGGGCGCTTGTAAGCTAAATTGAGCAAGCGAATTAATACCGAGTGACCTGTCTAGAACTTTCTTTTTTTTCATAAGAAATAGTACCATCTTGATTAATCAAAATATAGGTATTGAAGGTTACTAAAACATCTGTAAGTTTTATACCGCCAAACAGAGTATTTCTAGAACCATGGTCTTTCTCAGTAGTATCGCATATTCTGTATTTGCCTGGTATGTATGGAATCGTATGTTGCTTTCCACAGCCTGAGCAATAAGCACTAATACTCCCACCGAATTTAATACCTGAAGCTGTTTGAGCAGTTGTTTCAAACGATTGTTTCTTTAAATCTCCTACTTCTCTTTCATCCTTTTTCTTGTTAGGTGTGTATTTCATGCTTATGCTACCTGATTAAACTTTAAATGCTCTTTTTTCCATTTCTTCACCAGCAGCATAGCCGAGTACGACTGTAAATACTAAGCCCAATATACCTAAAACAAGCCCAAAAGTTTTATCATACATATAATCTGGATTAGATGGAGTAATTATAGGGTTGTTCGAATAAAAAAGTTTGTCAAGTATATAATAAACTGTTATACTTCCTAACGAGAGTCCCGTAATTGTTCCACGAAGTCTATTTCTTATAGGAGCAAAAAGTGCATACTTAATTAATCTCCTCTCTGTTTTTGTATACGCACCTGCAGAACCGATGTCAAAATCTTCTTGACCTCTGCGTGTATCTAACCTTTCTACTCTTTTTTTCAACCTTTTAACTTCTTCTTCCAGTTCTTCTTCTCTCTTTGACTTTTTCTTTTGTGGCGTATATTTCATGTCCATTCTACCCAATTAATCTGTAGAATGTAAGGGATTTAAATCCTTTTGGAATTTATTTTAGAGAGGTTACGAAAGAGAAGTTACGAAAGAACCGTTAACATGAAGTAGTCCAAGAACTCCGAAGCGTTCGTATCCAAACAAACGTCCATGTTTGGCAAAGTTTGATTTCTAAAACCGCCCCTCAGCTCTGCAACCGTTTCGCCTTTTGTGTACGTACCTCTCGTTTCCACGTGAACACTCATGGGCTCCTTTCTTTTTATGAAACTTGGATTTATTGCGTAGCCTACTGCGAGCGGATCGTACATAGCGCACCCGTTAAAAATCTGGTCACCTATGCGCCCTAGCTTTTCGATAAAAAATTTTTGATAGAAACTTGCAATCCTCACTAGGAAGTCTGCAACCTCCTTGTTCGACTCGTTCCTAAGCGTTTTGGTTTTTTCTTCGAGGTAGCTGGGCGTTAGTATCACTTTGTTTGCAACATCCGCGGGAACGAGTGTTTTCCTTATAGTCGAGTTTTCGAAAACATGGCTGGCTGCATATGGATCTGCATAGACATTAAACTCCGCGACCTGCGTTATGTTACCTGGCACGTTTATCGCACCAGCCATCATCACAAGCTCTGCCACGTCTCTGCCTACAGTTGGGTATTTCTTCAAAAGTCTTGCAATGTTTGTCAGAGGACCTGTTGATACGAGTTTTATGTCATCCTTGTTTTCAGAGATTTTCTCCTTCATGAAATCTACGGCGTGCTGCTTTACAAACGGCGTTTTCGGCCGCGGGAGAGCCGTCTCAGCTAGACCATCTTTCCCGTGCACGTGCCCAGCATCTACTCGCACACCACTCAGCGGGCGGCTCTCGCCAACAGCAACAGGTATGTCTTTCCTGTGGAGCACATGCTCGAGTACCTTCATTGCATTTTTTGCCGTGTTCCTCGCGTTAGAATTGCCATGTGTTGTTGTTATCCCAGCAATGTCTGCACCAGACTTCACCAACATCATAATGGCCATCGCATCGTCTATACCAGGGTCGCAATCAAGCAGGTATTTCATAGAATCAAATGATACAATCAAAAATTAATATCTAACTTTTCACCTTTCTCGACTCTCTTTGCCAATTCAACTAATTTTTTAGGAGTTTTAAAATCTTCCCATTTGATTTTACCAGTTAGATCCAGGCTTTTATCATTGTAACTATCGTATATTGTTATACCAGTCCCAAAGTTTTGTTTTAAGTATTTTATCAATTCTAACCGACTTTTATCCAATTGCCCTCCAAGTATGTCCGCTGTTTCATAAGATGGAATTATCCAAAGCTCGTATACCTTGCTTTTTATTCTGACCAATTTATCACCGAGTTCTTTTAGTTTGGCGTGGTTCTTTGCCAAAATATAACTGGCTATTCCCTTTGTGAAATATGAGTATAGGTATGGAACCTCTATTCCATCTCTGTGTCCTAACATCCTAATTTTAGATTCGTACATTTTTCTTAAAATCTTATATGCAATATTATATCCAGACTTTTCTGCACGATGAAACTCCTTCCACCCATTTTTGGCAAAAAAATTTCCGTACGTATCAAAAACGCTTTTTTTAATGTCGTAGTCTATTGGAGTATTGTATAACTGAAACATCAGCTTATAGACATAACGTTCGTCTCCACTTAGTGCTCTGTTCATATCGTCTATAAACCTTTGAATCAAAATCCCAAGTCCTTCTGAATGACTTTGACTCTCTACTTTTTTGCTAGGGAAATATTTCATACCAGTCAATTAATTGATAAAACGTGAGAAATTTAAACCTGATATTCTAGTTGATAATTAGAGTGGTGCGATGGACCTAAGAGAAGCATATAGGCTATCACTTGAAGCGGATAGATACGCAATTGGCGACGGCGTGCGAATGGATCCTGAGTGGGCTGCAAAATTAACTCTGGATGCTATAGAAATTCTTGAAAGAATAAAGCGTAAAAACGAGCTACCTTTCAAATATTGGTTTGCCGGAAATTGTTTTTTGAATGCAAAAAAATTCAATGAAGCATTAAAGTATTTTAAAAAATCTGTGGAAACTGCTGAAAGTTTAAGGACAAATGAATTCATGGATAATAGTTTTGGAGGCATAGGAAAGTGTTATAAAGAGTTAGGTGATTATGAAAACTCTATATTTTTTCTTTCTAAGGCCGCCGAGATTTCCCTTAAAAACGACGATTTACAATTTTATCATTCGAATATGTTAGATATTGGAACTTGCTACGAAGAGAAGAAAGATTTTGAAAGTGCGGTAAAAACTTATTTAAAGGCTCTTGAAAAAGGAAAGAGCATAATGAGCGGTTTGTTAGAACTTGATACTGGCTTATGTTATATAAAATTGAAAGATTTAAAAAAGGCAGCGGAAACTTTTATTAAAGATGCGCAAAACTCGTTAGTAGACGATTCTCTTTCTGCTGGTAATAGTTATTTCTATGCAGCCCTTTGTCAAATTCAAATGGGGGATAAAGAAGCTAAAAATAATTTGAAAAGATCTATAATTCAATATGAAAGAATCGATAATAAATTTCAATATAGTTCTACATTTGGCTTGGGGCGATGTTACGAATTGTTAGAAGAGTATGAAAATGCAAAAAGACTTTTCAAAAGATCGAGAGAGCTTACTGAAGAAAAAATAAAAGAAATAGATAATAGAGCATCTAAACAGACCGTAGGAAGCTTGAAGCAGATGGATAAAATTGAAAATGAAACAAACAAAGGTTTATTGTTTAAGATAGATTTGTTTTCTTTAAGAACAGATGCGAAGATTTCAATAAAAAACGTAGACTTTAAATCAGCTGTTGATAAATTAGATTCTGTGCTGCTCAGATTAGAACAACTGATTATGACAGACTATATAAAGGCAATTTTTGAAATCGACTATGAGCAGACAAAGAAAATACTAGAACAAACGAAGAAAGAATTGAAGCCGAAAGAGAAAGCATCGGCATTCGAATATTTTCCTCGTAAGAGATGATTATCAAATGACTGATAATTAAAAAATCATCTATTGTCCAAGAGCGCCCGCAAAGAACCGTAAACGATTCCAAAAACCAAGTTCTCGACAAAGCCCGCATTTCTTCTATTCAAATCGTAACCCAAAATCCGACTGACATCGTATATGAAAGATTCTATGGAAAAATTCTCATCTAACGGCGTACCATTCAGGTACAAATCGACAGTGTTTCCTAGTCCTGTTCCTGCTCCTGCTCTTCTGTTTGTCCTCCTCAAGTAAATATTGTTTTGGTTGGTGCTTTGGTTTGCATCCTCTTGTGTTTCACGCCTGCTATCTTGGTTTCTGTCAGCTGGGCTTCTGGCAAACCTGCTAAATCCGCTGGTTGGTCCACTGGCAGGCGTGCTGTTCGCGCTGCCCGCGCGCTCGTAAGTTGAAGTCGGAGTCGGAGTCGAAGCTGTAACTGGAGAAAGTGGAGAAAGCCTGCTTCTCGCCTTGTCCAGAATATCCCTTATCTCGCCCTGTATCTTTCTGAAGTCAGGCGAAGAAAAAGAATAATCCGGCAGTTTCTTTTCACCGTAGAAACCCTTTATCAAATCGAAGTACCACTTTGCGTCTGTTTCTTCTCTTTGTATTTGCCCTTTCTGTTCTTTCGACGTGTTTGCCGCTTCTGCCAGATTAGCCACGTGCAAATACGCTACTGGGTATAGCTGAAGCTCGGGAAGATAATAGCTTGAAAACATTTTCTCTCCTGTATAGAAAGTTATATTGTTTGCCAAACAGTGCAACTTACTCAAACTAACGCCGAAGTCGACTATGCTCTTCACAGATCTTTCCAGTCCTTTGAATTTTGCCGGCATCAATGCTTCGTCCAAGCCTGCGTTGTTCAGCGAAAGGTTGACTGCCACGCCTTCTTCCAAAAGTCTGGGAGGCAAATAGCTTGACATGTATTTGTAGACTGCATTCTGAAAACTGGTTGAAGGCTGTGCGAGTTTGTCTGTTTTCAACGGTTGGCTTTCCGCATTAGCTATAATTTCGTCTATGTCATTGCCATGTTTTCTGGCGATATCCCATAGGATAAACGGATCCAACAGATCTTTTCCTCTAAGCTCGATTCCTTTTTCTTTTATCTTTTTATCTACTTCCTCATCAACGCTACCAAAAAGCACGTTTTCCTCTTTGCTTACATTGAAAAACCTCTTCAGGTCTTTGAAAGCACCGCTGAAAGCCTTTTCTTTTGCAACCGCGTAAGCGTTGGCCGTGTAGTGCGAGGATATGTGATGAATTATTTCGTGAACAGGTGTTGTAACAGCTGTAGAAAGAGATCCGAAGACACCGGGCTTCAAGCCCATATCTACACAATATCTTTTTCTACTCGACCTTTCTGGATTCTCTGAACTCTCCCAGCCTTCGCTCAAAGGTTTGCCTGATGTTTTCTCCAGCGGCGAAGTCCAAGGAACAAACCTGTATGCGTACAAGTCCAAACCAAACTTGGAAAGATCTATCTCAACTCTTCTGTCACCTTCATCTCCCTCTGCGACGTGCGAGTCGAAATCCATCTTGTTAAAAGCCGAAGCAGCTATATAATAAGGCAGCTCCGAATCGAAGAACTCGCTGACATATTCCCCGAACAACAATTCGGAAAACTGTCTTGACAGGCTATCGAGATGGCTGGCATACTCGGAGTAAAAAATATTGTTGTTGGGGATGTTATTGTTTGGAGCGCTAGCGTGAACGTCCGATTCGTCGCCGACGCCTAAATCGGATAAGTCCAGTTCGCTAAATCCTAGTCCTGAAGTGTTTTCTGGACTGCCGTTTCTAGAAACTCCTGTGAACCTGTCCTTGTTTTTGATCAGCCATTCTAGCTCGTTCAACGTCCCCTCGCTTCCTGTTGTATAAAGAAACTGCGGGTGGAGCTCTTCGCTCAGTTTGTACAAGCTATCGATTACGTCTCTTTTTGTACTCTCTAATTCTATCTTATAGATATTCGTCAAAGACTTGAAATCTTTTCTTAATTTTTCTGGCAGATAACTTGCAAACTCTTTTAGGACTCCGTCAAAATTCGAATTCGTATTCGTATTGCTCATAAGCACGTCACCCGTAGACTACCATCCTCTTCTTTTTCTTCTTTTTCTTTTCTTGTTTCTCTTGCTTCTTTTTCTCCAGTTCTTTTTCTTCGTCTTTTTCTTTTTTGTCTTTGCCGTTGTCGCCATCGCCGTAGCTCTCGCCCACCATGCCCTTGTTCAAGTCTATGTAAAAACTAAGCCTTTCCAACATAGGGTATTTCAAAGGCCACGGCAGCGTGTCTATAATCTGAAGAAGTCTTTTCATGAATTCTTCGTAGTCTGTGTCCTTCATAATTTCGTCAAGCTTTTTCTTGATCTCCCAAGGCTTCTCATAGGCCAGTGTGTATGTTACCTTTTCGAAGATGCGCCTTTTTTCTTCGCTCCTTTTTTCTACATAAGGTTCATTTTCCATCACAGTCAGAAGCGTTACAAGCTCCAGATAGTTTATCCGTCCGCTGCGGAGCAATCTTTCTCTGATTTTGGCTATGTCTATTTCTCCGTTGTAAAGCTGCACGCCTTGGAAGTATACGCTTATCTCGTCCTTTTTTTTATCCAACGTGAAATACATCTGCCTGAGACACGAATACGGCGTCAGCATCAAACCTATGCCGCCTTCGTCCTCACTCCTTCTGAAGGTATAGTGCTCGCTGTCCGAAACCTGTAGCCGTCCGCTTTTGCTGTTTCCAGTGTTCTCACTGCTTCCGCTACCTTCGTCGCTTTCGTCCATAGTTAGAATCGTGTAACGGGTTTTATTAATCGGTTTACTACAACGGCCAGTAGTAGTTAAAAGATTGTCTTACATCTCTCAAATATTTTTCTATGTCAAGTATGCCGAAAAAGAAGACGTCCACGTTTTTCTCCACGAATATTCTACGCTCCCCGAATCCGGGAATAGCTTTCGCCAGACCGTATCTGTTCATGAATCCCTTCAGCACATCAAGCGGTCTCATTTCGGAAATTTTAGAAATTTCAGTTGTATCCACATTTACACCATCATCGTTCTGCACAACGTCGTTAAGCATATTAGGATAGATTCTGTAAGCGTTCAAGAATCTAACAGACGTATCGTACGACTCGGATATTGTTATTATATAGAAGTCTCCATCGAAGTCGCCGCTGAGATTCCTGAATTTTTTAATCGAGACGTATCTGTTTTTCACTATGTCAACCGCATCGGGTTTGTTGAAAGTCTCTTCCATCAGTTCCTTCGGCGTGCCAAGTACGTCCTTGAATTTCTCTATCAGCTCGCTGTATGAAAAGTTCATTTAAAAATTTTGGTTTTTTAAAAATAAAAATTTAAATAAATTATTCTAAGGAAAGGTTATTAACGCAGAAAATGAAATATAATTATGCCAAGAAATGAAAGAATGAAATCAGCAGAATGCTGCAGCCATTACGGCAAAAAGAAGTTGCTTATAGGAGTATTCCTATTCTTGCTTGGATTAGTCAAGTACATGGGGTACGACTGGGACATGGTGCTGATGGTTGCAGGAGTATTGGTATTTGCAAAAGGAATACTGATGCTGCTCAAGAAATAGATGCATATACGTCAGTAGCCAACTGCAGAAGCATAGCAGCTAGAACTTTCTTAGATTTATAAATTTAAAATTTATCTAAATCGAAACGAAATATTCTACATAGGCGATTGGATGGGTAAAAAAGCCAAAATAGAAGCGGCGCTGTTCGTTTCTGACAAGCCGTTGAGCATTGACGACTTATCGAAGATAATCGGCGGCGATCCCGAGGAAGCGAAAGAAGAGGCGAAGGAAATCGTAGCAGAGATTGTCGAAGACTGCAGAAAAGAAGGTCGAGGCGTGGAGCTTGTCGAAACACCCGAGGGCTACGAGTTCAGGATAAAAGAACAGTACAGGGATAATGTCGCGTCGCTGGCACCGTTTTCCGATCTGGGAGAAGGCATGCTACGCACGCTGGCAATAATCGCAGCAAAGCAGCCGATAAAGCAATCGACGATCGTAGCGTACCAGGGAAACAAAGTTTACGATTATGTCAATGAACTTGAGACAAAAGGCTTGATAAAGACCGAGAAGTTCGGCCGCACAAAGCTCATCACAACCACGGGCGGCTTTGAAAAATATTTCGGAAGGAGCGTGGGAGAAGTCAAGCGTATGCTGAACAGCAAGCTTGAAGAGAAGGAAAAAGAAGCGGACGATAAGGAGAAGGATGAAAATAAAGAGATTTAAGTTCTGATATCAAAAAAATAATTATGATGAGAGAAAATTGGATGTTGGGATTTCTTGGATTCATGGGATTTCAAGGAATAAACGGACTCATTAATGGAAATTGGGAACAAGCTATTTGGCTTGTATGGTTTGTTTGGTTCATTTATTTCATGCCAAAGAAGAAGTGATTCCTAATGGCTTCAAATCCCACCTCCCGCATGAAGATTTAGATAACAACCCCTAAGGTGGCACGCGACACCTAAATAATAAATAAATGTAAATTAAATTTAGATAGAGGTGTTCACATGACGCGCCCGGACTGGGATAGGTATTTTTTGGATCTGTGCGAGGCTGTTTCTAAGCGTGCAACGTGCGACCGCGGGCGGGCGGGATGCGTGATTGTGAAGGATAGGCGAATAATGTCTACTGGCTACGTCGGCGCGCCTAAAGGGCTGCCGCATTGCGACGAAATCGGGCACGATGTGCGCAAAGTTTTCGACGATGCTGGCAATGTGACACAGCACTGCGTGCGTACGCTGCATGCCGAACAGAACGCTATTATACAGGCTGCAAAATTCGGCACGCCGATAGAAGGTGCTACGCTTTACTGCAAGATGACGCCCTGTCGAACATGCGCGATGATGATAATAAATGCGGGCATTGCGCGTGTCGTATGCGAAAAAAGATATCATGCAGACGAAGAGACTGTACAGATGCTGAAAAGCGCAAGTGTGCAGCTAGATATAATGAACAATGAAGTCGAGAAATACGAAAACCAATGAAGTTTTTATCAATGAGTTTTTTATTTCGCTTTTTCTGCCGGCGTGTACACCTTGGACTTTCCTATGCTTATGACTTTCAGTTCTCCCATGTGCCTCAGTGCCTCTAGGTAGCCTGCGACAAACTCCCGCCTCATCTTCAACTGCCTGGAAAGTTCGCTAACAGACATCGGTTTGTTCTTTGTCAAAGAAACTATCTTATGCCTTATGTCAGAAGACGAATCGGCCATCTCAACACCTAAGATTCAAACATTTATTTCGAAGACAAAACTTCTTCGACGAACCGCATCTCCACTCCGACTTTGTAGCCTTCTGGGTCTCGCACCTGACGCAGCGGGATGTTGTACTTGTTTTTCAGCTCGGCTATGTAAGCCCGCGCTCTGGACTGGGAGATGTTCAGCTTTTTAGATATGTCCTTGTACGTGTGGAAGCCGTTGTTTATTAGCATCGCCAGTATCTCCCTGTGCCTTCCGGTTATCTTGCTTAAGTGCTCGGGCACGCGCTCGGAACGCTCGGTTTGCTCGGGAAACTGCTCGGTTCTTGCTCGCAATCCGCTGACTGCGCTGCCAGCGTTTGCAAATCGTACCATATTCGCATTCCTCACAAGTTCGTCTATCCTTACATCCATACTCTCAAGCCTTTTGTCAAAAGAAGAAACAGTCTTGTTCAAAAGCTCTATGTTCTTTTCGAGAGAGGCCAGAGGATTTTTTCGTTTCATAAGTAATCATCAATAGTTATCTTGAGAGCTGGAAATATAAACATTACTCAAATGTCAAGACCTTTTCATCAGAAATACTACCACTACGGTTATAACAATTATCGCTATCAGTACGATGTGCCACAGCTCAAGCTTGAATCCTGCTTGCGGCTGCTCTCCGGTTGTTGACGTGGTTGTGGCTCCAGCTTCGGCGGTTGTTTCTGTTGGGGCTGTTGTAACCGTCTCAGCAATAGTCGTAGTCGCGCCCGCAGCTTCTCCGCTTATAGCGAAGTACGAGAAGCCGGGTGTTGTTGCCTCGTAATAAATGTAATTGCTATCTTCGCTCAGCTTTGTAGTGCTGAGTTTGTTCCATACACCATTCGAATATCTGTAAAGCGCAATCGTCTCGGTTTTGATATTATTTGCGCTTATCCATGATTTTTCTATTTTGAACTTGAGTTTTCCTTGTGCCAAATTCGAATCGTTCAAATTCTCCTTTGTAATTTTGATATATTCGTAAGATTTGCCTGAAACATCCACGCTTACGTCGGCAGGCTTGCCAGCCAGCTTTTCTATTGTTATGCTGACAGAAGTGGCTCTGTTTATAACGGATATGTAAATCTCAGTTAGATGCGTTTTCGATGCTTCGATGTCCGCGGAAGTTAAGGTTTTTGGAGAGCCAGATATTATGGATGTAAAAGTCTTTGTCACTTTGCCTGTTGTCGCATTTGTTGCATTCGCTGCGATAGTTGTAGCTGTGCCACCGCCCGTGCTTCCTGCCACGGTCGTCGTAGTTGCAGTGACGGTGAGAGTCTGCGAAGTTGTCAAAGCAGACTGTACCGGAGTTTGCACAGTTGCGGTTATGGTATAGCTTCCGGCTGTGCTGCCTGCGGTTATAGTAAATGCATTGTTCGATAAAGAACTGCCAGATATGCCTGTATTACCAACAGAGCTCGGGCTGCATGTCAATCCGCTTGGGCAAGTAAGAGTTATGTTGAATGTTGTGCTCGAAGCGCCTACGTTGTTGACGCCGACCGTGAACGTCGTCGAAGCGCTTGCGGCTATGCTGGAGCTTGATAAAGTTGATGATACTGTCAGGCTGGCCGGAGTCAAGACTGTCAATCCTGTCTGCTTGCTGTCGGACAGCGTTGCAGTAGTGGTAGAGTCTGTCGCTGTCACGCTTGCGGTTATGCTATTCGAATAATCCCCAGCAACGCTAGCAGTGCAGCTCCAGCTTCCAGATCCGGTGCCGCTTGCGCTAAGAGAAATAGGTAGAGATGCGGAATTCGTGCAACTTAAACCAGATGGCAGGGTCAAAGAACCTGTAACGCTGTCGCTGTTCACAGAAGAACCTGTAACAGACATGGTTATTGTAAAAGTGTCTCCTTGCGTTGCGCTGGACGGTATGGTCACGCTTGTGATTGAAATCGAGCCTGTGGCTGAAACGATATTTGCCGTAATGAGAAAATTAGCTAAAAAAGACAGCACTATCAATGATATCAATGGAAAGACTTTTGCAACCGTGGGTTTTCTAATTCTCATTTTTCCATCACTTTATCACTTTATTTTTAATCTAATGCTTTAGCTCACTACGAACATGGATGTGACAAGTCCGGTTGTTGAGCTCGTATCGAGCCTGACAAAGTAAGACCTGCCGCTGACGAGATTGGTGCTGTTTAACACTCCATAGTATCTGCTTCCTGATGTTAAGGTAAGTGGCAATGAATAAGACAGCGTCGTATTCGTAGACGTGTCATAAGTAAGTACCTGTGCTGTTGAATTCGCAGTGTTTGATAATATATACACGTCTTGCGATGTTGTGAACGATGTTGCGTTTGCAGAAGTGCTTGTGCCTGCCCATACTGCCGGAGTCGTGCCTGTCGTTGATGTGACTACTATTATCTGAGTTGTCGTACCTATGCCGCCGAAAAATAGGTTGAATACGTAAAGTCCTGGATTGCTTATAGTGACAGTGACGTTCGCAGTATACGGGCCGCTGCCATTCAAGTATACGCTTGTATTTTCATAGATAAGGCTCTTTGCAGCCGGTGAGAAAGCTATGAGCGACGCGGTTCCATTTGAGCTTGAACTTATGTTTGCAACGAAAGACGTGCCTGCTGTTATCGCGGAAGGTAGTGTCAAGTTCAAGCTCTCTGAGGAGTTTCTTACATCAACCATTGTGAAACCCAAGCCCTGCGACTGGTTCCTGAAAATAATTACACCTACCGGGTATGTGCCGACAGCGTTCGCATCGTTTGGTATTGTTACAGCCACGCTGTACGGCTGGGATTGAGTCGTCGGGTTGAAGTTCGTCGTTATTTCTCCCTTGTTCTTGTTGAATATGTTTACAAATCCGCTCGTAGCGTTAATCTGAGTGCCTGAAGTCCTGTTGAAAACCGTTATGGTCAGGTTCATAGTCTCTCCTGGTGCGTAGACAGACTGGTTGGCTGTCACGTCTACTCTAATGCTGCTTACCAAGAATCCCGAATATGCCTGGATGTCAGTGCTGTTTGTTATGTACGCGTGCAAGTAGTACGGGCCGTCTGTGTGGTTGCTTGATATGTTAAATGTTTTTGTAGCGGATCCGCCCGTATCGGTTATTACAGTCCCGGCGGTTTGCGGCTTTGTTCCTTCAGAGCCGACCTCGAATGTTATGTTGTATCCGCTTGCTCCTGTACCGTCTTGATAGCGCAAGCTCGTTGTCAGCAGCGCTACGTCACCGGGCTTGTACGGATTCATGAAAGATCTGTCTGCTGAGGTGCTCATCTGCAATGCAGTCCCTCCCGTCACTGTCAGCATAGACGGTGCTGCAAATCCTTGTTCCCCGTTTGGAGTAGTCACCGTAACTTCCAATCCATACATCTGCGATGGCGCGAAAGACGGCATTTGCACTGTTATTGTTGCATTGCCGCTAGTGGTAGTGTTTGAAGGCAGGTCAACGCGATTGCCGAAAGCCCAGAGCGCAGCTTTCACAGTAGAACTGTCTGCAATATTCACGCCTGCAGAACTCGCATTGATATAAATGGTTACAGTGCCGCCTGGAGTGACATTGTAATTGTTAGCGCCTACTCCGCCGGAAGAAGGTGCGGCAGACAGCAGGGTCACTTTAACCGAAGACACCTGCACTCCTATGAACTGCAACTGTCCGCTTACGTTAACTTTCATGTAATTAAACCCGGGCTGCGAAGCATTCAAAGTCATGTTCGCTACGCCGGCAGGCGTGGTGCTAGAATAATTTGAAGTCACCAATATGTCGTTTGGCGGCTGTGCTTTGTACAGGGATGCGTTCACGTTTGCATTGTTGACAGCTGTCCCGTTAATGTAGCCGAGTTTCACAGTAAGGTTTATTGTGTCGTACAGGTTGTAGCTGAACCTGTCTGCCGAGACTGTGATGATTTTGTCGTTGACATCAAATCCTGTGTAGAACTTCTGCTCGCTGCCGCTCTGTGAGATCGTTATTACCACGTCATGGTGGCCGATCGACCAGTTGCCAAGTCCCACATATTTGGAGCCAGCTCCCCAAGCATCACTAACACAAAAAGTAGAGCCAACCGTTGGAGCGCAATCATTAAGCGGTCCCTGAGTCAAAGTCGTGCCGTCCACCTTAACACCTGAAGACGGGATGCTGAAGTCACCTATCGGGCCATAAATGTTTATTGTAACATTGTCTGTCGCTTGATACACAGGCCTGTCCGGGCGCATGAACAAATCCAAACCTCTTACATCGAACCCGTACCATGTGTCAAGCTTCATCACATCGCTACCCACCTGCTTGGAAATTTTTATCCTCAAGTTATGCCAATTGAAAGACCATCTGCTGTTAGTGCCGAACGTGGATGGATTGAGCGTTATTGTTGCTTTCCCGCTGCTGTCCGTGGTCCCCGTAGCCGGCGTGCTTACTGTATCAACCGTAACTTCGATAGAAGCGCCGGATATTGCTGTACCGCTAGTCGCATTTGAAACTTGTACTGTCAGTATGACATTGTCGGTTGGCTGATAACCGTGCCTGTCCGTAGATGTCTTTATGTTTATGTTGCTGATCTGCATCCATGTGTCTGCAACGCCTACAGTGTTGTTTCCGCACCCCACAACTCGGCATCCGTCCGTTCTCACTGTGGCGACAATCTCATAAAACCCGAGGTCTGTGGGCGCAGTTATGTTCGCTGCTCCTTGCCCGTTTGATATGGCAGATGCTGTATAAGCCACGGTCTTGTTTAAGCCGCTCGGGTCGTATATTGTTATTGTGACATTTGCAGCCGAAGCGTTCAACCCAACCGGCGGGTTTGCGCTTGTGTTGTATACAAAAAGCTTTGCCGAGATATTCTGTCCAGAGCCGAAAGTGAATCCTCCTGTGTCCAGACCAACTTGGAAGTCGTAAGCGTGTATTGGTATAAGGAATTTCGCAGTGTGCGTATTACTGCCGCTAGCATTCGTCGCGTTCAGCAAAAGCAGATATTTGCCTGCGTTCAATCCGAAATCCGTTCCAGGGCTGAAAGTATTATTATAGAAAATCTGTTTTGACGAGTCGAAGCCGAAGCTAATCGTCTTGCCAGGTGCTGCGTCTGATCTGTTCAGCAGTAGTATTCTGCTACCATTCAAGCTCACATGTGAAGTGTTCAGGTATGTTGCCGCTCCTTTTCGCTTGATAGAAAGGTTTATCGAATTTGTCCCAGACAGTACAAAAGACGGATTGAAAATCCAGTTCATGTCCCACATCTCCCCTCTGGTTGTGTATACGTTCGTAGTATTACCTGGTGAAACCGTGAACGATGTTCCGTTATAAGAATTCAGATAGTCGCCGTAATCGAACGGCGAGACAAGCTCGAACGTGTAAGTCCCAGCAGGTACAGGTAGTGTCAAGTTACTGGTGCTGGAGCTTCCCATGCCAAGAATGCTCTGAAGCAAAGTGCCTTCCGGACTCAGGAAACTGATGACATTCCCGCTGCTGTCGCGCAGGATGCCGTTTGTATTAAACCAGAAATCAAAGCTTCCTGCCCTTCTGTTGCGGTTTCCCTCATTGGACAGGTCAGTGCATTTGCTTGAATCTGACTGGCTTATGTCGAATACGTCTGTGCATGTAAAAACTGTCAAGTTGATATAGCCTGGACTCTGAAGGCTGCATGTGATTTGCGTGTCAACGCCATTGCTTACAGAGAATGAATTGTTGAAGCATACGCCTATTATGCTTCCTCTCATAGGATCTCCCATGCTCATATTTTTTCCGTAAAAATCGACTATCGGGCTGCCGACTGGGGAAAGCATGGTAAGATAAGCGTTCGTAGGCGGGTTGACATTATCAAACATCGAAGTCATACTGAACTTCCCTGAGACTGCATCCTGCGAAAGCCCTGAGCCGAGCGTTAGGAACTTGCTTAGTTCGCTCATTATCATGCGCGAGCTGTTAAGAGTCACGTTCGCGGATACCTGACCGCCTGATTTCAAAATCAGAGTCGGCAGGACAACATTGTCTCCAATCACAAAGTATCCCTTGTTGCTGTTGCTGTCTGTGGTGGAAAAGTACAATGGCACGGAATTCGAGGAGTTGGTCTGGTTGCTGACAATATAGAACTGGTACATCGGGAAATACATGTCTCCGCCTTGCGGGTTCTCACCGGGCGTCCTCGTTCTTGGAACTTTCATCGAGAACACCCCGTTCTCATTGGTGACAGAAGAGTTGAACAATGTTATGCCGAAAGCGCCGCCCGGACCTTTGTAGAATTGCGCATACACAACCGCATCTTTTACAGAATTGCCTGACGTGTTCACGACCTTGCCTATCACTGTTCTGTAGTTTATGTTAGCGCTCGAGTTCACCAAGAAAACCTGCAGACCTGTCATCCCACTGGTCGGTGTCATAAATGGAAAACTGTACACAGAGCCGCTGTAAGTAAAGTTCAGCCTGTAAATCTCGTTCGGCGTAAGGAAAGCTGGTGGATTGTCAGATCCTCCTCCGCCTTCTCCGTCCCCACCGCCGCCAGTTGCTCCGAGTGTGTAAACGAGCGCATCTGTATCATAGTCGTAAATACCGGCATTAGAAGCGGATATACCATGCATCTGTTCCTGCATACTGTCGGGATTCCAATCAAAGACCATAATCATAGACATAGCCATCGGCGTTGAAAGGCTCAAGCCCAGCGGTGTTCCTATTGAAAGGTTTTGCTGGGTGAAGTTGGAAGAAATGAAATCGAATGCGTGTATTGTTATAGACGAATTGATGTCGCATTCGCCGTAGTTGTCTGGGAAGCCTGTGCCGTGGTACATGCAAGTGTTCGGTTGTGTGTAGGGAGTCGCGTTGACGCAGTATCCGGACACGTTCACGCCTACACAATGCTCAGCCCAATATCCGGTTGCGTTGTCTGTCAATCCCGGCCCGCTTGATGTGAAAGTCTTTGTAGTATTGTTAAAAGTCATAAAAACTGCGCTTGGAAGATCGATGTTGTTCACATTCCTAGTCTCTATGGAAACGTAGTTTATCGTAAGCATGCTCCCGTTGCAACCTAAGCCTCCCGCGCATGAGAGAGAGGCGTTGGTATAGTTGGCCAGATTGTAGACCGTCGCGTTGATTTGCAGAGTCGCATTTGTGAACGGAGCAGCTGTGCCATTCAAAACAAAGTTTACGCATGGCACCGAGCTGGTTAAGGTGTGCGAAACTGAGAATGTGCTGCCGTTAGTATAGTTCGCGCTGGCTATTCCTCCGGTCGTGAGATTCAAAGGTCCAGTTCCGTTGTACCAGAAGTTAAAATAATTGACAGGTGCGGGTGTACCGGCGCAAGCCTGTATCGTCTGATTGCCTGTTGTGTTGGACGCGTCAGTCAAGCAGAATAATTTAGTGCAACTATATGCAAAAGCTGGAACAGGGGAAGAGAGAACGGAAAAAAGTATGAAAATAGATGAAACAAAAGCCAACATCAGAAAACTATTTAAACTTTTTGTACTATTTAAAGTTTTTGTCGATGACATTAAAAATAATTTAGTCTTTGGACAGCTTAAACGTTGTGCTCGTGTTTTTTCAGAATTTTTTAGAGCGAGCGTTTGCTCAGTTGTTTCTAGAATTAGAAAAATTAGAAAATCAAAAAAATTCAGAGTCTCAAAGTCTAAAATCCTTGCTCCAGGCTTTTTAGTTTATTTAGTTTGATTACTTTCATTCTGTAAAGAACAATTACAAATGCCGTAACCACAAGAATTATTAACACAACCAAAACAGTGGTTTCAAATGTTCCAATCTCCCACACAGGAACAGTTACGGCTGTTGTGGTAGTCGTGAGTTCGGTGGTAGCGGCTGTTGTTGCCGGGGTTGTGGTCGTGATTGCAACCTGCTCAGCGGTTATCGCGAAAACAGAAAGTCCTGGCGATGTGGCTTCGAAGTATACGTAAGTCCCGTCATCGCTTGTCTTCGTCGTTTCCAGTGATGCCCAGGACCCGAGCGAATATCTGGATAGAACAATCGTTGATTCGTCTATATTGTTTACACTCAGCCAAGTCTTTGCAACCTTGAATTTTATCTTCACGTTAGAGATGTCGGAATCGGCAAGATTGGTTTTTGTGATTGTGAGGTATCCGTAAACCATATTGGGCGCGCCTATCGTAATCGTTGCAGGTTGTGAGCTAGATTGGCTGATAGTGATCTGCGGGTTGGTTACTGTGTCGCTTGCTTCAACTTCTATATTTGTTATTACAGTCTGGTTAAAATTGAAATCGCCAGTTTCGCCTTTGGATATGTTTTCTATAGTCTGAGTTTCTTCTTTTTGCGGAATTGGGATCGTAGTCGTTGTCGCCGCTGCTGTCGTAGTAGTCGTAGTTACAGCACCGCCTCCCCCACCCCCGCCGCCACCTGAGACTGTGGTTGTTGTGGTCGAAGAGCAGGCGGAGCTTTGGCAAGTCCCTGTACCGTTGCCTGCGCTGTATTCGCTCGCACCGCTGCAGCAATAGCCGGCCGCACAGCCGCAACTATAACTGCAACTTGCGTCGTTCGCAAGCTTTGTCATAGTAAGATTGAAAAAACTGGTTGTGTTTGGATGATAACCGATGCTCCAGTTTTGCGGCGTCTCGTTAGTCGGATAAGTGCTAACACCACAGACTTTGAAAGTCACGTTTTGTCCAGTGTTGCACTCTATATCAACGATGTAATATCCTGCAGTGGACTCAACTGTCCTCGTTCCGGCAGTCAGCTTTTCAGTGTTGTTGCAATAAGCAGTTACTGGAGTACCGTCAGAAGCAAGAGTGGTGTTGACTGTTACGAAGCCCCACCAAGTGCCAGCTTGCGCAAGGGCGTTAGATGGGAGTAAAGCAAAAGCCAAGAAGAAAGCCACGAAAAATATGGCTAGGCAAAAATAAAAAATTTGGGTTTTAAAAACCATTCATATACACCAACAGTTATGGGAGCCAGCTAACGAGTTTTAGCTTGGGTTGACTCTAACTACACCAGGCGAAGTCATGTTGAACCAATATGGATAGTTGTTGGTCGCATTGGCTTGCTGCAGGGGGCTGTAGCTAAGTGCAGCCGCTGGATTGTAAGATGCCCATGCCGTGCCATTATACTGGTAAATCAAATTGTACTTTCCGCTGACAGACTCGAATACTTTCGGAACAGTAAAATTGCTGCTCAAAGATCCCCAAGTTTCGACCACAGTCTCACCGGGCATATCCAAAGACTTCCAACCAGTGCCGTAAAGTTTGTTGTCGCTGCAGAAGCCATTAGCCCAACCAAGGCCATTGTTACCACAATACTGGTCTATAACAAGATTGGACAGTCCAGAAGAGGAACTGCCACCCACGCTGGCTGTTATGTTGTTTGTCGCATTGTCCGCACCTGTTATGTAATATAGTACATATGAAACAGTGCCGTTACTAGCAAAGCCCGACACATTAGCAATTGTATTGATTGTAGCATTGTAAATCGTTGATGCGCTAGGCGAACCGGTCATAACATTTGTAAACCAGCTGCCGTTGATGTAATAGTTCAAAGTTATCGTGGCGTTTGTCTGCAGGTCATTGACCAGTACTTGTATTATCTGCGTCGCATTAGACTGATAATTGCCACCAGTACTATTTGTCAATCCGTATGCAGCATTCGGAGCAGTGTTGTCTTCGTAGAAGTATACTGTAGCGTTGTACACATTTGTCGCATTGTCTGTATAATTGAGCCTCAATGCAACATAACCGTCTAATATAGGGCTCGAGTTGTAGATTGCGAACGTAGTCGCGTTGGCGCCTGTAAAGTTGTATACAGTAAAGTTTGTATTGTTCACGCTTATGTTGCCCGTGCCCATCTGCAGGTTGTCCGACACTGCGCCAGTTGTGCCGTTTATCCAAACATAACCAACAAGTTTGTTATAACTGGCATTCGAGGGCGTCGATATCACGATTATCGGCGGTGTATTGTCGATAGTTATGTAGTAAGTGTCGTTATAGCCCTTGTAGTCGTTGGTGTCATTCACGGTTATGTTCAACAAGTTCGCGCCTTCGGTAGAGCTTGACACATTCACAGTCCCGTTGCACCAACCGCTCGAATAATTAGCGAAGTTTTGCGCAGTCGCTGAACCTATCTTCGCAAAGCACATCTCGTTGGTTAGGACTCCTATGCCCGCATCTACAACAGAAACATTCAGCGAGAATGTCGCATAGCTTTTCTTCGCGCTTGCGTTGTTAAAGACATAATAGCCAAGAGCGTTGTCGAACATTCTGACAGCCGGTCCTGTTGTGTCCCCAGTAATGTTCAGCCACCAAGTCTGGCTGTATTCGGTGTAGTTTCCATCGCCCTCGAAGTATGCAGTTATATTGTAGTCGGTAGTGCCTGTGTAGCTAGCAGAACTGCTAGTGTTTTCCAGTCGTGTGCCGCTTGCGGACTGGTTCCTCCAGCCGTCGTCCAAAGAAGTGTTTATCTTAATCGTCACGTTGTATACCGTATCTATTGTCGCGGTTATGTTCAGCGTCTGCCCCTGCACTATGGTTGCATTGGCTTCAACCTGGCTGCCAGACTGCCCTATCCACAATGAGATGTTAGGTGCGCCCTTGCTGACACGCACATAGAATGAAGTTGAGTTCGCAGTGTAGTTTACAGTACCGCTTGTATTAGCCACATAGATATAAGTTTCATTGGCTAGCCTGACGTTTGTGGCGTTCTCCGAGTCTTTCAAGGAATCGTTTCTGTATAAGTGTACAGCGCCTGCGTCAGGATACAAAAGAAACGCTGTTGCATTCACACGCGCTGGGTACGTCACATTCAAATCTGCACTAAGTGTGTCATTCAGATACAATCTCACCGGGTTGGTCGCGTTCTGGGTGACGTTGAAGCTGTATATGTCAGTCTCGTTCCAGTTCCCGCTCGTGTCGTTTGCATACCATTTGTACGTATAATTGCCTGTTGGCAAGTCGGTCACAGTGACGCTCCAGTTGCTACTACCCAAATAAGATGCGCTGTAGTTTGTTGCAGAGTACGATAAATTCAGCAGCACAGCACTGACATTTGCATTGCCGAGGTTGTCAGCCCAGCTTACGTTGAATATGTACGATTTCCCAGGTGCGTATCCAGACGTGCTGTTTCCTGAAGCGCCATTCAGAGATACGTTTGCAGGCGTTGGTTGGGTGCCGTCAATCGTCCAGTTCCACGTAGGCGAAGTGTAGTTTGAGTTCCCGCTAGTATCGTTTACAAAAAGTCTTGCCTGGAAAGTCTTGCCTGCAGTTACGCCTGACGTGTTTATCGTATAGTTCGTAGAGTTGTTGTCCCCTGTGATTGTAATTGATGTGTTGGTAAAGCCTGGCCCACCGGTTTCATTGTGCTCGACCCAGCCTTCACTCAGTCGCAGACCGTCATTCCAGTATGCATAAATGAGAATAGGCGTTCCTTTCGGAATTGTTGAATCGGATGTTATGTTCGTGTTGTTTAACGAATACCAAGGTGCAGTGCCATCAATTGTGAAGACGCCAGCTGCTGTCACATTCTGGTTGCCTGCAGTATCGTTCGCATAAATCTTCCACTGTATCACAGTGCCAACAGCCACAGAACTGTTCGACCATGTGAAATTGCTCCAAGTCTTGCCTGATGACAAATTGATGTCATACGGAGAACCGTAGGCTGTTATGCTCTTGTTAGCAGCAGTCCCACTCTCGTTCGTTTCCAGTATCGCATGTCCCAGCCCGTTTGTATCGGTCCAGTTTGCATAAATAATAACAGTATCATATTTGCCTGTAAATGTGGTATTTGTATTGTTGTTTGAATATGCAGGGCCTATCCTATCGATTATTATTCTCATCGGGTCGGACGACATTCCGTTGTAACCATAGCCGCTTGAATTGTCGCTTGCTTCAAAGTAATACAGGACTGTCCCTGTTATAGATACGAGGTTAGCACTTATGTTGCACGTAAAGCTTGGCGCTGTGCCGTAACAATTTAAGAACGTGTTGTTATACGACGGTGCACCATCTTGCTTGAAATGAACTGTGGCATTGCTCACGTTAAGCGTTTGATCGGTTACGTTAATCTGGAATAATTGGGTCGAAGTTCCGGGTACGAGCGTATCGTTTGTTGGTGTCGGGCTTGTTAAAAGAGGCGCTGTTCCATCAATAATCCATGTCCATGTGTTCGTATTGTTGGTGTTATTCGACGTATCATTAGCATATACTCTGGCCTGAATTGTAACATTGCTACCAGCTGTAATAGTAACTTCGCTTGGGTCTATTGTAAAGTTTGTCACATTGCTTGCTCCAAAGCCACTGTAGTTGGTTCGCCAACTCGCAGTCTCATTGTGATAAAGCCATGCGCTGCTGACGTTGAAGTTATCGTTCCAAGCGACATTGACACCAATTATGCCTTGATACTTGCCCCAAACCGAAGCTGTGACATTCGTATTGTTGTCTCTGTAAGTTGGAGGAGTCGATTCGATGATTATGGAATAATTGCAGGCGCTGCAAGTTCCGGCCGGCGATGAAGCGCTATAGTTTTGGCTGCCGTTGTAATAACCAGTTATGTTCCATCGTGTCCCAGGCGCGCCGCTCCAAGTCGTAATGTTGCTTGCGTTGTTGACATTATTGCTCTGGTTCGCCACGTTTGTTCCATTGTATATCCATACAACGCCTTCGCTGTTGCTGGCCAAAGCAGTGATGTTCACTCCGCTGCCAGACGCTATGGTCATGCTGCTCTGAGAGTCATTCAGATACAGGTTCACTGTTGTTGCTCCCTGGCTGACAACTACATAATAAGTAGGTGCAGAATTGTTTGCAGAATAATTTGAATTTCCGGATGTGTTTACTTTGTATTCATGTGTTGCTACAGGCAGTCTTATGTCTGTGCGGTTTTCTGTGGCGCCTACGTCTGTAAATGTGCCGCTAAGGTTTCTATAAAGGAACATCTCTCCAGCTGTAACAACTCCAGTTGCATTTACGCGCGCTGGATAGACGACAGCTGCATTCTGATTCAGCGAGCCGTTCAGGTACAAGTTGACAGGGTTGTCTGCGAGGGAGAAGTTGTAAAATGTCAATGGATATGATCCGTTCCAGTTCGCATCAGTGGTCGGTGCAACGCTGTCGTTTGCATACCATTTGTAAGCGAAGCCAACGCTGGCGTTCTTGAACTGTTCCTGCGAAAAGTTTGCACAGTACAAACTTGTTCCACATGATGTGGCAGTTGTATTTGCGAATTCGCCTGTGAAATTCGATTCAAACAGCACAGTGCTTACACTAGAGCCTCCTGTATCCGTCCAAGTAATCCGGAAGTTATAACCTTGTCCGGGTGTATATTTGGAGCCAGAACTGACGTTCACAGTATCTCCGCTGTATTTCGGAGTTGTGAAATCAATAGTTGCTGTCAGCGGATTAGCAGATGTGCCGTTATTCCCATAATTGGTTACGTTGTCGCTGCCTTCAAAATAATATTCAACCACGACAGCAGCCCATGACGATAAATCAACAGTACTGTTGCATATGAAAGGTGTAGAGGAACCGTAGTAGCATGTAAGTGCTCTATCTGTATAAGTTGATGTGCCCTGCTGTCTGTAATGCAGCGTTACATTGCTCACGTTCAGGTTCGTATCCGTAGCATTAATCTGGAAAAGTTGATTGGATCTTCCGTATATGTAAGAATTGTTCGCAGGCGTTGTTGTATTCAAGACAGGAACCTTGCTATCGACGTACATAGTAAGCGTAGTTCTGTTAATGGTTGTTGTCTGATCAGTCTGATTATATTGTACAGATATATTCCAATTCTGCGTAAGAGTGTTAGCCGTTTCTGTAACTTGCGGGGTAACATAAAGATCGAATCTGACAGACTGCGTGAATGAAGTAGAATTGCTTGTATTAAATTTAATTATGGCTGGTAAACCAGTACGATTCTCGATAATGTCCCAAGTCCACGTTCTCGTCGCATCGTTAGTTCTCGGCGTTAAGCCTGAAGTGGCATTCTCCACAGAAAAATTGACGGCCGTAGTAGTATTTGGCACAGTTATATTGACAACAGTCACATTCCCGTTAGAAAGCGTGATCGTGAAGTTAAGCCAGCCTGCGGTATTATTCTTCATCCACTTATCCGGCAGAACAGTGGTATTTACGTAAGTGTTAGAATCGTCTATCGTACCGAACGCGGGAATGACGTACATTAAAAAGAAATACCCAACCAAGGCAAAGGATAGAAGTATCAGGCCGCATAACCCGAATTTCATAAAACTTTTCTTTCCAACGCTAAGTCTCACTCAGACTTCACCACGATCCGATAAAATTTTGGCCGTATTTTGGCTGCATATTTTCTTCAAACATTTAAACTTTTCGGCATTAATCTTAAAAATAATATTTATTTCAGGCCATATAAATATTCTGTTTGGATTATTTTTGTAAACTGAGCGTTTGCTCGGTCGTTTCTCGGCGGTATAAATCGAAAAAATCATGAAAATTCTTGAAATTGTGGAAAACCCAGAAGAAACTACGAAAAGTGCAGGACGAACGGCAAACTGATTAAACCCAAGCAACCCCAATTAATCCCAATTAATCTTAATACATAAACGCTCTAAGAATAATTATGGGAAGCGTAAGGAAGCAAATCTCTGTCACGAAATTCGACGGTCGTAGGCAGCCTTTCGACAAGCAGAAAGTATTTAACACATGCGTGCGCATGCACGCTACGCCGGAAGCAGCACAGGATATCGCAGACAAGGTCGAGCAGCGGGCATACGATGGCATACCGACCAAGGAAGTACTCAGGCTTGTCTTTGCTTTCCTGCGAAAGTACAACCCAGAAATACGGCATGTAACAGACCTCCGCACTGCAATCAGCATGCTCAGACCAAAGCCGGACTTCGAGCTTTTCGTGGCGCAGCTCTTGCGGGCATACGGCCACGAAGTGAAGTCCAACCAGATGGTGCGAGGCATGTGCGTGGAGCATGAGATTGATGCGATTGCGGAGAAGGGCGGACGTATTTTCTACGTCGAAGTCAAGCACCACTACAAGCCGCACACGTACACGAGCTTGGACGTCTTCCTGGAAGCGCGTGCTACCTTTGAAGACCTGTGCGAAGGATACAAGAATGGCAACAACAAAATAAAATTCGACAAGGCGATCGTAGTCAGCAACACAAAACTCTCCGACCACGCGAAGATGTATGCAGAATGTAGAGGTATAGATTATATAGCATGGAAGGCGCCTATTGACCGTGGCCTTGAACGTATGATAGAAGAAAAGAAGATGTATCCGATAACGCTTTTGCGGGAACTCGACGTCGACATCGAGGCGAGGCTCGGAGATGCTGGCATAGTAACGCTAAAGCAGCTCGCAGAAATGAGCGAGTCTGAAATACGACGCATGACGAATATTCCTAAAAAAACTGTGAGAGAGTTAAAAAAGAAGGCTACGGTATTTGGAACATAAGCTAATAGAGTGAGTAAAAATTAATACGTTATTCACAATTTAAGAACCAATTAGAATTTAACTCATCCTGTTTTAAACCATTCCTAATACCTATCTAATGATTTTGTAAAAATAAATAATCGTTAGAGGGGTGTTAGAGAAATAAGGTTAAAACCTCTATTTTAAAAAGTAAAATTTATATTTATTGAAAATATAAAAAAATTTAGATTTACCATAACATAAAAATATTGCTGTGATTGGCATGTTTGAGAAGAAAACGTGTCCAAACTGTGGTGAAAGAATAAAAGAAGAGTGGGGCTTCTGTCCGCAATGTGGAGAAGAGGTTGAAATAGAAAAACCAAAGAGAAAAGAGATTACAACTCCTTTTGGAGGTATATTTGATGATATTGACAAAGAGTTTGAGAGAATAGATAAGATGTTTGGGTTCGATTCTTTTAAGTTCCCCAGTATCAAGATGAAACCCGGTATGAAAGGTGGTGGCGTCAGCATAACTGTGCAAAGCGGAACAGGGATGGAGCCGAAAGTAGAAGTAAAGACTTCTGGTGAGTACAAAAAACTTGAGCCTGAATTAAAAAGAAAATTGGGAGTTAAGCCTGCGATAGAAGAGGTTGGGGAAGAAAAGGTAGAAAAGAAAAAGCGTGAAATCAAAATACCGAAAGTGACAGAAGAACCAGAGACAGAAATTCAAACTGTAGGGAACAAACAAATAATTTCTATCAAATTGCCAGATGTCAAAAGCGAGGATGATATAGAAATAAAAAAGTTAGAGCAAAGCTTGGAAGTGAAAGCTTTTGCTGATGACAAGGCATACTTTAAACTAATCCCAATATCGAAAGAGGCTTCTGTCAGTAAAAAATTTAAGAATGGAGTGCTAAAAATAGAAATTGAAAGGTGAGAGAATGCCGGAGATAAAGGAAGTCTCTGAATCTCTGCGTGAATGGGAAAGAGTGGCTGCTCATTCGCATATTTCTGGTTTGGGTTTAGATGGATTGAAAGCAAGACCTGCTGCAGCAGGGATGATTGGTCAGATAGAAGCAAGGGAAGCTGCTGGATTAGTTGTCAGGCTGATAAAAGAAGGTAAGTTTGCTGGCAGGGCAATTTTATTGGCTGGTCCTCCAGGAACCGGTAAGACGGCAATAGCAACTGCAATAGCAAGAGAGTTGGGAAGAGATGTTCCTTTCGTTCCTTTGGCAGCAAGTGAAATATTTTCTACTGATATAAGGAAGACAGAATTTCTGACAATCACATTAAGAAAAGCAATAGGAGCAAGAATTCATGAGATGAGAAAAATTTACGAAGGTGAGCTAAAAGAAATTTCTATTGAAAAAGCCCAACATCCGTACAATCCTTACCAGCAGATTCCAGTTGGAGCAACAATAAAAATTGCGACTAAGGACGAATCCAAAAAGCTTACCATGGATCAAAGTTTTGCAATGCAACTTCTACAACAAAGCATAGAAACTGGAGATATTGTTCAAATAGACGTGGATGGTGGAAGAATAGTTAAACTCGGCAAGAGCAAGGAAAGTGTAGAAGAGAAGAAAGTGGATTTATCAACAGCTCAGCTACTGGATGTGCCAAAAGGTAAAGTATTCAAGGAAAAAGAGTTCATTTATCCAGTTACTCTGAATGCCTTGGATGTGGCAAGTGCAAGGCAGGGTGGCGGAGACATATTCAGTGTATTTTTTGGAGGCAGGGAATCGAAAGAGATCGAACCAGAAGTTAGGAAAGAAGTAGACGAATACATAAAAGCTTTGGTGCAAGAAGGAAGATGCGAGTTACTGCCTGGTGTAGTGTTCATTGATGAATGTAGTATGCTCGATATAGAAGTGTTTGCTTTTCTCAACCGTGCACTCGAGCAAGAGTTGTCACCGATAATTATCTTTGCTACTAATAGAGGTTTTTCTACTATCAGAGGGACAGACGTGAAAGCTGCTCATGGCATGCCTTTAGATTTGGTTGATAGACTGTTGATAATTAATACAAAATCGTACGATAAAGATGAAATTAAGAAAATTGTGGAGACAAGAGCCAAGTCGGAAAAGATTAAATTAACCGAGGAGGCTTTAGAGTATCTGACAGATGTTGGAAGTAAGACTAGTTTAAGGTACGTCATCCAACTGCTCGCTCCTGCATTTGAAGTGGCAAAGGAGAAAAAATTAGAGAAGATAGAGAAAGAGCATGTTGTTTATGTTGAGAGGCTTTTTATTGATGTGAAAAAATCAGTCGAATATTTAAGAGAATTCGAAAAACAATTTCTAGCTTAAAATGAAACAGAGGACTAATTAAAATTGTAAAAATTATTTTTTTCCAAAAAATATATTTCAAAAAATATTTTTTTGTAAAGAAAAATTTATATTATAGTTTGGCTTTATTTTATTTGGGCAGGATAGGGTAACCCTTATGGGAGGTTTCCCAACAATAAGTCTTTTCCATCGATCGCCCCTTGTAATAATTTAATTTTCCTGCCTAGTGCGGTATATAAATTGCCTCAATGATTGAGGTGGTGAAATATGCCAGCAATGAAAAGGATGGATGAGGGTCCTCCCAAACAGAGTGTTGCCTATGAGGTGCCATTCTTGGCACCGATTTTTTTAATTTTCTAAAATTATGTGTATCATTGAAGAAGACTATGAAATTTTAACTTAGTCCACATGCCCATAAGACCACATGCCCATATGCTTATTCTTAATTGGAGAGCCAGTAGTTAAATTCCGATTCTTTTCTATCAACCATCTTCTAACATGTATCTAATGATTTGAACTATTTAACCTCTGCTGAGGGCTTCATTAGAGGGATATTAGAAAATTCATATGCTACACTTATATATAATTTTAAACCGTTCAAAAATAAAATATTGATTAGACAAAAATGAAGAATAAAAGAATTAGTACAATAGTAATTGTTCTTTGTTTAATAGCTGCGTCAGGATTAATTTTATTTTCAATTGGTTTTAAAAATTTTAATCCTTCAATGACTACCACATCTACAATTTTTCTGACTACCTCAACTAGTTTTACATCTACATCCTTAATACCACAGCAACATGCAGAAGGAATTTCCGTCAAGGCAACCTACAGCAGCTACAAGACTGCTTCTTCAAAGCCGACAGGATGGTTTACTGCTGGGCAGAATGCAGACTTACTTCTGTCAGGAATAGATTTCAACAACGCAGGAGGTCCTCTTTTATTCAATCATCCAGGAATCGTTGCAAGTGACGGGACTCATTTGATTTTGGCGGACAGAAACAACAATCGTGTACTCATTTGGAATGAATTACCCACTGGCAACACACCGCCTGATTTGGTTTTAGGACAAAAAGATTTTACTTCTAATAATCCTGGCACTGGGCTTGATCAGATGAATTGGCCTATCAGTGTTTCTGCCGCAAATGGTAAAGTAGTAGTAATAGATACTAACAATAATCGTATTTTAATTTGGAATAGTTTTCCTACAAGAAACGGCCAGCCAGCTGATTTAGTTATAAATTCTGGAGTAATTAATGGTCCAACCCCAGGTTTTGATAAGAAACGAAGCATTGTCTGGCCATGGGGTGTTTGGACCGATGGCAAAAAACTTGCAGTTACTAGCACACAGAACGGAATAATTTTACTGTGGAACAGTTTTCCGACACAGAACGACCAGCCAGCTGACATTTATCTCGCAGGCCAGGGAAATATAGGAACTCCGAGAACAATCACCAGTGATGGAAATAATCTTATTGTCGGTGATCATAACTCTAGAGTTACAAGTTCTGGGGCAAAAACCTCTGGGCAAGCTAGCGCTGGAAACTTTTTCTGGAAAACATGGCCGACTGTGGATGACCAGATGTACGATTTCTTCATGACCGATCCGTCTGGTCCTGGCGGCTGGATGCAGGGAACATTTACATCAGATGGTAAATTGGTGATGTTGGGTGCGGAACTTTATATCTGGAATTCTTTTCCACAGAATAGCAATGGCCAACCAAATGTTTTTATTGGTGCTAAGTCACCAGGTCAATCAGGCTATAAGTTTGTTGGGGGTGATGGTTCAGGACTCGCTATTGCTGGCAACCACCTTTACGTTTCTTTGTCGAACGGAAATAAAATTGTGGGCTTCAATAATATACCAACATCATCTACTGCCAAACCGGATTTCGCAATAGGAAGTCCTGATATAAATACAAATACACTTGAAACGAATTTCATTATGAGCAATCCTATACCAGCAACTGATGGTAAAAGTTTATTTGTCTCTTCGGATTTCGATGGGAAACTTTATGTGTACAAAAATCTTCCAGACCAATCGAACGCGTATCCTGATTTCGTATACTCTTTGTCGGGTGCACCGTGGGACAATGCACTTTTTGAAAACACGCTTGCCTTAGCAGGTAAAAAAAGTGTTTTTATTTGGAACAAGTTGCCTCTTAATGGAGAACTTCCTGACATCACTTTTACGAATAATATTGGAAATGTGCAATTTCAAGATTTAAAAGGTGTGGCGATTGACAGCAAATATTTTTACCTCTCTGATGAATCAGCAGGTAAAATTTATGTTTGGGAAGGCATTCCGTCTGCAAATTCAAATCCTAAGTTCACAATCGACGCTGACCATCCAGGAAGGCTCTCAAGTGATGGAAATTATTTAGCGGATGCTGCTCCTTCGAGTAATGTTCCAGGTGGTTCGGTTAGGATCTACAAAATTTCAGATCTATCCTCTAATCCAAACCCAACTGTTCTGAGTGGGTTCAACCTTCCGCAAGGTGCTATAGTTTACCAGGGTCATCTTTTTGTAGGCGGCACCGGTGTTGAAAAAGTGTTTATATGGAGAAATATTGAAGATGCGATTGCAAAGAAGGATGCCGATGTAATTCTTGGATCGCCGAATACAAGCACTGCGGATCCGTATACACTGATTCCTGAAATCGGGCGAAATAAACTTTTCTGGCCAGCCATTCCTGCATTCGACGGAAGCTATTTGTGGATAGGAGAATTCAAGTTTTCAGAAAGGCTTTTGCGATTTTCTGTTAGTTGAGAATTTATTTTCTAACAAACATCTTCAGATACTTCAAAGTACCTTATTCACAATTTGAGAATCATTCAGAATTTAACTGTTCCTTCTTTAGCCCATTCGTAATACCTATCTAATGATTTTAGAAATTTATAGTTTCATTAGAGGGGTATTAGAAAATATGTGTTTAATATTTTTTTCCTCACTTCAATAAAAATTTGAATGCCGGAATTAAAGAAATGGTTTTTCCATCAGTTTTTTGTATTCCTTCTTTATCAGGAGAAATTACATAACCTCCATTAACCTTAAATTTTTTCATAAATGCTAACAATCCACTAATATCTATTTTCCCATATTTAATCTCGATTGGTATAGGTTTTCTATCTATAATGACAATGTCCACTTCATTCTTATAAGAATCTCTCCAGAAAAATTCTGCTTTTAATTGGCTAACCATCAACCATTCGAATACCTTTGATTTAGAAGTATCATCTTCTCTGAACAAAATATCAACAGAAATTATTGTTGGATAATATTTTTTCAATTTTCTTTCGACTTTCCTTCTGCTTCTTGAAAAGTTATATAGTTTTTTAATCAGGAAAGATTCTTCAAGATACAATAAATAATTTGAAAGTGTTTGTCTTGAAATTTTTAACTCTTTTGCCAGTTCTGAAATTTCTATAAGTTGCCCCGGATCTTCCATAAATACGTTAAGTAAAGACTCAATTATTGATATATCTTTTATTTTAAACAATTTTGGTATATCTCTATAAACAACTTTTTCTACTATGCTTTCTTTAATATATTTCTTTATCACGTCTTTTTCTTTTATATTTACTAATTCCGGAAAACCGAAAGTCAAAGTAAATTCTTTGAATAACTTAGTTAATTCTTTTTCATAAAGTCCGATTGGCTTAAAATTAACATCTTTGAATAAAAGAAATTCTTTGAATGAAAGAGGTTCGACTTTA